>Ga0207667_10000003_pt1 | contig 822935 bp, 823 predicted proteins | sample KBSCornC52_FD_184301 | JGI IMG/M metagenome (GOLD analysis project Ga0207667, IMG submission 184301) | Corn rhizosphere microbial communities from Kellogg Biological Station, Michigan, USA - KBS Corn C5-2 (SPAdes) (version 2) | ecosystem: Host-associated > Plants > Roots > Rhizosphere > Soil ...
CTGCCAACACCGCCACTATTGGAGCCTGCACCCCAGTAGAGTTCGTTGAAGTGGAGCCTGAGCGTGTAGGCTGCGCCCGGCGTAAGGCCGGAGAACGCATAGCTAAAGTTATTGCCATAGCGTACTGTTTGGTACACGGCCTGCGGAGCTGGCGTAGTTGCCTGGCTCGTATCAACTGGTGCGCTCGTGGTATACGTGGCGCCGCCGCTAAAGCCGCTGTCTGCGGCAAAGCCACCGCTCGCGCTCCCACCCGCATTTATAGATTGCAAGGCGACGGGAGTGGGCGTGGTAATTCGGCCAATTGCACTTGCGCTGGGCGAACTGACGTCGTACCAAACAGCGCCGTCAAAACCGCCGCTAACGCCAGTAACCCCGCCAGTACTAGCAGGCACTGCGTATTGCGTCCCTACGCCTGAAGTGGTCATACGTCCTACGCTATACGAACCGCCGCTCGAATACCAAATAGCGCCGTCAGGACCAGTGGCTATCCCGGAGCCAGCGTGTTCACCGGAGGGAATCGGATACTCAATAATAGAACCGGCGCTGTCGATCCGGCCGATGTTTGCCGCATTGGTTTCGGTGAACCATACTGCGCCGTCAGGCCCGGCGGTTATGCCATACGGGAACGCATTCGCGGTGGGCGTGGGATAACGTGAATACACACCGGTGGTGGTCATGCGACCAATCGCGTTACCGCCAGGATCATTGCCCTCTTCACTAAACCAGAGGGAACCATCCGGGCCGCTCGCAATGCTCAAAAAGCTGGAAAGATTTCCTGCAACAGGATATATCGTGACGTTTCCGCTCGTGGTCATGCGGCCAATTTCCCAATCATTATTGTATGATTGCGTCGTAAACCACAAGGCACCGTCAGATCCGGCAGTTACGGCATACGGGTACGATTGCGCGTTAAAGGTAGTCACCGCTCCGCTCGTTGTTATGCGGTATAGAGAGGTCGAGGGACTGCTCGTAAACCACAAGGCACCGTCAGATCCGGCAACAATATCTCTCGGTTGGTAATTATCACCAGTCGGATATTCCGTAATTGTTCCGTCGCTGGTTATGGTGCCTACTTTACGGCTTTGTGGCTCTGTAAACCATAGCGCTCCGTTTGGCCCTTTGGTGATTTGAAACGGACTGCCGCCGCGCGAAGGCAACGGGTATATTGTATTTGTTGGCGCGGCATAGACCGGGAGGCTGCCAAAAATAGGCGCTATTAAAAGTATGGCGCTCAAACCAACCGTTGTAGTAGCACGCCGGATAACCCCCTTCGGCAAAGTGCAAACTAACCACACGTCTAGTAATTTACTGTATATACGCATAGCCCACTCCCTCATTATGTCTTTATAGTACTCCGCCATGCCGTGAAGTGAAAGCAGTATTTCGACCGGTTTCGAGCCCTCCCTTAATATGTATAGTTCGCCTCAATGTTTGTATTCCCTGCTGGGGTTCTAGGGCAGCAAATCGAGCAAGTCAGCCTGATCGTAATAAGGTATCTGTCTGGCGACATCGAAAGCTCTGAACAGATTAGAGAACTGGGTATTCTGGGGCAAAGCGTCGGTGGATAGATTGTGAGCTTTTGACAAAAAAGTTATCGCTTTGCCGTTTTGGCTAATAGAAGGAGCTAAGCTTTGGTCATCACCGGGGACACCGTTATGTGAAGCTCGGCTAATCAAGCGCGTGACGCCAAAATGTGTATAGTACAAAAAGACGTTTATATTTGTGGTACCGGGTCGAACCAGATTGGACGCATATGATGCATAGGCTACATATTGACCATCGCCGTTAATGTCTGCCGCAAAACTATCGCCTAGAGCAGGCACACCTCGAGTAGAATGGCTGACAAGTGTGGTGGTAACCTTTTGGCGGTCATAAAGAAAGATGTCGGCTTTTTGGTTGTGGTCATCGGGCGTTAAGTTTTGGGCAGTGGATTCATAGACAATGAAATTACCATCGGTACTTATAACTGGTCTAAAAGAATTACTGGCGCCAAACCCCATCAGACCACTACTTACTAAAATAACTTGATTATCCTGAGTATCGTACAAGTAAACATCGGTTTGGCCGTTGTAATCGTTTGATGCTAGTCTTTCATCTGTTGAAAATGCGATAAAACGGCCCGTGTCATTTATGGTTGCGTTCCAAAAACCGCTATTACTTACCTGGTCATCAGCATTGGTGAGCTCGACAACTCGCGTCGATTGCTCTTCAAGGTTTCTTATAATTAAACGGTAGCCTTCTTTGCTGGCGGAATTAAACGGATAGTAGCTTAGAAATGTCACATATCTGCCGTCGCGGGTAACAATCGGTGCCTCGCCGCCAACGCCCGTGTCTATAGCTGGCAGCCGCCTATTTCTTGAATCAACATTTACTACCCTTGTGTATTTGGTTATAAGATCGTGCAATATTATGTTGGTGCAAGGGCCGTCCCAGCCTCTGCAAAAGTCATTCAGGCCAGGCGCCACATCACGTGCAGTCGAGGCATAGACCACGTAGCGACCGTCGGCAGAAATGGTCGGCTTGTAGCTGTCACCCGAGCCCGGTCCACCCTCGGCGTTGCGGCTGACTAGCTCTGTTTTTTTGGTAATTCTATCGTAAGCATACACTTGTTCCATGCCATTGTGCGGACCGGCTACAAGGTTAGTCGCCTGGGAAGAAAATACCGACGTACGACCGTCGTCACTTAAAGTACGCGCCTGGGATTTATGTATATCATTATTGGCGCCTACGGCACTTTGCCCCTTTGTATCGAGCGTTGTCGTACTAAGACTACTAGCCCCGGCGTGTTCAAATGGCAGTAAAGTAATTATTCCGGCTCCTATAATTGCTATAGCTGTTCGCCATGTTCTGTAATCCCGTAGCCTCTTCATGTCGCCTCCTTATATACAGTTTGTAAAATAACAAAGGGGGATAGATTTACAATTAAAAAGGGTATTTATCTGTCGTGGAGAGGCGGCAGTATACGCGACGCGGCAACAATAATTTCAGCTTTGAGACATTTGACCAGCTCGTTCGGCACCGTAAAAAGAAAAAGAAAAAAGCGTAAGTCGTTCTGATCCTCGTTCAGGTCAGCTAAAGCCTTACGCCAGTCGCATACTGAGTCCAATACCACCAAAGGTCTTGCACACAAACGTAGGCATTAAAGACGTACTCAGTGCAGCATTATAGCGATAATTAAGGTCGTTGAACTGCGTCATTTCCTGGGGTGAGCTAATACGACTAGTCATAAGCCACCGGGCAAAAGCGCCGCGGGCAATTTTGGTATGTACAATCACCTGTGTTGGCTCGCCGGTCTTCGAGTTTATTGTCAGAAAGCGCGGTGCTACCACGCGGGCGTCATCAACAAACGGAATGACTGTTTTTGTGTATTCTACTGCGGACAAGTTTACGATTAGACCGTCCTTAGGTAATATCTCGGCGATGTCAGATCCCCAGTACTTGTATAAATTACCGAATGATTGATCGGGCAACGTATATCCCATCTCTAAACGATACGGACAGACGCCGTCGTATGGACGAAGAATCCCGTACAGACCTGACAATATACGCAAAGTCTGTTGCGCGTAATCGCGGTCGTTCTTAGACAGCGTACTAGCGCGCAAACCACTGTATATATCTCCCACAAAGCTGTCTACGGCCAAAGATTGTTGATCCGGGCTAGTATTCCATGCCGCTAACATGCCGTGCACCTTGCGTGACAGCGGTTCAGAAATATGCATCGCCGCTTGCAACTGGGTTACAGTAAGCGTTTGAAGATATGCCGCGAGCGGCTTGGCTTTATCTATAAGTAATGGGGTGGTTGCCGGCGACATTGCCGCAGGCGAGCGCATCGTTTTGGATGAATGGATAAGAACCGTAATACTCATTAGGCTGTTCCGAAACGCCGGGCAGCTCGGGCGCGAGCTTTGGCAGCTTCGACTTCGCGGTTATGCGGCTCTGCTTGCGTGACCAGTGTGTTTAGTAATTTTTGAGCGACAACTGCAACTTCTTCGATTGCTGCGTTAAAGGTGGTTTCGTTAGCTTTTGAAGGTTCGTGGAAGCCAGATAGTTTACGAACAAACTGCAAAGAAGCAGCCCTTACTTCTTCCTCTGTAGCAGGCGGGTCAAAATTAAAAAGCGTCTTTATATTGCGGCACATGGTAGCTCCTCATTATAACATTATACAGCGCATTGAATCCCTTGGGATTGCGGCCGGCACGGTGGCCCTTGCAATAGCGTCTGTGTTCGGCGTCGAGGAAGCGCTTCCTTTAGGCCATTTTGGAGGTTATGAATTATGCGAAACTATAGTCGATATTAGCGAGTTATTAGGAGAAGGCGGCGCATCATGCATAGTCCCACTACCGGTGCCATTCACGCCGCGCGACCGTCGTGCAAGTTAAGTGCGATTTGTTATTCGTCTTCCTATTCTGGGTCCTGCCGAGTATATCTTACGCCAATATTTCACTGAGCCTTAAGAGCTTGCTTAAAGTCATACGTGAGATGACTTCGGAGCTGTTCGCTTGTTAATTTGCGAAGTGGCTCTGTCGTTACTAAGTATCTTTCAATCTCCAGATATACACTTACCAACACGGATTTTTCTTCCGGTGTAAGCGACACACCTGGCTTCATATTAGAAGTAATAACCCTCACCCTATCAAGAATCGCATCGACGGCAGCGGGCTTGGATACTAAGCTGGCAGCATATGTAACAGCGTCCGTAAAAGTACCGTTTGTCTCGATCTCAAGATTACGATCTCCATAGTAAAAAAGCAAACCTGCGCGTAACAGAAACATCATCATGAGCAGATAGGGCCACAGAGACACGCCGTAACCGGTATACCAGCTCAGCCCATTGGGCCAAAGAGTATTGACAAGTATCTCATGGAGGCCTGCTATGGCAGTAAAGGCCAAACTCGTAACAAGTGCATTCATAGCGCGAATATAACTAGGGCCGATAAGCGAGCGAATGCGAAAAGCTACCATCATAGCGGCAAAACTAAATGAGACGCTCCAGGCTACCAACTGAGCAACGCCAGCCGGCGCTCCTGGTACAAGGCTAACGGCTGCCGCTGCCACCACGGCCAGCACCAAACCTAACCACGGCGATGCCCACAGAGAATGTATGGACAGTAGTTTGGAAAAACGGCGCACGCCCAAATACACAATGAGAGTAGCTGAGAAATAAAAGAGGGCCGATATCGCGCCCAGCCAATCCGCCGTAATGTTAAATGCAAGAACGATGGCAAAGATAAGTACCGGCACCGCTACCATAAAAGTGCCTATAGCAATCAAGATGTAGGCGGTCCGCAGTCCAGGCTTAAAGTCTTTGAGACTAGCAAAAAAGAACCAACCAGCGGCTAGCTGAAGAAGGCACATAGCAACACTTAACCCTAGTCGCAACCGGTCCTGTCGAAGCGCGGCACTAGCGGCAGGGTCAATAAGACAGATGCCTGCCACAACGACGGCTACGCCCAATAAAATAAAAACAAAACGCTTATTCATAACACTTACGCTTAATAGTATACCCGAAAAATAAGTGAAAAGCTTCCATTTATTGAAACATCTTGGCATTATAAAGATATGGCTACCTCCCAAGAAATAGTAACCGCTAAAGATCTGGAAACCTTTGGCTCACAGCTTTTCGAGCAGATTTATGATTTTGCCTCGCACCCATACTACCCCGACTACTACGGTGGTGGCGATCGGCATGCGACAACTACCTGGCATATACAGGATCCGGCCTGCCAGCTGGAGATAACTGCCTCAGGTGAAAGGTTTGAATTGCCCAGCTCCCCCTGGACAGTAAATCAACTTGCATTAGGTGTGCTGAAAAAGGGTGCTACATCCTGGTCGAATGCAACGCTACTCGGAGCAGATACGGCAAATGCAAAGTCCATGCGACTAGACGAAGACTGTGACTCAACAGGATTGCTTGAAATTCTCGGTCTACCCGATATTGCGGGCATGCTTGGGTATATAGATGATCATCTGCCGGCGGCAATGACAACCCGGCGGCAATCCTGCACCATCACCAGGCCCGGCACAGGGGCATTCGCCATAATCGAAAAGACTGGTGTTAAGATGTTTGACAATGAAGCACTTCCCTACGCAGAACGATCCCTGCAATTACGACATTTAAATAACCTATGGTTTCAAGCAAATTACAAAAAGATATTTGCGCACGAAAAATGGTCACTCTTCAGCGTGGTATTGACGGATCTGTCGCCTGGCGAACAACCCCCGCCCCCATTTCCCTTTTATCGAGAACGCCTTGAGTCACTCCAGGCCTTTGGCGGCCAGATATTGCAAGCGGCCGTTGATTTTCGCGATGGAGAAATTACAGGCCGGAAAGACGATCCCTTACCCGATGGATCGGATCCTCATTTTGTCGATGGCTACAGACGTGGACAGCAACTATCTTCAGCCCAGAGTGCCGGTCTTACAACTCAGACTAATGAAATCGACTTACCTTTATTATCGCTCAAAGGCACTCCTCCAATAAGGATTAAAAGCGCCGACGTTAAAGACGGTTTATTATAGCTATCTCGTCCTTACTGAAGACTATTTAGATTTTTTCGGCACCTTTCTACCTTTATACCACGATTTGTTATAATTTACGCTATGACTAAAAGAGAGATCGACGTTGTAGCCGTAGGTACATGTTATGTCGATACCAATGTGCACAATTTCCCATTTAATAGAGGCAGCATAGTCGGCGAGGAATTAATCGGCGATCGGTACGATGTAGTACCTGGCGGTTCGGCTGTAAATTTCTGCAGGCTCGGGTCGGCATTGGGACTACAGACCGCCTTCATTGGAATCACCGGTGACGACGCCAATGGCGACACACTAGAGCATTTACTCAACCAAGAGGGTGTCAGGGCAGCTCTAGTCCGAAAGCCCGAACTTCAAACGAACATTAGTTTTAATATGACCAACTCCGAGAACGATCATATTATGTTGACGGCAGGCACGGCCAATGCAGTCCTTGATCCCACAATAGTAATGCCAAAATTAAGCGAATTGCTACCCGAGGCCCGTATCCTCTATCTGGGTGGATGCCTGAAGCTAAAGGCATTCGAGCACGCATTTGCAGAGATCGTCCAATTAGCTAACGAGAGTTCAGCGGAACTAGTTATCGATCACGGACGCGTCCCGGCTACGGTCAGTCCCGAAATGATTGCAGCAGTTAAAGATCTCGTACTTTGCTCTAGGTACTACTTCCCCAGCCGAGAAGAGTTTTGTGCATTATGGCAAGTGACGAGTATCGACGAGGGAATGAGCAAACTACAGAAGCTGGCCCCCAATCTCACAGTAGTTGTAAAGGACGGTGCTCGCGGAGCTTTCTACTGGGCCAACAATTCAACACATAACGTGGAAGCAAATAAAGTAGATACTGTCGTGAACGCGACCGGAGCCGGTGACAGCTTTAACGCCGGCGTAATCACTGCATTATTAAGCGAGCGGGTACTGCCCGAAGCTATCGCGTACGGCTGCAAAGTTGCCGCTGCAAAGATAACAGCCGCAGACATCCCCGCATTATAGTGCATTTGCAGCAGGTAGCCGCCGCCATGCTCATCGGCTGATCTTTTGACCTTTACGCTAGACGATTCCTTCGGATTTGGCTCGGCTGTAATCGATGTTCCAAACGTAGTCGTTCTTTACTTTTTGATGAGCAACATCAAAAATGCCCTCGCCTGGCGCATATATACGCATCTCGGGTTTATGATCCGCCATTTCATATCCGGCCTTAAAATCAAGATTTAGCACGAATAGCTGGTCGACGATAATCTTGAGCAATGCCTCCTTTTCGGTCGCACTTATTTTCACACCTTCGGCAGCTTCTAAAGCAAATAACAAGTGCTTCTGATGCGCTTTATCTTCGTAGCTTATAAGCCTAAAATTCGCAACCTTTTGTTTGTAATCATCATTGGCATTAATGATCTGCCTTATTTCCTCGGGTCCCACCACACCCCCATAATAATCGACAGAAAGATCGCTGCGGCCATAATAGAACAGCACGCCGAAATCAAATTCTACCAGTTTCAACAAGTCTGCTCGGCCTAACGTCTTCAGTTTCTTCTTAAACGCGTAAAAATCTTCTGCATGCCCCAAATCGTGGATATTATAACGCACGCGGGGGCTTATATTTTCCTTGCGGCAAATCGTGACGAGCAACTCACCCTTGTCGTTGTTTTCAAACAGATAGTCGTATGGGTTATACTGAAAAATCATCGGTATGATACCGCGGTTTTGCTTAAGCAAGGCCGAACGAAGCGATTCGTCTTCAATTAGTTTTTGCCGGAGCGCAATGGTAAAGTCGGTTTCATGAGCAATATTAATCTCGAGGTCAGAAGCACCATACGATCCTATTACCTCCTTAAATACACCTTGCAAAGACTTACGCATCGGCTCGCTGATACCCTCACCACCGTAGATCGCCGAAACGGTATACTTACTCCAATCTACTCTCGTATCGTCGGCAATCTGTTTTAAGAACGGCGGGTAGCCGCAAATAACATAATCAAATGCAGGCCCCAGCTCCAGCAACGTGTCTATCGCTTTGGTAAGATCCGGACCGGTTGATTTGACGCGGCTGATCTCCAGCAAACTCAAAGAAGTATTGAAGCCCGTCGACCAAGCGCCCATGGCAAACGTATTGATAACGATGACGTTCTGGTTTTTAAAGAGGTGGTTAAACGCCACCTGGATAATGCGGCGAGTAAAACGTCGCTCTTTAGCTCCACGCGCCCAGCTGGTTGGTTTGCCGCTACTCCCCGAAGATTCATCAAGCATCACGCCAGCCCTGGGAAGAACACCGTCCGTGAGTTTTTCTGTCAGGTAATACTGTTTTATATACGTTGTCTTATCAATTTCTGGAATGTCATTAAGTTTTGCGCCGCCAGCACCAATATGCGGACCGGCAAAATTCTTTTTAGACATAAAACTGCGATAAGCCGGCACGCGCTTCATGGCGTAGCGATACACTCGCACCGCACGAATCCTGCCGAGGAATACGCGAAAGTTCCCAACCTGAGGCGCTAGGAAAAATTTATGAATCGACGGTCCGAAATCAATCGTCCAAATAATTCTATCAAGCGTGGCGACAATAGCGCAGTACAAACGATCAAACATGTTTATCCCCTTAACAAGTGCTTATTTACTGGTATTCGCAAGCTGCTGTGCGGTTTTTCCGATCTACCGGCCCGGTAAATAAAAACCATAAAATTAGTGTGAATGTCTTCGTGTTCAATATGGGCTAGATTTAGAAAATCATTGTGCGCAGCCACATTGCTCATAATTGTACCGAACGGGTGGAGGTAATAGCCTTCCGCCGCAATCTCGGCCCATATCTGCATAATTGTTTTACCGATTTCAAATGATTCCCGCTCATTGCTAAATGGCGCGACCATATAATATGCATCACTGTTATCGCTCATGGTTCGCAAATAATACTTCTTGAGCATGCCGCTCACTCCCGGCATATGCAATAGCTTGTAATGCTTGACAATAAACTTCATAACTCGCCCATTGAGTTCCATGCAATCATAGGCAAGACCATCCATTTTGGTTTCTTTTTGTGCTTTGTTGTAGCGAAGCCAGTGGTTCAACTCATGTCGCACCGCATCGTCGAACATGTCATCAAATACGGCTCGCTGATTCAGCCAAATCGCTTGATGTGTATCTGTCCGGTTCATTTTTACCAGCCGCATATTGTGCCGGGCGGCAATGGCGATGGTCCGATCAGATAGCGCTCCAGGCAAACCTTCGCTGTACTTTTTGCGAGAAGTCTGACGAAAACGCAAAGCTTGTAATAAAGCTGCATTTGCAGGCTTCATCGACGGCGTGATTGTACAGCTTGCAAATCGTAACGATCCATTCGATTTTAACTGCTCTAGCTTGGGTAATTTCGCTACAAAATCGCATTCGTAGCCAAAAGCCTCCGAGCACATCGTTAGGTATGTCAAAAACAGACCCATTGTAACAAAACTAAAAAGATATGAAACTTCAGCGGCTCGTAGTCCGCGATTTGTTTCAAAATATAGACTAAAATGTGTCGAATCAATCTGCCTTAATTCTATTGGCTGTCCATTATGAGGCGACGGATATCGGTTGAGCAGTTCAAAAAATTCTTGAGATAGTTGCGTTTTGGTTTGCATGGCCAGTCTTATTGTATGAAGTATATAATGTTCAGCTGATGTTCACAATGACTATAAAATCGATCAACCGGGTCGTTAGTGGCTGATTTTTTGGTTAATCCGGAGAATCGTATTCCAAGTTCGAGTTGTTATATCCTTGCCGAACTGCTTCTCGAGTTTAGCCATAAAGTCCGGCGTCTTGGTTATCGCCACGTTATTGACGGCCAGAAGTGCTCGGTTTTGAGCATCATAGCCGACAATTTCTAACGTACCGTTAGCCGACTTATATAACGTCGGCGCCTCTTTTAGCTCATGCTTTAAAAAAGTTACCGTTAGATATGTCTCTCTGTTATGCGTCCGATCGCCAAACGGAGCGGACTGTATCAATTCCCGTATTTGCTCTGACGAACGAATAATGGCGGCGCTGCGAATGGCAAGACCCGCCTGCAACTGCTCTTCGATTCTTTTTTCAAGCAGCGAGATATTTGTTTCGGGACTATCAAAAATCACATTGCCACTGAAAATAACAGTCTGCACATTACTAAAAGCCAAGGCGTCAAAAACGGCTCGCAGTTTTGCACTCGGCGCGTTCATGGGACTAATGCCACGAAGAAAAGCTACATATTTCATAAAGTAATTATAACCTACCCCGCACTACCGCATATTCCTCCCGGCTGGAGGCCAGAGCAATTATCGGTCAGGTCATTTATTCGATTTGTTGTCCGAAGGGCATAATTTGTTGCATCGGTCATTGCTCTGGTAGCCGCTCCATATTCGTCTGAAGCCGGGCCTTTCGTGACCCCGCCCTCAAGCTCCAATTTAGCGCCACTCATACTTACAATCCGCACTCCTATTGCAGCCTCGGCAGCAGCTTGCGGCGTCGCAATACTATTCTCCAGATTATTTATTCTGGTACATCCTACGCATTTATTCGGTACATTAAACATGGTTTCTCCTACATTTCTTCACTAACACATAGTAATGAGATCAGGCATCGTTACAAACTACTTTGGCGACAGAGCTTAGTGCGATAGTATGGTGTAGTACGTTATGCCTTTAGGATTCCTGTGTTTCGAGGATTTGGAAAATATAAACTAGTCTATAACCATTTATGGAGCACGTACGGCCAATTCTGGGCGCTGCGAATTTCGTTTGGGCTGCGATTAGTCACCCGGATTTGCAAGCTCATTGTTCTGCCTATAGCCATAAGCCTGATCATCACCAATCTCTCACGAAAAAACTTTGGGGGTGCATACGAAGCCGTATTTTTGTTTGTCAGCTTTTCGCTGCTAATCGGTATAGCTACGCCGCTTACTAAATATATCGGCATGCGCGGCGAAAACAAAGCCTACAACACCATCACGGGCAATTACTTTTCCAACTTAGTGCATGCCGACTTGGACTACTTTCACTCTAATCTGGCGGGCTATCTGACTACCGCGACTAGACAATACGTAGATAGCTGCATGACTCTAGTTAGAACGCTGCGCGACCGCTACACAGATACCGTGCTCAGCATCGTGTTTCCGTTGTGCGTTATTTTTTGGCTTGATCCGTGGCTGGGATTGGTGGCATTGTTACTCAGCAGCACTCAGGCAGCATATCTCTTTTGGGCTTCGCATATCATCGCGCCCTACCGTAGCCGGTCAAGAGAAATGTATAAGAGAAATTCCGGTCGCATGGCCGACATCGTGTCTAACATTTTGGCCGTAAAATCGACCGCCCAGGAAGCTACACGCGTCGAACAGATCAAGCGAGCTTCCAAAAAAGAGGCTGACTTATACGCAGAACGCTATACTATGCAAGCTAAGTTAATTGGGCTTCGCGAATGCATAACGGTCACATTCTTCGCCGTCCTGTTACTACTGACTGTCTATCGTATGAGTGGAGGCTTCATTAGCATTACGGCTGCAATTTTAGTAGTAACCTATACCACCACGATTCTTGCCGGCGTTTATACTTTATCCGATGACTTAGACGAGCACGACGATCTTATTGATAAGATTATGCCCGCCTTCGAGATCATCAATAGGCAAAATAGCGTCAATGACCCCAAACACCCTAAGACCTTCCGGCATATAAAAGGCAACATTCGACTTAACAACATTGCCTTTTCGTACGAGAAAGGCCGGCCGGTGTTTGATGACTTTTCGTTATCCATCCCGGCTGGTCAAAAAATCGGCATCGTCGGTTTAAGCGGAGCCGGCAAAAGTACGCTCACCAAATTACTGCTACGCTTTAATGACGTAAACGCCGGTGAAATTCTCATAGACAATGTAGACATTCGACAAGTCAAACAAACCGATCTGCGCGGGAATATAGCATACGTACCACAAGAGCCGCTGCTCTTCCATGCCAGCATTCAGGAAAACGTTCTGCTTGCTCGCCCAAACGCTTCGGAAAAAGAAGTAGAGCAAGCGCTCAAAGCTGCACACGCCTGGGAGTTTATCAAGCAACTTCCCGATGGCATCGAGAGTATTGTAGGCGAGCGAGGCGTCAAGCTCAGTGGCGGCCAAAAACAACGCATCGCCATAGCACGAGCCGTACTGCGTCAAGCACCAATCATGATTTTAGATGAAGCCACCAGTGCGCTTGATAGCGAAAGTGAGCAAATCATCAAAGACTCGTTCGCCGAGATTCTGAAGGGCAAAACAGCCATCGTTATTGCCCATCGCCTCAGTACGTTATCCGAAATGGACCGAATCGTAGTTATCGAAAATGGCACATACGTCGAAGACGGCACGCACAAAGAACTACTCGCCCAAAATGGCGCATACGGCCGCCTTTGGAAACGCCAACTGCAACACATCGAAGATCCCCTCGAAACGGTAACCGCCGAGACAATACCTACTGTGGCTGCGTAAATCTTTTGCCGTCAGTAGTCGTGCACGTTTCCGGATAGGTCATCAAAACAGTGCTTCCCTTGCTTTTGACACAAGTATCAAAAGAAGTAACGGGGAGTTGCGCATTACGTCTTATGAACATCGCTGCCCCCACGGCAATTATTACTACTAGTATGAGAATTACAAGAATAAGCTGATTTTTCTTCATTACTTTAATCATATCACTAATTAAACCAGCAATCATTAATCTTAGCCAAAACTCATACAAAAAAACTATCCTTCAATAGAGAAGACACATGCTCTATACTGGGAGTGGTATAGGAGAAATGAATGTTGTTTCGCCGTTCCAAGACAAAGAAAATATATTATCGGCCCGACTATCTGATCGATCAGTCTGGTGCTTTGACCAAAAAACGATTTTCTGTAAAGCTCAAAGTCTTTGCTGGTTTAGTTGGCGTATTAATGCTGGCCGGCGCAACTGTGTATGCGCTACCGCAAACGCGCCCAACATCTGTTGCCACCAAGGTTAAAGCGGTCAATAAAACCGTACAGCCCGTGGCTAAACCCGTAGCGCAAGTAGCGGCCCCGACGCCTCCGACACCTCCCGCGCCTGCGCCCGTAACCACCCCTGCCGCAAAACCGGCACCCGCACCTGCTCCGGCGCCAACACCTCCACCGAGCGGTCCGTGTAGCAGCAACACCGATTCGCAACTTCTGCTAGTAAACCTGGGCCAGCAGCACATGTGGGCGTGCAGCCACAACCAGCAAGTCTACGATACAGCAATTACCAGCGGCGCCTACCAGATAGATGGCGATGCTACGCCGACCGGCACCTGGCACATTTACAGCAAGGAAACCAATCGCTACCTGGTTGGCCCCGGGTACAGAGATTATGTCCAGTACTGGATGCCTTTTTACACAGATTACGGCTTCCATGATGCCAGTTGGCAAACATTTCCCTTCGGCAGTCCTGATTACGCGTCGCAAGGTTCGCATGGTTGTGTGCACCTTCCCACTCCGGCGGCAGCGTGGGTGTACAACTGGGCGCCCATAGGCACGACAGTTACCATACAAAGTTAGTAGCTTTTGCCCTTTTGTGTTAGATATTTGACAAAGGTCATATTCTAGAGTATACTTATATTCTTTAATTGACGGAGTCACTATGCAAACTACTTTAGACAGCTTTTCACCAGAAAGCCTTGCTTCACCGGAGCAAACCGATGTAGCATTTCAACAAATCTTAGCCGAAAACGGCTTAAAAGACGCTTCTTTTGAAGAGATCGTTGAAGAGGTCGGCCACAACGTCCACGAGAACGAACCCACCGTTTCTTCGATGGTAAAGTCTGGTCTGGCACACAACAGCCCCAACGGCCGTGATTTCTGCTAAGGATAAAGTATGTTCATCTATCTTTCGATAGATTACGACCACGCACTTAAGCAACATCAGCCGCGTATTACGCAGGATGATGTTGCTTTTTACGTCAATGACGCGCCAGGTACCATCCAAGCATATGTGCGACGCCGCGACGCATACCCCAAGACATATTGCCAGGTTTCTGGCGACACGTTGCTTTTGGGCTACGGCAGCAAAAACACGCCAGGCAAAAAACGTCCCGAGTTCTTAGAAATTCGTTTGCAGTCCAACGGTAATCTGTCGATCGAGCGCGACGAGTACGCCGTCCTGCCGTTATTCTATGGCATGAGCGGCAATCGTTTTATACTTAGCAACTCCTACGCTGCAGTTTGTGATGCCTTCGATACACTTACACTCAGCAAGAAAGACTTTGTTGATAATCTTCTCCCCAATACCGATGCTTGGCCGACACTCTGGGAGGAGGTACAAATCTTAGGCGAACGCGAAATATTACACCGGCAAAACGGTCACCTCGCAAAGCAGTACCCTCCTAATCGCGCATGGCACATTACCGCCGACGCACCGCGGACCAACCCCGCAGATTTTAAGCAGTTACTAGAAGAAGTCTTCGAGTACAGCCTGCAAACCTACGCACCCGCCGGCACAAAGGGCGTATTTGAGATCAGCGGCGGTCTTGACTCTTCGACCATGCCGCTATATACCGCCCTGCACCATCCGGAACGCCAGTGGCTTGTTCATTCGCTTCTATTACCTGGTTACGAGGGTGAGACTCAACAACCCAAACTCGAAGCTATTATGTCACGCATGCCAGGATCGTCGTCCGTACCAGTTCATATGGACGATCCCGAGCTCCGATTACCACTGCTAAGCGATGCGTTCCAAGAAGGCAGCGAAGCACTTTTCTATGCTTCGCTCAACCCAGGCTACGGTGCACAGACCGAAAAAGCCATTCCACTCCTGGCAAGTCGGCATGCACAAGTGCTCTTTAGCGGCCACGGCTCGGACGACTTATTCGGACATTTTGTTGGCGTCAAAGAACAGCTCGGCTACGGCTCGGAAGAAGCAGAGCGGCGCCTCAGTAATTTACCCGTCATGTATACGCCCGCATTCGCCAGCCTACTACAAGCCACAGCATCCCATGTTCCGCGCCGGCCCCTTCCTCTTTTGCCCGCTACTGCAATACTTCCCGCCAGCGCCAATAGCAGCTTTATTGAAGCAGGCATTTGGCCCGTCTTTCCCTTTTTAGATAGCGAATTGTATACGTATTGCCAGGGGTTGCCTTGGACGTTTCGCAAAAATAAGCGCATACTGCGGACCTACCAAGCCGCACAAAAATATCCACCCGTCCTTTTCGACCAAAACTTGCCCAATGAACGCCTTGGAAACTTTTTTGGCACGATATTAGCGCAACCATTTTACCGGGAACTTATCGAATATTACGCACAAAATTCAGTGGTTGCGGCCATGGGCTATATCGACATCGACAAATTATTGCTTTTCTACAACCAAGGCCAAGATAGCTTTGCTATTTTTCACTGGTTGCGTACCGAAATGGTAGTGCATCGGGCTATGCAATCTGGTAAGTGGCGCCCCGTTTACGTGCCGCATTAAAACATCTTTGCTTCAAACCTTTAAAGAGTTACACTTTATTATATGGAAACCGTAAATATGGCAGTTGCCATCATTCAAAATGACCGCCACGAGATTTTGTTAAGAGAATTTGATCCAGCCAACAATCCCTACAAAGAACCGGTGGGCTTATTTGGCGGCAGACTCGGAAACGAGGAGCCTACCGAGCAATCGATGCCAGAAGTGCTTGAAATGCTCAACCCAGCACTACTAGAGCGTTGGAACATGACCGTAACCATCAAGGAGCGGCTTCCTGGAGTAGATGAAGATGTGAAGGCTGATCATGACGGCAGAGTTAGGCGCTTTCGTTACCTCAAACTCCTCTGTGAACTCGCCTCCGGCGAACCCGACCCCAAAAATCAAAACGAGAAGCTTTTTTGGAGACCCAAAGATAAGTTGGCGGATCCCCAGTATTATCACCAGTATAATCCTCCAACCGCACGTGCTTTTATACAACTCGGCTATTTACCAGTGAATTATCTGTCGATGTTGCCCGAAGATACACAAACCTAGAGAATAATTGCAAGCTAGTGTCGCTGTGGGGGTATTAATCTGCGCATGATAAGATAGTGGCATGAATCATGATAATCGCATTGATGACTATATCAATACTTTACCGGCTTGGCAGCAACAGATCTGTCGGCGTATTCGCGATCTTATACATACCGCCGAACCCGACATCGTTGAGACTATCAAATTTACAAATCGGCCCTATTTTACGCTTGATGGCAATGTCTGCGCTTTTTTGGCGGCTAAAGATCACGTCAACGTTTTTATATACGACCCTATAGCGCCCGACCCTGAAAGCATCATCAACCAAGGTCACGGTAATGTTACGGCTCGGGCAATTCAAATTACTAAAGATCACGCGGTACCCGAGCAAGCTTTTATGACACTCGTAAAAGCAGTAGTTGCCAATAATCGGGCTGGCGGTTGGCGCAAAATACATTCAAAATAGCATTCTCATTCGTTACTGAAAGAGCCTCTGGGGTTCTTTTTTTGTACTTTTACAGGGGTAGATATATTTCCTGTTGCAATTGTGCTTGCATTTCCTGAACGACCATACTATTATCTGAATATGCATTCAAATAATAGTACATCCAGCCTGAATACTAAGAAAGCGAGCAATCGTTCGTTTATCGAGCAAGCCCGCCGGACACAAATCATCGAGGCCACCATTACGGTGCTTGCCGATAACGGGTATGTGAACACCTCGTTCGCCCGCATTGCCAAGGCGGCAGGTATAAGCGCCAGTCTCATTTCATATCACTTTACTAATAAAGAAGAGTTAACTGCAGAAGTATACCGTAGCGTTAACACGGCTCGTATGGAAAACGTGCGTACTAGTCTTGCGGGTCACGCGGCGGCCGGTGACGCACTGCGGGCTGCCATTGAAAGTGATCTCACTTATATGGGCACTCGTCCCAATTTATTTAAAGCAATGGTTGAGGTATTATTCAGCGCTAAAGAATCTAAAAACTTTGCCGAACTTATGGACGGCACCGAACAATCAATGATATCAATCATCGAAGACATCCTAGAAAAAGGTCAGAAGAGCGGCGAGTTTGGCGCGTTTGATGTTCATGCCTTGGCATTGGTCATTGACGGAGCCCGCGACCAATTCTTAGCCCAGCTGCCAATGCAACCGGACTACGATCTGGAGGTTTTCATGCAAACCTTAATCAACCTAGTACTGACATATGTTCATGCAAAGGGGAAATAATATGCGTAAAAATCAAACCGTTTTAATCTCTGGCGCCAGCATCGCCGGACCAACCCTTGCCTACTGGCTGACGCGTTACGGTTTTGACGTTACTGTCGTCGAAAAAGCGGCAGCACCCCGCACCGGCGGCTATGCCGTCGACTTTCGCGGCAAGGTTATGGACATTCTTAAAAAGATGGACATTCTGGACGATATCAAAGCGGCTCAAACCAACATGGGCGCAGTCTCATTCGTAGACGACAATGGCAAGCGCATCGCCGATATGCCCTCTGTTTTCCTAAGCGGTGAGGTAGAAATCCTACGTGGCGACCTGGTGAATCTTTTGCACAATAAGACTAAAGATTCCGTGCGGTACATATTTGGCGATTCCATAAAAAGCATGCAAGATACCGGTGATGAAGTACGCGTAACTTTTGAAAAGTCGCAACCGCAGACATTTGATTTTGTTGTCGGCGCCGATGGCATTCACTCGCACGTTCGTAATTTGACTTACGGCGATGAATCACAGTTCGTAAAGCATCTTGGCTACTATGTTTCGATCTTTACGCTGCCCAACTATTTGCATCTTGACTACACCGGCAGCTACTATGCAACACCTGGCAAACTAGCCGCAATATACAGTGCACGCAACAATACCGAAGCAAAAGCCAGCTTCTACTTTGCTTCAGAACCAGTACCTTACGAACAACGCCGCGACATTGAGCAACAGAAAAAGATCGTAGCGGACGCCTTTGCCGACGTACCCGGCTGGCAGGTCCCCAACTTACTCAAAGCCATGGAAAAATCTGATGACTTTTATTTTGACGCCACATCGCAAATTCACCTCGACAAGTGGTCCAAGGGCCGCATCGTATTAGTTGGCGATGCAGCATACTGTGCCTCACCCCTGGCAGGACAAGGTACGCCAATGGCAGTTGTAGGCGCCTACATTTTGGCCGGCGAACTAAAGAACGCCCACGGCGATTACCAAAAAGCCTTTGCCGACTACCAGCAAGCCATGCAAGGCTACGTCGTAGAGGTACAAAAATCGGTTGACGGCACCGTCATGTTCTTCGTGCCTAAAACCAAGTTCATGATCTGGCTACGTAATCTCAACTTTCGCATTATGCCCTACTTGCCATGGCGCAATCTGATCGCCAAAGCGGCTATGGGGCCAGCCAACAGCATCAAGCTACTAGACTACGGAAAATAACGGATACCACATGGATCGGGCCATCCATTTTGCCCAAGAAGCAGCCGAGCAAATTTACCCTGAGAAAGAGATCAATTTTGTTCCCCTGCCGGCCGAAGAGATCTTAGATCGATCAATTGAATCAATCGTCGGTGAGCGGATGCAAGAATATCATGCCCGCCTGGAAAGCGAAGAACGAGGCATGCAAGACATACATGCCGGCAATTATACGGACAGTTGTCTAACTAAGGATCCGCAGGCCTGGGAATCGGTTCTAGGTGATTTTTCAAATATACTCTTAGCGCCCGCCGAACAGAGTCGCATATCGTTTCCAATAACTACTCCTTTGTTGTAGATTTGCAGCATAAAAGCATGTTCAATTTGACCTAAGTAGCTTACAATACTGCTTATATTAGGAGGGTTCCAGGATGCGTGTGCGAACAATGCTGCGAGTGTTGTCTGTCTTTTCGGTTATTGGCATAGTAAGTCTGCTTTCGGGAACGTCGTATGCTCAGGCGGCCGCTGCACAAAGTGATCTCTCGGCGACGATTACTAGTAAGGATCCGAAAAAAACCACTTTGCGCTTAGTAAACACCTCTGCTACAGCCTGTCAACTGGCCACAACCGCTACCGGCACAGTTGCCATTACCAAAGTATTGCAAGGTGGTAAAATCGTACAACCACTGGCAAACGATTCGGCCAGCGACGAAGACATCGGCTATCTGCTGCAAAGCCAGCTAAAAACGCTTCAGCCAAAACAATCCATTACATTGCCGTTGCCGGTATACAAAGTTGGTCCGTCATATATACTACGCGCAACAACTTGGTCGGACGGGGCTGGATCATTTACTTCCGAATATCCTATCTCTGTTTCTGAGCCATTAAAACTTGAACTTAGTTACAATCTACCAATCACGCCCAGTAATGGCGCACCAGCATGCAGCATGGCTTTCGCCAGCAACACCGGTCAAGGCATAGATTGGCCAAAATGGGCGCTCATTGGCGGAGGCATCCTAGTTGTTTTTCTTGTTATTTTTCTTGTTATTTGGGGACTGCGCAAACGGCCGCGCCAGAATCTACCTAAAGCCAAGGTAGCCATTGTAGTTCTGTTGATCGCCAGTATTGGGTTGTCGTCCTATCGGGCACCGCACGCTTATGCCACCGACATCGTCATACCCCCTGAGCTGCAATCAACATACGACGGCTGTATCAGTGTCTTCATGGCCAACCGAGACATCACCGGGCCAATACTAGACCTGCTCAACAATCCAGCTAACCACTTTACTATCGTGCATACAACCACTGCAGGCAGCGATATGACCGGACGTCCGGCGCCTGGTGGGGGTGGCATTTTTACCATTTACTGGAATCCGGCCGACCATCATCGGTACGCTGGTACCGGTGGTTTTCCGGATCCCTGCACGGTGCTATATCACGAACTGTATCATGCCCTTGACCAATTACGCGGAACATTCAGCCGAACTGACTGCGCCGGTAGTGGCATCGAAACTAAGGAAGTCATGGCCACTCGTGCCGAAAACGAGTTGCGTGTACGTCTAGGCCTACCGCCCCGCAGTCATTATGGCGATCGGCCATTGCCGAGCGGCTCTTGCACCGCCGGACCGCGACCCGCCTCATGCACTGGCGAACACTGCGGTGACACCACGGGCGATCCGCACCTCACGACATTTGATGGCTTACGGTATGACTTTCAGGGTGCGGGTGAATTTGTAGCAGCTCGCGATACATCGGGAGACTTTGAAGCACAGGTTAGGCAGCAGCCCTGGAATACCTCACGTCAAGTGACCATCAATACCGCTGTTGCCTTCAAAATAGATGGCGACCGTGTAGAAATGCGCGCCGGACAAGTCATGATATTACTGGTCAATGGCAAAAAGCAAGCGCTTAGTACTGCCACATTGCCTGGCGGCGGTCAAGTTGCCGTCGATCAAGATCAGGGGCTGATTACGCTAACCTGGAAAAATGGCTCAATTGCCTACATTCAGGCTACTGGCACCTACGGCTTAAGCATGTCCTTGCAACCTGCCGATACTTTGAGTAGTAAACTCGAAGGCTTGCTCGGCGACGCCAATGGCGATACCAAAAATGATCTCCATGCACGGGGTAGCAACAAGTCAATCCTACCAACATATCCACAGCTCTATCCAGCTTTTGCCGACAGTTGGCGGATCAGCAGCAATACTTCGCTCTTTACTTATGACAACGGCAAGAATACCGACAGCTACACCATCCACAACTTCCCCGACAAACCAGTAGATCCTAAAACACTTCCGGGCTATGCTGCCGCCGAACTCTTCTGTAAAGATTATGGTATCAGCGACCCCGTTATTTTAGCCAATTGTGTTCTCGACATGACCGTTACTGGCCGACCAGAATTTGCCTTAAGTGCCCTACAAAACCAAACCTTTACAGCGAGCAGCAGCTTCAATGGCACAACCTGGCAGCTCAATATTGCCCATGCCGGCGATAGCGCCAGCGTTACATTTGACGGCACTGCAGGCGAAAAGATCTTTGCACAAATTTCACAAACCACGTTGCCAAGTGAATGCGGAACCTTCACCTTAACCGCTCCGGATGGATCGCAAGTCACCAATGGATGCATTATCAATGGCGCCGGCTCGATAGACGGGACCATCCTGCCGGCCACCGGCACATACACTATTGGCTTAGCGCCCAATGGACCGACCGGAACTGCCACACTTCGCCTACTTCGCATAAAAGATATTCAAGGAACTATAACGCCAAATGGTCCCTCAGTGACTGCCAATATTAGCCAACCCGGCGTTGTGGCCCGCTACAACTTTACGGCCCAGGCGGGCCAGCGCGTATACGTAGCCGTACCGTCCAGCACCCTGGATAGTGAGTGTGGCCTCGTACGCATACTTGATGCCGACGGCAATGTCGTTGCTAACGGCTGCATCATAAATCACTCCGGCTACATCGACACCATAGCACTCGCAGATACCGGTCAATACACACTCGTCTTAGATCCCGGTAACACTTCAACGGGGCAAGCACAATTACAGCTGATACTGCCTACGGTCGAAACCGCGGCAATCACCATGGATGGTTCACCGGCAACTATTAACCTCAAGAAGCCCGGCTCTATCGGCAATATAACGTTTGGCGGTAACGCCGGCCAAAAGGTATACGTCGATATACCTTCCAGTGAATTACCAAGCCAATGCGGTATCCTGACGCTACATGCCCCCGATGGAACAACCCTTAGCTCTGGATGTGTCATCAATCACTCTGGTAACTTAAACGATGACGGTACAGTACTCCCAGACACCGGTCAATATACTCTCACACTAGACCCAGGCGCGGGCGACACCGGCGCAACAACTATCCGTTTGCGCAGCCATTAGCACAAAAAATACTTCTTAAACATTAGGCTCATTTGCTACTATACAAATATGAGGCACCGTACAACAAGAAACACTACGTCAACCATAAATGCCAGTCGTATCACCACTTTTAGCGATGGCGTTATTGCCGTCATCATTACTATTATCGTCCTCGAGATCAAAATACCTGCGGGTTATGACTGGGCTGCGCTACGCCCTGTGCTTCCCATTTTTCTGATATACCTGCTTAGCTTTAGGCAAATCGGAACCTACTGGAATAACCACCACCACTTGCTAGCTCTAGCTCACCGTGCCAGCGGCCGGCTTATGTGGGCAAATTTACGTTTCTTGTTTTGTTTGTCGCTTTTTCCTTTCGTTACTACTTGGCTTGGCGAACACTACAACAAACCATTGCCGGTACTGTGTTACGGCATCGCCGCCCTTCTTTCTGGTTTGGCATATAACCGCGTGCAAGCAGCTGTACTTACAGAATATCCAGTCGAAACCATCAAGCAAACACCTTTTGGAAGAGACCTAAAAGGTCTATTTTCATTGTTCTGTTATGCAGTCGGCATTGCGCTAGCCTTTGTAAATACCTGGGCAGCACTTGCTGCCTATGCCTCTGTTGTCCTGCTGTGGATCGCCCCTGAACAACGAGCCGAAGAACTACTCAGTACAAGTAGCAATAAAGATGCCTAGCGCAGGCAATCTTTTTCGGGAAATTAACTTTTTTGATCCTTGTTTTGTAGGTAGACTCGACGCATCCAACACGATTAACGACATTGCCGCTGGTCCGCCCCGCATTCACGATGTGATAGATCTTACCGTAGGAATATGCGATGCATCGGTACTTCTTGGGGCCGATGCAGTCATGTTCGCAGACCATATATCCCCAGAGCATAACGTACACATCCCCCTCCAGGGTAAACAGTATTATATCCACTCTGAATCCGTGCATTACAACCATATCGTCAATGATACTCACCTCATCGTTGAAAAAATACACGACAAAAGACTGGCAGTACTGGGCAAAGTTCTCACAGCAACAAGCCAAAAGGAACTTTTTACCAAAGCAGCCAACGACATCATTCACCTAAGGTGCAGCGAGAATCATGCTACAGTCCACACCACTTTTACACTTATCGGAGGAGGTGCGTGCACGCGATTAAAAGAATCATTGCTGTACGAACTCAACGCACTTCAAGATTACTCTCCGATTTCCTTCTTGGGCAACATTGCACTCGAGATATTTGAAGACTAAGTAATTAGGACCACACCCCGAAATGATCTATACTGAGATTTAGAATAAAGGAGGTAGTATGTTTGGGAATACGAAAGCATTTAGCGGTTTCTCCGTGCAGGATCTCGAGGTAGCAAAGACGTTTTACGGCGATACGCTTGGGTTGGACATTGCAGAAGTTCCCCAAGGACTTATTCTTAAAATTGCTGGCAGCGAAAACGGGATATTTGTATATCCCAAACCAGATCACACGCCCGCCAGTTTCACTATCTTGAATTTTCCCGTTGATGACATTGACGCCGCAGTGCAAGCCTTAACCGACAAAGGCGTTACCTTCGAACGCTACCCAGATATGACCGATGACAAAGGCATTGCGCGAGGCATAGCGCAACATCGTGGTCCCGACATCGCTTGGTTTAAAGATCCTTCCGGCAATATTTTGTCAATTCTTCACGACGATGACGCATCAGATTCGTCCGAGACAAGCAATTAGTCGAATAATTATAGTTAGTCCAGCAACTGTAGCGTACTTGATCATTGTCCTATTTTATAGGCGGACAATTGGTTAGCATTTTACTGAGCAAACATTTTAGTGTTTCTTTTTCTTCTTTGGTAAGAGCTGCAAGTCCTGGCATCTGCGCCTCTGCCGTACGTTGCAATAATTCGTCGCGAAGTTTTTTGCCTTTATTAGTCAAGGCCAATGTTTTGATGCGCCTGTCCTCTTTGCATTCTGTGCGACTAATGTATCCGTTAGCAACCAGTCGGTCAACAATACCCGTCACGTTAGAGGCATCGCAATTAAGCATCGATGAGAGCGAATTCATCGGCAAACTAGCATCTTCTTTCATGAGGCATAGCGTATACGTTTGCACCAGCGTCAGATCATATTCTTCAGATAATTTAATCAGACCTTGTTTGGAACGAATCGAGGCCTGTAGTAATAACCAGTTCAAGTCACTTTGCGTTTGTACATTACTCATGGTCTTATTATACTACATTCTAAATACTTGACAACCTCAACTATTTAGAATTACAATGATCAACATTATAAAGTAATACATAGGAAGGACGTGTATGAAACAACGATCTAAATGGTTCATATTCGCATTGCTTGCTGTTGCCCAGTTCATGGTGGTACTTGATGTTTCCATCGTCAACGTTGCTCTGCCTGGAATCCAGCAATCACTACACTTCAATGCCAGCACGCTTCAATGGGTCATTACTGCTTATTCGTTAACGGCTGGAGGTTTTTTACTATTCGGCGGACGAGCAGCTGACCTTTTTGGTCGCAAGCGTATGCTGTTAATCGGCATGACTGGCTTTACGCTGTTCTCGCTCTTAATCGGTCTGGCGCCATCGGCGAGTACGTTAATCGTACTGCGAGCCCTACAAGGCTTGATGGGAGCATTAATGACACCGGCGGCTCTATCGACAGTACTAACAACTTTTGGTGAAGGCGGTGAACGTAACAAAGCCCTCGGGCTGTGGACAACCGTTGCAACCGGTGGTGCGGCAGTCGGACTATTACTTGGCGGCATATTGTCACAATACCTCAACTGGCGTTGGAATTTCTTTGTGAATGTTCCGGTTGGTATTTTGGTGGTAATCGGTATCTGGAAAAGCGTACCAAAGCACGAAAAAGAAGCCGCACATAATGACCTGGATCTTCCTGGTGCGGTACTGGTAACGGGCGGACTTATTGCGCTCGTATATGCCATTAGTCAAGCGCCGACAGCAGGCTGGCTAAGTGCTTCAACGCTAGGCATTGCGGCCGTAGCAGTCGCCATGCTTATCGTTTTCGTATGGAACGAATCGCGCAGCAAACATCCACTCATGCCACTGAGCATCTTTAAAATCCGCAACGTTGCCGGCGCGAATCTTATGATGACGCCAATTGTAGCGGGTATGATGGGAATGTTCTTCTTGCTATCGCTATACATTCAAACAACACTCCACTATTCACCAGTACTAACAGGACTTGCCTTCTTGCCCTTTCCGGTAGTCATCGGACTTATGTCAACGAACGTTGCAAAGCTCGTTACAAAGTATGGTTACAAGCGTTTCCTTATTATAGGTCCGTCTTTGGTGGTGCTGGGGCTGTTATGGCTTGCACGTTTGCCAGTTCATGGGCACTACTTGACCGATATTTTGCCGACTATCATTTTGATACCGCTCGGTATGGGCATGACATTCATGCCCATCATTGCCGCAGCGACATCTGGTGTACCCGCAAATGAAGCCGGCCTGGCCTCAGGACTCATCAATACATCTCAGCAGATGGGTGGTGCTTTTGGGTTGGCTATCTTATCGGGTGTTGCGGCTTCAGTAGCCGCAGGCTCGGCACGTTTAGGCACTCTGCCTGCTTTGGTCCACGGCTATGACCGGGCATTTATGGTTAGCGCGGCATTCGCCCTATTCGCTATAGTGCTTGCAATTACGGTCATCCGCCAGCCACGCACTCAGCATGCAGCTACGTCAAGTGCGGCAGAACCAATTAGCCCGCACTAGATTGGCTGACATAAAAAGAGCGACCCGGATACTCGTGATCGCTCTTTTATATAGAGTTTATTTTAGACTGCTTCTTCAACTACGCGTAATTTCCGTGGCAATGTGAAGCTAAGACCACAGGCCAGAAAGAGCAGCACCACTACGTAGACAACACTGGCGCGGAATGAGGTAACGAAGTTTCTGGCATTTGCCTCTTTTGCATTGGTGGCGATCACTGTACCTATCTGTTGACTAAGCTGGCTATCGGGCACAGCCGCACTCGCTTGCTTACAACTTTCTGGAACAATGCTAGCATCCTTCTCGGTTGAACGGTCATAGTAACAAGCACGCGTCTGGTTAATAATTGACTCTTGGGCATTTTTCGGAATGTGCAAAGCACTTAATTGTTTATGGAATGTCGGCGCGATTTCATCAAAGCTTTTGGTCGCTCCATGGGTCAACTGACCGAAGAAAATAACACCGATGATGGCAATTCCAATGGCGGCACCAACCTGCTGGACGGCGTTTAAGATACCTGAAGCTGAACCAGCATGTGAAGCGTCGACATCTTGCAGGGCTGCCGAGAAGATAGGAATCATAATCAGCGACAAACCAATACCAACAAATAACAATCCGGGTATAAATTGCCATGGGTGCGTGCTTAGGCCGTAGCGATTAATAAGCCAAACGGCGTAAATCAAACCACCTGCGAATACACCAGCACCCATGCTAATGACCGTACGGCCAAATTTGGCAATCATCTTTTGGCCGAGGACCGCAAAACCGATGGTCATACCAACCGCAGTTGGCACACCAGTTAATGCGGCTTTAATCGGGCTATAGCCAAGACCAACCTGCATGACCAAAGTAACGGTTAAGAAATAACCGATCATTACAGATTCAGTTATAATATTCAGGACTAAACCACTAACAAATGTTTTGACGCGAAAAAGCGTAGGCACAATAAGCGCCGACTTATCACGCCTATCTTTACGGCGTTCGTACCAGCCAAAAAGCGCCAATGCCGGTATTGAGCAAGCCAGCATAATGATGGTCCACACCGGCCAATCAAGGTCGCGGCCTTCGATCAATGGAAAAACTAATAGACTTAGAGCGGCTACGATCAGAATCGTACCCTTTATATCAATATGTAGGGGGTGGATTGACTTTCCGTTTGGCAAGTATTTTGCACCAGCCAGCAAAGCAAAGATACCAACTGGAATGTTAATTAGAAAGATTGGTCGCCAATCCAGATTAAACAAGTTAGCTTTAAGAAGTAAGCCGCCGACAATTGGCCCAAGCGAAGCAGCCAAGCCTCCGAGCATACCAAACATACCCATGACGCTAGCGCGTTCCTTTGGCTTATACATCACTTGCATCAGAGACATAACCTGCGGAACCATCAAAGCCGCCATTGAACCTTGAAGCAAACGGGTTACAACCAAAAATGTCGAATTGGGTGAAATACCAGTTAAGAGTGAAGCAACCGTAAAGCCCGCAACACCAAACATAAAGATTTTTTTGTAGCCAAAAACATCACCCATTCGGCCACCGGTGATAAGTAATAGCGCAAAAGTTAATGAATACCCGGCAACCAGCCACTGAATCGTTGCGTAGCTAGCACCAAGATTGGCTTGTATTGAAGGGATTGCGATGTTCACGATTGTTGAATCAAGTAGATCCATCACAAACGCAAAGGCTACGATTAAAAGGGCTATCTTTTTTTGTTTGGGACTGAATGATCTGGCGTTATGCTCTGCTGCTTCCATTGCTAATTTACTTTTTTTAGATTATTATTTGCTAAGTATTTATTTAACTAAATATCTTACTTACTAAGTTATATGAAAGATCACTCTCTGTCAACAGCTCCACGCAACCGACTAGCTCGGTCTGAACTTGTTATTAAACTTAACCAACTGTGCCGGAATAACGGCAACAGTAATATTCTGCTTGTCCATGCCATTGCCCAACACATCAACTTAAGTGCCAGTGAATTTGAGTGTTACAGTTATATGTATGACCATGGCCCACTAACGGCCGGTGAACTAGCAAAGGCCTGCGGCATTACTACCGGCGGCATGACTGGCATGATCGACCGATTAGAGCGTGCCAGGTTTGCTACTCGAACAACTGATCCAAACGATCGTCGGCGCGTACTCGTTAGTGCCGTGCAAAATAAAAAAACTTTTAAGAAGATAGCGAAACTATACGAGCCACTCAGCAAAAGATTTAACCAACTAGTTACGCGCTATTCAGATGATGAGCTAGCTATCATCATAGATTTTATGGATCTAGCTAACGATATGATTCGTGAAGCCATCGACACCCTCCCCAACCGTAAAGGATAGTTGGGATAATTCCGTGCTGAAACTGAGGTAAATAACACGAGCGTTTTGATTGAAACGGCCTTATATTGTATTATTGAATTAGATGAGCGAACTACTCGTTGCATATCTTGATAAATCTCGCAATCAACGTTTTAGGTCCCCTGCCTCTGCATTAGCTTCCTTCTGCGTTAGCCATACACGGATTCTCGGAGTTCGCTATGAAATCCAAAAAACAGGATACATTGAAGAGCGATATTTCAGAGAATTTAAGGACCAGGATATACACAGCCATCTCGAGCTCAAGCTGCCACCTGGCATGCCGGGCAATATAATCGATTTTTTTCATTGGCGCTTTGACAAAGATATAGAAGGTCTTGGCTCGGGACAGCATGATAGCCACTCGTTTGCCAGATATGCGCGCGGCTACGAGTCCATCCCCACCATCCCCTACGATGACGATGATATCGATATCATGGCCTACAGAGTTGACTTCCCTCTAAACGATCCAGGCAGCCTTACGGCAGGGGGCTATTACGCCATAGCAGATAAAAGTTATCGACCTATCCACAGCTTTATTGGTCTGGAAAACGGTCAAAACATGAGTGTTTTAGAAAAAAATGGCTACTTAGCAATCACCGACACAACCATACTACTACGACAACTTGGTGGCGCCTTCGTAGTGCCCATACAGCACTAATCGGCAACGCCCTAGACATCGCCAAACATAAAAAACTTCACAGTCTGAGAAATAGAAGGGTATATAATAACCATATGGGTCTAGCGGCTATGCGTGGCAGAGTTTGAGGTTTATGAACGACTATAAATTTATTATAGTCTCGAATCGATTGCCCGTTAGTGTGGCAAAAGTTGACGGAAAATTAACGTTCAGTCCTAGTTCTGGCGGCCTCGCCACGGCCATGTCTTCCATTCCTATGGAAAATAATAAGCGGCTATGGATCGGTTGGCCAGGTATTAGTTCGGATGAACTTACTAGCGCCGAAAAAGCAATCATTACCAAAAAACTGCGTGAATATGGTTGTGCTCCCGTCTTTTTGACCGCCCAACAAGTCAAAAATTTTTATGAAGGCTACGCCAACGATACTATTTGGCCGCTGTTTCACTACTTTCAATCCTATGCCCGCTATTCGGACGAATACTGGTCAGCGTACAGAACTGTCAATGCACTTTTTAATAAGGCGATCATAAAGTACGCACATCCAAAGGCAACCGTCTGGATCCACGATTATCATCTGATGCTACTACCTCGCCTTACCCGAATGGCGTTACCTAGAAGCACCGTCGGTTTCTTCTTGCATATCCCCTTCCCTTCATTTGAAATTTTCCGGTTACTGCCAAACCGCAAAGAAATCCTGGAAGGTTTACTCGGCTCCGACTTAGTTGGTTTTCACACGTATGACTACGCGCGTTACTTTATGAGCAGCGTATTGCGTACGCTTGGGCACGAAAACAACCACGGTGCCATCATGCTAAACGACCGCATTGTTACGGCCGACGCCTTTCCAATTGGTATTGATTACGAGAAATTTACCAAAGCCCTGCGCGCCAAAGCTACACATAAAGAAGTACAGATCCTAAATAACCACTACGCGGATCAACGTATTATTCTTTCAGTCGATCGGCTGGACTATAGCAAGGGCATTCCCAACCGGTTGCAAGCTTTTGAAGAATTTCTGGAGCAAAATCCCAAATATCATAAAAAGGTCAGCTTGGTGATTATTGCCGTGCCGTCTCGCATCGAAGTACAAACGTATAAAGACCTGCGTGACTCGATAGAGCAAACCGTGAGTCGCATTAACGGAACTTACGCCAGCGTAGACTGGACGCCAATTTCGTATCAGTTCAAAAATATTCCGTTTGAGCAGTTAGTTGCCCTGTACAGTAAGGCCGACGTCGCATTGGTAACACCACTACGCGATGGCATGAATCTAGTCGCCAAAGAATATGTTGCGTGTAAACAGGAAACAAGCGGCGTGCTCATTTTAAGTGAGTTAACCGGTGCTGCCGATGAACTGCAGGAGGCAATTCGTATCAATCCGAACGACTTTGGTTCAATTGTAGCAGGCCTAAAGCGCGCGCTCATTATGCCTAAGCGTGAACAACGTCAGCGTATGCTCGCTATGCAACGCCGTATTTCACGCTACACCGTGCAGCGCTGGGCCGCTGACTTCATGCAGGAATTGGCCAAATCAAAAGAGACGCAGAGCGGTCACAGCGGCAAGATCTTATCATCCGAAGAAAAAGAAATGCTGCGCGAAGACTTTAAGCACGCCAAACGACGTGCAATCTTCCTGGACTATGATGGCACACTTACTAACTTTGTCAGTAGTCCCGAACCCGGTAAGGCGGCCCCTTCGCGCTCACTCAAAAAACTACTGCAAGAACTGGCGGCATTGCCCAATACCGAATTATGTATTATTAGCGGTCGGACTCGCGAAGCGCTCGAGAGATGGTTCGGCAAAATGCCCATTACGCTGGTGGCCGAGCATGGTTCGTGGGTAAAGCAAAATGGCGAATGGGCACAGGGACTTTTTTCGTTCCAAGAACATAAACGCATATTACGCCCGATTATGGAGCATTACGCGGAGCGTACGCCCGGTGCACGCATAGAAGAAAAAAATTTCGCGCTGGTATGGCATTATCGCAACGTTCCACCCGAACTGGCATACGCCCGCAACAGCAGCCTAAGACACGAACTTAGCAGCGTACTAAGCGGTAGTGAAGTTGGTGTATTTAGCGGCAATAAAGTCATCGAGGTGAAACCTCGAGCGATCCGTAAAAGCACCATTATAGGTGAACTTCTTGACAGTAATCCGGCCGACTTCGTACTCTGCGCCGGCGACGACTACACCGATGAAGACATGTTTGAGGCCGTCGACGAAGCATCCTACACTATTAAAGTTGGCCCCAAGGAAACACATGCCAGGTTTCAGGTTCCATCGGTAGAGAAACTGCGCGACGTGCTAAAGTCGCTTTTACAATAGCTAATACATACTCACATGCTTACTTTCCAGATCGTGACCGCCCAGTGCATTCCCCAATGGGACGGAACGTGGTCTGTAAAGTACAGCATGTGAGTATCGTCAATAATTACTGGCTAGACGAATTTGAGCTTGGTGGCGGCGTCATTAATCCATCCAGAAATGCCTGAATTTGACTGTAGTTATCAATGCCAGCGGCCGGGACAAGCGCCGATTGGCCGCTTGAGGTACGGTAGTTAGTTAGCAAATTCTTGCCATTGGCACTATTCAAGCTGACCGAAGTAATGCTTGAACTCGGGATGCCTTGCATGATCGTGTATAGCCTGCGAACTTCACCGGAATTAAAATCCGTCTGTACATTATTGCCAAAGGAATCCATCAGTTGGCCAATCTTCACCGGGTTAGATAAGGTACCGAGACTGGTTGCTTTATCTTTTAAGCCAAGCAAAATTTTGCGCTGATTATCGGTACGCGTGAAATCGCTTAGACCGTAGCCATACGATCCGTACGAATCACCACGGGCACGGGCCAGTGCCAGAGCATCCACACCGTTCAGTGTCGCAACACCGTTTGGTAACCTAACGAGCGGCTTATAGTTGTTGCGCAAATTAGGGCTCGGATCGTATAGACCGCGCGGGTCAGTGCTTTGGATTGTAACTTGAATCCCGCCAACAGCGTCAACCGCTTGCTGTAATGCAGCATAGTCGATTAAAGCGTAGTAGTTAAACTGCACGTTAAAGTCCTGGGAAATTGTCTTTTCCAGCAAACCCATACCGCCTCTGGCGTAGCCATCTTCGCTAAAATTATTATTCTTGCCGTCAGGATAAGCCTCGTTGATTTTAGCGTAGCCGTGGCCTGGAATTGCCACGTACAAATCGCGCGGCACACTCATAATATAGCCTGTTTTATCTTTAGTATCGATGCTAACAACCATAATTGAGTCGGTCAGTTCGGCGCCACCATGTCCCGGATCATCGGCAGAGTTTCCGGCCAGCAGGATGTTAACACGACCTGCGTCTTCGCCCTTCAACTTGGTATTACTAAAGATGTCCGTAATGCCCTTCCAGCCAAACACCTTAATAATATTAGATAGTGTTTTCCAGCCCAGCCAGCCGCCAACAACCACCACGATAATAAGAATAAAGATAAAGATCCGTTTAATGATCTTCTTCCAGCCACGTTTCTTTTTAGGTTCTTTGGGTGGTTTTGTAACTTCAGGAAAGCCGATAGTGTTAGTACCGCTACCAATTCGCGTGCCAGGAGCCGGAATGGTGCGATACAAACGCTCAAAACTCTGATCTGTCTCAGCTCGTGCGTGTAACTGTTTTTTTGATTTACGCATATGATTTACTTTATTATACCTTACGCTCCCAAGCGTAATAAATACTGAAAATAATGATAGTATACAGAGATGAACGACGTGACTTTTCAATTTCTACCCGCAAATAAGTACTTTGAGGCGCTTAAACGCGAAATTCCTCAAGCCAATAAGCGCATAGTCATTCATGCTATGACCGTTGCATGGGACGACATGACCGGGCAGCTCGTCCCGTTGTTATTGGAAGCGCTTGCCCGCAATACCGAAGTACGTATTATTGGCGACGTATATACTAAGCTTTGGACGCGACAGCCAAAAATCGCCCGTCAAAAAACACCCAGCTGGAAACATGTACAAGCAGTTACAAAACAACTTGTTGACGCTGGAGCTATCTGTACGTACATCGGCAAATTCGGCCTTAATCCATTTAAAAAGCGATGCCACAGTAAGGCGACAATCATCGATGATTTGGTGTATACCTTCGGCGGTGTTAACTTTACGGGCGACTCATTTGCTAATTATGACTACATGCTCGTCGCCAAGAATATCGCATTTGCAGACCGCATATATAACCTGATACAGGAGATAGAAGCCGATAAACCAACACCACTTTCAGATCTAACCGAACAGCTTTCGACGACCGAAACTATGCTATTTGACGGCGGCACTCCCGGCCAATCGATCATTTATAAAACGACTTGCGACATCGTAGCCAACGCGCAAAAAGTGTACTATGTATCGCAAATGTGCCCGAGCGGCGTATTGGCTAAACGGCTTAAAGAAACTGAGTACTATTGCTATTTTGTGCGCCCTTCGCAAGTCGAACCGCCATCCAATATTGCTCTGATCGTTGACAAACTACGCTACGGCATACGTAACCGCTACGCCGGGAAGAACTACATTCACGCCAAATTTATTTTGTGCGAAGGCAAGGACGGCAGCAAGCATGTCATCAGCGGTTCTAATAATTTTAGCTGGCGCGGTATTGCCTACGGTACCAAAGAGATCGCCGTACATTCTACCGACCCACGGCTATGGCAAGTCTTTTATAACTTTCTGCAACAGACTATCCTGGGCGAAACCAAATAGCCCACAAGCACCTACACCTTTCTATCATAGGTCGTGATCGCCCAGTGCAGCCCCGGAGGGGCGGAACGTGGTCTATGATAGAAAGGTGTAGGTGCTATTGGTGAATGTACGCTTACTCGGCTAATGCCGGTTCGCCTGTTTTGGCGTACTTTTCGCCCCACTCAACCATGCGCTCCAATATAGGAACTAGATCGTGACCCTTTTTGGTGAGCGAATACTCAACTCTTGGCGGTACTTCTGCAAAAGATATTTTAGCAATAATCCCTTGCTGCTCAAGTTCGTCTAGTCTTGCTGACAGCGTGCGGGGATTAATGCCGCCAGCTTCTTTTTGTAATTCACAAAAACGTTGCACATTATTTGCTAGTGCATAAATGATCTGCGGCGTCCATTTGGACCCCACAATTGCTGCGGCCGTAGCAACGCAGGCTCTCTCACGTACGGGACATTTACTGGAAAGAAGATTTTTCTGCATAGTTTTTACTTTACAACTCTTACATTATACATTACTATACTTTATATAGTAAACATTTTATACGAGGAGATTTTTCATGCCTACTATTAAAGTTATTCTTGGCTCTACCCGCCCTAGTCGTTTTGGTGAACAACCCGCGAACTGGCTTATGGAACTTGCGAAAGAACATTCTGAAGCAACCTTTGAACTTGTCGACCTTAAAGAAATAGACCTACCGATGCTTGATGAAGCAGTGCCAGCACTTTACGGCAATTATGCAAATGATCACACAAAAGCCTGGTCAAAGATCATCGGGGAAGCAGATGGTTTTGTGATTGTAACTGGTGAATATAACTTCAGTATTCCTGCCGCACTTAAGAACGCCATCGACTACCTAGCCGCAGAATGGCGCTACAAGCCAGTTGCTTTTATTGGCTACGGTGCATCTGCCGGCGGAGCGCGAGCAATCGCTCACTTACAAAACGTTGCAGCCAATGTTGGCTGGTTTGATCTCCGTGACAGCCTCACACTAGTTAATTATTTCGAGAACCTTGACGATCAGCAACAGTACAAATTTACTGACGGACAAGCTGAAACTGCACATAAATTATTGAATAATGTAGCTTTTTGGGCTGACAAGCTAAAACCAATCCGCGAAGAGATCATGACTGGCAAATAACGTCTCTGATCTGTTAAAAGAACCCTAAAGATGTAGGGTTCTTTTATATTTCCAACCAAAAAATACTTGCATATATATAGTTTAGTAGCTATACTGTTTAGCATACAAACTAAATAGTGAGCTCAGACATGTCATCACGCGAAGAAGTACTACAACACCTTTTTGCCAGCATGAGCAAAAATAAACGACTAATGCATGCTCATTTTCAGCAAGCCATGCGTCAGTTGGACTTCGGTATTTCGCAGGCACAAGCGCAGATACTTTTTACTATCGAAATGCACCAGCCACTCAGTTTTAAGCAGCTGGCGCACATAGTATCTTCGTCGCCAGGGGCAATCACCCAGCTCGTCAATCCGCTGGTAGATCGTAACTATCTTACACGTACGCCAGACGAAAAAGATCGACGTATTGTGTACCTCTCGATTTCCGACAAGGGCAAGGAGCTTATGCAGAAGCTTCAGGCTACTCATGAGCAACTCCTCATCGCCCTGACGGAGGAATTGAGTGAAGACGAAATTCGCAGCTGGGTCAACATCCAGGACAAAATGATTCACTATTTAGAAACACATACCCAAAAAGAAAAGGAGTAAGGTATGGAGAAAATTAAAGCAAAGCTAAGAGGGCCTGCTACCAGCGCAGATGCCACAGAAGGGCAGCGTTCGCATAGCGAAATTATGGTCGTGATGGTGGCGTTGATGCTCGCCATGTTTTTGGCGGCGTTAGACCAAACCATCGTTTCTACTGCCCTACCTCGCATCGCCAGTGACCTGCATGGCCTGAGTAAATTATCATGGGTAGCAACCGCCTATTTACTTACCAGCGCGGTCGTAACGCCGTTGTATGGTAAAATTAGCGATTTATTTGGCCGCAAGAGAATCTTCCAGATTGCCATTATTATCTTTTTGATTGGTTCGGCACTTTGTGGTTTAGCGCAAAACATGGACCAGCTAATTATTTTCCGGGGACTGCAAGGTATTGGCGGTGGAGGGCTAATGGCTGTAGCTCTAGCTATTATCGGCGATGTGGTTCCGGCCCGCGAGCGTGGTCGTTACATGGGCTATTTTGGTGCCGTGTGGGGCCTATCGAGTGTCATTGGGCCGCTGCTTGGTGGCGTCTTTACCGACCATTTGTCGTGGCGCTGGATCTTCTATATTAACTTACCGGTTGGTCTAGTGGCTTTAACTGCCATTGCATTGCGTTTGCACTTACCTGTTCGTCGCACCGAACACCGCATTGACTTTTTTGGCGCCATTTTACTGGCGATCAGCGTTGTTTGCTTGCTGCTCGTAACCGTGCTTGGCGGCAACACCTACGCCTGGGGATCGCACCAGATTATTGAACTTGGCATTGCCGGCCTTGCTTTAGCCGCCGCTTTTGTAGGCTGGGAATTGAAGGCCCAGGAACCCATCATCCCCATGCGCTTGTTTAAGAATGACATTTTTACAGTTTCCAACTTGTTGTCATTCGTGTCGGGTGTCGCGATGTTCGCCACCCTCATTTACCTGCCGGAATATCAGCAGCTGGTCCGCGGCTACTCCGCCACTGCGTCAGGCCTGCTTGGCCTACCATTGGTTGGTGGTTTGTTGGTAGCCTCGATTGTTTCTGGCCGACTCGTTTCTAAACTGGGCAAATATCGCTTTTTACCGCTGTTTGGTACGGCCGTTATGGCGATCGGCCTTTGGCTCTTTAGTCACATTACAACTACAACGAACGAGGTCATACTAAGCCTTTGGATGATCATTGTTGGTGTCGGACTTGGTTCGTTTATGCAGATCATGAGCCTGGCTGTGCAAAACTCGGTTGACTACAAAGATATGGGTACGGCAACGTCTGTAGTAACCTTCTTCCGGAGTATAGGCAGCTCGTTTGGTGCAGCAGCTTTTGGTGCAATTCTTACACTACGTTTGAACTATCACATCAACCAATTGCTACCCGGCGCTGGAAATAACATTGCCAAGGGCTTGCAAAATAGTGCCGCCGGATTACAGCAGTTACCGCACAGTGTCGTAGTCAAGGCATTAGAGGCATTTGCGCGCGCCTTCCAGGATTTATTCCTGTGGGCTATTCCAATCGCACTACTTGCTTTTGTAATTTCGTTGTTCTTGCGTGAATCGCCGCTACGCACCACCGTCAAACAAGAAGCCGAAGGTGAAGGGTTGGAAATTAACCCGTAGAGTAGGGTTTAAGTCTTGGCGCTCATCTTGCACGTCTTGGCCAGATAACTTTTCCCATGAGAAGTTGCTGGCTTAGCCAGCCAAACGAACGACTATCCGTACTATGCGCAGGATTATCACCCAGTAGATAGACCTGCGCATTTTGCATGTCTTGCAAGCGTTTAATCTTTTCGACACCATTGTGGCGTATCATCACAATGTCACCCGCCTTATATCGTGATCGAGCGCGCCATAATAGAACAATGTCGCCCGGCCGAAGCGTGGGCGACATGCTTTCGCCAACAATACGGCGAATATAAAGCATTGCCTTTAGGCCTTTTTAGTTTCCCAAAAGATTTTAGCAATAGCATCTATTTGGTCAAGCAACTTTTGACCTTCTTCAGGTTCGTTATGATGCTTGCATTCCCCAGCTTGCTTGGTAGCCTTCCAAAACATGTCATGCAGATCAGGAAACTTCTCGAGGTGTTCAGGCTTAAAGTAGTCGGTCCAGAGTACCCATAGGTGATGTTTAACCAGCTCCGCGCGTTCTTCTTTAATGAAGATGGCGCGGATTTTACCGGTTTCGTCCAGGCCATCATATTTTTTCATAATGGCGAGCACACTTTCGGCCTCGATGCGCGCCTGCGCTGGATCGTACACGCCACAAGGCAAGTCACAGTGCGCATATACCGGCTTGATAAACGAAAACTTCATAGATTCCCTCCTTATTACCCTACTAGTATACACGGATACGATATGCACCTTGAGTGAATTATTAAAAAAATATTGATTATTAGAGTACGGAGGACTATAATGCCCGCGATGTCAGAAATCGATCCCCAGGAGCAGGTCAAGCACCCGCTTCCTTTCAATTATGGTGAGCAAACCGAAAGACTAGCCGCCCAACTATCTTATGTGGGCACTGCGAGTGATGAGCTAGCTGTTATGCGCCATGGAGTAGATGAGAATTATGCGACGGCGCTCTCGGCCGCGCTGGATACACCTATTTATCACACCGATGACCCTAACCTGCCACGCATCGGGCTCATAGAAGCTCCGGGCTTTTTATTTTCAATATTGCCTGAGCTAAAAGATAGGACCGACATTCTGTTGGTGACAGGACGGGATATAAACCTGATGCGCTGGATGGCGACTACGGCCAATGCCATACGAGAGAATAACGTACCTGGTGATTGCCTCGAAACCCTTGTAGACCAGGGCGGCGAAGAAGTGCGGGAAGAGCTCGAGAATGAGCGCGACATTATGGGCTCGCTTCATTTTTTGCACGATACAGTGCGCCTCACCGAATGCCGGGAAGCGCTGCGTCTTTCGAATCTACGCCTCCAAGCTACTGATATTGGCCACATGCTTGCAGCCCTAGAGATACAACAGGCGATTACTAGCATAGGAGGCACCGTAACGTTTGCCAGTCTCTCTGATCGAGGCGACATGCATGCCCCGCAAGTGGCCTACCTCATGAGCACGGCTAGTATTGATGAATGTCCGATTCTATATTCCTCACGATTTCAAGGGTGGCGTAAAAAGGAAAGTGACGGCACCACTCCACAAAGCACAGATCCACGAAAGAACATGACCCCAATTATCATTCCAACTCCTTACACAGCGTTCTGCTTAGGTTCAACAGCATATAAAACGGCCGCTCTTGAAGCCTGGAACGAACTGTCGTCCCAATAGGATGCCGTGTGGCCAGTACTACCTGCTCTGCGATGCGCGCCATTTGGCGATTTCGGCATGATGACCGCTAAGTAGCACTTCGGGGACTGGCATGTTGCGGAAGTTTTCCGGGCGCGTGTATTGCGGAAACTCAATAGTAGTGTCGTCATCCTGGAACGATTCGATTTCGGCACTGGCTTCGCCGCCGAGCACGCCGGGCAATAAGCGCACGACGCTGTCTATAATGGTCATGGCTGGCAGTTCGCCGCCAGTCAGCACGTAGTTACCCATGCAATATTGACGGTCAACCCAAGCCGTTACGCGCTCATCGTAACCTTCGTAGCGTGAGCACACCAGGATAAGGCCTCTATTGCTTGCCGCTAGCTCTTTGGCCTCCGATTGCTTGTATAAGGTTCCGCGCGGCGTAGGCAGCAGTACGAGCGCATCAGGGTCATTTGCTTTGGCTTGTTCAATCGCCGCCACAAGTGGTTCAGGCTTCAGCAACATGCCGTCACCTCCGCCATATGGCGTATCGTCTACTTGTTTGCGTGGCCCTAAGCCAAAATCACGTAAATTAATATATGTAAAGGTAACTGCGCCCTGCTTTTGAGCCTTCCACATCATGCTGTTGTTTAACACACCGGTGAACATTTCTGGAAAAAGCGTAATAATCTGTATTGTGCGCGACATTGCCCCTAGTATAACGTACTTGCACGGTGTGCTCAATTACAGTATGCTTGCCGGGTTATGAACGAATGCGCACAACGCGGACTATGCGAAGCGACCCATGTCGCAGAACAATACATACAAGATGTGGACAGGCAAATAACGGATGTGGAGCAATAATCCTACTCTCCCGGATTGCGCACAATAAGAGTGCGGTCTGGCTCGGTCGTCATTGTCGACGTCACATGCATAAAATGTTCGTCAGCCAGGACAGATGCAGGCCCGAATTCCCTTATGGCAACTTCGGCGGCTTCTTCGTAGCTAGTGCCATGTTTATAGTTTTTGGGACCGCGTAACGCTAACAAGCCACCCGCACGCAAAAGATTGCTGCGCGCGTATTCTATTCCTACAGCCAAGTCGGGAGCACCGTGCACACGTGAACCAATAATGACGTCAACTTTGCCAGAGTAGTCACTAGACATTGCCAGATCTTTTACCGTTGATGCAATACCCCCATGCTCAAGTCTCAGTAGTGATTCAGGGATATCGTATTGTTCGGCAATACCGCGAAGTACTATATTCTCGAGTCGGCTAGCGCCTATGTGCGTAACTGCATACCGCCCATTAACCAGGCTCTCCTTGTGACTCCAGAGGCCCTTCATTCCCATGCCGTACTCAATCACATTTTTATCAACCAGTTCGAGTGGAACCCTTGCCTCATCCGTCACCAGGTGATGCTCTTCAATTCTAACGCCTGCAGGAGTAGGCCTCATTAAACCAATGCCTGCCGTCGCCACCATCCAACGACCACAGGCCTCTCCGAGTCTAATGGTTTCGGGGCTAGGGTTATCAGCATTTTCTTGGATAGCCGCCTGCACGCCCGCGAAATACTCTTTATTGCCTTCGACCATATTAGGAATATAGTCAATTGGCGGAAATTCATCCGCAACATATGCCCCGCCGAGTACATGGAAAAATGTAGACGGGTAGTATGCGTCGGGGATAGGCTCGGGCGGTTGCCCCAAATCATGCGCATTATACGCCGCAGCTGTGGCTTCATACGCCCTATTAAAAGCTTGCTCTTGTTCGTTCGTTATCATTCTTCCCCCATGTTGTTGTTATATAAAAATCATTGGGACATTAAAATATGTAAAACCAAGCAAATATAGCGCATCTTTCCGGTAGACGCAATGTAGATTCAGACTGACTTGGGTCACTCGATTGCGCTATGCTTGGCGAGCTATGGGTGTCAAAGAATGTCGGAACAAGTCAAAATGCAATGCTATCCGTCAAGGCTGGAGTACTCTTGACGATAAAAAAAGGATGAGGTAGCAAGACTTACGCAGTTATTGCAGGATGGACCTCCTGGGCACGATTGGGATAAGGGCGAAAAATCCAGGATAGAACTTGCAAAGAATATTCTGGAACCTACAATCGCCCCGTTTGAGACAATCTTAGGCAAAGCCTTGACGCTATACGCGCACTAGGACATTGCGCTAACTATCCGCTTAGATAACGACAGCTGCGTGAGTTCGTGGCAATCTGGCTTCACAACTAAAGGACTGGCGGTATAGAATTATATTCTGTGACACAAAAAGACCGGCTAAATGCATGCCGGTCTTTTTGCCACATAAGGCCCCCATTCACTTGATAGTGAATGGCTCGCATGAGCCTTGCTATATTTTTGTTTTGGAACGTTCGTCTTTTAGACTAAAACTAACTATACATCGAGATCATCTAGATCTGCAAGCTCTTGGCGAGTTTTAGTTACAACACTACTGTGGGAATCGTCTTGATCCTCGTCATCGGCATCGCTCGTAGCGACGCTATCTGGCGCACTTGCTGGGGCGCCCCCGCCGACACCGTTGTCAACAATCTTAAGATTGTAACGTGCGTCGTTCTTAGTTCCTAGGGCACGCAACAAGGTACGCAGGCTTTGAGCCGTAGCACCTCTTTTACCAATTACCCGACCGAGGTCCTCTGGGTCGACTGTTAGCTCCAAAAGAACACCCTTCTCGTCTATGCGCCGTTCAACAACTACGGCATCAGGGTTGCTTACCAGAGACTTGACGATGAAATTCACAAACTGTTCATCAATACTGCTCATCCGAATCTCCTTCCTTTATTGGTTCATCTATTATAGCAAAAAATAAAGCAGCTCGGCCTATGAGCTGCTTTATTGACAGAGTCTGTTAGACTATGCTTCCTCGGAAGCGTCTTCTGATTCTGCCGCAGCTGCTTCTGCCGATTCCTCAGCCGCAGGTTTTTCTTCCGTAGGCTGATGCTTGCGTAATTTCTCGGGATTGCGCAGGCTACCTTTTTTGCCCTCAGAAACTTTAACCCATTTTGGTAGAGTAACGCCCTCAGCCTGTAGCAGGCGGATAACACGGTCAGATGGTTGTGCGCCGTTATTTAGATAAGTGGCGGCTTTTTCTTTATCGAGGGTTGCGACCTTTGCATGTGGATCGTAGCTGCCAAGAAGGGCGACTACCTTGCCACTGGTAGGGGTCAAATGCGAGTCCTGTACAACAACACGGAACATTGCGTGTCCCTTGCGGCCAGTACGTTGCATGCGGATGGCTAACATAATACTTTAATGTCTCTCTTTCGTTACCTTTTAAGGATTTCTAACAGAATCTTGCCTTATTTTACAGATATCCGCCCCTGATGTCAATTATTATTGCTAGAAGTGTTGCGCACCGCCAAGCGACGGAAGCTTTTTAGCCATAGTATTTTTGTGAGGATTGATCATCTGGTAGCCTTGCTTTTCATAAAAACCTATCGCACCCTCTGACGCCTTCAGCCAGATCGCTTCAAAACCCACGTCTGCCGACATGTCTTCTAGGTAGCGTAATATCGTAGAACCGAGACGCAATTTTCGATATTCTACGGCCGTAGCCAAATAAAAAAGTATTCTTCGTGGACATGTCCGGGCGTCTTTGGGATTATTAAGCGCCCCCACCGCCATGAGCGTGTCTTCGGTGCCTATGCCGTAGTAGCTGTAGTGCAGAGGCTTGATTTGCTCCAAAGCCTCGTCTTTAGTCATATCTTCTTCAGTTATAGCAATGACGCAACTGTACAGCAAATCGACCGTCTGGCAAGTCCACGGATCATTGTCGTAGTAAGAGGGAGCAAGGGCGAATGGTCTGGGCTGGAGATTCGCCACCCGTTCCATATGCTACCTGCTAGCGTCTTTATCTTTGTAATAATCCAGTGCGGTTTCGGCGGCCTTTTGCTGGCCAGTTTGCTTGCTTGGTCCAATTCCTTGCCCTCGTAATTCACCGTTGATGAACACGCCGACGGTAAAAATTTTATCGTGGTCCGGGCCCTCTTCTTGCAGTACTTTATAGATCGGGGTGTGGCCTTCGCGACTTTGAGCAATTTCTTGCAAGCGTGATTTAGAGTCCATCCAGGAACCGGTTTCGAGTATTTGGGTGAAGGTGCTTAGGATAGCTTTGGTGATCCAAACTTTAGCAGCTTCGTAGCCTTTGTCCAGATACAAGGCACCGATAACCGCCTCGAATGTATTGGCTAAAATTTGAGCGCGGGCACGATCGGTACCTCGTTTTTCGCCACGGCTTAGGCGTAAAAGTGATTCAAAGTTATGCTTGGCTGCAGCAGCACTAATACTTTCTGTGCGCACCAAGGCACTGCGCCAGTTAGTCAAAATACCTTCAGGATCGCTAAAATGCGAGTAGAGGTATTCTGTAACTACCAACTCTAGCACGGCGTCACCCAAAAACTCCAGGCGCTCGTTGTGCTCTGGGGCGGTCTTCTTGTGCTCGTTCACGTACGAACGGTGCGTGAACGCGAGCACCAAAAGATCGATATTATCAAATGTTACGCCGAGCTGATCTCGCGCCAATGCAATATATGGGCCGTAGTCCATGCGTTTATACTCCTTACAACCGGGCGTCGCGGATCTTCTTCATCCCGACGAGAATTAACTTACCAATATCATCATATGCAATTTTGTCGATGGCCTGATTAACCGGGAACCAGCGAATGTCATTTAGCCAATCTTCAGGCGTTAAATCATTGGTATCACCAAGCCCTTGTACTAAATAAATATGCATGGTCATGAGCACCAATGTTTGACCGCGGCGATAACGAAAATTGACTTTGCCAAGCCAGTTAAAGACTTTCATCTCTTGCAAACCGGCTTCTTCGCGGATTTCGCGTTCGGCCGTTTGTTTAGGCTCTTCTTCTGGCTCTACATGGCCTTTCGGAATTGTCCAACGGTTTTTAGCATCCTGGATAAGCAGAATTTCTAGCCGGCCATCGTGCTCCGGGTTGCGGCGGAAAATAATGCCACCAGAGGTTGTCTCACGCACCACTTCCTGAATCGTTGGACGCCGGCTTGGTATAAAGCGACGGATTCCTTGGATTGGCTTGGGTCGTTTCATGACGTTTAACCTTCTTTCTGTGAGCTTTCGGGCTCACGGACTCCCTCAGCCTCATCGCGTTTACGAAGCGCCGTGCCCAGCACGCCGTTGATGAATTTGGAAGAGTTTTCGCTTCCGAATGCTTTGGCGAGCTCCACAGCTTCGTTGATGACCACTTTTGGCGGCACATCAGGCTCATGAGTTAATTCGTACAAACCTATACGTAAAATCACACGATCCATACGCGCTATCTGGTCTATCGGCCATTCCGGCGCAATGGGCTGCAGCGAAGCATCAAGCTCTGCCGCCTTCTTATCCACACCATGAACGAGTCGCTCGATAAAGTCTTTGTCATCGACCGTGCCCTCATAGCGTGCGATATTGCGTGATAATATGGCGACAAGGTCAAGATCTTTATCGCCTGCAGCACGACGAAAATCCTGTTCGTAGAGAGTTTGCAGGGCAATAATGCGACCAAGGTGACGATTTGATGCCATATTGTTAAGCTCTTTCTTTTATACCTTTAGTATAACCCACCTGAGAGAATAGCGAGTTACGCCTTTACGGTTTTTTCAGCTGTTTTTGGTTTAGTCTGTGTAGCTTTTTCAGCGCTTAGTGCCTTGCCACTTTCGCGGCGAGTCGTAAAAGCCTTGACTGGTGACTTGGCGTTAACTGCGCGAGCCAGCTTCAGTACAAGGTGGCTGCGACGAGCACCAGTACGACGTGCGGATGTGCGTTTCTTTGGTTTACCCATGGGGAGAGGGACTCCTTACCTATTGAATCTGTTATTTCTTAATAACTTGTTTAGCATTATACCCAATCTGAACTAGAAACTCAAGGGGTCGGGAACGAAGGCCGTCACGACCTAAAAAGTTTTCGGAATCACATTACAACCTATACCTACGTTTACCTGACCCGCGTCCACGAGACACACCAGTACTAAGGGGTAAACTATTTTCGGTCGCTCTTTTTGTAAGCAAAAACGCTCTATCGCGCGGTAGTACGCGCCCCTGAAATAAACCATGACTGGTGATTCGCCCCTTATCCGCTTCGGTCGCTACACTACCTGCGAGCGCTATTTGAGCAAGATAACCGACGCCAAGTGTGTGCCTGCCCACGTGCGCATCGGCTGAAGCCAGCAGAAAAGCGGTAAATTCCGGCAACGACTCATTTCGCGTGCCCTTAGATACACTAAGGTCCCATGTCTCATCACATAAGTCACGCGCGACTTCGGGTGAGACTGTCTGCACTCTAAAGTTTCGCAAATGTCCCGTGTCATAATGCCGTGTTGGTTCATGCATTAATTTGTCGGCAAGGTTAATGTCAAGTTCATCGGTATTGTGCACATGGTAACCACTCGTAAGCACGGTATCCCGATATCGGGTAGTATCGGGATACGCTTCCTGGGAACGTTCCAGTAAATAGTCAGCAACGGCCGTAACAGCTCCTTCGTAGGCTGCATTTATCTTCCTCACACGCGGTAAGACGCGATTATCTGTAAGCGACAGATGGAACGGCAAGCGTATACCATCTTCACCAAGCTGCTGTTGCTCAGAATATGGAAACGCAACTTCCGGGGCTTCGAGGATTCTCGGGGCTTCCGGGGGCAAAACAAGCACCGCATCGTCAGCCCTGGGCGGCTCCAGATCCATTTCATAGTCATCACCTAATCGCTCTGTCATTGCTTACCAGTATATAATGGAAATTCTACACCACAAAGTTAACAATTTTACTGGGTACGTAGATAGTTTTTTTGATGATTTGACCTTGCAAATGTTCGACCACCTTTTCATGAGTCTGAGCGGCTTCGATTGCCTGATCTTTGCTTACGTCTGTTGGCAATTCCAGCTGGGCACGCAGTTTGCCGTTTATTTGGACGACCACCGTAACAGTGTCACCTTGCAAATATTGCTCATCGTATTTTGGCCATTTACTGGTATGAATCGATCCTTCTTTATGTAACTGACTCCACAGTTCTTCGGTTATGTGCGGCGCAAACGGAGCCAATAACTGCACTAGCGTCTCGACAGCCCACAACCAGGTTTTGTGGTGCGCATGCATGGGCGCAGTTGTTTTGAGCTTATACAGTTCGTTAACCGTTTCCATCAAAGCGGCAATTGCCGTATTAAAGCCCATCTCTTCCAGATCTTTGCTCACACGATGGATGGCACGGTGAACGGCACGCTTTAGGTCTTGGTCGGTTGCGGCGACAGGTTCGTTGGCGACATGTTTTTGATTGTCATTTTGCCATTCGCTGACTTCTTGCGTCAAAGTCCATATGCGCTGCAAGAACCTGAACGATCCGCCCATGCCTTCAATGCTCCAGTTCGCCGACTGGTTCCAAGGACCGATAAACAACTCCATAACACGAATAGCATCAGCGCCGTAACCTTGTTCAATCAAACCCTCTGGTTCGATAGTATTGCCTTTGCTTTTGCTCATTTTTTGACCGTCTGGAGCCAAAATCATGCCCTGGTTGTGAAGCGTTGTGAACGGTTCGCTAAACTCGATCAAGCCCTCGTCCTGCATAACTTTCGTCCACATGCGAGCGTATAATAAATGCATGACGGCATGTTCGGCACCGCCGATATAGTTATCCACAGGTAGCCACTGCTTAACTTTAGCTGGGTCGAACGGCTGATCGTTATTGCGCGGATCAGCGAAACGCAAGAAGTACCAACTAGAACACGCAAAACCATCCATAGTATCGGTTTCGCGCTCCGCCGGACCACCGCATTTTGGACAGGTAGTATGCATAAATTCCGGCACCCGCGCTAGTGGGCTGCGGCCATCACCAGACGGCTCAAAACTCTCCATATCAGGTAAAATTACGGGCAATTGGTCTTCGGGTACGGGTACGATGCCGTCTTTCGGACAGTGAATCATCGGGATCGGCGCACCCCAGTAACGTTGCCGGCTAATCAGCCAGTCGCGGATTCGGTAGTTTACGTGCAGCTTACCGACGCCGCGCTCTTCCAGATCGGCAACAATTTTTTCGCGCACTTCACTGGCCTGCATACCGGTATACGGGCCGGAGTCAACCATTACGCCTTCTTTTGTCGCAAGCAGTCCAGTTACGGAAGCTTCGCTGGAATCATTGGAAGCAATAACAGTACGGATCGGGATATTAAACTTCTCGGCAAAAGCATAATCTCGCTCATCATGCGCCGGCACGGCCATAATAGCACCCGTACCATAACCGGTCAGTACGTAGTCTGCAATCCAAATCGGGATACGTTCATTATTTACAGGATTAACCGCGTACGAGCCCGTAAATACGCCCGTTTTTTCGCGGTTAGTTTCTTGGCGCTCGACCTCGCTTTTAGCTTGAGCTTGCTTTTTGTAGTCGCCAACCCGGGCTCTATGTTCGTCGGTCGTTAATTGGTCAACCAGAGGATGTTCCGGGGCGAGCACCATAAACGTCGCACCGTATAACGTATCGGGGCGAGTTGTAAAAACCGTAATAGCGGCATCGCTGTCCGAAACCGCAAAAGTAACCTCGGCGCCTTCGCTGCGGCCAATCCAGTTGCGCTGCATGTTCTTAATGGAATCGGTCCAATTTAAGTCATCCAGGTCGGCAACTAAGCGGTCGGCATAGTCGGTAATCTTAAAGAACCACTGTTTAAGCGCTTTCTTTTCGACTTGGCTGCCGCAGCGCCAGCAGTGGCCATTTTCGACCTGTTCGTTGGCAAGAACGGTTTTATCCACAGGGCACCACCACTGTAAACTTTCTTTGCGGTACGCTAGGCCGCGCTTGTACAGCAGCAAAAAGAACCACTGCGTCCAGCGGTAATAGTCCGGATCGCTCGAAGCAAATTCGCGCGTCCAATCATAGCCAAAACCCATTTGGCGCAACTGCTGTTTAAAACGAGTGGTGTTGCGTTCTATGGCTTGCTTGGGGCTAATGCCTGTTTTGATCGCGTAATTTTCGGCTGGCAGACCGAACGCGTCCCAGCCCATTGGATGCAGCACGTTGTAGCCTTGCATGCGGGCAAAGCGCGTCAAGGCGTCACCAATAGTGTAGTTACGCACATGGCCGACGTGCATGGCGGCGCCACTGGGGTACGGGAAAAACTCCAGGATGTACTTTTTGGGATTAGCGCTGTCGTCGTTGGCTTTGTAGATGCCTTGCTCTTCCCAAGCTTGTTGCCATTTTGGTTCTATTTCTTTTGGATTATAGCGTCTCACGTTTAAAACTCCTTCAAAAGTCGTTGGTTTATATTATAGCCGTATCTGATGCAAAGAAAAACTACCCCAACGGGGCGAGGAGCAATGGCGCGTGAAGGATTATCGCACTAGACATATTACTAGAATTGTTGCAGATAGTTCGTAGAAAAGCTAGTAGCAATTGTTGCTTTGGCTTTAAAGCGCTCTAGGGCAAGTTCAATTAACTTAACTGTCAGATTAGTATTGGATAGGCCGGTCTTACTCCAGTTGTGCGCGTACAGACTACCCGGAAGCGGGTTGACTTCGTTGAAATATACCTGGCGAGCTTGCGTATCGATTAACATGTCGACACGAGCAATGCCACTACAGCCAAGGGCTCGATACACACTAAGACCGACAGCCTCGGCTACTTCATACAATCCTTTTGGTAACTCGGCCGGGATACGGCTGTAACCTTGAGCACCGGTCTTACCACCACCGCCCGTGGCACCGCCTTTGCCTTTGCCACCTTGCATGTATTTGGTTTCAAAATCGAAAAAATCTTCGTTTTTAAGCAAGGGCTCTTCTAGTAGTGCTGGCGTTAATACGTCATTATTGCCGATGATCGGCAATGTAACTTCGGTCAAGTTTTGCACAGCCTCTTCTACTAATGCGCGCGTGTCGTAATGCAAGGCAACTTCGACGGCATTAGCCAGGTCCTGGGCGTCGGTCACGCGACTAATGCCGATACTCGAACCCAAATGAGCGGGTTTTACAAACAACGGATATCTTAAATCTTCATTAATTTTGTGCAGGCACTCTTCGCTGTTAGTCAAATATTCGGTCTTAGTAAAATGCCGGAATTTAGTTACAGGAATGTTCGCGGCCTGGGCAGTCAACTTAGCCAGTACTTTATCCATTGCCACTATGCTTGATTCGACGTCACAACCAACGTACGGCACCTGCGCCATTTCGCAGATTGCCATCAGTTCGCCATCTTCGCCATGCGTACCGTGAGTTGCTGGAAAAACGACATCAACCTTGTGCTCAATGCGTTTAAAGCGACCACCTTCTATAATCTTGAGGCCATCATCGAATAACAAGGAAACTGGCACGCGCTTATGCAACTTTTCCTCGACATCGCCCGATTGAAAGAACGCAATATGTTTGAGGTCCTCACCCGTGTACCATTTGCCGTTTTTAGCTATATATACCGGTAACACCGTGTATTTTTTGGATAGTTCGAGCGGTTTGATAACCGAGGACAGCGCGGTAAGCACCGATATATCGTGTTCGGTTGAACGCGATCCAAATACAACGGCAACAATAGGCTTCTTCATACCCCTAGTATACCATTAGCTAATTATAATTATCAGTCCAGTCGTTTTGCATTAGTACTACGTCGCCATTAGCAACAAAGGCTTGCAGATTGGTGTAAAAATCGAGCGGGTCGTCTTCTATGATAATTTCGCCCTGATATGCCGCTTGCTCAAGCCCTTTTGTTATGGCATTTCTGGCCGAATTTTGCATAAGCACCACGATGTCAGGTTTGGCTGCCGCGATCAAAACGCCCACTTCCTGGTGGACCTCATTGCTAGTCTTTCCTTGATCAACCAAACCGGGTGTCACGTATATTTTTCGCTTTGCAGGAAGCTCTTTAAGAAGTGCCGTACCAGCTCGAACACCTTCTAGATTACCGTTATACGTATCGTCAATAATCCAAGCGCCACTTAATTGGTAGGGCTGCATGCGATGCTCAAACGGCATTGTCTTGGCAATGGCATTCGTAATGTGGTTTGGTTGCATGCCAAAGGTATGCGCCAGTGCCGCTGCAAAGGCTACTGGTCCAATTTGGTGACGACCCAGTAATTGACTATGCAGCTGGAGTTTCGTTCTTCCTTTGGTTAGCGTAAATGCCGTGCCGGTTATGGCGATACGTACATCACTCACATTCCAGCCCAACGCACCCTTCTGATCATACCCCTGAAAAGCTGCGTTTTTAGCCAGCAACGTGTCGATATACGGTGACTCGGCATTGGCGTATACCTGATCGGCCGTCACTGCGTTTGCCACCGAAAAAATATCGTCCGCCGCTCGCTCCACCGTTTTGTAGCGGTCAAGGTGGGCCGGGGCAATGCCGGTAATTACCGCATGCGTTGGATGCGTAACACGGGCAAACGCCGCAACATCGCCCGGCGCACCTTCGCCGTATTCGATAAGCAAAATATCTTCTCTACCGGTAAGTTTTTGAGCAAAATAGGCATGCGAAATAGCCACATTTTTGTTGGCTGGCGTAGCTGCCACAATTTTTCTTTCGCCCAGTACAGTCAAAAGTAGCTCCTTCATACTAGTTTTGCCGTAGCTGCCGGCAATAGCAATCTTGGCACCAGGATGATCTTTAAAAATTCGTTCTGAGGCAGCAATTAATCGCTGTTGGCGGGGCCGAATAATAAATACTTCACCGACGGCGATAGGCAGCACGACTAAGTGCGCCCAAACTAACGGATATGAAAGTACCAGCGCCAGCCCAAATGCCAAACCGCCCGTCATGCCCTGCTGGTACCACAAAAAAATCAGACTGAGCCCGATAATAACCTGTACGGTAATACCGAGACGCAGCAGTAGCACAACCAGACGCGCCGGAGCCGTTCGACGCAAGGTGCGGCGATAGGTAACGCGCGAAAAATCATTCGTGCGCCAAAACCATCGTACATATGCGCTGACATGATATTCTGTACTTTGAAGCATATATGCTAGAGCTACCGGATATTGCCAGGCGTAAAAACTACGCAGTCCACGCCACATTATCGCAAAAACCCTTCAATGGCTTGCTGCACTTCTTTCGGACGATCCAAGTGCACAAAATGACCTGCCCCGGGTAAAATTTCAAGTGTCGAGTCCGAAAATAATTCATGGAACTTTTCGCCGAACCACACCGGAGCATCTTTGTCTCGCTCGCCGTATATAAGGAGTACCGGGATGTCTATCTTTGATGCATCAGCCTGGACATCGTCAGCGACAATTTTTTTAAATGTCTCTTGTAGTTGTTCGGCAACCAGCATATCCGAGCCAATGCTTTTGTATAATTGGGCGCGAGCTGTTCGCCGTACGCTGCCTGGTAGCGGCGCCAGCAGCACCTTGCCAGTCTTAGCGACAACGCGAAACACGGCATTACGGCCCTTTGCGGTATTGCGAATGCCGGCGCTTGCCAGTAGCACGAGCTTTTCGGCCGTAAGTTTTTCCTGACCAAGCCCCCGAATCGCCATAGCTCCACCGTTAGAATGTCCAACAAAGGCATACACTACCGACGCATTAATTTTAGCCAAGAATTTCTGGATGAACAGAACATAGTTATCAAGATCCCACGCGGTCGCTGGAGCTTCTGTGCCACCAAATCCGGGAAGATCAAGTGCGATAACCTCGTATGTCTTGCCTAGGGCCGTCTGCAAATTTTGCAATCCGTCTGCACTATCCGCCCAGCCGTGCAAAAGCACCACAAGCTTACCATTCCCATTGCGCTTGTATTGGGTCAAAAGAGAGTCAACAACGACCTGCATAGGTGTAATTATACGCTATATTCTTAGTTTTAAGTTCAGTTTTATGGCTACTTTAAGAAAAACAGTGCGGCGATAGCAACAATAAGCACTAGTGCGGCACCCATTAAAATAAAGAATGTCTTTTTATCAAGTGGCTTTTTTGCGGCCGGAGCATTAAACGGCTGGGCATTTGGCTGTTGGCCGAATGGCGCTGGTGGTCCCGGATAAGGATTTGGGGCTGCCGGCATGGGTTGATTTGAAAGTCCGCCGGGTGCACCGGGCGCTTGCGGACCAGGACTACCGGGTGCTGGACCAAATGGAGCAGCCGAAGGCCCTACGCCAAAGCCGGGCCTTCCCGGTACAGCCCCCTCAAATGTCGGCCCGCCTGCTGGAGCGCCAAAATTGGCAGACCCGCTTGCTGGATTTCCAGGGCCGCTTTGAAGCGGCGTTGGCGCTGGGAAAGTAGACTCCAAGGAAGCATCAGGAATACCATCTGCAGCGGCACCGGCAGGAGTTATAGGCGCAGCCATTGGGTCATTCGCAGGAGCGGAATTGGTCGGCGATGGCACGCCCGCCGGCGTCGCAGCACCAGGCGCAGGCGTGTCATTAAAAGTAACCGTTACTTCTTGCGCGTCACTGGAAAGACCATTGGATGGCGTCGCAGGATTGGATGGTGTAGAAAATGATTTGTTTTGTGGGTCCATACGTGTTTCCCCGGTTTATTATTTTGGTAGTTACCTTAATTATACATAAGCACTTAGTTTTGCCCAAGTGCTAGCGCTGCAACTACTTACAGTGCAGCCAGGCGCTTCTGGAGTTCATCAATAGTAATATACGAGGCCGGAACATTCGCCTGCAAGGGCAAACCATAGGCCACATACGACTGATTATAGCCGGTCGGTCCGGCATTAACCTGAACGAGTTGGCGCGAGATCGCATCAATTGTCAGCTTAACACTTAGTGGCTTTATTGCTTGATAACTGTTCGGATCAACCTGATCAAGTTCGTGCAAACCAACGTCCTTAGCAAACAACTGCATCATACGCACATACGGAATAAGCTGAATTTGCACTGTGAAGGTATACAAAATCCGACCGTTTTTAATCGACTTTCCGACCGTATTAAATGACGGCTGATAGACGTTTTCGCCGCGTATAGCATTGACTAGATCATTGCGCTGTGACGGAGATACATTACCAATGGGCAGAGGCACGCTGCCGACCGGCAGTCCAATGCCCAGAACGGTCTGCGCAAATAGCACATGGCCGCTTGCCTGCGTAGAACTTTGTTTGGCATCACTGCTTTTGGCCCAAATATTAACGATTTTGGAAGTGTCAGGTTTTTTAGCATCTTTGCTGGCAGCCGGAGTGATCTCGAGATAACGCGTGTAGTCGGCATCACGCGTACCGATAATTTCAGTCTTCACCTGCGCACCGCCCTGACGCAGCACAGTCAGCGATTCGACCTTATTGGCCGAGCCAAGATCCATATGCACGAACTCTTTGGCACTGTTTTGGCCGTTAACCTCGTTGGATTCTATAACAACGCTAGGGGTTGCCAGGCTTTGCTCAACTGTTCCCCAAAAAACATTTGAGGGGTTTATATACACCACACCCCACCAAACGGCAGCCAACAATACAATAAGAATAACACCGGTGATTAACGCCGAGAGGCGCTGGCGATGCGACAAGCGGGATAGTGCCGAAAGGTCAAAACCGTTGTTCATGCAGCTATTGTAGCAGCTTATTGCTTATGCGTTACGCTGTTTATCTTTTTCGATAACTGATTCGTCTTCGCCCAGATAGGTAAACGTCCAGGGTCCGTTTTTTACTTGCATTTTGCGATCAAAACCAACCCACTGCCCGGTCATTTGTGTACGCTCAGGGTTGATATTCAGCTGTAAGGCACCGTAGTAAATAGTGCCCTTATAGTCACCACTTGGCGAGGTCACTTCTTGCCAAGTACCCGTAGCAATATTGTCATCAATCCGTAGCCGGGCAATAACGTACGAATCGTTAACCCCGGGCAAACTTTCGGCAACCAACTCGTCTGCTTGAGGATGGAGACGCACGTAATGCGTGCTCGTAGCATCTGTATTACGAATACTATTATGAAATACGTATTCGCTTTTCCAGATACCAGATAAAGTGTTGTCTGTGGCTAGGGGTAGTTCTGTACTCATCGTAATATTGTATCATTTTAGGGCAAATTATGGGAAATGTACGCTATCTGCTTACGTTGGTCAGACCCTCTTCCGCTAACAAGAACATCGCCGAACGCACATCGGCTTGCGCTTCTTCATCATTTATCATATGGGACATGCCCTGCACGACAACGACGGCATTCTGGTCTGGCGGAGCATGGCCCACTAGACATACCATGTAATAAGAAGTGGGATTTTCCAGGTTGTTGTCGAGGGGCAGCACCATATGTTCGAAGCAATGGTTATACGTTCTACCTGTAGGTGAGATAATCGTCTCGTCCTTGGCGCCATCCGTTTGCAAGGCGGTCTCGTAAGGGCTTGCGCCCGTAGGAGTGGGGGCGTTATTGCGGACGACACTGATCGACAGATCGTATAGATGTGGTTTTGTATGGTCGTCACTGCTCACGGCCGATTCAGTAATGGTAAGGTCGGCATTTCCAAGCGTGGTATTCGGGAACGAAGTACACTCTATGTCCTGAGGCAGCACGTTTTTAATACTCTGCCTGTAGAGAGTTATGTAGTTGGGGCTGCACAGCGTGGGATAGAGCAATTGCGGTGGCTCGCCAAAGGGCATGGTAACCGGAGTTGTTGTGGGGCTGGGCGTCTCGCGTAATGTCACGGCCTGAGGCTGGCCAGCGATCGCTTCACCGCACCCCGCAACGACCGGCAATGCACCTGCCACCGCCAAGGCTGCAGCTACGATACGACATCTGCCGCTATATCTAGTGTTTGCATTTTTGTCTGTTGGATTGCCGTGTTTGCGCTCCATAGAACCCTCCTTTTATGAACGAACCTGTCGTCCATTCGCACCAAATAAAAAAACCGCCACACTGCTTGGTGTGACGGCTTAAACATAAAATCCAAAATGGAACTGTGTGACGTGAGGCAACGCCTCCCATCAGCTCTGCAACTCGGCGGTAGTTTTCTACAAACGCTTGTCATAATGCATCTACCCTTGTTATGCTGAAATCAACGGGGGTACATATCTACTGTAACACGTATTGCATAAAAATACTCTTTTGCTATATGTGCTTAAGAGATGCTCTACGATAACCCCACGTAGTGTCAAATAGAAAAGGAGGAGCATGACTCAATCGGAACAGGCTACTAATTCAAGAGCTTTATTTGAAGCGATCGATATTTGGGATTACTACCGCATAGGAGTGTCGGGACTGCCCGCAGAGCACTACATTACTCAAACCATTTATAACCCCTCATCGAGCCGCAATATATATCACCTACCTTATAGATACAATCCAGATCAGGTGAAATCCGTGCAAGCTATTAGTGGGCTCCGTGTGGATTCGATCAGCGAAGGGCTTGGCAAAAATGCGTACCGGTCAGCGGTATTAGCCCTGGAACAACCACTTGGACCTGGTGAAATAACGCAAATTGAATTGGTACGCTATCTGAATCGTGGCTTTGGCGACAGGCACGGACGTTCATTCATGCGCAATGTTGGAGCTTCAGCACTAAAAAATTGGGGCTGCACCATAGCCTTCGATTCGGACACCATGCCGCTTGGTGTATGGTGGCGAGAACAAGTTCGTCCAAGACCAGATGCTGCGCCTTCTGTCACCTCCCAGCGTCGGCATACCCTAGATATATCGGAGGCGGAATGGCCGCATGGTAAATATGTGCAGCTCACGTCAAAGGAGATAACCGAACAAGATATGTCGGAAAAACCAGACATAAGTATGGGATTTGTGTGGGAATGGCCAAGAGGGGTGCGACCTTCTCGATACTCCTGATACTCTCGATGGTTTGTGCCTCAACATAGTTGCGCCCTCAACTCCATCTTTTTGGCACGCACATCGCGCTCCTATTGTTGTTCCGGGGTCTCTATGGTATAAATTACGCTTTAAAGAGGCTCTTCCATGACGAATTTTGATCCATATCCTTCTAATGAATTGCAGCCAAAGCCGCCCTTTGAATTTGGCAATATGTCGCCGGAAGAAATTGTAGGTACCGTGGCTTTTGCAAGAGCTTTTGCTCATAATCCGGGCGAAAATGGCGGTCCCGAGCTTGATGTCGAGTCTCTATCTATAATGCAAGCCATCCTACAACGGCACAGTGGAGACGAAACTGCCAAGATTAATGATCCTAAGAAAATTGCCGACCAGCTTTATGGCATGCTCGCAATCGCAACCGACAAACTTGCAGAGACAGATGTAGAGCGTTTTAGTGAAGTTGCATTTGCTTCAATTAACAGCACAGATCCCGAGGACAGAATAGAGGTAGCACTCAGTGACGGGATTTGCCGGCTAACCGTAAGCGATACTGCCACAGGCATGAAGATATGGTCGCGGCTTTTGAGTGATCCTGACAAAGCTGTGCGAACGGCGGCTCATGAGAGATTCAGGGAGATGGACAAAGAGAATCCGGAACATCTCCAAAAAGCGTATGGGTTGACCGTCGAGCAGCATGCGTCGCTTGTAGAAACATTTCGTTCAGCCGAGCAGGCAGCTCAAGAAGAAGCCCGCATGTTATCATACGAAGCCCAACTTGGACGAGCTGCGCTACAACGCCTTACGGCGCGTCAAGGATAGAATCATTTATTACTGACTAGCCGCTATAGCCGTTGCAGAAGACGGTGATGTTTCAGCCGTCCAGCCGCCGAAACCAAAACCAGGTCGCGTGTCGATTTCACCGTTAATTACAAGCATCTCATTTAAACCATTTGCCCCGACCGCGATTGCTGAAGCCGCATTAGGATCGGTTTCCTGAATCCAGGGACCACCTCGGCCAACCTTACCAAATACTGCCCGATCACCTCTGAGAAACATCATATTGTCCGCAGCCAGCGAGATAGCACCGGCATTACCAGGACCAACTTCTTGGGTCCAGCCCCCAAAGCCGTTACCCGGTTTTGAATATACAGCGTTGTCGGTCCCGATGATCAGGTGGATGCCAGTAGAACTCACGGCAACCGCAGAAGCTCCGCCAGGGTTGGTCTCTTGAGTCCAAGGACCGCCCTGGCCGGTCTTGGCAAACTCGGCGCCATCGCCTCGCAGGAACATCATGTTATCGCCTCCGACAGCGATCTTAGCAGCGTTACCTGGCCCAATCTCTTGCAGCCAATTCGGAGGACTTATGCCCCGTTGTGAATATACAGCGTTATCCGTGCCGATAATCACCAGTAATCCGGTTGAACTGACTGCTATCGCCGAGGCTCCACCCGGATTGGTTTCTTGGGTCCAGCCCCCGGCACCAAGAGTATTTTTAGCAAAGGCTGCCCCGTCACCACGCAAGAACATCTGGTACGTGCCGCCTATAGCAAACTGGCTAGCATTGCCGGGCGTCACCTCTTGCGTCCAGCCCCCAAAGCCACGATTAGCCTTAGCATTGATCGCAGCATCTACTTGAATGAAGCCATGGAGGTCACCACCAGGGGTGGCATTGCCCGATGACGGATGTACGCCAAAGTCTACGAATTCGGTAAAACCCATTGATGCCGCAGTTGCGGTACGCATGTCCCCATTTCCATGAGTGTCGTGATTGTACTCTGATACGGTAATTGTGCCATCGGCGTTAACACTCTCGACGTAGGCCACATGGCCAAAATGATCGGTTGCGGTGGTCGGTCTAACGGCGGCATCTCCAGCTATAGGTACCGTAGACTTCTCACTTGCGGGAGCATTGTTGTACCAATCGCCACCGTTACCCCACGTGTTTGGCACGCTGACACCTAGCGTGCTCTCTTTCCATTTGACATAATCAGTGCAATTCCGATATTCGTATCCTCCTTCGCGGTATGGGTGGAAGACGTGGTTGGCGTCAAAGACCCCCCAGTCGTATAAGTCGGTAGAGTCTTTGGGATTTACGCATGTAGGGCCTCCTGCGGCGCCAAATTCACATGGCGCATTAGCCCAAGTATAGCCTAGATCATCATATGTGACAGTTTCAGCTTGCGCCTTCCCTTCGCCTGCAACCTCACCCACGGCTATACCGCCGACGATCATAACTCCTGCAGCAACGGTGCTTAAGATCTTATTGCGCCAGTGACCCAGTGTTGGCCTTTCGGGTTTGTTTACCAGGATCTCTTGGCATAGGTTAATAGCATCGACCCCCCTGTCTTGGGGCGATTGATGTAAGTTCGTTCATAAATTCCTTCCCTGAAGCCCACCGGCCAGCTTGTGGGGAACAGAATTAATATGCGATTGATTTGAGGACTGCCTGGGCAGTCTCGTAGTCTGGATTAGAGTTAAATTGGCTTATCGTCTCGGCTTGGTATGCCTGCTCGGACTCCAATACACTAATACCGCGGAATGTTGTTGAAACATTCGGGTGACTCTTAGGAGGAATGAAACCCTTTGATGATATTTTTTGTTGCATAATTATCTCGCTTATGTTACTTTGCCGCGTATTATCCATAACGTTGCCTCGTATTGCAAGTTTGGTTTTGGCAGAACGCTACATGGCTATTATTGATAGTGAAATGACTGCAATATCTTTAGGCACTCCTTTGCTTCGGGCGTGGAAAACCACGTCTTAGCCTGCTCTTGCGTTGTGATTGCAGTCTGGCCGTTAGTGTTGGGAGTTGCGACGAAGGTAACGGATTCGTGTCCGGATTTGCCGCTGAAAGTAGGATTTCCTGTAACCAGCTCGGTTGTCTGTCCTATGGTCAGATTATCTGCGGCTACGATAGACGCGTCGTACACTATGTAGCCTGGCCGATTTTCTATAACATAACCGACTACCTTTAAGCCTTGGTTTGGCGTGGCGAGGTCATCTATGGAGACTATGTACGCAGAGTCTACCGCTTGATCCTTATTATCTGGGTTCTGGTAGCGGACATAGGCTGTCTCGGCAGTATTCTCTATGCCGACGTACTGGGCTGCCACCCAGTCACTCGGATACTTGTAGCACGCTTTGAGCTCGGTATCGCATGTGGTTTTCCAACTCATATACGGATCGGCAGGTGCCGGAGTCTGCCGTGTATTGGTTTTCCGAGAGGTTTGGCTGTCAGGCTTACTGGCGGGCGTATGGTTTTTGCGCCAAACGTACCAACCGCCAACCGCGATAATGACAAGTGTTAGTATGGCGAGCAATACCGTAATGGGCGTAAAACCCTTTGACGTTATTTTTTGCTGCATAGATTGTCTCGCTTATGTTACTTTGCGCAGCATTATCCATAATGTTGCCTCGTATTGCAAGTTTGATTTTGGCGGAAGGCTAAATATGCCTGCACCGGCAGGTCGATCTTCTGTCTAGTGACCAGCGACTGGCCACCACAACTTGCCAGGTCAGGGCTACAACGTGGCTAACGGCCGCCTCGACTGCGGTGCAAGTGGTAACTCGTTTTGCCAGGTAGTTACTCATAGACCACCGAGGTGCTCCACGGACCAGACGCTCCGAACTCCACCAAATCCGCATTGATCAAGTCCCGGTTTGGCAGCTAAGAGCCTGCCTCTTGTTCATTAGGGCGAGTGGATCGCCCGTCGTGCTCGATGGTTGGAGATTGCGGCAAAGCTGCGAAATCATCCGGGACTACACCCCCAAAAGGCACGCAAAGGAAAGCATTGAGTTCCTCCCCTATCAAGTCTAAAACTTTGTGCGAACTATAGTAATCATCATAAATGTCAGATTCCTTGCACCTTGGAGTTCTTTCTGGAGAGCCGCTCATCCCTACACCCTTAATTAAATACGCGTAATATAACATAGTGGTAAACATTTGACAATAATCTCGATTGTTGGTGTACGCTCCCAAATTTCGGGCGACCAACAGTAGGCAAGCGAGGAGTATCGGGTAAATGGGCGCACAAGCGGCCGCTATCTGAATAGCGCTATCAGGCAGATTGAGCGAGATATCCTAGCGACCACAAGCCGATAAATATCCCCATTGGCATCGCCGGATCAGCGCAGTGCGCGAGGGCTTGGAGCAGGTTGAAGGCAAGCTCACACATACGACAGGCTTAGCTGTCGCGCCGAACATCGAGAACGACAGCTGTTATAGCCGTCAAAACCAGCCGTCAATATTGTCAATCGTACTACAAAGTGTCAAAAATAACAGTGGTGGAGCTACAGGGACTCGAACCCTGGACCTCTTCCATGCCATGGAAGCGCTCTAGCCAACTGAGCTACAGCCCCACGCGAGTGGTTGGCGCAAGTGTGTATTTTGCGCGTCACTGGGTTATTTTACCAGATATGGGTAGACTTTCAAAGAGTTAGCCTTCCGGTATTCAACATATTCAGCCGCGCAAAGCAGTGGTTATATCAATCGTTTGCGGCGCGCGAACAAAAACACCAACAGCGTCAGCAGCAACGAAAAGCCCATAACCATAAAATACGCCCAGGGTTCATGCTGCCAGGGCAAAGCCACGTTCATGCCGTACATGCCGTAAAACAGGTTTGGCAGAGCGATCATAACCGTTGCCACTGTCAGGACCTTCATGGTGCGGTTCAGGTTATTGGAGCTGATCGACGAATATGCTTCGCGAATGTTGACGATAGACTTGATGTTGGAGTTACAAGATTCGATTGATTGTTCGTTATTCAGTAGCAGATCCTCAATGATATCCTGGTCTTCTTCAAATAACGGAATATAACGGCCGCGCAGCAACCGGCGCAACGTAGCATTGGTTGGCTGCAGCGCACCAAGGAACTCGTTAAGTTCGTCTTCGATGACTACGAAATCGACAAAATCCTGGTTATTAATCTCGTGCCCGCGCAAGCGCGAACGAATCAGCTTGATCTGTTTACTGGTGCTGTTAATAAAGGTATCGTATTGTTCGACAATCTCGTGCAGGATTTGCAAAACCAGTTTGGTACGCTGCGTGGTTGCAAAGGCCACTTTGCCGTTCAAGAAACGATCCAAGCACGGCAAACGCACGGGCGAAATCGTCAGGACAATATCTTCACTAAAGACAAAAAGGAGTGGCATGGTTATCAGTTCGCCCTCTTTGTTTTTGTAAGCGTAGCGCACAAAGATATACGTTTGGTCGGCTTCGCGTTCCAGTCGTGGCATCTCGTCTTCGTCAAGCGCGTCGGCAATGTGTCCGGCATCAACCTTAAATCTACTTAAAATCTGGTCGAGTTCTTCTTCGGTAGGCGCCTCCACATACACCCAGGTGCCGCGTCGGTACGCGTCTAACTCCTCCGCTTGCGTGCTGCGCAAGCTTTTGTAGTAATATTTGATCATCGTCTTCCCCTGGCCCTACGGTATTACTTTCTTGATCTTATTGTAGCAAGTATGGTGAGTTCGTTACAGAAAGTTACGAGGTGATTGTCGGATTACAGTTATATCCGTGCTCAAACATCGCGGATGAAATACCACGAACTGCGCGCGTTGGCATAATGTAATCCGACAATCACAATCCATACACCCTCAAAAAGAACTGCTCCCTTTACAGGAACAGTTCAGTTCGTGCGCGCCCACCCGGACGGCGTGTGATTTTGTTTTTAGTAACAGTTTTTATTTCACGCGCCGCCATTGAGCGCACGATTACTTTAAGCATAACCGTTTACGCATATTTGTCAACCTTTTGTCAGAAACGATTTAAGATCTGCGACGGCTTTGGCACGGTGGCTAAAGGGTTTCAGTTCTTCGTCGGTCATTTCGGCGTAGGTTTTCGTCGATCCATCAGGGATAAATACACTGTTCCAGCTAAGGCTGGTCTTCCAGTCATTACCCTCTAGGCTACGTGGTTCCGGCGAAATAATGCCCTCCACGCTGGCGCTAAAAATATGCATATCAGTGCCGTCGTACAACCCGTAGGTGATGCCGGCGCGAGCTCGTGTATCTTCGAGCGACCGGCCGATACGACATAAACCTTCAGTGCCAATTTCTTCCAAGAACCACTTAATAAAGGTACCCGGCAATCTGCCCATGCCCAGGAATACAAGCGACACATCTTCTACCAAAACCGGCTTACCGATAATCGCGTAGGCTTGCTGCGCCTTATGCGTAGTAACTTCGACCGGGTCAAGCGATTGTAGTTCTTCCAGATCAATCTTTTGGTGAATAACTGGTACGCCCAGCCACTTCTGCAAATATTCCAGCTTGTGCATATTGCCGGTTATAAAGACAAAATCTTTCATGTACGCTCCTTTGCAACCACCGGCAGCACAACAAACGCCAAAATCAGTGCAAGTAATATCGCGAAACCGCACATAACTGAAGGTATGGCTTGGATGGTTTCGGGCGACAGCTGATTAGCCGTAGCGGTTGGTATAATAAAGGCCAGATAGCCGACCATAACACCCGTAAAAGCACGTCGTTGATGCCTATCTTTGGTTTGATTTCTAAAGTAATAACCCAGTCCCAAAGTCACAAGCAACAGGCCGTAATAATACGCGCCGTACAGTCTGCCAGAACCTGGCGCTACCTGGAATATAACGTAATTGCCCAGACAAGCGTGGCCATCAATGGCATTGCCTACAAAAGCAAAAAAGGCCATGAAACCCGCCGCAGCGATATAGGCCGGAATAAGCAATGGCCGTTTTTTGACGCCAGCTATGGCATATACCAGATGAATGCCGAGCGGCGGCAACAACGTAATTGCCACATAACCAATTTGCGACCAAATGAGCGTATTCCCCGTCGCACCGCGGCAAACCATAAATTCAGCCAGTTGGAACATAGCCAGGAACACAAACAGCAGAACAATAAGGCGCGTCACTAAACTCTGGCGATATCGCCACATGGTATAGATAGCCAGACCAATTTCGATACAGAATGTAGCGATCATTACTGGTGGCGAAAAACAGTACATAGTGGCACTGTGATTTTGCTTTCTAAGTCGTAACCATTCCATCGTCTCTACCCCTCTTTAGCCAAAATGGTAAGCAAGGCTTGCTCGTCAATCTGTTTAGTACCAAGCTTTTCTGCTTTTTGCAGCTTGCTTGCACCCACATTGGCACCCACAACCAGATATGTCGTATCCTTGCCTACGCCCGATTGGAAAGTGCCACCCAGATTTCTAATTTTATCTGCGGCCTCGTCGCGTCCCATTGTTTCGAGTGCGCCCGTAATTACAAAACTTTTGCCGTGCAACGGTCCGCGAGCATGCGATTCGTATACTGGCATTACACCGGCCTTAGTGAACGCTTCGAGCAACTTTTGATTATCCGGATCAGCAAACCAGGCCAAAACCGATTCGGCAACGACATCGCCGATTCCATCCACCTGCAGTAATCCATCGAGAGTTGCTTCGCTCAGTGCTTTCATCGAACCAAAATATTCGGCCAGATCAATTGCCGTCTGCGAACCCACGTGCCGAATGCCTAGACCGTAGATAAATCGCGGCAACGGCGGTTGTTTGGCGGCGGCAATCGCCTCGACCAAATTGCTTGCAGAAATATCGGCAAAGCGGTCTAGCTCCAGCACTTGTTCTTTGGTAAGCGTATAAATATCTGCCAGATTGTGGACTAATTTGGCGTCAACTAACGCGCCGACGTTTTTCTCGCCCAGCGTATCAATGTCTAGCGCACCCTTGGAAGCAAAGTGCTCCAGCGCTTGTTTAAGTAAAATCTTACCAGTGGCACCCTTTACGCGGTAGACAGCCTCGCCTTTCGGCCGAACAAATCGTAATTCCGGATATTGGCGAGCCAACTCTTTTTCCATAACGAATGCTTTGCTTTTTTTAGGTCGAAGTTCGGGCAATACTCGCAGCACTTGCGGGATAATGTCACCGGCTTTAAAAATAATTACCGTGTCGCCGACCCGAATATCTTTGCGAGCGATTTCGTCGGCATTATGCAAACTAGCGTGCCGTACAGTAGTGCCGGCCAAAACTACAGCATCAAAAACCGCCACTGGCGTAGCAGCGCCGGTTCGACCGATGCTAAGCACAATATCGCGCACAACCGTTGTAGCTTCTTCGGCCGGATATTTGTAGGCTACTGCGGCACGTGGGGCTTTGCCGACCACACCAAGTTCCCGATACAATGCACGGTCATTCAGTTTAACGACCAAACCGTCGGTGTTAAACGGTAAGTGATGACGTTTTTCTTCCCATTCGGCAGCAAATTGCATAATCGTATCGATACCCGCCAGAACACGGGCCGCCGGGTTAACCGGTAAGCCTACAGACCGAACCGCATCGTAAGCCAAACCATACGTAGTAAGCGCTTCGCCGTTTTCGGCAATAATTTCCCAGGCGCGAAAACGTAGCGGTCGTTCAGCAGCCAGTCTAGGATCGAGCTGCCGAATACTTCCAGCCGCCAAGTTGCGCGGATTAGCAAATAATGGCAGGCCAGCTTGTTCACGATTGCGATTAAGCGCCTCAAAATCTTTCTTGAATATAATGATTTCGCCACGAATTTCGGTACGGCCTTTTAGTAGTGAAGCGTATTTTTTACTGTGGCGTAGCTCAAAGGGCACGCTTTCGATGGTACGAACATTCACGGTTACGTCTTCGCCGACTTGTCCGTCGCCACGCGTTACCGCCTGCGTAAATTTGCCGTCTTGGTATACCAACGCACAGGCCAAACCGTCCATTTTAAGATCGGCAAAAAATGCAAGTTCACGCTCACCTGCTAGTTTTTGCGTGCGTTTAATCCAGGCCGCAACTTCGTCTTGATTAAACACATCGTTCAGACTAAGCATACGCGAACTGTGCGTGATTTGCGTGAATCCCGGCAATGGTTTGCCAGCCACACGCTGCGATGGGCTGTCCGGCGTAATTAATTCGGGATACGCTTGCTCGAGCTGGCTTAGTTCGTGCTTAAGACTATCGGCGGCGGCCTCGCTCATGGTCGACTCGTCTAAGACATGATAATGGTAACGATAGTCGTTAATGAGCTCTCTAAGTTGTGTAATACGACGGCCAGCTGCTTTTTTATCTAGCTTCATTTACAGCAATCCCCGGTATAGTCTATACAAATACGCGTGGGAAATAGGCAATGCCAAGATAAGAAACAGAATAAACGCCCACCCAGCAATCGACGGCACAATAAGCACCATCGGCACAACCAAAATGCTCGAAAGCACAAACAAAACGAGCGGCAAGAATAACACTCTACGCAGAATAGTCCAGCGACGAAAACGAACTAATTCACGAGCTGAACGAATTGCGGCCATCGGTCGCATACCCGGCAAACATACAATGTACAAAGCAAAAATAGTCGAGCTGACAAAATAAGCAGATAAGACGCCGGCAACGAGCGTAACCGCTCCCCATACAAGCATCTCTCCGCCACTGGCGCCGCCACCATTTGCGGCAACGAGCGAGTAGATGTATGCCGTAATGGCAAGCGGCGCTACCTGTATCACTGCAACCAGCAGTACGAGCAACATCGGCACCAAGGGGTACATACTCTGATAAAAACTATCGCGGAGGTGTATTTTTTTCTTGGCGTATATTTGCCGATAGGTCCATATAAACACCATGCTCATCAAAAATACCAGCAAGAAGCGGTAGATTCCCGCTACTTGGGTATTGGCACTACTGGCGTCACTTGCCATAAGCGCTAATGCCGAAAAACCGGTAGAAAGACCCGTTAAGTGGCCGCCGATGGCTTGTTCAAAGTTTGTTTTGGCACCGCTAAGATCCGTGCCGCTGACGGCAGGCACCAGAATAACCGTCAGAACACCGTAAATAAGCGTAAGACCAAGCAAAATTTTCCAGTTGTCGCGCAGCACTAAAAGTGTTTCTTTGAACACCTTAAAGCTACTTGGAACCTTAGCGATTTCAGTTGGCTTAACACGCTTTTTTCTATGCAGCCAAGGAAAACGAGGCTCAGCTGGCGCTAACACTCGCGGACCAGACGATTTTGATTTTGATGGCTTTGGCGTAGGCGTAGCGATTGGCGCAGAGGTAGAAGTAGCCTCGATTACCTCCTTAAGTAGCTCTTCGGTGGTTTGCTTTTTGGCAGGTATATCGGTCACCGTTTTTGATTTTGCAGAAGTAGCGTTGGTGGTTTTCTTTTTAGCCATATATGTACTTTACAGTTGCGTTTCCATATTACGCAAGCGAGCAATGCGATCTTCGATTGGCGGATGCGTACTGAATAACTGTGTTAATGATTTTCCCTTGAGTGGATTGGCGAAGAAAAAGTGAGCCGTAGCGGTGTTTTGACGCTTCATGGTTGAGCCGTGATCACGAATTTTCTCCAGCGCTCGGATGAGGCCCTCTGGGTAACGCGTCGTTAACGCTCCGGTGCTGTCGGCTAAATATTCACGGCGACGCGACACAGCCAGCTGCACTAAAGCCGCCACAATTGGTGCCAAAATGGCAGCAAGAATCGCCAACACCATTATAAATGGACTAGACGAATCCCGGTTATCGTTGCGAAACCACAAAGAGTACGACAGCATATCCGCAATAAACCCAATCGCGCTCACCAAACCAAAGACAATCATCATCACCCGGATATCGTAGTTTTTGATGTGGCCCAGCTCATGCGCCAGCACAGCTTCTAGTTCGTTGTCGTCCATAATGTTTAGCAGTCCTGCCGTTACGGCGACAACGGCGTGTTGCGGATCGCGGCCCGTGGCAAACGCGTTCGGTGCCGGGTCATCTATGATGTAAATCTTGGGCATCGGCAAGCCTGTTGCAATGGTCAAATTTTCGACCGTTCGGTACAAGCGGGGTTCTTGTTTTTTGGTAATTTCTTTGGCACCATTCATGGCTAGCGCCAGTTTTGCCGCGGCAAAATACTGGATTAGCGCATACACGCCACCGACAATAAACGCTAAGTATAAGAATGACGGCCGGCCGTACAGGTTGCCAATAATCCAGCCGAGCGCACCAAGAATAACAATAAACAAAGCCATAATCAGCCAGGTTCGACGTTTGTTGGCTGCGATTGCAGAGTACATAAAAGTGAGTAATCTCCTACCGATTGTCTAAATAGAATATCTTGTTAAGCTGAGAACTTGCCCTAGAAGAACTAGAAAGAAACGTTAACTGGTTTCTCGACAGTTTCAGTATCATCAACCTCAAAAAAGTCACGCTTTTTAAAGCCGAACATACCAGCGATCAAGCTGCTTGGAAGGGTACTAATTTTGATATTAAGGTCACGAGCTGCACCGTTGTAAAAGCGGCGAGAAGCCATGATCTTGTCTTCGGTGTCGGTTAATTGTGCCTGCAAGTCCTGGAAGTTTTCGGTAGCACGCAGTTGCGGGTAGTTTTCGCTAACGGCAAACAGGCTCTTCAGGGCTTTTTCAAATTCGCCTTCGGCTTTTGCGGTTTGGGTGACACCTTGAGCACTCAAGGCATTAGCGCGAGTCTCGGCAACTTTTTCGAATACTTCTTTTTCATGGGTAGCGTAACCCTTGACGGCATTTACCAGGTTAGGAATAAGGTCGTAACGACGCTTTAATTGGACAGTAATGTCACTCCAAGCCTCTTCGGTGCGAACTCGAGTTCTTACCAGACCGTTATATAGGGCCACGACAATCAGGACCAGCACTACAATAATTACGACAGCAACAATGATCGGCGACATAATTTTTCTTACTCCTTTTGTTTATACATATAGTATAGCTTATCTGTCCAATATGTAACAGATACTCCGGAGGCAAGTACTCTCACTTTACGGATCACGTTCCGTCGCCTCTGGCGGCTGCACTGGGCGGTCACGATCCGTGAAGTGAGAGTACTTGCCTCCGAGGCCGCTACTTTAGCGGTCACGATCCGTAGAGCGATATACGCCCCCTCTTGCAAAGTGTTGTATTATGTATAGTATGCGTAGACAACGTACGCGGCGCAAAAGTCGGATTACATCACGATTCTTTAGTTTTCTATTGCTTGTAGCAATGGGAGGCCTGCTTTTTAATTACCTTCGACCCCTGCCAATCGCCGCTGCGTCATTAACCAATCCCGCCGAACAAGCCGAAGCCACTAATTTGTCGTGGCCGACACAAGGCTCGGCCGCCATCGGTGCTCAAGGTTACGGTGTGTTAGCCACGCACGGTTCGCAAACGCCTCGGCCCACAGCCAGCATGGCCAAAATTATTACGGTGCTAGCCGTTTTAGAAAAACACCCGTTGCGGCTCGGCGAACAAGGGCCAACGCTAACCATGACGCAGGCCGACTACAATCTGTACGCCAAATATATGCACGAAGACGGATCGTACGCCACGGTAGCCGTGGGCGAAAAGATCAGCGAGTACCAAGTACTGCAAGCCACCTTACTTCCGTCGGCCAATAATATGGCCGACAGCCTCGCTGTCTGGACCTTTGGTTCGCTGGATAATTACCGGGCATATGCCAATGATATGGTTAAGCACTTTGGTTTGACATCCACAACCGTGGGCAGCGACGCCAGCGGCTTTTTGCCCGATTCTACCAGTACGCCAAGCGACTTCATAAAACTTGGCGAGCTGGCTTTGCAAAATCCCGTTATAGCTCAAATTGTCGCCCAACCAACGGCAACTATTCCGGTACAAGGCGTGATCACCAGTGCCAATTCCCGGCTAGGCATCAACGGCATTATCGGGATTAAAACTGGCCTGACCGATCAAGCTGGCGGCTGCTTTTTGTTCGCCGCTAAATATACGCCGTCAGGCAGTGGCCCCATTACCATTATCGGTGTCATTATGGGCACCGCCAACTTAAACGACGCCTTGAAGGGCAGCGGCCCGTTGCTTAATTCGGCCAAGCCGTACTTTAGCGTCAAGACGCCAGTTAAAGCCGGCCAGGTATTTGCCACTTTGACCACGGCCTGGACTAATTCCGTGCAAGTTATTGCCAAAACTAACATCACCTTGTTAGCTTGGCGCGGTGCGCCATTAGTGCCGCACATTGAACTGGCGCAAATTAATCGTTCCTTGCCCGCCAACACACAGGTAGGCACGGCCATTATCTCTTCCGGGGAAAGCAAGGCCACTACGCCGCTGGTGCTACGGCAGGCCATTCAAGGTCCTTCTTGGCAGTGGCGTGTTAAGCGCATCTAGCTTTATGGCCGCCAGTTTATTTGTAGCCCCAGCTTTGCCCGCAAAAACTTTGGATTAGCTGAAAATTAAGCCATCCTTAGTAAAAAACGGCATTGCTACGTTCCGGCAATGTGCAACAATGATGCAGTATAGAAAAAGCAGAACAAGGAGCAATATGGCAAAACTCGGTCAAGATCTGGCAACTTTAAAATACGAAGTGGTTAATTCCCAGGATTATTGTGTTATAGACGAACGAGGCTTGCCCGCCTCCCTGAGCACAACACGCGACTTCAGGTCGCTAGCCAAAGGCCTTACGCATATTGACGCCTGCTTTACCACTAGCTCTTACGCAATTGCGGTCACGGGAGGAGGCACTTTAGGCAAAAGATATGATATAGACGGCACCACATTCGGCACAGAAATAAAACTTGACCATCCTTTGGATGCCGGCCAAATTGCGACCGTGAATTACAACACCGCTTTTGCCTACAAACCAGAAGACAAGATCCCACCGTATTTTAGACGCATGATTGGCTATACAACTATGGAGAAATTGGCAATAACCGTCGCATTTGACCCACAACATGCCCCGTCGCGCGTAACCTGGACCGAATGGCAAGGCCAACACGAAGACAGCCCCATCGTCCCCGAATCCCAGCACGTAATGCAGGAGCTAGAGCCTGTAGAATTTGGTTCCTTGGGCGGTTACCTAACAGCGACCCGAGCGCTATACGACGTAACGCCGGGCACCGTACTTGGCTTTATGTGGGAACTGTAGGTTAACGTTGGCAGTAGGTTTATTCTACTTTAACGCGCGACATCATCAGGACATATTGATTATCGTCACTCTTGCTTGAATGAAGGATATTAAGGTCGTTGCGTTCATGCTGGAGTTCTACATCTCGAGCAGTAAGTTTCCAGACTCGCCACAAAAGAATAGTCTCGCCCTTATCCATTTCAAGTAGATATTCACCCACATCGAAGGCAAATTTGATGGTCAGCGCAACTTTGAGCCGTACACGGACATATCTTTGACCAAGTAGTGAATCAAAACCCATCTCCACATCATAAAAGCTCTCGTCAATGTTCAGCAGGTCAAAGATGAACCGGTGATTAGGCGCCAATACAGCACTATTCTGTTCTGGATTGAAGTTAAACCACTCCGGTCGCATCTCCTCAGTTTCGAGCTTGGTAGTATAAATAAGCAGATCATTGCGGTTCATGCTGTGGCGAATAGTGCTAAAGGTGTCGTTGGGTTCCCTGAAATTATCCGGTGTACCTCCAAGAAACAACACAAGATTCATTGTGTCATGCCCACCATAGTGCAGGTAGTCTTCGGCAACGTGGTTGGCGAAGCGCTCATAATTTATATCTAAGACATACCCTTCAAAGACTACCTTATTGTCAAACCATTCTTTGATGTTACGTTCTGCTATGTGTAACATTTCTTCGCTGATATCGAGAGCGATATATCGGCCAAGTTTGCCACTTTCCAGCAGATGGGCAAGTAACGCTTTGACCGGCAGGGCATTCCCAGGTCCAATATCGATAACATTGATACGATTGAATTTTTCCAATCGTTTATCGATATAGCGACGATTTTCATCAAGTAGTTCAATGGTGCGGTTAAGCAGGTTGGGCTCATCTTCAGCGGCAAGACGCTGAGCATGCTCATCCCAGTTACCGGCTCCGCCATCGAAGTAGTTATATTGACGAGGTATTTCGTGATGTATCTCAAGATTGCGTACAATGTCGTAAATTTGAGCCTGATTATATAAGTTATAAAATTCGGTTTTTGGAGTAACCGTTTTGGCTACTTTGCTATTTCTATACTTCTTGCCCTCTTCGACGAGCTCTTCAATAATAGCGGTATTACCTGGTGTATTTGCCACGTAACACTTATCATCCACAAAAAATAGCTCGAGTCCGAGCTTGTCCTGCTTTGCAGCTTCAATCCAGTTTCTCACAGTGCCTAAAGAGATGTGGTACTTCTTGGAAAGTTCGATGTTCTTAAAATAGCGCATGATTAACTATGAAAATCCGTATAAATCCATTGACATGTTACACCAAGTAAGTGTAGCATCAAATTGAGCAGTCGATTGCTTTTACCGCTCATAGGAAATGATCCAGGTACTAAACGTACCATTTCTATGATGGTAATTCAAGGGGGTTTCTCCCTCTTAAAGCAATAGAGCCTTTGCGCACCCTAAGCGCCAAAGGCTGCGGACATCTATTCCGCCACTTCATTATAAGACAGTGGCGCCCAAAACAAAAATATATATGTAGGGGTAGTTTAAGTAACTATTGTCCCGATTATTATGCGGGACATATGGAGGGCATCATATGGTACACACACTGCGTCACGAAGAGCACACCAATAACAACGCGGCTTCTGGTCATTTTACTGATCGGATAACCGTTTTGGAGGGCGGAAAATCCAAGTCGGTCGCGATTGGTGCATATAGCAACTCGGAAAAGACTCCTCGGTTTGACATAACCGCAGAGCCAGCCGTTGCCAACGGACTAGATGTTGCACTTGAGCGACTGGACATACCTGGCAGAAGCCGGTATGCGATGATCTGCCGATTGCGTAACCTTAGCGAAGAAACATGTAAGGTCACCATCCGGCGACAGGAAATTGTCGCGGCATAGCAATGGGAATTATTGCGTGGCCCGCAGATATCAAACCTCAGGAAATTGTTAGCTGCATGGTCTGCAAGCAGCAAAAGTCAAAAGACGAAGTAACAACCGGGTTATGCAATGCTATCGGCGAACAAGAGTTCGTATGTAATAGCCACTTCTGGAATAGCGGCAGGCTGATCGTACAACTGGCAGACTTTGCCGCCATGCAGCATTCCTATGTGGATGAAGGTGGAGATGGACGGTCTCTATATTGAACGGCGTGAACTTCGCCCAGGCGCTTCCCTATCTTGGGACATCGCCCACCATCTTTACGCGCGAACCATGGAAGGCAAGGCAGTCGTCATAGCGACCGCTCCGCAGGTTTTATTGGCATCGGTACGCAAACAATGGAGCAAAGTACTTCGGCAAGTACAGCGAGAACGCAGCAGCACATTACAAGCAGCGCGGATACGCGAGCTGACTCGTGAGCTTGAACGCATACAACGACTCCATTTTATGGTGGGCGTGCCGGATGCCTATGCAGATGGAGATATTGTGTTTATACGTGAAGATTTTCCAGCCAGTGTGCTGGGCTCTTTTTCGACCCTATATCTCACCTGCGCCGTGGAAAATTCGCGCTTGCAATTACTGACCAGCGGTATGCCACGACATAGCCTGCTGGTAATGTACGATCCTCGGTAAACTTGTCTTGGTAGATTGACAGATGACGGATTGAGGCAATACAAAAGTCCCTACATGATCAGGGACTTTTGTATACTTGTATTACTTAGCCTTTTTTGTAATTGAAACTTCGAAACGCTTAAATGCAACTCCTGCTTTGAGTACAAGAAATCCGGTGATGAGCAGTGGTAGAGTCGAGAAGCCGCGGCTATCATAGACATTGTTAGGCGGCAAGACAAGTTGGATGATAATGTATTGCATAAAGTTGATGCCCAAAAGCGCTATCGCGCTCATAAGCCAGCTAAGCGGTCGCCAGTAGACTGAACTTAAATACGATCGCAACCGGCCGACCAACAGTACAGTGAACCCGGCTATTGTCGTGCCGCTTGCCAGCACAAAAAGCGAAACCAGGCGCATCCATAAGGGAACGGCCGATGCAATATGTGGCAAAAAGCTTATGAGTAGCGCGAGCACCATTGCGCTGGGGATAAGAATTTTTGGCCCAATAAGCCGGCTGGTGAGGCCGCTGAATCTGGCGAATCGGCATACTCCGATATAAATGAGCGTAACCGCAATAAGAGTAGGTATACTCGCGGTAATATAGCGAAACCACAGTAAAATTGTGGGGTTGCCGAGAGTGATTACTACCGGCACCTGAATTAAGCTGGTACCTAACAGGATAATACCGAGGGAGAGCGGTAAGTATACCTTTTTAAGCTCGTCACGAAAGTTTTTGCGGGCCGACCAAAATAACCAAGCCGCACTAGCGTTTATAGTCGTCAAAAACAATACGATTGCAAGAACCGGCTTAGCCGCTGCAGAGCCTGTCGGCAACGGCAAGACAATGGGCAGTATCGTCATAACAATGATCGTAAACCAAATAACAATAAGGGGTCGGCGCAAGCTTTGCGACGATCGCTTTTGTGTATAGTCATAAACTTTCTGTCGGATCGATTGTCTCGTAAAGGCCCGCAGGTGTTCCTGCTCAACTAGATATGTTTCAAGATCGTCGTACACACCTTTTAGGGTTTGCAGGTCTTTGTCGCTAAAATTGCCCGTGCTGGAATTTGCCGTGATAACACGGACTTTGTCGAGTAGCACGTCAATCGCGCGTGCATCAGAAGCTAGCGCCGCAGTGAAAATAATCGCGTCCAAGATACTCACGCCTACTGGCAATTGCGTGTCGCTGGGAGACGGCAGGCTGGTTAGGATCGAACTATGATTGTTTGGGGTATCCATAAGTGTACGTTACTAGCTTTTACTTATTCACTTAAGATAATCATAAGAAATAAGCCTTGGCAACCTTCATAATAGAAGACACTGCGCTGTTCTTATTCACATATTTAAATAAACATGAAAAAGCAGATGCGATTTCGTTATCTGCTGAGGTCAATATCCTGTGTAGTGACCTCGGGTAATAAAAAAACCTGTAGGGATGAAATCTACAGGGTTAAATACGGATTTGGTGGGCGATGAGGGATTCGAACCCCCGACATCTTCGGTGTAAACGAAGCGCTCTAGCCAGCTGAGCTAATCGCCCCTAATGGAAACTTAGTAGATAGTACCAGATCGTGGCTTTTTTGCCAAGAGTTAAACCAAACGTTAAGCGAGCCCGCTGTGGCCTTGTAGCATAGCAGTCGCGGCAATGGCAGCAGTGCGAGATGCTTCAAGATCTGCCATGAACTGCAATACTGGACCTCCTACCCGTGCAACTTCCAAATATGCTGCCGCCTGTGCATCCGGGCAAGTAAACTCGGTGTCCAGTACATTGCCAATGAGCGTATCCATCGGGGCGCGCACCCTTGCAAGACGAGCGTTTAGGTGTTCGTGATCAGCTATGGCGCGCACCGCAAGAAATGTCTCATGCGTTGTGCCCGTAGGTATAATTTCGCCGTCTTGGCCCAAAATGAATCTTTCACCAAAAACATGTGGTGGCTGATTAAGCATTGCTTTTAACCTCGTCAACTTTTCCACAATAGTCCTGAGGTGATCAAAAAGCAAACTTTTAAGAAGAGTTTAAGATACACTCCCTTGGTTGACCCATTCGCCCGTCTAGACTAAACTGCGCCACAAAACTCTTCGGATTTAGTTCGAGCGAGCGCTCAAAGTCCAAAATAGGCTCTACGTAATTCCCTACACCCATCTGAGCGATAACGCATTATATATTTTCTAGCGCCTTGGGCAACCTTTCTTTTGAATCTATTTGCGTAATTTGTTGAATTAATCTAATAAATATGGTATAAGTACAATTATGTCACAGCCTACTCTCCATGAACTGCCTCATGCTAATACAGTGGATCTCCTTGGTCCGCAACAATTCGGTATGCTTGAATCGATAGCAACGTACGATCCAAATCAGCCGTCAGACGATGCCCGGACAACTGTTGCCGCCCATTACGTACTTGAGCAGCAAACGTTACTACAGCAAGATTTGTTTACTACTGCTGCTTCTGAACAAGCATTCCAACAGGCGTGGCGAGAACAATCCCGAGAAGGACGACTGGAGTTGTTACTGCAAGAACGTATACAGCAACGTAGTGTGCCAACTCCGGATTCCAATGACTTTAACGCGCTTATGGCATCATACGCTGCGGCAGGAGCCGAACAATGGTTGCGCCAAGGTCATCAGGAAACGCTCGACCGGCAAATGTTTAGCGCCGTTGGCAAAGTGAGTCTTTCTCTATCTGAGTCGCAAGTCGACTGGGAAATTACTCATGGTACCGTAGATAAAATTGCCCGGGAAGATTTCTTCTTTTTAGATGGTCGATATCCAAATTTTGTTGATGCGGGCATTCGCGCCGTCAGGAGGACATTCTCTAAAAATAACATGCAAAGTATGAGTCCGGCTGAACTCGCGGAAGCTATACGCTATCCAATTGAAGGTGCAGGAATCATGATTAGCGAGCTTGTGGCTAGTGGTATCTTGGTTCGTAATATAGACCAAAACACCATTACTCTCGACCCCAAATTTAAGCCAGTTGGCTTGCGAGGTCTGTTGCGACGATTTTTAAATTTAAACCTCGGAGTATAGTATGAAATCTTCAGAATATGGTGGTGTTGAGTTGGAATCAAGCGGCGAAATCGGTGTTACCCTTTCGGCGGTTGATGTTGTTTTGGATATGGCGCAAGTGGAGCCTGAGCTCGCCGAGCACGAGGACCTTTACTGGAAGCTGCGACAGGCTCTCGTCGCAAAACTTGTTGCCCAGGAAACCGAACAAGACATTAGAGAAAAAACACCGACATCTCTTGCTTTTCCAGACCAAGTGCTTGGCGAGTATGTACTGGTCGCGATCCGCGTAGCATCCGAGATTCACCCAGATCCAGAGGTAAGAGAACAAGCCATCACTATGAATACAGAGTACGAAATGGATGCACTCGCAAGGGAAATGGATACGCCCCCTTCAGAACAGATGTAATAATATTAATCTACTTGCGCTTGACTGCTCAAGTACACCTTCATAAGTGACTGATAAGGCACATCTTTTTCGTTGGCTAGTTCCTTGATACGTGCCAGTAGCGCTGAAGGTAAGCGTAGCGAGATGGATTCAGCGTATGATTCTAATTTTCTTATCTCTGACAGTAAAAACTACGAACAACTTCCTGTCGGACCGGGTTTGACCTAGCCCATAGAACCTCTGTTCCTTTGTATCGGAATGTTTTACGTCTTCGGCTACGATAAGCGGCTCGCTCAGAGAGACTTCTTCGGCTTCTTGGATTGTTACACTATGCTTAACAAAATTCTTGTCGATATTCCCTTTTTCCCCTGGAATGCAATTGGTTGAGGTAATATCTTCCTGGTTTTAGCATATTACAGGAATATACGCACAGGCAATAAAAAGCCGGGCTGCAGCTTACGCCGTAATAGCAATTACTACCAAACCCGCAACCATACAGCCGATACCAACCCATTGTTTACGCGTAACCCTTTCATGAAAGAGCAAGACACCTAAGGCTACTACCGGCAATACTGATGCTGCTTTAATTGAACTGACGTACGCTTGGTTTGGCGCCGTAATCTTGGCTTGGTATGTTGCCAGCATATTTACGGTATAGGTTATGCCTACGGCAAAAAGCGGCCACACTTTTGCCTTCACGCTAGCCTGCACCTCACGCCAATAAGCCCTGCTACTCATCCGACGAGTCTTAATTATCAACATACTCACAAGGATGACGAAGGGCACGGTTATGAGTGAGGTGTAAAAATTATAGCTGGTTGGATTACTCATACGTAGCATCTTAACTTCAATGTTTGAAAAGATGCTACAAACCACTATGGCGAGCAGAACCAACATAAACGCCGTTTTGTGCCTAGCTATTGATTCTCCTTCGCTAGTACGCTGCTTGGCACGAGCGACTATCCAGGCTCCGGCTAAAATAAACATGGCACCAACTAACCCCGGTACCGATGGTACTTGTCCAAGAATAATATAAGCGCCGGCCATATTACCAACCGAAAAGAGCGTCATGAGTGGTGCCACAAAACTGATGTCAGCGATGGCTATAGCACGGTAATAGCTGTACAGATAAATCGCCTGTAGCGCAACGTACAAGATTAATAGCTCCCAAAAGAAAGCTGGCAATTGGCTGGGCAAATAAAACTTAGCGAAAAATAGCGAAATAACGATAAGCGGCATCGCAACAGCTTGCTGTAGCCAAGCCATCGCCATACTGTCAATACCGGTCGCCGCTTTCTTCTCAGCAGTGCGGCGTGACGACAGCATGAGCAAGGCTAGTATCGAAAGAGCAAACCACATACCCGCAGTTTATCAGTCGGCAGGGCTTGAGCCCATGACAACATAGATAAAATATACAAAAAGTTCCACAATTTATTCTTGTGGAACTTTTTGTATCTGTTACAAATTTTGGTGCGGACGAGAGGACTTGAACCTCCACGGATCTCTCCACTACCACCTCAAAGTAGCGCGTCTACCAATTCCGCCACGTCCGCAAATATGTAACCCTGTTATCTTACGATTTTTGGGCAAAATATTCAAGCCTAAGAGTAGTCGTATGGACGCGATCGGCGGGGAACATTTTTGAATATCGATTTCCCGGGGAATGTATCCCGAATGTCAACAATAGAAATATCCGGATTGGCAGCATGTCCATTACACCACTCCAAAACGCGCAGAAGACCATGGCGATCAGGGTCTTTGCCTCTATTTAATTTGACGTTAAGCGATTTGATGCCTGTTTTAATTTCGTCGGTAGTCAAATCAAACGTAGTTAAATCCCGAACGGTCACCTCCCTTCCCTTAAGAAGCAAGAATGTATTGAGCAACAATCGCTCAGTAGCATTTAAATTACCGCGAACTCCGTTAAAAATAATTCGGCCGGGAGAGAGAATGACCAACGTTATCGCATTTTGTGGATTGTTTGGTTCAAGCGTCGCAGGAAAAAGTGAAAAATCTACCAGCGCATCCTTGAGGCAAGATTGATTGAGCGCAGCTATAAAACCCGTGTTGTCATGCAAATACTCCGTAAACAAAGCGGTGTATGTATTCTTTGCCAGTAGATGCGCCAAGTAAATCCCGCTTCCCTGCACCCTAGGAGTAGCTTCTTCAGAAATAATGGTGGGCGAAGATTCTTCAGCTATAATTTGCGGCGTCTGCAAAACACGCACAAATTCGTTTTGTGCCCAATGCTTCCTACTCCTTGCCGAAGGCTTCTTTGGTGGCGTTGATATCTGCTTTGCCCAATCGAAAGCTTTTTCAAAGTATGCATCTAGCTCCCCTGTCTCCTGGCCTCGAGCGCGCAAAAAGGCATTAATGGCGTAGTGCGGTGTTTTATTTCCACTTCTTTTACGAATGTATCTAACAAAAGCACGTCGCGTATATTCCTTCACACCACCATCAAGAGCAAACTGGACAGCCTGACTCCAGCCGTATACCTCATCACCACCCCATTTCTGAACCCTGGCTAGCGCATTAGTAATAACCTTCCCGCAATCAACTTCATAATTCATTAATTCAAGTACGTCACCCGGGATGCCTGCCTCCAGCGCCTGACCAACCAAGCCGTGCATGTGCGTATCGAATTGGTCGATCCATTCGGGTGGGCCCGGCAATTCTTGTGTAGCACTTGTGGTGTGGGAGGGGTCCTCTATTTGGTTGATCTGAGCAGGAAAACACGAATCGGCACTATTCGCAACCAGTTCAATGTTATGTTCGGGACGCAAGATCATACCTCTTTAATAGGCCTCTATTACGAGTGAGGCATGTGGTTATACAAGTGGTCGAGCGTATAACCAGATCTGAGCAATGACTTTACGGCCTCTGAACTGGTATTGAGCTTAACGCCCGGGTTCAGCGTGCCATACGGGTCAAAAATTTGCTTAACCTTCTGGAAAATGGCGTAGAGTTCGCTGCCGAACTGCTGTTCGATATACGGGGCACGCAAACGCCCTTCGCCATGTTCGCCGCTAATGCTGCCGCCTAAGCTGTACACCAACTGGGCATACTCGTCCATCAGCTTAAATACTTTTTGGCGATCACCAACCTGGCCTAAATCGAGAAAGGGTTGCACATGCAAATGCGCATCGCCGGCATGACCCCAGACTGCAGCCTGCAAACGATTGCGTTCAAATAACGCATACAAGCCTTCCATATACTCTTTAAATCGCTCAGGTGGCACGATGCCGTCTTCTATAATTGGCAAAGCCTTGAGGCCGCCTTCGCTGTGCGCTACAATCGCTGCCGAAGCGTGACGAATCTTCCATAACCTTTCTTGCTCTAACGCGTTCATCTCTAACTGATGCGTCGCGCCCACTTTGTCTAAAATCTTCTGTGCTTTTTTGATGTTTTTCTTGAGCGCTCGCTCGCCCTGCGTGTCAAGCTCGATAAGCAAAACAACACGCGGGAACGGCCGCGTAATGACATCTTTAAGCAAATTAGGGTTGAGCTTTTCGACTACTTGCAACAATTGGTTATCGACCATTTCTATAGCACTGGGCATATCGGGCAAAGCACGAAGTTCAAGCACGGCCGTTTGTACAGCTTCCAGATTGTCGAAGTGAGCTACAATCAAGGCCGGATTAGCTGAATTAACTTCAGTTTCGAGCGTAACTTCGCTAACAATACCGAGCGTACCTTGCGACCCGACAAATAACGGCGTTAAATCAAGCGAACCATCCCGCCTTTTAACGTCAGAAAGCGCATAGCCGGCCGTGTTTTTAGTCACTCCTAGCACCGATTTACTAATTGTTGCCTGATTTTCTTCGAGCAACGCATCTATCGCACGGTAGACTTCGCCTTCAAACGTAGCCAGTCCTAACTTTTTAGCCAGCTCGCGTTTATTAAGCCGGCCAGTGACAATAACTTCCCCGTTAGCGAGCACCACACGCAATGAACGCACGTAATCACGCGTATCGCCGTACTTAACAGATTTTTCGCCGCTACTATTGTTAGCAACCGCGCCACCGACAGTAGAGTATTCAACAGAAGCCGGAAAAGGCGGCAAAAAGCGGTCATGCGTGCGCAATGCTTGCTCCAATTTGCCGTAGTTGATGCCCGGTTCTACTACAACCACACCGCTTTTAGTGTCTAATTCTATGAGGCGATGCATGTGCGCTGGAAAGGCCAGAATAATGCCACTGCCTAGCGCCGCGCCGCTCAGGTCCGTGCCTGCACCCCGGGCCGTAATCGGGATAACACGCCCACGCTCGGCCAACTGCCATGTAAACCGTGCCGCCTTGCGCACATCATTTTCGTTGCGTGGATAGACTATCACCGAAGGAGTTAAGGACAGTACGCTAGCATCAGTTGCAAAAAACCTGCGAGCATCCGGCGACGTCATAACTTCGCCCATTAAGTGTTCCTGTAAATAGTGCGCGATCTTACTCATTAGAGCTTGTTACCCCAGTTCAGTTTTGTCATTACCTATAAGAGCTATGATATCACAAGTCGCGTGATTGCGGTTGTGTCTATACTAGACACAAGTTTATCTAACGATATCTTAATTATTCGACAGTAACAACGATCTGCTTGGCCACCGTTTCCATACCATCCATTTTGGATTGATCTACTGGACCACCGTTGGTAAAGCAAGCTGTTTCAACAATCGCACGGTCACCATTTTTAAGAATTGTTGCAGAATAGTAGCCCTTGCCCTGCTTATTGCCTTGATTAAACGAGAAGGTTAAGCTTGGCAGGCTGTATTTCTTGCTGGCATTAGTGGCATCTGCAAAAATACGTGGATCGGCAGAATTTGGGCCCGTAACTGTAGTCTGTGCACTACGAATAGTATTAAGGTAAGCGTTAACAATTTCGGCCAAACTATTACCTGGAATAAATGTCGGCGAAGAAGTACCCATTAACAACACGCAACTGCCGTCAGCATTGGCATAGTATTGTATTGTCGGATTAGCACTTTGCTGCGCCGTAAGTGTTTGAGAAGCCAGCGCCGCGTTCGGCACGGTCATCTTCAAACTGTTCAATGTACTCATATCGATAGCGCCACTGGTCTTGCTCTTGGAAGTTGACTCTTGGACGGCATTAGTTGCGGTATCTTTTTGATTCTGCTTGACCAAAAGCTTGTAACCAAAGTAACCACCCACGCCCAACGCGGTAAGCACGATAAGTGCCACGATTATCATGAGTATTTTCTTTCGCGCGCCAGAGCCACCACCCAATGGACCTCCGTTAGCACTTGGGCTAGGGTACGATGGCGTGGGATTTGGATTTGCCTCACCTAAAGGTGTGCCTCCGGGTGTAAAGCCAGGCGTAGTTGGGGGTGGGGTTGATTCAAAAGTTTGGGGTTGGGTGGACGATGTCTCTTGATTTGACGGTGCGCCCTGACTTAACGAATCAGTGCCGTGGTCGTCAGGCGACAAGCCCGATGTAGATGGCGTTTGGTTTTGCTCTGGATTCATACTAATACCCTCGTTTTTAGTTATCTTTAGCAATGCTTTGCAATGTTGCTGCTATTTTACCATAAACGTTTCAGTGTAGTGTAAATTTCTTCACAGCATCCTCAAGGAATATGCATAACGCTACAAGTACTACCATTTATAAATAATAGGATTTTATATGCCGGAGCACCAGCCGCCTTGCCCAGAATTTGGCACAAGGCTCGAAGATTTTGCAGAGCTGCACGAACTTATGTGCGGCCTGGGCGCACTCAATTATGCTTTGCTGGCCGACAATATGCGCGATTCATCCTCGACCGTACAACCTCCAGCCGAGGATGAATCCTCGACCGTACAACCTCCAGCCGAGGATGAATCCTTCATCGTGCTCAATGCGCCAGAACCACAAAAGATGGCACGCTCGGTTCTGGAAATAATCCACACCAACACGCTTTACGCCGCTGGACTGGCCTTGGGCCCAGTACGTCACCTCCGTCATGGTCAAGGTGAAGCAGTACATATCAGCATTAACGATGGCAATGCTTTCTGTCATCTGATGGAGAAGGCTTCGGCCCTAGATTATCCACATGACTTTGATATATACATCGGGCAAATAGCCATGCAAACTATGACCGAAGTATATTGCGGCATTGACGATCAAGCGTACGATATATTCGCAGCCACCGTTGAGCCATATTCTTCGGAAATTGCAGTAAGACTTAGTCGTATTCCGGCAATAGATCCTATCTGCGTGGAAGGCTGGCTAACCGTCGCGGCGCATGCTAGAACGAGGACGTTAAAGGAGTGGGTTAAGGCCGATCAAGCCTGTCTACTAGAAGATGTAGATACTCAGCGAGATATCGAAGAGGGTCCCGCCGTATGGCATCAAACACATAGTCCCGTGGAGTTCATGAATCGATGGAACGAGACGGTAAAGCTTTTCAATCAGCTAAGCCTAAATCCCGAAGCCGTGCACTTTTATCAAGAATTACTGGGCAAGGTTCGGGCGGCCTTTGATTTTGCGCACCAGGATTTCTTAAGCCAATCCAATCATCCTGCCCAACAAGCGTATTACAACACATTCCAATCTGTAGCAGCGATGCTTACGACGCTCTCCAAACCTCGCTAGTTTTCTAACTGGAGGCATATATTTTTCCTTTTATACAGCTACTCTTAAGCTTAACAAGTTTGATCAGAACCACTCTTAAGCATGCCGTAATGTTCCACGCCTAGATTTATAGAAGCATGAACCAGCCTGTTTAAAGCCGTTTGGGCTGAACCAATACCTCCATCTTGCCCTGGAACAATAGCATGGGCTGAACACTTTAATCGAGCAGTATTGACCATAAGTCGTGGCATAAGACTATCGTCACGCCCTGGATTCTTGTACTCATATCGCCACCGTTGCAAGCCCTCATGGTACTTGAAAGATGCATAACCCGTATGGCTCTCGTCTTGCGTTCTGCTATTGAACGCCATCAATTCAAGTATATGCAGACTTGCGAAGCCGGTGGGAACGACTGCAATATCGTGGGCCGACTCGGCAGGCACGCCATCCTCTCCTGCCTGTTCGAGAATACTACTCAGTGCCGAAGGCAGCCCCTTACTCCGAAGTGCCCTGCCTAAACCCAAGACCCAGGCTTCGAGTGCAGTGTCCAACGCACGATGTTTCACCAAACTATACAGACTGGCCCGTATATGCAGGCCAACGTACCGCCGAGATGCCTGTCGCCACCAGCGGTTTTCTGGGGCATCACCATGTGAATAGGTATGTTTAACATATCGTGAGCCAGCTGCAAGCAATAAACCTAGCTCATCATAGTAATTAGTAGACTGCGGTTCTTGGCGATATTCCTTAATCTCGTCAAGCCGGAATCGTGCTTCAGTCCCCGTTCCCTCAACCAAAAAATTCGTTTGCTCTCTAATGAGAAATCCGCTGATCGATTGGCGTTCTGTCCTATTTAGATTAGTCCAATGTATTTCAAATGGATCAACACCCTGATCCTCAATATCCATTTTTACGGCATGGAGAATGGCTTGGGAATCGTCTCTTAATTCTGTTGCCAGCTCGGGTATTTGCGGTATAACGTGGCCGCGGGCAATTCGCAGAACACTATCATAAGATCTCTCCATCGATTTAAGATACCACAATACGCAGGCCTCTAGCGAGGGTTTAGTCTGACGAACCGCGCAATAATGGAGCTTACGACAGGGTCGAGTTGGTCGAGCATACTGTCTGGCCGGTCCATAATTGCACGATTAGCATCAAGTAAGGCGAGGGCGGCGTCGTTAAGATCTGCTTTTTTTAGTACTTCGTCCACCTTTTCCATAGCATCAAGCTCTTGGCTAAGCCGAGTCGCACCTTCACTCTCTGTGTCAATAAATCCACGAAGAAAATGCCTAAATCGGCGGTAAGGAGCCTGGGTAGTGGTCGTAAAACTGTACCAATCCTCGGCCGACATGCGGTGTAACTGTGCACCTGCGGCAGCCAAATCCCCGTCTAGCTCACCCGGCCTTCTATTGGCGCCGTGCGTTCTAACAAATGCAGTAAATTCAGGGGTTTGCAGTAGGATATTACTATAGAGGTGAAACACATTGTCATGCAACGGCCATAGGAACGCCGTTGATGCATCGATGTCGGCATTCCTATCGGGACGCTTACATACTAACGCCCTGCCTGTTTCCACCGCTTTCGCTAGTTCTTCGGTCTCGTATTGTGTTCCGGGCGCCTCATATGCCTGCGGACTGGTAATGCCGAGGCGATCTATGCCCTGAGAGATTGCGGCGGTACCCACAGATAGTCCAATACGCAGCGTATGCATGCGACCCTCCCGCCACCACTCGGCACCTATACCCAGCGTACGGGCAGTGTCATTACCAGGAGGATCGCCCAGCGGACGCGGGCAGAGGACCATGCTATTGCGAAGCTCAAACCCGATTCTGGGAATTATTGGTTCTGAAAACTCGTTTGGCACATGGAGCATTGCGTTATCGCTAATGTTAATGCCCAGCGCACGAGCAATTCTTTCGCGTTCAGCCAGGTTATCCGGAAGCGTCGTTCTGATTTCAATTATGTAGTTACCCGGTTCGTCTCTACCATTTGTAAACGCCTCCAAACTAATATGGTCTAGCAGGCGGCTGCCGATTTCATCAGTCGGTTCGCCTTCAATCTTATACATACTATCAAAACCACTGGGAATTTTATGAGTCATAAAAAATACCCTATTTAGCAGTTTTCAGAACTAGCTAAGGGTTGAGCTCGAGAGCTGGTTGCGGCAATGAACTCAACTATTGTAGGATTTTGCATGTAGTTGCGAGCTAATTCCAGCTCGGCCTTTTTGCGAAGTGGCGACTCTGTAACACCTTCTATTGTGAAAAGATAGAGCCCGCCAATGTCATCCGCTAATTCAGCGTCAATCTCAGCCTTGTCTTCTGGTGCGTTTGGATGGTAATCGCTCACATATTCAAGCAGCTTACCGGCGGCGGCATATGCCGCTTTATCTGCACAAACTTGCTTTTTTCTGCCAAGTTGTTCGTTGAGCTGCATGTCATTCAAGATTACTTCGGAAGGATTTCTGTAAGCTGCAGTGTAGTATGAGTTTTTGTCGTCAAACGTTGTTCCTGTGTAGGGTGCGGTGCTAATTGCTTTAAAGGCCTGGTCGTTAAACATGTCAGCCGCTCCACATTGTACATCGTCACGTTCATGTCCTTCTTCGTGCAATACCGTGTGGGATGAAAACCGCGCGTCTACATTCAAGTACATCGTGTCGTGGTCTCCGCTAGGATTAACGTAGCCTTCAACGTCATCGGGCTTGGAAGAAGTACCGTTGCCGCCTTCGCTCGTCGTCACTTCGGCTTTTGAACCTGCCATCAATACAATGTGCTTCAGCTTTGCGGTTTTATGAAACTCAACAGGCTGAACGCCAAGAGCTTCAATAATGCTCGCCATATCTGCTTTAGCACTCGCAGTTTCCAGATCAGAAGCTGCTGGTTCGTGTGCGCCAAGGGTAAGGCCGGGGTCGTTCGGCTTTGCCAACGTCACATCTATGCCATACGGTTTGGCGAAATCTTGAGCAGCAGTCAGAAAAGTACTGAAGGGGCGAGGGTCTTTACTGTCTACACTGCCCTGCGGAATCAAGGCGTTCGCAGCCGCTTCACCGTTGAAATAGGTAAGTCCCATACTTTGAGCCGTTGTCTTCCTAAAGTCCTGATAGAGCGTCCGATATGCCGTCGGCTCTATGCCTGAATAATTAAAGAAATCTGTCTGCTTCGCCGCTGGCTGATTAATAAGCTGCCGAACTTTACTCATAACGTCCGCAGAAGGGTCCAAACACTTTTGTTCCGGCGCCGGTACCACGACTGGCGTGCTCGGTGATTCAACTGAGGTTGGAGGCGATGCTTCAGGGCTCGCCGAGCAACCAGTTGCCAGAAGGCCAACAGAGGCAATAACAACTGCAACGGGTAACGCCGCCCCACGAAGTGTCTCATTCATTTTTAGTATTATAATCTATAAATTGAGTATGTCAATTACGACGCTTGCGCCACTAGACGCTGAAACATATCGAAGGACGGGGGAATTGCTCCAGGAATGTGAGCGGCGATTCCCTGGAGTAGTACGTAATCGTTGCGAGCATTCATGCCGTGACCGGTGTATGCATTCCAACCATGCCGCTTGGCTTCTTCAACAATTTCAATATCAAGGTATGGTCGGATGTCGACAAAGATTCCGTCTTCGCTACCTTTGCTTACTACGGACCACAGCTCTGACTCGTTAGTCGCGCCCTCTTTACCTGCAGCATTAATTAGTACCACGCCCTTCGGTAAGCCTTCGTGGATAGCGCCTTGGAGAGACGGATCAAATACTACATGTACTTGACTCGTTTCGGCCAAATGACGTGCAAAATCAGATTTGTCAGTGATGTCGGCAAGTAGCAAACTTTGTGGATGTTCGGCTGCGATCTTTTTGGCAATCGGCTCGCCGACGCCACCAACCCCAACTAAAACAACTGGTTTGTCCTGAAAAGACCCGACGTCTGCCTTGTACCATTCTACAAAAGCTGTTGAGTTCAAATCGTACGGCTCAAGTTTTCCGGCTTCATTCCGAATAAGCGTATCAACATTTACGTCGCTATCGGCATTGCCCAAATATAGCTCGCGCAGCACAGGACTGCTTTTGTGGGGCTGCGTGATATTTACCGCTGGTACATCTGTTCGATTTTGGACGAAATCAAAAAATCCCCGTAAAGCTTCCTGGTCGCCTTTAGGGATATTAACCGGTACATACAAGAAATTTGGCAATACCTGGTTCATGTACGTGCGGCTCGTTGACTTGCTCCAGCCTTCGGCGTCTTTTTCGGCCACATAAGGGCAAAAGGCACATTCAGGGTAGTGGCCGATAAAATCCGTAAAACCGTCAAGGCCATCAGCCACGGGAATTTTATCATGAAGAAACGGATACTCAGGATTAGATAACGGATCGATTTCTGGGTTTGTCATGATTCTAATTATATCAGCGAGAAGGCCCGAACTCTATGCAACAGATGCGAAACTCAGAATAAACAAAAAAAGCACCTTGAAAGCAAGTATTTTTCTGATATATCAGAAGCTATTGGGGGCTAGATTTTAGCAAACTAGTTTAAAGTGAACTTTCATAGAACTCTTCATCTGGAACATAGCCTGCAGGAAAGCGTGCATGATACCTGGAACGGTCGGCGGCCTCTGCAAAGGACAGCTGTTCTTTTAAGATAAGTTCGCGTAGTAGCATTTCTTCGGCGGTTATGACAATTGAGGAATTTCCACTTGCCACACCCAGTTCTGAAGTAACACTGCCGCCCTGGTACACGCGTGCATCGTAGAGAAACCCGGAGTCATCACTGATATCATTACGCATCACCTTCCAAACATCACAGCAGGGCGTATCGCCCTGATTCCACGCATAGGCTAATACCATACCTGCATCTTTAAAGTAAGCGGCATCGGCCTTCAATAATGACGCCGTGTACCGCTCGATTGCTCCAGGCTGCGTACGTGAGAAAGCTCGTTCGAGCTTTCCATCGTCCTTAGCCGGATAGACGACAACAGGTATAGTTCCGACCATAAAAGATAATGGCAAGTACTGTTTAGTAAGCGTACTTCCGTCTTCTGCGAGTATTAAAGCGTCGCCCGTTTGCCAGGTGTTAGCAAATAGTCGGCGCATCGAATCAGCGTAGAATTTATCTTCAATCTCTATATATAACGGGTCGGGTCTGAGACGATATATACAGACCGTGTCATCAAAAATGAGCATCTCATTGCTTATCTTAAAGTTATCTGGGGATACGTACTTAACTTTTAAGTTCTGCTGCGTAAGCTCGCTATTGTCAGTCCACGAGCTAAATTTTCGATGATTAGTTATTTGCTTAATGGGTGTACCGTATTTTACAAATTCCTCACGGATACTTTCAGCTTCCGACGCCGAAAGAAACTCATTCAGATTGCCGATTTCAAAAATATTGATCTCTTTAGCCCTGGCAGATCGAAGACTGGCATCAATAATACCGGTAACTACCTGTTTTCTATCGGTAAAGTTTTTCACCATAATATCCTTCTAGCATACCAGAAATTGCTTAACTGATAATATACTAGGCGAATGATGTCCTGCTCTGCCGCAAGCAGCTTAGAGCCAAGTATTTTGTTGATGTTTCAAAAGCTAGAAGATATTGGCTTATCTTTGAAAGTTATAGAAGCTTCCCAACAATCTCAGAATAGTGTTCTCTTAAACCAGACGAAAAATGATCAGGCTCATCGTGAATCATCTGTGCAATTTGAGACTTAGTGAACCACTCAATCCCACCGATTTCCGTAAGGTCAGGATGCACCATATTGGGGTCAGCCTGAGCAACGAATACCATATTGAACCGACGGATGCGCTCCGCACCTTTTGTATGGATTTGACCTTCTTTACGAGCCTCGCTTTTTTCGGCTGCTCCGATTATCTCGTCATTATCATTCACGATTGCTATCTTTGGCATGTTTCAATCATAGCAGAATCTTCATTACAACCACCAAGGACTTGAATCCAATAACAAATACAAAACAAAAAGACGTCGGCAGGCCGATCGTCTTCTTATCTGTAATAATCTCATGGTGCACCATAGCAGACATTAAGATAACTTTGCCTGATAGTAGATGACGACACTAAATCTATCCGCAAACTACTAGACGATGCAAACAGAGAGCAACACATGCTAGACTAAACTGGATCATGAAATACGAAGTCATAATTAAAACTGATCTTAAAGACCGCCCGAAAGACCACGAATTATCGGCCGCACTCATTCTCGCCAACCACTTTGGGGCAAACGTCATTTTCTTGCGCCCGCGAACAGTCACTAAATGTCATGGATTTACGACGTATAAAACTACACCAACAGAAGGCTCTTAGCCGGATACATTTCTTCCTATCCAAACCCAATCACTTTAGGAAAGTGCTCGTTATCACTAAAGGTCAAAAGGTAATTGAAATTTTGCCATGAAAGTGCTATCATTTAAGCATAAAAGATGCGTACGGTACTGAATTGAACCAAGCGCATCTTTTCTTTTTATGTGCACATAAAGTTTGGTGACTATAGGTTCGCATCTGTAACACTTAGACCGCTCTTTACTCGACCCTGTACCTTAATTATACCTAGCAGCGCATCTTGTTTGCGATGCGGCTTCTTAAAAACGAACCCATCACTAGTTGAGTGATGGTTATATAAGTTCATGACCATTTCGAGCTGCCTACGATCATATATAAGTACCAAATTGACATGCACGCCATAGCCTCGATCACCGATTGCACTGTGATGCATTTCCCATAAGGCTTGCCCCATAATCTTCACATCCTTGGTTATGGCTACGCCTTCCCCATAGAAGTCTACCTGTATACCTTTGCGTTTAAACTCATCATAGCCAATACCCATACGATTGGGGTCGTACTTATCAGTGCCGGTTTTCATGACTATTTCGGTCAGCTCATTCAAAGTGAGGTTTGGGTGATCTTGGCTACCGATGCAGCGAATTACCACTTCCTTACCTAGAAAATGTTGCTTAAGAACCTGATCTAGCTTTTTACCAACTACTTCGTGATCAGGTGCCTTGCCCGGTTTGTGGGCGGGAATTGAGGGCTCAATTAGTTTTGTCATAATTAGTTTTATTCTATACCGACTCTCTTCTTGCCGACAGGGCGAGAGAGGACTTAAACGTATGAAACAGATCAGGAAAAGTAGAAAACAAAAAAGAGTTCGAAAACCAAACTCTTTTGTATCTGGTATAAACCCATGGTGCGGTATAAAGAACGACTATAGAACGTTGATAAGTCTCGAAGATGTTAATCTCGTAGACATGCATACTGCAATTGACGAGGATGAGGACGATGAGCAATCTACTCCGCAAACTGTGGCAGCGTAGCTTATTTTGCTATAGTTAAGACATGACTAACTGGACATTCTATCCGGTATTTATTGGCACTCTGATATCCGTGACAGGGTTGACCCGCATAGCTTTTAAGAACCACCTACCGCTTAGATCTCTAAGTGAATTGGCAGCCGCTGAGCAGACCGTATTAGCGCACTTTAGGAATATTCTCATCGTTTGTGATGCGCTGTTCGCCATAACAGTATTCGGGTTCATCGTCCCGAGAATTGCTCAAGCAACAGCCGTAGCAACTTTCGGGGTCTTGATGATAGGCGGCGAACTATTAGTGTCACTGCTTCCTGCTCGCGACAAAACCCTACGCGTACACAATGCACTAGCTCAGATCATGGCGATCGGTATGCTTGGATTGGCATTTTTATTTAGCTTGGAACTACATCGATACCAATCAATTGAGGCAATAGGACTCCTGATCATGTGCGTAATGGCTCTATTAACTTTCGCGGACAAGAAGCGTTATATAGCATATGAACTGGCATATATATTCTCTTCACACCTCAGTCTACTGATTGCTGCGATTGCACTACGTTAACACTCGTTAACTACTTATAATTCCTGGTTGGCTCAGCCAAAAGATTGAGCACGACGTTGACGTTATCTGTGTTGCAAGTTATAATGTTAATACAATTGATCCGCTATCCGAACTGTCGCCGTATGGTGTGCGTGTCTGGGACAACCAGAATAGGAGGCGGATTTTTTATTACTGAAAATTCCAAATATCATCTATTCTTGGACGAATGATCTGAATATATTCCTTTGAGCCAGGCTTACCTTGTGCTGACCTCAAAATAGTACCAGCAACCATGTCGGCTAATTGGATCAGATTATCCGTTTTTGAATCGACAAATTTAAACTCTTTTACCACCGACACCTCTCTTCGAAAGTAAGTGGTTGCCGCCTTCTTATATGCGCGGTCTTCGTGTCCGTCAAGACGCACCTTGGCATCTCGAATTGATTCGCCGCATTTGGAAAGCACCTCTTTGATCACGTAGTTGTAGAATGAGGTCTTGTTTCCCTTGAGTTCGTCACTGCGAATTAGAGATTTATCAACTAGCACAGCGCGGATCTTAAAGTTACAGCCTTTGACTTCCCGGAGGAATTGCATGCGGATTTGCCTGTTAGCTTTGTTGAATTTGAATTCCTTTTTCTCGTGCCAGCCTAGAGTTTGGCGTAGACGTTTTATCTTTAGAGCGGTCTCCTCGGCATCCAGATTATCATCAAAAATGACACACGTGATTACAAAATGACTACTCGAACCCTTTGTGAGCTTAAATCTAGGTAAAACAAAAACCATTCCATTTCTGGAACACTTTGGAACCAAGTATTTTACTGATGTATCAGAAGTTGGAACAGTTGAGCCTATCAGAGACGTTGCGAAATGATCAGATCTAATTTTTCTCGGTCAGCTAGAATCATCTCAGGCGGGAGGGCATCGAGTGCGAAAGCTTCTACTTCCAACCCCTCTACTTTCGCTTCGGGAGTTGCGATTATTACTTCACCTGGCAACACCGCCGTCTCAAAGACAGCTAAATTCATTGGTAGCTCCCGGCCTTCAGGCGAGATAAAGATTTTTCGTTCTGCAATAGCCAGACGAACAATCCGGATTCGCATACCTGACTCTTCGAGCGCTTCACGAATAAAGGCATCGTCGAAATCTTGGTCACGCTCAACCGTTCCACCTAGCAATGACCAGCCTGGATGCAGCTTTTGTGTCCTTCTGGCAAGAACTACTTTATCTGAACCGAGCCATACCACGCCGATCGCGCCACCTTCCGCTTGTTTTTGTTCGTGCTTGCGCTGCTGGACCTCGAAAGTAGCCGCGTCCAATTCCTGTCGCACCGATCTGATTTCAGTATCCGGATATTTTTCAAGAAGACGATCGAAAGAGGTTTCCATGGTCTTAATTGTACCAGAGAGGACTCGAACCCATACTACAGATACGAAATTTAGACCAAACAAAAAAGCGCCCATTTCTGGAACACTTTCTATCTGCAAATCTATCTTGGTGCGCGAGAGAGGACTTGAACCTCCACGAGTGTAACCTCACTAGTACCTGAAACTAGCGCGTCTACCATTCCGCCACTCGCGCATACGGTTAACAGAGGCAATTGTACTGCAAATAATCACAAAACGCAATCGGCCAGAGCGTTATTTGGTTTGCGACACGCGGGTTTCGCGGATCATCCAATTTTGTACGTTGGTAAAGCGTTCGACTTCGTTATTGATCGGGTGTTCGCCGAGGCCATACACAACATTGTGGGCAATATACAAAAAGCGTGGCTGATACAAACCCACTGCCGGTGCATCGTCACGCCAAGCCTGCAAAAATGGCTGGTATTTAATGGTGCGAAGCGTTGGGTCGGTGCGCGTACGCCCAGCTTGCAGTGCAGTGTCGGCCGCTACGGAACTATATTCAGAGAAGTTTAACCGGCTATCTGAACGAACGTCGGCATTTTTACTATCCCAGTAGGCGTAAACGTCCGGATCTTTGCCGATAGAAATGCCATATAACAATGCATCATAGCCATGTGACGACAGTGCAACCTGAAAATCAGTGCTATCCAACAATGAAACGTGCAAGTCAACGCCAACGGCACGCCATTGCTTTTGCAGAGCATGCGCCACACTGCCATATTCTGCATTGTTTTGGGCGTACAGTGTAAAAGATAACGGCTGACCAACTTTGTATCTAACGCCACCCTTGCCAACCTTCCATCCAGCCTGTTCGAGCAACAATGCAGATGACACAGGATCAAAGCCAGCCTGAGCAAGTGAAGCATTGTAGCCGATTTGGCTCTGTAAAATCGGTTCACGAACTGGCTCTGATGGATAGCCTAAGTTTTTAATAATTGCATTGGTATTGGTAGCACGCACCAATGCCTGACGCACATTTACATCGCCAAGTAGTGGCTGCGTTGTGCGGAAAAAGGTCATAACGGCGGCCGTAAACGGCAAGTTGTAGATGCGGGTATTGGCATCATGCTGAAATTCCTTGGGTACGGCAGTTAAACCGACCATAGCATTGATTTCTTGATTGCGGTAGCTGGCAACCATTTGGCTTTCATCGCTAAAAGATCGGACAACAAACCGATTTAATTTAGGTTGGCCACCGTTGTAATGAGCAAACGGATCAAGCGCCACGCGTACTTGCCGCTTATTCACATCATTACCGCTTACCTCTAGAGCGCTGAACATAAACGGTCCGGCGCCAACTGGACGGCTGGTATTAAATGGCAAAGTACGCAGTGCCTGCATCGATTCACTACCTAAAATATGCTTCGGAACAATACCGTTAGTCAGTGAATATGGGAACGAACTCAACTGATTGGGCAACACAAAAGTTACAGTTAGCGGGTCAACGGCCGTCACTTTAATACCTTGCCAACTTGATTGATACGGCGACTGAGCGTCAGGGTTTTGAATAACATGATAGGTAAAAGCAACATCGTCGGCCGTTAATGGGGCACCGTCTTGCCAGGTTAAATGCGGCTTGAGTTTAACGGTGTACGTTGTGCCACGATCATCGGCCGTAATACCCTCTGCTAAATCACCCTTTAGATTATTTTGCTGGTCGTAGGTAAACAAACCAGCAAAGAGCAGCTTAGACACGCTACTATCGAGTGGGCTTGAGGCATAGAGCGGATTGGCGTTGGTGAACGAACCAATAATACCTTCGGTATACGTACCGCCAGGCACCGGTTGCGGTGTTTGGTAGAAGGCGCTCAAACCCCGTATCTGAGCAATAACACAGCCGGCGATGAGTACGATGAGCACAAACCACACGATTACAAACCGACGAACGCCTGTTAAGCGATCTAGACGCCGGAAAAAATTGCGTTCTAACTGTTCTTCGGCCTGTTGACCCAATTCCTCAACTTGCAGCTTGCGCATACGCAGCCGCCGGCGAAAGCGAAGCTTAAAGGCGCGCGTGATCATATGCGTGAAAGGCTTAGGAGACAATTCCTAAAATAATTGAAGTAGCAAAGACGAAAACAATAATAACGGTGACCTGGTGAACACTTTTATCGGTACCGCGACGAACAGTATTGACTTCGGTACCGCCACCAAGGCCAGCGCCTAGCGAAGCGCCGCGAGTCTGCACCAAGATAAGCAGGCTCATAAATAACATCGAAATAATCGTGATCCAGTTGAAAATACTTAAATGACTCATTGTTCTCTATTCTCCAAAATAGCTGTTACTAGATAGTTTACCAGTCCAATGATCATACCTGCAACTATTGCGAACCAAAAGTTAGTAATATGTAGCGGCGTATACAGCTTGCCGACGATAAATACCATCAGGCCGTTAATAACTATCATGAAAAGACCAAGGGTAATCAAAATAGCCGGCAATGACAAAATAACGATCAGCGGTCTAATAATGGCATTAATAACCGCCAAAATAAAGCCTGCAATTATGATAACACCGATGTTGCGGCCGTAGTTGATTCCAGATCGGAATAAGCCCGCCGCGATCCAAAGACCCAAGCTGCATACCAACCAGCGCACCACAAAGCGATAGATAAAACCGTGATTCATAAGCTTTACGCATAGTATATCAAAGTTTGGCGTAAGCAAGAACGTTTTTTTAGGGCAGATCGCGGCGCAAATGCGCACTCAAAATCGTGTTGCCTTCTTCGGTAATAAGCACGTCATCTTCGATGCGCACGCCGATTGACTCTTCGGGCACGTAAATGCCGGGCTCAACCGTAATAATTACGCCGGGTTCTAATGCCCGGTCGTAATCACCGGCGTCATGCGTATCCAAGCCCAGAAAATGTGATGTTGCATGCGGGAAATAGTGACGAATCTGGTCGCGCTCAATTGTTTTTATGAGTCCGAGTTCGCGCAACTTCTCGCCGATGAACGTTTCTATCTGCTTTTCGTAGTCGCGGAGCAGCACGCCCGGCTTTAAAAGACTGTACGCGTAATCTTGCGCCTCAGCTACAGCGTGATGTATTTGCTGTTGCCTGCGGGTAGGCTGACCGCCTAGTGCAACGGTTCGCGTAATATCAGCAGCATAACCTTGCCATTCCGCACCTACGTCCATTACCAGTAACTCACCGTTAACCAACGGCGCTTCGTTACTAATATTATGAAGCGTGCATGCGCGCTTTCCACCCGCAACAATTGGCGGAAAAGCGTGGCCGCTAGCGCCACTACGCCTGAAGCCCCGCGAAAGATCAGCTTCTATTTCGTATTCGTATGCGTACGATGCTAGCTGCTTGGGACGCATAATCGTTTTAAGCGTGGCATTGGTTATATCGATTGCCTGCTGGATGGCCTGAATTTCGGCAGGCTGTTTTACCATGCGCATCCGCGACAGATGCGGCCGCAGATCAAGCAATTCCACGTCACCATGAATATCTTTCATTCGTTGTATAAGATCAGCGCGTGCCGGATTGGTATACATGCCGTAATTATCAATAAAACGCGGAGCAGCGCCAAGAGTTGCCACGTGCTTTACTTTTTTGAGACGCGGCGTTAATAACCTCCACCCTTCTTTTTCGTACAAAACAGTTTGAACTCCCGACACGCGGCGCAGTTCGCCAAAGTCAATAGCACCGTCAAATTGCTCCACAATCGTTTCGCGTGGCGGCACGATCAAATACTCTTTGCCCTTGTCCATCACCAGCGTAATACCCGGCTCGTTGATACCAGTAAGATAATAAAAGCTGCGATCCTGATGAAACGGATAGGCTTCGTCGCTCGATTGCTGAAGTAAACCGTTGGCCGTGACAACAATCGGTGCCGTCCCCGTAAATAACTGTCGTAATCTCTCGCGGTTGCCCGCAAAAAAAGTACTGTCAAAACCCGTAGAACTCATTGATCTAGCGTAGCACATCCTAAAACGGGGTTAAATAGAGTGCGGGTTAGCTAACAGTCCGCAAACCACTTTTACGGTTAAAATTAGGACTATGAAAATAATCCCTGCCATAGGCTCATTGTATGATCCGGCATATAATCAGCCGCTTTTGCTGAGCCTGGTTTACAGGAATTTCCAACGCAGTTGTCTGTTGCACCCTGTAAATATGGAGGCGAGCGACTATCGTTTGCCGTAGATGGCGGCGAGGCGCACGGCCTACTCCTTGAAAACGGCGATGCGGTAATAGAATATCTAAAAGTTGACGATGATTTTACGCGCGAAGGGCGGGGCAGCTACCTTTTGCGAGGTATCATGCGCGAGATGGCGCTCCGTGACTGTAAACGATTGGAATCCTTTGTTTTTAGCTCAACAGCAATGCAAAATAGAATACGGATTCTAGGCGAAGAAAACCTTGATTTTCGTCAAGGCAAGCATCCGTTACTTCCTCCATGTGCAGCAAATACTCCATTGCCGTTAACGGGTAGCCAGGCTGTCGATTCTTTGAAGCGGGCCGAGCAGTTCACCAAGGGATATCAAAAGTATAGCGGATCGCTTCCCTACACTTTTAGCGGCAGCATATTAACATATGTCAACCTGCAAGATGCAGACGTACAAAAACGAATTTTTTCCCTCCCGACAACACGACTGCCCAAAAAAACAGTTATTAACAGGATTCTTTCAGTTTTACGACATGAACAGCTGACGGATTGATTTAGCGCGGGCCGAACCTACGATCGCCGTCAATTCATGATCAGTCGCTGCCCGCACGCCGCGCAGACTGCCAAACTGACGAATAAGTTTTTTGCGGGTTGCCGGTCCGATGCCCGGAATATCGTCTAAAATACTGGTCGTTTGCCGATTACGTTTAAGCGTAGAATGATAGCTGACCGCAAAGCGGTGCGATTCGTCGCGAATGCGTTGCAGCAGCTTAATAACATTGGTGCTGTGTGGCACATTGACCAAAATAAAGTCATCGCTCTCGGCCGTAAAACCGCCTAATTTTTGCAGCACATCCGTATTAAGTGCCACGTTGGACTTTTCCTTCTGGATCACAATTTGTTCTTCGCGTTTGGCCAGGCCGATAAACGGAATATGCTCGCAGCCCATTTCGTCACGCGCCCGAGTCGCAGCATCCAACTGACCCTTGCCGCCATCAATCAAGAATAAGTTGGGTGTGCCCCAAGCTTTACGATTTTTTTCGCTTAACCGTCGTTTGATGGTCTCATTCATGTTATAAAAGTCGTTGTTGTGATCTTTTTTGGTTTTGAATTTGCGATACTCACCCTTATCGCTTACGCCATTGGTAAAGACCACCATGCTGGCGACCACGTCAGTTCCCTGCATGTGCGAAATGTCGTAGCCTTCTATGCGCCGTGGAAATGCGCCTAAACTCAGCAAATCAACTAATTCATTCAGGGCATGATCTTTGCTGATATCTAGGAATTCTTTATCACTGAAAATAACCTGCTTGGTAAGACCACGCAGTGCGTATAGTTGGTTGCGGAGCTTGGCGGCACCCTCAAAGTCCTGACCTTTGGCCTTTCTATTCATATCTTTTTCGATCTCGTGTTCGATGGTTTTGCGCTTGCCTTCGATAACGGCCATAAGTCTGCGCAAGTTGGCACGGTAGTCAGCCAGCGAAGTTCGACCCTCTTCCAGACCCGGATCAAGACCCAGATGATAGTGCAGTGTGGCGCGTTTTTGCCCTGGTATGCGTCGTGTGGCAAAGGGGAAAACACGGCGCAGCGCCTTTAAAGCCTGGCGAATGGTTGTCGTGCTAAGATACGGTCCAAAGTAACGCGCCCCGTCATCTAACGGGCGGCGTGTCGTGCTAACTGTTGGAAAATCACTGTCGTAATCAATACGAATATAGACCATCGACTTGTCATCGCGCAGCAAAATATTGTAGCGTGGCATATAGCGGCGAATCATTTCGGCCTCTAAAAACAGCGCCTCGATTTCACTCTCGACCACCATCCAATCGGTGTCGGTGATTTCGCTCACAAGCGCATCGGTTTTTGGATCACGCGTGCGAGACTTCTGAAAATACTGGCGCACCCGGTTGCTAAGCCGGGCCGCTTTGCCCACATAAATAATCTTACCCGACGCGTCCTTGTGAAAATACACGCCCGGTTCGCGCGGTAAGTCTTTAAGCTTTTCGGCCAACTGCTTGTTCATATATATATTGTATCAGTTAGCATCTGGCGGAGCGATCCCGGCAGCGACACATAACTCTCGGCCCATGCGCCACAGAACTCGGGCGAATAGTGCTTCATTGCCGTACTGCTCGTAGACACGCGTATCCTGCTTGTGAGCGAGTCGATTTGCCATTGATTCTCGAGGCATATTGCATTCTCTTAATTGATCCAGCGTATAGGCATGAAAGGGGACGTAGTCATTCTTGCCGGCAGAGCGAGCGACGTAGCTACCTTCTTCCATATCGAGAGTGCCGGAAGAATCTCTACCATGAATAAATGGCTTGCCGAGGCGAACGTATTCCAAAATATGACCCCCACGCTCAAACTGGAAAATACTAGCATCCTTAAACGCCTGGCCCATTCTTTGAGCACGCACGACTTCAGCCCTTAACTCGTAGCCGTCCATAGGTACCCCTAGCCCAAGTATTTTGTAAGTACCCGGTTGGCCAAGCGTCGGTTCGTACCAGGCCTCGTATGCCGCAACCTTAGTCTTGTTGTTGTATCTTTTCAACACGTCGCCACCATCATCGTGCAAACTACATGTCGCTGCTTTAGGGTGTAAACGCGAGATGCCTACCACTGAGTCAACGATGATGTCAAGATAATGCGACGTATATCTTTCAAAATCTTCGCCAGGAAAAACTGTTCGTGGCGGCATCGCCGATAGATCAAAAAGATCTTTCATTGCGGCATTTTCTATTTGCATAATTGACTCTGGATTACTCATGGCTATTTTCTGAAAATATTATGCCGTAGCTAGCTGCTCGTGGCAATCAGTCGAACAAGTGTCTTTGGTTGATTTGCATTGTTCGCAAATAAGCACTAAGTTATTGCAGCTTTTAAGTGCACAGTTTTCGTAGTTGCTGGTTTTGCCCTTGCAATGAATACACTCGCCAATATTCTTGGCTTTATCCGAAAACTGCACGTTCATACGATCGTCAAAGACGTAGAGTGACCCTTCCCACAGGCCGTCGTCGGCATATTTTTCGCCGTATTTTACAATGCCACCATCAATTTGGTAGACCTCTTTAAAGCCACGTTTTTTCATAAGGCTGGACAGGATTTCACAGCGAATACCACCGGTGCAGTAGGTTACGACCGGCTTATCTTTAATGTCGTCGTATTTAGGGTCTTCGAGTTCTGTTTTGAAGTCACGACTCGTGCGTACATCGGGCACTATGGCGTTTTTAAACTTACCGACCGCCGCTTCGTATGCGTTGCGGCCGTCAAAAAACACCACGTCATCACCGCGCTCAGCAACTAACTTATGTACGTCTTCGGGTTTCAGGTGTACGCCGCCACCTACTACGCCCTGTTCGTCGACTTCCAGTTCATCCGCCGCATCAAAGGCAACGATTTCGTCACGCACTTTTATACTAAGCCGTGGAAAATCTTCGCGCTTGCCGTCGGACCATTTAAACATGGTGTTCTTAAATGGCGCGTACTGTTTAGTTTCTTTAACGTACGCCTTTACGTCGTCGATATCGCCACCAACTATGCCATTAATACCGTGCTTGGAAATTAGAATACGACCGCGCAAATTGTAGCGTTCACACAATGTGCGCTGCCACAGACGGATCGCCTCAGGGTCACTGAGCGGTGCAAATTTATAATAAAGAATGATCTTCTGCATCAGAGGCGATTATACCATATTAATGGACAATCTGCGTGGTGTTCAAATATGGCAGCAAACCGGGGTTTGTGTTTTCAACGAATCGAACAAACTGTTTGCGCATGTCAATGGCGAGCCATTTTCTCTCAGGGGAAAGCTTATCGAGACCCTGTTGCACTGCGCTTAACACTGCATTGTCAGAGGCAACCGACGAAGCCACGCGCTCGTTAGGATTGTTGAAAGGGTGGCCAGTTTGAGAATGAACTGCCGTAGGAATCGTTACGCTTTCTTTGGAGTCAGGATACTGCGTGCCAAAAAAGGTATATACCGATGCGTCTTGCGGTGCGAGTTGCTGATCTGCCCTTGCACTCGCGCCTAAAGTAGAGAGGGGGAAATCTTTTGTTTTCTCCTGCAGCACTAGATCGACCATATCAGATACGTCGTTCATTTTGCATACTTTAGACTCGTCCGGACAGCTAACGGCCATATCATTAAGACCATTCGGCGTTTGGAAATTCTTACTTGTCTTTAAGAGTGCAGCCTTTACATCTGCGTCTGTCGTCTGCGCAGCCACTTCTCCGAGCGCGTGGGCAATCGACGGTCCACCCTCTTGACGAAGGGCTTCGTACACCAACTGCGTGTCTTTAGTATAATCTGCATTGAGCTGTTTGAGCAGCTCGAGGCTCTCTGTGTCGCCGGCCGCCGCGCGAGCAAGCCAGTCACCAACAACCACATGAGTATCTTCGTGCACCAGTACGTTATGGATATTGGCGGCTACCTTGTAGATTCTGTCCGCCTGCTTATTATTTTCACCAAAGTATAGATTTACTTGCGGAACCTTCTGGTCCGGCATATCCGCAGGATTCAGCTCATCGCCATTCTCTTCTGACTGATTGGCGACAAAAAAGTCTATTTTAGACGAGTAGCGTTCCATTACACAGTGTACGTAAGGGTCATTGGCACCCACCTGGATGGAATCGCTATACTCCTTCGGCAGTGTAGCGTTGACGATTACAGAATTTTGCGTGGGGACAACATTTCCGACATGCGAATACTGATTAGCAGCTAAAGGCGCCATCTCTATAACTGGCAATGGCGCAGTCTCGTTTGGCTGCGAACCAATAGATTCATTCGTAGGCGCGCATGCGGTTCGAATAGTGTCTATGGAATTAGCCGATCCAGCAGCCAGACCACCGACAAGTGCGGCGCTAGTCACCAGACCAATCATTGTATTACGCGAAAACTCAGACATATCAATTCTACCTCTGCAAGTTATCATTATAATAACATAAAAAGTATTTATATGCAATAGCTTTATGCATTTTGTTGTATTAAAATCTACTATTTTTAATCTGTTTTGTATTGCGCATACGTTGACATTAATGGTACACTTGCGACAGGAAATAATTGTCATGGAAAAATCGACCGACAAAGCAGCAATCACCGGACAGATCCTTAGACTGTACTGGAAGCACGCCTGGCACTACAAACACCTGGTGCTTGGTCTGTTTTTTTCTTTGCCGTTAGGCGTGTTAGTCTACCAGTTTATCCCGCCCCTTATTATTGCCGGAATTTTAGACCGCCTCAGCAAGGGAGCCTTTACGCACCATAATTTGTGGCACAGTTTTGGGCCGCAGTTACTGTTATACGCGAGCTTGAGCATCTTGGGCGGCGTGCTGATTTGGCGAATCATTGTACTGTTAATTTGGAAACTAGAAAACAATGTGCAACGCGACTTGGCAGAGGAAGCATTTGCGCATTTACTGTCACAAAGCGCAACGTTTCACAGCAATCGTTTTGGTGGATCGCTCGTCTCGCAGGCCGGCAAATTACTTAGCGCCTATGTGCGCTTGGCGGATGGGACCATATTCGACGTAATTCCACTCATATGGGCCTTTACATTTATGGCCATTATTTTAACACCGCGCGCGCCATGGGTAGTGGTTGTTATGTTCGCAATTTCAGCTGGTTTTATTATTATCGCCGTGCTAATTACCCGCCGCATCAGAGCCTTAAATGCAATTGAAGCAACCAAAGAAAACGAGCAAACTGGATTCTTAGCCGATGCCATTTCAAACGTATTGGCCGTTAAGAGTTTTGCTGCTGTTGACCGTGAGAAAACCCGCTACAGGGGCGCTACTAACGCCACGCGAAATGCCGCCAATAATGTTATGTGGGCTAGTACCAAACGTGACGTGGGTTTTTCGGGCATGACCGCAGCCTTAGATGTAGGCGCCCTAACTGTAGCAATCGCCAGCGTCGTACTGTTTAATGCCGAGATTGGCACAGTCTTTTTGGTGGTGAGTTATACCAGTAACCTTGTGCAGCGGCTGTGGGAATTTTGCCAATCGACGCTGCGCAACTACAACCGTGCTATCGGTGACGCGCAGGATATGGTCACTATATTGGGCATGACGCCCAGCGTCCAAGACCCGACACATCCCGAACCGTCGCGAATCAATAAAGGAGCTATCGAGTTTCGGCACATGGACTTTACGCACCCCGAATCACAAGATGACGACGGGCTCTTCAACGATCTTATGCTAACGATTAAACCAGGCGAAAAGATTGGTTTAGTGGGACGTTCGGGATCAGGAAAAACCAGCCTGACTAAATTATTGCTGCGTTTTCATGACATTGACAGTGGCGAAATTCTTATTGACGGGCAAAATATTGCACACATTACACAGGATGATCTGCGCCGCAATATCGCTTATGTGCCGCAAGAACCGCTGCTGTTTCATCGCAGTATTAAAGAAAACATTGCCTATGGCAAACCTGGCGCTACGGATGAAGAGATTCGGGATGCTGCGCGTAAAGCCAATGCGGACGAGTTTATCGAAAAACTGGCTGCCGGTTACGAAACGCTCGTGGGCGAACGAGGCGTTAAATTATCTGGTGGTCAGCGGCAACGCATTGCCATTGCGCGGGCCATCATTAAAGATGCACCAATTTTACTACTTGATGAAGCTACGTCGGCGCTGGATTCCGAAAGCGAACTATTGATTCAATCGGCGCTTTGGGAGCTAATGAAAAACAGAACTGCCATCGTCATCGCTCACCGATTAAGCACTATCCAAAAGATGGATCGCATCGTCGTCTTAGAAGATGGTGACGTTATTGAACAAGGCAGTCATGCAGAGCTGATTGCTCGCAAAGACGGCATGTATGCCAACCTCTGGACCCACCAGTCCGGCGGATTTATCGAAGAATAATCTGGGCAAATAATGGTATCATAGACGGTATGTCGGAAGGGAAACAAGTCTCCACAAGCGAGAAGGCTATTTTAGTCTATTTTTGGCGTGCGTGCCTAAAACACAAGCGAACGCTGCTGATTAGTCTATATATGCCACTGGGTACTTTAGGATTAAGTACGCTACTGCCATTTTATACGGGTAAATTGCTAGCTGCCTTAAGTACTGACATTCATCATGCTTCACGATTCTTGCCTTTTGTATTTGCCAGCGGTATTGTGGGTGCGCTTGTTAATCGCATCGGGAGCGCTAGTTTGTTTGAAAATCAGGCGCGAGTTATTTCTGATTTACAGGAATTATGCCTGCGGACATTGCTTAAACAAAGCGCCAGCTTCCACAGTAATCGCGTTGCCGGAAAACTAGTTTCTGATGCGCTGGACTTTCCACAATCCTACGCATTGTTGGCCGGTACCATCTTAACCAATATTATTCCGCTTTCTATTACCATCGTCGTTGGCATTGTGCTGGTGGCTACAAAATCATGGCTACTTGGACTGATCTTGTTTGGTATGGCTACTGTTACAATTGGTGCTACACTTTGGCATAGCAAGCGTCGCAAACCGCTAAGAACACGACGGCTAGTAGCAACAAAGGCAGTTACAGGACATTTAGCCGACACTATCGTTAACAACCAGACTGTTAAGATTTTTGCCCACGAAACGCACGAATTGGATACGCATCACAAACTCAACAAAGTACTCCTTGGCCTGCGTATTAGTGATTGGCGTGGAGGTGCAGCGGCTGGCAACAACCGTATCCTCGGGTTACTTTGTTTTCAGCTATTATTTGCCGCAGCGGTTATCCATGTGGTTGCAACAGATCATTCATTGCTTGCCGTCGGTATTTTTGCGTTTTCGTACTCCACCATGCTTTCCAACAACCTGTTTAGCATTAACAGCTGGATCAGGCAGATCGAAGATGCCTTTTTGCAAGCCGAACCCTTCATGGAGATTTTGCAGCACGAACCAGACATTCAAGATGTGCCTGGCAGTACGGAATTACAAGCTACTCGAGGGATTATTCACTTTAATGACGTAACCTTTCATTACGAGGATGCCACTGCCGAAGCTAGCGTATTTGACCGTTTAGAACTTGCTATTAAACCGGGTGAAAAGATCGGTTTAGTGGGACCGAGCGGCGGCGGAAAGTCGACGCTTACCAGATTACTGCTTCGATTTAACGACATCCAAGGCGGCGAGATTACCATCGACAACCAGAATATTGCAAAGGTTACACAGACCAGTCTTAGACACGCTATTGCCTATGTGCCACAAGAACCGTTACTCTTCCACCGTTCAGTAGTGGAAAACATTGCCTATGGTAATTTAGATGCCGATCCGGAAAGTGTAATTGCCGCCGCCAAGCAAGCTCGTGCCCACGAGTTTATCGAAAAACTACCGCAAGGCTACGAAACATTAGTTGGCGAGCGGGGCGTTAAATTATCTGGTGGTCAGCGACAACGCATTGCCATTGCGCGGGCTATCCTAAAAAACGCACCGATTTTAGTGCTTGACGAAGCTACATCGGCGCTAGATTCTGAAAGTGAGCTGTACATCCAAGAGGCCCTTAAAGAATTGATGAAGGGCCGCACAACACTAGTCGTAGCGCACCGTTTGAGCACCATTCAAAACATGGACCGAATCGTCGTACTGGAAGAAGGCGCTATCACCGAACAAGGAACACACGCCCAGTTACTGCGCAAAAAAGGTACGTACGCCAAACTGTGGAAACATCAATCCGGCGGCTTCTTAGAAGACTAGTAAACAAAATGCCCCGGAAAAAACCGAGGCATTTTGTTCTTCATAAAACGTAAAAAGCGTGAAGAGATGAAACTTTACGTACTGGGAAAAGCTAGTCTTTCTTTTCTTCTTTCTTAGCGACTTCTTCACCCTGCTCGCTAGCAGCAGCGTCAGAAGCTGTTTCAGCTTCAGGGTTCTCAGTTTCAGTTGCCTCTTCTTCGTCGCCCCCGGCAGCGTCATTCGCGGCCTGGAGAGCGCTTGGCTCGAAGACAGTTGCTAGCGGATGGGACGGATCAGCCTTAACAACGACGTTCGCTGGAACATTCAAATCGGCAACAGTAAGGTGGTCGCCTACTTCTACCAACTTTTCACCGTTAAAGGTCAATTCATTAGGCAAGTCCTTTGGCAGCGCTTCTACTTCTACGACTTCTAGCTGGTGTAGTACTACCAGGCCGGCGCGTTCGGCTGGACTTGTTTCGTTACCTTCGTCGTAAGCAATATGAACCGGCACTTCGGCAGTTACTTTTTCGTTAGCTTTCACCGCGTTGAATACAATGTGGTTTAGCAGATGCTTTTTAGGGTCATACGTAACAGTTTTGATGAGTGCCAGATATTGTTTTTTGCCAGTCGTTAAACTAACGGGATGGTTCTTGCCGGCATGTTTGTAGGCCTTGACCATTTCGATGTAGGGTGCCATTACGACAACCGAGTCCTTGCCATGATCGTGGATAACTGCAGGTACATAGCCCTGAACGCGAAGGCGCTTGACGGCCTTGCCGGTCACTTCACGAGGTTCTAATGCGAGTGTAATTTCTTCCATGTTTCTCCTTAGTGGTAATCGTACCTGCATCTAGTATACACGAGTGCAACTTAAGATTGGCTTAAAGCTTGCTTGCAGGCCCGCAGAAATGCATAGACTTCTTGGGCAATTCACGCTACTCTTAAGACAATTATGCATCTTGATCCTACTCATCTTATTCGTAGCGGCGGTTTAATTGCCATCGCAATTGTTATCTTTGCCGAATCTGGTATGCTAATTGGCTTCTTTTTGCCAGGCGACACATTATTATTAAGCGCGGGCGTATTAGCGGCTCAAGGCCAATTTTCTATTGCGTTAACGATTGCCGTTATTGCCGCTGCGGCTATCGTCGGCGATAATACCGGTTATCTTATCGGCAAGGTTATGGGCAAACGACTGTTTCGCAAACAAGACGGTATTTTATTTAGACACGAATATGTCGAGCGTGCCGAAAAATTCTACGAAAAATACGGCGCCCGCGCCATGCTTATCGCCCACTACGTGCCGATTGTCCGCAGTTTTGCGCCGTTAGTAGCGGGTGTAGGCAAAATGAATCGTTTTAAGTTTTTTATGTACGACGCGATTGGCGATATTACATGGGCTGCAATCGTTACACTGCTTGGCTACTGGGTTGGTAGCAAAATCCCTAACCTCGATCACTACATTTTAGGCACAATCGTCGTGGTGATGTGCATTAGCATCGCGCCCGTACTGTGGCATTTGTTTGGCGATCCGAAGGCACGCAAACGTTTGGGCGCGGCAATAAAGCGCATAATATCGCGTAAACAATCAGACGATCAAATCTAGTCGTCTGTCTCTTTTGGAAGTTGAATAAGATCGAGCCACCGCACACCGTAAGTGGCAGCGAATCGCTTTCGCTCTTTAAATGTCATTCCACCCATAATTGCTTCAACATGTTCATTTTCAAGGGCAAGCTTAAGGCAATTGCCTTTTACCTTACAGCGCGCGCATATCGCCTTAGCAGCTAAGCGGCCTGCATCCGTCAGCGGCTCAAAAAAAGCTTCCGGGTCTTCGGTGGCGCAGGCAGCATGGTTTCGCCAGTGCGGGTCACTGTCATCGACAATATAATCCTGACCCAACTTTGATAATGCCGCTTTAATTTCTTGCATAATAATACGTTCATTCTCAGGAGGCGTAATATCCAGGCCCACAAAAGCCTGAATAGCCTCATCTGGAATTACCCGTTGCATTTTACGTGTCCAAAAAGCTTGCAGGGTTGCAACTCGTGCATCGGCAATAACCTGCTCTATCGAACTCGCCTCGATGGCCCAACGCATGCGTTTATTAACTTTGGCATACTCAGTCAGGAAAGCAGGTGCAAGCTCAAGCGGCAAAACTTCTACAACACGATAGGGCCTCACTAGATTGCCACACCTGACTCGTGTACGATATTGTCCGAATGTGTTAACGTCGGCTTTTAAGAAACGGCTAATCGTACTGCTTGTACTCTCGCCAGTGGCTCGCGCAATATCCGCAACTGAAATCTGGGACGCAGGATCAATAAATGGCACAGCTACAATATCACGCAATATTTGTAATGCTTCTTCAGGTTTGAGGTTTATAGTTTTGCCAGCCTGGTTTTGACTTTTAACAAATGTAAATTCTATTTCAAGCTTCTCACATGTTTTAAGGAAAACGTCGTGAGAGAGATCTGGCCAGCCGAATGACCGCAAAAAGGTATTCATTTGCAAGCGCTCAATAGTATGCTCACCTTTTACATAACGATTATGAAGATAATCTTGCGCATCTTTTAGGACATAACGCTTTTGCATTCCCTGCGCACCTGAAATGCGAACCGAAAATGGGCGGCCGTCATCGGTATATTTTCCATTCAGTACATACTGCGCTCCTTCGGCGCTCACTAAACCGTTTTTTACTACTGGCAAATCCCTAAGTGGTATGTAATCATCGGGCACCTCTTCCAGCTCCTGACCTACAACCATTAGCTCTTGCAATAAGGTGCCGCTTGGCAAAGCTTTCATTGCCTCTAACATTTTAGGCGACATGTGCAGCGGTTCGGCAGCGGGTTCGTACGTAAAGCCACGTTTGCGTCTTGTAGGAGTACTTGACTTGGCTTTAGCGGCCTTCCTTTCGGATGATTGTGCCTCAATAAGCAATCCTTGAATAATCATTTTTTCGCCAACGACATCAAATGGCGTTTTTATGTGTTTTCTTTTTTTCGAAATGTAGCGATCAACAATGTACCAGATGCGCGTTGGGCGTTTATCCGGACCAAGGCGACCCCCACGACCAAAAAACTGGTGCATATCTACTTGCGAGGCAGTTATTGTAGGCACAAGGTATCGTACTCTACTAGAATCGAACGCCTCTGTTAAATACCTGGTGAAAGTCAAAGCATCCAGCTCACCCGCCTTAAATGCATCAAGGACGCGTTGGTTTTCTTTATCAGATTGAAAATTGCCCACTGCTCTAACTCGTAATCTGCGTTGCTTCTGGGTAACAGGATCGATAATTTTTATTTTTCGCGCTGCGCGAGCAATCTTTATGGCGTGCTCGCTTTCATTACCTGACAAACACTGCACGAGTCCTTGTCTACGGTCCAGGGCTTCGTTTTTAATAATATCCAGCAAAAGGTCATTACGGGGTACGCTATTAATAAGCGACTTAACATCTTCTTCCGTGATGCTGTCACGCTTAGAGCGAAAACAAACCTCCTCACCACTGTACAATGCAAAAATTTGAGCACCGTTAGAGATATTTCTGTGAATTGCTTCTCGAGGCGTAATGCTTCTAAGCGTGTGGGCAATATCGAAAATCTTTTTGGTTGAACGCACCTCATCGTAATCCGGCGTCGCCGACAAGGCCAGCATCGTTGGGTTGTACTCGCTCATGGTCCACTTCAAAAATTTAGAAGTTTCCGGTCCCAAACCACGATGCACTTCATCGGGCAATAACAAGTCAGCCCACTCGCCCATATATTGCCGCTCTTTTTCTGGCGCGTCAAGGCAACCTTGATAGCTTCGGATAAGCACGTCGGCATCAAAGTTTTGCAACCTTCTCCGGCGATCGTATATAATCGTTCGCAAATGCGGCGCAAATGTTTTATAAGCATCAAGCATTTGCGCCGCAGCCACTTTACGAGGAACTAAAATCAATGCTCGCGGAGCTGAAAAATGCGGAGCAACCTGCTGGCCAATGCCCGCCAAATCGGACATAATTGCCGCAAAAGTACTTTTTCCGGAATTAGGCGGCAGTGGCAGTAGCGCCTTTCGTCCAATTTGAGTAGCCGTTTCTTGAAAGAAATGTACGTAGTCCTCAACAATTTCCGGCTGATGGGGGCGCAAAATTACGCCATGAGGACTGCGGCCTTCAAGCAATGGAACACTGTTTTCAATGACATTTTGCGCAAAAGCGAGCTGGTGGGTTTGAATTTTCTCAGAAAGGTCTTCCGGAGCGATGTAATGAGGAGCAAGCGCGGGGTCGACAAAAGGGTTTGGCGGCTGTGGCAGTTGCTCCATGGACAAAGACTAAAGCATACGTTTTAAGAACTGGCCTGTATAGCTTTTGGCATTTTTGGCAACTTGCTCGGGAGTGCCTTCGGCGATGACTTGGCCGCCGCCGGAACCGCCTTCCGGACCCATGTCAATAATGTGGTCCGCCGATTTAATAACATCAAGGTTATGCTCAATAACCACCATGCTATTGCCGGTGTCGACTAATGCGTGCAGTACCTGCAACAGCTTTTTAACGTCGGCCATGTGCAGGCCGGTTGTCGGTTCGTCCAAGATGTACAGCGTGCGGCCAGTTGGACGACGGGATAATTCGGTTGCCAGTTTAATGCGCTGGGCCTCACCGCCAGACAAGGTTGTAGCTGGCTGTCCGAGCGAGATATAGCCAAGGCCAACTTCTACCATGGTTTGCAGCTTACGCGCAATTGCCGGTAAGTTTTGAAAGAAGTCCAGCGCTTCTTCGCAGTTCATCGCAAGCACATCGCTGATTGTTTTACCCTTGTAATGGATTTCCAACGCTTCGCGGTTGTAGCGCTTGCCGTGACAAACTTCGCAGGGCACGTAGACGTCCGGCAAAAAGTGCATCTCGATTTTGATAATGCCATCGCCGGCACAGTTTTCACAGCGGCCGCCTTTGACATTAAAGCTAAAGCGTCCGGGTGTGTAGCCGCGGAGTTTGGCTTCGGGCGTGCTGGCAAATAATTCGCGGATTGGCGTAAACAAGCCGGTGTAGGTTGCCGGGTTAGACCGAGGTGTACGTCCGATTGGTGATTGGTCAATAATAATCGCTTTGTCGAGCTGTTTAATGCCCTCGATGTCGTCGTGACGACCTGGAACGGTGTTGGCGCGCATCAATCGGGCCTGTAATTCCTTAGCCAAAATGTCATTAATAAGACTGGATTTGCCCGAGCCGGACACGCCGCTGACAACCACCAACTGAGCAAGCGGGATTTCAACGTCAATGTTCTTTAAGTTATTTTCTCGTGCGCCGCGAATCAACAGCGACTTGCCGTTACCCTTGCGACGCTTTTTAGGTACGGCAATTTTTTGCACACCAGATAAATACTGGCCCGTGATGCTGTTAGGGTTGTTGGCGACTTCTTCGGGAGTACCCGCAGCCACCACATGACCACCGTGCACCCCGGCTCCAGGGCCGATGTCTACTAAATAGTCGGCGGTTCGGATCGTGTCTTCGTCGTGCTCTACAACCAGCACGGTGTTACCTAGGTCACGCAAATGCTTGAGTGTTCCGATTAGTCGGTCGTTGTCGCGTTGGTGCAGCCCGATGCTTGGCTCGTCCAATACATACAGCACACCCTGCAAACCCGAGCCAATTTGCGTGGCCAGACGAATGCGTTGCGCTTCACCGCCAGATAAGGTTGTTGCACCACGCAGCAGCGTCAAATAATTGAGGCCAACGTCTTTCAAAAACCCTAAACGCGCGCCGATCTCTTTCAGCACCTGCGTAGCAATATGCAATTCTTTTTCGCTAAACTTGATGTTATCCAGAAAGTCGATGGCGTCGTCGATTGATAATTCGCAAATGTCCATGATTGACATGTCGGCAACGGTAATTGCCAGCACTTCTGGCTTAAGGCGACGGCCTTTGCAGGCGTAACACGGCTTTTCCTGCATGAAACGTTCGATGTCGTGACGCATAAATTCGCTGTCGGTTTCTTTGTGACGACGTTCCAAGTTAGGAACCACGCCTTCATAGGTCGTTTCAAAACTGCGGCCGCCGCTTAGGGCCACGCGGTACTTTTCATTACCGGTGCCGTACAAAATGCGGTCAAGATCCTGCTTCGATAATTCGCCGGTTGGCACGTGCAAACTAAAACCGTACTTGTCGGCGACTGCTTGCATTTTTTTCATGTACCAGGCGTCGGCGTTTACGCGATTGAACGGACGAATGGCGCCCTCGGCGATTGTCAGGCGACCGTTAGGAATAACCAGTTCCGGATCGACTTCCAGCCTGGAACCTAGGCCCGTACAGACCGGGCACGCACCATGCGGGCTATTAAAACTAAACGTACGCGGTTCAAGTTCCGGAATAGCTACGTCGGGATGGTCGATGCAGGCGTAAAGCAAGCTGTACTGAAATTCATCGTTATTGTCGGCATCTACTACACGCACTTTGCCGTCGGCAGCGTCCAGTGCCTGTTCAACTGACTGCGCTAGACGCGTACGACTTTCTTCGTCATTTACCAGACGGTCAATCACGATATCAATCGTATGTTTGTAGTTTTTGTCGAGCTGGGGGAACTCATCCAAAGCGTACACTACGCCGTCGACCCGGGCACGCGCGAAACCAGCGCGCATGTATTGCTCTGGTACATGCTCGAAGGCGCCTTTTTTGTCGGTGATAACTGGCGCCAAAACCATTAAGCGCGTGCCCGCAGGAAGGTTAGCGATTTTATCAATAATATTGGCCGTGGTTTGGCGAGTGACCGGCTTGCCGCAAATTGGACAGTGCGGGATGCCGATGCGGGCATATAAAAGTCGCAAATAATCATAAATCTCGGTTACGGTGGCTACGGTACTGCGCGGATTACGGCTAGTTGATTTTTGGTCGATAGAAATTGCGGGTGACAAACCATCAATTTGATCCACATCCGGCTTTTCCATAAGGCCGAGGAACTGTCGGGCGTAACTGCTAAGACTTTCAACGTAACGGCGCTGACCTTCGGCATAAATAGTATCAAAAGCAAGGCTGGATTTGCCCGAACCGGACAAACCTGTAATAACCACCAACTTATTGCGGGGCATCTCTATGTCAATATTTTTCAGATTATGCTCGCGAGCACCCTTAACAACGATCTTCTCTGCCATGCCTGCTACTGCCTCTTTAGTCGACTTATTATAGTCTAAAACTCTTGTTTTTTCCAGTAAGTTAGCTTACAATCAGCTGTTTGTTCGGTAAGTCTTACCGTTAGCTGTTATACTTTGAAGCATATGGAACGTTTACGTGCATGGTGGTTTCGCATTCCTCGGGCTTTTAGGCGCCCGCTTGTGTTAATTTTCGGCTCGCTGTTTATTTTGGCCGCCATTCTAACCGGCTGGTTGCCTGGCCCGGGCGGCATTCCTTTATTTTTGATCGGCATTGCTATTTTAGCGACAGAATTTGAGCGCGCCAAGCAGTTTCAAGACTGGATTTTAGCTCGTTTGAGGCGCATTGGCGACTGGTTTAAGCGTCGTAAGCATAAGCATTGATAAAATCTATTTGACGTAGCCACAACTCTATGTAAAATACATAGTAAGTATTTCATTAAAAATAACATAGGTGGCGTACATGTCCGAAATCATCGTTCTTGGTATCATTCCTGGTACCGGGCTTCAAATAAGCTTCGTTTTGTGGCTCATAATTGTGATTGGCTTGGGTGTTGGATCGCTAGTATGGCTAGCACACCGCAGGCGTATTTTCCGTAACTGGGTGATTACCCTTACGTTGTTTATGCTAAGCCGAAACGCAGTAGCTCACGCATAATATTAGTAATTATCGACGTCACCAGGCATAATGCTTTCGGCATACAAGCGTAATTCTTCTACCAAATACTGTTGATGCGAAGTTAAGTTGTCTCGCGCTGCGATATCTTGCAGGCGTGCAAAGAACTGTGCCATGCGACTATGTTGACCGCCGACCAGCAACTTGCGCTGGCAAAATGCCTCCCATTCGGTACGCTCTTCATTTGTTAAGGTCTGTGGATAATTGCGCGCTTTATACAGTGGTAATAAAGCGGTTAAGCGAGAGTCTTTAAATTCGAGCCCTAAGTTGCCTAACTCTTCCGGATCGGCCGCACGAACCACACGCATCGCTTGCTTATCTTGGGTATCAAAAAAGCCTTGATACATACTCTCGTCGACATCTTGCTCGGTATTAACTAGACTGGTTTGTTCGCGGGAGCCTTCCAATATTTCCCAAGCTTTGCGCAAGCGAACGTCAAAGTCGGGCATCGTTTTTAGGGTGGCCAAATGCTGCTTAATAAGATCCTGATCAATTGTAAGTCGTTCAGAACTAGCCTTATCCAATACGCCTAGTGGTGCAACTGCCGGACAACGATTGTACTGCAACGTTTTGACCGGCAGGCGCGGTTCTGCGGCATCCTTTTTCCAGCGCCAGACTTCGGCAAGCTGCTCGGCGGGCATGGTTATATACGGCGTGGGATCGTGACGCAGGTCATACACAAAAGCACCAGCACGCTGCGGATGGCTGCAAACCATATGTACTACCGTCGTTTTCTCGAACTCGCCGGGATATTTGCCGCTGGTGTATATAAATGGCTGGTCGCTTTCTACTAAATCAGCGACTTTACGCTTATCGCGCATGCTGAGTAAATAGTCAAAAAGTTTAGTGTGCTTATTACGAATTAATCGGGCTACTTCGATGGTAGCGTCTACGTCACTGAGCGCATCGTGCGCGTGTTCATGCTGAAGGCCATTTAAGGCAGTAATTAGTTCCAGGCGATTTGTCGGATTGCCTTTAATATCCACCGGCCATTTGATGCCATCAGGTCTAAGAGCGCGCGTCATGCGCACCACGTCAAGCAGATCCCATTTAGAGCGGCCATCTTGCCATTGCCATTCGTACGGGTCATAAAAATTGCGGTAATGCAGGCAACGCATAAACTCGTCGTCAAAGCGTACGGTATTATAGCCAAGCATAATGGTGTCGGGTGTGGCAATTTCGTTCGTAAATATCTTAAGAAATTCGGCTTCGGTAATGCCATCAGCAATGACTGATTGCGGCGTAATGCCGGTGATTAATATGGCGTCAGGATCGGGCAAAACATCTTTGGTTAGTTGGATAAGAATATTGACTGGTTCGCCAATTGGCTGTAGTTCCAGGCTGGTTCGTTGACCAGCAAACTGCATAATGCGAGCACGCTGCGAACTAATTCCACTTGTTTCCAGGTCGTAAAAGAAAAAACTTGCTGCCATTGCCTAAACAGTGTAGCAGACTAATACGGCATTTTGTTATTGCTGTCGCCAAATTGAATAATGTCGCCCGGGCTGATGCGCTTACGCACCAAGTCATGCATAATGCCATTTTTACGCATAATGTCGCGAAGGCGCTGCACGCCTTCTTCGCTTTCAAAATGAGTACGCGAGGCAAAGCGTTCAATCTTTTCGCCGCGCACAATAAAGAGATTTGTATCTTCTTTGGTGACCGTCCATGCATTTTCGGTTTGAGTCAGAGTAAGTACGGGCACGTCTGGCTCTGCCGCCTCTTCTTCGGCAGCAACTACTGCGCGGGCGCTTTCTACGATACCACGCAAAGTACGCAGCAATTCGGGAACGCCTTGCTTGGCTTGGGCCGAAATTGCCGTGCAAATGGTACCTTTAGGCGCTACAGCCGCAACTTTTGCTAGCTGGTCGGCGACGATGTCTTGATCGAGACCTTCTATTTTTGTCAAAGCGACGACTTGCGGCTTTTGCGACAAATCGACTTTGTAGGCCGACAGTTCTGATTGAATCGTTTTATACGCTTGCACCACGTCGTCCTGATACACGTCAATAAGATGCAGCAATACGGCCGTGCGTTCTACGTGACGCAAAAACTCATCGCCCAAGCCCTTGCCTTCGGCAGCACCTTCGATTAGCCCTGGAATATCGGCAAATAAAATACTTGTTTCGCCGTCAACATCTACAACCCCTAGGTTCGGCGTAAGCGTCGTAAATGGATAATTGGCAATTTCGGGACGAGCGTTACTAATCACACTCAGTAATGTGGATTTTCCGGCGTTCGGCAATCCAACCAGTCCGACATCGGCGATCATCTTCAGTTCCAGATGGGCCTCAAGTGCAGCGCCTTCTTCGCCCTTTTCGGCGATACGGGGCGCCTGCCGTCTGGATGACACAAAGTGCGCATTACCGAAACCACCTTGGCCGCCTTTGGCAATAATCGCCTCTTGGCCGTCAACCGACAAATCGGCAAGAACCGCTCCGTTTACAGCAACAATCATCGTGCCCACCGGCACTTTTACATACAGATTTTGTGCGCTGCGGCCATGTTTGCGACGTTTGCCGCCAGCCAAACCGTCCGCCGCCCGTAGCTCTTTCTGAAATCGGAAATTAACCAAGGTGTTTTCATTGCGGCTTGCCACGAACACAACATCGCCGCCCCTACCGCCATCGCCGCCGTCAGGACCACCTTTGTCGATGTATTTCTCATGACGAAAACTAAGCGCGCCGTTGCCACCATCACCTGCTTTAATTGTGACTGTTGCTTTATCTACAAACATATTACTCCTTAGGATACAGGATAACCCCGTGAAAACCTAATAGATGTATATGTAACCGCCAGCAGAAATAGTCCGCTCATCGACCACATTAAAGCCAGCATGATTCATTTCGGAGATCGTAATTGTGCCATCGCCGTTAACCGCTGTAACGTAGGCGACGTGACCAGCACCCGCAGTGCTCGTTACTACAGCAGCTCCAACTTGAGGCGTCGAACCCACAGCCATACCAAACCCGCGAGCCAGTATTCCCCACGACGAAGCGTTGCCTAGATTTGGAACTGGGCTGCCAGCTGCAGCTCGCAAATGCGCCACCCACCAGGTACAGTAACCGCAATCGTACAGATAATCGGGGTACAGGTGACCTTGGTAAAAACATGAACCGCTACTACCATATGAAGGCGTACCACCAAGAGCACCGAATAGAATACTCGAGGCGCTTCGTGTAACTGGTTGCTGAGCGTCAGGGATAATAATTTGCTCACCATTAGAAATACCGGCAATTTCAGCATCGTTATACGCAATAAGTTTAGTCTTGTCGGCACGGTACTTTTGGGCAATACTATCTAATGTATCGCCGGCTTTAACTGTATATACGATTCCATTTACCGGCGGAATCACCAATGTAGTACCCGCCGCTACGCCATTGCCTGACAAGTTGTTAGACCAGTTAAGACTATCTGACGTAATGTTGAAAGCCGCTGCAATACTAGCGATGGTGTCGCCTGGTTTAACTGCATAACTTTGGATGTCCTTACGACTTTTGAGTGTCGTTGCAACAATCTGCGGTTTGTCGATAACCGTAGTCTGTGCAGGCACAATCAACTGCGCACTCACACTTTCGGCTTGGTTAGTAACAGCAGTCGCTTCAGGCAAGCTGGTCATTCGAGCCAGGCCTACGGCAATGTCGGCTGAGGATAATTGATCGAGTGGATCAGAAGAAACGTCGGCATTAATTGACGCTGCGTGATGGTATGACGAAATACTTGTAGGCGAACTGCGCAACACAAAAAACACGATACCACCTAATAGCAGAATATTTAGAGACAGCAAACCATAGCGCACAACTTTACGCTGCGTCAACAGCTTAACGGCCCGTTTATGCACACGAGAAAACCGCCCTTCTGCGGTTTCCGCAGGGGCTTCTGATGATGTCTTCTTGGAAGTAATGTGGTTTATGACAAACTCCTGGCGTAAACGCCTTCGCCTCCGTTTTGAACGACATTTCGGCCAAAATACAGAAGCGTAGCTACCGAAACCTCTCTCGTCGAGAGAACATAGCCCCAAATAACTACAAGCATAAGTATAGCGAAAAATACCACTATTTGCAAGGTCAAGCGCCTACCCCACCCCTGTTATTGTGCGCACGTTTTTTTACAATATTGGGCGATATTTGCTTCATGATCCTGCAAGTTTTTAGAGAAGTAGGTAATTCCGTCATCCCCCGTTACAAAATAAAGCCAGCTAGTGGTCGCCGGATGCGCCACCGCCGATAATGAACTATTCGTCACATTGCTTATCGGTGTAGGTGGCAAACTCTTTATAAAGTAGGTGTTGTAAGAAGAGTTGTAATTAGTACTACTACTGATCGGTTTACCAGCCAAAATAGCCCCGTAGACGGCCGTTGCGTCTGACTGCAAGGCCATGCCTTGTCGTATTCTAGACAAAAATGTCTGCGCTACTTGATCACGGTCGCTCTGTGACGAAACTTCTTTTTCGACAATCGAGGCTAGCGTAATACCCTGGTAGGTACTTAGTCCTTGGGCGGCAAACGCGCTTCGGATATCTGGAGTCAAGTGCTTGTTCATCTCGTCGAGTGATGAGGTCACGATATCGACAGCCGTAGTGTTGGAATCACGCTGGTATGAATCAGGGTACAAATAACCTTCTAGGCTAGCACCCTGTGGTTTATCTACAAGCGCAGGGTTATCCACATAGCTCGTGGGGTTCAATGCAGCGCTAACATCGGCAGGCAAAAAACCTTCTTGCAGGAAGCGGGTTTTGATCTGGTCTAATCGCTGTCCGGGCAAAATGGTTATTAAATTCGTGGCGATTTTGCCGTGCGTTAACTGCGAAACAATGTCAGCAACGGTCTGACTCGGCGCAATTTCATAACTACCAGCCTGTAAAGCGGACTGCGCTTCTTTGCTGCTAACGTACAGTCGGAATGCCCAAGCACTCCGTATGAGCCTCCTGGCCTGAAGCTCATTAGCAATATCATTGATAGAGGCGCCAGACCTAATAGTCACCAGCTGCGCCTGCTGATTACTACTGGCTGGACGCAGATCCTGATAGTATGCAAAACGCACGCCAACTACGGCGACAATAATGGCGACGATGCCAAAAAGCGTAATGAAAAACAGTCGTTTTGGCAACCGGCGTTTTGGCTTGCTTGTGTACTTCATGTTCGCACCTCCGGATGGTCGCCTAAAAAATCGTCCAGGATGTACGTAGCCGCCAGTGCGTCCACTTCACCCTTTTTATAGGCTACGCCTCGTGCCTGCAGTTCTGCTTCAGCTTTTTGCGATGTCAGCGCTTCGTCTTGCCAATGAATGGGAATCGATATATGTTTCTTTAACGCGTCGACAAAGGCCTCGACAGCCCGTGTTTGATCGGTGTGTTGGCCTTCGAGACCTCGCGGCAAACCGACAACAAGCATGGCAACATCTTCGCTATCGATCAGTTTTTGAATTACGGCGTAAATATCATCAGTATTTTCAATCGTGGCCAATGGATGGGCAATAAGGGCAATCGCGTTAGCCATTGCTACACCAATCCGTCGGCCACCAACGTCGAGAGCCATAATTGAGCTATTACTAGAAAGCATGACTACTGTTTAACGGTCGGTTTCTCAACGGTAACCGTTATTTTGTTGACGTTGCTTGGAATCGCAGACACCCAGAACGGACTATAATGCACAGTAACATCAGTTACGCCGGGATAGCCTTGGATAATTTGTTTGGCGTCCCCTGCTTTTTTACCGGCAATCTGTTTTTTAACGGCACCGAGGTCTATGACGGAGCCAGTAATTGCCGTGTCATTCATCGAAACAGATGCCGTGGAACCTTGTTGGCCGGTAAGCTTGAAAGTAGCACCGCCCAAGCCGTAGTCGAGTATCTTTTGCTTAGAAGGATCGATCTTACCTTTAATGGCATTATCGATAATCGACTTCAGGTTCGACTGCTGCACACCGAGCATGGTATAGGTTGTGGTTTGCGTGACAGTAACGCCATCTGCTTGGTCGCCAACGTTCGCGCTAGTCGTGACTGTCGGTGTACCGGGATTAAATGTAGCGGTAATAACAAACTGGTTTTGCGAGGCCAGCTTTTGCTGTAATTCTTGCTGGATAGCGGTAGTATCTGCGCTAGCGATCTTTTGCTTCGCGCCATCAACATCGGCCTGCGATACAACTTTTACGATAACGCTGGTTCCGCCAGTCATTGCCGAACCGCTACCGCCCACATTAGAGAATCCAACAACCGTATAACTAGCGCCCGATGCCACATTGTACTTATCACCATTATCCTGCGAAGTGACATTTACCGTTGCAGAAGACGCGCTTGGCTGGAGATTATTTTTACACTGGTTGCCAATTCTAACACTCTGCAATGTAGCGCTTTGTTGCGTAATAAACGTCAGGTTATTGGTCGTAACGCCCGTGCCCGCAGGAACAGTAACTTGATCCTGCGAACAATCTTTAAGCGAGAGTACTACCTGGCCGGAAGCCTTCGTGCCGTTATCTTTTTGGCCGGTTGCCGGTACTTGCTGCGTTGCTACTTTTTGGGTTTGCGCAGAAACAGCCGGAACTTGGCCAGCGCCCACATTCAACTGGCTGTTAGACGAATTGAGCGTTAAGTCCGTATTGGCTTGCAACGCCATACTGTCGGTTTTGACATCAACACTGGCACTGGGCAGTATTACAAAACAGAGCCACCAACCACCGATGAGTACCACGAGTAGCACAACAGCTGCGACTATCCCCAGCTTAAATTTATTAAAATCAGGAATCTTGAACTTCTTGCTCTTTTTGCCGGCTTTTTTGCTTGGAGCAGCCTCATCGCCAGCGACACTTGGCTCAGAGGTCGTGTTATCAAGTTCGACCGATTCGTCTTCGTCGTCATCTTGCAGATCAGGACGAATAGCGCTACCGGCGCCGTTATGCAGATGTTCGCCTAACGTTTTTTGCGGATCTAAAATCGCATCAGCCATATCAACCGCTTCTTCTTCGTCAATATCAGCGGCATGCATGCCCATACCCGGAGGTATTTCCGGTTTAGACTGCAAGCTTTTAGCAACATGCAAACCGACATTACCGGCAAGCGGTAACAGGCTTGTTTCGCTCGTAATTAATACCAGGTGTTTTTTGGCTTCGTCGGCAGTTCGCTTTAGCAGCTTCATATTAACGATGCTCTGGAGCACGGTAGCCCGCTTAGGCAGCACCAGCGCTACGATGCGTTCACCCGACCCACGCACTTTATCGATGACGGCCGTAATCTCATCGTCAACATCGATATATAAAACGTCTTTGCCTGATTGTGTACTCATATGTTCTATTATACTCGCAACATTTTATCTATTTTTTCTCGTATCGAATCAGTCGGGCTGGTGGAAAATTGCAAGGTGTCGAGACCGACACGCAACAGTCCCATTGCCGTGATGAATGTATGATCGGTTACATCGCCCGTCTTGTCAACAATGCCAACTACCTGTTCGGGCTGAATATGCTGGACGATGGGTTTGCGCGTAAATGGCAAATCAGCGTACCAATTACTGCTTTCCAGCTTGTCCATTAACATATCGAGACTTGATCCGCCGCCACACAAAAATAAACGATGCGGCAAGTGATCCAGCTTGGTAAATTCGCTTAAAGCCAGCTCTACGCCACTTGTCCAAACATCCAAGGTTTTACTAAGCGCACCTTCAATAGCTGGCACTTTGGGCCGCGGAGCTTCATTTGCCGATAGGCCGACTTTAAGTTCTTCGGCCTCTGTAAACGATACATTTAATTCGCGCTCGATAGAACGCGTAAACGCCCGGCCGCCGATGCCAAACATTTTCGTACCTTGCACGCCGCCGTCGTTAATGACGGCTATGTCGGTCGTACCGCCACCGACGTCCATCAGCACCGCGCTCATAGTAGCGTTAGCGTCGTTGCCAATGACCGAACGGGCCACCGCGAACGGCTCAGCCGCAACTGCCAACAGATCAAGATCAAGTTGCTGCGCCGTGCGCTCCAGGGCACCGATATGAATGAGCGGCGCAAAGGCCGTGTACAGTTGCACGACAACGTCACGGCCCTGAAAACCAATCGGACTGGTCACTTTATAGCCGTCAATCTCGATACCGACGAGTGCACTGTTAACTAGGCGCACATCCACTTCTTTGCCGCCCATCTCCCAGGCCAGTTGTTTTTTGGCTTTAGCTTCGGCACGTTCTTGCACAATTTTAATAATTTTCTCGACTTCGCCAAGATCCAGCGCTTTGTCGGGTTGTTTGCGGCTAACGCGCACCGTCGTAGTCGTGCCTTTTACTAATTCACCCGCGATACCAATAACAGCGGTTCGAGCGCTGACACCCGCTTGTTCCTCGGCCTGTGCCAAAGCTTTATCGCAGTTGGCAACTACGCCGGAAATATCGGCAATAGCTCCTGCCTGCATATCGCTTAGCTCTTGATGGGTACGACCAACGCCGATGATCTCGAGCGTGTCGTCCTTTACGCGCCCAATCAGCGCCTTTACGAATTCCGTACCAATATCCAGACCAACGACATACTGCGTTTCTTCGCCAGCTTTAGCCTTTTGGCTCACTTTATTATTGACCTCTGAAGCCTTATCAGCCACCTTGCTCACAAGGTTTTGACTCATTGTTTTAAACTTATCAAGCATAATCGTATTCAATTATAGCATGTGACCCCGAACTTTTAATACGAAGTACCGTTACTTTGATATTCGATTTGTTGCGCACCAATAATCATGTTTAAATATGTCCATCACTAGGTAGAGACGGAGATGGGCATGGACATACTAAGAAGTAGAAATCTACTGGTGGGCACCATGCTCGCCACCGCCATTGGCTTAACTGCTTGCGATACTCAACAATATCCGATTTACAGCGGAATGGGAATCATAGAAACGCATAGCGACGGACAGGCGTCGGCCATTGAATGCGTTGCGCCAAACGACCACCCCGACGATAAATCTATCGTCGAGTTTCATGGCCCTAATGTAGCTATAGTACAAAAAAGCCAGGATTCGGCACAACACCCCTTTAACTATACCATGACTCTTTCGGGGTCCGACGGCACACTACAATCGTTTTTAAAGAAGTTGAACACCGACAAACCGGGCGCATATCACAGCGTGACCGAACAACTGGTCAATGAAAAAACCGACGAGCAACTAGAAACACCTTGCGAAGAAAAGCTGGGTAAGGCATCTAATTTACCCACGGTTTTTGTGGGTAAATTTGCACTTTTTCTGCGCAGCCTTGACGGTCGCAATAAAATCAGGCAGATCACCGGACCAGTTGATGGCATGAACGTTATCACTGCCGACGGTACTCTCTTGCAAGATAACGGTCAGCCTTTAATGAATATCGACGTATTCTACAAATAGTACCAGCACTTCTAGTACTATTTGCGCCAAACTCTATGCCATCATTATTCGCGGACAAGTTCGTATGCCCGCATTGAAGTCTGATGGCGAAATAATAGTGAAATACTACGCTAAAACAGCTTTGATGCGGCGAATACCCGCCGAACTTGCTTCTTCTTTGATGATCTTGAAGCGCTTGCCGTCTTCGGCCAGTTGGCCGGTATGGTCGACGTGCGGGCCGCCGCAAATTTCAAAACTGAATGGTTTTTCGGCACCATCGGCGATCATTTTGTAGACTTTAACGGTGTCACCGTAGCGGTCGCCGAATGCACCCAGCGCACCTAATTCGCCGCGGGCTACATCGGTGGGGTATTCGGCATAGCTGACTTTTAGGTCTTTGTCGATTTGTTCGTTAACGATGTCTTCGACTTGCTTGAGTTGTTCGGATGTCACTTTTTCGGGATGACTGAAGTCAAAGCGCAAACGCTCTTCGGTAATGTTACTGCCGTGTTGAATAACGTGGTCGCCAAGCGTTTGGCGCAGCGCCTGGTACATCAGGTGCGTAGCAGTGTGGTACTTTTTGTGCTGCATTGTTTGGCCGCCGAGGCCGCCCTTAAATACGCCTTTTGCGGCGGTTTGCGAACGCTGACGCTGCTCTTGCATCAAACGACCAAATTCGACGTCGGCATCGGGAGAAAGTGCAATCCCACGCTTGAAAGCCTCTTCCTTGGTAAGTTCAACGGGGAATCCGTATGTATCGTAAAGTTTAAAAAGTATATCGCCACGGAGTATAGGAATATTACTAGGCACCGACTCACCGATCGTGTCTGGACCACCTATTATTGATTGTCCGATCGTGAATGGCCTTGACCAGCTCACAAATTCATTCAGGCCTTTGCGGAGGGTTTGGCGGAAGACTTTTTCTTCCTTAACGAGCACTTCAATAACGCGGTCGCGGTTTTCGGCAACGTCCGGCATATCTTCGTGATATAAGTCAGCCACCACCGGCACGATTTGTTCGAGGAAGTTTTGCTCCACACCTAGGTCAAAAGCAAAGCGAATCGCGCGGCGCACCAGGCGGCGCATGACGTAGCCCTGCTCTTTGTTGCTTGGCACCACGCCGTCAACGGCCAAAAAGACAGCGGCACGAATATGGTCGGCGATCACGCGCATACTCTGCGTGTTGCTGTCGTACTTTTTGCCGGAAATGCTTTCTAGCTTCTGGACAATTGGCCACAGCAAACTAATCTTGAAAACATCAGGATCATTAATGGCTGCCGCCGCAATGCGCTCCAAACCTGAACCGTGATCAATGTTTGGTTTTTCAAGCAACTCAAACTTGCCCTCGGCCACTTTGCGGTAAGCCATAAAGACGTTGTTGCCGACTTCCATAAAGCGGCCGCAGTCGCAGTTAGGGTGACAATACTTGTAATTTTCTCGGATCTCTTCTTCGCTTTCGTCCGACTTCCTGAGGCTGACGAGCGTGTCCACCCAAGCGGGGTGAATAGTCAGGTCGTCAAAGTCATAGAACATTTCGGAATCTGGTCCGCACGGATCGCCAATCGGCGTTGTTTGCGGGCCACCGTTGCGGCTCCACCAGTTCTTAGAACCGTCGTAGTAAAAAATTCTCTCGCCGGGTTTTACGCCGCGCTTGTAACCGTCTTCTTCAGACCCAATGTCGGCAACATCGGCTTCAATACCTTTTTTGGCAAACAACTTTTTCCACAGCTCGGCGGCTTCGGTGTCTTTTGGAACATTATATTCCGGTGCACCGATAAAACAGGTAACGTAGAGCTTGGCTGCATCAAGTCTAACGACTTCGGTCAAAAACTCAAACATCCAGGCAATTTGCTCGTTTTTAAAGTAATCGCCTAAGCTCCAGTTGCCGATCATTTCAAAAAATGTCGTGTGGCGATTGTCGCCCACGTCAGAAATATCTTGCGCACGCAAACAGGTTTGACTGTCAACCAGCCGCACGCCGTCAGGATGTTCTTCGCCCAGCAAATAAGGGATCATTGGCTGCATGCCTGATCCGGTAAATAGTGTAGACGGGTCGTTTTGCGGCACCAAAAGCGCCCGCGGAATAACCTTATGCCCGCGTTTTTTGTAAAAATCTAAATAAAGAGAACGAATTTGTTGCGCTGTCATGTCAATAATAATAACAGAGTAAACCCCTCTTAACCAGATCCCCTGCATATGCTATGATTACGACTTATGGAAACACCCGAAAACTCACTACAAGAAACATTCAGTCCCGTAGCTAATTGCCGGTACATCATCTCCCTAGCCCACTTAATAAACGATGCGCGTGATACCCGCCAAAGACGCCAAGAAGCAGTACGACAAGATCAAGAACAACTTCCCAGCGCCATAGATGAACTCGCCAAAAAAATGAATGAGCTTGAAGAGATTGCGTCTACTCCCCTTACAAATGTTGCCCAAATTGCACTGCGCGACCAGATACACGCCACCGTTTCTGAAACATGTCAATACAAGCAGGAGATCATAGACCTACTTAATACAACCATCTCCGAACGCCAGAGAACGATAGTCGGCATAGACAAAGTTATCGGTTTGCGATTAGACATAATGGACATGCATATGATTACGAATCACCCGGAATCAATCTATCCAGCAGCGGCCTGTTTTTTTGAAAAGTACGGCACAACGCAAGAGGCGTTATCAAATAACGATGCCTCCCCCGACAACCATGACACCATCGTACAAGACTGCGGACTGCCCTGGGGTGAGAGCACGAACGTCATCTTTGATTTTTAGATGCCACTTGCCTTCGGCGTCTTTGTAGATCTTTTCTACGGGGATTAGTTCGGCGCGGTAGCGGGTGCGTACTTTGTATGCGCCCGATTCACTTGGTTCGCAGTTAATCCAGTGCGGCGAAGCTAAGGTAAATTCATCGGTCCACAAACGGTTGTCTTGCAGATCGGTCGTTACGTAGACTTCGTTCTTTTTCATGTCTTTGCCAACCACGTAATACGGCAAACCGCCGCCGACATGCAAACCTTGGCGCTGACCAATGGTGTAAAATAACGCACCGTCATGTTCGCCGATAACCTTGCCGTGCTGGTCGATAATTGGGCCCGATTCGGTCTGCACGAATTGCTGCAAAAATTCTTTGATGCCGACTTTGCCCACAAAACAAATACCCTGGCTATCCTTTTTTTCGGCAGTACTAAGGCCCAATCTTTTGGCAATTTCGCGTACTTTGGGCTTGTCGTATTCGCCGATTGGCATGAGGCTACGACTAAGTGCTTGCTCAGTTACGCGATACAAAAAATAACTTTGGTCTTTGTTACCGTCAACGCCGGCAAGTAGTTGTGCCGAAGCAGGCGCGGGTGACAGCTGTGTGGCGGGTGCCGATTGTGTTGCGGGTCCTGCCGGCCTCTTCCCCCGTGACATGCTCACTGACGTTGCGCGTGACCCGGGGGTCCCCCTACGGCCGTCACCCGCAGCTTCACAACCGTCACCCGCAGCAGCATCGTGAACGATCCGAGCATAGTGCCCAGTAGCGATCATGTCCGCGCCGTCTTCTAACGCCGCTTCCAGAAACAACTTAAACTTCACTTCCTGGTTGCACATAATGTCGGGATTAGGGGTCAGGCCGGCTTTATAGGCGTCAATCATGTAATCGACGACTTTTTGACGATATTCTTTCTCGAAATCGTACATTTTGAACGGAATACCTAGCTGCACGGCTACGCGTTTGGCGTCCTGGTAGTCTTCTTTCCAAGGGCAAGTGAATCCGGGCAGATCTTGACTCCAGTTTTTCATGTATACGCCCGTAACATCATAGCCCGCTTCTTTTAAAAGCGCGGCCGTGACAGAGCTATCAACTCCACCAGACATACCAACATATACTTTCTTTGCCATAACTTGCCTATTTTAGCAAAAATAACGTTGTAAGACCAGTAACCCTAGAGCTTTTCGAGATGTTTACGCAGCATCGATAGTTCATATTTTCGGCCTAACCAAAAAGCCGCGGCAATCAGCGGCACCATTAAAGCCGCGGGCAACCAGAGTACCTTGACAATAGTAGGCGTATTACAATTAGTGTTATTGGACTGCGAGGAAGAAGTAATCGCTCCGTTAGCCACAGCCACCAATTGTAAAAATGCGCTGACGCCGTTTTTGTCGGTTGCCTTGACCAGTACGTTGTAGGTACCAGCGTTAGTATAGACATGGGAAGCTATAAATTGACCAGGCGATTGTTGGCTGATAAGATCGGCCGACTTACCATCACCCCAGTCAACGCTAATTGCATACGGACCGGTGCCGCCGCTAAGCACAATTGGCCAGGTTAGCGTAGCACCGGGATTAGCACCACGCCGCGCATAGTCACTGGTTAGCGAAATAAGCTCAACATCCGACGGATTATACTGGCCGGAATCAAAGGTCACCTTAACGACATTAGAATCAGGCCCGGGCTGGTCAAGCGCATCATACACCCGTGCCACCAGATCATTTTCGCCGTTAAATAAATCCACCTGGATCGAGAAACTGCCATTGGTGCATACTATAGAACCCACAAACACGTTACTAGCAAATATTTTTACCAATAAGCCAGAAGGACATACGCCACTCACCGTTACCGGGATTGTTTTGAACACTTGGCCATTCGACGGCGAGGTAATCGTAGCGCCCAGCGTTGGCGGTTTGCTAGGAATGACGCCTTCAAGACCAACTGAACCGGTTTGAGGATTCGTAAGCGCGGCGGCTGGCACGCTCAGCGAAAGTACCAGCAATAGACTGACCGTGCATATGTTCCAGATATGTCGAGCAGCTCGCCTCATAATCGTTAAAAAGCTATCGTTTGGTTTTGTTAGCTTGGCTAATGATGCGCCTGTTGTAAGCTCGGATCACGCGAGGCACTACAAATATGAGCAGCAAGACAATAATGATGACACCGAGCACTCCAGCCATGAGCGGTATCGGCACGACGTAAAATGTCGTAGAAGCAGTTAGTAACTGGCCTTTTGTACCGTAACCGAAGTTACCTTCCAATGTATATTTTCCGAACGAGCCCACGCCAGGTAGTGGAGTCGCAAAATGGCGAATGCTGTCGGGCAATACATTGCCGCGCGGGTCAGTATTATTTACTTCGTATGACGCAACAACTTTGCCAGACTTTTTAAGCTGCAGTCTGCCAAATGGTTCAAGCTGCACATTGCCGATATTGCTAAAGCGCATAAATGCATTGATGCCCTTGTTGCTTGTGAAGAAGCTGTTGACCTTGAAAACACCCGTTTTGGGATCAGCGGTTGCAACATTAAAGCTTGCGACGCTGAGTTTTTCGGTAATGTTACCTGGCACCGTAACTAGTAGCAGCGAACCAACGCTTGCTGTCAACGAAACATTTTTACTGCTGTCAGCTGACGTCGGCGCAAAACGCACCGCGCCGAAGTAACCGCCGCCCGCGGCATCTTTTGGAATAGCAATCGTAACTTTGACGTCTTTTTGTTCGTTCGGGTGCAAGGTAATATTTGATACCGACTGTATGTAACGCTTTAATCCATGGCTAGGAGCATACGAATTAGCATTTAATAAAATGCTGGGCGTGCCGCTCTCGTCATTGCTTGCCGTGAAGTCGTTAATAATGGCCTGCAACGTCACCGGACTTGGGGTGAGGTTCTGCACATAAATATCTACTGTTTGACTGGCACCCGGTTTAATAGTCAAATCTTGCCGCACCGGTGAAATACGTAGCGCGTTACCTGGATTTGCCGGTGCCGGTGTAGCCGTAGTTGTGGCCGCAAAAGCCGTACTGACGCTGAGAAGAGTAGTAAGTGCGGTAATGAGTAAGCCCACTCTGGCGATAGCTCTCCAACGTTTCATAGATTAATTCCCCTTAAAATAACAGTTGGTTCTATAGTAACAAAGCGCTAGAAGTTTGCCAAACAAACATAGCTGAGAGTTGTAGAATATACGCCGGGCGCCTGATCTTTTGCAACGTTCACTACATAGGTCGCCGTATATCGTTTATATTCTTGCGCTGTCGTGGCAAAGGCTACTCGGTCGCCGTCGATAAACTTGAAATGGTTGGGCTGATTGTATGCTGGCGCCACCACACCGGTGCCCGCCCCGGTAGGGCCACTGCCCCCAGCCGGAGATGTATTGACGGCTAGATTAAGCCCGAACTGACTCACGCCCAATTTGGCTGTTTCGCCGTTCATAGTATTAATCGTATTATTACCCGAAGTGAGCGTAGTGCCCCCGGAGTAGATTGAATATCCTCCTCCACCATTCGTAGCAGCCATGAATTGAGACTGGGCACTCCTTGTTTCGGTCGGCGTAAAGTCACCGAGGTCTATGAAATCCCCCTCTGTACTATTGCAGTCAAAAGCCGGAATAGTAACCCCGGCGCAAAAAACTAAATAAGGCGGCACTTCACTGCTGACCATTAGGCTCGGAGAAATAGTAAAAGCGATACCGCCGTTATCAGTGTAACCCCCACTAGCATCGGCGCTGCTATGTGTAATAATCTTGGCAAAATACGAACCGTAGTTAGCCGGGTTGATAACACCGCTAAACGTTACATTAATCGCTACTGCGCCGACCGCGGTTGGCGTACGCGTCAGGATAATATTATTGGCCGTGGAACTGCCGTCGATCGTAAAGTCAGTCACGCCTGATTCGGCAGTAACGCTTGCGCCGCTGGCATCAAAACCAACTGGAGCGTCGCACGGATCATCAATAAGCGGACTGTTGTCGCAAAATTGTATTTCTACCGAACCCAACGTGCCGGGTGTGGCAATCGTAAAAGACACATCGTAAGTAACGTTGTGGGCGCCAGCAGTGTTATCGCTCATCGTAATAGCGTGTGAGCCAAGATATGCACCATATGCCGAACCAGCAAAAGGCTTCACCCAAAATAAGAGCGAAGCCAAAAGCAATGCTGCGATAAGTGAGTTAGAGGATACCTTACTCGCTAAACGCCTCATTCATTAGTAACCCTAAAAGGTGCCTGTAGCAATGAATTTAAGTGCTGTTGTGTAGATACCAGCCTGCTGGGTCAGAGAGATGTTACCAAGAAAGGCAACAATACCCGTTGAGCTCGCTCCGGCCGTAGCGTTAGCAATTACATCACCGTAAGTTGAACTGGTAGTTGCGGTCGGGAAGTAGAAGTTACTCGTGCCGACACCACCCGTACTTCCTGTTCCGGCAGTTTGTGTTGTACTGCTACAGTTAGTGTTGTAGTTAGTAACGGGTGTAATGGCAGTACCTGAAGATTCGTAAGTACACATGCCAAACTGCGAGGTGCCTAATGCGCTGGTTGTTGGCGAAGCAATACCAGCAATCGTAAAGCTTCCTGCGGTCAACGTACCACCCTGCACTCTGATAGCCACACCAGAGCTGGCATTTGTTGCAACGTCATAATGCGTTGTTTTATCGACATACGGTCCAGAACTGCTAAGTACACCGTGCGTATCACCTAACGCAACCGCCGTACCTCCGGCGGCACAGTTGGCGCCAGTATAAATACAGAAAGTAAGCTGTTCCTGTACCTTTGCCGTCACCGTTAGAGCAACAGTAGTACTGAGCGCGATACCGCCTGCATCAACAACACCGGTTACGCTACTACCGTCAGCAGTGCTTGCCCAGGTAGTTACCGCTCCGGTGGTTGCAAATGTAAATATACGAGCATAAAACGTAGTATTAGCAGCACTCGGGTTGGTCGCAGTCGTAAGCGTAAATGATACAACTGACGATGCGCTAACGCTTGCACCTGTACCGGTTAGTTCTAGAGTTCGGCCAGTGTTAGCAGAAGCGGCAGTCGTCAATGTGGAAATATTGGCACTCTGACCGCTGACTGTGGGCGTACCGACCGTAAAGCCAGTTGGCGCCGTACATGCATCACTAATAATCGGGTCGTTACTACAGAAGTCAACGACAATACCAGCCACTGTGCTGGTTGTTGCGGTCGTGAAGCTAACCGCATACGAAGTACCAGTAGCACTAGGCGCGGAGCTGCTCATCTCTATAGAGCGACTCGTTACCTGTCCGTATGCAAATACCGTACCACCAAAGGCGGGCAACAAACAAATCGCAGTAAGTAATACGGCAATCAGACCGTATCCAGATCGGCCTAACTTACCCATTCTCTTCATCATGTTCTGTCTCCTTTAAGACTGTTTGTTCTTAAGCAATAAGCTATGCGGAAATAGTATCATGCTTATCTTTAGTTAACAATAACCATTTTGCATATAGCCGGCGGGACACGTTTATTAAAATGTAGCCGTAGCCACTAGGTCCTGATGGAAGGTGTACTGCCCCGACTGTGTCGTATTGCTGATATTGAAAATGTACGAGATCGTATAGTCGGTCTCGCCGCTGCTTTTGGACGATGAGGCGATGATGTCGCCCTTATTATAGGTGTAGAAGTTAGGTTGGCTGTAATTACTGGTCGCAGCGCCGAAGCTAAATGTGCTGTCCGGTATTTGTACTGGTGTTGCGCCAAAAGTAGCCGGTGACGTATTGGCGGCAAGGTTCATGCCAAATTGTTCGGTGCCGTTTGACGATGCCGTTGGCGTGCTTAAGGTATGGAGCTGTGCAAATGGTGTGACCGAATTTGCCGGCGGATTACCATTAGCCTTCACTACATACCCGCCCGCCAAATATGTTTTGACCGAGAAAGTAGCCGTAGCCGTTTTGGTGTATGCTTGTGACAGATAACCTAGGTCGATATTGCCACTTGTAACTATAAATTGCAGGTAGGGATAGCGATCGGTATTAAAACCGGCCTGGGTCTGGTAGTTCGGGCTCAACGCATTCCCCACGCTAGTTTCTCCCGCCGCCATTTTGGCACAATAGTTTGACGAACAGTCATTTAAATCACCGCCGTTGCCAAAAAAAACTTCATTGACAGAGTAGTTCGCCGAGGACGCCTGCTGCGCATATGCCGTTAAACAGCTTGAGCAAAACGCAACAGTTAGTACCGCCGAAGCCAAGACTTTAAACCGCCCTCTCACAACCATATGCTTATTGTGCCGTAAAGTATCGCCAAAGACAATCCGTTTACGCTTTTCTATAGATTCTAGTATGATAAGACAAGACTATACTCATGGATCCATCGAAACAACAAGCTGATTCAGAAAACGACATTCATTCGCTCGAGACGAGTAGTGATACTATGCCCGAAAATACCGCGCCGACTCCCGGCACAGAGAATACCAAAGATACCATCAATGTTAGCGACGCAGCAGGTGATATTTCGCCTACCCCCTCTCCCGATATGCCCAAAAAACTGCCCTTTTTTAAACGCATTTGGCAGAAGTTCAATATTTACTTGCTACTATTTGTATTAGTAATCGTGATTGCTATTGCGGTCGTAGTCGTCTTAACGATAAACGAACGTAAAGCGGCAAAACAAGCCACACAAACTTTGAGCTCGCAAAGTTTGTCCGAGAATACGTTCAAACAGTTAGCCGACAGCACTTCCACAGTCGGCAGTTCTCAGCAAACACTCACCGTGCAATCCAATGCCGTATTTGCCGGCACCGTGCTGGTGCGCAGCAATTTGGCCGTGGCCGGAACGTTGCAAATCGGTGGTGATTTAGTACTGCCCGGCATTACCGTTTCAGGAAACAGCCGGTTCGGGCAAGTCCAAGCGGACAGCATCACTATTGCCAACGCCGCTAACGTACAAGGAGTTTTAACGGCAAAAAACGGACTGAGCGTCACTGGCAACAGCACGTTTAATGGCGCTATTTCGACCGCACAGCTAACTACCGGCACGCTACAATTAAACGGCGATTTGGTCCTAACGCATCACATTACGGCTGGCGGAGCCGTGCCCGGATTCAGCAAAGGTTCGGCGCTGGGAAGCGGCGGCACAAGTTCGGTAAGCGGCTCCGACACATCTGGAACAATTATCATAAATACAGGAAGCGGCGCGCCAGCTGGTTGTTTTGCTACTGTTAATTTCTCTAAGGCATTTTCTGGAACACCGCACGTACTTGTTACGCCAGTTGGCAGCAGCGCGGCAGGCATCGCCTACTACGTGAACCGTTCTTCAACTAGCTTTAGTTTGTGCTCTACGACACCGCCACCAAGCGGTGTGTCATTTGGTTTTGACTACTTTGTTTTAGATTAGATACCGCGTGCGCTTAGGAACTGGTCGGCTATTCTCAAGTCATTGGCCTATAGCGCCAGCACATTTACATCCTTCGTAAATGTGCGGATGACTTGAGAATAGCCGACCAGTTCCGTCTCCTATAGGCCAATGCCCAGAATACATAGTGGCTAACCGGTTGAGCCTGATTTAAGTCCGGCGAGCTAGACTACACGTCTAGAAAAACAACTACACGGTCAGCCTTGACGTGCATCAAACCACCAGAAATGCGTATCTTTTGCTCGCGGCCCTTAGACCTAATTGTCAGTTCACAGGGTATAAGTAGCGTGATAAAGTTGTGGTGATGCGGCAAAATATCAAACGGCCCAGTGGTGTTTTCGCCCGAGATGCTTTCGCCTAGTTCATCAAAGTACGCCTTGAACGGTGAGTAAACCTTGATGTGCATCTTAGGATTTTTTTGATCGTTGGCTTCCGCTTTTTTTGCCGCTGCGATCTGTTTGGCCGACTCAGATTGTTCTTCGATCATACAATAATTTCTTCAACACCTTTAAGCATATCTTCGCGACTCACGAACTCGCCTTTACGACCATTTAACTCTTCCATAACGAACATATCCTGCGAGAAATATTCGATAAGTTTTTTGGCCTTAGCGTAGTCGGTGCGATCAGCTGGCGACAGTTCGTTTTCACCAATGATAGCAATAATCGGTTTGAGCTGTTCATATTTTTGCAGCAGGGCCTGCACCTGGACACTAAGCAAATAGTGCCGTTCGCCAACGATTTCCGGGGTTAATAGCGAAGACGTGGTGTGGAGTAAGTCCACTGCCGGACGGATGCCCAATTCGGCAACGGCGCGACTCAAAATAATAACCGAATCCAACTCGTGTTGAATGGTCTGCACTGCCGGATCGCTCACGTCGTCCGCTGGCACGTAGATAGTCTGCACTGCCGTGATTGAACCTTTTTCGTTGGAGCTTAGGCGATCCTGCAAGGTCTTAACATCCGAGAAAATAGTCGGTTCGTAGCCACCCTCTGACGGCACTTGACCAAGCATGGTTGCCACTTCATTTTTAGCCTGCACATAGCGGTACATGTTGTCGGCAAAGAACAGGATGTTTTTACCTTGTTCGTCGCGGAAATATTCCGCCAGCGTGACCGCCGAAAGACCGATCAGTGAACGACGTACCGGATTTTCATTCATCTGTGCAAAGAACATGCAAGTGTTTTTGAGCAGATCACGTTCTTTCAATGTTTCGTATAGTTCGTGACCTTCGCGAATGCGCTCGCCAATACCCGTAAAGAAGCTAAGGCCCGTTCCACTCTGGGCAATGTTGTGAATAAGCTCCATGGTGAGCACTGTCTTGCCCACACCAGCGCCACCGACAATGCCGACCTTGCGGCCTTTTACGAACGGCGCAAAAAAGTCCATAACCTTGATGCCTGTTTCAAGGATTTCGGGCGCAACCGCACCGAAACCAGTCGTCGCAGTTGCGGCATGAAAGATGTTTCGATTGCCCCCGCCCGACGACAAAATCGGATCCTTGCCATCAAGCGGCATGCCCGTAGCATCAATAACACGGCCAATCAACTCATCACCAACCGGAATCTCAATACTATGTCCGGTACGTTTAACCTTCATACCCTTTTGCAAACGGCGATCCGAATTGATATTAAGGCACAGTACCTGGTTGCCTTCGATCAAACTATCTACAAGCAGGGGTGTGGATAAGTCCTCAACCAGGATGAGCTCATGAATCTCCGGAAAGTCTTCATCAAAAGCAACGACGACTACTAAATCTCTAACTGATCGAACTGTTCCCTGGCTCATGCTGCTCTCGTCTTTCTAAGACCATTTATCATTTCTTTCAAACGTTCGTCTTGCGTCCGCCGCTTGGTCCGGTTATACAACATCGTCAAACTAGTATGCAGTTGGCCGGCACGGTCATTTGCCATGCTCATCGCCCGGAAACGACTGGCGTATTGCGCCAGCTTGGAGTCCAAGATAACCTGGCTAAGAGCAATCTGCATCATCGATCGCTCCATATGCGCCATCACTTCAAATGATGAAGGCTCAAAGATATAATTGGCTTCACTGATATATTCTTCGGTTCCTTTAACGCCCTTCGCTTCTTCTTTCACGGCGTTAAACAGGTCAATACTTTTTACTTCTTGCACCATCAATGAAACATACGTTTGGTAAAATACAACCGTATCTTTGTAACGACGTGCTTCTTTAATGAGCGGCTGAACGTTAATGTTTCGGTCTTTGCTTGGCAACGTAAAGTATTTTTTGAAGGAAACCCCGGCTTGAATCAATTGCACTGCACCGTGGTGGCCAATCACGATAATGTCTTGTTTGTCGGAGTTATATTGCTCAAGCATGGTTTTGATCAGTTTTTGGTCGATGTCGCCGCTAAAACCACCTTCGGAGGTGATAATAATATACAGCTGCTTATCAATAATTTCCTCTGATTCGCCGCGGCCATAATGAAAGAGTTGGTCAACGCGGAGCTGCGAATAAATGTTCCACAGTTCGCTAAAGAATTGCTGCGATTGTAATACCTGGTTTTTGGTCTGAGCAATGCGCATACTAGCAATGCCTTCAAACACGCTCGTCAAATTAACAATGGTGTCCATTGCCGACTGTTGCAGCGCTACTTCTTGGAGGCGACTCATTTTTTATCCTCCGCCATAAGTGTTTTTTTTCTGAGTTCGTCACGCACAGCCTCGTACGAAGCGTCATCGGTCACTTTAGTCGCGTATTCGTTAACAGACTTTTTAAGCACATCGAGATTAAGTGACTGATGCTCTTCCAGGTTCAGCGCAACATCCAAAGCTAAGGTTTGAGCCGTTAACGTATACCGCTCGCCCGGCACCTGATTAAGCAATTTGTAAAGCAAGTTACCTCGCATCAGTGCCTGCTGTGCTTCTACGGCAAGTTCCGAACCAAATCGGGCAAACTCCTGGGCTTCTTTGTGAGCAGTTAGGGTTTTAAATACCTGACCAGCCAACTTCTTTTGCCGTGGACTCTGACCACGGCCACCCACGCGGCTCACACTGAGCCCCACGTTTACGGCCGGACGCATAGTATCGCGGAAAATATTCATATCCAGAATCCATTGTCCGTCAGTAATAGACATAACGTTCGTTGGCAAATACGACGTAATATCGCCGCCAGCTGCAAACACCATCGGAATAGTAGTCAGTGTTTTATGATTACTCGCCAATTTACCGGCCCGCTCCAGAAGAGAAGAATGCACGTAGAACATATCGCCAGGATACGAGTCACGACCAGGACTCATTCCCGAAAGCAAAGCGATTTCGCGGTAGGTATGGGCGTGCGCCGTTAGGTCGTCATAAATGAGCAATACATCTTGGTTACACTGCTGCCACAAATACTCGGCCATGCTACACGCCACATACGGAGCCAAATAGCTCATAATCAACGAGTCAGCCATGGTCGATACAATCACGATCGATTGTTTCATTGCGTCAAAAGACAATAAACGCGTCAGTAGCATATCGACGTCACTCCGCCGTTTTGCAATTAATACGTACACCGAAATAACGTCGGTATTGGCCTGATTGAGCGCAATTTGCGTCGCCATGGTGCTTTTACCGGACTTGCCGTCACCCAGAAGCGCCATACGCTGGCCGCGCATCAGCGGAAACAAGGTATCGACAACCGTTATGCCAGTCTCGAGCTGCGTATCCAAAGCCTCGCGGTCGTGAAATGGCGGTGCCGGCGAAAATACCGGCCACACGGCATCGGCGGCTATAGGACCTTTGCCGTCCAGCGGCTCGCCCGTCACCGAAACTACACGGCCGATAAAGTCCTTACCAACCTTAGTCACCAGCTGATCATGCTGAATAACGGCGGTCATACCAATAGTTATGGATTTGGTTCCGAGGTGCAAAATGACCACGTGCTCTTCATAAATATGATGCACGTAGCCCTTGCTGCCATCCTCAAACAAAATAAGCGAGTGCATATTAACCGGTTGCAAGCCTTTGACCTTAATAATAAAGCGGTCGACCGCGATCACTTCGCCAACGGGATGACCGGCGCTGACCAGTTGGTCAAAGTGTCGATTATCGCTCATCCGTTGATCCTGCCTTCAATGGCCTTAAGTAGTAGTGCGCGTTGCTCAAAAAAGCGGTTGCGTAAACTAAAATCAAACGATTTATTGATGGTCCGAACGACACAACCCGCGGCAATATTTGGCTGCAAACCCAATTGCACCAAGGTGTAAGGGTGAATATTTTGACGAAACCAGTCTACAAGCTTAGACGTAAACGCCGATGAAGGATCAGCCGCCAAACTAACGTGCACCACCGGAGCGTTTTGGGCAGTATCAGTCAAAAAATGCTTTAAGCGTGCCCGGTCTTTTTCTTCTAAAAGTTTCAGATTATTGTCTTCGGCTAACGTCTCAAGCAACCTGGACAATCGCGGCAACGGAGGCTGCTTTCCTGGTTCACGGATAGCAGACTGCGCCATAAACTCTTGTAAGGCTTCGAGTTCACGCTGCAGACGGTGCAGCTCAACCGGTCCAAAAATCAACACCGGAAGCTCAAACTGCCCAGCTGACTTGGCGTGTGCCACATGTGACTCATGCGCCATTAACTACGTCCTCCAAAATCGCCTTCTTGTTAGATTCAAGCTCGCCTAAAATATATTCGAGCTGATCATTAAGGTCGATCTGATTACCGATTGCGGCCAGTACGTAGTGATTCACCACATCAGCCATACTGTCGTCAAAGCGCTTAATGCGCCGGTCTTTTTCTTCTTGGACCTCTTTTTCAAGCTGCGTTGTAAGCAGATTGCGCTGCTCGTCAATTGTCGCCTTGGTTTTCTCGATTGACTCAACGGCGAGTTGTTTGGCATCGCTAATGGCGCTTTCGTAGTTAGCAAAGGCGTCCTTAAGATCTTTGCTAATCTGATCTTTCATGTAGTCGTTAAGCTGCGATGTCGTCAAACGCAAATCCTGCTGAAGGAACATGGCGTTTTCGCCTAAAATCTTTTCGAAGTGCAGCCTGCCGCGATTACGCAACTCCTCACGAAATTCATCATTAAAGATGTGCTCGACGTCTTTTTGAGCGGCGTCTTCATAATCTTCGATGCTAGTCTTTTTAGGCGCGTTGCGCTGTAGATGCACAGCCACATATATAAATGCCGAACCTCCGGCGAAGATAAAGCCCAAGATCAGTACTAGCCACCAAATCGTCATTCTGTATCACCCACCTTACTAATCACAAGCGTTATACCCTTAATAGTAAATATACCGCACTTGCCCCAATTACGAAAATAATTAGCGCAATCAATGTTACTTGGATGAGATTGCGCACAATGGAGCGCTTAGCCAGCGGATTTCGGCCGATCGCAACCATGCCGTTGCGCACGCCAGAGAACAGAATACTGCCGCCAATAATAATGCAAATAGATAATACACCGAGCGCTGCATAAATGCGAAAGACACTAACTTGCCGATCTGTCACCAGTCGCACCAGATTACCCAACACATTCGGCACGCCAGGCGTATTATTCTGCGCACTGTACAGCGGATTATGAGCGACCGAAATATTAACCGGAATGTGCGTAAGCGATACTGTTTGTTTACCATTGCTACCTTGCAGCGTCGTGCTAGTCTCGGCATTCTTGCCGTCAAAGCTGGTCAGCGCTTTGCCAATCACGACCTGTTGCGAGCTACCACCCTTCATACCAATGCCGGCCAAAGATGAAATGGTTATAAAATCACCCGTTTTTATAGGACCATTTTGTGTACTAACCAGCACGTCGTACTGGCCGTAGGTTGCTACATAAATTTGCCCGGCGATATCTGTTTGCGACAGTGAAACCGGTGAATCCCCGGCCGAAACCACCACGCCCAGCATGTCTTTTTCGTCATCCAGAGTTAATGCCTGCACTTTGGTTCCGTCGCCCGGCTTCAGCCGCACCAGCATGCCCTTTTGCAGCGTCTGATCGCTACCGTAGCCTTGTGTTACATTTTGCGCCATAACAGCGTGCACCGTGCACGCCGCAAATAAAACCAATCCTACAATAAAGAGGGATCGTTCTAAAAGGCGCTTATGTCTTCCCATTCCATTTGCAGTATAGCAACAAGTGAAGGTTTTGGGGATTATATGACTGATGTAAGTACTTCAACAACCCGGTGGATAGTTGGCTCATCAGTCGCATGACCCATGCTAAAACGCAATGAGCTTCGGGCATCCGCATCGGATATACCCATGGCTTTTAGCACATGAGAAGGCTCTTCGTTACTGGCACTGCAGGCCGAACCAGCGGCGCACAAAATGCCGGCTTCGTCGAGCGCAATCAAAATTCGTTCGTTATCAGTGCCTGGAATCGTTATGTGCACGTTATTTGGCAAGCGCGTTTTGCGTGAACCGTTAATAATAGCGCCGGGGATTTTTTCTTCTAACAGTTTACGGAATAATTCTTGCAGGCCTTTGAGCCGCATAGTTTCGTCATGGCGGCGCTTTTGGACTAATTCCAGCGCCGTCGCTAGACCAATTGCCCCGGCAACGTTTTCGGTGCCGCTGCGCTGGCCGCGTTCTTGGCCGCCGCCCAAAATCTGGGGTTTAAAACGAGCATGTGCCGAAGCGTACAAAATGCCGGATTGCTTTGGGCCGTATATTTTGCCCCCGTTTAGCGTCATAAAATCAACACCGAGACGCGCCACGTGCAAATCCAAATATGCCGCCGCTTGGGCCGCGTCAACGTGCAAATATAGGGGCAAATTATTGCCAGCTTGTTTGCGGGCGCGCCGAATAAGATCCAGTTGCTGAGTGATTTGACGAATCGGCTGCACGCTACCAACTTCATTATTGGCATACATAACACTTACCAGCACTGTATGGTCGTCGATTAATGTGGCGAGTTCGGGAATTAATACGAGGCCGTCCTTGGAAACTGGTATTTCTTTGCAGGCGTATTCGTGAGCCGGCTTTAAAACTGATTCGTGCTCAATGCTGCTGACCACGATGTTGCCATCTGGAAATTGCTCCATGACACCGCGAATCACTAAATTATTAGCTTCGGTTCCGCCAGCCGTAAAAATCACCTCACTGGCACGAGCGCCGATAGTCTGCGCAATTGTCCAGCGAGCGTTCTCCAGATCTTTATGTACTTTGTTGGCCGCCATGTAGGTTGCCGAAGGATTATAAAACCGTTCACTAAAATAAGGTTGCATGCTAGCCAACACCCGTTCATCCATGGGTGTTGCGGCGGCATAATCGAGATATATCGTGTCGTGCATAGCTTTAAGTATAAAAGAAGGGAGTGATCCGCTCCCACGATTTTCCGTTTAGCGAGCGTAAAGCTCTTCACGCATGGTTTTTTCGTACAGTTTAACCGCGTGGCAAAAGCGCTTGCCTTCTTCGCGGTCAACGTAGCGGTAGGCCTGGCCGTCTTGCGCTTTTAGGATACCGTTAGGCCGGATATCGTAACGAGTGGTAATAACGCGCGTTTGGCCGTTTTCGTCAATCCATTCTTCGTGCCAAATCCAGGTGTGGCGGCTGAGGCAGAAAAACTCGCGGCGAACACCTTCGGGAACCGGTCCAAAGAGGTTGCCGCCCAGTTTAGCCTCTTTACGAATTAATTCGCGGTACAAAAGAGCCTGGCGGTCTTCGTCGTTTTGAGGCTTGATGAGATTAAGTAAACTAAGCATGGTTTTTAGTTAGCTGAGAATTGTGTTAAGTCAGGGACGTAGTCCGGGAAATTGGCAGGTGCGACATCAGGACTAATAACCGCATCACTTAACGGAATCTGGACCGAAGGATCCGGGCGATCGGCATAGAGTGTCGCAAGCAAACGATCGGCATCCATTACTTCTGCGGTAATGACGCCCAAGCGTTCATATACTAACTCGGCTGGTACGCGGCTCTCTACTTTTGGTAATTCTGTTCTACTCATAAACTACTCCAGGCCAAACAATCTCCGAGCATTTTCGGTTGTGCGGATGGCAAGTAATTCGTTGGATTCTCCCCGCAGTTCAGCTAAAAATGCCGCCGTAATGCTCACATGTTTAGGCTCGCACATTCTACCACGGTAAGGGGTCGGTGTCAAGAAAGGAGCGTCTGTTTCGAGTACTAATTTGTCGAGCGGCACTGCTTTAGCCGCCGCCAATTGCGCCGGATCTTTGGTAAACGTCATAATGCCGTTTAGGCCTACGTGTAGGCCGCGGCGCAAAATCTGCTCCAAATCCTGTTCATTAGAGCTAAAACTATGAATAACACCCCTGATGCCGGGATATTCGTCAAAAATCGGCCAAAAATCATCAAACGCCTCGCGCACATGAAAAATCATCGGCAAATCGTGCTTGAGCGCCAATTCAATCTGGAAACGCAAGATTTTGATTTGGTCTTCTTTGTCGGAATGCGTGTAAAAATAATCCAAGCCACATTCACCTATAGCAACCACCTTAGGTTTTGCGGCCAATGCTGCAAACTGGTCAAGCGCCGCCGAATCGCCAGCATACTTCTTGGCCTCGTGCGGATGCAGGCCAATACTCGCCCAAGCGCCCGTGTGCGCCGCGGCAAAGTCCGTAGCGGTAACGCTGTCGCCCAGAGTCGTGCCGACGCAAATCAGACGAGTTACACCGGCAGCCTGCGCCGACGCCAAAAGCATTTCAGGCGTCGGTGAGCCCGCTTGTTCGTACCGCTTTAACCAGTTCGCCTGCTTCATATGTTCAACGACATCTTGAATGTGGCAATGCGTATCAACAAACTGCATCGGTTACTCCTTGGGCTGGTCCAGTTTGGGGAACAAAGTAGTGGCTGCGGGATGAATTAAACCGTCAGCAAAAAGCGCTTGGATTTTGGCCGCGGTTTCGGGCAAAAATGGCACCAGTAAATCAGCAATTTCAAGCAAACAGCCAACCTGATACGCCAGTACTTCGCGCAAATGGTCGGCATCATCAGTTTTAGCAATAGCCCAAGGTTTTTCTTCGTCAATGTATTGGTTGAGGCCGCGGACTTGGTCCCAAATATTGTCGAGCGCGCGGTCAAAGCGACATTGCTCTATCGCCTCGCCAATCGGTTCGTTGTCGTGTTGCGCCAGCGGAATTTCGCCAATCATGCCGTCCAAGTATTTCGTAACCATAGCTGCTGTACGCTGCACGGCGTTGCCTAGCTCATTCGCTAATTCGTTGTTGTAGGCTTTTTCGAAGATATCCCAGTTAAAATCACCGTCGTTGTAGCTGGGGATATGACGCAAAAAGAAATAGCGAAAGGCGTCGGCACCATACTTTTCCACAATGTCCCTTGGGGAAATCACGTTGCCGATGCTCTTGCTCATCTTTTGACCCTCAACATTAATAAAGCCGTGGACATAGAGTTTTTCGGGCAAAGGCAAACCCAGGCTCATAAGCATTGCCGGCCAAATCGCCGCATGGAAACGAATAATATCCTTGCCCACAACCTGCACGTTTGCCGGCCAGAAATTGGTAAAATCTTCGTTTTCCGGGTAGCCTAACACGGTCAGGTAATTCATGAGGGCTTCGAACCACACGTACATCACTTGCGTGTTGTCGCCGGGCACCGGAATACCCCATGCGAGCTTATCTTTAGGCCGTGACACACTAATGTCTTCCAGGCCTTCTTTGAGTGTTGATAGAATCTCGTTACGGCGCGTATCCGGCACAATAACAAAGTCATTAGCTTCGATACGTTCGCGAATAACATCAGTGTAGTTACTCAAACGAAAGAAGTAATTTTCTTCTTCGATGCGGCGGTAGGCCTGTGGATGATCAGCCTTCATGCGGGCAGGATCGGCTTTACTTTCGGGCACAAATTCTTCCTGGCGTACGTCATACCAGCCAATATATTTGGCTTTGTAAATATCTTTTTCGAGGTTCTTCCAAATGACCTGGGCACGCTGCATGTGGCCCTTGTCGGTCGTACGAATAAAGCGGTCGTTACTGATATTCAGTAACGCCTGAAGGTCGCGAAACTTACTGCTGAACTGATCAGTCAAAGCTTGTGGTGTCATGCCCAGCTCAGCGGCTTTTTCGGCAATTTTAAGGCCGTGCTCGTCACTGCCGGTTGAAAAAATAGTTGGCTTGCCTTGTGCTCGCGCTGCTCGCGCCAGCACATCCGCCTGGATAAGCTCCATGGCAAATCCGATGTGCGGTTCACCGTTAACATACGGAATAGAGGTTGTAACGTAGTAGTTCATGTATCTGGTCTACCTATTTATATCTGTAATTAAAGAAGATTGGTCCAACAAAACTAGCCCCGCGGGGGCATGCAGCGCATCATAGCCATCGGTCGGACATAGCTCATATATAGAAAGTATAGCACTTTTGTGAGATATGTGACAGCAGTCTGCGTGGTGGTCATCTGTTTGCTCTACAGACCACGTTCCGTCCCTTACGGGACTGCACTGGGCGGTCACGATCTGTAGAGCAAACAGATGACCGCCCCGTGTGATGTGTGCAATACTAAGCATGAGTGCCCACGTCTTGATCCAAATCTTCAGCCCTGAGAGATCGTTTGGGCAGTTGCGTGGAGATAAGCAGCGCCAATATCGAGGCCCCGACAGTACCGATCATGGCCGTTCGTGCCCCAGCCACAATCGCGTCATTGCGGATGCGTGCAATTTCGCGCGCAATGGCCTGCGGCATTGGCTGCGACGGATCCGCACCTCCAGCCGTGCCCAGACTTTCGGCACTTGCGGCAATACTTGCAGTAATTTGCCCCTTCAACTGCGCCGGAATAACGGTACTTTTTGCGATATCACTTTGCAAGTGTGTTGCCAAAGCAGAAATCAGAATTGCGCCGATGAGCGCCTGCCCCAAGCTGCTGCCAATCTGCCGGAATGTATTGTTCACCCCAGAAGCCTCGCCCGCCTGATTAACCGACACCGCCGATAAAGTTAAATTGGCGAGTTGCGAGAAAGCCAGCCCAAAACCAAAGCCAAACACGCTTAGACCCGGCACAAACGTTGTCGTGGTACTCGTTACCGAAAGCTCCTGATGCAGCAAAACGGCGCCCACAACCGATAGCGCCAAACCCGTTTGTATCAAGTAGCGCGGCGCAACGTTAAACTTGCCGGTCAGCACGCCAGATAGCGGTGATCCGACTAAAATACTGGCCGAGAACGGCAAGATTGCCAGACCGGTATGAAACGCATCCTTGCCCAGTAAACCTTGAAAGAACACCGGCAGCGCAAAAATAAAGCCGAACTGCGCCACAACCACCACCATCGTCACAACCGTACCGACTATAAACTGTCGTTTTCTAAATAATGCCAGCGAAACCAGCGGTACCCTACTCCTATGTTCCAGACTTTGTTGCCGCAGCAAAAACAGCCCCAGAAAAATAAAGCCGAAAATAATCGCGTAGGCTGTAATTGAAATGCCGCCCAGACTGTACTGATGACTAAAGATTTCGTAAGCCATTTTTGCCTTAATCCAGCCGTAGGTCGAAGACTCGATTATGCCGTACACGATGCCGCCCAAGCCAAACGCCGACAAAAGCACACTGAGTATATCCGGCCGGTGCGGGTGCGTTTCTTGGGTTTCGCGAATAATAAACGAGCCGATTAGCAGCACTAACACCACGCCGGGATTGATCAGATAATTCCAACGCCAACTATAATTGGTCGTCAAAAAACCGCCAATAATTGGTCCGATTGTGGCGGCCGCACCCGCCACCGCACCGTAGACTCCAAAGGCAAGCGCTCGATCCCTACCTCTGTACATTGACAAAATTAACGAAGCCGTAGACGGCAACATCATTGCCGCACCCGTAGCTTCAATTACCGACACGCTGACTAGTAACTGCGGCGCCGAATGCACCCGGGAAGCCAGCAATGACCCAACAGCAAACACAATCGCGCCCACCATAAACATACGTTTGCGGCCAAAAATATCGCCCAGCCGGCCACCAGTAATTGTAAAAGCAGCCAATACCAAAGAGTAGCCGGTGATCACCCACTGCACCGCCTTAAGATTAGAGTGCAAATCGCCAATAATACTTTTGATCGACACATTAATAATAGTCGTGTCGAGCACCACAATAAACAGCGCTAAGGCCAATACCGCTAGTGGCAGCCACTTCCGTACGCCAGAAATTTGTTCGGGCATTTACCCCCCTTATGCTACAAACTACTGTTTGTATAGTAGCGCATCACTAACGCCGTGGATAGCACATTAGTATTACGCCACCGACTTTCCTAAACGAAAAAGCCGACCGTGTAGGTCGACTTTTTAGATGGTGGGCGAAGAGGGACTCGAACCCTCAAGGCTGTAAGGCCAGCGGATTTTAAGTCCACCGCGTATACCAATTCCGCCATTCGCCCATGCTAAAAATAAGGAAACTCCGATCGAAACCAAAGCTTCCCTATTATACGAACATTTGCCCCAGAAACTCAAGAGGTAGTTGATTTCGCGCAGGTACTACAGTTTTACAAGATCTTCGATCGGCGTATTTGCGTCCATCGTCAACTTGTCTGGGAACGAATAGTGTTGCTTAGTAGATAAAGGCAAGAACTTGTCGCCAGGCACCGCAACAGCTTCCATCTCGCTATATATAGGCAGATTATTCTTTTCGTCAATGATATAAAAACCTTTGAGGTTCGTGCCGTTTGCTGGATCAAGGATGCGATCAAACAGCGTAAAGTCCATGTTAATACCACCGATTTTACCAGTTGTGCCATCGCGCTGGGCGTAGAACAGGTAGTCGGTCGTAAGTTGTGTGGGGCCGTGCTTGCCTAGAGTGAAGCTGATCTTTCGCCCGGCCCGACCATTGTAAGTTGCCTGGCCTTCATCCTTAAGATCAAACAATCCTGTGCTTTTTAGGTAGTTCAACCAGCTAGTGGCCTGAGCATTACTGAAGCCGATAGGGATCACGCCGTCACTTAATTTGCCGTGACGCAACCCTGAGGTATACACACATGGCCCGTATTTGTCATACTGTGAAGGTGGCGTTGGCTTTGCACCGCTCTGATTTAAAGCTTGTTCGGCGGCGGCGAAGCTATCAAACAAATATCTACCAATTTTATACTCTTGGCCATTTACGCAGCGACCATTACCAGGAAAATCCGGATCGCCCGACACAAATGCCGTACTGTATTGTTTGGTTTTGGTATTAAACTCGGATAATGATTCGACAAGCAGATCAATCTTACCGGCGTCCTTATCTGCTTGGGATTGATAGGAAACATCGTAATGCGCAAAATGTACCTGCGTTTTTTGCGCCGTGTTAAATAACATCGAGTAGAAAAGTTTAGCCGCCGGCGTGGTGGTACTCGGCGTTTTATCAAAATACAGCGTTAGGCCAAAAAGCCCTCCGAAAAACAAAAGAGCCAGTATGCCCGAAGCAATAAAAATCTTGACAAGTATTGATAAGCCCTTCTTCTCGGGTGGTCGCGCAGTAAATGAGGACGCAGCCTGCGTACCAGATTGCGTTGACCCGGTGTTACTCGGGTGTTGCATATTTTCTGGTTGCATAACTTCGTCCTCCTATAATAATCAACTGGAGGCACCGACCGGATTTGAACCGGTGTACAAGGTTTTGCAGACCTCTGCGTAACCACTCCGCCACGGCGCCATGTCCACTATTGTACCTAAGGAAGTTAATTTTCGCTACTAGTATTAGCTCGGCGGTTTCTGCCGAGGTCAGTATTGTTAAACAACTCTATCAGAAAACTCCCCGCCCTCAGCCTAGCCGCCACGCCTAACCTTTCCGCTCTTTCTTGTGTATCAGGTAGGACCTTGCCGAAGCCCAATGTCATCTCTGAAACATTGCCAGACTCAGTGACCGTCACCCACCGCGCTTGTTGCGGCAAGTCAGGACTAACAGTTACACCGAGCGCCAAAGACCCTTCAACACAGAAGGGGTGCACGAAATAGAGGTGCTGCACAGTGTCGTCATTGTGAGGTGATTCTTCGGCCGACTCGGCACTCATCCAGTTATTATTAGCAGGACCGTAAGTTGCTATATAAGACTCATCAATAGCCATATAAAGTATGTCCGTAACCCTAAGCTGAGCGCGAAGGCATAAAAATACGTAGCAACACGCCGCCGATTGCAGCATACACCAGTAATGCAATGAGCGATGCCGGTTCGAAAATACTGTGCACGACCGCCCCGCTGTGCACTAGACTCGTCGAAGTGGTCGTACCATTACCTAAAATACCGTAAAAAGGCGCAACAAATGGGCTACTGACATCGTAAATCCAGCTCACAAAAGGGGCCAAGGGATTGGCTCCTAAAATAAGAAAGAGAAAACGAAGTCCGACAATCAACTCGATCGCACCAAAAATAAATGAAATTATACCCGCCATGTATGTTCCTTATATATTGTTTATACTGTTAATTATACCATCTTTTAATGATGCGTTGCTACGCTGCGTCATTGAGAATCCTCACGACATCCGTACGTTGTGGATGGCTAAAGACGATCGCCCCGTTAGCCTGTCCCTGCCGTTCGGTAGGGCTCCATAGTACTTTGACGCCCGATGTTACTTGAGCAAGATTAGGGTTTTTGTTGAGAGCCAATATCGCAGCCATTTCTGCTGGTGATGCATCGCCAATGTGCAATGATTGATCGATAATTCCTAATAGTGGCTCGATTGGACGGCCATAACCCTGCAGAACGTCAACATTAAATCTCGAGGCAGTGGGTCGCAGAATAGTTTCATACGCCTCATGCATAACACTTGCGTGCTTGATGGCTATGTGAAAATCCGGATCGTGGGTTGTTCCTAGCAATTCATTATAACCTCCGCGTACCATGGTAAGCGTATTTCCGCCATACATAGCTTTGCCGTCTATATAGGTGGTCTGCTGATCGCCATAATAACTGTAGCGCTTTCCGGCCAGGTACAATTGTCCTACGCTTAAGGTATTTGGCTCTTTTAGGTTAGGCTCCAAAACCACACCGTTGGCTGCAAGCCGCTCCAAGGCAGAACCATCAGACAGGAGAGACGAAAGTTCGTCACTATCATTTAGTATGACATGGCTGTTTTCTCCGCGCTGTGAAGGATCTTTGTAGCGCACTGCATAACCTTGCTGTCGAAGGTGATCAAAGCCCGCCAGGGCATCTGCTTCCGAAAAAGCCGTAAAGCCGCGTAGCACCACCTTGCTTATCGCATTTGCAAATGCCTCTGAATAGCCGTCACTCCTTGTAGCGCCGCCATCTACGAGCCTGTGCAACATCGCCTTGCTGCTATGCAAAGGATGATTAAGCACACTCCCGAATAAGTCATCTTCGCTGGTGATGCCCAAATTTGTAGCCTCTTCTCTTGTCAAAGGCTTATCGGGTACAAAATATCTTTTGGCATATATGTCACCCCCCGCTTGCTGGACCTGACCACCTATAATTGCAGCGATATTTGCAGCGACCGCCTGATTGCGTAAAGAGACAAAATCAGGATCAAACTCCCCAGGTGGCGACATCTCGTCTACAAGAGAATGGGAATATACAACTACCTCGCGAAGATCGGACATGACTGGCCTCTTTCATTACGCATAAAACATAAAGGTAAACTAATTTGCCCGTGGTTTCAAGCAAAAAAACGGCTTTTTTGCTTAACCTTACAGCACTTTCTAAGCATGGGATACATATAAAGCCTACGTCACTCTATTAAGCGCGTAAAACTCTGCGCTTCGGCGCAAATCCGGATAATACGTATGGTCGCCGTGGGCGCCAGGCAAACAAATAAATCGCATCTTCGAAATGAATGCCTCGTGAGCTAAAGCGCCGGTAGCGAGCAAAAATTTCTCGATGTCACTGTGCGGATGGGAATAATGCAGATCCTGCAAAGGCATATGGTATGTCGTCAACATATCGGGTTGGCGGTCAATAGCATAGGCCGTATCTTCGGCGGCAGGATGATGCACAGCACCTTTCGGTCCATGACTAAACGTCATCATATCATTCCATAACTTCCCAAGTCCAAAAGTTTTGGGTTTTGCATACAGCTGCGATTGTACCTCGTAGATATTACTCAATATCTTTCGAGCTTCGTCTGTCATAGTGTCCGTTAGCTTCCACGGGTCGTTTGACGTGCGGGCATAACGGCGCTTCTGCCATTCGTCAGCCGCGATTAGCCCCAGTCCCCAAAGTAATCTTGTAGGATGGTTAGCCAAGTTAGGGCGACTCTTGAAGTAGGCATGAGTCATTTGATCTCTTGGTAAGGCATGCGCAAAGGCCGTTCCGTAGGCGCCGCCAGCGGAATTTGTCGAAATACGAGTAGCAATATAGCCCGCAGCCTGTAGTGTCCGCGCAAGCGCCTCCATAGTTGGCAATACTTCTCCATTTTTGCCGATAATGCGCCCTGTTTCTCGTATATACTTTCGTTCTCCAGGAGTCCAGTAGCTTGAATAGCCATTGCCAAAACTTGCCACATATACGCGAGCGCGAGCATCGTGCGCCGCAGCATTCTGCGCAAATTCCACGGCATTGCCCGGGTTGCCGCTGATGCTTGAAGTAAAGGTCGAAAACTCAACGTCGACTTCTTGCTCCGTGCCGTGTTCGGTATTAATCGTGGCGACTTCAAATTGTTGCTCAGATTTCGGGTCCTTCAGTACACGCCAATTCTGTCTGACTGCCTCTAAGTTTTGAATGTACACTTCTTCAGGAATAGAAATACGCGGCAACATTGCTTGCTCATTCACCAGAGTATCACCGTCTAGCCTCACGCACTCTACGGGATATTCATTCCTATTGCCGAAGGTATACATTTCAGACGGGGCGTACATATTTTCTCCAACTGTGCTGTTATGAATTAAGCGCGGTAGACTAAAGCGCTTCTTACTTGGTAGGATAGCATACGTTGGACGCACCGAAAAAGCGTCATTCAGGAGGTATAGATTGCAATACTCCATTAAAGTTATATAATTATTTTCTATGACTTCTCCGTTTAGTAAAAAAGCAGACGAATTACGGCAGAACGACCTGCCCTCGGCACCAAACTGGCTGCTCGAAAGACGAGCATCGTTTCAGGAACATGCCCGAAGTATTGAGACCGGCATTAGCGCACTACAAACCATGGGCGCAGTGCTATTGCAAGGCAGAATATCTACCGACCTGCATATCGAACATAGTGAGCTGGACGCAACAAACACCCGAGCATCAGAAGCGCTTGGATATGTTTCGTGCCATATTGTTCCTTCTTTGCACAAAGGCATACCGCGTAATCTTCCGAAAGGACGAGGCTTTTCTTGGACGCCGGACGTCGCCCTGGGACTTACCTTTACCTTGAATGATAAGTATAACTACAAATCTGGAAAACCAGAACCGACGGGCGACGTTCGCCTTATGATGCACGCCCGCACCTGGGGGATGTTACGGCTCAGTGAAATTGAAAGCATCAAGGACCTAGATAGTCAACGTTTCTTTACAAGTTACAGCGACCAAGGCTATAGCCGTAGAGGCACATCCGTTACCGGCATATGCAAAAGAGGTCAAGAACTGACAGAGCTACAAGCCGAAACTGTGCTTGCCCCGCTCGCTTCACACGTTATCAACTACTTTGACATTATTAACCGCCCGGATTTAGCCCAGTATCAAGAGCCTGGCAACTTTACCACTCGATAACTCTAAGACTAGTAGGGATCTATCTTGTTAATTTCATGGCGTAATAATGTCAAGAAACGCGGATTATCCTTAGGTTCCGTCTTGGCCTTTTCAAGCAATGCAGCCTCTTCTTCGGGTCGGCTTAGCTGCCGGGACACCCACGAAGCTTCCTTGAATCTGCACATAGCTATGCATGTTTCAAGATATTCACGCCCTATCTCGGGATCGTGCACTTGCGAAGCTTGCAACGGTTCATACGCATTACTTTCTCCCAAAAAGAATAATTGGTGTAGCTGCAGTCGTCTTTTCTCCAGTCTGCGAGTTTCTTTTACGAAGGTCGTATATTCATCAGGATTAAAGCTAAAATTACTCTGCCACAGTTGCGTGCTTAGTTGACCTTCTAGTGGCTTAAAACGGCTGGCAACATTCATGCTTTGCAAGTCACGAGGGGTTAATAGCACCCGCCCTCCCTGAGCCGCACCCATGCTGGCGACCATACCGACCCACGAAATGGCGTGATGCAAACCTCGCCGGTATGCGGCTAGTGACTCTGTTACATTTCCATTCGCAAGCTCTTCGTGGCTCAACCTAGAATAGGCCGCTTCTTTTGCTAATGCAGGCCCGTATCCCTCACCATGAAAATGCAAACCCGCACGCAAATCATCGTTAGTCAAGAACGCCGCACCAATGATCTGAGGCATAACATCTAGAGCAGTTATCTCGCTTATGGGAACAGTTTCACCAGTGCCCCTGGAAAGTAGCTCCTGGGACATTTGTACTTGGAAAAGTTCTCGGTGATGTTCTGGTTCTGTCATTTTTCGGCGAAAAACCCTGGGTGATACTGGCGCATATGCTTGTTATAGGCTTCGCTAAGCAAGGTGTATATGTCTATGTGTTCCTTATGTACAAAGGTCAAGATATTAAAGCCGCTAGCATAGACTTCTTCATATTTGCCTTCTTGCAGCAACTGAGCAACCTCTTCTGGAACTTCAACGTTGGTGATTTCTTTGGCTGCTTCATTAATGCTAAATGCCAACCATAGATGCCCGTAATGTTCAGCATCAGCGGTACTGCCTATTACAAAATGGGGCCGGGCTTCGGTCTGTATTTCTGCAATTGGATAGGTTGGCTGAAACAGCTCCAATCGTTTGGTTAGGAGTGCCTGGCGCTTGTGGGCGATTTCCAGTACTCGTTCAGCTTGACTGTCAAAATAGTGGGGCAGCATTTCGCCCGAAGTGCTCGAAGTATTGGCTACGGCGACCGTTGGCTCAGCAGAAGGAGGCGTGCTTTCGCCAGCCAACAGCGCCAGCTTAACACTCGCATTGCCGAGTGCCCGGCGTTGAGCTATTTCTGTTTGCGCGACTCTCGCATTTTCAATCGCCAATTGCACAGTATCGGCATGTCCGAGTGCGGCCGCGTAGCCTTCATGTTCGGGCAAACCAAGCAATTTGCCCCTTTCTCGTTCTTCGGTTGCCCAGACACGGTCTTCATCAAGCAGTGTCTCATCATATGCCGCCCGCAGCTCTTCTTTATCACTGTCTTCGGCTGCTTCGAACAAACGGCCAAACAGTGTTTGTTGCTTAGGGTCATACCCTAGCATAGTAGTCGCCTGCCGTCTTTGATCGGCAAAAAATCCTTCAATTTCCTCTGGAGTTTTGGCTGCCATGCAGGCACGAAAATAGTCATCTCTAAACATCACAGGCGTACCATCGGTACTTATCGGGCCCTCCCAAGTCGTCAAAATCTGATCGTACGTACCCCGCTTACTGTCGTCCAACAAGATGCCTTTCGCCCGTGCAAGCAGACGCGTCATGGCCTCACCCTTTTGTATAAATTCGGGGGCAAGTCCTTGCAATCTATCTGGGTGAAATTCTTTTAAACGAGCCTTGAACGCCGAATCAATAACTTCTCTTTCGGCATCCTGTCCCACACCGGCAACATCGTAGAAATTAATAATGTAATCAAGTCCTTCTTGGGGTGAGTAACTCATACGCTATGTCCGTTATGTAATGATCTGCTGAGTATACCGGCGGCCGGCAAGAAAATAAAGCACTCCATGCATTACAGATTCGAGGTATACGAAACGTTGTGTGCGTCCAAACGCTTCTTTAGTCGCGGCGTATGGAACAAACCTGAAGCAAATAAAAGCCCGGGTTTGTCGTCATCTGCCCGCCTTGCTTTGTTGGCCGTCAGGTCTATGGCAGCATCACCGATCCGAGCGAGCATTTTAGTATTCCTGTAGTATGATCGAAGTTCATCGTGCTGGTCTTCGGGAGCTAGGTTGGGCAGCAATTTTTTGAGCATCTCCCAATCTTCCAAGGAAATCTCAGCTCTATATAAGGGAATACCTTTAAGTAATACATGCGTAGCGACATATGCCAAATTATTAATAAGGCGCTCCGCACGCCAAACTTCGATAGTTTCTGCAATGTCATTACGCAGCTCGAGTGACATATCAGAAACCGGCACATCCGGTAGCTTGGCGGACAGTATGCTTGCGATTCTTAATTCGTCGACTGCAAGCGATTTAAAGCCAGTGGGTTCAACGGCCATTGCGTCACCGCGTTCGATCCTAAGTTCGTTGGCGGCTTCCAGTAAAAGATCGTAATCTTCATCATTGCAGCCAGTTACGCGATGTATGCCATCAATTTCTTGAGGATCACCGTGCGCTACGCCCATCAGCCGTAGATTAACTTGCTCGAGGGCTTCGAGCCTCTCAGTCGTAAATGCCGGGTCATGGTTCATGCTAATCTCCTATAATCGTATGTTGCCGTAATTACTTGATCGCTTCTTTTTTCTCCGTAACCTTATTCTAAAAAAATAACTCATTAAACTTTGTCAGATATATGACTGACGAGCTGCTGTCGCGTCCCTACAGTCCGTAAGGTGAATGAATGTACGCCTTCCATATCTGAGACATTTGCGCTAGAAGCGGCGTTCACCGCCAATCAATTACTTGATCAGGCCAAAGAAGCGGAGCATGTTAGTGAAGCTATTGAGCTAGCACGACAATCTGGGCTATTGCAAGAAATGGCAGGCGTGGTGTTTGCGCCGCCAGAGTCGATCGATACGAGCACGCCGGATCGTATAACTGAGGCGTCACAAATAACAGCGGAGATGCCCATTAGCGAATACCTGCACACCCTTGAAGGTATGCCATTTACGAAACATATTCGCTATAAACTGATCAATGCCCTTGAGCGCGAAGGCCTCGTATCGCTGCTCGACGTTTTAGCTGCTGGCCGTGAGAGATTCGATGCAATAGATCGAATAGGCGGCAAATCCAAGGAACTTGTTTGCCATCTTATGGTCAAAATCAATGTACTGGGTAATCTTTCGCTCTTCTGGCCGAATACGCTTAATGGCGCATATGCTGCGCAACTTTACGAGGATTTTAATCACGTTCCGGGCGGCCTGATTGATGCTGTATTTCGAGATTACTCTCTGGAAGAGTTATTACAACTCACCACAGATACTTTTGAAAAAGTAATAGACGATGCACTCATATCTGGCATGTATCCTGAAAAAGTCGTGCAGTATAAGAAGTTGGCAGATTTTCGCTCAATCAGCGAAAGCTTGAGTCATAAACTTCGTACATTTACGAACGAGTTTACCGATGCCAAAAATGACTAGACATCTCCTAGCAATACCCGAAGTGCGACCAGTTGAGCGTGACGCTCCTGGTTGTCACTATGATTTTCGATATCGTAGATATTTTCATCGTGTGCGGAACTATCCCGCGACTTTAGTTCGTATCTATCCAACGATCTGGCAAGGTTTTCGATATCTCTCTCTATTTCATTCCGGAATAGCTGTATGACCGTATCGGCATCTGCCTTTGGAAATGCTGCAATCGTTTCCTGCAGGAGCGCCACTTTTTCTTCGGCAGAAATCAACTTATGGGAGATGGTGGTATGACAAAGATTTGCTACCGCCTCATCGTGCGTAAACGCCGCTTCGTGCTTGCGGCGGATAACTTCCCGGGTCAATCTGCTTATATGATTCAGGCTTGCTGCTTGCGTAAACTTTTCTAAATCCTCGTGAAAGGTCACGCCGCTTGTCCACATTGCATCTACCGCGCCCGTTATAATGGAGTTGTCCTGTATGCATTTGACGCGTTTTAATCGGTCATTAATTGTTTCTTGCGGCTGCTCTATAAGAGAAATGTTGAACGCTGAACTCTTTATTACTTCGCCAAAACGCTGCTCATCAGCTACCAACCTACCGTCGGGGGCTAGCGATATGCAGCCGAGTAGCCTCTCGATAACATACGAGCCGCCGCCATATTCCTGTGCCGGAGCGCCAATAATACTCGACAACATCCCTTCCACTCTACCAATATTAAGCGCATCGATGCTTCCGGAAATAAAGCGGCCATCAACCACATTACTTTCTTGCAGCGCTCGTAATAAATATAGATCGCGCACTTTATCATAGCCTTCGCCAGGCACAAATAAATGTTGCCGTTCTTTACTTACAAAACCGGTATCCAGCGCCGGGTCAGTAACCCCGTGCGCAAATCCAGACAGCAAGACTAACGCGCCAAGCACATGTTTTTCCGCGCCCACACCTCGACGTTGTTCAAAGCGACCGGGGACTACGCGCAACGTGCCGCCGCGCTCGGGTGCGGCCTTAATTTGCAATTCTCTGTTTTTTGAGGAAGTAAAAGTGGTTGCTGGATGCAATGCGGCCATACCGTCACGTAACCCGAGCAACATACCGGCCGTGGCTTTGCGGGCAATCTCTTGGCCCTCAGGGTTGTCGAGCGAATGCAGCGGCCGCAAGTTGCCTATGTCATCCCGCGTCCATACGCTAAAATTGGTTTGATCATTGCTGTAATGAAACTGTGCCCCGAATGCATTGCATGTTTCTTCCGCCACCGATATAGCACGCCGGATTCGCTCCATTGCAATTGTCGGCTTCGCAGCTTGCGTACGCATCTCAAAACTGCCAGGATTGTCGTAATAACCCGTTTGATACAAACCGTTACCAAAAACAAATTCTAATGTTGTTTCGGGCGAATCTTCGGCCCGGAGATACATTGCAGTATTTGGCGCGTCCAGTGTTGGCACAGAAAGCCGGCGATATATATGGTAAGTAATCAGTTCCGGCGTCGTAAGATGAGGTATCTGCTGCAACCAATCAGCCTTACGCTGTGCTTGTGCTTCATCTTTTGGGGCCAGAAGCGAAAGTTCAGAAGCGATCATTGTGCGAGAAGACTCCAGGGCAGCAACCTGCTCTTCGTTCGGCTTGTTCATATATAACCTAAAGTCGATTTCGGTACCGATTAAGCAATACGCGGGCATACCTAATATATCGCCAGACTCATAGGCCTGTTCTAATTGAGCAAGTTCATTTTGAACCGTCCAGCCCACCTCGCCGCCGGCTAGTCTACTGTCACGTTCTGTCACGAATGATAACTATATAACTTTATTGAGTATATTACAATAGCCAGAGGGGTCAAAATGAGCGTGCAAAATCCTACGAAGAATGTTCCGAACGTCGTCGGAACGGAAAACGTCTTTTTGGAGGTAGCGGAGGTGGGAGAGCGGCAGAGATACCTGCAAGCGCCAGCTTAAATTCTTCGATCATATCCAAGGTAAGCCGATCAGTAGCCTCAATGGTTCTCATTTTTTGCGACATGCGGTCCACGGGACCAAAACTTGGCGCATCCTCGCCAAAGGTCGAAAAACCCTGCCCCTCACCTTTCAATACTGGCATGACTTTACCGAAATTGGCATTTGCCGTAATAGTAAAGACTCCGATATCCCCGCCTCGTCGTACAAGACCAACTCGATAATTATCCATCGGCGGCTCATGACAAAAACGGGTGGCATCAAGGTTCAGTTGCTCGGACAAAACCGCCTTATCCACAGACATCTCACCGAGTGGCGTTTGGCTCTTTGTGGATAACTCTTTAATTTCGGCAGCAGAAGCGTCGCTATCTGACACTTCTGTCCCCATATGATAATGGGCGCTGTCATAGCTCAGTCCAAATAGATAGTAAGAAGCAAGCGGGCGAGGAACGGCCTGTTTATTTGATCTACGGGTGAAGAATGCCCCGACTGGCGACCATTTTCGCGGTGAAACCGTAAAATGAAGCAGCTGAGACGCCATAACCATGGTGGGATCTTGGGGGTGAAGCCGAATCTCGTAAGGATCGGTTAAATGTACCATATCGACGTTGCCTGCGGGGGCAATTTGAGACAAATCATCATCGATCCTAAATTTATTTTCGGCTATCGCCCGAGCAATTATTGGCTCGGTATCGAGAGGAGTTAACTGAAGCATTGCACCATCAACCTCGTCAAGAATATGATGTAACTCTGTTAATCTAGCGTCTCTATCCCGATTAATACTGTCAAAATGGCCACCCAAGTGTGAGTCAAGTCTCATATAAATCCTTCTCTGAATTAACTGAATTATGCCATGAAAAACGAATGATTGTAAATGTCATCTAGTAGCTTGCAATTATATACATGGCCCGCGGCGACAACGCCTGGTCGAAATGTATGGGCAAAAGGGTCTGCTGGATTTACATACTCTTGATATCAGTTAAAGTTCAAAGTATAGCACTATTTAAAAATCAACAGGCACGAATGCTATACAGTATATCCGTGGCGCAACTAGCATAAAATGGGTCAGACCAGCCAGGGGCTTGCCGCCACTGATATAATATGTACATGAAGAAGTTTCTACCCTGCATTATGCTGTTTGCAGTCATCACTATAATTTTTGGCACCATTTACACTATAGGCCAGCAAACAATCCGTTTGTCGGCAAACATGCCGCAGATTCAAATGGCGGAAGATGCCGCATCGGCTCTTATTAATGGCGCTCAACCTGGCTCCGTGTTGCCTCAGAACAAAAAAGTAGACATCGGCAGCAGTTCGGCGGGTTTTGTGATTGTCTACAATACATTAGGAAAAGTCGTGGCTGGCTCCGGTGAAGTAGATGGCGGAATACCAACGATCCCCTTGGGCGTACTGCAAAACACTCCGGCCAGCGGCTATCACGCGGTAACATGGATGCCTAGCTCGAGCGTAAGAATTGCCAGCGTCGAGGTACAAGCAAAGGATTATTACGTATTAGCAGGCAGGTCGTTAACCGAACCGGAAAAACTGATTGATACCATCGGTAAGCTAACGCTTTTTGGTTACGTTTTGGCCTTAGCCTGCGTAGTCATTGGTACGGTTATATGGAAAAAGCAGAAAAGTACCACCCAAAAAATCGCCCATAAAAAGAAGTGAGATGAAAGTAATTGCTAAATGATTTCGTTCATTAACCCCGGTGGCGCCACGTAAGGCGCAACTTCGCCGTCTACAACCAAGACACTAAGATGAAGCGGCTTAGTAGCGCCCTCCTTAAGTCCTCCGTTCATGGCGATATCGCCAATTACCCGGTGCATGCCTCGCGCAGAATTGCCTTCGCCAATGACATGTAATTCCTCGTTACTGTAGCGGGCGGCCAAGCCGTCCTGCGAAAAAGCAACGTTTGGCTTATCACCTTCAAAAATAACCCGCAGCGGCGGTTCAATCGGAATTTCTGTATTGTTTGGACCGACAAAAGAATTAACTGTCATGTAGGTGCTTCCGTCCGGCGACATACCGCACGAGTGCACCCTATTTAAGTAACTAGCCATACTGTAACCTCAAACTTTAAAACTAGAGTTATTATACCACTAGATCGCTATTTTTGAAAGTCCACGGAGACGATGAATAGAATTAGCAACTTGCCAATCCCACGAGCACCCGTATCATGACGCGTGCCATTTGATCTTGCCGAGAAAGCGTGCCACCCGGTCTGTTGGCTGTTAATTCGATGTGAGGATTTTGCATATTCTGGACGATGCCCATTTCTGCTAACTTTGAGCTCACGGTGTGTTTGTCGAAGCCGCCATCTGCATTATAGGCCGCAAGTACCGCTTCTTTAGGGAACCTTACTGCTTCTGAGGCAGGAGAAATATGCACTACTACGGGATAGCCGGGAATGCGAACCGCCGCAACGGCTCTGTCTTCATAGTCTGCATCTGGATTAAAGGTAGTGGATAGGTCCGCACCCTCGGTAAACTGAACCGTTCCCTGCACAGCCTCGCCCGGCATGATTGGCGCGTCTTGCTGTGGCACTTTGAATAGTCCGTTTTCGATGGAAAACCAGGCAGCTCCAGACTCGCCTAGTACAACCTCTTCTCTTATTTGCATCCCATTATGTAAGCGGTTGAGAGCACCGTCGATTGCTGCTTGGCCAAGCGGCTGCTCGGCAACATCCGAAGCAGATTTGACGCCAAACACATCAAAATATTCACCCGGACGCACAATATGTAAAACATCTTTTACGGTGCCGGTTTTTATTGGACTGAGCGAAGGGACGCGAACATCGGCAGGAATATCTAGTGACGCGATTTTGTGGAGATCTGTTTCTGCTACTTGCAGATCGTTAAAAAGACGATCAATATCTATGGTTGGATATTCGTGAGTCATACGTCATGCATAATACACCTCTTGCCCTGTAGAGAATGTTAAGAATTACGCTATAAGGTAGATACCGTCCGCAGCAATGTTATATAGAATCTACCGGGTATATTTGAAATCTAACGTTGCTCTGTTGTAAAAGCCCGGCCACTGGTAGCGTATGCTGAGGGCAATGTAGGAACAGAAGATCTGGCTCCTCACCCTTGGCAATTTCTGCTGGCTGAGACTCTACCATATCAATGGCAATATCGCCGAGACAGGCAAGCATTTCGTTATGTCTATAGTAAAGCCCCATTTCTGTGCGAGCATCTTCGTCCGGAGTCAGGTACGGTAACCGATCTACAACTTCCTTATAGTCGGCCCGCGAAGCCTCGGCACGATACACCGGAATCGGAGTCTCATGTAATAGTGCGAGGGCAGCACCATATACAAAATTGTTAATACGGAACGTTTCTCGGGCATCTCTAAAAACTCCGCCAACATCCAATCGTATATTGCGGGGTATATCCCTAGAGACACCTTTTGGGACATTGAAAGAAACAAGATCTTCAAGCGTGTGATACTCCGCCCGATCCAGTACGAAGCCCGTAGGCTCTATCGCTAGTGCGCCCGCGCCGCCTCGCCGGAGTAGTTTTTTAACAGCATGCTCGACAACACCGTAGTGATTGTCGGTAATTCCCTGCACTGGCGTCGGCCGGCCATCTGGTTCGTAGGTCCCATGATCGACCCCCAAAAGTTGTAAATTGACAGTCTTAAGCGCTTCAACACGCTGGGCGGTAAGGGCGGGACTTTTGCTTGCAGGTAATCGATTTTTCATATTTTCATTGTAGCATAAGCATGATTATCGCCCTCTAACCACCTATTTTCTGAATACTGCCGATAACGTTTGGACTGTCGGTGTGGGACCAGGACCAGTTATGACATCAAAATACTGAGCCGCATTGGTATCGAAACCAGCCGCGCCGGCCATTGTTACCATGGCCTCAGCGGGCACTATATTGGAATTTTTGGTATCGTTTCCAGCAGCTTTAGGCGCTCGTATTAACAACGAACCACCTGGATTCAATAGCGTATAGGCATTGGCTATGCCCCTTTCTACCTCTGCAAAGCCAGCCGTATAAATGCCCGACGCCAATACGACATCGGCCATAGCAGCCTTACCTGTGTGCGCCGTTTGAACGGCAATTATCGTATCCGTAGCCGAAGCCATGCCATCCTCACGGCCAATGTATCCACGTCCCAGAACTTTATTCTTAAAAAATTCCCTGCTCGAGCATGCCATCCAATATTCCATAAGAAACTCGTTAATAAACGGGCCTTTGGCAAGGGCAAAATAGGCGTAAGGCACACGTTCCGCGTTAAAATCCATTATTTGGCGCTTAACATGAAACCTGCCCTGCAAACCAGGGCCATAGTCAATAACTGTTGCGGGGCGTTCGGTCAAAGGAACAGTATGCTCGTCAAAAGTTAGCGTTGCTTGCACCGGATCAATAGCCGCCATATGCTTCGCGGGCAGCGAGATTCTTTTTTCTATAACGTCTTGCGTAAATATGTATGCCGCCATACGAATTAATCTGTCAGCTTGAAGCGATACATCTTTGTCATTACCGTTGAGTGCCTCCCGCAGACGCTCTCCGAATGTTCCTTCGGCATAGTTTGTAACGCCAAAATGCTCAATGCCCACAGCATCAGTCTCGGGCGCATGCATACTCATGACCTCCCCGTCGCAAAAAGTTACTGCTATGCCTGGCATCAAACGCCTTCTAATATTTTCGGGGGTAAGGTAGTCCATCGGCAAGCCCGTTGCCTCACAGATAAGTGGCATGTCAACATCCCGTGATCCTGCGGAAGCTCTTGTTGTATCGTTCTCCATCAGTCCGACTTTCTTTTACAATTAATACAATGACCTGGGATTTAGAAGTAAACTTCAGGCAATGATGAACCGGCTACGATCGTATTATAGATTACCATTTCTTCGTCACGTTGATAAGCTTCAAATCTATTCCAATGATTAAAGTACAAGCCACCCTCGGTTATAGCCGCTTCGATAGCCTTCTGTGGCCAATAATATTCAGTAAAAGCCTGTCCAAGGGTGTTCGAGTAAAACGTACGCTCCGCCTCTTGATTCTCTTGCCGTGCAATGTAGGTGGCTATAAGCAGGTTAGGCCTAGTGGCTTTAATAAGGGCCGTCATAACATTTGGCAGATCGGCAACAAATTCGAGTGAACCTATGGCAGTTACCAGGTCAAATCGCTCGATAGCCCTTGCCGCGTAGTCTTCGGCCGTCGCATGAACCGTTTCAACATCTGGCAGTTTGCTTCGCAACCGATCAAGCATACGGCCAGAAGCATCAACCGCAACTATCCGGCCCGGATTAGCAAACTGCTTTATTGCCTCGATAGTCTGTCCGGTCCCTGCGCCAACATCAAGCACGGACCGAGGATTAGTCATCTCGTAATGAGCAAGCGCGGGCTGCACGACACGGTTGGCATGCCAGCCCTCCCTAGTAATATCGTCGTATAAATGCGCTATTGCATCGTTATAGGACCCAATGTCAGGCCGGGGGGATTCGCGGTTGTGTGCCATGCACTTTATGCTAACACAGACCAAAATGTAATCTGTTAACTACTTTACAACGGATAGCACAAGTTACATTTATGACCTAACTGCATAGCCTCACGCCTTTACAAAATCTCGTCTGCTATAACTTTTCGCAGAACCTTCTTGAGCATAGCCAGTACCGGCTTGGGAGACAGATAATTCGGATACCATAGGTGCATCATACGAGAATCTACCGGGACGATTTCGCTTTCTATGACTCGGCTCGTTTCACATACTGCCAGCGGAAGTCCTAGTTGCTCGCAACGCGTAAGAGCAGTCAGTATCGGCACGGGCGATACTGACTTAAAGTTAGCCCAAGCTCGTTGGATGGGTTCCGGAACTCTATTAATCGCAGCACTGCCAATAGATGAATCCAGTATCGCCTGTCGAACAGCCATCGTGTTATCGACGATATCAAACTTTGAGGCATTATTCTCGGACCCCGTCCAGTTAATAGTCTCAAAGTTACCTTGATGGTCCGGACTACCCCCGGGCCAATGAAGCGTCAATGCTTCTGTGGCCATACGTATGTCAGGGTCAAGTACATCTGTAAAACCAGGATAGTCTGTGCTTAGTACGATGTTGTTATAAAAATTTCGTCGTATGGAAGAATGCTGTCGTAGTTCTTCTGCGACCCTGTAGGCCGTTGGATATTCTGCGGGCGTCATCATAAAACGACGATATCGTATAGTTAATCTCTTTACAAGGCATTTAATTTACTGCACTGGTTGATACGCGATCTATCGACTATTTTTCGCAGTACGCAGTACGGAATTCTATACTTGTTATGGATAACATTTTATGGTATAGCGGCATGCGTCGTTAAACAAAGCCGATTACCGCACCGAGTCTTTTGTGGCAAATGACCATATCCAATTCAGGTCTCTTTTGTCTGGGCCGAAACGTTCTCTTTCGTTAAGTTTGTGGCTTTCTTTTATTACAAAACCTGCTTTGTGCAGTGCATCGTTCAACTCAGTATCTTTCTTGAAGTTGTAGAAACGGGCCAATTCACTGCTAAATGTATCGACCACCTCGCGCGAACCTTCACCTTCCTTGAACGATACGGCCACAATCCCCTCCGGAGCCAAGACCCGGTAGATTTCTTCTAAAGCCCTAGCTAGGTCATCGTCATTTAAATGAAGCAGCACGGCGTTGCACCAAATACCGCCAAGCTATTATCCGGGAAGTCCAATTTTCTGATATCCATGTGTTTAAATTCGAGATCTGGATGCAGCGACTTTGCTTTACGTAGCAGTTCTGCCGATAAGTCGATGCTTACTGTTTTATAACCCATCTTAGTGAGTATCTCTGCGTCCCTGCCAGAACCCGAACCCACATCCAGAATCGGCAGCGACTGATCCGACAGATATTTCAGCATTATTTCTAGCTCCGGGCGATTAATCATTTCGCCTGTAGCTGAAGCGTATTTATCGGGTGCGTTATCGTAAGCCTGAATAGTTTTGGCAATGTAATCGTTGTCTAACATGCGACCTCTTTCATCTGTAAATAGTAGCATACGATCATCTCGGCTATACTGAATATTGTCAGTCAATAGTATGTAATAGTGAACGGGGACACATGTATGGAAACCGGAATACCTGCACTGGAAAATATGTCTGATGACAGCATGCTTACCTACGCCGTGTTGTTTGGCCGGCAAGCACGAAGAAACGATCCTTACGCGCTTGGCGCTCAAATAACGGATTTGGCCGTTAGAGGTCATCTTTCTATCCACGAGTCCGAGCACGATATACATAATCCTGTATTGCACATTGGCCCGGACACCGGCTTACTGAAAGAAGAAGAGGTATTTATGCAATTGCTCCGGCAAAACTGCCCGCCGGACAACGACAATCGTGTAACTCTTGGCGCAATTATAAACAGCGAGCATTTTACGGCTGGCGTGAAGGTCTTATGGCAGCGAGTGGTCATGATGCATCACGTCGATCACAACCAAGATCGTCCTTTATACGAAGCGGATCCGACTCAGTTGAATAAGTGGATGCAATTCAAACGCATGACTAGCTGGCTGCGAGCTATCGGGTCGGTGTATGCCGACCCCGGTTGGCAAGGTCCTGTCGGTGGACTCGCCGAGGTACAGAAAGGGCATGAACCAGAGGAGTTGCTTGGTGCTACAAAATATGGACGTGCCTTGCGTCACAAAATAACAGCCATCCAAAAACAGATGCTTCAACTTGTCGCGTCAGGTAACGCAGATGCTGAAAATATCAAAGCCTACGAACGGGCATTGCCTTTTGCTTTTCTGTTCGATAACGACCTTAGAGAGAAATGGCCGATCTTTCTTAGCCAACGCTATGCGGAGTACCCTTCATGGTTTGAACCCGCTGAACCCGCAGAGGACAAAGCAAGTCGCCAAGCACAGATTGCAGCAACCCTGGGCGTTATGGGAACGTTATGTTTTCCTGTGCGCAAGCGTCGGGCACGCCGGGCGTAGCCGGAATATCCGAAAACTGCGAGGTTATACCCAGGGGCGCCAAGGTACCGTCATTTTTTACCACGTTAAAGCGAAAATCATACGGGTCGTTGAACGTATCTCGTTCTAGCTCTACTAGGCATATGTCATCCGAGGCCGGCTGCCCGTCGGCGTGACCGCTGTACATACACTCCCAATATTCCATAATAGAGTTTGTTGCAGGTTTTGTGCTAGGGGCTACAAAAAAAGGATCTAAAGATGCGTCCTCTAGGCATTTATCAGGAAAGCCTTTTTTGACGGCCAGGTCGCCTAATGTTTCTAAAGCGGGTGGTGCTACGTACGTTTGCCGGGGACCCGGATCATGGCTTTGCAAATACTTAATTGTGAGCGTACTAGCTGCAAAAATGACGCCAGTCACCGCCATAACCCACCTAGCTCCATGGGACAGCCTCCTTCGTCTTGAGGCAGTCGGTTTTTCACCGATTTCCGGCAAACGCCGAATTGGTTTTGCTGGTTCTTCTGACTGCTGGCGCGGTTCGTGAGATTCTTCCTGTAGCCCTTCGTCCGGTACTTTCTCTGCCATAGCGTATCCTCACTTAATTGATGCAGTATGGCAGATAAACGAACGGCTATTCAGTTACTTATTCTACTAACGGCAACGAATGATTGTTGCATGTGTTTTTATCCCCGATTATATTCTTTAAACCAAAGAGCCAGTTTTGACTTCGCCCGCTCTTTTGTAGTTGGCTAGAATGACGCCGCTTGGTAAAGCTTGGGAATCGATTAACGCAAATGCCGCAGGAATCGTCCCTTCAGCAAATAAACGCTTTCCGTTACCCAGCGTAAGAGGAAATATCCTGAGCCGCAACTCATCAACCAGATCATTTTGCAGAAGAGTTTGGACAAGCTTACCGCTGCCGTGAACCTGAAGCGTTGGACCGTCGGCTTCTTTTAGGGCTTTAATGTTAGCCACGACGTCGTCACCTATAAGAACCGACTCTTTCCAGGTGAGGTCTACGCCACCGCTGGATACGACATATTTTGTAGCTTTGTTAAACGGATCGGCTACGGCACCTGTTTGCTTAGGCCAATATCCGGCAAATATATTGTAGGTTTTCCTACCGAGTAGCAAGTCGAATGGCGCACTCAATTCTTTGTCGATTACCTCGCCAAAAGATTCGTCGGCATATGGTGCAGTCCAGCCCCCGTACTTGAAGCCGCCGGAAGTGTCCTCTTCTGGGCCACCAGGAGCTTGCATAACTCCGTCAAGACTAATCATTGAAAAGACAACTATTTTTCTCATATTTTATACCCTTGTTTTACTTCTTTTTATGAAACAAAAGATAGAGGCCGCCAATTATGAGCACTGCAAATATTGCGCCCGCCCAAAAAATGGTCTTGATTGTGCCTGTGATAATTCCTGCGAAAAGTAAGTTCATATGTTATCCCCTTTATATACTTAGTATAATACAGTGTAAGTTTATAAGTTTTATTTGTTCTTCTGCTATGATTTGAGTACATAAGTGTAGGGAGAAATCATGCCTGAACCGAGCAGTAGACTCGTCACCGATGCGAGCGGCTTAGACCCAAAAGTCTATTATGTGAAAAGCAAGCGCAAACAATGGGTAACGAATGAGGATTGCCTGAAAAATCTCGGTTTTACATGGGATGACATCCAAAAGATAGATGATACCGAGCTGGCATCATACCCTGCCGATATTCCACTAACCTCTCCTATTCAGAAAATATACGATACCAAGGATTACATCTACTGCATCGAAAAATCCTGGTCGGATAATTTTCACATTGGCATAATTGGCTGGGCAGTGGGCAAACACAAACCACTCAAATCACTTACCATCAGCGCTGGGGGCAAAGATCGCAAGGTAACAGATTGGAAAGAGCGCCCAGAAATATACGAACATTTTAAGGCCGCCTCTCATTCTCATTATCCCGTCCAGCTCGCTTGTGGATTTTCGCTTGTCATCTTACGTCAAAAACCCCAAGAGTTTACTTTTACGCCAGGCTCCAGTGCCCAAGCTAGCAAACTTACCTACCAGCAGGCTCACTTTGAACACGCTGGCATCCCGCTGGACAAGAAAATCGAGCAACGCTTTCGTGACATCGTCAATAATAATAAGCTGGACGTGCTAGAAGTAGGGTCCCGTGTATCGCCAGGAGGCGTCAACAAACGCAACTTTTTTAAACAAGCAGGCAGCTATACCGGCTTTGACTACCATCCCGGCGAATTGGTGGATGTCGTAGGTGATGCCCACAAGCTATCTACATACTTCGATACTCCATTTGATGCGGTCTACTCGGATTCAGTGCTCGAACACCTTGCCGCTCCCTGGAAGGCAGTCATAGAAATTAACAAAGTACTCAAAAAGGGCGGCTACGTATACCATTCCGCACCGTCAACCTGGGGCTTGCATGATATGCCTTGGGACTTCTGGCGCTTTTCTGATGCCGGACTTAAATCACTGTTTTCTGAGGCCTTTGGTTTTGAAGTTATTGATGTTGAATACACCGCTCCCGTCAGTATTCATGCTGACTTCGACCTGGACGATTCGTTTGCGCTCATGCCTGTTTCGCCAGCCTATGGATTTGTCGGTATTCTGGCCAAAAAGGTGAAAAATATTGATCCGTTCCGTGTGCGCTTTGCACAGCCACTCAAAAAACATATCGACAAGGACACCGAATACCCTCTTTGGGATAAGTAGCTAGCATTAGCAAATTATACGTGGCCCTTTAGGCGCTTATTCTGTTTTACGCTTGACTAGCATAATGCCGTTGGTAGGGAGGTCGTCAATTTGTCGTTGCTCGTTTGGCAAGCAGTCTTGGCGCCAATCATCTGGCAGATATTTTCCCGCCAGTTCCCCTAAGCCGATAAGAGCGACATCTAAGCCATGGACATTTTCTAGAATCTGCTTAGCCAATACATAGTCGTCGAGCCTGTATCGAGCAGCAACTCCGGAAGTGCATGCGTCTGCCCCTGCGATGAAGTACTTTTTGGGATCATGAAAACCAAAGTTTCCTGTGTCGCCACTTATGAAAATCCCTTTGTCATGCAATTGTGTTTGAAAGGCGTTAACAACTCGTTTGATTAAACCGCCGGGAAATAGTACTGTCTTTTGCTCGCTTGCAATAATATGTTCGTGATATGGATGCTCTGTTAGGTCTATTGGCTCCATGGCCGTTTCTACAACGATTCCGTCGTAGTCTTTTGCTGTGGCTTGCGGCAGTGGCTTCCCTTGGCGCATAGCACGTACGAGTTCGTCCCGGCGCAAAGCCCAATCTGCAACCTTTACTCTGTACGCGGTCCTATACCATTGATCGTGTATCAAGCTTAGCTTTACGTCCTCGGGCTGCCATACACTATCAAAGCCGTATGTTGCTAGTATGGCATCAAAACGGGCATCACTGGGTAGCTCTGGCAGGTCATCAAAAAGCGAATACGTTTCGGCTTTCACGGCAAGGTCGGACATGGCAAGTTCGGGTGCGATGGTAGGTGTAACAAAATCGGTGAGCGTTAGCTCTACCTGTTTTTGGTTATCGGCCTCAGTAATTGCCTGCACAATCTGCTGCCAGTGCCCGGTATTACTACCGCTCGATATTTCTTTAATGCGAACCGGGGAACTATCGATCGTGTTGCGCGCAATAAGCGAACCAATCGCAACGTTCAGAGGCTTATTTGCTACAAACATTGTCGCTAGATTGGCCGATGCGTCAAATGCTATTTCCGAAGCAAAGTACGACGCATTTATGGCATTCATTGCGTCGGTCTTAAAGTCAGAATCAACCGCACCCTCGTCGTTTTTGAGGCAGATTGCCAGCAACTCATCTTGCGATAGATCGGCTTCTTTTGCATCTCGCGCCGCCTTTATGTCTCTTAGTACATGCTGAGTGACTAGAAACGCATGAACCGGGGAAACCTGCTTGCCATCCTCCAGATAAAGCATAGAAAACCGATCGTCCCATAGACTTTTGTTATCCAGCACAAACCCCTCTTCATTAAAAGTTTGCTGGGCGTGAGCATACCGACTTTCTATAACTCCCACGTGTCCGCCAAATTGATCGTTATGAAAGCTGTAGGGCGGCTCATCCGAGATATGCACAGGAATGATTCCTGCGATTAGATCCGGATGTTGCTCGTTAGATATGGGCGCGAGGCCTTCGGTAAGTCTTTCTGTCATACGGTAGAATTATGTGGATAAAGGCGAGGATTCTTGGCTGCAAGTCATTGCAAAGCGGAACGCCGCAACAGCCCGCATGTTACGAGAACCGACTAGGTCAACCCTGATCTTTTCAGGGGGACGATAGCGAGTCTCGCCGCCGATTAAGCCCCTAAACCCTTCGCTATCACCACCAAAGGTGGCCGGGTTTTTACGAGTGCCGCCAAAGAAGTTACCGCCAAAGCCAAAGTCATCATACGTTGAGCGTAATCTTAAAGGTGGCGCATACGGAGTAAACGTAAAATCAGTGAGATCTACAGCTTCAGCTTGCATAACGATAATTTCTGCCAGGCCGCTATTCTCCGCCGCGCCCTCACCTGTTCGCTGAAAACCATCGTGAGCCTTGAACTCTAACCGCTGCCTGTCAGCTTGACCGCCGTCGCGTATTGTCGTGCGACTATCGAGTACAGTCACCGCCGTATCAGGGCGAAGACCTGAGCGCAGAAAACCACCGGCTGATGTTTCTTTATACCGCACTGTTTTGCCTCTAATTTCTTGCATGCGTACCAATGGCTCTCCATTTTCCACACGTGCAGCAACTGCAATCGTAGGCTTGGTGCGCTCGGTGGCAGTTATGGTGTACTGACCTTCTGGAAGATCAACCTCCACACTTGGATAAGCCTGACGAAACTGGGCAAGGCTCACTGATTTAAGCAGAGAAAACTCGCCGCCGGTGATAGGCACGCTCCGTTCTTCCGACCATTCAGCGTCAAATACACTCAATGGCGCCCGGACTACAATTTCATATAGCGAGCCGTCCGGCAAAATTGTATACGGATAAGCTTGCGTGGCTAACGGATTAGCGGTTGCATCGGGGTCGACTTCGCTGGAAAGAGCAGGAAAGAAATCTCCTCGAACTTCTTCACCGTCTTCCTTTTTCCAGTACATTTCAACCGCAATTGTTCCAAGCGGCGTCGTAGTTTCCAAACAACGGCCTTCAGTATTTACTCGCACTTGTTCGAGCATGTCTAACGGCGCCGTTTTAGGGTCCATTAATTCAATTATAGGATTTTGGAGTTGTAGAAGTGCGTCAAAGTCGATACCACTCTGCGCGCCTTCACCTGATGAAGCTGACATAGTTTGTGATTATACCATATTGTTTTGGATAAGCCATGCGTTGCCGGGCAACGTTACAGATTACTTTGCGGCGTAAGGGCCGATTTTTCCTTCTTGAAGTGCCTCTACGCTAACGTTGTGCGCGGTGGCGACTTGCTCCCACAAATAGCGCAAACTGCCGTTTGGTCCGTCGTCATTTTTCATTGCATTAATATCATGGTCGAATTTGGATCCTAAAAGAGTGGCGGGAATTTGGGTTTTATCAGGCAGATTCCAAAAAGCGGCAACAGAAGTCTTGACATCAGATCGGCCAAGATGTACGGCATGAAAAGTCGGCAGGAATGGCCGTTCGCCTCCAACACTAGATCGATGCACTGACGAGCCAGGCATAACACTTATCGCATTTGGATCTACATCCCGAACGGTGCCATCATAGCCAATTTCAAACAGTCCGGGACCGTCGGTTAACACAGCCGACAAACCGTTACCGTCGAAATGCACACCAATACCCGCACGCTCACCCTCATAACGTATAAGTCTGTAGCGTGTGCCGCACTGACTCAGGAATGATTCAGGTATACCGATCGCCATAGCACTTATCCGTAGCGCCGTATCGGCACGCCACTTCAGCCTAGTAAGCGGCTCGACAACTTCGTCTTGCTGGAGAAATTCTAGGCCCCGCTGGCCTGCTGCCATATCACCATCAGTCCGGGCAAGCTCTTCTTCGGTGGTGACAAAACCTTCGCCATTTTGCGTACTTGCCACCCACACCGATCGCCGGATAGGCTGCTCGTCAGTCCATGCGAAGCTGCCTTCTACGGGCAACATTCCGAGGTATTTTCCAACCACCGCCAGGTCGGCATGCATATCGTGCGAATCATCCGGAAAAAGTCCAAATTCAATACCATTACCAGCCGCAAAAGCCGTGTTTATATCTTCGTTCGTTGGCATCATACTCATAACATTGTCCATCCTAGTTATAGTTGCTCCACTTGTCAAGCAGCCTTTAATAATAAGTGACGACTGGGAGGTCTGAGATTGGAATTATACAAAAATTGCACTGCCGGGTTGACAGTGCAATTTTTTGGTTGGAAGCATTAGTTCCAGCCGAAGGCCTGACTCAGAATCCAGAGCGTTGCCGCAATGGAAATAAAGAACAGACCTAAGCCCACTGGACTACCCCAGCTAAACCACGAACCCCACGAGCGCCAGTGTTTCAGGCTCTCTTCGTGACTATAGTTATAGTCATTTTGGTGGTCTTGGAGACTTTTGCCTTGGTGTTGCATAGTATCCTTTTGTTAATTAATGAGAGCCTGTCACCCTAGGGGTTCGACTACACCCTTATGTGGCGCGGGCCTACTCATTTATCTTCGGTGGTCTTGGCGTCCGTCCATGTCATTCGCCGAATGAGCAGCGCATGGTTGCAATGGGACGACCACTTTACCTGTATTTAAGCATAAAACGACAGATCCGGCAATACATTACAGCGGCAATTATACCATCACACCCCGCTATTCGGCATGGTGCGGATTGAAGGATTTGGCAAACGTAATGAGGTCGTCAGCGGTTGTGTAGTTGACGGCGAGCAGACCAAGCTCACCTTCTGCGACAAGGGCGCTGCGTTCGGCATCCTTTTCGGCAATCAATCTGGCTTCGTATGCAGCAATCGCATCCACATCATCACTATCGAACATACCGGCTCTATTTTTCACAGATATTTCATATGACAGCCTCTGTTCTATGCGGTACTGGCCGTCGCTCACGAAGACCTGATACATCATACTAGCATCGGAGACGACCTTCTCGTTCTTGTAGCCATTACGAGATAACGTTAAGGTGGCGATATCTTCCGCAGAATCCAGGCCCAGCACGTTGGCAGCAAACCGATGGGAAAAGAGAAAACCAGAGCCTACGCGGTCATATTGTTCGGGATGATCAAGACTCGGAAATAAGTGTTCAAAACGTGGCGGCGTAACGATGTCCATCTCTGAAAAAAAGAATCGGTCCATCAAAGAGTGACCGCGAGTGGTCACTTCTTCAATCTGGTGCAAAAGTTCTCGGGCTTGGTCCGGTGTAGCTAATGCTTCGTGCTGGGAATCATAAGACATAATCGTAATGTATCAAACCTTTATTATTCGGACAGCGGATTGCCCGGCTTTAGGTATTTGTATTTCCATAATTAAAATCAAGAGACAGGAAGAGCGAGACTCCGTTCGATAGCCTCAGCGTATACTGCCCGTGACAAAGCCGCATATTCTGACGAATATGCGCTAAAACGACTAAACGTCACGACGCCATTCATTTCTAACACCTGTAAATCACCGGCAGATGTTTGTGCGGTATCGACAATCGCAAATCTGCCTCTAACTGCATTCATAGCTTCAGTGGCAATGTCACCAAGAGAGCGGCAAGTGCTCGGATCTGTCTGTAATTCCGGAACGGCGCCCAGCTTTAGGTTGTGGCGCCACTCTCCTGAGCCATCCTCGGCTAACGGCGCTCTTACTTTTTCAAAGGTCAGTAGCGGTTCATTATCCAAAACTACGGTCCGAAACTCTTTATCAATTTGTACGAAAGGCGAAATTGCAAAGGTGCGGTGCCGCTTTGATAGCTCGCCGATTGCCCCCTGCACTTCGCTCATCGTTGTACATCGCATCACATCAACACCACCGCCCCCACTTGTGCAAGGCTTTATAACTAGTGGCGGTTCGGCAAGTTCAACAGCTCGCTCTGCCATCCCCTCAATATCTCGAAGCGAAGAAAGCCGCAGCAACCTATGAGGAATAACTGGCACTCCCTCCCGCTGGAGTACAGTGGCAGTAGACACCTTGTCGCGTATAAGATGGCTCGAAACCACACTGTTTAGCGGGAACAGGTAACCTTCAAGATAGCAACTTGCATCACCACGCTCTAAACGCGCAATCCATTGCTGTGACATCCATTCAAGCTCAACGTCTTGTGCTTCGCAGGCTTCACCTATCGCACTCACGAAACGCTGGCGCGCCTCCCATTCCGACATTTCATATGCAGAGTTAACTTCTTGGGCTTGATTAATTGCGGTAATCGACATAAAACATGCATCCTTGAACAACAGCATTGTACCAGAGATTTTGTATTCTGATCATATACTGACGGGACGATCGCCCATTACTGCCGCATTGCCGCCAATCCATACGGTATCGCCCGCAAATTTACCGTAGATATATGACAGCTGGCCCATCGCTTCGCCTTGCTCTACGCGGTACATATCTTGGCCGGGCAGCGCATTGTAACGTTTTAGATAGCACAACATACCACCGTTAGACGTACCGGTCGCGCATTCCTCTTGGATGTCATGTGCCGGGTCAAAATTACGTGCAGCCGCAATCGAATTCGCATCAGCCGTAAGTGCAAAAACATGAAAACTATACATGTCGTGTTGGCGGCTAAACGCCGCGATAGCTTCAAAGTCCGGACGCAAATCCGTAAGTATCTGCTTATTGGCGACCGGAATCATCAAATCTTTTAGGCCGGTTGAAACAATCTGAGGTTGCAGTGCGGTGTTACAATCGCTTTCTTTGATGCCGAGTAGCGGTGCGATTTCAGCGGCGGGAATTGTCTCGTAAAAAGTAGCCGGCGCTTGCTCCATAAAAACAATGTCATCTTGTATGCCAATCTGTAAAACACCGGCCAACGTTTCTTGCGAGTAATGACCAGACGTAACGGCACCGAGTGATTTCAATAACGACCACGTTGCAATAGTCGCGTGCCCGCAAAGGTCAACTTCGTTGGTTGTGGTAAAAAAGCGCACTCGTTTATCCGCTGCTGTGCTATCGCTGACGAAAGCGGTTTCGGATAAATTGACTTGCCGCGCAATATCAAGCATTTGGACTTCCGTAAGTTCATCCGCATCCAAAACAACGCCCGCGGGATTACCATACTGGCCATTGGCCGTAAAAGCATTAACTATATGCACCACGTTTTCAGCCATTCTATAAGTGTAGCATGGAGAAATTGGATCACACGTCGCACAAACATTGCAGGCGGGCGCCGAAAAAGAAAATTCCTAATCACGCAGCAACCATGGTACAAGTTTAGTGTTAGACTAAAAATAAGTCGTGAGGGCTTTTTGAGAGAATAATTTGAGAAAATAAAAACGGTGAGGAGATTTTCTGTGGCCCAAAAACAACTACAACACCCTAGTCGTATCAGACAGGAAATTGTCGACAAAGTGGTAGCGCGGCGAGGCCGGTTGCATGCTTTTGAAGCGCTTGACCCGGCCAAAACAGCGCTAGTTGTTATAGATCTCGACATGGGTACCGGCCGGGACACAAAGCAACAAGTTACCACGATCGCACAGCGCGTAAACCACATCGCTGCTACCTTGCGCCAGTGTGGCGGCACAGTTGCATGGGTAACCACCCCCATCCAACAAGCAACGAAGAATTTTCGTGCTGTTTTTGGCGAAGAACTCACCAAAAAATACGAAGCCGATGGCATGTCCGGCACATCGAAGACGCTTTGGCCTGAACTCACTACAAAAACAGCGGACATATTCGCGACAAAAAACGGCCATAGTGCGTTTTTTCCTGGCAAAACCAACTTACACGAGCAACTACAGGCAAAAGGCATTACGTCTATTCTGATTGTTGGCGCAGTTACTAATGTGTGTTGCGAGTCTTCGGCGCGCGATGCGGCCGAACTGGATTATCAAGTCACCATGATTTCTGATGCCCTGATTGGACATTCGTACGGCTTACATGAAGCAACACTCGCAACCTTTTTCCGATGCTACGGAGACGTCCGGCCAACGGACAATTTATTGAAACTACTGTGAATTTATTCTAAACATCGCGTCTTGCTGCGTTGCTTGGACCAGTTTTTGCGAAAGCCGGGATTGTGATTTTTTGTGCATTATGAGCCTTCTACAACATTGCCCGAATCATCTATGGTATAAAAACCCTTGGAGAAATCCACTAACGTTAAACGGTTACCGAAGGCATCTTCAACGACAACTACTTTACCTACCGGTATATCTTCTGGTGGCTCCACAACCTTGCCACCCGCCTTTTCAAATACCGCGGCGGCGTGTTCTACCGACTCAACTAAGATGTTAGTTTCTGGATCCAAAGTCGTACTCATCACAAGCTGGCTATCGCCCAGGTGAACAGCAGCCATATCTTCTTTCTTCCAAAAAGTTTGTAATCCAAGTTGCTCGCGGTAAAAATCTAAACCTTCTTGAATGCTTGGGACTTTTACAAGAACTGCGTTTATTTTTTTGAGCACCGGCACGTCATCGAGACGCGTATCGGCGGTTATCTTTTCGCCAATCGCAATGTCACAAAGTGCGATATCTGCTTTCTGTTCTAGATCAAGAACAACATTCGGCGTATCCGAGTGATTGACATATCGCGCCAGCCCGCCGCCAAATATATAAATCTGCCCGTTAATGTTGTGCGTGGCTAAATATTCATCCGGGGATAATGCCTTTAGCTCTGTAAAACTTATCGGCTTTACATCGATACGCAAAACGACCTCGCCCTTTTTATATGGGCGGGCGGCGTACAAGCCTTTGCCATTCATGCGGCCTTCGCCGATAGTTAGTTCCGTATTGCTCTTGTTTTGTGAAGTTTGCGCGTCTTCGGTTATGGACTTCATAACTTCTGTATCTCCTCCCATAATTCGTCGGGCAGCTCAATCACGCCAGCTTTGAGTTTAGCAGCTTTGCCTTGGCCGGCTTTATCGCCAGGAATCCGCACCTGCTGGCCGGGCAATGCATTTGACTGCCTGATCTTTGCAAAATACTCGGAGTTGGCTTGTTTGAAAGCCTCGAGCCCAACCGTTTGCGCCGGGTCGATCACCATAATAAACGCACCGCGGTCTGGCATTTTTTGGCCGAACTTGTTGCCTGCGTTGCTTTGTACTAACGTGTCCATACCCACCATTGAACCGCACATGACCTCAACCAGCAGCGCCAACGAAAAGCCTTTGTACTCGCCAAACGGCATAACCGAGTTGGCTTTTGCAGGGTCTAGCGTTACGTTGCCTTCGCCGTCATAAAAGGTGTCAGCTGGAAGATCGGTACCATATTTGTTGGCAAGGCGAACCTGGCCCCAGGCTCGTTTGGAAGTCGCCATATCAACTACCAATGGGCCGTCGTTGGTTGGAATGCCGTAGGCTATTGGGTTGGTGCCAGTCACAGCATCGTAACCACCGGGAGGCGCAACTGCCGCCCCGCCACCGCTGTTCATCACCAGCGCGACAAAGCCTTGGTCGGCAATGTATTCGGCAATTGCACCGGGGCGCAGCCAACTGTCCATATTTTTGATGATAGCCGTGCCGGTAACTTCCTGGCGTGCGCGAGCAATCGCTTCGTCTGCCGCGCGTTTACCAACCAGCGTGCCAGAGTTTGATTTGGCATCAATATAAAAACAGGCGGCCGTGGCTTTTATAACCTCCGGCTTGGGTAGCTCAGGTTTTTCTTCTTTGGCAAAGCCTATAAAGCTCGCCAGGCCATGGCTCGTATGGCCGCGCAGTTCGCCGCCAAGATACATGTCAATGAGGAACGGGATGTCGGCATCAACGTAGCCCTTGGCTTGGAGCACGCTGGTCATTTTGGCTTTGAGATCGGAAATAGATACATTCATATGCTCTATGATACCTTATCTGGTGGGTTCAGACCTATTTCCTGATCCCAACCAGAACTTCTCGAATGAATATAGGATATTCTATTTAGCCAAGTATTCTCTGAGCCGTACAAGTAATCCGTTAAAATCCACTTTACTAAAATCAGTGGTGTCAACTTCTATGAGCGAGCCACCGACGTCCGCATCGGCATAGCAATATAACTGAGTGTACCGAACGTGGTACTTTTGCTCCCAAGACGGCGATGAGAACAGCTAGTGGATACCGTGATTTCGCCAAGCGAAGAACTGCATTAAGGCGGCTAGTGTTTGGCCGTCTATGAGATCGCCATTTTTAATCATCGTCATAATTTCTTCGGTCGTCACAGCCCTGGCTGCACGAATGGCTTCAAATTCTTCAGCATGCTTTTCTTTGCTCTCGTGGAGTCCTTCGGCGACAAAAACATCTTGTACGTCGTTCATAAAGCCGTTTGATGAAGGACCAAAAGTATTTACGTGCGTCCATGTTTCGGCAGTCATGCTCAGTTCTTCGGCAAGTTCGTGCTTTGCCGATTCCAGGGGCGTATCGCCTTTTTCAATCCCACCGGTGGGCAATTCCCACTGCCATTTTTGTGTTGGGTAGCGGAACGACTCAATAAGATAGATCTTGTTGTTGTCAGTCAGAGCAATAATAAATACTCCTGGTTTGCTTTCTATAAACCCGTAAATTCCCTCTTTGCCGCTAGGCATCAGCACTTTGTCTTCGTGCACCGTCATCCAGGGATTTTGGTACATCACTTTACTGTTAAGTGTTTGCCACGGATTATCGTCTTGTTTTGTCATATGAGACTTATTATAGCAACCTTCGATTGAACAGATTAATTGGTAGGACTATATAATCGGCGCCCCGAGTCCGCCGTCTATCGCCAGGGTGGTAGCGTTGATGCCCTTATTGGTGATGACTGTTTCCATGAGGTCGGCAATTTCATCCGGTTCGATGAGTCTATGGGTCAGTTGCGGCGGAATCATTTCTTTAATTTGATCGGCGGACATGTCTTTATTCCAGGAGCTCTTCACCCAGCCAGGCGCAATCCCGACCACGCGGATATCTGGTGACCAGCGCTTAGCGTAGGTCATAGTTAATGAGTTAAGTGCTGCCTTGCTGGCGCTGTACATGGCAAATTGCGTCTCGCTCATGTGCGGTTCGCCAAAAACAGAGCTGATGTTTACGATAACGCCACCCTGGTTAAGTGCCATGTCGGCATGAGCCATAAGCACACCAGGCGTCGTGGTATTTATGGCGAACGTCTTTTGCCAAGCGTCCCAATCCTGCTGCACCTTCCAGTCATCAGCCTCCGCATAGTAGACGGCCGCGTTAACCAGTACGTCATATTTGCCGTCCATAGATTGTTCAATAAATGCAAGGAAACTGTCTTTGCTGGAAAAATCGGCCTGCAAGAAACGAACCTGCGGGTATTCAGTCTTAAGCTCCTTAGTGATGTCATTATCCGAGTGATAGTGCGCAGTGACTTCGCAGCCCATAGTCACAAGTTTTGCGAGAAGTGCTTTATTGACGAGGCTGTTAGTTCCAGTTATGAGTGCTTTCATCGTGATTCTCCTTTGTTTCGTTAATGCCCCTGTTATGTAATTCTTTCTAGTTCAAACGCTGCAATTTTGCGCAAACACTCGCCGTTTTCGCCCATTTCAAACAAGCCGAGCCGGGTAAACTGGCCGGCAAATGATTCCGGCTGGGGCAATGTAACACCTGCCAGATCTATCGCCGCTTCGTCCGCAAAACGCGTAAAACTTACATGAGGGCGGAACAACTCACCCACACCACGGTAACCGTACTTTTCTATATTTTCGCGCACTTTGCCGGTCTCGGTCAGCATCCGCACTTTGTCGCTTTCGCGCAGATCATCACGAATAGGATTAATGGCATTTACTACGGCCATCTGCAGATCAGCCAACGCCACCGGACGTTCGTATTCCGCGTCAATGTAACCGTGAGATTGATAATACCGCATGCTCTGCAAGTCCAGCGCGGAACGTTGCTTGGCGATAGCCGCCAGCAGCGTTTTAGCTTTTTCTATATCTTCGGATCTAAGTTGCGTCATGTACAGCGACATATGCGGAAAGCAAAACCCATCTGTAAGAGTATAGAGCGTGTCAAACTGGGCGCTAAGCCGCTGACTTACAGCAATGGCCTCAGTGGCAAGTTTAGGCTCCGGCAGCAGAACGATGTCACAGGAGATGGAGTCCATAGTTAATTCTCTAAATGTTTTATGCCGATTTCCGGAAACAGCGTCAGTTTGTCAAAGCTTAAGATAAACTCAATGGTTTTAGCGACATCTTCGGTGTCCAGGCCTTTGCTCATGTCTTTTTCGATACCCATTTTGCTGAACATGTCGGTTTGCATCATGCCCGGATAGAGGCCGGTGACACCGATGCCGTATTTGGCAAGCTCGGGTTGCATAGATTTGGTAAAGCCAGTCACGCCCCATTTGCTGGCGTTGTAAACGGCACGTTCTGCCTTGGCATACAAGCCAGCCTGCGAATTAATGTTAATGATAAGCCCGGACTTTTGTTGCTTCATGGCAGGAATAACCGCTTTGGTCATATTAATAACCCCCAACAAATTCACTTCAAGAACTTGGTGAATACGGGCCGGATCATCTTGGTCTAGCTCGCCCTGAATCCATAGCCCGGCGTTGTTAACAAGGCAATCTACCTGGCCAATTTCTTGCAAGACCTGTTCGCATTGAGCGTAGTCTCGAACGTCGCAAACTTTGTAATCGCAGCCGATTTCTTCAGCTACTGCCTTAAGCTTTTCTTCGCTGGGCGACAAAATAACTACTTTATTATTTGGTGCAAGACGCGCGGCAATGGCTTTGCCCAGGCCGTCGCTGCCGCCGGTAATTACTATTGTTTTGCTCATATAATATCTATGATACCGCATTACACCTCTTTTGCTGTGTAAAAGTAATCAGGTGAAGATCAAAGCTACGTAGTAATATCGAGCGTTTTAACCCAGTTGCCCGTAACTGGTTCGCGGGTGTAATGTCTGCGTTTGGCTACATCATCATAGCCGCGGCCCTGGGCCTGCTGCACGGCAAACCATGCACTATTGTCATTAGATTGAATGATCACCTCTGTACCGGCGAGCTTTGCGGTGATGCTTTCCCATGCATTTACTAATGTATCCCGCCACCAAAAACCATTGCGCAAACCGGTTTGCGCAAACTTTTCGGGGTCCGTATCCCTACGCACGTTAGTAACATCCTGCAGCTGCTTTATTAGCAGCTTGCCATCTGTTTGCACTTGTGCGCCGCCAACGGCTACCAGCCAATCGCCATATACAAGTCCGATCGCCCGCGGCGTATCTAAATACGGCTTACCGTCACCGCGGTACGTCGTCCGAATATCGGGTGGGACAGCTACGTTATATAAAGGACGTGAACTTGGCCTGGCTGAACTCCGCAAGATGGGCACAAAGCTAAACTGGTCCTGGTCAATAACCGGTTTGCTTTTGCGCATTGGCACTACAACATCGGCAAAGTTGATTTGCTGTAATAAGGGAATAAACATTTCTGTCAGGCGGTTTTCTCGCCAATGCTCGCCGTTCAGCTGTGACTTTGACAGTATATTACTAAGGGCAGTCTTGCCGGGATGTATATCCGGTTCAATATGATATTTGTTGTCTGTGTGAATAAAATCACCGAGCTTTTGCATGGGCAGCGCAAAATAGACATGCTCCTTTATTAGAGGCTCAAGTTGTAGGCTTGAATAAGCGTTTGTGTAGTGTGTATAGGATTTTGGTGGTTCCGAATAATCTATTTTTGTTTCATCAAGCGTATAGTCAGTCTGTGATATAAACATTTCCGAAAAGGCGCCAGGAGGCAGATTAATAGCGTTAGGAATATGCTCTTCCGGCTTTTGTAACCACTGTTCATTCTCGGGGTACATCATAAGTAGAATATAATACCATTATTATGCACTAACCGCAAAAACTACTCGGGCGGCACTTTCGCGGCGGCTACTCTTTTGTACCGTTCGTGGTCGTAGCTTACTTCCGGATTGGTTTCATCGAGATGTATATTGTTGGCCGGGTTAAACGGCGGCGTGTTAATGACAATCATCACCAAATTTTCTTTTGGAACGGTAAAGTGCGCCGTGCTGGGAGGCGTTACAATAACGTCACCGGCGGTTATATGCAGCTCTTCGCCGCCGACAACCGTTAGGCCATTGCCCGAAAGCACGAAGTAAATCTCGGTTTCGCCGCCAGCGTGGTAATGCGGCTCGGCAACTTTTACCGCGCGCATATCTGCGATGGCAAAACTTTCGTTTGGCCGGTCAAGCGGGCTGGTTGGTTCGTAGATCGGGCCGCAAGGCGTATCTTTAGGGGCAACTCCTTGTGTTACCTTCTGCCAGTCGCCCATGGTGGCGATGTATTGCTGCCAGGCGACAATAAGCTCGGCAATCTCTGCTGTGTTTTTCGTGTTATAGATCATAAAACTAGTATACTAGACCTATGAAGAAATTTACCGACGAAGACGCCGCCAAGCTCGTGGACTGTGCGGTTGAACTAGCCAAAACCGTAGCCACCGATGACAAAGGTCCGCAGCCGATGGCCATTTGCTGCATGAAAGCCGACCAAGGCGTCATGGGCGTACCAACCGCTTTTAGGTGCATGGACACCGTCAAGCCAACCAGCGCAACCTTTGCCATACACAAAGCCTTCACCGTTTTGCTGTACAACGCCGATACCAAAAAGCACGCCGACCGTATTGCGAACGGCAGCTGGAGCGAAGCCGACATGATCTTGATGGCCCAGACCATCCCGCAATTCACTCCGTGGGACGGCGGCATTCAGGTAAAAGACAACGAGGGCAATGTGGTATGCTCACTCGGCGGCGCAGGCCGCACCAGCGAAGGCGACCGAAGGTTAGTGGTTTTGGCCGCGCATAAGATGGGGTATAAGACTAATTTTGATGAAAATGGCGAACCGCGTAAAGTTTGATCTACCTACGCCGCTTTCGAAGAATTACACGCAAATGGTCAAGAATCCTTAGCTTACCGTAGCACCCATATAGTATGTACGGGCAAAGAACTACTACTGCGAGACCGCTGATGAGTTCAGCCTTATATTTAATAATTGCTGATTGGTAGAATCCTTATTTTGGTCAATTGCATCGCGAAGACTTCGATAATCCTGCTGCTCTTGCTTTTGAAAGTCATTTAGGTTGTTATTGTAGTTAGCGTTAAAGATTAATATTTCGACCGCCACCGAGGCCACGATGAGTACTACCGCAAACAATACACCTACAAAGATGGTACGCTGTTCGCTATGCTGTTTGTCAACTTGTTTGTCTAAACGCTCAGATAATTGATTAACCTTGACCTCTAGATCTTCTGCTCCAGCTTCAGCGGTTGTAACTATAGGTTCAGCTGCATGCTTAGCTGCATTCTGGGCCAAAGACTCACTACTACTTACAGCCTGATCGACCGTTAGTGGCGTTTTAGATATTGGCTTCTCAGCAGCTTTTTTATCGTCCATCAGGCAAGTAGAAGCCCCTTAAAATATAAGCACCGTCGGGGGCAGTAACAACGGCTAAATCCTGGCCTCGGCGCTTATTCATATCGACGCCAGCCATAAGCTCACCGTTGCGTATAATTGTGCCATTCGAGAAGTATGCACCATTAACGACTAGCTCGTGGTTAAGTTGCAGAGATCCGTCAGGCAGCAAGGTGAATATAGTCCAAAAATTAAAACGACTTAATGTCTCACCCGGCATTAAGCAACCTCAACCAGCTGTTTATTCATGATCATATTATAACACGTAATTTCTTTTTTTGAAATGCTATTGAGAAAAATCACTTCCACCCTCTGCTGTCACTTATAGAATCATAGCATAAGCGACATGTCTACGAAAAGTTGTCTTCATTTCTTTCTAGACACTCTCTTAGTGTTTAAAAACGTTTTCATAGATACTCTTGCTCTTTTGTCGCTTTGTCTCTGGCTTAGTAATAAATTTGGCAGATTGCCATTATAATTATAGTATCAGTACAACTTAAAGGAGAATCTTATGCTACCAAAATTTATGCCTAACCAATGGGTACTATTTAGAATGCAAAAAGGTGACGGGGGGCTTTACTTAGGAAAAATCATAGGGGCAGGTAATGAGGATAAAACGGAATGGCGATATGCCATTATTGGAATACATGAAAAGCCGTCCTTTATCTTTGAGAGCGACATAACTCATTACTTTATGGGTGGTAGTTACTTTCCTGTGGTTTAACTCTTTATAAAAACCAACCCGATATGAGTAGGCTTCTTATTTAATTTTTGCAGATGCATCCTCCCCCTTTACTTTAATCAGAAGTTAGAAACCTTTAAATAGGTATTCCAAAGACCTGCCCAACGTCTTAGCAATCTTCTCAATATTATCAATCGATATATTCTGCTCGCCACGCTCGACAGTGCCAATGTAGGTACGATGCAGTCCAGCTTTGTCGGCCAAGTCTTCTTGTGACCAGCCTTTTTGCTTACGGAGTTCGCGGACGCGTTTGCCAAATTTGTTTCGGATTGTTTTAGACATATTACTTTAAGCGTAATAAGGAGATGCCTATAACTCTACAGTCGATAAATAGCATTTTATCTGTAAAAACTATTGCGCAGGCTGTAGGTTTAGCATAAAATGCAAGCAAGGTCACGACTGACCGAACAATTAAAAAACCTAACCCTTTGCCTTGCAAAGATATGGTTTTAAATCCAGAGTAGTACTAATCCCGTCGTTAGTATCTACTCTGGTCATGTCTGGAAACGGACATGGGGCTATAAGCTCGCTAGCGGCGGGTTTTGTGTTTCCGAAAATAATTTGCAATTAACTAAAGTTAGAGCAGAACGGCTTATGCAGTCGCTAAGGCTGTATTTTATTATGCCAAAATTCTGCCGGGGGTATGACATGGCGCTTGTGCGTTGGCCGGATGATATTAATATTACACAAGAGGTGCGCTGCATTATTTGCGCGGCGAATAAGCCACTACATAGCGTGACTGCCGCCCACACTACCAAGCAAGACGAGCAGCTTTTTGTGTGCAGCGGTCACTTTTGGAATACTTCGCAGCTTATTATGGGCTTCTGCGATTACGCCTTGCAGCAAAAACAACAGGCGCGCGCAAAGCGCACTAATCTGCCACCGGATGGCAATCATGAATTCGCTGTATATTGAAGACAATGCAAGCAACAATGCTTCGGCGTTATCCTGGAACATCGCGTACCATCTATATGCGCGGCACATTTACGGCAAAGCCGTGATAGTAACCGACACGCCGGTTGCGCTACTGGCAGCCGTCAAAAAACAATGGAACAAACTAATCCGGCAAGTTCAAAAGGAACGCGCCGCTACGCTGGAAGCCACAAAAATAGCCGAACTAACCAACCAAATAACTTCCATGCAACGCCTAACGTTTAGTGCTACGGCCACGTCAGATGTATACACGGCTGACGTCACCTTCCAGTCGCCCGACGCTCTGCAACAAATACCGCCCGTCTGCCCCACAATGTACATTGCAACCAGCCTCAGCACAGAAACCGCCTACCTTATTACCAGCTGGCTGCCGCGGCACGCCGTGGTGATTATCTATGCAAAATTAACCGCGTGCGAATAGCACTTAAGAAAACCCCTGTTACTCTGTGCTACCTTCGCTAGCAATAATATATCGTTTTAGACGGCTTCCGCTGGCTTTATCTACCGTTACTGCTCCACTTTTTATATACTTTCCGATATAGGCGCGTACTGTGTCGCCATGGACGTTTATTCCATTTATAGAAAGCTTCTCTGCTATTTCTCGTGTAGAAATTGGCATTTCTGATGCTGATATTATGTTTAGTATAATATCGCCGAGGACCTTCGCTTGCTCTACTTTTTTAATTCGGGAATGCGTGTAGCCCTTTTCCATTAGGTACCGGACGATCTGGCGGTCGTTCAAAACTGCTGTTAAGGCAAGCTCGCCCTCTTTGATAAAGCTGCTGCTTCCTTCCATGGCTGCATCAACAATTTTGATAACTTTGGAGAAAAGTGAAGCTTGTTGGTCATTGACTGAAATAAATTGATGGTGTCTACTTGTGTCCGGTTCAAACCTTTTGATAACAGTAATCGTCAGATCGTGCACAATGCCAGCCACTCTGGCCAGTACTTTTTTGGGCTCCTCGTGAAACCCGTAAGAAGCCGGCATCGCTCGGGCGATGTCTGTACTGGAAAAGGTCCGATCCGGATTTTGGAGAATAAGCGAGTTAATAACAGTAATTACATCTCTTCTGTATTCAGAGAAACGTTCTTCAATCTCTATAGGCTCGCCCGGTGGATTAGTGGTCCATAATGTATGCGGTTGTTCTGTCCTAGACTCTTCTTTACCAATAAGACGCGCCTTATGCATCTGGTCCGTAATCTGGCCCGTAGCACTTACGCCACCTATCCTTTGTTTTCTATTTAATTCCGTTATTCTCATGGTCTTTTCTTCCGCAAGCGCGCGCATGATCTTTAGTCTATTTTCAGCCGCGCGCACACCCTGATCCGACGTGGTTCCTGCCGCACCGAATATTTCAAACAAACTTTGGTCAATCTCTGAGGATAAAAGTAATAAGTGTCCACCTAGAGGACGCGCCAGCTTTTTGCCAAGATCACTGAGCCTTAGCGCCCTTTGATTACCACGAAAGCCCTCCACTGCAATTGCTTCCGTATTTATAAAAGGACCTATATAATGTTTAATACGTTGTTGGCTATACGGCCATACGGGTTGATCTCCCTGAATTGTATTGCCCGCATCACTAATGTCTCTACACGATTGAAACTCATCGGTCAAACACAAAAAAGCGATAGCTTTCGCTTCATTATTCAGACTGGTAGCTATGATGTTGGTCACCATTCTTTGATCGACGGGAAATGCAAACTGAGGCTCAATTTCTGGCATAAACAACCTTACTTTATTTGTATTGCGGCAAAGAACTTAAAGCATATTCAAAGTTAGCACTGTGCGTCAATTATAAGACTTACAATCTGATCTTGCACGCGTAATGCTCGGGTGGAAAAAGGGTAAGCCCCTTGTTTGTATTGCTTGCTGGAGGAATGTCGGGATTCATGATATAAAGTACAAATGCCAGAGACAAGTCCTCCATTGCCCCAACCGGATTTTAATAGTCAGCCACCAGAAATCTCCAGACATGGATATTGGGGGCCTTTGCCGTGGGAATCACCGGAACTTTATAAAGCATTGGGCACACCTATGATGGAAAAAGTTACTTTGGGTAAGGTTCCTGGTTCTTTTCGCGGGGAATTTAATATGCAAGCTGGCCGCGACATTATTGAGGCAGGCGTCCGACAAAAGGTGATCTCGCCTCCAGCCGAACTTACCAGACAAGAAAGGCTTGGAAAATTCATTGATTTTACTAAGAGCAACGAAATTGCCCATTTAAAATCACTTGCAGTGCTAGGCGCTATTGGAACAGCCACCCTTCTTGAAGGAGGCTGGCTGGGAGCGGGTACTGCGACGCTGCTCGGAACTCTTAATATTATCGCGAATGTACCGCCCATACTTGTCCAAAGATACAACAGGCTTCGTGCATATCGCCTGCTGGATAGAATTAATGACAGGCCAAACCAGTAAGCGTCTATTACGCCGGAATTATATAGCCGCTTACCGGCACGTCGCCGCAATCGACTATTTGCTGTGCATGATGCGATTTGTTAGTTAATATTTAGATCGCGAGCACAAAGTCTATAGCGTCGTAGTGTAGACCGGGCTATTCTGTTTTGATCACGACATCGGGTGCAAGTAAACCGAATCTAAATGCTTGCGTGGTGGCATATATGACATTGTGTGCATGCAAACATGCCGAGACATGCCGTCGATAGTTCCTGAATATAGTGGGCTTGACATCTGGCATAAGTTCTAGAATTTGCCACTCAGGGTAATCGGCCATTCGTGCCTTGAATATAATTGACGCTACGCTATTTAGTTGCTGTGGTTCTGCGTCCGTTTCAATTTCATATTTGACAATACCGCTGGCGCACGCTCGGTACACTACCGATTGCGCTACGTCGACACATACTTTCTCGCGTACTCCATTGTAGGCGTGTCGAAGTTCTGACTCAGACATTATTGAGCGCATTTCATGCAGATTGTCGCCAGCTGCTTGAGCTTGCAAGACTTTCGTCTCGTATTCGTCAAAGAGAGCAGGGTCAAGGGGCGGAAATCCGTTCAAATACTCCGTCAGCATTGCATCTGTCTCTAGCAACCCAGACGGTAAAAATCCCCAGGCCGGATGTTCTTGTATAATCATGTGTAGATCCCCTATAAGCTAACGAAAGCATCAATGCACTTCGTATAAATAAACAATAGCCGAGGCGCTATTTTATATCAAGCACCCGGCTACAAGCAAGAAAAAACTCATGGTTACCATACAACGTCAGTCAAGCCGAGATACCTAACTCAGTTACGCATTTCACTTTTTCCAATATTTTTTGCCCTAAGGATAGTAAGTAAACCCGGCAGCGCCTCTTTGATGAGTCCAGCAGCTACCAATGTGTGGCCTAAAATCTCGGGCGGATCCTGGCTATCCAGCAAAATCTTACGCAGTAACGTGCCCGACACCGGGACCGACTTGGGCATTTCAAGGCGAATTGTTTGCAAACCGTGCTCCTGGAACAGCGCATCCTTCTTCTCGCTCCATTCGCTGTACACATTAACCAGATTAGGCACCCCGGGATCGAGTTCTTTGAACGAGCCTGGGTCCTTGATGTTAAATGGCCTGATGTCGTACCTGGACTTAGCAATACCTAAGTTTCCTAGCAACGTTTCAAACATATATTTTCGTTCATTATAGGTAAAGGGATTGTTCTCGGGATCATTGCGCCACGATGCGGCGGCGTCATATGCTTCATCCTGAAACGGATTTGTTATAAGCAACGTCACATGTTCTGCCCGTGCAAAGCCTTCTTTAATATAGTTCCAATGATTAACGTGTATTGGCGGCTGAAAACGCCCGTGCACAGTAATTGCAGGGATTTGTGCAATTGTATCTGCATGAATCATACAGAGATCGTACAACTACGGGTCTAAAATATTGGTGGACGGTTGTTCACTAGACTAGTGAGTTTTTGCGTCATTAGTGGCTTCAGTAAAACCTTCACCAGAACGTAAGCTTAGTACAAATTTACTTGCAGGCAAAACATTAGGGTCATTTAGTAGCCGGTCCTCGCTAATCGCCAGGAACTCCCGATCATCAACGCGATCTTCGAATGTACGTAATACTCCCTGAAATACAACAAATAACTTATCAAAAATAAACAGCCCGTCTTTGCTTTTTACTCGTTCTCGGTGATTGCATTTAAAACGTATGCCGTCGGCCCGAATGTGATATTTGTTAAGGAAATGGCGGATTTGAGCCTCAAATGTTTGGTCGCTCGTTACGCCAAATGTTGGTAAATGCTGGCTACCCAGAAACGGCTGTTTTAACTTTCGCATAACCAGGACTGCGTTGTCCTGGGTGCGTAACTCGAGCATGCAAGATACTGTCGGGAACAGGTCATGATTAAGCTCTAGATTATTATTTAAGTACACCAAACCCTTCTTGGCTAGCGCATACTCACCTTTTGAGATTGACTCTATAAAGCCGCCGCCAAGTAGTTGCTTTAAGTGATACGTTAAGTTGTCTGATGTTTCGGCTACGTCACTAAGCAATTCATTAAACTTACGCACTTCGCCTTGACGCAAACTATCCAGGATGTTGAGCTGGGTTGGATGCATACTAATCTCGTTGCCTGCCGATCCTAAGCGCCCGCGCCGGAGCTGCATAGCCGGTCCAGCTCTGGCTTCATTTGTGAGAATGATCGGTACAAGATGGCTTGCATGCCAACGCCTTTTGCGCCCGTACAATAACCTTCTCGATCATCAATAAAGATACATTCGTCCATTTGTTTAACTATAGCAGGCTTACGGGTTGATCCGTCAAATAGCGGTTTATTTTGATGAATTACCAATAGCGGATAAACCGCTTGTCTGATATCATCAATTTTCATGAACTACTCCAGGAGCACGATCCTGCTTCGGAAGACCGCAATATGTCAGAAATTTGTCGCATAGCCGTCGGTGACAGCATGAATGACCAGGAAGCTTTAGCCGCAGCTGATGTTTCGATCATGCCCCACAATTGTCAGCCGGATTTGCTAGAATGGGCAGCGGGCAATCTCTCAACAAACACCTTTTATTATGCGGATGAGGATTTTGCAGCCGGTGTTTTGCAAGGATTGCGGCGGCATCTGTATGGCAGTTAACCAGGGCAGGACCATATATTTGAATAATGTCCAATAATGCGTTGCGTATGCGCCCTCTTACCATTACCCCCCTGTTTTATATGCGTGTCGGAGTTCAAGTTCGGGCAATAATAAACGCATTTCCTGCAGATTACCAATAGCCGCATGCTACAATACTCGCTGTGTTAAACGATGAAATATACGAGCTGGCACGGCGTAAACAGCCGCGTATCTTATGCCTAACCGGCAAAACCTCGACAGGAAAGTCTACCCTCTCCGATCGCCTGGCAGCAGCGTGCAAATATGAGGTCGTAAAGCTGGACAAAATAGTTGGTGACACTATCGTCGATCCATTTGGTCTGCAAAGCAGCCGGGGTGATGTATTCGTCAGCGTATATAAAACCGCCGACCGCACGGACTGGATCAAATTGTTCACCCTGGAGACTCAAAAACGTATAAGAACGTTGCTCGGCCAAGGCAAAAAAGTAATCATCGACGGGGCAATTGCCAATCCCGTCGTTGTGCGTAGTATTTTCGACGGCCTGCCGGATGTACTGCTTGTGTATATGCATCCCACATTAACGTCCGCAGCATATCGCCGCAACCTAACGAACCGCTTCCTGGGCACCACTGCCCAAAATCCCAATAGCCTTCCGAAAGCCTTTTGGGAACATATTGATCAGGATTGCTTTCAGCAGTTTTGCCAAAACCGAATTATGTCCGCTCCCCTTGAAAAAGGCATTGATCAGTACGCCGCACATTCTTCGCAAGAGTCAGCCAAGCGGCTCCAAATTCTACAAGAATACTTTCCTGACATTATCGTCGTCAACGTTTAGATTACATCGTAGAGTGCCCGCAATTCTTTCAGGAAGTTGACATAAACATAAATATATGCTATTATAATGCAATGCGATCATTTGAGTGTGATGAAATTTGGGATAGTCCCTGGAATAATTTAAACACAGCTCCTGAGTTACCCGAGCGTCTGCGGCTGGATGCCAAAGAGCTTCGAGAGCGAGGATGCATGGTCCTCGGTGATGCTGACGTAGCCTTTATAGGCCGAAGCACCGTAGCGCAGGAAATTACGGCATCACCCGACTTTACTCTTGTTCACTCGACGCAACCTTCTAAGGCTCTTGATATTATGACCAAAGGGCTGGTAGTACGTAGTTTTAGGAAGCAAAGCCTGAGTCTTGAAAACTCAACCGTGCGTCTTTATTCGCCAACAGAAGCAAATGCACCATATGCCGATTCCTGGAACACCTACGCGCTCGCCTACCGATACGCTACAAACTTCGACCGAGGTGACACTTTTGACTACAGTAGGTCAGCAAAACTAGTGTTACAATTCCCTTTCTCTGGCGAACGCGTACCCGGCATAGGAAAAGCACTAGCCCAAGATACGCCACTTGAGCCCGCAACACCTTCACGCCGCTTTGCAGAAAAGCTAGACAGAGCAGTGCGAATACGTCCCCAGTTTGTCAAAGGGTTTCTTGATCTAGACGAGCAGACCTTTACGCAAAACCCTCTCTTTGACAAGGATTATCGTCGAGGTCTAGGTAAACTTCTCCTGCGATAAGCCGGTGGGCCGTAACAAAACCAGTAAGCAGTCCAGGCGGTAGATTAGCAAAAATCAGTGGGACTTAGTGGAAACACGGCTAGCTTGGAAGTGGCGCATACATCAAGATGACTCCGCCGGTTTGCATGCGACGTTCTTCTTGCAGCTTTAATTTTTGGTAAGGTAAGCCCTTGTTAAATAAATGCCTGCCTTCGCCCAAAAATACAGGTGCTATACATATGCGGTATTCGTCGAAAAGACCGGCCTTCATCAAAGATTCCGACAAAATACCACTGCCAAAAACGAACATATTACCGTCGCCCTGTGTTTTAAGTTTGGGGATTTCGGCGACTGCGTCTTTTACAATGATCGTATTGTTCCAGTCGGCATTTTGCAGCGTGGTCGAACAGACGATTTTCGGCAGCTTGTTCATGTATGTAGCTACTTTTTGCTCGTCTTCATCAGCGGTCGTCCAATAGTCGGCCATTCCTTGGTAAGTTTTTTCACCAAAGACCAGCATATCGGCTGTTTGTAACTGTTCAATACTAAAGTCATCAAATTCTTTGCCAAATACAGTTTGGTGAAATTCCAAGTCCCAAGCCTTGCTGCCTTCAAAGTACCCGTCCAGTGAAATCACGTTCCACATAATAAGTTTTCGCATACCTTTATCATAGCAAATTAATGAGAACAAGACCGAAAGGATTATCCATAATACGGCTCATATTGCGGGCGTCGTATTGATCTTCTTCTGCCATGTGCAAAAGTTCGTGGGCGTATTTGGGATACTTCATTCCTTTATACTATCAGCAGGTTGGGATATACTCCGCATTAGGCGGCAATCGTGGCCCATTTTTTCAAGTAGTCTAATACGTCTAGATAGTAGTCATCCGCATCTTTGGGAAGTCTCCGAGCGAGTAATTCAGCCGGAGTTAACCAAAAATATGCACTATGTTCCCAGCTTAAAGTTACGATAGGCACCGCTTCTGGCAACACCAATATCTGGCCTTGCGAATTGTATAGTAGGGCTTTTGTGACGATTTTCATTTTTTAACTTTTACATGCTAGCAAGGGTAATTGCTACTTGACTATCCACGCGGGCATTATACCAGATGCCCTCGCGCCATTGGCTACAATGCCTTCCCTCTTGTATAATCAAACTAGATGTCTACGAACGAAACATCCCATGCTAATCACCCCGTACCACGTCACGAAGGCCATAAGTCACACCGGGCCGCCTGGCTGCGCGCGTCGGTACTTGGCGCTGACGACGGTATTGTGTCAACGGCAAGCTTAATGCTTGGCGTGGCGGCGGCACATGCCTCAACGCAATCCATCTTAACGGCCGGTGTAGCTGGCTTGATTGCCGGCGCTTTGTCTATGGCCGCGGGTGAATACGTTTCGGTCAGTTCACAACGTGATTCAGAACGTGCCGATCTGCACATGGAAGCAAAAGAGCTTAAAGCATTCCCCGAAGAAGAGCTGCACGAATTAGAAGATATTTATATGCGGCGCGGGCTAACTTCCGACCTAGCACATCAGGTTGCCGTACAGTTGCATAAACACGACGCACTGGCTGCGCACGCCCGCGACGAGTTGGGTATTGACCACGAATCACTCGCCAAACCATTCCAGGCCGCAATTAGTTCTGCTGCTTCGTTTGCCTGCGGGGCGTTGCTGCCATTGCTCGCAGCGATAGTGTGGCATGGAGCGGCAGGCTCATGGGCAATTGTTATTACGGCCTTGGTCGCTTTAAGTATCTCTGGCGGTATCGGCGCATTCATTGGCGGTGGCAACCGATGGCGCGCCGCTCTGCGCGTGCTTGTCGGTGGCGGTTTGGCGATGCTCATTACGAGTATTGTGGGAAGACTGATCGGCACCGCATTATAGGCGATTATAGGCGGCCAGCTACCGATTCCATTTCCAGTCGCGAACTTCCGGCATATCGACCCCATGCTTATTGATATATTGCCGGTGCTCGATGAGCTTCTTTTCCATTTCCTGTTTTAAATAGACCCCTTTCGTGCCTGTTTGCGGCAACCGGTCTATCGTATCTATGACCAAATCAAAACGGTCTATGTTATTGAGCACCGTCATGTCAAAGGCGGTGGTAATTGTCCCTTCTTCTTTGTAGCCCCTTACATGCAGATTGCGGTTCGTTCGTTTGTACGTCAGGCGATGAATCAGCCACGGATAGCCGTGGAAAGCGAAAATAATATGCTTGTCTGTGGTAAAGATAGAGTCGTAATCCGAATCGCTCAAGCCATGCGGACTTTCCGTACTCGGTTCCAGTCTCATGAGATCAACGACATTCACAACACGGATTTTTAATTCTGGAAGATGTTCTCGCAAGATAGAAACAGCGGCCAACGTTTCCATGGTCGGCACGTCACCGGCGCAAGCCATAACCACGTCAGGCTCACTCTCTTGATCATTGCTGGCCCACTGCCAGATGCCAATGCCCTGGGTGCAGTGCTCGATTGCTTGTTCCATGGTCAAAAACTGTGGCGCCTCCTCGTGCTTGCCGCAGATAACCAAGTTGACATAGTTCATGGTTCGTAAACAATGATCCATCGTCGACAGTAAACAGTTGGCGTCAGGCGGCAAGTAGACGCGAGCAACAGCACCTTTTTTATTGACCAGGTGATCGATAAAGCCCGGGTCTTGGTGGGTGAAGCCGTTATGATCCTGCCGCCAGACATGCGACGTCAGCAAGAAGTTCAGTGAGGCAATATCGGCTCGCCAGGGCAATTCTGCCGACATCTTCAGCCACTTGGCGTGCTGGTTAAGCATTGAGTCGATGATGCGAATGAACGCCTCGTAGCTGTGCAGTAAACCATGCCGCCCAGTGAGCAGGTAGCCTTCAAGCCAGCCTTCGTTTTGGTGTTCGCTGAGCATAGAGTCCATAACCCTGCCGTCGGGTGCGAGAAATTCGTCGTTTATCTTTGTGGCGGCGTCCCATTGTCTGTTTGTTACCTCAAACACAGCCTCCAGCCGGTTCGACAGTGTCTCGTCCGGACTGAAAATACGAAAGTTCCGATGTTGCTGGTTCAGTTTAATGACATCTCGAAGGAACGGCCCGAGTACATGCATACTGCCCGCCTGCACAGTTGTTGGCGACGGCACGTTGAACGCATAGTCGCGAAAATCCGGCATCGTTAGCATGCGCAGCAACTTACCGCCATTGGCGTGCGGATTAGCTCCCATGCGGCGATCTCCTTTTGGGGCGAGTTCGGCAAGTTCGGCTTTTAGCGTACCGTTCTCGTCAAAAAGTTCTTCCGGGTGGTAGCTTTTGAGCCAATCTTCAAGTTGTTTGAGATGTTCGGCTGGTGCAACAGGGGATACCGAAAGCGGTACTTGATGTGAGCGGAAGGTGCCCTCGACCTGTAAGCCATCTATTGTTTTGGGGCCAGTCCAGCCTTTGGGCGAATTGAAGATTACCATAGGCCAGCGAGGACGTTCAGTGGTCTTATCTTCCCGGACGGCACGTTTGATTTCCTGGATATCACGTATAACATCATCCATTACTGACGCCATAAGCTGATGCATCGTAACAGGGTCATCGCCTTCTACAAAGTACGGTTTCCAACCGTAGCCAAGAAACAATTGCTCCAATTCTTCGTGGCTGATACGTGCGAGCACAGTCGGATTAGATATTTTATATCCGTTAAGGTGTAAAATCGGCAACACGACACCGTCCGTTAGAGGGTTAAGAAATTTATTAGAATGCCAGGCAGTAGCCAGCGGGCCAGTTTCGGCCTCGCCATCGCCGACCACACAAGCAACGACAAGGTCGGGGTTATCAAAAACGGCGCCAAATGCATGACTCAAGGAATAGCCCAGCTCACCCCCTTCATGGATTGAGCCAGGTGTTTGTGGCGAAACGTGACTGGATATGCCACCAGGGAAAGAAAACTGCTGGAATAGTTTTTTTAGACCAGCCTCATCTTGGCTGACGCTTGGGTAGATCTCGCTGTACGTACCCTCGAGATAAACATTACCGACGACCGCAGGGCCACCATGCCCAGGACCTGACATATATAGCACATTGAGGTCATGGTCATTGATGATTCTATTGAGATGGGCGTAGATAAAATTTTGACCCGGCGTCGTACCCCAGTGTCCAAGCAACAACTGTTTGACATGTGCCATCTCAAGCGGCTTTTTGAGCAGCGGATTGTCGCACAGATAAATTTGTCCAACCGACAGGTAGTTAGCCGCCCGCCAGTAGGCGTCGATTTTTTGAAATAGCTCCGGGCTTAGTGGGCTCTTATCCAATTTCGTTCTCCTCAATCTTAGCCGTACTGTCTTTTAGTATTTGCTCCACGTTCCGGGCGATCATTACTGACTCGTCTGTATGGATGATCCGAACGGTGACCCGGCCATTATCCGAAGAAGCGAGTGCGTTGCCGGCATCATTTCGGGATGCATCGAGCATAACGCCAAGAAATTCCAACCCTTCGCTTATCCTGGCTCGGATTTTTGGCGCATTTTCTCCCATACCTCCGGTAAACACAAGCGTATCAAGACCACCTAATGCCGCCGCAAGTCCACCGATACTTTTCTTGACCTGGTAACAGAATAAATCAACCGCATCTTTTGCTCGAGTGTCCTCGGCTTCGTACTCAAGGAGTTGCTTCATATCAGCACTCGTTTCAGATATACCAAGTAATCCTGATTTGAAGTTCACCATGTCGTTGAACTTGTCGGCATCGTAACCCGCTGTACGGGCTAGATATAAGACGAGGCCTGGATCAATGTCGCCAGATCGCGTGCTCATAGGTATGCCCGAAGCTGGAGTTAACCCCATTGTCGTATCAATTGACTTGCCATTATGTATAGCTGTTAGACTGGCGCCACTTCCGAGGTGAGCGATAATTATTTTACCGTTTGCCGCATCATCACCCTCCAAACGGCGTAGTTCTTCCAGCACGAATGCATACGACAGTCCATGAAAGCCATATCGACGAATGCCTTTGGCTTCAAACTGGCGTGGAATTGGCAGCAGACGGGCAACGTTCGGTAGGTCGTGGTGAAAAGCCGTATCAAAGCATGCCACTTGTTTGATGCCAGGAAACATCTCTTGAAATTCTTGGATCAATTGCATTTCTACTGACAAATGCTCCGAATCAAACTGCGTCAACTCGTGTAAATCTCTGATCATTTGGCTATCGATAAGCTGCGACTCATGGTACTTTGGCCCACCATGAACGATACGGTGTCCGATCGCGCTGATATATGCCTTAGGGGTTTGTCGTTTCAGCCAATCAACGAGCAGTTCTGCTGCGGTTTTGTGGTTTGGGGCAACTACCAACGTGGCACCGCCATCTACAACTAGGCTGGCTGACGGCTGCCCAATATTTTCAATCGCACCCCAGCTTATCTTGCGGGAAGAATCGCCTATATCGAACAAGGCGAACTTTATGCTTGATGAACCGGCATTGACCGTAAGTATACTACCAGCATTCGTGCTTTCGGCAACCATTTACGCTCCTTATAACTCGGTAAATACCTGTTTACTGTCCGTGCCAACGCTCCGATATTCGGCTAGCCGGGCGCTGGTAAGATCTACGCCAATGACTTCGTAGCTGCCCGCCCGTAGCTTCGAAATAGGGGGAAGCCACTCCGCGCCCCTAGCATGTATCCGGGTTAGCTTGTCCATGACCGCATCTATCTGTGGCGCATCATTAAGGACAGTTGCCACCCCTGAAGCTTGAAGCGTACTATTCTCCTTTTCGTTACAAAAGGTCAGACTCACCCGAGGTCTCTTGTTAATATTGACATATTTTTGCGTCAGATTCTTGGTCATAAAACAAACCTTCTGGTCATCGAGCGCGCACGCATAGACGACCGAACCATGCGGCGTACCGTCGGCATTAATCGTCCCCACGACTGCAGCAGGGTTATGATCGATATAGTTCATTATTTTCGCGTAGTTTTCACTGACCTGCATGAGCAGCCACCGAAATTACTTCTGTGATGCGGGCTCCATCTTTTGGTGAAAAGTCAGAAAACCGCAAGACTTCAGGTGTTAGCTTTAGAAGTAGTACTTCGCCAGCGTCCATCTTGGTGACAGGAGGAATCCATTCAAACTGGCCAGGAGGGTGTACTTGTACAATCATTCGGAAGGCATGATCACGTTCTGGGCCCAACGGCACTTCTGTAACAGCTCCGACCGCCTGGACAGTTGACTGCTCGATATCATCAGGCACCGTAATGGCCGCTTGCGGCTGCTCCTTAAGATTGTGGTACTTTGTGCTTTCTACGTGCGTAAGGAAGAAAAAATTGAGCTTTTCGTCCACCACGTAATAGATTGTGGAGCCCCACGGTTTCGCATTCTTGCTGGTCGTAGAGAGAACAGCAAATTTGTGACCAAGGAGAAAATTATAGGCATTTTTGTATTCCGTATTCATAATTCCTACTATAGCATAAGCACCTAATATCCCCATCGAAGCTTTGTACGACAATAATTAAAAAGAGGGACATTACAGTCCTCTCCAAAACTGTGTGAAATGCCCGGGCACAGGAAACCTCCAGCAATTGGCGATGGCAACAAAGGAACGTCCGCCAGTATTGACACCATACCCCCGGGAGGTATAGGCTGAAGGTATGATTACGAGCATAAAGAAACGCGCCGCGCATCGTACTAAAATCCTTGAAGGCCAGATTAAAGGCCTGCAAAAGATGATCGACAACGAGGCCTACTGCATGGATATTCTTACCCAGAGCCTGGCTATTCAAAAGTCACTGGCCTCGCTCGATAAGCTTATCCTGGAAAACCATTTGCGTACCCACATCGTCGATATGATGAGCTCCGGCGACAGGGAGCAACAGGAAAAGTCACTGGCCGAGCTGCTCGAGCTGTACAAACTCCATAACATCAAAGGCCAGGCAGCCGAGAGCAGTTAGCATACAATTAAGTAAGGAGGGTTTAGATGAAAAAAGAAACATTAATCTATGGGGTCGTCGGCTTACTGGTTGGCGGCCTACTGGTTGGTTTTACCGCCAGTTACGCTGTTAACAATAACAACCAGTCCATGATGAAGGTGATGGGTATGCATACCTCGGCCAGAACGACCGGCATGATGAACAACGATGATATGACCATGAGCCAAATGATGACCGGCTTGCAGGGAAAGACCGGCGATGACTTCGATAAAACATTTGTGAGCGAAATGATCATGCACCATCAGGGGGCGATCAACATGGCCAATCTCGCCAAGACAAGTGCTAAGCACGACGAGATTAAGAATATGGCAAACGATATTGTGACCGCACAAACCAAAGAGATCAATCAAATGCAATCCTGGCAGACTGAATGGGGCTACACGAGTTCATCCAGCAATCACGACATGATGAACATGGGCCACTAAGATGGAACATGGCTCTCACACGCAGCATGATCATGTAGCACACCAATCTTCTAACGTGATGCCGCCCGAGGCCCACGTCAGCCATGACAAACACGAAGGCCACAGCCCAGATATGTTCAAAAAGAAGTTCTGGCTGACCCTGATTCTGGCGATTCCAACCTTACTTTTCTCAGGCACCGTTCAGGGTTGGTTTGGCTTTCACCTGGCGTTTACCGGCAGCGACTACATACCCGCCGTGTTTGGTGCGATCATCTTCTTCTACGGCGGTATCGTCTTTTTGAAAGGCGCAAAGACCGAGCTTGCCGACAAACAGCCTGGCATGATGACCTTAATTTCTATGGCGATTACGGTTGCTTTCGGCTACAGCTTTGCCGTAACGATCAAACTCGTGCATGGTATGGATTTTTGGTGGGAGCTAGCCACGCTAGTTACGATCATGCTGCTGGGACATTGGTTGGAAATGGCATCAGTTGTGAGCGCTCAAGGGGCGCTTAAGGAACTCGCCAAACTATTGCCAGATGAAGCCGAACTTGTTACGGGCGGCGAGACCAAAAAAGTGACCATTAGCGAGCTAAGGGTTGGTGACATAGTGTTAGTACGCCCAGGGGCACAGGTCCCGGCCGACGGTAGAGTAATCAAAGGCGAATCTGACGTCAACGAATCGATGCTAACGGGCGAATCTAAACCAGTCAAAAAGATCGCCGAAGCTCAAGTTATTGGCGGCACCATTAACGGCAGCGGCTCGTTGACAATTGCAGTCACCAAGATCGGCGGCGATACGGCGCTCGCAGGCATCATGAAGTTGGTCGCCGAAGCTCAAAGCAGTAAGTCCAAAACACAGATCGTAGCCGATAAAGCCGCCTTCTACTTGACGTTTGTAGCGATTGGCGCGGCCTTAATCACCTGGATTTCTTGGGCGATTGCCGGACAATCCGCCGGATTTATTTTAGAACGCATTGTAACCGTTCTGGTGATTGCCTGCCCGCACGCCCTTGGCTTGGCCGTTCCTTTGGTGACAGCCATTTCTACAACACTTGCTGCCAAGAACGGCTTACTCGTTCGGCAACGCATGGCGCTCGAAGCCGCCCGAAATATAGATGTCGTCCTGTTTGATAAAACCGGTACACTTACCAGGGGCGAGCAAGGCGTGGTAGATATTGTTGCGGACGGCGATAAACAAACGCTACTAGCGAGCGCGGCAGCCGTTGAAGCCGACTCCGAACACCCGATAGCACGTGCCGTCGTGGATTCGGCTAAAGAACAAAATCTATCTGTTCCGCAGGCGACCAGTTTTGCCTCACTCGCTGGGCGCGGCGCCAAAGCAAACGTCGGCGGCAAGACAATCTACGTGGGCAGTCCCCGCCTGATCGAAGAGTTGCAGGCCACCATGCCCGAGAGCATTCAGCAAGCATCAGCCCAAGCATCCGGCGAAGGCAAGACAGTCGTCTACGTTATAGAAAATAAAACAGTGCGTGGTGCGATTATGCTAGCCGATGTTATCCGCGAAGAATCGAAAGAGGCGGTCGCCACTTTACATGCGATGGGCAAGCGAGTCGCCATGCTCACCGGCGACAGCAAAGGCGTTGCGGCTTGGGTGGCGAAAGAAATTGGAATTGACGAGTTCTTCGCCGAAGTTCTGCCAGAGGATAAGGCAGAAACCGTCAGAAAACTCCAAGCTGACGGCAGTAAAGTTGCAATGGTCGGGGATGGCGTAAATGATGCCCCCGCCCTCACGCAGGCCGATATTGGCATCGCAATTGGTGCCGGTACAGATGTCGCAATTGAGTCGGCCGGCATTGTGCTGGCAAGTGACGATCCGCGCGGCGTGGCCAAAATCGTCAAGCTCTCTAAAGCCACTTACCGAAAGATGGTTCAAAACCTGGCCTGGGCGACAGGCTACAATGCCCTGGCTATCCCGCTGGCCGCTGGCGTAACAGCCGCGCTGGGCTTCGTGCTCTCCCCGGCTTTTGGCGCGGTGCTTATGTCACTTTCGACTATTATTGTCGCCGTTAATGCGCAGTTCCTGCGAAAGATGCGGCTTCGGTAAGAAGTTTTACATGGCCATAGTGTGCACGACCCAGGAACGCTTATTGCGAGGCCGGGTTTTGGGAGTTACACCTGCGTCTTTTTTTCGAGCACAGCTACAGCTTGTGGGCTGAAGCCTTTAAAAAGTAGCCATAGGCCAAGTAAAAGCTCAAATATCGCCACACCGATAGCCGACAACCCGACCAAGGGGTTATGCTGGCCTATAGCACCGAATAGTACAGTGAAATGGCCAACTAAAAGCAACGGAGCTCCGATTATCCCAATAAGTGAAAGCTTTCTAGGCACAAGGCGTGATTTGTAGAGCAGAAAACCCAACAGTAAGTCACATATGGCTGGCATGAAGCTTTGGCTTAAAAGAAATATCCTGTCGTACAATACGGCGAGCGTATGACTGGCGACCAACGCATCTGGACCCACGCCTTCTTTATGCAGAAACACTATCGCGGAAATGAAGGCCACGCCGACTACTATCGCGCTGGATTCAAGAATGCGGGCCGCGACTAGACCTAGTGCAGCAGATTCGTTTTGCTTCTTGAGCATTGGGAATAGGACGACAGCCGTACCAATTCCCGCCAATGCAACTATAATTTCCAAGATACCACCGATGATCGCAGGATTATCCGAGCCAGAACTAAGTATATAATTTGTGCTCTTCGCTGAGGTATAAAGCGCAAGCGATGGTATTGAGACAAAGGTTAGTAAATAGAGCAGCCCTGCCGTTAACGAAATTTTCCTATGGGTTGGCATAACCTTAAATGTTGCGCCGTTTGTGCTCATACGTCTTCCTCCAATTTAACTCGCCTGTTAATACTTAGTATGCTCCTATTATCAATAAGATACGAGGCGGATCTTTCGCCAGGCGCGTCCAGCCCATACCCGAAAGCAGCGTGCATCATTTCGTACTTGCCGTTTTCATGCGCCATGTGCTCGTTAGAGTAGTGATCTTTGGAGAGAATTGCAAGCAGCAGTTCTATCTAACATCGGTCTGTTTGGTCGTAACTTGTTGTTTCCAGACGCCATTCTCGTCAAGCAAATCTTGCGCCTCTTCTCTTCCGGCACGAACCTTCGCCAACACTTCTCTGTAGAGGCCAATCACACTATCGAAGTCGATCCCATCTTTAATACATGCTTCACGCCATTCCATGTCTATCCAACTCTCTGGGTATTTTTTATTTGTCCATTCTCTAATTGCCGGGATGTACTCTGCCAGATCCGGAAAAGCAGTGGCAAGGTCTTCGTGTGCAAACTGATACCGCCATTGCTGTCTGTAGTAATCTTCCCACGTCGAAGGGGGTATAAACCGAGCCATATAATTTTTTGTCACATGAATAGATTGAAAACCATGATCTCTAGCCAGTACCGCCGTTAGCCAGTTATCCTCGTGGACACGCTTTCCTGCCGGGAATCGCATGGGTTGACCATCAACCTGTAGGTCGGCTCGCCAGCCAAGATATGCGCCGTGCAACCAGTACTTCTCGGGAAATGCGTGACGCCTTAATGCATTCATGCGTATTACGGTAGCAAGACTTTCGTCTTTGGGTAACGTGCCTTCGATGGGAGCGTGATGCATACTCACAACCTTCTTACCCGGCAGATTAAGCGCATCAATCGTCCAGCTAAGTGATCCTGGATCAAGAATAAGATCGCCGTCAATTAACACCAGGTTCTCTGCCGACGATTGTTCGATGCCATCGTTAACAGCAAACATTTTGCCTGGTGTTTCGCAATTAATAACCTTCGTATCTATTGTCTCTGACTGAAATTCGGGTTGACTAAACACGGACTTGGCAATCTCGTCAGTAACCCCCGCGCAACAGTTAGCAATAACTATAATGCCGCAAGACTGACCTAGCCTTTCGATGTCACCCCTAACAGACTCTAGTGTATCCGGCAAGCAAGGAGCTTCATTCTTGGTTACGGGAATTAGTACATCGAGAGCCGGCCTCGAACCAACTTCAGTAATATTCATATTTACGACCTTATACGTTCGATTATTGTTGTTGTTTTTACTGGACCTTTTAGGATAGGGTCATGATACTGATTATCCTCTTCTTTAATTAAGACTACTTCAGTATTCGGCAACAAACCCTCCTTCATATAATGCTCAATATCTGTGACGGTTTCAATAGAAGCAGCGTTGACGATTACCATCTTCGGTTGAAGTTCCACCGTCATTAATGCATTATCTTCGTTGGTGCACATACTCGGATCGCACACCTCACAGCAATCTGGGCCATGCCGCGTAATAAAATCCACCGCACTACGTCTAGAAAAGTAATCAGGAGTAGGGATTGATTGCAAGGCTAGCATGGCAGCTCTAGTGCTCCAATCCATTGTTGGCTTTGGCGCACCGCCCTTTTCCGGACGGCGTGATTTTGACTGTTCAAGTGCGCGATTGGTATCTAGTGTAATCATCAGTCGAATCACGTCCGATGATGCCACTTCATGTACCGATCGCATTTGCCGCTCTGTCTCGATATTGTTAATTCCCAAAACAGCCATAGCGCCAAGTGTTCTGCACTCGGCAAGTCCCACAATATGATTAATGGTCAACAGGTCAAACGTACCGGCATTGAAAATAGAAAAGAATCCGCTACGATTCCATATTTGCATACGCTCAGCGGCAATATCAAAAGTACATCTGTCAGAACTGATTTCATGAATACGCGAAGAAAAATCCCCTTCAAGCATTTCTCTTACTGAACGATTCGTAAACTCTCCCATAACCAGCGTTTATAATAACTTCAGTTTCTTCAAAGAAAATAGAAGAACTTAACAATAGTAATGCAGTGCTGGGGTGCTGGGCGTGAGACAAAGAAGTTATTCCAAAAGTGATTAGCATTCTTGACATAAGAGTGCTAATTTTCTTATACTGCAGTCAGAAGTTATTTATGCTTCTCACGGATTTATTTAGTAATAATGAAAGGAGAAATATAATGAGCAACCTCGTTAGATGGGATCCGTTTGCAGAGTTAAGCGCCCTACAGAAGCAATTCTTTGGGGATGATTGGATGACGTCATTCAAGGGTGTAAATATACCGACTACAGATGTTTACACAAAAAATAATCAGCTTAAGGTCGAGGCACATCTACCAAACTTTGAGCAAGATGACGTAAACATTCAGGTAGAAAATAACGCCTTGGTAATCAGTGCTGAAAGGCACGAAAAGGAAGAGGACAAGGACAAGAAGTATGTTGTTCGTGAAAGCTCTAGCAGCTTTTATCGTCGTATAGCATTACCAGACAGAGCTGATACAGATAAAATCGAAGCTCATCTGAATGACGGTGTTTTACAAGTTAGTGTTCCTCTAACGCCATTGCCGGAGCCAAAGAAAGTTGCGATTTCTGCTTCTGCTAAGAAGAAATAAACCGGCAACATAAATACGTCTATTATAAGGTCCAGTTTGGCGCTTTTGATGTACTTGCGCTTCAACATTACGTCATACAGCATCAACCCAAATGGTCCACCTAGTGTATTCATTATCACATCTTACTGTCTGGGATAGATGGTATGCTGGCATTTGAATAGTTTGGGGAGATAAATGCACATGGTACGACGGCCAACCGAAAACTATTTTTTTGTTGTTGAACAAGACGCAAACTACAACGCGGCCATATATACTTCTGGCGAGGGCAATGAAGTATTACCCGCCCTGGCCCGCCTTTCACTATTGCATGCCGCAAACGTGGAACAGGATCTTGCTACAGACTATACAAGGAGTTCGGATACTCCTTACGATGCGATTAGCGAGACAATTAATGGCACTATTTATGACCCTCCGGAGGACAGGACGTGCCACGTCGTTAGCGCACTTGCCTTGTCTGAAATATTTAACCCTACTAGTGGACAAGGCAGATTCAGCCGGATCTTGGACGAACATCGTGCGGCAATACTGGGCCAAATAGTTTCTGGAGGCCGTTCGCCGGAGTCAGTCCAGCGCGAGATGGCTGTGCTAATGGAGGATTTGCGGTGTGTACATGCGGTTTCTTCCCAGTGGTATGACTCGGAAGGCAGACATATCGTCCAGCCTATATTCCGTATGGGTACATATGAGGAGAAGCGCGTACTCCATCCGGTGCTCAACAAACTTACAAAATCCGACCTGAAGAGACAACTAAATGACAAACAACAGGAAGCTCTGATCTCGCAACTGCCTCCGCGGACCACACCCTATTCCATTCAAGTGCTGCCCCTTAGAAGGAAGCGAGCTTTTATAGATTGGAATCATCCCCTTATGCACGGGATGGTCATGAACCATACGACCTATGGATATCTTGCCGATAAAACCACCGACTTCGTACCTGTGCTGAGCGTGCTATCAGAGGAGCATCCGGCGCGCAAAGCCAAAGCGCCGCGGCGAAAGGCTCGTTAGACGCTTTTGCGCCCAGATATTCTCCTAGTACATGTGGAACTGAAAAAACAAATTATTTTGAAAGGCACTTATGGCTTCGCTGTATTTCGAGAAGCGGAATTAACTCCGAACAACCATCGGATTGATGGTTGTTCGCTCGAAGAGATCGCTTGAAAACCTGTCGAGTAGGACTTCAGCCATTCTGGATGCTGTCGACATATTTTTTCGAATGCATCCGCTGCGCGCATTCGAACCCATGCGTCTGCATCAAATAAGCAATCATATAGCTCGTTTAGCCGAGACTTATCATTCAACACAAGCTCGATAATCTCATTCACTCGACGTTTACTTTAGTAGGTTGAGTTCTAGAGCAGCCAATGTGAGCGAAGTTATCGTCTGTCCATCGGTAATCTTGCCATCTTTAATCATCTTTAAGGCTTCACTAAATGGTACGCGATAGGTTTCGACAATACCTTCCTCATCTTTTGCATTCTCTTTTGTTAGTTCTAACTCTGTTGCGAGGAAGATGTAATTTTTACCCCTCAGCGTATGAGAGTTCGCCCATGGCTTCGCCCTGCTCCACACGATATATGTCTTGTTTGGCGATGCGTCGTAATAGCTGTGAACTTTGGGGCTACTCGTCTAGTATCTGCAACCCTAGTTCTAACGCCAATTGCGGTGCAATCGTTACGAGCTGCATTGAATCAATAATAAGGCCTTTCAGCGATTGCCAGCCACGAATGTCGTAGAGCCGTGAAGTGCGCACATCCACTCTTTTTAGTTTGCAGAGGCCAAATTCTGTCTTTTCAAGATGGCAATCTTGAAATTCGACATCAACTAGTTCAGCGGCCTGGAAATCTGTTTCGTTTAATTGGCAGCCAATAAATCGTACGCGTGTTAATTTACTAAAGCGAAAGTTGGCCATATCTAGCTTGCAGTCTTCAAAGATAACATCTTTTATGGTGCTGCGACTAAGATCGATACCGGTCATGCGGCCGCCAACAATACGTACGCGAATGAGCGAACTTTCTGCGCAGCGAGCGGCAGACAGGTCACAAGCCTTTAGCTCCGTGTCGGTCAAGCTTAGTTTTTCTAGACGGGCTTCGATGAATAACATTCGTTCCAGCACTGCTTCGTCTAGGCTTAGATTTCTAGCCCGTAGGTTACTAACATCAAGATGGGAAAGCTTGACTTGTTCCAGCGAGGCTTCGGGAATTAGCTGGCTCGGGTCGGCCGGATTGAGTCCTGCTTTGGTAATTTTTGGTGGGTTAAGCTTCATGACTGCTGTTATCTTTTTTCTGCGCAATCGTCAGTGTCATGCCGTAATGCTTGGTCATGTAGCCGCCGAAGTCTTTATCTATCAAATCCTTCATTTCCTGCAAAAAGGCAGCCCGCTCACTTTCTGGTAGCGCAAGGTGCGGGGAGTAGGTAGCTAGTAGATCAACGTATTCCTGTGACGAATAGGACAGGGTCATTGGGAACACTGTAAAACTCTCTGGCGTGAATAGTTCTTCATCGATCTTTTCTGGCGGTTGCAGGTCTTTGAGCCGAGGCAGCGTAAAGTCGCCCTGCTTGTTAATCGGCTTATCCTTGGTGTGGTACTTCTGGTAAATCGGTTGGCTCACAAAGAAGAAGTCATCGCCTGCTTCATCCGAGACGTGCTCGGTCTGGATGATAGCGAGATAGCCGTTTGGTTTGAGTAGCTGGTAGGGCTTTGCAAATTTAAACTCAGGTTTTACCCAATGAATTGCAGTTGCCGAATAAACCAAATCATAGGATTCGCTCGGCAGCCTTATTTCTTCAAATGCCCCAGTGATGATATCTACGTTGGAGTAACCGGCCAAAACATGACGAGCTTTGGCGGCCAGCTCCTCGCCAAGTTCTACGGCAGTTATTTGGTAGCCTCGCTCAGCAAGCGGCTTAGTTGCCTGGCCGGTGCCTGGGCCAATCTCCAACAACGCTGCATGTTTCGGTAGATGCGTATCATTTATGAGTTTGTCAAACAGCTCCGCCGGATAGGTTGGACGTCGGGCGTGGTATAACTCAACGGTACGGTTGAAGGTGGTTTTGAGATTGAGGTTATTCATTATTTCTATGCTCGTGATTCACGATCTGTGACACTGCCGTGGTGATAATGCTTCATGCTTTTTGTCTCGCTACAAACGCGACTGAATAGCCATCGGGATCTTTAATCACGAATCGGTAGGATCCCCATGGTGTTGGCGCAAGCTCTTCTACTATCTCGGCTTTATCTTTTACTTTGGTCCACAGGCCCTCGACGTCATCGGTTTCAAAGTTGGTGATGTCGAACGATTCTTGGCGCACAAAGCCAGCTTTTTCGCGGATGCCAAAAAGCCTGCCGTTAATACGATAGGATTGCCATTTGGTAGGCGCCCAAGCGTCGCCTTCTGTAAATCCTAGTAGTTCTCCGTAAAACTCTTTTGCCTTTTGCAGGTCTGATACGGTGATGGTGACTGTTTGTATGTCCATAGAGTGATGATACCTTATCGCCTCGTTTATTCTCGAACCGGCGCATAAAACTCATACGACTTCTGGTCGTACTCTGCTAATGGGTAGATGTCTGCACCACCGCCAGGAATATGCCGGCAATCTGCATATACGCCGCCACTTTTTGGATCCTTTGGCCCATGAGTAGTTTGCCGTCTTTGGAGAGGATCAGGCCAGAGACTATGGTGCGGTGGATGGTTCTCATATGCCCTTATTCCTTATCTCAACATGCTGGATCTTACCTTGGTAGACAATAACATATTCCAGCCCTGAGCTTTCAATCTTCTCGCCGTTTGGTAACTCGCCCACAAAGTCGTAGTCGAAGAGGACAATGCCCGGTTTTACTTCTTCAACTGAGTTTACTTGCCAATGCAGGGACACAAACTTGCTGTGGAATGCTTTTTGCATTGCCAGGATGTCGTCGCGTCCTAAGTAAAGTCCGGTAGTTTGCGAGCTGTAGGTGGTCGTTTCGGTGAAGAGTTTTTCGATACCAGCAAAGTCACTTTTGTTAGAGAGGTCGAAGTAGAGGTTGGCGATTGTTAGAGCTTCGGTCATAGCTTAACCAGCGTCCTATCTATCAAATCGCACAGTTCTTGGTTATCGGCACTGATTTTGAGTACGTAGTAAGTGATCATCTACACTCCTATCTTGTAATGCCAGTCCACAGGAATGACATTGAGGTTTAGAGGCTGTTTAAAATCAGTCTGCCGTTTCCAGTTCGACAGTGCCGCCGTAATCCTTTGAGTAAGCGCTTCTGGGTCAGGTACCTTCTGCTGATTAACTTGCACCAAAATCTCAATCGGGTCTGCTCCAATTGTAATAGGTGCAGCAGTCGCATATACAAACACATCTTTTTCTTTTATAACTTCTGCAATGAGTTGCTGTGCAGCTTCTGCTAAAGTACGCGCTTCATCCTCACTAACTACTTTCCCGTCGTAGTGAATAGTTATCATCGCTCCCATAACTAATTACCTCCGTTCATTTGGTGATATCCGTGGCAATCACGCTAATCTCAATACTCGCGCCAAGCGGCAGCGCCTGCACACAAACGGCCTCACGTACTGGTAATATTTCTTTGAAGAATGTTGGGTAGATTTCATTCAGTTCGGGCATGACCGACATATCGGTCACGTAGATAACTACTTTTACAATGTCATCAAGCGTTACGCCACCGGCTTCAAGTATGGTGGCTATGTTTTCCATGATCTTAGTAACTTTTTCTTGAGTCGTATCGCCAAAGAGCGTGAGATCAGGATTTGCGTGAACTTGGCCGGATACAAAGATAAAGCCGTTACTCTTAATGCCGGACGATAGAAGGTGGGCGGATTTTGTGTTGCTGGTGGTGATTTGTTGCTTGCTCATAATTTCGTTGCCTCCGATAACTTTACGTGTACGGCCGTAGCCATTGTTTCTGTGCTGACGTAGCCGAGCGCATCTACATCCGGGTCGTACAACTCAATCATATCAAGATCAGGGCGGTCAAAGACACGGGCACCGGGCAAGGTTTTGCGACCATCCAGCATGGCCTGTTTTAATTCTGCGTAGTCAGCGGGCGGTAGATAAAAATCTACGTCGCCTACATGGTGGCGGTACGGGTCGGGGCGCCGGATATATAAATAGGTATAGGTCGTTTCGGGCACATCCCCCTCGGCGGGGATTGTGATTGGCTCGTGCAACTTAAAGTACTTCTGATTGAGATTGCCGGCGTCCTCGGTCATCTCCTTACGGATGGCGATGAGGCGGTCGTATTCGTCATCATAATGGCAAAACACGCCCATGTTGCCGGCGTTGGGTAAGTATTCCCCGAAAGATTGTTTGCAGAGTTTGTAACACGAGAAGTGGACGTGTTTGATGGCCTCGAGCAGCTCTTCTTTGTTTTGGATTGGGCTGAATCGGTAGAGTCTCATACGCTTTCAACAACCTCCGGCAGTTCAGTACACGCTTCCTCACCATCTACGGCACCGGACATATGATTAGCGCCGTGTTTGATTATGAGCTTTGCGCCAAGTTCTTCTTTTAGCCGCTCACCGTACTGCTCAGAAACAAACGGGTCATTGTCGGATTGTATGACCACGAAACCGTTTTTGGATTTTGTTTTGATTTTGGCAAAGTTTAGCCTGGTTTCGAAGAAGTTTTCTAGCTCTTTAAAGCCAAGTTCGTCGGTAAAGCCAGCCACCAAAATTACCTTGCCGACTTGACCAACTTTTAGTGCTTCGAGATATCGCATAATCGCAACGGTACCGATGCTATGGCCGATCAGAACTAATTCGTCATCGGGTTGTCCGACTATCTCCTGCAAGTGCGGTAACCACGTCGCAAGTTTTGGCGAGTCTGAGTCGGGCATATCCGGCACAGTCACTTGGTAGCCACATTTCTCAAGTTCGGCTTTTACCCAAGGATACCAGGCATAGTTGGAGCTTCCGCCCCAACAGTGAACTATAACGGCTCGTTTCATTTTGCAGCCACCATTGTATTATCCGGTGCATGGATTTGGCCAGAAACAAAAATAAGATCATTACTTAAAAGGACTTGCGACAGAAAGGCTGGCGCTCCTGGCGCTTGGTTGGTGGAGAATGCTTGCTTCATGCTCTAATAATACCTTAATCGAGCAGCGGGTGCTGGAAATCTATCCCATTAACATGAAACAGACCAGTTAGTCGAATGCTATTCTGATCTGTTTTTTATTGAAGTGTCTCGTTTGGTGCACTTGATGCACTTTGTTTCGAACACCTGATTGGGTGGCTCAATCAGATCACTTAAACGATCTTTTTGATGCCAACAAGGCTCGCTTTATTCACAAACTTTTTGTCATAGCTGAAAAGTTGACTAATACCTGCGTCAAGCATGAGCTGCAATAATAGTGCGTCATTAAGCCCCATATTCAGCCGCCTGCTTAGAGTCGCGTAGCGTTTCGCAAAATCAATATGAGGAGTTGGCTCGATTAGCAATAGCTCAGGAATTGCAGCAATTCTCTCGACTGCCTTTTCAAGGTCAGCGGTAGCGTCATATTTTGATAAGATGAACAACACTTCCTCAAGAATGTGATGCGAAGTAATAAGCTGTTCTTGATCATCCACTAATGCTTGTAGCTTCCGAACCACATCCAAATAGTGATCTGCTGTTTCGTCTAAATAATAAACTAGTATGTTTGCATCAAGTAGCACCATACTGAGATCTATTCAAATTTGCTTTCTGCAATTTTATTCAATTCATCCGGCGTAAGAGAGTAACCTACTTTTTCTTGCAGACGGAAACCACCACCTATTACTTTCTTGCTTGAAGACACTGAGGCAATGGGCTCTAGGCGAGCGATAGGCTTTCCTGCCTTGCCAATAATAATACGTTCACCGTGAGCAGCCCGGTCAAGCAGTTTGGAAAGATTCGTCTTAGCATCGTGTACATTTATTACATCCATACCTATAGTCTAATGGACTAAGTTAGTCATGTCAACATGCTTCAGCTATCTTTAGGTGTTCGAAGTAAGTCCACAAAACGAAAAACAAGCCCGTAATCGAACACTCGACTGGCTTGTTTTGTAGCGTTATTGGATCACTGGAACGGAATCGTCTCATCTGACGCACTTTGCTTCGAACACCCTTCTCGTTTAGCAAAATGCCATTGTTAATTGCTGACATAAGAGGCACACAAGATACTGAATGGACTAGCTATTGTCTGAATTGGCACCCGATATTAAACCGAGCCTCTGCATCTCAGGACTATCTAAACGGCTTGAGGCGTAGCATACGTACATTGGATCGAGAGTGCGAACTCTCGTATCCACCATCCTTTGCAAACTTAAAGCGAAGCCTGCCTGATCGACTTCAGCTAGCGAAATCTTTACTTTATCCGCCTCGCCTGTTCGTTCTTCGACATCATCAGCAAATCTACGCCACTCCTCGTGATCATTTTTTGACTGCCGTGATAGTTCTCGGCGAACCCATAAAAAACTGCCGTGATCTGATGCAACTAGGTGTGCTAGATTTCCTAGAGGCCTAAGCATACTACTGTACATATCCGGTGCGCTTGGCAGTCTCGTCGTTAGCATATGAGCATCCATGGACATGGCTGCCATGCGATCACGAGTTCTCTCATTTATTTTCACACCCTGTTTGGTTGCATTTCTCATCACATCCTGCTGGAAAGATTCCACATCTAGAGCTGGGTGAGTATGGAAATGGATGTCTGGTGGATAAAGCTCAGCGAACTTCAAATGCAAAGAACTCACGCTGTGTTCGGAGGTTGGGCCCCTAAATGCGATTCCACCCAGCCAGGTATTGCGACGATATCGAAAATGCATGCTACGTTCTCGTTTATCTCGTTGCGTCTTTTCGACAGCAACAAGGACCGCACTATGGACTGTATTCGGAAGAGAAAGTGTATCAGGATAGTCACTACGTGTCTCGTCGGTATTTAGCAAATTCTGAAGCGCTCTTTCTTGACGATTCGCCATAAACTTAATTGTAGCAAACAAAAAAGACCCCGTCAGAGAAGTCTTAATTTCTATGTTGCGTAAAATGGTGCGCCTGGTGGGAGTTTGTTCTAACTTTTCTGATCGTTAGAATTGACTTCGATCTTGAGCGTACATGTGGGATCTATAAGCTTTGCTATGCGCTCCGCTACAGTACGATCGTCAAGTACACTTTGATGCACTGAAATTGCCGTTCCTTTTTCATCTTGCCGCGTTACATGGGCTGTACCAACTAGAGGCCCGCGCCCACCATACTCGTCAGAATCAGCAGACAAAGCCTTGGCTATTCCGACAGCTGCAATGTCATGGAGCGGCGGCTGGATTTCAATACCCAGTAAAGCCGGCTGCCTCGCATCGCCCTCTATAGTCGCAAATGTGATAGTGTGATCTGGTCGGGGGTTGTTTATGTCAAAATCAAATTTCATCCAATTATATAAACATGCCTATTATAAAAAATGCAAACCCTACATCTCCTACGAGTATACTTCTTTGATGGAATTTCTAACTACCTAGCCGGCTGGCCGATCTTGAGAAAGAAAAATCCAACCTTCGCGCCTCTTTTGAAAAAATTGGCTTGGGTTGGAATAAGTCACATTTGGTGCACTTGATGCACTTTGTTTCGAACACTTGCTTGGGTGGATTAGTCAGACTACAGCGCTTTATGATTGATATATCGCCTAGCAATCATTCTAAAAAACTACCTCTATCCTTACAACTTCTTGCCTTTACGTGCGAATGCAATGCGCACCAGGGAAAATACAATCAAGAAAAACGCGAATAACCCAAACGTAACCCAACCTGCAACCAGCGTGATAGTTTTATACCAACTCGTATGTCCGATCACGATGAATTGGTAGTATATGCTGAGTGTGGAGAATGCGAGGAGTAGTAATGCGGGGACCAACATCTTCCGATTGCCTCTATACGAGTTGTAGGGCCGGTTCTTGATACTAAAATACACAAAGTTGCCATAGAAACCGAGGATTCCTAGCCAAAATCCGGCAGTAAAAATGAGTTGCGTTGTATTAAGGCTGCCGATGTTCTGATCAATAAAACCAAGCACCGCCACAAAGCATACTGCGGCCATCAGTATAAAAAACGCGCCAACAACCCTAGTTCCAACGATAAAATTTTTATCCATACCCTACTTATCCATTCCTTAATTAATCTCTTTTTTTCTTTGAGAATAGGTATAAACCAAGGTTAATTGCGAGCAGCACAAAAGACAAAAGCCCCCAGCCTACCGCGGCGAAGAAATAGTTATTGGCCGAGCAATCAAAATTATCAAATGTGCACTTAGAGCCATCTGCCAAAGAACTCTGGATAATATAGAAAATCGTTAATCCGACTGGCGGCAAGGTAAGGATGCCTAGGATTAACTGCAATCTTTTACGATTCATAGACTCATACTATCACAGGTGAGATATGAGATAATCAAGTCGTGAAGAAATCTCTTTCATGGGTCAAACGACATCCTATCCTAACAATAATTATTGTTCTGTTCCTCATTCTGGGAACTATCGAGGCAATAGCTATGACAACCAAGAGTGGGTCTGTTGACCCTACCAACCCATGTAATTTTAATAAGGCTGCTTGCTAAGGCAATGAAGAGCGTGCGGATTAAGCTCTTGCGACAGCGATCGGCCATGCCTAAAACGCCAATCAGGATTCCCGTTTCTCGATTTGAGGTGTTGGAAGTTTGTCCCGTGAACATAAAAACAGGCCAGATAGTCGAACACTATTCTGATCTGTTATATATTGAGGTGTCCCTTTTGGTGCGCTTGACGCACTTTATTTCGAACACCTTTTGGGGTGGTTGGATTCAGCAGCTAAAGAAGTTTGATTATTCCAAGCAATGCGTCTTGCTTGCGCATGGGGTCGTGAAAGACAAACCCATCCCGTTTTTTGTCCGCCCGACCTTCGTATTGGTGAACGACAGCCTTAAGCCTTGTCGCATCGTAAATGATCAGAATATCGATGCGCACCGCTTTGCCATGAATGCCTAGTGCACTGTAGTAAAAACCATACATTATGTCCTTGAAGAGCTGCATGTGTGGACCGACCTTGCGACGGAAACCAAATAGGTCAATATGTTTGTCCTGAACATTTTCGTAGCGGTCGCCAGTACGGCTTGGATCGTAGCGGTCAGTGCCGTCACGTTCTATAATCTCTGCCAACTCATCAATGGTTTTGCCAGGATGTTCGCTGGAACCGACGCCACGAGCAACAATTGTATGGCCCATAAAATGTTTACGGAGTTCGTCATCTACGATTTTACCGACGGATTTGTAGTCGGGTTCGGAGGTAATTTTGTATTCCGGAAGGCGGACAGCATACATAGGAGTTTTGCCGATCATTACGATAGCCCTTCCCTTACCAGATAGCGATTATGCAGCGTTCCTTTGCCTATCTTCTGCGATTCAAGCAACTCCAGGTTGAGCCTAGCGGCGTGGTTGCCAAAAAGCCGCGTACCGCTACCGAGCGCAATTGCTTCTACGTCCAAAATTATTTCATCGAAAGCGTTGAGTTCGGCTAGACAGCCATTTAGATCGCCGCCACCGATAACAACTAAGCGTTCGACTTGCGGCAGATCGGCTTTTGTTTTTATGCTCAGCTTGCCGAAGGTACTGGTGTCGAATGCTTCATTATCGGTTGCCACTCTATATTCCGGCCCATCCACGAACTCATTGTGGTCACGCATAATCTCGTAGGTACGGCGACCAAGTAACACGACGTCGCAACTTTTGACGAACTTGCGGAAAGCATTCCACGATTCGTCGCTCCAAGGTGTTTCGTCGTTTGGGCCAGCAATGAAACCGTCGGCAGAGATGGCCATGTAGAGTGTAGTTGTCATGGTTCAATAATACCTTACAAGCTTGCCAGTGTTGGAAATTTGTCCCGTCAACATAAAAACAGACCAGCTAGTCGAACACTATTCTGATCTGTTATATATTGGAGTGTCTCGTTTGGTGCAGGATAGTTGACGCATTTCAAACATCGGCTATCCTGGCTCAAGAAGATTATAACCTAAAACATCTGGTCGAAGTATTTGAATTGTCTAGCGAAATGCTAGGCTAAAGTATCACCGAGAGAGTCTATGAGCTTTGCTTCGATGTCAGCTCGGCTTAATGTCTCAGTGTGTTGGCCAATTGTAACTTGCCAACTGTCATCATCGGTTCGTTCAATCCAGGTAGGTTCGGGTGCAAGATGCTTCCAACCGGGATTTTCTGTAAATTCAGAAATGGCTTGAGCCAATTCAGGAGCCATAGACATAGTGCCTAAAGTTGTACCAACGTCAGAATTTAACGCACTCATTAGTCTTTCGGCAGATATAGCTTTTCCGTCAGCAATTGGGACCAGAGTAGGTTCTGCGACGTCCATAGGGACATCAACCAGCCATTCTGGTAAGCCAGCTGATATTAACGGATGTTGTTCTGGTGAATCCATAATAACACTATACTATAACTACGCGAATATGTCAATACTTGGTGCACTTGACGCGGCGAACGGTCGCGGAACGGCATGCGTGCCCGTTTTATGAGCGGCCTCCATAACGGCAGCCCGCCGCTTGGCTACTCGCGGCAGAACGGTTACGCCGTAAAGGACGCCGAAACGTTTAGCGCAATAAAAGCGGCATGGGAACTTATGGAGACTGGCACTAAAAGCTTGCGGGACATGGCAAAATACTCAATGACCAAGGTATCCGCGAGAAGCGCAAAGGCCACAAGGAAACAGCGATCCGGCCTCAAACCATGAGCCGCATCTTCCGCAATAAGTTCTATGCCGGTAAGATCGTCTCGAAGCAGTACGGCCTTGAAGTTCAGGGCCAGCAGCCACCCATGATTACCGAAGAAACGTTTTACAGAGTGCAGACCATTCTGGACGGCCGTAACTTCAATACGCCGGTCGTGCTTACTAAGCGCACCCACGACAATCCAGACTTCCCTTTGCGGCGAATTGTTCATTGCGGACGCTGTGGACAATCATTTACGGCTTCTTGGTCAAAAGGCAAAAAATCGTTGTTTGGCTACTACTTTTGTATTAAACGCTGTGGGACAAAGTCGAATGTGGCGCTCTCCGAAATTGAATCGGAGACATCGACGCTCCTAAAAAGCATCACACTAAAACCGGAAACGGCCCAGATGATTAACGCCTTCTTGCGACGTGCATACTACCAGCGCACAGGCGCTCTGAAACAAAAACGCGACCAAGCGGACATAGAGCTAAAGAAAATCTACGAAACGCGTCAGGCGCTTATTGAGAAGAACCTTAGCGGCATCTACTCTGACGACATCTTTAAAGAGCAGAACAAGATCCTGGAAGAAAAAATAACTGCCATTCAGGCAGCAAAGGACGAAACGATGATCGAAAAGTATAATCTCGAAGCTATTACTAAATTCATCGAAACAAAATTTACCAACTTGAACGAAACATATAAAAACGCGCCCCTAGAACAGAAGCGCGTCTTGATGTGTTCGATATTCCCCAAAGGTTTGCAGTGGAGCTATCCGGGTTATTCCAACACCCAAATTAGCCCTTTCTACCGATGTTTTCTGGATTATCAAAGTGGAAGTGTCTCGTTTGGTGCGGGTCAGGGGACTCTAACCCCTGGCCTCGTCCTTGGCAAGGACGCGCTCTAAACAACTGAGCTAGACCCGCATAAGTCGTACGTAACGTTCATTATTATACATAGTCACCCCTGGGATTTCAAGGGATTATGTGCGTAAATATGAGCTCGGCATTCAGCCCGCAGCAACGAGGTCCGTAAGTAGACCAAGAATGAGGCTCTCTCTGTTCCTTATCGTGGAAAGTGGAAATATGCCTCCACGGAGCTTTTTGATAATATCCAGGGCACCTGCTTGGCGGTTACCGTCTTTTCGTATAGGTCCTTTGTGTTCGTTATATAATTGCGTAACTAGTATGCCTACGAGGCTAAGCGCCTCTTCATCTTTTTGAGTAATATGCCGCTGTACATTTTTAGATCATAGGAAAAATCATACGTTATTTGGCACCCAATGGGTAGCCAATGGACTAATATCTACGTGGTCATTTGGAATATCATAATTAGGTTGCTCACGTAAGAAGTCGTCGACCTTTTGCCTACGTACATCCAAGCTTGTATCAGGCATAGCCAACTTACCGATGCCCACAAACAACCCGCTTACGTTAGCTTCAATCTCATCTTCAGGACCAACGTGGCCCAAGAAAGGCAATAGCTCTTGTTGATACAGATCATCATCAAGCATTACGCCCCTGAGCACACTCCAGGTATGTCGAAGACTGCGAATGCCGGGAATCCTAAAACTAAATTGCGTTAAGGTAGCCGTACCAACCTCAATAGACAAGCTTTCATTATATTCTCCTGATTTTGCGAACGAGGCATGAGCAGCTTGGATTGTAACTTTTCCCCATCTTTCAAGTCGATTTTTTGTAACGTAGTTTATATATAGCGGGCCTTCTTTGGGTTCTACCGTAAAACCAAACGCAGCAAGCCGATCTGCCGAAAGTTCGGCAACACCAGAAGTGATGATCTTTCGTCCAACGCCTATGGGAATATCTTGTTTTGCGGACCGGCTACCGTCGTGCTCACTACGCCCTGGCATTACCAGATCCTCACTCGGCCATTAGCCGGCTTATACAACGCATCCGTCTTTTTTATATCCCACGCGTCGTACCAGGCGTCAATGTTCGGTACGACACCGTTGACGCGCAAACTCGCAGGTGAATGCGGATCTCTAACCAAAAATTGCATGGCAAGTTCCGGCCGAATATTAGTACGCCATACGCGAGCTTGGGCTAAAAAGAATCGCTGTTCGGGCGTAAAACCGTCTAGTTCTTTTGCGCCGGCTTCACCTGATTCTTCCAGCTTTTTTTGAAGCGCATCGTAAGCTATAAGCATGCCACCTAGGTCGGCGATATTCTCGCCCAACGTCAATTTGCCTTTTACGTGCTGACCGTTTACTTCGTACGCACTGTATTGGGCAACGAGCTCATTGGCCCGCGCATCGAACGTTTTTCGATCACTTGCTTGCCACCAAGAGTTAAGATTACCGATTTTGTCATACTTTGAGCCGTTGTCGTCAAAACCATGCGTAATTTCGTGGCCGATCACCGTGCCGATTGCTCCGTAGTTAGCAGCAAAATCACCTTTGGCGTCAAACATTGGCGGTTGTAAAATCGCCGCTGGAAACGTAATGCCGTTGGTATTCGGCCAATAATAAGCGTTCACCATTGCTGGCGACATCAGCCATTCTTTGCGGTCAACCGGCTTTGTCACCCGCCCAACATCGTAGCGCCACTCAAAGGCCTGCACCGCCCGTATATTGGCAACGTAATCATCTCCCAACTCAAGCGATTCGTACGACCGCCACGTATCCGGATAACCCAGCAGCGGCATAAATGTATCAAGCTTTTCAAAAGCCTTTTGTTTGGTGCGGTCCGACATCCAGTCCAGTTTTGTAATACGCTCCCGAAGTGCCGCCTTAATGTGCCCCACCAGATCAGTAATTGCCGCTTTGGAGGCTTCGTCAAAATATACTTCGGTGTAGAGTTGCCCGACAGGTTCCGGAAGCAAGCTGGCGACCGTGTGAATGACTCGTTTGTAGCGACCTTGCTGTTTTGTGGTGCCAGCCAGCACTTTGCCAAAGAAAGCAAAATGAATATCGTCGTACTTTTTGGAAAGATACGGCATATAGCGGCTAACGGCATGAGCAATAAGATAATCCTGCCAGGCTTCAAGGCTTTCGGCTTCAAGCAAGCGAAGCGCCTCTTGCAAAAACTTTGGCTGATGCACATTGAGGCCGTCCAACCCTGTAAGCCCGGTTTTACGCTGATATGCCTTCCAGTCCAAGCCCGTAAATGTTGTAGCTAATTCTGCAAAAGTAAACGGATTGTACAGCGCCTCGACATCTCTGTTTTGGGTGGAGGTATTCGAGGCTGCCGCCAACTTTTTTTCGATTTCATACACATTATTGGCGCGACGTACAGCATTGTCTTTGCCAAGCGCCTCAAATAACTGTCTAAGATAGATTTTGTAAGCAACGCGGGCTTTTTCGAAATCTTCCTTCTTTTCAAAGTAGTAATCACGGACCGGCAGCAGCAAACCACCCTGCCGGATTACCATCACGTAATGCCGGCTGTCTTTTTCGTCAACGTCAAGGCATAACCGCCATATCAGACTGCGCCCGTTGCCGTGATAATTCATAATAAGCGCTTTGATGTCATCGGCGCTCTTGGTATTTTCAATTTCTAGCACAAAGGACATGACGGGTTCAAGGCCGCGCGCTTTGATAGCCGTTTGGTCCATACCGGACGCGTACAATTTCTTTGCCAATAGCTTGTTTTTGGACCCACGTCCGGTCGCCGGTTTTTCGAGCAGTTCATGCAGCTGCTTGGTCACTGTTTCGTCGAGGTCGCTTAGCGCCGAAACGCGCGGCTTGTCGGCAGGAATAGGATGCGCATCTCGCCATTTTTGGTTAACGTAGTTATAAAAATCATCGCCAGGATTAATCGTTGGGGTTATTTCTTCTCGTAAATTCATTTGTATCATTATACAGAGAGTTACCCAAAACGAATGGCGATTTTGTGGACGCTATTTTTTTCGGTCTAATTGTTGAAAAGTACATTGACGAGTGCGGTCTTATCGTAAGAAGGATGCATATCCAGCTGCAAAAATTCGTCTTTGGTGAACCACGCCCATGTTTCGATGTGGTCGGTTTTCTGCAACAGCTCTTTTAGTACTGATACTTTGAAAAACAAATTCATTCGCGGAATACCATTAACAACGTTGCCGATATTGTAGTGAACGATTTGAAAGTCGGACGAAATCGCCTGAGCCGGTACGCCAAGCTCTTCCTCTACTTCACGCACTAACGAGGATTCGACCGTTTCGTCATGGTCCACTCCGCCACCGGGAAGCGCCCACCATGTTCCGCCGATGGATTCCTTTACCAGCAACACCTTGCCGTCTTGGACAATCACTGCTCGCGCTGCAACGCGGTACAAACAGTCGTCAATGTCGTTTAATCGCGGGTCTATCTGCATAGCTTAGAAAGCTCTTCGGGCGCAGGGATTCTGATTGATGACAGATATAACTTCATGCTTTAATTATACCTTATGGCAGAACTAGATCCCCAATTCCACAAAGAATTTATACAAAGTCAGGCACGTAACTCAGATTTTCATAAGAGAGTACTGGCATTTAAGCAAGAATTTGTAGTGACTATTACGCCCAACACTGACCCTAAAAAATTATTGAGCGTCGTGACGGCACTCGGGTCTTTGCTCTATAACTATGCAAACGCACCTTTTGGACATGATGTTGATCCCAGCACTATTTCAGATACGTGCGACGAAATAGCTACGGACGCTCTCATGAGATATGTCGGACTAGCGGACCTGCCTGGGAGTGAGATGGATGCTATTATTGATGAGTCGGCAGATATGGTAGGACGATATTTTGGTGGATTTCCCACGCATAGCAATGAGCAACCCATAAACCCGCCGAACTCGAACCAAGGATAAACTTGCTTTTTATACTGAATAGCCCTCAGATTTAAGCATGGATCTCTCTAAATACATCTACCGGATGTCGATATTACCTCGGGAAATAGCGATACGGCGCTCCGCACGCTGAGCTGGCGTCAAGCCGGGTTTTAAGTTGTCATAATAATCGGCAATGTTACTACCCAGCACATATCGGCGACGTTGGCTGCTCGCAACAATCATTCGCGGGTTAAAGCCTGTGCCTTTTACTCCATGTTCCTGATATATTTTCTGGAAAAGCTCAATGTCCTCATCCTGTTCTTCAATTTTGGTAGGTGCGAATCCGCCAGCAACCTCGTATGCCTCGCTGCGTACCGCCATATTGTGACCAAAAGTAGCCAATAGCGGCCAAAAAGACCGGCGCCTTACAGAGTTAATGCCCCGATAAGCCAAGGTACCGAAAGGAGTCAGGTAATACTGCGGAATGAAAAACTCATCCTTGCGGTATGTAGATATTCCAGCGGCTGACACTTTATTGGGATGATTGGCGAAGTAGCGAACTATCGCCCTGGACCATGTAGGACGAGGTATCGTATCGGCATCCGTCCGAGCAATAATCGTAGCCCCAACCTCGTCGATTGCATAACGAAACCCTGTACGACAAGCTACGCCCGTACCTTTTTCTTCCTCTGAAATGAGATGTAGAAGTGGATATTTCAACTGCAAGTCTTCGACAATCTCCGCTGTTGCATCAGTCGAATTATTATCCACCACAATCAGTGCATCGGGCAGTGTAGTCTGATCCCTTGCTATAGCTTCAACCGTGTCTTGCACTGTTTTTGCTTCATTATAAGCTGGCACCACCACAGCAAGCTTCTCGCTCACGACAGTCCTCTCATTACAATATGCAATTTTTTAGTCTATCACACCTGCCAGCCCTTCCGGGCTCAAACGATTAAATATATACGTACCGGGGAGGACTTGCCAATGCTTCACCCTAGGAACCTGCTACCGAAATGAATAAATCATTCGCGATCAGACAAAAAACTAGATTATAAAGAACGCAAAGTGTTATTCTGTATCAGTTAAACAGTATCGCGTATGCCGTATCCAGAGTATAGAGAGTCAGCAGTGCATATATACGCGCCAACTTTCACCCTATATGATGATCATTTGGCCGTTGTTACAACATTGACCGATGGCAGTCATTCTTTGCCTAATGCCTATGTGCGCGAAGATCATTACAAACAAGGGGAAGCTTTGCAGGCGGCAGCACGCGAAGCCTTATATGTCGCTTTCGGCGAGGCTCAGCCTACACTAGAACCCATAATCACCCATGTTGAAAATAAAAGTGACAATACCGACATTGAAATAGCTTACGCGGCGATTACCAGGATCATTGATGTCACGTCCAATCCGGCGCTTCGTCCCATTCCTTTGCCGCACATCGAAGATGTCGCCCTTGGTTTAACCACTTTAGAGTTGCACTTTATAGATGCAGGGCTAAGAAAACTTCGGGAATATCCAAATTTAACGCCAGGAGCACGCTTGCAGCAACCGAAAACGCTGTCAATGTTGTCACGGCTCGTAGAAAACCCGCGGCGATTTACTATTTCCGAACTAAGAACTGCGTATGAAGCACTACTCTTCGACTCTCTAGGTTCATCAGTTCAGTTGCAGCCAAGGGAAAAAGTAGATCCTCATAACTTTCATAGAGACATTACGGGTACACTCGTTCCCTTGCCCGAATATTCGAGCGGAAGAGGACGACCAGCGAGGTTTTGGTCAATGCCCTTGATGACACTCGAAAGCTCAACTTAAGATACGATAGAATAAATTGGCAAAGAGGCACCCGACATTAAAACTAGGGCAGCACTCTAACTCGTTTAAAGTTCTTGCCTTCAAGTTCTTCAATTGTCACTGGCTCAAAAGTAAATTGCGCATGTTCTAATTGACTTGGCGACAGTACTAATTGCCGATAGCTGTCGTCACGCGGCTTGAGCACCCCGACACCAGCCCAAAACTTAGCAATCGAATCTTTAGTGGTGCCGACGGCTATACAACTACCGTTAGGGAACGGCTGCATGAACACACGGATTTTGTTACTTGCCGTCGAATAACCTGTCGCACCCTTTACTCTCATGTAGGCGCTGTGAACCAGCTCTACTTTTTCCCGCCATTTCGGATCTGCGAGCTGTTCAGGAGTTGCCTTTACATTCAAAGCCGTTGTTGCCAGTTGTGCCTCTGTTAGTTGCGGCAAACCGCCAGGCAGCTCAGAAGCTAGCTTTTCGATACTCTTTTCCAATTCTTTTTCGTAAGCTTCACGAGTGGCGAATAAGCTGCTAATGCCCGTTAAAGTCATCTTGAGATTACTTGGTTGATATGGCTTTAGAAAATCTAATATTTGTTGGCGACTTTTTCTATATGCTTCAATATCTTTTTCGGGAAGATTATTGATTCTTGGCACAATTATATCGTCAAGAAAGAAGTCGAACCATACACCAGGCTCATAAATCGCACACACCGACTTTACCCAGCGGGTGAAGTACATATGAGCGAATAGTTCCGCCCAATCAGATTCAGGCGCTTCGTCTAACCGCCATAATTTATAACAGCCGCCTAAGAATGTGAGATTAATCGGCTTTTTAGCCCGTACATTCTCTGCAATCGAATTTTTAATGTGTGCCGCATACTCTTCTGTCAAAGAATATTTACGGAACTTCTTCGAAGTTATAAGTCCGAAAATGGCTTCAATTAACTCAAACTCATCTTTGGGGTGCGATAACTCAACCGGTTCTTTAAGCTGGTCTAATGCCGATTGGATATATTCTTGTGCAGTCATAATAAATGGAGATGCAGGGTAGACATAAACCTACCGTGGAAGGCTTTGCGAGCCAACACCTATTCTCGGTCACTGCATCAGGAATAGTATAGCAAAGTTTTAGTCCAGAAAGGTAATTCCGATGCTTACCTTACCGGCCGCCGGTTGAAATCACAGCTCTTTAGCGCAAATCAGGACGGCGGCTATGTACTTTTTGCGTATCGAATGCGGCCGGTTGTTTGCCCACTTCGCTCCAGTGTACCCATTGTTTAATGATATTCGTAAAACTAAGGCCGTGAGAATGAAATACGGAGCAGAGCGGTTCTCGAACAATTGTTAAGCCGTGATCGAGCATAGTCCCGGCGAACACTCTATCTTCGCCGCCTGCGGCGTACTGTTCGTCGTAGCCGCCAAGTTCTTGCCAGGCTTTGCGCTTAACGATTGAACAATTTGCGCCCATAATACCTACGGATAACTTCATGATGATGCGAGGCTCTTTCCATACACTAGGACGAATTATATTCTCTAGTCGTTCACCCACCGATGCGTTCCAGTTGGCGAGCGGCAGTCCATATATTCCACCCAGTTTTTTCTCTGCATGCATCCAATACGTGATATTTTTAAGGAATAGCGGGCTGCATAAACTCGAATGGCCCACAAGCGTAACGACCCACGGGTGTGTCGCCGCTCGAAAACCGGCGTTAAGAGCCTTGGGATACGTAAAGCCTTCTTGCGACAAGCTGATAATCTTTGCGCCTTGCGACCGGGCATACGCCACGGTGTCATCTCGCGACTCGGTATCGACAACTATCACCTCGACAGAGCCATCAAAAATTTGAGCATGCATATCTTCAAAAAGCCGCTTAATATGTGCGCCGTCATTTCTGGTACGCAAGACAATACTCACATCTGGATCTTGCAGTCCGGTACTTTGGCGAGAAATATACGTAGCCCGGCCTTCCATCCACTTTTTAATACGCCAGCCATTTACAAGCATCCGCGCAAAATTTTCCTCATGGAATAAGTTGTTCATTTTGCTAGAATACCACACTAATCGTGGGTTAACTCCAGAAGCCAACTTAGCTGGTAGTCACTATTGTTTTGCGTTTATACTGCCTGATCGCCAGGGCATACATAAGGACCAGAATGCCGGCGCACCAGGCTAAGGCAATCCATATCTTACTTCCGGCAGTGCCAGTGACAAGTAGTGAACGCATAGTTTCGATGATCGGAGTAAAGGGCTGGTTTTCGGCGAAACCACGTAAGAGGGGCGTCATAGAAGCCGTCGGCACAAATGACGGGCTAATAAAAATAAGCAGCATCAAGATGTAACTGAACGAACCGGCGCCTTCGGCTGATTTTGCCTGCAAACCAAAGAATATAGCCATCCATGTTGTTGCTAGCGTAAAGAGACTGACAAGGCCGACGAACAACAGCCATTCGCCGAGTCCGGCGCTCGTACGAAAACCAATAGCAAACGCCACAGCAAGCACAAGCAAACACGAAAACAAGTTAGATAAAGTCGAAGACACAGCTTGACCACTCAAAATTGAGGAAGGAGCAACTGGCATCGTACGAAAACGGTTAATAATACCCTTTTGTATGTCCGTATTCAAACGAAACGCCGCATACGCAATGCCGCTAATCACTGTCATGATGATGATTCCCGGTGTGATAAAATCAACGTACTTTATACCACTAGTCTGCTGACCGAGCGCGCCGCCCAAGACATATACGAACATGAGCAGCATTGCGATCGGCGTCAATACAACAGTGATGATGGTATCCGGACTACGAACAATGTGACGCAAACTTCGCCTTGTCATTGTCCAAGTATCTTTAAGCGTCTGCATGTTATTTCCCTTCCTTTTTGTTGCTTGTAAGTTTAAAGAATACGTCGTCGAGCGTTGGCACCTGCTGGGCAAAATCGCTCGGTTCAAGCTTGGCATCGCGAAGACGAATGAATAATTCTGCGATTTGGGTGGCGGTAGCACCAGCAATGACGGTAAGCGTTAGGTCATCTCCCACAGTGACCTTGTAATCCTTCCCTAATACGGCAATGGCTGTTTTTAGTTGCTCTTGATCATGAAAAGTGAATTTAACGCGACTGCCCGGGACAAGCTTTTTCAGTTCAGCCGCCGTGCCTTTCGCCACAATTTTGCCCTGATGAAGCAGTGCAATCGTATCGGCCAGCTCGTCTGCCTCTTCAAGATATTGAGTGGTCAAAAACACCGTCGTACCACTTTCTGAAAGCGCCTTTATTGTTTGCCACATGTCATTGCGCGCCTCAGGATCAAGCCCCGTAGTCGGTTCATCCAAAAAAATAATGGCAGGACTACCGATGAGACTCATGGCAATATCCAGCCGCCTACGCATACCGCCCGAAAACGTTACAACACGCCGATCAGCAGCATCACTAAGATTGAACTTCGCCAGTAGCTCGACAGCCGTTTGTGCTGAATTGTTCACATGCCGTAAATCGCCAATGAGTTCCAAGTTTTCTCGGGCAGAAAGCACGTCATCGACAGCCGCAAATTGTCCGGTGAGGCTAATATGCTGCCGGACCTTATCTGCTTGCTTGGCGGCATCAAAACCGGCGACCACCGCACCGCCAGCATCCGCCTTAATAAGCGTCGTCAGAATATTTATGATTGTTGTTTTGCCCGCACCGTTGCTACCGAGTAACGCAAAGACTGTTCCACGTGTAACTGCAAAATTGACGCCCTTTAATACGTTGTTGTTTTTATATGACTTTTCTAATTCGGTGACGGTAATTGCTGTTTCCATACCACTCCTTACTTTTTATTCTCTTGGTTCTTGCGATATGTCGTCCATTCTTCGTAAAGCTGGGGCAACTTTTCAGTCAAAAAATCGCCTAGAGAGGCTGCCGTTTCGAGCATCTGTCGTCGTTCCGGAGAAGCATCTTGTAATAATTCCAAACCTTCGCGGGCCAAGCCTGCCATTTCTTGATATTCGCTTGGCTCAAAGCCAGTATTCTCCCAACCAAGCGGGCTAAGGCTAATAAGGTCGGCGCGAGTGCCCGCTGGTCGCGAACGATGAATAAGTTTCTGGGCCTCGAGGGTTTTGATTGCATTATTAATAGCGCTGCGGCTCGTTAACAACGCATCGGCAATATCATTAATTGATTGTTGCATTGGCTCGCACACCGACAAATAACCAATAAGACGCCCCGTAACTGGCGGAAAGCCGTAACGTTGAGCATAAAAACGGCCCATGTGATCTGCAAAAATGAGTACTTTATCTCTGTCCATACTCTAATTACACACGAAATAAATGAAATAACACAATATTGTGTTATTTCATTTATTTCATCTCTATGGAACTTGACCGCTGAAAGGAGATACCTAGGCTAAGTCTTTACATATCTGTAAGAACTGCAGATCTCTGGCGCGGACAAGTTTACCATCGACTTGCTGGGGCTTGGCAGCTTCAACAAGCTTAATCGCTTCATTGATATCAGATACCCATACAATCTCGTGCCCTTCTTCGACCTCAAAGTCAGTAAGATTAGTTTGCCGACTAGCATCTAAGTGAGCCGTAAAACAGTAGTCCACTTGTTTTTGCTTCCAGCGGTCAAAGAATGTCTCAATCATGCCGACTTCCCTATCTAGCTTAACTTCTGCGCCAAGCTCCTCGAGAATTTCGCGTGCGATTCCAGTCCGAAGGTCATCGTTACCAAGTCCGCCCCCGGGTAGCATATAGTAACTACGTTTGCCTACTTTGATGAGCGCCACTTTAAGACCATCAAAGACAATCGCTCGACCTGCCGGTCTTGCTTTAAATATCGAATAATCCATTGGAGCTACAGATGGATCGACGTCTTCGGGGTGAATAGATGCTAGTATTTTCATATATTATGCCTCCTTTGCATATACAAGCATTGTGTTACTCTTGTATAAACGTCAATAATAATCCACAATATATCTAGCTGACTCTAGGAGCTTCTCGGCAATGTAAGTGACATCATTGCCGACAACCGGGAAATCACCAGTTTTTACCAGGATTGAGCGGCATCCTGCATTTTTTGCTATATCTATGTCGTCTTGCCTGTCGCCAACCATAAAGCAGTCTTTCAGATCAAGACCAAATTCACTAGCTGCCTGTAATATCAGGGCTGGCTTTGGCTTTCTACAGTCACAATTATCTGCCCTACGATGTGGGCAAGTATATACTTTTAGTACTTCTATGCCACTCGGGGCAAGCATCTGGATAAAGTGATCGTTGATTTTCATGTAATCATTTTCATTGAAACGGCCTTCCGCAATACCCGACTGGTTTGTTACGACAATGATCTTATAGTCATTGTCGGCCAAGAGCTTCAGAGCCTCCAATGTGTCCGGAAACAGCTTGATCTTTTCAGGAGTGTCTACTCTTCTATCCTTTGGCGGGGCAATAAGCGTGCCGTCACGATCCATTAATACGATCTTCATACGTCTCAATCATAGCAGATGGTCCACTGCTATGATGCCCGCTTAGACTGAAATTAAAAATAAATTTTAACCCGTAATCTTCCTAAATCGATTGGGCTTTATAACTTTGACGCCTTTATATTCGTCCAAAATGAGCAAATCTTTGTCAGCTGTTACTAGGTATTTAGCCTTGCCCGTTACGGCCGCGGCTAGAATGTAATCGTCAAACGGATCACGGCAAATCTTTTCTACATTCTTCGGTTCCACAAGAATAGATTGTCGGCCTAGTAAGCGAGCAGTCGCTTTTGCCTTTTGTTTCGTTAGGCCTAACTTTTCTACTAATACAGTTTCAACTTCGGCTAATATGTATTTCGAGGAAACATTGATGATTCCATCTTTGAGATCTTCTTTGAACGCCAGAATGGCTTCACCACGCGACAGCATCTTTATCAAGACATTGGTATCGTATAGGATTCGCATGAGGACCTATTTGCTTAACTAAGCTTTAGCCAATATATTGCGACGAACTTCTTTAGTAGCACGAACAAAGTCATCTTCAGTCGTGTAGCCTTCTTTGTTGGCCTTCTCGGCAATCTCTACGGACAGCGCTTCAAGCAAATCCCAGTCGTCCGCCTGAACTTGATCTGCCTTTAATTTACCAACCAAGGCCTGGCGAATGTAGTCGCTGCGGCTAGCATACTCACTTTTGGCTGCATCATCAATTCTCTTGATAAGCTCTTTTGGCAACGATATATTGATGGTTTGAGTAGACATACATCATTTCCTCTTATATACAATAATTGTATAGGAATTGTATAAGCTGTCAATACTCCTGCAATACTGGAAGTTGGATGAATTGGACATCGAAAGCCTCATGTACGACTAACGATTCTACAGACAAGAAAGACCTTGCCATCGTAATTGTCGCTTTTGTAAGCTCGCTCGTCGAGCTGATCCAAGATCTCAAAATGTTTGCCCAGTGTTGACTTAACCTTGGCTAAATCAAAAGACGTCTCTGGGATTTCAGAGGTATATGTCTCTGTAGTACCATCGACTTTCTTTTCGGTTACTTCAACATCTAGAACACTTAGTGTGTCTTTGCCCGGCCGAGCATTAATCTTCAGTGTGCCCACTTCAAAAGAAGACTGTGAAGGCTCGGAACGATTGATCTTCTCTAAATAAGCAACTGTATTCATGTCAAAGATGAAGAGCCCATCAGGGTTTAGGCTATTGGCGGCGGCGTCAAATAGAGATTCCCACTGCGAAAAATTAGTGAGATGATTGATTGAATCATACACGCAAAGAATGACATCATACTTATCAGATAGTTTGAAATCAGACATATCAGATTCTATAAAAGTAGCATGTGGTAACTTGCTTTGCGCAATTTGCAACATGCCCGGGGAGTTGTCCAACCCCGCAACTACATAGTCATTGGATAAAAACGTAAGTATGCTACCCGTGCCGCACGCTAACTCAAGCACGTTTTTTGCGTATGGCTGGTATTTTTGTATGAGTTTCTTCAGCCAAGCAGCTTTTTTGGCAGGGTCGCCAACAAAGGCATCGTAAAATCGGGCTATCGCGTCATAATCATTCTTCATACTCTGATCATAGCAGAATTGCAGCCCTCCCGGACTCGAACTGAGTAACAGGGATGGTTTTGGAAAATAAAAATCCGAGATATTGCTTCTCGGATTTTTACATCTATTATTCACGTTTGGTGGCTCCTCCCAGACTCGAACTGGGGACACAAGGCTCTTCAGGCCTCTGCTCTACCAACTGAGCTAAAGAGCCACATGCAGTTGATCGCTGCTGCTATTTTACAGATATAGCGGCTTTTTTTCAACCTCTATTGGAGAAGTTGCCAAGCTACACTGGTTTTACGAGCCAATTGTGTCGAGCGCGTCACAATAATACGCGCCACCGTATCACTCGTATAAGGGTCAAAACCATACTTATCCGCATACGCACCCGCGCCCGGCCGGATATTCATTGAGCCATCGTTAGTACTCGATACAAAGAGTTTTATCGAATTCTATAAGGATTGTTCAGCTCGCGCCACTTAAAAATACCCCAGACTATCAGGAAAATAAGATCGGCAATAATGACCGCTAGCGCCGCCAGTCGCATGCCCGACCAATAAGAACTCTTACTTGCTACAGCTTTCTTTTGGGTCGGCGTTGCTGCACTACTTGCGGACGTTCCAGGCACGGGAATTGCCGGAGTAGTTTCGGTACTTTGCGTGGTGAGCGTTGCCACCTGGCCAGTACCCTTGGCATTACTCACTCCCGCTGGCGTTGTCGGATCACACCCCACCGGAGCATGAATTGGAATGTTGTTATCCCATCTGTTGCCGGCATAGTTGGTTAACCGCAGCAATGCGCTACCACTCGTGTAAGTACAGTCCGCTATTAGGGTCGCCGTAGCCGAAACAGCATGGCCCGCCGGTAATATAGCACCGTACGCACAGGTTTTGTTGGCGTCGCAAGTCCATCCCGAACCACCGATGTTCGTCACCGTCACACCCGTGGGTAGAGACGCGAACGCCAGCGTAGTTGTAGGCTCTGAATCGTATATAGTGCTTGAGTTATTGACCGTAATGTCACTCAAAACCGTTGTTTGCTTAGGAACGGTCGTATCGATAGTATTATTAGCTGAATCATTAAGCGAGATACATCCGCGCGGCAACGTAGTCTTGCCTCGGTTAGGAATGGCGCTATCTGGCACGGCGTTCACGTCGCTTATTTCGTTTTGCCAATACGACGGGGTGCTTGTGTAAGGTGTTGGCGCGGTTTTGTCGGTTATAAATACCCAGCCGGCATTATTATTACGAGCTTGGGTGAAGGCATTGTTGTAATTATCCTGCGAGACGCCGTAAATGCTATGCCAAAAACGGTTCTGGTAGTTAACGTTATCCTCAAAACCCTTGTACTGAATTTGCCAATTTTGGTATGTTGCATAGTCAGATTCAGAAGTTAAGAAGATGTCGGCATACGGTTCGTACGTTGGCTTGACATGCGAGCCGGGATTCAACACAAATAAATCATTAGGGTGCACATTTTTAACGTGCGAGTAAAGCGCCGCCACATAGCACAAATCATCGGCGTTATCTTGGGTGATGGAATCAACAAAGATGCCTTTGGTATTTGGATACAAGCGATACCACGTGTCGATGTCACTGTACGCGGATTTAAATGGCCGGGCCTGGTAGTTGGTTTGCACGTAACCAAGCACGTGGATGCCCGCGGCATTGGCGTTATTAAAAGCCGTTAAATAAGCGGGGTCAGTTTTTGTGCCCGGTCCATTATTCAGATTACCCACAGCAAACGGCACGCTACCGGGTCCGGCGTTAGTTACGTCTTTCCAAAAAGTCCCTTGAGCAGGACCCTGGTATACTGGTGCGGCTAACGACTGGGTACTGACCACCGCCGATGCAACAGATGGCCATGCAAACGTAAGTAGCAGGCCAAGAGCCGCTATACTGCTACCAATCTTTTTGCCATAGTGTTTCATTTTATGCGTTCGTACGTAGTTATGTACGTATTATCGCATATGCCTACTGCGAAGGCTACTAGTTAGCTAGACTTCATTAAATGGTGAGGCGCCGTCAACAAATTCCTGACAGAACCGCTCAAACACACCGTTAGTCCAGCCAAAGCCAGTTTGCGAAGGATAGACACCTTTAAGTGGCGGCTTATCCGGATTAACAACGTTATACTTTTCGAGGAAAATGCCGTATTGGTTGAACCAATCCAGGTTGGTACGCACCCATTTTGTTGCAATGCGGTCTGCATCTTCGTGGTAACCATACCGCTGCAAGGCCTTGACTACAATAAAATGCAGCGGCGCCCAACCGTTGGGATAGGCCCACTGCGTTGGAATAGCGCCAGGCACATACTGGCCGAGCGGTAAGTTATCGGTTGTAGCTAGGCCGCCTTTTTGCTCAAAGCGCCGCAGCGCCTTAACCATAGCTTGTGCCTGGCGGCCATCAACCATGCCCGCCCACATCGGGAAATAGGCTGCGAGCGAGCTAATATTACCGCGCTTTTCTTTAACGTAATTGTAGTCGTAAAATAAGCCGCGACCCGAATCCCACATTAAGGTATTCATCATTTTTTTGCGGTCTGCTGCAGCTTTTTCCCATTCGGCAGCTTCGGTTTTATTACCTAATATGCGAGCGGTTCGGGCGAAATCGGCTTCATATTTGTAGAGCAAGGCATTAAGGTCAACCGGCAAATAATTGAGCGCGTGCCGTCCAAAACGGGGCGTATAATCCCAACCACTTTCGGCTTCGGCCAAATCGTGCGTCATATTGATGTCGTAGTAGCGGCTCAGGCCGTTGTATACTTTGCGCCAATTTGGCTTAACTGTGCCCATCCACACGTTGGTATATTCTTCTTTGGCAAGCTCTATCGCTGCCGCTAACCACTCTGGACCAGGATTGTAGACATTATAAATATCAAAAATGAAACTGGTGAGCAGGGGCGGTTGCGACCGGCCGGTCAGATAGGTACGAGAAGCATTTGGAACGGCTTTGAATCGCTTGAGCAGATACAAGAGGTCTTCGAGCATGCCTTCAACAAGTTCTTTGTGAGGTTCATCGAGAAGGCCTTGTATGATAAAGTAACTGTCCCAGTAGTACATTTCGTTGTAGTCAAAGTTGGTACCCTCTTCGGAGCTGGGAATCAAATATGGCTTGGGCAAACCAAGCACGCTGCCATCATCCTTAGGATGGTAACGCTCCAGTTTTGGCCAATAGGCTTTAATATAATCGCGGGCAACCTTAACTTCTTCCTGGGATAAACCTTTGCCCTGGCGAAAAGTGAAAATACGGTCTTTGCCTTGATTGGCAATTTTTTTGGCTTTATCTAACATCTTACCTTAAGACTAAGCGACATTGCTCGCCCAGTCAAGGTGATAGTCATGCATATTTTGCGTTGATTTGCAGCTAAAATGTGCACAATCGGTCTTGACTAGCGGTATTCTGGGTTTTCGAAGTCAAAACGCGTACCCGCGTCCCACTTGGTTCGCTGGTTGCCGTACGCCGGAAAACCACCCGCTTTTTTAAGCATGTGGGCGAGGTGCATCAAATTCCACGTCATAAAGGTTGTATTACGGTTGGTGAAATCATTCTGGGGGCCGCCAGAACCTTTGTCCAGGTAACTGGGGCCAGGACCAGCTTCACCCACCCAACCCGCGTCAGCCTGCGGCGGAATGGCGTAGCCGATGTGCTGCAAACTGTACAAAATATTCTGCGCGCAGTGCTTAATGCCATCTTCGTTGCCCGTAATCAAGCAGCCGCCAACCTTGCCGTAGTAAGCGTACTGGCCGGCTTTGTTGGTTTCGCTGGAATTAGCATAGAGCCGTTCGATAATTTTCTTGGTAATCGAGCTGTTGTCGCCCAGCCAGATCGGCCCGGCGATCACTAAAATATCAGCAGCCTGTACTTTTTCGTAAATCTCCGGCCAGACATCAACTTCCCACCCCTTTTCGCGCATGTCTGGATATACACCGGTGGCAATGGCATGGTCCACCGGGCGAATCACTTCCACGCTAACGCCGTGCTTTTCCATGATGCCTTTGCTGATATCGACTAGGCCTTCGGTATTACTCTTTTCGGGACTTCTTTTGAGGGTACAATTAAAAAATAACGCCTTAAGATCCGAAAAATCCCGCGTTTGTTCCGACATGACAAAACCCTCCGTTACGTACTTTTTATGGTAGCAAACAAGGAGGGTTTTGTCTGTGCGGAATATGCGGAATGTCTAGTTTCTAGTATTCGGTCACAAACGTCAGCGCATGGCCAACGCGACCAGCACGACCGGCACGGCCGATACGGTGAATGTAGTCCTCGTAGCTTTGCGGTGTCGTGTAGTTAATGACATGGGTAATGTCGGCTACGTCGATACCACGGGCGGCTACATCGGTGGCAACCAGAATGGTAATCTCGTTCTTCTTGAATCGGCTGAGCGCTCGTTGGCGCTGACCCTGGCTTTTACCACCGTGAATAGCGTCGGCATTAAAGCCGCGGGCGATGAGTTCTTCGCTCAATCGTTCTACGCTACGCTGCGTTTCGTCAAAAATGATCACTTTGGCTACTTCGTCCTTGATAAGTACGTTGTGCAACTGATCGATTTTACTGGTGTGAGAATCATAGCAGACGATATCCTGGTGTACATTTTCGCTGGTTTTGCCAGTCGAAACGGCAATCGTAACTGGATCTTTAGAAAAAGTATTGATAAGATCTTTTACTTTAGGATCGAGTGTTGCCGAGAAAAAGAATGACTGGTGACCGTCTTGCAATTCACCTAGGATTGCGCGAACATCGTTCACAAAACCCATGTCGAGCATACGGTCGACTTCGTCCAATACAGCAACAGTAAAGCTGCTAAGGTCAAGCGTACCGCGCTGCATATGATCCATGATGCGGCCCGGCGTGCCAATGACAATCTGCGGGTTGCCACGTAAATCACGTAGCTGCGTACCCATAGACGAACCACCGATGAGCAACGCGCCGTTCAGACCGCTCTTGCGGCCGACCATCTTAAGCTCGGCCTCGATTTGCTGCGCCAACTCACGGGTCGGTGCAATAATGAGCGCTTTGGACGCCTTGTCCTCAAGCAAGCGGTGCATCACAGGCACACCAAAAGCAATCGTCTTACCAGTACCGGTACTAGCGATACCAATGACGTCGCTACCAGCCAAACCATGGGGAATGGCCTGATCCTGAATTGGCGACGGTGTGACAAAGCCCTTAGTGCTAATGTTCTGTTTGATTAATTCGTGCATAGCAAAATCATCGAACGTATTAGTGGCTGAATAGGCCAGCTCTTCGACAGGTTTAGCTACTTTTACAAAGCGAGAAGGGTGAATGTATTCCTTCTTGGGGCCACGACTCTTGCCGAATGAACGGGGACGAGCATGATAAGCACTTCGTTGGGTGTGAGAATTAGGCCCACGACGTGAGCGAGTTTGATAAGGCATAGAAAAAATCCTTTTTGTTTATAGTTACCTTGATTGCCATAAATGAAACCAAAGCAACGCGATTTTCTAAACAAATCCTGGATTCATCACAAACAATTGTACTTACATTAGCACAATAATCTGTTGGAGTCAACCTATTGATGCTGAGAAAAGTTAGAAACTCGAGCCGCTGCGCGGGCTTCGTCCAGGTATGTCGGAGCAGACTCGTAGTATTTGGTTGGGTCCTCGGGAGCCAATACTACCTGCTGCCTTCCGGCTGAATCAAGGACTGGCTTTCCAGTCGCCGGATCTGTGAGTATTTGTTGCGTCATTCTATTAGGATTACCCTGACGGCGAGTCAACGGAGCACCGACGCGTCCCATCCCGCCAAGCCAATCGCGCTCATTATCCAATCGCTGTCCGGCCGCATGCAACAGGGCAGCATTGTCGCCGCTTGTGTACATCTTGACCTGCTCCTGCTCGTGAATCCACTGCTCTGCCTGTTGAGCCTGTAATATTGCCGCCTGCTGCTCACGCTGATTACCCGAAGCAACCGCAGCCTCATGACGCTGCATCGCTCGGTGGTACGTAGTAGTTTGGTGTTCAAGCATTTCATTAAAGCCAGCTGTACGATCGCGGGCCCATGTCATAGGATCGGCCGAATTAGCCGCGCCATTCATGAGGGTATGAATAGTGGAATCGCGTTGCGCCTGAGTCATGTCTCTAAGCTTAGGACCAGCGGTAATACCTGCTTCTTGATTAACAGCATGTACCAGTTCATGATGTCCTGGGGCAAGGTCGTGACGAGCAGCGTTTTTGTTGTGTGAGTTAGCATGATGGGCAAGTTGATCCGCGTTACCCGCACTACCGTTAGAAGCACGTGCAAGCGTCTCGACCATATCCTGCATGGCGGTGACGCGCGTGCCGTCAGCTTGCGTGTAACCTCCGAAAGCCGTACCCGTTTCAACCATACCCTCACTAACAGCGTACTGCTGCGCTGCGCCAAAACCGATCGAACCATGCACGGCATTAATAGCACGATTGGTGCGTTCTTCACTCCAGCCACGCGCCATAAGACCCTGGCGAGCCGCAACGCTATTGGCATATGTTCCAGCACGCAACGCATCATCATTATGTTTAATAGCCTCGTATTCTGGAGTCTGCATCACGTGATGCGCACCAGCCCTAATTGCCTGTTCATGAGCTATAGCCCCGCGCTTGCCTAGACCAAAGTGACCCTTAAATCCTGTAGAGGCACCACGAGTTATGCTGTTAAGCGGATTACTTGCTCCGCCGGAATACAGCCTACCTTCCTTGGCAAGTTGACCACGCTTTTTGAGCATATTGCCCCGGCCTTGCTTAAGCCTGTTGAACATACCCTGTGAGCTATTTCCAGCCAGGCTAGCCAGAGACTGTACGATTCCGCCTACTTTAATCGCTATAGCGCCTGCCAAGAAATCAGCCGCGTAATAATCAAGAAAAGCCAAATCTTGATGAACCACGGTGTTTCCTGGCGAATTGTAGAGTACCACCGCGAGCACGCGCATACCGGCAATACCACCACTAATTGCGATCGGCACGATAAGCACCACGACCAAGCCATCTCTACAAAAAACGTACACTTTGCGAGTACCCGGTAAAATAGCACAGGCAATCCACACTGGTGAAGTTATCACTAGTACATAACCTGCCGTGTGAATAAGTAAGAAGGTTACGAGAGCGACCGCAACACTCAGAGCAGCGGTTGCGGCAAAACTAAGCAGCACACCCCAACCCAGAATTAATATACCTCCAGCGCTGAGCAGCAGCAGGGAGAACGAACTGCCCCCTCCCAGCTCTAGCTTCCCGAAACTTTGGAAAGGTGCATAAATTAACGTACGAATCCCTTCGGTAATGTCGTAGCTCGCCTGAAAGGCAAATTTAAGTAACGGCCAAGAAAAGCCTATCGCCAGAGCAACCGCCAGTAATACCGGCAATAGTTTTCTGATTGCATAAGGACTGAGTGCCTGCATTCCGGCCGCTTCTGCCAAAACAATCACCAGGGCGGCAATCACAACAATACCCAATCCTATGACGCGGAAACTACTCCAGGCTTTATAGAAATCGCCATTATTATCAAAGATCGACATATCCGGATTAAGTTGCGAATTTAAGAGGTCGTCAAGCTTAGCCGTCAAAAAATTCAAACCCTCGACAATAGGACAAGTGAGCCACTTCATGCCAAAGATGGCTTCGACACTAAAAGTCAGATCACAGGCCGTCGGCTTAGGAGCCGTCACTGATCCGGCCGCCGGTGGAATACTGGCGTTGGGGTCTGGTTGGTTTTGCCATTTATCTACCATCAAGATTTTGCCACCCACTTTTGTTACCGGAGTTGGATCGCTACAGCCATGGGTCATAAGGTCACAAACTAGGTAAGTGCCTTGTGTCACATTAGAAAAACTAGTATTGTAGCGAATCGTCGAACCACCATCGTTATAGCCTGGACCTGTCGAGCTTAAATTCCAGTATCCCCGGGAAGTCTGTAATACGGCATCAGAACTTTGCGCTTCGCAATCACTCTGAGCTTTGGGCAAGTTGTACGTCCCATCACGGCCCTGATTGCCATTAACGTATTTATTAAGACTACAGAGAATAAAAATATCAGAGTGAGGAATAGTGTTATTGGGGTCGGTTACTTGGGTGGGGTCGGCAGCGTTTTGATGCCCAACGTAAATCGAGGTCCAGCCAGTATCAAGCCGCACGTTAATTACTTGCTGCGCCGAAGGATCGGGAGCAGTTGGCGGAGGTGGTGGCGTGCCGCCATGAGGAATTTTAGCGTTTGCTGGGTTAGCAAGGGTGATATCGATCGCCATTGCCTCGGGTCCGCCCCCGCTAGTGCCGTCATAATAATTATACTGTTTGATCAGTGGCGAGTTGGGATCAGCGAAACAACTCTGTTCGGGCGGGAACATTGGCGGACCGAGCGTGCCACCGGTTCCAGCTTGTCGGGGCGGAGCGCTGGTGAAAAACTTAGCCTTGCTCGGATCTTTGCCATCTTGGTTGAAGATAGTGACAAACATTTTACAGCCGCTAGTTAGTGTCACAACACCGGTAGCCTGCATAACATTATTGCTACCTAGGGAATCTGTCGTGAGGTTAGCGGTTCCCTGCACCTGTCCACCGGTCACGGTGATGGTCAGCTCATCTTGCCAAGTAAACGTCTCGCCATTCAATGCCGCCGCTTTATGCGTCAACGTCACAAAAGGCAAAATAACACCTATCAAAATAAGCGCGACAAAGGGACTAAGACGCGCTAGATTCCACCATCGTTTAATGCGTGGCCGTAAACCTGTATGTTCAGCACCGCTTGACGTGTGCTTAAGTTTTTTCATTAATAAAACCCTTACGATAACTACTGCCAAGGTCTATCCATTATGATAGCAGAAAACTGGCTCGATTATTCGGTAAATATAAGAAAGACACTCGCTACTCCGCCTCAAGATCCCGAACAACAAATCGCCAGATACCCAAGCCACAACTCATTGCCCCAATCGTGAGCAATACCCACCAAGAACTCCAGCGAATAGTAGTCGCTGGCACAAAAGCTACATGATGAAATAGCGAAGTGTCAAGTAGCCAATGGTTAATGTTGCCGACCGAGCCGATCATTTCCAACAAAAACGACCAAACGACAATGCCATACGTAACGATAGACGTAGCACGAGGCAGCCAAGCAAACGTCCACACACCCACGCCAATCATAAACGCAGCCGGCGCAAGAATGTTCACACCCGCAGAAAAAAGTTTATCGAATGGTACTCCGCTGTGCTGCAACGAGGAGCTGGCCCAGCCGCCGACAACTGCAAGTGTAATAACACCCGCCAGCGCAAAAATCACGATAGTAAGTCTGCCAGCAAGCCAGTTGGCCCGGCCAGTCGAGCGCGTAACAAGATTATCAAGATATCCTTCGGCCTCAACTTCTCTTATTGCATGCAAAAGCGAGGCAACCATAACCAAACAGATGGTCATGATAAAGAAAAAGATAATACCCAAGAAAGCCGTTGAGCCCATTACCTGCGCCTGTTGGCTCAAGCGGCCCACAATATGTTCAATCCCTTTGGATGCCGTAAAAGCCTGCCCGGCCGTTTTCGTGAGCGAACCAAACAGCACACTCAAGGCCGTAATCGCCACGAACCAACCCAAAATGGTAGCGATGCTCAGCCTAAAGCTTACCGCAAACGCATTTCGCAATAAATATAAGCGCGGAGCAGCACTGTCTCTATCGGCCAGGATGCTGTCACCAAGATCCCTACGGCCGGCCAGCACCAGTGTAAGGGCAGCGCACAGGCAAATAAATCCGGCGATTGGTAGCAGCCAGACCGGCTGGCTATTGGTCAACGGTCTAAGTAATTCCACCCAGCCCAAAGGCGAACAATATATAAGCCAATGCAGATTTGAACTAGTATCAGCGACTGCCCGGAGGACAAAAAATGCTCCAAATAGTACGGCGCACATACTTGCCGCTCGACTTCGCGTAGGCATGATCTGACTAGCTAGAGCGCCGAGCGCCAGGAACATAGCGGCGCTTGCGACCATCGTTACGGCCAAAAACAAGCAAGCTGTAACCTCAAATTGTACCTTTGCCAGATGTCCGATCGTACTGGATAAAACAGCGACTGGCACATACACACCGACCAGCCCCACGCAGAGTCCCGTCAAGGCGTTTGCCGCTGCTCGGCGAGCCGTAGTTCGGCCCGTCAAAAATAACTCCCAGCGTCCGGCGCTTTCTTCGCCCCTAAATGTTTTGGTAGATAATAATAAAGCCCAAATCGCACCGATGATAATCACCAAACCCACGGAGCGCCAAACAGTAAATCCAGCAACCGTGTCCAGATGTAAGGTGTCGCCGAGTAACACCTTAAGACCAACATTCGATCCGAACGAACTGGCAAGAGCATGCCGGGAAGCAGAAGTCGTATATGCGGCAACGTACGCCAGCGCCGAAGACGCTACGGTCGCACCAAACAGCAAACCCCATAATAATCCAGCGCGTAAACTGCGGAACGCTACAAAACGACCCATGACCAGTTGTGGCAAGCGATATCGCTTCATTTGCACGGCGAGGCTAGGCATTGTCTTCGCCTTCATTTTGCTGTCGCTGCTCTTCTTCGGCACCATAGAGCGTCAGGAACAGTTCTTCGAGCGACGGCTCACGACTCAGCAACGACTTAGGATGAGCGGCTGCGATCACGGAAAGCACGGCATCTATCGAACCGTGCACTTGCAATGTCATTACATGACCGGCAACTTTTACGTTACGCACGCCCTGCAAATGCGATACATCAGGAGGCATGCCGGCAAACGTTGCCTCTACAGTTAACGCCGAAAGATGACGCATTTCCGCCAGCGTGCCTACCTCTACCAACTTACCGGCGCGCAAAATAGCCACTCTGTCACACAAAGCCTCAACTTCGTCCAGAATATGAGAAGATAAGAAGACCGTCTGGCCCCTGCTTGTGGCTTCTACGACGCATTCTCGAAAAGCCTGTTCCATTAAAGGATCAAGCCCGCTCGTAGGTTCGTCAAGCAATAATAAATCAGCCCGAGTAGCAAAGGCGGCGATCAAATTAATCTTCTGCCGGTTGCCCTTAGAATACGCCCGAATCTTTTTATTAGGCTCAAATTGAAAACGCTTAATGAGCTGCTGCCGATACGCCTGGTCAACCTGCCCGTGCACCTTGCCCAGCAGATGCAGGGTCTCGGCGCCGGTCAACGACGGCCACAATGTCGCTTCGCCTGGCACATAGGCTATACGAGCATGCACAGCCGCCTTTTGCTTTTGCGCATCCATGCCGAATATTTCGGCCGAACCGCCGCTGGGTTTGATTAGCCCAAGCAATAGGCGCAAGGTAGTGGTTTTGCCTGCACCATTCGGACCCAAATACCCCAGCACCTCGCCTTTCTTAACTTCCAGGTCAAGTGGCGCTAAAGCCTCCAGGGAGCCGTAGCGTTTGGTCAACCCCTTTGTGCGTAATACAACGTCCATGTGTTTCTTTTCACCTCTATTTAGCAATATCTATATAGATATTCTCAGAAGTTGCCCAAAACTACAAACCGCTTATGTCTCTTAAGTAAATCGAATTACCTATAATCACTGCTAAGATGCCATAAACTGCAGTAGCGGCATCGGTAAGCGTGCAGCTTTGTACCGTGCTGATGCAAAGCTACCGTGGCGGCAGCCTCGGCCTGACGCTTCGTATCAAAGGCCAGTTTATCAGCACAAGGCAATTCTTCTCTGTCCATTAGGCTTTCTTTGGTTGAGCAGCAAAAAACAGTGCCAGGGCGGCAAAAATAAGTGCCATATCCCTAAATGTAATAGCAAAAAGACTAAAATTAGACACTACGATGCCGACTAGTGTTACAGCCGTTACCAACGCCGCAATCCGCACGTATATACCGCTCACCAGCCACAAAGCTAGCAGTAGTTCAAAGGCCGAAAAAAAGTGCAGTATACTTGCCGGATCATGGGGCGCAATATTGCGAATAAACATCGGCAAGTAACCAATCCAATCGTTCGGGTTTTTAAACGCCGAGATTGAAGCGTAGAAGAAAAGCAGCGCCAGCCCAGCCCGCAGCAACAGCGTCGCCGGACTTTGACTTTGTTTGGTAAGCATTGCGAGCGTCATATGCCGAACGCCTACTGAATGGTTATGTTGCCACGTTGACTTGGGTCGAGGTGATTATGAAAACCGAACGAACCCTTTTTGGTAACAACAAACGTTTTAGTTTGACCAGCGTCAACCGCGCCGACATTCAAGTCGCTGTCATCGGTATGGACGGGATGCGGATCAGAATCAAGGTTCATAGTACTGGATGATGTGTTCTTGATTGCGACCGTGTCGCCAGAGCTTACGGTAGTTTGAGCCGGGCTAAAGCCATCGTTAGAGTAGGTGATTGTCGCCGCGATCTTTTGGCTATTCGAGCTACTCGAACTTTGCGACGAAGTATTACCCGATGTTGTAGAAGTATTCGATTTAGTTTTATGAAACAGCAAATAACCGCCGCCAGCCAGAATTACGATAATAATCAGACCCAGAATAACCTTTTTTGCCATGACATCGGTACCTGCTTAAGTTATGCTTACATAATAGCAATCGGCGAGACGTAAACACAAGCACGTATCTGACGTTGCAACGGACTAGTAATGCGTCGCTTCCTACCAACCTCTTTTAGCTGAAGGACGCCACACCGGCTTTCTAGCCGCGTCAGAAGTGTGTGTTGTTGCCATTTTATGCACAATTTCTACATGCAAACTGTCCGAGTAGGCTTCTTTTCCCATATCATCATGACGTGTCATGCGTAAAATACGCGCCAATGCCGACCCAACTGAGGATGGCGCCTCCTGGCTCAATAATCGAGACTCTTTACCACCAGTAAAGAATGCGAGATCTACTTCTTTATTGTAATAATCGATTAATGCGGGTCCTATTTTTTCGCCAGAGATAGAGGTTATGTCGGTCTGAGCTATACGTGAAACGACCGAAGTACTTGCAATGATCGCAGCAAGCGCCTCTTCGACACTACCGGGCTTACGATTGTCGACCATAGCCTGCCTGAGAACGTTTAAGGCATACTTGCCCATGGTCTCCTGAAGGACCCTGTTATTCAGGGGTGTAAATGTATCATGCCCTTCCATCACGTACCTTCTATGGACTTCTTCCGTTACGGCGAATGGGGTATCGGGCGTAAAATTACCAATTCCAACCTTTCCCCATACGCCTTCCTTAAATATGCCTCTGTCGGTCATGGCAGAGACAAGTACGATTTCCTCCCTGAGATAAGGATCGTCGTCAAGAGTACCGCGAAGACCACCCTCAAGCTGCATCTTCATATTTTTTGCAAACGACTTTGCTGCGGCCGGGGCGTTTTTTGTAGGCATGGTCAATTGACCTAGACCTTCTACGATAGGGTTGAGGGCATCATAATCATTAACCCAGTCGGCTACAATGATTTTACTGAAAAGAGCGCTCCTAATTTCATTCGTTGGCAATGGATAGTCTTTATGACGTGGAACACTTGAAAGAGGGTCGGCAAGCCATTTTCCCATGGCTTCTGTAGTAGTTATTAGTTGCCGCGGTTCTTCGGTGCGTTCTGCGTAAAGCCCCAAGAATAACCCCGTAGCCCTACTAATAGCATTATCCCTTAGCGAGTTGGCCGAACCCTTAAAAGAGTCTGGAACATGATCCGTAACCCATGCCTCTGCGTGTTGTGAAGCAGCAGAAAACATCTGCGTCGAATTGTCGTACACAGACATATCTATGGTCTCTCGGTTAAAATTCACCTGGGGAATAAGACTCTCAGCCATAATACACATATTTTAACATAAAAGCTTTGTTATTGCAAAAGGTGTTGAAATTTCTACGTATCTTATGATTTGCATTCTGTAGGAATTATTTTACAGCTAAGAAGGCACAAACTAATTACAGTAGCATAAAATAACCCTTCAACAGGAAAAAACAATGCCGTATTCAATTCCCGAACTTGCCAAACGATCAATAATACCTCCTAACCTTGAGCCGGATCACTTCCCCAGGCAAATTACCTTACCCGAAACAATCGCTACGTATGCCGCAGAGGCGGTCCACCAAACTAACATAGATGAACGGGAACGAGATACCGGCTTCTCGTTTAAGAACCAAAAATGGGTCGCCGGACTGTCTCGCCTTGGCGCAAAAGTTAGTCTTGAAGATGGGGTTATAGAGTCACGTGGAGGTCACATGGGAATACTTTTCCACGCATTGAATAGACCGGAAATCGCCATGCACACTCGTCCGACACCTCGAAGAGAGATAACGGACGAGATGGCTAAGGCTCATTTCGCAGACCATGAGATGAGCGAGGAGCTCTTGGCACAAAAACAAGACACCATGTGGCGGCACAGCCTGGCAATGTATGCGGTAGCCACCCGTGTCGATATAGAGAGCACTTACGACCGCTCACACGGCACAGTCGGCAATATGATCAGTACTTGTGAGGGATTATTTTTATGGATTCGTAGGAACACCAAGCATGAAGCTACTTTGCACGAAGACATAATTGATAGAGCTAAGGACACCTACGATTTGGGGCGCAATGGGCGCGCGATAATTCGCAGAACCTACCAATCGTGGAGCAGGCAGTTAATTCCTCCTGCGGAACAGGACATTACAACGTTACGCGCCGCTTACGCGCAAACTGCCGCTGCAACCTTATCTATGCATTACGCCTGCTATATGAATAACGACCCTTCTAGCCGCAAGATGCAAAAGGTGCTCCCCCATCCGGCGGATAAGGCGGATAAAACGAACGATCCCAAGTAAACGTCAGCAAAGATTACCTGTCATTGATAGAAGCCCGCCAAACTACTCCAGCGCACCTCTTCGGCTATTGTAATGCTGAATATAAGGGATTGCGGCCGTCACAATAATCATCATAACTCCCAGTAGCACAACTGCACCTGGTCTCTCATGAAAGAACAGCACGCCAAACAGCACACCAAATACAATCTCGAGTAAACCCAGCACACCGGCTGCTCCTGCCTCGATAAGCTTTGTGCCGCGAATAAACGACCATGAAGCAATGACAGAAGCGAGGGCAAATGCAACAAGATACAGCCATTCGATATGCCAGCCTATCACCGGGTAATGCTTGCTAAATATGGCCACCATTAAAAAGTTTGCAATGACCGAATTGAACCACAGCATCGAGGTGGATTGCGTGGCTCCGTAATGAATGCGTTTGGCGAAAACAATACAGGCGGCGCTCGATAAACCGCTTACCATTGCCGCCACGAATGCAACCCAGGCGATGCCTTTGGTATTTGGCGAAAAAATAAGTGCCAGACCAACGATTCCCAGCACGACAGAAACGGCTTTATCTTTGGTGAATCGTTCCCTTCCAAATAGCCAGCCAAAGAAAAACATACCTATCAGGATGCTGGCGTAGCTTACCGTCAGACTAATGCCAACGCCCGCGTGCAAAATCGCGTAATACAGAGGTCCCCATACAAACAACGACGCCACAAACATACCTGTAATGTGCGGCCAGTTTCGCTTAAGGTGCAGCGGCTCAAACTGCTTGTAGGCCAGCGCAAAAGGCGCCAGCATAAGCAACACCAGTACGCTGCGAAGTGCCGAGGCCATAAAGCCGTCAAAAAAGTTGCCCATGAGTTTGGTCCAAATGCCATAACTGGCATAAAAGAACGACGAAAGCACTATCAGGCTTGCACCGAGCGGTGCCTTGGCTTTTATTGTTGCTTCGGATGAGCTATTTTTAGCCACGGTTTCGTTCTTCGTACAAGCGTGGCAAGGCGGGCACATCACCGTGCAGCACGATCGGTTCCATGCCTTTAATCTCTTCCTCAAATGCCGATTCTTCGGGAATCTCATTCAGGATAAATATCGGTTTGTTAAGCCAAAATGCCAATGACATCTCCATCAGCACATTGCCGCCGATGTAATTTTGTACGCCGCGTTTTTCGTTGTTAATCACCAAAATCGCATCGCCTTTTTCGACTTCAGCAAAGTGCGTGCGCATCAGCTGCGCTTTTTTGTGGTAGTCGTTAGCATCAGCAAACCACGTTTTGTAATGGTCCACTTCAAAATCGCCGGACTCCTTCATGCGCGTCGCGGTAACAGGTACGATCACGTCGACCCCTAGTTTACTAAGTTGATCTTGAATCTCGATTGCCTGCCGGTAAAAGGCAACGCTAGAACAGATGGTGATAATTGGTTTTGTTGGTTTCATATTGCAAGTATATCGCATGTCGTAAGGTATTATGTGTGTATGACAAAAATATGTGACCACACCAGCGTTGGCGTTATTATTACCGGCAAAGACGGCGCCCTTGCCTTGCTAAAACGAGCACTTTTTCCGGTAGGCATTGCGCCGCCAGCCGGGCATATTGACGATCACGGCTCTGCCGAGCAAGCAGCAATCGATGAAGTTTCCGAGGAAATAGGACTGCGAATTGCTATTGGCGATCTAAAGCCGACAGCCGTGCAAAATCGGCGCATAGACAATCAGTGCCGGCGTGAGGACGGCACGTATCACATGTGGTCGGTGTATGAAGTCACTAGGTGGGAAGGCGATATTCGCCCCGACCCCGAGGAAACCAAAGGCGCCGCCTGGTACAGCCACGAACAAGTACAGGCGCTTGCCGACCGCACCCGCCTATACCAGGCCGGAAAGATTCCAGAGGCAGAATGGCAAGCCGAACCCGGGTTTGAACCCATCTGGCTAGACTTTTTAATGGAGCTTGGCTACGTCAAAGCCTAATCTTCACCTATGCTTTAAAACCCCAGTCAAATAAAAAAGACCTTTCGTTTAGCGAAAAGTCTCTTATGGTGGAGCTGGCGGGTACCGCCCCCGCGTCCATCGGTTTACCTAGTTAGTCTATCCTACAGGTGTAGGTTGTTTAGCAATATTCGGACAACGAAGGCTAAACAGCCAAAACTTCGCTATCTATAGTCCTGATCTTAGTACATGCCATGGACAGTAACACGTAAGCGTCCAGATGATATAACACGCACTATTGCTATCTGGCGTCACTTTAGGCGCGGCTACCATAGTAAAACTAGGCAGCTGTTGCAAGAGATAAGTCACTGCGGGCAAACAAGTTTGCTACAGCTTCTTTTGCACTTGCGATAGATGTATTTTTTGCATCTAAAAAAGTTTGTCTATAACGCTGACAAGCGACCTGCTGATCTAACCGATAAAGTCCAATGTCGAGCTTGAAATTCAGCCCCACATAACGTCACATCGTGACTATTCTATTATACCATAACCAGGAATAATTTACTGCAAACCGTATCGATCATGTACTTCGACAAAGAATTGCAGAACGTTAGGTATATTTTGGGAAGGCACTTCGGCCCGCGTTTGGATAGAGTCGGTTAGAGCTGTTAGCGCGTCAGGAATAGTAACGACATCCGGTAAAATATGAATGCTACGCTCCGTGACATTGTCGCGCTGAGGCCAGTCCGATACGCCGCGTTGCACGCCATGTGTAGCAAAAACATGCGTTTCTGATTCATCTGGAGCGTCATCGACAACTTGGCTACTATAACTCTTGCCCTCACGGTAAGCTTCTCTTTTGGCTCTTTCTAACCATTCTTGTACGTTAGTAGGCTGTCCAGTCCGTTCATCCGGACGATCGGGATGTGCGATCAATCCCTCGAATATCTCGAACTTCGCCGGAGGCACCCACAAAAAACGCGGCCGCGCCTCATGCACATATGGCGTGCGCCTCTGTTGCAGAAAATTGGTGTCTAGGCGAATTTGTCGCTCAATATCACGAGCATTGTGCGCATGTTCTGACCCGTGCTGACCTATGCCAACGAGCTTCAATATCCTAATTTCGGCAAATGTAGAAGATTTGCTCACATACCCCAGCATCATATCGGATGGCAGTTCCTCGCCATTTCTAACGACGTCTATAGGAGTGCGAAAATCAGCATGAGCCGTGTCATCTTGAGGAGGTAAAAAACGTTCTGTCATTTACGTTGTTATACTGTAATGACTAATCAATGTCAACTTACTGGATAGCTCGCCGTAAGAAGCCTAGATCTTGAGAGGATGATCGCAAGCGTACGTTTTATTAGACTGACAAACAAGATAGTGTAGTTTTATTAGTGCATCGACCAACTGCCTGGTTTCTTTCTCGTTCAGCTCACTAAATATCGGCAAGCGATATTGGACGAGAGCATCGTTCGCGGCAGCGGCAACTTTAAGGCCTTTTGGCGTGATATATACAAAGTGTTTGCGGCGCTCGTTTGCCCTTACTTCGCTTGCGACCATACCTTTTTGCTGTAACACTTTGATTTGGCGACTTATACTGGCCTCGGTCTGCCCTACACTCTGTGCCAATTTTCGTTGCTCTGCCTCCTTGTGCCAGTGAATGGCCCGAAGGATTCTGTATTGAGAAAGTCCGATACCGAGTTGCTCCTGTAGCATTTGATCGGATTGACGAGCTAGCATGACGGGCAAATGTTCTAACAAGTAATCTACTTGATTTAGGGTGTGCGAGGACGTATCCATACAGCAATGCTATAAATAGATTCTTAACACGTCAAGCTTTTTCTGCGTAGTGCTGCCGGTACAGTGTATGCCATTGCTCGAGCGTCAAAGCTTGGGCACGCGTGGCTGGCGCGATATTGGCGGCTTCCAATAAGGCCGTGGTATCTGTTTTAGTAAGGCTAAGCCCGGAACTTAACGAGTTAAGCAACGTTTTGCGGCGCTGTGCAAAGCCGGCTTTTACCAGCGCAAAAAACCGATCAGGATGCACATCTGGAAATAAAGGCTGCGAGCGATATGTCAACTGCAAAATCTGCGAATCGACTTTAGGTGGCGGCGTAAACAAGTACGCTGGCACAACCAAGCCCAAGCTAACCTCGCAGTAAAACTGGACACTCACACTAAGCAGGCTCATGTCGCCCGGACGAGCACAGACGCGCTCGGCAACTTCTTTTTGAATCAGTACAGCGGCTTTAGAAAAATGCACCGGATATTCGCACAATCGACGCAGCAAATTACTGGTCAAATAGTACGGAATATTAGCGACGACCTTGTAACTTTCGGGCATCGCACTGAGGTCGAATGTCAAAATATCTTGCTGAATAACGGTCAAATTGTCGGCGGGCACGCGTTTCGGCAACGCCGCCGCCAGTTTTTTATCGAATTCTACGGCCACTACTTTTTGGGCCGTGGTAACAAGTTGTTTGGTTAGTGTTCCCGGGCCAGGGCCAACCTCCAGCACGGTATCTTCCGAAGTAATATCGGCGGCTTCAACCATGGCCTCTAAACTGTAGAGATCCTGCAGCCAGTGCTGGCCAAGTGATTTGTCGGTTGTGGGAAGTTGCGCCATAAAATAATTACCAATTGTGGTTGGCTACCCAGTGATTATACGCCCCCGACCAACTACCGTACGTTCTAACTGCATACCCGCTGCACCAGCGGAGTTGCGTAATTGGATTGGTTTGCCAATCGGCGCCAGCACTCGCCATCTTGCCACCAGGGGTGGCTTGGCCCAAACCATAGCCCAGACCCGAAGGGATGCTAGCAGGCGGCGACCCCGGACAACCACCATATTGCCCTTGTAATTTGGTCGGACACCAGCCGGATTCGCGGCTCACAATGTAGTCGACGTAGGGGAAGTCGGACTTAGAAATGCCGGCGGCGGTCATTAACGCACCGTGATCGCTGTTGACGTCAAAGTGCGTACCGCGAGCCACAATTTGCGTGACCGGCGCCTGGGCCACTACTTCTTGAATTTCAGCGCGGCTTACTTCTTTGCCATTCTGCAAGGTGATCTGGTACGTGATCAGTTTCTTACCGGCCGCACCTTGCTGGCGTACGGCGGTTGTTCCGAACGACAAGCTATCGTCATCAATAGTTTGCACCGGCATATCAATCGGCTGCTCGACAGTTTGAATTTGGGTTCCTTTGCGAATAACAAATACCTGGGTGCTAGAGGTGAGCGGCGTATTTTCGGCCGGCTCTACCTGATCATCTTTTGCTAGCTTGATATTCTTGTCTTTTAGCAAAGTACCGATTGTTTTAGCATGCGTACGCAATGTAACCGGCGTGCCATACAGATTAACGCTAACAGGGGTAGCTCGGTCAATTACCACGCGCTCCCCTACCGAACTTTCAGTCAAAAAATCTTCGGTTGGCAATAAATTTAGATTATCTTCCGGATACACCGTGACACCGGCTTGTTTGACAATACTGCGCGGCGTTGCCGCAGCACTGTATGTAAAGGTTTTTTGATCGCCGTCCACAATCGTTACCGGCACCGCACGGTACACATTTATGCGGAAGTTGTCACCAGCAATCTGAGTATCCTGACTCGGCTCTACAACGTCACCGGCGTTCAACGTAATATTCAAGCGCTGAACCAAGTCGCCGACAGTCTTGGCGCTGGTCGGAATCGTACGCTCTTGTTTGTCGTAGCTAATAACCACCACTGTGGAATTATTAGGGCGGAACGTAGCTTGCCCATGGCTAGAAATCAAAAAACCAACCATGGCCAACAGTAGCAACACCATAAAGGTTGCAATCGGTATAGTTAGCAGCGGCTTCCTTCGCACAATCTGCTTTAACTTCTGGACATGTTTGATGCCAGCCACTGTATAGCGTTTCTTCTGGGATTTGAATTTCTTACGCATAACGTTTTTAACTCTGAAGCATAGCTGCGTAGGTCAAGTCAGCGTCAGCCTAGTCTTCTTCCTAGAGTCGACTTTAATTGTACCAAAACCACGGAGCTAACTCTAGCGTGATAGAAATCAATGCGTAGTTAGGAAATGGTTTAATCTGAGAGTTTTTCCAGGGGTGCGAAGGCGATATTGAGTTTTTTGGCGCCTTTTCCTTTGAAATAGATCGTGGCATTATCGCCGTCCATTTCGACAATGGTGCCGATGCCAAACAATTGATGCTTAACGCTGTCACCTTCGTTGAGCTCAGGGACATAGCGAGGTTCGTTTATGTCCGCAGCCGGTGCCGATGAAGCACTATAGCTGCCCGCATAGGCGCTTGGCTGATGCTCGGAACGATCGTCCCGAAGCGTTGAAGCACCGTACGCCTGACCACCGCCAAAACCAACGCTGCTATCGGCGGGCTGAAACTTAGCATCGACCTCGCTCAAAAAGCGCGACGGCGGATTGTGTTGCACGCCACCGTACAACATGCGGCTCGAAGCATACAACATGTATAATTCTTCGCGCGCTCGGGTCATGCCCACGTAGCACAGCCGACGTTCCTCCTCCATTTCGGACTGATCATAGAGAGCGCGAGAGTGCGGGAAGACCGTTTCTTCCATGCCAACCATAAATACCACCGGAAATTCCAACCCCTTAGAAGCGTGCAGGCTCATAAAGGTTACGGCGTTGCCTTCGGAATCGGCTTGATCGATATCCGTCACCAGGGCAACTTCTTCCAGAAAGACTTCCATGCCTTGCTCGGCATAATTATTGGCGACACTGACAAGTTCTTTGACGTTTTCGACACGCGACTCGGCCTGAGCGGTTCCGTCCGACAAATACGCGTAATAATCAAGACGGCGAACCAGCGATTCGATAACACCCGACGGCGCGGCATCTTCCATAATGTCGCGGACCGTAGCTAGCATATCGGCTAATTCACTGAGGCCTTTTATAGCCCTGGGCGGCAAACTGCTTGTTTCTACCTCTGTTAGAGCTTGCAATAACGTCATATTGTTGTCGCGCTGCCAGCGCAAAAACGTATCGAGCGTCTTCTCGCCTACGCCGCGTGTTGGCACGTTCACAATTCGCATAAAACTGATTCGGTCTTCGGGCTGGTAGATCAGGCGCAAGTACGCCATGAGGTCCCTAATTTCTTTTCGGTCATAAAAGCGCTGGCCGCCAACAATGCGATACGGCACGCCGTAGTGAATAAATGTCTCTTCGATAGAACGGCTTTGAGCGTTGGTTCGATACAGCACGGCAAAATGACTGTAGCGCCGATAGCCGCTGTCGATAGCGTTGCGAATACGACGCACAATCGCCTCGCCTTCCGCCCGCTCATTCACCACTTGCAGCATCTGCACCGGTAAGCCGTTGCCAGAACTTGTCCACAGCTTTTTATCTGATCGCTGTTGGTTCTTAGTAATAATGGCGTGCGCGGCGTCCAGAATGTGCTTGGTACTTCGGTAATTTTGTTCTAGCTTAATGACCGTACATGAGGGGTAGTCTTGTTCAAAACGCAAAATGTTCCGAAAATCAGCGCCACGCCAGCTATAAATGCTTTGCCAGTCATCGCCCACCACGGCAATGTTATTGCTTTGGTTGGTTAGTAACTTTACCAATTTGTACTGCGCCGCGTTCGTATCCTGGTATTCATCTATCATGACGTATTTAAAACGCCGGCGCCACTTGGCGCGAATCTCTTCGTTATCTTGTAGCATGAGTGCAGTTCGCTGAATAAGATCGTCAAAATCGAGCGCCGCAGCATCGCGCAGCGCCTTTTCGTATAAGGGATAAATATCTGCCGCGGCTCGCTGCAACGGCGTCGAACCGGCACCGGCAAACTCTTCCGGCGAAACCATTTCGTTTTTGGCATTGCTAATCATCGACGCCAGTTGCTTAGGGGGGAAACTTTTTTCGTCGATCATCTTTTGCTTGACGGCCTGTTTAACCGCTTGAATGCGATCAGCTTCGTCAAAAATCACAAAACTTTTAGGAATACCGACTTTTTCGCCGTCCTGACGCAAAATACGCACACAAATAGAGTGAAACGTGCCCATATACGGCATAAAACTTCGGTTATCGGAGTCTTCGCCAAGCAGTTTGGCGACGCGTTCGCGCATTTCTTTGGCGGCCTTGTTAGTAAAGGTCACCGCCAAAATGTTATAGGCCGACGCTTTGGAACTCGCAATAATATAGGCTATGCGATGCGTCAACGTCTTGGTCTTGCCCGATCCGGCGCCAGCCTGTATTAGCAGCGGTCCTTCCGTTGTTTCTACGGCTCGGCGCTGCTCATCATTTAGTTCTTCGAGTAGTTCTTCTAGCACGCGACTATTGTATCAGAAGTCGCTTATGGATAGTGCTGTAATTTATAAGGCGGCATGAAGGCAACGGGCCGCCGCAAAAGATCTCTTAGACGGTTGTACGAGATAAACGCAGTACAGCACTGGCGATGGCTTCAGGGCTGCCAAATGGAATGGTAGCCATTCCCGACACGCCTTTGTCGGCAGTGTCACTTAAAACTACGGCGTCAGCAGCTTCGATGTCACTTACGGTATTGTCACTCTTAAAATGTACTCGGCCCTGTAAGGAAGCATCCTCTGACCAGCTAGTTTTTTCAGAATCAGACAGGTTTGTACCCTGTACGACCATGAGTTTAAAGTTGCGGGGAAGATAATATAAGGAATAGATGACATTTGGGCTAATCGTATCTCCGCACAGCAGCAAAAAGTCACGCGGATTATTGGTAATTTTTGTCATTTTTACCCCTGTTGCTGAAGCGCTGCCCATACTGTTCCTCTTTCCGAGATTGCTCTCATGTTATATAATTGGTCCTTTAAGATTTCGTACCATCTTATTAACGATGATCCGAAAGTGCAGATTGCATCATGTTAAACCTATTTTTGGTTTTTAGATGTGTGCAAATTATGTAAATTGCGTGCATCTACATCAATGATACGTTTAAGTTTCGGAACATGTCAATACGTTTTTTGACCTTTTTGTTATAATGTGCGCATAATAGGAGCCAGCGTGAAATACTTTAAGAATACAGAACTTGCCAAACTGCACAACGTTTCGGAAAAATCTGTCCGCAACTGGATTCAAGCCGCCTCAGAGGGAAAACTGGATCTGCAACTCTATGAACAAAATGGTAAGTCTTACATAGCCAATATCTCAAGCAATAGTCTTTTGTTGGAAGAACTAGCCGCCAAAGGCAAGAAATACAAGAATACGCGCGGACACAAAGCATTAGTGCCCTCACCAAAATTTTATAAACTATTTTCGCCCAAACAGATTGTCGATATTATTTCTAATCTCGACATTCACCGTGAAATTCCGTTGCAATATTCTTACTTTAACAGTGGTGCGAAACGTTGGGATCAATATACCCGCCACCTGCTCGCGCAAAACACGCAAAATTCCCTGACCAACACCATCCAACTGCTTGAGTTAAGCATGGATTACATCGACACTCTGATCGAGGGCTACGATTCAGTCAACGTGGTTGATATCGGCGTAGGCAATGCCCTCCCCGTTAGAAAAACACTTGAGCATTTGCTACAGAAAAACGTCCTGAAGCGGTACGTCGGTCTAGACATCAGCCAGGAACTACTTAAAATTGCTGAACACAACATTGCACACTGGTTTGACGGCAAGGTTCAAACCGAAATGTACGTCCGCGATGTAAATTACGATCGCTTTGACGACCTGCTCATCCCCGAATCGCATGGCACCAGTGCAGAGTCCACCGTCAATCTTGTCTTCTTCTTGGGTGGCACGATCAATAACTTCAGGGATCCAGGCCGCGTATATTCAACCATCCATGACAGCATGGGCAAGAAAGATTTGCTATTCTTTTCTAAGAAACTCGATACGGCCAAGTCTCGCAGATACTTCGAGATGGCAGTCCGCGGTAATCAAGAGCTAGATCTTGTTTTGAAGGTGCTAAATATCGATGAGTCGATGTACACCATCGAGCAATTCTTCGATGAATATAAAATGGCTCGTCAACTGCAAGTGCGCCTCAATATCGCGCTAACAATCACCTTTAATTTATACGGCCAGGAGCGAACGCTGGAACTAAACAAAGGTGATGCCATTCTACTGTGGCGCGCTCGTCACCAAACAACAATCGAGACATTGTGCGAATTTGATAAAAATAATTTCGATTTGCTGCACGCTACTCGTTCCAAAGACCAAGAATACTTACTAAGTATTTCTAGAATCAAGACCACCACGCCGTAAGTTGTACATTGCCGACAGGTGTTAGCCGTGGTAAAACATCCTATGATTCGGTACTTCTTTTAGAAGAAGTGAGTATGCGGAATATGCATGGTCGGCATCCAGATGCCGCCGTCCAGCAAAACGTCGGCAACGACCGCAGCCAATACGAACAATACAATCACAATTACTACCCACCTCCAACCGCTATGCCTGGGTTGATGGTGCGAGATTATCGTTTTTTGTGGTGGTGGATTGTCGAGTCGCAGATCAGGCGCGCCCGTTTCGGCAAGCAACTGATCAATCGTCTTTGGCGAGTATTTCGAGGATGTCAGTGGGCCGTGCATATTCTGAGATTCCTGAGCGGTCGCATTTTGGGTATTGTTTGCCATATGTTGCGCCGATCCTTCTATTGGGTCACTCACAACTTGTTCTACCGCTAGATGCTGGGGAGTAGGATTATCGGCAAGATGAGGATCCATGTTTGCAGGTGCTGTTACTGGAGCCGGATGTTGCATGACCGCAGGCGTTGTTGGCGTTTGGCTGACATCTGCGGGCGAACCGCCCAGATCGCGAGCTACTTCAGCAAGATCGGGATCGATTGCCGCCTGTAAGGGAGTTGGGGCATTCGTTTCGGGGGACACCAGCGGCTGTGGCGCAGTAATTACAGGGGACATTTCGGTAACGGACTTCGTATCGGCTGGCGCGGCCGACGAACTGGCTGCCATTTGAGGAACATCAGCAGGCGGGTGTAGCTCAGGATCTGAATGGCTGAGCAAGGAGTGTTTTTCGTCGGGATTTGCTGCTAATAATGGCACCTTGGTCGAACTATGCTCGTCCAGGACAGGGCTTGCAGGGACAAATTGATCATCCGCCACCGGTGGTTTATGTCCAACAATAACCGATCGGGAATTTGGTGGCGCCATTACCTTGCCAGGCCGCACCACATCAAATACTTTCTTGTGTCCGGGATGGCTTCGACCACCCGATTTATGTCCTGTATGTTTATTCATTTTCTTCCACCTCATGTTGTAGCCGGTATGCCGCCTCTACTATACCCGCAAACTTATATGGATTGAGACTTGCGCCGCCAGCTAGTACACCGTCACAGCCCTCAATAGTCAAATAACCACTTACAATGGCATCGTCCACACTGCCGCCGTACAGTACACGGACATGTGATGCTACACGCGCGCCGTATAATGCTGCGATTTGTTCTCTGATAAAAGCGATGACTTCCTCGACTTGATGCGGTTTAGCAAGCTCACCACCAAAGGTACTAATGGCCCAGACGGGTTCGTAGGCAATAACGACATTCATGACATCTCGTGACGTTAAGTTGCTGAGTGCTGTCGTAATTTGGTCATGCAATACTTGCTTGGTCTGGCTTTCTTTGCGCTCTTGCTGTGTTTCACCAATGCACAAAATCGGCGCGATTTCGTTACGCACCGCAGCTTGGACTTTATCGCGGATCATCGGCAAGGTTTCGCTAAAATAAATGCGCCGTTCGGAGTGACCAACAATAACGTAATGTACTAAATCGCGCAGCATGGTAAACGAAACTTCGCCGGTAAATGCGCCCTCGTCTTTATAATACGCATTTTGGGCGGCTAAACGGAATTTACGACGATCTATTTGCGTGCTCAGCGGTTGCAGCGTGAGCATACTCGGCGCCAGCACAATTTCGATATCACGATGAATACGCGTGCGTTCCTGCAAACGATGCACCAACATACTAGCCTGACTGGTATTCAGGTTCATTTTCCAGTTCGCGACAAGCAGTGTTTTACGCATATATAAGTAAGCTTAACCTTTTTCTAGCTTAGCATATTTGGCTTTTAATAAAAATCGGATAGCAACGATCAAGTATCCGTAAGTCATTTTCGCTATCTTTTAATTCAAACCGGATAGTGGTAATATAGCTGTCTAATCTCAAATGTAGGTCACTATAGAAGGAGCAAAGATGACTGAAGCTGTCATGTTATTAGGTTTACCTATGGAAAGTGTTGATCGAAACGTCACCTCAGCCATAATAACGACATTCATAGGAGAAATGTGTCTACCAAATACTGTAGAAACTACATTAAGTAACGAAAATCCCCAACCGTCACTAAGCGAGCGAAGATTATGTATTGCGCAAACTCTGCGAAGAAACGTGCAGACATATTGTACTGATCCTGCTTGCAACGCAGGGTGCCAGGATGGTGGGAAAACACAGGATTAGCTTAGCCTTTGTTTTGCAAAGCTTCAACGCCAGGTAGTGCACGGCCGGCCATTAGCTCCAGGCTTGCGCCGCCGCCGGTAGATACATGATTGAAGGCGCCGGTTAGCTTGCGCTGCTCGACATAGCCCACGGTATCGCCGCCGCCAACCAAGCTGTACGGCCGGTGGCCGTAATCGCCGATGATGGCATCAATAACCAGGTCTGTTCCGTGGGCAAACGGTCCTTCCGGGCTGGTTAGGCCAGGGATTTCGGTTACGCCCATGGTTCCGTTCCACACCACGGTGCTGGCTAGCTGAATGCCGCCGGCGATAAAGGCGCCGGAAAACGGCCCGATATCCAGAATCATTTCGTCTTCAGCAATAACACGGCTGTTTTCGGGCGGTTGTTTGGGGTAGCTTTCGACTTCGGCCATAAAATGCGCATCCCAATCAACAATGCGTGTCGCAGCACTTTTGTCGAGCTGGCTAGCCACGACGCCGTCCTGCGGAATGTAGAAAATAAAGCGTTGCTGTTTAGCTTTTTCGCGGGCTTTGGTCAGAATATCCTTGGCAACCGGGACATCGTTAGCTTCAAACTTACTCTTGGCAATATCTATGCCTTCCGCCGCCAAAAAAGTGTTAGCCATGGCGCCGCCAATGGCAATAAAATCGGCGATTTCGATAAACCGGTTCAGCACGTCAATTTTGTCGGAGATTTTAGCACCTCCAATAATTGCCATGAGCGGCCGCTCCGGGCTGTCCATGACACGCGTAATAGTATCGACTTCTTTTTCCAGCAGCAATCCGGCTACGCTTGGCATAAAATGCGTAACCGCTTCGGTGCTGGCGTGCGCCCGATGCACCACACCAAAACCATCCTGTACAAAAATCTCCGCATGAGCGGCTAACTGTTTGGCAAAATCTTCGTTATTTTGCTCTTCTTCGACATGAAAACGGAGGTTTTCCAGCAGCAGAATTTGCTTGGGCTGTAACGCCTGAACAGCTTTATCAACCTCCAGGCCAACACAATCACCCACGAACTGCACGTCCTGGCCAAGCAACTCACTCAGACGTTTGGCAACAGGCTTCAGGCTAAACTGCGTATCTTTGGCGCTTTTAGGCCGCCCAAGGTGCGAACAAATGATCAGCTTCACATCTTGATCGAGCAGCGCTTTAATAGTTGGCAACGATTGTTGAATCCGGTAATCGTCGGTAATAATACCGCCGTCAGCCACCGGCACATTATAATCGGCACGCATCAGAATGCGCTTACCACGTATATCTATATCATTTATGGTCTTCTTCGTAAACATACCACACCCCTTATGCTTAGCCATATTATATACAACTTATCCGAGCGATACTACAAGCAAGCAAATTTATGCATTGCCACCCATCTGTTGGATAGGGCATGTGATTGTATTCACGACTTCAGACATAGCAAGACTCAGTGCCATTTCTCCACAAGTCCTTACAACATTGGCGTCCGGTATCCTCTTTTCTACTAAGGCTTTGCGCGTGCTGCAATCTGCTTTACATTCCTATCCTTGTTCAGACATGGCGTGCTCCTATTTTAATGCACGAACTTTGATTGTGTCGGTTGCACCGGTCTTGCCCGGATAGCGACCAGAAACCATCACGACAACGTCACCACTTGCCAGCACGTCATGATGACGCAGCCACTCGCTCAGCTTAAATGCCGCTTGTGCATCCGCCGGACGAACATAGCTCTTAATATCGTAAACGATGGCTAGTTGTTGCGCCGTACGAAGCTCACTGGTTACCGCAATAAGCGCCGTACTGGGGCGATGCGAGGCGATCTGCAAAGCCGTTGTGCCCGAATGAGTCTCGGCGACAATAGCCCGTGCATCAATACTATCGGCCAAAGTAATAACGCTGCTGGAAATAGCGTTCTGCATGGTGGATTCGCGCTCGTACGGATAGACGGCTTTGAGCGGCGGATGTTGCTCGGCATACAAAACCACGCGCTTCATAGTCATAACTGTTTCTACCGGATATTTACCCATAGCTGTTTCGTCACTGAGCATGACGCAGTCAGCGCCCATAAACACGGCAGTAGCCACGTCGGAAACCTCGGCACGAGTTGGTTCCGGCATATCAACCATACTAAGAAGCATTTGCGTAGCCACGATAGTTGGCTTGGCGTAGGCCTGGCCAAGTCCGACAATCTGGCGCTGCACCACCGGTACAGATTCAGCAGGTGTTTCTACCGCCAAATCGCCGCGTGCAACCATAATCGCGTCACTCACTTTTACGATTTCTTCGATGTTATCAACAGCGGCCTTTGTCTCGATCTTGGCAATGATTCTGGCCGAACTGCCGCCTTTTTGCAAAATACCGCGTAACTTTTCGATGTCAGCTGGAGACTGCACAAAACTAAGGCCCACATAGTCAATGTCCTGCGTTAACCCAAACGCAATGTCGGCCATGTCTTTCTTGGTCAAGATGTCACCGCCAAAGTCGGTGTCGGGCAAGTTCATGCCTTTGCGCTTAACTAGAATGCCATTATTTTCCGCGCGAGCATACACTACGCCGTCCTTTATGTCGGTAACCGTAGTGCGAACGCGTCCGTCAAACAGGTATAATCGTTCACCAATCTTCACTTTTTTGCTTAAGTCGTACTGAGTTGGAATGTGACCTCCGGGCTTATATTCAGTCTTATATAAAAAGCTTAGAACGTCGCCGGTATTGACTGTAATCATGCCTTCAAAATCGCCCAGGCGAATCTTTGGCCCCTGTAAATCCTGAATAATTGCTACGGGTTTACCTAGCGCTTCGCTGGCTTTGCGAATCCACGGAATATAGGTTGCATATTCTTCGTGCGTACCGTGACTGAAATTCAAACGAACACCATTCACACCAGCTTTAATCAGTTTGTGGATGGTCTCGTAGGTGTTGGTTGCCGGCCCAATAGTAGCAATGATCTTGGTACGTTTAAAAGATTTTAGTGGTACATCTGGTACCATTTCGGTTACGTGCATAGTTTTTCCTTACAAGAAAATTATTGGTCTTATATGTATTATACAACGTACGCACCCCATGTGCACGCTTGTCTCACAGACCACGTTCCGTTCCCTCTATAAGGGAACTGCACTGGGCGGTCACGATCTGTGAGACAAGCGTGCACATGGGGTGCATGCCATTTATCGAAAATAGAAAAGGTGGTAGAAAATTCTGCGAACATTTTCTACCACCTACGCGGCTTATAGCAGCTTAGCCTGTCACTTAGTAAGCCGGATTAAACTGCTGGTCCGGCCACATGTAAGTCATAAATTTGCGGCCCTTGGCACTGACCCGAATCCAGGGATTCTGATAGTTTTTGCGATTGAAATAAATCAGCCCTTTGTGGTGCAGCGCTTGCACGATGTGGCTCAAGCGGCGACGGTCAAATCGCAGGCTTTCGGACAGCATCGACAAGTCCTCTTCGCCGGCTTCGCACACTTGTTGCAGCACTAACGCTTGATCTTCTGGTAGTTCTATTATTTGCATGTATCCCCCTTTTGTTACGAGTTACATAGGCATCATGAATGACTACACTTAAAGGATACTTATGCGAGCTTGAGACTGTCTGAATGTCTGAAAATGTGGCGCGTTTCTACTCTGATGCGGTATACTGGACGCATAATGTTGACTGTTTTTAAACCGGCTGTTGAAAAAGGATTGGAACCGGTCGCACGTTTGCTCAAACATGTTAGTCCGAACACTATTTCGATGTTCGGGTTGGTGTTCCCTGTTCTGTTCTTTATCTTTGTGATGCGGGGATGGTACGCCTTGGCATTGTTCGTGTTTATTTTTAATGGACTGGATTTGCTCGACGGCATGGTGGCACGCGCTACGAATAAAGTAACGGCTTTTGGCGGCTTTTTGGATTCGACCATCGACCGTTTTGCCGATTTTACCGTGATTGCCGCGCTAGGCTTTGCCGGGCTGGTGGGCTGGAATATTATTCTGCCGTTTATTATGCTTACATATCTGATTAGCTATATTCGTTCACGCACGGAACTGGCCGCGCTATCCGCCGGCAATACATTAGTTGCCAGTGTTGGACTGATCGAACGCACCGAACGCTTAGTGGCAATTTTTATCGGTCTGCTTTTGTACGCCATCTTTCCGCATGTTATGTTATGGCACCAGAACCTGATTGGCGTCATCTTTATTATCTTGATCGTCTTATCGGTCATAACTGTTTGGCAGCGCGTAGTCTTTGCCTACAAAAAATTATCCAAGCAATAGACTACCTGAACCATACCGTATGCTACCTTGGTCCCTCGGATATTTACCAAAGATGTAAATGTCCTGGCACTGTAGGCCAGCGACAAAGGTAGCATACGGGATGGTTCATCAACGTTAATTACATTGCCGATTAGCTTTACTTATAGTACAGTAAGCATTTGAAATTTGAGGAACGGATAGAATATGATCGAACGTGCAGAGTGGCTTGATGAAATACAGCCAGAAAGCATTGATACGCTTGCAGTACTGGGACGCGGCAAAGGCGACACTGCTTTGCATCGCGGTGAGGTCGCCGCCGAAATAGTGGCCCGCATGCCCGAGGGTAGCAACGTTATTTTCTGCGGCGGCAATTCTTGGAATGAAGACCCTTCTGGTTCAGAAATAAGTGAAAGCGATATTGCTTTAGACGCCGCCCTACTTCAGCTGACGGGCCAGAGCACCCTTTATAATTCGCGCTGTCAAGATTTTAGAATTACTAATGGTGTCACGCTTTTAAACGAACGCCGATCCAGAAGTACTATCGAAAATTTGTGTAACGCTGCCGACATACTTACAATGCGCAATATTCTGCCACGCCGTATGGCTATTATGAGTGACGATTTGCATTTTCGCTACCACCGTCCAACTAATGCGGCTCGGCTGGTTTTTCCCCAAGCCGAAATTGTAGACATAGCCTTAGAGCGAGAACACTCGGCCCGCGATATTGTAGAAGAATGGCTCATTACCAAAGGCACCAACTTCTTTATGCGAGATGTTAAGCCGGGCGACCATGCCGCAATCAGGAAGCAGCAACTTGCCTTTGAAAATGCTAATCGCAAAGTTCGTGCCATTGCCGGCCGGCCTCTGCGAGTCTTCGGTAAATAGTAACTTTCGAAGAAATCCTGGCTCGTCCCAAAAATGAACGTTAAATAAAAATTAAAGGCTTTACAGCCTCGCACGTGCGGGGTAGAATGAAGACTTTGTTCAAGCATAAGCTACATGTCGAACCCTAGTTCGAGGTGTTTGTTTTTGCGTTCAAAATCAAAATAAACACCCCAAATCTGAAAGGCACCCATGCTTCATCTACCCCTGTTGCAGTACCACATACCGTCGGCTATTATCGCTTTTTTTCTGATTCCGGCAGCCATCGCTTTAGTCGATTTTGTTGAAGTCATTCGTAGGTATTTTCAACGTCCCAAACAAAAACGTCAGCGAGCAATTGAGGACTTTGTCATCCTCGTACCTATTTTTGGCGATATGAGTTACTTTAAAAACGCTGAATATCTAAAACGCTACCACAACAAAGTAATTATCTGTACCACCACACACGAAACTCCAGAATTTTACGCCGAGTTGCGGGCCGTTTGCAAGCAATACGGCTTCCGATCACATCGCAGTAATATGACAATTCGCAGCCGCGGCGCTTTTGTGCGCAACCCTTGGAAAATATTTCACAACATTTTAGAAGATTCGATGAGCCCGGACGAAGCCGAAATCCATGAAGGCCGCGAGGCGCTACTGATTGAAAGCTCGGTGCGCATCAAAAACGCTTACTGCATGTTTTTGGACGGCGACACGGTGTGCACCGAAGATTTGCGCACCGTTATGGGACGATTTGTGGGCCACAATTACGATTTGGCATCGGTGCGCATTTTGCCTTCTGGCGACAGCACGATCATGGAACGCCTCCAAAGCATCGAGTACAAATTAGCCATGGACGCCCGTAAATCGTATCCGTGGCTGACCTCCGGCGCCTGTATGATCGCCAAAACAGCCGTGCTACAACAAGCGCTGTGCCATCACTCGCACTTCTTCCAGGGCGGAGACATAGAAATCGGTAAGTTAACGCGTATGCTCGGCTATACCGTTGGGCATATTGATACCGAGTTTTTGACCGACGTGCCCAAGACCTTTCAAGCCTGGTTCAAGCAACGAGTGGCTTGGAGTAGCGGTGATTTTCGCCACGCCATCATCAATATCAATAGCTACTCCTGGCGCCATCCTCTGTTCTTTTTGTATTTTACGGTTGTAGTGTATGGCATGATGCCGGTGCGACTATGGCTGACGTTTACGCAACCACTGATCTTACCGATGGTTATTGTGGTGTATTGGATGCTTCTGTTTGCGTTGTTGCCAGGGCATTACCGCAGCAAAGATCTGCTGATGTTTCCGTTTTATGCCATGGTGCAGTGTTTGATTATTGCGCCGCTTGGCATTCTGTACTATTTCCAAACCGTGTACCGGCACCGCAATGTAGGCATTATTCGCCTGCGCGCCGACACGTCTAACCGAGGATGGCTTCGCCTACATGCGCAGAAAGAATAACCCGAAAAAACGACTCAGCGGTCGTGTTATAGGCCTAGCACTTGGCGTCTTATTTGGCGTATGCGTAATGGTAGTTTGCGTATTAGGAAGTGCTCGTTTGTCGGCTATGTATGGTAGTGTCCGCGCCCAGCTATTCGTTATAACGCATGTCACACCAACCCAAAAACCGCTAGGCGTGTACGAATGGCGACACTTGCAAGACATCGTTACGACAGATGATAGTGCCATGCTTACCGATCTGCATCGGCACGGCTACAACACCTTATACTTGGCCATTGACGATGCATTGATTGCGCCGGATCAAGCCGCATACCAAACGCAGCTAGCCCAGTTTATAGATCGAGCCTCAAAGGCAGGCTTACAAGTATGGGGCCTAGCGGGCGATCCTTCTTGGGTTGCATCGAATAATACAGGTCGTTCTGTTGGCGTGTTACAATTTGCCGCACACTTCAACGCCACACAGAGCGCTAAACTTGCTGGACTCTCTTTTGACATCGAACCCTATAGCCAGCAGACGATGACTGCCTCAAAGTTTTCCACAGCCCTCTTACCTGTTATTGACGCACTCGGACAGGAGACACAGCAAAACAACCTCAGTCTGCCGCTCAACATTACCTTGCCATTTTGGGCGCGCGCCGATGATGCTCTACTGACGCATATTAGTCGACTACCACACAACTCAATTACCGTCATGGCTTACCGCAATCACACCGACGGGCCCGATGGATCAATCGCTTTGGCTACTCCTCTAGTTGCAGCGGCCGGCCGCCTGCGTATGCCCGTCTATATTGCTCAGGATATTACCCGGCAAACACCAGCAAAAATCACTTTCTATCTAGCAAATCGCACCACCTTCCGCGCACATTTGTATGCATTGGATGCGGCTTTTACACATCGGCAAAACTACCGCGGCATCATCATTAACGACCTGCAAAATCTGGAAATTAAAAAGCCATGAAGTTAACCATAAACGACTTGCCATCCGCAGCAACCTTAAGTACACTAGCAAGGTTAAAAATAATACCTAGACACACTTTGTGGGAGATTACTGCACATGTCACGCCTTCCTAAACCAGGAGGTGATGAGGGTATTTGGGCCCAATTACTGAATGATTTCCTGAGCGTTGCGCATACCACGACCGGTGCCATCACTAGCGGCGCCATTGGCAGCGACCAGATTCAACCTAACACCATCACCGACACGCACGTCCAGACCATTTCGCAGAGCAAAATCAGCAATCTACAAACCGACCTTCACAGCGCCGCCGCCAAAAATATGTGGATGATTGCCAAAGCATCAGGCTTTATTAAAACCATGATGCGCTCGGGTACTGCCGTTACAACGCCGTCTGTTATTCGGGTTGACCATATATATGACAGCAGCTACACCGGCGAAGTCTCGGGCAGTTTCGACCTTGTGGGCGTCACGCGCGGCTCAGAACAACGATGCCCTATCCGTATTACCACGCCAGTTGGCGCTATTGCTGATTCTTATTTTGGAACTGTAACCGGCACTGTCGCCGGATACATATCTCTGCCTAGCGACAGCTACGTTATTAAAGCCTACAAAACGACTGATGCCGATTACGAACAGCCATCTATTGCTACTGTCGATATTAATGGCAACTTTAATCTTGACCTCAGCAACACTCCTAATACGCGACAAGGCTCCTGGAAATTCGCGCTATGTACAAGCAGTAACGCGCAGATCGGTGCCAAGTGGCCGCAACAACTCAGCTATACTAACCTCGAAATACGTCATTCGGTTGTTTCCGACGCGACCTACCCGGTCGCCAATCAGCCAGCACTAATTGATGGCACCTTTTCTTTCCCCAGTACGCAAGTCGGCTTCAAACAGTTTCAATTGGTAGATACCGTTACGAGCGAAATTTTGGCCGAATACGTCACGCCTACCGGCAATGTCCGCTCCTACCTGGTAACTGATAGTGAACCCGGTTACGGTACCAACTTTGTGCACTATTGTTATTCGTACGACCAAGCCATCACGCTGCTTGCAATGTTAGCAATGGGCGACACGGAGACCGCGCGACAACTGGCCAAGGGCTTACTGCGAATGCAAGCTCTGGGCGGCACACACGACGGCGGTTTTGTATTTGCCGCGCCGCAGTTATCACCGTCATTTGGCAATGGCTACTATCGAACTGGCGCGCACTCCATCGCCACCTACGCGCTGCTTTGTTATATAGAAGCCTGTCCAAACGACGCCACGCAGGACTATCGTAGTGCAGTGACGCGAGCGCTCACTTATTTGGATTCAGTACTGTCGCATTCCGGACGAACTGCCGGTTTGTATCTAGGCGGCACCGGTCTGTATACGACTCAACCCAATCAACCAGAAATATTCAATCAAGCATATGACATTACTTGGGCCGCTACCGAGCACAACCTCGACACGTGGCACGCCCTACATAAGGCTGGCGAGATACTTGACAGCAGTTATACCGCCAAGGCTACCGCGCTCCAAAGTGCCATTCTGGTACAACTATGGGATCCTGTTCACAGTCGCTTTTATCAAGGCATGCAGCCCAACGGGCCCGATGGCAGCGACCCGCTCGACGTCCATACCTGGGGAGCTATTTGGCTGCATGCTATTGGGCGGGATGATCTGGCACAGAAGACACTCAACCCGGAGGCATTGACGCCGCTCCAGTTTACCCAAAACGGCATTCGCGGCTATGCACCCGCTTACCCGGGTGGCGGATATCCGAGCGCTCTGCAAACCATTTGGAGCGAAGGAACATTCGGCGCCGCGCTTGCTTACCTCAGCATTGGTGACACGGTTAACTGGCAAGCTTGCATTGACGGCATTGCTTTAAGTCAACAAGCCGACGGTTCCTTCCGCTACGTAACTGTTGCCGATTCCACCTATCAGTTCACCTCTTCCAAGTCAACTATTGGCGCAGCGTGGGCCATTTTAGCCGCGCTTGGACATGGCATCTGGGACGTGACCGTACCGCGTTCATAGGTAATCTTATACTTCTTCGGGCAAAAATTGCGGCGCGCGCTTTAGGATGCGTTGCCAATTGAATAATCTGTGTTTGGTAGACAAAACAGGCAATGGCAAAGACAGTCGCACAGTTGTTCCCTGGGATTCGCGTGATTCAAGCGTAATATCGCCGCCCATGTACGCTAAAATGGCTTTATCTAAATACAGGCTAAAACCCATGCCTTCATGATTAAACGTTTCAGTATTCTCTACTTTGGTAAAGGGCTGAAATAATGCCGCCTGTTTGGTTTTTGGAATGCCAAGACCTTGGTCGGTAATAGTAATGTGCAGTCGGCCGTTTGCCACGCTGCCGTCAATAGTAACAATGGCTTTTTCGGCGCTATACGCGGCGGCATTATCTAGTAACGTTCCCAAAACGACACCAAGCAGATCCGGTTCTCGAACTTTGAACTGCAAATTACGTACCGTAGTAATTTGTATCTGTTTGGCTTCCAGGGCGGCTTCTGCATGAACGCGCGCTATGGCAATCAATTGACTCAGCGATATGCCGGCAAACGGCTGCGTTGTTGTAGTGCCCTGCACTTTTGAGGCAACCGTTAACTTGCTAAGCATCGTTTTTAATCGACGAATGCCCTCTGTTAAAAATGAGGTCGAAGACGCTATGGGCAATGTCGCAGAAAGTTCTTGCAGTATCTGCAATGTCTGACGCAGTTCACCGACACTATCCTGGATGAACTGCTCACGAATACGTTGCATGTGGATTTCGCTATCCAGAAGTACACGGGCTTGTTTGGTATCGTGCCGTTTGAGCAAAAATAAACGCATGCACTGATACAGCAAAGTTGCCAACACTATAAAAACCAGTACTTGCGTAAATAATGTCACCCGACTCTGGCTAAAACCGGCCGCGTAACGAGCCACATAATCGAACATGGCAACCAGCACACCGATACTCACAAGTGGTCCGTAGACACTCGGTGTTAGCCATAGGCGGATGCCATGTTTTGGCATAACAAGGTTTTCAGGAATCTGTAGTGCCGATTCTTTGTGGGTAGCCGTTTCGATCAGCCCCGTTATTTGTGCAGACAATTGGGCTACGCCAGCAGACAGTTTCATGAGCATATCGGGCATAAGTCTCTCGCTTTTTAGCATATCAACGCCGCCGCTCAGCAAGGTAAGCGGCGTACGTAGGTAATGCGAAATAAGATTATTGAAATTGCTTTTAGTTTGGCGAATACGCTCAAGTTGCAGCAGCTGTTTTTGCACCAGACGGCGTTCTTTCATTTCGCGGTAGGTCAGTGCTATAAGCAGCAAAAAATGAACAGCAAGTAACCCCAATAATATATAAGGGAAGGCATGTGTAATGGCCGGCGGCAAGATGCCGAAGATATGTTGCACGAGTGGCGGCAAGCCGGAGACTGGAGCTGCAGGACTTGTACTGAGCGCAGATGGCACTGATGCGGCAATGCCGACATTGACCGTAAATGTTTTAGTGACAACGGCACCATTCTGGTCAGTCACCCGGACTTCTACAACGGCAATTCTTGCTTTTGCTGGCCGCCAAGGCCACTGTGCCGTGCCCGTGTTTTCGGGCATTTGAGACACCACCAGTGTGCCGTCAACATAGAAATCCGCTTGCTTAAATGAGGTGCCGTGCCCGTTGAGCGGCGTGACCACAACCGTATATCCACTTAGGGGAATTACTTGCCCGTCATGCAGATTAACCGCAATGTCTAGGCCAGAAGGCAATTGTACCGCGGTTTGTGGTGCAATTTGATCGCCGGTTTTAGTTTGCGACGGACTGATTGTGGTCTGACCTGCCGAAGCATTAGGGCAATCACTACCATAGCCACAGGTCCCGTAGCCCGTCGCTCCAAAACCAGAGGCAAAAACTCTGGCCCCAAAACCGGACGAGGCAAAAATGGCAATAAATACAACTAGAGCAGCTACATGCAGCCACCAGTATTTTTTCGGCATTTGACTATGATAGCAGAAGTTTCTCCGAAATGCTTATGCCTTTTGAGCGCATTCCTTGGTAGACAGTGCGTAGAATGGCTGGCTGGCAACCCGGACTTCTACCCGAGTTCCTGCCGGCACAACCGTCGCCTCACCATCAAATTGCATCCAGGCGTCACTGGCAATCGTAAATGCCGCATGCGTACGCTTGTACCGTTCAGTCCGGCTGCCACGCATTATCTCGACGGTATACCACATAATGTCCAAAAATCGTTTTCCGTAAATAATGGCTTGGTGAAAGGATTTGTCGGTCAACTGCTGTTGTATGCGGCCAATCTTGGCACATCGTGGGCCGTTGAAAAATACTCGCTCAAATATTTGCGACGAGTGTCCGTCTTCAATTTCTTCAAAAGGCATGGCGCTGAAGAGCGCACGGCTAGTAACGATCAATTCTTCGATTAAGCGGCCGCTTGGCAAACGGTGCAGTACGGTATTTTTACGGACCGACTCACTGAGAATCTTTGTTATATGCGCCGACGCCCCAAAACTGGCATAGCAGCCTGCCAGGTGCTTCTCGGTAGTACCATCCTGGTAAGTAAGACTGCACTCCAGCGGATAGACAGGCACGATTGCACCCTTCTTCACAACTAGCTCCAACGGCGTTCGTGCATTGCCATTAAGCATGTGCGCCAGATCATTGGCATTGCCACACCATAGGGGTAGCAGCGTTGCTTTGCGTGCCGCAGCCGGAAAATGCGGGTCACTCAGCAAAATATTAATAACCATGCCTACCGTACCATCACCGGAAGCAATACATAGTAGCGTTTTTTTGTCGATCAGCTTGGCATATGGCCGAAGCATCTTTGCATTGGCTGGCGGACCGCCTGCTACCGTATCAATGACCGTAATCTCTACTTCAGGAAATGCGCGCTCAAGCTGCGCAATATACCGCGCAGTGTTAGAAACGTTCGTACTTTTTGGGTTACGGATTACTAAAAATCGGTTGAATGGAATATGCATACTTCTCAAGGCTCGCGCCATATCTTCTTAAGTCTTATATTGACTGGCGTAGCCGGGTTATATGTAACGAACTTATAATAAAGTATATAGGTTGTCTACGCAAAATAAGTCATATATTATCTAAAATACATCTACAGATACAAAACTTAATGACTATTTAATATACGTACTGTTACCATGTAGTAAAGTAGTGTGATCCTGTATGAAATTACTTATCGTCGACGACAATAAAGCATTAACCCGCAATTTAAAAGAATTCTTAGGTAAAGAGTTCGTCATCGATACGGCAAAAAATGCAGAAGAAGGCCTATACTGCGCCACCACCAACGAAAATGACGTTATTTTGCTGGATCTAGGGCTGCCCGACATGCACGGCAGTAAGGTCTGTACGCGGATTCGCGAAGCCGGCATTACAACGCCGATTATGATTCTGACCGCAACGAGCGATGTGCGCAGCCGCGTTGACCTTTTAAACGCTGGCGCCGATGATTACCTCATGAAACCATTTGCTCTAGTAGAATTACGTGCCCGGCTTCGCGCCCTATTGCGTCGCTTGCCCACAACTTATACCGATGGCACCTTAACGATTCGTGATTTAATTATCGATCCGCACAGTCGTCGAGTGTCACGCGCCGGTCAAGATATCACCCTGCGGCGTAAAGAGTTCGATATCTTGGAATATTTGGTTCGTAACACTGGCCGCGCGGTTACACGCGCAATGATTTTTAATCACGTCTGGGAGTCAGGCAAAGATAGCTGGCATAACACTGTAGACGTTCATATTAAGCACCTCCGGGATAAAGTTGATCGTCCGTTTGACGTACCGCTTATAAAAACGGCATATGGTATTGGATATACTGTTGATGACAGGTAAAATAAATTTAGGAGGCGGCATGAATAAAACCATAACTGCAATACTAACAAATACAGAAGCCCGAAAAGATGTTGAATCTCTCCTGCACCGATCAGTGATAGTAGGGGAATGGTGGATGCCTTAGCCCCGGGAGGCTGCATTATTAAATTAGAAGGAATACGTGCCTGATTACATATGATTATGATCAGGCACATTCACTTATGCGAGGGACGTTTTTTACTTTCACAAAATCCATTATCAGCACGCGGTTGCAAGATGAAATACTTCGCCGCCGTGCCGTAGTTTTAAACGTGTTGCTGATTACAACATCTGGTATACTATTCGTTGCCTTTGGAATACTTGCAGTTAGTTTTATAAGAGGTGACCACACTGTAGTTGCTCGCCTGCTGGCCATATCAAGCGTACTCGCCATGACGGCCTTGCTGTACTTACTTTCACGTAAGCTCCAGTATCATATATCCGCATACGGCCTGCTTGCAATATACTTGCTCATTGCAACTACAGCTGCAGTACACTCCGGGGCCAATCTCCCCGTGGCCGAATTACTTTACGGATTCATTATTATTTTGGCCGGTGAATTATTAGGAGCAAAATATTCGTTGTACGCGCTATTTTTTGTGTGTGTCCTTATATATGGTATTCAATATTTAACCATCACCGGCAACCTCCAACCCAATCTTACGTGGCGGCATATTGCACCAGCATTAAGCGACGTTTGGAGCTACTTTTTTGTATTTATTTTGACCGCCGTTATTGCGTGGCTTTATAACCGTCAGATGGAAATCGCGCTTAAAAAAGCCTTGCGAGCCGAAGCCTCCGTTACTCGCCAAAAGAAGCTGCTCGAGAAGAAGGTCGAAGAACGCACGCGCGAACTACAGGCAGCCCAAATCGAAAAAATGCAACAGTTGTATCGTTTTGCGCAGCTCGGTCAATTTAGCACCGGCTTGCTGCATGACCTGGCCAACCACCTCACCACGCTCAGTATTGACATTGAAGGTATGGGCGAGGAACATCACTCGCAATTTGTCTCGCGGGCACAACGGCGCATTCAATATATCGACAAAATGGTGCAATGGGCATATGAACACCTCAATGGCCGGGTGCAGGCCAAGAGCTTTAGCATTCCTCATGAGATCAACGAAGTTATCACGCTGCTGCAGCACGAAGCCAATTTAGCGCAAGTGCATTTACGTTTTGAGAGTGACGAAGCTGATGAAACAACCTACTACGGTGACCCAAACCGTTTTCGTCAAGTTATGGCCAATCTTATAACCAATGCCATTGACGCCTATGAAGGCAATGGCATGTACAAAAAACGCGACGTTGTGGTACAGGTTTTTAAAAATGCCGATTCATTGCTTATTTTAGTTAATGACTGGGGCAAGGGCATCGCTAGCGACAAGCAGCAGTCAATCTTCGAGCCCTTTTATAGCACCAAAAATAGCGGCATGGGCATCGGCCTATTTATCGTTAAGCAAATTATCGAGGATTACTTCAATGGTTCGATTGCCGTTGCAAGTGAGGTTGGTCAAACCACATTTAGCGTTACACTTAGGAAAACAGCAGTCCCCACATGACCCTTTGCGACCTAGAAACGGCCCTGCAAAAAGGCCGCAGTTACCTCGAGCGCATCCAAAAAAGCGACGGCAGCTTTCCTATAGATCCTACTATAATCACTGCGCCTACCAAGTCGCAGACAATTACAACGCAAGCCCTGCTACTAAGCATTCTAAGCAATTCTTCTAACAAAGATGCCGGCATGTGTGATGCATTAGCACGCTGGCTCATGCAATATGACTCGGGTAGAATAATCGACGCTTTCGACACCGACCCATGCGCAACATTTCATGTCCTGGCAGCTATTAGCACATGCGATGTATCTCTTATAAATCAAACAGTCCTCGCTAAGGCAGTGCATTATTTATTGCAGTCCGAAGTGCAACCAGGCGGGCCGTACAGCGACAAGTCACGCAAAAATGCTCAGCCTGACTTCTTAACAAATACGTGCATTGCTCGCTTTCTGCGACGAGTTGCGGACCCTTTGCCCGAGCTCGATCAATATATTTTGCGGACTGCGGACGTCAAAAAAATCCCCTGTCTCGATTGGCAAGTCCTGTATTACTTACACGAATTATTCCCCGAAAGGTATACCCTGGAGAAGGTACTAGCACGCGCTTTTAGTCTCGAGGAATCTTTGACTTTCATGCAAATGACAAACCGACTAGTACAATTACAACGTCCGGATGGCTCGTGGCCGCCCCTCAATAATCAATCAGGTGATGAACTTGCATTAGGCACCGCCCTTGCACTCACAACCCTGGAGCAACACACTTCAAAACAAAGTGCCACCTTCCAGTTTGAACAGCTTTACGAAGAGCTTACTCATAGCGCATCCGATCAATCGGCGACTCTGGATGTAGCCACCCGCACCACGCTCCTTGCTGCTTTCGAAAATACCATTAAGGCCGATCACCGTTTCGAGATCGGCCCGCTTGCCGCCAGGTTTGCCACCGCGCTTCCGTCTTCTATTAGCATTGACCCGCAGATTATTCACCATCTCGGTTTAGCCAATATATACACCTGGGTTGCGTACACTATTTATGACAACTTTCTTGACGATGAAGGTGAGCCGTTATTACTATCTAGCGCCAATATCGCCCATCGTAGGTCGTTGCAAGCCTACATGCAAGCATTGCCGGATCATGCAGCGTTCCAAAAGTTCGTACAAAAAACTTTTGATGGTATGGATGACATCAATACTTGGGAAATCACTTGCTGTCGAGCCAAGGTACAAAATGGTCACATCCAAGTTACGGAACTACCCGATTATTGCAATGATAGCCAGCTGTCATCGCGCTCACTTGTTCACATACTACCGATTATGGGAATCTTGGCGGCCGCACATATATCGCTATCTTCTGAAACTGCGAAAGATATATGTACTGCCTTTCAAGACTACTTAACCGTTCGTCAGCTACTCGACGACCTGCGCGACTGGAAGGAGGATCTGCATGCTGGGCATCTCAGCTACGTGGTCGCTAAAACACTCCGCTCCGCCAAAATCACCGCCGGTAGCTACAAAATTGAAGCAATTTTACCTTTGTTAGAGCGTCAGTTTTGGGAAAACACGCTGCCGACAACCAGTAGCGAAATACAGCAACGTATTAAGCATGCCAACGCGATGCTTGATCATAACGCAATAATTGTGAAGCAAAGCGTTATTCATGAGCTGCTACATGCCATGCAAGTCGCACTTGACGGCACAATATATAAGTGGCGTACGGCCAATCAATTTTTAGCAGCTTACATTGCCCAAGATCTTTAGTTGTCGTTCTTATCTGGCTGAGGAATTGGCTGACCGTTATCATTCCAGACATTGCCACTAAACGCCGCAAGCGTAACGCCGGTTCCTATCTTGACAGCACCGTATTCGCCATTACGACCAAAACGATTATTTGTTACGGAGACAGTCTTGAGCGTATCGCTAAGATCTGAATTTCGCTTCTGAGAAATATTGAATGTATATCCGCCCCAATCTGCCCAGTTAGAATCAAGTAATACTGTTCCAGTCGTGCCAAAGTCCTGTGTGATTTGGACTGACGAGTTAGCCTTCGCGCTGTTTGGGTTCATGTTATTGTGGATGACTTTAATGTTTGTTCCGTCCAAGATTTGTACGTTATCGTTATGCGTACCATCGCTGGTGTTCGGGTCAACCGCATACCACTGTAAATCATGCAAGTATGAATCACGAATGGTCGTATTGTTACTAGCTTTAATGGTGTCTGTTGAACCGGACATATCAACCCGCAAAACCGTAGTGTTTTCTGCCCACATGCCATCAACCGTTGCATTACGATTGGTTGGCAAGAACGTCGAATCCTCAACAGTTAAGTTAACGGCCGGATGTTTTCCATTTTTGTCTTCGTTCTCGGCGTCAAGTAACGCAACATTGCCGTTCGGCGTTCCGCCCCGGAACATACAGTTTTTAAAAGTAATATTACTACCACTCACCTTAACGTAGCCATGGAAGTCTTTGTTACTAATAATCTGTCCATTGTAGTTGGCACCAAAAACTTGGTCACCGTTTACAACAGTTAGTATACTGGAATCAAGCAGACCGGTATTGGTGGCATCTGGTTTCATGCTTGCCGGGAATGGGTCGGGTCGGCTACTTGGTGGCGTAACTGGCGGTGGAGTCGTCACCGGAGCAGTAAATTGCACCGCTTTGCCACCAGAGGCACTGGTATCGCTCACTAACTTGGCATTGCCGCTCAGCGTGCCACTATCTACCTCAACAGAAGCGAAGAAACCTGAAGCCTTGCCACTAATAAGCATGTAGCCGCCAACACCGATCGCAATCGCAATAACGAGGGCCGCCGCCTTGATAGGCCAGTGACCGTGGAGTAGATTTTTGATTCGGGAAGTGCTGATTGTATCCATATCTTTCTTTCTGTAGCTATCCATGATCATTCAACAATAACCGTTCCAACATAGGTTTTGGCATCTGCAGGATCGTAATAATGGAACGTGCCGGGAGTATCGAAGATGTACGTGTACGAATCGCCTTTTTGCAGCGAATCAACGCTATCAAAACCAGGTAGTGACGTCTGATCTGCATTCAATCGATGCGGCGTAGCGTCTTGATTGGTCCAAGTTACTTCTTGACCGCGCTTAATTTTAATCGTTGAGGGCTGATACCCATTTTGAGTAACCGTGACATCAACTACATTCGAGCTAATGGCCGTCACCGTATTGGCGTGCTGTTTGTTATGCATAATCCACCAAGCGCCCGTACCTCCGACGATTAACACTACAAGCACGATAATGCCAGGGATTAACCAACGCTTCTTGCTTGCAGCGCTCTTGGGCGGCAAGGACGCAAATGATGTTTCGGGATTTTGGTAAGGTGATTCAAAGTCGCTCATAGTTATCTCTTCTTTAGGCTCATATCTTGTGTTAGAGGCGTACCGTTAAGTAAAACAGAAATGGTCTTGGAGTAATATCCGTCAGCCCGGAACGTTACATTGTACCTGCCGGACTTCAAGTTAAAGATGGCGTATCTTCCCTGTCGATCAGCTTGATATGTGTGGTGACTACCGTTAATAACCAAGACTACGCGAGCATGAGCAATTGCCTTATGTGAGCTCTGGTTAGTTATTGTCCCCTGAATACTTGACAACGAACTTGGATGGGGTGGCGTTTTGGCGGTAGCTGTATCAGAAGGCGTACTTGCATTTCCGGAGGCATCTTTGGCGACAACGTAGTAGGCATAGCTGGTATTAGCGCTTAGGTTAGAATCGCCAAAACTTGTTGTCGGGCTGCTGGCCACGCGCACTGGATCGGCGTTGCCCGTTGAGCGATACACGTCATAGAAGGTAACGCCGATGTTGTCGGTGCTGGCAGTCCATTGCAGATTTATTTGTGATGTATTGACAGCTGTTGCAGTAAGTCCGGTAGGCTTGCTTGGTGCTTGCGAATCGGCCACCGACGGTGTTTTTACGGTCACTTTAGCAGAAGCAGCAGAAGCGTTGCCCGCACCATCCAGAGCAATCACCTGGTAGGCGTAGCTGGTATTAGCCGAAAGCGAGGTGTCAGCATATGTCGTAACCGCGCCGACCGTTGCCACTGGCACCGTGTCGCGAACAATCTTGTAGTTTGTAACGCCGATGTTGTCGGTGCTGGCAGTCCAGCTGACACTCACACTATTGTAGGCCGTTGCAGTTGCCTTGATATTAGTTGGACTCGTAGGCGCCTGGGTATCGCCGTTTTTAGCAGTTACCGTACTAGAATCGGAGCTAACATTACCGGCAGCATCATAGGCGCGGGCACTAATCACGTGCGAGCCGTTTGGCACTGCCGTACTGTTCCAGGTAACAGCGTACGGAGCAGTCGTATCGGTGCTAATCAAGGTGCTGTTGTCATAGAATTCAACTTTAGCAACGCCCGTATTGTCGCTAGCAGACGCGGTTAACGACACATTCCCCGAAACGGTAACGCCTTCTAACGGAGCAGTAAGTGTTACGATCGGAGGAGTGGTGTCGCTCGGGGTGTTGCAGTTGTCGCCAAAGCCGCTCGGCACACAACCCAGGTCACTGAGTGCAACCACCCGGTCAACTTTAACGCCTGGCTTGTTGCCAATTAATTTAAGCGTATGTGCGCCCTGACTCAAAGATTGTTGCACAAAGCTGTTTGTCGCCCCATTTTGATACGCGATCCAATTCCAGGCAGAAGCCGATATTGAGCCGCCGCCAACGTTGTAACAATTAGATCCGTCAACTTCTAGCAGGTACGAGGTATTTGAGCCATCGGGCACCATAATACGGCTCCATAATCTGTACGTAGCAGCAGCTGGCACAGTTATGGTCGTCGTTACGGTGCCGTAATCCGTACCAGGTGCGGCACAAGCAGCGCTGACACTTGGCGTAAAATGGCCGTACACCCCGATTACTAAAAAGGCTGCGATTACTCCTGTTAGTATTGCTTTTATTTTGCGTATTTTTGTAAAACTGTGTGGTCGCTTCATGAGATATAAGATTTAGTTGTAGTTATGCTTATAACTATCGATGATGTTGCCAGCAATGTCAATCCGCTAATATAGACAGACGCCTTTTCATGCCATAGTATGAGGGCATGTACTCACGGCGTTTTACCCGGATCCTCATCTCGCCTTCCTTATCCAGTGGCCTAATCGTCATGGTACTCTCGTGTAGTATAATTGGCTACAATTCCTGGATCTACATCAGCAATAATCAATTATTTTATGAATACCTATTTGGCGCTTATGGCCTCAAAACCTATATCTGGCAACAATCGCTTACTGCAACCAACTGGAAAACATCAATTCTAGCCAGTCCTTTGGCGTATTATGTTTTTGTACTAGTGGCCGCAATCGCGGGCGGTCTTATTAGCTATACAATTCTCCAAACAATTGGGCTGTTGTTCGCAAGTAAACGACCGGCGCAGCGGGAATTAGCACGACTTGGTTCATCTAATAATGCTATTTTGCACGCGCTATTGACGCGTCTTGGGCTGCGCATTCTGGCTCTGGTCGGTTGGGCTATCTATACTGCGTTCTTTTTCAGCACACTCGTACCATTCGTTTTGGTGCTCAATCAAATGGGTATTGGCACGATACACGCCGGACAACTCTCCGGCTGGCTAGAGTGCGGTGGCGCCATTTTACTATTACTACTTGCCTTGCATGTACAAGTCATATTTATTCGTCTTATTTTTTTGCGGCTGCGTCTCTTTTTTGCCGAACGAGCAATCGAGGAATTAGAAGCCTAAGCCACAACTATAAAAGCGAATGCACTTTTTTGGCTAATAATGTGCCGAGCGCACGGTGCGAAGCCATATCCATATGCAGCCCGTCGTCACCAGGCTGCGCCACGCTGGCAGCATCTACAAATACACAGCCCATCTCTCGGGCAATTGCTTCTAGTAACGATGCTAGCTGGCGAGCTTTTTCTACCGAAAAGGTATCATAAAAACCCTCGTACCAATCGCGAAAATACGGCGCTTCTTCATTCATGAGAATAGGACTGACTACCACGATTCTGGCTGGTTCTTTGGCGGGCTTTGCGGCATCTTTACTGGTTTTATCTGCAATAAGCTGCACCAGACCGCGCATAGCCTCGGCGATCTGCTCGGCTGGGCGGTCAAACTCAATTTTCATATCGTTGGTGCCGAGCATTACGATCACTACATCTAACGGCCCATGCGTATCCAGGCACGGCTCCATATAGGCTCTGCCGTTGCGACCAGGTTTACGAGTATATTCCAGATCGGTCGTGCGACTCGATAAACCTTCTTCGATCACGTAAAATTCGTCGCCGAGTGCCTGTTGCAGCACTCCCGTCCAACGCACATCGGCAGCGTACCGGCCTCGTTTATCATGCCTCGTTCCCCAAGTATTAGAATCTCCGTAACAAAGAATTGTTGCGGCAGCTGGATTAGTATTCATGCAATTTTCCTATATTAATCGTCGGCAATCAGTATAGCAAACTTCAAAACTAGCATTAACCGCCGATAATGGACAGCGGGTGTACCTGCCCAGCGAACTATTTGGTGACACTTTGCGTAAAGGTAACCATTTGCTTAAGGGCATTTTGGGCATCCGCCGTTTCAAGATCAAATTGGTACTCATGACTTAGCTGGGGTTGGTGATCCGATGGATAAAAGAGTGTCGAAGTTTTGACACCTAGTGTTTTGAGTTTACTAGCCAGTTCAGTTGACTGCGAAAGCAGCGGATCAACATTGCCAGCAGTAATAAAAGCCGTCGGGAATTGCGGCGTCAGATAGTTTACTACCGAAGCAGTTTTAAGTTTGGGGTCTTGCAGAAAATCTTTCTTACCCGAATATGCCCACAAGACCGTGCGCAAGAAACCGCCGAATGGACCACTGTAATTGGGTAGCGCCAGATCGTATGCTCCACAGTTTAATAATAATCCACGTAGTTTTGTGGCTGCCAATGTTGGATGCAAGCCAATTGTTTTTGCATACGACGAACTAGTAATGGCATTGGCAGTTTGAGCCACAATTTGCGAACCGGCCGAATCGCCCGCCAACACAATACGACTACTATCTATATGTAGTCGCTGAGCATTTTGTTGCACATAACCCAGCGCTTCATTGAGCTGAATAAGGGGTACGGGATATTGTTTTTCGGGTGCGATAGAGTAATTTACACTAACCGTCGTAAAGCCCTTTGAGGCCAAAATCTTCATATAATTATCAATGTCGTCTTTGTTACCCGACACCCAACCACCGCCATGCACCCATACAATCGTTGGCTGTTGTTTGCTTGTTTGCGAGGCATAAAATACGTCTAGGTAGGCATCTTTATCACCGCTCTGATACTGCTGGTTCTCTACCTGAGTTATGCCACTTGGCACATATTTTTCTAGGGCCAGGGAAACAGCCGCGCTATTCTTTTCAAATGCATGACGGATTAATAATGATTCAGGCCACGGGCTAACTTTAAAGGCGATCCATGTACCCAAAGCGAGCACAACGATTACTACACCGACTGCCGCTATCCACCTGAATAAGCGTCGTTGCACAGGAACGCGCTCTTTTCTCTTTTTATGAGTTTTTACATGTTGCTCTGTATGTTCGCTCATAGTTAGCCTACTATAACTAACGTATCACAAGTTGCCTAAAAACCTATACTATATTTCTACTAATGTTTTAGTTACTTGAATAAGCGGCCACATCTCGGAGAAACCGCGCTCATACGATGGTAGTCCGGGGATTCCTATCTTTTCTACTTGTGTCATACCGCGCTTAAGTAATGCCCCGAAAGCAAAGGCGTGCAATGCGGCCTCCACCATCTCAGGATTAGAAAAATTCAGCTCAATTGTGAGATTACCAATTAGCGGAATTGGTCCATGAGGAATGCGCAAACTACCGACTATCTGATCGGTATCCACTTTGGCCGCTACTACAACCGAGGTCGGCTCGCGCTCTACATAGCCGCGCAAGATTGTCTTGGTATCCATATGACCCAAGGCACCTGCGCTAAACAGATGATTGGTGAACGCCCTAAAGTCAACTCTAGGATTATACGGTCGGATCTGCACATATTTACTACCGGACACATCGGCCGCCAATAAGGTATCTTCCGCCCGCAAAGGACGCACGTAACTACTGCAAGGTATCGGGTCGCTCAAACCGTAACGCTCCAATTCCGCCAGTCGCTCGCCCACGTCTTTGTCGTAGTCTAGCAATAACGTCGCTCGACGATGACCGCGCCTGCGAAACTCCTCAAAACCAGCTTTGAACAACGTCTCTCGCACTTTTTGCCGCACTTCAGGACCAAAGTTGGTATTTTCATAATTACGGGCGAGTAAGCCGGGTTCGAACGAATCTGTCAGATGCAACGTACCCAGGATACTGTTTTCATCCCGGGCATCCACGCACAAAAGAGTCGACGATGGCAAGGCTGTTGAAAACCTCCCTAGCTGCTGTCGATTATCTTGTGCCTCGACATACATATCACCAAGCATTTCCTTAACGGCCAAAAAGTCCGTTTCTACTTCAGGCCTGTAGTTCCGTACCGCGAATTCAGTCATACCCCACCCTAAAATTACACTTTAGCTTGTTAGTATAGCGTAAGCCACCTTAATCAACTGTAAATTTACGCGCACTTGGCCTTTCTATAGCCACTAGTTAAGGGTGCGTCTACGATGCTTTTTGGGAGAGCATTTTACATCTTCCTGATATATATACAACATTATAGCTACGTAAGAAAAACACCCTATAGTTGGGGTGTTTTTCTGTTACGGGAAGGCCTTCAGGGTTATTGATCACTTCTATCTATGCTGAGCCGCTATGATGAAGAAGATAACACTACAGCCCGTGAATACGACTACCATCCACTGTACCCTGGAGCTCCTTGCGGGGGTAACGGTATTGGTTGCACGTTTTGCCGGAGCAGAACGTTTTGCCGTCGTGGCCACCTTAGCCTTTGCCGGCTTTGATACGGATTTCTTCTTTGCTTTTGCTGCCATGAGGATCTACGACCTTACTTGGTTACAGTAATGGTAGCTTTACCGTTTTCAGTGTTGGGCGCTGTTACCTGGAGACGGTTGTTGCTGGTAAGCGCAATCTTATAGCCGTTACCGTTGGCGTTACAACCTGTTGGACATGAAGGGTCGCCGGGTAGTGCAACGATGTATTTACCGTTAGTCGAAAGTATGTTTAGGTCGACCAAACCGGTACATGTTGATGCGGCAGCGGCACAAACTTCGGTTGCGGTTGCCGTAATAGCCACTGCGCCGGTACGTGAACCTACGGCCGGCAATGCACCATTGTTATCGAGTTCGTACTGATAGACAGCATTAAGAATTGTGTTAACGTCAGCTGAACGCTGTGAGTTACGTGCGTCACCTAAGTTCTTACCCGGATTAATGGCAATGATCACAATACCGGCCAAAATAGCAATAATCGCAACAACTAGCAAAACTTCAAGAAGCGTAAAACCTGCTTGTCGCTGCTCTGTTATCCTTTTAAAAAGTTTCATTTCCCACCCTTTCTTATTTGTTAATCTGTTGTACTAACTTGTCTCTTGCCATGAGCTAACGCTTATGGCTGATGTACTAATTGTAACATACACCAAAGCTTTTCTGACAACACTTCCGACTGTACCAGATGTAGTTATTGTACGAGTTGTACCGGCAGTAACCGTGACAGTATAGCTGCAGTTTCCCTGTCCTATGACTAGCGACCCGGTGCCGCTATATGCGATATTGTCATGGATCTGCTGCAGCGCCTCTTGTGCGCAAGCCGTAGCCAATACGCGGGCCTGTTTTGATTGTTGCGTAATCAACATACTACGCTGACTATCGGCGCCAATACTAAGCAGCACCAAGCTTATGGCCGTGGCCGCTGCTCCGATAATAAGCACTGCCAGCAGGGCAATATAGCCCGATTGATTACGCGGCACACTCACCACCCTATCTCCGCCGTATCCGTAAATGTCTTCTGGTAATCAAACTCGTTATGCGAATTAACGTTGACACGGGCGAGCACAAAACTAATCTGTACAACACCGCTCGTCCCACTTCGAGTTAGGTTAGTGAAGCTAATACTATTAACTTGCACATCATTGTTTGTCAGAGAAATTGCGGCGGCAGCCCCTTCTTTAACCTGCAGGGCCGAACTACTCAATGAAAAAACTGTCGGGCTCAGGCTGCCAGTTGGCACAACTAGCGTTAGCGAAGCGCCACTGGCTGCGGCGACGGGAGTGGTAATCGAGGTCGCGTTACGAATCGTTTGCGTCATGTAATCCATCATAGCCTGGCCCTGGTCATTAACTTCGGCGACTGTTTGATTTTTAAAACGGGCGTCGGCAGTCATGCCAAAAAACGTTGTAACCGAAGTAAGTAACACACCGACAATTGCCATGTACAGAAGTAATTCGATCAATGTATAGCCCTTTTCGGCGGCTAGTTTCAGATGATACGAGGTGGCATTCTTCATATTAATTCCTGGTGAATACCAACACGCCCTGCGTTGTTGAGTTACTCGCACCCACCACTACATCAAGCGTAGGAGAATAGTCCACACCATTAACCGTACTGGTGGTTCCGGTTACATCTACGGTCTTTGCCAAGGTCATAGCCGATGGCGTAGCAATGTTTACAACCTGAAACTCACCGGTTGTACTGGTCGTCCCCAAAAATGCGTACTGGTTGGTGATGTCCACCTCGACATCATTGATAGTACCCGCCGCCGTAAAGGTACCGAGTCGCGTGGGTGTCGTGGGTGTCGTGATATTTATGGCATCAAGTGTTGTGCTCATGCCGAGTAGCACTGTGTTACCATAGCCCGCAACAGTGAGAGCCGCGAGTGTGGTTGCAGGATTGTAGGTCGCCGCCAAAGTTGGAGCGGTGGGTGTCGTAACATTAACAACCAGCATTTCTTGCGTCGTTGAACTTGTGGCAACATAGGCGTAGGTGCCAGTCATATAGACCTCATTCATGGCGATGTCGTTATTATAACCACCGACAACTGTAGCCGAGGCTGGCGTCGTGACATTAACCACGTTGAATTCATTTGCTCCTGCGGTTGCATCGGCCGCTCGTACTACGTAGGCAAAGTTGCCGTTAACATATACGCCTTTGGCTGCGCCGGTACCCGTAAAGCTAACTGTTTTAGTAAGCGTCGGAGCTGCCGGGTTACTCACATTTATGATTTCAAGTCCCGTTGACGCCGTACCGGTCGTTACATAGGCATACCCGCCGGAACCAAAAACGTTGGTTGGCGTGCCCGAGAACGTAGTCGTACTAACGATTGTCGGCGCGGTTGGTGTCGATAGGTTAACGACGATGAAGTTGTTCGTTGCGGCATTGCGTACTATGTAAGCGTAGTTGCCATTTACAAAAACTTTGAGATTGGCCGTCGTACCGGTCGGCTGCACGCTACCGGCAACAATAGCATTGCTCCATACTTTTGTTGCGGCCTTCCAATTAGATAGTTCAGTGGTGAGCGTTACGCTACCAGTTGTACCGCCAGCCTGCGGCCAGGTTACGGTACTGGTGATTGCTTTGCGGTTCGTGCCCGAAGTCACTACGCTAAGCTGCCTTGTATAAATATCCGTAACATCAGAACTGCCCGAAAAGGCCCATTGACCGCCGGTTTTCGCCAAGCCATATGTTGATCCGAGCGTAAGATACATTGAAGACTTGTCGACAGTATTGGCGGAATCGGCAGCAAAGGGATTGGGCGACGGATAGCCGCCGGTAAGTCGGTACGCAGACGTACCGCCTGAGCCAGCGTCGGCAAACTGCGTAGCGCCATCTTCGCTTAAGGCAACCCAGTAGCTCGTGCTGGCCACCAACGTAACGCCGCTGATAGGAAACACATTCCAGCTATTAGCAACACCGGTTTGAATGGCGCTTGTTCCTAACCGGGCACCGGGCGTACCGCTGGAATCAGCATAGACTGAAGCTTGAACGTGTTGGTTAGTTACGTCGAGCGTTTTAAGATACACCGATACCGAACTGACCGCACCGCCGGTTGCGCCAGTCGTAATCTTGAGAGCACTTGTACCGTTGGTGTTAAAGTCGCTACCTGCTTCTACCGCTGTATCGCCAAGTGTTGAACCGCTGTCTACCAGGTTGGCGTATGATGCTGCAGCGATGTTTTTGGTCGCCTCGATACCCTCTTCCGCAATCATAGTGGCACGCTCACGATCACCAGAACTGGCCGTAGCGGCACGGCCATAGACCACCGCGCCGATCAGACCAGTAGACAAAAATCCAAATACAACTATGGCCAACAGGACTTCGACCACAGAAAAACCGGCTTGCGCAACGGCACGCCAGCTAGAGGATTGGCCTCTTTTATTAGTAGTCAACCATGCCCTTGGCATTGACAGTAACCGTCCTTGTGTCGTTAGTAGTGCTTGTTAACGTGATATTGCCCGTGGTATTTGGCAGCGCGGTAAATTTAGCAAATTGTACTTCGGTCAGACCGCTCATCGTCACCGAGCCTGGTATGCTGAGCGTTTCATCATATGCAGTATTGCGCGTAGCAAAACTTGTTCCTTGAAAAAGCGTAATCGTCGAGGACTGGACTTCCACCCCCCAAACAGTATCGGTACTTACGGCGCGGGCATAGGTTTCGGCACGACGCAGAATCGACGCTAGCTGTTGCGTTGTTAAATCAAGGTCGTTGCGACGTACAAACGATTCGTATACCGGCACCGACAGCGCAGTCAACATGCCAATGATAACCACTGACAGCAAGATTTCCACCAACGTAAATCCTGCCGCATTTTTCATTGTTGGTTTAGTCCTCCGACTAGGCTGTAAATCGGCAGAATCACCGCAACAGCAACTACCATAACGCCGGCAGCTACAAAAAGAAGCAAAACAGGTTCCAGAATTGTTTCTAAATTTTCGGTCGTAATATCCGACTTTTGTTCGTAGGTGCGGCCGATAGTGAGCAGTACGTCGGACAATGAACCGGAGCGCTCACCGGCAATAACCATTTGCTGAACAGCCAACGGCAAAAGTGAACCACTTTTTTTGTAGCGTTTCAGACTATCCTGAAAACTAAATCCGTCATCGAGCGCATCTGCCAGGTATTGATAAAACCGCTGATACTGTGGCACTGTTGTTGCTTTTTCCAGCAGGGCAATTGCCTGTGTAATGGGCAGTCCTGCATTAAGCAAGGTACCGAGCAAATAACCAAACTGCGCAATTTCCACCTCGCGCCGCAAACGGCTAATGCCGGGTATAACAAACAATATTTGTTGGCCAATTACTCGCGTTTTAGGTGCGGCAAACAGTAGATAGCCCAGTAAAATGCCGCCTATGATAAACAGCGGCACAGCAATAATGCCATGCAATTGAAGGAATCGCCCAAAAGCGATCATCAACCTTGAGACCAACGGCAAATGGGCATGTAACTGCGCAAATGTCATACTGAGGCGCGGCAACAAAAACCAGGCAACGCCAAGACCAACCAGACCCGTGAGTCCCAGCACAAACACCGGATAAATCAGCGCCGAGCGCACTTTAGATCGAAAAACATGACGTTTTTCTTCCTGCTGAGCGGCTAACTGCAAATTCTCTACCAGACGGCCGGAACTTTCGCCAAGTCGAACCAACGCTAAGGTTTGCGAACTAATAATACTGGAACGCTCCAGGGCATCCGCTAAGGAAAACCCGGCTTCGATGTCGTCCTGCATAGCGGCTAAGGCTTTCTTCATAACAGAACTGCGGGTCGTATTTGCTAAAGAGTCGATTGCCTGGCCAATGGGAACTGCGGACTTGAGCAGCAAAGCCAGATTCTCGCTAAAATACTCGCGGTCCTTAAAGGCAAAGTGACGCTTAGGCGGTTTTTTGAGCTTTGGCCGGGGTTGATCTACTTGCTTAGCCATGGTCAAGCCTCCGGTGGCGGTACGACGCGCCCTACTTCACTAAGTGTCGTCAAACCGGCTCTTACTTTTTGTAAACCATCTTCAAACATCGGGATGCTACCTTGCTTGCGAGCCAATGCTTCGATTTCGCGCGTGGATGGTGAGAGCAGTATCAACTCCTGCATTTTTGGTGTATTTTCGATGAATTGGAACAAGGCAATGCGCCCTTTGTACCCCGAGCCACTGCACACATTACAGCCTTTGCCTGCATATACGGTGTCGGTCGAACGAAAGTAACGAGCTATGGCGGGACCGCCCGCTTTTACCTCTTTAAGCGCCTCCCGAGCAGTAGTGCTATAGCGGCAGTTACTACATATTTTGCGCACAAGGCGCTGGGCCACGACAACTTCCAATGTAGAAGCCAGCAAGAACGGTTCGATCCCCATTTCTATAAGACGGGGAATGGCCGTTGCCGCATCATTAGCGTGAAAGGTAGACAATAATAAGTGACCGGTCAAAGCGGCATTAACCGAAATTTCGGCTGTTTCTCGGTCGCGGATTTCGCCCACCAGAATAATATCTGGATCCTGCCGCACGATGGCGCGGAGGCCCTTTGCGAAAGTCATGTTTGTTTGTTCGCGTACCTGAATTTGATTTACGCCAGCCATCTTGTATTCTACGGGATCTTCGATGGTGGTTACATTAACGCTGTTGCGATTCAGCAGTTTCAACAAAGCATAGAGCGTCGTTGTTTTACCCGAGCCAGTTGGTCCGGTGGTCAAAATCATACCAAAGGGTTTGGCGGCATAGTCTTCGATCATTTGGCGATGTGACTCGTCCAGCCCAATATCTGCCAGGCTAAATCCCTGGACATACGAGCTTAGAACCCGCATAACAACCTTCTCGCCATTGATGGTAGGCACGAGCGAAACACGCAAGTCGGTGGTATAGCCTTCGCCGTGGCGCTGCAAGGCACCGTCTTGAGCGGCCAAATGCTCATCAATGCGCATGCCGCTTTCGACTTTGACACGATTTAAGATGTTTTCATAATATTCTTTAGGCAAGATACCGGCCTCGCGTAGTGTTCCGTCGACCCTAAAGCGTACCGTAACCGAATCAATCTGAGGCTCAAAGTGAATATCTGAAGCCTGAAATGAAATGGCATCCTTAACAATTTCATCGACAATTTCGGGCGCTACGCGGGTGCCGCTTTCAATAATACGCGAGAAGCGGGTGCCGAGCGGGCGCTCGTACAAATTAAAAGTAGCATCAATGTATTCCGGCAAAGTATAGGCAACCTGTACTTTTTTACCCTTAAATACAGATGCAAGCTTGCCCGCGTCAAGACCATTCGGCGTATCGGTTGCAAGCGTAACGGCAGTATTCGTCGTTTGGATAACCGCCACCCGCATAGGGCGTGCAATGTCTTCGGGGATAAGTGCGATTTGCTCTTTGGTAACAGGGTGAGCAGCTAGGTCAGCAAAAGGCAAACGATAGCCTTCGGCTAAAGCCTGTCCCAGTAGTGGCTTGGTAAGTAATTCGGCGCGAATCAAATAGTCAATATAGGTCGCACTATCGTGTGCAATTTCTTCGGCTGCCTTACTATCTTCCTCAGAGATGTAACTCCCTTGGATAAGTACTGCCTTAATTTTATCAATGCTTGGATACATGCCCCCACCCCCGTTATGGCATTATACCTGTTTGACTTCGTCTACGATTACAGTGAGAGAAGTGTCGGATTTTATGAAAAATTTCCGCGCGCCCATCTGTAGTACTCGTGCCTCATCTTCGTGCTGGCTCAGGTTAGAAAGAACAAATATGGCCGGTTTATCTGGATTGGATTGCAGACGCTCAAGCACCTGAAACCCGTCGAGCACTGGCATAATCAAATCAAGTAGCAATACATCAAAATGTTTTGCCGCTATAAGGTCGAGTGCTTCCTGCCCGTTGGAAGCAACAGTAACCATAAAACCCTCGTGCCGCAGTTTAAGTTCTAGCGCATGTGCTAGCGGCCGTTCGTCCTCAACAATCAAGATCTGCTTCTGATTATCAGCCATGGTGTTCCTTCTTTATTCGTATTATCATAGCATATGCTTTTCCGTCGTCACTATGCAGTTGGCGACACACCGCCAGACGATGGAGTACTCGCACCCGTACCTTTGCCGGCAGCAGTGCTGCTTCCGTCATCAATAAAATCACGGATCATCGCGATGATTTCATCAAGCCTGTATTCAGCTTTTAAGATGTATTTTTTGGCGCCAAGACCCAACATATTGCTGACCTTGTCAGGGCTGGCAGAATTACTAACTACCAAAACCGGAATATCCGCCCACTTTGGATTTTGCTTGAGCTCCTGCATGAAGGCCAAGCCGTTCATGTCCTTCAAATAATAATCCAACCATATAGCATTCGGCATCTTGTCTAAACTATGCAGATAGTCGATGGCTTGCTGTCCGCTTGCGCAAGACAATACATCCATACCTGAAAGTTTAATTTTTTTAGTAATTGCTTGCAGTAGAAGCGTCTCGTCCTCTACCACCATAATTGTGGGGTTTTGTTTCGGCATACTCGTATTGTAACACCCGGGCTAGGATGCTTCCTTTCTGTTAATATTAATTTCATCTTCGGTGATCATCGCAGTAACATCGGATTGCCGCAGACAAATAGATCGGGCGCATATACCCTTACACCATAGATCGTGATCGCCCAGTACAGTCCCATTAGGGGACGGAACGTGGTCTGTGGCGTAAGGGTATATGCGCCACGCTCTGCGGTTACACATCCAGTGTCACCTCTCCTGCTTTGGGTTTCATGCCAGTTACAGGAATACTGAACCAAAATGTTGTGCCTTTGCCTTCTTCACTCTTGAACCAAATCTTGCCGCCCGATGATTCTACGACAGCCTTAATGAGATATAGGCCTAGGCCAGTACCGTCTGTTTCTACCTTAACAGCGTTAGCGGCACGGAAGAATTTTTCGAAAATCCGGCCCTGTTGTTCTTTGGGAATACCGTAGCCGTTATCGGTGACCTGCGAGATGACCTCGTCGTCTTTTCTGGAAATAAACACCGTGATCTCGCCACCTTTTGGCGTGTATTTAACGGCGTTCGTCAACAAGTTAAGATACACTTGACCGATAAGTCGTGGGTCGACATTGATCTTGGGCAAACCTTCATTCACACTAATGATCAGCGTTTGCTGCTTTTCTTCGGTCTTAGCTTTGAGGTCATTAATAATGCCGCCGACTAGTTCGCCCAGGTCTGTTGGTTTGGGGTCGATCATAATGCGGCCGGACTCAATGCGCGAAATATTAAGCAAGGCGTTAACCAGCGCGATCATACGCTCGGTTGAATCAGAAATGTTTTTAGCAAATTCCATCTGGTCCGGTTTAAGTTTACCGGCATCACCTGAAACAAGCATTTCGCAGAACCATTTAATGGCGGACAGTGGCGTACGGAGCTGATGTGAGGCCAACGAAATAAATTCTGTTTTCATGCGATCGATTTCTTTTTCTTTAGTGACGTCACGAAGGATTGTAACCACGCCGACAACCTTACCCTCCAGTTTGACCGGACTGGCGCTGATGCTCAGCTGATGCTTTTGGCCGTCAGCTGAATGGAATCCATAGACATCGTGCACTATTTCGCCGGTTTTAAGCACACGCAGGCTAGGACGCTGATCAGCAGGCAAAACGGTATCACCCTTGCCCGATAAATCATAGAGCTGGTATGCATCTTGAATGGGTCGTCCGACTTTTGTCTCCTCAACACCAAGTAACTGCACGGCTACGGGGTTAGCGGTCACGATTCGTCCTTCTGCATCAACTGCAATGAGTCCCTCGCCCATGCCTTGTAACATAGCTTCATCGCGTTGCTGCGATAAGGCTAGCCGGCGATAAGATTCTTTGAGCCTCTCGGCCATGCGGTTAAAGGTTGCGCCTAGCTGCCCAATTTCGTCGTTGGTTACATTGGTTATGGTTTGGGAAAAATCACCGTTGGCAATGCGCTCTGCGCCAGTACGCAAACGGGCGAGCGAGCGGGCAATCCAGGCCGCCACGCCGGTACCCATAGTAACCGCCAGTACGGAAGCCACGATCGCCAAGCCCACGATAATCCACAGCACTTGCCGCACAGTCTTGTTTATGACAACGTGTTCGCTTTCAATCCCGGCCCGGTCAGCAGTACTAGCTTGACTAACAGATTGGTCAAGACGGGCCTGCGCACTGCGCAACGTATTCTGTACATCGGCCGTGCTTGCGTTATTAACTGTCGTCTGTGTGGCCGTGGCAACCTGTTCGGCCGCTGACACAATCGCATCTACCGTCTGCTTGCTAACGTATGGATTGTCAATCTTGGTAAGTGACAGATACCGTTGCGTCTTGCCTTGTAGGTCGGCAATTTGAGCAAGTACTATTAGCTTTTGCGCCGCCGCCTTATCCAAGGTTTTATTAGTGACGTCTTGCTGGTATTCAACACGCTTGTCCCGTAAGCTAGAACCCGATAACTCTATGCCTTCCAGGGCGTTCACACGAGTAAAATCTTGGTCAATCAGGTTGGAAAAAAGATCGTTTAAGTGTTGCAGGGAGCGAACCTGATAGTAGCTTGCGACTGCAATAACCATGGCCGTTAACAAAAAAGCCAGGAGCAACTTAAGCCGCAATGTCATATTCTTAAGCATGGACCAACTCCTTGGTATGCCGGCGCATGCCTTCGAGCGGCAGCAACACAGTAAACGTACTGCCCGAGCCCTCTTCGGACTCGAATCGTATTTTCCCCCCAACTTGATCAAGAATCGCTTTCACAATATACAATCCTAGTCCTGTACCATCAGTGTCCTTAATTTTAATATTAGACGCTCGGAACAACTTCGCAAAGACATTACGTTGCTGATTTTTGGGAATACCATAACCGGTATCAACGACAGCAATCCTAAGACTTCCCCGGCTTCTGGGGTGTATTATTTCAGCCGTCCGATCTACTGAAATTGCAATGTGACCTGACTGCGTGTATTTAAAAGCATTCGACGCCAAATTACGCACAATTGTTCGTACCAGCGATGGGTCACAACGTAATTTTGTGCTATCGTCGGTCTCGTATTGCTCATCAACTCGAACATTTTTGTTGGGGTATTTTTGCTGCATCTCTTGGATAATATTGTGACAAAGTGCAGAGATATCGACAGATTCAAGTTGTACGCGAATATGCTGTACTTGCAAGTCAGCCACAGTAATGATAGCGTCCACAATCGCCGCAGTACGCATATTACTATCGTGAATCTGTTTCATATAATCTTGCTGATCAGAGCTAAGCGCACCGAAATCACCATGCAGCAGCATTTCGCTAAACCAGCCAATGGCAGAAATAGGTGTGCGCAATTGGTGTGACACAAGCGCCAAGAATTCGTTTTTGGCCCGATCCAATCTTTGTTGTTCGCTACGAATTAACCCCTCACTCCGTTCGCGAGCTTGCTGATACGCATAAATACCTACCGTAACGACGGCGATGCTCAAGAGTAGTTGGCGCACCTCCACAAAGGTATAAGCCAAGCTTATAACATTGGTGCTTGCTAAAGCTAAAAATAACAGACTTACAGCAAGCAAAGTCGCCATCCAGTACAAGCCGCCTTTTTTGCCTGTCAAAAAGAACGAACTCACTGGAAACACAAAAAACCAGAAGACGCCCGTTCCTTGCGTACCGCCACTAACCAACATAACCATCAAAAAAGCTAGCACCACCAAAAGATAGAAATTTGTCGCTAGCTTTACATTATGTGTAATCCCCAGCACAGCAAAATTAAGTGCAATCGCGCATGCACCCGCTATCTCCGCATAGCCCAGGCGGGGGGTATGTTCGGCAAAAATATGCAAAGTACCAAATATCATTAACGATATAACGGCGAGCAATGAGAAAATGGTAATAATAAATATTTGCGACCGCGTTGCCATGTCACCCACCGATGCGCTACCGTCACGAATAACACTCCAAATTCGGGCAAGCAAAGACTGCGACCGCGCGTTCATCGGGCGCTACAACTTTCCATCGCCGTGTATCTATTTCCGACCACCGAAATAGCAGCTATATCCATAACCTTATTGTACAAGTATTCAGCACCTGCACCAACCACTTTCGCGCGAATGATTACATAGTAGTTAAATAACCAGACTATTGATCCTACTTTTATCATTTTCGGCGAGCGCAATGTCGCCAATACGATTTACGTAACCGATTTCCAACACGCGTTTACATAATGTGATATAGCATGCGTATCGCTGCTGCATTGTGGGCGGCAAGTCTGTAATACATTTTGCGACGTGACCAAAAAAGATCTCCATGATCTGCTCGCCGTGCACCGGGCGTGTCTTTGCATTATCGCGAAAAAGCATAAACAACTCTTCTAGCTCGGCTTGCATTGCAGAAGGTATATATGCCTTGGCAAAGAAGGTTCGTAGCAAGGCCGGACACGCTTGATTAAACAGATTAACGCAAAATTTGCCCCATTCTGGGTGATTGCCGGCGTCAGTTTCCCAGTCGCCCAGCTCGTCAGCCACTCGCACGACTGCGTTGCAGAGTTGCAGCAAGTTGGCTAGCTCTGGCCTATTGTAAATTTCGCGTAAGGGCGGCAGGTCTGGATCATGCTGCCGGTAAATGGCGTACAAAGAAGATGACACACTTGGAAAGCCAGCATCTTCAATCATATAGTGCGCAATCTTGGCAGCGTGCACCTCTAAGAACTCCGCTTTATTGGTGGCTTTTTGATATGCGGTACTTAACTGGTCAAGGCTCACTTCATTTAGAAGTACTTGCCGGTCAAAACAATCAAGCACAAAAGCCGCATCCTCTGGACGGGCAAAAAACTGCACTTTGTCAATGATGCCCTGGAGGGCGGTGGCCTGCGCCTTAGCTTTTTGACGCAGCTTAGCGGGTATCGTAGGGCGGGCCTGACCGAACATGCCAATCGCGTACGGCATAGCTTCATCGCCGCGATCCATGGTCTGGTCGGCCCAGTACATCAGACCGATAGCTACGGCCACTGCCTGCAATCGTGGTATGTCGTCCAATTCTCCAGCGGTCAGTGCCGGACAAAAACTAACTGTTTTTGGAGCTATCTGATCTACGATTGCCCGCGTTTCAGCGTCGGACGCGCTACAAGCTGGACGAATGTAGGCATATAATTCTGTCGAGAAACCCTTGGTTAGCGCCTCAATCATGCGCGTCACCGCTTCACTTTTCAGCGAAGCCTCAGCATGAAAAGAATTACCAAACACCGGGCTCTTCCATGTGGCCTCAAGTAAACGCATAAGGATTTTTTGCTGCATAGTACCTATTGTACCTGCTTCGATTGCAAGATCCAGCATGCACTTGTACACTACAAATAATGTAAGCGGACGATTAGTATATGGCCGATAATTTTTCAGTAGAAAATCATGGAGACTACATTTACCTGCGAACATGGGGGCATCTAGAGAACGAAAATCTAGAGAAACCAGCAGACACTGCCCTAGAGATGGGTAAAAAAACGGGTATAACAAAGTTGCTGGACAACATCCAAGAAGTCGATTCCACGGTTAGCCTGCCCGTGCAGCTCGAGGGCGTAAAGGTACTTTGGAAATTGCGCGCCTTTAAAAAGATTGCAATTGTCATCAAAGACAATGAGTTGGGGCACATTTTCTTCTCTTCGCTTGCCGCCCTGCATCTAAGCGAAGCCTTTCGTGGTTTTACAGACGAAGCAGAAGCTATCGCTTGGCTTAAAGCCGACGCCAATGCCACGCCGCCACCTTCTGGGCAATAACAGGAAAAACCCGGACTAGCTCTTGGCTTTTTGTACGGCTTCGTATAAGTTTTTTGGCATACCTTCCTGCAAATGCTTGAGCGGCAACAATGCAATGAGGCCGTCGCCGTAGCACACATCCTGCAGGCTTACGCTAGCATGAGCCAAGCTGGCCCAGGGAATATGCGCAAACAGGAGTTTACGGTTTCTAACGTCTGAGGCAGTAATGCTATATAGGTAAGGCTCTTCGGTATCGCGAAGCGTGCTCATTATCTGATCGCCTGACTCCGAAAAACCTTGTGTTTCGGCTATCATCTTTCCGGCAAGATCCCCGGACTCAACCCGCCAGCCTTTCGGTGTGTCATCGGTAGATTCTTGGCTGTCAATATGCACTGTTATGCCGTGCTTGGATACTACATTCAGATAACCGCCGCCGTAGTCATTGCTAAGAGTACTCGTAACGTCACCGTCCGAAACAAGCGGCGCATACAAACCATCTTTTGTGGCTTTGCTTGGGTGGGAGTGGAAGAAAATCTTTCTGCTACTAGGATCAAGTTGATGACGATTGGTGGCTTTGCCTTCAATTCCACGTGTAAATCCAAGTGTGGTAGCCCCATCCGCCGCCTGACTAACCGTAAAACCATATTCGCTATTCCATTGATCGGTGATAGCGGCCATGCCGGCCAGATCGCTCCATTCAGGCTTACGCCGTTGTTTACCCATCCAGGCCTGCCGCTCCCAGGCGTTGTCGGCATCCTCGCGGGTGAATGGGCTCTCGGGCGCTGGCCAGCCAGTTATACCTTCGGCGGTAAAAGGCAGCTGGGGCAAGCCTCCTGCATATTGCAGTCTGAATGTTACGTAATCCTTAAGATTGTATACCCCGTGCCTACTGGCGACATTCTTGATATCTTCGAGCACCCCGGCACCTTCAGCCGCGATAAGCTGCGGCAAAGAAGAACCGAGTAATGCAGTAATCTCCCCTTTAAGGTACGCTGCCGTTGCCTTATCCTGATAATCGTCGCATAAATCAAGCAAACTTTGGCCCGCTGTGATAAGTGCGAGTACGTCTTCGGCCGAAGCTTTTTGGTTAAGTCCGCCGATAATGTTGCGGGGATAGTGCGCAAGAAAATGATCGATTTGACCTATTGATGCCTTGTCCCGTGCATTATCAACGACTAATTCCGACAATAGATCATTGGTGGCACCTACAAGCTCATCTTTATGGCCCGTGAAACGCCCCTCGGCAAAGACGGCGGCAATCGCGCTCTTAGTGAGTTTTGCGTTGAACTCCCTTCCACGGCCATAACGAAGTCCGTCACTGGGTCTAAAATCTTCTACTTGGTCCGGGACTGTCTGATCGAGCGCTTTAAGCGTTACGCTTAGCTCCCGATCTACGCCTTGCTCTCGTCCCAGTAAATTATTAAGAGCCATGCGGCTCAACCAACTGCGAGTTTCTGGGTCGGCTATTTCTGGGTGCCCCTCATCCAATGGAACTTCTGTCATACGTTTATCGTATCACGGCTGCCACGCAAAAGCAGAAAGACAGTGCGACGATCAAACCTACCGCCGATCGTAAGATCTTGCTATACTGGCTCCTATGTCATTTACCGAAGCGCTTCCGCTACCATTATCCACACCTTTATCTCAACAAGAAGAGCTACCTCTGGGATTACCCGCCGAATGGCATTCATTGGGCCTACAGGAACAGGCCGGTTTCTTACTGAGAAACAGCCCGTTACTGCGCGTACCCACCTACATATCGGCCGGGCTGGAAACTGGCGCCCGATGCCTTGATAATCTATCCGGTAGCGAGGATAAAACCAACGAAACCACACTGCAATCCTTACTTAATACCAAACCAGTTCACGCTGATTTTCTGACTGGTTTTAGCGAGCACATACACCTAGGAGATCTCTTCTATGGTCCGGAGGTGCGCTCGCCCGATAATCCAATCCATAAGCAAGAACTCCTAAACTGTTTTAAGCCCGGCGAAGTCAGGGGCGAGCAAGCTCAACAAGCACAAACCGTTGCAGCGATCGAAACCCATTTTGGCAATGAAGAGCTATTAAACCCGACCTTCCTGAGGGACATCTTTGGTCTTAGACGTAAAACGGGCTATAGCGGCGTAACCAATCCCAGGGAAAGACTATACGATTCCGAGACATATACGGCCATTTTAAAAGCCGAATGGTCCGTTTGTTTGCGGGCGCTCGCAGGTGTTCAACACTTACATCAGGCCGCAGCCAAGGCAGCGCGAATCCTGGTAACTCCATTACTCAAAGCGGAACCGTCGCAACCCATGGCCGGTCAAGAGAGTCTTTTTTGGAATTTCCGCTTAACAGGAAGGCCGACTGGTGTAAGTATCGCCTATGCTCTGGGGTACCGCGCCAAATCCGGCCCTGCACTGGCCGAAGCTATGCGGCAGGAATGGGGCGCAGCTTACACGCGTAACCGGGCCATCTTCACTACAGCCCTTAATATAGGAACCCCAAAAACCGACAAAGAAAAACAAGCCGTTACAATGCGCATTCGCCAACCAGTCTGCAATGCAATAGGTGAAGGTGATTTTGACGGCGCACTGGATCGTCTGCAAGAAGGCCTTGCCCAACATCCCGGCCTCTTTTCTATAGTGAGTCACAAATCTCTGGAGAAGGCCGATACTACATCGCAAGCGTAACCGCCAATAACAGCGGCTACTCGAAGTTACTGTGGTACCGTCCAGCGCTGCGCCGTGGAATTGTTGCAGGTTGCAATTTCGAGCAATGTGTTGTTGACGTCAGCGGCTCCAATGGGCTGCAAACATTTGCCAGCGTTGTTGTTTACAATCGAACCGTTTGCGCCTTTGTGCCATAGCTGCGCGCCAGTCAAGTTACAGCCCCATTCCTGCACGGGAGAACCGTCGGCCGTACCGGAGCTTGCCACATCCAAACATATGCCGTTGTAGCCGGCAATTGAGAAGTTGGTTGAGCTAGCAGTCGTACCAAATAACGCCCAATTTTCCGCATCCGATCCGTTACAGGTCTGAATCTTTGGCCGTGTACCGGCTGCAGTTACATAGTTAGGTATATCAATACATTTGCCGCTTGTGCCATTTGTAATTGTTGCCGGACTTGAGGCATAACGACCAGTCATAGCCGTCCACAATTGCCCGACCGTTCGGCCAGTACGCTGCGTAAAGATCGAATCCGAGTAGGCGCCATTCCATGAAGCCACATTCATATCATGGATAAAGCTTGCTGCGTACGTTGTTTGCGCATAACTTAACAGATTAGCAGCGGGCGAATAACCATTCAGGTATGTCTCGTTTGTGTTAGCTGCCCGGGGCGCCCTGTCCTGGTAAATATGTTCGCGGGCGTAGTCTGCCATGCCCTCAATTTCCCAGCTATGCATGTTTGGCTTCCCACCCGTGTACTGAATTGTGTGGATTGTTTCGTGCATAACCGCGCCGACCGCTTCGCCAAGATGTGCACGGAGCCAGGTTGGATTAACGTCAATGAGCGAGTTTGAGGTGTACGCAACACCGGTATTAGTCGCATCAAGCTTGACTGTAAACATACTGGCTGGCTGGTAGGAAGGGTATGCAAAGGTATCACCAAATACCGGGTACCATTGTTGCAACAATGGGCGAAGGCGTGTCTGCATCCACGGCAACAGATCTGGTGCTTGTGCAGCATCCAGCTCGACCGTTGGCTGCGGCGTGTGCCGTACGCCACCAGGCAAAACAGCGTGCGGATTTGGAGCCGCATCAGGCTTAGTAGCAGTATTGGGTACTACCCACTTTTGGGCTGCCGTACCATTGCACGGATATATTTGGAGGGGGTTGCCATCAGTAGTGCCTGAACTTCTGTCATCAAGACAAAAGCCCGAGTTCGGATTAGTAATGCTACTGTTGGTTTGCACTGCCCATTTCTGGCCAGCAGCGCCGGTACAAACGTTAAGTGCAAGTGCAGTGGCGGCTACTTTACTGTTATTTGGTACATTCAAACACCAACCCTGATTACGAATAGTTCCGTCGTTTTGCAACGTCCAGTCTTGCTCGGGATTACCGTTACAATGCCATAGCGTAACCGGTGTTCCGGTGCTATGTGCATTGTTTTGCAGGTTCATACACTTGTTGCCTATACCGACAAAAATACCAACTGGCCCGCTATTGGTCGGGGTAGCAGCATGTGTCATAAGCAAAGTTACAACGCCAATCATCGCAAAGGCCGCCGCAAATAATGCAGGCATGGTGAAGCTCCGCTTATTGTTGCGGACCGAACCACTTACCACTTTTGTTTTAGAACGAGTAACAGTCTTTTTACGAGGATTTGCAGTAGATTTTTTTGCGGGCATGGTTTTTTTGGAGCCTTTTTAATGTTGCTGGGGAGATACGAGCCTATTTTTCTTAAGCTTAGCTTAATTTAAGCAAAAATGCGTACAATCTACAACGAGTCTTATATACAACGTTTTTAGTTATCTGCCGGGAAAGTCATATTACCTGGCCAACATTTGGCCGGAACAAATTCGTGGAAATCCAGCTTGATCTTATAGATTTCATCAGGCGTAGGATTGTACTCGATCTTAGATTCAGGGTGGTATGTTGTTCCCGATTGCAGATATACAAAACCGCTTTGTCCTCCGTAAGGATAAGAGGTCGCCGGATTGGCATGCAATGTTAGCTCGCAAACATCGTTATTTGGGTTGGCATCATCTGTCTGCGCATCTTTGTAGTGACCCGCAAAATGGTATTTTACTTGATCTGCCGTAGTGGTTAGGCCATCGGTCGTAAAACCTCTGGCATCCCAGCCCTTCTCGTGAATCGCAATCTGAGCAATCGGTCCGTCATATACGTGCTCGTTATGGGAAAAGGCGTTGCCAACAACGGGTATGTAACTTGGGTAAAGGGCCGCCAGGGTCCCCACAGTACCGACAATACCGGAAATGGCACCGATTGCACCCCAGTTGTAGCGCTTCTTTGATTTGTCTGGTTTGTTCGATTTACTCGGTTTTTCTGAGCACTCATGCGAATGATCAGACGGTGGCAGTTCGGGCATACCTGGGCATCATACAAAGCAAAAATAAACTTTAGATTAACTTTTACGCAGGATGTCGAAGTCGGCCAAGCCTTTCTTCGATTCGCACAACGGCACCTAGTGGCTGTTCGTGAAATTTAACCGAAAGCCGTTTGGTTTTTAGACCCAACTCAGGATTAATGTCTTTGCCCATACCTTTGGTATCAAAAGGCAGCTCAGAGTGCATCTTAGCGAACCTATCAAGCCCGCCTATAACGACCAGCTCGGCATGCTCCAAACCTTCAGGATAGGGAGAGTTTTCTTTGGGTGCTGGCAGCTCCAAATATGGCACCCGCCAGCCATCAACGTCTAGATAGTTATGAAATTCAAACGTCGCAATGTCGCGACCCGACACCTCGGCTACTCCAAGCAGTGTAGCCATCCCGCTAAATGTACGTAGTAGCTCGTCATAACGCTCGTTCGTTTCCACTCGGTAACAGATGTGGTCCATCATAGCCAGTTCACTGCGATTAATACCGGCCGCCCTTAGACCTGGACCAATATTAACAATAAATGCTTCATAATTTCCGATAATCTCGTTCATTTTTTCAGTATACCAAAGCCGAAAAACTAGTCTGCCAAAATTTGGATTGTAAAATTGTAGAGTTTTTCACAGCACGCTCCTCGGACCGGGCGTAGAGTAAAAATATACTTGCGAGGCGCCAGGAAATAGGAAGTAAAAGGGGACAATTATGAAAAAGATCTACGTTCGTTTAATGGCGATTATAGCTACGTTTGGACTAAGTCTAAGTATAGCTGTGGCAGGCGTTGGCCAAGCAAGCGCACTAAATTCCGACGAAACAAATAAGGCGGCTGTAGGCGCGCTGAACGCCGAGGCAACGCCGGCCTCAGATCCAATCCGTACCTGCGGACCGGCACCAGCCGATAAGGATGGATCGGCTTGGGGCAGATATTTTAGGGTAAACGGCGTTAACATTCGCCGCTCGCCTAACCCTCACAGCACTATTTGTGCCCAAGGCCAAAAGAGTCACATCGTCGACTACCACTGTTACACCGTCGGCACCGACGGCTACACTTGGACCTACCTACGCGACGCCACCACCCACTACGCCGGCTGGGTTCGTGACAGTCTGCTAGTCGGTTATGGTAGCTTAGTTCACTGCTAAGACAGATCGTAATCTCCCAAAAAAGAAGACTCCGCATGTAACTACTGCGGAGTTTTCTTATTAATTAACGCACCCCTGGGAACTGACGGTAGATGTTATCGCAAAATTAGCGTCGCTCGTCACGATAGAGTTACCTGACCAAATTTGCTGGCCACACGTACCTTCGGAATCGGTTGGTCCGTACGACCACGTGCCCTGCACCCAGGTATTGTTGGTAATGATCCAACTTACACCGGCGTCCCAGGTTAAGCTGGTGCTGTAGCCACCGCCAAGAAATTGGTTATCGCGCAAGGTTACAGCGCGCATGTGAGAGCCATCAGGAACCGAACCTAAATTCAAGGCAGAATTACCCATGAACTGACCCTTATAGAGGGCTCGCGAATCAATAGTATTATGGGTGAGCGTTAAGTTAGAGCACGTGGCGCTACACTGATCTTGCACGCCATCGGAATGGAAACCGTCACTGCCCACGACCTCAGGGGGCTGATAACACGGCTGCAACAACGAATCGGTCACTGTCACGTTATCCCCTACCATATCCAACCCATCCTGGTGACCTCTCAGAAATACACGAGTAGCAGTCATATCGTGCGCGTTAAGACTCGGCCAACCCTGGGTATCACAAGTGGCCGGGCCAACGGTGGAGTCTGTAATAGTAAAGCTTGTGACTGACGGATAGCTATCGTTATCTACGTGACCGTCGATGAGCGAATTTTTGATAACAACGCCTGTGGTTTGAATAACCAAATCACCCGTAATGTGCCACGAATCGATGACTTGGCCCGGTGTCGTGGCAAAGTAGTCGGTATTAACTGTTTTACTAAACGAAGTTCCCGTTGGCACGCCGGCACAACTGGCGTTTGGGTATTTCGGCAATGCACAGGTTGGTGGCGTTGAACCGCCGCCAGTTTGACCGCCTCCGCCCGTGCCAGTGCTACCTCCACCACTACCACCGCCAGGCGTACCCGTTCCGCCATTACTTCCCCCGCCTTTACTGCCGCCGCCGGTTTGAGTACCGCCAGTCTGACCCGCTCCTGCCGGATTATTCTGGAACACGACGTATTTGCCGCCGGAAGCATCGACATTAGTTGCAACAGTTGCGCCACCGGAAAGCTTGCCGGCCTCTGCTTCAAAAACTGGTTGGTTGGTGGCTGCGGCCACAATGCCAACGGTTATTGCAACGATCGTGACAACGGCCCACGCCGCAACAATCAGCGTGTGGTGCCGCACAAAATGTAATAATCTCTGGCGCAAGGTAGCGAGTTCGTTAAACCCGGTCACGACAATAACGCCGGGCTGCTGAGCTGCAGCGCTAAATGACCGTATGAACTTTCGGTACTTGCGAATGATAAAAATTGCGGCAGCTATAACAATGATCGCGCATACAGCGATCACCCACCAGTTCGGCTTGTGCGTCTTGGGCACTGTTTTTTGGGTCTGGGTCTGCATTTGCCCAGTCGGTCCAACGGCAGTATTTGATCCGCCTTCTAAACAGTTATCACCCGCGTCAATGGGAACGCAAGTTGGGTTGCTGGTAAGTAGCACCCGGTCAACTCCGGCGCCTGCCTCACGACCTGCGAGCGTAATGGTGTGGTTACCGGCCGTAAGATTGTACGTAATCGATTGCGAGGGTTTGCCGTCACTAAAATTAACCCATACGAAGCTACTGCCTGTTGTGGCGTCGTCAACCGTAACTGGACATTGGTCATCAATTTGGGCGAACACGCTATCGCTGGTTGCCGCTGGCGCCCACATGCGAACCCAAAGGGTATACTGGCCGGGCTCGGCAACGCCAATCGTGCCAGTACTTTGACCCTTGTCGCTTGCCAGTGGAGAACAGGCTGCGACAGCTGGTTTAGCCGGTGAAAATAATACGCAACACGCTAAAAATAGGAGCAGCAAGGACCAGAAACGTAAGCGTCGCATTTAGGTAAATCATAGCATCTAAAATGTAAGAAAGTCCACGGTTCTGTGGGCCTATACTCGCTCGGCTAGAATTGCGAAACGTGCTGGCGAAATACTGCATCTGGCCTAGTCCCGAGGATTCGCGTCTATGCCCTATCTAGGGCCGGACGCTCAATAAACTTCCAGCTAAAAGACTCGTCTGCGAAGTCTGCAAATGCTTCACCCATCTGTGACATGGATTGACGGTACTTGGACGCTAACCTCTTGGCGTTTGACCGCGTGCACTAAATTTCGTGTATTTGTCGATAATTGAAGGAGGTCGACTATACCTTTATGCCAAGGATCGTGACCGCCCAGTGCAGTCCTCCGGAGGAGGACGGAACGTGATCCTTGGCATAAAGGTATAGTCGACCTTGGAGGATTATTGCTATTATACTTTAAAGATTATATAATATGCTCCATGAGACAGCATGAGCCGGAGTTTTTAGGTCAGGATTTGATGCGTTCAGCATTCGAAGCAGGTAGCTTGGAGCCATTTGAAGCGCCCGCCGGGCTTATCGCAGATGATGCAGTTGACATTGACCGGCGAGCAGGAGCCTTTAAGGCACTCACTTTCGGTCTGTCGGGAATCGCCATCACAGGCTGGCAAAGATCCATCACCGAAGGCGGCACGCTCGCCTACGAACATCGCTTTACAGAGAACCTGGCTATAGTAAAAGACATAGTTACAGGAGACTTTGGACAGCCGATGTTCCGGCCATCAGAAGGGAAACGCGCGGATGGCAGGCCAATGACAGAACTGCTCGGCGAGCGGACACTCAGGAATCTTAGCCAAGGTCTAACAAAATCGGCCCAAAGATACACGGGAATGCCGCCAGGCTTCAACTACGTAGAAGGCATTGACGTGCATGATGTCGTAGAAACGTTGGCGCAAAACGCACGAATTGCCCATGAGCAAGGCGTGAGTCAATTACCCACAAGCTTTCTAAAGCAACTTTACGTCCGTGGATTTACGCCGCAATTAAGCGTCTTTACACCCTCAACTTTTAATCCCGACCACCTCTATTCGCATGCTGATGCAGCCGGAGCTATAGCCGGAGGTGCTGCTAACTTTGTTCGCTTTACGGCGCCGGTCATTAGCGGCATCATGAGACACTTCGCCGATAGGAATATTTCTAGGATCCGGCCAGCCACCGAACTAAAGGTTACCGCACCAGAAGATTGCGGCCCCGAACACATACCGGAAATGCTTAGCTATCTTTTGAAAGACACTGTTCGCGCCTCGCAACGCCTGGACGGCGCAGAAACGCGCATTGATGATCAGCGCCGGCAATGCCTTACGCTGGAACGCAATGCAGCCGGAACGTGGTTCCCAAACTGGGAACGGCGCACACAGAACCCCCCTACCGCGCTGCAACCCTCGGATCAACCACCAACTTCCGGCCGATCCTTCCAACCGGTCCGAAGCCGCCAAAAATGCCCCATCGGCTACACGCCCGAAGTTGAACGCAGCCCTGACAGCGATAAAGATGCGGTAAAGACACCCCTTATGCCCGGCCAAATTCTAGCCGAAGCTACTTTGCAATTCATGCGCGACAACCTTCTCGATCTGCCAGCTGTATACATGCTGGAAGTCTAGGCCCGGGGTATCAGGTATTCAGCCATGTAGCAGCGTTTTATAACGCTACAGCCAGACCTTGAAGCATTTGATGTACCACGTTTTCATTACCTGAACCAAGACGCAGTAGCATAGCAGTGTCGCAATCAGCCAGAAGAAATAAGTCAGTGGCAAACTCTCCATGCCGATGCTTTTGCCGAATGCAGTGAACGGAATCGCGACGCCAACGAGCATAGCGCCAGCCGTACCAAGCAACACCGGTTTAGAAGCCCGGCTTTGGATGAACGGAATCTTTTGTGTACGGAGCATGTGCACCACGAGCGTTTGCGTTAGCAAACTCTCCACAAACCAGCCGGACTGAAACAATGACTGATGTGCAACGGAGTTCGCGCCAAACACAAACCACATAATAAGAAACGTCGTGATGTCGAACACCGAACTGGTCGGACCCACAAAAGCCATAAACCGGCCAATGCCAGACGCCTCCCATTTGCGCGGTGTACGCAAAAATTCCTCGTCCATGGTGTCCCACGGCAAGGCAATTTGCGAGAAATCGTAGAGCAAGTTCAGAATCAGGATTTGCAAAGCCAGCATCGGCAAAAATGGCAAAAATGCGCTGGCGATCAGCACACTGAACATATTGCCGAAGTTTGAGCTGGCAGTCATTTTTATGTACTTCATGATGTTGCCGAAAACAATACGCCCTTCTATGACGCCGTTGTCTAGCACCAGCAAATCGTTCTCTAATAGGATGATGTCCGCGGCTTCTTTGGCAATGTCTACGGCCGTATCTACCGACACGCTGACGTCCGCTTCGCGCATGGCCGCCGCATCGTTAATGCCGTCGCCCATGTAGCCGACGGTGTGGCCGTTGCGCTTCAGGGCCTCGATGATGCGTGCTTTTTGCAAGGGGTCGGTTTTGGCAAATATGGTGGTCGTTTCGGCTTTTCGGGTCAGCTCTTCGTCACTCAGGTTGTCTATCTCGCCGCCAAGCAATGTGCCGCCGCCGCTGAGCGCAACCTCGCGGCAGATGCGGTCGGTGACGATTTCGTTGTCGCCGGTAATTACTTTGACGGCGATGCCGTGCCGTTCCAGAATGCGGATCGCCTCTTTGGCCGATGCTTTTGGCGGATCAAGAAACCCGATGTAGCCAGCCAGTACCAGATCGCTTTCGTCCGACACCTTGTAGAAATGTTTTTTATTACCAATGGGTTTGTAAGCAATGGCGATGACCCGCAGACCATCGCTGTTCATCTTCTTGGTGAGCGCGGCGACTTGCTCACGAACGTGCTCGGTAATCGGCACGACCTTGCCGTGTTCTTCGACCTGGGTAGAGAGACGCAGAATTTCCTCGACCGCACCCTTGCAAATCAGAGTGTCGCCATCGCCCTTTTTTTGCACAATAACCGACATACGCCGCCGAGCAAAGTCAAACGGAATTTCGTCTACCTTGTGGTAACTCTCCTGGTTGTATGTCTCGTGCAGTGCCTGCCCTTTGTCCAGAATTGCAGCGTCCATAAGATTCTTCAGGCCGGTCTGGAAGTAGCTGTTAAGATAGGCGAGACCTAACGTGTGGGCGTTTTCTTTGCCAGCCGCATCCAGGTAGCGCATAAGCACCACTCTGTTCTCGGTCAGCGTGCCGGTTTTATCGGTGCATAGCACGTCCATGGCGCCGAAGTTTTGAATGGCATTCAGCTTTTTAACAATCACCTTTTTCCTGGACATCTTGACCGAACCCTTGGCCAGGTTAGCGGTCACGATCATCGGCAACATTTCGGGCGTCAGTCCCACGGCAACCGCCAGCGAAAAGAACAAGGCATCGTGCCAGTTGCCTTTCGTAAAACCATTAACGGCAAACACAATCGGCACCATAACAAGAATAAAGCGGATCAGCAGCCAACTAATACTATTAACGCCCTTGTCGAAACTGGTCATCGACCGCTGGCCAACGACACTTTTAGCCATCGAACCAAAATATGTGTTACTGCCAGTGGCAACCACAACGCCCACGGCGGAGCCAGTCACAACGTTAGTACCCATAAAACAAAGTGTGCCGAGTTCGAGCGGATTACTGGCGGCGGCCTCTTCTTTGCGTTCGGTTTCATCGGATATTTCTGACAGTTTGGCATATTTTTCTACCGGCATTGATTCGCCGGTTAAGGCCGATTGGCTGACGAACAAGTCCGTAGACGACAGCAAACGAATGTCCGCAGGCACCATATCGCCGGAAGACAGATTGACGATATCTCCGGGCACTAGCTGGCCGATGGGCGCTTCGCGTTGGTCGCCAGGCTGACCGGGAACAATATCTTTGCCGTCAACTCCATCGCCCCATTGCCGAGTAATGAGCGTCTTGTTCTGGACCATCGCCCGCAGCTCATGCGCAGCTTTCTGCGAGCGAAATTCCTGCCAAAAACGAATACCTGTACTGAGCGAAATCATACTTACAAGAATAATAATCTTGGTCCAGTCACGATGACCTGGTGAAGCCAAAATAACATCGGTAAACAAAGACGTTACGCCCAAGGCAACCAAAATAAGCGTAAAAGGAGTGGCGAATGTTTTGGCGAGTTGTACCCACCATATTGGTGGCTTCTCGTGCGCGACTTCATTCTTGCCGTACTGGTGCAACCGCTTTTCGGCTTCCTTTGTTGTTAGGCCATCAAGCAACGAACCGAGTGCCTGCATAGCCTGCTCGGGAGTATCTTTGCCGAGTTCCAACAGTCGCCTGACCAGCTCGGGAGCACGTTTGCCTGTGGTAGCACCTCTGTCGATGCCAACGATGTGTTCGGGTAGTATTTTTTTGACCATGGCAAACCTATTTTACGCTTGATTGTAGCAGGGAGTGATTATGCTTAGTATACTCTAAACCCGATTTGGGGGCATGCTATGGGTGAAGACCAAGCCATTCGATCGTACGGTCATTTAATATTCAGATAACGTCTCGTTACTACATTGGCTATGGATGCCGCACTACCAGCCGGCTATCCTGATGTATATTAGGAGACTACTATTAGGTTTTTTAAGGTACGATCATGCGTACTCGCCTGTAGCCTTATCGGCATAATCAGCGTGATCTGTTTGAGTCGCTCAGCGGTCGCCAAACAACTGGACGACTGGCGGGTATTGCCGCGGCCGGAACGGCTCACCGAATTATACTTTGCCAACCAAACGCAACTGCCAACGCACGCAGCTGCCGGTACGCCGCAAGTTGTTTCGTTTGTTATACATAACCTTGAGCATCAAACTACTCGCTATCAATATACGGCGGCGACCGTAGGAGCTAGCAGCGAACACAAGACTAAGCTGACCAGCGCCACGGTAACGCTTGACTCCGGTCAATCTCGAACCATTACGCAAACACTACTATTACCCGCAACCAGTGAACGCACCGCCATAGAGATCGATCTGGATTATACCGGCATTACCGCTGGCAGCAACGTACCACGGCCAGAGACACAGGCGATCCGCTATTGGCTGGATATCGCAAGCGGGAGCCGGTCATGAAAGCGCCCGCAAAGAGCTTGGAAAAAGTAGCCATAATCATCCCTTGCTACAACGAAGCAGACGGCATTGCGCAGGTTATCGCCAAGTTTCCACGACAGGAGCTAGCACGCAACAACTTTGATTTACAGATCTACGTAGTAGACAACAATTCCGGCGACGGCACCGCGGCAGTCGCCGAAAAAGCGGGTGCAATCGTGCGTCACGAAGCCAACAAAGGAAAAGGTAACGCGCTACGCGCCGGCTTTCGCAGCCTTCCGGAAGATATTGACTACGTCGTCATGATTGACGGCGACGACACATATAATCCCGTTGAAGTCTTGCGAATGCTCGAGCCGCTGCGCAGCAATTTTTGCGATGTTGTGGTCGGGTCGCGGCTGAACGGCAACATTCTCGATACAGCCATGAGCAAGCGTAATTTGCTTGGCAACCGGGTGTTTACCGCGGCAGTACGCTTGCTCTACGGCGCCAAAGTAACCGATGTACTGACAGGCTATTTTGCCTGGAAAAAACCAGCGCTCGACGCACTTGCACCGCATGTCACAAGTCCTGGCTTCGCCATTGAGATGGAAATGATAACCAAAATGCGGCGGTTAGGTCTACGCCTGGCTTCGGTGCCGATCAGCTATCATCCACGAGCGGGAGCATCTAACCTCCATCCATTTGTTGACGGCTTTCGCATCCTTTGCATGCTTCTCCGCAATCTCACCTGGAAGCCACGACAGTCAACGTCCATTCCGGCGGTTTTATCGGATAATACGACTGCCGCAGACATCGGACCGCGCCAAATCGTCTTCGTCAGCGACGCCATCTACCCCTATATGAAAGGCGGCAAGGAAAAGCGCCTGCACGAAATCACCAAGCGACTGGCAGCCATGGGCCACGAGGTGCACATCTATACCATGCATTGGTGGGAGGATCGGGACAACGTAACACGGGAAGACGGTGTGTATTTGCATGCGCTTTGCAAACGGTACGACATGTACCGCGGCGACCGGCGCACCATCAAGGAAGGCGTCATGTTTGGATTGGCCTGCTTCAAGCTGCTATGGGCGCCATTCGACGTTATCGACGTAGATCATATGCCGTTTTTTCCGATCGTCAGCGCCTGGATCGTATGTGTGCTGCGACGGCGCAAGTTATACGCCACCTGGCACGAGGCCTTATCGCAAAAAGAGTGGGTCAATTATATGGGAACGGGCGGCATGTTGGCAGCGCTTATCGAGCGGCTCTGCATTCGCCTGCCCTATCGCATTACGGCTGCGTCGGCACACACCAAAGAGTTGCTTGCAACCATGCATGGACGGGCTACGCGTGTTGAACTCGTAGCTTCCGGCATAGATACCACGCTGCTTCGTACGGTGCAACCCGTAGCGGCTAACATAGATGTGCTGTATGCCGGCAGGCTCGTCAAAGACAAGCACGTTGATATACTCATCCAAGCCGTGGCCGTGGCAACCCAGACAGTTCCGAATATGCAGTGCTTTATTATCGGCAAAGGGCCTGAAAAAACGCGTCTGGAGCAGCTTGTCCGTAGCAGTAATCTGCAAACAAACATCACCTTTTTGAATCCGTTGCCGAACGCCGCTGACCTGTACGCATACATGAAGGCCGCTCGAGTTTTTTGTTCACCCTCGATACGGGAAGGCTTTGGCATTACATCGCTGGAAGCTTTGGGCTGCGGCACACCGGTAATCACTATTAATGACCCCAAAAATGCAGCGCGACATTTAGTGCAGGATGGCCAAAACGGCAGCGTTGTCCCTCTAAAACCCTCGGCAATCGCCGAAGCCATCCTGCACTGGACAAACGCTAACAAAAAACCGGATATCGCCCTGGGAGCTAACGACTGGGACTGGCATCAGCTAGCCAAAAAGCAAGCCGAGGTGTACGCGCTGTGAACATCATGCACATCTGCAAAAAGTATCCTAACGCACTCGGCGGTGATGCCGTAGTTGTATCGAATCTGCGCAAGCAACAGGAAGCTGCCGGACATCGGGTAGCGATCGTGACCTCTAACTGCGAGGAGATCGTTTCCGGTCCTCATATATATAAGCTGGGTCTGCGTGACACGCCGGCTAAGCTTGATGCCATTACGCCCAGAAGGCTTGTATCTTTGGTGATCCTGGCCGTTAGCATCTTTTTTATTATTTGGCGGGAGCGGCCGGACGTGATTCATACGCACTCGGTAGACATGGCCTTGGCTATCTCGCCCGCCGCCCGGCTCTTTGGCGTCCCTATTGTGCACACCTTTCATATTGTCACATTTTATGACCGCAACCAGTCGGTCTTTCGCAGAAAAACTGAGCTATGGCTGGCTAAGGGCGCCGGGCTGCATCGTGCAACCGCTCCCAATAGTTATGACGCACAGAAATTACAAGCCGCAGGCATTGCGACCACGGTGCTACCTAACGGTGTTGATCTTGAGTTTTGGCAAAGTGCCACGCCGGTCAAAGCTAATCGGACCTTTACATTTGCCGCCGTGGGACGTCTGGAAGCCCAGAAGGGTTACGAATACCTTGTCAGAGCCGCGGCGCTTTTGGCCGCTCGCGGAGAAACATTCCGCGTTGTTATCGCTGGCGAAGGATCACAAAAAGCCCGCTTGCATATGCTTATCAGCACGCTGCATCTGGAACATATCGTGACGCTGACCGGGCGCAAAACGCCGGAGGCCACGCGTACTTTGCTCGCTAGGGCCGACGTAGCCGTCTTCCCTTCACTCTACGAAACTACTCCTCTTACATTATTAGAAGCTTGGGCCGTAGGCCTGCCGGTCATCGTAACGCCGGTTGGGATTTTGCGCGATGCCGGGCAAGATTTTGGCGCGGCTTTGGTTGTCCCGCCAAAAGACGAGCAATCGCTCATGCAGGCCATGTTAGACTGCAAAACCAATGCCACCAGGCGTGCAGCAATTGCAGCACAAGGTCTTGCCGAAGTCGCGCAGTACGGCTGGCAGCGTGTCGCTCGGACCGCTGAAACAATTTACGGAGCTACTCAGTGAGCAAGCGGCACATTATCCAAGTCAGCTCATACTATCCTCCCCACCTTGGCGGACAGGAAAATGCCGTGCACGGTTTAGTCCGACAGCTCGCAAGGGCGGGCCACGCAGTCCAAGTTTTTACTTCGGCCCGAGGCAGCATAAAAGGCCGGACGTCAGAAGACGGCGCCATTGTTCACCGGCTGGCTAGCTTTGTCTTCGGCCATGCGCCCATTATGCCCGCATTCCCGCTAGCGCTACTGCGAGCAATCCGGACTGGCACGGTTGTGCATATCCATATTGGTCAAGCATTTACCCCGGAAATGGTGTGGTTAGTTTCCAAATTGCGGCACTTTACCTACGTGGCCCAGCTGCACATTGATTTTGAGCCCTCCGGCCCAGCCGGCATATTGTTACCCCTGTACAAACGGCTGATATTACAGCACGTACTGCGGTCGGCGGGCGCTGTCATTACCCTTAACCAAAAAACGCTGCGCACCGTGCGCGAGACTTACGGCTACACAGGCCGGGCAGAGGTCATGAATAATGGCATCGACGAGGCATTTTTTGAACTGGGCCGCGCAGCGCTCAAACCAAAACCGCCAAAGACATTGCATCTGCTTTTTGTAGGACGTTTGAGCAAGCAAAAAAACGTTCCGGCCTTACTAAAGGCGCTCTTCCTAACTAAGCGGCGCGTGCACCTGGACATCATTGGCGAGGGCGAAGAACGGGCGGCGATCGAGCAAGCAATAGCCGATCTGAAGCTGACAAACGTCACGCTGCACGGCCGGTTGGAACGCGCGGAAGTCATGAAATTTTATAAAACCTGCGACGCGCTCATTATGCCCTCGCTCTACGAAGCGCAACCGTTAGTACTGCTCGAGGCAATGGCCGCGCGCATTCCCATTATCGGCACGGCGGTCATTGGCGTGGAAGACCACATCGAAGGCGCCGGCATTGTAGTAAAACCCACAGCCCCCGGGCTGGCTGCGGGTATAAAACAATACGATACCGGCTACGCCATATTGCCCAGGCTAGTTGAAGAAGCGTACTCGCGGGCGGAAAAACTACGATGGCAACATACACTAAAGGAGTACGAGGCACTGTATGAAGCAGTTGCACCAGCTTAGCGCACGTCATGTGCTGGTGGGAATGATCGGGTGGCTAATAGCCACTGATCTTTTTATTGGGCTAGCACACATAAGCGGCGGATGGGTATGGCAAACGCTTGCTTTTTTGTGCCTGTCGTTCTTGCCGGGTGCGGTCATTATGCGGCTCCTGCACGCGGGGCCAGGAAATCATACCACGAGGGTGTTGTATAGTTTTGGACTGAGTGTGCTGGTCTTAATGCTTAGCGGTTTGGCGGGCAATCAGATTTTACCCATTTTTGGAATCACACGGCCGCTTGCATTTTGGGGAACATTTGCGGGATGGAATATCGCAACACTTCTTCTTATCGGTGGCAGTTGGTGGCTACGTCCGCAGCCACTGCGATTTCGGCAGCCCTTGCAGTTGCCCGCATTCCGGCAAATACGGTCAGGGAAATCCGGGCTAGGTATAAAAATATCCAGACTGGCAATATTGTTCGTAGGTGCAAGTTTGCTGCTGCCCTGCCTGGCAATATTTGGCGCTTTCCGTTTGAATAACGGCGGCGATGCGTTATTCGCGGAACTCGCTCTGGGCTACGCGGTAGTGCTTATCATTGGCATATTTGCTTTGCGCCGCCGTTTGCCCGACGGGTTGTTGGCCTGGATGATTTTTGTTCTGGGCCTCAGCGTGCTACTCATGACTTCGCTGCGCGGCTGGGATATTGTCGGGCATGATATCGAGCACGAATTTCGCGTCTACACGCTGCTGCATTCCTACGGCCGCTGGAATATCGGGCTGGAACGCGACCCGTATAACGCCTGCCTCAGCATCACTATCTTGCCCGAAATGTTTGCAAAGCTGTTGAATCTTTCGGGGCTGACCGTCTTTAAAGTCATCCTACAAGTTGTTTTTGCCACGTGTCCGGCGGCGATATATGTACTGTTGCGGCGGCATGTTTCCAAGCTCGGCGCGCTGCTTGGCTGCTTGTTATTTCTGTGCTATCCAACCTTTGTTAATGACTCAGCGATGCTCACTCGCCAGGGTGTTGCGTATCTGTTCTTCACCCTTGCCGTGCTAGTGCTGGCAACTAAAAAACAGCATAAACGGCACAAGCTGTTATTTGTGCTGTTTTCGCTTGGTGTTGTGCTGTCTCATTACTCGACGGCGTATATGTTCGTGGCGTTATTTGGTGTGGCGGTAGTCTGCAAAACGGGCGTTGCGCAGTGGCATTATCGGCGGCCGCGCGTAGAACCAAACGGGTTGGCGCGACCCGTACGAACGACACTGTCGTATTCTTTTGCGGTGTTGCTTTTTTTGATGACCTTCGCGTGGTATTCCCAAATTACGGCCACGTCGAGCGGTCTCGTGACAACGCTTCGTCAATCGTTCACCGATATACCCAAGCTCTTTTCTAATGACAACAAGTCTTCTGACACCTCCGTAGCACTCGTTTTTGGAAGTAGTAAGACAGTGGCCGATCCGTACCTGACATATTTGGCAAAGTCACAATCTGCCCGGGCGACTAGCGCGGCCAAGGCCCCGCAATACATGCCCATCTTAATCAACGATTACCTGCCACTCACCAAATTGGGCAACAAAGCACTGTCTGTTGGAATCAACCCGACAATCATCAGCACGCTGCGCCAAAACTTTGCCAAAGTTTTACAACTGCTGGCACTGGTTGGCGTACTGTACGCGGTGTACAGATTGCTGCGTAAAAAACCAGATGCCATTGGTACTGATCTTGTGTGCCTGAGTCTCGCCAGCATTTTACTGCTCGCACTCCTGGTGGTATTGCCGGTGTTGTCCATAAATTACGGGGTGCTACGCGCCTTTCAACAAGCGCTGATTCTTCTGGTAATCCCCATGTTGGTATTGGTCGCCTCACTAACTCGCCGCCTGCCAGGTTGGTCACGTAACGCTTTAGCGATTATGATCACCGTGTTTTTATTCCTGTTATTTAACGGCTTATTTGCACAAATACTCGGCGGCACCAGCCCCAGCTTGAGCCTGAATAATCAAGGCTTATATTTTGGCCTGTATTACGCTACCGAAGCCGACGCCCGCGCCTTTGCCTGGCTCAAAACCAATGTGTCGCCAACCAGTGATGTGCGGGCAGAAAACTTTAACAAAGCGTTCATGCACGACCCGAGCTATCCCTTTTCGGCCAGCGGCATATTGCCGTTCCAAGTCACACCGGGCACCTATGTGTACGTGGATCCAAACCAGGTGCTCGGGCAAAAGCTGTACACGCATTACAGCGACGAAGCACTTATTATGACTTTTCCGCTCGGCTACTACTTTATTGCAAAAAACCAAGTTTATAGCACCACGTCCACGGGGATTTACCGATGAGGTGGCATAGTCTAGCGACAATCAAAACCACGCTGCGCGGACTACGCCGGAGCACTTTTTTTATGAACGCCCTGTATCTTATGCTGTCAACGTTTGCCGTGGCTGGTTTTGGGTTTATATTTTGGGTGATCGTAACCCGCACCTATGCCACGACGACCGTCGGTTTGGCGGTCACGCTTTTGTCTGTTTCGGGGTTGCTTTCGATGTTGAGTCTTGGCGGTTTTGATACGACTTTTGTGAGATTTCTTCCCAAGTCTGACCGGCGTAACGACCATATCAACAGCGGGCTCATCATCGTCACGCTGACCAGCATCGTGCTGTCGCTTGCCTTTATGGTCTCGCTGCCCATTACCTCGCCCCGGCTGGCGTTTGTGCTGCATAACCCCTGGTATCTGGCTAGTTTTATATTTTTTACGGCGGCGACTTCGCTTAACGTTTTGACTAATTCGATATTCCTGGCATTTAAACGGGCGCGGAATATCTTTGTCATTAATCTGGCGTTTAGTGCGCTTAAAGTTGCGCTACCGCTGCTGGTCACGCACGGGAGCGTCATGACTATTTTTGTGCTGGTCGGCATATCCCAGCTAGTGGGACTAGTAGTTAGTTTGGCTGTTATGAAATTGCGGCTCGGATACGTTTTTACCCCTAAGATACATCTGGATATTCTGCGTGTCATCAAAAAATACTCGTTCTCGGTATACGCTTCCAGTATTTTGAATTTACTGCCGCCGACATTGCTGCCCCTGATTGTAGTGCGCCAGCTAGGGCCAGAAAACGCCGCGTACTACTACATGGCGTTTACTATCGCCAGCGTACTCTACACAATTTCGTACGCGTCAATGCAATCGGCCTTCGCCGAAGGCTCGCACAACGAATCAGCTCTAAAAGAGCACGTTGCCAAAGCAGCCAAACTGATCGGCGCACTGCTCATTCCGGCCATTGTCGTTATATTCGTACTGAGCGGTTTTATTTTGAGGCTCTTCGGCAGCAAATATGCAGCGGGCGGCGACAGTGTATTGCGGATTTTTGCCGTGGGCGCTTTGCCGGTAGCGGTGTGTTCGGCGATGGGAGCCATCTTTAAGGTGACCAAAAACCTGCGCGGCGTAGTGGTCATGAACGTCGTATATGCCGTAGTTATTTTGAGTCTGAGCTATACGTTTGTGTCGCGTTCCGGAGTCGTAGCAGTTGGCTGGGCCTGGATGATCGGCAACGTAGCAGCGGCAGGAGCCGGCTTACTTTTCTTGCGGCAACACCGGCAAAACATAACATGAGGAGATATACATGGCACGACTACCAAGACCTGGCGGCGACGAAGAAGTATGGGCACATCTGTTAAACCAGTATTTATTAGTATCGCATAATCCGGACGGAACTGAACGCGCCCGAAGCATGCCGGAACATTCCGTCGGACTTAAGACTTTGAAGGTCAAAAATGCGCCGAACCAGCCAGTCGGCAATCTGGTATTAACTAACGACAACTCGAAACTTGTTTGGAAAAAAACAGCCGATGTACTGCGTGCCACATCGCGTTTGCGCATCAATACGGCGGATTTTGGTAGCAAGGGCGACGGCGTAACAGATGACACGGCCGCGATTCAGGCAGCAATTGACGCGGCGGCAGACGGTGGCATTGTGGAAATTCCGCGCGGCACGTACATGGTGCGCGGACTTAAGATCAAAAAGTCAGGCACCAAACTAACCGGCGAGGCACGCTGGGGCACGCGCCTCGTGCGCATCGGCGGCAACCGGCCGCTACTTGACGTTAGCGGCAAACACAGCGTCAGCGGACACATTCGTTTTTGCACAATCGCCAACCTCACACTGGATGGCGGCAATCGGCCCGGTGCGCTCCTGCGCTCCTATTACGCCGACAGTTGCACCTACCGCGAAGTGCACTTTGCCTACTGCCGGGGCACCGCTACGGACTTGGTCGAAACTTGGGACACGCGCTTCACACTCGACATATGGGAAAGCTGCGGAACCGAACATGATCCGGCAGTGCTGCTCCGCAATAGCGCATCAAGGGGTCATTTCGGCTTCAGCAACGACAACACCAACCAGATCTACTTCACTTCGTGCCGCTGGGAGCGTTTTCATAACGGTGCGGTGCGGATCGACGGCGGCGCGAACGGCTCCGGCAAAATGCTTAACGGCATATTCTTTGCTTCGTGCAAGATGGAGACTTCGTCGGCGGCTGGCCCTGTCCTGCAAATCATGGAAAACAGCACGATCGTGTTTGTGAATCAGCTCTACGTGGCGATTATGGGTGTCGCCGAAGCTGCAAAACCGTTGGATGCCATCGAAGATCACGGCACCTACACCTACATGACCGATGTCTACGTGCAGTGGGGATCGGCAGCGGGAATTGCCAATTCCCTGGCGCACGCGCGGGAGGGCGGTCCGCACATGTACTACAAACTCAGCACGTTTTATCCGTCGGGCGATCCGATTGCCGCAACCGTTGTAGCCGACCCGGCAGCTACCGACGTGGTCGTATCGTGTAATGTAGCTAATCGCGGCCGAGCCACCAGCGGAAACATAGCTTCGGTCATGCTATCAAAGCCGGGCAAAGGACTCAAAATACCACTCGACGCTACCGGTACATTCCGCGTGACTTCCAATCGCACCGGCAAAACTTTGGTGAAAGTAGACGACGTGGGCACGCACTTTGCTGACAGCAAATCCCATATAGAAAACACCAAGGGCTATGCCGGAATCAACACAACGCCCTACGCCGGGATTGCGATGCTTATTCAGGCAAACGCCGGCGACCGGGGGCTGGCTATTATTAGCCCGGGCAGCACCGATAGCGGTAATTTGCTGGAGTTTCAGGACGAGGCGCACGACCTGCAAGGTCAGGCATTCGACGCATGCGGGCGGCCGTTTGCAGTGGGTGCGCCACCACATATAGCGCCGGGCGATCAGGTCAGCTACGCCAATCCGCGCGACCAAGTACAAGACATCGCTGGCAATATCACCGCCGCAGTGCGACATAACCCGACGGCACCGGGCACGATTGCGGTGGTGACGTTTTCGCGGCCGTTTGCGCGCCTGCCGCTCGCAATTAGCATCGACGATCACTCTGTTGTTTCTAGCGAACTGTATGTTTCGGCACGCAGCAGCAACGGCTTTACCGTTTCGACCCGGACGGCGCTGCAAGCCGGATCGATTGTTAGTTTTGATTACACGGTAGCTGCATAGCCACCCGTACTGTTTTTTCAACCCATAAAAAGGAGACAACATATGGCACGACTTCCCGAACCTGGCGGCGACGCCAACAAGTGGGCACATCTATTAAATGAATACCTGTTGGTTTCACATAATCCCGATGGGACGGTGCGAGCAGGTAGCGCTGGTGCGTTGACTGCCGCAAGCATTGGATTAAGTGACCTGCGCGTACTAAACCCATCAAGCCAAAACCTTAAGAGCCTACTGCTATCCAACGACGGTACCAACCTCGTATGGAAGCAAACTATCGAGATCAACGTCCGCAACTACGGCGCGATGGGCGATGGCGTGACCGACGACACCGACGCGATTCAGGCAGCAATCAATGATACCAGCGACGGCGGTGCAGTCGTCTTTCCACGCGGCGTGTTCATGGTTCGCACGCTTAAAATCGTCAACAAGGGCACGTCACTCATCGGCAACGGCCGATGGGCGACACGTATTTTGCGGCTCAACGAAAGTAGCGATCCGGTCATCGACATGAGCGGCACGGGCACCGGCCTGGGTCACACCCGCTATGACAGCATCCAAGAAATGACCATAAGCGGCAACGGCTTATCGGGTACGTTACTTCGCGCATACTACGCCGACAACTGCATAATCCGGGCTGTCAGTTTTATTCATTGCCCGGGCAAAGCGGCGGATTTTGTCGAGGTCTGGGATTCGCGGTTTGAAGATTGCAGTTGGGAAAATTGCGGCACCGCCGACAATCCGGCTATGCTATTCCGTAACAGCACCGATCCCGGCACATTCGGATACAGCACCGACAATAGCAATCAAATCCATTTCCTGGGCTGCCGCTGGGAAAACTTTATCAACGGTGCGATTAAACTCGACGGTGCCGCTAGCGGCTCAACCAGCCTGCTCAACGGCTTCTTCCTAGTTGCCTGCAAGATGGAAACTTCGATTGCTGCTGGCCCAGCCCTGCAGATTATGCAAGGTACAACAATAATCTTCGTAAACCAGCTATACATAGCCATTTTGGGCACAAACCCCGGCTACACTACGCCGATCGACGCCATTGTGGACTATGGCTCGCAGGTTTCGCTGGTCGATATATACATCCAGTGGGGCGCGGCTACGGGCCTGGCAAACTCCATGGTCCATGCACTGCGCGGCGGTCCGCACACCTACCACAACATTAGCGCCTATTATCCGACCGAGCCGCCAGCCGTCGCAACGATAATAGCCGATCCAGGCACCGACGTAAAAAATACCTCAGCTTGGACTAACCGTGGGCAGTTGCACAGCGGCGACGTCAGCTTTACGCTGACAAATGATCCGGATCTCGGACTGTCCTTGCCGATCAAAAACAGCGGTGAGTTTAGCGTTAGCTCTACGGTTACCGGTAGGGATCTATGCAAAGTCGACAATAGTACTAACCGGCCAACATTGCAAACCGTAAATGGTATGGACTTAGCTGGTTTTTCGGGCGACTATACAGGAGAAAAGTGGCGGTTTTACGGAGATACCGGATTTGTGCGGCTGGCGTCGGGCGGATTTCAGATCGAAGGCACGAAGGGCTACGTTGGCATCGGCACGGCGCCCTACACCAACATTGCATTTCTCATTAAAATGGCCAATGACGCCGACCGCGGCCTAGCGATTGTACGTAAATCGGCAACAGCTACCGGGCGGTTGGTAGAATTTCAGGACGAAAATTTTAACATCCAAGGTATTGCCATTGACGCGTACGGGCGGCCAATCAGCGTCGGGCGCGTGGCCAACGTAGCGGCTGGTGATCAGGTAGCCTACGCCAACGTACGAATCCAAGCCCGCGACATCGGCGGGTCGGTGTCCGCAGCCATGAAAACTACTCCTGCGCCGGGCAGCATAGCCATGATCACCTTCTTTAAACCGTACCCCAGCGTGCCGCAGGCCATCACTTTGACCGACCATTCGGCCGTCGAAGCAAGCCTGTACGTGTCGGCACGCAGCAATACTGGCTTTACGGTTTCGACCAGAAAAACATTGCAAGGCGGATCGATCGTCAACTTCGATTACGTCGTGACCGGTTCGGGCTAGCCGCGCCAAGTCGGGCGACTACCTCCGTCACACATCTTGTCACACATCGTTGCCTGCAAATCAACAAGACATTAAACTGCTATGTATTTAATACAAATAGCAGGATATTTAACGTTAGCGTAATGATCTTCAAATATATTTGTGTGCAAAGTGACTAAACAATAGTAGATGTCCGCGTTCAAAACGGGGTCAGTATGGCAGTCGCTTAACAACGGATGTGTAACTGTAACGGAGGACGATATAATGGCAAGACTTCCCCAGCCTGGCGGCGACGCCGACAAGTGGGCGGAACTATTAAACGAATACCTACTGGTGGCGCACAATGCCGACGGCACGGCGCGGGCGGATAGCGTGGGAGCTCTGACCGCCGCAACGGTTGGCTTGAATGACCTACAAACCACCAATGCACCCGGCGAAATAATAAAAAATCTCAGACTTTCTAACGATGGCTCTAACTTAGTCTGGAAAAAAGACAACATCCTGAATGTACACGACTACGGTGCGGAAGGCGATGGCGTGACCGACGATACGGCCGCGATTCAGGCAGCGATCAACGCCGCATCCCACGGTGGCACAGTCGCATTTCCGCGTGGAATTTACATGGTAACCGGACTCACCATAACCACGACCGGCACGCAGTTATCCGGCGCCGTCGGAGGCGTAACCATAGCCCGGCTGAGCGGCAACCGGCCGCTCATCTACATTCACGGCGCCGGTTCACTGACTCGTCACGTCCGATATTGCTCGCTCTTTAGCCTGACGCTTAGTGGCAGTAACCTCCCGGGGACACTACTGCAATCCTACTATGCAGATAATTGCGTCTACCGCGACGTGGGCTTTATGAATTGCCAAGGCACGGCGCTGGATTTTGTAGAAGTCTGGGACTCGCGGTTTTACGACTGCAGCTGGGAGTACTGCGGCTCGACAACCGAGCCAGCCACGCTCTTTCGCAACAGCACCGCACCTGGAACATTTGGCTTTGGCAACGACAATACCAACCAAATTCATTTCCTGGGCTGCCGCTGGGAAGCATTCCAGAACGGAGCGATACGGTTGGACGGCGGTGCCAACGGCTCAACCAACTTACTAAATGGCATCTTTTTCGTCTCCTGCAAAATGGAAACGTCGCACGCCGCCGGGCCAGCGCTACAGATTATGGCAGGCACAACGATAATCTTTGCCATGCAGCTGTACATAGCGATAGAAGATTTTAATGACGGCTATACGACACCGATTGACGCCATCGTCGACTACGCCACTCAGGTTGATCTGTCGGATGTGTACGTTCAGTGGGGGGCACCAACCGGGCTAGCCAACTCCGCTCTCCATGCCTTCCAAGGCGAACCGCACACTTACCGTAACTTCAGCGTGTACTATCCGGTCGAACCGCCCGCCGTAGCTTCGATAGTCGTTGAACCCGCAGCAACCGTCAGAGTAACGCCGCCTTGGACCAATCGCGGTCAGCTCTTTAGCGGTGATGTCAGTGCATTTATCGCCACCGATCCGAATCTCGGTACAACGCTCAGTCTCAAAAACAGCGGAGCGTTCAACATCGTATCTACCATTACCGGACGCGGCCTCGTTCGTGCCGACAACAGTAGCAACCGGCCTACGTTACAAACGGTAAACGGCGTCGATTTTGCTGGATTTTCCGGTGATTTTGTAGGAGAAAAGTGGCGGTTTTACGGTGATACCGGATTTGTAAGGCTGGCGTCGGGCGGATTTCAGATCGAAGGAACAAAAGGCTACGCCGGAATTGGCGCAGCGCCGTTTACAGGCATCGGTTTCCTGGTAAAAATGGTGACCGATACCGACCGCGGCCTGGCCGTCATACGGCACTCGGCGTCAAGTACCGGCCGCATGCTAGAATTTCAGGACGAAACCAATAACATCCAAGGCATTACCTTTGATGCATACGGCCGGCCGCTGAGCGTCGGTAAGGTAGCCAATGTTAGCGCTGGCGATCAGGTAGCCTACGCCAACGTTCGGATCCAAACCCGCGACACAGGCGGCTCGGTGGCGGCCGCTATGAAAGTAACGCCCATCGCCGGTAGCATCGCCAATATCACCTTTTCCAAACCTTTCCCTAGCGTGCCGCAGGCCATCGTTATCACCGATCATTCCCCTGTTGCATCCGACCTCTATATTTCTTTGCGCAGCACCACCGGTTTTACGGTTTCGACCAGACGCGTTTTGCAAGGCGGTTCGCTGATCAACTTTGACTACATCGTGCTTGGTTCGGGCTAATCCGAAGAGCCAACTCGCGCCTCGTAAGCTTGTTTGATAAGCGTTATGGCCTCCTGTGCCTTGGCGATATACGGCGGCAAAACCTTTTTCAGGTGCTCCTTGTACTGCGGTTTGCTGGCAATAAGTTCGTTGATTTTACTGGTTAGCACTTCGGCCGTCGCGTCTTCTATTTTGACAACCCATTTGTCCAGCGCCAGATCGTGCATGATGCCGCTGGTTTTGTGTTCATACTCGATCGCGAGCGCAGGCACATGCGAAGTAAGCGAAAGAATAACCGAGTGGAACCGCGTACCAATAATCAAATCAAGCGTATCGTACAGCGATTTAACCTGTTGATGCGTGTATTGCTCGTCCAGTACGTGCACCCCTGTCTTATGGCGCAGTCTTTTGTATACGCGGTTGGCGGTAATGCGATCGTCGTCACCGCCGAGCGCCGACGTGACCTGCGGAATAAATACCACTGTCGCGTGGTGATTTTCTGTAAGATGGTCAATCGTTCGGGCGACGGCACGTTCATAGGCATACTGACGTTGTGGATCAAGCCACCGCCGAACCGTCACGCCAATCAGCAAATCTTTAGCGGGCACGTGCAGTTGGGCACGCAGGTCAACCGACTCGTCAGATGTAAACAAAAAACCGGAATCTACAGACGGCACGACCGGAAAACGCTTCGAGAGCTTAGCCAAAAGTTTGACCGTCTTGTCTTCGCGCGTCAAAACCAGATCCGCTTTTTCAAGTGTCCGGATGACTAATTTCTGTTGGAATTTCGTAGCAAAGGGTCCCATTGATTCCGGGGCGAACACCGCGCAAGCCCCAAAACGTTTAGCCAGTTCCAGCGGTGCCAACATTAAATACACCGCAACCTGGGCCATGAGCGACGTATTGCCGTTCAGGTAGCCGCCACCCATTGCCACCACCAAATCGGCCCTGGTAAGCGCAGATAATTCTGCCCGAAGCATCTTAGGCGATAATCGCACGGCCATCTTGCGAAATCCCGGCGGCACATATGGCAACGCCGTTATGATCGCACTACACACTATAAGCCGCAGCAAATGACTGCCCTTGCCGGTGGCCGGATCAAAGCAGTAGCGGTTGAACGAACAGACATTTTGCCAATCTTCAAAGGTAGGTTCATGCCGCGGATCTTCCTGACTGGATATCTTAACCGTTGCCTTCGGGAACGTCTTTTGCAGCTCGCGGCACAACACGCTCATAAGCACCGCATCGCCCTTGTTTTCGCGCACGTAACCGTTAACAACCAGAATGTTCATGCCATCTCCTTTGCCGTATCATCTGTAATATGTTGGTAGAGCCGTTCCAGGTTTCGGACAAATGTCGCTATTTTGAATCCTCGCATCGAGGCGGCACAAGTCCGAGCCATAGCTGGCAGGTCAGGCCGCGACAACACTTCTACGATCGCCTCGGCCAGCTCATCGGCATCGCCTTTGGCTACAATCCGGCCGGTAATCCCATCCTTAATAAGTTCTGGAATGCCGCCGCTATTCGTACCAATAACCGGGCGGCCCGTAGCCAGCGCCTCGATGCATACTGTTGGCAAATTTTCCGGCCAAATAGACGGAATCACCACCGCCGTAGCCTGGGTGTACTGGTCACTAACCGCTGCGCCGTCCAGCCAGCCGTGAAACGTAACCTGTTTTTGCAACCGTTTGCGCGCGACAAACGCCTCCAGCTCCGCTCGCGCCGCGCCGTCGCCAACGATAGATAGGCGAACGTCCGGCATTCGCGCGGTCACTTTTACCATCGCCTTCAGCAAAACATCAACCCCTTTGACATGCTCTAAACGGCCCACGTACAGGAGTCGGTTCTGACTGTGTAGCGACTGCTCGGCTGGCAGATCAATACCGTTATACATATGGCGAATCGGCACGCCGAAACCCTCTTTTGCAAGCACGTCGGCCATGTAGCGGCTCGGAGCAATCAACGCCTTAACATGCTTGCGAAAACCTCTAATATACAGGGGTCGCTGCACGCGGCAGAAGTACGCGTAATACGCCCTACCCAGCGCAGTCAAATTAGAAACGGCCACCCGCTCATCCCGAAAAAGATGCTTTGGAAACCCCCATTCTAGGATGCCGCGAGCGTATTCCTCCGGCCCGTGCACCGTCAACACGCTCGGCACCGCCCCGACCGCAAACAGAGCCGCTGGCGAAAGCTGCCCCATAACATGAAAATGCACGATATCCGGCTTGAACTCGGCGACCGCTGATTTAATCATCCGATACGCCGGCCAGTGCCACAAATGTTTAACTACCTTGGCGGCCAGTGATACGCCAGGCCGGTCAATTTCGGCAAACTCCCTGTCACTAAACCGTTCCTCCGACGCCCGCAGATTATGGTCACTCGTCACGACCATAACTTCGTGCCCGCGCTCGCGCAGCTTTTCTTTTATAAGAGAGACGCTCTTTTCGGCGCCGCCAGCCAGGTAGCCGTAGCTAATAACCTGTAAAACTTTCATATTCTAATCCGCTTCCTTCACAAGATATGTATATGCAATCCACCAAAAGACCGCACTATACAGAATAAAAAACACCAACCCCGCATACGTATGAAACAGACTAAACGCGATCTGCGGATTAATGCGATAGCCCGCCCAAACAAGTCCGTAGACACGCAAAATATTAAGCAGACAAAGCCCGATCAGCGCAAGCGGAAAAACCGCTACATAGCGCCACGTACGGATACGATCCCAATCCAATAATCCAACGATGACGTATAGCCCGGTGAACAACGCGATCGACTCAATGCCCGAACAATATTGAGCAACAGTAATACCGAATTTATCGAATAAAAGCACGTTCGGCGGAATAACAACAGCATGGATTCCATTCAGATCCAACAGCCATCGAACCGCAAACAGCACCACTACGGCCAGCGGCCGCCACAGCATATACACTATCGTCAAAAACAGATAGAACAAACCGGCAATCCCTAGTGATAGCAACAGTTTGCGGCGATAGCTGCGCCACAACAAGCGGATATTCCACGGACCAAGACAACCGATAGCCGCACAGACGATGCTAAGCAGCAAATCGATATGCACCAGCATGATCGTTGACAGCTCCCGGTCGCCAGCCAACAGCTTACCAACACTCACCCAAGCAAGACCCGCCAAGAATACAGCAACTGCAATCCAACCGAGCAAGAGGGGACGCCACGTTTGCAAGTCAGTCCGTAGTGGGCTGCGTCGAACCAACAGTACGAATGCAATAAGACCAAATGCCAGCGCCTTGCCAGCGCCGCCATACACAAAAAAACCGTCCTTCATTACAAGGCCGCCGCCGATAATCCGCGAGCCGATAACTCCCGAAATAATGACAAAGATTAGTGAAAAAACTATCACCCTCCGCAGCAAGGGGGTGATAGTTTTGTGTACTTTCATGCGCGCTAACGATTACTTCGTTGACGTTGTGCGCATTTGGCGGCGACGGTAAGCGATAAGGCCAACACCCGCACCACCGGCTGCTAGTGTGCCGATAAGACCATATTCTGGAACTTCGACATTCACAATAGCCAAGTTAAGCTTAGTGGTAATACCTTGAACTGTGCCAGTCCTTGTGCCACTGTGTCCGTTCTTTGTAGCCGTCACCCTTACGGTGCTGCCAAATGGACACTGTGCTGTTGGGTATGTTGCTAAATAGGAACCCATTGCATCGGTTGTATCTGTTCGCAGATTACCGTTACATTCTACGATAACCGTTGCGTTTGGTGCCGCAATGTGGTTTTCGGTCACTACGCCTGTGATTTCAGTTTCGCCCGGAACGCCTGCTGCTGCAGCACTGGCCGATAGCATTCCTATTGATGCCAATACTGTCACGAGTGACGCTAGAAATATCTTTTTCATACCTGTAGACCCTTGTTTAGTTTCGTAATGTTGGTGAGTATGGGCACCCAAAATTAACTAGCCGTGAATTTGCCAGTAGTTTATCGCCAAAAAAACAACCGAATGGAATTTAATAATTTCTAAACATTCTCGTTATACCCTAATGAAAGTTGCTTAATTTTTAGCGTATGAAGATACTGTATATCGACGATAATCGCCTGCTTGCTGACACCGTAAAGAAGCTCCTCAGTGCAACCTACACAGTAGACACAGCCCTTACTGGCAGTGACGGCACAGAGAAGGCGCTTTCGGTACAGTACAGTCTCATATTATTAGATCTTGGTCTGCCCGATATGAGCGGAATTGAAGTCTGCCGTCAATTGCGGAACGCCAATGTCACAACTCCCATTCTAGTGTTAACGGTTCAGAAAGACCCTGAAACATCAGTCCAATTGCTCAACTGCGGCGCGGATGACTATTTGACCAAACCCTTTAACAGGGATGTACTCCAGGCACGCATTGCGGCTATTTTGCGGCGCAGCAAAGAATTACGCAAAGAGAATATCCTGAAAGTCAACGATTTAACCCTCAATGCTACCCGGCGACAAGTGTGGCGATCCGGCAGGCTTATTTCTCTGCGCCGCAAAGAATTTGATATCCTTGAGTACCTTATCACTAACCACGGCCATGCACTCACCCGGACGATGATACTCGATCACGTCTGGGAAGCAGGTACGGATAATTGGAATAATACGGTCGACGTCCACATAAAACATCTCCGTGACAAAGTTGACCGCCCATTTGACCGAGCGCTCATTAAAACTGCTTACGGCATCGGTTATTTGCTAGACGATACGCAATAATTCAAATAATTAAAGGAGCGACCATGCAAGAGACACTATTCGCTATTCTCACTAATCCACAATTCCGTACAACGACATCAGTCGAGGCGATTCTTGATCAAGAGTTCGTTTCGGGAGCATCCTGGTTCTCAAAACTCCCCGTCTTGCCTGTATCTACAAACGATTAGCCATCGCTGGTACATCTTTATGAGAAGCATACCCACGCAACAACCAATCCCTGTCTTCCGCGACCGGAAGCTAGTATGTAGGGTTGTACTTATTGGTACTTTTTTGGCGACGTTGGTTGTAGCGTTGCTATTACTGGTGAGCCTCAGCCTAAACCATGCCCAGGCCGGGGGCCGGCTGGCTGTTTGCGGCGTTGCCTTTTTGTATATCATCATCGCCCAATTATTGGCCAGAGCAAAGCATTACCGTGCCGTATCCTACTTGCTTGTCATTTTCTATACGGTACTCGCGACCGGAATAGTCTGGAGTTGGGGAATCAATACCCCTATTGGCCTGCTTACTTTTGGCCTCGTGATCGTACTGGCTGGCGTCGTCCTCACGGCCCGGCATGCCATATTCATAGCGCTTGCGACTATGGCGATACTTACGATCATACAAGCCACGATAAGCCTTGGGTGGCATACGCCAGACATAACAGGAACCGGCAGTCCTTCCAGCTTTGGAGATGTCTTTGCCTATTGTACGGTCTTTGACATGCTAGCTCTTATATCATGGCTGTATAATCGTGAGATAGAGCGCCTGCTAGATCATGCCGGACGAGCAGAGATGGCCCTGCGCAAGCAAAAATCCACCCTCAAAACACAAGTCAAAAAGCGAACCGCGGAATTACGGCAGCTTCAGCTAGAAGAAATGCAACATATGTATCACTTTGCCGAACTTGGGCAGCTCGGCGTCACGCTTTTACATGATCTAGCCGGCCACCTTACCGCTTTGACCCTGGAAATTGAAGGCATCCAGAGCAAGGCGCACGCCAAAACTATCGAACGAGCACAGCAAATCATCCAGTACCTTGGGGACATCGTTACCAATACCCGAAACCGTTTACAGGGTGAAAGCCAAGAACAAACGTTTAATATTGTGCGTAAAATAAGCGAGGTGGTTGATTATTTGCGGTACAAAGCGAGCGAAGCGCAGGTAGTAATCGACTGGCAGCCAACGTCCCGTTCCTGGGAATACACCGGAGATCCGCATAGTCTTTGCCAGGTTGTTGCCATTATTGCCAACAACGCCATTGACGCCTATCCACCAGCCGGCAATCCATTAAGCAACCCGAAAAACCGGCGCGTTACCATCGCACTTCAGCAAGAGGGCGATCACCTTGCGTTGCATATTAGCGACTACGGCAAAGGAATTAGCAAAAGCGAGCGGAAAAGGTTGTTCAAACCAACACATAGCACCAAAAAATCAGGCCTAGGACTGGGCCTCTATATCGCCAAGCAAATCACAGAGATGGAATTTTCAGGGACGATCAGTCTCAATCCATCGAATAGTAATACAGAATTCATTATTAGCTTACCGCTTACCAGGCATGGATAATCGTTCTATACAGACAGCACTTACGCAAGCAATCCGAGCCCTCAACAGTATATCCGAAGACGAAATTCGCGAGCTTCCGCTGCTCGACCATTCTCTTATACTTGGCACGTTGCCAGACATGGCACCCCTGGCGAATGTACGCAAGCAGCTGGCCGGGCGCTTGCGCCGGCGGCTTGACGCGGCCCCAATGGAAACAAGTAACATATACGAACTTTTTTTGATGCTCGTAGCCCTATGGAAATACAACCCTGAGTATATTTCCAGCGAGCAATTCGCTAGCGCGATCGAACGTCTCATAAAAGCCGAGGCCTCTGTTGGCGGTCCGTATTATTCCGGCGATACCATTTCAATTGAAGCGAACATACTAATTGCTATCTTTATGCGGCATGCCGTCCGGCCGTTGCCTAATCTTGAAACCTTTCTAGACAAAATCATCGCCTTGGAACATTTCGAGGATACAAGATTTACCAGCCCTATTTTAGTGTATCTCTTGGCAGAAGCAGTGAACGGCAAAAAACTCGGCCACTACATTGCACATCAGTGGCAACAAGGCCGCTGGCAAACAGCCGAGCGGCAGGCCGTAGCGTTGAGCATTCTTAGAAATGACACGCCAGCTTCTGAAATAAATCAGGCACTACTGCATATTTGCCAACAGCAAAAAAACAACGGATTTTGGCAAGGAGAATCACTTATTCGCACCGCAGGCGGGCAATCCAGCGCACATATTGCCTCGACCGCGCTGGTTGTAAAAGTACTGAACGACTGTTTGCCCAGCTCCACCAAATCTCCTGTTTCTGGTTGGCAAAAAAAGCGGCGATCTGTCAATAAAGCAGCCAAAAAACTCTATGACAACTACACCGAACCGCTGCGTTCTTCTGCGCAAACTATCATCGACCAGGTATGCGCAGCCGACAAAAACTTTGAAGTTACCCTTCTGCCGTGTCTGTTTGCCAATGCACTAAAAGACCCTGTAGCACTTTCTGATCAACAATACACCGCCCTGTGCCTCGCCAGCGTATATGCCTGGACCGCCTACACAATCTATGACGACTTCTTGGACTCCGAAGGCACTCCGGTAAGATTACCGGTCGCCAATAGTCTCTTGCGTCTCTCGCTGGACTATTTCGGCCGGGTTTTGCCGGCGCAGCCTCGCTTTCAGCAATATGTCGCAGCTGCGTTCAACGAAATGGACGAAGCTAACGCCTGGGAATTACGCCACTGTCGCATTACGGTCCAAAACGGCCAATTTCATATTTCCCGGCTACCAAGGTATGGCAAGCGCGCTCAATTGGCGGCACGTTCATGCGCCTATACGGTGATACCACGGGCAATTTTATTACAACACCCTCGGGCCAATCTTCGGGCAATGCGTCACATCGAAGCCGGTTTTCGTAACTATCTCATCGTTCGGCAGCTTGCCGACGACATGGAGGATTGGCAGGCTGACATCAAAGCCGGGCGGACAAGTTACGTAGTGGCAACCATCTTGCGCGAGATGCGGATCAAGCCTAATGTGTACCGGCAAAGCGAGCTACTCGGCGCCATGCAAAAGCAATTCAGGCAAACCACGATGTCACATATCTGCCGATGCGCCCTACGGCATATCGAAAAAGCCAGACACCATTTTGCCGGCAGCCAGCTACTACGCAAAACCAATGCCATTTATGAGATGCTCGATACACTCGAGCTATCGCTCTATCAGTCTTTGGACACACAAGAAAAGGCCCAGGCCATACTTCGCACCATAGAACGACAGCCAAAGCAACCTAAGCACGAACCACACTAAAGCAACGATTAGCTTGGCACCAGGGCGCTATATTTTATCGGTAAATACCACAAGGCGCTGCAAATAGCTGTGATGAACTGGATCCCAACTCCCCGTACACGTAACAAGATTCAGATGTGACCCGCTACTACTGAAGAGATCTTTGGGGCTGTCATTTTGGTTATAGGTTTGGACTGCACGCACTACAAAAGAAGTAGTCTGATGCTTGTCATCAACAACCGATACAGCATCACCCGGCAGCAGCTTGCCGAGGCTACCAAATACGCCAGGCTGACCTTTTAGTCCGTCCAGATGGCCAACAATTACGGCGCTACCCGCATTCCCTGGCAATGGCCCGTATTTATACCAGCCTACATGCGCGATATCGCCGGGGGCAGCCATGTGGCCGTCGGCCCTAATTCCCATATATAAAATATGAGCATTAACCTTAATTTTTGGAATTTCGAGTTGATCCGGCAACCCGCGATTCGGCATCGCGCTAACCAAGTTTTGCATAGGCACTACTCCGCCCTTGGACATGTTAGCTGTTTCTTTTACCGGCGCAGCTTGCATGGTATGGCCGGTGCGCGCGCCAAAAACAAAAAAGGACAACAAAAGCAACGCTGCCAAAGCACTAGGAGCGCCAAACAACACCCACTTAGGTGTCACAATATGGCTTTTGGGAGCCGATGAACAGACCGATGAGGATAAACGCCTTGGCATTGGCTGGGCGGCTGCGCCTGTTGGCATTTGTTTATCACCTGAAACAGAAGCAATTTTCAAAGGCCGCCTGACATCACTCCACGTATAGGCCGGGTTTTTTGGGTGTATCGCTTGGGGAGTTATCGGCAGTAACAGTGAGTGTTCTTTTGCAGAACCATCAGCTTGCCACGCAACGACTTCGCTGCAATCTTCAGTCTTTTGCTGTGTAGTTGGCTGGTTTCTATGAGGAATAGCATGCGGACGATGATAGATGTGTACATGCCGCCTGATGATTTGTTTATCCTCTGGTATTAGACCTGCATTGAGTCGTGGGCGCTGCGTCATGTGCCGTCATCGCTACTTTTGTCTTGATCCCAGGAAATGTACACTTTTTTGTATCACATACAGCGCTGCTGAAACGATCACGCCAACAATAGCGAGCGTAACCCACGGTGCACGCTTAGCCTGGGGAGCAAGACCGGTGTTAGGCAAGCCAGGAGTAGTAGTACCTGCCGCACCCCCTCCCGGTGTAGGATTCGGATTAGATGTGGCCGTACAGGCCGGGACCGTGTTAAGGGTATCCGTAGCCGTAGAAACCGTTCCGCCAAATGCCAAGGCTCTACCCGTCCACGTTACCGTACTGCCGATGGTGATGCCCGATGCATCAATATCCGTTCCGGCAAACGTACTATTAGCTCCAAGCGTCGTTGCCGCTGCTGGCGTCCACCAAAGATCACATGCTGATGCGCCACCTGTTGCCGTAACACTTGAATTGGCTACCGTAGTAAGTGCGCCCGTCATTCTAAAAATATACGTCCCGCCGCCGTTAAGCGTAATGCCCGCCGTACCCACCGAAGCTGCGCCCGTAATACAATACACCCCGGGCGTATACACACCGACAGGGCCGTGCGTAGTATCGGTCGCCAAGTCGATTGCACCAGGTGCAAAATTAAAGGTACATGCTTGGCTATTCAAGGCTGTCAGGGCCGTACCTTGGTCAATTCCTGCCTGGTTATACGTGCCATCAGCGTTATGCGTAGAGCCAGTCACCGTGGGCGCTACCGCCGGGCCGGTTGTGTATCCAAGGTCGCCGTTAAGCGTAGTACCTGCGGCAGTATTGGTGTATGTACTAGAAAGAATCGTAAACGTATTAGCCACTCCAAGACCCGGAGACGTCGCCGCATAGCTGGTAGATGACGCCATGCATATAGTTAGTATTAAAATGCCGAACAATGAGCCAAACGCAACTACTCTAAGCTTCATACTTTTCACCTTTTTCAAAAGTTTACATCCCCTTAAACGCTTTGCTGTGATTTTAGTGTTACATTATTAGCTGGACATTAAACCACTTATGTTTGTTTGTACGCCCCCAAGCCATCAATGCTATGCTAAAAGTAATAGTTATAAGGGGGGTGGACAATGACTACATTCGATCGTAATTCGCGAGAAATTCGAGGCCGACGCGGCTGTATAACGGCACGATTTGTTGCCGCGTTTGTTATTGTTGCTACAGCCGCAACCGGTTGGTCGGTGTATCAAAGTCAGCACCAAGCAGCCGCCTTAACGATAAGCTGCACCGCATCGTCTCTTAACCTTTCGATTGGCCCAAGTCAGGGCACGGCCGGCACAATATACACAGATGCCGTTTTCACCAACCAAAGCAACCAGACTTGTGTGCTTAAAGGCTACCCAAAAGTAACGCTCGTCAATTCGCATAATACGGTTCTTGGCTCTGCGGCTGCGCACAACACAGCATTCCCCGCTCTTGCGGTTACCCTTGCACCAGGCGCCTCGGCACATGCGGCGATAGGCTTTCCTGACCCTGGCAACTTTGATCCCGGAGTCTGTTCGGCAGCATCAACAAACCTTATGGCAACACCACCAGCTCTTAGCACACATCTAGAAACACCACTTGTCCGTCAATACTGTCCAGGCTTTTCGGTCACTGCAATTCTGCCCGGCCTCTAAGCATACCGCCGCAGATACATTATTTTTTAATCACCTTACCTTAAAATTTGAATAGCTATTAAACTCAGATGAAAATACAGGGGGTAACAACATGCGCATTAATAATATGCTCAAGAAAATGTTCCGTTCACGACTTGACGTTAAGAGAGCCGTGCTTTTTATTGGCGCAACGCTGGTCGCCACAACATCGTTGTCCTCGGTTGGCCTAGCCCACGCCTCATCTATTAGCTCCTCCTATACTAAAACTACTCTCGTATCAGATCTTCCCGGCGTCGCGCCTGTCCTTGATGCAAAGTTAGTCAATCCGTGGGGACTATCTAGCAGCCCGACAGGTCCATGGTGGATTTCCGACAATGGGTCGGGAAGTTCGTCGGTCTACACCGGCAGTGGAACTTCGGTGCTGCCAGCTGTGTCAATCCCCTCGCCAACCGGCGTAGCAAATGGGGGCACCCCGACTGGCAATATCTTCAACTCGGCGGCAGGGTCGCAACCAACATCATTTGTCATAAGAAAAGGGCTAATGGCCGGACCCAGCAACTTTATGTTCGCGACCGAAGACGGAACCATCTTGGGCTGGAACAGAAGCGTTGATAGTGCAAGTGCGATTATTGCCGTCAATCGTTCGGCCGCAACCGACAGCAATAACGACACTGGCGCAGTCTATAAGGGGCTGGCTGCGGGCTCCTTTAATAGTGAGCAGTACATTTACGCTACAAATTTCCGGTTCGGAACAATCGAAATGTTTGATAAGCATTTTCAGCTCGTTAAATCCTTCACCGATTCTCAGCTTGCCCGGACATGCCCATTACCTGGCCAGTGTTATTCGCCGTTCGGTATACAGAACATTAAGGGCAATCTGTACGTAAGCTTTGCGCTACAGGACGCGCAGAAGCATGACGACCAAAAAGGTTCGGGACATGGATTCGTCGATGTCTTCGACACCAATGGCCACTACCTAAGGAGGCTAATTTCACACGGTAACCTAAACTCTCCGTGGGGACTGGCTTTGGCGCCGAACGGCTTTGGCCGTGCAAGCGATCATTTGCTTGTAGGCAATTTCGGCGACGGCCATATTAACGTCTACGACATTTACACTGGCGGGTTTGACGGTAGGCTAAAAGACGCAAGTGGCGGGTCAATTCAAGCTGATGGCCTCTGGGGATTGGCCTTTGGCAACAACGGACTAGCCGGCATGAATAATGAGCTGTTCTTCACTGCTGGCATCAGGGATGAAGCTCACGGTGTATTTGGAAAGATCACAAAAAACTAAGTACTCTGTGATTCTACGCGACCCTTTCAGCCCTATCAAGTGACTCCAAAGGCAAATGGTCTAATACGTCTGGTTCCGGATGGAGGCAAACCTCAGCCACGCGCCGCCGAAGTTCCTTCGTCCCTTTTCGTACCAGATGGTTTACGTATGGCGTTTAGTTAAGAGCTAGGTAAGAGACTGAGCGGCAGATTAAAATAACTGATCGCAAAGAACCTCAGAAGTCGAAATAAAAGATATGCCTATCCGACTTCGTCTGCAATAATAAGCATATGCATATACCTCACCCTAAAATAAAGCACGTCGTATCTTCAATCAAAAAACAGCCCCTACGGTTTTTTGCCGTTACGACGCTAGCCGCAATAGCTGCAACGGTATGGATGTTCTATGGCATGGCGCCTGCTTTCGCCCTAGGAGGCATACGCGGGTACTCGGCGCAAGCGGCTACGCAGAGGTGTACATTACAGCCAAGAGTGGCGGACAGCTGTCAAAGTAACAATCCCCAAGTTACGCTCGATGTCTATAACCCCTTCGACTCCTCTTCGTGCGATTTCCAGTATTTAATCAACTGGGGCGACGGCGGCCAGATTCAAAACACGTATCTGTTTGGCGGTCCGGTTGGCGTGTATTATTTGACTACGCACACCTACGCAACGGCTGGTACGTATCATATCTCGGTGCATAGAAGAAGTATAGCCGGTCCATGCGCATTCGAGACATACAACTACTTTCAATTTACATTAATGCCATCCACGAGAGTGACGAGCCCAGTTCAGGGTAACGTAATCGCTCTAACCGACCCGGTATACCTTACGCCGCAGCCAACGGCCAGCCAGCGCACGCCGGCCAATCGTAGTCTGAAAGTAAAAGGCACTACCGATTGTGGCTGTGACATCACCGTCAACGGCGTAAGTGCAAACGTTAGCGGCCAAGACTGGAGTGTTCTCCTTCCAAACGTGCAACCGGGCAGGCTGCAAATCGACATCCATAGTAGCACGGGGCAAAATAGTTCAATCAGCATCACATTGATTGATGTGAATGTGGCCAATCCCGGAGAGAACCAGGTAATACCGTTAAGCGCAACACCGGCAATGCCCGACCTCGCTGCCAATGTACGAATTGACGGACTTCCGGGGATTCCCGCAAATGCCGATTTTAGCTGGAATCTCGAGGCAATTAATCGCTGGGTTTCGAGGCCCAATCGCTGGCAAGACGACACTAGCGTGATTGCCGTTGGAACCACTTTTGGATCTTCTGCGTGGCACCCGACCTACACGCGCCTTCTGGGCGGATGGGGCAGACTTACCGTAACAGCAAATCTGCCTGGAGTAGTTGACAATCCGGTTGCCTCTGAGCCGCGGTGGATCGATCTTCCGGGCACTAATCCAGGTCCGGTAGTTGTAAAGTCATTCATTCAAACACACGCAGGCAGCGACGCTAACGCCGTCACACACATTGCTTGTACAGAAAGTGCCGGCACGTACAATCAGTTCCGGCCGACCGCGCAGCCACTATCTATACGGTACTTAGGCCAAACGATTGCCATCGACGCTGCTTCAACGCTCATCCCGGCAGACTGGCTACCTAATCCGGCACCGCTCAGGCCACTTTTTGGGTATCCGTCAGGAATCGGTATCATGCAGCTAGACCCCGCGTCATTCCCCAATCAGCAGTGGGACTGGCAACAAAATATCTTCGGCGGCATTAACCTTTACCGCGAAAAAAAGCGAATTGCCTCCAACTGGCCCGTTCACGAATTTGAACGCGTGGCCGCAGAACGCGCTCATGATATCCATCGCGTTAACTCCGCCCGCCTAGCCCACCATCTGCCACCGATCTCAATGCCACCAGCCGATGTTCCTAACTACACAGCGGATCAGCTACAACGGGATACAATTCGCGGTTATAACGGCTATGGGAGCGGCTCGCGCTACCACGAATACACCTATAACTCCGGCTATGTCATTTCTCCAGACCACCTAACTTTAACTGTTTCCAACCCTGGATGGGTTACTACTCCGGGCCTAACCAACCCTGGCTACGTCGATAACGTATTAGGGTGCAATAGCTAAAGCTGGCGACGGCTCATAAGAAAATGATGAAAACTACTTAGACTTGCTCGGTGTCCGATAAATTAAACCGCTGTAAAATATCATAGTCAACCATGTACAGAATCTTTTCGCGCACTATGCGAAACTCATCAACAAGCATATCCATTTCTACCGTTTTAGTACTCAAGAAGTCTTTTATTTCATCCAAATCAACAGATTGATGAAATTTGCATATGGTAGTGTGGATGATTTCTGGCGTAGACTTTGTGCCTGCGGGAAGCTCAACACGTTCATTAAACTGGTTGCGCAATTGCTTATAGATGCCGTTATCTTGCGCCTTTAAGATTATAGCCGCCGGAAACGCTTCAACGGTATCAAAATGCAGCTTGATTGGCTTCTGCTCCGATACAATTGCCTTGAATGCATCAGTATATATAGCCGGCACGTCTGAAGGCGCATCTAGTGTTCTATCCGACTCATAGATCGGCGATAAGGCATTAAATGAGATATGGAGTGATTCTCGCGGTACGCTCCAAATCGCATCAGAAAAACGATCTACCAGCGAAGCTTGAAACTCGGCAATAAGCTGGGCCGCCTCATCCGAGACAGGCGAGACTATATAATAGGCAATCACGTCTTGGGCTGTATTTGCGGGGGTGGTCAGGGTTTCCATAGATATATTATAGTATGGTATCCCGGACTGGTCGTCAAATCTCCTCACCATTCTCTTCGCAACCCGGTGCAGGCGAAGTATGCTAGACGATGAGCTTTACTGGCAGAGATGCATCATATTTCTTTGCAAGTTTCTTGTCGATCGTAACAAATGCAGTGCATGCTTCGCGTCGTGCGGCAGCCACTTGCAGTGCGTCTTCGAAATCTACGCCTTCGTAATGGGTAAACGCCCAATCCGCATCTTCGGCTGTGACTGAAATAATCTTATAGGAGTGCAACAATGGCTCTACTAGAGACACATCTACTCTGTGACTTTCTAGCAAGTAAAACACATTACTCAGTGTGAGCGTGGAGATTGCAATTTCTTCGTCTTGATTCTGTTTTAGATAATCAAGCACGGCTAGCAATTTGCTGCGCTTTTCTAAAATCTCAACAACGATGTTCGTGTCAACAACAATCATCTCGCCTACTAGTATTTCTTCTGTAGATGTTCACGCTTCGCTTTTTTGATAGCCTCCACGGTGTCAAGCCCTTTATCGACTAGTTCCAGCGGAGACATGCCCTCTATTATGCGCAGCAGATTTTGCACATCGCCAGCACCCGTCGTCTTGTCGCTTGGAGACTGCACTGCTCGAACGATAGTCTTACGATGTTCGGTAATATCCACCTCATAGCCACTTTTAAGAAGACGAATATACTCGCGGGGGTCAGTACGAAGCTGCTTAAGTGTGATAATTGCGTTCATGTTTATTATTGTAGGGAGGTCGACCTAGAAAGTCAACTAATTGTATAACTTATTATTAGGAGGCTCGCGGGAACCTTTGGCGGAATGTTTTGGGATGGGTTGGAACGATTGGATGCACAACTGGAGGAGCTAGGTATTGGCGATGAGAGGTCAGCTACGGATCAGCATTACATGTCTCGGCGCGGCAAGAATTACTAGTCATGCTTTTGCAACCGCAATAAAGTGAGGCCGACTTCATGGCGGCCTGGCGTTCCGGATTCGATGAAGTAAGCAGGTTGGCGGATATGCGGTGAGTTACGGCGAGAAAACGCTTAATGTAGCATAATCTAAGCTGCCTTCTGATCGTCGGTACTGTATAATACACCTCTTGACTATGGAGCAGACCCTTTGGCATGACGAATATATACCGCACGAAGAAGCACGTCTTCCACTGCCGCTAGGCTGGACGGCAGTTCGAGCCGCCAATGTACACTCAAAAGCAGTTATAGAAGATGACTCTGCGGCGGCACACTCAAGCATGGCCGCACTAACAGCTGCACTGAAAGTCACGAGGACAAAAATAGATACATGGAGCGCAGCCGAACCGGGCAGCGAGGAAGCTTTGCAGGCAGAGGCAATCGTTGATAACTTTGCCATGTACGATGCGCACCAGCTTCCGGTACTACTGGCACAGAAAAATCAGCGCAACAGTCTTGGTGGTATGATACCAGATACACGCAACAACACGTCCGGAGATCTATATGTCGAAAGGCGGCCATACGAGCTCTTCAATTGGCTCAAAGACCTTAACGATAATCGCTTGCTCAATTTTTTGCAGTGGAATTATGACCGTACACGACTAGCCAGCGAAACCTTAACAGCTCACCGACCAAACTTTGAAAATACCATACACTTCCACTTTAGCAAACTTGCCCTCGAAGGCGTCATACCCGATCATGCCGAACAGGCGCTTAAAAAAGGGTTCGCCAATACGAAGCATTTACTAGCTATTGATGCGTTTGAAGCAGGCATATATGGTGCAGTAGGACTGCACTACGGCACCATATCGTCGATCGGTCTACACAAAGAATTTGACCATCAAAACATGGACGAAAACTTGCCAAAGATTCGTAAAGTTCTGGCACATGAATTTCTGCACGCAATTGGCGCCGCTAATGCGATGGACATAACGTACTTACTGAGCGAAACCGAAGCGCCCCAAACCTGGGCGAATGAGGCAACCGTAGAGCATCTTGTGCAGGCGGCATATTTCGGAGATCCGTTTACAGTAGAGCCGAACGCACGATCGCGTGACCTCGGTTCGTACTCTGTAAATCGGCTATTACTCCATCTAGTAATGACTTGCGGAGACATTCCTATACCACTAAGAGCCGTTACTGACGCTTACTTTGAGCCGATAACCGGCGACAAACGCTATCGTCGTCATCTGGACGGTCTTTTGCGACAAAGTTATAGCAATGTTCTGCCCGAACTACCGCCCGATAAAAATATATTTGAAGCAATTGCCGTCGAGCATAACTCCGCGTCGCGTGCCGAAAAATTGAATGTTCTTGATAACTGGATCTATCGCATCAGTGGTGACTCCACTATGCTAAATAGTGAAATGCCGTCGAGCAAATCCGACATTATCCTAGTGAGAGAAGTCGTCACAGAAGCCGACTGAAACCTACGGCAAAAAAAGTTTTTGGGCCGAGTTGAAGAAACTGGCAATACACTTGGAAGAGTTAGACATAAGCAGCAGATTACGCTGTTTATCTTAGCTGATCCTTAACATCTCTGCGTATTACAAATGGAGGGTTAATCGGAGTATTGCCCCTAGCCATCTCATCGATTTCTGCTATAAGCCTCAGTGCTTTGCCCGATCTACCACTTAAAGTATTGCTGAACTCCCTTCCGATACGGCCAAGGAGGGACGGCTTAGGCCCTGTAACATGAACTGGTTTTTGAGCTAACAATAAACCGGTGGCGTAGGCCCGTGCCAATGAAGCCTCGTCATCCCAAGAGGCAACGCTAATCTCGGTCAAGGCTGGAGCGCCCAATGTATGCGCCATCTCAATAAGTCTCGTGCGTTCTGAGGTCCGGGGACGATCATCTCGTAAATCCGATGCCCAAAAATACCGTTCCGACAATGGCGATCCGGCATCACTTGGTGCACGCGTGTCCCAAGTTCCTATGAGTGACCGCGCGTTACTAGCATCACGGACGACAATAAGCTGCGGCGGCAAATGCCCGGACACATTGGCCGCAATACTGCCCACGTGCGAAGCTATAAACGTCATAGCTTCTATATCAGCTTCGATACTAGCTACGTGCGCCCGCTCGGCCGAATTATAGGCTGCGCCCGTTAACACCATGGCAACTTTAGGATCTTGACGATCTGGTACCCTATTTTGTATATATGGTATTTCGTTCATTGTATAACTCCCGCTAGTTTTATACTATCCATGGCCACGTTTAACAAGCTCATTAATCCACTGTTGTATGGCATCGAACGCATTTGCTAACGCGTTGAGACTGCTAGCACCGGGGCCGGGAATATCCCAATGTATATATTTTTTGTGGCTGCTCAGCCAAGTGGAAGTAACTGCGAAATCTGCCGTGGAGGAGTTGGTGCAGTTGAATATCCAACGTTTCATCAAAAAATTATAGTAGTGTTTGGTAGCTCAGCTTTAAGGTTATTAATGGTGGCTTGGCTCAGCGGATTGCCTGTTAGGTTAAAGACTTTGAGGTTGTTTTTTAAATTTGCTAATTCATTCGGCAGACCAGTAATTTGGTTATAGCTGTAGTTTAATGTTTGGAGTTTATTAAGCTGACCGATTTCTGCTGGCATACCAGTCATATTGTTATAGCTTACATCTAGAGTAACTAATGGCATCATACGCACTTCGGCTATTAAAGAGTTGTCGAGAAGATTGTGGTCGATTTTTAACACTTGTAAGTCTGTCATTCTGCCCATTTGACTTGGCAAAGTCTTAATACTATTGTTTGAAAGTATCAATGTGGTTGCCGCCGACTGATTATATATATCAGGTCCAACGCTATGCAATCCTCTATTGCTGTAGTCCAGAACATCGGCAGTAGAATGCGGTTGTAAGCCTGATTGTCCCGAAGATGAAGTACTGTCAGAAGTTGCATTGTTTGATTTTATTTTGCCATAAATCAACCACCCACCAAGCGCAAGGACTACGACAACCAATATGAGTACGATTATTTTTTTCAAAATGATGGCTCCGTATTTGTAACCCTTATTATACTCTTGCATTACTAGTAAGATGCTAATCTTTGCTTTACAGATGGCTATGTGGGGATAACAAAAAAGAAAATGATAAAATAGAGGCCATTGTTAAACACTAGTTCAACGGATCCACCCTCCATGAATCCGGTCTGTAGAATGAACTAATCATTGGGAGGCCTGTGTCTCAATGATTCCGTCTTTGTCTCGAAAATAAGCTTAGCGTACTCATTTAAGACCACCCGGATGCCACGAGAAGTTGTTGTCCAGCCTTCTCTCGTAAGATCGTATGACATGAGGTCAGAAGCAATCGGTATAGTCTCGATATTCCACGGCGTAAATCTATACCAATCCATCATGCAGCGTCGGAGCACGAAAGGAGACGCAACTATAAGTAACCTGGTGGGTTGAAATTCGATTCTTTCAAATAAATCAAGTGTGCGCTTTACGTTGTCCGGTATTGTTATGGCTTTAGATTCTAGTATTAAAGCAGAGCTTGGAACTCCTTCCTGGATAGCCACCTTTGCCATTCGCTCCGCTTCGCTTTGCGCGTGGGTTGCATAAACAGGCCCCTGTCCGCTTATAACGATTTTATCTGAAAAGTTGGCCTTGTATAATTCAACCGCTTTTTTTATTCTTATATCGCTTGGTGAGCCAAATACAAATACAGCGTCGGCTTGATTAGGTACGCTCTCTATAACAAGCGAATCGTACACCGCCGTGGATAAAGTGTCGCTCTGATTAAGCAAGACTGATTCAAGCTCGTCAAAACACGCTCGTAACTGCCTATCTAACTCCGTAAGACCTACCTGTTCATACGTATCCACCCAGTTGCATTCAACGCTGTTCTTAAAACACAATTTCTTGAGAGGTGTGAATATATCAGGATGAAGCCGGAGATAATCATTGTGAATAGAAGCCCTCTGAGATTCTTTGGCAAGAATTTCCCATAGTTCGCTCTCTGACGGTAGTTCAGTATTGCTTGTTCTTGGCACAACTTTTTAATAATAGCCTAAAGGGAATTGAACACCAATATGGATTGAGGCTAGAAACACTGGGTGTATTTTGTGGCAAAAAGGAGGTCTTCATGATATATTTTTTAACTATGTCCCTTGTGAACGTCTCTCGGAAGCTGCGCCAGTTTGACCACTACCAATTACGCGAACACATTCCTGAAATCAATAGACTTGGGGATTTGAGCATTAAATGGCTGCCGTTAGGTCACACTGGGTGCAGGATTATCGAACGGCATCACTATCTGAAAACAATACAAAAACAAGTTGGCGAACTTGCTAATAGGGATACTGTTGTGGTCGCCGACGAGCTTAACCAAGGCATACTAAACTGCCCACCCCACAATGAGCGTCTAACCGTGCCTATCTGTAACGTGGATTTTATGGGTGACACCAAGTTCCGTAAAATCGCCTTCATCTTATCTTCCGACCAAAAGTTAATGAGTGAAAGAGAACGCATAACGTCAGCACTGGATCGTCAAAACGGCATTAATGGTTGGTGGGGCGACGACTTCAGGCCGCACGTGCCCTTGGCGACCATACCAGAAAACCTCATTGAACCGAGTATTTTGGACGCTTTTTGGGAGTTTGCCCCTGAGGAGTTAGTGTTTGAGCGCGCAATCGCCGTGTCTTCGTAGATAGCAATTCCTTGTCATATATAGCCTCGCCATACGGCAGCGTTTTTTCAAAACACCATTTGTCTGCAAATACGCCGCCATATCAGCATATTATTCGGGCTTCAGATACCGCTCACCAATATATGCCGATACTTGGTCGCTTCTGGATAGTTCCAGCTAGAAGAGTTAGACGTTAAGGGTATAAGCTTGGATCAGATCATCGTCATAAAGGGGTGGGCTCCGACAGACCGCGTATCTGGTATGCCACCCTTCGATAACCCTCAAAACCCTGCCCTAGTATTCTGCTTGCCTCGCTCAAACCTTCAATTGAGGTAAGATCAAACATGTGCGCTACCCTAGTAATAACGTCGAAGGCCGACTCGCCCGGTTGCGGAATTTCGCCTTTTTGTCGGTAGTGCAACTCTGCAGTTGCCGCGGTCTTTCCAAGCAGTACCGCAAACTCTGGATGAACAGCTCGTATTTTTTCGTATCCTTCATCTCCAAATTGTGTCTTAAGTTGGTGGGTCCAATCGCCAGCGTACTGCGGCCACTTTCTACCCATATCCTGGTACGTTGAAAACCTCTCCTGCTCTTTACCGGCTGCCGTTCGTACAAGATGATAGGCTGCGTGCCTGCCTTGTAATCCCCACGCCTCGTGCCTATTAAGCAATTCGTTTAACTCCTCTACCGCTAAATGTGTATCAGGATTAAATGCCGTTGTTTGGTAATCAGGAGTCTGAAGAACTTGTAAAAGTCTAGCGCCAATTTGCTCTTTGTCATCCGAAGGAAAAACGGTAGTCCAGGGAATTGCCGCTTCACCCGAATCCGCACCTTTCAAAACCGCCGTTGCAACTTCGATGGCTGTCTCTCGAGGAAATTGCGAGAAGACAGGTTTAGCCTCTTCCGCGATAGGAATTAACCAATCATTTGAATAATAGCGTGATGCTCCGCTTTCTTGACTCATGCCTTATTATTTAGCATAAAAAGCCCGCGGGTCAAAATCACCGCCCCGGATCGCCATCTCTCCCGGCAGGGAATCGAACTCGGTAACACGGATAACGTACAAAAACAAAATCCCCTTAGGCGTATGCCTGCGGGGATTTTACATCCGTTAGAGTTTCGTAAAACGGCTAAATTTCAATTTGGTGAACCTAACGACTACTCAGGTCGAAACCTTCTTTGGTGAGTTGGAATATATTGAGCGAAGGCTGAAAGCTCTCGAAGTACGATGTTAGTATACAAAGGTATACACTAGTTTACATATGTATTATACTGCACTTAGGAGGACGATCCATGTCAACAACTCAAGCAATCAAGTTAGATGATGAAACAAACGAACGTCTCAAAGCGCTCGCACGGCAACGCGATAGATCAGCGCATTGGCTAATGCGAGAGGCATTACAGCGATACCTAGCCGAGGAAGAACGCTACGAACAGGAAAAGACAGAGGACCTGGCTGAATACGAGGACTACCTACTGACCGGTAAGGCCGTAGACAATGAAACTGTAACATCTTGGCTTAACGAACTTGCAAATGGCAAGAAAACGGCATGGCCAAAACAAAAGTAGTCTGGCGTGAACGCGCACTTCAGGATATCGATCGTCTTTACGACTTCTTATATAAAAAGAGTGAGGAAGCAGCCGCAAAAGCAGCTCAGGTAGTCTTACGAGGCAGCTCACTGCTTGAAGAGTCGCCACGGCTCGGGCGGCCAATGGCAGACGGCACAGGGCGGCGTGAATTGTTCATTCCGTTTGGAGCAAGGTTTTATGTGCTTCGCTATTTCTTAACAGGTGAAACTGTTGTTATTGTCCGTGTCTGGCATGACGCGAGGATAGAAAAGAAGATTAGATTTACGTGACAGCTCACTCAGATAATACAAAATCCCCCTAGATCATTAACACTTAAGCATCAATGATTCGTTAATATTGACCGAATAAGCACCAAATTAACGAATTATCGAGGTATCATGTGGATTCAGCCTGAAATATGAAAATAGTAAGATGCACCAAATGGAGCTAAGCTAGAAGTATGGAGAAGGCTTATCCATATATGGATGACTCACTTGGAAACGTGATTAGCAGCAGGTTTGAACAAGCATGCCAAGTCAATAACCTTAAGCTAGATGTCGTAGACCTCACACAATTACAAGCACCAGTAACTCCGCTGGTAGAATTTCATCGAGAAATGTACCCCAATCGGAGCAATATCGAAGACTGGATAGATAAATGTCGCCAGCATGTTGGGTCTAGAGCAATAGTACTTTACGATCGGGAAACACCAGAAAGACTAGCTGCATGCTGTTTACTCGAACCACCTACAGCCCAGGATGTAGGTGGTGAGGCTGAGAAGCTTATTTGTGATGCACAAGATAGGTTGGGTATTCCTGTGACAAATAGGATTTACTGCAATAGCCTAGCTGTAGCGCCTGGGCTTCGCGGATCGGGGATTGCGCCGGGCCTCACCTGGACTGCGCGGAATCATTTGCGACAACCACAGGGGGCCGTGTATCTTAGTCGCATTAGCCCAGAAAACTACGCTTCCATGCGTGCGGCGAAAAAGACAGGTCGAACTTCAACAGGCATATACGATTCCGAGACAAGGAAATACATTTGGTGGGGAGTTATCCCTTCGGCCAATTCATAAGCAGAATAGACTCCAGTGTGCACCGGAGTCTATTTTATAAAATGATGTAATAATTGCGATGGTGAACCTAACGACGACTCGGGTCTGGCGGCGGGCCGCATTAAGTAGGGTATTCGATGATTCACTCGTTTGCTTCGCATATTCGGTGAGCGTTATGATTTCCAAGCCCTTCAAGTATGTAATCCGCTTGTTTAACGATTCCATAAGCGATAGCGATAGTAGACTGTCTAACCGATCAGTTGACTTGTTATCCTGATACGCCTGAAAAGCCGGATAGTAATAGTTTTGAGAAAATTATGGACATAGTGTAGTTAATATGTCATAATATTAACATGCGTGTGTTACCTTTTTTGCGTGCCGAGCCCCTAATAAGAAGCTTCGATGAAGTCGCAGAAGGCGGGAATGTTACCCCCTACTCTGCAATTTTTCGTCCAGATGCACAGCTTCACGATGTACTAGGGCTTGCATTAAAAGCAACTACCTCAAAGATCTGTTTAGGGTCATTTCGGCCGGCTGCAGTTTTGGCGCCGAGATCGATTCAATCCTGGGAATTGTACAGTACAACAGCCCGCGACCTACTGCAGTGCTAGGAGTAGATGTAAACCCGCAAGCAGTCGAAGCTGCGAAGTCAGGTCAATACCAACTGCTAGCAGGATTAGCGACACATCACAGAGAGTACGAGAAGGCCGGTCTTGGAATGCGGCCCGCACTTTTCAGCCAGGACGTACCTTTTGCGTTTCAGAAGAGTGCCTGAAGTTAATCATCCGTTATCTTCAGCCTAATACTAGAGCCAACTTTAGTTCGGCAAGGAGTAACAAACATATGTGCAAACCTAAAGCGCCCTTGGCTTAGTAGTAAGTATGAGCTTGTTGTCACTCTAAGCTTGACAAATATTCTTCTAGAGCTTTAGGTGGCTGAGCATAGGAGCCCATCACTGCACGGTCAGTCGCACTAAACGGATTGAACTTACCTGAGAGCAGCCAGGTCATGCCGGCATCCACACAATCGTTTTGAGAGATCCAATCAAGCAGTCGCCACGTTGTTTCTGAGTTCGAGAAATAGGTAAGATCTCTCATGTGAACCGCACCGCGCGCATCGGTATGCATGCCTTGGCATATGCGACCCACTATGGCAAGTGACGCTTGCTCCGCTTGGGCCAGCTCTTCTTCTGTCAAATCACGTTCCTGCCCGCAAGCCATAGTTATGTGATGTTGTGCTTTGATGGAATCTACAACCTCGCTTAGGTTCAAGGTACTTCCCATGGCTTGCATGCCAAGGCCCACACTTACATAGAGAATCGTGCCTATGAATGGCTCGTACTCTCCCTCAAAGCACTGCTCTAGGGCGATACCGAATGATTCTTCAAAACCCATGTAGCTGGTCGTGCCAGTCCTGCCGAGCTGGAACCCTGCCGCCTCAGCATTAGCCGACCTACCGACGTGATTGAAAATCTCGTGCGCCAGAATTCCACGCAAGCACTGGGCGTCAAGAGATCGATGATTATTTGGCACTACCGCCAATCGCCGGGCAGAGAAGACAGTCATGGCAGACGTTTGGCGCTCAATCGGCTCGCAGCGCCAGCCTAATCGGGCAAGTAATGGATCGTTTTCAATGGCGTACGCACAGACGTCACGTATCTCGGCCGGTCCGTACTCTTCTTTATCGTCGGTGATATATTCTAGAGCGCCTTTATAGCGCTCGTGATTGCCAAACCATTGTCTGACGTCACGCAGCGTCTCGGGGCGCGGTCCGTCGTATAGTTCGACGTCGGGCCCATTTGCAATTACGCTTTCAAACATGGCAACTAATTGATCGCGCGCAGCAGCGGCCTGAGGTGCATTGTCGAGATTCACTGCAACCATTTGATCTCGTTTCCTGATGAGAGCGGTAGTAAAGAGTTCATCGCTGTAAAGATGCCCATACCGGTCACGCTCATGCACCATAATTCTTTCTGCAGAAGGTCGATTGGTTGTTTGCTGATAAACAGCCTCTCTCGTTAATGAGATTGCGCCGATACTGGCAGCTACCGTTTCGGTGAGCGCTGCACCTTCGGGCGTAGCATCGCTACAGCGGTCAAGCAGCCGCCACCAATCTTCTTCAGGCCAGCCGGCCAAGCGCCGCTGGTGTTCCTCGAGCTGCGTGAGCCGTAGGTGTATCGAGCCATCTCCAGCTCGCGTTGCACTGGTATCAAGCGTGCAAAGATCATCATCTCGCTCGCCCAACATTGCTAAACTTTCATAGAGACGGGACGATGAGAATGAATCGTTGTGGTTAATCATTCTATGACTATACCCTGCGTGATAGTTAATACATTGTAAGGTATTTCGGGTATGCAGTAATGCATATACGAAAGCCTGCGAGGTGCTTCTGCGAAATGTTTTTGGGATGGAATTGAGAGATTCAGCGATAATCTTGAGAAACTGGATATGGACAATACCTAAATAGCATAATTATCAGCAGCGAACTTGGCCTGGTCAATAAAAACCTTCTTGGCATTTCCTAGTGTGCCCAGCTCGTAAAAGGCGAGGATGGCAAGCTTATAGGTATTTACGTCGACCGCGCGGAGTGACAATGGAAATGAATCGTTAGCGTATAAAATCGCATTCGCTAAAATGCGCCCGGTTCGTTTGTTGCCGTCATTGAATGGCTGCAAGTAGCATACATAAGTAAAAGCGAGCAGTGCTTTCTCGTATACGTCCTTCTTGGAGTTTATAACATCACAAAGATGCCTAAGCTCATCCTCAATTTGGAACTTGTTATCGAGAGGCTTGTATGCACTTCCGGTGATACCGACTAGACGCTCACGCAAACCACTGTCAAACAATCCTTCTGCTAGTAATTTATGAAGCTCAATAACTGTTTGCATTTGCAAATTTCCCGCAAACTCATCCCTATGCTCTTCAGAGAAATCCAGAGCTTTTTTGTGGTTTATAACCATTGTCGTTTCTTCTTGGGTCTTACCCTTAGCGGGTATTCCCTCTTTCAGCAACGTTTCTGTTTCGAGCAATGAGTAAGTATTGCCCTCAAATTGTGATGACTTCCAAGATAATTCAATCGTTATACGTTCGCGTTCGCGCCGGATAATGTCTGCTGGTGCGGTTTTTAGTTTATTCCTGAACGTTTTGTCGAAGCCGTTCAATTTTTCTACTTCTTCTGGAGTAAAGAGCGGGGTTTTATCTAATATATCAAGCCTGTCAAAGTCGTAGCTCAACGCCTCCCTGCCTTCTTCAGCAAAAATCCTTTCCAATTGATTCTCAGACAGGGCGAGGTTGATTCTGCCCGCGCCAGTAACCGTATATGAAACCGCGCGCGCCTCGCCCGATCTACCAACAAGTCGCTGCTCGATAAGTTCATTGATGTCACGTTGCAAAGTGCGCTCCGTTACTTCCCTAAATTCAGGAAGCGCAACAAGTTGGGGCAGGGTATTGCTGCCGGCCATAAGTGAAACCATTATCCGTTGCTGGCGATTTGATATGCTCATGATTTTATTCTAACAAATCCCGACATTCTACACAAAGTATCCCGACATTTTGTCGGGATACTTTAGAGCTAGTCACGAATACGCCTACCATTCCGGCTATGGGGATAATGTGTGGGGATGTACTGCCTAGCTACAATGCTTCAGCGCTACCCTGGAGCATCGCCCGCATGTGATTATCGCTTAAGAAAACACCTGTTACTCTGTGCTATCTTCGCTTGCTCTGCTTTTTGTCCGTAAATCGCCTGTGGCGAATCGAACTCGATAACAGGGGTAGCGCGTAAAAGCAAAATCCCCTGGGCGCATGCCCGCGGAGATTTTATATCTGTTAGGATTTCGTAAAATAGCTAAATTTCTATTTGGTGACTCTAACGACTACTCAGGTCGAAACCCTCTTCGGTGAGTTGGAATATATTGAGGTACGGCTGAAAGCGCTGGGTATTTTGAACGATTAGGAGCGGACGGGGTTGCGGATACGTAAGTTCTCGATGTGTGCAAAGTCGTCTACGTTTGCCGTCCAAAGTTCATAATCATGTTCAAGGGCGGTTGCGGCTATAATAGCGTCGCCTAAACTCATACCTTTGGCTTGGCGTAGTTTTATGGCCTGTTCCACGACACCATCGGTGAGGGGTAAATCATATGATTCACTAAAAAGCGCCTCAAGTAATAGGAGTTCGTTTGCATGAATGCGCGAAAAACCCAGGCATTCGATCTTTGTAATGCTTGCGTGGGAAATATCTTTGCCCATTACAGTCTTTCGGTCAAGCATGCCGCTTGCAAGGTAAATAAAGATATTTGAATCAAGAAGGATCATACTTCAAGCCTAGCCCCTACTGGGCAAGGAACGATCCTTACGGATTTCACGTTGCCATGCTACGGGGTCTTTAATATCTTTGTAGGCACCGGCCTCCTGTAATTGGCGGAGAACTTCTTGGATTCTGCCACGATTTTGTTTTGGCTCAGGTATCGGCAGTGCAATAACCGCCTTCTGTCCAGACTCAAGCTGAGCGTCTTCAACGTACTTTTTAGGTACGCGCAGCGCGTACGAATTCCCAGTTTTAATAACGGTTGCTGTGTACTTGTTCATATATACAATTGTATATACATATTATTGATTGTCAATAGGCTACTCGCTTTGTTTGGCGAACCATGAATGGTCTATTGATTTCGACATTGATTTGTTGCTTTGCCATTCATCCCCGTTACCTTATCGCATTCTATTTACTGAGCTTATCAAAAAAGACACAGCATTGTCATGTCTTTTTACCACATACTATTCATGCAGGATAATCTGGAGCGGGCTTAGCATTCTTGCTTTAATACTAACGCGTAGATAGTCCTGTGCGCTTAAAAGCCACACACAACTAACATAGGTAATCCAGCTAGATGCAGCAAGAGAAAAGCCTCTCTCCCATATTTAAATCCGAACTACCGACCGAGATAGCCGAATCCCTAGAACGGCGTATTATTTCTATGGACATACTGGGCGAACTCTCAGAACCGACAGATGAATCGTTAATTGCAGTCCACGTAACTGGTGATACTTTATTATCAGATCCTGACGGAGAGAAAGTAGCAAGCTTAAAATGCGGGATCTTGGTCTGCAACGGCTTGTTGTTGGCCCGAGGCTGGATAACACCCTCTCAACTACAAGATTATAGTACCGGCGGCGGCTTTTCTCCCAGCCATTTTAAACGACGAATGGATGAGACCAGGGGTGCGCTTACGCAGATCACAGGCCTCCTAGAACCCATAATGCGTGCGGGTCATGGCCCCACAATACGGTATCGCCTCCACCCGAGTCTTGCTTTCTTAGACAAACGATCAAACAAAAATACCGAAATTTGGAGAAATAAAGTACAGGCTCGCGTCCCGAGTCTCGAGGACTTTCAGCCTGGAGCGCTAGAATTTGCAGATTCAACCAGCAGATGCATAACCTTCTCTTCCATGCTAAGCAAATACACCAACCACCCCGTTGTAGCGTCCGCTCTTACTTCGTGGATGCGCGAAGGTAATATCTCGAGAGAACTCTCCCCACAAGACCTACATCAACTTTTTGTTACAATTGACAAAGGACTAGTCGCGCACCTTCATAAAACACCGGGAGCTTCTGATCTATCCGTAATCCAGGATGCCATTGCTGCCTATTACAAAATACATGCTACAGTGTTGCCCTTTATAGACAGACTGGCAAAATACTTTGGACGGACATACCCCGACCTTAGATCGGATTTCTTCCAGGCTGCCGCCACCGAAAACATACGCTTTATACAAGAATTTGAAGGCGGTCGGTCACCCGAAGAATGTGAGCATTTTTACAAGAGTATCCAAAAATTGTCTAGAGGTACCATGCTCGTGGGGATTGCGAATACCCTGCGCCACCAAAGAGGCCTTACGCGTGATCAATATGACAAAACACAAGCTATACAGACGGCACAAAAACAGTTGCAAGATGAGCTAAAACGCTCCCCCACCCTAAGTGAAATAGTAAATAAACTCGATAATGCAATTAGTCCAACCGAGGCGCAAGCTCTGGTTCACGCGGATACAAATCGTATCTTGAGCCTTGATGCTGGATTCGAACTTGCTAAAATCTTGCCGGCCGACAACGCGGAAGCTGATTTTGACCTGCAACTTGACCTATGGATGATAGAAGAAGAAGCACAGCGTGTTTTTGACGACCGCTCCCCCTTAGATGACTTAGAAAAGATAGTACTTAGCCTGTACTTTGAGCTTTTTTCAAGCCATTTGCGCGGAATGGAGTATCGGCATAGACCAAATAAAGCTGTCACGAGCAAGCCACCCACCCACGTCTTCATATATCCGTTTACGGCAGAAGATTTCAGAAATATATTACGATCGGCATCACCCGAAAACGTGGATAATATACAACAGAAAAACATTGGGCATATTATTGGGGCTACACAGTCAGGAGTCAGCGCCATACTATCAAGAGCCCTTAAAAAATCTAAGACGCTGTACGTTAACAATGAGGAATTGGCCGAAATTGTTGGATAATCTCAACGAAGGATACTCATCGCCAAGTGGCAATATGATATCAAACGCTCGAAAAGCATCAAACTCAATCTTATAGGGGTGATACAAAAAAGAAAAGTCCGACAAAATAAATCATCGAACTTTTTATATCTGTTATCAAATTTTGGTGAGCCTAACAAGGATGAAGTGGCACACCTTATACCCTGATATCGTTAATTTACACCTTAGACTTAATGAACTTGGTTGTATCGTCTACAACGGAGAGGTGGTAATACTCGACAAGGACGATGAGGGTGAAAAGCATGTTTAGGCTACTTGGTAGGCAAAAATATGTCTTAGGACTGGAAGGTTCCAGGTTGTACGATGAGCGATCTTTTTATGCCGCATTTACACGCGACCTGGCACGCTGCAAGGACGAGATCATCATTGAATGTCCGTTTATCACGGCGCGTAGAATAGTGGCGCTCATTCCTTCCTTAAGGGCAGCGCTCACCCGAGGCATAAGGGTTGTGGTTAATACGAAAAGCCCCTCTGAATATGGTGACATTGCATGGGCCGAGGAAGTATCTTTCGCTATAGAGTCGCTGCAAAAAGCTGGAGTAGAGGTGCTTTTCACCGGTGGTCATCACCGAAAGCTTGCGATACTAGACCGCAGCATCTTGTACGAAGGATCACTGAACATCTTGTCCCAAAACGACAGCTGCGAAATCATGCGCAGAATACATTCTCCCGGCCTTGCAATGCAAATGATTCGCTTTATAAAATTAGACACATTTCTGCGCTAGAGAAGGAGTACATGTTATGATGGACTTAATTATGCCAGACGACGAAATAAACGAACCAAATATAGATAAAGCCCTGCACTATTTGCAGACTAATCATCCTGAAGTGGCCACGCCGGAAATAGCAATCAAGGTCTTGGAGACCATGAAGGTGCTAGCACACCAACAAGTCGAGCACGGCAAGCCGATTGACTTCGAGGATGCTGTTAAGTTAGTCTTGCAATCTTATGCCGAAGAGCAACACAGCGCTTAGAACGGCAAAATCTCTGCCGACTTCACGCCTAGTGCTTTTGTGAGCTGCTCCAGAATTTCAACCGATATTGCCACCTCGCCACGCTCGATACGAGCGTAATAATTCGTGCTTATCCCTGCCTTTTGTGCTACATCCGCTTGTGTCAGGCGTTTAGCCTCTCTAACTCCACGAAGATTCTTGCCGATTTTGGTGATCGACCTGCTGCCCATTAGACGCCCTTTAATAGGTCGGAGACACTAACTTTTAGGGCTGTAGCGATTTTATCTAGCGTGCTCAGCCGTACCCAGCGCTTGCCGGTTTCAATATAGGCAATAGTGACTACGCTCATATTAACCATTTCTGCCAATTCACTTTGTGTCACGCTCTTGCTTTTCCTGACTTCGGCGACACGTTTGCCAAAAGTTTGGAGTAGTTTTGTTTCATTTGTCTTACTCATACTCCAAGGGTAGACACAATAAACCAATAGTTAAATAAACTGGTAGTTTATGTTGCAACGATTTTATGTTACATTTATACCGTAAAGTTAAACTACTAGTTTATGTCTGATAATAATGCTTCAACTTCCCAAAAAGTGCAATCCAGTACAGGTTTAATCATCGAGAACCGGATTCTGGAAGACATAGCAATATCCAAAATTCTGGTGCGCGATGTATTTGAGCGGCTACCGGCTGGAAGGATAGCCGTCGTCACAGACAAGCCAGTAGCCATGCTAAGCGCAGTACGCAAGCAATGGCTAAAGCTCTTCAGGCAAACGCAACGTGCTCGATCAAGTACGCTCGATCACGAGAGGCAGGCGCAAATCTCCTATGAACTTGCAATGCTTCAAGATACGACCTTTACGGCAGATAACCCTCTTAATGACCCTGTGGCCAATGTGCATTTTGCAACTGCCGCTCAATTCCTGGCAGCTCCCCCAATATGTGCAACGCTCATTATCGTCGAACATATCGAAAGATATGAGCTTTATATGCTGTCAAGTTGGATGCCACGGAATGGCAAAGTGATTATTTATGGCCAAACCTAAACCAGCACTCACAACAACGGAGGCAATCCTCGCCCAGGTAAAATTTATTCGCACAAAGAGGCAGGAGTACTTCATCTGTCTTTCGCTCGATAGCGCCCAACGGCTCATCGCCCGGCGCACTGTTACTATTGGTACGTTGACCAGCACTTTAATTCATCCGCGTGAGGTGTTTGCGGGACCGCTCAAGGATAGGGCGGCCTCGGTCGTAATTGTCCACAACCATCCTTCGGGTATCACAGAGCCAAGCAGGCAAGATATCAAAACTACTCAGCAAGTTATTGCTGCGGGCATATTACTAGGCATACCGGTCGATGATCATCTTATAGTAACCAGGGCTGACTATTACAGCTTTAGAAAACGACACCTTTTATAAAACCAGCCTCAGTCCTTATCGAGCTCGGCAAACTTGGCCGCCATAGTAGGGTTCCCACGAGTCAGTCGCTTGATACTTAGGTCTTCGGCCTTGTTGTTAGCGAGGCGCAAGTTGTTCTCCGAAGAGAGTAAGGCGTCTTTTGTCTTTTGAAGATGATCGATTGTTTTGTCAATCTCATCAATAGCGGTCTTGAACTTGCGACTAGCAAGGTCGTAGTTACGCGCAAAGCCTTCTTTGAATTGATTGATGTTGTCTTCAAAGTTGGTGATATCTACGTTCTGAGCTTTAACCAGGGCAAGCTCAGACTTGTATTTAAGTGAGTTGAGTGCGGCATTGCGGAGCACGGTTATCATGGGGATGAAGAATTGCGGGCGGATGACGTACATTTTTGAGTGTTTATGCGACACATCCACGATGCCGGTGTTGTAGAGTTCGCTGTCGGCCTCAAGTAGTGTAACGAGGACTGCGTACTCGCACTTTTTCTCAGTGCGGTCTTTGTCGAGCTCGCGGAGGAAATCTTCGTTTCGATGCTTGGTGGCTGTTTCGTCACCCTCATTCTTCATTTCAAACATGATCGAGACGATTTCATTGCCAGTATCATCAGTCTCGCGGTAGATGTAGTCACCCTTGCTGCCCGTTTTTGCATCATTGTCTTTCTCAAAGTAGGCATTCGGAAAGGCGGTGGCACGGAGTTTATTGAACTCGATCTCGCAATGCTGCTCAAGTGTTTCGCCGACCATCTTAGTAGAGAGTTTGGCCTTCATATCCTTATAGTAAGCGATCATCTCGTCTTTGGTTTTGAGTTCGGTTTCATATTTATCCTTGAGGGATGACTCTAACAATTTCTGCTCGGAATCTTTGCTCTTTAGCTCGTTTGCTAGTTCGTCACGCTCTTTCTCGACTTTGTTGACCGCTTCGGTCACGGCAAGCTTCTTTTCAGTTTCAACGGATTGCAGTTTTGCTCTTAGCTCGGCCAGTTCCGTATCTTTCAATGACGATAACTGGGCAAGTGCTAGATCTTTCTCGGCTTTGAGTTCGGCAATTTCAGCATCTTTTTTGGCTGCATCTGCCTGTAACTGGTTCTTGGTATTAGCCTCAGCGAGCTTGACGGCGCTTTCTTTATCTCTCTCGAGCATTTGTACTCGTTCGAGTAACTCTTCCTCAAATTTATGGTCGCGCACTTGTTTAAGAATATCTGCAAAACCCGCCTCGTCTACTTTGAAGGCTTTTTTACAGTGAGGGCATATGATTTCGTTCATGATTAGCTCACTTTCCAATAACTATTAAAATGTTCTTCTGCGCTGTTTCCTTTAAAGAGGTCGCGCAAAATATCTCTTATCTCATCTTTAGTTTTTCCGTTTGGTTCTGCTTCGAGATCATCTATTGAATGTTGATTGACATCGAATAACTTCTTGGCGCTAGGATTATTTTCATAGAATACATTCCCATCGACCTTCGTGAAGTGCATATACGTTTCGCAGATTTTTCGGCAGGGATTCAGCATTAAATCCGGGGAAGCATCATCAGTGTCATACAGAAACACTAACTCTTTCCAGAGCGTTTCATAGCTGGTTTTAAAATCTTGTTTACCCTTAGCTATGCTTTTTATTGTGGTGTGCTTGCCATTGGAAAGAAGGTGATAGACGCCATATTTTTCGTAAAAACTAATTTCTTGACCACTTTGTTTGTATGTCGTTGCTGTATTAGGGCGAACATTCAGATAAAAATGGCAGTTATGCGTAAGTAGAATGAGATAGCCATTTCCTCTGATACGTCTGTAGAACTTCTGAATCTCGCCAATCATTAAGTATTGCATCGTATCGTCATTGCTTGTCATTGGGTCGTCGAGGACAACGATCTTTGGTCGACTATCTCCATCGGCTTTTTCTAGGCTAAACAAGAAGTAAAGAAAGGCTATGATATTCTTTTCGCCTTTGCTTAACTCCGTAACGGGCCGGATATCGCCATTATGTCCCTTGATCTGATACTGACCTTTTTGACTTTCATCTTCGTCGCTAACTGGCTTCAGCGAAAAAGAGGCAACTCCCATCCCTTTTAATAATTCATTGATCTTTCGAGCGATCGCCTCTTCGTCTTTAGTCTGCAAGATGAGTTCTATCCTGCCTCTATGCTTAGCATTCAACTCAGCCTTTCGGTCGTCCAAGTTCGCTTGCGCCACATCACTGACCGCACGCAACTCTTCTAGTTTGGTGTATTCATCAGTGTACTTAGTCTTATCAAGGCTCTTCTTTATCTCGTGATAGCGTATGACGTCTCTTGCCTTGTCCTGTTCGGATTTAAGATTAGAAGATAACTCATTGCTAGATTTAACGAGTTCGTTATACTCGGCCTGTATGTCATTGAAACCTTGCGGAACCGCGACTTGTGTTGTTGTGGCTATTTCGCTATCGGCTGGACCCCTAGGGCTATCATGACTTTGCCGCGCTATGACTTGAAGTGGATCGGTTTCTACAAAGAGTTTATCTTTCTTATCGGTCAAAGCAGACTTCAGCACCTCCAAGAATTCCTTATGCTCTTTTTTCTTTAGCCTAATTTGTAGGTTTAGAATTTTAATTTGATCACTGAATTTTTCATAGAACAAATTCTTATCAATTTCCTTGATAGCATCCAATGCGTTTAGCTCTTCCGATAGTCTTGTGATGCCGGTATGTATGCGAGTTTCTAGCGCTTTAACTTCATTATTGAAGTAACCTCCAAGCAACACCCATCGTTCTTCATCGATAGTATTGCCACAAAACGCGCAGACTTCGCCGTTTTTACGTTCATGTACCTCTATACCTTGCTTAGCAAAACTTTGTTTGGCGGGATTATCTTTGAGCTCAAGTATGGACTCGGGCTGTTTTACTGCTGATTGCAAAACCTCATTGGTTGATCTTACAAATTCTCGCAAATTAGTAATCGGAAAACTTGTCGAGATGATATCCTCTTTTTTGTCGGCCTTGATGATTTTTTTATAAGCAATTACATCGGCACTGGGCAATAAATTCGCTTTGGGTATTTCATCGCGAAAATCTTTTTTATTGTAGCTAGTTTTTGCGACAGACGGGTTGTTGATATTTTTTATCTGTTGAGCTGCCGAGGAATAAAAGTCGTCGACTTTCTTGTCCTGTATGCCAAAAGCGCGTTTAGCTTTTTCTGCCTTTGTGAATAAATTCTCAAAATCCTTGTCTTCGGGCTTCTCAATCTGTTTTTTGATCCCAACTATTTCTGCGTCGATAACGTCTATCTTCTTCTGTATCTCTGCATTTTCCGTTCCCAGTGCTACGGCATTCAGCCTATCGTTCTGTGCTACACCATCGAAATCTTTAAAGATGCAGACATTGTAATTGCCAGATAGCTGGCTCTCAATCGCATCGGTAATAGTAGTTTTACCTGTGCCATTTTTGCCGTAGATAAAATTGACGTCTTTTGTAATCAAAAGCTGCAAGCTGTTGCTCGCAAATCGGTTGGTGTAGGAGGATAGATTGATTTTCAGATCTGGCATTATTCATCTTCGGGGTGCCAAGACAAATTTAATATGCCGTCAGCCCTTATGAAAGAATAACACCTTTATATCTTCGAGAGAATATTATCAAGTAGGTTATTCCACGACCTTACAATGAGTTTGCGTCCAAGTCTTTAAACTATCGTCAAGTGACCCTCCGTTAAGGGCATTGTTCATGACATGCGAAGGATTATCGTGAATATCCTGGTAAAGTTTTTGGAGGCTACTTATTTCCGGCTCGATTTCTTTAGGAGCCACAGGGTCAAGCTTGCCTAGTGACGTTGCGATTTGCGCCGCGTCAGTAACACTGACGTTAAAAACACCAGAAGGATACGGGTTGGAGTTGTTAGACATCGCACCGAGTCTCGCCTTCTCCTGCCCATATACTTTGCAGTAAGCAGCAACCGAACGTTCAGGTCGGCCCAGCTGTGTTACTAATAGGACAAACAAAGCTACTATCAGAGCTCCACCGGCCAATAATATCCAATTACGCTTTTTATGTTCTGCCATGGCAGATTTGCCGCGCGTCTCACTCATTTCACCAGCTCCTTAAATCTGTAACAGTCTTGCTCGTGGTCGTTTATCATGCCGACGGCCTGCATAAAGGCAAGCACGGTCGTCGGGCCGACAAACCGGAAGCCTCGCTTTTTCATGTCCTTGCTTAAGGCGTGGCTTGCCGCATGAACGTTGTCTCGGTTGACACTGCCAACTCTCGGCGTATAGTCTACAACCTGCCACAGGTAGCTATCAAAACTGCCCAACTCATCCTTAATCCGCAAAAAAGCCTTAGCGTTTTCGATAAAGGCGTTGACCTTTAGGCGGTTGCGAATAATGCCTTCATCTACAAGCAGCGCAGCTCGTTTTGTATCACTGTATGCAGCAATCTTAGCTGCGTCAAAATTACCAAAAGCTTTCCGGTAGTTAGCTCGCTTCTTAAGGATGGTTAGCCAGCTAAGCCCGGCCTGCGCACCCTCCAGATTAAGCATCTCAAATAGCATACGGTCGTCATGGACAGGCACACCCCATTCATGGTCATGGTAGGTTGTGAGGAGTGGATCAAAGTCAGCCCACTCGCAACGGCGCTTGACGTCCTTGGCTGCTCCCATTTCAATGCTACTCGATTCAGAACTACTGCTCATGTGCCGATTATAACATCTTCATAGAGCTTATGCTAAAACATATTATTTACCAATGTCAAATAATATGCTGTATCTAAATATGAAAAATTCAGCATTTACAGGAGGGACCTACCGTGGGGAAATACAAAAATATCAAATTTGTGGCGCTGTTTGTGGCGCTTGGGTTGCCTATTGTGCTGGCACATCCGGCGTTAGCAGCAGACGGCAACGTCACTCAGGTAGAGGACTTCATTAAAAGTGTCATCAAGGTTGTATCTGGTATAGCCGGTCTCGTGGCGACCGGCTTTTTTGTTGCCGGTGGCTTTGGCTACATCACTAGCTCGGGCAATCCTGAGCATTTGGAAAAATCTAAGCATACGTTGCTTTACTCAGCTATCGGACTGGCAATCGTCATTGCTGCCTTTGTAATCAGTAACATCGTAACTGATTTGGCAACGAGCGCGTTCGGGAAGTAAACCTATGGCTATTTCGGTGGGTTTGCCCCTAACGCTGTTTGCTAACGCATCAGCCGCATCTAACGCCATGCGGTCGTTTTTGGACCCGGTAATGATTACGCTGTGCGTTATCGCGTCTCTGGCTTGTACGTTCTTCTTAGTGACCGGCGGCATTCAGTATATGTCTAGCAAAGGCAATCCGGAAAACCTTGAGCATGCCAAGCGGACGCTCAAAAATGCGCTCATCGGTCTTGTCTTGGTAATTGCTGCCGCGACATTAACGGCAATTCTGAGCCACGCCTACGGTTCATCTGCTGGAACAGTAGGAGACAAATTGCCGGCACTTACGTCAATCCAGCAAGATAGTTCAACGAGCTTTTGGGATGTTGTAACCAAGGCCATTGTTCATGTATTACAGACCATAGTGAACTCCATCGGAGAACCGTTCGTGAAGGCACTCAGCTATTTTACAAATAGTACGCCGCTCATGGGCGACAACTCTAACGTATTTAACCTGTGGCTAGCGATTGTTGGGATAGCTGACGCGCTGTTTGTGTTAGTAGTGGGGCTGCTTGGTTTTCATATCATGAGCTTCAGCTCGCTCGGTTTTGAAGAGCTCGACATCAAACAGATACTACCGCAGCTTGTATTCATGTTTTTGCTGATGAATACCTCAATCTTCGCTATCGATGCCGTTATAGGGCTGTCTAACGGTATGATTCATGCGCTGCAAGCAGGATTTCCGTGTACGTCAATTTGGGATACGCTCGGCGACATTACCAAAAAGTCATCCGACCTTGGTCTCGGCGGGCTGTTGGTGATGATTGCTTTCCTAGTACTTACCGTGATGCTGCTCGTGTACTACGTCGGCCGTCTCATAACTCTGTATATCGGTGCCATCCTGTCGCCGCTCATCTTGCTGCTTTACCTGCTGCCTGCGTTTAAAGATTTTGCGATTAGTGCGCTCAAGATGTATCTTATGGTCATTTTTGTTCTGTTTGTACAAGTTGTTATTATGCAGCTTGCTTCGTCGATCTTCAGCGGAATGCTACAAGGAGATAATAGCGGTCAGCCCAACACCATCATGGCGCTCATCGTAGGGCTAGCGACCATCTTGGCCCTTTTAAAAACGCAGGGTGTTATGCAGGAACTTACCCATGCCGCTAGCACGCCACGCGCAGCGCGGGAGGTAGCTGGTTCGTTCATGCGCGGCGTAAGCTACATGAATAACCTCACCTCTCGCCGTCGTAAAAGCGCCTCCCGGGGTACTGGAAGCAAGAAAGGCTCTGGCAATTCAAAGGGCAATAGCAACAGCCAAGACAAGAATAAAAACACTCCTCGTGGCACCGCGACAACATATACCATTGCACCTGGCTTAAAAACCGGTGAGACGAAACGCGCTAAACGACCACCACGAGAAGAATATGTAGACATCGAGGAACCCGAACCAAAACCGCGCAAACGAACTATCAAAAAGGAGATCGAAACATGAGGACAACCATTGTTCCAGCGCAGATCACGACGGTCGAAGACCGGATCGCGGGGAGGCTCGGCCTTACGCAGCTTTTGCTGCTCATCATGCCAATCTTTGGCGGCAGTGCCATATTTGTAATATTCCCACCTTTCTTCACCTACGCTGTGTATAAGGTAGTGTTCATTACCTGCGTGGCTGTTTTATGTGCTCTGTTGGCAATCCGCATTAAAGGCAAGATTCTGCTGTTTTGGGCGATTACTTTGCTCCGTTACAACATGCGGCCGCGCTACTACCTTTTTAACAAAAATAGTACCTATACGCGAGAGATGGTACTGCCTGCGGATATAGAAGATGAACCTGCCGAAGAAACTACCGCGCAAATAGCGGCGCCTCCCCGAAAGACCGTCCTTACCACTGCCGAGCGTGTGCAAATTGAAGACTTGCTAGCCAATCCTGATGCCAACGTACACATTACCGCTAATAAGAAAGGAGAACTGCGTGTCCATCTTACAGAAGTCCAACAAGAAAACGTCGGCGCGACAGCAAATTAACATTAAGGGCGTGCGCAGCAATATACTCCTGCTGCCGAACGACCAGTACCGTGTTGTTATCGAGGCGTCGCCAGTCAACTTTGAGCTGAAAAGCGAAGAAGAGCAAGACGCGCTCATCGACACTTACGAAAGTTTTTTGGACTCGCTGCCGTGTCCGTTGGAGATCGTTGTCCGTATCCGTGAGCTTGATATGGATAAATACCTGGCAGACATCCAAGAGTTATTGCACGAAGAGGAAGAACAGATCTACCGCAGTCAAATCGAAAACTACACTGAGTTTGTGCAAAGCCTGGTGGCCGACAATAAAATCTTGTCGCGACACTTTTACGTCGTACTGCCATATACAGCGCACGACTTCGATACTGCTAAGGAACAACTTTCGCTCAACGCCGATATGGTCAGTAAGGGTTTGCACCGCTTAGGCATGCAGACACGCCAGCTCAACAACATTGAACTGCTTGATCTGTTCCATACCTTCTACAATCCCACCCAAGCCAAACGCCAGCCGATCAGCGACCAAGTCGCAGAACTGCTGAATAATTCGTACATCCGAAAGGAGCAAGCATGATCGAAATTGAACCCCTGAACAAGTTAATTGAATGGAAAAAGCGTAGGGACGAGCGGCCGAAGGAGCTGGCATTCAGCTTTGGTGAGCAAGACCAAGTGGACACACTTTCCTACGAAGGGCTGGAGGAGCAAGCAGACCATCTGGTTATTGACGGTCAGTACATGCGCACGCTGTTTGTTTCCGGTTATCCGTTTGTGGCTTCAAGCGGCTGGCTCGACAGTCTTATTCACTTCAACCACAGCGCGGATATCGCGTACCACATCCATGAAGTTGATGCGCTACTAGCCCTGCCAAAACTCCATCGCAAAATTACTGAGCTTGAGTCTACTCGCCGTTCGCTGATGCGCAAGGGTGCAATCGTTGGCTCAGAGGTTACCGACCCACTAGAATCTGCAATGGAACTACGTGATAAAATCCAGCGCGGCCAAGAAAAACTGTTTCAAATGTCGGTGTACGTAAGCCTGCGAGCTGATTCGCTAGACGAGCTAAATAAGATTACAAAGATGCTGGAAAACGCATTAGCTGCGCGATTGTTTAACATCAAAACGGCGCGCTACCAGCAGCTCGAAGCGTTGCAATCTATTCTGCCGCGTGGCGAGGACGAGCTAAACCAGAAACGCAACCTGGACAGCTCATCGGCAGCGCTGGCGTTTCCGTTTATGTCGTCAGAACTTGTGCAGGAAAATGGCATTTTGTACGGCGTCAACAAATCCAACAACTCGCTTGTTATCCTCGATCGCTTCAGTCTGCACAACGCCAATAGTATTGTGTTTGCGCAGTCAGGTAGCGGCAAAAGCTATGCTACAAAGGTTGAAATTTTGCGCCAGCTCATGCAAGGCACAAAAGTGATTGTTATCGACCCGGAACGCGAATATAAAAACCTGGCGGAGCCAGTAAAAGGTACCTATGTGAAATTGTCGGCGAAATCCAAAGAAAAGATCAATCCATTCGACCTTGCAATAACTTCTCATAGCAAAGGTGACCTTTCAGAACATGCTCAAGATTTGACTGAGGTTATTTCGCTGATGGCCGAGGGATTGAGCGCCCGCGAAAAGGCAGCCGTAGACAAGGCAATACTAAAGATTTACTCCAAGGCCAAGAAAGAACCACCCCTACTAGAAGACTTGTATGCCGAACTAAAAGATTTAGGACAGCTACAGCTTCGTGAACGATTAGAAAAGTACATAAGCGGTACGCTAGCACACGTCTTTAACGCGCAAACCAATATCAAGCTGGATAATCGGCTTGTGATCTTCGACATCAAAGACCTGCCAGAGTCACTGCGCCAGATCATGATGATGATTATTGCCAACTTCGTACAGAACCAAGTGAAGGCCAAGCCGGAAAAGCGCCTGCTTGTGATTGATGAAGGCTGGATGCTGCTGGAACACGAAGAAAGCGCCCGTTTTGTATCGGGTCTGGTACGTCGTGCCCGCAAATACTACTTGGGTGTATCGATCATCTCTCAGCAGGCGAACGACTTCCTGCATAGCGAATACGGCCGGGCCATTGCTTCGCAGAGCTCTCTGCGCATTCTGATGAAGCAAGACACGACGACCATTAAAGGTGTAGTGTCTGAGTTCAACCTCAGCGAATACGAAGAAAGCTTTTTGCTGACATGCGGCCGTGGCGACGCGCTCATTATCGCCGACCAAAACCATGTCGCGGTCAGGGTTATTGCATCGCCCAAGGAGCACCCGCTCATTACGACTAACCCGGCTGAGTTGTATGCGTCATGATAACAGCGCTGCGCCGAGGTAAAAAGTTTACTTCATTCAAGATAGAAACCGGGGTCATTCTCGGTACTATCATCGTGCTGCTCATTTTGCCCGGCGCGGCAGTCGCCTCAATGACCAACATCACCGACATGCTGAAGAATGATGTAAGCCCCGGCGATTCCGGCGGCAACGGAACGTTTTACACCGGCAACTCACCACAAGATAACACCTATGCGTGGGGCAACTGCACCTATTGGGTTTTTATCAAACGGAAAGAGGCGGGCGACCCGATACCAAACAACTGGGGCAACGCCGCAGATTGGGAACTCAATGCCCGGCTCCAGGGCTATAAAGTGGATCAAACGCCAACCGTTGGCTCGATCATGCAAACTGCTAATTCCGCTGGGGGTTTGGGTCACGTTGCCTACGTGACAAAAGTTGACTCCATAACTGGTTCTTGGACGATTTCAGAGATGAACGCAAAAGGGTTGAATGTGGTGAGCGAGCGAACTCTCACCATTTTTGATACAAACAAATATAACTTTATACATGACAAGGAGCGATAATGGAGACTCTGCACGCATTGGAATCAATCTTGCCCACAACCTGCCTAGTGCTGGGCATAATCGGGGCATTAGTTCTCATTGCAATTCCATTGTTGAAATTACTGGATTTGCGACGGCTGCTCAAGCAAAGATGGGTATTTCTGGAGCTAACGCCGCCCGCAGAGATTAGTAGGTCACCCGAGGCAACAGGGCAGCTTTTTGTAAACCTATATGGCCTTAACAGAAGCAGGCCGTTCATACACAAAGTTCTCTTTCAAAAAGTAGTCTTTACGGCAGAAATACCCTCAAACCGTCCAGACGGCATGCGATTTATGTTGCGAGCACCATGTCAAAAAGTGAATGATTTTACGCAAGCAATCGCGTCATATAACCAGGCCATTAAAGTCAAGCAGGTTGATGACTATATGCCTAAAAATCTGAACCGCTCAAACTCACGCATCCTTGAGTTCAAGCAGACAGGCTATTTTGCTTATCCGTTACTCACGCACGATTCGCTTAGCAAGTCCGATCCGCTACTGTATCCCATGGGTGCGATGGCGAAACCTGGCAAGGGCGAAATAATAGTCTTGCAACTTGTAGCCATGCCGACTTCCAGCCGAACATCCGAAACCTTGCAGCACAATCTTTATCATAACGAAGAGCTTATTTACAGCCTGGGCAAGCACAAGGTGTCTGCTTGGAATATTCTGCGTCGGATCATCAGCACACTATCCCTTGGACTTATTGGCCTAGTGAGTGACGCGTACCATGGACCGTCCCAATACGACACGAATATCCGTCAACGCAAGATGACCCAAGAACATGAAATCGCTTCACGGCGCAAGTTGGCACGCAGCATCAACCCCATCGAGCAGGACTTACTGCAATCCGTACATGATAAGCTTAGCCAGCAGAAATTTCGTGTTACCATTCGTGCCATTATCTATTCTCCCGACCAGGAGAAGTGCAAGAAACGTAAGGATGTAATCAAATCATCGTTCGAGGTTTACAGCACGCCTAGTTACCAGTCGCTTGGAGCAAGATTTGATTTTCCGTATATGCTGCGACACTGGCGACGTGCCTTTATGGCGCGCCACAGACTACCAGCTCTATTTGCAAAGAAAACTCTTCTGTCGGCATCTGAACTGGCATCACTCTTTCATTTTCCGTCATCTGTTTTGCACAAAGCCGAAAATACCGCCGTCTCCCGCGCCAAAACGCTACCCGCACCGCCCGAGATGAAACGCCGAGCAGACACTGGCGAGTATGACGTGGTACTCGGCAATAACGAACATGCAGGTGAAATCACACCGCTCAGCCTTGTAAGTGCGGAAAGAGCGCGTCACCTTCTACTTATAGGCAGCACTGGCAGTGGTAAAACTACGGTAATGGAATACGCTGCTGTTCAAGATATTTACGCTGGGCGAGGCCTAGCCTTCATCGACCCTCACGGTGACTCAGCCAAAAAGCTGCTCAAAGTCATCCCCGAAGAACGTAAGAATGACGTGGTTTACATTGCGCCCAATGACGTAGAGTATCCAGTCGGCATCAACCCGATTGAAATGCCGGAAGGTCTGACTGGCGACAAATATCTGATCGAGCGCGGGCGTGTCACCTCAGCATTAGTATCCATCATGCGCAAGGTATTCTCTGACGATGACTCAACGGCCCACAATATTGAGGCTATCATGCGAAATGTACTGCACACCGCCCTAACAGTAGAAGGCGCGACTATCTTTACTATCCTCAAATTACTGCGCAACAAAAAGTTCCGTAAAAACGTGCTAGCAAAACTGGATGACGAGCGGCTCAAGGATTTCTGGCGCGAGGAGTTCGGCGAGGCCGGCAGCTTCCAGCGAGTAAGTATGACCAAAAGCGTCAATCACCGCATAGATGCTTACGAGTCATCGGTACAAACCCAGCGAATGCTCGGACAAGCTAAGTCCACTATTAGTTTTGAAGACATAATGGACTCCGGCAAGATCCTGATCTGTAACCTGGGCAAGGGTGATATCAACGAAGATGAATCTGCTTTGATAGGCACGACCATATTAGCCAAGCTTAAACTCGCGGCCGAACGCCGCTCTAGCATTCCCGAAGACCAGCGCCGTCCGTTCTATGTATACGTGGACGAGTTCCAGAACTTTGCTACCAAACCATTTGCCACCATGATGTCGGAAGCTCGCAAATTTAAGCTGTATTTGACCATCGCCGAACAGAGTACAGAGCAGCAGGAAGACGCTAGTCTAACCCAAACAATTCTCGGTAACGCCCGTACATTGATACTCTTTGGCACAGGTAGCTCAGTAGATGAAGAGTTGCTCCTTCCTCGATTCGCGCCACACGTTGAACAAGGTGAGCTGCTAAATCTACCTATTTACAATTTCTACCTCAAGACAGCAGTTGAGATACCGATGGAACCAACATCTGGCAAAACCATAAGGCTAGAAGATCACTACACACTTAGTGATGTACGAGCAGATGAGGTTATAGCTGCATCACGTAAAAATTACGCTAAGAAATACGAGGAGCCAAGAGCTGAGAAATCTGCGGGAAGGCCAAGCAGCAGGAAAATAACAAAGGCCACGACCAAGAAAAGTACCGCCAAGAAACCTGAGCCAAAGGATACACCAACCAACAAACTCAAAGGCCGGAGTATAGGTAATAAACGCAGCTCCTAGCTCGCTTAATGTGTTAATCCTTGTTAATAGTATCGGCTATCATTTGCGCCGCAGCGTCTAAGTCGTAGTCATCTTTAAGCATGATATCAGCTTGCATGCTTTGCGCCAGGCGCTCATGCTCACTATGATAAAAATCTAAAACCTCAAGCACTCGAGAGACTTTGTCTCCCTCTCGGTTATGTAAACGTTTCTCGAGTTTACTACGCGAAACCTCAATGCGCACTAACACAAATTTATAGCCATTCTTGGCCGCCCAATTCTTTGGAGCTTCATACCATTGGTCGATATTTCGGTCGAAGACAATGGTTCGTGGTCTTTGCTTGGCGAGCCTATCTAAAAGCCATAATGTGTAGTCGCCAATAACAACATCATCAATATGTCCTGTTTGCTCCAGGGACTTCCTAATATCTTTGTTTGCAATACGAGAAATACCGTGATGATTCACGAGGCGTTTCGTAACTTCAGACTTACCGCTACCTGGAATAGCCGAGAACACGACGAGGGCAGGCTTATCCGCATTTCCTAGTTTGATATTGGGCAAATGAGCTTTGTAGATTTCTTCGTATGCTGCTTCCATAATGATTAAACCCTGATCTTATCTCGTTCCCACTTCAGCCAGCCATCTATAATTTTGGGCAAATCACTTGCATGAAGTAACGGCTCACCACGGGACGAAATTGCTAATCCTAAATCCCAAACAACGCTTCGGATATCACCGATGATACCGAAAGCTGCGACTGCCTTTTCATCAGCTTCGCTGAATGAGCGCACTGAACGATAGCCTTCAAGCCATGCCTTAAAATAGTCGTCCGAAAGCTTCAATATACGATACGGTTCAATTGCCCGCCAAGATTCACCCGAACTGTTAAAATCAAAGACAGTAAGTTGTTTGTTGTCATCTATGTGAATGTTATCGGGTTTTAAGTCCATATGACAAACACCATAATCAAGCGCCGGGTTATCGAGGATGCTTCGTAAACGCTCGACCAGACCAGTCATTCGTTGCAGCTGTCCGCTCTGGGTAAGCAGCGGGCGCATTCGCTCAAGCTGCTCGTCAATCAAATAGTTTGCATCGTATTTTGTATGAGGGAGTGAGGACGCAAAGGAATCAGCGGCTTGATGGATTTGTGCTGCGGCCTTGCCGATCAAGTTATAGGCGTCACGCGAATCCTCAGGTTTTTCTCCGGCCGCCCACTCAAACAAGACGCCGACTCGTTCTCCACCATTTATCGTAAAGGTGTTTAGATATCCTGCTCTGCCACGCACGGGGCGTACAACCGGTGCACCGTGCCTCAGAAGATGAAGGATCAGGTCTATTTCCCATTGTATTTCAGCGAGGGTGGTTACTGTATATAGCTTTAGGGCAAAACAGCTATTTCGCGCATTTACTTGAACAACGTCATTAGTGGGAGTACCGAGGTCTTTGCATACTGGGTTTTCCAGATCATAGGCACGAAGCAAGTGCTCAGTTATTTGTTTTACATTAAAGATCATAACTAATTATTTTCCAGCTCCTTGACTCGTCCCCCAATGTCCGCACAATCGTGCGCTGCTGGCCGGGCAAAAATTACTGAACCTTTACCATGTCTGATCTCAATCTCCCGATTAAGTCTTGTGGCAAGCACCATCGCACCGGAGCCGTTACCCTCGGCTTCGGGGATATCCCAGTCAGAGGCAAAGGTACGAGCGCGGATTAATCCCTTGCTTTCATCAACCCAAGCCCATAGCATAGTGTGCTCAACTTGTGTCATGTCTTCCAGCTTAATATGCTCCACGGCATCGGCACTTTCTAGCTGCTTGTAATTCCAGGGTGGCATAATGGATAGATTGGCACGTGCCCAGGTGATATCATCTTCTTGCCAAACCGTAATCTTGCCATCTCGTGCATACATTTCGGTAGTTGGCTTACTGCGCAGTTTAGCAAGGAGCCAAGCTGCACCAAGTACACCCACACCAGCAAAGCCGATCTCGCCTTGCGGATGGACAATACTGATATTTGCTGCTGCCAGATCGTTTACAAAGATAGTTTCGCCGGTATTAAGTCTGCGGGCGAGGGCTTGGCGCTCGGGGTCGGGGGTATGTTTGCCTTCGTCTATGACTACACTGGCGGGATCGCCGTAGTTGCCGTTAGTGTCGGTGAAGACGCGAAGCATATGAGCGCTCCCCTCACGGTGAGGGATATTAATAATCTTCTCGACACGTTCCGGCCAGTTCGTCGTCGCCCCTTCCGCTCCGGTTTCAAATAGTACCTTAATATCTTCGTCGCCTTTAACTTCAAGCCCACGGATCGTCAACCTCTGCTTTTTGGCTTTTGCAATAAGACCCGGATTGGCATACCGAGCCGCAATGCAAATGCCTTGCAGTCCTAGTTTTAGGACGCGAGCAATAATTTCATCGTTTATTTCCCAACTCAGCCAGTGGTGGGGCACGTCAGGCAATAGTTTGAGTGATCGCTCTAGCTGTTCGATATACTTCGAGGTGATAGTTAGGCCGGGCACGGCAAACGGCTTGGCTTCACCATATTTGAGCCAACCATTGTCTTTGAGAGTTTTAGCGACAATTTCAGGTAGGTTCGGGTCATTGGATTTTAACTCAAGGTGCAAGTGGACTTTGCCATCGTATCGCCGCAACACTTCTTCCAGTGTTGGTATACGTTCACTTTTGTATTTGGCATTTAACCATGAGCCTGCATCTAGCTTGCGGAGTTGGACCTGGCTAATACTGGCAACCTCGCCTTCGCCATCGGTGGTACGGTCTACGGTGGCGTCGTGAATAACGACAGGCAGTTTATCGCTAGTTAGCTGTACGTCCAGCTCGATATTGTCAAAACCGCTTGCCAGGGCAAGGTCGAATGCTGCCAATGTATTCTCTGGCGCTTGAGAAGAGAAACCGCGATGAGCGATGGCGATAAACATCACTCCGCACCCTCAATTAAAGCTAGTAGACGTGGCCTTACTATATTGAAGATCACGTCGTGCCCCTCATTATTAGGGTGTAACCCGTCGGCCAATAGCTCTTTGGCTTGCATCGCTTTAGCAAACTCGTCAAAGACGGGCACAAAAGAGAGGCCTGCCGCTTCCGCGACAGCCTTCATTTGGTCTTCATATGCCTTAATGCTTTTGTTGGTGTAGTGGAAGTCACCCCAGGATACGGGCGTTGTCTTGGCTTCGTCGCAAGCCGAAAGTCCGACGAAGATAAGCTTGGAGCTTATCGATTGCAGCATCTCAGTGATTTTCTCTAGGTTTGCCTTATATTCTTCGATCGGCACCATGTTGCCACTGGGTTCGGTACAGGAGTCATTAACGCCGATTTGTACAATAACGATAGGCGAGGTGTTGGGCCGCGTCCGTGCCTGTGTTTCGGCCCGAGCCCGAGCCAGTACATTACGGGACGTATCAGCCGAAATACCGAGGTTGAAGATGGTTGGCTGGTCTATAGCAAAGTCCTGCACTTGCAGCTCATCGTAATGCTTGCGGAGCTTATCTACCCAACCTCCTTCCACACCCCAGTAGCCTTGGGTGATGCTGTCGCCGAAAGTTAATACTCGCATTTAGTGATTTCCCTCCGCATCCGGCCACGGATACTGCATCATGCTTGAGATTGATTCTTGTTTGAACTGTCCATTCTCTTCCATAATGAGTTGTTCGGGAATGATGTGGGATTTGAGCTTGGACATGCTACGCTCCATATGTTTCCTTTACGTATTGCAAAAGCTCCGGGAAATCCTGCCGTTCGATGAAGTGCTTGCCGCCCTGTACTTTTATTTGCGTCGGATCGAGTTGTTTGGCGATAAACTCAAACTCGTTTTGCGGAATGTACGGGTCGTCATCGCCGTAAATTAGTGCAATCTTTTCCTGGTTGGCTTTTATGTTGTCCCACCGCCAAGGGTTATCGTAGTAGCCACTTTGTTTTTCGAGCTCGTCGCCGGTGTCTGTATAGCAAGGCGAGACTAGTACCGAACCTTTGATTTTATTACTTTCGGCATAGCGCATTGCAGCGACAGCGCCGGACGACCAACCGACTAGCACGTCGTTTTCGCCAGCTTTTATATGATCTTTGAGGAACGGCAACCAGTATTCTGCCCGGGCAATGATGGAGTCCGGCATCGTTTCAAAAAAAGTGTCAAAACCTAGTTTTTCAAGCTCAGTCTTGAACCAAGCCGCCCAGCCATATGACCAATGCTCTGTTTGATTGCCGTGGATGAAGATGGTGCGTGGTTTACTCATTTAAAACTCCCTCTTATCTTCTGCGATTTCTACTAAAATACCGTCTGGATCTTCGATAAAGAAGTAACGAGGACCAGTGCGGCCCTGGGTTATTTGGATGTCTTTTTCGACAATATCTTTTGCTGCAAGGTCATCACGTGCTGCTTCAATCGAACCAACCTTGAGACCAAAATGCTTGGTGCCAATAATTGGCAGATCAGTTGCGGTGGCATGAATACTGGCCGGCGCAGCTTGCGACGACGCAAAGCAAAATAGCTCTAGTATGAAATCACTGTCACTTAGTTTGAGGTGCGTGATTGTTAGACTTTTGTCTTCTGCTTCCCAAAGATGAACCTCGCGAAAGCCTAGCTTTTCGTAAAATACTATGGAGCGTTCACGATCTGCGACACTTAATGCGACGTGATGGATGGCGTAGTGTGTCACGCTTTTTGCCTCGCCACGAACGCGATTGCATAGCCATCAGGATCTTTGATCACAAATCGATACGATCCCCAGGGCGTGGGCGCAAGTTCTTCTACGATCTCAGCTTTATCTTTTACTTTTGTCCATAGGCTCTCTACGTCATCTACTTCGAAGTTGGTGATGTCGAATGATTCTTGGCGTACAAAACCCGCTTTTTCGCGAATGCCAAAGAGCTTGCCATTGATGCGGTAAGATTGCCAATGAGTGGGTGCCCAAGCATCACCTTCTGTAAGTCCTAGTAGCCCTCTGTAAGATTCTTTTGACTTCTGGAGGTCTGATACGGTGATTGTGACTGTTTGTATGTCCATAGTCTAATAATACCTTACTGGGAACTTATGATTGCACAGGCAAATAAAACTCATACGACTTCTGATCATACTCTGCCAGAGGATAGATATCTGCGCCGTCGTTGTTCCAAAGGGCGAATTCCCCAACGCCCGCTTGCATAGTGAACCTGCTGCATGTCGTGCAAAACGGCTCGCCAGCGTCGGTAAAGTTGCCGCTGTCATCGATGCGCATAAAGTATAGTACCGAGCCACCAATCTTATCTGCGTTACGTTTACAGGCATCAATCACGGCATTCCATTCAGCATGGACACAGCATGTTTTGTCGTACTTTGGTTTTTTGGAGTAATCCCATGTGGCGTCACAAGTCCGGCGGCTTTCGTCGTTGAGCGGTGGCGCATTGTAACCCTCGCCGATGATGACACCATCTTTAACAATGACTGAGCCGCACTTAGCACGGTGGCAGGTGGCTTTTTTGGCGAGTTCGGCGGCGGCTTGGAAGAAAGGCTTTATTGCTTCGAGGTCAGGGGCGGTGAGGTGCTTCATAGGCTAAGGTATCCTAGCCGTTTAAATAATGCTTGCGAAGGTGGTGTTAGCTTGTAATGGGCGAGATCTTCGAGCTTTACCCATTCAAGAGTTACGAGATCGTCACTTGGCGTAAGTGTAATATCGTCGGCATTTTCGGGCACGTCAATGCGGTACACGTTGAACTGCATTTTGCAGAGCACTTTCTCGCCGGTGTCTTTAAGTACTTTCACGGATTCACCGGTGCCTTGATCGTCGGCTGCTAAGATTACTGCACACCGCTCTGTGTTGATGCCAACTTCTTCTTCCATCTCGCGGCGCAAAGCTTGCTCTTTTGTCTCGCCGTCGTCTACGCCACCTCCCGGGATATGCCAGCAATCTGCATAGACACCGCCACTCTGTGGATCTTTTTGACCCATGAGGAGTTTGCCGTCTTTGGAGAAAACTAGGCCGGAAACGATAGTGCGATGGATGGTTTTCATAGTTTCTCCTGTTCTCGCCCACGCGCAATCTGTGCTGCGCATTCCTCGGCTAGGATAGAGCTGCGGATCTCGAGCGGCGTAGTGGCTTTGGCAGCAACGTCACGCACGGTTAGCCACGGATTCATTTTTGCTTCGGATGGCGCGCCAAAGTAGAAAACCTTAATGTGCGCTTTGATGCTTGCCGACATACGCATCGAGCAGCTCTCGGCATTAGCAAACATAATGCAATCGTCGAGATAGCGGCTGCCAAGTTTTTGCCCTAACAAACGTAAACCGGTTATTTCGGCGTGAGCCGTTGGATCGTGATCAGTGTTCTGGGTGTTGTGGGCGGCCATAAGTATATTGCCATTCAAGTCTGTAATGACGCATCCAAATGGCGGGTTGCCTTCTTGAATTGATTTTTCAGTTTCTTTTTGGCATTCGCGGATAAGTTCTTCTAGGCGTGATTCGAGAATGTTTATCATACACCCATAATACCTTATCTGTTAGGCTCAAAACCTCTTTTCCTGCGTAAAAGAGGTCAACTTGCACTTGCTAAAGCAAGATACAAGTTACGAAATTGGTCTGTGCTTTATGCAGCGGTTAGTGGAATACGTCCATCAGGCATTCGTTTGAGTGGCATGAGGAATGGGTCGGTGGTGCTGCCTATAGATATAACTCCCGCACTAGTGGCCGTATAAAACTTCTGACCTTTGGCCGCATCATCTTCAATCCTGCCAGCCTGTCGGTGTAATCGTCTTTCTAATGCCGGTGTATCGCAAACGAGGATTATCGCTGGTGGCTTACCAAAGACTTCATTCCAATCTTCGGAGTCGCCGTATTCTAGCTGCTTTGTGATGACATTACTGATTGCAAATAGTGGCTGGCGCTCCTCGGCAAAATACAAAAAGAAATAACGCTCTCTAGCTCGTGAGCTATCACTTGTTTTAAGCCGAATAAGTGCATCGGGCAATATTTCCGGCATGTCTTCCATGCCAGTCAGCTCACTTTTACTAAACATATCGAACCGCTGGCCAAAAATACTTTCGAGCTTGTTATATGTGGCGAATCGAAATTTGTAGAGAAGTAATAGTACGTCGATCTGATTTTGGTTGAGTTGTCGTGGCATATACTTTCCCTCACTTAATAATATTGTGAGCCTCTTATATTTAAGAGTAATAAAGGAGAAGAAAAATGACAACTATACAGGTAACAATCGCTGGATTTGTTTGACATGGCAGTCAAATTTTCTATATATAACAGCAGTTACCGCTCGTGTCAAAATATACTCTAAGGAGAATAAATTAATACGTTCCTATCTGTTATATGCATACTAACTATTTGACATATTACTCTTGTAACTAACTCTATCGATATAGTATACTATCTCTATAGAGATAATAATATCTAGTGAGGGTATATGGATAGTCAGGAAACAACGGACGGAACAAGTTTTTCAGCACTTAGCATTGAGGACAGAATACGAGTATTAGCCGTCCTTATTGTCGAAACGCTAGCATTACGAGCACGAGAAGAGGCGAAAGCCGCCAAGGAATTTGAGGATTAATATGTACGACCAGTCAGAACCTATCGTAGCAGTCGCAGCTATCCGTGTGTCCACTACCAGACAGGGTACCGATGGTGACTCACCAGAAGCCCAGCGTGAGCAAATTGAGCGTTGGGCAGCATCCCACAACATCAAGATTAAAGAAACATTCATCTTCTTGGAGTCGGCTTCAAAAGAGCGACAGCCTATACAAAAGGCTATCGATTACTGCAAAGACCCGAAAAATAACGTCCAGATGTTTGTCATCAAGTCCATTGATCGCTTTACGCGCGGTGGGTCATCGGCTTACGATTTCCTCAAAACACAGCTAGAACGATACGGCGTGAGACTAGTGGATATTTACGGCGTTATTAGTTCGCAAAAAGTGAATACGCTTGACCACTTAGGCTTTAAGTATTCCTGGAGCGAGTATTCGCCAACACAAAAGGCCGAGATACTGGAAGCTGAACGTGCCAAAGATGAAATGCGTGACATCATGAGCCGTATGATTGGTGCTGAAATTCGCTACACACAAATGGGTTATTGGATGCGTCGGCCGCCCTATGGACTATCAAGCGAGAAGGTTGAAACACCCAACGGCAGACGTTCAATCTTGGTACCAAATCCTGAAACTTCCAAAATCATGCTCAAATTGTTTGAGATGCGTGCCAGCCGACTTTATACTGACCAGGAAATCGCGGATTGTTTGAACGACATGGGCTACAAAAGCCGTGTTACGCTATTACGCGATCCGAATGATAGAACAAAGATACTCGGTGAACAAGGTGGTAAACCCATGCTCGCAAAAGACGTATCGGAGTTTGCAGTAAACCCTATCTATGCGGGCATTATCTGCGAAAAGTGGACGAGCAATCAGCCCATCAAAGCAAAGTTCAAGGGCTTAGTGAGCGTGGAGTTATTCAATAAAGCCAATCGCGGCAAGCTTACTATTGAAGAAAGCCTGGGCGAAGTACGGCTAGTCAAACGTAGGCCTGCAGATCGTTACCTGAACAAGCGCGGCACAAAAACAAACGAATTTGCCTACCGCAAAGTCGTGACGTGTCCTGACTGCGAGCGTCCGCTCCTTGGCAGCGCCTCACGCGGCAAGCTGGGCAAATACTATCCGGCATATCACTGCACCAAACAGGGCCACTACTTCCGCATCCCTAAAGCCAAGATGGAGGATGTCATCAAAGAGTTCATACAGAACATACAGCTCACGCCAGAATACATAGACGCCGTCACAGAAGCGGTTATAGCCGAATGGGATCGCCGCCAGGCCGAAGAGCAAGGCAAGCTTGTCGATTACGACGAGCGCATTGCATCACTACGTGCGCAGGCTAGCGCTATCGCCAACAAGATCAAGATGCTAACCACGGAAGTAGCAATTAAGTGTATGGAGGACGAATTAGTGAAAGTTGACACCGAAATAGCAACCGTAGAAAAAGAAAAACAAAAAGCAGCCGAATCACGACCTATCGATATAAGGACAATGTTGACAAACATTAAGTACCTGATGGAACACCTCGAAGAATTGCTACTCCACCAGAGTAATCCGGTCGCACGAGCTGAGTATTTTGGCCTTATCTTTAATAAGCGACCAACCTATGCAGAAATCGCCGGTGGAACCCAAGATCCATGTTCATTAACAGATATAAACGAGTTATTTAAACTCAAAAATTTTAAAAATCATTCTATGGTGATCCCGCGGAGAATCGAACTCCGATTGCCAGGATGAAAACCTGGTGTCCTAACCGTTAGACGACGGGACCATACTCGTCATATTTGTACGCATGAGAATATAACCCATACGCCTTTTTAGACTAGATCATTTTAACATAAGTACGCGTAAAAGAAAATGGCTCAGACGGGAGAAATACGGATGGATACGACTTGCCTAGCGTAAATCGCAAACGAGGGGGTTCATCTAATCAAAGAACGTCATAAACGCCGCGCCCGGTGGCGTTGATGGTCCCGAAGCTGCATCCAATATTTCGATACCGATCATAGTCCACTTTTGGTTGGGAGGCGTCACCATGCCTATTGTTTGCGAACCAGCGCTGGCCGCCGTTTGGTAAGCAAAATATTGCACGCTGGCACTTGTGGAATGGCCATCGCCCATGCCATCTTCGGTAGCACCTGATAAATAACTGCGGCCGCCGCCCGTTCCAGGATCAGGGTTCTGGCTGGTCTCGTCAACATCTGCCCAAGTTACTATGGAGTTTGCCGCAGTTGTAGTTATGGTTGCACTTGCGTTGGTACTGTTTCCTGTGATGGGACTACTCACTGCCGGCGTGACCGCAACTTGCGCGTTAGACCACCGCTCAACCGTCATACAGTGATATGAGCTTGCCGCTGGTGGAGATAAGGTCACGGTCATGGAACCCGGCGATCCCGATACAACAGCAGTAAAGATAGCCGCATAACCGTTAAAGCCTCCTGGTGCAGCTGTTGCCTGCCGAGTATATGTCAAGCCGCCTCCACTAGGTGTACCAGCGGCCGTGCCCGTATCCCAGGTCGTAGCCTTAACAACGATCACTTCACCATTAGAAGGCGTAAAAGAGGGCGTAACGAGCGATGTGCTGTCGCCCGAGCCTGTATGTATAGACTCAAGAAAATAGCTCGTAACAAGTGCCGGCATGCTAGTATCCCTTTACGAACGCAATGACGTACCATTTCGTAGCAGTCGAATTATACACCGCTCCCAAAAAATCACGCTTACCCGCCGTAGTCGTAAGAGTAATCGAACTAATGTCCGTACCGAGTGCAAATGCCGTATCCAAAGTAATCGTCCGCGAACCGGTACCGTCTTGGATAAGTTCCCACATAACCTTTTGGCCATCCGTCGGGTTGGTTGGGTTACCTAAAGTACGGTTGCCGCCGAGCGTTACGCGAAATTGATTGCCTAAGCTAGCGTCAGTCGCAATAGTTGCCGCATCGGTAAGTGGAACGGGCGGGAATACCAATGGTAAATTAGCAGTTGGCACCTTACTACTAGAATTTAGCGGTGCATACCCGCTGGCCGCACCTTTGTTGGCGGTCAGCTCTCGAGCCGTAAGGTCGGTCGTCAAATTAGTAATCTTACTTTCAGAAATTGCCGAAACGTCGGCGTCAACAATTGCTAGGCTAGCAAGTTTCGATTTGGCAATTGCAGCCGTTGTTGAAATATTAGCGTCAGTAATAGTGGTATTTGCAATCTTGGCGCCAGTGATTGCACCGTTAGCCACAGTCGGTGAAGTCGCGGTGCCGGTAAGATCGCCCGCGAGCTGCACAATACCTTTGGTGGTCGTGCTTGCATCTGGCGCACCGGCGGATGCCGTACTGTCCACATAAGCCTTGGTTGCGGCCTGCGTACCCGTAGTAGGCGTAGGGACGATGGGCGAAGACGTGAAGGTCTTAATCCCAGCGACCGTTTCATCACCCGTGTTATGCACTACTGCATTGTCATTGGCTTTAGTGGCAATTGTGCCGTTCGTTTTAAGCGTACCATCAGCATTGTGTTCTACGGTCAGAAAGCCGTTTAGCACATCGCCCCAAGTATTACTATCTGATCCAGGAACCGGTAAACGCGCCATAGAGTTTTATTTTCCTTAAGTACTTCTTTTACAATACTATACTTATGCTTAATTTTACAACACGGGACTGATCTTTGCTACCTACATTACCGTACCATCTGCAGAAATCCAGACGCCACTACCATTTTGTACTTTTAGCTCACCACCCACAACCGGCGAAATTGTCACATCATCAGTATTCGTTAACCCGTCGGGGTCACTGATCGTCAATCTAAAAGTTACGGCGCTTTTAGGCATACTAAACGTTGGAAATTCCGTATTAGCACCATTGAGCCGAACTGCCGGACCACTCGTCTGAACCCAGGCATAACCCAGCGTATCACCATCTTCATCGTAGCTGTCGCTGCCATCCAGATATACTGTCTCGCCCCGTTCGGCAACCTGGTCAAAGCCAGCACGCGCTGTTGGCGGACCGTTAGTACCAGCCTGCCGAAGTGTCATGACGATAACTGCCCACGAATGAGCATAGTCTGTTGGCGTAAATAAGTGCACGCCGACATCGCCCGCCGAAGGCATATTCATAAGGGCACTATGCAACACGAAAGCATTGTCGGGTGATTGCGCGGTAAGTACCGGCAAAAAACCGCCAGGATTAGATACATCACTATTGGCAGCCGGTGTCTCTAGTTGTGCACCAGTAAAAAATAGTACTTTTCCACTGGGGTAGGTTGTGTATAACCGTTCCGGCACGGGGGTGCCTACAATATCATTTCCAAGTCCATCGGCCACGAGCGTTATAGGCTGCTGAGTGGGCAATATCTGGCTACCCAAGGCAGCGCCCGTGTCGTTGTATCCGCAGCGATAATCCGACTCAACGCCTGTAAAGTTAGCGTTAGAAACCGTTGCCAGTAAGCGCATCGAGCCACTGCTACGGCCGTACAGGTTGTAGCTCGTAGCGCGCCTGATCGGATGCCACGTTATCTGCACATAATTCGAGCCAGTTAATGTATTCGGCGCGCCGCCAACCGTAGTTGTTTGCGCCGCAATTGTTTCACCGGCAGCATCAATAGAAGTGACCGTGTAGTCGTATGATGCCGTACCGGCCGTACCAATCACGGCGTTATTGTACTGAAAGGGCGACACCAGGGGGTTGGTGTTGATCACGCCGGGTTGTGGACTTGTCGCATGCAACCCCCGAACCGTAACAACTTGCGCCGTCCAGTAAAAATCAAAGAGAGTATTAACCGAAGCCGCAACCGTTGTACCCAAATCTCCGGCAACCAGACGTTTGCGAAATACAGCCATCGAAACGTCAGTCGATGAGCCCCCTTGTTGCGCCAGCGAAACTGCCGCCCAACCGCTCGTGACCATAACCGGCGGCGCGGCATTTGGCCTAAAACACATGGCAAAAAAAGCCACGTCACCCGCCTGTGCGCCAGCCGGAATAGCGGCCGCGACCGTTAAACCCAGCCCGGCAGCAGCGCTCGTACGCACACCGGTAGGACTAGTAGAAACGGTTACGTCATCTGTACCAGAATTACTACTAGCGTCAGTAACGGTCAACCGGAACACATCGGCGCCAGCGGCGATCGGCGTAAAAGCGGGGCTTACTGCTGTCGGATCAGACAACTGGGCTGTGCCATTTGGGCCAGAAATATGTGTCCAAGCATAAGCCAGTACGTCACCCGGATCAACATCGTGGCTACCCGAACCGTCCAGCGTGACTGACGCGCCAACTTCGGTCGTAACATCTGGACCAGCATTGGCAATTGGCGGATGATCGGGGTTCTCATCGGCTGGACTTAAAAAGAGCATCTGCGTTACCGTATTGGCGGCTGGCGAAACAGCTCCAGTTTGAATACCCGAAGCTCCCGGACCGCTAAATACCAGATCTGCAACCAACGATACACATCCCGGAGCAGCGGCATTCGCCCGCCAGCGCTGCGTCAAGCCGGCAGGTGGGGTTGCCGTATCGGTAGAAGCATTATCGCGCGCGGCTAAAAACCAGATCAACCAGGGCTTCGCATACACCGTGGTGATGCTCGGAGCGGTTGGTGTCGTGATCGACACGCCTGAAGCTTCGCTAGTTACATCTATGGGCAGTGCCGTTTTGACGCCACTATAAGCGATGATGCCGCCGCTGGCCGCACGAAAATCATGCATGGTAAAGGTATAACTTGCAGCCTCGGTGCCGTCAGCAATCCGAGTATAAATAAAGCCTGTCACACCGCCAGAATCAGTAATCGAATCATCGCTGCGTAGCAACGTCCACCCCGCCGGACCAGTCACCGGCGACACCGAACCCTGCCGATAGGTCAAATGAGCGATCAGATAGTCACCAACCTGCACGCCACTCGGCATCGGCAAATCAATAGTGAAATTGGCATCAACTGATGTACTCGCACTAGACCGATAAGCAATCAAACCGAAACTCCCGTATCGTCGTACAAATTGTTAATAAACTGACCTTGCGGTGGTCCAACACGCACCTCGCTAGCCACTGGGCCAAAGGCATAGTGCCGTCCAAAGCGGTTGCCACTCATAATAAAGTTTGAATACAGATTATTTATACGGCCGTTAATAGTATAGCCGCCGCCATCCATGTAATTATCGACGATTTGCACGTTATCGACTGTGCCGCCAGTGCTCGAAATTTGCAGCGACGAGTTGTATTGAATGCCGGTATATGGATCGTACGACAACAACTTACAGCGTACCAACCCCAGATTATTGCTACCCAAAATTTGCGAGCTATCGCTGTGCGTACCGTAATGCTGGTAGACATTATGGATATAGCAATCCTGGTACACGCCGTTTTCGCCAAAGCCTACATTATCGTTGCCTCCGCCCCAAATATGGCAACGAATGGCGTGCACCGAACCAGTAATCGCATCCGAATTAGCCAAATATTTTCCACCGTCAATATCGCAGTCGTACAAAAGGGTTAGTTGGTTGGCATTAACGGCAAAGAGTGCGTCACGCGCTTCAAAATAACAGCGCTCAAATACGATTCCTGTCGCGTTGATCTCGCAGTAACCTATAAAATGCCGGTCAGAATACGTGACATTCGGTGTTGTAAACTGCGGCGCTAATTCGGGCAACCCGAGCGCGCTTTTATCCGGCACGCCAGTATTGTGCGCACCGCGATAGCGCCCATGAAACGTCTTAGTAACACCCCGAGGATCCGAAGCGTCTGGAACAGCAGGCATAATGCTACCAACTGCGTGCCAGACACCATTAGTATCTTGCACGCGCCGCGTCATGGCCAGATTCCAGTGGTGTCTTCCCAGGTATCGGGCCGTTGTGCATCAGTAGGCGCAACCGGTCCCTTGTAAGTAACGTAGCCTGCGGGCACGCCGGCAGGCCGGGGCGGATAGCTCGCTTTTGTCTGATCATACATTAGTACTATCGGCATCGTCGTCCAGGATAAACCACTCGTTGCCGTTGCATCCTTGGCCAGCACCTGACCATTCGTACCGCCGCTGATACCCGAGGCTTTGAGCGTACCGTCCGCATTATGCGCCGTATTCAAAAAATCATTAAGGATCGATCCCCAATTACCCGAATCAGAACCAGGTGTTGGCAGCCTTGTCATTATTGATCAATTTCCCTCATGGCTATTTCTGTTTCCCTCTGGCGCATAGCTTTTCTCTATTTAACCATAAGCTGCTACCTCCTGTAAATCACAGCAAAGAAAAACCCTTCTCGGTGCAGGAGAAGGGTTTTTATAAGAGTTGTACTTAGAGCGGTCAGTCAATGCTCGTTACTCGTAAGCGTAGCACGTTCGCGAAGCTTTGGCTACCGGTTATCCACAGCCCACCCTGTGGAAGGGAGGTGTTACCTAGGCAACTTATTGGTCGCGTTGGTTGCGACGACGACGGCTCGTGAACACACGGTGAGCGGCCGCGCCAGCAGCTGACGTACCGGCAAAGATGCCGAAGATGTCACCTGTACCCGTGTTAGGCAACGTAGTTGCAACAGGGACTGGTGTTTCCTGACACTCAGGAGAGTTTACAGGTAAGTTAGTCTTACCAGGAACTGTACAGTTTTCAACACATTCAGGTGCGTTCGGTGGGTACATTTCTTTACCAGGAACCGTACACATTGGAGTCTTAGAAGGAGTTACCTTCGTCTGACAAGTAACACTCTTTACGCCACCTTCAACATTGAAGTTAACTGAGGCAACAATGGTGTGCTCAATAGTGTCAGTAAAGCTGTGGTCAGTGTAGATGTTACCTTGAGCGTCCTTGGTAGTTACACCCTTGGTGGTGTTGCTATCAATCGTAAAGTCTACGTCCTTAAGTGTTGCGCCGTTACCTTGCTTGGTAGTTACGGTAAAGCGGAACTTAGTCTTTTGGTCGTTTAAGACACTTGCGGCCAACTGCACACACTGGAAGTAAGGCATTACAACCGTTACAGGCTTGGTACAGCTACCAGCAGGAGCAATAATTTGCGTATTGCCGCCGGGAACACTTACGTACACTGTTACCTTGGCGGTAAAGTTACCAGCCTTGGTGTAGGTGTGCGTAACTTGGTCGGTAGCACTTGTCTTGGTCACCGTAGCACTACCATCACCGAAGTCGTAGACCACGTGGTCGATAGCTGCACCGTTACCAGCGCTTGCATCAGTACTGTAGGTGTAGGTGTTGGCCTTACCCTGTACAGCAGTCTGGTGCAATTCATTACATGACCAGTTAGGGACAACATTGTTACCCTTGGTCGGATTACCACAAACGGTCATGGCAGCGAACTGCATAACACCCTTGTCGTTGAACATCACCATTACGGGAATGCTGTCGCTTAGAAATACATCCTGTGCACGTGATTCATAGTAGTTGTTGCCATTAATGTTAACAACTGTCTGTGCGTAGTGACTGTTAGCGTCACGACCAAGGCTCACACCATTGGTAGCAACAACACGGCCATCTACTACGATATCACCATTCTTCATAGCAACACCCATCTTTGCAGATGTAACGAACTTGTTCAGATCGCTTGACTGTAGACCGTAGCGAGCGTAAATCGCTGCAAGGTCACCTTTTTCGTTGGCATTATATTTAGCAGCGAAATCGCCGGGGTTGGCTGCACCACACATAATAATAGAATTAGGTGTACAGTCAGCGGCATGACTTTCTTGTTTTGTAGCGTGTCCTAGGCTTGCCGCACCGGCTAGAGCTACTATAAATGCACTTGCGATAATCAGTTGTTTCGTACTGATTTTACGCAGACGCTTCTTGAGATAAGTAATAAACATCTCGAACCACCTCCCTTAGTTGTTCTCATGTAATACTATCATAAGTAGGTGCTTTTGTCAACACACTTATGCTAAAAACGGCTGGGTTTGATCTGTTAGCTGTCTTTACAGAGAAGCAAAAGATGTTCAAACTACCACAAAGATGTGGAAAAGCCGTTACTTCTGACCTCTGTAGAATTATTCGTCCGACTTCTGCTCTGGACTTTTTAGAGCACTTTTAGCAAAGCTGAAGCCAAACGTACTGCCCCTACCTTCTTGACTTTTGAAAATAGTAGCACCACCTTGTGCCACGATCACCTTCTTAGCCATAAAGAGACCCAATCCCGTGCCATCCGGACGGGCACGACGAGCGTTGTGTGCCCGGTAAAACTTAGTGAACAGATGAGGCTGCTCATGTTTTGGCACGCCAATGCCATCATCGGTCACGGTAAACTCAATTGTTTGCGGCCTATCTACAAGGGCTACGTGGATGTGCCCGCCACTTTGGGTGTAGTAGATAGCGTTGTCAATAAAATTCATGATCACTTGGCGCATCTTGGTTTCATCAAGCAGATAGGTAGGAAAATGTTCCGGATGCGCATAGGTTAGCTCTAAGTCGCGCCCCTTTGCTGTTTCTTCCAGTTGCTCAATCTCATCTTTGATAACTTTAGCTAAGTTGCAAGGGATTGGTTCGATAACAAACTTACCAGTGCGCAAGCGTGACACATTTAACAGATCAGAAATAAGATACACCATGCGCTGCGAACTAATAAACGACTGGCTGAGCAGTTTCCGCTGCAAAGGGGTGACCTTACCCGCATCGCCGTCCAGCACCATACTCACATAGCCCTTTACAGAGGTCAGCGGCGTGCGCAATTGATGCGAGGCCATACTAATGAAATCGTCTTTGGTCTGGTCCAACATTCGCAACTTTTCGTTGCTATGGCGTAACTTTTTAGTGGCATCATCAATCTTTTGTTGCAAAGTCTGGTTAAATCGTTCAATCTCTTCAAAGTGAAGAGCGTTTTGGACGGCCAAAAATAGCTCTCTGGAAATAATGTCGAGTATTCTCGTATCCTGGAGACCATAGGGGTTTCCGCTCCGTTTTTGGCCTAGAATAAGATAGCCCAAACCCTCCTCGTGGGGATGAGCGTAAGACGCAAGGCGCACCAAAACGGCGATATCGTTTTTAAGCAACACCTCTTTAAGCGCTTCATGCTCATCATCTAAATAGTCGGCTACAATAACATTATTATCGAATTTAGGTGTTGTGTGCCGCACGAAGGCTATATCTTTGGCCGGGAAAACTTTGCGGGTCGTTCCGATGAGGCGTTGTTCGGCAAAATCGGTCTTATTCAAGCCGAATATACCAAATTCCGACTTTAAATTCGTTACAATTATGTCCGCCGCCTTGGTTAATAAGTCTTCCATATTTATGTTGGCAACCAGAGTCTTATTGAGTTGGTCAATCAGGGTTTGCGCATCGTAGGAATCCCGATAGAACCATTTGCGTGTAAAGCGGTCGAAGAAACGTTTTAAGGGCTGGAATAAGAAAGCCACCGCTAATGTCACGAGAGCCAAAAGGAGTACCGTTCGTGTTTGGAGGGGCGCGTGCAAGAAAAAACTTGAAAGTAATACGGCGGGTATGACGTATAGTAATCCAGCCGCAAAAAGCGTTAATAAATACGCGGCAGAACGTACGGCATATATGCGAATATCAAATAATTTGTGACGAACTATAGCAATGGTAACAGCGATTGCGAAGGTTATGGTGAATAACGGCCCAAGCCAAATAATGCCGGCATATCCCATAAGCGGCAGGGAAAGATTCGTAAATAAGGCGGGGATACTGGCCAGTAACGCGCCAATCAGGTTATAGCTAATTTGCGTACGCGAAATCCCTTTCAGCTTTTGCATCTTTCGCATAAAGGCTATGTAAGTGCAGATGAAGAACAAAGAAAAATACCCAGCATATATAAGAAATCCAGGCAGTGCCGGACGGGGAACATTGAGCGTGTTGGTTATTTGGATGGAGGTAATGAATATATCAAGGTGCGTAATAAACAGGTAGCTGAAAACGCCAAAGAAGCTTGATGCCAGCAGAAACGGGCCCCACCCTACCGGCTTATCTTCGGGAAAACTTATTGCAAAAAACCAGATAAAAACAGGGATAATCATGGGTGCTATGTAAAATAGCTCGGCGCCACTATGCAACAGGCTGGCACTTCTCGAAAAAAGTAATAGCAGGTCGCCTATGGCCCAACCGCCAATGCCTACCATAGTAAGCAAGAAGTACCAGCCATACAATTTGTTGTATGTTCTGACAAAAACAATGAGGCCAAAACTAAGCATTATCGCTAGCGTTGCAAAGAGTACGATAAGTGCTGGTACGGTTCTAAAATTAAAGACGATGTCGGCTACATTCACTATCTAAAATAATAGCATGAGCTGAAAGGATGAACTAAGTCGTTTACGCCGCGTGGCCAGGCAAGACAACTGGCTCGCCGAAGGCTTGAGGTTCTGAAGGCAATACACCGTATTTGGTGAATAGCGCGCTGATTAAGCGGACAGCCTTTACATTGACTGGGCCGTTAATAGCAACCTTATCGATTATGCGTTTAATGATAGGGTCTGTCATGCCTCGCCTGCGAAGTTCAACCTGATATTCTGCAATAGATGCCGCCTCGGCCTCGCATCCAAATAGGTCGCTATGCGAGTCAACCATGGTCGCGTAATCGTATCCGCGGCGTCGGGCAACCGTTGCAGCAATATCACGGGCGATTACCCATACTGCCGCTCCACCCAGCTCTTTAGCTTGGCCAGGATCAATACTTGCCGGCATGCTGTCGTCGACAAAGATAGTGCCATTGAGGTTTTCAATGCCTATTTTACGCAAGTCTAGCCTCGAGGTAATAGCCGAGATGACAATTTCGCTGGCAGAGATAATAGCTTTTTCGTCAGATTCTGCAACAAATTGCTCGCTATCTCTGGTTACTTTATCCATTGCAGCTTGACGTGGGTCGTACACATGGATTTTAGCTTCGGGATGCTCATTTGCCATGACTCGGGCAATAGATTCGCCGATCGAACCTAGCCCAAGCACACCTATAGTTTTAAACTCTTTACCGTCGTGTACGGCTTCGACCGTTTTACGAATAATATCTACTGTGCCACCGTGACCGGTTGTAGTGACCACGTTCTTGTTGGTAACTGTTGAGCCGAACTTTGTAATAGAGGGAAGCGTGGCGCCCAAACCAACGACCGTAACACCGAAGCGCTCTTGTGCAAAGTCGACCGCTGCGTTAACGTTTTGGCGCGCCGCACGGAAGAAATCACTTCGTGAACCAAGGTCTTCAGCCATATCTTCATATACTGGCGCAAACATCAGATAACCGCGACGGCCTTCGGAATTATATTGGTAGGTATCGATTACAAACGGGGGCAAGCCGGTAAGCATCGCTGCCCGTAATTCGTTGGGAACATACCGAAGGCCCGGAATCGCCCGGTCCACTTCTTGTCCATAATCAGGATGGTTGCGACCAACGCGCGCGGGCACAACAAAGGCGAACGAACCGTCAGCATCTGGTGCTACTCGACCGTCTTTTGGCCGCGACTGGTACATCGTGAAGGTCGAATCAATAAAAGCACGGGTCGCCTCTAGTTCAACAGGCGAAACTTTGTCAGCATGGTTGCGCTCAAGGTAATCAACTAGTCCAATAATTTTTTTGCGTGCGATGTCTTCGGGGAAGTTGGTGTAGTACGAGAAACGTTCCTCTGGAGTGTCCGGCAAGTCAACGTAGTCGGAGCGTATTACATACTCACGCACTTCATCTTGAACCGCTTTTAGTTCTTCACCTTCAATTTTTTCAACATCTAATGCTTGGTCACGAAGGTCAAAGTAAGTATTAAATACTTCGCGACTAGTTGCGTAGGGATCAAATAATGTTTCATCAGAAGTGTATTCAGGCACTAAACTCAAATGAGAGTTATTGTTATACCAATTAGTTGCTTCTGATGTTTGTAAGGGAGCAGCCATAATGGACGGCCTCCTACCACCTTTTCTGCCCCAAGGGGCTTCATAAACAAAAAACGACACCAGCGCTTTTGGCGCTTAGTGTCGTAATAAGTCTTCTAACATACGTCTCAAGTGAGAGTACATCTTATAATACTACGAACGGTAAGAAAAGTCAACATTTCTGTACATAAACTGAGATAATACTGTGGACCACGCAGACTTACCCACACCCCTGGCCTGTGGAATACGAACATACACCAAACCTTCGCTTGCGGCGAAGATAAAGGATGTGGTACTACTAAAGCAGTCGTTTAATACGTTAACCACAAACGATAGGATTACATGTCTATTGGGCTGCGGGCAATTGTTGTCGAAGATGACCAGGATTTACAGTATATTTATCGCCTCAAACTTGAGCGTGAAGGATTTACCGTTGCGACCGCCTCTAATGGCGAAGAAGGTTTGCGAGTTGCCGAAAGCTTCAAACCAGATATTATCTTGCTTGATCTGATGATGCCGGTCATGAGCGGCACGGAAATGCTCGCTATCATGCGAGCGCAACCGTGGGGCAACGAAGCACGAGTCATCATTTTAACCAATATCAGTCGTGACGAAGCGCCCCAAGCGCTTCGTTTTTTACATGTCGACCGCTACATCGTAAAAGCTCATCATACGCCAGCTCAAATTATAGGAATTGTGCACGAAATACTTGGCACCAGACAAACTTAGTGGCATAGTACTTTCACGAGAATGATACACTGAAATATAGAAAGCGAACCCAAAGTATGAGTACAAAAGTAGCAATCATCGAAGACGACCAAGCCATCTCACAGATGTATCGGATCAAATTTGAAGCCGAGGGCTATATTGTTGAAACCGCCGAAAATGGCAAGTTAGGCCTAGAACTCATACAAACAATGCGCCCAGACGTCGTGTTGCTAGATCTCATGATGCCCGTTATGACCGGTGAAGAAATGCTCGCAAAGCTTCGCGCAACGCCTTGGGGCAAAGACGTAAAAGTTATCATCTTAACCAATCGTGGTGAGCAGGAAATTCCGCCGGAAGTAAAACAGCTCAATGTATCTGCGCTCATCCTTAAGGCTGATATGACGCCGCGACAGGTTGCTGAACTGGTTAAAACGCAGCTCGCTAAGTAATTGTAGGGTTACCGGGTTATTTGCGTAACAGTTGCGAAAATAGGCCTTGCTCGTCCTCAAACGCCTTGCGTTCCCTAACCGCCTGGCTAAATAGACTACGTTCTGCGATTACTTGCGGCGGCACTAACTCATGCAAGACTGTACTCGACAACGAACTGATTGTCTGCGCCCTACTGGTTCGCTCACTAACTGCATTGTAGATGCGTTCGCTGCTAACCTGCCATCTGCCGGTTACTTCCGCCAGGCTATTTCCGCCGCGTGAGGCGTAGAGTCGCTCTAGGGGTCCATTCTTCAGGTGCCCTTGCCACAAGCGCCGAGGTGCATTAGTAACTTCACCATATCTTAGCTCGCCTAATGCCAGCCTCTCTGTGGCTTCATTTCTTAGCAATCGGGAAATAGTATGTGCAGCAAATCCTGCGTCAACCCCTTCTTCTGGAAATTCCCTGATTTCATGCGTAGTAAGGTAATCTTTAGCAAAATCGTACGTATCACTGGCAACTTGGACCAACGCATCTGCATATTTATCAACAAAATATGCAAACTGGGGATCATCTTCAGCGGGATAAACGCATACATCAACGACGTCGTTGCGCATTCCTACCAATTCACTCCTCGTAGTATAATCTCCCAGAGCTGCCGTAACAGGATCGTAGGTCTCGTAGTCATTAGGATGTTCTTGATGATGCAGAAATGCTGCAACTGCTTGTGATGTATATGCCATAGTAAATATATTATACAACCTTATGCAATACCTGCCTACTCAAGTCAAGCAAGCTGGCCCTTTGCACCGCAAGGAGATATACTAGTACCCATGAAAGTAGCGATTTTGGGGTACGGCATTGAGGGACAGTCAGCGTATATGTATTGGCATAGGCTGGGAGCCGAGATAACTATTTGCGATCAGCAAGAGGATATTATATTGCCGGGTGATGTGTTTCCTCGCCGAGGTAGCGATTACCTGCATGATCTGGACGAATTTGATATTATTTGCCGAACGGCCAGCATTAATCCCAATCTTATCCTGACCAAGAATCCCGGACTCGACGCCACCAAGATTACTACTGTTATTAACGAGTTTATGCGCGTCTGCCCTACCAAAAATATTATTGGCGTAACGGGCACCAAAGGCAAGGGCACGACGTCGACGCTTATTACTAAAATGCTGCAGGCGGCGGGCAAACACGCGTTTTTGGGAGGCAATATCGGGTTGTCGCCGCTCGATTTTTTAAGTGAATTGACTGAAGACAGCTGGGTTGTATTGGAACTCTCCAGTTTTCAATTGTACGACCTGCGTCGTTCGCCGCACATTGGCGTCTGTCTTATGATCGCACCGGAACACCTCAACTGGCATACCGGGATGGACGACTACATAAACGCTAAGGCTAATCTATTCTCGCACCAGTCAGCTGACGATATTGCTATCTATTTTGCCGAAAATCAGTTGTCACACCAGATTGCCAGCAGCAGCCCAGGTGCTAAAATCGCCTATTATGCCGAACCAGGCGCCTACGTTAAAGATGGCTACATCGTGGTTGACAATCAGCGCATTTGTCAGGTTGACGAACTAAAATTAATTGGGAGGTTCAACTGGCAAAACGCCTGTGCTGCCGCAACTGCAATGTGGCAGGTTGCTAACAATGTTACACCAATCCGTGCCGTACTCACTTTATTTAGTGGCCTTGAACATCGCTTAGAATTTGTGCGGGAAGTTGAAGACGTCAAATATTACGACGATTCCTTCGGTACGGCACCGCAAACTGCGATTGTAGCCATACAATCTTTCAAAGAGCCCAAGGTGCTTATTTTAGGCGGCTCAAGCAAAGGTATTCCTTTTAACGGCCTAGCCAAAGAAGTTGCACGGAGTAACGTGCGCCGCGTGATAACTATTGGCGAAACTGCGCCGCTCATCGAAGAAGCGTTGCATGCCGAAGGTTACGATGCCATTACCCCTGGTGGTAATACCATGCCCGAAATCGTTCAAGCAGCCCGCGACGCAGCCCGGTCCGGCGATGTTGTGTTGCTTTCACCCGCTTGCGCTAGCTTTGGCCTCTTTACAGACTATAAAGATCGCGGCTACCAATTTAAGCTGGCCGTTGGCACTTTATAAAGCAACTATTCGACGGCAGGGTCGGCAGTAGGAGCAGTTTCGGTAGCTTTATCGCTAGAATCCGTAGCAACCACATTGGCAACCCGGCCTTGTTCGACGGCGCGCCGGGATGCACGAATAACGTTGTCGAATAACGCGCAGACCGTTAACGGGCCAACACCGCCTTTTACTGGTGTAATCGTCAAGTCGTCTCGTTCGTAGACATCCGTGGCAACATCACCTACGGTTTTGCCCTTTTCACCAGCTACGCCAGCGTCAACTACCACTGCCTGGGGCTTGATCATATCGGCGGTAATAAGACCGGCCTTCCCTGTTGCGGTAATAATAACGTCCGCTTTGAGCGTTTCGGCTTTTAAGTCTTTTGTAGAACGATCGGCAACCGCTACGTCAACTCCGGAGTCAAGCAGCATGCGCTCCAGTGGCGCTCCAACCAATTTACCGCGACCGACGAGCAACACCTTTTTACCTCGTAGATCAACGTTATAGCCAGCTAATAGCCACAAAATGGCCAAAGGCGTTGCCGGTTCATATATAGCATCTTTGCCCAGCGCATCAACGTCCTTTTCCGGGGCTACCAAATTAACAATTTCTTCGGTTTGCGACGGATCTTGCAAGGGCAGCTGCACAATAATACCGTACACTGTTGCGTCAGTATTGAGCTGCTCAAGCAGCGCCGGCACTTCTGCCTGAGCGACCGAGTGAATATCGACGTCGATGTCAATCTCGCTGCCGTAGCGCTTTTTCATGCGTGTATAAACCGCGATCGTTGGATCGTCAACCGTCAACACAATGGCAAGCTTGGGCTGCACATTGCCAGCCTGAGTTAGTGCGCGCACCTGGTGCGACTGTCGTTCCTGGATAAATTCTGCTAGTTCTTTGCCGTTCAGTAATTTCATACCATAGCAGTATAGCAGAAGCAGCTTCGGGGCAGGCTAGGTTTTTTGGGAAAAGAGTAGCTCTTAGACAGAAGGCGTTTCGGTAGGTGTTGTAGGGGGAGTTGGCACCGTTGGAGGTACATTACCGCCTTGACCCGCGCCGCCTTCTTTAGCTGCTGGCCCAAGGTACGTATCTTTGCCGAACCCAAGCATTGGGTAACCAATAAATGGCAGTAATATCAGCAAAACCGTGAAGCCAACCTTTTTACCAAATGACTTAGCCAGGTCGTTCGTAACAACAATTGATACTACGACGCTAACAATGTTTAGGAATGGGATGAAGCTTAGAACGTAGAACCAGATCCATGCGGTAGGACGGCCGACGATTTTAAGTAAAACCCAGTAGTTGTAGAATGGAATGATCGATGCCCAACCTGGTTGGCCTGCTTTCTTAAAGACCTTCCACTGACCGGCAACCGCAGCTATTACAAGAACGGCAATAACAATAAAAAGTGCAACCGCCGAACCTCCGGAAAGCTGACTGGTTTGCGAGGTTGAAGTTACATAGTCCGTGCTCGTACTATTGGTTGAGTACAAGTCTGCAAAGTGGGAGAGTTGTTGTAACATATGATCCTTTTAATTAGCCTTATGTAAAACTATAAAGCATGAACCTCTCAGGTAAAAGGATTTTCTCAGCTAGACGTGCAAAGTTATTGCAAAAACAGAGGTAATGGTATATTATTGTCCTTGTCCATTTCGATTGGGCCAGTAGCTCAGCTGGTTAGAGCGTCTGCCTCTTAAGCAGAATGTCGAGGGTTCGAGTCCCTCCTGGCCCTCCAATTTCGATTATACTTAAACTCCTCAGTTACGAGGAGTTCTTTGTTTGATATGATACCTCAATGAAAGTTACCACTTTTTCAAAAGGCAAAAACCCACCCAAAAATGAAGATACTTCTGCTTACAATGAGACGAATTTTGTTGTGTGTGATGGATCAACAGGTAAAAAGAGTGGCCTGTACAAGGGCAAGACTGGCGGTGAAATTGCTTCCAGGCTAATAGCAGAGGCTGCACTGCAGAGTGATCTCAATGGGATAGCTCTAGTTGACCATCTAACATCACTGTTACGTACAGAACAGATAGCCTTAGAAAAATTGGGTTATAAAATGGAGATAGAGACTACATTGGTTTGCGCCAGGATTGTAGGAGCTGAACTTATTGTCACACAGGTTGCAGATACTGCATTTCGCGTCAATGAATCTAAAACATACGAAAACCCTGCCATTATCGATACCCTAATGTCGGGAACAAGAGCACGCTACATTGATTTAACTCACGATATTGAAGGTAGTCGAGAATATATTATGCCTCTTCTACTCAATGAGGGATTCTACAGAAACAACGCCGACAGCCCTGCAGGATATGGAGTCTTGGATGGCAGCTCAGTACCCACTAAGTTTGTTAAACTTTATAAGTTCAATGTAGCAGATATTCAAACTTTAGATATCTATACTGACGGCTACTTCGCCATACCACAAAGAGCAACTATTGAAGCTTATGAAGGTCTGCATGCAAAAGTGCAGCAAGAGGACCCGCACAAATGCCTGGCTTATCCTTCTACTAAATCAAATGACGATAGGACTGTCATGATTGTCAACTTTAGATAACTGCACAATCTCGGTTGCGATAGCGTGCACGATGGTCCTCCAAGTATTGATTATTATTTTGTTATATGTGATAGTAAGCTTATGCGTGGTTTTGAAAGGACTGACGATCTTCAAGGTGCAACCCTTCGGCAAAGAGCAAGGGTCTTTTTGGCTGAAGCTTGTGGTCTTGGCTCTCTTTACACTCGAGTAGCAGTCTGGGGCGAACTCGACGATAAACGAACTGGCTCGTTATCGAGATCACCAATTACACCTATCGAACTTGCCAGGTTCAAAGATGACATGACCAAGGTGCCCCCTGAAGGTAGGTATGCCCTATTGGCCCAAACCATACCCCGCGACAGGGACAAATCCGCTGAAAGTCAGAAAGTTTGGTTTGATGTTATTCCTGGCCTAACAGAATACCCGATTGTGCGCAGCGTAGCATGGGCTGCCCGAAATATCCTGGCCCCCGCCAAGTCACAGTGGTTGCATGCGGGCGATTTAGGAGCCGGCACTGGCGCCCTGAGCGCATCCTTACTGCAACAAGAAGGCCAATTGCTTCCAACAGCAGATAGAATAACTCTAGTGGACAGGGTTCCCGCCTTACTAAACGTAGCGGCGCACCGGTACGGTACGGCTATGGAGTACATACAGGGCGACGTTACTGGATTGCCCTTTGCGGATCAAAGTTTTGATCTGCTAGTAAGTGGCGGACTAGTTTACTCTTTAGGGCGGGAGCATCAGAAGCCATTCTTCAGCGAAATCGGCCGTCTGCTCCAGCCGGGCGGAGTCTATATTGATGGTGATTATACAAAAGACCCTTTGCCCGAGGTGCCCAACGAAGCTATTTTTCACTTAGCCCGGCTACTTAAAGGCAATGTAGCCCAAATGGAAATTAGGGGAGATCCACTCGCCGGCGTTAACCAAGAAGAATATTTCAAGGGATTTGGGCTTACATTTAATCAGCAACTGCACTCAGATGAACTGTCGGGCGCAGAAGTAAGCCTTAGAATATTGCAGAAAACTGAGTGATATCATCCAGGGCAGACTTCGCCGCTACGACACTTCGTACCAATATCAGCCAGTCTGAAATAAAACGAAGTTAAATCTTTAATAAGCCCATCCGTGGACAAGACAAACTACGCATTTGCCGTATCATGGCTTTTTGCATCAAGTTGAGCAGCCAGCTGTAATATTTGCGCACGCCTTTTTGGAGGCACAGATGGAGAGAAGTCTATCCTATCGACAAGAGGAGCGACTCCACCTTGTCTGTCGCCCGGCCTCTGATCCTGTTCTATCGCAGGAAATAGCTCCAGGACTTCATTCATAGTCTTCCTGTCACCATTAATGCCGTGAGGAGTATCAACAATTAAGATTCTGTCCACGTCCTGAGAAGATTTTAGGCTTGCTATGATACGCTCCGGCGGCATCATGTGGTCTCGTACTCCTAATACCAAGGCGACGTGGGGCGCATTGTCCTTGCCTCGTAATTCGTGCAGGAGAATGCTTTGGCTGGACATAGCAACCGAGGTCGCAGTCGTAAAACCGCCCGAATCTCTTCTTCGTATGGTATTGATTTCGCTTGAGGCTCTATTTTCAAAGCTTTCATCGGCCGGTGTACGTAACTTATGCAGCTTAGTCGCCATAGCTCCGCGAATGACGCGGGGAGCAGATCTGAGTACGCTTGGTTGTTTTGCCAAGCCTGCGGGATACGCGAGAATAACACTATTAAATAAATCTGGACGTTCATAAGCTGCAAGCACCCCGTTCAGAGCATCAGCAGATTGGAAAATTGCGTTGACCGCGCCTTTTCCTGTCTCAAGTGTCTGTATTAGCTCGCGTGCTCGTGACTTTTGAAAGGCCGAAACACTTGTCTCAATATACGGTTTGTGGGCCAAATAAGAGATGTCCTTGCGCGAAACCGTTACGGGCCGCGTGCCTCCCTTTACGGTGACAACAAAGTTAGTATCCGCGTTTGGCAAATCTACGTTTGGTAACGCGGAAATGGTGTCGTACCCCAATGATTTTAGGTGTTGCATAACCTCCTCATTTCTTAAGGTGTCATGCATAAAGCCTCCTGAAAAGTAGAGTGGCCGTCCATTTGCAAAAGCTTCCCGTTGCTCGGGCGCATGTTGCCTTTCTTCCGGTTCGCCTAAGATTTTAGCGGCCTTAGCGAGTCCCTCTCTCAACTTACTTCCATCAGTAGGCAACACATCCCTAACTGCGGGCAACAGATTTTTAGCCCAGAATTGCGCCTTCTTTATATCAATGGGGCTGACATTACGCATGAAAGAAGCAAGAAAGCGTAATCGATGGGGTTGCGCATGAACGCTCTCTAGCATTTTTTCGTATCGTGCATCATGGGGCACTGCAGAAAAAACAAATTCAAGTATTTCGGGTGCTAGCAATGCCAACCTTTTAGGTGAAGGCAGTTTTTCCAGGGGAAGCTTGCGCAAAATCGAGGACAAAATCGGATATTGTTCTTCGGCCTCTGGAGCATTACTAGCAAACAACTTGAGCATTTCACTTATGCCAGCCCCGGCATCATAGGCGGTGGGAGCTTGATTTTTTGCAGCTGCTCGCGCTCGTAACGATCGCAAATCTCGATGCCCTTCAATGGAGCTGTATGTCCGTTGGGCAACGTCATTAAGTTCACTGACAAACTGTTCGCGGGGATTTTCAAAGGTCGCTAATAAGTCGGCATGCTCTTCTAACCCTAGCTCTTTGACTTTCTTGCGCGCAAACTCAATGGTTTGCTTCGTCTGTTTCTGAAAATCTGCTTCAATATTTTTTGAAGCCTTGAGCGAAGGACTGAGCCGAACAATAGCCGCTTTATAGGGATCAACGTCCTTTGCAGTTAACTCTGCGCCAGAGTGCATCCGCTCAACTAAAGGCACTACTCTTGTGGCGTCAGGAATTTTAGATATAGTAGCGCTTGCTGATGCAGGTAAAAAATCCAAGGTAGCAGCAACTTCGCCTAAATGTAGCAGGGCTTTCGTATCTAACCCTAGAACTTCACGTGGTTGCTCGGGCATAGAACTTTGTGATTCTGAGTTTTTAATCTTTTCTTGTGGTACTGGCATAATATTCTTCGGGTTTAGGCTACTTCTATAGCATAACACTTCGTCAATCCTGCTATCCCAGCGCCTTTACTGCGCGCCCTGTTCGCCACCTCGTTTTGGTATAATAAGCGCACGATATGAAGTACGGCACCCTCCGAGCATACTGAGCCTCGGCAGCATACACATTGAGGATATTATATTCGGAGTCGCCATATTTGGGCTGGCCTTTAGTGTCTATCCTTTTATAGGGCGTAAAAAAATTGGCCCTATTACCTCGGGGAACGAAAGGCACTTGCGCACCCTCGGAGCATTGGGCGCAGGCGTACTTTGCATGGCAATACTTATGGGCGTGCTGAAACTTAATTCAGTTTTTGCTACCGCGGTTACTTTTACGATTCTGTGGTTACTCATTTGCGTGCGGCGGCGGGATTTGTTGGTGCCGGGGCTTGTCACCGGGTTGGTATTCGCAGGCATAGCGCTTTTTGTGTATAGCATCTTCCTTAATATGTTCGTCTCGCAACAAGAGCTGCAAACTTTTTGGCTTCTGCATGGCTCAAAGCTCGGAATTACGATCCTTGGCAAAGTGCCGCTCAGCGAGTTGATATGGTTCTTTGCGACCGGCACATTCTTATCAATATTTGAGCTATTCGTTAACAAGAGAAAATATCAGGCTACCGAATCGTAAACAATGGTATTATCTTTTTATGTCGACTCATTACGGCGAAGGACTCGCTACATTACTCGATAAAGGACTAAATCTACTGCCCCTCCTACCTGATGATCATATTACGGGTGTCGGGGCAAGCTATTTTGGTGACGGGGGGATCCTCAAACTGGAGCAATCTCCGTATCTGGAGGATGCCTTTAAAGCACGCTTGCGTATCCTTGGCGTTATCGGGGGCATGGGCACATACGGTGACGAGAACAGGTCTGCCTTTGCACTTTCTAACAATATACGTTTGCCTGACGGTACTCGCGTACATCTACAAGAGCCGCGCCCAGAACAGTTAGAACCCAATAACTACCGGCTGTCTGAGGCCGCTATAGAGGCTAGCTACGACGTAACGAATTTCTTGCGCACCGTTGAAGGTAACTTATCGACTGCAAGATTATATTTTGAGACGAATGAGACGGATGCAGTCTCGTCTAATGTAAGTGGTGGTTTTGATACCGATGAAATGAAGGCAGCCTACCTCGAAACAATTGGCCAAGGAGTTATTGTGGGCGAAGAGATTAGTCCAGCAACCGCAGAAAGCGTAATCTGCGTTACTCACACCGTGCTAACGCCTACAATAGGCCGGGTGGTTACCTTCTTGATGCATGATTATCGCCCAGACAGCCGGGAAGCAATGTTACGTCTGCAACAAGATCAAACGCGAGAATAATTACAATGCAGAAGTTACTATATGCTGACGGGTGAATTTCGCGAACAATTTGAAGAGTTTCACACAGCTGGCACGGCCGCAAAAGATGCCGATAATCACACACTGGCGCTAGAGATGTTTAAGCCAGCGATTGCACTCGCCCAAGAACATGATGATCCCGCCAAAAGCCTGGATGCAATGCAACCCGCAGCCAGAGCGCTGTGGAGTCTTGGGCGATACGACGAAGCTAGCGAGCAACTAGAAACCGCCGCCGGAATAGCCAGGAACCTGGAACTTACCGACGAACAAGGCGTTATCATTTCCAATATGGGGCGAATTGCAGCCGTAAAAACAATTCGCACGATTCCGCCAGCGGCGCAAAAAGAAACGTTACGCACGGCGGCAGTACCCAAATTCAGCGAAGCCTACGATACATTAAAAGATAACCCTCATTTATATTACCGCTACGCAAACGCCCAGCACGGTTCGGTAGTAGCGGCACTTGCCGGGGAGCGCTGGCTAGCGACCAAACTTATTGCCGAGGGACTGCGTGTTGCCTTCCAAGTCTCCGCCGAACCCTACGACCAACAACGAACCTACAACATTAGCAACGGCACGCGGCGCGGGCGTTACCAAATGTTGGCCGCGGTAGCGCTAATTCCATTCGGTAGTCATACGCCTTTCTTGGCGAAAGTAGCGCGGAGTAAACTTGTAAGATAACCCGGAAAGCCAATCCCTCGGATTATTTTGCTATACTGCAAGGTATGTCTGTAGAAATCACCTACTTCGTTCACGGCACAACGACCGATAACGAGCACCATCTAGCAACCGGCTGGCTTCCGGGCGAACTTTCAGAAGCTGGGCGGCAACAAGCCAAAGACTTAGGCGGCATGGTAGCCGACAGGCATTTTGATGTCGTGTTTTGCTCTGACTTGACACGAGCAATAGATTCAGCCGAACTTGGCTTTGGCGCTACATACCAAATCATTCAGGACGAACGACTTCGCGAATGCAACTACGGCAATATGAACGGCAAATCAGCGACAAGCTTTAAAGATCGCATGGAAGATTTTATTGACACACCTTTTCCACAGGGTGAAAGCTACAAAGATGTGGAAGCAAGGCTCGCCAGTTTTGTTGATTTTTTGCGCGTTAATTACGACGACAAACACGTTGCAATCGTCGCCCACCAAGCTCCGCAACTGGCGTTAGACGTAATTCTCGGCGGAAAAACCTGGCAACAAGCAATCAAAGAAGACTGGCGAAAAACCAAAGCCTGGCAACCCGGTTGGGAATACATCGTAGAAACAAATAGCTTACTAAGCGATTTTGACAAGACCTGCCTGGACTTGGCAATTGCCGAAGCAAGACATTCGCTCGTTGAAGGCAATTACCCGGTCGGAGCAATTCTGGCAATCGGGGATACAATGGCGAGCCGAGGTAACAATACCGGTGAGACCTCCAAAAACTACAGCAACCATGCCGAAACAAGTCTGATCATCAACAACGGCGAAGCCTTGCTGCAAAGCGCCGACCAGGGCGAGACTGTCACGTTATATAGCACGCTAGAACCCTGCCTAATGTGTCTTGGGGTGGCCACAATGAACAAAGTTAGCAAGATTGTTTATATACAAACCGATCCTCATGCAGGCGCTTGCGGCATTGACAAAACAAGCTTGGGCGTCAGATATCAAGAGGTATGGCCGCAGATAATCCACGCTCCGTATTCACTTGAGCCTAAAGAGATGATCGTTGCGTTTCTGAAAAAGCAAATAGAAGACAACAAACGCGTAGCGTGGAGCCAAAAATTCTTAACACTCCTTGAAAACACCCGGTAATCCGGCCCTTCTTTTGTTACACTTTACCTACAAATTATCCCTCATCTAATTTGTTATTTATAGATAGTTAGTGCAGGTCAATGGAAAATTTATGCAACAGCCATTCTTCAAAAGCTGTTTGTGATGCATCGTAGTCTGCGTAAAGAAACGTAAGGATGCCGTATTGTGTAGCTGCCTCGAACGATGAGAGGGAATCATCAACAAATGCCGTATGATCTTTGTCTGCCTGGGCGTCTTGGCATGCCTTGCGGATGAGTACGTCGTTTTCAAGTTTGAGCTGTCCGTATGCCGAAGATGAATAGATATAGTCAAAGTGATCATCCAACTTATGATGAAAACGCGATATGGTATCGAAAATGTCCATGTTATTAGTGAACAGACTAACGACGACGCCCGCCTTACGCAGTCGTTGTACGAATGAAAGCATCGACTGGTTAAGTGGCATGCGTTTTACACTGGCTACAAGAAGCGCATCGAGTTCATTAGCCGGTATACCGGCCTTGCCTTCTATGAGCTGTGTATATCACCGCAGCTACGCTCACCACGCATCCACTCGTTTAACAACTCTTTGTTATTTTCAGTGAATATATGCGCCGCTACAGTGTCAGCCAAATCTTGTTGACTCGGCTTATCCGTATTATAGAAACGACCGTTAGACATGACACCATCAAAGTCTACAAGAAGGAGTTTGAGTTTTTTCTTTGTCATAGTTGCGGTACTCTTAAGCCTTCTGCCTCCAATACTGGTGCATCAAGAAAGTTGATTGCCTCTTGCATAGTTACTGCAAGTCCATTATCGCCCTCGTGTGAGATAAGACTGCGGATTGGAATATCTGCAGGTAGCAATAATTCGCTTGCTTCCTGGGTCGCTTCAGTCAGAGCTCGGGAGAAGAACCAGTGATTGAACGCACCCATTGTGGTTTCCCCCCCTCGACGTTTTACCCGATTCTCATGTACGGTACGACTAGCAACTCGAAGTAACAATAATCGTTCAGGTAGCTCGACATCACCTTTTTTAATCGCTCGATCTAGCACCTCAAAAGTATAGTCTGGCACGGCTATCTGATTACCTGGCAAGTGTGACTTTTGTCTGTCAAGTGCCAGCTGATAGGCAGCCAAAGAAATAATCGATCGATCTCCGAATACTTTCCTACCACCTGTGATATGCTTTCGCACATCTCTACTTCGCTCTCTTTCAATATCCACAAAGAAATCTATGGCCGCCTTTGCTTCCTCGATTGTATCGGGGAGAGGAGGAAAGCCGGTGCGACCATTAATAGTCGCATAGTCCATGTACTCTCCAATATACATAGCGTCATAGTGTTCGACCAATTGCTTTGCGAGCGTACTTTTACCTGCAAAGCCAGGCCCTTCTATACATGCATATTTCATCTATCTCTCCGTCTTCTTCTTTTTTACATTTATACCAAGTTTATTACGAATACCGTCATATATACTCAACCACGGTCCTATGGAATGAGTCAAGATGCCCGGCATGCCTAGGAAGAATATTCGTACAACTCCCATGGAGTTCAACGCCTTCTGTCCCACTAGCTTAGGTAGGCTCGCATTGAGAACTAGAGCTGGAAGTAGCCAATATATGCATAGCGCTAGTAACCATGCGCCAAAAAGCCAAGCATTGTGCAAGTAGATGGCAACTACGAGAGGAAGGACAGTGACTATTGAGTGCGAGAACCAAAAGAGGTATATAGGAGCAATTCTTGATGCTTAAAAAAATCAGTCACAATTGCTTCTAGCTCTTTTTCCGCTTCATAACTTCTGTAAGTTAAGAGCTTGGATTTAATAGAAGTTACGAAACGGTTGCGCTGGTTAATACTTTTTTCTTTTACCAAAAACAGTACAGGCTTTCCTAAGTTGATCGCCTCAGTTAGTACAAAACCCAAGCTCAGACTGACCACGCTGCCTTCAATGACTACGCACTGGGCATTTGCTATGGCTTTTTGTAGCCTATGATAGATACCCTCAGGAAGCAGGTCAGTTCTTGTCTTTGAATCTTCGACTAGGTCGTTAGTAAGCGTGTTGCCATCTTTAAGAACAAGCTCTCGTAATAACTCAATAGCTCGACGATGCTTTTCAAATCCACCGCGAGAAAATTCCAGTAATATTCTCATAACGTATTGGTTATATCGTACTACCGATGTATAGTCAATTCCAGTAATCGAGGCAATACATGTCAGAAGTAATTGAATTAGAAGCATCCTATTTAGCGGCACGCATTCCTGAAGGCCTCGCTGCTCATGAACATATTGATATCGAGGATATTTATTTTCCAGCTACAGAGCCGCACGCCAAGATGCGCATTCGCCATAAAGGCGACAAGTACGAGTTTACCAAGAAGATACAGCTTGATCCGGGTGATGCTGGTCAGCAGCAAGAGCTTAGCGTAGATTTAACTGCCGAGGAGTATAAGGCCTTATCACGAGGAGACGGCCGAAACGTATACAAAGCTCGTTACTTCCTGCCGTATGAAGGCCGGACGGCCGAAGTAGATATCTTCAAAGGAGCTCTCGAGGGGTTGGTCATCATTGAGTTTGAATTCGACACCCTAGAAGAAAAGAATGCCTTTACCATGCCCGATTTTTGTCTCGCTGACGTTACGCAGGAAGAGTTCATCGCGGGCGGGATGTTGGCGGGAAAAGCATACCAAGACATTCAAGAAGGTCTTCTGCGTTTTAACTACAAACCTTTAGAGTAGCCAAGCTAGACTATGACCAGCAAAATTAACCCCTACGAACAAGAGCTTTTGCTATCCGCTCAAGAAGGTACCTTTTTAATTGATATGAGGAATGGTACCGATAGCATTCAGGAACCTGACATTAGTGTATATCGTCAAGAATTAGGCGGAGCATTATTGTTGCTCGTAAACGATAACCGGATAGCTACCGAGTGGCGAGAATGGATGGCAGACTCTGGCACGCCCATAGAACCAGCCGATCTGATGGCAACTGTTATTGAAGGACGAGCTTGGGACAATACCGCCGCGCACCTCATCTACCTAACAGTCGCAAGTCACTAGCTGCCCCACCCGCCGCATAGAAATGCTGCTATAGTTTTCTTATGATAGAGAATGCCGGATCCGAAGTACCATTTAAGTACGATCTGGAAGATTCCAATTTTAAAGATCATGGCAAGCTCTTTGTATTTGCCGACGATGCCGATCCTTCTTATGTTATTCGCCTATGTAGCGTTCCAGGAGCCGAGGATGTCCCAGACTTACTTGCAGGTGTACGAGACTTTCGAGAAGCCTTGGGCGTCCTAAAGGATACATATGGCATACCCACACCCAATCCATGGTTCGTGATCGGCAAAGAAGTAACAAACCCCAAGAACGATTGTGTCTACACCATCTGCGAAAGAGTTACGGGAGTGGTTCTAGACAAGCCCGAGAATGCAACGCCCGAGATATATTTTCAATTACTTGGCAAACTAACGCGCTACCATATTGACGTTATATTTTCGGAGGGGCCATATTTGGAAGACCTGGACTTGCACCAGTGCATGTACGGCACTACGGTAAGTGATCCCGAACCTCGGGCATATCTTATTGATTTGGATATATCGAACGAGAATTACTCGTCACATTCTTCTATCGAGAAAGATCGTAACGAGCCGCTTAGTACTATGTATCACCGCATGTTTTATCATCTTAGAGATGCACGCATTTTACAGGAAGAGCATGGCCTGGATACTCGAGATTTACAGCAAGAAATAGCATATGCCGTAAACGCCCTGCCCTATATCGATCCTAGTGACTACGAAATCATCAACGAACTATACATACTGCTTAGAAAGGTCAAGTAACCGCCCTAGCCGAAAAAAGCTTGTACTTAGCAGCGTTCCGAATAGTTCTTCATTCTAGTCGCTGCTATACTTATTATATGAACAACGAACAAATCGAAAAAACGATTCGCGAATATATCGAGCAAATTATTCATATGTCACTTGCCACTACTGTAGACGGCAAGCCGTGGGTATGCGAGGTGCATTTTTCCTTCGACGATGAGCTGAATCTCTATTTTCGGTCGGAGATGAGCCGGCGGCATTCGCAGGAATTGGAACAAAATCCGCATGTTGCCGGTAACATCGTGACACAGCACTTTAAAAACCAAAAGGTGCGTGGCGTCTACTTTGAAGGTACCGCTGAGCGCCTAACCGAAGTCACCGAGAATGATCCCGCCTTTACATCTGTGCAAAAGCGATACGGCAACGCCAATATTCAAGCCGTAGCCAAAGATAGTAAAAGTGGGCCAAGTTATTACAGAATTTCCGTAAGTGACTGGTACTTACTCGATGGCTACGATGCTTGGCCACCAGAAAAACACCATTTGTCTTGGAAAAAATAATTACGTCAAATGTGGCATAATGTCGGTTTCGTCAACGGCTGGCGGTTTACGAATCAGTATAAACGATAGAACACCGGCACAGGCAGCCAAGCCAGCGCACAACACAACAGCGAATGCGTAAATATGCGCCGAGCCGAAAAGACCAAGAGTGGCGATGACAATTAAGCCGGCAGCCCTGGAAACGGCATTGTTAATTCCCGAGGCGATACCCGACTGTGCGTCCGACACCGAAGCCATGACCGTCATTGTTAGCGGCGCAACGGTGGTAGCCAGGCCAATTGAAAACAGCAAAATGCCCGGGAATACGCCGAATGCGTAGCTGTCACCAGGACGGAGAAAGTACAACCAGCCGATACCTACAGCGGCAAGCAACGGTCCGACCGTCATAAACATGCGAGCGCCATACTTGGCGGACAAACTGCCAGCTTTGCCTGCGAACAAAAACATAATAATACTGACGGGCAAAGAGCTAAAACCAGCCTTTAGACTGGAATATCCCATATGAGTTTGCAGATAAATAACCAGGGCAAAAAAGAAACCGCTAAGCGCACCGTACATTGCAAATGTCATAAAGTTAGAACCGGTGAAGTTGCGTGACTTAAATAGTGATAATCGCACCATTGGGTCACGAGTTTTAGACTCAAACCAAACGAAAAGTACCGACGCAAAAACGCCAACCACCAATGCCGCTACCGATAAAATACCCCAATGTTCAACCGGTCCCTGGATAAGTCCAAAAGTCAGCGCCGCTAGAGCCACTGCGCCGATTGCCGCACCATAGCCGTCAATATGGCGCGGTGACTCATCTTTACTTTCGACGATAGAACTCATTGCCAGCAAACCGCACACCACTAGTAACGGAACGTTGATCAGAAAAATCCAACGCCAAGTGGTCGCATCCAAAATAAGTCCGCCCACAAGCGGACCAAGCACGGGCGCAACACTGCCCCACGCCGTCCATTGTCCGATAGCCTTGCCACGGATCGCGCGTGGAAAATTCGTATTAATAATCGATAACGCACCGGGCACCATTAACGCGCCGCCAATCCCTTGTAGTATGCGAAAAATGACCAGCATCGTGGCATTTGGTGCAACTGCGCAAAGTAATGACGCCGCTCCAAAACTGATAAGTCCCGCGACATAAACTCGCTTACGGCCAAGTATATCGCCAAGCGAACCGCCCAGTAGAATCAGTGCCGACAAGGCCAAAGTATAACCATCAACAATCCATTGCAATGCCGAAAAACCAGCATGCAACTGCACGGCAATCTTAGGCAGCGCCAGAGTAACAATCGTACCGTCCAGGATAACTATCGAGCTTCCCAAGATTGTTGCTATAAGCACCAGGAGCTGTCGTCGCTTCGTTTCAATCATGTGCCCTTATTCTATCAGAAGATGCCGAAAATCGATGCATGTATGAAGCCGGGCATCGTTGATGTGCGCACCAAAATATGCTATTGTTTGCAGTGAGTAATTTTCAGGATTATTCTCTGTATTTGAGATAACTATTCCCTTACGAAAGTGATATTATTATGAGTTTTGAACTAAAACCTGGCTATTACGAACCATTCTTTGACGATCACACCAACGGCGTCATCGATGACGTATTTAGCCAACAGCAAAACCAGTCCTGGGAGGCATTTACCAGAGAACATCGCGTACCAGAACTTACCGTATTTGAACCAGCAAGCGGCCACCAGATTGAAGTCTTCGACATGATACCTGAAGCCGGGTATGATCGGACACTCGTATACCACGGCGCTATGGGTGATTCGCTTGACGAAAATATCGTTGCCCACCTCGCCAATGTCTCTGTAACGCTCAACCGGGCGTTTCCCGGAAACAGCACACGCGTCATTTCTACAAGCAATCCCGGCCGCTTGGGCAACCCTTACGGAAGCCTGCCAAAAGCGGCAAGGCAAGAACTGAAGAACGGTGACTTTAGGCCAACAGTCGACTCTACCTTGGAATACCTGCAAAAAGCAGGAATCGAAGAAAAGATCGAGTTTGGCTATTCATTCGGTGCCGATAAAGCCGTCGCCGCTGGCAACTATTCAGAACTGTACGACCAAAAAGCCAACCACGTTATTGCTATCGAACCAGCTAGCGTTCACGAATGGTCTACGCTCGATTTGGCAAAATCTTTTTTTGACAGCGGTGCACATCTGGATACGTATGCAGCCGCAACCGGTAGCGCAGCCTACATGGAAGCACGCAAATTAGCCGGCGGGCTGCCGACATATATAGGCGGCCTATTCCGGCCAAGCAACATAGCAATCATGAAGGCTATTAAACATGGTGGTTTTGAAGAACGCGTTGATACCCTGCTGGAAACTCACCCCGAGATGTCGGCATACATTGCCTGGGGTCGAGAAAGTGAGCTAGCAAGGGACCAACTTATGCTAGGGATTACTCGTCGGCTCATGCTTCGATACGGCCCATCGCTGCATTTCAAAGCGTACGCCGGTTTACATCACGCCCACGCCGATGACTTGCGCGTACATACCGCAACAATCATTGATGCCTTTAAGGAGTTGGGCATCGGTAACCAAAAATCTGCGGCATAAGCTTTAGGCTTGCTTACAGTTATTACACTTCGACTGTTCGGATTAACCACTGGTCAGAAGATAACTTTGGGTCTTCTAAATAGGCAAACGGCATGTAGAAGTAGCCTTTGTCGCCCCATTCGTCGCCCCATGAATTGCGGCAAATGAAGTGCTGCTTGTCTAAATCATAGCCGACCACGATAATCGCGTGGCCGCCAAGCACTTTTTCGTGAGGCCTAGGCATAGGCACCTTGCCGGTTGATTCGACGCTGACGTTTTCAAAGCTCTGATACACCGTAAAGCCGGTGACGAACGGATAGCCTTCGCTTAAACACATCAGCATGTCGTGCGTCGGATCGTTGCTGGGCCGCATAATACGCTGGTATACTAGGGCCTGATTTTTCTCGGCCTCCACAAACGTTTTCTTTGGCGGCTTTACCGTGAATTTAGGAATATCGTATGCCCACTCCTTTTCGGCGCAGGTACCTATTTTGATCAGTACTTTTACGCCGTCGCGGATAACCGCACCTGCATCAGAATCGACCGTACCTTCCATATCGCGTTCGTTCCAGTAAATGAACAAACGGCTGGGCGTCATGAAGTCTTTGCCCTCTCTTTTGCGGTCAAAGTCAAAGGCCGCACTCAAGGCATTTGCCGTGCAACTACCTAGCGTTCCCTGGTTATATACCGGCGGGCATTGTTCTCGTAAATCAATTTGTTTTGGCAGTTTTTTAGGTGCTACTATTTTTGGCCTATAGATGTAATCGCGTTGGTCGGGCACATCGGGTATCCAACCAAGACCGTGCTTTTTGGGCGTCACATAGTACTGCATAGTAACCACCTTTCTGTTAGCTTTGTAGCTTGGTGCGATCCTTTTTTAGGATGTATCCGCATGGTAACAGAAAATAATACGATGTGCTGTAAACTTTTTGTCTGAACTATTTGATTAGTGCGCCGTCTTGCAACGTAAAGGTCATGTCGGTTTTGCCAGCAATACGTAAGTCATGAGTAACAGCAATGATGGTCGTATTTTCGGAACGGGTTAGTTCGTGCAACAGGTCAAAAATCATTTTGCCAGTTTGACTGTCCAAGTTGCCAGTTGGTTCGTCGGCCAAGATAAGATGCGGCTTGTTGGCGAGTGCCCGGGCAATCGCCACGCGTTGCTGTTCGCCGCCCGATAGTCTGCCTGGTTTGCGCAACTGTTTGTCGCCATTTAGACCCACTTGATCAAGCAATTCCTGCGCTCGTTTACGACGAGCGGCTACGGATGTTTTGGCAAATTCCATAGGCAGCATGACGTTTTCCGCAGCCGTTAAGTTTGGGATCAGGTTATAGTTCTGAAACACAAAGCCAATTTCTTGGCAGCGATATTTGATCAAGGCGTGGTCGCCCATTTTGGTAATATCCTTACCGGCGACTTTAATCACGCCTTCACTGGGGCGGTCAAGCGCACCAAGCAATGACAGCAAGGTACTTTTACCGCTTCCGCTCTTACCGATAATCGAGGCAAACTTACCTTGTGGCACCGTAAAGGTAATATCCTTGACAGCGGTGACCGGGCCACTGGCCGCTGCAAAGGTTCTGGTGAGATTCTTAACTTCTAACATTATTCAACCCTCATTACTTCTGCAGGACGAACTTTGGTGATGAGCAATGACGCCATTGCGCTACCTACGATTGCGATTACTATTGCAGCACCCAGGCCGTAGATCAGAACGCTCCAACCAACGACCGCTTTTACACTGCGCAGATTTTGCGAGCCGAAGCCAATACTGCGAGTCACGCGGTTAAGTCTATTGCCGCCGCCCGCTGCAAATCCACCGCGAATACCGCCCTGGCCGCCGCCCTGCGTTCGACTACTTGTCGCGTTTGCCGCGCTGTTATTAACTAAAATTCTAGTGATAGGACTGCCGCCCAAGACGCCGAGTAAGATACCAACGGCCGCCGAGATAATCGTAAAGGTGACTGCCTCGGACATAAACTGCGCCATAACCTTTACGTTGGATGCGCCAATGGCTTTGAGTACGCCAATCTCGCGGCGGCGCTCACGCACGATCATTACCATAGTCAGCAGCAAGATAGCAGAACCAGCAGCAATCGACCCGATCAAGCTAAAGAGCGAAATAGTCTTGATGTTTTCAAGCGGTGCCAGCGCGTTTTCGGCCACACTTTCCTGACTGGTTACATCAACCGTCGAACCGAGCTTCGATTTAATAGCCGAGACGACGCTCGAAACGTTGGTTACGTTATCAACCGTGACTGTTGCGCTGCTGATCTGATTGGCTTGACCCGACAATGTTTGCAATGTTTTAAGCGGCAAAACGACACTGTTATTCGAGAACGTCGTACCCGTGTCGTAAATGCCAACGACCTTAATGGAAGTGTTGTAGGCTGTAAAAGTCGAGCCGACGCTCAGGTTGTTTTTGCTGGCCAACGTTTTGCCCATAATAGCGACGTTGTCGGTAGAATTAGTTGCAAAAAGTGCACCGCTGGTCAGGGTAATTTTACCGTCGTTAGCAGCATCTGAAGTTGTGGGGTCGGTCGTGCCACTCACAATAACTGGAGGGGTAAAGTTACGCGTAAAACTGCCGCCGCTCCCCTCACCGCCACGAAATGACGGTGCATTACTACTGATACTTTCGCCGCTGTTACTGTTAAAACGACGACCGAGGCTACCGGCATCAATAGCCGATGTCAGATTTGAGTTATCGCTCGTCAATCTGTCTTGCACCGTTTGGGTGACTGCTGTGATATGACTTAAGCCGTTGATTTTAGCAATCTCGTCGCTGGTGAGCGGCTCACCGCCGCCCTCAAAACCCTGCACGCCAGCCGGCGCAATACTAATCGTATTACCGATCGAGCTTTTGACCGAATCAATCTTAGACTGCACGGCACCGCGGGCAATGACCATAGCCAGCGCCAAGGCAACACTGAGACTCAGGATAATAATGATGGAGAATGTACGAATGCCGTTTCTGAAGGCGTTCCTTATTCCCCTAGTTATCGCATTCACAATCGCTCCTTTCAAAAGGCTATTATTTGAACGTTGCCTCTAGTGTATGGAGTCTTGCTAAGAAGAAACTGAGGAATAAAAAATCAGCGCCGATGGTGGACGGCGCCGATTATTATAGGAAGGCCCGAAGGCACATTCTACTGTAAAACGTAAACCTGAGCGTTAGCTTAAAATTTCTAGGCTCTAGCCTTATATCTGGTACACTGGATCGTATGCTTATCGGCAAACTAGATTTTCTTCCAATCCTTCAGCACCCGGAATTATTGTCACAGCCTACCGCTGCATATTTATTTGGTCTTCCTGGTGATGTAACGGCCGCTGTTGGCGTTGCTAAAATAAACCCCAACTACGCCGACGGCAACGAATTATGCAAACAGTACGATACAGATCCGCAGATGTGCGGCAATTGCATTATTGTCGAAGCTAAGCGCGGTGAAAAACTGTGGTTCGTAGCTTGCCTCGTGCCACTCAATAACAAGATGGATCTTAACGGATTTGTCCGCAGACAGTTGCATGCCAGACGCGTGTCGCTTGCTCCTAAGGCAGCAACGATCGAACTTTCCGGCATGGAATACGGCAGCATAAATCCTACAGGTTTACCGGCCGAATGGTCAATATTGATCGATGCCCGGCTCGCCAATGCCGATCTAGTCATAACCGGCAGCGGCTTGGTTGCATCCAAACTACTTTTGCCTGGCAAACTTCTGGCCCAATTGCCGAATGCGACTGTTGTCGAAAGTTTAGGCGTTCCGATCGGCACTAAATAGACCAAGACACTTACGCCCTCGCACCGTAGATCGTGATTGCCCAGTGCAGCCCCGAGGGGGCGGAACGTGGTCTACGGTGCGAGGGCGTAAGTGCCAACTACAAGTCAGTACAGTTACGACTCTTTGGAGTCTTTGAAGAGCGGCAGTTTTATAGTAAACGTCGAGCCCTTGCCTAGTTCACTTTTGACCTCAATTGAACCATCGTGGGCTTCAATATTTTTCTTGGCAATTGACAGGCCCAAGCCGTAGCCCTCAACTTGCTCACGGGAACGTGAAGTATCGGCCCGGTAGAACCGGTCAAAAATATGGTGAATTTCGTCGTCGGCAATTCCCTTGCCTTGGTCGGTAACAGTTATATAGCCGAACTTGGCGTGTTCGTAAGTCTTGACCGTAATGGTAGCGTCGCTCTTGCTATATTTAATAGCGTTATCGATTAAAATAGCCAGCGCTTCTTTAAGATTAAGCGCGTCGCCAAGTACCGAAAAATCTTGCACGTCGGTCGCAATCAGAATGCCTTTTTGTTTGGCGGCGAGCTCTAGTTGCTCGACCGCTTGTTTAGTTAGTTCCGCAACGCTCAGTGGCTTCTTGGGTAGATCCTGGTTGCCGCTACGCGTTAACTTCAGCAGACCGTTGGTAAGCGTACTGAGCTTTTGGACTTCTTCGAGCGAGCCTTGCATCAGTTCCTTGGCCTGTGACAAGGTCAATTTTGGATTACGTAGTCCCACTTCTATCATGGTTTGCATGGCAGTAAGCGGCGTACGTAGTTCATGGCTAGCGTCGGCAGTAAACCGGCCTTGGGCGATGAAAGCTTCCTCGATAGGCTCGAGTGTCCGGCGCGCCAAAGCATAGCTTAAAATCGCCCCGCTAACTAAAGTAAACGTGTTAAGTATTATTAAATTGACCTGCAAATGATGCCGTCCCTGGTCTTCACGTTGCTTCATAAGATTTTCAAAGGCAACGCGCGAAGGCGTATCAAGCTGCGTCAAAATATGACGTGGCGGATCATGGTGCACCAGCTCCTGCGAAGAGATCGAATAGATTGCCGTGCTAAATCCAATACTTAGGGCCATGATAACGGCCAAGTACAATAGACTTAGTCTGAGGGCAACCGATCGCATCATTAGGTTAGTGATCCCAAACGATAGCCATAGCCACGAACGGTGTGGATAAGTGCTTCGGCCTCAAACGGCTTATCAATTTTATTGCGTAAATATCCCACATATACCTCGACTGTGTTGGGCAAAATGTCGGCATCAAAGTCCCAGACATGCTTAATTATAGCTTCTTTGGTGAGTAGTTTGCCGGCATTTCGCAGCAGATATTCCAGCAAGGCAAACTCGCGACGCGACAGAGCAACGTGCTTGCCGGCGCGTTTAACTTCAAACGCAACCGTATCGAGTGTCAGGTCATCATAGGTTAATGTAGTATCCAGCGCATCTTGTGGCCGTCGAAGCAATGCGCGCATGCGAGCGAGTAATTCTTCAAATGCGAACGGCTTCGGCAAATAATCATCAGCACCGGCGTTCAAACCAGCTACGCGGTCCTGCACTTCGTCCTTGGCGGTTAGTAATAATATTGGCGTGTGGTTTTGCTCGGCACGAATCGCTTTGCAAACATCGACGCCTTCCATCGATCCAGGTAGCATGCGGTCCAAGATAATCAGATCGTACGGTTCGGCCAACGCCGCACCCAAGCCAGCATCTGAATCATACTCCACGTCAACGGCAAATGATTCTAATTCTAAACCTTGACGTAAGGCGGTAGCAATCTTGTGGTCATCTTCTATCAGCAATATTCTCATGTGCTCAAACTATAGGCCTAAAACCTGATATTTTCCTGAGGAAATACCAGCAAGCACCTGTATTAAGTAAAAAAACTAATTTTTCATACCAGCTCTGGCTCCTATACTTTAGTATTACTACATTACCGGGGAACAGTTGATGGAAGATAATCATGATCAAGCAGCACGTATCTTTACGATAGAAGGTGCTGATGCCTGGTCCAGAATGGAGCGGCTTACTGCGTACGCCCGCACTCTTGGCGGTTTTGCAGTGCGTGACGTTCTACCGGCAGTAGAATTGGAAACACCGGCCGAGTCGGCTGCGACACATTTGCGCACACTGCTAACACAACCTGGCCCTTATCGTACACGATGGGCAGAGCACGCAATCAATACTCCGCAAGGTGAGATTAACAGTGTTGGCGTAACCAGAGTACTGCTTCAATGGCTGACCAATCACGAACCTAAGCCTGAAGGCAAACCACCTACAACCAAACAAATTCAGGACAGAGTATATAGAATCCTTTCCGGCAAAGTCGTACCGCAACACACGCTTGAACTTTTTTCACAAGCGTTTGACTTCACCGAAGCAGATCGCGCAAACTTGTTTGGGCTCTATTTTAGCGCACCCGAACAAGAAATACCGTCTAAAAAAACATGATCAATCACATGGTGAACCAATGTGAAAATAGGACAACCTGGCTGATCATTGTATACTTTTACAGATATGATCGCTGACGTAACGATAACCGAGAAAAGTTTTGGTTCCAAACTGCTGATGAGCGGCATACGTTTTTCGGTATCCAAGGGCGAAAAGATCGGTGTCATTGGCCGCAACGGTGTGGGCAAATCGACACTGTTCGGCATTCTGACCGGCATCGACACGGACTTTGCCGGAGACATTATTTTCAAGCGCGGCACAGTGGTAGTCGCCACCGCACAGGAGCATCACGGTGTTGGTGATATTACGGTGCTGCAATATATTCTGACAGGACTGCCCGAGTACGCCGCTTTAAGCCACATAATCGAGACATACCCGGAAACTATGGGTGATAATATGCGCAAAATTAATGAGTACACTGATGCGTTACAGCGTTTTAACGACAAAGGTTTTTACCAGATCGAAGAACACGTCGAGCGTGAACTGAACAATTTTCAGTTGCCAGATATCGCCCATCGTTCATTTGCCAGTCTTTCCGGTGGACAGAAACGACTTGTCGAAGTAGTTAAAATTATGCATTCCGACGCTGATTTAGCGCTTATCGACGAGCCGACCAACCACATGGACTACGTCGCCAAAGCCCAGTTTATAGATTGGATGCGCTCGGCCAGCGAAGCCATGCTGGTCATCACTCACGACCGCGACATCTTGCGCGAAGTAGATCGCATCGTCGAATTAAAAGATGGCGAAAGCGTTAGTTATAAAGGCAACTACGATGCGTACTTAAAGCAAAATGCCGTCTCCACCGGCTCGCAAATGAATCAGTTTGAGATGATCGAAAAGCGAATTGCCAATTTAAAGGTAAAAGTCATCGACTATCAGCGTCTTAAGGAAAAATCACGCAACCCCGGCACAATTCAAAAGTTCAAACGCCTAGAAGAGAGAAGCCGTCAAGAACTAGCCGACCTGCAAGCCGTCGAAAAACCAACTTTTTGGATTGATAAAGAATCAGCCGCCAATCTTAATTTCAAAACAGCTAATCAATACGGCAAGTTCAAAGCTAAAAATATTCGCATGAAACTAGGCAGCAACGATTCGCGCAGCCAACATGTACTCGTCGAGGTTAAACAGCTAAGCTTAGGTTACGACAAGCCTCTGTTTTCCGATCTGGCAATTGATCTTCGCGAAGGCGAAGCAATTGAAATCCGCGGTCGCAACGGAGCCGGTAAAACCACGCTGATTAAGGCCCTACTCAATATGGATCCGGCAATCCACGTTTTCGGCGGTAGCATGGCAATCGATAAACACGCCCGCATCGGCATCTACGAACAAGAGGTATCGCCCACGTATTTTGATGTACCGCTAGAACAAGCGATCGAACGTATGTACCTGGACCGCGATTTGCCAATAAACCCCACCAAAATTCGTGGGCTGATGAACGATTATTTATTTACTGAAGGCGACGGTCAAATACCAATCTCCCGGCTTTCCGGCGGCCAAAAGGCTCGTTTCCAATTGATTGCCATGCTAGCCAATGAACCACAGTTACTCATCTTGGACGAGCCAACCAACCACCTCGACCTGCCAAGTATCGAAGAACTAGAAGCCGCGCTGACCAAGTACTCCGGCGCGATCCTGTACGTATCGCACGATGGCTACTTCCGCAAGGCAATCGGTGGCGACGTGCTTTTGGTTGGCGAACGGGCATAGAAACGCTTCAAACCTTAAGACATTATCGTTGTACTTACTGACAAGACATGCGACTCAGCACCCGGCACGGAAAAAGAGATTTACGAAATAGCCGTTGATGTCGATGGACCGCACTAGGAAAATAGCCGCAAACGCTCTATACTGAGAAGTAATTACTGTTATGTCACCTACGCAACCATCTCAATCTTTGCTTCTATTGTTGCAGCAACGGCTAGAAGCGGCGAGAGCACAAGACACTGCTGTACGCGAGCAAAACGCCAGCGGCAATATCATTAAAGTGCCTGGCGTCGGCAAACGAATTTCAACAGCCTACGAACAGCTGCGCAATGCCGCCGAATACACCGAAGAACATCTGTTGCTACAGCGCGCGATTCGTCGTTTTTATAAACGCAACTTATCGTTTTTTACCAAACGGAGTACTCCAAACATCGGCGAGGAACTCATCGTTGAGTTAACTCAGGCTGGCTATTTGCGTAACGGCGACTTTAGCGCCGAAACCGTACTTAAGATAAACTCGTTTACCCAGGAACACATCGAATTGCACAGCCAGCTGCGTCAAGCACACGTACCGCGCGATGAAGCCAATGACTGGGTATTGTCCATCTTATCGGTCGAAACTGAGGAGTTGCTCAATCCCCACAGCCATTTAACTGCGCTAGCTTACGTCGTAACACAACACTATCTCGAACTTTTTCCGCGCGAATCACTCCTGGCCCGACCCGAAGAAGCAGCTGCTTATGATATTTCCATGTACATTGCCGTCCACCAGGCGCTGCTTAAATCTGATATTAGTATTGTGCGACATGACCTTATGAACATGTACAGGCACACACTGACGGATATACACCAATTTATCGAGTTTAATCGAAACGCTACGGCGCTCTACACTTCCCCGTTAACAATCCGGCTGAAGCGCGCAGTTAGCAAGCATTGCGCTCCATTCCGGATTCTCAAATCAATGGTCGAAGAGCACACCAATATAACAGAGCTGCTTGCCGATCAAAGTGTCTTTTCTAACGCTTACGGCACGCAGACTAATCACGAGTATAAACGCGTTCGCAGCCGTCTAAATAAAGGCATCATTAAAAGCATCGTCTTTATCTTGATCACCAAAATGGTTATTGGTATAGGTATCGAGGTGCCCTACGATTTAATTGTGGTTGGCAGCATCGCCTTCTTGCCGCTGGGCATAAATTTACTGGTGCCGCCCCTGTATATGGCCAGCCTTAAGCTCGGACTAAAGGTACCGTCTTCTGCCAACGCGCATGCTCTGCGTGTGTATATCGAAAAAGCTCTCTACAGCGACGAGGCGCCGATGCCGCCGATGCTTTCTAATATCATGAAAACTGCTTCAACCTTTTCTAAACTACTCTACGGCGTATTGTTCTTTATACCTTTTGCCATTTTGGTGTACGGCTTGATCCTGTTGCATTTTAATGTCGTGCAAACGATTATTTTCTTCGTGTTCCTTTCAACGGCCAGTTATTTGGGCTTCCGTTTGAGTAGTATGATTCGCGAATTAGAATTAGTCAGTCACGAAGTTAACTTCTTGACTACTGTTCGTGACTTCTTTTACTTGCCATTTATTTTAGTGGGTCAGTGGCTCTCGAGCAAATACGCCCGCATTAATGCCGTCGCCCACGTACTTGATATTCTTATAGAGTTGCCGCTTAAAACGGCGTTGCGTTTACTGCGTCAGGGCATGCGCTTTTTGAACGAAAAACACGAAGAACTGTACTAGGTTTTTTACTTCACTAGTTTTTGCATGGTTTTTGGTCATAAAAATACCCCACATTGCTGCGGGGTATTCAGTGCAAAGAGAAAATCTCTTAGTAGCGGTTTCCGCGGTCGCGGTTAAAACCACCGCCGCCACGATTGCCGTTGCGGTCGCCACCATTAAATGGACGACGCTCACGGTTCTCTTGGGGACGAGCTTCATTAACTGCGATCTCGCGACCGTCGAGTTCTTTGCCATTCAGCTGTGCGATTGCAGCCTGAGCTTCTTCATCAGAGCTCATTTCCACGAAACCAAAACCTTTAGATCGGTTGGTGTCGCGGTCCACAATTACTTTTGCTGAAACTACTTTACCGACGGCTGCGAAGAATTCTTCAAGAGTCGCGTCAGTAGTATTGTAGGAAAGTGAACCTACAAAAAGCTTTGTTGCCATAACTTCCTCTTAGTTTGCACGAAAGAGGTAAACTGGTAAACCAGTTAGCTGCGCCTCATATCGAACGTTATTTGTAAAACCTAGAATCTGCCGATAGAGCATGTATCGCAGCTACCTTCTAGCAAGGCCATAGTAGCACACTATAAGCAACCCGCCTAATGGTTATTCTACAGAATTTAATATATGGAAATGCTTTCTATATCATCTTATGCTCGAAGTATGCCCCGAATATGAGGCCGAACATATTGCAGGGCATACAGCGATCCGGTAACCAAGAGGACTTTTTCTGACCGAGCGAGGAGTATATCTAGCGCTTTCATAATATCAGGCACTGCTTCGACAGAAGATATACCAGCAGCCCCTGCTGCAGTGGCAATATCTTGCGGCGTATAGGCGGCATGACCAGATTCGACAGGTAAAGTCGTGACAATACAGTGCTGCGCAAGCGGCTGCAGCTCCTTAAGCATACGCACAAGACTCCGACCGGCGTTCTCAATAAAAGATACGAGTACTGCGCAGTCTGCTTCTGGCAGCTCTACGGCAACGCTTTCTCTTATAGCCGCCAATTTTTGAGGATTGTGCGCGCCATCCAGAATAATAATCTTATCTTTATACCGTACTAGTTCCATGCGACCTGGGATTGGTTTTTGTAAGATCTGTTCTGTAGTTCCATCTGTTAATGTTGGCAAATCGTCGCGAGCGACGATGTATTGTACACAAGCCAAGGCTAGACTGGCGTTGCGCCGCTGGAAAAGCAGCAATGCAATATTCGGCGGAAGTTCTGTCTTCTTTTGAATATGCAGATCAGCTTGCTTTTGGCGACACGTATCTTGAATAACTTTTAGAACTGGCTGCGATTGGGCATGACAAAAAACAGCATTGCGCAAGCCAATGACTCCAGCCTTGTGCGTAGTTATAGCCTCCAACGTCTCACCCAAAACCTTGGTGTGATCAAGGCCAATATCAGTAATAATGCATACTTTATCCGGGCGCGTCATGACATTAGTGGCATCATTGAGGCCACCTAGTCCGGCTTCAATCACTATATAATCGGTTTGCATGCGGGCGAACTCCCAGAAAGCAAAAGCATAGAGCAATTCACTCGAGGTCAAAGACACGCCGCTCTCTGTTATCGCATTAAAAAATATGCTCAATTCTTCGCAAAACGTTTTGTCGGAAAGCGGCTCTAGATTAATCTGTACCCGCTCGGTTAGCGACTCTATATGAGGTGAAACCATCAGGCCGACCCTCTTACCCGTCGCCCGCAGTAATGCCGCTGTATAATATGCCGTGGATGTTTTTCCAGAGGTACCAACGATATGAACGGCCTTGCAAGCATTCTGGGGATTGCCAAGATAATCAAGCGCATCGGCAACGTGTTCGGTCGTATAAGCTACTCTGCGTAGTTTTTTAGGGGCATGAGCGGCGAGCGCCGCTTCGGCTTCCTGCAGATTAGCAAAATGATACATGACCGTCCTATTGTACGCCCTAAAAGCGCAAATCCAGCATCAAAGCACTAGTTAACGGCGTGATTCTGATCCAAAGAAATAGCGTATGGTTGGCCGTTTTCGAGCGTTGCAGTAAGTGTCAATTTAGTACAGACAGTTGCAGTACCATCACATACACCTCCATCTTTGGCTACCGCAATATACGCGAAACAATGCGGTGTTGGTGCAGCCGCAAAGATTGCCTTGCCATCCGCACCAACACATGTTTTGTCGGCGGCCGACCATTTAGGATCGGTTATAACTCGAAGGCTTGGCTCGTCAGGCAAAAACACAAAGCCAGGATCATTTAACTGGACGGTTGTCGGGTAGGCTTGATGTAGCACGTAGAAATCCGAGAAATTCGAGAGTAACGTATTGAGTTCATCCTTGCGAACAGCATCGGTATCTACAGGAGCTGGCTTAGCTTGTGTGCCCTTGGATTTCTGTGCACTCTGCTTGCCATTCGTTTGCTGCGATTGTGTTTGGTTACCGTGTGAAGAACCGAGGATATGGCTTGCAAACTTACTAAACGAATCACCGGACAGTGAGATGATAACAGCGATGAATGCTATCGTAATGAGAAGAACAAATGCTAGTACTAGTCGAATTATTTTCTTTTGCGACATGCCGTCTTTTTTAGTTTTTTGGGCCGTATCGGCGGGCGCTTGCGTCGCTTGCACCGAGATCATTGGTTCAGAAGTCGGGAAAGCGGCAGCCCGAGGTAATGCAACAGATTGAGCGCCAGTGTTTGGAGCTACCTGGCCTTCATACATCGGCTGAGGCAAACGAGGGTGTGCCTCGTAGTGATGCACAATACCGAAGGCCCCATCAATAGCGGGCTTCGCCCAGCCGTTTTGCATTAAAGCAACGCGAACATCCTGCTCAGAAATACCTAAACGCAGCTGCTGCATGATGTATTGGGCTAATTTCTCAAGTGTACTATCCATCGACATCTATTTTACTCCTTTGTAGCAATAAAATAAACTATCTCACCTGGCAAAACCATTATTACATATTATTCTTATGTTTTTTCTCCTTTCGGAGCCGATGCACATAGAGGTAATTCTCTATATCGTACCGCCACTCATATATTCCATATCCTAGTGCTACCACCAAACCAGCCGCAACCAACCACCACTGCAGCGAGAAGGGATGGGCAACTGTTTTGACATCTTGAATCTTAGATAACGGGGTGGCTGTCGGTGTATCTTTTTTGCACCGGCCTGTATCGGGATTTCGAATTTGGCCAACGGCACAAGGTTTTGGTTCAGTGGTAGCGCCAGCAATAGCCTTGCAGCGGTTAGTCTGAGGATTTCGTTCTTGATCGACCTTACAGGCAACTGGCGCATTAGCAGCCGGAGAAGATATTGCCTTGCAACGATTAGTAATTGGATTTCGCTCTTGAGCATCAGGGCATGGAGCGGGTACAGAAGCTACGGCCACAACTGATCTACATCTGTTAGTATCAGGATTGCGCTCCTTCCCGGCCGGACAGGATTCTAGCGTCGCGGACGCATCAACCGCAGAACTCGACGCTTCAGTCGTAGTGGCTGGTAAATCAGCCGCATTCAATGTGTTCGGCGTAGGCCGAAGCGTAATCTGCCAGACGCCGTTTATACGCGCCCATGATTGACTATCGGCAAGTGCATTAGGATACAAAACACCTTCTTCGTTTGTAGAAGTCAAAAGCCACACTGTTTGGGCGGTAGCATTTGGCAGTGTAATGCCTGTAATGGTGTCAGAAAATGCAAGATATGCGTCCGCCGCCAAGGATTCATCGGGTAATGGAAAAACTGCGCCATCCGCACCAAGTCGCAGCGAACAACCCGCCAGATCTACCGCCACATCACTTGCATTGTGGATTTCTATAAACTCATTACCGCTGTCGCTGCCCGCAGGATTAGGCAGTATTTCGGATAACACAATACCAGTGCAAATGGGAGTAGGATCCTGCACGGGCAACCGCAAACCACCGCCCTCGGGAGTAACCACAACCGTTGGCACGCTAAACGTAAGCCCCGTGGTATAGTGCGAGTCCTCCGGAAGAATGCGCTGCACCGAATTGCCTGCCGGAATCTCTGGCGCCTTCCACCAAGCGCCAATCATCACCCCCGATCCCCAAGTAAGTAAGTCCACTATCGCCCCTTCACTATCAATAATACGCACATGACCACCTGTTTTGGCCAGCCAGCCAGAATTGCTAGTACTATCTGCAAAAACTATATCGGCATCCGGTAAGTAGTTAGCTGCGCTTAATAGCACGTGACCATGCGATCCAACCAATCCCTCTAAAGTTGCAAGTACGCGCGTGGGTGCACTACTTCCATCATTAGATGCACTTAGATATTGTACTTGCCAGTCGTTAACGTCAAGTGCAGTATTGCCGGGATTATACAGTTCGATAAATTCTTGCTTGCCGTCAACCACACCGTCATGCAGGCCATCAGTTTGCAGCTCACTAATCATCAGCGCAGGTTGCACAACAGAACCAGTTTGGTCTGCAGCAGCATGGCCGACTACCGAAAAAGCCATACAGATTATTCCGAGTAGCAAGCAACATAATCGAGTAAAGATATCGCGCATGGCCGGAATACTATGCAAAGTTGCGTCCACGCGTCAACCGTTTTTCTAATTTTTACCAGCTAGTAAATAACGGCACTAAATAATTAGTTGCCAAATCGATGATTGGTTTTATGCCACAAATATCCAAGCCCTATAGCTAGCAGCCCATAATACAAGCCGACTTGCCATGCCCCGAAATGTATTATGCGAAGTGCGCCAGGCAAACCGGCAACATAACCAGTTATCCACAGCATTGTATGCAAAATAACAGAGGCGGGTAAAGCAACCCAATGCGCGGTCTGACCGATCAATAATCCCCCCAGACCTGCGCCAAAAACAAGCAACATTGTCAAAGGAATGAGCGGCACGACGAGTACATTTGCCAGTAAGGCATAGGCTGCGTACTGTCCAAAGGCATGCAAAATAATCGGCGCGGTCACCAGTTCTGCGGATAACGTCTCAATAACGGTTCCTCTTACAATATGCGTCCGGCTGGATGCTTGCCAAAAATAGCCATGCAACAATGGTCCCACTAGCAATACGCCGACAAATGCTGCAAAAGATAGATACCACCCAATGTCACCCCATATATATGAAGGGTTTATCCACACCGTTATGGCTGCTGCGACCGTCAACAAAACGATGGGATGGATTGTTCGTCCATAATACCAAGCAAGCAAACTAAGCCCTGACACCAAGCCGGCTCGGGACATTGAAGGACTTAAGCCGGTAACCATCATAAAGCCACCAATCAGTAGCGCAGCCGCGAGCGTTGCCAGATATTTTGATTTTTTTGCCAATAAACGTCGCGACAAAGCCACCAAAATAGTTAGATTATAGCCGCTGGCAACGACGGCATGCGTCAAGCCGACCGCTTGTAATTGTTCGTTGAGTGACGCGGGCAACGCACTTCGCTGGCCAGTTAAGTAGCCAAGGCCAAGCGAGGCTTCCGGCTCTGGAATTACTTTTCGGACTGCATCGGCAAACCAATCACGCATTTGACGGGCAATGTCGCCAGGCGTTGGTCGCTCAATACTACTCACTGAAGCCCGATACATACTAGCCGCCAACGTGCCAAACCCTGCCTGCATTTGACCCGTCAAAACAACCGCATCACCTCGTTTGACCGGGATATTCTTCGTAAGACTGGCCCATAACTGGCCGTGCATAGGCACCGCGCCCACATAAACAGTATCAACCTTAATGCGCATATCACCGTGCGCACCAATCGATGCATCTTCGACTACCGTACCCCTGGCACGCACTACTTTTCCAAAATAGGGCTGGTATGATTGCAATGCTAGTCGCTCGCCGCAGCCACGCCACAAACCTAAGCTCACTCCCGCTAGGAATGCGCACAGCAATACTATGCGCATTGGCTTGTAGACTGCGACGCCGAATAATACCACCCCAACTGCAATCCACATCAGGGAATGAAAGAGCGGTAACGGCGCAAGTAACGAGCCTACGACCCCGAAAAGCAGCCCCGCGCAGGCACAAGTGATATGCCACGAAACGTGCACCCTATAACCTAACCATCCACGCATGAACGGCGATTATGCCACGAGCTGCCCCGGTTTTACAAATGCATTTTGGTCACCGCATTCGAGGGCCCGAATCCCTCATGCCGTCGACAACCCGACGCACTACTAGATGTAGAACAAGAGCGACTAGCCCATTTTTAAGGCCCATTTTTCTATTTGTCACTTAGCGCCAACTAAGGATAAGTAATTTTTGTACCCTGAACTTTGGCAAAGTCAGTCAGCGTCTCTTCACTGGTTTTATTTTTGTCAAAGATGTTGACTACGGTAACTTTACGTATAAGTAGCGCGTCACCAATCATAGAGCGGTGACAACGCCAAGGTAGCGCTTCTGCACACATAATGACTGTTGTTTTTTGCTCGGCTCTTGTAAGCAATTCTGCAAGACCCCGCTCGAATTCTTCTGTTTGCATATAATCTGCATAGCCACGAAAACTAGTATTGTGCCAGCCAAGATTAATTGAATCCTTTCTCGTATGGCGCAGCCCGCCAAGGTCAGCTAAGTGAAGGTATGAGATACTGTCTGCCCCAAGCGCTTTGGCCAATGTATCACTGTTAAATTGAGGCGTGTACCGTGAGCGCGGCATACTTCGCACGTCAACTACTAGTGCAATGCCATACTGTTTTAGAATATCAATAAACTCGTTTAGTTCATGTGTTGAATGTCCTATGGTGTAGATGGTCATACTATCATTCAGTATAGTTCAATAAACTAAGCTCAGGAATAAAAAACGGTCATCTGGTGTACATAAGAGATATGGATATATTGAAAAGTGGCCTTTTATCGCAGAAGGTAGAGACACTTCTACGTCAGTATAGTCCAAATCTCGTCACAGCCAAGAGTGCTTCTCGGCTAACGAAAATACTACGTTGGTTTGACAGCCTCCTTGTCAGATCAGCTTATAAACCTTTTCAATCTGCCATAAATGCGTTATTGAGCAGGGTCTGCCAGATCATAACTCAAGCAAGATTTCTTTCCGAACTATAGCGAGAGTAACTATTAAGACGATATTTGACGTGCGCATTTGTGCAAGCTTACTGTAAGTTCACATGATACTGTTTGACTTTTTACGTCGCGAGTACTAAAAAATGAGAACTTCAGAGACAAAGCCGTTCCAAATGCGACTGTCGGAAATTTACCAATAGAAACGCGATCTTTTAAGACGCACAGTGATACATACGCATAAACCCTTGCATTTCATTAGATTATATTTTATAGTTTAATGCATGTCAGGAATACTCGAAGTACAAGGACCACCCATCCCCATCTATGAAAACTCTCTTATTTACTACTCATTTGAAGAGTTATTCCCGCCGAAAGTCTTGACAGACATATCTAACATAGCTTTACATGCTGCACGCACGGTAGCGCCGGACATTCGGGGTGAAGATATATGGGTCAGCGGGTTTAGTAATGACTACACCGCCGAGGATCTTGCAAGAGTCGACGCGACCAAGCTAAGTCACCGTTTCCATAACGATAAGTCCAGCTTTCGCTTTCGGAATGGAACACTAGTCAACTCAGAAGGCGACCTGCCGGTGTACTTTGCGACCCCTTTTAACTATATACAAGACACTTTAGCGTCAAAAAATCCCTTATCATATATCGGTGATGCTCGGCAGGGAGGGCGCCTGGGACTGTACGATAGCCGTACTCTAAAAAACGATCCTGATGTGTACGTCACGCAAAACTCCAGAGAACTGGTACAATTAGCAGGCCTAGGATCGCACATCATGCGGCACGCACTTGCGGTCGTACGGCCTCAATTTGTAGATCCGCCGCCGTCTGATGCTATGGCCAGGCTTTTGGATCTTTTCTAGGCTTACGGCACCGGGTTACCAACTGGTAATTTCTACTCGTACAACGAGCTTACTTATACAACTCGCCTCGTGTTTGTGTTCGCGTCTCAAAAAGCATCTGGTCCCTGGCAATGGAAAATCGTAGCCTTCCTTGCGGCAAATAACCCAAAGATAGCCACGTTTGAAGCAAGTTAATACCTCCGTCTGCGAGCGCCCAATCCCATTCGGCATGGCCATCCTCGGCAGCAACAATGCGTCTGCCCCACTGACTTCTCACGGCGGGATTTGTGGCAACATAGTGGCCGCCTTTATGACCGACATACAAGTACGACTCACCTCGCATATCCGTTAATTCGTTATAATCATCCAGACGAGTCCACTCGGGGCCCTGCTCAATCATATGCTGAGCAGTTGCGCCCGTGTCAGGAATTAAGTGCTGATGCGCGTGCATAACGCATGCACCGGCACCGAGTCCGCAGGAACTAATATTATCGGAACCGTGTTCGAGTCGAATATACCCTGGATATCGTAACGTTTGACGTAGACGATCTTCATGAGCAGTAAATGCATCGTCTGCATCTGTTAAAACAGATTCGGGAAGCTGTGCAAAAGAAGTTACATGTTCACGTGTGACGCCCAGCATGTAACCTGGCCGCAACATACCCAGCGCACCTTTTAACGCTATTTCGCCGTCTGCGATCGGCATGGCAATATCGAAGGCGTTCACGGTTTCTAGATTTTCAGGGCGGTCGCAAAAGGCGCAATCTTCATCAGTAGGATTGGTTTTAGTCAAATCCCAAATGAACGTTTTGCCAAAAGCAAGGGCCACGTCTATATCTGGAGACACGTCACTACCAAAACCATTGAAGCGCATCTCTGTATAGTCCGTCATATACTTTTTATATCATCGTCTGAATAAGATACCAAGCTTACAAAGGTTGTTTCAAGGTATAGTCGCCAGGTATATAAATTGAAATACGGCACTATATATGTCATAATAGCAACATTATGCCTCGATTCTTAGAAGTGGTAGCACCGTCCATTTCGGTCAATGACACCGAAGATACTTATAACGAATTTGAAGCTATCTATACCCCCGATGTTTTGGAGTCTATATCTCAGATCGCGTTCCATGCCGTGCGCCAGATAGCGCCAGATATTCAAGCCAAGCACATATGGGCCAGCGGATTCAGTGGCGGTTATAGCGCTCCAGAGCTGGCAGCGATTGATACAGCCAAACGTAATCGAACATCTTCAACGCTTGATGAACGCTCGGTGGATGAAGAATGGATCGGTTTTGAAGGTGACGATAGTAATGAAGTAAACGTGACCGAACGAGCCGTTCACATCTTGCGTGAACAAAAACAATTAATCACAAAACGACTGAGCTCCCTCCACGAACAAGGCCTGCTCACGCCGACAGAACAAACCCAAGCCCGCGACGAACTAACAGCGCTTAATACGCAAATTGACGATCTCAGAAAAGTCTCTAAGGCAAAAGATAATCTGCCAATATATTATGCAACGCCTGTAAGTGGCTTATTAGACACTCTTCCGGAGGACAATCCACTTTCGTATATTGGTGACGTTCCGGGGATGGGTCATGTTGCGCTTTATGATGGTCGTTCCATGGCATCAGATCCCGATCTGCGCGTATCGGAAAAGACCGATCGCCAACTACGCATCGCCGGCCTGGGATTGCACGTTATGCGCCACGCCCTTGCGGTAGTACGGCTTGAGTTTGTAGAATAACCGCTTAGTTCATTGATTTATTATTGGCAAGGCTCGGATTGGTAGCGACGGGTAGCTTCTGATCCGGACATGTTGCTAAAACGCTGGTCATAGCATCATGTTCGGCCTGAGTTATCCACAGCCTATAGGTTTGTTTGACCACAATTTGTCGTGCTACATATTGGCAACGATAAGCCTTATTGGGAGGCAGCCACGTTGCCGCATCACCGTCGCCCTTATTGTCGTTGGTTGGACCATCTACGGCCAGTAGTTCCAACGGATCATTGGCTAGTTTGTAGCGTTCATCTTTAGATAATTGCTGAGCACCTTTTTGCCAGGCATCAGATATCGCCACCACGTGATCAATTTGTACTTTACTACTCGTAGTGGGGCCGCGCACAAATTGGATCGTTTTACCGGTGTAGGGGTCATGCAAAACACCACTTACTACCGCACAATCAGTTGCCGATTTAAGCTGCACATCCACCAAATCGCGCCCTAGAATATAATCTCGGACGTTGCAGTGGCCTAAATCTTGCCAGCCATCACTAAACTGCGCCCTGGTATAACCGGTTTTAGGTGCTCGGCCTTTAATCGCCAGCGTACTCAGGGCATGTAATGCTGTATCTGATTTAGCTTCACTTGCGGCTATAGCCGCGTGCTGGCTGGCGGTTGTAACTTCGGTCTGATGACGCGACCAAACGGTATAGGCGGCACTTCCGGCAATCACCACAAGAAAACAAATACTAGCTACGGTTCGACGTCGACGCTGCTGCATGGCAGACACTGTAACAAAGGTTATGCCAAAAATACCAGCTTATTTTCTACGAGGCGCTAATACTATCCGGTTATAGACCGTGACCGGATAGTATTAGCGCCTTTATAAAAACAACCGGCCAAACTCCAAAATGGCCGGTTGCTAGAGAGAGAATTGACTTACTTACTGCACGACGACGTCGCTAGCTCGAACAAACATGACGCGTTGGTTGTACGTAATCTTGTAGAACTTGTCATTGCCCTTAAAGATATTGTGGTCGTACGGCATGCTCGAATCGACCGTCCAGTCGTAGAAGTAGTCAGTTGGCACTGGCGTGGCACTATCTGCTACATACGATTGTCCACTCGACATGGTGTAGCTCAGTTGTGGTTGTTGCGGGTAATTAACCCCTGTCGGGTAAACACTTGTCTCGGGATATGCACCGCCATAAATAGGTATGGAGATTGCGCCTGACTTTGGCGTCACCGTTTTGCCCCTGTTTCCAATTGTAGCCGTAGGCTGAGAAGCAGGATTATAGAACCATCCCTTTTGGTTGCTATACCAAATAGCCGTCCAATCGCCTTGCTGTCCGGCCAAAACAAACTTTTCTCCGGCCGTGGCTTTGCTAGTCCAGTCTTCTATGCGGTTAGTACCGGGCTGGCCGGGGTGCACCACTTGGTCGGACATATATGCTGATGAGCTGTCCGGAGCCACATGCAGGAACACAAAATTAGAAGGTGCCGTTAAATTGGTGCAGGAATCGCTAGTAATGCAAGCGCTAACCGTCTGCACATTTTGCGACATTGTGGGGTTGATGGTCACAATATTGCCATTTTGGTGACTTGCTGCGGGCGTACTAGTTGTGTTGTTGCCGTGCAGCAGATCCATGTAGTGGCTCCAGTCCCAATATGGACCCGGATCCCAGTGCTGACCCACCAGTCTAGCATCCGTTAGAGTCGGCGTGTTGTCGTGACCAATAATATGCTGACGATTTAGTGGAATGTTGTACTTGTTAGCCAAGTAACGAACTAAATTGGCCGATGAACGGTACATCGCTTCGGTGTACCAGCTGCCGCCAAGTGTAGCGCGGCCTTCGTGTTCAATACCGATTGAGTGCATATTCATGTACCAGTCATTGGCATGCCAGGCAACATCAGAAGTGCGAACCATTTGCGTTACGGCGCCATCTGACGAGCGAATAACGTAGTGCGCACTGACATACGAATGTGTGTCCTGAAAGTGCGAAATAGCACTTGCGTATGAACCCTCGGTGTCATGAATCACAATGTAATTGATCTTCATGTCCTTGGGTCGATTAGCATGGTCGTAGTTACCATAATCGGTGGGGTCCGAAGAATCCTGGGCGTAACCAGCCGACACAAAACGACAGTTGTCGGTCTTTGGACATTCCGCACCATCATTATTTTGGTTGACGTTTGGAATGGCCAAACCGAGCGCATGAGGAATATTAGTCAGCGGTGCAGCCAAACTAGGTGTTGCCGGAATGCTCAACTGCTGGCCGCTCACTGTTGTGGCGCTAGCACCTTTTTGCATCAAGCCTTGTAAATCATCCACAAAAGACTGTACGGCCTGGGCATCATCGCTACCTAAATAGTGCGCCGCAATCTGATACCACGACTGCAAATCGGTCGGAACCGAACCGGCGTGCAATTGCTTGGCCTTGTCGGCAAGCAATACCGCAGCACCGCGCACGTTTTGCGTCGTATCATTCTTTAATGTATCTGGTGAAACATGCAGTAACTGTGCGGCACGATCAAGTGTCATATCGCCGGTTGGCGTTACGATTTTATTTGCTATGGGGCGTGAGGGATCACCGCGGCCATCTTCTGCCGCGGCAGTGGTTCGCAAATCCATAACACCGTAGCCGCCGTCCATACTCATCTGACCTTGATGATCTTCAAAGCGTGTCTGGTCATAAGAAATTGCCATAAGTACCTGCACTGGCACATGAAATTCCGCCGCCGCGTTCTCGAATATTCGCTGCTCGGAAGCAGCCCGCGTAACTGTTGCGGCCGATACTGCTGTCGGCATAATGCCAAGCAATAGGGCCGCGGCCATTGCGCATATCGCTCCGAAGCGTTTTCTATAAGTTCTTCCTTTGCTGGGTTGCTTCATGAAAACTCCTTTATATGATAATAGCGCTCTGTATTGTATGTACTCAGCCGAACGCTGGATGTAAAAAAGTTCCTATTATGTTTGTGCTAATGTAAATTTTTGGTTAAAAATACCGGTGGAGTACGCGCACAAGTAGCTTAGTAAAACCTGTGATTTGCGTCATTCTGACTGCCATATCTACAGCTCTTTTTCAGCAAGATGCTGCAACCTAACGCACAGGCATATATTGCCCCGAAAAACAATCTTATACTTATCAAGCTCATGCTATAAAATAGGTACCTATGGATAATCGTGCGCAGCCACCTAAAAACGCTAATCTTATAAACGACTTTGGTGGATCGACACCTCGTCGCCGGCCCTTCGGTGCAGCCCCTGTTCCGCCCATCCAACGACCAATTTCTTCACTTCGGCAAGCCAGGTCAAACCAACCTGCGCCGGGACCTGTTTCGCACGGCTATGGACCCCTCACTCAATCGCCTGCGCAAGCTCCGCCGGAAAATATCCCGGACAGAGGGGCTATTCCGCCCGGCCCCTTATTTGGTACACCGTCAACCAAGAGGGAGCGTAGCGATCCGTCGGGCCGCATCAAAAAACCGCGGCTGTTTTCGTGGGCGCGTCTTAAAGCTGTGCCGCGCAAAAAACTTATTATTCGCAGTCTGCTTGTGCTTTTGGTGCTCATATTAATTCCTGGTGGCTGGCTGGGCTGGAAGTTTTACCGCAACGTTGCCAAAGTCACCCACAATAATAATCCGCTCAATCTTTTGAGTGCTTTTAATCCGGTTCCTTTAAAGGGTCAGGACGGCCGCGTCAATATTTTGGTTGCTGGAGATTCTGTCGATCGCACTGACAGGGGTGGTGGCGGTGATCTTACCGATTCTATTATGATTTTAAGCATCGACACCAAAAACAAAACCGCCATGATGCTTAGTGTTCCGCGTGATTTATGGGTGCCGTTGCCAAGCTACGGTCATCAAAAAATTAACGCCGCCAATACGCTCACCTCGTTTAGTCAAAATGGCTACCCTAAAGGTGGCATGGGCATGCTCGAGAAAGTCATCACCGATAATCTCGGCGTTACAATTAATTACTACGCCCTGGTAAACTACACTGCCTTTAAAGATGCTGTTAATGCTGTCGGCGGCATCACGGTAGACATTGAAAGCCCCGACCCGCGCGGCTTGTACGATCCGCAGCCATACGGCAATGCCAAATCGTTTAAATTGCCGAATGGTATTCAGACGCTTAACGGCGATATGGCGCTAAACTTGGCCCGTGCTCGTGGCGATGCGTATAGATCCTACGGCTTCCCGCACAGTGACTTTGATCGCACCGCGCACCAACGACAAATGGTGTTGGCATTAAAGGATAAGGCTTCTAGTCCAAGCGTGATTGCCAACCCCTTCAAGATTGGCGAATTGGCCGACGCCATGGGCAACAACATTACGACTGACATGAAGCTTAACGAGATGGAAACGCTGTATACCTATATTAAGAAAATCAATAACACCGACATCCAATCTAACAGCATCAACGATCTTATTAGTGGCAAGACGCTGCTCAAAAATTACACAACCGACTCGGGTGTTGAGGCGCTGATTCCGGCAGCAGGCATTGATGACTTCAGTCAGATCGAAGCAGCGATTAAGCGACTTCTCTCTAACGACCCGATTGCCAAAGAAGGTGCACAGGTAGTCGTCTTAAACGGAGGCGATATTACTGGTCTCGCCGCCCGCGAATCAACCATTCTAAAAGGAAAATCAGTTGACGTAGTTGCAACCGCCAGTCCGGCAAAAACCTATCCAACTACCACGATAGTCGATAAATCCAATGGTCAAAAACCGGCAACGCTTAAATTACTCGAGAGTATGTTCGGTACGACCGTCGTCAAAAGCGATCCAGCCGCCACAAACTACACCGCAGACTTTGTAATCATCCTTGGCCAAAACCAACCTGACACGCCAGCAAACACCAGCGGCGCCTCCTACAATAACTCCCCTAGCAACACCGGCAACTAGTACCTACTCTGGCAACAACCCTGTATGCTAGGCTATTTCACCACGCATATTGCGTGTGATAAGCTACCAGTACTAGGAGGGGATATATGGACAATCAAACCGAGGCCCGCGGTCTAATCATTCGCAGAATTGCCATCATCATTACGGCACTTATTATCATAGGAAGTTTTATTTGGCTTGCTTTCTTTAGACATACGCGACAAGCAACTAGTCTGCGAGACGGACAAACAGCCACCTCAAACGCACAATCCAAAAATAGTAGCAGCATCAGCAAAAGCACCTCGTCCACTACAAAAGGAAGCAATTCATCCGGTACACCAACCCCGTCTTTGTCAACTGCCACAGAAACACCTTCTACGTCTAGTCCGAGCAAGCTCGTCGACACGGGTCCTGGTAGCACTATCTTTGCAATCAGTGCTGCCTCAGCAGTTTTCGGCACTGGTATTCACATGATATACAGCAAACGACGCGCCCGTCTTCAGCGCGTCGCTTACCAACCAATTACTGATTAACCTTGTGAGCGTAATTCCACAGATCTTGACCAATCCAGCTCAAGTTACTGCCATCACTCTTAGCCGATGTCCAACTGGAATTGTTCACTAGTACGTATCCGGCACCGACGTCACCATGCCACGGCAACACGCCAACACCCTTGCCCGGAACCACACGAAACACCGTTTGTGTTGCTGGAATTTGCCCAACTTCCCATGACTGATTCTCTGCGGCAGTAGGTTCTGAACCAGTCTCGCCCAAGATAAGCGGCAAACCTTTGGCTTGTACCATATCAATGTAGTTACCCAGCCGAGCGTCCAGCTGCGACGAGCTACAACCCTGCGAGCCACCGCCCCACATAGAGTAGGCATGCATCGAGAAGACTATTGGACCATATGTTTTTTCTAATTGCGGGCCGTAGGTCAAAATGCCGCTATTAGCTGGATTAACTAGATTACAGGTCCAATCTCCCGCCTCTTGCCCATAACTAGAACCGTCGGCAACAATAACATTCGAAATACCCAGGCCGCGAATGACGTCAGCAATTTGCGCCGTTACATTATTCCATTGAGCAAGCGTGCTCGGATCGGCACCTGGTTCGTTCAGCAAATTAAACCATACGTAGGGATTGTTTTTGTACTGGCTTGCGGTGCCCTTCCACCAGGTAATCGCATCGGCCACATTCGGATACGTACCAGGATTATACTGCTGCAAGTCGATAATCACGACAATATGTTTAGCGGTGTATTCATTAACAATACTGGTCAAGTCATTGTTGTTATTAAAATGGTAGCCGCCGCCATTCTCGCAACCCTGTGAAAAGCAGGCATTCACGCGAACAGTATTCCAATGCCAGGTACTAGCGGCTATGCCGCTCTGACCAAGCGTTGCGCCCTGCCATACAAAGTTGGGACCGTTGACATTAGAGCCAATCGGGATAAACGGCTTACCCTGTGGATCAATTATTTGCGGGCCTTTAAACGTGAAGTTGGCACTTGTTACTGGCGGAGGCGTCGTGCCGCCACCGGTTGGAGCCACCATCGTTACACTGGCCGGAATAGACAACGCCGACGTCGCACCCATTGTGTCAGTCGCCTTAACTTGGTAATTGTATGTCGCACCGTATTTTACGCCGCTGTCGTTGTAGGTAGTACCCGTTACTGTGGCAATCGCTACGCCGTCGCGCACCACGGTATACGAAGCAATCGGTTTAGAGCTAGTACTGGCCGTCCACGATACATTCGCCGTCACGCCACTTTGCATGGCTTGCACGCCAGTCGGAGCTGCCGGTGCCGGGATTGGATTAATCAATTTATTGGTAAAGATTACGTCTACCCAGTAGTTCTTGCCATCGCTATTTTGATCAGGAAAAACAGTAGTCGAACCATATTTATACACACCGTTACCATCACCGGCCGCTGGGCTGCTTTTGAAAGCGGTCAAATGACCGCGCTGCAGGGCGCGTATAAAGTAATGTGTATTAAGTGAATATCGGCCCGTGGGGGCATGATACGAGATCACATATGGGATATTTGCAGCGATGCTAATGGGACGCGCGAACGACGCGCTTTGCCAACCACTCCTTGTCTCATTCGTAAACGTCACACTAGCAAGGCGATTACCGGCGCTGTCCCAAAGCGTTCCAATGTGCGTACCGCTGTTTTGGGAGCCTTTATAAAAACGCACGCCAGTCACTTGTCCGGCAACATCGGACTGAAATTTAACACCCAATTCGATATTGCCCGTATCTGCCACCGTAATAGTACGAGGTACAACACTCGACGACCACAAACTATATGTAGTTGTGGCAGCGTTCACCCATACAAAACTGCCGACACCAATAATGGCGAAAACTACAGCGATAGCGGCTGGCTTAGCCCAAGTGCGTGACCAGAATGATTGCGCCCAGTTCTTTTTCTGTTTTTTAGAGGTTGTTTTTTTAATAATAGTGGCTCTTTTTGTTTTTTGCGCCATAATGCCCTTTCGATTAAGCATATGCTCTATGTAGATGATAATACCACATATACAACCACGCATAGCAAAGATAGATTATCTCCTTCTAAACTTCCTGAGAAAAATTCTATTGACTTATTTACTACAAATAACTCAAAATATACGACATAAGCAGGTAACTCGCATGAAAATAAACATCAAACTACAGCTCATTATATTTTTACTGGTAACTGCAGGATTATCCTCAACCGCCTTCTTTGCCTTTCCGGTCCTTAAAGCCGCTGGGCTGGAACCAACGGCGGCCATCGCCTTTGCCTCAAGCATTACGCAAATTGGCGCTGTTGTATACCTATTGCTCAATATTCGTACCATTAAGCACGGCTATAAAGCAGCCTATGCACTGTTCGCGTTGGGAATCTTGCTCTTTAGTTCGTTGCAGGTTATTCCTTCGTTGTCTATTTTTACCACGGTGATCAGCAATCATCCGCAGCTTAATAATGACATCATCGTGGGATCGTTTGCTGCCGGCACATTGCTGATGTACCTAGGTATGTGGACATTTGCCCGATTGCTGGGTGTGCGAACCGTATGGACAGCCCCTTGGTTTGCGGTGGTTTTTGCGGCAATCATAGCCGGAGTCACTATATTCGCCCTACGCCAACAAGCCATGCACGTCGCCCTTGCTTACCCGCGCCTCGAGTATATTATCTTTGCAGCGGTTAGCTGGAGCGGGAGCTTTGGTCTCGTTGCAGCTATTGTAGCCCTGCAGATTCGTAGTGCCATCGGGCCAATTTACCGCACACCACTCACTTGGACATCGCTGACCTTATTTCTGGTCTCGTTCAGTGCATTCCACGAATTTATTACTAAGGTCTATTTTCCGACTAGCGCATATACTGCCAACAGCTGGGGTTTATGGCCATACCTCGTTACCAGCGCAATGTTATTAGTGACCAGTATGCGCTATATGCAAGCCAACCACGAGGATGTTGCCATACCTGAAAACGCTAATTATCTTGATATCGTGACGTCTCTGGCCGCAATGGCCTCAAAGCCGCAGGATGTTGACAAAATACTGGATACGGTCCGCACGATTACCACGTCACGATCGGCCCAACAATTGACCGCCGATGACAAAAACGCGCTTATTCACGTATACCTCCAGCTCGAGGATTATCTAGTCACAAAAGAACCGTTGCACAAATTCACCACCGTATCTTTGCGCGACAGCTTACCAAGCGCCTTCCTGAAAGAGTTACCAGCAGAACCTATCTAGAGTAATTCCGCCATCGCACAGTCAATAAGGCCGTGAAAACCGCCAAAAGTCTTAAATAACCGTTTAAGGTTTGGTCCGGTGCCCGACTCTTCCAAGGCCTTTAGCGTAGCCATATCCGGAAACATGCCAGTACGGAATCGAAGTTCATGCACATACCGCGTGGAATCTTTAGGCTCCCAGATTAAGCGTTGCGTCCGCGGGTCGTTTGTTTGTGCATACGTAGGCGTCGCGTATTCATTGGCCTCATGTATTGTCTGGGATTCTGGGTCCGTAAGTCGAATCAAAAATCTGGAATCACGCGATAGTCGCATCTGCAATTCTTGAGGAGTATTCTCTGCAAAAGCGATATATTCGAAGGCTGCGGTAGTCGTAGCGATGTTCTCTGGCGTATCGACAACAACGGGCGCCTTTGTATGGTCCATGGAAGCTAAATCGCTAATCTTGCGCCTAGTTATCCCGCCAACGTATTTTCGGAAATCGGTTGCAAGCGCATTATTAGGACAAACTATGAGTGCACGTCGGTTAATAGCTCTGTAATCATCGTAGCTCAAAAAGGAGGCAAGGACTCGGCTAGCAAGATACCAAGGTGCCAAATAATCAGCGGCCTTGAGGTCCACGTACTGATGACCTTGCCCATACCGCTCTCTTATATCTTGCGCTATCTTATTGTGGACCGCTGCCAGGCTAACTCGCGGCGCCTTGACAACCTTTTCCTTTTCCAGCAAGGGATCTCGCTCAATTATACCGGCCGATATTTCAGCATTACGGCACAATTCTAATGCAACTTGTGACACGCGCTTAATCACCTTGTGCCTCGCTATACGTATCGCGCCTGGACTAGTCCCCACCTCTCGAGCTATTTCCTCGGATGTATATCCTTCGGCCGTCATTTCCATAATCCGTTTTTGCCGATCAGTTAAAAGGGCAAATATCTCATGCAGCACACCGCCTGCCGCTTCTTTTTCTACTATCAGATCTTCTATTCCCTGCATAGTAACTACTTCGCTAAGCTCTTCAGCCATTTCGACATTGTACACATGGCTGCGCTGTAGGGCGCCGCGACGATGGTCGCTACTGATTTTATGCTTTAAAATACCCCATAGTATCGACATGTGACCTTGCTGCACTGTAAGTTGTGGAGGCTCGTCGCGGTATCGTTCCATAAAAGCCAGTAGCGCCGCCTGCGAAAGATCTTCGGCTGACTGAATATATTCCTGACCGCGGACCCTGCCCTGTGCATATTTGATTAAACGTACGCCTTCCGATACCGCTAAGTCATCGGCCATAGCATTCGTTTCGGGGTGCAGTTTTGTACTTTCCGGCACATCCAGTGTAGACGTCGAATCCACCCATTCGGCAGGCCGCTGAAACTCATTACCGGTCGTTAATTGATTGGATAGTTCATTAATCATGCAGTCTGTGGTCGGCTATCTCAAAAAGTCGGCAATGACTTCGGTTCTTCGGGTGCGGCTGGCTTTCACATTTTTTTGGAGGAGCTTTTCTACTTGCTCGGGTATTTCTGCAGAGCTTTTACAGACGGCTAAACGGCCATCGCTCAAGGCTTCTTGCAGATCTTTGTATCGGTCAAGAACATTGGGCAAGGACTCGGCACCATACTTTTCATGCCAAAATATTAGGCCGGACGCACCATTTTTTACCGCTTTTTGACATTCACGAATTGTGGCAGCGGCGCCACCGGCAAAAGCAAACATATCGGCCGTTGCCACAAGTGCTTCACGGTCTGGATACGTCTCGCCCGCAACTACCATATGATCGCGGATACCGGCACTATCCAAACCCTCTCGAGGCAAAAAGCCAAGCGTCGGAACATGAATGCTTTTTGCAATCACGCTATTCAGTGCCAAAAATCCTTCACTAACTCCGCCATCAATGGCAAGACTTGGCAGTTGGTCACTTGCTTCCAGATATTCATACAGGGCTTGCAAATATTCCGCTTCCTCGGCATAGCCGTAAGGCTTGCCCTCAGAATCAAACCCTCCCGTTGCATAGCCCGAAAACCCCCACACTAATTCTTCGGCTGACGGGTCCAGATGATGGTCCAAAAAGCTGGTTGCCTCCTGCCAAGTTTCAGCGCGAACACCATGCTCTTCTAACGATTGCCGCAACAAAGAATCACCAACGTACAGCGTACCCTGCGCAGCCAACACCTCTCCATCAATCTTAATGGGGACTTCACCCCTATTAGGGTCAATAAAGGTTGGGCCATCGAGTTGAATCAGTTGATGCGGTTCAGGGAACTGCTCGCCTTGGTAGCAAAGCGAATTGTAGGCATTTTGTAGATCTGGTCGGATTTCTAGCATGACCCAATTATACTATGCCAAGATAACCACCAAAATACCCGGTATTCTATTGACAGACGGTGTCTACGTGGGTAGAATCATCAAACATTGTGCTTAACGAGAATCAACCTGCACGGCGCGAAGTGATCCCTATACCTAGCGAGGTACCGATAATCAAGCTTCCTCTTCAAGGGATTGTTGATTTAGATATAGAATCCGTAGAATTAACACCCGCAACTCCTGAAGCAGAAGTTGAGTCTTTTTTTGGAACCAACAGAGATACTTTTGAGTCTGTAGATAATGCGTGGGGTATGGTCAAGACCGGCCAAAGTGCCCTAAAAGACACCCTTAACACCTTCTTCGCCGAAAATCAGGGCGGCAGCCGGGCCTCTCGGGATAGACGACGTTCAGGTTCGAGGCAACTACAGGCGTTTAGCTCTCCAAATAAAATCTATGGAAAAGCAAAATATGATGGGTTCATGTTGTTTACTCATACACTCCAGGAAATCAGAGATGGGCGTGAACTCGAAGAGTACAACAATGATTTTGTAGCCGCCCTGGAAAAGCATTACGTCGAGGCCGTGGGAGTATACCACGAGGCTGAAGATAAGTATGCCGAAGAGCTATCTTCTACGCACTTAAAACTGTACATGTCTATCATTGAAAGACAGGAAGTACTCGCAACCGCGAATGCATATGCCCGTTATCGTCAAGAAGTTGCGCTATACAAGGTAGCACAGCTTCTGCAGAATGATAGCGTTGTGCCGGTATTTATGCAACATATCCTGAACCTGGCACGAACTAATGAGCAGGACAGAGACTATCCAGGGATACTAGAGCTACTAGCAACCCACGTAAAACAAAAAGACAGGGCAAATATGTTACAAGAAGCCGTCTTTCGCACCGCCCCCGACCCGCGCAGCTATGCACATGAATTTATTACAACCATAAACAACGGCCATCAATTACCCAAGGAGCTCTCGGCCGCAGTTGGCATGCTGGAATTAAGCGCCGACATTGCCGAAAAAAAATTTTCTGTGGAGCGATCCGCCTTTCTAGCAATTATGGCCGGGCGGGCAGACGACTGGCCGCCAGAGCTCAAAACACGCCTCGAAGCCTATGCGGCAACTAAAACTGCAGCCGTTTGGGACGAAATGCAGCAAACACTTAGTCCTTTTGTTAGAGAAGGACGTCTACCGGTGGAGGTAATGCAAAGCACCATCGATCTTAAATACGTTAAACGAAAAGATCTGGCCGCCCCGTTAGCCAATAAAGCTTCGACGCTCAAAACCTCCGTGATAGTCGGTCATGCCAACATGGAAGATTTGATTGGCAATACCGAAAAAGAACCACTCTCCAGTTTCGTTATACTCGAACCAGCCGGAGATAAAGCCGGAAAGAAGTTTAATATATATCCTGTAGATTCAATCGAAGAAATTATTGAGCTGAGTAATATTAGGGACTACATTACTGAGCACCGCGAAGATAAAAGTCTTGAGCAGGTAATCAAGGCCGCTCTTGAGCATCTCACCAGAGAACCTAAAGATCCTGCCCATACGAAGCAGTACAAAGGGGTAACATATCTTCCGGAAGGCATGGAGGCCGAACGTAAACCGCGGCGATTCAGCCCGCAGCACTTTGTGGTACCAAAAGTAGCAAAGGGCCCGATCGTACCCAAAACCCGTATTATTTACGATGTCTTTACCTATGAAGGCAAACCAACTCTAGCCATTTACGGTGCATGGATTAAAGCCGACATCGAACAGATCAATAATATACTGCCTCGCAACAAATAGCCTAGGTCCTATCTCCTGTTCCGGTCGTAGGATGTAGAGGCTGGCCGCCTCGACGTCTATCTCGCGCTCGCTGATTTTCAGCCTCGCGGCGCTTAGTCGGGTCGTTGGTTAGATGCACTGCCTCGACCTCAGCTTGGCGGCGCGCTCTATATTCTTGCGTTGCAGGCTCGGGATCACCGCGCAAGGCTTTTGCTTCAGAAGCACTCATTCCTCTTACATTTTCTATAGGTGGCTCTGCGGTTTCATCCTCAGAACTAGTCGCAACCTCCATTGCGCCATTAACCAATAAACTCCCGATCTGCCGACTGCTGTGGAATACACGACCAACCACTTCAGTAGCGAGCCTGCCGATAGTGCTGATACCATCTATATTTTCCCGTAGAAATTCACCGACAGGTGAAAATTGGGGGCCTGCAGAAACTTCCAAAGCGTTTGCGTGTGACATTGTAAACTCCTCTATTTTGAAATACAGCAGCTTATTAGCATGCTAGGACGTGTTGCCGCCAAGTATGATAACTTATTTCAATTACTGCAGACATGAAATTCCTAACTAGTTCTGACGGTTCAATCTTGGTACGCCTTAGTAATGCGGATCAGAATTCAAATAACAGAGATCGGATACATATCTTTTGACAATAAAAGCTGAGCCATCATCAGCTCACTAGCAATGCTTCAAAGACCCTATCTTCAGGCTTCATAAGGTCATAGTCCCGGTAGGTCTTTGGATCAATCCACTGGTAGTCATCATGCTCAGAACTAAGTCGCACTTGGTCGGTTTGTGCTATGCAAGCAAAAAATATTGCCACGATTTGGTTTTGCTCACCTCGAATTACTGGAAACCATTCACCTACGAACATAGGCTTACCGGCAGCTACCTGCAAGCCGGTTTCTTCAAATATCTCCCGAGCCAGACCGTCCAAGTATGGTTCGCCAGGCTCTATTCTGCCTCCAGGCAGATGATACCTGCCCACGTTAGTCCCATCGGCATATGTCGAAGCCTCCCGTAGTATGAGCACTTTCGACTTATACTGGATGACAGCCTTACAAGCAATGCGTTGTCTAACTTCTTCCATTGTGAACACATCTCCTTTTCTGAGGTAGTTCTTTTCAAATGATTGATAACTTGCGGACTTATCCAGTCCGTACCTACCTTAGCAACACGCTAGGGCACAATCCAGTGAAGACCCCTTCACTATCTTTGACCCATTATGTGCTATATTTTGTGTAAACATGAATCATCGGACGAGCATCAATGAAGTGCAGGCATTTATTATGGGTCAGCTTTTTAGGCGCGGAACGCTCAGATTTGCAGAGATCAATACCCGAGGATTTCCAAGTGACCAATTCTCATATCACCTGCGCCAACTCATTAAGCATGAGCTGGTCGACAAGTCCGACCAGGGCCTATATAGCCTATCGGTAAATGGCCGAACCCGAGCGATCCTCCTAGATAGTAAATCAAACCGATTTATTGATCAGGGATTTGTTGCTTGTCGTATTATATTAGCCCGGAATCAGAAGGGGCGGCAGCAGTATCTCATGCAGCGTCGTACCAAAGTCCCGTACCGAGGATATATTTCGGAACCTGGCGGTAAAATTGTGTTTGGCGAAGATATACTAGCTGCCGCCCAACGCAATATGCTAGCCGAAACAGGCTTGACGTGCGATATGGAGCTGCGCGGCATAATGCATCTCAAAGATAAGTACTTAGGCCAGATTGTGCAGGATAAATTCTTTTTTGTAGTATGGGCCACTGGGCCTCGCGGTGAGTTGTTGCCAAAAGGCGAAACGGGTGAAAATAGGTGGATGTCGTTCGACGAGATAGTCACAGACCCTAAAGCTCATCAAGGTGTAACTGACATTATTACTATGGCCGAAGCCGGAAAGTTCGGCTTCGGCGAACAGACACATACCGTCACAGAGTACTAGCTCCTAGAATTATCAAATGAAAAAGTCATATTATAAAGTGAAATGATACGCCTGAGCCGCATATACTGCAGCCGTCCGATACAACCAGAATGACGCTGGTTCTGCGTACTACCGAATGGCGCCAAAGCCACTGAGCGGAAAGTCCTCGGGCGCCGTCAATTTCGATTTTCAGTTAAAAATGCTACACTAAACGTAAGCATTACACGCGCAAAATGGAAAAAATCAGGAAACATACCCGGCGTCACAGCCTGCTGTACACAATTAGCGGTGTCGTGTTGCTGTTTGTTGGTTTGGCCGTTACCTGGAACTATCACTATATTATTTCGACGCGTAAAACGTTCTATACCTCAACTCTGGAACGGCAAAGTTTAAGTGAACTTAATTTGTATCAGGAAGGTTCAGTAACGCTGGTCAAGCAATATTTCGACCAGGCATTAGGTACTATCACCAACTTAGCTATCAATGGCAGCGTGCAACAACTGTTGCGCACTAACCAGTCTGCGCCCCTCATAGCGGCACTCGACCAGCAGCGGACCATTAGCGGACAGTTCGACTCGCTCTCAATTATTACGGCGAAAGGGAACATGCTAGCCTTTAGTACCAATGCGGGCGCCGTGCCACCCGGCACCGACGAATCAACCAGTCCCGCCTATTTAGCCGGTAAAGCTGCAACGGGCGCCGTGCTTATCGACGCGCACAACAGCCAACTTGGCCGTGTCGTGTTTAGCATTGCGGCACCCATAAAAGACAAGGATGGTCACTTGCTCGGTACCGCTTCGGGCGCAATCACTTTGGCGAGCCTGGCACAGCATATTCATCTGTCTTCCGGGTACGACACTGGCTTTAGCAGCCTCTTGACCGATGCCAGCGGCAACGCCCTGGTCTGGCAAGGTAAACCGGTAGCAGGCCTCCTTAATGAGAAAAACAAGGAACAAACCCTAAAAGCGCTCATGCAACAGGGCAGTGTACCAGCCAACCAAGAGTATAATTTTGCCGGTAAGAACAGCTTTGCCGAAGGTAATACGCTCGATTTTGGCACCGGCGGCAAACTCTATCTCGTCGGTTTTTACGACGTTAGTGGCTACCAGCAGCAAATTAACGAAGGGCTGCAAGATATCAGCGCGACCTTCTCGGGTTTTATCGTCCGGGATGGTTTATTGCTATTATCTGCCCTAGTCGTTATAGGCGTAATAATTAAGGTGCATGAAACGCGTGGCGTCTAAGCGGTGGTGGTTTATAGCGCTTACCGTACTCACGGGGGTTATACTTTTTCGCCACGTGTGGTTGTGGCTGCCTGCACATCGCTACGAATCGCTTATATCAAATACCGCGCTCGTACATGCCCTCAGCAGTGGCGATAGCAAGCAGGTACGCAGCTTGGCAAAAGCCTACCATTACGACTACCAGATATTCCAGGCCGACCATCTTTTATACAGCAGCAACTCGTACTTGCCCAACCTGCGTATTTTTCAACAACAAGCGCCTGAACCAGGCGTCATCGTCATGAACCTTAAGAACCGGCTACAAGCGACCGAACCCTACCAAACCCGCATTGCATCACATCGTTATATTTTCTTTGCAGTCAGCCCCAGCGGAGCGTCCAACCAACTAACGTACGTCATATATGGGAAGGTATTGTAGCCATGTGGCATGTTAAAAAGTTACATATTTTACGCGGCTTGATGATTATTATCATCAGTGTTTTTGCCGTTCGTTTAACGCTAAGCGCGCTTGTCCCCACTCCGAATGGCACAAGCTATACCGTATTGGCTAGCGTACAGCCCGCACGTTATATTATCGTCGACAACAACTTACAAATTACCGAGGTCATTAGCAATACGGCCGAGGATGTAGTACCCTACGTTGTTCTGAACAGTCTGGACGGCGGCCAACTGCCCTATACCAATTCGGTTCGTGATCATTTTTTGGCGCTCAAACCCTCGCTGACGTTTACTACCGCTGGCATTGTATACAAACGGCACACTTCCAATACCTTTTTCGGAGCCGTAGGTGACATTGTAATTGCACTTCGTAAATTCATTTTTGGACAATAAGCCATGCCGCTCAGAATCGCTACTCGGATGAATTTCGCCTGCGGCAAAGTCCGGATGTAGACGCAGTATTGCTTCATATTGTGTACGCAAAGTCTGGGTAAACGGAATTTGCCGACCGGAAATAGCGCCAATGTACACTGCCGGTTCTACGGCTTCGGCCGTGTTGCTTAAAATAGCATTCACGGTGTCCGGCTTATCTGTGGAAACGATAATATAACGGGCGGACAGCACGGTGGCATGCACTACAATTTGCTGGGTGACTGTTATTGCATCCGCAGACACGCGAGCAACACAAACGCTCCATAAAGCGGCTACACTACACAATCCGACAACCACACGTTTCCACAGCACAGTCACTGTATGATAGGTGACTATGTCCCAAAAGTAAACGCACCGAGCCATTCGGAGGATTGGAGGGCTGGTACCACCCGAGTTATCCTCCGAGTGGCTCGGTGCGTTTACTTAACGACCTGCAGCGTATTGAAAAAACGACGCCATTGGTCGCTGGTCAGATCATGATTAGGCCGAACAAATACCAACGTACCATTATTGTTCAGTACTGCCATTTGACCACCTTTAAGTTCTGCTGGTCGCGTAAGATACGCTATTCCGTTCGCCGTACCAAAGTTAGTATATTCTTTAAGTCGCGTTAATAGCGTTGGATAATACTGCGGCACATCATTAAAAATTTGAGGAGTAGCCTGCTCGTTAAGCGACAAATTTACGTCATCCTTAGCTGCTGCAAAGAAAATCGTGCCATTTGCATAGGTCGCCTGCGCATCGCTACTTTGCCAGCTCTTATCCGGATAGTACACAATAAATGAAATCTTTTTGGCAATGGCCGGTGAAAATGGCGTATACGGACGACGTCCGACCATAAACCAGCCGACCATAGCCATCATAAGAATGACAGCTATAGCAAAAGTGGCCATCAGTCGTTTTTGCTTTCGGTGTCTACCGGAGTATCGGATATATTTCATTATCGGAGGGCGAGCGGATTTAGGAACTGGGAAAATTGACAAGTAGCACTGGACGTACACGTCGTATCAATAGTACGCGTATCCGAACCTAGCGTAGCATAGCCAGCAGTCGGTAGCGTGATAACTGATGAGATATATCCATTAGTAGCCCCAACTTGGGCATACTGGGCAACGGTAGATGTGCCAGTTGCCTTGACCCATTTAGGACCATCCGTTGCCAGAATAACATTGGCTGTTGTACTGCTAATCGAACCGCTGTACGCAACAATAATGCCGCGAACAAAGCCGACCCCTGCAGCACTAGGTGCGCCCAGAATATTAGCCGTAGAAGTCTGCACCGCCGCCGTACCAAGCGCCATAGCCGTATTAAGCGTAGCGAACGTTTTTTGCGACGTTGTGAAGGTACGAATATCATAGATTTTGCCACCGGTAATTGTGCCCGCCGTGATGCTCATCTGCAAAGTTGCAATGCAAAGCACGGGATTGTTGGCGTTCCAGGTTGGCAAACCGGCTGATGTTTCGGTTGCCGACGCCGTGCCCAGAGCCGGTTGATTCCCTGCACCAGTCAGGCAGATATTAACAAAGTTACTGGCAGCTATCGAAGCCGTGCTAAGCGTAGTACTCGGCACAATAACCTTACGGCCGCCAGAATACGCAACACAGGGAGCCACTGTCACCGAGGTTGCCGAAGCCCAATAGGTTTTGCATGGGCTATTACTCTGGGTGATACCTGCCAGATCACCAATGCTGCCGGCGTTGGCCGAATCCGGAAGAACACCGAATGCCAGCAGTCCCAAACCACCCGTAGAAACCAAATCTTCCCAGTTGCCGTTAACACACGAGCGAACTGTATTTGACGTTGTGTTGTAATAGATAGCGCCTTGGTTGGAAGCGGTCGTGCACGTGCCGTTGTCGGCGAAGGTGCTTGAGGAGTCCAATTGCAAGTTAACCTGACTCGTATCAGTTGTAGCAGAGCCGATCTGAGCCTTATTGGCCGACGTGTCTGCAGTTAAAATTGCCAGCGACCCGGACTGCACTACAAAAGCGGTCGCCGAACCGGACGTCGGTTGCAGCAATGTATTGCCGGTTGCGTTAAGTCCGAGCGCCGTGAGATTGCCACTGGCGTCAATGCGAGTTGACCCGGCAGTCTGCAAACCGGTTGCCGAGTTTATAGTACCTTGTACATTAATCGTCCCTGTCTGCTGCGAAGCCGGTGTAAGCTGTACAAATCCTGAGCCGTCGATACCGTCCAGTTTGTCAGAGTTCAAAGCCTGCGGCGTAGCCGTCAGGCGCATATAGGGCGTCATTTCGCCATCGCCGCCACAGTTGGCTTGGAACGACGTCGTAATCGTACAAGAAGTTGTATTACCCACTTGGATGCTTAACCACAATGTATTCTGGTTGAAGTCAACGGTACTCAGCGACGTTACCGAACCAAGATTTACCTGAAACGTGCCGCTACTTAGATTCACGCCATTACTGCTGCTAACCAGGCGATCTTCAGTCCACTTAAGCGTGCCGCCGCCCGTGCCCGTACCATCTTGGTAGATTTTAAATTCGACGTTGTAGGTGCCGTCAGTAATATTGGTGCTGTCGCTCCGGACGACTTTGCCTTGGAAACTTATTTGCGGATTCACCCCTGTTGTAGCCTGCGCTTTTGCGGCATTAAATATCAGGGAAAAAGCGCTACCTATCCCAATTACGGTCACTATCACGGAAATAGCCCTGCATACCCTCAACATAATTACTGTTAACTATACTACAAAAGTGCTTTTGGTTACAGGTGTTTCACCGGTATAGAACGACGCTTTGCTGTAGTCGGGCCTGCATTCGGTGAAACATTAATTTGCGATGATATATTGTGTCGTCGTTTACGCAGCGTCCAGACGGCTGCAATCAACAATAGAAACACACCGAATAGCACGGCAAGAACCGGCCAGCCCACCAAAAAGAAATGCTGCTGTTCATGTTCATAGCTGACCGCCGACGTAGCCCGATAGTAGATATCCGCCGTATATGAACCCGGCCAAATAGCCGTTTTTATACGACGTAGCTGCATTTGAAATAGCCGCGTGCTGCCCGGCAAAACCAGTGCGGAGTCCGGATTAATAATACTATTCACTACCTGGGTATGGCCCGGCCCCGAAATATTTAAGATGCCGCGCGGAGCAGTCTGCGTGTTGGCGGTATTAGTAAATAGTAAGTCGGCCTCGCTTGGTGGTTGCCAAAATGCAATGTGCGGCAAAGAGGTTTTGAGCGACACGCCATAGCTTGCCCGGCCAGTTGTGGTCAGGAAGACAAAACTAAGTAACTCCGAGGTAATGCCCACCGTACTTTTGTCACCGGTCGTTGGCCCGGCCAGAACGCGATAGCGTATGGCTGCAAAATGACCACCCGGGCTAAGTGCAGACACATCACGCACCTGCACGGTCACCGAGCGGCTCTGACCTTTAGCCAAAGTAAGGCTTGCGGGAGTAAATTGTAGATTACCGGCAAGTCCGTGCAATGCATCCGGAAGTTTTTTTAGTTCGATAGCACCATTCACGCCCGTAGTACCAAAATCACTAGCGACAGGCACGATGGTCACTGGCCGCTGTGTATCATTCTCAAGTGTTTCCGTGAGTGTGACCGCCGACTGGCCAGGCTGCGTAGTAAGGCTGGCGATCGCCGGTCGTATAGCAACGCCAGTACTCGGCACCGGCGTCATGGCCAAGGCAACGTCGGGCACACAAAGACAAGTTACGCCAAGTAATACACTTAGAACTTTGCGCATATTTTATGCCTCTGGCTTTGGCTTTTCATGTTTTTTGGCGTGTTTTGCGAGCCTCCGGCCAACATGAACTGTCCGACGCAATAAACTAACAAGACCGAAGATAGTCAAACTAATAATCACCAGGCTGATAATAATCGGCCACCAAGGTATAACCCAAAAACTCGTCTCCGCCTCTATTGGAACGTCCTGCGTACCGTTGTTGTATACCAAAAGCAGATGCGCATAGTAGTGTCCAAAACGGAACTTCCCTAGTTTAGACGCATCCCAACTAAGTTGCGTTGCCGGCTGGCCGTTCGGCCCGGTTACTATCTGCCCGTTAATGCGCTGCACAACGTGCGCCGGAAAACCGTCGTCCCACGCCACATTCATAGTTCTGGTTGACCCCGGCAGTACATTGCCTTGCGCTTCGTTTACGGGTATAACTGCCAGCGTATCTTTGCTGGTACTGCTTCGGCTAATATATATGTCACCGGTCGGCGCGCCGTAAATATCACCACTATTTTTAACAGAGACGTCGAAAGTAACTGGCAGAAATTGAGAGATACTCTGCTGTGGCCGAAAATGCGATACCGATAATTGACGCTTTTCACCCGGCACCTGCACGTCCAACAATACTAACACTGCCGAAGAACCGGTAACTGTATTGACGTGTTGCGCCGCCTGGCCCTCCGCGTTCGTAAATGCGACGGCATAATAGTATCCAAACGCCGCCGTATGGTCAGGATGAATGGTCATAGCAACCGTGTTCCAGGCACCTGGCTGTGCCACAATAGTATCAGTCGAAAAGCTCACCCACTTAGCAGACAAGTCGTTAGCTGCCGGCGTCAGCAACTGCGCGCCACCATCTGTGCCGTGCGCTTGAAATTTCATAAGTTTTACATGCAACGTAACGGCTTTGGCTGCATTGTTTTGGACTTTTATAGGAGTGCTGACTGTCGCACCCGGCTTTGTCGTTAGCGTTACATACACTGGAGAAGTGGTCAGATTAAAACCATTACCCCCGATCGATTGAGCATGCACCGGCACCGATACTAACGCACCGGTAAAAAGGCAGCACACTACAAGCATCCACACCCGGTTTAGGAGGCGAACATTGTGCATATCAGTTAACGAAGCCTAGAAACTACCTGCACCAATTAATGTAATAGTATCCGTGTAGTCAGTTGCAGCTGGCGTAATAGCAGATACGGCGGCGCGTTCTTTGAAAGTCAAGCTAGCGCCGCTGGCTGTGCCCGTTGACGACGCAACCTGGCGAACCGTAGTATCAAGACCGCTACCGTTACTATTGACGCCACCGCTGGCCGTACCGTCATAAGCCGTCACCGGTGAAGCCGTACCTGCCCCTGACCCTTGCGTAATATTGGTCAGGGCAAAAACATAGCCTTCGGTGCCAGCAGACAAGCTTGCGGCTGTCCCCGGGGTAATCCCGGCAATTGTCTTAGACTGACTGACAGAAGCAAGTCCGGTATTGCTGTCCTTTGCCCAAATGTACCATCCGGATTTAGCATTGGTATTGATTGTTGCCGAGACGCCAGTTGTACTCGTTACGCTACCTGAGGCTAGCGCTGTAGTGAAGCTGTCAGTGTTGCCGCCAAGTACAAAGTTAAAAGTTGGCGCAACCGTGGCGTTAACCACAATTTGGTCGTTGGTAATAGTGCGCACAGCAACCGTAGTACTATCACTACCGGCAGTAATAGTCGGGTGATATTCACCGGCCGCAGCATCAGTTACCGCCGTAGCACTAGTAAGATCAACGCAGTAAGACGTAGTGGCACTTAGAGCAGTAACACCAGTAATAGTAACCGTAGCACTGGAACCAGAAGCCGCAAGCGTACCAGGCAAAGCCGTGGCGCCCGTGTCGGCCGCACAACTGGCGGAGGATGCAGTTTGCGAGGTAGCAACTACGCCACTCGTACCCGTCCAGGTCGTAGTGTCAGCACCGTTAAAGTTAACCGCCAGGCTCGTGGCGCCTGCAGCGGTCGTCTTAAAAACGACACGAAAGCTTGTAGTAGCACCGGCAGACATGCGATTCAGGCGGATGTAACTCGGAGACAATGAGCCAGCAGATACATGTATTACTACCAGTGCGTTAACAACAGCCAAAAGAACAGCGGCAAGTAGGAGTGGTAGCTTTCGGTAGGTGATCTTCTCTGTCATACTGTGTATTTCTTTCGTTGCGGTATTTAGCATAAGCATATAGAACGTTCATATATTTGTCAAATATTTAACAGATAGTGAGCACCTCTGTAAGACAACTAAAAACTAGCCGCCGCTGTAAAGGTCAAAACCTCTTGGTAGTCAGAGGCAGCCGGAGTAATAGCACTACGCGCACCACCTATAACAAACGTACCGCTAGCTCCCGTTACACTCGCCGCGCTAGCGTACAAGGGCTGCAAATTGGTCAAAACCGCTCCGACTATATTGGCGTTGGCGTTATTGTAGGGACTTTGGACGGCAAACGGTCCGCCGCTCGTCTGGGAAGCAGCAGTCGAACGAAGTCCAAAACCTTGCCCCGCAGTTAGGTCCGCCGTCGCCGACGATATCGTATAGTTAGCAGTTATACTATGCAAACCGCCGAATTGACCCATAGCATACACAAATCCACCACTACCGCCATTGGTCGCGTAACTAAGATTGACAGTGCTGGTAGTTGCAGAGCCAGAGGCAAGCGCAGTAAGGTTAACACTGTTGGTGGAAAGCGAAAATGACAAATTAGGCGTGCCGGTCGTGGCACTAGCCGCTGGGCCATACGAACTAGCCGTGTACATCCCCTGCAGCGCGTTGGCTTTTACTTGGTATGCAGTATTGCTCGCAAGGCCGGTTATAAAACTGCCGCCACTCCCTCCCCATAAAGCATATGTGCGGTAAACAGGCGTTGCGCCAATAGTACCGTCGGCTTGCACGTAATTAGTCGTCGTAAAATTATTGGTTGAGATGGCTAACGAATAGGTGACATCTGCGGGATTACCAGTGGCGTTGACCGTCACTTGCAGTTTGTTGTAATATGCGCCACTATTGCTACTAAGCGCGGGGGCTGGCGGCACACTGGCTTGCTGCGCCTGCAAAGAACCGCCCTTCGTTTGGTAACTACCGCCTACCGTTGTATTTCCCTGCAACTCGCCTGCACTGCCCTCGACAAAATAAGTAGCCGAGCTACTGCCCACGTTGCCGCTCGACCCCAAACTATAGTTGTTGAGCTGCAATGTAGTACTGGAAGAAAGTGCAGCCAAAAGCGAGAGGGCAATCGGTATGTGGAGGAATGGTAGGCGCATTGTCGTTAGCATTATAGGAGTTCTAGCCGCATCAATACAACCCTCTCAGAAAAAATCAGATTTCTGAGGCCCTACAATATATCCGCTTGTTCCTGCACAATCCCGATACTATACTTCCCTACTGGAAAGGAGAAGTAATCAATGACAAACACCGATGCAATGGGGGAATTTGGAGTCTTTTCCCCTCTCGGCGAACTAGCTCGACGAACCATAGAAGATGCACGAGCCATAGGGACGGTTGCGCTTGAAGCGATCAATAATGTATTCCGGAGTAATGCCCGGCGACTTGGAACGATGGCGTTAGTAGGTGGTATGGAAGTTGCCACAACTACTGAGGATGATCCGGAAGAACCGCCAATAGAAGAGGTAATCGGCATTAGGCAAAGAGACGTACTTCCGATGCGAGGAGCACAGGCCGCACAAGAACCCGCGGAGAAGGTTTACAGACAAGGTCGAGAGAAGCAAGTTGGTCAAGAGCATAGTACGCCCCAATCAAATAACGACACAGTCGCGGCAAAACAGCAACTTGAGCGAGGCCGCGGCAACAGGCCAAGTCGTACAACCGGGACGGGAAGAGGGCGCAGGAACAATTGAGCCATAATAAAAAGACTTCGATCGAAGTCTTTTTAACGTAACAAAACTGGTACGCCTTGGTGATGCGGATCAGAACTATTATAACAGAGGCAGATTACGGGTACGTGTCTAGAATAGAGCCTCTGTAAATTATTTGCTTGGTAGCGTAATTCCGCCGTCAACAGACAACGCTATGCCAGTTACAAAGTCGCTTCGAGCTAAGAATAGCGCTGCGTCCGCAACTTCTTCTGGACAGCCAAGGCGACCAAGCGGTGTTAATGATCGCTTCTGTACCATGATCCTGTACTAACTTGCGAGTCTTGGGCGAAAAGTCATCGAGGTATTGCTCGGGCGCCTCATTTTCGTCGATAATCTCCCGGCAATATCTAGTTACCGTCGCCGGGCATATCTTCAGGGTTAAAGGGTCCTAGCTCTTCGGGTTTGACAGGGGGGACAACACCACCGCCGGGGTCTTGACCGTTTACTTCTTCGTCGGGTTCAGGCTCAAATTCACCAAATCCGGGTTTCTCTGTCATATCCGTCCTTTCAGGTCATATTACCGTTACATAATAACCGTATGGCAATCCTTGTCAACTTACTAAATAGTCAGCAAGCCGATGGAAACTATCCAAAGTTTGTGAGGTTTGGAATCGTGGTTTTAGTACAATAATTGACCGAATCATAGAAGGCTTGACTAGCTTTTGGCGTTCCAATATAGGCCATGCGCTTGAATATCTAATCTGGTACACGTTGGTGAGACGGATTCGAACTCAAATAACAGGCAAAGAATGGTTCTATGATTAAATGCCGTAGCTCTTTTGCTGTAAAACCGAGCCTAGCGAGTCAGGATACTAAGTAGTTTGCATGCTATGGCAGGATTTGAGGCGGTCAAAACGGGTATGTGCGTTTCTTGACCAAAAGTTAGTAACTGTCGCGGGCCGAGCCCTTGACCATCGAGTGTCATCATAACGCCGCCTGCCTCTTTAATCATGCCGTACGCCGTAGCAATTTCTAGATTGCCTTTGCGGGTACCTTCGCCAACTATAGTAGCTTCACCCAGCACGACGGCGGCATAATACGCTGCCGACGCACCTAACCAACGCGGATGAAAACCAGCGGCTTGCAACGGCTCTACGAACATAGATCGATTGGTCGTAAAATAGTCATGCAGAGAAGGATGGTCTGCGATATTGTCGGGGTTATCAATATATATAATGGAGTCAGGGCCAATGCTTTCTGTGTCGCTGGTACGAGATTGCGTACGGCTGCCCGTCGGGACGTGTGTGACGCTAAGACCTTTTCCTTTAGTGGCAAGTAAAAGACGTCCGGTAGCGTGCTGCATGATACCGGCGGCTAGGTAATTGTCGTATGTTGGATCGCTGCCTTCAAACAGAGCGAACATCGTACCGTAGTGTCCCACGCCCCGCTGTTTTTTGTATACGTTTGAACCGTCCAGGCCATCGAGTATGCCTATCATGGACGGCTTTTCACCATCCAAATGAATATCGACTACGCCATGCTCTTCGCTGTACAATCTAACTGGTTGGCCAAATTGCTCAAGCGCATCGATCACTACTTTTTCGCAGCCGATGTCAGCTTTCAGTGCCGTGTCCCCAAACTGATTGGTTTGAACTACCTCAGCACCCTCTTCCCCTAATGCTTCGTGTAGATCATAGGCGCCTATAAGTGCTTCAGCGACAACCTCTGCAGCCATTTCCGTCATGATCAACTCCCGTCTTCGTATAAATGTTGTACCCTAGATCAGGACTATTATAACAAAGGTAGACTATGCATATACTCCCCTTAATAAGTGGTATACTCGACACATGGGTGAAGAAGCAATCGTGGAGGCCGATATTGTTGTTATTGGCGGAGGATATTACGGAAGTGTTACTGCTATTGAACTTCGGACTGTTCGTCCCGATTTGAGGGTTGTGATTGTGGAGCAAGAGCCTCGTGCCTTTGGACGAGCATCTTCCACAAATCAAGGACAATTGCTTGCCGGCTACATGTATAGCAAGTTTCCGGAGCTAGCGCATGAATGCGCAAATGGCGCCAAAGAGTTCGCCCAAATGTATAGTGAAGCAGTCAACCAAGACGTCCTTACCTATTATGGAGTCCATCAGGATTCTGAGATTAGTGCAGTTGATTACGAGACCTTTTGCAAAAATGAAGAGCTACCCTTGCGACCGATAGTAACGCCGGCGAGAGACTTCTTTGGACCATCGCTCACAAGAGTTTATGAAACGGACGAGAAGACCTTTGACAATGCCAGGCTTCATAAACTTATGGCCAAGCAACTTGAGATGAGTGGTGTTCAGCTCATTACATCATTTGCCGTACATAAGATTCAACAAACATCGGATGGCTTTGAAGTCGAAAGCACAGACGGTCGAATCATCCAGGCTCGAACCGTCTTTAACGCCACATTTGCAGATAGCAATACATTACACGAGCGGTCCGGCATAGCAAGGTTGCCCCTGGACCATGCCGTATTTCTTCACTTTTTAGTGGAACTACCGGAGCAATTTAGTAATATGGGGCTAATCGTGATTCGAGGTCAGTATGCCGCATTGGTGCCCGACTCTAGCAGGCGTGGTTCTCATATTTTTGCTTCAGGACAATTCCGGGTTGTACGCACTAGCCACATTGACGCGCCCGGCGAAGAGGTTACCAAACAAGAAATTACCGAAAGATACGAGCAAGCCGTAGCGGAAGCGTCGAGCTATATGCCAGCTCTGCGTTCAGCAAAGCTTGTAGGGCACACAATCGGCACACGCACTAATTTTATTGATCCCGCTACTGGAGTGGCTACCAGCCGTGCCGTGGTCCTTAAAGACTATGACGGAATGAAGGGCTATCATTGTGTCTTTGGAGGAAAAGTAGCCTGTCTTCCTGAAATTATCGAACCCGTCCGGCAGATCGCGCAGAGTATCGATAGCTAAGCTTGGTTTATCAAACCCGACGGGCCATCATTAATTAGGAAATACCAGTACTGGCACACGCTGGCGGTCCGAGCGCGGGTCAGCATCAAAAAACGCTGCAAATTGCGTCTCCTCGAGGGTAAATATGGCATGAGCTATTCCAGGGGCAATCTTTACAGCATCGCCTTGATCAAGGGTGCGATAATATACGTGTTTATCACCGCAGTCACAAAGCAAATATAGTTCAAGCTTGCCAGCTAGTATGTTGAAGGACTCTTGGCAGTCCATGTGTACGTGGTTGCCTCTAACCTGGAGGGGCCGATTCGAAATAATTTCTGTAAATACTGCTGGCTTGGATAGGTCAAATATGCATGCTTCGCCGCGGCCGTCCTTCGTAATCATGAATGACCCCTCACCGGCGTGCGAGAAATCAGCGCGAATACAGGCGGGCTGCTCTGCAACGAGTGCTAATCCTGCTTCAAGTTGTGCTTCCATAAAACAACTATAACAAAATCTTGCAACTTGCCAAGGAATGCGCCAGACTTACCGAGGAGCTAGTTCGGATGGCTCTACGGGACCCGTATTAGATTTGAACCAATAGAACAGATTAGAGATCTAGAGCAAAATAAAAAGACGCTCCGGTTCGAACGTCTTTACCTCTGTAATATCTAATCTGGTACGCCTTAGTGGTACAGATCAGAACTCAAATAACAGAGGTGGATTATATATGTACCTAGTTTGCCTTTTATAAAATCTTAGCCACGGTGATATTGACCCCGGCGGCTACTGCAACCCATTCAAAGAATACGTATCCAAAACGTCAAAATCCTGCATTGGTTCACGCCGCGTTTCTACGAGTCTGAACGAGTCAATATGCTGGGTGATATCCAGGGGGTTGTTGCGCGCATATTCTTCTATTGGAGCTAATGCAATTTCGGGTGCAACAAAACGAACAAGCGAGCCATGAATGATACTCGGTGGCTGCTTGCCTCCTTTTGGTAATTCTACCCTGTCGGTAAACTGCTTGCGCAAAGATTGAAATTGACCGCCATCTTGCCCTACTAAAATGATAGCCCCTGGCGTAACACGTAGCTCGTTAAAGTGTACGTCAAAAGGCTGCATACCATTGGTAACATTGCGAAGCGCGGTGTCATACTCGGGGTAAAGCTCTTTGTAAAGCGCGCGCTTATCGACGCCATCATAACTAACGAGTGGGGCAATCCAGTCGAGGACAGTAATATGCAATCCTTCGGGCTTCATAGTATATATACCCTCACCTACGGCTTCTTGCAATCCGGCAAGCCATGCCGTAATTGTCTCGGTATTCTCTGGCGAAAAGGCAGCGTTAATTACGAAGCCGAGATGTTCTTCGCCTACCCAATCGACTGGTTTGGTTAGTTGTTCCATACGGGGTATTCTAACTGATTGCTGGCGTATTGGCTACAGATTAGGGGTCCTCGTTGGATTCGAACTAACAGAACAGATGAAAAGCCTAGTCCAAAATAAAAAGACGCTCCGGTTCGAACGTCTTTACCTCTGTAATATCTAATCTGGTACACCCGGCAAGATTCGAACTTGCGACCCCTTGGTTCGAAGCCAAGTACTCTAATCCGCTGAGCTACGGGTGCCTATGCCCATGCATTATACCAGAGAATGAGGCTTTTGCCACCTCTTGCGAGTAGTCGTCAAGAAATTGGCCCGGGAAAGCGTATAAAATTCATATTACTACAAGGCACATCGTCAAGATATTCTGGAAATAATCTCAATGTCATGCTTTTCAAAAATAGCAAAATCGTCTAAGATAGGTTGCACATGGAAAATGTAAGCGAACACAAAAGTATTCGCACTAAACCATCGCAAGCTCGCGGCAAAGAGCGCATCCGTTTGATTCTTACGACCGCACACGACCTATTTCATGAACACGGCATTGAAGCCGTTACCACCAACGATATCGCAGCAGCTGCCGGCATTCCGATCGGCTCAGTGTATAGATATTTCCCCAATAAAGGGGCGATCGTTTTGGCGTTGGCCGATAACTACGTCGCCGGACTGATCAGTCTTTACGATCAAATAGGCGACCAGCTGCGTTATACTAAACTCAGCTGGGAAGAAGCCATTGTCCTTATTGTTGATGCTTGGGCAACCTATGCCCGGCTTAATGGTGCATTTGGATTTTTATTCTTCCAACGAGTAACTCCGGCACTTAGAAAACCGGCCAGTAGGCGGCGCTCACAACTGGTGCGGGCTTTTGGCGCCTTGCTACGAAAGCGCTGCCCTAACCTTGAAGATCGGGCAATAGCACTTGCTTTTCGGTTTACGTGGGACGCTAAGGCTTTGGCCGTAAATCCCGAAGTAGACGAAGCAGATCCAACGCTCTACAAGGATGCCGCTCACGTTATTGCGACGTATCTAAACGAATGTTGCAATACTCATATACATGCCTAGATGAGCTGATTACAATACTATGGTGGACGGCCGAAAGGCGTTGCAATATATATGACCGGGCGCTTTTTCAGGAAAAGAACTCTGGATGAGCAAAATTCTACTAGCTAACACTTGTTGCGATGTTAGTCAGCTCCCTACAAGCGTATACCCTGAAGGCCATACGATATTATCTGCATCAACCGGATATTTCACGGCCGTCCTCGAAGTAAAGTGACTATGCGTGCCCTCGCCTATATATATGGGCAACAACTGTAATGCACACGATGCCTTTGGTGTACGAAAAAGCGAGCTAATGCTCATTTTATTTCCAAATTGCTTGATTTGGTCGTATATATTCATCGGTGCTAATGTTTTATCTGGGAAGTATGCAGCCAACAGATCAAAATTGCAAGTTAAAAGTTGTAATTTGCGCATAAAACAACACTTTCATTCACGCAAAACGTACAAACAGGCAGTATCAATACATGAATCTTTGCTCTACTACGCACTATATGATCTAAGCGTTTTCTCCAAAATATATTACAGATAATACAGCAATTATTTAAAAGACTTATTAATTTTTTCGGGAAGTGCGTTTTTCCACAGCAAAACAAAATTTTTATGTGTCATGAAACTTTTGGGCTTCATACGATCGACATACAAATGGCCGTCCAGATGGTCTATTTCGTGTTGTAAAATACGGGCATGATAGTTGGTGGCTGTAAACGAAACCTCTTTACCTTCCCTGTCCCAGCCAGTAATAGCTACTTTTCTGGCACGCGGCACTGCACCAGCATAGTCGTCAATGCTGAGGCAACCTTCAAAAAATAATTCAGTTTCTTCGTCTAAGATTTCTAGCTTTGGATTAACTAGAACCATTAATGGAATGCTTTTACGATCCTGCGCTTTTAGTAATTCCTCTGAAAGGTTCTTGTGATATTTTGCCTTGTCCTCGATGATACAAATCTGTAGTGATTCACCAATTTGTGGCGCCGCCAGGCCAACTCCTGGCGCGTCTCTAAGCGTTGCGATCATGCAATCAATAATATCTTGTACGTATTTAGTGGCGAGCTCTTGGCGAGTTACGGTACGTGCCACTTTTCTTAGAACTGGTTTTCCGGCTTGCTGTAGTTTAAGTAACATGAAAACATTATAAACTTTTACGTTTATCAAGCCAGCCGAATAATGGTCCTTAGTCACTGATTACAACAAGGGTGTGCATAAAGGTCACCTATTGGTAAGCAGGCACATCGAGTAGCTCATCGATCGTTACAAAACGATAGCCTTCGGCCATTAGCGTCTCTACAGTAGCCTTAACGGCGATAACCGTTTGCATGCGATTACCGCCACGCCCATCAAAACCGTCATGAAAAATAATAATTGACCCTGGTTTAACCTTGCGAACTGCTTGGCGAGCGATGCCTTTGCCATCCGGCTGCAATACTTCGAGTGGAGCGCAAAATTCACCGGACACCGGCCGCAAATGCATCTTTTTAAGCGTGGCAAACAGAAATGGTTGACGAAATAACCAAGGCGGCCTAAACAATGCCGGCGTTTTGCCTATAGTCTCAGTAATAATGCGCTGGGTCTCGGCAACTTCGCGCTCAAAACGCGGCTGGAAGAAATACTTATGAAACTCGTGCGACAGCGAATGATTACCAATAATATGACCGGCAGCATCAATCTTTTTAGTTGTTTCTGGAAAACGTTGCACACACACTCCGACCTGGAAAAAAGTTGCTCTAATATGTTTTTCGGCCAAATAATCGACAATTTCAGAGGTAAAAGGTTCGTTCGGACCATCATCGAACGTAAGCGCCACAACACGCTCTGATGTCTTACCTTTATAAGGAAACACGCCAAACAGCTGCGAATACGACGACATGTATAGCCACCACCACGCCACGCCCAGCACTACGATCGCAGCCACGAGCGCCAAAATCAGCACTAGTGGATTCTCCGCCTAATTTCCTGGGTTGTCCGATGTGAAACGTGATTTAACGAATGGAAAATATAATGACGAACAGGTGCAAAAGGTAGCAATAACAAGAAAAGCAAAAAAGCATCCAATCCAACAGTCTGAATGTATTGCATAACGGTGTTTTCACTAGTGCGGTAAGCTGGCGCCGATCCTAAAACGCGTCGCTTAAAAATACGATTCAGGTGATATGCCAAGAAGTAATAAATCAAGAAGGTAAAGATAAAGTTATATAACAGCCCGCGGGTTAAGCGACGACCCGAACTATGCGTCGGATTAGTGTTATCAAATATCATTTTGCCGCGTTTTTGCAGATTACGAATAAGATCGAGCTCGTCGCCGCCTTGCGTCATCATGGTGTTATAGCCGGGCCACAACGCTTTTTTAAAAGCAATGTTGGTCGCCGTGGCATAAAAAATTCTACCCGTTAACAGATAGACCACGTATACCAGGCCAAATAATAAATGAGGGTAAATTTTGCCCCAAATCGGACCATCTTTGTAGCGGCACGGGCCGGCAACACCTACTGCATTGGGATGTTTGGCAAAGTTGTTGGCAATCTTTTGCAGCCAAGTTGGTTCGTACAAGGTATCGGCATCAACTGAAATGACTATTTCGCCTTTGGCAACTTCGGTGCCTTTTTGTCTTGCCCAACAAACACCGGGATTCTTTTCACTAACTACTTCAACGCCAAAAGATTTGGCAATTGCCGTTGTATTGTCCGTACAATTGTTATCTACAACAATAATCTCGTATTTGCCCTTATAGGTTTGAACTTGTAGTGAACGAAGTGTGTCGGCAATATACCGTGCTTCGTTATAACACGGGATGACAATGCTAAACTGTATAGTTTCTTCGCTAGGCATAACTTAAATGGCGCCGGTTTGTTTGTATTGTGCGTGACTAGGCTGCGGATTGCGTCAACATTCTCTTATAAAACGCTGAAAACAACTCATTTTATCACGAACATCTTCCATATTATACCATTAGTTGTTTCAGTTTGCCGCTACTTGCTGTTTTTGAGGTTTTTGGGCCACGCTTTAGTATGCCGTACAACGTTGATCTCAAGAGCATACACATACAGTTCCGCCTGCAAATACAACCAAGAGATAAGTCCCAACACCACGGCAAACGTTCCATATATAGCGCTGGCATTTTTAAATTGGTGCAAGAGCAAGAAACTACCTACTAACTGCAAAATTTGCCAAAAAACCGCTGACAATATTGCACCAAATAACAGATTGGCCGTAGGAATCTGCTTGGCCGTTGCCAAACGAAATACACCAAAAAAGACGACAGAGTTTAGTAGCAAAGCAATTACAAAAAGAACCAACTTACCTACAATATTACCGTGCCACAAACCCGCAATAAGACCCAAAGCTACTGTCGTAAACACCAAACCGCCACCACCGACGATAATAATGGCAAAGCTTCTGAGCATGTTCCAGGGAAAGCCCGGCCACCGTTTGCGCGGCACTTCCCATACGGCATTTGAGGTATCCTGAATGGCATTCGCCACGCCACGCGCACCATAAAACGCAAACAGCAAACCGATCACTAGGCCAATGCCGCTGCGATGATAGGTGTGAATATTATGCTGTAGATCCCCGCCGATCACCGGAAAGTAGGTGAGAGCAGCGTTGATAATTCGCTGTTCCAGTGCTCCATTATGTCCAACAATCACCGGAATCAAGGTAAAGGCAACCAGTAACAATGGGAAAATCGACAAAAAAGCATAATACGCAATGAGCGCCGCCTGATTGCCCGCCCGGTCATCCCCAAATTTGCGCAGAACCGCTAGCGGAAAGCCAATAAGACCATGCTTTTGCTGAAAGCCGTCGAACTTGGTTATCAGATTGTCCACCAGCTGCATATATTTATCATACCTTGGCCTGGGCACAAATGGCAAAAGCGCGGTATAATCAGGGGCATGAATGAATATCTTGGCACAGTGACCGGTAAAGTAGTCCGGCATGCTATGCGTCTGCGCAAAAAAAGCGGGGGGCAAGCTGTCCCCGGTTTGATTATCGAACATTTGGTGCCTAATTATTTGGCCTTGATGCTGCGTAAACTACCTGAAGGCGTGGTCATTATCACCGGCACCAACGGCAAAACCACTACTACTAAAATGGTCGTAGAACTGCTGCGTGCCGAGGGCAAACGAGTGCTCACCAACCCAACCGGCAGCAATATGACCCGCGGCCTTATGGCTTCGACCGCCCAGCAAGCCAGCTGGAAAAGCACGCTGCCCTTTGACATTGCCGTCTTTGAAGTTGACGAAGCCTACGCCGCCAAGATTGCCGAGCAAGTGCAACCAAGGTACGTATTGGGTCTGAATGTAAGCCGTGACCAGCTGGACCGTTTTGGTGAAGTTGACGCGGTGGCACGCTTAATTGGCGATGCCATGCAATACGTCAGCGAAGGCATTGTCGTCAACGCTAACGATCCGCGATTGCGAACTATTGCCGAACATACGACCAACAAGCACGGCGTGGCGCTGCATTATTTTAGCGTCGCCCCAAGTCTACGCCATTACTTCCCAAACGATTTAGAGATTGTTTCAACCCAACATACAAAAAACGAACAAAAGGATACCTTTAAACCTTTGGTTGAGCTTGCGAATTTCAAGGATAAGCAGGCGGCTTATACAATAGCTGGCAAAACGTATCAAACCGATTTGCAACTAGTTGGCCAGCATAATTTTCAAAATGCAGCGGCAGCATTAGCTTTGGTGCAGTGCTTGTTGCCCCAGACGCCGGCCGCACAGCTTGTCGCGCATCTGGCGGATATTACACCGCCGTTTGGCCGCGGCGAAATATTCACGCTCGCCAACGATTCAACGCTGCAACTTATTTTGGTCAAGAATCCGGCGGGTTTTCGACAAGCTCTTGCTGACCCGCCCAAAACAGCGACTATGATCGTCATTAACGACAATATTCCAGACGGCCGCGATATTTCTTGGCTATGGGACGTCGATTTTGATCAGCTGGCCGTGCCCGGTGTGGCAATTACTTCCGGCATCCGGGCAGCGGATATGGCGCTGCGTCTATGGTACGATCAGGTTGCGGTCAAGATCGTCGAACCGGATATAGACAAAGCATTGACAACATTTTGCGACATCCCAGGTGATAAAACGCTGTTCGCCAGCTATACGGCCATGTTGTACATTCACGCCAAGCTCGCTAAACAAACAGGGAGCGCATCATGAAACAACTACATATTCTCAATCTCTATCCCAATGAAATGAACGTGTACGGAGATCGCGGTAACATGATCACCCTTACGCGCCGCATTGAACTATGGGGGTACGAGCCTGTCATACATCACCATCACCCAGGCATGGATTTGCCAAAAACGGTTAACATTATTTTGGGCGGAGGCGGCGAAGACGCTTCGCAGTTGCTTATTCATGATGACTTATTGCGAATTGGCGCTCAGTTGCATAAGCTTGCCAATCAGAACGTACCGATGCTGATGATCTGCGGTTTGTACCAGCTATTTGGTCATCGTTTTGTAACGAGTGACGGACAAGAAATGCGCGGAATTGGCATTTTTGACCTGGAAACCACTGCCGGACCTTCGCGGCTCATTGGCAATGTCAAAGCAAAAACTGCAGCCTTTGGTACATTATACGGCTTTGAAAATCATAGCGGTCGTACGCGTTTAGGCAAAAACCAGCAGCCGCTTGCCAAAGCCTTGCCAGGCACCGGTAACAACGGCACCGACAACACCGAAGGCGCTCGTACGCGCAACGTTTTTGGCTGTTACATTCACGGACCAATCTTGCCGGGTAACCCTGTTTTTGCCGACGCCTTAATTGGCATGGCGGTGGCGCATGCCGGTGGCGATCCTACAAAACGTCCCGCTATTGATGACTCGTTAACCAAACTGACGCGCGCGGCAGCCTCTAAGCGACGTCGCTAGTTACTTATTTCGGAATTGTTTTACTGCGTGCCGTCTTGTTCATCACGCGGAACGGTGCCGCTGGGATGCAAGGCTTCCGGATCGTTCGCATCCTCATCGCCTAAAATGTCCTGTTCATCAACGGGTGTTATTTCGTCACGCTTTTTGTCGTAGCCAAGGCCCTGCAAACGAGCATTATCTTCGGTCAGCTCTTCATCATTGGCTGCAGGCAACGCAGATTGCGATCTGTCGGCGCCTTCGTCGGCAAGCATACGAATCAGCGCGTCGCTAAAAGCCGGCAAGTCATCTGGCTTTCGGCTGGTAATAAGCGAGCCGTCGGCTTCAACCTCCTTGTCGACCCAGCTGCCACCTGCGTTTTCAATATCGTCTTGGAGTGTGTGAAAACTAGTCAACGTACGGCCATCAACAACATCGGCCGAGACCAAAAGCCACGGCGCATGACAAATGGCCGCCAGCGGTTTGTTACTATCCAAAAAATCGCGCACCCATTCCTGGGCCATTTCGTTTACGCGCAAATGATCGGCGTTGACCACGCCCCCTGGCAATACCAGCGCGTCGTAGTCGTCAGATGTCGCATCGGCCAGAACCAAGTCGGCCGTAAAGGTATCTCCTTTTTCCACATGCTGCAGTGCCTGTAAATCTTTGGTACTGGCGCCTATGACAGTCACTTCCGCACCGGCATCTTTCAACGCTCGCAGGGGTTCTTCAAATTCGGACTGCTCAAAATAAGTATCAACTAGAATTGCTACCTTCTTACCTGCGATATCCATATTGAACTCCTCTCTTTTAAGATTGGTGACTTACTGCAATCATCTATACTGCGTATGTATATTGTAAGCTTTATAGCCTAAAGACGCAGTAAAATTTTTACCTGCAAGAGCACGTTGGAGCAATACTGCTTACGTGTTTTGCCGCCACGAGTCTGAACCTTGTCGCCCGACCCAGATTTTCACCTGATTTCATCCATCTTTTCTTATTACAATAAATAATCCGTATAGCCTAGCGCCACCAAGCGTTCATAGGCCCGCCAGATGTCGCCCGGAATATCCTGCTCGATCTGAAAGCCCTTTTTTGGATATTCACGCAGACGCTGCACATCGCCAACTAACAAACAAATAAACATGCGCTTTGGGATGGTTTCGTTGAAAAAATCTTCGTAGCGCAACGATGGTGAGGTAACAATAATACGCGTCGACGCATTCTGCCACTGTTTTTTGAAAGTAGCGTAGGCGCGGCGTTCCATATACGGCTTAGTTACCACCAAAATGGACTTTGGCTGTATGTGTTTCTGCGCCAGTAATGCCTCGGTAAACTGCACATTTTGGCCGGAACTCGTCGCTTTTGTTTCCAGTAGAACCTTGTCTTCGGGAACACCCATGTCGACCGCGACATCGCGAAACCGTTCTGCTTCGGTCTGCGCTTGCGTATGTTTGGTAATTTTGCCGTGTCCGCCCGTAAAAACCAGCAAATCACCGTAACCCTGCAAAAACAACTCAGCAGCCCGCTCGGCGATGTGCGTATCCTGGGCACCCATCCCTATTATAACGTCGGATTTTTCAACCGCCATTTCCAACGACATGTAACGAAGAATTTTCTTAACCAGCTCGTCAACTTCCATATCCATATCCATATCCATATCCATATGGTTATCATAGCAGAGCTCTTGCCGACAGGGACGAAAAAGACTACCATAACGCTACTATGCTACAAAACGCTGAAGTCCTAGCAACAACCGAAATCCTCGCGCCATTTTTCGTAGACAGGCCACAGCCTGACACGCCTGACGTTTCAGCTATGATTGACCTGTATCGCAATGAGGCAGCTACAACATATAAAGACTTGGCTCCAAATGATCCAGTTGCTGCGGCATGTATCGACGATTACTTTGCACACGTGGCCGTTGATCTTAGCGAGGATATAACGTACTCCGGACTTCCCTATTGGGTAGTACGTTATTCCGAAGATAAGCAAGTTGTTGGCATGGCTGGCTATGACATCGATGAAGAATTAATTCATTCGGTATACATGTCAAGCGCACATCGGGGACGGGGGCTCGGCAAAATGCTACTTGGGCATTTGCTCCGAGAGATTCCTCATCCGCAACCAAAACTTATGGTAGCAACGGGGAATGTCAGTTCGGTAGCATTTTATCAAAAACTAGGATTTACATTTACGGGCCAGACTCGCGAATGGATCGTTTCAAAAACCCGCACACTTCCCGAAGCCGAAATGCAGGCACCGCTCAGAAGGTAGTCATCTATACAAGTAATAAGGGGTGGCAATCGACGGGGCAGCCCATGTTTGTCCACAGCCCGAGCGAGTACAAACACGGTGCTGGTCGTCTGACAGGACCCCGGTCCTACTACGTACGCGTGGCAATGTAGTCCGACTGCCAACCAGTGTTGCTATATTCCAGTAAACTAACAGAAGCATTGGGGATGTCGATTGATTGCCATTCGTTAAATGGTAGTTCTAGCAATGTAGCGATCAGACACTGAATCGGTGCGGAATGACTGACGATAACCGCCAGTTCTGCGCCCCGTTGCTGCAAATTGTGGATATAGTCGGCTAAACGCTGACCGCATTCAACCCACGTCTCACCGCCGGGTGGCCGAAACGTAAACCGTTCATTGGCGGGCAACGATTCGAAATAATCATAGACTTCAGCAATCGAACGAGCGCTCCACTCACCCACTTTGACTTCAAACAAACGACCGTCGGTTGTAGGCGTAAGACCAAGATGTTCGCCGATAATTGCGGCTGTTTGTTTGGTACGTAGGAGCGGTGAACTGGTTAAAATAGCGCCACGCCAATCTTCGGCTGCATATAAAAAAGCACCTGTGCGACCAGCTTCTAATCTGCCGGCAGTGTCGATCGGACAGTCATTATCCCACGGATAGTCCGCGTACTGCACATTGGCGAGTGTTTGGCCGTGACGAATAATATATAGTTTCATTACTGTTCGATGAATACGTCAGTCAGCGGATCAATACTAGTGGTAATAGCTTCGGCTTTTTCTTGCACGAGCGTATGCAAAGGCACCATCGAACCATCGGCACGAATAACATAGTCATCTTCTGAGTGATACGTTTGCGTTGCCGTTCCTTGAATCCACGCTGGAAACGTTCCCGTAAAACCACTGTCGACAGCCTGTAAATAGCTGGTGCAACGCCGAAACAGCTTAGGCAAAATCAGCTGTTTACCATTGGGTCCAAGGGATAACTGATTCTTTAAAGTAAAGGAATTGGTGACATCTTCCGCCCATACACCTAAGCTAGCTTTTTTGGCAGCCGTCGTAATGGCGCGCAAATAGTCGCGGTGACTAGGGGGCGTCGAATTGTATAGCGTGATATACGCCGCCCCCGTTTTAAGCATCTGTATGTTAGCGGTCGCCGCCAACACTTTTTCGTCCGGCACAAACAAATGCCCTTCTGGAAGCGTCGATTGCGCACCAGGCAACAGATACGAAACCGGCCGGCCGTACGGGTCAAGCAAACTCACCAAAATGGTAGCCTTAATAGTGACGGGGTGACTGGCCACAACGGTACCGCTGCTATCGAATGTAACAGTAGTAAACCCAGCGCTTTTTAAAAACACTTCGCGAGCAGCAATGCCTTGCGGTTGGGCTTGGCCTTCAAAGTGCGTTTCTGGTGCATCAATACCGTCAATGCGTAACTGAACGCTGCCGTCTTTAGATGGCCGCAGCCTGGAAGCATGCGGTAAATTCTGTAATGTTTCTAGTTTATCCGGAATAAAGCGGATTGAGTCTCCGTCGGGCTGGCGGCCAATAATCGTCAATGTTCCGTGAGCGACAATGAATTGATCGGTGTGCAGTCTCATCTCCATATTGGCATCATAGGCGTATTTGCAGTACATAAGAAGTTAACTTTTTTACAAAATGTGGCGCTCCCGCTGCACATGAGCCCCAAATCGTTATGGAATCGGTTGACATACGCATCACTTGGTATAAAATAAACCTTTATGATTCGTCCCGAAGTCAACCACCCTGAAGCAGGCCACCAGTCATTCCAAGACATCGTAGATCACTCACTGACAGATGTTTTTCCACGGCTCGAAGAGAGGGATGGCTACGATCTATCCCCCCGAGAGGTGCCTGCGGAACTTGAACCCCCAAGATGGGTAGGCGAAAGACGCAGTATACCAAGCGGTCATATCGCTCTCAGAGACGATTTTGAACCACCAAAAACCGACATAAACCCCGCAAGTCCAACATCCCCCAATGACCTCGCCTGATCATGCGCCCTTGTATGCTTTGGCAGATGTTGCCCCAGAGCTTCCAGTCACGTTCCTACCCGAAAAAGTTGAATATCCTTTCTCTAACGATGACTCGCTTGATTCATTAGAGGAAGCCTACGAGCGCGTTAACCAGCCGTCATATAATAATGACCTCAACAATGTAGCGCTCATAATGGGCGAAGGCGCCTTATCTACAGCCATTGTGGCCACGCCGGAAAAAACCATTGTGCTAATCGACAAAAACCCGCACATGGCACTCCATATGCGACGCTATGTAGACTACTTTAGAATCTCAGAAGATGATGAAGACTGGCTGCGCAACATGGGTCTCTACTTTGACAGTACCGTTATGAGCCCCGATACCAGAAAAGATTTTGCCTTGGCATTAGAAGATCAAATACAGTGGTGGAATGCATCCGGTAAAGCGCACGCTCTCGATGGCCCCGAAATCTTCCAACATTCTAAAGAACATTTCCAGGCAAAAGCCATTATTCCATGGCACGCAGATATTACCAATACCGAAGATATGCAAACACTGGGCGATCATCTTCATAGACTAGACGCACAGATTACCTTCCTTAATCTCACCAATGCCATTCCGACTAACACCAGGCTCATACCCAATGCGAGCGTCGCCGCGGATATGCTCTCACCCCTGCCAATCGTGGCCGACGCACCAATTCTTACGTTCTCACCCTGTCCGTCTAGACGATTAGCTAGCAAGTTAGCAAGAGTAAATACCGAACCACTACTCCAACCAACTGGCCCATTTTATGGGCTTGAAGATTTGCGAACAAGAGGTGGCGACAGCATAAAAGGACCGATCGCCCGACCCATATATCGTCAGGGACGCCCTAAGCTAGCGTAGGATTGTCCATCTATATCTGACTCGTATCTGTTATACTAAAGCTCATGGGAAAAGCAGTTAGAGCAATAATTATTGAAAATGGCAAGACGCTCTTGATGCACCGCAACAAGTACGGCAGTCAATATTATACGCTTGTCGGTGGGCGCGTGGATGGTGACGAAACATTAGAGCAAACGCTGGTCCGTGAAATCCGCGAAGAAACCGGCCTTACGGTTACCGCCGCGCGGCTCGTATATTACGAACAGCATCCCGAACCCTATAACGAGCAATACATTTACCTCTGCGAAGTTGCGCCGCACGCTGGTGTGGCTATCCAGGATGACTCCGAAGAAGCCGTCATGAACCAGTATGATATGAATACGCACCAACCGGTGTGGGTGCCGATCGCATCGTTTGAGCATATTCCGCTGCGCACACCGCCGTTGCACGAGGCCCTTATGAAAGCCTTCAAGAAGGGCTTCCCTAAAGAACCGATTAAGCTATAGCCATAGATTACGCATACAAGAATTTACGTAAAAATGTAATCTTGCATCCGTCGCGATTATTCATATACTTATTTGGGTGCTTATTACTATCCTGGTTTATATTGGTGCATTTGCGTTTGCCCTTGGTGGCAGCTATCGAGCACTCGAAAAACAATTTGATCTATTCGGCATTTGCTTATGTGCTTGTGTGACGGCATTTGGTGGCGGGATCATTCGCGATACTATTTTGCATAAAGCACCTGTCTTTTTTACAAATCCATCACTGTTAATCGCCGTAGGACTGGGAGTTGCTTGCGCCATCGCGATATATAGATGGACAAAATTATTTAGTCACTACATTACGACCGTTAACGCCCTAGGGCTTGTTATTGCGTCACTTATTGGCTGCCAAAGCGCAGCAGCCGCCGGTCTTGGATTACCCGCCATGGCATTGTTCGCCTTTTTAGGTGCAGCGGGAGGGGGCATTATGACGCAAGTCATCACTGGCAGCAAACATATGCTTTACGGCGAATTCTATCCGGCATTATCCATCTTGTTTGCCTGCGAGTTTTTCTTAGTTAGATCGTACGCGCACGAAACACTAGTCCAATGCATTCTCCTTGGAAACGTATTCCTGCTACGGCTGTTTACCGCCCAGATACAGACAAAAATGTGGCGGCCGCATTCTCTAAAACGCACTCAGGAAGAGACGACACCGAATGTACTAGTAGCGGATCAGGCCTTGCCAGATTGAGCACCGGCAAAAAACCTAGCCAGCAGCCATATCAGACAATAGAATGCTGGACCAGATCTTCCTGGTGCTCTTCTAGAATAAGAAGTATCCGATCAGTCATGCAGCCTAAAAGTCTTCTGTCCTCTGATTGCAATAAGTTTTTATCTCGCGCATCCAGGGCTAATAGGCCAATTGTCTCGCCTACGTAATCGTTTAGATTATTGCTACGTACATCTACACCAATTTCATCCAACGCATATTTTGCAAGCCCACCGTACGGTATGATTAAGTTGCCTTTGTCGCCCCGCCGATTACTTTCTGGCCTGCCATATCTTGCCCGATACGGCATCTTACCCACTTCTTTATCAATGATGTAGCCATCGTGAGACGGTACAAGGTCTCTTCCCATAAAATAACCGCCCTCTCTTAGCGAAGCGCCGTAAACATCAACACCTGCGCGCATCAACAACAGTTCGGTAGCCAATTTAATACGTGCAGCGGATTTTATCTCCAGAGCACCAAAACAAGGAAGATGCCCTTCTTCAAAATGCTCTTCGTCTCTTGTAGAATGAATAGTAAAGTCGTCTACTTCTTCAAGACACTCTGCGGTTTTAGCAAGCATAGCACGACGAGAACCGTCCCGGTGCGGATGACCACTGCGTCGTTCTCGTAAACGAGAGTGGTAAGCCTGTAAACGGCGGGCTGATACATGTTGCTCTGCGCATCGCACGCTATTCGCCAGTACTCTCCCAGCATATGCCAAGCTATCTTCAAAGTGGTCTCTGGCGATATCGTCCTCAGGGGTAGACATGGCGGACTCTAGTTCGAGCCATGCTAATTCTAAATCAGTTTGCGCTCGGGCAAAGTCATCTTGGTCCGACCTACTCTCGTGTCTTCTATAATTCAGGCATATCTGCAATGCATCATAGGGAAGCTGTTCGGCTAGGTGATCAGTTGAAAAATCCTCAGCGCTTACTAAGCCGCCAGCAGCTGTATGCTCTGGGAGCGGCAACTGGCCAGGTGTATCTGGCATTTCGGAAGCATAAGTATGAACCATTCATTCTTTTATACGATAAAGTGCTCTTCCGATCAATGCTTACGTAGGGCACTTAATATTGTGTTTATGACTACATAATAACGCTGCCTTGGCGCAGAGCAAAGATCCAAAAATTAACTTTTGGTTAACCTTACAGCCGGACACGTACACGTACCTGTTACAATGCCAGTGTTTACTAAATAAGGAGAACGTGTATGGAAAGTAGACCAGTTGTGATTTTCGGAAACATTGGAAGCGACGCAGGTTATTGGTATCTTGGCGCGGATGGCAAAATACACCACGTACCAGGCTGGAATCCTGAAACGCGACTTGCTTTTGAAACAATCGAAAAGAACTTTGCTATCTTGGAAAGAGCCTCGGTTAAGGTTAACGTTAATCCCGGCCAAGTAGCCGGTCCAGGCGCTCAAGAACTCGAGAAAGCCTAAGATCTAGACTCATTACTAGCGAAGCAATTGAAGAGATCCGTTTAGCACTAATCGGATCTCTTTTAATAGCCCGAAGACACTCGCTGCCTCAAGGTATCTACATACTTCATTGATTTTTAATGTAACTTTTTCGTCACTCACTGCATAAACATAAGTAGTACCATTACTCGGCAAAGGAGGAACTATGCTAAAACATTTACCCATCAACAAAATAGCAGCAGGCGTTACGCTTTCTGTACTAACTGCCGCTGCGATGACTGCCAGTACGTCGGCCGCCACAACTATGCCGATCTCGTTCCATGCTTGGAAAAATGGCGGCTTTTCGCAAGGTAGCTTAAGCGACCTGCATATTGGTAATTCACAGGGCAAACCAGCATTGGCGCTTAATAATGGCAGTGATTCGGGCACTTGGACCTCAAACACATTTACGCTACCTGCACCGGTTGACCGCATTGTTACCTCATGGCAAGCAGATGCGCCTGGTGATTCTTGGACCGAAACCAAGCTGCAAGTACAGCTCACCGACGGCAGCTGGAGTCACTGGTATACTACTGGCACCTGGGCATTTAACAGCACCGCTAATGCCGATGGTAGCTTTACCAGTCGCCGGGCCTCGCCGCCATCACAAGATGACGCCGCTGGCTATATCGACCAAGACACTTTCTGGGCGAACACCACCAAAGTGAAGGCCTACCGCGTACAAGAAGTGTTGCACGCCGAAAACGGTCAAGCACCGAAGGTTCGCCAAGTAGCCGCTATTGCCGCTGACACCAGCCAAGATATTGACGAACAAGGCCAAGTGTCACCCGTCAGCAATACCACCATGAAGCGCACTATCGACCTGAACCTGCCTTCATATTCTGAATACGCACACAATGGTCAATATACACAACTGGACGGCGGTGGCGCCGCATGGTGCAGCCCAGCGTCCGTAGCCATGGTGCTTGGATACTACCACACCGGTCCGACTGCAGCCCAAATTCAAAGCCTGCCCGCCGACGCAGTCTTTGATGCGAGTAACCGCAAAGATGGCGCGGTGAACTATGCTGCTTACCACATCTTCGACAATGGTGTAGATATGAACAAGAACACCGGCGACTGGCCGTTTAACACCGCATATGCCGCATCGTTTGGCATGAATAGCTCGGTTCGCCAGTACAATTCGCTGCAAGACTTGGAGCAATGGATAAAGAAGGGTGTGCCCGTAACCGTATCTATCCAATGGGATAACACCAGTAGCGACGTTACGCAACATCTTGACGGTTCATCAATTGCCAAAACCCCTGGTCACTTGATGGTTGTAGGCGGGTTCACCAAAGATGGCGACGTTATTGCATACGACCCGGCTTCACCGGCGGGCGATCAGCAAGTACGTCACACATACAACCGCGCGCAATTTGAGCACCTTTGGCTTCGCTCCAAAGAAGGCACGGTATACATAATTAAGCCGCAAGCTCGCTAGAAAGCATTTGGTCAAAACTACAAAAACTACCTGGTTTTCCGGGTAGTTTTTGTATCATCAAAATTGCTATTGGTTGTCTGGGGATCCGGGCAGTTGGCGAGGTTGCGATTGTGCCAATGCCGTGTGTAGCGTTTGCAAAACGCTTTCAGCCTGTTCGCGGCTCATACCAATGCGCGTGGTAGTAAGCATATTCTGACCTGTACCTTGCGAAAAAGAAAGGACAACGCCCTTTTTATTGGCCGTAATCTGCACACCGTCGCTGTACATAATGCGCGGATCAACTGCCATAACCAGGATTGCTGAACGATTATTCTGCGGATCGTCCGAGTTTGGCGAGTCATCACGGTCGCGTTCGCGGTCATTCCGATCATTCTTGGGCTGATCATATCCGGCCAACTGCCACAAACCGGCGGCCTCGTCATCTTGCATACCAAAATGATTAATGAGCAACATCAGAATATCTTCGGCAGGCCGTTCATGACCCTGCTCGATACGGTTAAGCACTATCTCGTCAATTTCGACTGCACCCGAAACTTCAGCCACACTTTCGTGTAGCTTTTGTCGGATCGCCTTAAGCCGGTTGCCGAGTTGCTTAAATGGCTGCTCTTGCTGCTTCTCACTCATGATTTTATAGTAACGCTTCTCGAGAGATCACGCAAGGAGAAGATTGGCATTTTAATGCGGTATAATGCCAATATGAACATCCTACAAAATGTGTCGCTCAAATTGCATTGCACTATGCGGCTCGGCGGTACGGCCGCATTCCTTGCCGACATTCACGACATTTCAGAACTGCGCGAAGCCCTAGCCTGGGCCGAAGAACGGCAACTTCCGGTCATAATGATCGGCGGAGGCAGCAACATCATCTGGCGCGATGAGGGCTACCAAGGGCTGGTGCTGGTAAACAAAATAACTCGTTTTGAGGAACAATTCGAAGACGCGGAGAATTATTATGTAACGATTGGGAGCGGCGAAAACTGGGACGACATCGTTGCCCGCGTCGCCGAAAAAGGCATGACCGGTATAGAAGGTCTGAGCCTCATCCCGGGTACGGCAGGCGCTACACCGGTACAAAACGTCGGTGCCTACGGCCAAGAAATTGCCAACACCCTGGTGAGCGTCGAAGCGTACGATACCACCGTAAAACAACTGATCAACATTCCTGCCATGGACTGTGGATTCGGCTACCGAACCAGCCGCTTCAAAACCACCGACGAAGGGCGTTTTTTCATCACCGCCATAACTTTGCATCTGATTCACGGCAATCCGCAGCCGCCATTTTACCGCGCTGTTGAAAGTTATTTTGAAGAACACGGCATCACAAACCCCACACCGCAAATTATGCGTGACGCGGTCATCGCCATTCGCAGCAGTAAACTTCCCGACCCGGCCAAAGTCGCCAATACCGGTTCGTTCTTTGCCAATCCCATTATCGATGAAATGGATTTTGCCCAATTACAGCAGACATATCCCGAAATTCCCCATTGGCCGACCGAAGACGGCCGTGTTAAATTGTCGGCGGCATGGCTACTCGAACAGGCCGGTTTTAAGGACTTGCACGATTCGCAAACTGGCATGGGTACGTGGCCTCGGCAACCTTTAGTTTTAGTTAATGAGCACGCCACAAGCACTCAGCAGCTACTCACCTTTCGTCAACAGATAATAGACGCTGTCCAGGCAACATTCAGGATCACGCTCGAGCAGGAGCCAGAATTATTACCCTAATGTTCTGTTAAAAATCTAACAGAAATAAAAGCCGAATTGGGCTTTATTGTCATGCTCGCCATAGCATGAAATAATGGCGACTTGCTTAAGCCTAGTAAGGAGAATCATGAGCGGACACAGTCTGGGCACTATTGAATTTGGCTCAGGAAACATAGCAGGATATGGCACTGATCAACCTCAGATAGGAGCTAATTCCATGTTTGAAGATTTTCACCGCGATTTGGCGGGTAACCCGATTGGTCTTGGAGACCTTACGCCCGATATTATTGATGGCATTCACCAACGCGCACATGCAAGACGCGTTATCGCAGGTTCTTGGATAAATCCCGACTACCAGGACCTTATTAAACGGCAACAAGTGGTGCAAGCTCAGGCTGTGTCTACTGCAGAAGAGCCGATTAACGCAGCAGTCGACCCTAGAGCTCATATCACCGATGCTTATACACCCCAGGCGCAGGGACTCGGCAATGTCACTGTCGCAGAACTAGCCGAGCAAGTCCGACAATCTTGGTCCGTAGTGCAAAAACATGCCGACCACATGGCAGCTCGAAGAGTCAGAAAGCAGGAATTAGGCATTCCATTTGTTGGCCGTGTAGCCAGCAAACATAGATTGATCAATCCGCCGCGCATTCAAGGTTATGACTCGTGGGATGATTTCCTAACAGCGACACCTCTTCCAGAACTCGACATGCAACACACGATGCCATTCCATCCCTTTTTAGACGATCCGGATATACTTTCGGCACAAGAAAGTCTGAGAAGAGCGCGTGAGAAGATGAATGCAGAAACTATTCAATTCTTCTTTCCGGAGACAGCGCATGAAGGTGACGTCCATTCAGACCAATTAGAATCATTTGCATCACAAGTCGGAGAGGTTCCAGTCATGGGATCGCCAATTGTCGTTTCGGTAGCACCTGATTCAGAGTATATTGGCGTACCTCGCGAATTGGTGGATTCTTCACTTGCCATCACCATCCCTATGCAGAGAATACAATCCGACTCTCAAACCGGCCCGTACGCTGTTCAGGCAGAATATACTACCGATTCCTTGCCAGTTGTTACCAACGATGGCGAAATACCTGAAGCCGTTGACCCTGCAGTCGGAGAGTACGAGGTCGATATCTCGGCCGAAGATTACGAAGGATACCTACCAGCCGCCGATGCAATTGAAGAAGACATCCTGGAGAAGCCAGAGCTAAAAGTAGGTTTCTTTAGGCGATTGGGAAGGCGTCTTTTCGGCGGCCGACGCGCGGCCAAAACTGCCCTTCAAGAAGTTGTACTTGTTGAGACTGAAGAACCTCATACGGATACACCACATGAAGGTAGTGGCACACCAGTACAAGGAATAGACCCGGACACCATAACCACCGCGCCCTTAAGTATTCCTGACAGCTATATCGGTCAAGAGGGCATGCAGTTTGGTGGTAATGAGACCGTACTTCCGCTTCTTGCCGAAGCTGGTCAGTCGCTAGAAGACGAGGATAATACTCAACATCACTAGTAGTTCCGAAACTGTACACATTAAAAAGCAGGGTCTATCGTCTATCCCTGCTTTTTAATATCCTATTAATATCCTAGGTTTTTGCTATTTTTCTATTTTTCGCCAGGCAGCGGAAACGCCTTAGTAAACTCTTTTACCTCGGCGTGAATACGTCCCAGCTTGGCTTCATCTCCGGCAGCAACAACAGCAGCGTCAATCCAAGCAGCAACCTGATCCATTTCGGCTTCTTTGAGGCCGCGGGTTGTTAACGCCGGTGTTCCCAATCGAATACCGCTCGGATCAAAAGGCGGACGAGGATCGAACGGCACAGTGTTCTTGTTAACCGTAATGCCAGCCAACCCCAGAGCGTTTTCAGCATCGGCACCGCGAATCCCCTTATTGGTTAGATCCACTAGTAGTAGGTGATTATCGGTACCGCCAGTGACAATTTCATAGCCCTTATCGCTCAGTTTTTCGGCCAAACGCTTGGCATTCTTTACAATTTGCTGACCGTATTCTTTAAAAGCAGGTTGCGAAGCTTCGCGCAGCGCAACGGCGATCGCAGCAGTTTGGTGATTGTGCGGACCACCTTGTAAACCCGGAATAATTGCCCGGTCGATCAAGGTGGGCATGTTTTCCACCGTTCGCTCAACTTTCTTCAAAGGTGTTGACGGTTTGCCGTTGCATAAAATCAAAGCTCCTCGCGGCCCACGCAGCGTTTTGTGCGTCGTGGTTGTAACCACATCAGCAATGCCAACTGGCGAAGGATGTACGCCAGCAACAACCAGACCGGCAATATGCGAAATGTCAGCCACCAAAAAAGCTCCGCACAGATCAGCAATTTCGCGCAGCCGTTTCCAGTCAATAATGCGCGAATACGCCGTTGCGCCGCTAAAAATCAACTTTGGACGGTGTTGCTTAACTAGTTCGGCAATGGCATCGTAGTCTAAAAAGCCATCTTTGCCGGTGCGATACTGCACCGAATTAAACCACTTCCCCGAAAAGTTTACCTTCAGGCCGTGAGTCATGTGGCCGCCGTACAGCAATTCTAAACCCATAACCGTGTCACCCGGGTCCACCAACGCAAAGTAGACCGCCATGTTAGCTGGCGAACCCGAATAAGCCTGTACGTTGGCGTGTGTTGTGCCAAACAGTGCCTTGGCGCGGTCGCGAGCCAGGTTTTCTATCTTGTCTACAAATTCGCAGCCGCCATAGTAACGCATTCCGGGATAGCCCTCGGAATACTTATCGGTCAGACGCGAACCTAATGCCTTTAGTACATCGGTCGATGTGTGATTTTCGCTCGGAATCATCTCGAGCCCGTCGCGTTGTCGCTTTATCTCGGCCTGAATTAAAGCCTCTATCTCAGTATCATTCATGCTTATCTCCTTACTCTAGCTAGAGTTTCCCCTGATGGTTTACATATCGTTTGAGAGAATAAGCTAGATCATGCTGGTATTGTACCAAAAAGTGGTACACTTGCTAGAGTAATGAGCTTATGGCTCTCCTCTTAACAACAGATATCCACAGTTAACTCGCAGCTTTAGTATTGATTAATATATCATGTGTGATATATTAATGTCATTATGGATACAACGAACGAGAAAATCGGACACCTAATAGCTCAAATACGTCAAGAGCGTAGTCTAACCCAGGCGGAGTTTGCTAAGCGGCTCGGCACCAGTCAATCGGCCGTTAACCGCATGGAACGCGGCAAGCAGAACTTAAGCCTCGAGACACTCGGTCGCATTAGCGATGTGCTAAATAAGCAGCTCATCAGTCTGGCCAGCAGCGCGGTTAACCTGCGTATCGAAGGCGGCCACGAGCTGCACGGCGAAATAGCCCTTAAAACCAGCAAAAACGCCGCCGTCGCCTTGTTATGTGCCAGCCTGCTTAACTACGGCGTGACTCGTTTCCCTAATTTCCCACGGATCGAAGAAGTATTTCGTATTATCGAGGTGCTGGAAAGCATCGGCGTACAGATTAAATGGTCTGACGGCAACACCCTGGAGGTTCGTCGTCCAGAAAAGCTGAAACTCGATAATATGAACGCTGAGGCCGCCCGTAAAACCCGCTCAGTATTAATGCTGGTCGGTGCGCTATTGCACGATTACTCTTCGTTCAAAATCCCGTACGCCGGAGGCTGTCGCCTAGGTCAGCGCACGGTTGAACCACACTTATACGCACTGGAAGAATTTGGCGTGGACATCGTTGCCGCAAAAGGTCATTACAACGTCACTGTTAAAAAGAAGCCAGCTGGCGAAATGGTGCTCTACGAAACCGGCAACACCGTTACCAATAACGCTCTAATGGCCGCCGCTCGCACAACCGAACCAACCACCATCCAAGCTGCCAGCGCCGACTACATGGTCCAGGACCTCTGTTTCTTCTTACAAAAATTGGGCGTCAAGATCGACGGTATCGGTACGCAAAACGTTACCATCAAGGGCGTACCATTTATAAAAAAGAACATCACTTACACACCAACCGAAGACCCGATCGAGGCGATGTTCTTCATCTCGGCGGCTGTTACGACCAATTCCGAAATTACCATCCGGCGCGTACCACACCACTGGATCGGTCTCGAACTCCTTAAGCTCCAAAAAATGGGCTTGTCGTTCACTAAATCAGAACCTTACAAAGCCGCCAACGGCATTATCGAATTAATTGACCTAACCGTTCACAAGCATAACGGTGAGCTAAAAGCGCTCATCGATAAGCTGCACCCTAACCTGTGGCCCGGCCTCAACCCCGACAACCTGCCCTACTTTGTACCTATCGGTGCCATTACGCGCGGCCGCACGCTCATCCACGACTGGATGTACGAAAACCGCGCCATCTACTACACCGAAATGACCAAAGTCGGCATGCAAGTAGAATTGGCCGATCCGCATCGCCTGTACATCCAAGGACCAACTAAGTTCGGAAAAGCTGACGTGGTCTGCCCGCCGGCACTGCGTCCAGCCAGCTTGCTGCTCATCGGTATGCTTGCCGCGGAAGGTATTTCCACCTTACGTAACGTCTACACTATCAACCGCGGCTACGAAGATCTGGCAGAGCGCCTCAACTCACTCGGCGCCCAAATCCAAGTCTTCCACGAGATGTAATTGGCTATTGGACTAGCCAAACTTCGGACAGGTAAAGAATGCCGGCTACTGGTCTGGTCCCCCGCATCTCCTAGCAGCCTCTTCTCGGTATTTTCTTTACCGCCAGTCATTGCAACAGCACCTAAATATTCTTTGACATCACCTACGATGTTCTCAAAACGAGCATCAACTTCAACATCAGAAAGTTCGTAGTCCCTGCTGATAACTTCAGGGTACATCGAGTTGTCATCACCAAATGATACGTTTAAGTTAGTAAATTCATGGCCTAGTCGTAGTGTTGTATTCATGCTTCAACCATACGACAACTATACACAAAAACCGTCAGGTTTTCGATTGCACCTGACGGGTTTTTGGTTTTCGAGAAGAACTAGTTAGCGTACCAACGAGCGTCGTCGAAGTAAGCGCTAATGCCGCTGTTACTGGTTACAATAACCTGCAAGCTGGCCTTGGCTACGCTGTTAGAGCTTGGCTGATAGCTAAAGCTAACGTCGCCAGCACTGACTGTGTGTACTCCAAGCTTGTATTGGCCGGAGATCCAGTTGCCACTTGCATCGTATTCATCGATGTAGAAAGCGACTTCACCGCTGGTAATAGCTTTAAGGTTCAGGTAGTTAGAAAGCGTATAAACCTTAGCTGGGCTAACCGCAATTTGCGGTGAGAACAAGTGACCGTTCTTAACCGTGCCGCTTTTGAGCGCTACCGAGTTAACGGGGTTATTTGGACTACCGTTGCTCGCGCTGTTAGCTACAATGTTAGCTGCGTCATCAGTGGTCCAGCCGCTGGTAATGCCGCTGTCAAAGGCGCCGTTCGTCAGCAAGTTGGTTTGAGTTGTCGTAGCTGTCGATAGTGCAAACATCTGTGTATTGTCCAGGTATGCAGTAATACCCGTGCCAGCAGAAATCACCTGCAAGCTGGCCTTGACAACGTTTACTGAAGAAGGCTTGTACGTAAAGTTCAGGTTTTCTACAAAGCTTGAGCGTTCCGCCTTAAGGTACTGGCCGGAAACCCAGTTGCCGTTCACGTCGTATTCGTCAACATAGAAGGCCACTTCACCGCTGGTGATACTCTGGACGTTCAGGAAATTCTTAAACATGTATGTCGTGTTTGAGTTGACACTCACTTTTGGTGAGAACAAATGACCGTTTGCAGTACCTGAAACTAATTTGATCGAGTTAGTAGCGTCTGGATAGCTACCGTTAGAAGCAGTGTCTTTAGTAATGTGCGTAGCGTCGTCAGTAGTCCAACCGTCGGCAATGCCGTTGTTGAAGCTGCCGTTAGGTAGCATGTTAGTGTCGCTGGTGATGTTACCTTGATTTACTTTAACCGGGTTGATCAGACCGGCAGTTTGCTTGGCCTTAACGTAGGCAGCAATCTGGTCAAGTTCGGTTGTGCCGTATTGGTAGTCATCAGGGTTAGTGCTTGGCTTAGCCTGAATGTCGTGCATGGTTAGAATCAGCCAATTCTTGTTGGCGATCGCGGCGTCAATCTTAGCCTCAACCTGCGCAACCGTTACGCCTTCTTGTACACGAAGATCATTCAAGAGGTAGTCGTTGTACGGCCATACATTAGTGCCTTCGTCGGCAAAACCGCGGTGGGTTGCGTAAACTTTGGCGATCTGAGCCAATACGGCGTTGTTGTAGTCGCCGTACGGTGTTGAAAAGTCAGTAGCAGTAATGCCGTGCGTAGCCAAAGTAGACTTGCTGGTGGTTAGTTCTGTGGCAACCTGGGCAGGAGTCAGCACGTTTGGCTGACCGTCAGTCGCGTCGCTTGTTGCCAGGTATGGGTGTGTCGCAGTGTGTGAACCGATTTCCCAGCCATATGTGTTTTGCAAACCAGTTACCTGCGTCCAAGACATATACTTTGCGTCAGTGTTAGCATGACAGGTGTTGGGTATTGTAATCATGCCGACACAACCGGTAATAACATAGCCGGTACCCTTCAAACCATATTTAGTTAGAATTGGCGCAGCGTTAGTGTAAGCACTAGCCAGGCCATCGTCGAACGTAAAAGAAATCTTAGCGGTCGGCGCTGGATTAGTTACGCTTGCAGCGTGCACAGTGCCCGGCAAGGCCTGCAAAGCAGCACAGCTCATAAATGCCAGTACAGCAACACCATTAATAATTGATTGTAGACGTTTCATCTTCACCTCTTTAAAAGGCTGGTCACCCAGTCATTAGTTGTAAGTCCTCTAAGCCAAGTTATACACCTTTTTTAGGATTTTGCAAGTTTTATGACTTTATTTACTTATTTTGTAATATTTTCCGCATTACGTCGCGTCCAAAAATGATATTATGTCGCTATTTTATAGATATAAGGAATTGAATGGACCCCAATAAATCTCCTGAACTTCCCGATAATTCACCGCAAGATCCTTCTCTGTCATCTCGTATAAAAGACTTTGGCCGCAAACATTGGTGGAAAGGGTGCGTGGTATTAATCTTCAGCGGAACTGGCGTCATTGGAGTTAACAATTGGCCGGAAGCCGATGCCCCAACCATTCCTGCCCCAAACTCTATGGGCAACACCCGATCCTTTACGCTAGACCTGGCAGATACCTATGTCGACGATACGCATCGTGTCATAACGGCGATTACCAATCGAGACGTCGACTTCACTCCTTATTATATTGAAATCTTTAACCAAACGACTGGCCGGGAAATTCTGCGCTGCAACGAAGGCACCGAGTGCCAGGCAACCATTCCCCCGTATAGCGACCCTTCCACCACCTATATCGCCTACGTTGCTACCTTTAGCACAGTAATGCCTCCGCATGACATTCAAGCAACTTCCAGAGAATTAACCGTCGGCCCCCATCCTGCATAATAGTTAGATATTTCACAAACTACTATTTACAAAATAGCATTATTAGTGTATTATTAGTTTGAATTTGCGTGAGGTGGCTCTGTACCTAGTGCACATGTGCATTAATTTCACCGCTCCGCCACAAATTCTCGCCTAAAACTAACGGGAGGTTCTACCTTATGTACGACAGTGCTAAAGGCCTAATACCTGTCGCTGGTGGGGTAATCGTTTTACCAAACACTGGTGGCAACACCATTCTAACGATCGCTTCGATTGTCAGCATTACCATTGGCTCTGCCATCGTGCTTTCAACCATCGTTCGTTACGTGGCGAAGAAAGCCTATACCAAGGCTTAAAACTGGTTCAGACATCTTAGAGAGGGTAACGTACGCCGACTTCGGTCGATGTATGTCGCCCTCTTTTTATGTCTGTTTTTGGAGTTAATTATGAAGAAGATCAAACCGTCTGTCATTTTGCTGATCATAGGTCTGATTCTCATACTCAGCGGTGGTGCTACGTTAATTGGCATTGTCCGCTCCCGCGAGACGAACCTTGTCGTAACACCATCTGCAAGCCAAGCTGCCAAGCCAGCTCCAGCGCCAGCAGTTAAAAGTGCTACGTATATTAGTGGTAACCCTACTCGTATACAAATTCCGAGCCTGTCCATCGACTTGCCCGTTATTCCAGGTTATTACAACGCCAAAACACAGCAATGGACACTAACTACCGACAAAGTCCAGTACGCGACTATTACTTCTTTGCCCAATAACGAAGGCGGCAACACCTTTTTGTATGGTCACTATCGTAAAAACGTTTTTGCTAATCTGCATAGTATTAAGGCGAATGCCGAAGCCAATGTTACCACCGATAACGGGCATACGTTTCGCTACCAGTTGACCGGAGTAAAAGTAGTTAGCCCGGATGATTCCGACAGCGTATTCGATTACCAAGGCGCACCGATTCTGACTATCCAAACCTGCACCGGGCTGTTTTTTCAGAATCGTCAGTTGTTTACCTTCAAGCTAACAGAGGTAAACTAGTATGCATGCCGTCTTCTTTTATATCTTGGCAGTTGCCAATCTACTAAGTATGGTTCATCTTGGCCTGTATATGATTGGCGCGAACACGTACGATGTGGCACAGATGCGCCGCGATTCCAAAAAGCGTAGTAAAAAAACTACGAGCGGCAAGAAGCCACGCGAGCTACCACTCGTCAGCATCGTGATTCCGGCACATAACGAAGCATTGGTTATTGCACGCACGCTTGATTCGGTTCGTAAAAGCAGCTATCCAAACTTGGAAGTCATCGTCGTAGACGACGGCTCGACTGATCGCACCGACCGAATTGTACGCGAGTATATCCAGCGCATTCCAACTACCCGGCTTGTGTCGACTTTGATTGGCCGCTCGCGAACAACCAGCCGCCGCGTTGTACACGGTGAGCGCATTGCCGGATCAGTCAGCCGGATCATGGAACGCCATTTTGAACGCATGCCAATAATGCGCATTCGCACCGTTCGCGTCTCGCAGCGCAACGGCGGCAAGGCCAAAGCCATGAACAACGGTATTGCAAATCACGTCCACGGCGAATTTGTGATGTGCCTTGACGCTGATTCTATTCTGCACCCTAAAGCAGTTGAACGAGCCGTAGCTTACTTTGATGATCCTAAAATCATCGGTGTGGCCGCCAACGTACGCATTATGGAAAGCAAGTCGATCTTAAGTACAGTACAACGCTTTGAGCACATGGTCGGCTACCGCTCTAAAAAGTTCTACAGCTTAACCAATAGTGAATTTATCATCGGCGGCGTGGCTTCGACCTATCGCGTTGATGCACTTAAAAGGGTTAATTTGTACGACACCGACACCGCTACCGAAGACATCGGCCTCAGCCTGAAGCTAATCGCCGAGGGCGGCAACCGCGATGCCCGCATCGTCTACGCCTCAGACGTCGTAGCCATGACCGAGGGCGTACAAACCTTCAAGCAACTCATGCGTCAACGCTACCGCTGGAAGATGGGCTGTTTACAGAACTTATTCAAATATCGCCATCTGATCATGAGCCGCGAACACGACAAGTATAACCGCGCCTTAACCATGTACCGCCTGCCAATGGCTTTAGTAAGTGAGGTACTACTCATCTTACAGCCTGTGCTGTTAGGTTACATCGTTTACCTGAGCATCCGCATGCATACACCGGCCATTTTGCTGGGCGGCTACCTGACCATTACCTTGTATGTGCTGTGGACCGTTTGGCCCGACGAACATATGACGCTCAAGCAAAAACTGCACATGAGCCGCATGGCGCTCGTTATCTACATACTGTTCTACATTATGGACGTGGTGCAAGTTGCCGCCATCTTCCACTGCCTGCGTGACTACAAAAAGATCACCACCCGCGCCGGCCAAGAAGGCACCTGGACTTCACCGACTCGCGCCGGCGGCGCCGCCCAAGCCGCGTAGATCTCTGTCCGGCTGTCAGATAACATGCTCTGCAAAAGCGCTGGAGGGCTGGAACCATCCGAGATGGGCTTTTGTGGGGTATGTTATCTGACACACCACACATAGCTTTTCATCCTTTATCTGATATAATCTGAGCTAATGCGGGTGTCGTATAACGGCTAATATGCCAGCCTTCCAAGCTGGAGATGGGGGTTCGATTCTCCCCACCCGCACCACGTATACCAGGTATGAAAAAATATAATTACATTCTTCTTGACTGGGACGGCAACTTAGCAAAAACCCTTGATATTTGGCTTAATGCCGCCTGCTCCAGAAACTACACGAGTCGGGCAAACACCTAGCACTGATTACCACTTCGCCCCACGAAAACGTCAAGCACCTACTCGAAAAGTACAATATGCGGCAATTCTTCGAAGTTATTATTTCCGGCGATGATGTCGACAACCACAAGCCACATCCCGAGCCCCTCGAAAAAGCCCTTGCGCAGCTCGGCGGAACCAAAGAACTTGCCGTTATGATCGGCGATTCAGACAAAGATGTGGGTGCCGCCCAAAACTTCGGAGTTGATTCAATTTTATTCTTCCCCGAAGAACACCATAAATTTTACCATTACGAAACCCTACGGGCGCTCAAACCCACGCATATCGTCGACGACTTTAAACAAATACTCGAGACTATTTAGGTAACGTATGCCTTGCGCATTTTTGTAAGATTATTGCGTCCCATATTGAAATGAGGCGGCCATACGTAGCCTTGCGTGGCACATAGACATTGAAGTTATACACAGTCCTGTCGAAGAACGCTGCAAAAAGTGCATTCTTTTTTGTAGGTTACTTACTTGTTTCGGAACATAAGCAGTGCTATAGTACAGCGCTTATGGGTAAAGAAACATCTACAGAACCAGCACTACCTTCGCGAATATACGGGATTAACCAACAAAAGCCACCCTCGCTTCTTAGCAAACGAATTAAAAATAGCATAGCCGCAGGCGCTTGCGCTATTGCAGCAGCCGGCACCGTATACGGTGCCATCGAACTGGAGCCGTACTTAATAGAGCAAGATGCAGTGAGTCAACAAAATATACTTTGTTCGCAAACCAAAATTGCGCCTACATCATGTGGAGATATTCATATGCAAAATGTAATTGGGGAATGGGCGGAGCCACCCCTAGCCGCTCTTCTAGTAGGAGGCGCCTGTTTTGCGGCTTATCAGTTTGGTAGCCGTGCTATACGACCCTAAGACTATTTTCTCTTAGCGCGTTTCTTCTTAGATTTTTTAGAAGATAACCGGTCCAATACTTCAACGTTAGCAGCAGCAACCGGCGTAGCTTCTTCGGCGTACAAACTACGAACCTGAAATAAGAAGTACAAAACGACAATCGTCTCAAGCAAACTTACAATAAAACTGCCAAATCCGCGGCCATCCATAAATAACTGGAATAAGCCGTACAAGCCATTTAATAACGCGCCGCAAAACAGTAATCGCCAACCGACTTTGCTGCGTGCTCGCAGTTTAGGAAAGGCCATCAATAGCAAAATAGCGTTGGTAATGAGTACTACGATCCCGATATACATCATCACTTCGTTGAACATGTTGGGACCGGGAATGTGTCCGCCGTAGTAAGAAGACAGATGAATCGCCAGGTTGTGCAAGGTATGCGAAACCTGAATCAAATGCCACAGACCCCACGCCGCCACTAACTGCAGCAAACCAAGAATAAGCGCCACCCATGGCCATACTTCTACGATAGTATTTTTGCCGCTAACAGTGAGTGAGGGCGCTCCACTAAATACATCCGTCAGTCGGGTTTCAAGTTTTTGTAAAAATCGCTGCATGAGACGCTCCGGTTATATGTCACTTTAGCATAGTCCCTGTTACACTTTGTCGCAAGATTAGGACTTTATTTACCTCTGTTTTTCTGGCATAATAGCAGCGTGCGCCTGCCCCGATAGCTCAGCTGGATAGAGCAAGAGACTTCTAAGCTCAAGGCCGTGGGTTCGAATCCCTCTCGGGGCACCAACCTAAAAACAGCTCGTCTATATCGAGCTGTTTTTAGGTTGTATGTACGTCGTAAAACTACCGAATGCTAAAAATAGTTTGAACCCGAGCATTTATGCAAGTACCCAGTACTACCTGAGGGTCTGAATCTTCCTGAAGATATCGCATGGCTTCGGACATAGTCAAGACGGGGATATCACTTGAGCGCAGCTGATCGCGCGTAAGGCGTAACGGGCCTCCTTTGAACAGTTCAACTTCGTCAATTTCGCCTTTGTTAAGCAGCTTTCCAATAATAGCCAGCATGCCGGGGTGGACTATTTCGGCCCTGGCAATATGGAAGCCGCGTTCTCGCGATTGATCCACAAAACCTCTAACGAGATGCGTTCCATTACCTACTCTAATTGGAGCGGATGGATTAACTTGCACGTAACCCAAATACGCCGAATCCGGCTCAACTTGTTCACTTACCCCATCCCACCCCAGTTGGTAGCCTTCAAATGCCTCTGCAAAACCTAGAACCGCACTTGTTTGGGGGTCCCTAAGTTCCATTTCAAAGCCATCTCTATTAGTAGGCGGCTCATCCCAGCCATGAACATCAGAGACCATAAGCCAGGCAGAGGTAACTTCACTCATAGTTGTATATTATAACATATTTGTTCTAAAAGCTCTATCTTTACACTTGCGGGTGGATTATTTTGTTAGAAAATGCTACAGTAGATCTGTTAATTTCTTGGCGGATGTAGCTCAGTAGGTTAGAGCGCTGGATTGTGGCTCCGGAGGCCGTGGGTTCGAGCCCCATCATTCGCCCCAATAAAAATACCTCACCTTGTGTGGGGCTTTTTTATGGTCCCGGATAATCAGACAAGGCCCCATCATTCGCCCACAAAAATCTTTTTGCTATAGTGGACATATGTACAAGCCCTTTCGCAGCCTGCAGGTATTCGTTGACCGCTACCCGATGTTGGGACCGGCAATATGGATGCTTGTCGTGCAATATCTGGTTGTCCAGGTAATAGCCGCCAGTTTCTGGAAACCGCCATACAGCTGGCGGTTTAATACTATCAGCGACCTTGGCAACACTGCTTGCGGTGGTTTTGGAAACCGGTTGGTTTGCTCACCATTGCATGTCTCTATGAACATATCATTTATCGCGCTTGGCGTGCTTATGATCAGCGGCTCCCTGTTAATTTATCATGAGTTTCATAAAAACATCGGAACTTTTGTGGGTTTTAGTTTGATGGCGCTTGGTGGCGTGGGCACGGTACTTGTGGGTGTATTCCCCGAAAATACTTCTTCCGGCATGCATTCGCTGGGTGCGGCGCTGGCATTGCTAGTCGGCAACCTCAGCCTTGTCGTTCTGAGCATTGCATTATATAAGGTGAGTATCGGAATGCGCTTGTATACCGGCATTTCTGGTGGCGTAGCACTGGTGGCTTTTAGTTTATTTGTAAGTCATCACTACTGGTGGCTCGGCATTGGCGGCGTAGAGCGATTCATCTCATATCCTCAGGCGCTTTGGTTAATTGCCTTTGGAGTGTATATGTCACACGACCGTTTTTGCAGTAGTTGGACTTATCTAAAAAAGCTGGTCAGCTGATATTTTGCCTATCTTTAAGGCAATGATAATGCCATGGCTTGCGCTTACTCGATCTGATTAACGACCAAGGCAATCTAGCTTTATATACGTAACGGTTATCGTCGAAGGTGACTTAGCGTATCCGCCTTAGGTGCCTTACACCCAAAGTGACCAATATCAACATGACTACTGCCCCGGCAAAGGCTGCAATGGATACATAAAAAGCCAACATACCGAAGGTCCAGTAGGCATAGCCGTCACCGAGCAATAAACCGCGCAGCGTTTCACCCTGGAACAAAGTGGCTTTTTGCTGTTGTAATGCCTGGTTTGTTGGATTCTGCATTGCTAGCGTGCTCACCTCGGCGTACGTCTTGCCTCCTGCAATCTTCTGCAGATGGCGATTGATAAAGCCGTTAGCGTATGCTTTAGCCTTTGGCCCGTTATCTACGAGTTGTCCAGCGTACTTTTGAATATCGGGAAACTCGCTCGGGCTAAACGAAGGACTCCCTTTTGGTGGAAAATAAATCTTCTGCGCCGATAACTCCGTGCGCACTTCATTTGTAGCAAAATTATACCCGTAGTACGCGAGCATGCTTGCGCCAAATAGCACTATTGTTGCCATAATTCCTAAAGAGATAAAAACTTTATCAATCGCCTTTCGTTCGGTACTAGCCATGGTGCCTATCCTTTTCTGTTAATGCTTATTTTTATTGTACAGCTTATACCACCACTATAGAAGCGTCTTCCAGTAATACCAAAAAACAGTTAATAATACGGCAAAAATAATTGCATACCACAGGATAAGAATGTCTGTGCTGTGTCTGCCGATAGCAATAACTGCTCTGGCAGCCGGAAAAGTACGACTAACTCCAAAGACACCATTCCTAATATTACAGATAGTAATCCCAAAGAAGGTGGGAATACTTACCATCCATACCAAAAAACACCACGGGCAGATGGCATGAATCCTAAATACGTCTTCAAAAAACAGATAATGCATGGCTACTATGCCGGTCGTAGCGACTATCTGTACGATGATCCAAAACCACCGCTTAAACACGGCACCAGCCGCTATGCTCAGGCCTAGCATGGTCAAAGCACTGAAGGCAATGAGCCCAAAAATACTATTAGGCACACCGAATATACTAGCTTGCCCCGTTTTCATAACAGCACCGCAACTTATCACCGGATTCAGATTGCAAGCCGGTTTGAACGCCGGGTTTTGCAAAAGTTGGATCTTGTCCAGGGTTAGGAAAAAAGATGCTGCAACACCAGCTAGGCCGGCAATAATCAGAACGTAGGGCAAGGCTTTCTGCCAATGTAAAGCCGATCGTATACCATGTTTTGTAACTTGCATATACCACAAGCATACGCTTATCTGTAGTCATTGTTTGTGACTGGGGTCACTGTACGGCAACGTGTCATATGATCTTAATAATTTGATATTCGAGTTCACCATCAAGCGTGTTGAGGCGTACTTTACTACCCTGGTGTCGTCCAAGAAGTGCCCGACCAATTGGCGAGTTGATCGAAATCTTACCGCTCATTGGATCCGCCATGCGTGCCGTAGCCAACAATACTCTTCGGATGGCGCCTTTGTGCTGCAAATAGACGGTATCGCCCGCAAGTGCCTCCTTCTTGTATTCCCCTCCGTAAGACATGCCTTCGCGTTGCGGCTGTTTGTAATCACTTGTTCTGCGTAAGGTCTTTGTTGCTACGTTCATGATAACCCTTTCTGCCGGACAGTTAGCCAACCTGGCACTTTCAGCGTATCGCTTGGCCAATGACCAAACTATGACCCGGGTCACATACAGCTAGAGATTATTGCCCAACGTTGCCTCAAGGCCCTTTGTACTGGCAATAGTAATGTTACTTCGGGTGATCGTAACTAGCTGTGCGGCTTTGAGCTCGCGCAGAATGCGGTTAACTGTTTCGCGGGCCAAGCCGGAGTGACGAGCTACATCGTTCTCTGTCAAAGAAATTCGTATAGAACCATCCGGTTGCAGCTCGCCAAAGCGGTAAGCTGCATTGAGCAATTCAAATACCAAACGTGTTTTTGCTTCACCGCCCATTAAGTGCGCCATACGTCGCAATACACCATCAACACCTCTGTACACTCGAGACAACAGATCAAATACTACATCGGGATTTTCTTTTAAAAATTGCACCGCGTCAGACATTGGCGCTTGACGAGCCACAACGGCGCTACTGGCTTCAAAAAAATAGTGGTTGGGGGTGCTGTTAATAGCTGTTGACATCGGGAAAAATGCACCTGGCTTAAAAACATTGACCACGATCTCGTTGCCAGCATTGGTAATGTCATACTGACTTACTCTCCCCTCGGTAATATAGAATACGCCTGGCGGAGTTTCTTCGGCATGTATTAATAATTGGGATTTGGCATAAACCCGTTCAGGATAAGCGGCAAAGAATGCCTCGATTTTTTGTTGTATATCGCTATTCATTACCTAGAACTGTAGTCACTCGTCCTATTTAATACAAGACTGTTGTGTCTCTAGTTTACTTTCGACAACTGCGAAAAGAAGGTTTTGCTATAATGCAGGCATGTCGCATATACACACCAATCCCGGTCAATACGATTTTACTACTAGCGGCTACATCGTTCGCTTAGGCGGCGTTGAACCCGTTATATTGCTGCATATGCACAAGATACTCGGACAATGGCTGCAATTTGGCGGCCACGTTGAGGTGCACGAAAATCCCTGGCAAGCACTAACTCACGAAATTGACGAAGAATCAGGCTACGCCATGCGCCAATTACGAGTGCTGCAGCCCGCCAGTCGACTACGCGCCTTGAGCGGTGCGACATTGCATCCTTCTCCCGCTTTTATAATGAGCCATCGCTTTGGCGATACCGACCACTACCACACCGACATAGCTTATGGCTTTGTAACCGCCGAAGACCCCGCGGGCGCCCCTGGCGAAGGAGAATCGAGCACCTTCCAAGCGTTCAGTGCCGCAGAGCTTCGGGCTATCCCCAAAGGTGAGATCCCCGAGAATGTGCGAGAAGGCGCTTTATTTGTACTTGAAGAGTGTTTGCCTCATTGGAATAAGGTCAAGATATAACATAACTTACCCTGACTAGCCTTTTGCATAGCGCTCTCTGTTGCTATACTAGTTGTATAGATGCGGTAAGGAGATTCTCTTGAAAAAGCTATTTCATTTTGTGCGTGTATATTGGCAATTTAGTGCGGCCTCCCTGGCAGCAATCATTGGCCTTATATTGCAAATCTATCACCAGCAAACGATTGCCAACTGGCTACTAGCCATTACGGCTTCGGTGAGTGTTTTGCCGCTGCTATGGGGTATGATTCAGGATTTGCGCGATGGCACGTACGGCGTAGATATATTGGCTGCAACAGCGGTCATTACTTCGGTTGTCATGCGTCAGTACTGGGCCGGAATCGTGATCGTTTTGATGCTTACCGGTGGCGAATCATTAGAAGACTACGCCGAACACCGCGCCAAAAAAGAACTGGACGCGCTGCTTACACGCGCACCGCAAAAAGCACGCATCTTGCGCGGTACTAGAGAAATTGAAGTTAAGGCCAGTGAGGTAGTCGTTGGCGACAAGATAGTCATTCGTGCCGGCGAAGTCGTGCCGGTAGATGCGACTATTCTGGAAGGCACCTCAAGCTTTGACGAATCCAATCTAACCGGCGAAAGCTTACCGCAAGTTAAAAAAACCGGCGACGCCATGCTTAGTGGTTCTATTAATTTGGAAGGAGTTATTACTGCTCAAGCCCTTCACTCTGCCGCAGATAGTCAGTACGAGCAAATCATTAAATTGGTTCGCGCCGCCAGCAACAGCAAAGCGCCTTTTGTCCGTTTGGCCGATCGCTACGCCATTCCCTTTACCATCATTTCGTTCGGGATCGCCGGAGCAGCCTGGGCTTGGACCGGCCAATCCATTCGCTTTCTGGAAGTATTAGTTGTAGCTACGCCTTGCCCGCTCATTTTAGCTGCGCCAATTGCAATTATCTCTGGTATGAGCCGCGCCGCCAAGCACGGAATTATTATTAAAACTGGTTCGGCATTAGAGCAATTGGCTGCCGCTCGTACTTTTGCGTTCGATAAAACCGGCACGCTTACTCGAGGTACGCCATCAGTAGACACCGTTAAAACCTACGAAGGCCTAAAGCAAGACGAAGTAATCGCCCTGGCCGCCGCCATCGAACAGCATTCCAATCATGTGCTGGCACAGGCCATCGTTGCTAAAGCCGGTAAGCAAACCAAACTACTCAAAACTAAAAATATCCGCGAGATCACCGGCAGCGGCTTGTCGGCGCGCGTTAACGGCAAAGAGGTGCTAGTAGGTCGTCTTGGCATGTTGGAAGAGGCCGAATATGCCATTACCCTGCCTAAACAATTTACTGCAAAAGATTTTCAAACAACTGCCGCTTTTGTGGCCGTCGACAAGAAATTAGTTGGTGTCATTACTTTTAAGGACGGAGTGCGCGACGATGCCAAACAAACTTTGCAAAACCTGCGCGACACCGGCGTTGAACATATCATGATGGTCACCGGCGACAACAAAGCAACCGCCAAAGCCATCGCCAAGCAGCTTGGCTTTAAGCAATTCCATGCCGAGGCACTGCCTGGCGACAAAATTAAAGCTATCGAGACAGCCGAAGCCCGCCCGGTAGCTTTTGTAGGTGACGGCGTCAACGATGCGCCCGTTCTTACGGCCAGCGATGTAGGTATTGCGCTTGGCGCTCGCGGTTCGACCGCGGCCAGCGAATCAGCCGACATCGTTGTCATGCTTGATGATCTGCACCATGTAGCCGAAGCCCGCCAAATTGCCAAGCGCACCTTCTTTATTGCCAAACAAAGCATTTTAGTGGGCATCGGCCTTAGTGTTATTCTAATGCTCATCTTTGCAACCGGTAAATTCAAGCCAATTTACGGCGCGGCGATCCAAGAAGTTGTTGACGTAGTTGTGATCTTTAATGCCCTGCGTGCCCACGGCAAGCAGCGGACCAAAACCAGTTCTAACTCTTCTGCCGCGTAATCTAGACGCCGCTCATTAGCACCAACGCGATCAGCATCGGCATAATCAAATTGTCCATGCCTTGTACGGCTAGGTTTTCGGTAGCGGTGGCCAAAAGCGGCAGCCAGATAACTGTTGCGATGCCTGTGCTGCCATGCGAAAAGACTAGATAAAAGATTAGGATAAGATACGAGGCAACCAAAAAAGCCGCGCTGCCCGCAATACTTTTAGCACGGCCGAACACCTTATAACTATTGCTGTCACCCCAGCCCAGCCCCACAATAGCGGCCATGCCGTCGGCGATGCTAAGGTGCAGCATCGCAGCCAGAAAGATCCACTTATTGGTGCTAACCAGGGCCAATAAACCGATCACTATTGCAAATAATAATTCGCCGGTAATACTGCGTTTAACGGCGTGGATTGAGCTAAAGATATTAAACTTAATGGACACGCAAATAACAGCAAAGAACGCCAGGCTCAGCACCTGGATTTCGCGCCAACTTAAAAAGAACGGCCAGAACGCTACGAAGGTTCCGACCGCGACGTGCACCAATTTGCGCGTGAGTTCAGCGTGAATTTGCTTGGCGCGACTAAGATATTCTGCAAAAATCAGAATACCAAATGTAATCACAACGACTAAAATCGTTAGAAGTACGCTAAGCAGCATATGCGTATTGTAGCAAGCTTACGGCATTTCGGCGACTGACTATTTAATAGTTCTTTCGCTGCAATACGCCGCAAAAGAGATTAATTAGCGGCGTCTTTTTCTTTAGCGCTATCTGTTTTTTTAGGCTCGTCGCTTAATCCTGAGCGTAATTCGCGCAGTGATGAACCGATACTCTTAGAAAGCTCCGGCAATTTTCGGCCACCGAATAAGAGTAGTACGATGACTAGAATAAGCGCTAATTCTGGTATCCCGAGATCCAGAAAAGCGAAAGTTGTTAAAGGCATAGTTAGCTCCTTGTTATATCCCGTAAATGCATCCTACCACACTTTACCAGGCAAAGAATAGCCTTCTATTATTACTAGCCTAACGTGCTAATCCTGCCAAGGACTTGCGGCTGAAAAGTCGAGTCCATTAAGAAGGTTTCTAACCCTTCCATTTCTGTCATGGGAATTGGCCGATTATTTCGGCCCATAAATTCATCTTCTTCAAGATTACTGGGTAGCTTCATTGCCGCCATTGCTGCACGTAAATCATCGTCGGGCCACCCGACTGTAATCCCGCCGGGTTCCGGCTCGATTCCATGTTTTTTGATACTTTGTGCTTTAAGAGCAATGTCGCCCATATCCAGGCGTCGCACCACGCTGTCGCCACCTAAACGGTATTTAACTAGGTCACGGCCATAGTCTTTAACCATACGTTGTATGCTAATTTCCTCATGAACTATCTCTGAAGGTCTCAGATTTTGAACATGCGAAGCGTTTTCACTTCTTTCACGCGTGTTTATCCCTATCGACCAGTGTTCGTGCCTATTAATCGGCTGGCTTAGACTAAGGGAACTTCTTTCCGGAGTCTGAGAATGATGTACATTCTGGATGTGATTTAAGAGTAAGTCGCCAATGAGTGAACTGAATCTTACAGCGACCAACTCTTTTTCAGTATCTAGACTGTCACACTGAAAGGCACCCGATCCAACAAAGTCCGGGGTTCCATTACGCAACCTTCTCAATCTTGTCATATGTCCATAATACAATATATCAGCTATTATGTCAATATCCTTACCCGGTTATTTGACATTAAGCTCTAGTGTAGTGTAATGTTACCCAATTACTGAGTACTAGGAGAATTATGTATGACTTCTGTTGCTACTGAGACCGGTGTTGTTTTAGGTTTTGGCGGTACAAATGCACGTGTGGGCGTTTGCCATGAGGGTGATGTTGAAAGTTTTACTTCGGTAGCAACCCCAGAGCGACCACGGGAGTTTTTTGGCTGGATGGCCCGACAAGTATTGGCCGCGGCCGATAAAGGAAATAGCTGGCTTGTCGCTGGTTTTCCAGGGCCAGTTAGCTCCGACGGCAGACTGGCAGGCCCCATGACAAATGTGCCAGGACTCGCAAAAGAACAGTACCACCTTGCAGAAGAGTTAGCCGCCGCCGACCCAGCCGTAGGACGCCTGCTCCAGGAGGGTTTTATACTAGTAGCTGTCAATGATGGTGAACTAGCTGCACAGGCAGCCGCCGATAGAATTGGTAAGTATGGTTATAACAGAACTTCAGCGCTTATTGTAGGCACTGGTATTGGCGCAGGTATCGTTGATCGTGATCGGTCTTACAATAACGTTTGCCGCGCTGATAGGAGCAATCCAACAGAAATTGGCCACATTCTGTTAAGCGCCGACCCCGTAGATACTTTTGAGAATGCCGTATCAGGTCCAGCTTTGGCGCGCACCTATGGCGAAGATGCCCGTGAACTGTCACCTGACCATCCTGCGTGGAAGAAGGTTGGTGAGTTCGCAGGCCGCCTGGCCACAATTCTAGGGGTTATGAACGGCGTGGAACTTGTAGTACTTTGTGGCGGTGTTGGCGCAGGCGCATCCGATAATTACGGCCCGCATCTACGCAGCATGATTGACACTTATCGTGAGTACGGCAACGGTCCGCAGAAGCTTTTCTTGCCTGAGATTGTACCCGTGCCGCAAGCCGACGCTCAAGTATTTGAGATGTTCGGCGGCGAAGGCGTAATGCGTGATTTTATCACACGCAGTGCAGAATAGTCGTTAATATTAGTTAAAGCATTCGTATAGACAATGAAAAAGTGACTTCCTAGCTCTGGCGCAAAACATTTGCAAGCCAGGTAAAAGACACTGAATTATCGTATGGTCGGGGCGACAGGATTTGAACCTGCGACCTCAGCGTCCCGAACGCTGCGCGCTACCAAGCTGCGCTACACCCCGAAATAGCTCCCCTATTTTAGCAAATATAGGAAAAATAGAAAGAGCGCTTACCTTATCCGGCCAGCCGCACTACTTCACGGTAATCATGACTTGTAGTTTGGGATCCATGGAGTCAGCATACATGTACATGCCTTTTTTGGTGTAGGTGATGGTGCGCTTTTCGTTGGCGCCCAGAGAAATTGTGTCCGAGTCTGATTTTACGTCGTGCGCCTGCGTATCCTCGTTTACCCAGATAACACTGTCGCCCTGCTGGATCACGATGTCGCTCGGACTAAACGAGGTAGCCGTTTCATCAACCGTTACGGTATGACTGGCGTGGGCACCTTGCTGGATTTGATTCCTAATTAAGAGTGCCGAACCCGCCCCTATAACCAATATAAGAATGCACGACAAAAGCCACTTTGCCGGCCGCCGGCTGGGCGGTGGCTGCGGTGGCGTAACCACCGGGACTTTTGGGAGTTGACTTTGTGATTGTGGATTCATGGATACCGTTTCCGCTTATAATCTGAGCATGCCCGGAGTCTTAATGTATGTCAAGTTTTTTACAGACTTTGTATGTATATGGACTGCTAGACTGCGGCTCGCATGTAGCTTATGATATTATCATGAGTCAGTCTCAACTGTTGCGCATACTCCTCAGGCCATCGCTTGTCAGCTGCATTGGTATGCTGATCTGCGCAGGGATAGTACTCGCAATCATGAACTGGTCAAGATTCCATGCCCAGCCGTTTTTTGAAACCTATTTTACTGGTGAGTACGGCTTATGGTCGGCAGTGCGCAGTCTGAACGTTTTTCTCGGTCAGGCCGCCGATTCCATCGTAGCATACAATGTTGCAGTTATTTGTTTTTCCGCACTCATAGGATTGGCCCTCTACTTATTCGTCGAAAGCGCGCATTATATGGTCGGTACCGCGCATCTAAATGTCAAGGAAGTCACCCTTGGTCACGGTCGCGAAATCGGCCTTCGTCTGGGGCTTCGCCTTATGTGTATTGTGGTTTGGCTGGGCTACATCCTACTGTTTGTTAAGGCTATCGTTCCGTTTTGCAATGAGCTGGTCAATGGCGAGGTGCGACCACTTGGCCCCGAACTTTTGTATAGCACTTTGGCCTTTATAGTGCTGTGTATTGCATTGCATGTGCATGTATTATGCCTACGACTGCTGGTGTTGCGCCCGCGAGTATTTTAGCGCGTAACCAGACTGCGGCTATCGGCTTCAATGTCTTGCTTGATAATTTCTTTACGTAGCCACAAGCGATCAGCAATCGCAATATCGTCTTCAAACGTCACACCAAGTAATTGGACTAACCAATCTTGCATCTGCTTGTTGCTGCTATAAAAGTAGCTTTTGCCCTCGCTTACGCAGATGAGATTTAAAAACCAATCTGGCCCGTTGGCGCCAAGAGTTTCTTGCATTGTCTGCGCGTAATCGGCCATAATTGACTTCGCTTCCCACACTACCAACTGACCAGCACGGATGGGGCGATTGTACGTTTTGGGATGCAATGTTTTCGTATCTTTTTGCAGCGCCGTCAAAGTGTCATTCGTGATTGATTCCTGGCACTCCGAAAAATATTGTTCCGTCCAGGTCTTTGGCAAATCGGCAATTTTTAGTAATGCGTCGTAAGCTTGCTTATCCCGGTCAGTGGTGACTTTGGCGCCAAAATTAAGCGTATTGTCCAAGATACCGCAGACTAGTAACCGCGCGCTAGTAACGCTCATTTTGTCAAGCAGTCCAGCCGCCAACCAGCGTTCATAAACCAACGTGCAAGCCGCACCAATAAATACGATATCAGCCCCCTTGCCAATCCGCTGCTGCCAATATGTTTCAAAACCAGGATGATGGTCGATAACTTCCGAAACCTGATCACTAGCTACAAACGTATCAAAATACTGCGGGTCCGAAATATCAATTAAAATATACGAATCTTCCGGAGTCGGCCCATAATCCCGTACCAACTCAACCAGCCAAGAGCGAACCGTCTTGCTAACACTTTCGTTTAGAGGCGCGGTGGTAGCAGCAATCGCCGTTTCGCCTTGCAGCCGCAATAACTCGGCGTAAGAAACGATGCCAGCATACGCATCAATATCCAGATAGGCATAGCCAGCGGTAACCACTTTCATACCTGCTATCATACCAGGCAAAGCAGCTTTGCGCTCCAGAAAACTAAAAAGAACCCGCTTTTGCAGATTCTTTTTTAGACAAAAATTTCGTTAATGGTCGGGGTGAAAGGACTCGAACCTTCGACCTCGCGGTCCCAAACCGCGCGCGCTAGCCAACTGCGCCACACCCCGGGCAATGGCTAGTAGTATAACACCGTTTACCTCGGAATGCTAGAGGTCGTTATTTGGCCGCATGTTGCCCGGGCCCACATCACATGACGCTGCCCCGTCATGTTGGGCAACGCAATATATAAGAACATAACGCTAAAGCTCTATACTATACTATTTTTTAATACGAAATGCCAAATATCACAGTTAATACTGTTATAATGAACTGATAATGAAGTACGCGTCGATTTTTGTGACAATCGTGCTGATTTGGGTGGCTGTTATTTTGATGGCCACAACACGTCACGATCCAACGCAGATTTTTCAGCTTTATCTTACCGCTATTGTCTGTACGATAGCTCTTTTTTTCATTGGCTTTGCAAGGCGGTAGATCCGAATGGCTATTAAAAGACGAACCCCTAAAGACGCGAAACTCGCGGCATTAAAACGCTCCCGCGCACGCCGTCTGACACGTCTGGCTACGCGCGCTTATTACTTGCGTAAACGCGGCCGCGAACAAGAAATGTACGATATGGTCTGTAATGAGTTTTTGAGTTTGGGCGGTGTCTACATCAAATTCTTGCAGGGCGTACTGTTTAACAGCACTATGATGCGCCGCTGGCAAAGTCCCAGTAAACTGAAGATTTTTGAAAACGTCGAACAGGAACCGATGGATATTCTAGAGATATTACGTCATGAACTGCCGCCCGAAAAACTGCAGTCCATTGCCTTGGTACAACCTACGCCTTTTGCCGCCGGTAGCTTTGGCCAAGTGTATTTTGGTGAACATGCCAACGGCAAACACATCGTTATTAAGGTACTGCGGCCGATGGTACGTGAGTTGCTTAAGTTTGATTTGCGTTTACTTGGTCTGTTTAGCAAACGCTTTGCTTCCAAAGAGTTTGGCGATATGACTATTAAAATGGACGAGGCCTTTCGTGATTTTCGGGTAGCTACTTTAAAGGAAACTGATTATATCGCCGAAGCAGAATTTGCATGGGATCTGTATGAAGCTTACGAAAACGATCCCCGTTTTGTAATCCCCGAAACGTATACCGACCTCTGTACCGCGCATATTATCGTACAGGACTACGTACCAGGTATTTCGGGTGCCGAACTGCTAAAATTGCGCGCCCAGGGCGTTGATCCTGTGCAATATGTGCACGAGCAGCTCGGCTCCGACCTTGATCTGCAGCTGCAAGTCTTGGGCGTAGAATGCTTGAGTGGCGCATTTAAATTACCTCGCATCCAGGGCGATCCGCATCCTGGCAACATCCGTTTTATGCCGGAAAACAAAGTCGGCATGATTGATTTTGGCATCTCCGCACCGGCGCCGCGAAACAAAGCAGCACTATTCGGCATTCTCGAACAATGGCATTTGCTCTATAGCGACGGCGGCAGTGTGGGTAATCTTTTCGAGCAATTTATCCGCTTCTTTGTAAATGATTTGTACCGGGCCTTAAAGCGCCTAAGCACTTTCGTGCCCGCCGATCGCATTCCACAGCCGTTAGTGCCGCCCACGCCAACCGCGACGACAGCAGCTAGTAGCAATCCCAGCGAGGCATTAAACCCACTTAAACCAGCACACGACCTTTTAAAAGACATTGGTCACGTCGTACAAAATATGTTTAATAGCGCGATTGGTACCGGTGATGTAGGAGCCGTTCTAAACGAAGGCCATATTTTGCAAGCTTTTAATCAGTTAGTAAATAAGGGTAACCGGTTAGGACTGGTCGTACACCTTGAATCATCCGAAATCCTGCGTACCGGCCAGACATACATCAGCATGGTTGAAGCGCTCGGTCGTCGCAACGAAGTCGTACCGCAAGTACTCGCGCAGGCCGTATTACGAGTAACCACTAACCACAGCGACATCGTGCACCAAGCCGATCAACCGGTAAGCGTTACTCAGGCAATTGACATCGTCAACCGTTGGCTGGAACGCGTGGCCGTGCGTGATCCGGCCTTATTCCGCCAATTACTCAGCCGCATTGATTTAAAAAGTGCGAAAGCCGCCGCTAGCCCGACGCCCGCCGCCGAAGTAGCGAACGAACCCCCATCTAACGAAGAGCAAAAGGAGCCCTCACATGCTTAAAGAACTGCTGCTATTTATTAAATATCCTTATACGGCCGGCGTCATTGCCACAATTTGGCTGGCAAGCGCCTTGCTGCTAGCTTTGTCGTCGGGTCTGGATGCGTTCAAGATTGTTATGATCAACGCGCTGACCACGGTACTTATCGCCGTCATCGGCTTTGGCGGCAAAGAAGAATAAACAGCTTAAAAAGAGCGCACAGCCTCACTTTACAGATCGTGACCGCCCAGTGCAGTCCCCCTAGAGGGGGACGGAACGTGATCAGTAAAGTGAGGCTGTGCGCTCTTTTTAATTACCACACCTGGCGGATTTGCTTAGCTGCTGTGGCTAGGCCGGTTTGTTCGTCGATCGTTGCCAGCAGCGCGTTAAATTGCATGCGGCCTTCTGTCTCGAGCACGTTACGATTTTGATGATCGTCGCGCCAGCGGGTGATGAGCGTATCGAACTTAACACCCAGGGATGAATCGAGCGAACCACACATGCCCACATCCGTGATGTGCGCTGTACCCTTCGGTAATACGTCTGCATCGGCAGTAGCAATGTGCCAGTGGTCACCAACCACCATCGACACACGGCCGTCCAAATAATAGCCGATAATGCGTTTTTCGCTGCTGTAATCACCATGAAAATTAACCACAGTTGCTATTTTTTTGGTGTGCTTTTCGGTTTCTAAAATACGGTCGATCGTTTTTAGCGGATTATCCATGGGCGCGTCGGCATCCTTGCCCACAATTTTGCCGAGCAAGCTTATGACAAGCACTTTGCCTTTAGTTGTATCGACATATTTGTAGCCAAGTCCGGGCGTACCTGCCGGATAATTTGCCGGACGAATAACCGGCTGAACCGGATCATTTAACAGAGGAACTGCTTCGGGTTTTGCAAACGAATGATTGCCGCCGGTTAAAAAATCTACGCCAACTTTGCGGAGCCGCATGTAATCGTGGCGAGTCATACCTTTGCCTTCGGAAACATTCTCGCTCTGAGCGATGACCAGATCAATATGCTGTCCCGTGCGCAATCCGGGTAAGACTTTTTCCACAGCCCTCATGCCTGATTCCGCCATTACGTCGCCGATATACAAAATCCGCATAGGTCTTACGCTCGCTTCTTTTCAGCCAACACCGAAGGCACCGGCAATTCAAAGGTTATGGTTTTAATAGCATTAACTTGGTCGTCAGTTACGTCATACTCTCCCCTATAAACCACTTCTACGCTACCGTATACTGCTTCTTTCCAGTCTAAACCTAAACGGTCAACTACTGCGCGTAAATGCTCTTCAGATGGAGCTTCAATCTCAACATAGGGCTGCGTCCAAGGCCAATGATCAAGCTCAATTTCAACGTCGTCTAAACGCCAGCTTTCGCGTTTTGTTTCTTGGTACGACGTTGGCTCCAGGCCAAGCGATTTGAATAAAGCAACGCCTTGGTCAAAATCATCAATCGCTATGCACACTTCTTTTGTACCATGGAGTGTTCGGTCGTTAAGCTGCTTGTAACTAAGCGTGATCTTGTTGCCCTCATCGCGTGCACGTGCCCAGCCATTATGGTCCTTACGCAGGCGCTGATCGGGAAAATCAAAATTATTGCGGCGCATCAGTCGCATAGGCTGTTCGCATACTGCGCCAATTGCTTGTAGTTTTTTGCGTAATGCGTCATGGTCGGCACGTAAGAATTTAGCTTCAATTTCAGTTTGCATAGTCGTATTGTACCTCGTACTGGAGGCTATAAAAAGCAGCAGCGGTTTAAGACTTATCGCGCCTAAAGTGGCCCCAGAATTTTGCGTAGCTTGGCGGCAACGCGGTTGTACAACCATTCGTGCCCGGCATTATTGGGATGCAGTCCATCGGTGAATAGAAAATCGGTTTGCCACTTTTCGGGGACACGCTCAAAGGTCGATACAAAACCTACGCGTTCCTGTTCGCATGTCCGGCGCAAGGCCTGGTCAAATGACTGTATTCGTTCGTTAGTAAAATATACCGTAGTACCTGCAAGCGGGGTAGTCTTGGCTTCATTAACAGGGAAGATGCCAACACCGATAATATGCGTAGAATACGCTTTAGCTACTTGTATAAACGCTTCTACCGAGGCAGCAAAATCACCAACTGACGAATAGTAGTTCTGCGGTTTATCCACAGCCTTCGAATCATTAGTCCCTGCGGAAAAAATAATGTACGTGTCTTCTGGAATATTCTTGGTTAAACGGGCGTGCAAGGCCGGTTCAAATTGCTGCATGATATCAGCAATAGTTGTGCCCGGCACCCCCAACTCAAATACATCACATACTTCTCCAACACCTTCCGGGCCATACATTTGGGCATGGAGCGAACTCTTCAGCTTGTCAGCCCAGCCGCCCTTAGTGCCTCCCACGCCATGCACAACACTGGCGCCAAAAATAAAAATAGACTTCATACGGTTTATTGTACTTCTTTATGCATGTGGTGAAAAATCGTCGATCTAGACTAACGTCTTAAAACTCCTCCAAAGGTCGTAGCTCGGTGAGTTGTTCGTCAAAGCTCGCCCGCTGTTCAGCGGCGGTTACATGACCATCTATCTCTATAACTAGTTCGTTGTCAGTTGGCGGTTCGAGCCGCTTAGCCATCTTTTCGATAAGATTAGGCTCGAGCAAGTCAAAACCGCCATCTTGCGCACGTTGTTCGGCGCGTTGCTTGGCCAATTCCATGTCGGTCTTGACCCACACAATGACAGGTAAGGCGGCGTACTTGCGGGCCAGGTTAGCAAATCGCTGACGAGTGGAAAAACTATTGTAGTTAGCATCCAAAATGAGCGAGCATCCCGCCGCTGCAATCTGTCCTGCAATGTAGTACAAGGCATTATTGACTTGGTTTTTCTTTTCTGGCGTGTGGTTTTCTGGTTTATCCGGACCGAGAAACGCTACCCGCAAATCATCCGACCGCATATGCACAGCTTCCATGTGGCTAGATAACCATTCGGCGGTAAACGTTTTGCCAGAGCCTGGATACCCAAGGGTCATGAACAAATAGGCTGTTTCATACCAAAAAACTATTTAGCGAACTCAACTGCACGCGTTTCGCGGATGACGTTAACTTTGATCGTACCAGGGTACTGCATTGTCGATTCAATCTTAGTGGCGATATCGCGGGCCAGTCTAATGGCAGCCAAGTCGTCAATGTTTTGCGGTTTTACAAAGACGCGCACTTCACGACCGGCAGAAATCGCGTACGCTTTCTCGATGCCGTTAAAGCTAGTAGCTACGTTCTCAAGTTCTTTCATACGCTCTACAAAATTTTCGGCAGATACATTGCGAGCACCGGGGCGAGCAGCACTAATGGCATCTACTACGCGCACAATGATCGATTCAACAGTCGTAGCCTCAACGTCGTCATGATGTTGTTCGGCGGCAATCGCGACGGCCTCCGGCGCACCATACTTGCGCAGCATTTCACCGCTAATGTGGTGGTGCTTGCCTTCCATTTTGTGAGTCAAGGCCTTGCCAAGGTCATGCACCAACGCAGCATACTTAGCCGTCTTGACATTAGCGCCAACTTCTTCGGCGATAATACCGGCAATGTGCGCCATTTCGGTGCTGTGCTTAAGCACGTTCTGGCCGTAGCTGGTACGGAATTTTAGCTCACCCAGCAAATGCAGGATTTCTTTGGGAATACCAATTACGCCGACTTCGCGGGCAGCGTCTTCACCGGCGCGTATCACTTCTTTTTCGACGTTCTTTTGCGCCTTGGCGACAACTTCTTCAATCCTACCGGGATGAATACGACCATCTTTCATGAGCATTTCTAGCGTCTGGCGGGCAACTTCACGACGAACTGGATCGAAGCTAGACAGCACTACATACCCAGGTGTATCGTCGACCATAATGTCAACGCCAGTGGCGCGCTGCAATGCCTGAATGTTGCGGCCTTCTTTACCGATAATGCGACCCTTCATTTCTTCGTCTTCGAGTTTCACGCTGGTGACGGTGCGCTCAGCGGTTACTTCGCTAGCCATGCGCTCCATAGCAGTTGTGATGATTAGCGCAGCCTGCTCTTCGGCTTCATCTTTGGCTTCGTTTTGCAATTTCGCGACCAAACCGGTTAGATCGCCCCGAATGTCGCGTTCGGTCATTTGCATCAGCTTTTCGGCGGCTTCATCTTTGCTTAACTTGGCGATCTTTTCGAGCTTCTCTTGTTGGCGACCGCGAATAGCTCGAATTTCGTCTTTCAGTTCTTCAACTTCAGCTTCGCCTTTGCGTAATCGTTCGGAACGCTTATCGAGCTCGTCAAGTTTTTTATCAAGCACTTCCTCGCGCGATACCAAGCGCTGCTCAATTTGCTTAAATTCGTGGCGGCGAGACTGCTCTTCTTTGCGTGTTTCTTCGGCAACCTTGGCTGCTTCGTCCCGAGCTTCGTCTACTACTTTACGAGCTTCTTTTTTTGCCTTGCTGACCTCTTTTTCGGCCTGATCCTGCGCCGAACCGAGTTTACGTTTTGTGATGACGGTATTTGCGCCAAAACCAATGGCAAGCCCAACCACACCAAATACTATGGTGATTGCTTCCATGTTATGTCCTTTCTATCGTACAGATGGTGGAGCCGTAGCAATCGCTATCACTTCACTAGCTTCGGTCTACATCTGGAAATCGAATGTAATTAAAAATGATTTGGAAAACAGATTGCTTCTAAAAATGCGAATCCTTATTTAAGACTATACCTTGTGTTACTAAATATGGTCAATATTACGTCATGATATGTGACGAGAGGACGCGCGTACCTTCACTTTGTGGACCGTGATCGCCCAGTGCAGTCGACAAAGCGACGGAGCGTGGTCCACAAAGTGAAGGTACGCGCGTCCAGCAATAATTTAATTACTTCTTTTGCTGGGTGATGTGCACTGGAGCGCCGTATTCGGGCAGCGCAACCTGGTCTGCTTCGCCCTTTTGCAACCGAGCGACCCCATCCTGAATCCACTGCTCGCCTTTGCTAGCAACAATAGGAACACCCAGTCCATAGGCTAATGCATTCGCAACAGTTAGCCCGATACGCAAGCCCGTAAAACTACCCGGACCGGCAAAACCGACGATACCTTCAAGATCTTCAAATTGTTTGTGCTGCGCTGCTAACAGATCGGCAATCTTTTGATGCAACGTAACGGAGAGTTCGCGGTGCGCGTGCCAAACTTCATAGGCTTGTTGTTCGCCATCGGCAAACAAACCGATTTCGGCCTCGGGTTTATCGGTGCGGATCGTTAGTATAATCATTACGACTTAACCGCCTCTAAGCCGTAAGCTAACGGTTCCGCCACTGTAAAAGTTAGTCGCCTGTCACCTTCGGCCGTTTGCTCAATAGTAATTGTGATGCGATCTTCGGGTAGCACATGCTGCACGACATCTGCCCATTCCACGACCACAATTGCTTCTGGATCATCAACCACTTCTTGCAATTCATCGGCAATAATGCCCGGCTCTCCTAAACGATAAAAGTCAAAGTGATGCACTATAAGTTTGCCGGCATTGTACACCTTACTAATAGTAAAAGTCGGACTAGCTACTTTGTCGGTGCTGCCAAGCGCCCGTACCAGTCCCCGCACAAATGTCGTCTTGCCACCGCCAAGATCGCTCACCAGCTCAATAACTTCGCCACCCTTTAGGGCAGCGCCAAGTTTTTCTGCCAACGTTTCAGTTTGATCAGCGCTGGTTGAAATCGTTTGCCATTGCAGTTTTTCGCTCATATGTTCTTACATAGTAACGTGACGAGGTTATCAGAACAAGCCTAGCCGGTAATCTCCGTCAAAATAGACATAACCGTGGCGGATTGACTCGCACCGAGGTATACTGATGGTGATATGTTGCAATTGAGTTCGAGTTTATTGAACCGCGAAATACTAAGCCTGCGAACTGGGGGCGTCATAGGGCGAACCGTTAGTCCTATCATCAACCCAAACAACTTGAAGGTTGAGGGTTTTTACTGTACTGATGTCTTTGACCGTAAAAAAATGCTTATTCTACTATACCAAGATATTCGCGATGTTATCCCGCAAGGCATTGTCGTTAATGACCACGAAGCTTTGGTTGAGCCAAACGACCTGGTACGGCTTCGCGACCTTATGCAGCTACACTTTGACGTCATGAACAAGCAGGTTGTAAGCACTACCAAAGCAAAAATTGGCAAGGTAGTGGATTTTGCGGTAGAGGTCGAGACGATGTACATTCAAAAGCTATACGCCGCACCTTCGGTTTTCAAAAATCTGACTGGCGGCAATCTAAGCATCGATCGTTCCCAGATTGTCGAAATTACCAGCCGAAAAATCGTCATCCAAGATCTGAGCGGCAAAGTCCCGGCGGGTCTTCGCGCGCTGGCATAAGCCTATTTAAGTATTCGCGTATATTCTACATAGTGGCATCTATAACTTTTTTAACATCGTTATTCTCTTAAACATGTGTATTGTATTTCTGTCATTTAATTGGAGAAATACATGGCATATTCGCATGCACATAATGCTCATGAGGGTTTTCCTTCATTCCCTGAAATTGTCGAACCCTTAATAGATAGGGCACGAACTATTGGTAGCGCTGTAATGGGTGAGTTGACCGGGATGACGGAAAGATTTCGTGACCATGCAGCAAAAAGCGAGGATGCCGTGGGGCCAATGACCGTGTTAACCAACCCCGATGACAAGTCTGAGAGAAACGGTGACGACCCGGCCCATAGCGGCGAGTTATACAGCGACCGAGATAAATCGGGCGATAAAGAACATAGAGGAAGGGGTTCATCCGGCAACGGTCACGAAGAGAACTAGACCGAAGTTAATTCTCTGGTAAACTGTTACCACTTATTTCTGCCAGTACGTGCGAGATATCGTCGTAGCCAAAGCCTTGTCGAGCTAAATATTGCATGAATTTATTCCGATCGGGATAACGGGCAAGTTTCTTTTGTGCCAGTTCCCTTAATGCATCGCGTTCGCTAACGACATCTTCGCTGAGCGCTTCGCGGGCAATCGCTTCGGGTACGTGTTTTTGCGCCAGTTCCATCTGTAGTTTTCGTTTGCTCATGCTTTTGAGGACTCTGCGGTTTGCCACCCACGCACGCGCAAAGGCAAGGTCATCGAGTAGCTGCACCTTTTTTAGGCGCCCGATAATCGTATCAGCCACCGGTTCGTCAACTTGCTTACGTTGCAAGTATGTTCGCAGCTCCCATTCGCTGCGGGGGCGGATAGCCACATAGCGCAACGCGTTACCGTAAGCTTTATCTGCCCCGGAGGTCTTTTTTAAGACACTAACCTCGCTAGACGTCAACTCCTGACCAGTATGCAAGCCTTCGCTTAATAGCGCCGACTCACTCAGGCTACAGACATAAACACTATCAATAAAAATAGAGTAGCGATCTTTGCGCTTAACTTGTTGCTTAATACTGGTTATATTCATCTTATGGATAGTCCGAGAAAAACACTCATAGCACTAAACCACGCAACCTCAACTATTAGCCCAGGCGGACGCTCAAACCATTGGATACGTTGATGAAATCGTGATAATCGACTCTTTTTATGGTGCACATTGCCCCGTAAGTGATGCATAAAATGTCGCACCCAGACAGCGTCAGGAATCCATGCTGCAAGCATTCCCACCAACACCACCCACCAGGCCACGGCGTGATGCAAAACAAGCGGTACATATATAAGAAACGCTATCGCTAAAACCACGTCCATCGCCAAGATGTACAAAAAACGCAGGTCTTTATTGCGGATAGAGGCATCGCTCTCGTTAATGCCGAAGTGCGGCAAACTATCAAGCACAAAATGCGAAATAAACGCCAAGGGGACAACCAGCCAAGGCTGCTGGATACTTATCGCTACAACCGCACCGGTCAGCATGTGATTCGTCGCCGTCATATCTTTATATTGTACAACGCTCGGTCCTACTTAAAAAACGTCAGGTATATTAACTACTCTTTAGTTGCTGCCTGGCGCACTAGTTTGTCGATTTCTTCCATAACTTTAGGATTTGTATTGAGGTACGTCTTGGCGGCTTCACGGCCTTGACCGATTTTTTGATCTTTGTAGGCAAACCAAGCGCCACTTTTATCGACAATTCCGTGTATTACTGCTTGGTCGAGGATATCACCGCTGCGGCTAATGCCTTCGTTATACATAATGTCGAATTCTGCTTCACGGAATGGCGCGGCAATCTTGTTTTTCACTACCTTAACGCGTGTGCGGTTACCAATAACCGCCTCTGCTTGCTTGATTTGGCCGATACGGCGAATATCCATACGCACTGAAGCGTAAAACTTAAGAGCATTACCACCGGTCGTGGTTTCGGGGTTGCCAAACATCACACCAATCTTCATACGGATCTGGTTGATGAACACAACGGTTACCTTGGAACGGTTAATGACCGCCGTTAGCTTGCGCAAGGCTTGACTCATTAAGCGCGCTTGCAAACCGGGCAGCGAATCACCCATGTCGCCTTCGATTTCAGCTCGTGGCACCAATGCAGCAACCGAGTCGACAACAATTATATCGACTGCGTTACTGCGTACCAATGTCTCGGTGATTTCGAGAGCTTGTTCGCCGTTATCTGGCTGGCTGAGCAGCAAATTCTCTACATCAACGCCAATACGCTTGGCATACGCCGGGTCAAGGGCGTGCTCAGCGTCAATAAAGGCTGCTGTGCCACCGTTTTTTTGCACTTCGGCGATGGCGTGCAGCGTCAGCGTTGTTTTACCGGAACTTTCCGGCCCGTAAATCTCAACGATACGGCCTTTTGGCAAACCGCTGCCAAGCGCAATATCCAGTGAAATACTACCGGTCGAAATGCACTCTACATCAGTGGTAGCATGGGCATCGCCCAACTTCATAATAGAGCCTTTACCGAATTGCTTTTCGATATGCTCTAATGCCAAGCCAAGGGCCTTAACTTTGCCTTCGTTATCTCTGCTTTTTGTTACTTTAACGTCTTTGCCAGCCTTATCATCAGCCATAATAACAACCCTCCAGTAGTTAGTCTTGCCCACCCGTTTTTTGCTTATCTTATTATACCAGGTAATGACTTGCCCCGTATGCTATCCAATGTTGCGCCCAAATGCAACAGGCTTTTTTCGAATCTTTACGAGGACATTCTGGCTATCCCCTAAATGCCACGAAATCCGGGATAAACTCGCCTAGGAGTGTGTAATAATCGAGCACCAATGAACCTAATGCCTCAGGGCCTGCAGCCTTGTAGCCGGCGTTTTTAAATCTTTGGTACTGCAGCACATCCTCTCGACTCACAACGCCACCCCCATATGTAACGTACTTCGGGTCAATACTATGTTTGTGCTTACTCCGTTCCATGGCAAGCATATAGCAGCCGATTGCTACTCCGCCAATCTGTCCGTCTTTAGCCATGGCCGGCCTACCGTTCTTAATAATATCTACCAGGTAACGCTTAGCCGTATCAAACCAACCGTTATCTACGGCATGTACTAGCTGTGCCGGGTGACGCTCCAAAGCTTGGCGATTTTGAGCAGAAATACTAGGCATTTCAATGGCAAGTGGCAATGAGTTGTACACATAAGCCGTAAACTCCGGCTCCAACACTTTCGCTTCGCACCAAACACTAAACTCTTCATGCTCGGGATTGTAGAGAGCTTCGAGCTGACCCGTATCGCCTAATATTTCGCGACGGCGATGTTTTGCATCGGCACGACTCAAGAAAGTCAGATCGACCGGATAGCCAAGATCTTTTAGGGCGCCGAATTGTACCACCGTTGTATTAAACGGATCGTGAGGCACGTAGGACAAGGCATCGCGGGGAGGGAATGCCTGAGGAGTCTGGTCGGAAAATTCTGTCATAAAACATTACAGTAAACTAATCTGCTTTGATTGACAATCAAGATTGCCACAGTACGAAATAATTGCTCTTGGCAAGGTGCTTACGTATAATTGAGACAAATGGGTGCCAAACAAACGTTTTTGGGGAGACTACTCGCGAGCAGCGACAAGTTTAGCGACGAACAGGTTGCGCAAACTATCAACCTATTGATTGAACATGGCGTCAAGCACGGTGCATCCGATATTCATATTGAACCGCATGAGCAGTTTGTGCAAGTGCGCTATCGCATCGATAATATCTTACGCAGCACGCACAAATTACCGCTACCTGCCCTGCCTAAGGTTGTCGAGCAGCTTAGGGAGCTGGCTAGTCTGCGAACAGATCAGACACATTTGCCTGCAGAAGGCGCTTATTCAATACTGGTGGGCGAGGAACAATTCGAGATACAAGTGTCAATCATCCCGGTGATCGGGGGCGAAAAGATCGTCCTGCATCTTTCCAGGCGGCTTGCTCAACCGCCCGCGCTTGAAGCTCTTGGTTTTTGGGGAGACAGCTTAAAAAAACTGCAAAAAGCGCTCTCGTATACGCACGGGTTGCTTTTGGTAGGCGTACCGCGCCGCAACGGCAAGTCCACGACCATGCACAGCATGCTGCAATTATTAACGGTTCCAACTGTCAGCGTAGCAACCGTAGAAGACAAGATCGACTACACGCTTTCCGGCGTTAACCAGACCAAAGTTCGGCCTGCATCCGGCATCACCTTTTACGCCGGCCTGCAAGCAGTTCTAACCCAAGATCCTAATGTCATTATGATAAGCAGCATACCCGACAAGCAAACAGTTGCGAGTACTATTGAGGCAGCCGTCGGCGGTCATTTTATGCTGGCAGGTGTCACGGCAGATAACGCCGTTACCGCCATAACGCATGTACAAGCAGCTCATGAAGAAGCTTTCTTGCTAGGTGCTTCATTGCGCGCCAGCGTTAGCCAGCGGCTCGTACGCAAGCTATGCGTGCATTGCCGCGAACAATATACACCGGACCGCGAAGAAGTAAGTGAACTTGAAAAAGCCTTTGGCATCGCTACTACGACAACGCGGCAATCAGTTCATCAACTCGAAAAGCACGCCGAGCAAGATGGCCTAGGCGGCAGCGGCGCAATGGGCACATCTACGCGAGGCATCGTCGCACTGTGGCGAGCAAGTGAAGAAGGCTGTGAGCAATGCAATCACACCGGATATCAAGGATCGATCGGCGTCGTCGAAGTGCTAGACGCCACCGACGAAGTCGTGCAACACGCCATAGTCGCTCGCGCGACAGCCAGCAAACTTCGGTCGATAGCATTAAAAGCAGACTTCATCCCTATGGAACTTGATGGTCTTGTTAAAGCCCTGCGTGGACAAACCACCATCGCCGAAATTCTCAGGGTCCTCTCAATATAATCCTCCGGTTGACCGCACACCCCTGCAAGCTGCTATAATCGTATCAACGAATTGATCTAAAAAGGCAAAAGGATTCATGATTAGTACGCGCGAGCAAGGTTTTACTCTAATAGAGCTACTAGTGGTAGCCATCGTAGTGGGTATTTTGGGAACATTGGTAGCGATGACATATAGCGGTGTGCAGTCCAAAAACCGCAACTCAGACCGCGAATTAAGTATTGACGCTCTGCAAAGCCAAATGGAAACGTACTACGCCGAGAATACGCGCTATCCAAGCATCACACAGCTCAATGACTCCAGCTGGCGGCAAAAAAATCTCAAAGGCTTTAATTCGGGCGACATGCGCGACCCACAGTGGAGCAAAAAGATTATTACCTGCTCTGCCAATAGTCAACCAATCTTTGTGGGTACGCCAACCCCTAAGTGTTATTCATACCAAGCTACCACCTCTGATGGCTCATCTTGTATCGACCCTGCCATACCCTGCGCACAGTATAGCTTGACTGCCGTATTCGAAGGCGGCGAAAAGTACGTCAAAACTAGTTTGAATTAAAATTATTCGGGGTAGACTTGCCTGAATTCGGCTAAAAATGTTGTACGCGGATCTGTAATCTCGCGCTTTTTCAGTTCCTCGGGGGTCATTTCAGCAGTATATCGTTGCCACTGTTGTTCGTGAAACTGATCCTCTAATGTGGCAAACTTTGCGATACTTATTTGCTGCTCCTTACTGAGAAGGGGCTCCATCTCAAGCACTAAGTCAATAAGTGATTCAACCGCTAAGCTGGATTCATTATGGTGCCATTCTTCGATAAATATATCGACGACTTCTTTACCTAGTGCATTTGTTAAAGAAAGTGCGAGAGTTTGGAATTCCTTGGTTAGTTCCTGTGCGGCAACACTGGCTTTCGGCACCTCTATCTTGGCGATTGGCTGCTTAACTTCAGGGCTACGTTGCTTTAGTAACGAGTATAAACGATCAACTATCACTGGTATCTCCTAGGCTTTAGTGGCCGACTGGGCGACCATTTTTGAAGGCTTCGACAGCGTTGTTTAACGTAGCGATGTGCTGCTTTGGGCTGGCCACGTAGGTGAATGTATAGGTCGATTCGTCACCTGGTGTCGACAATCTAACCGTTCCGTAATTTAGCATCGTGGCAATAAAGCCATCCTGTGTATAACTAGCATCTTCGATACTGCCAAGACTGGCGGTTTGCTCGTGCACGCCGAACAAACTGGTACGCGTCTCTTGGATGATGCTTTCGTTGGTCAGATAAAACTTATTGCTGCTATAGACGTAGCTGGCAATCATACCGCCAGCGATAAAGAGCAGCGAAAACAAAGCTACGACAAGTGCGCCGCCAATGCGCACCGTATTTTCATCTCCGAGCGAGGACAATAAACCACTGGCGGCACTACCGTTTAGTAGCACTGCAAAAAGGCCAGCAAACAGCACGCACAAAATAATCGTCAGCGACCAGATTTTGAACAGACCGATCGGGTGGCGCTTCATCATAGTAATAATATATTCGCCTTCGCTCAGATTTAAATTAGGAAAACGCTTGCGCGAATCGGCGGCCTTTTGCTGTAGTTCTGGCGACAATTCTTGCTTCGGCGGTTCGTACGGCCGGGTTAAATACATCAGCTGCTCTTCCTGCTGGGGATGTGCGTATAGCGGCTGGCCGTTTTGATCGTAGGCTACTGGTTTTTCTAATGATTGCAGCGAACCCGATGGCGTCTGGCTAGGACCAGATTCGGGTGCGCCTGGTTGGGCGTTAGGATTCATAATCTCCATTATACCAGGGTTGATTGATCAGTTGGCGAATGCGGTGTTCGACCCAGGTGCGTGTAGGCTTTATGCGTCACTTTTCGGCCGCGCGGCGTGCGTTCCAGTAGGCCAATCTGCATTAAATATGGCTCGTAAAAGTCTTCGATAGTCGAACGTTCTTCGGCAGTTAGAGCAGCCAACGTTTCTACACCCACCGGACCGCCTTTGTAATTATCAATAATGGCGAACAGCAGCATGCGATCGGCTGGATCGAGACCGAGTGCATCGACCTCTAATAACTCCAATGCCTTGCGGCTGATAACCGTGTCGATAATGCCATCGCCGTTAACATCAGCGTAGTCGCGCACCCGCTTGAGCAAACGGTTGGCAATGCGGGGCGTTAATCTGGCGCGCGTGGCTAGTTCGGCAGCCGCGGCTTGTTCGATGCGTACATTTAAGATATCCGCTGCCCGCGCGATAATCTGTTGGATTTCATCCGGCGTATAAAACTCCAGGCGGTGAATCATGCCAAAGCGATCACGCAAAGGCGCTGCCAAAGCTCCGGTGCGCGTGGTAGCACCGATTAACGTAAAGTGCGGCAAGTCTAGTCTGAGACTGCGTGCACTCGGTCCTTTGCCGAGCATAATGTCCAGCTTAAAGTCCTCCATGGCCGAATACAGCACTTCTTCTACATTGCGGTTTAAGCGGTGAATCTCGTCGATAAACAGCATGTCGCCGTCCTGCAAATTGGTGAGCAAGCTAGCCAAATCACCGGCGCGTTCAATAGCCGGACCTGATGTAATACGAATTTGCGCACCCATTTCGTTGGCAATCACGCTGGCCATGGTTGTCTTGCCAAGTCCGGGCGGGCCGTACAGCAAAATATGATCGAGCGCTTCACCCCGCTTTTTGGCCGCGCTAATTGCTAACTGAACGTTTTGCTTCAGCCGTTCCTGACCGATGTAATTGGCGAAGTCTTTGGGACGCAGCGTATTTTCCAGCTCTTGTTCCTGCTGGTCAGTGTCATCTGTTATACCGGTATTTACAATACGATCAATTGCCATAAAAAATAAGTATACGCGTTAATTCTTTTGTTTGAGCGCCTGTTTAATGCGGTCTTCGGTCGGCAGGTCGGCTGGTACATCGGCCAGTGCCGCTGCCGCATCCTGTGCAGAATACCCTAACATGACCAAGGCTTCAACCGCTTCATCCTGCGTCAGTACCCGATCAGATTGCAGCAGGCCAGTTGTCGCCAAATCAACGCCTTCCAGCCCGACTTTATCCTTCAGGTCAACCACGATGCGCTCCGCTACGCGCTTACCGACGCCATTGGCCCGCTGGATCATTTTAAGATCGCCGCTGGCAATCGCCGCACGCACATCGCTAGCCGTGCCAATGCTTAGCACGCTCAGCGCCATCTTTGGCCCGACGCCATTCACGCCTAGTAATAATTCGAATAATTGTTTGGTGTCGAGTGTTACAAAACCGAATAAATCATGCGCTTGTTCACGGATATGTTCGTACACGTACACTTTGGCGCGTTCGCCCTGTGTCAAACGGCTATAATCTTCGGTAGTCACCAACAGTCCGTAGCCAACGCCCTGCACGTCCAGCACTACAACGTCTGAAATCTTTTCGGCAACCATGCCAGTAAGTGTCGCAATCATAGGTTATAGTATGACACGTTTTAGCTCAACCGCGCTACACTGGCGTATGTCAAGGCCGCCGCCAACGCATCGGCGCAGTCGTCTGGTTTTGGCACTTCTTTGAGCTGCAATAATACGCGAACCATTTCTTGCATCTGTTTTTTGTCGGCCTTGCCGTAGCCAGTAATGGCCTGCTTGATCTGCATCGGCGTGTATTCAAAGATAGCGAGGCCCGCTTGCATCGCGCACAAAAGCACAACACCGCGTGCCTGCGCCACCGTCATGGCCGTAGTTACGTTGCGGGCAAAGAATAATTTCTCGACCGACATACAGGTCGGCTTGGTGGCAGCAATGATGTCGGTTAGCTCTTCGTAAATGGTCAGTAAACGTACCGCATCGTCTTCTTTAACCGGAGTGCGAATCACGCCGGCGTCCACCAGCTGCGTTTTGCGTCCGGTAACGTCAATCACACCAAAGCCCAAAATACCCGTCCCTGGATCAATCCCAATAATTCGCATATTTCTAGTATAGAGGCTAGAGCAAATCTTCGGCAATGTCGAAGTTAACATGCGTGGCTACGACGTCGTCGTTATCTTCCAGGGCATCCATCATGCGCATAATCTTGCCAGCCGTGTCTTTGTCGGTTACTTCGATGGTGTTATTCGCAACGTAGGTTAATTCTGCCTCGAGCACCTCCACGCCAGCAGCTTTAAGACTATCGCGGACTTGTGCCAAGGCTTTAGGATCGGTGTAGACTACCGACGATTCGCCGTCTTCTTCTTGCACGTCATCCGCACCGGCTTCCAGCGCTTGCATCAGCAGATCGTCGCCGCTACCCTTTACGCGAATCACACCTTTGCGGTCAAACTGAAAAGCCACCGCGCCCTTTTCGGCAATGTTGCCGCCGTGTTTAGAAAACGCCAGCCTTACTTCTGGATAGGTACGGTTAATGTTATCGGTTGCTACTTCAACCAAAATCGCTACGCCGCCCGGCCCGTAGCCTTCATATAATACTTCTTGCAGCACGGCTGCGTTTTTGTCAGCCACGCGCTGAATAGCACGCTCAATGTTATTGAGTGGCATGTTAGCTGCTTTGGCTTTTTCGATCACCATGGCCAGCGTCGAATTGCTGGCAGGGTCGATGCCGCCACGGGCTGCAATTGCAATCTGGTTACCAAGTTTGGTAAATACCGCACCGCGCTTAGCATCAGTCACCGCTTTTTGTCGTTTGATTGTCGACCACTTAGAATGTCCAGACATAAAAAAACCCTAAAAATTAGTCATGTTATAGAGGTCATTATACCACTTCGGGCCGGCCATGACCAGACGCACGAAAGAGCAAAAGCTCTAACAATTGCCGCCGTGCAGCGGGAACAGAAATGCCGTGGCTTGCTCCGCGTTTGTGCCATGGCCCGGATCGGTGGGAAATGTTTCCAAATGCGCAGCCACCGCTGCAATATCAGCAGGTCGTGCATAATTCATAAAATCACCTGCGTAGCAGTTAGCCTGCAGTTCAAGTCGCTTCTGCGCGTCGGCGTTATGGTAAATAGGCGCCAGCCTACCCTGGGCTTGCTGGATAGCGTGCCCGATTTCATGAGCGATGATAAACTCATTAAGCACCCTGCCATCCGGGGTAGTATCGCGGGCGTTCACATCCATGGCGCTCACGACAATCGTATTTTTACTCGGGCAATAGGCCGTTTCGTCCATTACATGAAAGACGGCGGTAGGCTCATCCTTTGTCGCATCGCAGGTAAAAGTATTAGATCCTTCAACCCAGGCTACATGAGTTGTCGCAACTCCGCCAATACCTTTTTGCATCCAGTAATGCACGCCAGCTTCAAGGGTATCAGTAATAAGTGCCTTGTCTCCATCCGAAATTGTTTCACTGGCCAGCGGCGGCGTCTGGGGCGCTTCTTGAGTGCAGGCCGCAAGCGCGCCAACCATCGACATACCTACAAGCGCGTTGGCTAATTTGCGTTTCATACTTCGGCCTTCGTCAGTAATAACGCCAGCAGCTTATTGGCCGTTCTGCGGTACGCATTACCTAAACTTTCGCTGCTTTGCTGCTTACGATCATCCAAAGCCCGTGGCAAATAAGACTCGATCTCGGTATATCGAGGACCGAGCAACAATTCTTCGATGCCCTTCCTTACATCTGTGGCCAAGCTTTGCAAAGAGCTGCCTCTGCTGCTCAGTATTTGATGCAGCGTCCTAAAGCGTTGCTCTGACGGCTTGAAGGCCACGACATTATCTTTTGCCCGTAAAATCAATTGCGATAGATTAGGCGCCCCCTTAAACTCCCGCATAAGCGCCACGTGACCTCGCAGGGCGGCAATCGCATCCGGTAACTCTGGCCGAAGCTCGGGGCGCGTCACTAGCAATGACGCAAACGCATCGTCGATATTTTCCGGCGTCACCGTGTGGCCCATTTCGTCGAGGGTTCGCAGCATGCCTTGCTTTGCCATTAATGCTCTGGTCTGAAGATCAGGATTTTTCTTGTAAAAATCAATAAGCTGGTTGTGCTTTTCCTCGGGAGTAAGCGGACGAGGCCCGACTATAGGAGACCCGGAGTAAAATTGACTGACTCGAGGCCGAGGCCGAGCCTCTCTGTCTGCTTTCGCACGCCAACTGACGTCCTCAAGAATAGCTCGATGGCTATTTAACTCTTCGCGTAGTGCTTCAAAAGACCGCGTACTGTTTTCAAAGATATCCTCGCTCGTTTCTTTAATCGGGCCGGTCAGAACGCCTAGCATTTCAAAGTCGGTCGCCAAACTTCCTACTATTCTGCTCACGTACAACACGCGTTGTTCTTTGTTAAACAGTTTAACATCCCGGCGCCAGATGTCCCTAAAGTTGGAAATATAGTCAGCATAAGGCGACAAAACTGCATCAGGAGCTTTGCTTTTTGGCGAAAGGATTGCGTCAACTATCTGCGACATGGATTCGTTGCGTATATGCCCCATCTCCATTAACGTTTCATACAGGCAGGTGCGAGCACCTTCGCCGCTTATATCCTCTCTGCGCTTGGTTGCGGCCTGATGCAATATAAGCAACGTCGCATCATCGTACGAAATTGTCTGTTCTTCGCGCAGTGACTCGCCTAGGGCTTTGGTGAATTCAAAACCAAGACTAAAGCTACGTCTAGATGAATTATCTTCATCGTACGCGCGGTTGGCATGATCACCCAAAAGATACGACAGCCGATTATCCGGAGAAAGCTGGTCAAGCCAGTCCCAAAAAAGCAGAGGATCGCCAGTATATTCATTGTCCCGATGGTAGCGTAAAGCGGAATCTCTGACTTCTTGCAAATGAGGGTCAAGAGCTATAGGTTCGACTTCAGGGGTAATCTCAGGGGTAGTGGGACGCTCAAACATACCAACCTTTTATACCATATCACACCATATTTACCAACAAAAATATCGGCAACTAGTGTCGGGACAATTGATGCAAGCAAAAAGCCTCGACCTTAGCCTATACTACAAACTCCCTCCTTGCCTGATTGGCAGTCCTTAAAACGTCTTCGACCGAATCTCCCAACACCGTGATATGTCCAATTTTCCGTGCCCTGCGTGATGGCTTGCCATAGAAATGAGGGTGAGTGTCCGGTAACGACAATACCCTATCCATGCCTTCTCTGGTAAGTGGTTCTTCGCGCTGGCCAAGTATGTTAATCATAGCTGCTGCCGGCACACGCATTGCCGTAGAGCCGAGCGGCATTCCTGTTATTGCCCGTATGTGTTGCTCAAATTGTGAGGTCACATTTGCTTCAATTGTGTGGTGCCCGGAGTTATGCACTCTCGGTGCAATCTCGTTAATAATGACTGAGTCATCTGTTGCAAACATCTCGATAGCGAATATGCCGGCACCTTCTAACTGGCCAAGGGTTTCGTGAGCAATCTCCTGAGCATCACGAATGAGCTGCGGCCTAATGCCCGCAGGAGTAATGACCGTGTGACAGATATTGTCTTTATGAACAGTTTCGGCAGTGGGATATACCGCTATATTGCCTCGCACATCCCGGGCAGCAACAACCGATAACTCCTTTTCAAAGGGTATGATTTGTTCTGCATAGATATTGCCCCAGTCACTACCAAGTACCTCATCAACGCGTGCATAATCGCCGTCAAATACTAAGTTTCCACGACCATCATAGCCGCCGGTTTTTGTTTTGAGTATGACAGCACCGCCCAAAGCCCTCACAATGTTATCGAGATGCGCAGCCTTATCTGCGTCGGATTCGCTGCGCCGTAACGGTATGGATTCTGCAACCGGTAAACCCGCCCGCGTAAGCATTTGCTTTTGCGCGTACTTGTCTTGAATAGTCGCCAGGGTGAAGGGAGAAGGCTGTACATTACAGCCTTCGTCCGCCAACTCCCTCAGCACATATGTATCAATGTGCTCTATTTCCCACGTCACTACATCCGTCTGTCCTGCGAGCTGTCTAATAGCGTCGGCGTCTTTCAGGCCACCTATAATTTGACTTGCACCTGCTTTAGTTGCCGGACAGTCTGGCGATGCTTCAACTACGGTAACTTGATACCCCAGCGGATGCGCTGCCTCTGTAAGCATTCTTCCTAGCTGCCCACCGCCTACAATGCCAATATTTTCAATCATCTTACAAAAAATCCCCCGCATTATGTCTGGTTAATACAGTATAAGCTCGTGACTTTTGAAATCAAATTACAATTCTGACGGCACTATAAGATAGTAAAAAGAGCTGAGATCTGTCCCTTTTATCGATGCAGTGATCCTCGTTAACTTGCCGAAAAATAGTAAACTAGACCGATAAAAACTATCCGAAGTTCTTTACAAACAAATTACGCAAATACTGGTACAATCACGCTTCGGAAGATATCAGAAGAATACCAATTACAGCCTATACGAAGAACGGGGGATTGTATGGGGGAAATACCATTTCAGCCGAATACTTCGCTAGCTATCGTGGAGGATTTCTACCAAGAGCCACTCAGTGAAGAACTAATCAAGAAAGTGCGCGCTACGCCGCTAAGCCAGCAATTTGAATTGGGTGATCGGCTACGTAATAATGCCAGCAATCCACTACATTCCCAAAGTCTACCACAAGACATTAGGGGAGAGGTGCACGTAAACGAAAAAGCGCTCTTTGAAGCCGGTATCACTACGGATATTGCTAATACGCCTGGCCTCAAGAATGTACTCCTGTTCGGAGGAAGAAGCGTACTACGCGATCCATTCCCAGCTACGGCAGACGCCGCACAGACAGCCGAGGCTTTGCGGCAGCTGCTGCCGGTTGCTGACCTTGTACGCTCTAATCGTCTCATATTAGTCAAACCACTATTTCAGCTGGATCACCCAAATATTAGTCTTCCTGGATTTCCCAGAGGATTACAGCCCAGCCAACTCCTTATTGCAAAACTCTTTGCCAGGCTATACGCCGAACAGGGCTATGCGTCTTCCGAGCCTCTCCCTGCGGAAATACTTCCAAGTTCTTTGGGTCTAGACTCATATACTATATGGATGCTGGCGAATCGTTCTTTCTCTAAATTGCGTAACTGGTTACCCGAAAGCAAACAAAAAATTCTGAGGTCTCTACAGAAGCAATATCCAGAGAAGATTGATGCCAACGAACTACAGATGCGTGTTTGTATGGCGTCATTCGTTGGCGGACTGGGAAACGCTTTTTTGTCTAGTCCCGGCCATTATTTTCACTTAACCCAGAATGCCCATGTGCTATTCGATGGCCAGCCCGACAGTACACTCGATCCCAAGCGGCAGACGCCCGCCATGTATGCCGTGAACCATCAAGTCCCAAGCCTGAGTGAAGTATCGTTTGCCGATATCACAAAACTTGTAGACTCCGAAGAAGTCTTTGCCGAGGTACGAAATTCGTTGAACGCGTTAAGTGTATTTTGCGCAAATGACCCAAGCCCAAGTGACTACCGTTCGTATAAACTTGCCGTAAGTCGTCATGCAACAGATATAGTTGCGCCAGCACTAGCCAGGTTAGATGCATGGCATAAGAAGGAGTTGCGAAAAAAGTGGGCGATCAAAGCTTTAGGACATACCGTAGGTATGGGTATCGATGCTGCTGCGGGCCTAGTGACTGCCGGTATACCTACCCCGATTGGCGGTCTAGCAGGCGACGCGGCAGAAAGTCTGGCCGGCCACAGAACAGAACATCGTTTAAAAACCGTGCAAGTTGCCCGCGGTATACTCAAGTCGCTCACTTTGTACTAATGAGGTGCCACGTTACTCTAATTTAGTTTTTGGAACCTACAAAAAAGCCCGCTATCAGTGTAAACGGACTCTTTCAATTACTACTCTATCAAAATCTATTGGAGGACCCGGTGGGATAGCGGGTTTCGCCCTTCTCCGCTGCGGCGTGCTCGAAACAAGTTTCTGTGCGCGTCCTCGCTATGCCGAACCCACGACTACGATATTTCCTTTGGAAAATCTCTGTCGTGGGTTCAAAATCGTACTAAGTCATACTAATAAAAAAGCCCCAAGCGTTGCTTGGGACTCTTTTATTGGAGGACCCGGTGGGATTCGAACCCACGACACGTGGCTTAAAAGGCCACTGCTCTAACCGACTGAGCTACGGGTCCACATTTTTTGTGGACATTAACAGATTATATTATCCCTAATTTAGCAAAAAAGTCAACATTTTAAAAGGGCAATATACCGTCACACCATAGACCGTGACCGCCCAGTGCAGCCCCAAGGGGGCGGAACGTGGTCTATGGTGCGATGGCATAAGTGCCTTTAAAAGGTAAGGCAATTAGCCGTGTGGCGCATTCAATTACTCGGACTTTTTGGCGCTGCGGCGTTGCGACCACAAAAAAACCAGACTTATTAAGGCCCCGCCAGTAATAATGAGTGATTGCGCCCGGCTAATCTGTTGCCACAAGGGAGATTCTAATTGTAGCGAGTGACGAAGGGCTGGTGATAATAATGGTATGACTAGTAGCAAACCAAGCACACTGGCAGCAACTGCTGGCAATAGATTCATAAACCCCTTCAAGCGGCCGCGCATACTAAAGACCATAATCACACTCGTCAGAACCGCTGGCAGCAGCAATATAATAAGGCGCCACGAAACACCGCCGAACGAATGAGCATTGGGCGCCAGAAAACTAATCAGCGAATTGGCATCATTCGCCACCAGCTGCAGCAATACATAGCCCAGGCATAAGCTAAGGAAGACCATGGCCGCATTGATCCGCAAGATGAAGAGTGCCGCTATGGGCACTGCAAGCGCCGCAATGAGTGCAACAGTGTGTGGCATAACACCTTCATAATAGCATGAGCGCTTTAAAATGTAAGCGTCTGACCCAAGGCAAGGTGATACTGATCTGCAACGCCAGCAGGTAATTCGATGACATCTTGTGCAAACGCACAAAAGGTTTTGTCGGGGTAAGTATCTGGCGTTACGTTGTGTTCAATATGCGTGATGTGTTTGCCGTTATCCACCCATATCATATCCAGCGAAAATGACATGTCTTTCATCCAAAAACAACGCTTGCCCATGTTGCCATAGATGAAAAGCATTCCTTCATTGGAGGGCATGTTATTGCGATTACCAAGGCCTTTTTCGCGCTGCGCTTCAGTCCGGGCTGTTTGCAAGTAATATACCTTTTGCCCCAGTACCAAAGATACTACAGAGGATGTCGCAAAAAAACTAAACGCGAAAAATAGCAATATAGCAGCCGCAATTGCAACAGCGATGAGCTTTCTACGCTCCGACTTTATCTTTGCGGTTGCGTTGCTTTGCATTTTTTTCGATGTATTCAATTATCTTGCCCGCAACATTGCGATTGGTGAGCAATTCCGGCGTTTTAATGCTAGCCGAAGAATTGACTTCAAGTACAAGCGGACCACGATCAGAACGCATCATATCCACACCACAAATCGGCAGACCCATGGCTTTGGCGGCACGAATAGCCGTACGCTCTTCTTCGAGCGTCAGTTTAACGATCTTGCCTACACCGCCCTGGTGCGTATTGGATCTGAAGTCGTCATCTAGGCTTTGGCGACGAATACTAGCCACCACTTGGCTACCAACGACAATAGCACGGATGTCGGTTCCGGCAGATTCTTTAATAAATTCTTGCACTAAAAAGCTCACGCCCTCCACATAAAAAGCCTGCATTACAGCTTTGGCAGCTTTGTTGGTTTCGGCAAGCACAACACCGTTGCCATGCGTACCGCGAGCCACCTTTACGATCAATGGTGCACCGCCAGCTTTTTCAATAACGTCTTCGAGATCTGCAGTTTCGTGCGCAAACACCGTCTTTGGAATACCAACGCCAGCCTTAGCTAACAGCTGGTACGAGCGCAATTTATTGCGTGAACGGTCGATAGCGATCGACTTGGTGGTGGTATATACATCACGCATTTCAAACTGGCGCACCACTGCGCAACCATATTTAGTGTACGACTGGGCTATACGCGGAACGATAGCGTCGAAACCCTCGAGTGAAGAACCTTTGTACAAAACCACCGGATTGCCTTTTTCGATAGTCATATAGCACTTGGCGTAATTAATCACTTTAACCTGATGACCGCGTGCTTCGGCCTCTTCCTTAAGACGCTTGGTGGTATAGTTAGCAGGACCTTTAGATAAAATTGCGATTCTCATTAACGACCCTCCTCTTCGTCGGCGGGAAATACAATATCGTACTTCTTTTTAAGCTCCACGCGATCAATTTGCGTGTGGGCTGTATCGACCAAAAACCTGCCGTTAAGCATTTTTCGGCCTAGGAGAATAGGGTAGATCTTCTTGCCTCGATCTGCAAGTGAAAAAGCAGCACTAAAAATTTTTGGCCCCAATTTAACCCGCAATTTCACTTCATATCGTTCTTCGCGGTGACCGAAAGAATTTTCAACTCTAACCTTTGTAAACTGTTCGGTCGCAATAGTTGTCGCTAAATTGCCGCACACCGGGTGGTTGCCAAGCAAACGAAAACTAAGCGTCTTACCGTCTGCAGAAAGAGTAATATCGCTGGCATGGACAGCAGAACGAAAAGCACCAGTGTCGACTTTTGCCGGAATGTCGGCGATGGCTTCATCCATAAAATGAAGCAACTCAGCGCGTCCAATTACGACTTTATGAAAATCTGCTCTTGCCATACCTACTCCATAGTATCAAACTGTTTATGTTTACCCTTGAGTTTCTTTGGTAATCGTGCTAATTTTATTATAAAATATTAATTTTGTCAATTGCTTACACCTATGAACACGATACTTATCATTGGAAAATCTTTCAGTAATTTAACGACTTATTTAAAATCACACGACATTTCGTATGTAGTCTTAAAGGATAGCCTGCAAAGAAAAGACACCGCTAAACGTTACAAAAACATTATTTTTTGCGACTTTGATGATGAAACGGCCATGCTCCAAATCGCTGCGTCTGTGGCCGCCGAAAGGTCGGTTGGGGGCGTGATGGCCACCTATGAACAATACGTTTTAGCGGCCGCTAAAATCGCCGCCCATTTGCATGTGCCCGCCCTACCCATTGCAGCAGCTCGTGCCTGTACCGATAAGTCGCTCATGCGTGAGCTGTTTGCCAAAGCACCAGAAAAGATCAGCCCCAACTACACCGTTGTTCATAGCGAAGCCGAAGTCCGCGTCTTTGCGGAAGCGCATCATTTTCCACTCATTTTAAAACCAGCTAATCTGTCTAAAAGTTTGTTAGTGAGCAAATGCGAGTCGATGGACGAGCTGATCGAAACTTATAAACGTACTCATGAGCGCATGGCTGCCGTCTATGCTAAATATGCGCCGCACACAACGCCAAAGTTGCTCATCGAAGAGTTTATGGAAGGAAGCGTGCATTCGGTAGATGTTTTCGTAGACGCCACCGGCACACCGCAAGTACTGAACGAAGTTGTTGATTATCAGACCGGATACGACGTAGGCTACAACGACAATTTTCACTACAGCCGTCTTTTGCCTTCCAGCCTACCCGCTGATCAGATTGCAGCCATTCGCCATGTAGCCGAGCTTGGCTGTCGGGCGTTAGGTATGAAAAACTCACCCGCGCACGTCGAAATCATTCTCACCAACGAAGGACCCAGAATTGTTGAAATTGGTGCTCGCAACGGCGGTTACCGTGAACGCATGCATCTGCTTGGAAATGGCATAGACATCACCGGAAACGCGTTACAGCTTGCCTTCGGCCAACAGCCAGATATTACGGCCAGCAAACAAGAGTGCGTTGGTGTGTTTGAGTTGTTTCCAAAACAACCGGGAATATTTGAAGGCCTGCGACACGAAGATACGCTTAAAAGTCTGCCCTCTTTTTATTATCTGAGTCAAAAGGTTGAGGTTGGTGAATTCGCCGGTAAATCATCGGATGGCTTTAAAATGTGCGCCGTAGTGATCCTGCACCACGCCGATGCCGCACAATTTGCCCGCGACAAAGCCTTTTTGGATACAAAAGTCGAAGTTAGAACAAGATCAGCAGACTAGGCTACTTCGTCTGATCCGCGAGCCATGTACCCAGGTATGCATCCAGAGCCTGCATTTTTTCCTGCACCATGCTGCCGGTGCTAAGTTGCGGCATGTTATTTGCTTCCAGTAAAAAGTACTCATTTGTATCTTTATGCACGATCATGTCGATACCGGTTACCGGACGACGTAGCAACGTAGCGATTTCGACGGCATCAATTAGCATGTCCGGATTGAGCTCATCAACCCCAACAAGTGTCGCTGCACCGCCCTGAGAAGTGTTATTAACATGCGAATCCGTCTGTGAACGACGGTGAATCGCCAGTCGCACCGTGTCCCCCATCACCAAAAGCCGGTAATCGCCTTCGTTTGGAATAAAACGCTGTATGACAAACGTACGTTCAGGATCGTTGTTGTAGACGTTTTGCAATTCGGCTTCAGAACGCACCAAAAAATTATTTGCCCCGCGCGAACCGCGAGCTGCCTTTACGATGATTGGATAGTCGAGTGTCGCCTCCTTAAGTGCCTCAAACACATATTCACGCCTGGTAACAACCACAAATTCAGTAATACTAACGTCATTAATAGCAGCAATAACGTATTGGCTCAGCTTGGAGCGCGACCGCAAATGCAACACTTCGGGATTCAATACGGGGATGTGCTTTTTTTCTGCGTAGCGTGCGACAGAAAGCGCGATATCTTCCAGCATAGACTCTTTAAACCAACCCAGGAAGAAAATACCATCGTATTGATCAAGCTGCTGGCCAGACGAGCCGTCATACACCGCTAGTTCTTTGCGATTATAAGCAAATACGATATCTTCAAGATCACAACTGCCATAGACAATATCACCACTGCCAAAGGTCCGCATGGCTGCGGCCATTGACTGGCCTGTATCGTACGAAGGCCGGTCATCTTTACGACAAATAAATAAAATCTTCTTCTGTGACATAGCAAAAATCCTGGAATATAATTAACTTCGATGATATAATAACTGACTTATGCATATTGTAGCAATAGGCGGCGGCGATAAAGAACCTGCGATCACAAGTACACTTGAGTACTTGCCAAATCCTAACGTGCTCATTGTACCAACCGCCTGCTCAACTCCCAATGCATTTACTAAGAAAGTTAATGCTTGCTGGAACTTTTTTGCAGGACTTGGTGTTCCGGGCGTTGTTTTGCATGACTTTGGCGAAACACCGACAAAAACAGAGGTTGACGAAATGTTTGGTCGCGCCGGGCTTATCTATACCATTGGCGGCAACTCGCCTCACCTGCTTAAAACCATGCCCGAACATGGCAGTGATGTCGCCCTTGTTGCTGCGGTTAAACGCGGCGCTGTGCACGCTGGCGTTAGTGCGGGCGCCTTGCTACCCTTCAAAAAACTACACAGTTGTGTGGCAAAAAAGCCAGCCGAAGAAGTCTGGGACTACGAGCAGCTATCCGGACTTGGGCTGCTGTCGGCGATTGCAACGGCGCACGCTAACCAACGCGATATGACCCCTGATGGTCAGCGATTTGATTCCCGGCTGGATCATCTTAAGGCAAACTTCCCGGCTGACATGCCGCTTGGCATTGGCATCGAGAACGGCGCGGCGTTAATTGTTCGCGATGAAGCGAGTCATGTATTGTCAGCTACGAATACTGCAAAAGTCCACATCATCGAACAAGGCAACGAGCTACAAACCATTGCTTTCCAACACGACGATTTTCTACCCGTAGGAATACACGCACAACTTATAAGCTAGGCTAAAATTAGTTAGATCTATAGCCCGAAGAAGCCTTTTTTGCCCGGCTCTTGCTGGAAAGATTCCAGGAGTTCGCGCTGATGTTTACTGAGCTTGGTGGGTGTGTCGACAATAATCGTTACAATGTGCGAACCGCGCGTATTGCTCTTGATGTGTGGCACACCATGACTGGATAGTTTGAAGTCGGTGCCGCTTTGGGTGCCAGCCGGAACTTTCATACCAATGGGACCATCTACCGTTTCAATGCTGATTTCGGTGCCAAGTGCAGCATGTACCATGTCGACGTGTTCGGTGCTAAGAATAATATCGCCCTCGCGGGTAAACTTCTTGTGAGGACGAACGCGGACGTTAACATACAGATCGCCCTTCGGTCCGTTGGCGATTGCTTCGCCGTGCTCGCGCAAGCGAATAACTGCACCGTCATCAATACCGGCCGGCACCTTAAGGGTAATCGTTTGATTTCTGCGCTCAGTTCCCTTGCCGTGGCACACGCGGCAGACTTTTTCCGGAATCTTGCCGGTGCCGCGACATTCATGACAAATAGTCGCTTGTTGGATATTGCCAAAAATTGTGCGAACAGCTGTTACGACCTGGCCGGAGCCTTTACAGGTTGGGCAGGTTTTTAGCTCGTAGCCGGGTTCAACCGTAGTGCCGTTACAGTGCGAACAGGTATCGTCAATATGAAGTGACACGCTTACCTCGGTACCAAAAACCGCTTCTTCAAAGCTAATGTCAATTTTAGATTCTACGTCGCGGCCGCGTCGCTCGCGTTGCTGCTGACGTCCACCACCACCGCCGCCAAAAAAGTTCTCAAAGATATCGCCAAGGCCCAAATCACCAAAATCAAAGTTGACATTCTGCCCACCAAAACCGCCGCCGAACGGATTACCATCGCTCGCGGCACTACCACCGACACCGGCGTGGCCGAACTGATCATAACGCTGCCGTTTGGAAGGATCTTTTAGAACTTCGTAGGCCTCGTTAATCTCTTTAAACTTGGTTTCATCGCCACCTTCTTTGTCGGGGTGGTGCTGAACAGCCAAGCGCCGAAACGCTTTCTTAATTTCGTCAGCGCTCGCGCCTTTGCCCACTCCTAGTATTTCGTAATAATCTCGTTTAGCCATGCATGTTCATTCTATTATATTTAGTGTTGCTGTGGTTGACTTTGATTAGCATTAACCGGCACAATCGACGGTGACGCCAGAATGGCGCCAAGCAGGCTCTTAACCCGGCTGTCGTCGCCAATAGCCACGCCAGCTAATGCCGATAGCACATATACCTCGGTTACATCCTCTTTTTTGCCCTCGGAATCCCATAATAAAATGAGCTCAAAGGTGTCGGTCCTGCCCTGATCACGCTCCAGCCAGACCACGCATGCCGGATCGGCGAACACAAAACGCAGTAGTTCTTTGTGGTTTGACTGATCCAAGATGACGTAGCGACCGTTGTTTTCCCATACCTTTTGCGCCAGATCAAAGGCTTCAGCACTCTGCAAGGCATGCACAAAGATAGGCAATGTCGTCGGGTCGATAGAGTGATGTTTGTCGCCAAATCCTAGCATATGTGTTTCCCTGATCCTTGTTTCTCTCTATTCTACTACATTACTCGGCAGTTGCCCGATCGAACGGCTGAAATAATGATATACCGCCCTCAGGAGGTGTATAGTTTACGGCGTCGGGGCCAAATAACGTAGCAGGAGTCATAGTACTGATGTCGGCAGAAGGACGTACCGGCAAAAGCTTGTCTTCGGCAGCAGCGCCTAGGTTGAGATTACCGGAGAAGTTACCATCAAGCTCGGAGTTATCATCAAGCCTTAAGGTTCCACCGTCAAATTCCATGATGGGCCACTCTACGGTTTCTGGCGCTGCGGCCATAACCGACTCATTTTGCCCGGCGCTGTCATTGGTAATCAGTTGAGTCAGTTGAGACGACTCCGCGGCGGCGAGATCTTGCGCCCGCGCATCCTGCTCCGTGCATCTACTAAGACAAATACCCAAGCCACTACCTATCCGGCTCAAAAGTTCGCGTCGTCGCTCTTCGCGTTCTGGCCGCTGAGCTATAATCCGCTCCATAACTTGGCTCATTGGTATATTCACGGGTGGCTGCTGATATTCCAGGCTGAGAGGCCAGTGCATCCTTGTCGCTTTAGAAGGGGTTATCTTTGGAACTTCATCATACATCTGTGTTTGCGCTGGAGGACGAGCAGTCCTTGTGCGACGCACACTAACACTGCCAACATAGGGAATAACTCTGGCCGTATTGCCCAAAAACAACTCGGGACGGCGAACCGCCGGGCGATGTCCGCCAGCACGGCGCATCTGACCTTCTAAGGTACTTAACTCACTGACAAGAGCACGGGTGGTTATATCGGTTCCCTTGGGGCGTTCTGTAGACAAGGACTTATTGCCCGGAGCGGGCGTGACAGTTCTTCTTGGCTTCATGTGCGGTACTCGTTTAACAGTTGCTATTTTTCGTCGACGACTTCACCTTCTACGGTGCTGTCTTTCTTCTTTTTGTTGTCGTCTGCTTCAGCAGCAGCATCGTCGGTTGCTTCGTTTTCTTTGGCAGATTCGTACATTTTAGCACCAATTGGCATAAGCTTGTCATTTAATGCTTTGGTTGCGGCTTCGATAGCTTCCTTGTCGCTGTTTTCGTCGATCTTTTTAGCTTCTTCGATAGCTTCGTCCAAGCTCTTTTTGTCGTCATCGCTCATCTTGTCGGCATGGTCACTCTTCATTTTTTCGGCCTGGTAGATGGTGTTATCGAAAATGTTTCGAGCTTCGATAGCTTCGCGCTTCTTCTTGTCTTCGTCGGCGTGCGCTTCGGCTTCTTTAGCCATCTTTTCCACGTCAGCTTTGTCGAGATTGCCCGAGCCGCTGATCGTAATGCTTTGCTCTTTGCCCGTACCTTTGTCTTTGGCAGTCACATTCAAGATACCGTTGGCATCAATATTGAAGGTAACTTCAATCTGTGGAACACCGCGTGGCGCAGCCGGAATACCGTCAAGGGTAAAGCGGCCAAGCGATTTGTTGTCGCCGGCCATACCGCGCTCACCCTGCACTACGTGCACTTCTACTTGCGGCTGGTTGTCGGCAGCAGTTGAGAACACCTCTGATTTAGAAGTAGGAATAGTGGTGTTGCGCTCAATGAGCTTGGTCATCACGCCGCCCATGGTCTCGATACCGAGTGACAACGGCGTTACGTCCAGTAGCAGAACATCTTTAACGTCACCTTGCAGCACGCCACCTTGAATGGCGGCACCAACGGCAACGACTTCGTCCGGATTTACACCCTTCATTGGGTCTTTGCCGAAGATTTGCTTTACTTTTTCCTGCACAGCTGGCATACGAGTCATACCACCAACTAGTACAACAGCGTTGATGTCGCTAGCCTTAAGGCCAGCGTCCTTCAAAGCTTTTTCGCACGGGTCGGCAGTCTTTGCGACTAGATCAGCAACAAGCTGTTCAAGCTTAGCGCGGCTGAGTTTGTGCTCGAAGTGCTTTGGACCATCTGCGTCGGCAGTCAAGAATGGCAGGTTAACGTCAACTTCTTGAGCAGTAGAAAGTTCGATCTTTGCTTTTTCGGCTTCGTCACGAAGACGCTGCATAGCAGCCTTATCTTCGGTAATGTCGATGCCGTGCTCTTTTTTGAACTCCTCGGCAAAGTAGTTAACGATAACGCGGTCAAAGTCGGCACCACCAAGATGCGTGTCTCCGTTGGTTGATTTTACTTCAAACACACCGTCGCCGAGTTCCAAAATAGAAACGTCGAAGGTACCACCACCAAGGTCGTATACGGCGATCTTTTCGTCGCCCTTTTGGCCTTTGTCTAGGCCATAGGCCAAGGCAGCAGCGGTTGGTTCGTTAATAATACGCTTTACCTCAAGGCCGGCAATTTTACCAGCGTCTTTGGTTGCTTGGCGCTGCGAGTCATCAAAGTAGGCAGGTACGGTAATAACCGCTTCGGTTACTGGCTCACCGAGGAAACTTTCGGCGTCGGCCTTCAGCTTGCTCAGAATCATAGCGCTGATTTCTTCCGGACTGTATTCTTTGTCGCCCATCTTGACCTTCACAGCTTGGCCGCTCTTAACAATTTCGTAGCCCATCAGCTTCAGATCGCGCTGTACTTCTTTGTCTTCGAATCTGCGGCCAATCAAACGCTTTACTTCATAAATAGTGTTCTTAGAATTGGTCACCTGCTGGCGACGAGCCACCTGACCAACCAAACGTTCGCTGTTTTTGTTGATCGCGACCACACTTGGTGTAGTGCGATTGCCTTCCGAATTGGCGATAATTTCCGGCTTACCAGACTGCATGACAGCCATAGCCGAGTTAGTGGTTCCGAGGTCAATACCGATAATTTTACCCATAAATGTAATCCTCCTTTTAAGATGAACATTCAAAATATACTGATATTATTTTAGCAGTCAAATATATAGATTGCTAACATAGATCTATGATAAAAAATTAGCACTCACATGTCAAGAGTGCTAATCATTATCCGATCACACGTGTATGCGTAGAGCGTACGCATATTACAAAATATGCGCTCAGGTGGCGGCAGGGGCGAATTCATCTTTTTGGCATGCGGCGGCGCAGTTTCTAAGAGTCGCGTATAAATTTCGGGCACAGTATCCCAGCCAAGCTCTTCTATATAGCTGACAGGCGTAACGGGCCAGCAACAAATCGGTTTTGCTAAGATTGCTGTTTATTAACGTGTGGTCACTTTGACCATGGCGTGGCGGATGACTTCGTCATCGATTTTGTAGCCGGCCTGCAATTCTTCGGAGACGACTTCTTCGGTGCCATCGCCTTCTTCCATGGCGACAGCTTCGTGATAACGGGGGTCGAATGATTCGCCAACTGTTTTGATGCGCTGTACGCCAAGGTCGGCCAGTGTTTTCTCGAACTGCTTAACAACGCCGGCAACGCCCTTAACGTAGTCGTTATTTTCCAGCTCTTTAGGCACGTGCTTTAAGGCACGCTCAAAATTATCAATAACTGGCAACAAATCACGGATAATACTACCCTTTACGGTAGTTTTGAGGCTGACTATTTGCGCTTCGTGATGGCGGCGCATGTTAATGGCGTCGGCACGTTCGCGCTGTACGGCTGCGGTTAGTTCGTCAATCTGCTGTTGTAGTAGTTCGGCGTTGGCTACTACGTCAGATTGGTCTTGATTGGTTTGTTGATCGTCGGATGGTTTCTTGCTCATATATGTTTCCTTTTAATAAAACGCCGCCAAAAATCTACAAAAAATGTCAATATATCGGCGACAAATAAAATGATTTGATCAATCATACAGTGCCTCTTCCAGGGCTTCGCCGGCATGACGCACTAGTTGCATAACATCGCGGTAGCTTTGGCGAGTCGGACCAAGCACGCCAATGTAACTGCGATCGCTATACGGACTTTGGAAGCGACTAATGATTAACGAGCAGCCGGCGCTGCGGCCAATGGGATTTTCGCGGCCGATATACACGCTCAGCGGCTCGTTGGGCGCCGCTTCACGAAGCCAGGGTTCCAGATTGTCTAATAAGCGGGCGACTTGCTGCACCTGAGACGTATTGATAAATTCGGGCTGCCCGAATAAATTAGATAAACCGCTCATATACAATTGGTTGCCGATGGTAGCGATTCCAAGATTATGCGTTAGCTCTACCAGTGTATCGACGGTACTGCGAATGGTATGTTCCGGTATACCGCCCGAACGCACTCGCGCCGTCAGCGCACGTTCACCGCGCCGTTCTGCTCCCGAAGTATTATTTTGGCTCTCCACCAAGTGGTTCACATAATAGCGGTACCCCTTGTCGGTTGGCACTCGACCGGCACTGGTATGCGGTTGCTGGATATATTCGGCATGCTCTAGCTCAGCCATGTCGGCTCGGATTGTTGCAGAACTAACTCCAAATGCTTTGGCGAGCAAACTGGAACCTACAGGCGCTGCCACCTCTGCGTATTGTTCAACAATAGCGCTCAGTATTTGCTTTTGCCGATCTGTCATACTACGTTCCTTTTATGCATACAGTGTACCGGTATTAGCACTCAGTCGTCAAGAGTGCTAAGAGGTAGCCGTCTGCTTTTGACGCATAAGTGCAACTTGCTCCTGGATCCAGTCCGGTTTAGGCATATACATGTGACCAATCTCGACGATATCTGACACTTTTATGCCTAGAAACCTACGCCCTACATCTTCGCGCAAAATCTCTTTGAGCGTAGCGTCCATATTAAGCGTGCCATCTGCATGCAATAAGCCCTCAGCGGTCATGCGATCAGCCTTGTATGTACGCTCCCAGTCGAGTAGGAGGGCATCCGTGCGATCTGCAATTTGAGTTAAACTCGTATAGTCCCAAAGTAGTTCCTCGCTCATACTAAGCCACGCCGGGCGCTTCGTGTGATGATTAAGGGCGACAAATCGTGAGAGATCTTCTAGTTCTTTATCCCAAAGGCAACCTTCCAGATCTAGATGCCCATACTGCGAGTGCCTGCTCACAACAGCACGTTCTTCGTCACTTAATCTTCGTGGAAGAATAGTGAGCTCTCGAACATCGTCTCGACTCTTACCCATATCGTGAAGAGCAGCGGCTACCGCTAAATCCGCATCTTCGCCGCTTGCCTTCAATACGAGTCCTCCCACTCTCATGCTATGGAGAAAGCTTTTTGACCGCTCACCTTCTGGCTGCCTTTCAGGTTGCCAGGCAAATTTTTCTAAAAGAGTCTGACCTTCAGGCGTAAGGCCGCTGATAATCGTCGTATACGCCTGCCATGACAAACCATCCAAAGTAGTTTTGTCAAAATAGGTATAGTCCTGAAATAGGGTAGCTTCCACTTCCACGGCACGTGCAATCATAAAATAATCCGCTAACTAGTAGTTAGCTTAACTTTATAATCATTTTAAAATAATTGCAATGCCCGTCTGTGCGCATATTCCGCATCGAATGCCGGGGCTAAGTCAGGCTGACCATAGGGCCGCGTTTGTTTGCTGTACACGCATATTATAGACTGGCTATTTTCTGGGAAATTCGTTCTGCAATTTGCTCAGCCAACTCGACGGCTTTTGCATAGCGCGCCACTATTTGTTCACCATGGGCGATCTCATGGACAAGTTCTACTGCCTTCGCAAGATCATCATTAATGACCATATAGTAGTAGTCATTATCGATAGCTTCGTGCAGTTCTACCAGCGCCGTCTGCATGCGCTTGCGCAAATCATCCGGATCGGTTGCGCCACTATAGCGGGCAATAAGCCGGTCAAACCATATATCGTAGTTTGGCGGTAGTAAAAACACGGGTTTTACGTTCATGCCAAGGTCGATATACTGCCTCACGCCGTTAACGTCTACGTCGCAGATTGCAATTTTATGATCTCGTGTGACGCGTTCTAGTTCTGCAATGCTCGTGCCGTACAGATTATCGGCATACAGGTTGGTTTCTATATATTGCCCTTTGTGCAGCATGTCACGGGCCTGATCACCGCTGACAAAATAATATTCACGCCCATTCTGTTCCATAATGCCGTTATTTTGACGCGGCTTACGGGTGGTGTGCGAGATAATAAATTGATAATCATTCGGGTGCGTCGCAACCAATTTATTAAGCAGCGTGTCTTTGCCTGCGCCGCTAATGCCAACCACAAATAACACGGGAGCATTTTTAACCGAAGCTAATGCTTCTACCGAAGGCGAATATGCTGCTTGCTCATGTACAAGTTGTTCGTCTATTTCCATGTGCTCACTATACAGAATATTGTTAAGAGCGCCAACTGATATATACATGGCATGACCTTGAAAGAGGCGGTGTCTCGACTGGCGATAGCTAATGCTACTAAAGGGACACTCTTATAACATTGCATGACCGACGCTACCGCCATATCGAGACAACAGCATCCTATCTTAGGTTCCCCACCTCTGCAACACTTTATAACAGGGGTAGTCGTTGTAATTTTATAATTCTTCAGAGTAATTTAGCAAAAATAGCATCCACTGCTTACATAAACAGGCTTGCGACATTAAAAAGATTAGTCACGTTTGAGCATGACCGTAAAAGCCTCTGATGGAATATCAACTTTTCCGAAACGCTTCATACGCTTTTTGCCTTTAGCCTGTTTGGCGAGCAGCTTTTTCTTGCGCGACACGTCGCCACCATATAAGTAACCGGTTACGTCTTTGCGGTAAGCGCTGATGTCTTCGCGGGCAATGAATTTGCCGCCAATCGCCGCCTGTAAACTAACTTGGAAATTCTGACGTGGAATAACTTCTTTTAATTTAGCTACGACTTCCCGGCCAATGTGCTGCGACTCAGTGCGATGCAGCATGATACTTAGCGCATCGACTCGTTCACCCGCAACATAAAAATCCACACGTACCAGGTCTTCGACGCGATAATCGTCAAGCTCATAATTAAACGAACCGTAGCCACTAGTGACACTTTTGAGCTGATCGTAAAAATCTGTTAACAGATTAGCTAGCGGCGCATCAAAAGACACAAGCGCTAACTGCGCATCCACATACGATAAGTTTTTGTGCACGCCGCGCTTGGATGCGACCAACTGAATAACCGCTCCAACGTAGTCTTTGGGCACAACAACTTCGCCTTTAATCCACGGCTCGCGAATTTCTTTAATTTGGGCCGGATCGGGAAGTTCCGAAGCACTTTTAATGTCCAGCTCTTCGCCATTTAGCAGCACGACTTGGTAGTCGGTCGAAGGATTGGTTACGACCAATTCCAAGCCGTACTCTCGTTCCAAGCGCTCCTTCACAATGTCCATGTGCAAAAGACCCAAGAAACCAACGCGCACGCCAAAACCCAAAACCGGTGAGTTTTCCGGCACAAACTGCAGAGCTGAATCGCTAAGTGACAGCTTATCTATGGCGTCTTTTAGTAGTTCGTAGTTTTCGTTGCTATCCGGGAAAAAACCAGCGTACACAAACGGCTTTACATCTTTATAACCGGGTAAAGCCGCGCTTGCGGGCCTTTTGGTGACGGTTACGCTGTCGCCTACCTTGGCTTCGCGAGTGCTTTTAAGGTTGGTAACAATATAGCCAATTTCACCAGCCTCAAGATCATTAGCAGGCGTAAGACCAGGTGTTAGCGAGCCGACCTCAAGTGCTAAACCATTACTGTCAGTAGCCATCATCGTGAGCTGTTCACTCTTATGAATGGAGCCGTCAACTACGCGCACATACAAAATAACGCCGCGGTAGTCATCGTAGTAACTGTCAAAAATCAATGCCCTTGTTGCTTGTCCTGCGTCACCCTTTGGTGATGGCACCTGCTTAACCACTTCTTCTAACACTGTTTCGACGCCCATACCAGTCTTGGCAGAGATCAGTAAAATATCTTCTTTTTTGCAGCCAAGCAAACTGATAACTTCTTTGCTGACGCGTTCTACATCCGCTGCTGGCAAATCAATTTTGTTAAGCACCGGGATGATCTTAAGATCGGCAGCGATTGCCAGATAGACGTTGGCTAAAGTTTGAGCTTGAATACCTTGACTGGCGTCTACGACCAAAATAGCGCCTTCGCAGGCCGCGAGACTGCGCGAAACCTCGTAGCTAAAATCAACATGCCCAGGCGTATCGATTAGATTAAGTTCAAAACCTTTGTAGTGCATGCGCACTGGTGCCAGCTTAATCGTAATACCTTTTTCGCGCTCCAGATCCATCTTGTCGAGCAGCTGCGCCTTCATGTCGCGCTTCTGGACAGTGCCAGTCATCTCGAGCAAACGGTCAGCCAATGTTGACTTACCATGGTCAATATGCGCAATTATACAAAAGTTACGGATGTGGTCCTGATTCATTGCGCTTTATTATAACAGAGGTAGAGCAACTGCCCAAATGAGCTACTGAATGCGAATCGGTCGAAGAATAAGCTGTTTGACCTTAAAGAGCACGGTTTTAGCCTCTTCCAGACCGAACAAGGCCGAAATACCCGTGTGTACCAAAAGCGTCACGCCGGCGATAAATGCAAACTTAAAACCCAGGGTAACAAAACCGCGGTCAGTCAAATTTAGAGGCAAGAAGCCAACCATAATATAAGCCGTCATTGAGCTAAATCCAGTCACCGAGACGATACGCAGACAGCCTCCCCAGAATATGCGATTGAACAACATCGGATCGCGAATAAGCATGATTGTTACCAGCAAAAATACTTCCGCGCCAGCCGCGATTGACTGGGCCATGGCCAGGCCCGCGATCCCATAGCTGGTCTTACGCGCTAAAGTAAAGGCCAAAATAATGTTTAGTCCAATGGTAAAGAATGATACAAATAGCGGCGTCCAGGTATCTTTACGGGCATAAAAATAACGCGAAATCATGCTATAGATAATGCGGAAAAATATCGCCACTGTCAGATAGCCAAAAATCAATGCCACCGACTGCGCCACATCACCATACAACAAGCGGGCAAGATAGCCGCGGCCGAAGAAACAAACCACCACAACCGGCATAGCTAGCCAAATCATGACCCTCAAAATACGCAGGAAGTCCTTGTCGAACAGATCAGGTCTTTTTTGCGACAACCTGGCAGCCAGGCGCGGAAAAGCCGCAGTTGCGATTGAAGTACCAAGCAGCATAATAGGTACGTTTTGCAGGGTCGTAGCATAGATGTAGTAGCTGGCTGGACCTTGGCCTAATGCCGTGGCACGGTTAATTTCAACAATGCTGTTAATAGAGTCGATTCCCTGGTCGACCGATCGGGCCGGAAGTTGCCGGAGTACTTGTCTAAAATCAGCTGACTTCACCAAAATCTTCGGTCGATAGCGGAATTTAAGCCCCCATAGACCGAGGCTTGCCACAATGAGCTGCAAACAACCGCCAATTAAAGCCCCGACACCGAGGCCAACTACGCCAAGATCATTTTTAAACAGGTACACGCTGGCAATAATCGATAGGTTATAAAACAATGGCGCGATAGCAAAAAAGAAAAACCTGCCAAAAGTTTGTTGTACCGTTGTGATCACGCCAGAAAGCGTAAAGAGTAATGGATTAAAAGCCACCAGCCGCATAATCATGGCAGCCTGACGAGACTGTTCGGCATTCAGGTGCGCATAGAGCAGTAATTTATCGGCAAATATAAAGATAATGATTCCGACAACCAGCATTAGAATACTTAACACGTTAAGCAAGCTACTGGTCAGCTCCCAGATCCTTTTGCGATTGTTCTCGTGTAATCTATCCGACAAAACGGGCATTAACGCTACACCAATGGCGCCAGCCGAGATAGTCAAAAAGAAGAAATCGGGAATTTGGAAGGCGGCGAAAAAGGCGTCAGTACTGCCAGGATGCAGTTGGGTAAAGTTAGTACTGATCAGGCGGTTACGGAAAAATCCAAGCACCTGGCTAGCCAAAGCCGCAGCTACCAGTAGCGTAGCGGCGTTACTTAAGCTGACGCGCTTGGTTGCACGAGTAATAATGCGATTCATTACGCCCTATTATAAGCCATAGATACATCTTATCGTAGGGGTAAAAACGAAAAAATCCAGGAATAATTCCGGATTTTTTCGTTACACGCTTTAGCGCCCACGTCAGAAGGACGTTGCGGGGCTTAGTACGACCTAGTAGAGAGCGGCGGCCTTGGGCATTACTGCACCATGGAAAAGTTTTTTAACTTCTTCTGCCTCGACAGTTTCTTTTTCGAGCAAGACATCTTTAAGAGCTCTGAGCGGCTTAAGATTTGCCTGGATTACAAGGCGAGCACGAGCAGCAGCCTCTTTGATGAGTGCTTCGACTTCATCGTCGATAAGCTTAGCTGTTTCGTCAGAATATTCACGCTCATGCACAAGGCGATCGAGCATCATACCATCGTCAACCTTAAATACTTGGTTGCGGAGCTTCTTGCCCATACCCTGATTAACAATCATGTCACGAGCAAGATCGGCTGCAGCCGGCAAATCAGAGCCAGCGCCCGTGGTAACGTGGTCGTCACCATAAATGATGGCTTCGGCAATACGGCCGCCAAGCATTCGAGCAAGCACATCTTTAAATTCGACAATGCTGTGATAGCTCTTATCTTCGGGTGGAATAGACCAAGTCACGCCGCCGGTACCGCCACGCGGGATGATGGTAACTTTGTGAATCGGGTCGCTGTCAGGTAGCACGTGGCCAACTATTGCGTGGCCTGCCTCATGGTAGGCGGTCAGTTCTTTTTCGCGGTCGCTCATCACCTTGCTCTTGCGCTCGGGTCCAATTGCAACACGCTCAAAAGCAGCCACAACATCTGCGTTAGAAATTTCTTTGTGGTTGAGCCGCGCCGCAATAATGGCAGCTTCGTTGGCAATATTGGCTAGATCGGCACCGGACGAACCGGCTGTTTTTGCAGCCAGGGCGTTCAGATCTACATCTTTAGAAACTGGTTTTTTCTCGAAATGGACTCTTAGGATAGCCTCGCGGTCGCGACGTTCTGGCAATCCGATATTTACACGGCGGTCAAAGCGGCCCGGGCGAAGCAGGGCAGGGTCGAGTACGTCAGCGCGGTTTGTAGCCGCCAAGACAATCACGTTCTGACCTTGTTCAAAGCCGTCCATTTCAACCAGAATTTGGTTCAAGGTCTGTTCGCGTTCATCGTGACCACCGCCCATGCCAGAACCACGACGGCGACCAACGGCGTCAATTTCGTCAACGAAAATAATACATGGAGCATTCTTCTTTGCCTTTGCAAACAAATCACGAACACGACTTGCACCAACGCCTACAAACATTTCTACGAACTCAGAACCAGAGATACTGAAGAAGGGCACGTTGGCTTCGCCAGCAACGGCTCGGGCCAGCATAGTTTTACCGGTTCCCGGAGGTCCAACCAACAAAACGCCCTTCGGAATCCGCGCACCGAGGTGTGTAAACTTCTTTGGATACTTCAAAAATTCAACAACTTCTTCTAAGTCTTGCTTGGCTTCATCAGAGCCTGCAATGCTTTTAAAGACAACTTTGTCTTTTTCGTTACCATACAAACGAGCACGGCTTTTACCAAAGCTCATAGCCTGATTGCCTTGGCCTTGTGCGCTACGCAGCATGAAAAAGAGTACTAAACTAATGGCAAGTACCGGCAATAAAGTTGAAGCAACGGTGCCGATGATCGACCCGGTCGAAGAAGCCGGTTTGTAGGTTACTTCAACCTTGGACAGATCAAATCCCTGGTCTTTTAGGCTGCTATTAGGATCTTTGTAAGCCTTAAGCGTCGGCTGACTTTGACCTTTTTTGGTGATGTCAAGTTCGTTGCCATTAACATCGATCTTAGAATATTGACTTTTGTTTGCATCTTTAACTGCTTGGGTAACAGGCACGCTGGAAAGCGTTGCTGATTGACCGTATGCGGCAAAGATAATCAAACCGAATAGTATTAACAGGGCTATAAAGCCGACACCTTTAAAAGTACGCCGGCCGTTCCCGCCCCTGTTCGGGGAACGAAAATTTTTCTTACCATTATCCATATGTTGCAATTATACACTGTTACTCTGTTTTTGCGATGGTTCGCTTTGTTAGCTCCAGATACGCTCTCCGGACCTTCAGCAAATACCCAGCATTAACATCTCGTACGTTGCCTGGCTTGTCAACCTTTGCAGCGATAACCAGACGCTCGATTGTCTTACGGTCAAAATTCCGAACACCCTTGCAACGCAACCATGCCGCCATAATCTCGCACGATACATCGTACGGCTGCATAATAAACCAGGCCCGCGCTAGGCCAGCCGAAGTTTCATGCGCATTTATTTCATGCAATAGCAGACTATCGATCAGCGGATTAGCATGCGCTGCGCGTTCAATATACTCGAGCAACAACGCCCTGCCCTGTTCTCCCAAATCCTTTACAAGGTGGTGGCGGATATAATTGCGCAGATATGTGTCACTGTTGTTAGTACTGTCTTCGTGCCACATAAGATTGTGTTGACCTGCATGTGCAAGCAAATCACGTTTGCGCACCTGTAAAAGCGGCCGCACAATATCCTCATTGGAACCAAGCGCACTCAAACCTTTTCGTCCCGTGCCGCGTAGTATATTGATAATCGCCGTCTCGATTACGTCATCTTGATGATGAGCCGTTACGATCGCTGCTGCTTTTGTGCGCTCTTTAACGCGGCGCAAAAAGGCATAGCGCGCAGTCCGGGCCTGCGCCTCGCTCGTCCCGGCACCCAACCGGCCGTGTTCGTATATATAAGGAAGGCCATACCGTTCGGCTGCTTCGGCAACTAATTGCTGGTCCAGATCAGAATCTTCGCGAATACCATGTTCAAAGTGCGCCACGACCAAATCAAGGTCCGGCTGGCGTGCAAGCAAGTCGAGCAAGACCATCGAATCCACGCCGCCCGACACTGCCACCACGTATTTTCCTGGCTTTACAGCAATATTCATGGTGTAATTGTAGCAGTATGTCAAGTATGTCACCTATTTTGTTTGCAACTGGTAATGACGTGAAGTTTCGCAGTGGCGCTGCGGTATGTCGGCAGTTTGGCATTAGGCTCAAACAATTAGTGTTAGATATTCCCGAAATCCAAGCCGCGGACGGTGAAGCGGTTGCCCGCGACAAAGCTTTACGTGCTTACGAAATGACTCAGAAACCGGTGATTATCTCTGACGACTCCTGGATTGTTCCTGGTCTTAATGGCTTCCCTGGCCCTTTTATGAAATTCGTTGCTCAGTGGCTCACACCAGAGGATTGGCTACGCCTAACTACACATCTAACCGACCGCCGCGTTATCTTACAACAAATAGTGGTATATCAGGATCAAAACGGGCAGCAACTTTTTGCTACCGATATAGAAGGCATATTGCTAACAGAAATTCGTAGTTTAGATAGCAGCTCATCAAGTAACAGCGTCGTTTCACTTGATGGCGGCAAAACCAGCATTGCCGAAATGGCCGAAACCAAAGCGACATTGGCCGACATTGACGCCCACACTTCCTGGCATGACCTTTGTGACTGGCTCAAGAAATAATTTCAAATCCTACCGGGGTAACTTACGCGAAAAGCCATCCCGAACTTTTTGAAAACTGCCTGAAGTAGCCTTTCTTGACTAAGTCTAGGTGAGAAGGCTCTGGCCAACAGGGATAAAACGTGGTATATTTGGGTACTGTTAGGTGCTTCCTTCGGGAAGCGCAACATGGCGGCGTAGCTCAGCTGGTTAGAGCACAGGACTCATAAGCCTGGGGTCAGTGGTTCAAGTCCACTCGCCGCTACCACCAAAGCACTCGAAATAAATAGAATGGAAAACTGTCCTATTTTTATGATCATTCGGTAAAGGAAGAGTACGCGTGACAATGCCCGATCCCGAAAATGTCGCAATGACATTCAATTTTGACCCCACCAATCCGACTCACGAAGCAGCCAGGCTTGGGTTTATGGCCATGTCCGACCAACTTGGCATAATGTATGATCGAAGTTTGCAATCTCTGGCCGCAGAAGATATGCTGCCTGAGGATTACTTGATTGCTACTTCTGCAAAAATCTACGATACCGATTTATATGGTCAAAACGCGGCAGTAGCCCTTAAGTTTCTAACCACCGATCCTATGAACAGGGTCAAGACTTGGCCCGAACAACCTACTTACCGCGATCTGCGCACTTTTATGCAACAGAGAGAATACTCTCGACATGGCCTGCATGGAAACCTGGGAAGAACTTTAAACGTGCTACTCGCAAGTGTGGATCTAACATATCCGATTACAAGAGATACGGATATTGAGCGCCTCTCGATAGAAGGTCTTGAAGCCCGGCTTCGGGAGACTTTTAGTCAAGATGGACCGCGAAAGTTTCAGCAACACGTCAGCACTATCTTAAAAACTCAGCTTAGAACAGGCAAGCCCGCTTCCGAAGGCGAACTGTTAGGCGAACTGTTAATAGGTGGCCGGCTGCTTGAGAAAAAAGGAGCACGCCTTACCTGCGAGCAAGTAGAGCGAGAAGGCTTGGCCGTTATAGCCAATGCATACGGCAGCAAACGCCAGGTAGCAAAATGGCTAGAAGAAACTTCACACTATAATCATGACTCAGGATCGGAACCAGCAATCTAGAGCTAAAGCAGCCAACTTGCCACCAGCATCATTACACCGTAATTCGCTATGAAGCGACTTGGTCAATAAGCAAGCCGCCGGTCGGCGATTCAATTTGGGTAGTTAATTGCATGGCATTATGCGACCAAGCATCTTCGGGCGGAAAACATGTCTCTATAATATGACCTGCCACTTCAGGATTATATGGACGAGGTGCGCCAAGTGCATCAATAATAGCCTGCTTGCCAAAACGTGCGGCCGTAGCTGCCGGATCTTGGCTCATCATGATGTGACCGAGCTGGATAAACTGCGTCGTTTTCATGACTTCCGCGTGAAACTTGTCTTGCCAGTCTATTCCAGGAGGGAGTCCGAGAGTAACACCTGGGTCAGTAACCCCAAAAAGTTGTCGTGCTACTTCAATCTTGGCTCGTACAAAGTGCCAGCGGCCATTAAAAACCGGGTGGGGCTCAAGAAGCGCCCGATTAATGTACGAGGCAGGGGCAACATCACGCAAACTAGTAGCCAATGCCTGTTCTTTGTCCGCACGCTCGGTCCTCGCTTTATTCACGAGTTCCATATTTTGCATAGTAGCTTTCAGAAAAGATTCATCCAGCGATGGCCCCTTTTGCAAACGATCAAGAATACCCTGAGTAGTCCCAAGCATATCGTCTGGGGGAAAAATGCCATCGCTCAGGATGTCCACCTCGTAGCCTATGAGCGTCGTCTCTGTTTCGATAAAGCTCTGCACCGCCGGCAATGCCAGAAGAAGCTCATGTAACTGCTTGTCATTAGCTGCCGTAACAGTTACATCTCTTTTGATAAGATCTTCCCAACTTGCAAGATCGCCCACATCAGGCGGCAAGTATGATCCGCTAGTTTCCATATCTTTTGACATAACTAAGGGATTCTATCAAGTATCTCTTCTATACGCAACCCTGCCGTATTTCATCTGGGAGCATTGCATTCTGTTCGTCCTGTGGTATTATCTATTGACAATCACCTCTTTTTCTTATGAGTATCGCAGAAGATCACCCCGAACAACGCCCCGCCGGCCTTCCGCGGATACGAACAAATGTCGATCCAATTGACGTTGCAGCATCATTTATTGAGGCCTATCGGGATGAAGGCCCTTGCTTCACCGGCAATGTTTTCGATGCCGAAATTAACGGCGAACCACCGACTGTACTTGCACAAATGAGGAAAAATTACGGAGACGCATATAGCTTATTAACCATGCAAACCGACACTTTTCTTCGCCAAGCTCAAGCTTTCCAGGTCATCCAAGGGATCTTCTTTGAGGGAATCAATCGCACGTACGCACAGACGCAAGAATTTGTAGACCGGGACGTATTTGGGCGGGTCATCGAAACAGAACCTGAGATGCGCTGGCACGAGCGACTTGAGGGATATGAACTTGTTGAAGGCATCGACATTCCCTGGCTTTCGAGCAAGTTTCAGCTATGCGCCGCACCGCGCATTCGTACAACAATACCAAGCAAAAACGACAGCCTGGAACTTGGCTATATGAGCAGTTCTGGTGGTTTTCAGACAATAGAAAATCACGAGGGACAAACCATAGACGCCGGCGAGGTACAAAAAGTATCGCTGCCACTACTGGGAAAATTGAGCTTAAGCCATAAACTCGAAGATGGCGGCAACCTTGCCATTCCGGCTGAACGCCACCGTCATGCAGCAGCTCGGCATATCCAGAACCTGTACAGACGAGCCTGGAATAGAGAGCTGCCCAGCATTACATGCATGGATGCTGTGGTTGTAGTGCCCGGCATCTCAGGCACCGGCAACGTCGAATCAACTGATCTCTTTATCGATCTAGGCAGCAACGAAGGCGACAAAGCTGGCGACTACAAAACCACGCTCCTTATAAATGGTCAGACAGCAGGAGAGCATTACCTCGGTGCCAACGCCTCTAATCGCACGCTTGGCGTTGATTCGTCCAATACACTTTTTTCGTTTCCTGCTTTGCCCGAAATGTTGCCTAGTCTCCCCCGAAAAGCCTTCACGCGCGAGACAGAGGACATGACGCTGTCACTCATCGCATTGCCCGTATTGCAATCAGGCTTTAACCGCCGAAAACCACTCATGAAATTCTCCGGCGACACTCAGCAACCAATTCACTATCAATTAGACCCCAAACGCCCATGTTTTTTGGGTCATGTATCCCTCGTGGGCAGCTATTAACTGCAACTTTTTTGCTGTACAAAATTTAATCATTCGCCAAAGCGTCGCTCTGCTATAGTAGCGCCATGACCGCTGGAGTGCAGTGCATGATTACCTTGATGTAGGTCCCGAACCAGGCTACGGCGAAATAGATAGTGGACAACTCGACGAATGGATTGCAGCGTGCAAAACAGTGGGTACAGCCGCCCTCAGTCCTACAGCCGCCTTAAGCGCGGGATGGATGCAGATCGAACGTGCTTGGAATCGCACGCTTGACTACGGCGGACCTGGCGAACATGTGCCCGAGGAGGCGGCAAAAGTAATCCGTAAGGATCTACGCGGAGCCGCAGTCTTTTTTGATGGGATATCTCGGCCCAAAGATACCATCACGGCAGCTTACGGCATACTCGGCAAAACAAACCTCCATCTTTTTAACCTAGTCTTGACCGAAAAAGAATCCTCGAGAGAAGCCATAAATATAAGCTACAGTGGACACAGCCAAGCAGCGGAGGCCATGTTAGCCGAAAACAAGCGCACGCAACGTCTTTCGGACATATGGGATCTTAATGCGCTTGCGGGAATTGCTTTTACCGGCCTGGGGTACATCTATCCAACCCTCGGTGATCATGGAGATTGCTACGAGGTATTGCTGCCGAGCGCCACGCGCCATTGGATGGGCGGCGGTGCAGTGTTTGGGCAATGGCACGGTAGCATATTTGACCGCGACAGAAAGCGAACATACCGCTTGCGCGTCGCGCCAGACGGCCCTTCAGATTACCTGGTTCTCCCTCCATCCGTTTTACTTAACACAGAATATCCCGCCAGAGGCCCTGTAACACGCGGCAGCCTGGAAGCGTATCTGAAACTAACGATCGCCACTTCCACTTTTGAAGGCATAAATAGCTTACCCCGGACTGATCCTCGACTTTTCGAGCACACTCAAAAAGTAAATGAGCTAGTCGGAGCCTACATCGAAAATAATATGGCCAGGCTGCGCAAATATGCCACCAGCGCTGACTCGCAAAACATAGATCCCGAGCAAGCTGTGGAATGGTATATAAACCTGCCCCATACCAGGATTCTGCACACCGTTATTACGGCGATGCGCTGGAGTCAGCTATCTCGAAACTCGAGATTCAAGATCTGGAATCAGGACTCACGCCAGATGAAAAATATCTTTTAGCATCAATGCATTTAGAGTCCGCCGTCAGTTTTGATTCTCAGCGGCATAGCGGCGTGCCAGCTCTAATCGGCAGCTTTGACCGCGCCGGGCAACTATGCGAAGAAGCAGTGGCTGCGGCTCCCGAAGATTCATTGCTGCGCTATCGGGCCGCACTTCACGGAGCAAGCGCTCCGCTTCATAAAGCGATAACCCTTAACGAGGTTACCGACGAGAATATTACCACCTACTGCGATCATTTATTAGACCTGCTACGCCAAACACTAGAAGATTACGATGAACTTAATAATCCTACGTCCGCGGAGGCTGCCAGCCTCACATCGCTCATACATATTTTTACCTTTCATCTGCTGGCAACAGATACGGTAGACCACAGCCACATAACCCTTCCCGCTTCACTCAGGCAAAGTAATAGCCAAACGGGAGAGAGCGGATATGACGCCTGTATTTGGTTCCAAGGGCGCGAAGGCTACTCGTCAAGTTTGTTCAAAGCATATGTCGATACTGTAAAAAACGCCGACCTGGCACTGGACGAAGGCGTTATTATTTTTACCCCGCAAATGCTCGGCCAGTCCAAGCCTGCACATAATTTTGTAACTTCGCGCACGTTGCTTGCCGAAGCCAACGGCGCAAGCATTAAACCGGATCATCACAAACGTCTTCGTAGAACCCGCGTAGCTGTAGCAAAGATACTAAACAAAGCTACCGAGTAGTACTGTTCAGCGATGGGGGTGCTGTTGTCAAAAATGTGTTTGTATTCTAGGCGATTTGCGCCTAGGCTACGGTAATGCGACCTATGAAACCAGCCACTATTAAGCAGCACATCCGCGATGAAATTGCTGGCACTGTCGCTTTTGATACCATGGAACAAACCCACATCGCAGACGCCTTGGCCTGGATCGACAGCGGCGCCAACTTATTTAGAATTACATCACCCGATAAACCGCCCAAACATTTAGTTTCGTATTTTGTTCTTGTAGATCCGGAGCATCGTAGTGTGCTGCTAGGAGATCATATTAAAGCACAATTATGGCTGCCAACCGGCGGCCACGTTGCCTTAAATGAAGATCCGCACGAGACCGTTAGGCGCGAGTGCAAAGAAGAATTGGGCTTGCCAGCCACGTTTCTGCGCGGCAACGAACATCCGTTCTTCATTACCGTCACCCAGACCGTGGGCTTGACCGCCGGTCACACCGACGTAAGCCTGTGGTTTTTACTGCGGGGCAACATTCACGACACATTCGCGTTTGAGCGACGTGAATTTAACGACATGACTTGGTTTACCTTTGACGAGATTCTAGAATCCCACCCGGCAATCTTTGATCCGCACATGCAGCGCTTTACACGCAAACTGCTAAAATCGCTGTAAAGCTATAAAGGTCGTACGTGATACACATGGTGCGTCGGCACCGGCAAGTGCCAAAGACTTACTAGCACGACTACGATGATGGTAGCTAATGCAAACAAAACTAACGCCGCGCAGTACCTGTCCATTTGGCCACGAAGCTGCTCATCTTCTGGAAAGTCTTTAGGAAAACCAATGATCATCTTAAGCATGCATTTGGTTGTCTTCCAGTACCCACCGGGAGTCACCGCGTGGTACGACGGCGAACCAATCGACTCGTAGTATGCGGCATGCCTCTGCGCCAACGCAGTAAAGAATTTAGAAGCAAAAGACAAAAACAGTAAGATAAAGCCAATCAAGAAATATTCAATAAAGACGTACTGCGCCGAACCAAGAAAATGATACATTGCCCGCAAAAAATTCAGAACTTCCATAATGTCGATAATATTACACCATATTACCTAATAAATCAAGCCGATTGTCCATATAGACGCATTCCGCCGGTTTGCGTTTTAAACCGCGCTTTTATACTTACTACTTGATAGCAATATAAGCATAGCGACAGTTGCGCCTATCAGAGTTATCTCTATGCCTAGATTGTAATAGTCTGGCTTCGGAATGAGCGCTAGTAGAGCCAGTAATCTTACGACCAACATAACTTTAAGAATTAGCAGGATTCGTTTTATATTTTTGGACGTAACTAGATAGATTATAAGCCATGCATAAATAACAGCACTTATGAACAAAATGGCAACAAATAGCATGTGTGCAGCTTGCGGACTCAGGCCCGTAATAACTGCTGGCGGCATTCGTAAACCCTTTACTATACCACTGACGCTAGACAAAAATACGACCGCAACATACGCATACAGCCAATAGCATCTCTGGGCTACCGTTTTACTTTTATCTTTACTCATCTACATCCTAGTTTAATTTTGCTAGATACTACTCTAGATTGCCTAACAATGCAATACTGGGGACTTTAATTGTGTTTATTCGTACCGTCGAGCTTGCTGCGTAATTTGAAGAAAAGTAAGGCAACTGAAATCGGCACTTATATTACGATTATGTCTTACGGCGACCGTCTCCAAATGCATTATATGTATATATCATTGCTCCGATAGAAGCCACGATGACAGTAGTTGGTGCAAAAATCAACATAAAATGTGCGTAATTATGATTCTGCATATGCATGAGTCGATACACCTCGAAAATAAGATTTGCGATAAGAAAAATTGCGATAACGGCCGTAATAAATAGATTGCGAGTACGAGAGAATTTTCTAAGTCTTTTATATTCTGGCGTGCCAGGTTTAAAGTTCGGACCTATAAGCGCTCGGCCCTTAATCCTTAGATGAATCAGGTTGATCATATGTAATATTATCCCGAACGCTAATACAAGACTGAAAAAGTAGTAGTAAGTTTCGGGAGCCATATAAACCCTACTTTTTCCTATTACTCAGATATACAGCTATATATACTAATGCTCCGAGGAAAAATGGCGTAAAAGTAACTATTCCCTCGCCGCTAGAGTAATCATGCCAAAATACGAAGGCAACTGTTCCCACAAGCATTACTAATAATGCCCAGCCGAGTCGACGTTGTCGCTGACCTTCTGGGGTTGATGCTGGCGCAAACTCCCCTTTTATACTTAGGCCTTTTCCTCCGAAGGATCGAAGATAGCTATACACTACGAGGAATGCAAAAAATATGATGGCTAGGTCTAGCATCTACTTTCCTTTTTCATTTCGATTTTTGGCGGTTGAATAGCCTTGCCCAAAGATAGAAGCCACAGGAGGATACCAAAACACTTACGAATAGTGCGGATAATACAGCTAGAAGCGAAATATGCGAATGTGTATAGCGATACCACTGAAACAGCAAATTGAACATGAGCCAAGCAGTAAGCAAGATCCAAGCGATTAGAAACTGGGTGCTGTAAATACGCTGATTCAATTCGTAGTTGGGCGTACCTTTTTTGTGCTTGTCTAGAAGTGCCTTGCGCTTGTTTTTATTAAGCTGGACGTGCGCGAGATAGATGGTGTATCCCAACGCCAAAATTATAAATATGACGTCAGGTAAAGCGTTGATGGTCATCGTTGTTATTATTTTTTTATTAGCATCTTATATGCTAGCCCGAGCGTTAAGGCAAAGGCTGCAATAGCCGAGACCGGTCCAAATATTAACATGTAGTGGGCAGAAGGCGTGTGTTCGTGGAGAAGCCTTATAGTAGTAAGTAGGGCATACATGCCGAAGAGCAAAAATGCAGCTATTGAAACAACAAGCATGGTCGCAAATGTACGCGGACGACTAATCTTTCGATATCCGGCATACTGAGGTGAGCCTGGCTTATATTTTTTCATAAGTGGATCGCAATTTAGTTTGATGGCTATAATTCTAGCGATGAAAAGCATCGCTGAAAGCATTAAGCCAATGCTGATAATGTATGCTTCGCCTGTACTTTTCATAAATTTTAAACCCTTAATCTCAACTTATCTTATTTAGTTACATTATATCTCAATTCTATTCTCCGGTAAGTGGGTTTGGCGCATCTGGCATTCCAGAGAACTTTTCGGCGTCAGGATATCCGTAGCCACCTTCTATGAAACCCCAAACGCCAAAGGCAAGTCCTACCGCCTCTCCCGCTATCGGACCAAGCAGCAAACAGCCCCAACCACCAGTTTCAGCAGTTACTGCTCCGCCCACTACACAACCGAAACTCATACCTGCTATCGCGCCGGCCTTATAATAGTCCATTGCCGATCCTGCGGCATTTAGAAGACTAAAATGCTCACTCCCGCCAGATGCATAGTAGGGCGTCGTTACTGCTGGTGCATTCTTTAGCTGCGTTACGTCGATCTTTTTTACCGTAGCAGCTGCCATCATCCTAGAATTATCGCGTGGTGGTACCTGAGCTGCCGCTACAGCCGTAAGTCTAGGCGCAGTGCTGCTCTGGATTCTGTCGATGGTTTTGGCGGCTTGGTAGTACGTTACGGTGCGGGCGGGTTGCAGGACGGCGGCTGTGACTGCGGGTTGTAAATAGTTTGCTGCGCCACAGCTGCCACCTTGCAGTGAGAAGCATCGTCCGCTGTAGTCATTACCGTTCACCGGATCAAGCACATACACATACGCATTAGCATTACCTCCCTGCACGGGATCAGTGCTCGTGAATCTGCCAATTGTTGGCAAGTAGACTCTGGCTCCCATTTGGATGGGGGCTAGGGCTAGGGTTGTTTCGGTTATTTTTTGACGGGAGCCACCATAGCCGTAGCTGCCGTTCTGGGCGTTGGCGGGATGGTTGCTGCCGGGTAGGATGTTGCCGAATGGGTCGTAGGTGAAGGTGCCGAGCGGGCCGTTGCCGTTGGATGTGTTGGTGCCCAGGGCATTGGTGGTAAGCAGCGTGTGACCAAGTGCGCTTTGCAAGCCGTATTGTTTTTGGTTGTTGGTTTGGTCCTGCGGCGTGATGGTTACCAGTACGCCTCCGGCAAGGTGCAGGTATTTGGTGGTTACTACGCCGTTGGTGGAATTGAACACAAAGTCGGGCGAACCGCCTGATCCGGTGTAGCCGTACCAGTTTTGGGCGTCCATGTTCCAGTTGTGAGCGGTGATGGTGTCGTGTTCGCGGTAGCTAATGCGGCCAGCCGTGTCGCGGCCGTAATACATGGCGTTGCCGTTGCCGCTACTGTCGTAACTTACTAGGCAGTAGTTGCGGTCCAGGCTGTCGTAACACAAACGCAGCGGGGTGGTGCCAGTGCCGATGTAGGTCATATTGCCGTGGGGGTCGTATTCGGTGTAGTTGGCTGTGGGGTCGGTGCTGCTTACTAAACGGTCGGCGTAGTCGTAACAGTAGGTGGTAGTCGCGCCGTCGATTGTTTGTGACGTACGGTTGCCGTTTTTGCCGGAACTCGGGTTCATGTTATTGGCCGTGCCACAGCTGGTAGCTTGCGTACCGTAGCCGTAGGCGTAAGTATGCGGACCAATGTTGGCGCTGGTTAGTCGGCCTGCTTGGTCGTAGCCGTAGGTTGACCACAGCTGGTTACTGCCGGATTGCACAATATCGTTTTGAATTTTGTTGCTCTGCGTTAGGTTGACCGTATCTGATACGGCTGTAGTGCCGTCGCCCAACACATACGTAACGCTGTTGGTACGTTGCAAGGTATCGCGTCCTGGCGTGACCTTCATCTGTCCGGCATTTGGATAGCTTATGTGATCGACGCGGTTATATGCGTCGTAGGTGACCGTGGCGTAAATTGTACCGTCCAACTTTTGGTTGGTTAGTCGGCTGTAAGTATCGTAGTCGTAGGATTCTGTGCCGAGCGGACTCACGCGCTGCGTAATTTTGCCGAAGTCGTCGTAGGTTGTAGTGGTTTCGTCGTCGTGTACGTCGCGGTATTTGGTGGTGCGGCCCAGTAAGTCGGTCCAGGTTACCAGCCAACCGCCGCCGTCCCAGGTTGTTGTTTCTAGCGGATTGCCGCCGACGGCGTAGTCGTAGTTGGTAGTTTGGGCTTGTTCGCCGTTAAAGGCCGGCACCGTGGTTGTGCTGATGCGTCCGCGGCTGTCGTAGGTGTTGCAGGTCCAGGCATCGCTGTTGTAGCGGCTGGCTACTACGCGGCCTGCGTCGTCGTAGACCATTTCGCTTACGCGTGCTGTTTGCGAACCGGCACCATCCGGGTCGGCTTCGGTTTTAGTTTTGGCAAAACCGGCTTGTTTGTAGGCTTCTACTGTTGTGGTACAGGGATTGTCGCGCGTTTCGGTCGGGCCGTAGTACGCATAGGTGTAAGTTGGATTACTGGATGGACTACCCGGCAAGCTTTGGCTGGTTTCGCGCAGGAAGCTGTTAGTCGCGCCCTGAGTTTCGTAGGTGTTGGTCGTTGCCAGGTTAAGCCCGGCGGGATCGGTCGTCACCGATTGCGTCAGGCCCAGTTCCGGGTTGCTGCCGTAATTTATGCCCGTTGTGCTATTGCCAAGCGTGCTGTCGTACGTCGTGGTGCTGGTTGGCAGGCTGTAATCAGGTTTGAGGTAGCTGGTCCAGTCGTTAGTGTAGGCAAAGCCTCCCTGTTGCTGGATGCGAACTTGCAGCGTGCCGGTGCTGCCCGTTTTACGGTACACGTCCACGCGGAACCGTTTAGGCGTTGCATCGCTCACTGTAAGGCTATTGCTAGTTACAGTACGTGTTGAGCTGTCTATCCATTGATTGTCCAGTAATAGCTGGTCGTCTACCCAAATGCGGATGCCGTCGGTTGTGTCGGCATTCATGGTGTACGTGCCGTTTGGCAGTCGCAATTTACCGGTGGCGCTAAAGCCGATGCCCTGTGCACCCGTGCTTGCCGTAATCGGCGGGCTGGTAAAGTCGTAGCTAAGCACGCCGGGGGCTGCCGTACTTATGCCCGTTGTGTGCAGTTTGGGTGCACCCGACAAAATGCCGGACGTGTTCGTTGCCTGCTTGCTGTAGTCGTACCAGGCCACCGACGGACCAACGATGCTGCCATCGTACGTCGTATCTGTATGCGCTACCTGGGAAGTGTAGGAAGAAAGCGGCGTTTGGCTGCGCGGATTGCTGACGTCAAACCACGCCGCTGGTGCCGGGCCGTAGCTGCTAACCGCCCGATCTTCGTCGTCATATACAGTGGTGCTTTTAAGGCCGGTCGGGTCCATGCTGCTGTAGATCAGATCTTTTAGCGGATCCCACTGCGTAGTCGTGCTGAGGTTAAGATTATTGGTGTCTTCTATGGTGCGGAACAAGTTGTCGTACTTGATGCGACGAGTAAAACCGTTCGGTTCGCTGGCGTTTACCACGTGCTCCTGGGTCATACCGGCGTACGACTTATCCAAAGCCCCCGGCAGATATTCAATCGTTTGCTGCAAGCGGTTAGCTCCGGCGGTTGGCGCAGGTTGTGTTACGTTTATTGCCCGGCCCAGATTGTCGTAGCCGATTGTACTATTGACCGTATTGTCATCAGCCCGCACGCCTGCCGCAATTGCGTCCATTGTCAGCGAATTACGCACCGCGTTCATGCGGTAGCCAATCGTTGCGCCGCTGGCATTAGTAACTGCTTCGTAACGGTAATCGGTCAGTGCATTGCCCGGTGCGGCCACTCGCGCTAATTGCCCCTGCATGTAATAGAAGTACGTGGCCCGGCCATCGTTAGTCTTAACTGCACAGAGCATGCCAGCCGGAGCATTAGCATCAAAGCCCGCCGGTGCGCTGCCACAGTCGGTCTGACCGCTGTAGTACAAGGTTGCATTGCGGGTAGAATCCAGGCCGTCTTTTATGCGGTACAGATGCGCCGGACCACCGTTAAGACTCTGGTACTCATATTGTAAAGCCGCCGGTTTACGGTCGTCAGGGGCGCTTGTTACCGAACTAAGCGTGCCATCTACCCCAAACACGTACACCGATCCGTCAATATCCTGCAAAGTGAATGTTCCATCGGCGTTACGCACCAGTTGGCCGTCTTCGTTAACCGGCGGCTTGTAGCCGGTGCCTGTCCAGGCATATTCGTGCGTGCTGCCGCTGGCGTCGGTTAAAATCACGCTGTTTTGATTGGCTTGCAGGCGGTCGTACGCCACACCGCCGGATGCGTTCATGTCCAAATTCCAGCCAGCTGGCAATACCTGAGCGCTTGGCGACAACCAATCTGTCGGCACGATTTGCTGCGCCACCGCGCCTTGTACTTTGAACTGGAAACTAGCCGGACCACCAGCGTCAAAATATTCAATAGTAATCGGGACCGGCGTATTGGCGGTCATGGCATAGCCCGTACCGTACCCTTCGGTCGGACCGTGCGTTGTCCAATCGTTATAGACAACTGTATTGCTGGTGCCGATCGTTATTTTGCTGCCGTCGTCGCTGTTGGTACCAAAGTTATATGTACCACTGACCGGTACCGTCACATACCCCGACCATCTCACCAAAAAGTCCTGCGGACCATTGGGAACCGGCGCACCCGTGCCCCAATCAAAGCTAAGATATGGGTCGACTCGCTTCATAACCATTGGGTTATTGGTAGAAAACGAATTAGTGCCGTCCTGATTACTAAAGTAACTGCCGGTTAAACCATGTTGATTGGAAATCGGGCGTACACCAGTTTGCAGCCAATCGTTTGGCACTATTTGCTCATCGACCGCGCCCTTTATATATAAGTGAGCGTAAGAGGGGCCGGTCGCTTCTTCGTATTGAATATCGATCGGGGCGACTTGCCCGGCCTGCAGCGTTACACTCGACCCGTAGCAAACTCCCGTATAACATCCACCATTGTTGTATAGCAACTGGTTGTTAACGGAAACTGCTAGTATGTCGTCATTATTACCGCCAAAGTAATACGTGCCTGTAGTTGGTGCCACAAAGTAACCAGTCCAATGCACGAAGTACCAGTCATTATTTATGGTGCCGGATGACGGCGACCCGGTATCCCACGCAAAGTCCACATTTTGGTCGACGCGCGTCATAGTTGGCGGCGACGAAGGTACGTTGCCCGGGTAGCCCGACGGCACATTCCAATACTGACCCACTAAACCATTGCGTGATTTAAGCGGCGTATTGTAGTCCAGATTTACGCCCAGACCGCCACCGAGTGCTTTTGACGCATGACTGCCAATACCCGTACTGACGTTTCCGGTTGCCAGGTCCACATTAACCGGACCGAGGTTATCGATGCTCTGTGAGTTATCTTTACCGGTGCGCATATTAATATGGAACGGCACCGACATCCCCCAGTTGCTGTATGAATTGGTGATCGGATCATAGCTGCGCGCCTGCACGTAATACGTCGAACCATCCTGCAAAATGCCGTCAGGAATGGTCCATTGGCTTGCACCCAACCTGCCTGAATCAATCAGCGCACCGCTGGCACCTTGCCCGCTGCTAACTAAAATCTCGTATTGCAACGGTGTGCTGCCGTTAGGGTTTGGCATTGCGTTAACCTTGAACGACGGCTGCGGATCAACAAAAACCTGATTAGTTGTTGGCGAAGCAATACTTGGAGCCGCTGGCGGACCGCCGTAGCTAAACGTAACGTAGCTGTTGTCCGGGTCAAAATTCTTGAATGAAGACGTAGTACCGTCTTCGCCGCCAATCATTAACCAGGCGACGTAATCGCCACGGCTAATCATCGCCTGGTAAATATTGGTCACGTCAATATCGCCAACCGTTGCGAACGTGGCCGCGGCGTTCCATTGGTTGCCCTCCAGGCAATTATTGAAGCTGCTTAGGCAAGTTGCATGACCAACATAAAAGCTGTGCGTATCGTACGTGCCCGTCCAAAATCCGGCATTATTGCGTTGGGTTAAATGCAATGTCGCGTTGGTTAGAATATTGCTCGTGTTACGGAACTGGTCGTACGGTGCATAAAAAGCGCTGCGCCAATATTGCAATGCGTAATTACTGTCGTATAGCGATCCGGCATACGGATTACAAACATTGGAATAACAGATAGTTCCGTCTGTTTTGAACGACACGTAATTGCCGCCAGCACGCGTACCGAATGTGCTAGTAAATACACTGGGATCAATAACAGCCGGAAACGCGCGGGCAGGCAACGATTGCAAATATGCCTTATCAACCGACAGCTTAACCACACCGTTTTGGTAACTTTGCGACAGCACTTTACTATCGCTCACAAATCCAAAGTTATTAAGAATAAGGTTGGCTGGCGCCACGGCGAACTCATTGTTCAGCGCACCATTAATGGTGTAGGACTGAGCACTTTTACCATCCGACGCCTGCTTTTCAAGGTTGGCGCCGATCAGCCGGAACGCAACGCTATTAGCAGCATCTTTGTCTTTGATGATAATATTTTCTTTGACTTCCGCAGATTTAACCGTGTACTCCACGTTTACGCCCGACCATAAATCGTAATAATGCACCGTTTGCTGACCGTTATCGGTAGTAACAACTGGGGCAACGTTTTTAGCCTGCACTGGCGCAAATCCCACCTGACTGTCACCTTTTTTGATGCGCACCATGCCGTTGGCTGCATCGCTTGGTGCAAAGCGAGCCTGCCAGTCGTTATCCTTCACGGTAAACGTAGTCGGGGATGAAAAGAGCGATTCTATTTTGCCCAGCGCTTTACCAAATACGTTGCCTGAATCACCGGCATTTGTGTCTTCTACCAGGCCAGTGTCGATAGTCGTCCATTGTCCATTCTTCTTGAAGAATTGCGGCGTAATGTAATTCTTTTGCGTGAGCGTCCCGTCGGCATTAATCGAAACCGATGTAGTTGCGGTGCGTTTATCGGTCAGTTCGTGCGGCGTAATTTTGGGCTTGGCGGCAATACCCTTAAGCGCTTCGCCGGTTATAGCGGTTGAGTTACCAAGCGCACCCAAAACGCCCGAACCCGTAGTGTCTGCGGCAGCCTTATTAGTAGCAGTAGTCGCACGCATGCCGCCGGGATAGGTAAACGAATGCTGTTTGGTAGTAGTGGGTTGATCAAACGACTTGCCCGTTTTATCTGATACAGCTTGCTGCGCATGTAATTGCGCGTCTGCAACGAGTGCTGACGCCGTCGTTATGTTGGCGCCGATCAGCATCAATATAAATAAAGACAGCGCCATGAGGCGCCGTCCAAACGTTTTACGAACAATAATAAACCGAGTCACTCGACCAGCAATTACACCCCATTCGCCCATTTCATCCCTCACCAAAAAGTTCATTTAATCTTAATGAGATCATAATATATGTTGCCTCAAAAACAAACACATATTTTGCTGAGGGACTACTGAGCTGGCTACAAGACTAAAATTAAAGATTAGCAGTGTGGAAGATCAGTAAAAGGTACTGATAAGTCAGCGTAGGTCAAATTCACAAACTCCGGTTGATCACCGACTTTATCGGGAATTTCAACCCATTCAGCAGATTGCTTAGGCGTTTCGGGCGGGACGGAGCTTATCATCCGGCCTTCGATTCCACACACCGCCTGCTTTACCTCGCCATTCAGATATTCGGCATTATGATTTTTATCTTCGGTACTTTCGCTGACGCCGGGATATACAAAAATCGAATTATAGCGAGCACCTAAACCATTAAAGGTAATTGTTGGTTGTTGGTTTTTCGCCGTCGTAGTTTCGGGGCTCAAGGGCAACGAAGGGCCTGACGGTTTTGATGGACCACCCGGCTCGCCAATTTCTGGCTCATGGTGAGTGTCTTCTATGGTAGGTGTAGAGGGGTTTGCGCCAAATATTTCTACGGGGCCGCAGGCGGTCAGCACCAATGCAGCCGCACTCACGCTCAAAGCTAACTTAGTACGATGTGGTTTATTCATATTTCTAGGCATTGGGAATCCTCCTTCTTGGACGTAGTAAAGTTAGTAGTATCGCACAGCAAGGTTGCAAGACAAAAAAGAAAAAGGTGCGCCTCTTATATAAGACGCACCTTACATATTTCGGATTACAAAGCCAAAGCAGCTTCGACCGTATTGGCGATTGCCTGCTGACCAGCAGCCGTTGGATGGAACGGTGCCGGACTAGTCAGACCCTGAATCCATGGACTGCTTGAGCATAATTCATGGCCGGTATAGTCTGGCTGTACGTACGTTGCCAAATGCGTAACCGTGGCGACACTCTTGATCGCCTGACTAAGCTGCATTTCCTGGCCGTTTAACCATTGCATATTCGCCGCCGTCAGACCGTGCGTGTCCATACAGGTTTTGTCAGCTGCAAACGGTGCAAAGTAGCCGGTCACAATGACTTTTGGCATGTTGAAACCGCTCTTTTGGTCGATTCTAAACAGCGCCCAGGCAAGTTTTGCCCGCAAATATGCACGAGCACCGGTTAAGCCAATATTTTGAGCGGTACTACCGCACGTTCCGCCCCTGTAACATTGTCCAACTACCGACGACCAACCTAAGTCGTTAGCCCCAATAGTGAGCGTAATAACGTCAGGGCGACCATTGGCAAACGCAGCGTCGATTTGTGGCGCAAGTGCGTTGCCGCCAACTGTTTGCGAATTATAGAGATTACTCGCAGTTGCGCCACCACACGCTATGTGCGCAAATGAAGTAGTATGCAGATATTGTGCGACCAAATGAGGATACGCGCTTGCCGAACGGCCGCACGCTGTATCTTCTGCGGTTCCGTCCATCATCAAAGGCAAGCCAGCACCCGCCGCTATTGAATCACCCAGCGCTACGTAACGCATTGTTGGTGTAGTGGCTGTCATTGCCGCAGCCGGTTGCACGGCAAAGGTTATCATCGAACCAATCACGCCAAGCAAACAAGCCGCCCAGCCAGCTAATCGTAATTTCTTCATACTATATAATCCCTCCTTCTGAAAAGTACAATGTACGCTTTGGGTAGCTGCTCGTCTGTCAGAAATGCAACAATCTTTTAATAATGTGCGGTTTTTAACGCCGGCATTCAGCATAACAACATATAATATGACATATGGACGTAGCAGCGACACATTCTCAAACCTCCAATGTAGCCGACAAGCTCGTGTCACTCGAAAAGCCCCACGATGACGAATACGTTACGCGTCAGTTTGATGGCTATAGCCTAGAGGCACGCATTCTTTACAATAAAAACCATGACTTGCCTTGGCTGCTGTCGATTCATGGCGCCCGCGCCGATTATTCCAAAGCCAATCCGATTAGTTTTGGCCTGCAGGACCGGGGCATATCTTCATTAGGCGTCAATATGTCCGGGCATAGCGCCACCAGTCCGCTCTTACCCGAGGAAACAAGTCTCGGCAATAATATTCGCGAGGTTCGAGCCTTTTTTGACGACCTGGATCCTGCTAAGCCGGCCGTAGTTATGGCCTTTAGCCTAGGCGGCACACCAGCACTTAAACTGCTAGAAAAATATGCCGACCGAATCAGCAAGCTCGTATTATTTTATCCGGGCATCTACGCCAAAGAATCATATGACAAACATTACGGCGAACCATTTAGAGCAGTTATTTCGCAGCCCTATAGCTACCTCCATAACGACACCATTCCACTCCTGCAAAAGTTCAAAGGCAAATTACTACTGATCAAGGGAGAATACGACGGGCTCGATCCTGTCGATTATGGAAAACCTGCCGGTACCTCTGCCGGACAAGTAGAGATTGACGGCAAAACGTATTACAGTCCCATTCCCAAAGAAGTTATCGAGCTAATTAAGGATGTCGTGCCCGAAGCACGCCGCACGATTATCGAAGTGCCGAAGAGTGATCACACCGTCATTGCTTGGATGCGAGAACATCCCACGGAAGCACAAAAGATACTCGACCAATTGGCGGCGTTTATTGCTGAATAGTTGTTTTATATCACTGGACGGCGAGCGTCCTATACATAAAGGCCGGGGTTAATTCCGGCCTTTATTCGCTAGCTATGTATTAAAGCTTTTAACTCTAATGTTTTAACCATCGGCTAAACTGCTTGTCGAGTCGTGTGATGGTTTTGTCGCTAGATGGTACTAACTCAAATGTAAGCCCACTTTTCATTTGGTTGTCCTTTTCTCTTTTATTTTTTGAAGGTTTTTGTTTGTGATCACTAACAACCATTATTATACACAAATTTACTAATTTGTCAATGGTTCTTCGTTGCCACTTATGCCTTATTGTATCAATCCAGATCCGTCACACAATCAGAAATTTTTGCGAACAACGTACAGTTATCCACAAGGTTGGGCTGTGCACAAGTGTTGCTAGGCCTACGTAACTTTTTCGTACGATTAAAAGCAGCTTAACTAATTCATTTTACGGTATAATCTATCGGTAATGAATGTCATCTACCCTCATCGTCGGCAGACGACTCATGCCCATCGGGAGTCGCGCCAGATTCGACGCATTGTATGTATTGCTGCCATCTGTCTGATTAGTTTGGCGCTTATAAACGGCGGATTGTACTTTGTATATCGCAATCGCACCTACCCCCGAACCACTATGGGCAATGTTAGCGTAGGTAATGCTACGTATGATCGGGTAGCCGCTATCGCCGAACAACAACGCGCCGTTCCGAGCACTCTACAGCTAGTCCATGGCACGCAAAAAGCCAGTCTTAACCTTAAAACTGCCGGCGAGCAAACCGATACCGACCGGACAAAAATGAGCGTCGAAAAATCGCGTTCGTGGTTGCCGCTCGTCGCCATCTTTACCAAACATGTTGTAGCGGTACCCGTAACATTTGCACCTGATCAGTTTCAAAAAGCCATGTCAGGCCTAACAACTTCTTTTCATACTGCGCCAACTAACGCCAAAGTCGTGTTAAACGGTTCAACCTTTAACGCAACTGACTCCCAGAATGGTGCAGATTTAGACACGCATACATTCCTTGCAGCCGTTTTGCAGGCGATTGACCGCGGGCAAACAACCCTGAATCCCCCCATTACATCTGTAGCTCCAAGCACAACCAAAGCCCAGGCGAATGCGACCGCTCAAAAATTGCAGCACACACTCGATACCCCCATAACTTACACATACGGCTCTGGCAGCCAAAAGACAACCCCAGCTGACATCGTTAGTTGGTACAAACCCAACAACGACACATACATTTTGGATGATTTCACTATTCGCACATTTATTGCTAACGCAGGCAATAAAATGGGCATACATCCCGAGGATTTGACGACAGCAGTTGCCAAAACCAAGCAAGCCGTGAGCGATGCTACGGCTACCTCCGTTGCCCTGCAACCTTTTGCCACAACTAAAACCTACGGTTATTGCGTGCAAAGTCGCGGCGTAGATGCATCACAGTTAGATGCCTTAAAAGCCAAATTAGCTAGCACGTATGCCGACCTTCGCGGCTGGTCGTTAGATGGTCAGGTACAATTTAAGTACGCCACTGCCGGTTGTGATTTTACGGTCTGGCTGGCTTCACCTGCGCAAATGCCAACATTCGGCGCGATTTGTGATTCGTACTGGGACTGCGAAGTTGATAACAATGTCGTTGTGAATGCCGATCGCTGGTCCAATACCACCCCGGCCTGGCAGTCATACGGAGGCAGCCTAGAAGATTACCGCGTAATGCTCATTAACCACGAGACTGGTCACATGCTTGGCTTCCAACACTGGACTTGCCCGGGTAAAGGTCAGCCAGCGCCGGTCATGATGCAAGAATCAATCAACTTGCAAGGCTGCGTGTTTAATATCTGGCCAACTCAACCAGAACTCGACACCCTGCGCCGCCATATCGGCCTCTAAATCTGGTATACTAGCAGCAAATGGCTAAGGTAAATCCACTTCTGTCAGTAGTTGTGCCCGTATATAACGAAGGCGCTGTGCTGCATGCTTTTCACCTGTCGCTGCTGCATGTTTTAGAACCTTTAACAGAGGGTTCGTTCGAGGTTATCTATTGCAACGACGGCAGTCAAGATGACACCGCCGCACATATTCAGGCTTGGCACGCCAAGGATGCCCGCATAAAAGCGTTGTCATTGTCGCGAAATTTTGGTAAAGAAATCGCTTTGTCGGCCGGTATTGCGCGAGCACAAGGTCAAGCTGTGCTCACGATTGATGGCGACGGGCAGCATCCCGTTGAGCTGATTCCTCACTTTTTGGAATCATGGCGCGCAGGCAATAAAGTGGTCATAGGACTGCGAACTGAAAACAGTAAAGAAGGCTGGTTCAAACGGCTCGGTTCGCGGTATTTTCATCTGTTATTTAACAAGTTGACTGGGCAGCAATTAGTAGCAGGCTCGTCCGATTTTCGTCTGATTGACCACGAAGTACAACAAGAATTTGTACGCATGAGTGAATCAGACCGCGTTGTTCGCGGCCTGATTGATTGGCTTGGTTTTAAACGCGATTACATTCACTTTAAAGCCTACGCCCGGGAACACGGCACGACTGGCTATAGTAAACGCAAACTGCTAAAATTGGCAGCCGACAGTTTTGTGTCGCTCTCGCCCACACCACTATATTTGTTTGGCTATCTTGGCATTATGATCACCGTTTTGGCGCTGCTTTTAGGCATAGCTATTATCATCGAACAACTATTACTGGGCGATCCGTTGCACTGGCATTTTACCGGCACGGCCATGCTTGGTATTCTAATCCTGTTTTTAGTCGGTATCGTGTTGCTTTCGCAGGGCATATTGTCGCTGTATATCTCGCATATTCACAACCAATCCAAGCAACGGCCGCTGTATGTTATTGACTACGAAGCCTCTGCGGGCCTCACTAAGAACTTTGAAGACTAAGCAAGGCTCGACGCAAAGGCGAGAGGCCCCACAGAAAAAAGGCTACCGTAGCTCTGCAAACCACCCATCCCTACCATCGTAATATTTGCATTATTAGATTAAAGTTATATAATACATTACATGATAGACGGATTTGGCTCGCCGCGACAATTTAGAGCGTATGGCGTGCATGAACAGTTGCTTGATGAAGCGCGAACGCTTATTGATAATGATAGAGCCGCCGGTTCACCACTCGACCTCAACTTTGATACGGCTTATGGTTTTGTTTCTACATTACGTGAAGCCGACCAATTGCCGTTAGTGGCTTCAAAGCTACCCGGTCGTGAACAAGGCTTAAATAACTTGCCAGGTCTCAACTTCTTTCGGCTCATTGAGGCTAGCGATGTAGTAATGAAATACGGTAAGCCTGCTAGTCAGGTGAAGACAGCTCGACTTATTACGGAGTTACACGGAGCTCGACCTCATTTTACAGAGATTGATACTAAGCTGGGAATAATGAGCACCATGTTAGGCGTAGATGTTGAACCAGGTGCAAAACCCATTCCCTTGCAATTGACAGAACGTTACCTACAACCTAATAGCCCCGTTGAAGAGCAGCAACTTGCTGCTAATGCTCTTGTTCAAAAGCTACGCACCACGTCTTAAATGGAGCAGCTTTCATAATTTGTGTTGCGCCCTCAGTACCAATGATCCGATTATTTCGCGCGGCAGCCACATTGCTAGTGACCTCGTCCATATCTGATCTGAATCAGGATCAAAGTGACTGGGTAAATTTGGTGCGGCAATTGTTAACATGTTAAGCTTTTTAGCTTGCATCATAACGCGTCCGATATGATGTTTTTGCGCTACCATAAGCGCAGAATTTAGTCCTTCCTGTTCCATAAATGCCTTGGCTCCGACCAATGTTCCCCACGAACCGACGCCTTGACCGACGTAGTTTACAATCGGCCCGTCAATCACATAGCTCACTGTATCGTCACCATGCAGAAACGAGTTTACGAGCATGCGATCAGCTACCACTGGCCGGCCTGCAGCATTGTCCAGAATAAAATGCGCCAAGGCGCGATTGGCGCTGCCTTCGCCGGTGAGCGTGCCGAATGAATGGCCGATGACGCAGTCAGCATCATCTGGATTACCGATCGTTTCATAGTGACCAAGGGCAGAACGTATAATATTCATACAATGGCGTGAACAACAATGCAGGAAAACCTCGCTAGAATAAAGCGAGGTTTTCCAATTTTAGATGAACTGTAGAGCAGACTAGTTGACGCTCTTAAGACCTGCAACCAAGGCTTTTACATCAGCATTAGCTTGATCCTGTGCAGTGATCGAGACATTGCCGCAAGCTGACTGGTCATGTACAAACTGGTAGTAATAGTTACCGATATGCGTGTATGCAGCCGGGTAATTAGCCGCGTCGTCAGCAACAGTTACAGTGCTATCGGCAACTGTCTTATCCGTTGGCAAAAGGCGTGCAATTTCGCCGGCACCAAACGTACTACAGCCAGAATCTTGGCTAGACAAGGTGTGTGAAATAACGGTAATCATTTTGCCATCGCTAGACACGGTGTAAGCAAATCGGTCACTGCCAGTGTATGGTGCCTGTACGCCCCATTCCTTAATAGTGAAGTTGGCAGCACTCGCAGAGGTATCGCCTTCCGGCTTCGGCTTAGTCGTAGTCGAACTGGTAGTAGTGGTGGTTTTCTTGGTTTGGTGGTTTTTGTTATATACAAACCAGCCAACCAGCACCAAGGCGGCGACGACTATGATAATAAGAAGTGCCTCGACTACTGTAAAACCGAGACTGTTGTTGCGTGTTATTTTCATAACTATCCTTCAGTTTATTCTTATGCTTTTAGGATAGCACTTGTTGCGCGCCTCGACCAGATCATTGGAGTAATTATCTTTCTTTTTGCTCCTGCTCATAAATCGATTGGACATATCGAGGCCCTTCATAGTCACCAATTGCAATTGATTCGTTGGCTATTTCATGGATATCCGCAAGCAGTAGTGTTTTAAGATCACTGGTGTAATGTTTTTTACCAGCAAGTACATCGTTAATAATTTCTAGTATGCTCATAGCTACTTCATTTCTTAGCATGTCAATTGGCGCAATGTCCGTCTGCTTATTCTTTTCGATATCCCAGCGCGTAGCGATTGCCACAAAGTAACCCCAAAGACGACCAGCCTGAAATCGTATATCTCCCGTTTTAATTTCATCATGTGGAATTTTGCGTTTGGACGGGTTAGTACTGGGCATAGGCAACAGTTCTATTTTATCTTTATCCCATATTTGCGGACGTAATGACTCAACAGCGTTTTCAAGGTACGGCAATCTTTCTGGCATAGTAGCCATCGCAGCTACAATCATTCAATAACTCCTCTTAAGTTTTTAGGCCTATGCATCTTATTTATTGTTCCCTTAAATTGTCAATATAAATGCTTATATCTATGCATCTTTACAAATATTGTTGTACGATACAGGGAATGAAAACGTATGATTATATCCTGTTTGACTGGGATGGCACGATAGCAAAAACACTTGATATATGGATGGAAGCATTGAAAGAGGTCTTGGAAAAAGATGGACATTGCCTCACCGACGAACAGATCGGCGCAGATTACGGACTTTTTAGATTACGTTTTAGCAATCTCGGAGAAAATGTTCTCGATAGAATTATCGATGAGGCACTTGCTTTATCAAAAAAAACATGCCTTTGGTGCAGTTTTACGAAGGCCACGCAGAGTTAATTAACCTGCTCAAGCAAAATAATAAGCACCTGGGAATTGTGACAACTTCTGCACATCCCATCATTGAACAGCTACTTGATAAGCATGCGATGACAAAATCATTTGACGTATTAATAGGTGGAGACGACGTCTTAAATCAGAAACCCGATGCAGAGCCAATCATTAAGGCACTTGCTGCACTTTCTGCCGTAAAGTCGCGGACTGTTATGGTAGGTGACTCTGATAAAGATATTACCTCCGCTCAGAATGCAGGTATTGACTCCATTTTGTTTTATCCGTCCGAACATTCACGTTTTCATGACATTACATATCTCAAGAGCCTTAAGCCCACCTATATTGCTAGAAGCTTTCAAGAAATAGCCCGTCTACTTATCTAAGCTGTGAAGTAAAAGAAAAAGCCCCAAACAATGCTGAGGCTTTTTCTTTGGTTGCGGGACCAGGACTCGAACCTGGGACCTCGTGGTTATGAGCCACGCGAGCTGCCGCTGCTCCATCCCGCGTCATCCCTATCTTTGCAATAGGATCTTGTATCTGTTACAAGATAACGAGAGCAAGTATAGCTGCCAGCGCCACACTTGTCAAACGTTTATGACGGCGTTTGACGGTGCAAAAAGAAATTCATCCACTGCTGGAAGTGCCGCTGGTAAGCCGGTTGCTTGGCCTGAGTCTTTTTGGCTTCGACCTGATCTGTATCCGGCAAGGTGACAGTATGCGCCATGGCTACATTTTGCGGTACGTTCAAAACTGTTTCGCCGGGCGCTGCCAAACCATATTGTTCACGAGCGGCGATATCCAGATATTCATTAGTCTGAAAGTAATTGTTTTCGAGCTGCATGTTTTTGTTGGCAAGCGAGGACACCTGAACCTGCTGATCTAAAGTCGAAATCTGTTTTTGCAAACCGTAGTTGGTATCGATAACTTTTATGCCGCTCCAGCTGATCAAAAGTACGATAACCAAAAACAACACCAGCCCCGCCGCCCGTACGTCCCGGAACTGCAGCACGTAGTCATACGCCTTTTCCAGATTTATTTTGTTTTTTATGTTCATGCTGGTAGCTCGTTTGCTTTTATTATATACCTATAGCGTAAGATCTGCTATACTCGTCTCTGTTAGCCACCAGCCAGTGGTCGCACAATCAAGGGGGCGTAGCTCAGTGGTTAGAGCAGTCGGCTCATAACCGATTGGTCGCTGGTTCAAGTCCAGCCGCCCCCACCAACTAATGACCGGTCAATGACCGGATTTTTAGTATCCAAGCTTAGGCAGCTTGCTTCAAGCTTAACTTCGCCGCGCGGGCAGCAACTTTTGCCATAGGAGTTTTTGCTATTTGTTCCTGTAATTCTTTAGTTGACCTAGGTAATCTGTCGAGGCCTACTTCTGCAAGTATGCCGTCGGTATAGTCAACCGTTAAACCAGACTGAGCGTCTTGAGTATTCATCCGTCTCACTTGTTCTTCAGATAAATGAGAAACGACGTGCCTTGGATAGCGCAGATAGGCCAGGTCGCTAGGCGCACTTTTCCTTTCTTCGCCCAAAGACATATCCAAGCTCTTCCACACAAAATTAGTAGCCACCGCCCTTACTACCGACTGTCTATCTATAGCTTCGTTAAAGGCCATCTTGCGCTGTAACTCCGTAGAATGGTCATACACATACGGTTTTGTTGAAAATTGCTGCTTTGAAGCTATGCCTTGTTCAGCGAATAAGTGCCGTAATGTGGTGTGATAGGATCCCATCGAAATAAGAACGTTTAAGGTTGACTTTCCTGCAAATCTGGCAGTACGCATTACGTCCGAAAAATCTTCTTCAAAACGATTGAGTATGGCTTTTTCTCGTTCATTTTGCAAATCAAGCCTTGTGCGTGTGCGGTCTACGGCATTTTTAAGTTTACGCTCAAAATCTTCTTCCTTGGGATACAGATCTGTATTAGTTATTTTTTGTATTATGTCATGATCGGTATCAAGACTTCTTATAACAGTATTTGAGAAATTGGCACCACGAAAAATCGGCTCCATAGGGCTACCCTCTAATCGCTCAGCGCCAATCATGATTTGAGGCAAGTAAATGTTTACATCATTAGTGCTAAAGCGCGTACCGGATGACAAGGTTATATCGTAAAGCATAGCGCCATCAGACATTTTTTGTAATATCTCAGTGATCTCTGGATTACTGGTTTCGTAGTAATACACATCAGCTTTTCTTATTAAGGGAGCAACGTCCTGCATGTCGGCGCTATTTCCGTGACAGCCAAACCAAAACAACAAATTTGCATTCCATTCTGGATGGCGTTCGATCATGGTTTGAGGCCGCTCTTCTACCAACTCAATTGGTTCTTGAGCTGGCTCTTGAGCGGGCATATAACGATCAAAAAATGATGCTTCGTACATAATCATGCATATTATAGCATAATTTATGCTAATTTACAATAATATTCCGCTTACCCTTTGTGTCTGTTACACAGCAGTTTTTTAATTAAAAAGCAATGAATAAGTCGGCAGCCGGCCAACATGAAAAGCGGCTACAAATAAAGATACAAATTAAGGAGAGCTCTATGAAAAAAATGTATGTATGGCGCGCCAGGTTTGGCGTAGCCTGTATTAGTCTGCTCGCGCTCATTATTGCACCGTTAGCCACAATTACGCGTACCTCTGCAGCGTCACCTTCCGACTGTCGGGCGGTTACATTGCCAGTATCTTTATTGCCGGGTCAACCAGCCGACCAAACCATTTCCGGTACCTACTGTACACCAACAGCATGGGCATCAGGAACACATACTATTGACGTTGCTACTCCCGGTGGTACGTATAATCATCTATATTGGGACTGGCCGCAGGATCCTGCAACTTATTCATACGTAGACAAAACGCTACAGGCCGGACGAGCAACATTTAATTATGACCGCCTGGGCACCGGCGCTAGCTCGCATCCGCTCAGCACAACGCTTACTGTTAATAATGAAGCGTACGTGCTGCATCAGGTTGTGCAGTGGCTGCGCACCAACAAGCAATACCAAACCATCGACTTAGTTGGGCATTCGTACGGTTCAATTATTTCCATTCAGGAAGCAGGTTTTTATCACGATGTTAACCGCTTAGTAGCAACCGGACTAGTTCACTTGCCCAATATTGCCGGCGGATTTGCTAATGCGCTCATTTCCTTATCGCATCCGGCTATACTCGACCCGGTGCTTGCTAGCCAAAACCTTGATCCGGGATACATCACTACTACGCCAGGTACTCGTAAGCAGCTGTTCTATTCGTCATCGGCCGACCCCGCCGTTATTGTCTACGATGAAGCACACAAAGATGTTGCGCCCTTGACGGGGCTCGCCACACTAGCAACTACCTGGTATTTGCCACCACTTTTAAACGCCTCTAATGGCGTTCGTGTGCCTGTATTAGTAGTGCTGGGGCAAGAAGATTCTCTGTTTTGCGGGCTACCGTCGTTACTAACTTGCAACAATGATTCGCAGCTGCGCAGCTTTGAAGCACCCTACTACACCAGTGCACCAAGTCTTACGGCTATAACTGTCCCGAAGACTGCTCATGATATTGCGCTGCACCCTTCAGCTAACCAGTCATTTGCACAAATCAATAGTTGGATCCAGACCCACTAGTCGATTTGACATACTGCCTCAGCATTATCTGCTACAATTAGGTCAGATAATGCTGAGGAGATCGTTATGGTCGTGTTACCAATATTGTTAGTTTTAGCCGTTCTGTATGCTGTTGCCAGCGGCGTTCGAATCGTCAATCAGTACGAGCGCGGCGTGGTGCTGCGACTTGGGCGCGTTAAAAAACAGATCAAAGATCCTGGCCTAAGACTAATCATTCCTATTGTGGATCAGATGAAAAAGGTCGGGATGCGCATTGTAACCTTGCCGATCGAATCACAAAAAGTCATCACCAAAGACAATGTTTCGATCGACGTCGCAGCCGTGGCTTATTACCAAATTGTTGACCCGATTAAATCAGTTGTCGAGATCGAAAACGTTGTTTCGGCAACCTACCAGATCGCACAGACAACCGTCCGTAACATTGTCGGCCAAAGCCCGCTTGATGACGTACTCAGCGAAACCGCCAGCATCAACGAAAAGATTAAGGCTATCCTAGAAAAATCAACCGAACAATGGGGTATTTTTGTAAGCAACGTCGAAGTTAAAGATATTCAGCTGCCCGATTCAATGCAGCGCGCCATGGCTAAACAAGCCGAGGCCGAACGCGAAAAACGCGCTAAGATTATTGCTGCCGAGGGAGAACAGCTAAGTGCCGCAAAACTCGGAGAAGCAGCCGATATTATTGCCGCTCATCCGATCGCCTTGCAGCTCCGTAATTTGCAGGTACTAAGCGACATAGCTGTGGAAAAGAATAGTACCATTGTGTTCCCGGCTCAGTTTATGGACACAGTCAAAAGCGTCAAAGACTTTATGAGTAAAGAGTCGTAGCGATCGGTATCGAACCATGAGCAGCACGGGTGCGACTGACAGCACAAACACGCCGTCAGTCGATCCAGGCAACGTGCAGAATAACTAGGCGCCTATTTGGCGTCACGCTGTACAAACAGAATGCTGCCGATAATACCACCAATAACCAGATAGGCGGCCACTACGCCAAGGGATGCCAAGGGCGAAAAAATGCCTTGCTCGGCAGAGCTTGCCAGAATCTGGTTTTGCGCGCTTGGCAACAAATAGTTAGGATTAATCTTGAGTAACCCCGTTAGGATCGGCGCAGCCATAGTTGGCAATATAAGATAGACAACGACCGTAAAAACGAGGTTCCTAAACAGCAAGCCAAACAATAGCGCGCACCAAACTGACGTGACTATGAAGGCTGTGCCTTTCCAAACTAAGCTATAAAACTCGAATTGCTGTGGGACGTATACGTGATGTCCAGCCTTAAGTCCTAACGCTACGCTGATCAACACCAAAACCGCAACAACTATAGCTACGACAATAGCATAAATTGCCGTCACCACCATTTTGGCAATCAAGATATTGAATGGTTTGTTGTTGGCAGCAACGGTGTAGCTAATGGTGTTATAGCGATATTCGTGGCAAATGAGCAAGATCGCCGGAATACCTACGAATAAGCTAACGAGCGACAACATGTTAAGGATAGCTGATTGCATGCTAGTATCAGTAAAACCTCCGCCACCCTTAATTCCCATGCCGTAAAAGGCAATTCCTGCCGCTAGCAAAAAGATAAAAGCCGTCCAAATATAGGTCGATCTAACAGTTAATAATTTACGGAACTCTGCTCGAAGTGCATTAATCATTTTACGTGCTCCTTTGCGGTCTGCAGCTGGACAGAACCAGCTTTGTACTCTTCGGCACTTGCCGTTAATTCCAAAAAGGCGTCTTCGAGTGAGGCATTGTGATTTGTTAATTCCAAAATTGGCACACCAGCGTCAAAGGCGATTTTTCCAACTTCGTCTGTTTTAGCCTTGGCGACCGATAAGCCTTGGTCGTGATCGGTGACGTTGAGTTGTTTGGCCTCTAGAGCCTTTCGTAATTTTTTTGCGTCAGATGTACGGACAAATACGGATGACTGCGAATTTTTAGCAATAAGGTCCCGCATGGAGGTGCTGGCGATCATTTTGCCCTTACCAATCACAACAACATTGTCAGCCATAAGCGCCATTTCGCTCAGCAAGTGACTCGATACAAAAACTGCATTACCTTGGTCGGCATACTTTTTTAGGAAGCTGCGAAGCCACGCAATACCCTCCGGATCAAGTCCGTTGGCGGGTTCGTCAAGCAAGAGATATTTAGGACTGCCAAGCAGTGCGGCTGCAATGCCCAGACGCTGGCTCATACCAAGCGAGAAAGTTCCCGGACCTTTTTTGGCCACTTGTTTAAGACCGACTATATCGAGCACTTCATCAACACGATTATCCGGAATGCCACCAGCAGCGGCTAGCACCTTTAAATGGTTGCGCGCGCTACGAGTAGGGTGATACGACTTGGCATCCAGCAATACGCCTACAACCTGCGATGGATGCGCGTATTCGTGCAACATTTTGCCATCGAATGTGGTTTGCCCCGAACCCTTATCCAGTCCAAGCATTAACCGCATAGTGGTTGATTTACCGGCACCGTTAGGCCCAAGGAAACCCGTCACTTTGCCTGTCTCAACCTCAAATGATATGTCATCGACGGCAACTTTTTTGCCGAACGCCTTTTGTAAATGAGAAACTGTAATCACAGTGTCATTATACAGGAAGTTGCTAGGAGTAACTAAACCGTCGCCAAAAGGTTCAGCAATTCTTGGGTAGAAGTCGCCTGCATCAATCCTTCGCGCAGTTCTTTGGCGCCATCAAAGTCACTAATGTAGACTTTACAGAACTTATTGAGCGTAGCCACGCGACGATCCTGGCTAGTCCATGTCTCAGCAAAAAGCTTAACATGTTTAGTATATAACGCGACGCGCTGCTCTTTTGTGTATTTAGGCCAAGGTGTAGTCTTAGCAAATAAAAATGGGTCCTTAAAGATACCGCGGCCAACCATGATACCGTCCAAGCCGTATTGCGCGGCCAATGTTTCGCTCTGTTTGCGAGTTTCTACGTCACCGTTACCGACGATCAATGTTTGCGGCGCAATGCGATCACGTAACTCTTTTATTTTGCCAATGCTATCCCAGTGCGCGGGTACCGCACTCATTTCTTTGCGGGTACGACCGTGAATCGTTAACATGTTAAGATTCTGCTTCAGCAATAACTCGTGCCAGGTAAAGTCGATCTCATTAAAGCCTAATCGTGTTTTGACACTCACAGGCACACGACCGGCAGCGCCAGCTTGTGTTGCTTTGATAATTTCAAGCGCTAAGTCGCGGTTGTTAATCAATGCGCTGCACGTGCCATTTTGCACTTCGCTTTTTGCCGGACAGCCCATGTTTAGGTCGATGCCCACAAAATTAACACCTTCCGGCAAGCCGAGTTCACGCGCCAGCGTACCGTCAGCTATTTGCGTGGCTACTGCCTTAAAGTTTTCAGGTTTGAGGCCCCACAACTGTGCCACCAAGCGCGTTTCACTCGAGGTAAACTGTAGCTTGTGGAGCAAATGTGAACGGCCGATGCTTTGCAAACCATCCACATTCACAAATTCTGTAAAGAATAGATCAGGCGGAGCACAGTCAGCAACAATCTGACGAAAAACTGTATCGGTCACATCGTCCATAGGTGCCAATACAAAAAACGGCCTCGACAACTGCTCTAAGATATTCATATCTACACAATACTACCAAACTTTTGCAACCCTGTCATGCGCAAATAATGCCTTGGACTAAGGTGTAATAATAAATGCTATTCTATTAGATTATGTAAATGAAGGGAGATAAGAAATGGATTTCGATAAATTACAGCTGCCAATCTTCACTAAATAATAGATAATGGAGGGTTTACATTAATCGTTATATGATGTGACCCTCCAGATTTTCTTTATTTATTCCCAGCGGAATGAGCGGAAAGCGATGGCGTACACTATGATCAGCCAACCACCGACGAGTCCTAGCTGCGGCAGGATATCTAAAAAGCCCTTGCCTTCGGTTGCAATCAAACGAATACCGTCAATTACCGGTGTTAGCGGCAAAAATGTCGTGGCGTGCTGCAACCACTCCGGCATGGCATAGCGGGGGAAAAATGTGCCAGACAAGAACATCATCGGAAAGACAATAATGTTTGCCAGTGGTGCGGCTTGGCGTTCGTTCTTAGCCCAACCACCAACGGCCAGACCGATGCCGAGGATCATGACGATACCGAGCGCAATGAACGCTCCAAGTTCGACATAATTACCCACAACCTGCAGATGGAAGACGCCAATTGCCACAGCAAACTGCACAACCATACCCACCAACCCAATAACTGCCTGAGAGATCATAGTTGCCAGGAAGTACTGCCAGACCCGCAGCGGCGTTGTGTGAAAGCGACGTAAAATACCCTGTTTTTTTAGCTCTGGGAAAACGTTGATTGGTCCAAAAATACCCAGGCCAATGATCGAGAAGCCAAGTAGTCCCGAAAAGGTATAGTCAAACTGCGACAAACTGTGTATGTTTGTTTCTTTGGAACTTACCGTAAATGGCGTGTCGCTTTTAACAAACTGTTTGTTGATGTTTTTGAATTCACCGTCCAAAACTGAAGTCAGTACACCTGCAGCCTGTGCGGTATTGTTGGTATAAATAACCTCTGCATTACCCGATGGATAGCTAGTGCCGACCTTTTGTTCACCAAAATTTTCAGGTAGTAAAATGGTCGCATCAAGCTGGCCGCGGCTCATCTTTTCGTTGGCTTTGTCAATGGTGTTACTTCCTTGGTCAACCTTTAGAGCCTTGCTAGAATCCAGAGTATGTACGAATTGCTGCGAGAACTGCGAGTGCGATTGATTAATAATCGCCACGCTAAATGTAGTCGTACTGTTCTTGCCAAACAAATTACCAAATACGAACAAGAAAATCAGCGGAAAAGCTACTGTAAAGAAGATTGCTGTTTTGTCGCGGAAAAATCGTTTCGTGCTGAGTTTTGCAAAAATATAAACGGTATACAGTTTTCGTTTCATAATTACCCTCGCAACTCCTTGCCGGTCATGTCGATAAAGACATCTTCCAGGTTGGCTTGCTCAACATGTTGTTTCTTTTTGAAGCCACGTTTTAATAGATCTTTAATAAGTGCTTGCGGCGTGTCAAGTGCAATAATTTTACCATTATCCATGATGGCGATACGGTCACAGAGCACCTCAGCCTCGTCCATATAATGCGTTGTCAAAATAACACTAATACCCCGGCTGCGGACGTGTTCTACTAACTCCCAAAGATTGCGGCGAGCCTGCGGATCTAGCCCTGTCGTCGGTTCATCCATAAAGAAAATTTTTGGATTGTGTACTAAAGCCGCAGCAATACTAAAGCGCTGCTTCTGTCCACCCGACAGTTGTTCAATGTAGCTACTGGCCTTTTCGCCCAATTGCACACTGTCTAAAAATTCCTGAACATTCACTTTTTCGCCGTACGCAGCAGCGAACAACTCAATAAGTTCTGCCAGTTTAGTTTTATCTTGGAACGCTGGCGATTGCGGCTGGACACCAATCATCGAACGAATTTTATATGGATGAGATGCAACATCTATCCCAGCGATCGATGCCGAACCACCGTCGATAGGACGGAGCGCCTCTATCATTTCGAGGGTAGTTGTTTTACCGGCGCCATTCGGGCCAAGAATGCCAAAAATCTCACCTTTTTTGACCTCAAAACTGATACCCTTAACAACTTCTTTGTCTCCGTATATTTTGCGAAGACCTTTAACCTTTAGAATTGAATCTGCCATGCAGAAAGTATAACAGAGAATGCAAGAGGGAGTAAAAACAAAACACCTTGAGTACTAGACCAAGGTGTTTTGAGATAATGTAGAACTAGCCGCGCTTGACGGTCAAGAAACCATTACGTGGGTTTTCGTTAACAACGAAACCTGCTGGCAATTCTGCTACAGCCTCAGGACGCTCGTCCTTACTGAAGTAGTAAATGCGTTGCTTCTTACCACCGCGAAGAGTTACTTCCTTTGAATTAAGGTAGTAAGTAACACCCTTGGAGTTTGTGTGCTTGTAAGCCATTGCTAGATTTCTCCCTCTTATGCATTTAGTAATGGTACCCCTACCATACTCTGACGGTTTTTTGTTTGTCAACAGCTTTTTGTCTAACGGCGCTGTTATAATTAACCGACAACGGATAATAAGTTAAGTTGCATGGTACAGTGCTTATGTATTACACTGGTGACTATAAAGAAAACCTTTAAAGGGCGGGGGAACCTACATGGATTTTTTGGGGCGAAATGCCAATAACCAACCTCAGACAGTAAGGGCTAACGGGGGCGGACAAGCTTCAACGACCAATGCAGCCACCACTGCTGACAAGAATAAAAGAGGCATGTATAACGAGCCGCGCTGGCTTAAAATCGGTTTCTTGATCATGCTCTTTTCATTAACTGTTTTGGCGCTTAGCATTGCTGTTCTGCTGTACTACGGCAAGCCAAAAGAAGCACACTACGTCGACAAGACCAAAGAACAAGCAGTCTTCTTAACTAACGGTCAAGTGTACTTCGGTAAAATTGCTGACATCACTGACAAATATGTCAACCTCATTGGTATCTACTACCTTAATTCGACAAGTGACAGCGCAAACAAGACTGCACAAACCAGCTTCTCGTTAGTAAAGCTTGGTTGTGAGTTACACGGTCCAACCGACCAAATGGTCATCAATCGTGATCAGGTCAGCTTCTGGGAAAACCTCAAGACCGATGGCAAGGTTACAAAAGCAATCCAACAGTGGATCAGCCAGAACCCAACCCAGACATGTACTAACTCAAACAGCACAAACACAACTCAGCAAAGCAATACAGCTACACCAACAACACAAACTACCACAAAGCCATAGGCTGAGCTAATCAGTCACAAATAACCTCCTCCTCTTTACGGGAAGGAGGTTATTTATTCCCTACCTGGTAGCGCGTCTTAGGACTACTTCCGCCGCAAGCCGCATAATAAAAAACAATAGAAGCAGTACAGAAACTAGCAAACTGATACCTGCAAAATCAGGCGACCACGTGGGTGATATAAAATCAAATTTATACATCGCGTCCGGCACCTTTTGCACTTGTACGCCATGACTGGCTACGTACTGTTCTATGCAAGGTACGCGATTGCGACCAGAAAAGTCAGTTGAGTCTTGCTGCTCGCAGTACTTTTGCCCATCGGTATAAACTTGTCCATTGGCTTGTTGTGCCTTGGTATTAGCTGCTGCCTGCAGGCGCTCATAGGTGTATTTTAGCTGGATTGGCGGATAGACCGAGTCTCCACCGTTTGTAAGACTGGTATTCATGTTGCCGTACACATAGGCCCGCAATTTCTGCAGCGCACCCTCCACGTCGCCGTTATTTTTATCTGCTTGATAGACCTGATCGCGGAGCGCAATCATACGTAAGTTGTTGTTCCGGAGCGCAAATACGCTAATGCTGGCGCTGACTACGACTGCAGCAACTAAGTATGTAGCACTTACCGATCGCACCTTGGTTAGTAGATGATGTAATTGTTTTTTATCCATGTTTGTATCTGTACCTTTTTACTAGTGTAGCATGGTACACTAGATGCATGCATGTGTATTTCTCGGGTATCGCCGGTACCGGCATCGGGCCGTTGGCATTAATCGCGCAGGCCGCCGGTTTCAGTATTTCTGGATCGGATAAACAAGACAATGCATACCTCGCCTACCTAAAAAAGCACGGTATTACCGATATTCATGTTGGACAATCGTATGAAGCAATTGCCGCAGTCCACGCTAAAAAACCAATTGATTGGTTTGTGTATACTTCTGCTCTGCCCATCGAACAGCCTGACGCGCCCGAGCTTCGTTTTTGTGAAGAGCACCATATAAAAGCTACCAAGCGTGATATCTTTCTGAACGAATTGTTAAACGAAAAACAATTAAAAATGATCGCTATTGCCGGCACGCACGGTAAAACAACAACTACGGCCATGACAATTTGGTTGTTTAAGCAACTGGGAATTCCGATTAGCTATTCGGTGGCAGCCAAGTTACCTTTTGGCGATATGGGTGTCTTTAATCCTGAAAGCGAGTATTTTATTTACGAAGCCGATGAGTTCGACCGTAACTTCCTGGCCTTCAGGCCGTATTTGAGCATAATTACTGGTATTGACTGGGATCATCCGGATATTTACCCTACCCGGGAGAAATATAATCACGCATTTGTGCAATTTTTGTCTCAAAGCGAATGGAAGATGCTGTGGAAAAGTGACGCCGAGCGCTTAGGCGTAGAAAAAGATGAATGCCTGTGGATCATGGATGAACACGAGTCTGAAATTGATAAAATGCTCACTTTGCCTGGGCGCGTTAATCGCCTTGACGCCTGGCAGGTCATACATGCAGTACGCGAAATAACTGATACACCGCTTGAAGAACTCGCCCTCCATATGAACAAATTTCCAGGGGTAGCACGCCGGTTTGAAAAGATTGCCGCGGGCATTTACAGCGATTATGCGCATACGCCTCCCAAAATTCGCGGTGCCCTGCAAATCGCCGAAGAAGTTGCCGGCAAAAATGTGATCATTATCTACGAAGGCCTGCACAATACGCGGCAGCATTTTATAAAAGAAGAACTGCGTACGCTATTCGATAACGTGAAGCGCCTGTACGTCGTACCAAGCTACCTGGCGCGAGAAGACCCAAAGCTGCGTACTCTTACGCCTGCAGATATTGTCGATTTACTCAGCCCCGCATCGCGAGCCCATGCCCAGGCAGCTGCTTTGGATGATTCGTTGCAAAAAGCCGTCGAGGCGCACATTAAACAAGGCGATATCGTCGTTTGTTTGAGCGCTGGCGGTGGCCACAGCCTCGATGAGTGGATCCGAAAAGTCTTTACCTCAGATTAATTAACAAGAGCAGCACTTGAACTACGTATACTTCCGAATCGCTGGCCTATAGTGCCTGCACATTTACATCTTTGATAAATGTGCGAGGGATGAGGGAGCATACGTAGTTCAAGCGCTGCCGCTACATACGATTAAATAAGCGCGGCGGCGAAGAATGCGGCAATAATCAAGGCCAGCATCACCCAAAACCACACACCCGGCGCTCCTGACGTAGCTCTTTGCCTGGGCGCGACTGACGGCAACTGATGCTGGGAATCGACGTGCGTAGGCGTACCCGCCGGCAAATATGGTGTAGTCATACCGCTTGGCAACATTGGATTACTAGCACCGGCCTGCCCCACACCAGAGCCAACCGATCCACCGCCGAACCCACTAGTGTACTGGTGTGAGGAGTACGTGTTAGATTGGGCTCCATAGGCCTGTGCCTGTTGCTCAGCATATTGCGCTTGAGCTGCTCGAGGCCGGGGCGCACCAGTTAATGGATCACGTTGTATTTCATGCTGCTGCTCAAAAAAAGCCTGATCTCTTGTCATGGGGTCAACGGTATACTCATCAACCCGATACGCTTGCAGACCTTCCTGCACGACATGTTCTTTAGGTGATTGCGGCTGAACGGGATTTGTTGGCATAGGAGTAACTTCTGTCGAACCCGGAACTTGCCGTTCATGAATAGGTGGCATGCTGTTCATAGCAGGCGCGGCACTCGTAGTCGATCGCTCAGTAAACGCGGCAGGCGTTAACGCAGTTGGTGTGCCAAAGCGCTCTTGAACCTGCTGCATGCGGCGCATATCGGCTGCTTGCTTTTGCTGCTCAGTTCTAAAAGCACGTTGTTGCCGCTCAGATCGCTGCAGTGCTTCTGCGGATTCCTGCTGTTTTTTCGCATTCTCTTTAATGAGTTTGTTTTGTCGCTTATCGGCTCGCTTACGGGCAAGGTATTCAAGTCCCAGCAACGCAGCCACTGCCCCAACGCCCGAGCGTTTTTCATATACGGGCACGTGTTCGGTCGTGATAGGTGTGGAGGGCGCAGTGTTTGGGTTAATGCCCGGCATTCCTATGGGGCCGCCTGGGTAATAGTTAGCATTTTGCTGTTGAGTATATGGACTGTTGGCATTCCAAACATTGTAATTAGGTTGTGGATAAGCAGATCCGAAGCTTTGGACGGGCGGAACGTTGGGCGGCATTGGCGGCTGATTACCACTAGTTCCAGTTCCGGCTTGCGGCAGTGGCACTGACGCTTCTGCGGCTTGTTGTGCAGGTTCAGGGCCATGCATGCCAGCGTAAGGATCTTCTGGAGTAGACGACAAGCCAGGATCTGTCTCGTCGTCATGCTCAGACTCATTCTTTAGAGTTGTCGGCTGGTCTTCGGCATGCATAGGGTGTGACAAGGGATTCTGAATCTCTTGCGACCGCTCCCTGGTAGCAGATGTAGGCACTTGCGTCTCTTGCTGAGCGACTTGCTCGGTGTGAAGTGTCTGCGTTGGCATAGCAGATGTAACTTCGTTTTGCGTATTGGCGGCTGGATTGGTTTCGGTGCCAGAGCTAGTTGGTTGTTGAGAAACTTCGACTTCTGGCGTTGACTCTTTGGCTTTGGCGGGCTCATTCGGGTGAATCTCTGCAGGGCGTGGAATAATCGGACGAAAAGCGTGCGGCGCTACAGGAAACGCTCGGGCTGCGCCAGTTCCCTTTTCTTTTTTTTCTTTTCCTTCGGCATCGTCCCGTTCGTTGGACTGGCCTTCGGTACCATCTTCGTGGCCTTCGATTCTTCGTTCCGGCGCTTGATGCTCGGTAGTTTCCTGTTGTTCGCGGTGGCGGTCAAACAATACGATAGGCACCCGGATTTGTCGTTCGGGTGGCGGTGGTGGAGTAAATTCGGCAGACTTCCCGGCGTGGCTGCCGGTTTCTTTAGAATCGTCTTTTTTAGATCCGTATGTTTCCATATTGCTCTGCCATATTTATTATCTTAGTATACCGCAAGTACAAAACTAAACTATATAAGTTAATACCATTTTTTGCAATATTATTTCTTACATTTTGAACGTTTTAACGATTATCTCCTGAGCCCTTTAACGTGCTGCGTGCTTTACGGCTGGCAAGCTTTTCGATGTTCATCTTTGCAATTTCTTGCAGCGACAAACCAAGTGAGTCGGCAAAAACCGTCATATACCATAGTACATCGCCAATTTCTTTAGCCATCTCGGTCTTGTCTTCTTCGGTTATTATGCCTTCACGGTACGCCACAAGCTTCTTCCACTTTTCAGCAATCTCGCTGGCCTCACCAGCAATGCCAAGCACCATAATTGTCTTATCCATCAGAGGGTCCGGATGCTTGATAAGCGTTGTGGGGGCTTTTTCCTGGTATTCGTCAAATGTCATAATAACTCCTTTATAAATCAACTACGCCGACGCCCTTACGAATCAACTCGAGCTTGCCGTCTGTAGTCAAAAGTACGATTGTCGAGGGTGTATCCTTGATTGTTCCACCATCGACGTAAAAATCAATTGTATCACCAAAATACAGTGCCGCGTCATCAATGGTAGCGGCCGTCGGTTCGCCCGGCATGTTAGCACTACTGGTCAATAATGGTCCGGTTTGCGCAAGTAGCTGTTGCAACGCTGGATCGCGCGGAATACGCATAGCGAGTGACCCTTTACCCTGCACCACATAGTCCAATGTAGCATCGGCTGGCAGAATAACACTGATTTCGTTTGGCCAAAGATAAGCAACTGTGTCCAGATATTCGCGAGCAACACCTAGCGCTTCAAGCTGTCCAATATTGGCTGCAATAACTGTTCCTGGTTTGCCTTCACGATGTTTGCTGCGGTACAACTTAGCAACCGCTTCTTTATCTTCGGCACGAGCAACGATGCCATACACCGTATCTGTTGGTAACACACCCACCTTGCCTTCCTGCAGCAATCGCGAAACCATAGGGTCAGTAATGCTATCAAATATGCGTGCCATGGTTTCAAATTCCTGTTATTGAGATTTCAGATAAATAAAAATAGCGATAGCCGCTAACACCATCATGCAGATAAGCGTCGCTACAATAATGCCAGCTGAACTTGGCTTGACAGGTTTGCGTGCCTGAGATGTTGTAGCAGCGTTCTGGGCAGGCAGGGGCGGCCGAGGCTTTTCTGCCGGAGCAGGAGACCCAGAAGGCTTTGGTGCGGATGCTTGAGCCGAATGTGAGGCCTCAGGAGTAGGTATAGGCTGCCTGGGGGCGTCGGCAGAAGAAGCGAGTGGATTTGCAGCCGCTGCATTTTCAACAGGTGCTTCATGTACGAGCAATGGAGTTGGAGGGGCGGCAGAACTTGGCGCGGCAGCTGGGCGTGCGGGCACTCGTACATCCATCACTGGTCTTGAAGGGTTTTGGGGTTGCATAACTATTACGATAAGTATATCACGCCGAGAGTTGGTAAGCCGTGCCAATTTGCATAATAAAACCTTCTTGTGTTAGATCTTGCACAACTGATTCAAGGCGTTCGTCAACAATATGAGCGTGCAACTCATCGAGCGTGGCGCTGCCTTTTGTAAGCATCTTTAGCACTTGGCCGCGGATCTGCCGCCGTGAACCAGCAAACGTTGATTGCCTAATATACGCCTTGCTAGCACGGGAAGCATTGCCTACCGTCTGTTTGAGGTGCGTGCCGTAGTCCATAAGCGCCCAGTACCATTCGCGCGAGTGGTCTCGCGGCACCGTGTCTGCAATAAGTGGTTCCAGCAAAGCATCGGCAACCACAGTTTGATCAGCAAAAAAGTGATGAATAAATACCGTGCGAATGTTGGTTTCGATAAACGTGACTGGTTTGTTAAATGCGTAGGCCAAAATAGCACCAGCGGTGTTTGGACCGATGCCAGGTAATCGCACAAGTGCTTGGTTATCCCGAGGCAATATGCCGTCGTGCTTCGCCATTACTTCTCCGGCCAGTTGCCACAAAAACTTAGCTCGCCGATTATAGCCAAGGCCATTCCACAAAATAAGCACATCGGCTAGCGGCGCTGCCGCTAACGCCGCAAAATCAGGATAGGCCGCAATAAACATCTCAAACTTTGGTATAACGCGTTGCACCTGGGTTTGTTGCAGCATCACTTCCGAAACCACAATACGGTACGGATCGAAGATACCGGCTGCATCGGCACAGCGCCACGGTAAATCGTGACGGCCATATGCGTCATAATAGTCCCAAATATGTTGCTCAAAGAGGTTATTATGAGTCAGCTGCATGCAGCACCACTGTACCATATGCGGCAACGCTCAACTAGCCATTAGCTCCCCTGAAAGTAGCCGGTCGTTGCTTGTACATCGGTAAGCTTATGCGACGTATCGCCAGTGTCCGTACCAATAACGTAATCGGCTGTTTCGCCACCGGCAGATACACGGTAGATAATCGCATTCGCGCCGGCCCAACGTACCGGATACGAAATACCCGCGCGGCTAATTAGCGTCGCATTGGTACCGTCAGCATGACGAATCTGCAAGGTAGCTGCGGCGCTGCCAGGACTAATCCAGGCCGAAAGCTGACCGGTGGGATCGCTAGCAAAAGAATAGTTGGTCAAATCGCTTGGATCAGTCGAGCGGCTCGGCCGCGGATCACCAAAAGTGTAGGTATACCAGCCATCCGGCGTTTGCAAGTTCATGGTATTGTAGGTGCTACGAATGCTCTTTAGCACTTCTTGATCAAATAACCCCTGCGAACCGCTGCCATCAGCATGAATACTAAAGAAGTCAAACGTCGTGTGCGAGTCCTCATTGGCAATTGCATAGTAAATAACACCTTGCGCACTGGCGACAGTCGTAAATTGCTGAGCCGTGGCCAGCTGTGCTTTATTGTTGGTCGAAGGATTATACGAAATCAATCGACTAGTTTCGGTTGCTGGCGGACTGCTGCCTAACGCCGTAGTGCGATACACCAACGCACTGGTTGTCCAATCAATAAGATTAATCTTTTCTGCCCGATCAATGGTTGTGCTTGTACCATCTGGCACGTTTATGAGTGTGAGCGTTTGATCTAGTGAGCCGTCTGTTTCGCGGTTAGTATCACGTATAGATACAAGTGCCGCTTTGCTGCCGTCGGCATTGGTAACCAAGGTGTTATTTGTGCCCTCGTTGCCCGTTCCAGCTAGCAATAATTTCTTATTTTTGCCATCAAGATCTATCGAGTATACATCATGTCCACCGTTGTCAGTGGACATAAAAACTTCTTTTTGACTTGATACCAGCATAATTGTCGGCATATTTTTGGACTGTGCATTGAGTGTTATTGGTTCAGATCGATAGCCAGCAGCGTTCAGAGTTACAGTCAAGGTTGTTGCCGTGCTGTCCTGTACCGTTAGCGTTATCTTGCCTTGCGCGTCAGAAAGTGCATTTACGCTATCGCTCTCTGCGTCGACGTTGGCTATTGGCTTGTTCGACAAGTAATCCACAACCCTAAAGGCATATTGCGTGCCAACGGCGACCAATTTATATGTGCCGAGCGGGTTACTACCCCAGCCAATTGTAAGATGCTGATCAGAAGAACTAAAGCCGGTGCGTGAAATGCGCAAATCGTAATCGCCCAAGCGAAGACCGGCTAATCTGGCGGTGCCTTGGACATCGGTCTGGGCCTGCATTGCGCCCAGTTGTATGGTGACATTTTTAAGCGGCAACGAGGTCGTGTTATCCACAACCACAATTGTCATCGAACTACGCACGCCGCACAAATTGAGGGCATAGTATCGAGTCCGTGGAGTAGCCATGACGCCGCCAATCGCCCCCAGAACAATCAGTATCGTCAGCCAGCGCAACCACTTTTTTCGCCACCAACTGGCAAAAAAATGACCCAAGCCACGACCTTGCTTAACCTTAACGACAGGCAGACGGCCTTCGTCTTGCATGTCGAGCAATTCATCGCTTTCTTCGGCAATAATGCTATCTACAGCTGCGTCAGTTTCGGGATCCTCTTCTACCGAAGAATCTTGCAAAACGCCAGTTGCATTAGCCTGCCTCTCGTTCGCCTGCCCACTCTCGGTTCCGGTAGCTTCGTCGGCAGCGTCATCCGAGCCATCGCCAATACCACCAACCTTTTTGGCAGGAGCATGCAACGGTTCTTTGTGTAGGCCATATTCTTTGGCTACTTTATGTGGAAGTTCTGGCGCCGTAGGTGCCGCACCAAGATCCGGATCGCTATCAGCCACTACAGGCCTCCGTAACCGTATCCGTAACCAGAAAGATTAATCGCTGGTTTGTAGTAATCGGTCAGTTTGATCATATCCCCGCCACCAACTGGCATAATATCCAGTTCGCTGCTACTTTTAGACACCAGAAGATACTGGTCGGTATACCAGCCATACACCGTATAGTCACTGGCGAATGCGACTTGCTTGCCGTTTTTGCCGTCAGTATCACCAACGAACAAGGTATTTTTGCCGTCACGCTGCTCTGCCCAGAAAGTACTATTGCCATTGGGCGAAATCAAATAGGTAGGATAAGGCGTTTGATAGAACTCATCAGTAGTCATGTTAGTGACGGCTTTGATCGCCCCGTCTTCATATTGATCTATGTTGGTCGGATTAGGGCCTTCGGCAAATTGCAAGTAGATACCCTGCGGTTCGTATAAACGGGCGTTGACGCTGATTGAACCCGAAACCGGTCCAGCTGATGGCAAGCTATACGATTTAACCACATGATTGTTTGTGCCGTCGGCATGTACCGAATGCACTTCAGCGGCTTTGTTATTCAGCATTTGCCAAGCCGCGTACGAATAACTGCTCTGCCAGTTTTTTACGTACACAATCTCGTCTTTTAAGATATACTGGCCGCCAAAATAGGTATCGACGTAGGTGTTTTGATCACCCTGAGCCGTTGTTTGGTCTAATGTAACTATTTTGCCCGAGTCAGCATCGTAGCTCTTGAGCGCCTGGCGATTGGGTTGCCAAGCAGAAACTGCCGATCGAGTAACGGTGTAGATAAATGCATGGTTATTCCAGCCTACGACGCTAAAATCAGCCTGGCCTTCATCCATGGTTGTAAGCTTGTCGCTGGTTGTATCCAGTAAGAATAACTTGGCATTGTCACCGCCATCACGCTTAGATAGTAATGCCGCGTAATGCCAGTCACGCGATGAAAGTAGCACCGTATTTTGCCTGTCTTCTTTGCCGGTACCGGCGAGCACAATCTGACGGGCACTGCCATCCAAATTAGCCTTAACAATGTCGATTGTTCCGCTGGCATTAGACAAGAAATAGACTTTACCGGCCGGAGTCACCGCGATAGTATTGGCGTCTTCTTTGGTGGTTACGCTAACCTGCACCGTATTTGTATTGTAACCGCTGGCTGTAATAGTAGCGCTTACCGACTGCTTGTCCGCGGGCAGCACAAGTACCGCCTTACCCCGTGCGTCAGTAGTAGCTTTAGTATCAGAGGCGGCAATGGTAGCGTTAGCCACAGGCTGCTTATTAACTTTATTGATAATTACGATCGGTACTTGGCGGCCAGTTGCCACAAACGATAGCGTAAATGTACTCTTTTGTTTAAGAATTGGCACGAGTACGTTAACCGAGGCATTTTTGTAGTATTTTTTGCTGACCACCATGGTTTTTTGGCCGACGGGAACGTCCAGAGTAGCTTTTCCGGCACTATCGGTAGTGACTTGCTTATTAGCGATAGTAATAAGCGCACTAGAAACGGGCTTATGGGTTGTAGAATCTATAATTTGTACGCTAAATCGTTGTTTTAGGAGGGTCCCCGCTAGCGCGTAACGCGTTACGGGAATGGCTGCGGCTACAGCTAAGACTATGACGATGAACAGGGGAATGCTAATTCTTTTGTGTCTGCCCATCCAACCCCAGGCTTTGACAAATATGTTGCGCTTGTCTGGCGATACAACAACCTTGCCGAATGGACCTTCGTCAGTGTCTTCGATGGCCTCACTTTTACCGCTATCCTTCGATGCGTGATCGTCTTGGTTGGATTTGGCGTCAGTGTCATTTGTTTGCTCCGGCGTGTCAGTGTTTTTAGACGTATCCGCGTCGTCGCTGTGATGCTCGTGCGGTTTTTTGTGCGAGTCATCGGCTGATTTTTCGTGATTATTTTCGTCTGCCATATTGTTACCCTCTTTACTATGTAGTCTATCAAAAAATACGTAGACGGAGTAGTTTTTACCTCGCCGGAGTACAATGAAATGCATGAACAACATTTTGCGCGACCAATACCAACAGGCGGCAGACTATTTGAGCGCACATGACGCGCGACTAGCGCCAGTCATCGCCCGCGAAGGTCTATGTACTATTGTGCCGCACACCAATTACTACCAGGATTTGGTAGAAAGCATAATTAGCCAGCAATTGAGTGTCAAAGCAGCCGCCAGCATTTCGGCCCGCTTTAAGGCACTTTTCGACGGCAATATTCCCAAGCCCGAAACCATTTTGGCCACCGATGTCGATACTATGAGAAGTGTTGGTTTAAGCAATCAAAAAGCGAACTACATTCGTGATTTAGCCAGTCATGTAGCAAGCGGCAAAGTATCGTTTACACACTTGCCTGAATTATCCAACCAAGAAATCATCACAGAATTAACAGATGTCAAAGGCATTGGCGAATGGACAGTGCATATGTTTTTGATGTTTTGCATGGGCCGGCTCGATGTTTTGGCGCATGGCGATTTAGGCATTCGGAACGGCATCCGCGCCCTCTACAATCTAGATCATGTACCTACTCCCAAAGAAATCATAGCTATCGCCGAAGTCAATAAATGGCACCCCTACGAAAGCATCGCTTGCTGGTATATCTGGCGATCACTCGACAACAAAAACTCATAAAACGTTGGATGTATAGTCTCATATAAATAACGTGCGCAGTTCACGATATTCGAGTCGATGGTTCTGGTCAACTCTAAAAATATTGTCGTGCTCAAACATCACGGACGTTGGTACCGTGGACTGCGCGCGTCAATATTTTAGAGCCGTCTCCAACGCTTGATGTATTTTATTGAAAGCAAATCGCAGATAATAACCAAGTGCCTGGCTAAAAAGGATTACTGCACGGCCAAGGAAGTCAGCGTTGTCAGCACGTCTTTAGTAAGCACTGCGGTATCTGACCAGGCGGTAGGCGCTAGCGTAGCTGCCGTTGTTGGTCCATTGCAAGCCGAGCTGCTACACTTTACAAACGTCACCATAATCAGTGGGTCAACTTTTGCAATATCCACCTGGGGAATTGCCTGATCCTTTTGGTAGCCGTAATCGCCCGTCACGTAAACACCGTCGATGCCCGTATCGGCCGAACTGGCATAATTCAAAAAGCTAAGATAGGTTTGGGCCCGCTGCGAGGCTGTTGGCTTGGTATATGTAATTTTTTGGGAATCAATCACCGCCGTGGCGTTACCTTGCTTAAATACATCGAGCGTCGCTTGCTTAGGTTGAATCGTCACAATCACTTGGCCGGTAATCGTTTTATTGGCGGTAGTTGCAAGCTGCATAGCTGGCGACGTTACAGTCAATTTGCCGGTTACATCAGCAACTGTCCAGTCCTGCGGATAATCAAAGCCAAGCCCGAAATTCGTGGAATCGTAATGTTTGGTTTTGATTGGTGCGTTAGCGTTTTGAGTTGGCGTAGTTTGGGTGGTTTTAACAGTTGGTGCCGAAACCTTCTTTTTGGATTCAAAAATATTTGGGAAAAATACTAGATACACCGCTAACACCACGGCGACGATAAGCGTCACTACAATAAGCACGCGCAACCAAATACGTTTTGGCTTGGCATTGGTAGAAGTAACATGACGCATGTAATCAAGGTGCTCGGCCCGCAGCGCATCGGACGCCTCCTGTTCAGGATCGGGCGCATGGAAACTCTCCGGATTTTCCGGTGGTCGCAGTTGTCGTGGTTTTGGCGCTTCGGGATTCATACTCATTCCTAAGTATACCTCACCGTGCAAGACCTACTTTGTGGGATTTCTCTATTACTAGTGATCTTCGGTAAACAAACGCAACTACTCGTCAAGTTCGGCGCTTCGCAGCTCTTTACTCAAAAAACTTGTCGGGCAACTCGCCAGTTATCTGCAAAAACACGTCGTGGTACTTTGCAAAAGCCTTGCGTGCTTCGGGTAGGACGATTTTGTAATTCCAGTCTTTGTCGAGTTTTTTGCGATTTATAGCCATGAGTTCTTCAAGTGTCTTATTAGTAAATGTTCTATCGGTTGCTTCATGCCAAAAGAGAACCATGAAGGGTCCAACTACATGCGCACAGCCATCTGCCGTAGAAGAGATTTGCACTTCGATGGGAGCCTGACGCAAGTCCATCTCCTGCGATTTATCGTGCATCTCTATGTAGTCGGCGGCTTTATTGGCAAAGTCCTCGGCAAAGCCAAGCTCAATCAGCTTGTCACGCCCCTTGTCCAGCAAGTCCCGTTCATGCTGCCGGTCGAAGTCCAGGATCTTAGCGTAATCGTGCAGCCAAGCCATGACCTCCACCAGGTCACGATCAGCTTCAGGATAATGGCTGGCTAGTTCCAAGGCCAGTTTTTCTACAATCTCCAGGTGCCACTTTACAAACCACAAGTGGTGCACAAAGTCCGGATTAGCCGAAGCTTCACGGACATGTGCTTTAAATGCTTCAATTTTGTCTTGCATATGCTAAAAATCCTTACGGTGTTAAACGGTTAATATCGCGTGGGAACAGAATTGCTTCTTTGATGTTGGCCAGGCCAATGGTTTTTTCGACGAAGCGGTCAACGCCAAAACCGCAACCACCGTGCGGTGGCAGGCCGTGCTTAAAGGCCTGGAGGTAGTATTTAAATCCAGGATCTTCGGGATCAATGCCCTTGTCTTTCATCTGTTGCACGAGTTTTTCGTAGTGGTGTTCACGTAGCGGAGCAGTGGAGATTTCCACACCCCTAAACAATAGGTCAGCCGACATGGTCGTCTCGCCGCCGTCTTCGCTGTTTAACATCTGGTAGAATTTGTGCGTTTCTTTGGGGAAGCCGGTAGCAAACACCGCTTCACAGCCGTCGTGCTTTTTGGCGTATTCGCAGATCCACTTTTCTTCGTCCGGAATCAGGTCTTTTTCGGCGGTTGTGTCTTTGCCGGTCGCTTTGGTATAGAGCTCGTGGATTTCGGCTACGCTGTAGCGTGGGAATTGCTCGGTCAAGGTTAGCGCTGGTGCGTTCAGACTCTTGAGGTCGTCGGCGTGTTGTTCGTAGAGCTTAGTTAATACGTAGTAGACCATGTCCTGCACCATGTGTAGCACTTCGGCATGGTTTTGCACAAAACCGAATTCGATATCCAGCATAGTGACTTCGGATACGTGCCGGGTTGTGGCCGACAGCTCGGCACGGAAAACGGGCGCAATCTCGAATACCCGTTCAAACACGCCAACCATCATCTGTTTGTACAACTGCGGACTCTGCGCCAAAGTTGCGTCCTGTCCAAAATAATCCAAACGGAAGACTTCGGCGCCGCCCTCGGCTGCACCGGCCACTAATTTAGGTGTGTTAATTTCGGTGAATTCATGCTGATGCAAAAACTCGCGGAACAAACGCAATGCCGAAGCTCGAATCTTGAAAATTTTCTGCTCCTGCAGGTTACGCAGACCGATAACCCGGTGGTCAAACAGCGTGTCGAGGTTGTCTGGTTTGTGACTTAACGGTTTGTCGATTTCAATCGGTGGTTCGTCAGTCACCGGCACCATAACAGTCACAACGGCATCGTGCAATTCAACGCCGCCAGGAGCGCGCGGTTCTTCGACCGTTTTACCTTCGACTTGCAGCACGGTGCCAATTTGCAGGCCGCGCAGCTTTTCGACTTCGTCTTTGTCTTTAATAACAACTTGTACCAGGCCACCGCGATCGCGGACATTAATAAAGGTCAGGCCGCCAAGCAAACGCTTTTTATGCAGCCAGCCCTGAATCATGACTGTTTCTCCAACGTGACCACTAAGGTCCTTACTCAAAATACGCATATGAATGCTCCTTGCTAAAACTACTTTTGACAGCTAAGACAGGGTCGCTCACACAACTGGGCACGCTTAGATGCGCTAGTTGCCGACCCGGAAATTCATATTATTTTGTAGCTTGTAGTTCATTTGGGTCTATTTTACCACCTCTGTTGCTTCTGGGGAAGTGACTTCATCGTTATGTTGAGGGGAGTCGGTTGCCGTCTCTTCATCTGCCGATTTGACTTCAGCTTCAATATCAGAAGAAGCTGGCTCTGAAGCTGCTGCTTCCTTTATTACCTCTGTTGCCACTTCCTGAGAAGCAGTCACCTCAGGCACTTCGCGTGGTTCGCGTGGCGTTTGAGCCGCAACGGCGCTAGGGCTTTCATAATTAATGTCGTCACCATCAATAGTTTCGCCTAGAAGTTCCTGAAGCACGGCCTGCAAGGTAATGACGCCCACAAACTCTTCGTGTTCATTAATGACTACCGCCACTTGCTGGCCAGTAGATTGAAAAGCATGCAGTACGGTTCTAAGCGACGAATCTTCGCGCACAAATGTCAGATCGCGACGTACTAACGACGCAACACGTCCGCCATGCTTAGCCCGAACAGCATCGTTCATGGCTACCGAGCCGATAATATGTTCCGGCGTATCCTGATAGACCAAAAAAGATGCTTGACGTTGTTTATGCAGCTGATCCAGTAAAATCGGGCCGATAGTATCATCGGCACTAACCAAGTAAGCAGACTGACGCGCCACTACAATATCAGCTGCTTGCTTATCCCCGAAATCGAGCGTCCGTCTGGCTAGTTCGAGGTCGTAGCGAGTAATGCGATTCCCGGCCTGCTCTTTTTGCACCTCTAAAACGTGCCTAAGGTCACTTTTTTCATATAAATGCGTATGTGGCGTAAGGTCGCGATGCCGTGAAATCTGCCGTGCCACGTAATCCAAAGGCCGGTGTATGTGCAACAATACTTTAGCAATCGGTTTCGCCAAAAAAGCCGCAAATTGCGCACTGCGTTGGGTAAGACGCAGGGCGGGCAACACCACAAAAGCGACAGCACTGATCAGAAGCAAGCTAACAAGCGCCAATACAATCGGCAGATGCAACACAACCAGCCAGGCACCAAAGGTAAATGACAACAGTAAAATCGACCATAACAAGAGGCGCAAACTCTGTCCGTATGCCACCACACGGTACAACGATTGCGACAATCGATCGCCGCGAGCCGCCAGACGTTTCAGCTCGTGCGCCGGGATACTACTGTAGAATCGCTGCAAAGATAGCGAGATCAGGCCTAGTAAAAAAAGCGAAAACCCTATAGTATTTTCAATCATAAACCTATCTTATCATGCAGCCCGGAGGTTCGTTTTGATAAAGTGGGTGATATACTACTTTCAAAGGAGAACTATTAGAATGAGCAAGAGATTTTGGGCCATCATCGCCGTCCTCGTTGTCGCGTTCGTCGGCATACTGTGGTTTAACGGCCACAAAAAAAACGCAAACAACGTCAATACGTCCGCCAAAACAAGTAATCACGTCGAAGGTAAAGTAAACTCAAAAGTAACATTAGTTGAGTATGGCGACTACGAATGTCCGGTGTGTGGCGGCTACTACGCTACCGTTAAACAAGTTCAGGCTAAGTACAACGATACCGTCGCATTTCAGTTCCGCAATCTACCGTTAAGTCAGGTGCACCAATTCGCTTTTGCATCCGCACGAGCCGCCGAAGCCGCGTCTTTGCAAGGCAAATTCTGGGAAATGCACGATCTTTTGTATGAAAACCAAAACACCTGGGTGAGTGCCAGCGATCCTAACAGCTACTTTACGCAGTACGCAACACAGCTAGGTCTCAACATCACTAAGTACCAGCAGGATTTTGCCAGTAGTGCCGTGAACGACACTATTAATGCCGATATTGACGCCTTTAAAGCAACCGGCGACGATATGGCAACTCCGACCTTTTTCTTGAACGGCAAGAAGCTTGATCCAACTCAGCTAACAGATGCAAGTCATGTGCCGCAGCTTGATAAATTCTCGGCAATTCTTGATAACGCACTGAAGCAAGTTAAATAGCACTAGTTTTTAAGGCGCAGCAAAAATAGCCTGTCCATACCGAGACAGGCTATTTTATTAGTATTTTTAATATTTGATGAACTCTTGCCACTGTGGCCGGTGTACCGTTACCGGTACGTGCGCAGCTTTTGAACGGACAATTTTTATTTTGACGGACATGTCATCCTCCCCGGTATTAGTACATTTTGCGAACAAAATACCAATACCAGCACTTTTATTTTGTTTTAAACCCTTTTTGTCTCACACGCGAATAGATCGCTATAAGGTACATGCGATTGTAGCAAATACGCTCATGCTTGTCAAAATATAATTGACATAGAAGCTAGACTGAAACCAATTGCTTGCTTGCAGCTTGATCGCGGCCTAGACGCATACCTTCTGCCATCTGGGTAAACGTCTGAATTGGTTTTGGCTGCTGTTTAGCGCGTTTGGCGCTACCACCATTGCCGATGTAAACGACCCCATCTTCAACTCTAGTCTGACAGTCCCAGCATGATAGTTTTCTGGCACAAGGGTCGCCAAATACCAAAGCATCGCAGTAAGGGCAATGCATCCACTTTTCACCGCTGACTTCTTCGCTACCTCCATCCGGGCCATTATCGCTACCGTCTTTTTTGCTGTCTTTAAAGAATGGGCAGGAACTGGAGGTGTCTGACTTGGCAGCTTGCTCCATAAAAGCATTGGCACGCTCGAAGTCACCACGGGCAATGCTGGCGCGTGCTTCTACAATAAATTGCGCTGTTTTGGCGCCGAATACCGCTATGTCAATACTCATGTCATCGAGTGCTCGCTCACGGCAATGGCCTGCCGACAATTCATCTAATCTGATAAGTGCATCGAGCGGCTTTGTAAAATTAGGTGCTTCGGCAATAAGTTGCGCCGTAATGGCATCGACCATGGTGTCAAAACTACGCGTGCGCTCCTCACACTCTTTGGCATACGCTTCATAATTTTGCCGAGGCTTGTCCTGACCATAAAAAGTGCCGCCAGCAGCGTCATCGTACCACCTGACAATATCGCCAACGCCCTTAGCAGCCTGCTTTGGAACCAATAATACGTGGCGCAATACGTCAGTGCCGTCCGTCACCGGCACTGCAATTCCTTTTGATGCCAATAGAGCGTTAATTGCCTGTAGGTCGTGACGATCGCTCGTAGGTGTTTTTTTGCCGGCGACCATAGCTGTTTCGAGCGTTATGTCGTTGCCGTTGGCCGACAGCCATTGAATAGAACAGCTTTCAGTATCAGTAAAAAAGCCGTATTTTTGTTTTTGCTCCGCAGTCATGGTGGTTGAGCTGGTCGAAAAGAAAGCGAGGTTATGCGTTGCAAGTACGCCGGCGGCGTGCAGTTCTTCGACAAGGTGCGTATTGTGTAATTCGTAGGTTGTTTTGCGAAGCATTTCAGGGATGAGCACCGTTTGCTCCAGCGTATTGCGGTGGACAGCGGTCATGCTACGGCCTTCTTGCTGCAACACGTTATTTTTTATTTGCATGTGGACACACGTTTGATGTCCGGCTTTGAATAATCGCTCGGCAATGTCGGTTGCCACGTTGGTGCGGATCATGCGTTCGCTGGCGGCATCACCAAAACGGGCTTCATGAATAGCAGCCAGCAAGGTTGTTTCGTTTACACGGTTGGATAGTTCGGCAGTATCTATTTCGACCGCGCCGCGAATCGCTGTTGCGCCCAAAAAGCGCGCTGTTTTTTGTCGAGCGGTTTCTTCAACCTGCGGCAACGCCTCAGATACAAGCAACCATGGCGGAGCCACGTCCTGCAAAGCAAAATCAAGCCCATGCTGCTGTTCAAGCTTTGCGTCCAGCTGTCCCAAATCGGGCCGATTAAAGAAATCAGCTTCTGTCACCATCTCGCGCCCCGTATATATCACCCCGTCATACCCTGTTTTTGCTGCTTGCCGCGCGGGTATGAAGGTCAGAAAACTAACCATTGTTCCTGCACGGAAACATCCTTGGTTGTAGTCTGCTGTATCTGACTTCGTAAGATTTGATCTTAGTTACAGTTGCGGCACAGTTCCCGAATTGCGCGGGATTCCAGCATTCTTTTTTGTTAAGCCTATACAAATAATAGCATGTAGAAACACTACATGTATGGTGTGATTTTGCCTACGGACGCTACTCTAGTAATGAGCAACGACGCGCTTTTTAAGTTCGGCCAGCCTGGGCAAAAAACTTTGGGCGGCGCCCTCCAGTTCTAATATGCGGAGCGTACCGAGCAGGATTGCCAGCTGATTGATATGCTCTTCGGTAATGTCGCCTTCGTTCTCGGTTTGACCAAAGAAATGCTCGATCTTTTCGACCAGCCACTTCTCTTCTCCTGGCGCAACCGTATTGCTCGTGACTCGAGCTTCTGGTTCGGCGCCGGTGACTTCCAGCGAACGCGCAGAGTGATCGCGCTTGCGCAAATGCCCTCGTTTTATAAGATTGTTGACGTGTAACGCGACCGTGGCTACCGACGTGTAATTGAGCCCCGTCATGATCTCGCGGAACGATGGACTATAACCGTGTTCACCGATAAATCGCTCAATAAAGCTGAGTAGTTCGCGTTGTTTCTTGGTTGGACGGACAGTGTCAGACATCTTGCATGCTCCCTCTATGCTCCTTTATGTTTATTGCTTACAAAAAATACCCAAAAGCGATACCAAACATAATTCCAGACTGTAAAGAAACCGGCCGATACAAAGAAACCGATATACGGACTAATACCAATCGCCTTAAGTCCCCAAATAATCAGGTAGTCAAGCCCTAAGTTGGCAACCATAAGTGCCGCGTATTTGGTAGCGGTTCGTCCTTCGTGCCGTGTCAGTTTTTTGTTGGCAAAAGCCCAGTAGCGCTGCACCACGTAATTAAGCGTCCAGCCAATGATATCGGCGGCAATTTTAGCTTGTAGCCAGTTGCGATGCAAACCACTATAGACCACCGCAAAGACCACGTAGCCGGACCAAAAATAAATACTTCCCCCGACCATGTACTCGAGAAATTGCAAAACATTGTGACGCGTAAACCGAAAATCAGAACGTTTCATCGTCATCTTTAGTATACCGCACGTTGTTCGCACTACTTAGTTTCGTGCAAATTACCACTCTTGGCGGCGAACACTACACAGCGGAACTAGAGAAAATTGTCAGGAATGGTATCGGGAGTCGCCGGGAAATGCGGTGTATCGATTGAAAACTCTGGATTGCCAAACTTGGTAACAATATCGTCGATCTTTCCGGCAAAGTTTCTAACTCCCTCGTCGGCATAAGGATGCTTCTCCAGGGCATGTATATACCATTCTGGAATTTCAACCTGTTTTACAAAACCTTCACGCTGACCAAGCTCAGGCACCTTGGCAGAAAAGCGGTACGCGCTGTTGTCGTTGCCTGCCACAAACGTGACATCATTGGGGTTTGAAAAGCCGGTAATAATTGTCTTTCCGTTGCGATCATACCGGTGATTACAGCCAGTCGTTCCGCAGCCCGTTCCCGCTGGACGATCAGGGTTGGGACGAAATGTCTCGACGACCACACCGCCCTGCCCACGTTCACGAATTGCTGTGTTTAGCTCATCGGCATAGATCGCGCCAAGCCCTTTTAACTGTGCGCCGCGTTGTTCGGCATCTTTCGCGTATTTCTGTTTAATATCTTGTGAAACGCGCTCTAACACTTCACCCGGCCTAGGAATCTTTTTGAATCCTACCATCGCCTCTTTCAAAACATCGCGCGGCTCTTCGGGTAGTTTTCGTTTGGAATCAGCTTCGGCATACGCGGTTCGGACATCTTCTACAAGTCTCGGGTAACGTTTACCTGCAATGCGCCCCAAAAAACGAGCAACTCTTTTCATACCAGGAGATAACTCAGGCTGTTTTGGATTGTCTTCAGAATTGTCTCTAGGGTCGCGTTCGCTCATATACTAAAAGTACCATAAAATAGGCATAAACACAATAGAATTGCATGATATACCAGGTGCATGTAGCCGCTCTAGATAACGAATTTACTCAGGAAAAGGACCCATGTCAAAGCCACGTCCATCAATGTTATCCAGCCGTTGGTTATAGGCGGCTACATCATCCCTGGTAGTAGAATTGATTTCTGATAATAGAATTGCCGATCCCGCTATAGTCCCACCTATTACTCCTACAGGTAACGCAGCGCTCTGAAGCGTTTCACTGGTAATAGCATCACAGACCATGAGCGTGCCTATTCCTGCCGCAAACGGTGCTACAGTATCGATAAAGGTTCGACGACTTCCCAGGGCATCCTGGTCAAAATGTTTGTCCGCAATAAAACCGCCCTTACCGTCAGGAATCAATGTTGTCCGGGTAAGCATCGAATCCATAATGCTATCGACATGATCGTTAAGTGACAAATCGGTGCCCCGGAGGACACTATTGTTTACGGCGTAGGATACGACTAAATGACCACAAAAATTGTTTGCGCGACGCCTTTCAATAAATCTTCCAGCCGTTACCGCTACCATACCGACTATTAAACTGGACGGAATTACTTGGGGTACCTCTGCCTCGGCATGCAGTACTCCGGCACTTATGCCGAACAATAGACCCAACCCGACGCCCGCACGCTGCCAACCTTTTGAAGTACGCAATCTATCTTTGATTTGCCGCTCTACTTCAAGGCGCTCGGGTGTTTTTCCTGAACCGGGAGGTTGTAGCTCGCTCATGGATGCTACATTATAATATTGTATTAGGTTAGTCAATTATGGCCCGACGCTCATACGCTCTAACCTTGTTACATGCAGAAAATGATACAATAGCCTTAACCTATGAAAAACAATGCCTCACTTATATATAACGCATGTTTGGTCGTGGGAGATTTCTTTGCATTAGTGGCCGCGTTCGTAACTGCTTACATTTTGCGCGTTAAATTGGACACACGGCCACTACTCGACCAAATTCATTCTGGCACGTACCTCAAAATATTTCTGACTGTATTGCCGTTTTGGATTTTGATTTTTGCCCTGCTCGGCTTATACAACAGCAGCATTTACGAAAAGCGATTTAAAGAGTTTGGCAGGCTGCTGATCGGTTCATTCATCGGTCTATTGTTTGTCGTTTTTTGGAGTTTTGCCTCTAAAGAACCAATCTTCCCGGCACGTCTAGTGCCAATCTACGGTTTTGCTTTGGGCTTTCTGTTTCTGATTGTCTTTCGTAACCTGGCGCGATTTATTCGCACCCAGCTATTTTCGTACGCCATCGGACTAACTAAAGTATTGTTGGTTGGAAATTCGCATATGACACCTGAGCTTGTAGATTGGCTGGCAGATGCGCGCAAATCAGGGTATCAGATTATTGGGGTAGTGGGTCAAAGACGCATCATAGGTGACCGCGATATACCAACTTACCCTTCATTCCAGCAATTTTTGCAGCACAACAAACAAGAGTTGCACAGCATTATCCAAACCGAATTGTACGCCAATGAACTAAAAAATACCGAGCTGCTTAGCTACGCGCAGGAGCAACACATAAGCTACCGTTTTGTGCCTGCTAATACTGGCATGTTTGTGGGTAACTTGGAGGTTGAATTGTTTCGTTCGTCGGTACCGGTTATCATCGTGCATCATACTGCGCTGTTTGGGTGGGGACGCGTGGTTAAGCGCCTCACTGATCTATTGTTGGGTACGCTTTTACTGATTATTGCAGCCATTCCGATGCTGCTGATTGCGATTTGCGTCAAACTATCGGGCGGCGGTTCAGTCTTTTTTCGCCAAAAACGATTAACGCGTTTTGACCATACTTTCAGGGTTTTTAAATTCCGCACGCAATACGCTAAATACGACGGCACAACCCCCGAGCAAGCCTTTGACATAATGGGCAAGCCCGAGCTGAGCAAACAATACCGCGATAATGGTGATTTTTTGGCCCGCGATCCGCGCGTTACAGCCATCGGCCGTTTTTTGCGAGCCACCAGCCTGGATGAATTGCCGCAAGTATTTAATGTACTGCGCGGCGAGATTAGTTTCGTGGGACCGCGCGCATTAATTCCAGAAGAGCTGGCTGCCTACAAAAAACGACACACTATTCTAAGTGTTAAATCGGGCATTACGGGCCTGGCGCAAGTCTCTGGCCGTCGTGATATTAGCTTTGAAGAGCGTCGCACGCTTGATTTGTACTACGTACAAAACTGGAGCTTATGGCTCGATATTGTTATTTTGACAAAGACCATTCGCGCCGTACTGCGCAGGGAAGGTGCGAAGTAATAGTGGCTTCTGCTAGTAAACTGGTAATTCCGGTGCCTTCTGACGGCAGACCGCTCAAAGTCGCTATCGTACACGATTGGCTGATCGGTGGTGGTGCCGAACGAGTGGTCTACGAGCTGCACAAACTCTTCCCAGACGCGCCGATATATACCTCATATTGCACCGATGAATGGCGCAAACGGCTGGACGGCAAAGTCGTGACCGGCTTTTTGCAGCACTGGCCGTTTTCTAGGTTGCGTAAATTTGTAGGCGTACTGCGAATTTGGTGGTTTACACATTTGGATTTCAGCGGTTACGATTTGGTTATTAGCAGCTCCGGCAACGGCGAAGCGTTTGGCGTCCGTACCAAGGCTGGCACGATTCACATCTGTTATTGTCACACGCCAACGCATTATTATTGGCGGCATTATGATCAATATATGCAGCGGCCGGGTTTTGGTGCGTTTGACCCAATGGCGCGTTTGGGTTTGCGCTTGCTTGTCGGGCCCTTGCGGCGCTGGGATCTGCGCGCTTCTAAACGACCGGACGCGTTTATTGCCAATTCAGCACATATTCAGAGTGATATTAAAAAGTATTACGACCGTGATTCAGTAGTAATTTGGCCGCCGATCGACGTAGCGCGTTTTCGGTCAACCGCCCCTGTTAAACGCCAAGGCTTCGTGACCATGGGCCGCCAAGCACCGGCAAAACGCACCGATATTTTGGTCGAGGCTTGCACCAAACTCAATCTGCCGCTGCGCGTGATTGGCCGCGGGCCAGATCATGACCGTTTAGTGCAGATGGCCGGGCCCACAATCCAGTTCCTGACAGATGTCAACGATGAAGATATGCCGGCAGCATTAGCATCAGCCGAAGCTTTTTTGTTTGCCAGTTTTGACGATTTCGGCATTGCTCCGATCGAAGCCATGGCAACCGGCACACCAGTCATTGCCTACAAAGCCGGTGGCGCCTTAGATTACGTAATGCCCGGCAAAACCGGTCTCTTTTTCGAAGAACAAAGTGTAGAGTCGTTGTGTAAGGTCTTGCAATCATTTAACAGCGGTAGTTTCAACCATGACTACATTCAAAAATACAGCAGTCAATTCTCTGGCGAAGCGTTCACACAAAAAATAACTAAACTTATCGACGGAATCTTTTAATTATCCAGTAGCAACGCGGATCACTCGTCTCCTGGCAAGATGTTACAGGGTGAAACGCCTGATCTTCTTGGCGGGAGACGAGTGATCCGCTCCTGGCAAGGTGCAGTAACTACAAGTAAGCGGTGTTGCCGTCTTCTTTTAACTTGGCCTGAATATCTTTGATCTTCTCGATTTTGTCTTTGGGAATGATGAGCAAAATATCGTCGGTGTCGACAATGACCATATCTTTGATGCCAGCGACAGCGATCAGCTTTTTGTCGCTACTTGATTTAATCAACGAGCCTTGCGAATCGATCGCCACTACTTTGCCGTCCTCGTAATTGTGGTCTTCGGTGCCGTCCACAAAAAAGTCGTACACCGAGCCCCACGTTCCAATATCCGCCCAGCGATACGGCAGCAAAATAATCCGGCCGTCTTTCATGACGTGTTTGGTAACTTCTTCGGTCGCGCCTTTTTCCATCTCGGAATAAATCGCTTCGATAGCGGCGTCTTCACCCGGCTTATCCAACACGTCTTTAATGCGCATCAGCGCCTCGTGCCAGTCGGGGCGATAGGTTTTGTAGGCTTCGAGCATTAATTCAGGGTACCAACAGGAATGATTGCAATGCGTGACGATATGAAAATTAGTAATCAGCTCTTTGGTTTCGCGGTAGCTGGAACGACGACCCAAAAATTCGGCCACTTCGTAGATGTCTTGGCTGGAATCGTCATCGACACGGGCGCCAAGCTGTAAATAATCCACGCCTAAATTAACATCGGTAGCTTTAATACCGCCCGAGATAAATTTTTTGTCGCGCTCAACCAAACGACCTGCGTCCTCGATCATCTGCAAAAAAGCATTTTCGGGTTGTCGCACGCAGTCGGCTTGGACTAAAAAGAACGGTTCGTCGGGTGCCAATAAACTAAGCCGTAAAAACGCAAGGCCTTCACCCGGACCGCGGTCCTTGGCGATATCCGGTTCAATAATATAGTTTTTGAGCGAAATTTGCGGCGACTGTTCAGAGATGTACTTAATAAATTTGCGCTTAGTCGAGATAAAGATATCTTCGGGCATAAATTTCTTAAGCAAGGTCTGGATTGTGTCTGCGTACAGAGAGGTGTCGCCAACGACTGGTTGGAATTGTTTTGGTTTGTCTTCGCGGGAATACGGCCACAGTTTAGTGCCCTGTCCGCCGGCGGTAACGATAATCTTCATGGCTGTTATCATAGCAGATAAGGGGTCAAACTTGCCAGCGATTAGCTAACTCGGGTATGCTGTTGAACGTACCCACCAAAGAAGTCAACCAGAAAGGATTTAGCATGGATTCATCGGTCGCACACATTTTTAAGGCATACGATATTCGCGGAAAGGTCGGCACTGAGCTGACTGTTGCCCTGGCAGAAAATATCGGCCGGGCAATTGCCCAGTGGCTGCCGAACGAAGGCGCCGTAGCAGTCGGGCGCGACATGCGACCGGACTCCGAAGAGCTTGCCCAGGCCATGATCAAAGGCCTCCGCGCGGGCGGCCGTGATGTGCAGGACGTTGGACTAATCAGCTCGGACATGATCTACTTTGCAGTTGCCAGCCAGAACTTAGCCGGTGGCGCCATGATTACCGCCAGTCACAACCCCGGTGAATACAACGGCATCAAAATCTGCCGCGAAGAAGCCAGGCCAGTCGGACTGGAAAGCGGCCTTGATGAAATCCGCGACCTGGCCTTAGCTGGCACATTTGCCGGCGCAGCTGTGCCCGGTATGCTCACAAAAATGAACGTTACCGAGGACTGGATCAAGCACACCCTTAGTTTTATCGATCCTACCAAATTAACAGCGCTCAAATTAGGTGTGGACGCCGGAAACGGCATGGCCGGCGCGATCTTCCCTAGCCTGGAAAAGCACGTGCCCTGGCAAATCAGTGAGATGTTCTTTGAGCTGGACGGCACCTTCCCAAATCACGAAGCTAATCCGCTGAAGTTCGAGACGCTGACTGATCTAATCAAAAACATTCAAGACAACAAACTAGACGGTGGTATGGCTTTTGACGGCGATGCCGACCGCGCCTTTTTGGTTGATGAAACCGGCGTGCCACTGACCGGCGGCGTAATGTCAGCGATGTTGGCTGACTATTTCCTGGGTCAATTCCCTGGCGCAGCCATTGTCTATGATGCCCGCAATAGCCACGGTGTTATCGATGTCATTAATGAAAGGGGCGGCAAGCCGGTGATTGCCCGCGTCGGACACGCCTACATCAAAAAAGCAATGCGCGACTATGACGCACCTTTCGGCGGCGAAGCATCCGGCCATTTTTACTTTCGCGACAACTGGTACGCCGATTCTGGTTTAATTGCCGCTGTTATCGGCATTTATGTGGCAACATTGTCGGGCAAAACTTTGTCGGAACTACGCCAGCTTTACACCCGCTACGCTGCGATTCCAGAAACTAACTTTGAAGTCATCGATAAAGACGACACCATCGCTAAAATTACCGAAGCTTTTCCCGAGGGCAAACACGACACACTGGATGGTTTAACCGTCAGTTTTGACGATGGCAGTTGGTTTAACGTCCGCGCCAGCAATACCGAACCGCTGCTGCGCCTGAACGCCGAAGCCAAGGACCAGGCTACGCTCGACCAGTTAGTATCGCGCATTACAGCACTTATCGCCTAGAATGACAGTGGTCACACCTTCACTTTCCAGACCACGTTCCGTCGCCTCTGGCGACTACACTGGGCGGTCACGATCTGGAAAGTGAAGGTGTGACCACCTAAGCAAAGTGTTGTAAAAGCGACTTAGTCAGCATTCGCCTCAATCTACAACGTCCGCGGCATTTGACATAAGCTATACTGTGCTTATGAAGAAGATTTTAGTCACAGGCGGCGCAGGGTTTATCGGGGGCAACTTTGTGCACTACACGCTGAACAACCACCCCGAATACCACGTTACGGTCATCGACAAGCTGACCTATGCCGGCAACCCGGACAATCTCGAAAAAGTATTGGATAAGATCGAGTTTGTGACCGGCGATATCTGTGACCGCGAACTCATGGACAAGCTAATTGGCGAAACCGATATCGTTGTGCACTTCGCCGCCGAATCGCACAACGATAATTCATTGCGCGACCCCTGGCCCTTCATCCACTCTAATCTAGTTGGTACGGCAACTATTTTGGAAGCCGTGCGCAAACACGATAAGCGTCTGCATCACATTTCGACCGACGAAGTCTATGGTGATCTCGAGCTGGACGACCCCGCTAAATTTACCGAAAAAACACCTTACAACGCTTCAAGCCCGTATTCCAGCACCAAGGCCGGATCCGACCTGTTGGTCAAAGCCTGGATCCGCTCGTTTGGCGTAAAAGCTACGCTCAGTAACTGCTCTAACAACTACGGTCCCTACCAGCACATCGAGAAGTTTATTCCGCGCCAGATCACTAATGTCCTTTCTGGCATCCGTCCAAAGTTATATGGCACCGGCGAGCAAGTGCGCGATTGGATTCATGTTGATGACCACAATGCCGCCGTGCACACCATCCTCGAAAAAGGTAAGCTTGGCGAATTGTACCTGATCGGCGCCAACGGCGAACAAAACAACAAATACATCGTGGAAACCATCCTGGAACTTATGGGCCAACCCAAAGACGCCTACGATCACGTTAACGACCGCCCCGGTCACGACCAACGCTATGCCATTGACGCTACCAAACTGCAAACCGAACTTGGCTGGCAGCCCAAATACACCAACCTACGCGAAGGCCTAGTCGCCACCATCGAATGGTACAAAACCAACGAAGCCTGGTGGAAATCACAAAAAGAAGCCGTCGAGGCTGCCTATAACGCACAAGGTCAATAAACCTAAACAAGGAGGATTTATGGCAGTAGCAACAACCGAATTTACGGCACACACCACCGAGATTCCAGGTCTGATTATTTTTGATATCACCTCGCCTAGCGACGAGCGCGGCTGGTTTCAGGAAAAGTTTCAGAAAGCTAAATTGGTTGCGGCTGGTTTGCCGGAATCGTTTAATGTCGTGCAAAACAGCCTTTCGTACAACAAAGAAGCCGGCGTAACGCGCGGTTTTCACGCCGAACCGTGGGACAAATATATTTCGGTTGTTACCGGCAAAGTGTTTTGCGCTTACGTCGATCTGCGCAAGGGCGACAGTTTCGGCAAAGTCGTGACCGTTGAGATAACTTCAAATAAAGCCGTCTTTCTGCCCGAAGGCGTCGCCAACTCCTTCCAAACGCTTGAGCCCGACACCTACTATTTGTACAGCGTTAATGCTCACTGGAGCGCTGACAATTACGACAAGTATAACTTTGTTAACCTGGCCGATCCTGATCTGAATGTACAGTGGCCGATTTCGCTCGATAAAGCGATCATGTCGGAACGTGACCGTAACCACCCGATGCTTAAAAACGTTACACCGATGGAGGTACAAGCCTAATGGACGATTCACGCATTTTAATTATTGGTGCTTACGGACAGCTTGGCATCGCGCTAACTAAGCAGTATCCAAACGCCAAAGCTACCGACCGCGACACCTTGGATATAACCAGTTGGGATTCTGTGAACGGTTTTGACTGGTCCAACATCGATGTTATTTTGAACGCTGCCGCTTTTACCAACGTCGACGGAGCCGAAACACCTGAGGGCCGTGAAGCCGCCTGGAACATTAATGCCCGCGCAGTTAGTCTGCTCACCAAAATAGCCGTACAACACGACATCACCATCGTGCACCTATCAACCGATTACGTGTTTGACGGCACTAAAACGCCGCACGAAGAAACCGAATTATTCACGCCGCTTAGCGTCTACGCTCAGAGTAAAGCCGCCGGCGACATCGCCGTAGGCATCGCTCCTAAACACTACATTTTACGGACTTCGTGGGTCATCGGCGAAGGCAAAAACTTCGTGCGAACCATGATTAGCCTGGCCGAAAAGAACATCTCCCCGACCGTTGTTGGCGACCAAATCGGCCGCTTAACCTTCACGAGCACATTGGTTGATGCCATCGCACACTTACTCAAAACCACGCCTGCTTACGGCACATACAACATCAGCAACGACGGCGACGTTGTATCTTGGGCCGACATTACCCGCGCAATTTTTGCCGAACTAGGCCGCGACGACTTGACCGTAACAGACACCACGACCGCCGAATACTTCGCCGGCAAAGAAGGAATTGCCCCTCGCCCCTTGCAAAGTGAGCTCAACCTTGCCAAAATCAAGAATGCAGGTTTGACGATTCGCGATTGGCGCACCGACTTGCACGCTTATATTGAACAAGAACAGCAATAAGGAGCTTACATGAAGGGCATCATCCTGGCTGGTGGATCGGGCACACGATTGTACCCCATTACTAAAGGCATTTCTAAACAGTTAATGCCGATTTACGACAAACCAATGGTGTACTACCCACTGAGCACCTTGATGATGGCCGGCATTCGCGAGATCCTCATCATTACGACACCAGAAGATCAACCACAGTTCCAGCGCCTGTTAGGTGATGGCTCGCAGCTCGGTTGCCGCTTCGAATACGCTGCCCAGGAACACCCCAACGGCCTGGCCGAAGCCTTCATTATTGGGGAAGACTTTATCGGCAACGATAAAGTCGCTTTGGTGCTTGGAGACAACATCTTTTATGGTCACGGCTTTGGCAGCAGCCTTAAGGAATGCACCGACACCGATGGCGGCACTGTCTTTGCCTACCGCGTGTCCGACCCGGAACGCTACGGCGTCGTGGAGTTCGACAAAGATATGCGCGCCGTATCGGTTGAAGAAAAGCCGATTAAACCAAAGTCAAACTACGCGGTTGTGGGTCTCTACTTTTACGACAACAATGTAATTGAAATCGCCAAAACTATTAAGCCCAGCGATCGTGGTGAACTAGAAATTACCTCTATTAACGACGAGTATCTAAAGCGCGGCAAGTTAAGTGTCCAAACAATGGACCGGGGCACAGCTTGGCTGGACACCGGCACCTTTGCCTCTATGAACGACGCTTCGCAGTTTATGGAAGTCCTGGAAAAACGTACCGGCCTTAAAGTAGGTTGCATCGAAGAAATTGCCTGGGAAGAGGGCTTTATCACCAGTGACCAGCTCCGCGCCCTAGCCGAGCCATTAGTCAAAAGCGGCTACGGCAAATACTTACTAAATTTGCTTGCCGCACACTAATAGCCACGAATCTTATGTACGAACATGAATTAGAAGTTGCTTCCCGGCTCGTTGTTGAGCTTGGTGAGAACATGCAAGACGCCCTGATGAACGCCGACATCGGCACGATTGACCTAAAGGAAGATTACAGCTATCTTACCGATACCGACAGGGGTAATAATCGACGGGGCATACAAATTCTTAAGCAGGAATTCCCTCACGACGGGGTCCGGGGCGAAGAAGAAAGTGACCTTAACAAAAACGATCGGCGTAGATGGGTGCTTGACCCGGTCGATGGTACGTTCCCTTTTATTTGTGGCATTCCGACCAGTGTCATTTTACTTGGCCTCGAAGAAAATGGCGTGCCGCTGGTTAGTTGTATGTACAGCCCCTACGTTAAGCGCTTGTACTGTGCCGCTAAAGGCGTGGGCGCTTTCCTCAATGGCAAGCAGGTACGCATTAACAGGGAGCAGACACCGCCTACGCTTAACCGCGCAGCAATTGGCACGTGCGGCCCCGACCCTAGCAGCCTATTTGATTTGGCTCAGGTTCGGTTTGACCTAGCCAAGGCTGGAGCAAAAATCCAAGTACTCGGCTCGACGGGCCACGAGACTGCCATGGTCGGTCTCGGCAAGTTTGCCGGACAAGTATTTGGAGGCGAGACTGGCCACGATGTTATTTTCGGTGATTTGTTCGTAGGCGAAGTAGGTGGCGTTTCATCCAACATATTCGGTGACTGCCACGACTTCTCGGCCCCCATTGCCGGCTCTGTCATGAGTGTTAATGGCCGCATACACGATGCGCTACTTGAAATTATCGAGCCAAACCTCACGAAACCATGGAAGGCATAACTATGAGCGACGCAGAACATTACCAAGACATATTTAATTACCTTAGTGTAGCCGAGCCGCCAACAGAACCTGCCGGTATGGTGGTTTTTGGTCGTCATGATCCAGAACTGCGGCTAGTGCATGCCGTAGCGAGCGTTGCTCAGAGCGAAGAGATTGATTTTATTGTTCCTACGGGAGGATACGGCAAAGACTCAGGACCAGCCAAGTTTCCTGAGGCAATCAATTTTTCTGGCGGTTTCATGGTTATAGAACCGCCCATGAACTTTATCCCGGTTTACCCAGAAGTGTACGCCGCGACTGGTGAACAAAATGCTAAATACAGTCTTGATAAGATGAACGAACAAAATTTGTCATACAGAAGAGTGATTACCGCCGTTGCGCACGCCACTTCGCTACGTCGTCTAAGCGAACAATTGCGTCACGAAGCCATTAAACGCGGCACACCAATCCAAAAAATATACAAAGTGCCGACCGAGCATCCCTTTGATGCCGAAAACCCACGAGACCAAGAAGAGGCTTGTGCTGAGCTATTACGCCTAGCCAACTGGCCGCGGTTTGGCTGGCTCCAGAAACAAGTCGACTTGCCGTCCGATCTTGTTGATTTTGCCAAGCGTCAGCCCGGATCAAAGGATTGGATCATAGACTACTTCGGTGGCAAATTGTTCGGCGCCTTATCCCAGCCCATGCAAAAACGCATGGCTTCCCTGCTACAACTGGATGAAGGACCACAGCCAATCAGCTGACCGATCATCTATTCCAGTAGAATCTTGTTTGGCAAAGCGAATGTCTTAATAAACATTAAGGTGTTCAATCGTTAGTTTTTATGGTATACTTTGCACTTTAAAGGAGTTCCTATGTCCACTAATAACCATAAAAAATTTGAAAAAATCTTTGAGTACGTATCAGCATCCACGAGCGCTACATTGCCTTCGCAAGAAGCGCCGCTTATTCTTTTCGGTCGCAATGACGAGCTTGTAGCTGAAAAGGCTGGTCAAATTATTACGGCTAAACTTGCAGAGGTCGTTGTTATCACCGGTGGAATAGGCAAAGATACGGGTGATCTTCGCGAGCGTGGTTACCGCTCCGAAGCTCATTACCTTGAGAAAAAGATCCTGGAACAAGAACTCCAAGAACAACCCCGCATCCTCCTAGATGAAAAAGCAAAAAATGGCGGCGAGAATGCGCGATTTAGCCTAGCCATCCTTAGCGAGCAGGGTTATTTTGATGAACCAACTGATCTTATTACGGCCATCCATGCAACCTCTGCCCGCCGCCTTGCTGCCACCGTTGAGCGTGAAGCTCAGAAGGCAAGCTACCCCGTTCGCAATATACATATCGCACCAACAGATTATGGCTTTGATCCGAAATACCTTGTAGATCAGCACGAGGCAACTGGTGAACTTATTCGTTTAGCAGATTACGCTGCGCCCGACAAAGACTTCATTGTGCCACAAGCCGATTTACCGGAAGATTTGCTAGAGTTTGCCCGCGAGGTACACCCCTCACTACAAAATCTTTTACAACATATGCTTTAGACCCATATCAAAAAACGCTCCTAGCCCAAGGGAGCGTTTTTTGATATGATGACCCCAGTAATTAGGAAGGATTATTAAATGAGCAAGCCAAAAGTGTTAGTGGCCATCCCGGCATATAACTGCGAAAAACAAATTGGCCGCGTATTGCAGGGCTTTGATAAGTTGCTGCTTGACCGTGTAGAGCGGGTAATTGTAATTGATGACCGCGGCGGTGACAATACTGCCCCTGTTGCACAAAAAGCTATTGACGAACTCGGCATTGGCGATAAGGTTAAGGTCGTCCAGAATGTCCACAACTTGGGTCTTGGTGGCTCACACAAAATGGCCTTTTTATACGGCGAAAAAATGGGTGTCGATTATGTAGCCATTCTGCATGGTGACGACCAAGCCAAAGCACCTGAACTCAACCTGTTATTAGATGCCGCCGAGCAAAACCCAGAACTCGGTGCCATCCTCGGTAGTCGTTTTTCTAAAGGCTCTAAATTAGTCGGTTATTCCTGGGAACGCATTATGGGCAACCGTGTTTTAAACGTACTCTACACTATCCTTTCCGGCCGTCACACGCAAGATCTAGGCTCTGGCCTTAACCTCTTTCGTCTAAAGGATTTGAGCGACCACCGCTATCTTGGCTTTAACGACCGCATGACATTTAACTTCGACTTGCTACTAGATTACTATACTAAGCACACTGCGCTTAAATTAGTACCGATCAGCTGGTACGAAAGCGACCAGGTCACTAACGCACGCAACATGCAAGTTGCGAAGCGCGCCTTTCGTCAGTTAGTACTGTGGCGTTTTGGTAAGCTCACCTTTGAACAACACCAGGCAAACGAATACCAATCAGAGCCCTACAAAGGTAAAAAGTAGCTAGGAGTTTTATGCGCGACCTACACATTGTTATGCCGATGGCCGGTGCCGGTTCGCGATTTGCCAAGGCCGGTTTTACGACGCCCAAGCCACTCATCGAAGTAGATGGCCAAGCAATGTTCATCAAAGCCTTGTCAGCGCTCGAACCCATCAAAGCCACCAAGCACTACACCATCATTATCCGCGAAGAACACGACCAAAAGTACGACCTAGCAAACAAGCTAAAAGCGCTGCTTCCCGAAGTTAATATTGTCATTAGCAACGAGACGCCACGTGGCGCATTGGTCGACGCTTACCGCGCCAAACCATATCTTAAGGCCGACGAAGGCGTTATTATTATGGACTGCGACATTTGGTTGGGCAGTGCCGAGTACTTCAAGATGATTGAAGACAGTTTAAACGACATTACCGACATCGACGCGGGTTTATTAGTCTTCAATGCCAACCAACCACGATTCAGCTACGCCGAATTAGACGAAAACGGTCTGGTAATACGCACCGCCGAAAAACAAGTCATCTCGCCGTATGCAATTGCTGGTGGCTATTACATCGCACATGCCAGCGATTTTATCGAAGAAGCCGACCGCGAATTTGAAAAACCACTCGGCGAAGGACGCCCCGAATATTACATGTCATATCTCTATAACACTTTGATCGAGAACGGCAAAAAGGTTAAAGCAGCTCTGGGTGAATTTATTTCTTTTGGTACGCCAGAAGAACTTGCCGCATACGAAGCCAAAAATAAGCAGTAATCACCCGCTGATTTCTTATTTCAAAAAATCGCACGTATACGAACGTGCGATTTTGCTTTATAGTGAATTTATGAGTAAAAAACACAAGAACTATTCGTATAAAGGCTATTCCATTCCCCAAGATCTTATCGACCTGACGGGCGGCGGCGTGGACACCTGGGACGAGATCGCTCGCTACCACATGGGTTCCTACGACAAATACACACCAATTAAGCCAGATTTCACAATTCTAGAGGTAGGCTGCGGTGTTGGCCGGGATGCAATTCATCTCACAAAAAAACTTTCAGATAACGGCACTTACATAGGTGTCGATATTATTAAACCGAGCATCGATTGGTGTACAAAAAACATAACATCGAAATATCCTAACTTTACTTTTGATTACCTTGATATTTACAGTCAAATTCACAACCCAAGCGGCAAGTTAAAGGTTACTGACGTCACACTGCCAGGGGAAGATGGTTCGGTTGACCTCATTATTCTCCAATCAGTTTTTACTCATATGTTTAGCTGGGATATTGTACACTATCTTGCCGAATTTCGACGCCTACTTAAGCCAGGCGGCAAAGTATTTGCTTCATTCTTTGTCCTGGACCCCGAAGCGCTTCAGCTCGTAGAAAAGACCAAGCCAGCCCTAAGCTTCAAACATAAACTTGAAGAAGGCTGCTACCTTAATGACAAGGACTACCCTGAAGGTGCCATCGGCTACACGCCAGAGAAGCTACACGAGATGCTACAGATTGGCGGCATGCGACTTGATCGACCGGTATATAAGGGCTTCTGGTGTGGTCGTGTAGGTGATTTTGATGGTCAGGACATTGCAATCCTAAGTTCTCCCGTTCCACCACCATTAAGTCAGAGGTTAGCTCCACGTCGGTTGCTAGGGAAACTTAAAATCGCCCTCGAAGAACCATTCGAAGTAGCATAACCAATGTCGTAAATACTAGTCTTGGTTATATTGATCCAGAAAAGCGTTAAGTGTACGAACGCCGGTCGCATAGAACTGCAATACATTGCCAGGATTGATATATACGCGGTGCTTCAACACGCGAATATGTAGTGCTGCGGCATGGAACAACAAAGCACGCTGCTCTGACTCGCTTAAATACTGCGGTGCTAATTCCTTACGAAGGTACGACCACATTTTAGTGTAAATTGCCGAGCGATGATCCCGGTAATTAATGCTGCCGTCACTATTAAGAGTGACTGGGTCATTGTTGCGGAATAAAAACTCGTAGCCGCAATAGAATGATTGCGCCAGCTTGCCCATGTCAAATACCGGTCCATTAATAATATTCCCGTCTGGGGCCGGATCAATAATCAGTGGCTTATTGGTACGCGGCGAAACAAGAATATTATCGATGGTCATGTCACCATGTACTGTATCGGTTAACCTAAACGTGGCAATATCCTTAGAAGCCTGAGGGTGTTGCTTGATCTTTTCCATAATCTGGTACAGATTGTCATATTCCTGGCCGTTAATCGTGATACGCTCTGGCTTAATCGCTCGCCGCAAATCGGGACTTGCCGCCATCGCCTTTTCTATGCACCCGAATATATGTTTTTCAATAAATGCATCGCGTTTTTTGGGATAAAAACCTATCTTTTTATCGTCGTCATAGATACGCTTAAAGAGATATGTCCAGGCTGTTTTGACTACTTCCTTAGATTGAGGCAATGAGTTACTGTGAATATATTCAAAAAAGGGAATATTTTCGGAATCATAGGCAAGATCAATAGCGTAATAATCTTTGGTACGCTGCTCGCCTAGCACCCGTACCAAATACTTAAGTTTCTGGTGCTTCTTCAGCCAATCGTATTGCGCTTTTAACCGATCTTGATACTCGAGTGGAATAATCTTCTTAACAAATAGTTTGTCCTTGGATAAAACAAGGATCGTAATAGCATCCGAGCCACCCTTAAAAAATTTAACCAGACTCAACTCACCAGCCATTTCTAATCTATGCAGTACTCGCGCAAGATCATTACCAGTGAAGTAGGAATCCAAAAACCCGGGGAATTCCTGCGAAACATCTTCGTTACGTAGCAGTTTGTTTGCAAAGCCGGCTTGTGTTGCCTTGGACGAACGCCGTCGCACAGTTATTTTTGTACCAATTAAAACCGCAAAACCTACCCCGCACATCGGCACCGTCAGAATAAGCCAAGCCAAAAGCACGTACTGTTCACCGTTAAGTTGCGCACCCGTATCCACAACTGGTTGTATTATGCGCTCAAAAGACGTGACATAGGCAGGTCCGGATGGCGCCGTCACCGCAATATAGGGTGCGGTTGCCGCAACAAATGTGCGGCTTGGCGTCAAATGCGGCAACAAAGCAAGTGTTAGTACTGTCATGGCCATAATGTAACAAACCCATGAAGCGACCGTCAGTACAAGGTAACGGCGAACAGCTTCTTTGCGCCTAATAAACTGCTGCAGACCAAAAGTAAGCGACCACGTCTTGAACCGCAGATTGTTGCAAATACGCGGATTAAACCACCCCGTAATCCGCCATATTATATTAAGCAGTCGCCTATTCTCTTGCACTAGCAAAATAAGTAATACCAGAAGCGCAATCGAGAGAACAATAGCACTAACTGCTGCCAGTAAAAGCAGAAGCGCTACATGACCGCTAAATAGTAATGATACGAGAATAACTATGCAGCCAATCACTAATAGATCAATGATTCGTTCGATAAGCACCACGACAAAGGTGTATATAAAACTGATTTGTAGCCGCATGGAGATCAACAAGGCACGTACGATTTCACCAGCACGCAAAGGTAAAAGAGTATTAAAGAAGTATCCTACCGCTAGTGCGCCGAATTGCTCTGCCGGTTTGCCCTTCCTCGCGTAATCCGTAATTGTTTTAGTACGAAGCATTCGCAACCAGTGACCCAACAACTGCAGGGCAACTGCAGCGGCGATAACCGCCCACCACCCGGCAGGAATATGCGCCAGTACATGCCGCACACTCTCGAAGAAACTTCTGGAAACAACAAACAGTAACGCCAGCAATCCTACGCTAAGTGTGACCGTCAACACCTTTAGTTTCATGCAAAATTCCTAATCTGTACCACGTTAAGGCCTGCCGCTTGGGCTGCCGCAATGCCCGCTTCGGAATCTTCAAACACCACTACTTCATTAGCTACTAGGCCGCTGATTGCCAGTGCCTTAATATATGCTTCGGGGTCGGGTTTACCCTTTTTAACGTCATCGCCCAAAACCAGGTAATCAAAATAATCCGTCAGATTATAGGCACGAAGTAGACTTTCTGCATTTTTGCGTTTAGCCGTCGTGACCAACACCATAGTGTGATGAGGCGCCATTGCAGCCAAAAATGTAATTAATGATTGATTGGGCGTTGTCTTGTCTAGGTGTTGTTGGTACTTTTCGGCCTTATTTGTTCTGATAGCTTCAATCTCGTCAACAGAAAGATGCGGTGCCAAGCGAGGAATAAATTTTCGAGAATCTTCCCCCCATGTCCGCAAAAAATCATCATAGCTAAAAGTAATGCCAGCATCGGCAAGGGCCTCTTTATAGGCATGAAAATTAGCTTCTTTGGTCCCAACGAGCGTATCGTCCAGATCGAAGAAAAACCCCTTAATTATTGGCATACTTTGTCTCTTTGCAACCTCAGATTCCAACCTTCCGTTGGATATAATTTTAACTGTACCATATTTTGCCCGGTAGCGCATGCACGAGCAACTTCTTGCTTAAGGGTCGGGCGGCCCATATACATATGGTAGCTAGTGGTGCGCAACCCTGCCGCTGGTAGCATTACAAAAAACGCCAGCACGACAGCGATAGCAACCACGCCTCTGCGTATTAATGGTAATTTATTAAACCAGCCACGGCTGGCATATGCAACCCCAAATGTAAAGAGCAGTGTGCCACCGTAAAAGAATAACCCTGCGCCGCCGTCACTAAGATACGTATGAAAAAGACCTGTTACGCCGGGACGATTGAGGGCAAAACCCAGCACGCTCGCCAAAATACCGACGATCATAATAATATATGCCATGCGATCACGCGACCATATTGCCAGGCCCGTACATAGAGCCATAATCGCTACAGCCAGATGATCATTTAGTAAGCCATACACAGGGAATAGAAGACCATAAATTGAACCTCTAAACAAAATAGCAATGAGGGGCGGTTTTTCAAACGGTCCGTCCAAATAGCCGGGCATTTTCGGAATCCCATGCAAATATACCGCAACAATATATACAAAGCTAACGAGCAGCATAACAATGGCGCTGTAATGACCAAGTGTGAGTTTGGGCAGGCGCCACTTCGTAAACAACACTTTTATATCCTGGCGGTAACGCCACAGCAAGAACGGCAACACGGCAACACATACTGCATTTGTTAATACACAAAGCAGCAAAGCGACATCAACAGCGATAAGCTGGGCAGTTTTTTTACACAAGCCAGTGTCGTTACGATATATCACCAACAAGGCGGCGATAAACAAAAAAGCAAACTTAAGATTACCGAGCGTACCAATGACCGCATAATCGTAACCGCCCAACGGCAACAGCGTAAGAAGCAGTAAGGCGAGCGCGGAAAGTAAAGCGCCAATTTTTCTACGAAATAGTACCCATGGCAGTGCACAGGTAAATCCCAAGAACAGATACGAAGCAGCCGCCAAACTCTTGGCGATTGAACCGAATCCATGACCCAGGACAGCATTAATAAGCAGTGCTCCGCCCAAAATAATGTATTGGCCGATCACGAGGTAGCCATTAAAAAGCGTAGCCGCAGCAGGCAAGAATCCCTTGTCATAGACATTCTTAACAAATATACTGCCGTCTTCAGCATATAAATTTGCCGCACTGACCGCATAGGGGAATCGCTCATAAAAGATGTAAGCGCCAATAAGCGTCAACAGTAGTCCACCGATAAGCGTCACTAATAATGGATGCTTGCGCGCAAATACTACGATTTGCTGTATTTTTTGTTTCATCACCTCAACCTATGTTGCGCCTACTTGTGCGGCAGCATTACCCTCATATTATCTACAATTATACTATCTTTTAGTTTATACTACGAGTGTATGAATCCCCTCAAAATCTTACAAAACAAACGACTTATCCGCTATCTTGGCGTAGCTATTTTTATAGTCTGCATCGAGATGGCAACGTTCCAGGTCGTATACATCATTTCGCACCATAATTATATGCTTGGCACGGTCATCAGCTTTGTCATAGCTGTGATACTTAACTGGATCTTGGGTCGTTTACTGGTTTTTGGTGCTTCTAAACATCACGCCAGCAAGGAATTTGCAATGGTGCTTATTGCCAGTGTCGTTGGTTTAGGCCTGCAATCGGCTGTAGTCTACGGCAGCGTTAACCTCTTGCACCTTTATCCATTGATTGGCAAAGGCTTGTCTATATGTTTTTCATTCTTTTGGAATTACTGGTTCCGCGCAGCGATTATCTACAAGCACAAGCCCGTTCCGGCAGAAGAAATTGAAAACGTCGAAACGATATAGTATAATCATAAGCAAATTGGCCTGCTGTCCCTTTCATGGCGATATATAAAAACTAAACAAAAAGAACGTATGAGAAGAAACATTCGCCGGCATCAAAGTCGTAAGAAACTACCAATCTTTATCATCATTGCGGTGATCGTATTGGGAGCTGGAGCTTTTGGAGTTTATAAATGGAAATTTGCCAATCACCCCCTTACTTCAAGCCACCATACCGATAAACCTGGATCAACAATCGGCAACATCAATTATGATCCGCCCAGCCAATCAGAAAAAAACGCCAGCAACCAGCAAAAGGACCAAATTATTCAACAGCAAAATAATGCTTCTGGCTCTGGTTCAGGAAGTTCACAGCAAAATCCGGCAAACTTAAACATAACCATCGTTCGTGCTGGACAGATTTCAGGCTCGTCGACGGTTCAAATACGCACCATCGTAACCGGAGCAACAAGCGGCACATGTGTAGCGACGCTGACACAGAGCGGACAAGCAACACTATCGCAGACTGGCACTATCCAAGTTGATGCCACGAGTGCAGATTGCAGCATCGACATACCCATAAGCAGCTTCAGCACCGGTGGCACCTGGCAATTGTCTATTGTTGCTAAAGCCTCTAGTTCAATCTCTCCTGCGGCTACGCAGACCGTAACCATAACCAAATAATATGAAACGCACGCACCGCCTCTCCCACGCCATTGCACTGGCCACTTTCCTGGCTCTAGGTATCATTGCCAATCCGTTTGTAACTATGTCCAAGGTAGCAGCCGTCAGCGGATCACAGTTCCAGTCCGGCCGTATTGTCGATGATGCCATCTTCAACAACGTCAACGCTATGAGCGTGGATCAAATCCAACAATTCCTAAACTCCAAAGTGCCTGTTTGTGATAACTGGGGCACTCAAGCCTACGCTGGCACTACCCGCCGAGCTTATTCTGAGGCCCACGGGGTCACATTTCCGTTAACCTGTCTTAAAGATTACTACGAAAATCCCTCTACACACGCCAATAACTTGAGTGGAAATCCTATTCCCGCAGGAGGAATTAGTGCGGCCCAGATCATCTACAACGCCAGCCAGCAATACAGTATTAATCCCGAGATACTTATTACCCTCATCCAAAAAGAGCAAAACCTTATACTAGATGATTGGCCCTGGCCTACGCAATACCAGTCAGCTACAGGCTTTGGCTGTCCCGATACCGCCTCTTGTAATGCTGCATATTACGGCTTTGAAAATCAGGTTACCAATGCTGCGCAGCAATTTAGACGCTATGCGGCTAATCCCAGTTCATACAATTACGTTGCGGGTATAAATAATAACATCCTATATAACCCAAATAGTGGCTGCGGCGCTCCCCCGGTTTATATTCAAGATCAAGCTACAGCTTCGCTATACAATTACACGCCATATCAGCCCAACGCAGCAGCACTCAATAATTTATATGGGAGCGGCGATAGCTGTAGCTCTTACGGTAACCGTAATTTTTGGCGGTATTTTAATGACTGGTTTGGCACAACGGTCGTTGGTACATATGCCTCACCCCTTTACAAATCCTCCGATGACCCAACCATTTACGCTGTAGCCGATGGCAAAAAGTACCCTATCCTTAATTACGCTGTGATGGCTAATTACGGGTATCAGAGATATCCGGTGGCAATTGTGGACAGTAGTTTTCTTGCAAACTACGCAACGCAACCGGCACTTACAAGTCTGGCTAAAAAAGCCAACGATCCGAGCGGCACTATATATATGTTCGATGACGGAAAGCGCTATCCGGTTAACATAAGAGACTGCAAACAGAATCCCGATGGCAGCACAATCGCGAATACGACCTGGGGGCTGGACTGCTTCAACAGCAATGTCATGATTAGCCTGCCTAATCAACTTATAGATAATTACACGGTGCAGGACATTCCCCTGCCGCAAGTGATTCTCTATAATGGCGCCGCCTGGAAGATCGAAAACGCCAAAAAGCGTCGGATAACCAACGATGCGTTTGTAGAGGTGCTTGGTGGCTGGGCAAATGTCCGCTGGATGAAAGATATCAATGCTTCGCAACCGGAAGGCAAAATGCTCATCATTGATAACTCGGTTGTCAAATTTACCGGTAGTCCCACCTTGTATCTCTTCAATAATAGCCAGCTCTACCCCATACCTGGACCGCAGGAGTACACGGCCTGGAACTTGTTCAAAGATACGTCTTATGAATTCCCAGCCTCCTATAATGCCAGCGATCCTGTACCAGTTAGTCAGCCCATGCAGTTCTTCGCGCTTACGGTTAGCGGCCAATATTACCTGCTTACTGTTGACGGCAAAAAGATCCCTATAAACAACACTTCGGACTGGAATATTGGCACTAATTATTCGACCAACATGGACAACGTCCTCAACCAGATAATAACTGTTCCGCCAACGTCCACTTTCCGATCTTCAAGTGGAACACTCTTCACGGAAGCGAACAAAAATAAATATATCTTCCCGACCGTTGATGACTTCACAAGATTGGGCTTTAGCCCTCTGTTCCTAACTAACGTTTCGCCGAGTGTCGAAAATAGCCTGACCTACGGTGGAATGAACCTATATGCCGGCCGACTCTTTAAGGTTTCAGGCAATGACGCCATACGTTACGTTACCGGCGTCGCAAGTACCACCGTTAACTCCACCAACTATCCCGGTCTGCCCTATAATGGCCTCATTACCACAGACAGCACAACCGGCGCACGATACCCTATTACAGGCAACTACACGCCGTAGATTACTTACTCTTTTGCTTCTTATCTAGTAGTGCTTGATGTCGTTCCAGATCATCTCGGTTTGCTGTTCCCAGGTATAGCCGAGCGATGCTAAAGCATTCTTAACCAATTTGCTACGCAACTTTGGATCATCTATGAGGAGGCCTATTTTTTCGGCCATGGCTGCGGGCGACGGTTCGCTTAGTAAACAGTTCTTGCCATCTTTATAGAGCCATAAGTGGTCTTCGTTGTAATTCATAACAGTAGCCACGCCGGATGCGGCGTATTCAAGCATCTGATATGACGGATGCTTATTCATCATATAGGCAAAGCCGATGTCGCAGCTTCGGTATAATGCCGCAACTTCGTCCAGTGACTTGATAAGTCCTAGGTTGGTAATACGGCCCTTTAACCCGTATTCGCCTTCATCCCATTCGGATCCGGCTGCTATTATCTCAATTTTATCGCCATAGGTGTCAAGCAAGTGCTTTATAGTCGTTATACCAAGGCAAAACGAATTACGGGGATTGAGCGGCCTGGCATAGAAAAATATACGCACGCACTTATTGTTTTTATTTGGATCCGGCGTATACAGCGACTGATTTACTGCCGGAATAAAACTAATACCTTCCAGTCCGTGACGCTGATTAATAGCCGCGAGTAAGCCCGGTGTGTTCACGATGCCCCTAAAACCGAAACGATACGTCGACTCAGCAAGTGCGAACGTCGAACCAGCAACATAGAAAAATGGTTCGTAATCTTGAATAAAGTAGTATTTGCGCTTGGTTTTATTAAAGCGTAGTAGCAAGTAGGCCGAAACCCAAATCGTACAAAAGGCCAGATCACTTGCGGGCAATTGCGCCAGGTCTTTTAGCTTATCTTCGCCAAAAATAATGATCTTATAGTTGGTAAGATCAGGGAAGTAATGGGCGATCTCTTTTTTCAGCGCCACCGCATCCATTGTAGGATTATCGTAAATAACGATGCGGTTCTCGACGCCTTCTTTGCTGAGTTTTTCGATGTAACGAAAAATAGTTTGTATACCGCCGAAAGCAAAGTGATTAAAGTACGGTACAAACCACGTTGCGCTGCGTATGTTGGCAGGCTTAGAACCGGCGCAAGCTTTGTTACTGGCAACAATATCCTCGCTCGTGATCTGAAAAAGTTCGTTGGAAACAAAGCCAAATTCTTCGCGCAGGTTCTTTTGCTCAAAGGTTTCTTGCTGGCGTATTAACTTCTTGCGAACCCCGTTCAAATGTTTATATGTATAACTTTGACCTTTTTTAGCAAGGCCCTTAAAGCCGTGATTCCGATAAACACTCGCAGCTTTTTTAATCAATTTACTCATAACTCTCCCGTATCCCCACTTGTTCATTCATTAAGCTAAGATTTATATTGAAATACGGGTCATGCCACTGGAGGTACGGTCGATAGTACAGTAGTGAACGGTCGTAATCGCCTGCAGGTGCTTTGCTATACGAACCGACTGATACGTTTTCGTAGTGATGCAGCTGCGCGAAGGGCCAATACACATTACGGTAACCCTTTTCATACAAGCGCAGACCGAGCGCCACATCATTACCGCACATAACAAGCTTTTCGTCTAAACCGCCTGCTTCGTCGTATTTTTTAGTACTAATGGCCAGACACGCCGCTGTTACCGCCAAATAATTTCGGGGCCAGTTAGCTCGTCCAAAGATAGAAACCGCGTCGGGTTCATGAAATCTAAAGATATGTCCAGCCATGCCGCCCAAGCCTAAAACAACTCCGGCATGCTGGATTTTTTCGGTAGGATAAAGCAGCTGCGGACCCACAGCTCCCGCCCAAGGCTGCGAAGCTACGCCCAACAATTCGGTAAGCCAATCATCTGTAATGACTTCTGTGTCGTTATTAAGCAGCACCAGGTAATCTCCTGTCGCCTGCTTGCGTCCAAAGTTATTAAGCGCCGAGAAATTATAAGGGTGATCCCAATAAAAAATACGGATTTTAGGGGTATCCTTAATGCTCTGCAAATAGTCATGCGTTTCCTGCTCCACGCTGTTATTGGATAGCAGGATAATTTCATAGTTTTTGTAGGTTGTCTTTGTGAGAATGCTTCCGACGCAAGCCTTCAGCAGATCCGGCTTGTCTTTAAAAGGAATAATTATCGACGCTTTGGCATTTTTAGGCACACTGTAACGCAAACGATAATTGGTCGGATATTCGGGAATACCGAGCACTTCGGCTTTAATCTTCATACGCTTGACGTGCTCTTTTAGGGCGCGCTGACCAGCATCATCGGCATAGGTTTTGTTATTGATATCACCGGCCGTCGAACCATCTGCCAGGCGCCAATGATACAGCATTTTGGGAATGTGTACGATGCGATCCGTATAATCAGTGACACGCAAAGTAAATTCATAGTCCTGAGAACCATCAAAACCTTTGCGCAAGGGACCAACTTTAGCCAGGACCGACTTACGCACCACGAAAAAGTGCGTTAGATAGTTAACGCTCTCAAATAGTGTTGGAGACCAATCGGGTTTAAAAAACGGCAAGCTGCGTTCTTTGCCATCATCCGATAACTTATCTTCGTCAGTATAAAACACATCTGTTTTTGGCTGCTTATTAAGCGCTGCTACCACTTCAAATAAGGCATGCGGCGATAATGTATCGTCATGATCTAAAAAGGCTATAAATGTACCTTTGGCGAGCTTTAGGCCTTCGTTGGTATTGCCTACGATGCCTTCGTTTTTACCAAGCCGTTTATAGGCAATGCGTTCGTCAATTGCACAAGCTTCTTCGATAGCCTGAGCGCGATTTGCGTCAGTTGACCCATCGGCAATACATAGCTGCCACTTTTTGTAGAGCTGCGACGTGACCGATTCCAGAAGTGGCTGCAAATATTTGTCGGGTGTATTGTATACAGGGACGACGATGCTGATAAGCGGCTCGTGCTTGAAGGACTGCGGCGGCGTCCAAAGCTTTGGTTCGGAATGCTTCATCCATGCTTCATAGCTTACGTGTGGGGATGATTTCGGCTTGACGCTCACCAGAAAATTTTGCGTTGAACGATATACCTTCCGAATCAAGGCACTTTTCTTTAGAACATTTTTTACACGGCGTAATCGGCTCATACTATCCTCATTCTTTTATTGTATCGCACATTAGTGGCGGATGGCGCGAAGCAATACTCTTAGCGGGGCTGTGATGCGCCAGGATTTAGACGCATACACAGTCTGCAGTTGCTGAGCCAGGGCTTTGGTCTCCATGGCGGCATGGTCTGTCCGCGCCTTTTCATCTGAAATTGCTTCTTCGAGGGCGTGCAAGCGCGTCTCATGAGCCTGTTCTTGCTCTAAGGTAGCCAAAAACGAACTGGCGATTTTAGTCATGGCGGCAATACTTTGTTCCAAAACACCTTGATGTACACGGATATACCGCTGGGTATTATCCTTTTTCAGCGCCAGCAAATCGTCAACCACCGCCCCAACGCGAGCAACCAGTGCTTTGTCATGCGAGATAAAGTAGATGCCACGGTAACCGTTATCCACAGCCTTTTCAAGCTCACCAATGTGTTGGTTATACCAACGATTAAGTTCTTGGGCAGCAAGCGTTGCATGTGGATTACGCGCTGCGATAAAAATAATACTCTGGAGCAATTGCCAATCAGTAATTTGATTGCTTGTTAATGAAACGAATGCCGCGCCGGCTTCTTCAATAAGTGTTTCAACTTCTTTTTTGTTGGGAATCCGATAATCGATGTGTTCTTTGAGCCATTGATGATCGCTGCCATAGAGCGTATGATGCGCAGCGTTAAGTGTTTCTTCGGCGCGGGAAACTGCTTTTCCTGGTTCGTCGACAGGCATAGCAATAAAAACACCTTGGGTTGTCACGCGCAACGCTTCACGGATAAATGCCAGTCGTTTGGACCTTGGAATATGTTCAAATACGTCAAAGCTACAAGCGATATCAAAGGCTTTATCGGCAAAAGTCATGTTGGTAGCGTCGCCTTTAATATAACCGGCGTATTCTTCGTCAAACACGTCGAGAATTGTAATCTCGTCCGTCGGCATAAATTGCTGGGTTTTGCCTTTATGTCCACCTAAATCGATTATCTTGAACGATTGTTTTTTGGTACGCAGGCCGCGATTAATCAATTCTTTTACTACATACTGCCTGGAATATTGATCAAAGGGTAGATCGAGTAGATTCTCACGCTGTTTGGTTGGTTTTACTACTGCCATGTTCCGAACAAGTTAACTTTACCGTGCTGCTGTCTATGCTGTTTTGTGGTGACAGTAAATGTTGCAGCTTCCTCTAAATGATCGTACTCTTTCTCGGCATTTTGGTCAAAAACAACAGCCCTCACGTTATATGTACCAGGGTTAAAAGAAAGTTGCGGCACAGTATAAGTAATGGCATTGCCACTTGAAAGCTTATAGTCCAAGCTGTTAGGCCCTGATAAATTAATCCCAAAAGAGTCATAAAAAGCCAAGCCGAGCGTTACGGGAACGCCGGCCTTTTTTTCAAAGGTAAATGTTAGCTCTAAGGGCTTACCCTGTTCAACGGTAACACCTTCGCCGGCATCCTTGCCATTTACTCTTATAGACGCAATAGTTGCTTCGCCGGAACCCCAACGATGTGTCTTTTCCGTCTTTGAAAGACCACCTTTCGTTGGCGTAGTTGTTGCATTCATTTCCTCATATAACGTGGCCGCTTCCTGCGGTTTGTATATCCCTTCAACCTTGCCCTTGCTAAGCACGAGGGCACGATCGCAAAAGCGCTCAACGGCCGACATGTCGTGCGTTACAAAAATAATTGTACGGCCTTCTTCTTTTAATTCACGGAATGTTTTATAACACTTGTTCTGAAAACGAATATCACCGACCGCTAACACCTCATCAACTAGAAGGATATCTTGTCGTGCTCGAATTGCGATTGAAAAGGCCAATCGGACTTGCATGCCTGAAGAGTAGTTTTTAAGCTTTTGATCCATGAACCGGCTCAGTTCAGCAAATTCCACGATATCATCATAAATTGCTTCAACTTCGCGCCGATTAAAACCCAGCAACGCGCCATTCAAAAAGACGTTTTCTCGGCCCGTAAGCTCCGGGTTAAACCCAACGCCTAGTTCAATAAAGGGCACCAGGCTTCCACCAATATGCACTGTACCCTTATCGGGCACATAAATTCCGGCCAGTAACTTAAGGAGTGTACTTTTACCACTTCCGTTGCGGCCGACAATGCCAAAAAATTCACCGCGTTTAATCTCGAATGAAACGTCGTTTAGTACATGTTGCCGTTCGTAGCCACGCTTGTTGAATTGCAGTAGCGTCTGCTTAAGGCCGCTGCGCTTTTCGTGCGGCAATTTAAAGCTCTTGTAGACCTCTTTAAGAACAACGACTGGTTCTTCACTGGCTTCGGGCATAGAAGTAGCCATTACACATTCTCCGCAAAATACTTAGAACTCTTCTTGAAATATATCGTAGCCAAAATAATAACCAAACCAACAATAACAAAAGGAATAGCGATCGCATAAGGAGTTTTGTGCAACACGCCATAGACCGTTAGGGTTTGATGGGTAACCAACGTATACCGTGCATCCTGAACCATCTGGGCAACAGGGTTTAACAACAATATTTTGCCGGCAAAAGCGCTCTTACTCAGCACCAAGCTAATCGGATACAGCACTGGAGTGGCATAAAATGCCGCCTGAAGCCCAACTTCCCAAATATAGTTTATATCGCGGTACTTCACGTATGTGGCCGATAAGAAAAAGGCTACCGCCAGAGAAAATACATACAGCTCCAGCAATATAAGGGGGAACAGTAAGATCGTACCCTTAATTGCCACATGGTTGAAATACAAAAATACAAACACAACCACCAGGTTGAGCATTAAATTGATTAAAGCCGATAATGTTCCAGAAATAACAATAATATACTTGGGGAAGTTAATTTTACGGATAAGATCTCCGCGGCCAGCAATCGCCATCAGGCCTTGCTGCGTTGCTTCGGTAAAGAATCCCCATAATACGATGCCTAGCAGCAGATAAATTGGATAATGTTCGACTGCGTCACCAATACGCAAAAAATGACCAAATACCGTATACAATATGGCGAATAGAAAAAGCGGCTTCAGCAGCGACCATACATAGCCAAGCACTGAGCCCTGGTAGCGTAATTTAAAATCGGTTACAACGAGTTCGCGCAATAATGCCCGGTTTCGTTTGTTTAAAATATTTTTGAGTGACATATGCTGAGTAATAAGTATAAGATATAGCTAGAATATGCAAAAGTCTGTTTTTGTTATCATACCTAATTACAACGGTGCCGACATGCTTGCCGCCTCTGTTGATTCAGTGCTAAAACAGAGTTTTCGCAACTTTACATTGGTTATTGTCGATAACGGTTCCATTGATGATTCGCGCACCATCATAGAACGATACGCCGCCAAAGACGACCGCGTCCGGGGCATTTTTCGCGATAATAATTATGGCTATACCGGCGGCGTCAATCCGGGTTTGGAACTAGCAATTGCCGAAAAAGCCGACTACGCTGCTGCATTTAATAATGATGCTGTTGCCGACAAAAACTGGTTGAAACATCTGGTAGAGTATTTGAACAAGCACGACGAATTTGGCGTGGCCGCTTGCGATCTACTACACACCGATGGCAAAACTTACGACAGTACTGGCGACCAGTACACCAGTTGGGGTATTCCGTATCCTCGTGGTCGCGGCGAAAAAATCAGCAACAGGTATAAGGACCAATTGTTGATTTTCGGAGCTTCCGGCGGCGCAAGCTTGTACCGCGTCAAAATGCTGGAACAAATCGGCATCTTTGACCAAGACTTTTTTGCCTACTACGAAGACATTGACCTGAGCTTCCGTGCGCAACTAGCAGGTTGGAAAGTCGCCTACGTACCTGCCTCGATTGTCTATCACGGCATCGGCATGACGAGTGGAGCGATGTACAGCGGTTTCACAACATATCAATATTTTAAAAACCTGCCGTGGGTCATTATCAAAGATGTACCACTTGATTTGTGGCCGCGCATCGTGCCGCGTTTTCTGCTGGCCTATTCGCTCTTTTTTGTAAATTCGATCTTGCACGGCCAAGGCGGCTCGGCATTTAAAGGCTGGGTTGTTTCGTGGTGGCGCTTACCTAAAAAGCTTGCCGAACGTCGTCACATCCAAAAACAACGTGTCGTCAGCAGCGCTTATATTTGGAGCCTATTTCTGCACGATCTACCACCTAATGCCCACAAGTTGCGAAAACTGCGCAGCCTATACCGGAAACTTATGGGAAAAGTACAGACTAAAGACGCATGAGCGAAAAATGAGGGTCCAGCGTAGTGCAGCCGGACGCGAAGAATTTCGCGCCCGCGTGAAACGCACTCATTTTTCGCTCATGCGTCTTTAGTCATTCCTAATAACTATCTCAGGTCAGACGATTCTTTTTACTAGAAGCTATAGGCACTACCAACGCCATACCCGCTAAGATCCACCATTGCACGGCGACCGCCTCATTGCTCCAAGTATGCAGTAACATATTCGTCAACACATAGGCCCAAAAACTGGCGCACAAAATAAAAGCATACAAATCTTTGCGCCGCCAAATGCGCAGATACAGCCACGCATTAAGCGCTATAAATAACGCTAGGCCAGGAATACCGACTTCGTACCCTATTTGCACATAATAATTTTCAGTCAGCTGACCACCGTTCGGATCATGAATCGAGACTAGCCCGGCAGTGCCCGGCCCGTGACCAAATGGCGCCTTTGCAATACCCTTTAGACCCTGTTCAACCAACAATGTATGGAAACCGTTGGAATCGGGCAGGGAATTTGTACGTTTTTGATTACTGTGTACGATATATTGATGTACGAACGAGCTGTCGCGCAGCATATAACCGCCGACCGCACATACGACAACCAAGCCGACTAACACCGGCCAAAATCGCTTCAGCACCATCAAAACCCAAGACTTGTAGTGCCACCACAATGCCAAGACAATGGCCAGCGCCGCTGCCAGCCATGCACTGCGCGACGAAGTCAAAATAATCGCCACAACATGCAAACCGAACACGCCAGCTACTAACAACTTACGCAAACTACGTTTGACTTCAAAGAACAGTACTGCCAACGCCGCTGCCGGCAAGATCAGATACGCGCCAAGCGCATTGGGTTCACGAAGCGTCGACATAATGCGCGGAAAGGCAGGATTATCATCAATAAAGAATGCAGGGCGGGCGCCGCGGGCAATGCTGTAACCGAAGTGCGTCAGTAAATCGCTAGGCAAAAAGTACTGCGCAATCCCAAGAATTGAAACCACGGTGCTAATAATAATGACCAGTTTTAAAACCGAACTAAAGGCGAACTTAGGCACTAGCAAAACGGCGCCGAATCCCGCAATCAAACACAACGGCAAGCGCACATTATATATCGTGCCCAGCATGGCATCTTGCGCAAACAAATGTGGATGCAAAATCCATAGCAATATATGCAGAAAACCATACACAATCGCGCCAACAATCAGCGTATTAAAAGCTCGTGTAGCCTTCCCTCGCCACCAAACCAAACAAATTGTGAACAGACAGAGAATCGCGAGCACGATATCCTTGCCTATCTTCCATTCGTCTAAACCACCGGTCAGCAAGCTCAGCGACTGCGACAAAAAGATATGAAATGGCATGTACGCTAGCAATAAAAGACTGCCTGCATACGGTATTCGCTGTAGCTTTTTGATCATCCTAGGTATAATTATAGCAATCATGAAGCAAAAACATATTGTGATCGACGCACGCATTCGACGTTCCAGCACGGGACGCTACGTTGATCGTTTACTAGAACACCTGCAAACTGTCGATACATTTCACCGTTACACCATCCTGTTACAGCCCGACGATCCCTGGAAACCAAAAGCCAAAAACTTCCACGCTGTCCCCTGCCCCTATAAGCAATTTTCATTTAGCGTGCTAGAGCAGCTTGGTTTTGCACGCCAATTATACGGCCTAAAGCCGGGCCTTGTTCACTTTACAATGACACAGCAACCCCTGTTATATTTTGGGAAAATCGTTACTACTACGCACGATTTGACCATGTTCCGGTTTGTGCGCAAGGGCGCAACCTCGTCAGCTGTGTTTGCTTTAAAAATGGGTTTGTATCGCTTTCTGCTGAAGTGGAGCCACCTTAAGTCCGATAAAATTATTGCGCCCACGTTGTATGTTGCCGACGACATCGCCGCTTATCAGCCTTCGGTCAAGAACAAATTAGTCGTGACCTACGAGTCGTCCGAGCCGCCACTTAAAGCCGCTGCCGTGCGACCTAAAGCTATTGGCGAACATGACCAATTTATTATGTATATCGGCAATGCCTTCCCGCACAAAAACCTGGAAAAGCTGGTTGATGCCTTTACGCTGCTACAAGCCAAACACCCTAAACTCAAGCTGGTGCTCGTTGGCAAGAAAGAAATCCACTACGAAGAGCTAGAACAATACGTCGCCACCGATCCGCCAACCAAGCACGTTATAATCACCGGTTTTCTGCCTGACGAACAAACTAAATGGCTGTACCAGCATTGCAAAGCATATATTTTCCCTTCCTTGAGCGAAGGCTTTGGTCTGCCGGGATTGGAAGCGATGGCTCATGGTGCGCCGGTCGTTTCGAGTAACGCAACCTGCTTGCCAGAGTTATACGACAATGCCGCCTATTATTTTGACCCTACAAGTACTGAAGATATGGTCGCAAAAATTGACGATGTTCTAACTAGCGCTTCGCTTCGCAAAAAACTCATTGCTGCCGGCAAAACGCAGCTTACTAAGTACTCGTGGCACCGCATGGCCGAAGAAACGCTGGAGATTTACAAAGAAGTACTCGGCGATATCAATAAAGACGTCTAGTCGAGTCGTTACTTGTAAGAAATGATCTAACCTTCTGGTTAGTCTTCGGCAGGCTTTAACACTATGTGTCGCTCGCGGCCCTCGCCGGAAGATTCGCTTATAATACCAAGTTCTTGCGCTAATTTATGAACTGTACGACGGTCAACTGCGTTCATTGGTTGCAGATGCATGGGCTGGCCTGATTCTTTAACCGTTTTCACCCACTCCTCGGCTTGCTTAGATAGTCGGTCGGCCCGTTGTTTTTTGTAATCGGCGACATCGATATTAACTCGCGTGTAGGTGAATTGCTTATTCTTTAGGGCATTGCTGGTCAGAAACTGCATAGCTCGCATGTTTTCGCCGCGTTGGCCAATTAAGAAGCCGTTTAAATGAGTTGATGGTACTTCGAGCTCGATAACATCGTCGTCGCTCGTCGCGTGCACATCAGTATTAAGTCCAAAGAACGAGAGTAGGTCTTCTAGGTATTTCTTGGCATACTGAATTGCTTCTTCCATCATTTCCTCCGTTTATTGCGTTGTTTTTTACCAACCTTTTTCTTCTTAGGTACGGCAACAATTTCTGCTTCGATCGCCTGTTTTTCTTTAGTACGAGCCGCGTCCACACTGTCGACAGAAGCTTCCATCTCTTTAGTATCCTCGCGAAGGATGATACTTTGCTGAATGTAAGCCACCAAACCGCTCACCAACCAGTATAAGCTAAGGGCGGAGGCCAAATGAATGGTAAATACCAATATAAGGACCGGCAAGAAGAACGTCATGTTGCGCATCATGGCAGTATTTACGTCACCTTGATCAGCCTTTTTGCCACTTTTAGCATCACGCAAAATGGCACGTATACCGCGACCATCCTGAGGAACCGGCGACAACTGGCGGCTTTGCAAGAACTGTACCGTGGCGCTGGCAAGTACAATCACTAAGGCTGGCCAATAAATGCTATTCGTCCCAAGAGCACTTTTAGTCAGATCAACAACGCCAAAGAGCGTAGCGTCAAAGGCGTGGATATTATGACTGAGGTGCTGTAGCCAGCTAAAGTGTTGCAAAAATGGATACGCAAACGTTACTAACTGATGAGGATCCTTGAGCACACGCTGCAACCCAGAATACAAACCAAGCAAAATAGGCAATTGGATAATCAGCACGCCAATTTGCCCAAAGGGGTTAATTCCCCGCTCTTTATAAAGCTCCATCATGAGCATGGATTCTTTTTGACGGTTACCGCCAGCGGCTGCTTTAATGCGCTTCAGCTCCGGCTGAATTTTACGCATCAGCTTAACCTGATGTAGTTGCTTCTTAATAAGTGGCCACATTAGTAGGCGCACAAGTATCGTAAATAAAATAACGGCCAGACCGAAGTTATGTCCTGGCAGTATTGCATAAATGAATACCAGGATGTTGAAAATCGGTTGCACGATAATAGTCGTAAACATTCTGTATTATCTCTCCTTAGATTCTACTATAGCACGATGACTGCCAGATGGTGCCCGACCGTGGTTAAAAACACCGGCTTTTTCCAACTTTTCCCGTATGGCATGGCGCAGTTGGTCGATTGGCAGCTCCGCCAACTGATCACTATACACCATAAATACTAGATCGTACGGAGCTGTGAGTGTAGCGGTTTCGGCGCGTATTGCTTCGTACATACGGCGGCGAATACGGTTACGAACTACCGCCAATTTATGCACCTTACGGCTAACAACAACCGCGACGCGAAACGTACTGCGGCGGCGATTAATAATAAACTTCAGAGAACAGAGCGGACCCCTGATGGTTTGACCTTTTTGATATACAAAACGGAGACTACCATATCCCTGAAATCGGTGTATTTTCTCGATCATAGGTTTGTTTAGGACAGTCTCCGTTAGCTTACATAACCTTAGTGGCTATATAGATCTAGTGCGAAAGGCGAGCGCGGCCTTTAAGGCGGCGTCGGCGCAATACTGCGCGGCCGGCGCTACTTGCCATACGCTTGATAAAGCCATGCACTCGCGCACGGTGGCGCTTCTTTGGTTGATACGTTCGTTTTGGCATACTACCTTCACTCTACCGCACATCAGGCAAATGAACAACTAATTGTAGAGCTCATTTATAACCTGTGTCTAGTGCAATTTTTACTATGTATTACTTTCTTCAGTGAAAATAACAATATTTAACCCCGTTATCTTACCAAGTTTTCCACGTTTCGCCAAGTATTTTCCACAGTTTTCAAGATGAAACGTAAACCTGTGCATAACTTAACCCCTAATCTCGCTGTTTTCGCAATATTTCTATGTAGTAATTACAAACTATGTGGAAAAGTCCCGGCAATTCAGTTATATTGACTACTAGACAAGTGAGTAACGTAAGTAAGTGAGGGTAACGCGTCGTGCAAAACAGCTTGTGGCAAGCAGTTTTAGGGGAGATTGAACTCTCAATTTCTCGAGGTAACTTCATTACTTGGTTCAAGAACACAACAGTCTTGAAGCAAGATGATGAGATGATTATAATCGGCGTGCCGAATGTGTTTATAAAGCAACAATTGGAGCGCAAATATAACGAACTTATTGCCGATACGCTTCGAAAGAACGGCATGACCATGCGTGTGGAGTACAAAATACATTCACAGGCAGCCAGACCCAGCTTGCCTAATGACGAACCCGTTGTCCTCACGGCAACTACTCAAGTTTCAGATCGCCCAGCGGCATCGGGCTTTAGCAAACTCCAGCAGGCTAATCATACGCTGTCGCATAATTATCGGTATGGTCTGAACGAGCGATACACGTTTGACAATTTTATTGTCGGCTCAGGTAATGAACTCGCCTACGCCGCTTGCCAAGCCGTCGCATCGCAACCAGGCACCAAATATAACCCACTATTTTTGTATGGTGGAGTCGGCATTGGTAAAACACATCTTATTCAGGCAGTCGGCAACGCTGTTATCGCCAATAATCCTGACGCGCGTATTGTGTATGTAAGCAGCGAGCAGTTTTTACAAGAATTTGTCGATGCACTGCGCTACAAAAAAATCAGCGACTTTACCGATCACTACCGTGGTGCCGATGTGCTCATTGTAGACGACGTACAGTTTATTGCCGGCAAAGAAAAAGCTCAGGAAGAATTTTTCCACACCTTTAATGCCCTACATCAGGCCAGTAAGCAGATCATCATCACTAGCGATAAGCCACCACGCGAAATACCAACACTTGAGGAACGCTTGCGTTCACGCTTTGTATGGGGCATGAGTATTGATATGCAAACGCCGGACTTTGAAACGCGTTGTGCCATCCTTAAAATTAAGGCCGAATCACATGGCATTAATTTAAACCACGAAGTGACTGAATACCTTGCCACTAATGTACAGACCAATATTCGTGAACTCGAAGGCGCGCTTAATCAATTACTCGCCTTCTGCGAAATGCGCGGCCTTGACCCAGACCTTGGTATTGCCAGTAGTCTGCTTGGCAGTTCTCAGGCCAGGCCTAAGCACATTAGCGCCAAACAAATCATTGAGCGTACAGCGCGCCATTTTCAAGTACCCCTTGAAGATCTTTTGGGACCAAAGCGCGATAAAGACATCGTCGTCCCGCGCCAGGTCGCTATGTATATGCTCAGAAGCGAGCTACACCTCAGCTTCCCTAAAATTGCCCGTGAACTTGGCCGCAAAGACCACACTACCGCTATTCATTCTGTTGAAAAAATCGAGAAAGAATCACGACTCGATGCCGATCTGCGCGCATCAATCGCCCAAATCAAGGAGCGTCTGCATGTGTAAAAAGTGTGCAGAAGGCGTGCATAGCCTGCTAAAAAACCGTGGAACTGTATACAATTTGTGCGCAGCCCTACGGCTTTCTTGCAAGGCAACTAGTATAAGTACCCTTTTTTCCACGGATTCTACACAGCATCACACCCCCTACTTATACCCAGTAAAAAATGCATTTTCCAATCTGTTAGTATCCTACTTATACCCGCTATCCACATCCCCTATAACTAAGCCAATTAATTTTATTCAAGAATAATTTAGGAGTAATAGTATGAAGCTGCAAGTCACCCAAGAAAACTTGAATAAGGCACTTGGCACAGTCGCACGAGTAGCCAATGCCCGTGGCACATTACCGGTTTTAGCCAACGTACTCATCAAGACAGTCAACAATCGCTTAAGCATTGCTGCCACTAACCTGGACATTGCCATCACACAATATATCGGCGCCAAAGTTACTGACGAAGGTTCGATTACCGTCCCCGCCCGGCTTATGCAGGATTTTGTGAGCAGCCTGCCAAGCGGTGTCATTGATTTGCAACTCGATGAATACAAATTGCATATTGCCACCGAACAATATCAATCGGTCATTAATGGTGTTTCGAGTGAAGAGTTTCCGGTGATGCCTGCTATTGAGGGTGGTAAGCGTTGGTCAATTGATGCCCAGACGCTTAAAAAGAGCTTACAACAAGTTGCCATGGCTGCGTCGAGTGATGAAGCTCGCCCGGTGCTTACTGGCGTTCTGTTGCACGTTATTGACGGCAAGCTGTACATGGCTGCCACCGATAGCTACCGCTTAGCCGAAAAGTGCCTTGGCGATAACAGCGAAACGATCGAATTATTGGTGCCCGTTTCGGCGATGCAGGACCTCTTACGCATTGTGAGTGATTTGGAAGGGATGGTTGAAGTAATGAGCGATGACCAGCAAGTGCTTTTCCGTGCTGGCGATGTTGAGCTGGTGACACGCTTAATTGAGGGTCGTTACCCTGACTATCGCAAGCTCATCCCCGAGAAGTTTGAAACCACTGCAATCCTAAAGCGTACCGATCTACTTAATGTAACCAAAGTTTCGAGCCTTTTTGCCCGCGAAAGCGCCGGCAGCATCACGATTAATGTAGATGAAGCGTCACAGAGTATAAGTATTCGCTCGGTTGCCTCTCAGCTTGGTGAAAACACGGCCAAGGCCGATGCCAAAGTTACCGGCACGGGTGCAATCACGCTCAATTCCCGTTACTTACTGGATGCCCTCCACGCTCTAGCTGGCGATGAGGTCGTCTTTGCCTTTAATGGCAAGCTCGAGCCGATTGTTGTTCGCGATCCCAAAGCCGGTGATTACACACATATCGTCATGCCGCTCAAATCCTAGGTTACAATAGAGCAATGATAACCGATCTCCGTCTGCAGCATTTTCGTTCGTATCAAGATGCGCAGTTTAGCTTCAGTCCTGGTGTAACGATTATTGTCGGCCCGAATGCCAGCGGTAAAACTAACTTGCTCGAGGCGGTGTTAGTTGTAGCTCGCGGTAGTTCGTACCGGGCAAAAGACGTTGAACTACTCGGTCACGATGCGCCCTGGGCAAGACTTGATGCCATGACCGATAGTTCAGCCAAACGAGTTATAAAATTGACTGCCGAACCCTCTCCCACTAAAGTTTTCGAGATCGACGACCAAACGGTAACGCGTTTACATCAAAGCAAAACCCTGCCCGTCGTATTGTTTGAACCTAATCATTTACTGCTCATGAGCGGCTCGCCAGACTTGCGGCGCACCTTTTTAGACGATCTTATTGAACAAACCGAACCCGGTTTCGGCGCTACTCGCAGGCACTATAAGCGTGTACTTTACCAGCGAAACACCTTGCTTAAAAAGAATCCAAGCGATTTAACCCAACAATTATTCGTATGGAATATACGCCTCAGTGAGCTGGGTGGTCAGATCGCTAAACGTCGCCAAGCCCTAGTCGAGCGCTTTAACGAGCGTCTGCCTGAGCTGTACCGGAGCCTTGCAGCTAGAGATAATACATTAAACATATCCTATGCCAGCCGCTTTAACACGCAAACCTATGAATCCCAATTGCTGCACAAATTAGAATCCAGTACCGAGCTTGATGTACTGCGCGGTTTTACCGCCTATGGACCGCACCGCGACGATATTAGCGTGCTCATCGACGGCAAACCACTGCAAGAAACAGCTTCGCGCGGCGAAACCCGCACGCTCGTACTGGCGCTTAAAATCCTAGAACTCCAATTGCTCGAAGAGGCGCGTGGTATCAAGCCAATACTACTGCTCGATGACGTATTTAGCGAGCTTGATGCCTCGCGCCGCCAAGCCCTAACCAAGTATGTAGAGCCCTATCAAACGTTCATAACAACAACCGATGCAGATGTCATTAACGAATACTTTGCTATTAGAAAAAATAGCGATAATAGCGTAATCTCCCTATCATAGTCGAGGAATCTTAGGCGCCGGTTAGTTCCTCGTGAACAATCTGGTAGTCAATATTGTACTTGGTTGGATCAATACCCTTTGACTTCAGATAATCAATTGCTTGCTGCTTAAATTTAGGGATATCAATTGCTTCTTGGTCGGCTGGCGTATTCGGCGGAATAAGAATCTGTGCCTCAATGACGAGTGCTGATTGACCCTGTGTGCTACCCGTTTGCACTGCTGTAAGCATGAAAGTCAACGTGCTATAGGGTAGATAATTCAAAATCGGATCGGCCAAACTTGCAGGCTTTTGATCCTGCTTGTTGCTTATAGCTTGCTTTTCCGCGTCACTCAAATTGTCAGAACTTGCGACGTATGCGACTTTAAATGTAAGTGGAATGTTAGTTAATACCTTGCCGCTAGTGCTACGGATCGATTTGATAGTAATAGTGTAGGTGTGATTAGCGGATAAGGTCTGTAAGTAAATAGTAAGAGCCGTGCCACTTACTTTGGTTGTGGCCACGACATTATCAGGACCAATCGAAATACCTTTGCCATCAATTGGTTTATTAAAGTTTACTTGAATGGAAGGCGTGTAATTGTTAATACTAGTAAGTCTGGGCGTGGTGCTGGTCATGCGAAATGTCTGTATTTTTACGGTGCCCAAGGCCATAAGCCCAAAAAAGAATACAAGCACAATAATACTCGTGATTCGATGGGCTCTTATATATTGAATGATCGTCTGCATAGTATGCTCCTTTGTCTAGTCTGGTGATACGAAGTCTGAGATTGAGTCACGAACGCTAGCATTGCTACTTGTATAGTCACGAACCTGATAGCTTGAAACGACACTGGTGCTAAAGTCGTAGGTATTTTGGTTGCCACCAACAAGCGTTAACGTTTTCCCATTAATGGCTACAACTATGTTAATGTGACTGTCGGCACCTGCGTAATTGTGGATTGCCATATCGCCGGGCCTTGGTACATAGCTGCCATCATTATGATGTGTGTGGAATGATTGTTGTTTATTGCCCACGGCGTGAATATCCGCTACGAGACCGACGATTCCTTCTTTAGTGGGTTCTATCGGATCCCCTGCTTGGTTATATACCCAGCTTACAAACCATGCGCACCAGTTATTTGCCTGATTTTGGCTATATTTAAAGTAGCCGGTGCCTGGCTTAATTTGTCCGGTCTTCCAAAGGGCTAGTTCATTTAGGGCTATACATACAACCTTGCTGCGTAGAGGAGTTACTGTTGAGCTGCTGGCCGAAGTCACGTCAGATGCGGTACTGCTATTATTACAACTTACAGCGCTTGAACATTCACTGGAGGTATCTGCTGTTGGTGGGTCTGAAGTAGTGGTAGAGGTATTTGTTCCTCCCGTGTTATAGAAATTGTAGTACGTCATAACGGCAGTAACATACCAGTCGGCGTGGTTGTAGTTGAAGATAAAGTTTTTCCACGATGCGGGTGGTTTGTCGACAGTAGCACCATTATGTGCTCCATAGTTAGCGGCACTCGCTGCAGCATCGAGAATATTTTGCGGGTCGGCTACACTATCACCACTATTGTCTACGCCCATACCATTGTTATATACCGGCGGGTGACCGCCCCCCGAAGGTGTACCATACCAGGTATCGTGCAAAAATTGGAACGCCCCCATAGTTCCAAGTGAATTAGTCGGCCAGCCGCTATTTGGATCAGGGTGCGTTTTAAGTAAATTAGTCCATCTAGCTGCAAGTCCATCTAGTGGCGTAGCTGTAAAGTTTTCCTCGGTAAACAGGGCTGCAATTAAGGCAGGTGCCACTTTGTATTTGTTAGCGCCACTAGTAAAGGCCCCATTGTACGGTTCGGGAATTATCTTGGGTAACGTGCCCGGTCCTACTGTGGATGCGCTGTCACATGCGCCGTCATTCGGCGCATAAGCAGGACAATCAAATATTTGTCCACAACGTACGTCAAAATTAGGGTCGGTATTCTGTGTGTCCGCTACGACGATAGTAGCCGGGTAGACTATACACATAAGAGCAAGCAGTGTTGTTCGGAGGGTCTGTTTCCAGGTCCAAAATTTCTTTTTGGTTTGAGCGTACGATTTGGGCTGGTTGGTATTTCTGTGATATCTCATAGTTTAGTTCTTATATATTCCTGGTGCTTGGTATCCGTATGGTTGACCAACACTGCCTTCGACGGTATTATCGAGCAGCGCACAATTCCAAACTTTCATGGCTTTGTCGTCATCGTCGCCGACTTTAGCATACAATGCGTCGTACCACTTGTCTTTATCGCTAACGACGTCCCAGGTTAATTCACCTGGTTTGAAGATGCCCATCTGCACGGCGTTTGTGGCGGTATCAGGATCCATGGTCAGCATAGGAGCGTCAAGACAGGCTTCTTTAGGAAAGTCGTAGGTTATGACGCCGGCCATATCCGCTGTTAAATATGGATTGTCAGCGCTGTTATCGGCGTTTACCGTTCTTGATATGGCGTTAAAGGGACTAGATAAGATGGAGCCGATAGTTCCAAAGATATTACTAGTATATTGACTCAGAGGTTTATTAACAATCGAGAATAATACCTTTGAGGCAATCGAATTAGTATTGTTGAGCGAAATATACCGGTCACTGATACTCATGTCTTTATTTTGCTCATTCTTGAATGCGATATAACGCTGGGTAGCCACTATTCTTGTATCTGGAGTTGTCCGCGCGCCGCCGTTGCCGCGGGCAGCAATCTCGGCACTTGCAGCACCACCGGTAAACATGCTCTCTACAAGTTCACCGTTTGATTGCGTGCCGTCGTAAATAGGTCCTGCTCCGGCCCAGCTCATCAGTTTTGCACCGAGCCAGGATGCAAGATCCTTAATTTGAGGAATCGCCGCCGCCGCTTTAATGCCCGCCTGCAGGAATAAATTGAACATAAAAGTAGTTATTTGGATATAGACGTCTACGAACGGCCCGAGGGTATTTTTAAACAGCGTAAGCAACGGGTGTAATACCAATCCAAGGGTATTGTTCCAGGAATCCTCGATATTTTTAATGATGCCACCACCGACTTTATAGGCGTCGCACCAGAAGTTAAATTCTTTGTCGGCCTCGGAAGGATTCTGTTGTAAGGCAGCCTGATGCGCTACCGAGCAAAAATCAAACTTATCAGTAGCCGGTGTTATAGAGTCGGCGTGCACTATGGCCGGTTTATTATCAACAATAGTTGACCAGGCTTCATTGTTGGTGGCGTTTGACATAGTGCTCATTAGATTATTCATTTCGTCACCGGGGTAATCACCGACTGTTGCCTGATCATTCGCCGTCGTCATGGTAAGGAATAGTGCCGCAAAGGCAGCCATTCGCGCCGCATAAATAATCTTCGAGAATTTTCCGTCATGAATAGCGCTATCGAGGTGAGCCGCCAGGTCGATAATGGTTAAAATTGCCGCCGCAAAGTTTAATTTGCCTAATAGCTGGTTGGCGATTTTTGTTTGCAGGTCACTTAACACGGCGGGGTTTTCTGGCGGCGCCTCTGCAGCACCAGCAAGTATGTCGGATCCGCTGCCCTCACCTTCTCCGTACGTGCCACCGTTATTATCGGGGTTACCTGTTTTGGAGTCGTCTTTCGCGTTGGGATCTGGCGCCGGAGCTCTATTCTTACCGTTAGAAGTATCCTCGGAGGCGTCACAAGTGATACCAAACACACACTTAATAAAGAGTCCTAAGCGGGAACTTGAAGGTAACATAGCAGTTACCATTTTATTAATCATGGCGTTGCGGATAGATAATTTCTTTTCTGTAAATGCTTGCCGTGTTTGTTCAAAGAACTTCCACGGTCGCACTCCAATCACATTTCGCCAGTCTTTACGAAAAAACCAACGCTTGGCGAGTTGTGTAACTTTTGGATATTCGGCTTTGGCAAGGCCTCTTATAACTTGACGTGCTTCTTTGTCGGTTCCATTTAGGCCTACCAGCTGGGTACTAATAAATTCATCCAATTTGCCTGTTAAGCCCTGGATTCGTCGAAGTGAATTGGGATCGCCTCGCAAAGCCCCATCTAGTACGCTTGCTGGAAGCGCATCGGGACCTGATGTTGGGTCAAAGGATAGAGGAGTATCATTGATGGTGATTGCAGCGGTACGGCGTACGCGTATGTTGCCTTTTTGCACAAACATACTGGTAAGACGAACGCCATGATCTTCGAATAGCTTAGTTTCGAAATCGTTCAACTTCTGATCGGCATTGGGTCGTAATTTATTGTAGGCGGACCAAAAGGTGGGTATACCCGCTTTGTCATACTTCAGTTTATCTGCCCGGAAGAGAATATTGTCGACTGGCCTACCGGAAGTGGCTTCGCTAACCTCGAACAGGCGTGCTTCCATGTATGCTTTCTGAAATGCAAAAGAACGATCTGCTATGTCAACGCCTTGCAGCCGGCCGAGTGTCGGTCCGTTGATGTTCTCTATGATGTGTTTTAGCTCGAAGGGTCCCATAGCACTAAAACCCGCTATAGAGCCGCCCAAAAGCGCGGAAGATATCACGCCCGCCGCAATCTTACTCTTATGCCTTCGCAAAAAACGGCCAGTTGGGCTGCCACTTGGCTCTTCTTCATCGTTGTAACCTAGACCTACTTGGTCGTCGCCATATTCTTGGGCGCCCCGAGCACCGAGGGCGTTTTGCATATCATTGCCCTGGCTTTCGGCTGCCCCTAGCTCTTCGGGTGTCGCAGCTTTATTGCCTAGCCCACGTTCAAAATCGCCGCCTCCGCGCGAACCGCCATTGCCCATATCACCTCTGTTACGTTGGTCATTGCGGTATTTTTCAGTGATATCTTTGCCCGACGAAAAACGGTTAGGATCGGTTGGACCGCCTCCGCCCGACCCAGCTTGGTCATCATATACCGAAGAAGACGGTGTGCCGGTCTGCGTATAGCCCGCCGGAATGGAACCGCCAGTGTTGGCAGCCTCACGCTCATAAGCACCACGGTTTTCCTCGGCTTGCCGAAGCTCCTCGGGAGTCATAAAGGCACCTTCAGGTGCAGAAGACTGTCCGCTTAGTTTTCGCTTATCATTTGGTAGGGGCGTGGAATCTGACATAAGTCGTTATTTCTTCTACTGTACGCCTGAATAAGGTTGATTAGTTAGATTAATTGTACCCTGCGACTGATCCATAGCGCCGTTTGCCTGATAGGGTTGTTGCCCTGGATTACCGTAATCAGTATTCGCCGAATTACTGAGAGTTGGCTGTACGGCACTCGGGGTAGTACTAATAAGTCCACTTTCCGTCGGACTAGCAACGATCTGAATATGTACGTGACTTTGGCCAGCAAAGAACAGGCCTTGGCCAACCGGAAATTGACTAAGACGCTTTTGTTCTTCTTCGGTCAAACGGAATACGCCAGCTAATACATCGACTGCCGTTGGCGACTGCTTTAGTAGAAACTGCATCGAAGCGTTGGCAACCACTGCCCTGCCCATTCGTGACCCCATAAAGTCTTCAACGTCCTGGGTAATAGTCGTAATGCCCAAGTTATACTTACGGGCACGCTTAGCCAGCGAGAACAAGAAGTTGGCCGAGTCCTCGTACTTCATGAGCTGCCAGGCTTCATCCACAATCAATAAACGCCGCTTTTGATCACTCTTGGTCTTGTTCCAGATGTAATTAAGTACGATGTACATAGCTACAGGACGCAGTTCGTCTTCGAGGTCTCGAATGTTGAACACGACCAGAGGATTATTGATGTCAACATTAGACTGCTGGCTGAAAATACCCGCAAATGTACCCGAAGTGTACTTACGCAAACGCTGCGCCAACTGCGGACCAGTACCACCCATGTGCAACAATGTTTCATATAAATCGGTAATAGTTGGTGCTGTCGAAGTATGCGTTAACGGGTCATTGGTAATGCCGGCTTTAGCGTAGGTTTCAATTAAAGCAGCATCGAGGTCCGATTCTTCAACTGGCGACAAAGCCGGTGTAATTGTAGAGTTACCGCCAACCATTTGCGCCTGTGCACCACCCATCATCAGTCGCAAAAGCCCATGCAGGGTGATAAGATTGCTGCGTAAAGCGTTGTCGGCTTCTTCGGTATCAATAACGTGCGGCAAGTCAAAAGGATTGATGCGCGTTGTGGAGTTTAGGCTTAAACGAATGTAAGCTCCCGCGACGGCATCGCACATCCGTTCGTACTCGTTTTCGGGGTCGATGATAAATATTTCGGTGCCCATCATGAGCGAGCGGAGCGCCTCAAGTTTCACGGTAAAGGACTTACCGGCACCGGACTTGGCAAATACTACGGCGTTACCATTCTCGAGTGTAAACCGGTCAAAAATAACCAACCCGGAGTTGTGCATGTTAATGCCATATAGAATACCGTTTTCTTGGCTGAGGTCGGCCGAGGTGAACGGAAAACTAGTGCTGATCGCGCCGGTACTCATGTTGCGGCGAATCTGAAGCTGATCAGAAAATTGTGGAACGGTGCTGTTAAATCCTTGCTCTTGCTGTGATGTAGCTGCTTTAGAATAGATAAGCTGCTGACCGAGCATCGACTCGACCTTGTGCGCAACAAATTCTAATTCCTCAAGACTGCCGGCGTAGACCGTAAAGTAAAAACCAAAGCGGAAGAAGCGCTCCTCACCTACCTGTAATTTGTCGCGCATTTCTTCGGCGTCCAAGATGGCGGCTTGCTTTTGTGGGTCACGTACGCGGCCTTTTTCGCTGTCAATCTGAATGCCTGCTTCCAGTTGTGTTACTTTCTTGCGAAGGTTTTCGAGGACGACCTGACTTTCAACCGGATAGATCATCATCGATAGGTCGATGACCTCGTCAAAGTTAACCATGCTACTGAGCCAACCAGTGTACAGCTGGCGAGGATAGCCGTAGACATAATAGGTACGAGCTAAGCGTGTGCCCAGCTGAAAATGCGTGCTTTGAAATTCGATTGAGCTCGGAGCAATGAAATCGCGGAGTGCCGTTATGCCTTTGCGGAACGCGGCGTCAACTTCTTGTTGTTCGCGCGCTTGCTGCTGCTGCGCCATCGCAACTGGATCAAGTGTGGGCTTCTTTTTACCAAACGCCATAGTGTTAACGTAGCTCCTTGTCTAAGTAAGGTTGCGGCGCGGCGCCTTGGCCTTTCGTGATGATATCAGCGTCTAAATCGTTAAAGTTTTTAAGTTCTTGCCGGGTGGCCGTATCAGGGTTGTAGGTGTCGTAGAACAATTCGATTAATTCTTGCGTATCCAGTGGTAGGCCCTGGATATTACATTGCAATAAACCACCCAGGACTGATTGTACGCGGTTACGTAGCTCCGATTTGGCTTTTTCGAGCTCTTCTTCATTAATAACTACGTGCTGTTCTTTACTGCTAAAGAGCGCGGCAAAACCACTTACGAAGTTTTTGCTTTGCGTAAACGCCTTTTGAACATCGATATGCGGAAAGAACGGGATAACTATGTAGAACTTCTTGTCCATGATGTTCGTCTGCATAGCCAGCTGCGAAATATAGCCGATGTAGTCGTCCATTAGCAGCGCAAGCAGCATGTTGTCATGCTCAGAGCGAATCTTGTCGAGTTTTTCCAGGTACGGGGCGATATCGACTTTTTGCGATCGAATAAAGATCTGAATAGGGAAATACAAAGAGTTCAAGAAGTTTTGGTAGTTAAACTCTACCGCCTCTTGTTCTTGCCGGCTCATGAGGTCGAAGTTGATAGACTTAACCATCACCACAGTCCGGAATGAACCGTCGTTCATTATTATGATACCGTCACGGATCTCGGCGATTTGCAATGCGTTTTGTGTGCTGTTGGGGTTGGGGACGGCGGCTTTAATACCAGGAGTTGCCTGCTGACCGACAACCGCTGCTGTATTACCTCCACCGATCACCGGACCAGCGCCCGGCATAGGCATTTGCTGCATTGGTGCCTGCTGATATGGACCGGGTGTAGGCATAGGCATTTGCTGCATCTGAGGTTGCGGCATAGGTTGCTGTTGCGGCACGGGAGCGCCAGGTTGCTGCGCGTAGGGCATGCCTTGTGGCTGTCCAGCGTAGACAGGCTGTCCAGCTGCCCCGGGTTGTTGATTTTGTGAATTAGGATTCATCTGTACTTTAAACTATCCCCACCGTACTACTAATAATCTCTTTAATGACTAATGCAGCGAGATGACTACTTCATCTTGTGGTGGCTCACTTCGTTTTTGAGCCTCACGCGCAATAGTCGCCACATTGAGATCGTTGTTCCTTGCAAGGTCTGCAAAGTCTAGTATACCAGCGTCCGGCTTCTGTGTCACTTTTGGTGCGGGTGGATTTTGCGGAACAGTTTGGTCGTCTTGTTGTTGGGTGGATTGAACTGGCTGGCTGGCAACGACAGGTTGTCCACTTGCTTGTAGTTGTGCGCCCCGAGCTTGCGCTGCGGCCGCTTTTTGCTCTGACAACGGCTGAATAACATGCAGATGGCCAATATTTGGGCTGAACGTCGGCTCGGCCTTTAGATGCTCCATGAAAGCCTCTTCGTCGGCCGTTGGTACCGCTGAAGTGACCGGTAAATCAGAGACCGAAGTGCCGGGCGCAACGACTTGCGTATTAAACGTTACCGAGTCCTGAGGTACTGAGGTTGACGTTTGTGACGGCTGGTTTAAGAACCAATAATCATTAGCTGGCTTCTGCTGGAGAGGCTGCGGCTTTGGCGGCGGTGCAATAGGTGTTGCCGTCTGCTGCATCTTGTTAATAACGTCTTGGCGATGCGCTTTAGCCGAAGCGGCGATCATTGTATCGAATTGTTGCGCGACCGGATTGTTTTTTTCGTCCAATATGTCGTCAGCGGCCTTAATATCGATTGTAGGAACCGGTTGGGGCAGCGTCTGCGACGAAATCAAACGATCAGAAAAATCAGCCATTGCGTACGCTGGCTGTGTGTACATATTAACGTTCACATTTTTGACCGCCCAACCGCGGCTGTCGATAGTGTCCGACAAGGCGCGCAAGCGACTACGTACCTCGTTTTCGGAAAGTCCGTTAGTTAAAGAACGCTCGATTTTTTTAGGTACTGTAATAGTGACTAATTCTTTAATGCCAGTCTGGTTCCAGATCCGCTTTCGGGGTTTAACCATGAAACGAATTTTAGCTAACGCCCAGACCTCGGTCGGTTGGTCACGGCTCCACGGCCAGGCGAAAAAGATACAGACTAGAGTAATAGGGAAAAAGACAATGGCCATAAAAGCCGCACCCTTCGATACCACAAAGAATGTCAAATAGCCATTGATGGCTGCGATGCCGGCATAAATAAACTGGCGAAGCGTTAACGGGCCAAGTAGTTTATCTTCGGCTTCAATATCCTGGAGTACTTTATATGTTGCCATGTGCTATTTATTCCCTGTTAACGTCTGGTCTTGGTGCTACGCGGGCGCCAGCACGAGCCTCGGCTCCATACGTAGGAGCTTCTTTAAAGGACTGGAGCTTATTCGGGTCATTGGGATCGCGTCTTACGACCGTGACAGGACCGGCGCCAACCCTAGTAGTATTGTTGAGCCACTCACGCTGTCCGTCAACACGTTGCGTAATCTCGGCAAGTGCAGATGCATTTTCGCCGCTGGCGTACATCTTGCTCTGCTCTTGCTCATAGAGGAATCGTTCTGCGTCTTGTGCCTGAAGCAAAGCTTCCTGTTGTTCGCGTTGATTGCCTGAGGCGACAGCCGCAGCATGTCGTGTTTGTGCCTGTTGGTAGGTAGTTGCAGCATGTTCGAGCATATTCTTATATCCTGGTGTACGATCACGTGCAAGGGTAACCGGATCGGCGTTACGCATACTGGCCGACATAAGTCGTGCAGTTCGAGCGGCACGCTCTGCATTGTTCCTCGGTCCTTGCTCTAAGCCAGCTTCTTGACGAACGGCTGAATGTAGCTCGCCAAATCCAGGAGCAAGGTCATGTCGTCCCTTTTGCTTGTTCATGAAGTTGGCATAACCTGCCAAGCTGGCAGCAGTAGATGCGTTACCGTTAGAGGCTCGACCTAGTACGCTGGCCTGGTGATCGTTGTCAACAAAGGCGGTGCCGGTGTCGGACATACCCATGGCAGAAGCAATTTGCGATGCGCGGTTATAGCCGATTGATGTCTTAACGGCTCGTGCTGCGCGGCGTGCTTCGGCTTGGTCAACACCCCTCGCCATCAGGCCTCTAACAGCAGCAGTTTCACTATTATATGTACCAGCCTCTTTGGCCGTATCATCTTCTTTAATTGCCTGCCATTCAGCAGTCTTCATTAATTCTGTTGCAGCTTTACGCGAAGCCTGGTCGCGTGCCTCGCCGCCTCGACCGCCTAGACCAAAGTGACCCTTCACGCCGGTTCCCAACCCTTGTGTTGTTGTGTTAAAGGTACGTGAAAGTGGGTTATTATCCGCAAAGCGTGTACCTGATTTCATGGCACCAAAATTTTCTTTCATCTTCTTGCCACGGAAGTTCTTTAGACGGTCGAAAGCACCACGAGAGCGGTCGTTGACCACGCCAGTCAGAGTTTGTACAAGTCCACCTACTCTAATGGCCACCCATGCTACTGAAAAGTCTGCGGCGTCGTAAATTAAGAGAGCAAGCAACTGGTGCACGGTAGTGTTGCCGGGCGAATGATACGTAATTACTGCCAAGACACGCATGCCCGCAATCACGCCGCTAATAGCAATGGGTACGATAAGTACCACAACCAGTCCATCCTTACAGAATGTATATACCTTTTTGGTACCTGGCAAAATTGAACAAGCGATCCATACCGGCGAAGTAATGGTCAATACCAATCCCGCTGTGTGAATAAGAAGCAATGTGCCGAGGGCGGTAATGATCGCCAGCGCCGCAGTCCCCAGAAGACTAATTAGACCACTCCAACCTAATGCAAGGGCGCCACCAGTTCCCAGCAATATGAGCGAGAATGAAGAGCCGCCCCCTAGCTCTAGTTTTCCAAAATGCTGGAAGGGTGCATAAATTAACACACGTACGCCTGAGGTTATATCTGAGCTTGCCTGGAACCCAAGCTTTATAAGCGGCCACGAGAAGCCAATAAAGAAGGCAGCAGCCAGCAACGTAGGCAACACTTTTTTGAAGGCGTAAGCGCTCATTATTTCAAAACCTGCGGCTTGCGCGACTACCATCACTAGAGCGGCAATGGCGATAATCCCAAGGCCAATAACACGGAAACTATTCCAAGCCTGGTGAAAGCCACCATTATCGTCAAATACGGACATGTCAGGATTTAGCTGTGAGTTAAGCAAATCGTCAAGCTTACCGACAGCAAATTGAATGCCCTCTATAATAGGACAAATGACCCATTTTAGCGACAGAATCGTTGTAAGGTTAAATGTTAGGTCACATGCTGTGATTTCAGGGCCTGTAGGCGGAGCAAATGTTCCTCTTCCGGAGGCGGCCGTATTTTGCATGCTGATATCTTTCGTGGATTCCTGACAGGTATTCCTGAATGCAACTGTAATATGCAAAAGACCGTGGTCGGGCTTATTGTTGTCGGGTAGTGTGATGAAGTCACGGCAGTTACCCTGGGCATAACCTTGACGAACAAACTTGCTACTACCATCGTACGAAAATGTGTCCGCAATATAATTGGTAGCGTTTATATTATTGCTGTCACCCCATGTAAAAATGGTATTTCGGTAGTCTTGCTGGTTTTGAGAAGTTTGGCCCCCACCAGCATTGTTTGTATCTGTTATGGTAATGCCTACAGCTTTATCTTGGGTACAGCTTGTATTGTTGCTGTTTGACGTAAACGTAATTAATGACCCACTCCCAGGATTATTGTTTGGGTCTGCAGTGATTTTAGGCGGCTGACAATAGTGGAGCGCCTGTGCGATGTACTCATGAGTAGCATCGCTCGGATTTGAATCAACAAAATTATAAGTACTGGTAGTAGTCTGCCCGTCATAAAAGTTGCTAGCCTGAATGGTGCCACTATCGAGCCATTTATATGTTGCCGCAGGGCCGGTAGGACCTGGCCGTGATTGGGCTGCAACATGCGAAATAACGCCTCCGACACTCGATAAGAGCATACATAGAACGCCCGTAAATATAGTGCCCAAAATGACCTTTTTTCGTATGCCACGCATTTGCTTTTATGATAGCACGACCTACACTAAGCAACAACGCGGTTACGATAGTTTCTTGTAATGATTTTATCCCCAAGTATATTTACTGTAGGAGTAATTTGTCTTATACTTCAAACAATATAAGGTATCAGCAAATTATGCTAAGAACATCAAAAACAATTCAAAAAGCGTGCCTCCTGTTTATTGGCGTGGTACTGTCACTTGGCGTTATTCATATAGTAGGCCCCAATCAGGCCCAGGTATATGCCGACACAGCATCTAATAAATGTACTGTAGATGCGAATGGTCATATAGTTAATCCCGATCCTACTAAACCGTGCACGCTCGATAATAAAATATGCAATAATTACAACGATGCTCCTTCGGCAACCTGTCAAACCGGTGACCCGGCTGTAAGCAACGGCTGTACCAACGGAGACTGTAGCGGCCTAATCACCAAATATATAAACCCGCTCATTAAACTGCTGACCGTACTTATAGGTATCATCATTTCTATCTCGATTGTCGTTGCTGGTATTCAATACGGTTCAGCCGCTGGCGATCCTTCAAAGGTAACGGCCGCCCGCAAACGTATATGGAATGCGGTGCTGGCCTTGGTTGCGTATATTTTTCTGGCAGGATTTCTTAACTTCATTATTCCAGGAGGCCTCATCTAAAAGAGGTATAATAAAACTATGTTGTCACAAATTTTTCAATTATTTGCAGCAGGCTGCGCCAGCAATACCTTTTTTGGGATACCGACTTGGTATCATTATTTGGTTGATGCCGGTCGAATGGTCACTAAAGTAGATGCCGCTACCGGCGTTACTACCTGCGATCTGGCTGGTGATTTCCAATGGCAAAACGGAGGTGACATAGTTCTTATATTGCTTGGTATACTTGATATTTTGCTGCGTGTCGCCGGCATGGTTGCCGTCGGCTTCATTATATATGGCGGTATTCAGTACATTACAAGCGAAGGCCAACCCGATAAGACCAAAGACGCTATGCAGACTATTATCAATGCACTCGTAGGTTTGGTTATTGCCATAGTTGCGACAGCATTTGTATCATTCATAGGTAACACACTTACAAAGTAGATAAAATTATGCAGAATATTACACAAAAAATTATGGCAGCAATCGTCGACATCGGCCCGCTACCGGCCCCAAATGCCGACTCTGCTCGTATCCAAGTTGTTCTATCAGCACTATTTGGCACGCTTGGGGCGATTTGCTTGTTAGTTATTACGATTGCTGGTTTTAGGTACGTGGTATCGCACGGCGACCCGAATGTTATCGGCCAAGCCAAGCAGACAATTCTGTATGCAGTGATCGGCCTGGTTATCTGTCTGTCTGCTATAGCAATTGTAAGTTTTGTGGCCGGGAGCCTGTAGCATGATAAAGCGCTTCAAGCTCTATATCGCTGCCCTGCTTTGTGCGGTTTGTATATTTGCGCCTAGCCTGCCAGCCTTTGCGGTGCCAGTTGATGTATTTCACGATGCCTGTGCTACCGGCGGAGCCTCAAAATCAAGCGCGTGTTCAAACAACGGCACCAATCCTCTTACCGGTCCAACGGGTATATTGTCAAGGGTAACCTCTATTATTTCGACTTTGTCCGGGATCGCTGCTATTCTACTTATTATTATCAGTGGTTTTATGTACGTAACCGCTAACGGCGACTCCTCAAAGTTGAGTACGGCTAGGACGACAATTATATACGCGATAGTCGGCCTTATAATTGTTTTGCTGGCGCAAACGATCATAATATTTGTCATTAATAAGGTATAAGGAATATAAGATGAAGCGAATACTAGCAGTTGTACTCATTGCGCTCGGCATAGGCCTGGGAGTAGTTGGCTTGCAGCAACCCTCGGCCGTTTTTGCTGATAGTAAGGCCGACGTATGTGCTGGTGTCGGTGCGGTAAGTGGCACGACCGGTTGTACCGGCAGCAAAACGGATCCGACTGTTAATGGGATCGCCACAACTATTGTTAATTTCATGAGTGCTCTAGTGGGCTTACTCTCGGTTGTGATGATTATATGGGGCGGTTTCCGATATGTAACTTCCGGTGGTGATTCTGGTAAAATAACAAGTGCCAGGACTACTATTGTATATGCTCTAGTCGGACTTGCTATCGTTGCCCTTGCCCAGACAATCGTTAAATTTGTTATAACTAAAACCGTTGGGTAGTACCGCGAAGGGGGTGTGTCGTATTGAAAATACATACAGAGGTATGCTATAAAATAAACAAAGTATTCGTAAGAAAGGAAACATAAATGTTAAAGCGTCTTCGTCAAACATTCGCCGCAATCGTTGCAAGTTTAGCTCTAACGGTTGTGCCGCTTGTTGCAATACCAGCAGTCGTGTCAGCACAATCAATCGGTGACAACCTTAAGTGTGGCTCAAACCTCGATACCTCGGGGCCAGGCTGTAAGTCAGATGTTACCGCGGGTACAACGGGTGTTAACAAGATCGTTACTGACATCGTCAATATCTTCTCAGTTGTTGTTGGTCTTGTATCGGTTATCATGATTATCTACGGTGGTTTCTTGTACGTTACTTCCGGTGGTGACTCCGGTAAGGTTACTAACGCCAAGAATGCTATCATCTACGCCATCGTCGGTCTTGTGGTGGTGGCTCTGGCCCAGTTCATTGTCCAGTTCGTACTCGACAAAGTAACGCAGACGGCATAGTAGTCCCGGGACTTAAAAAATACCACCTAGGAAAATCGAGGTGGTATTTTTTTATTGTGCGTACTATTGCTAGAAATCTGGCGCGGTATGATGTCATCTTCACCACCCTAAATAAAAAAACCACTCGCGTTAACGAGTAGTCTTTTAGTGAATCAACAAGTGGGATACTAAAGTACCTGAATCTTTTTCACAGTGTCTTGCTTAACCTTAGTGAAGCTGATCGTAAGGACGCCGTCCTTAAGTACTGCTTCGATTTCTTCTTCCTTAACAGGAACGGGCAATGCAATGCTGCGTGAAAATTCACCCCAGTAGCACTCTTGTACAAAGTAATTTACAACGTCGTCTTCGCTACCGGCAGAAAGTGTACCGCGAATACTGAGCGTGTTGTCAGAAATACTTACATCAAGATCGTGCTTGTTGACGCCGGCAGTGCGAGCCTTGACCACAAGACGTTCCTTGGTTTCATATACATCAACAGCGAGCTGACCGGGTAGATCATCGCTTTCGTCCCACTCATCATTGGCGACCGCTGGCTGCGCAGTTGCTGAAGAATCGTTAGTAGCTGCCGTATCATCATCGCCTAAGAAGGCAGCGGTCAGCTCCTCGTCTTCTATCAATAGGTCGTCGTCGCGATTGCGTCGCGCCATAGTTGTTACCCTCCATGAGTTATATCCAATAGTACTTGCGTTTTTGTGTTAATAGCAGTATAGCTTAAGGGGCGAACAGCGTGCAACTTCAGGACACTTATTTACAACACAATAATCACAACAAACAGATGTTTGAACAACTTATAGACTTCATAGCGCCGCACACGTGTTTGGGTTGCGCAAAAAAGGGCAAAATACTTTGTCTGCCCTGCACTAAAATGCTCGAACGTCCTTCGGCAATTTGTTTTTTATGTCACAAAGCTATGTCCGATTTAGGCGTATGTGCAGCCTGCCGTTCGCATAGTTCTCTGGGCAGAATCTCGGTCGCTACCCTATACACAGGGACGGCTCTCCAATTAGTTCATCAACTTAAATTTAACCGTGCAACAGCGGCCAGTGCAATTATCGCTACACACATTTTCACGCATATTAGATTACCCGAACACGCAGTTATTACTCACGCGCCAACAGCAACATCACGGAGAAGACAGCGTGGGTACGACCAGGCACAGTGTATCGCCCGTCAACTTGCCAAGCTAAGCGGCTTGCCCTACGTTTCCCTACTAGCTCGTGCTGGCCAGAAGCGTCAGCTTGGCAAAACAAGAGCTGAGCGCATGCATCAACAACGTGAAATCTACCGCCCTAGGCAGGCAGTGCTCATACAAAATAAAACAATCGTGCTTGTTGATGACGTAATTACAACAGGATCGACACTTCAAGCTTCGGCCGCAACATTATTATCCGCCGGTGCAGCAAAAATTGAAGCGATAGCATTTGCTGCGGCTTTACCGCATTTAGACAGTAGATAGAATCACAAAAGCATGCTATAATCGCCTCTGTTAGGCAAAAAAGCCTTGCCTGCGGAAGGGTGTCCGAGTGGTTTAAGGAAACGGTCTTGAAAACCGTCGTGCCGGCAACGGTACCGAGAGTTCGAATCTCTCCCCTTCCGCCAAACCGTAATCTACGGTACAATACAAATTCCTTTAGCCTGGAGAGGTACCCAAGTGGCTGAAGGGGACGGTTTGCTAAATCGTTAGGGGGGCGCGAGTCCCCGCGAGGGTTCGAATCCCTCTCTCTCCGCCAAAATAAAAGCGATCTTCTTTTCGGTAGATCGTTTTTATTTGGTTTCGTACATCATTTCAGTGTACAATAGCGCTTATGAACGGGGATACTCCACAGCCACCTGCTGAGAAGCAGCCAGACAGTAACTGGCAATATAAACCAGAGACGAAACCGCTCCCTCCCGCTACCCCTGTGCAGGTTGCTACCCCTGCCCCACCTCCCCAAGCTGACCCTAATGTTCCAAACGAGATATCATGGTCTGCTTCAGAATTTATTGCTCACCAAAAAAGCTTGCGCTGGTACGGCGCGCTTGGCTTAGGAGCGGTTATTATTGCTGCTCTAACGTATCTGATCACAAGAGATAAAATTACTACCGGCGTCGTGATTTTTATAGCTCTTATTTTTGGTTTTGCGGCTAGCCGCAAGCCGCGTGTGATGGAGTATCGGGTAAATGCCAGTGGCTTGCAGGTTGGTCCAAAGTTCTTCCCTTACAGCGAATTGAAGTCATTCTCAATCATGGAAGAAGGCGCATTCTCTAATATTATGTTCACCCCACTGAAGCGATTTATGCCACCCATCGTTATCTACTACGAACCACAAGATGAAGAGTCTATTGCTACAGTACTAGCACGCTATTTGCCAATGGAACATCGCGAGCAAGGGGTTATTGATACGATAACCACGCGTATACGCTTTTAATCCAGCCGATGCATTTCTATATACCTTTGCTTGCGGCCGTTGCGTGTGCCATATGTAATGGCATAGCTGCAGTTCTGCAAAAAGTGAGCGTCGATAACCGTAGCCGCGTTGATTCCTTGCAAGTTAGTCTACTCTTTCGCATGTTGGGAAACATGCGCTACATTATAAGTTTGATATTGGATCTAGTAGGCTGGTTGCTGCTTCTAACGGCTCTGCATACCTTACCACTATTCCTAGTGCAGTCAATTGTAGCGGCTAATGTGGTCGTTATTGCCTTGCTCGAACGATTTGTCCTTCGCAAGGTGTGTGGCTATAAAACGTACCTGGCCATTTTCGGCGCGCTTATTGGTCTTGTATGTTTATCAATCGCGGCTAGTCCAAGCAGTGTTTCATCGGTTAGTCACACGGCTTGGCTCGCCATTGTTTTCTCACCAATTATATTAGCATTGATCGCTGTAGTATTGTCGCGCAGCAAACACTATATCGCTGCCATGGGCCTGGCCGCCATTGGTGGGATCGCTTTTGGCGGCACGTCCATAGTTGGAAGAATCCTTACCTATCCACATCCAATATGGAAGCTGGCAGCCGATCCCTTGCTTTGGGCGCTGATCGCGTACGGTGGCTTAGGTCTTTTGACTTTTATGATTGCATTGCAGCGCACCTTGGCAACAAAAGTTGGCGCCATTACGGTTGCCGCCGAAACCATTGTGCCGGCCATACTCGGGATTGTGCTTTTTCATGACGGCACAAAACCAGGGTTGGGTTTGGTTGCTCTTGTAGGAGCAGTGCTAGTAATGGTTGGCTGTGTGGTTACTGCCCTGCTGGATACGCCGGTAGAGCGTCCTTCAAGGGATAGAGACCGCCTTACTTAATTCTAAGCGTTTCCTGCGCCAGGGCCACCAACTCCGACGGCGCTTTGTACGTAACCCACGCTTAAAGCCAGCAGAGCTGCTCCGCATTTGGCCTCCAGAGGACGAGTAGGTAATTCAAGGCCGGTGCCATGTAGCCTGTCTAATGCTGCCTCAAAAGAGTTGCCTAGGCCTGCAAGATCAAGTGTTTCGTCGATTCTGCCCCTTAGGTTCTCCAGGCATTCTTCGGGCGTCCAACCTTGCCAATAATTTCTACGAGAATATACAGCATCGCTACGCGCGGCAGTTAAGCCTTCCAAGTTCGTAGCATACACTAGCTGCTGCGTAGTTTCGCTCGTGTTAGGTGTCGTAAGAATGGTTTCGTATTTCTCGGCGCTTGGCAATGCAGGCTGTATGTTGCTCTGCTCTATTAGCAGCCACGCCAGAGCGCTGCCCCTCGCGATGTGGTGCCTACTATTAGGCGCTTCTGGTGCGTAGTGACTAGAGGTATAGAAATTAAATATACCGACGACGGCACTTTGTTGCATGCGTTCATTTGCGCCCTCAAGATCCCATAAGCTCCGTTCTCGATTGGCGGCATACCATAGTTGAGTCTCATCGAGACCCAAGAAGTGCTTAGGTAATTGTCTAAAACCTAATCTGTATGCTGCGGGTACCGGGTTGCGTTGCGCTCCCGCGCCCAACTCACTTGTCTGTGACATATAGTTATTTTATCATAAAAGCATAATTATTGCAACATAACCGTTTAGGCTGATTATTTGGACTCATTTAGGCCTCCATGCTCTGAGTGCCAATCGCGACTCGCGCTGCCCATAACGCCGAAATAAAGCGCTGTACGTTAGCTTCGGTCAATTTGCGCAAGGGACGCTCGTAGGTTTCAGGCTTCATGGCTGCAATTCTCTCCCTGAGTGATAGCGTATTGTTGACTTTTTTCGGCGCTGGCTCACCCTCGACCGTCAAGCCAAGTTCGCGACTGTATTTTGAATAGTCATACATTATACGGCCTTCAGAAGTAGGCTCTATAAGATGTGTATGATGTAGCCTTAAACCCCAGTCTTCCATTATTTCCAAAAAGCGTGCATTACCCTCATGATGCAAATACGTTAGATATCCACCATCGGGCAGTCGTCGCCCTAGAGAGTAGACGCGGTGTTCGGCGACGGGATAGGGCGAGGTCTCCAGGAGTTGCTCGACGTCACCATCGTAATTGGCATTCCGCTTGTACAATAAACCAATTGCCTTGCCTAGCCAGGCTGCTGCATTTTCGGGTAGATGGGGAGTTATCTTTTGCGCTTGTTCACTGACATTTGCGGATTGCAGCAGATATTTGAAGTCATCATCATAAGCACCGGCCGTAATCCGTAGGTCACTCTGGTGAGGGTCAGGATTAAGCAAGGTAAATGCCACTGATCCGCCCCGCTCGGCGTCACTGTCCTGGAATACATGCACTCCTAGCGTGTCCTTATTATCTAGGCTACGAAATTCCAGTTCAACTTCGCGTATGGCTCCTACTGTGGCACACGATTTATACGATTCCAAAACCTCATTAAGTACTTGCAGACTTTTACTAGAAGGCTCCAAGAAGTCATTGATTGAAGGCTCACCAACTCCAGGAAGGTGTAACATAAACTAATCATACCATAATGATTAGGAATTACTATTGCACGATCAACTGGCGCTGAATGATAGCTAATTGATATTTATACTACTTACAACTATAGTCTAGCCAATGTTTAATAGACGTCGTTCTCAGCCGGAGGTACCGCGTGTTCTCGAGCAGCAATTGCCTGAATTGCAGCCGATAGATCCGCATGCCTTCATACTTGACCAAGAGCATAGATTGTCGGCTTCGGCACGTGCTTGGGGCGAAATCGCCAATGGCGCGCAGGAAAGAGAGGATGAGTATCGTCCGCATATTCTCGACGGTCTGGTCGATGTATGGCAGGCCAATTATGCAGAGCCACTTCCCTCGGACGAGGCCATGAACCGCGAAGCAGATAAGCTCGCTCGTGAACTTACAATGTACTGCCTGTTATCCACACGACATATTTCGGGTTTTGGCGGCTCCTTTCCACTTAAGGATATAAAGTCCTATTTTCTGGCAATACCAGACCATACAATGAATTACATTATAAGAAAGAAAGGATTTCCAACCCGCACTTTCCTGGCACGCCAAAGCTGGCGGATCTCTAAAATGTACAAAGCAGATGAGTATGCCTCAGGCGTACTGCATAATCTCGTTCAAACCTACCGACAGCAACCTGACGAACTTATGGCCTTCGCTGACTTATATAACGATGGTGCTGCTGAATTGGATGACCGCTATCGAGAACTACAAAACATAATTACCGTCGACTGGCATCATCCCGACAGCAACAAAAGCATATTACGGAACTTTCTTCGCGGCCTAGAAGGTCGGCCGGAGGTTTTTATGCCCCGCTTCGTACGAAGGGTTGCCGCTGCCGAAAAAGAGCAAAAATATGTAGCGATCCGGGACATGGCTCGCTTTGCCATCACCGCGAGCGGCGAGACCGACCCTGCAACCAACGAAAAGATCGCCCAACTACTGGCGGCAACATATACTACATGGTCGCAGTTTCCGGCTATCGAACTACCCTTCCGGACATATGCGCAACGCAAAATAAACGAGTTAACAAAAGCCCTCACCCTAATTGCAGGGGCACGTAACTTTAAAAATATCCGTAATTATCCGACAGCCGAAGAGGTCGACCGACTCAAAGAATTTTTTGTGGCACGTCATACTCCTTCACGAGAAGCACGCCGTAAACGCGACCGGCAAGACGCTAAAGCCAAAGATCCCCGCCAGCTACCGAATGCCGCCGACATCACTCAAGTCGCCCGCGACACAGAACCGGCAAAACCAAGACAAATGCTTGTCGCTAAAGAAACAACCGACGGTTATCATTTTGATGTGACTAATACGGACCAGTTAGTAGCTCAATTACGAACTGAGGTGCCCGTCAATGAGTTGAAAATTATGATCGAGTGGCTGAAGAAAAATCCTATAAGTGGCGCCTCCCAAAAGTTAGCCGGCAGACGAGTCAAGGTCGTGCATGACGGCAAACAATTGCCACTATGGCGTTTTGCACCTAATCGAGCAGCGGCCTTAAATACCTTGAGCCGAACCAGCGCTTACACGCGCATAGTATATGCGCTTACCAAGGAAGAAATCGTTATCGTGGACGTACTGGACCACGACAGTTTTGATAAAAAATACATCTAAAAAGAATAGACCGTTAGACAAACAAAAAAGTTCCAGATATTACTCTGAAACTTTTGGAATAGATACTATTTGGTACGCCTTAGTGGTGAGGATCAGAACTCAAATAACAGAGATAGATCATATACTTACTGTTTCTTTTTTAATCTTCTTCGGCCAGTTCAATTAATGCAAGGGCTAGTCTCTTTAGATTTGGGTTCTTGCGTCGTATACCAATAGCCCGAAGGATGCTTTGTTTTTTGTGCGTGCGTTTTTTCATCACGCAACAAATGCCTCAAAAAGCTTGCCGTGACAAGAGCCTACATCATCACAAAATGCAAGCATGAGGGGGAAATGCCGGCTACCTTAGTAGCGTGGGATTTCTCGTGCCATCTGCTGAGGTACATCTTGGTGGGCCGTATCTTCATACGCTTTGTTCTTTCTTGCCGACTCAGAAATCATATTAGTCAGACGATCATTAAACAGTTCGTCGCGCTCTGCCCGTTGTCGTTCAGTCAGTGCAAAGTTTGGTTGCTCATATAGCTTGCGATAAATATCTTGTAGCTGCTTTAGGTTATCGCCCTCGATCCTTAATACTTCTTTTGGGTTGACCATTTGAGCCATACGAGGCTTGCCATTTGGCGCATCTCGCATTTCGCCGCTGACCACGCAAACCGATCTATATTGGTGAGGGAAAGCTACTGTTAACGCAACAGACTCCGCAAACGGGTTCGCCCCCGCCCTCCAGACATATGCATCTTCTTGACCCGGCCTAAGCTCTCCGGCCCGCACGGCGATATCTCCGGAAAGCTTATCGAATGGATCGGCTGTCTTTCCGCGCATTAATTCTCGCGAAAACGATTGTAGCCTATCCTGGGACCTGTCGATATCTTCACCAATATTAATAACATGTAGCGCACCCTCAGGCGACATCGGGTCATTCGGATCTGAGCCAGGAGTTTGAAAATCCTTAGCGATTTCCGTAGCATCGATGGCTGTCCCAAAATCTTCCTCGGTAACATCTACTAGCTTGGAATCATGGGGGAGACTTGGATCATCAGGCACGAGATCTATCAGTGCAAATTGTGTGTTCTCTTGATCGGTCTCTGAAATGCCGTAGCACTGTTTAACATAGCCGACATACTCTTGAGGGGCATTTCGAAATACATCCCATGCCGGCTTGCTCATCTGCAATCTAACAGGTTCAATATGGCGTCTTTCAAGCCATGCTTCTTGCGCTGCTCTTAAATCTATTGTCGTTTCCGATGTGCCCAATTGTTGGCCTACATCAGCAAAAACGTCCGCGCGCGCCGGTAATAAGTGCTCAGGCTGCGGATCGTGTGGAGTACCGTCGTAAATTATTTCGCTCATGCCTAAACTATATCATACCGAACGAAGTCATTGCCCTACTAAAAAGAGGCCATGGCCTTGATACATCCTTGGTATGCCCGGTAGATAAAAGGTGGAACCAGTTATGGCCGGATATTCTGCATATTTGTGTCGAAGACTTCAGGAAGTGGGGCGCTGATCCATGGACGCTACTCAGCAGTAATGATCCTTATTTCAATACTTGTGTCATGTAATCTCTAAGGTAAGTAGAGCGTCTTATCTTTGTCTTTAATATGAAGTATTCGTTTTACTAGCGAAATAATACAGAAGAGCACCCATAAGGCATCGACCATGAAGAGACCTAATAGCCAGACAAGGGGTAATAGACCCGTTAAGGTGCCGACCGGACTAAAAATAAGCCATCCATTGATCCCAGCGCTGCCTGCGTGGTGCGTCTGATGGATTGTGCCTACGGTAAGAAGCGCTAATGCAGTAGCTACCACCACGTTAAGCACTGCGTATATATGTATTCGCTTCATTTTTTAAATATATCATGCTTATGTTTGGTACATCTTGGTGATGCGGATCAGAACTATTATCACAAAGATCTAGTTCTTTATCGATGCCCTTCGACTTGCATATGATTGACAGCGGAAGTATGAACGGCCAAAATAGGTCGATATGACACAAACCGCACCAGAAGGCTACACGCCGCAAACCTGTGAAATAACCAATACCACGATCCTTGTGCCCACCGACTGGATTTTTTGGAGTAATCAACGGGGCATGATAAATGAACGCTTCGCTGTACGCGAAAAGCTTGAATATAACGATGAATACCTGTTCGAAGTCGGATTTACCCTAGCAGCCCTTAGGGATGTAAGTCGCCGCTCAAAATATACGGCTGCCGATCTTGCACGCAAGCATGTTGAACATCCACCCGTCGAAGAAGGTTTCATGCCCGCAAGCAACCTTGAGATAATTGAACAAGGGCCACGGACTATTTTCCACCGACGGTATATTACTGAAAACGGGGTGGTCATGGGGCTTAACCTTGGACCACGGTCATACCATTTAGGAGGTATCTGCGCAGAGGGCAATGACACCGCATACCTTGCCACGTTTGAAGCCCCGACTAGCGAGTGGGATACCTACAAATCAATAGCTCAGGTAATGATTGAAAGTATCGAGGTACAGTAAGGTCGCACGCTTCGCTAATAACCGTAAGGATTCGAACTCACATAACAGATTAGAATTTTAGCATAGAACAAAAAGACAATCATCTGTGATTGTCTTTTTGTCTGTAAAACCAACTTGGTACGCCTACGGGGACCTTCGGCGAAACAATTTTGGGATGGATTGGAGAGGTTTGGCGAACAGCTTGAAGAGCTAGGCGTTGGCGATGAGGAGGCTGAAAATGTTTAGCCTCCAAAGACAGCCTCAACATCTTGTCACAGAAATTATGCGGAGCGTTGAATCAATGCAACTTGCCTGGCAAATGGCTCGGTTTATTGCTATAGACAAACGGAGGAACTAGGCGTACAGTGGGCGCATCATTATGGAAGATTTCTACGAAATCAGCGACAAAGACATCGAGGGTATGCTGAATTACCTCCGTATTTTCGAGCCGGAGAACGCGACGCGGGAATATGCGACCGAATTCCTTAAATACCTAAAGCTTGGCTATCGCCGAACGGGGCGCTTTAGTCCTGACGAGTTACCCGAGCTCCTGAAAGCTTTCAAAAAATCTAAATCAGACCAGGAGGGATAAAGAGATGGCGGATACTATAGCGAGTAAAGCCCAACCAAAAGAAGAATGGATTAAGCAGTTCATGGCCGAAGAACAAAAGCGTGCCGATGCGTTGGGCCTGAATCTTATCGAATACTACATGCAAGTTGAAGACGGTTTGCTTAGGCCCACCATGCTTAAGATGCTCCGTCATGCAAAAGCCCATCCCAAAACTTGCCCGCCGGACTGCGCGTTTCAGCGCTCTTTCGATGAGTTGAAGAAAAAATACGGTGTCAAATAGCGCGACTTTCGTCAAGGCCAGATTCAAGTCCCGTCTCCCGGGCCATGAGATTATGAGAAGACTATAGATTGAACTGTAGTCTTCTTTAGTACGAAAAAGTTAGAATCCCTTTCTCCCTGAGCTACTATCTCAGGCGCATAATCTCTAACTCTCTACTCGTTACACCACAGCTGCAGAAGTCTAGTCATAGTCTTAGTGCGATAGCAAGTAAACGCCATAAGAAGCTTTTCGACAGATGCACACAAGATAGCTTAAGATGGTATCGAACGTAGTAAAAATGATTTAACAGGGGTATAATTACGTAAATAGTGTTAATAAAAGTCAAAAAGGCTATGTGTAAATGTCCGATACGGGTACACCAGTTCTATATCTAAAGTCTCTCAAGATTTCTAACTTCAGAGTCTTTAATAAAGAGGGCTCAACTATTAATTTCCAGCCAGGACTCAACGTGATTATTGGTGAAAATAACTCGGGAAAGTCGGCGGTTATTGATGCCCTTCGTTACATTTTTAACCTCGGTAGTTTTCAGCTTAGGGAAGATCTCATCAAGATTGATGATCAGGATGTTAATCGAGACGGCCGATCACTTAGCAACGAAGAGATTGTAGAATTTGAGGCGGTATTTGTTGGTCACGGGTCTGATGTCATGCCTAATCTCCGTGATATGTACGTCGATGAAAATCCGGATGGTACGTATCACTTTCAAATGAGACATCAGCTTACTTTAAAGAAAAGCAAAACTGAGGGCAGACACATATATAAAACCTCTAGCACATATGGGGGTGAGGATTTTTCAAATCTTGTTACTGCTGAAATGTTAGATTTCATTCGAAGCGTTTATTTGTCACCGTTGCGCGATATCGTATCGGATAATAGAAGGATTGGCCTTGAAGTAGAGCGCCTTGTGAAAAGCCAGGTTAGTGACAATGCCGGCAAGTCGAAACAGCTTGAGGAGTTACCTGACAAAATGAGGAAGACTATTCTTCAGATGATTCATGATATTACCGGTATAGACTACATTTCTTATGTTGGTCAAAACCTCCTCAGTTATTCGAGCCCATATATTAAAGGGAAACCTGACGAGTTAGTCACTTTTTCACCATCTAGTATTAATAAGAACTTATATCGATCAATGCTACCCTTGTTTACCTACCAAGAGCATGGATTGGGCGGCCTAGATCTAGAGGCCAATGGTCTCGGGATAAATAATCTTATATATGCGAGCATTGTACTCTCCAGAAAGAAAAATGAGGCACACTATCGGTTCTTCCTAATTGAGGAGCCTGAAGCGCATCTGCACCCCCAAATGCTCAGGACGTTCTTTGGAAAATTGAATGACATAGAGTCACACCAGATATTCGTAACTTCACATTCGTCTATGATTACGGCTGAGGTTGATATAACAAAGATTATTTTAATGAAGCGATTCGAAGGTGGCGTGCCTAAGGTAACCCACCTTAATGAAGTTTATGGTGGAGACGATATGAAGATTCACCGTACTTATTTGCACAAGTTTCTTGATTCGACGAGATCACAGCTATTGTTTGCACGATCTGTCATCTTCGTTGAAGGGATTAGCGAGGCATTGCTTATTAGTAAATTTGCTAAATTGATGGGTAAAAGCCTGCAGGACGCGGGTGTAGAGATTGTAATACTTGGTGCTAAGAGTGGTTTTGACCACTTCGTCCCATTGTTCGAAGATGATCCAGACTGGAAGTGCGCCTTTATAACTGACGATGATTCGACGCCTGAGGAAGTGGCAGAGAAACAAGCTAGTTTACCAGAGGCAACAGCTGGAACCCCAAGAATTTACGCAGGTGTTGGCACATTTGAATATGAGCTACTCAAAACGGCTCACGAAGCGGATATCGATGAGGATACTGGCATTAATAAACGCATAGTGAAGTTGCAGAATGCTTTTTCAAAGGCAATCTCGAAGGGGTCTAAAACCTTCTTCGATGAAACAGATCTGACACTGAGCTACAAAAGAATGAAGAATAAGGCAGATGATAGTGAGTGGGGCGACGAGGGCCTAAAGTCTAATTCGTACTTCGATAAATCGAAATCGGAATTTGCATTTCAGCTAGAGCAACTACTTGAAGATGGTGATGAAGATATGATTCCTAACTATATAAAGGAAGCTATAGATTATGTAACTCCGAAAGATGACGAAACTGATGCTCAGTCAACACCAGAAGCAGACACTTTGGAATAACGGTAGCCCTATCCTAAATGCTAAAGTTAAGCTCATAGCGAGACCTGGAACTGGAAAAACGCAAACCGTTTCTTCGTATGCCATTGAGCTTGCATCTAATCACATTGGTCTAAGGCCGTATCAAGGTATTGCTATGCTCTCATATACGAATGTTGCAAAACAAGAGATTGGCGATAGGATCAAGCGACTACGGGTGGGCAATGAATTATTGGAGTATCCAAATTATATTGGCACCTTTGATTCTTTTATCAATAATTTTATATTTTTGCCTTTTGGTCGTCGCTTTATGGGCAAAAGTGTAAGGCCGCGACTTGTAGGAGAGCCTTTTGGCGTGTGGACTGGGCTGTTGGAATCATCGCCACCACACAGAATCCACTCCATGTACTTTGATTGCTTCTCATTCTCAAAAGACGGTACGCCCAAAAAATTATTAACATCAAAATATGTTAATGGCACTGCCCGTAGACTGCCCACTGATAGTAACAAAATCATAAACATGAAGAATGAGATGTTTCAACGAGGCTTTGCACTGCAAGCAGACGCTAACTATATAGCGCTCAAACTGCTACAGCAATATAAAGACCTACGTAAGTTGGTGGTAGGTCGCTTTCCTATTTTCATAATAGATGAGGCGCAAGACTTAACGGAGATTCAACACTCTATTCTTGATTTACTTCTCAATGACGACGGACTGCAGTCATGTGTATTGGTGGGAGATAACGCTCAAGCAATATATGAATGGAACACTGCTAGGCCAGACCTACTAACTAACAAGCAAGGTTTTCAATCAGAGAAGCTTGTCGAGACATTCAGGTGCAGCCAGAGTGTTTGTGACTTATTAAATGCAATAACAAATGACGACTATTCGATATCTCCAGCGGGCAAAAACTTATCGTATAGAGACGATGTTAATATTTCAGAAATTGATTTTGCCAGCACTGATCAAATCGAAGCGGCATACACTGCCTTTTTAGCATATATCCAGCAAAAAGTGCCTCACGACGATACGAGGCTAAAAATCGCTATACTGGCAAGACCGAAATCACTCATTACTACAATCAAGTCGGTTGTTTTGGGTTACGAAATCATAGAGACCCCGATTCTCCAGGAGAAGTCTAGTAGGGATTTGTTGCGGGTTATACATTACTGTCAAAAAAATAGATGGCATAAGGCTTGGTCGGCATATGAAAGATATTGGAAGAACTTAAAAGATATCAATGAAGCACAAGACTTGGTAGACAGTATAAATAAAGAGGTATTCACTCGGGATGACTATGAGGCGAAAAACTATAGAAAAAATGCTATGGTTTTACTTAAGAAAATATCTGAGCAGACAAGATCATTTACTAAAGTCAGCGAGCTAAGCGCTATCGTTACTGACGCTGATTTGAGACGGTATCTTCCAACGATCAGCAAAAATATTTCTGATTTTAATGGTTTCGTAACACGCTCGGGAGGCGACACGACAATGAGTGATCTTTTTGCAGATGAGAGCGAAAAGGATCCAATATTAGTTAATTTTCCAAACGGCAAAGTAGGCGAACTGCATATTGGGACTGTGCATAGCGTAAAAGGCGAAACATACGACGGTGTTTTGTATTTTTCTAAAGATACAACAAAACATTCAAGAGAGCGCTGTGACCAAACTGGCAATGCATGGAAGAAAATACTAACTCATGACATTGAACTATGCGAGGACAAGAGAATCGTTTACGTTGCACTTTCTCGAACCGCTCAAACACTTTGGATAGTCGGGGAAAGTGCAGTTTGTGAAGCCTTCTCAAGCCTAATAGCAGAAGGACATGAGTAACTTTAGGTTATCGATCCGTACGAAGCTGGTCGTACGCAACTATCTTCCTACCCTTAGCTGCTTCTGGCATTGGTTGATGGAGTTCCTCTAAACTGAAGTAAAGCTTGTCGTATCCAGTATTAATTATTGTTTCAATTTCACCTGTTGCGATTTTCTCGAATGTATTAAGTGTTTTTCTAAGAGTATCTCCTATTGAAATCTTGGGATTTTCTAAAGCAAATAATTTATTGGATACTGCTAGTAGATTAGTAGTAGGTTCTTTGAGGTGGCCCATTATAACTTCGATGTCCGATTCATCCAGTTTACTGATGATCTCCTGAAGCTCTTCTAGATTATCCTCTTGCCATATAATGTAGTCGTAGGGCATGTACTCAATGTAAAGTGAGCTTTTTAGTAATTCGTCGAGGTCGAGACCGATATCAAGGAAAACACCGATTGCCCGGTCTGCTTTTTTTGGGGTAAAAGCAGCTGACGGAAGGGGTCCATCTTTATAGTAAATGTTTAAAATATACAGTGCGCCAAGTGCCCTGATTAAAGCATTTAAATCTGCCTTGGGTAAATTTTTAGCCCTATCATGCTTAATAGCATTATATGCGGAGTAAAAGTCGTCCGGTGATCCGTTAACGTAATCGAATGGCGCGAAGTGAGGTTGGAAGGATTTATCGAAAAAGAAATTGTCTGAGGTTACGGCAAGTTGCTTTGCTGACATCTCCCACTCAGTATCTAAAAACCTCCAAGCGTCCCCAATCTTTTCGGGATCTCCCCCTTCTAAGCGTCGATATAAATCTTTATAGAGGGATTCTATTTCAGTTAAGCATCGACTTAAAAGTTCTGATATCTTTATTGAATAGACTTTCAATTGCTCGTCACTAAAGTAAATACCCTTTGAAAGCTCAATAACCTCGCTTTCTATACTTCTATAGACGGGAAAGTAAAGATTTGTTGATCCATTAGTCATTAATTTTATTATACATTCTTCTAGTGGCAGTGCTTACTCACAGCTTCAGACGGTAGCGCTAAACTAGTTCAATTCCCCGATTGGGAGCAAAAAACCATTTTCGTTCGCAAAAGTAGACCGTAGAAATTCACAAGTCCATCACCAATTTCTTTTTGCTTTTTCTAATATGTATTCTCGCCCGTTTTGTTCCTCTAAAATTAGACAAAACTCTCCATATTTCTCGTCGCTAATATCAACTCATAAAGCTCCGCGACATCGTAAAGTAATTAGGGCTGATATCATTTCATCCTCAAATATGAGCTAACCCCGCCAGCGATTTTATAAACGGCTCAATCGCCTCCCCGTAACTCACCTGCGGCTTATACGCCCAAAGACTCCACCCATAATAAAGTTCTATCACTTCTCTGATCATTTCCTCGGGAGTCTTATCGCTAAAAACATCGCTCATAAACACCTCGTTCTCTCGCTTAGTAGGCTTGAGTGCATGATAGGCTTTCCCCCATACGTCTATCGGTGGAACCACACGGCCGTTCTCTAAGGCGTCGAGAAACTCGGCACTATAACCGATCTTGGCGGCAAGTTGCTCTTGTGTGAGTCTACGTTTGGTCCGCAGTTCGCAGACAATTCGACCCAAAGTTCGGTCAAGGCTGCTAAACTTTGAATACTTCGCTATTGGATTAGGTAAGTCGCTCAAATATTCCAGTTCGCCCCTGATTGCTTTGGCGACATCGGTCACAAAATCCCGCGTCCCTTCCCGGTAATTTACATCAGCCCGGAACATCCACAGGTCTTCACCGTAATGTTGCTTGATGACTCTTCTGATTTGCTGTTCGAGCGTTTGCGCCATTTTTTAATTCCCTTCCGTGGCCGTTAATCTTCGCCGGATGCGAATGCACATACATGATCACCACGCTGCCCGGAGGCATCCAGCTTGTCAGCATATGTTGCTTTTCTTTGCCAACGTCATACGTTATGTAGGCCGTGCGGCAAATCGGCGCGGCCTTTGTAAGGTCATCTGCCGTTGCAAACGTGACGTCTGCTTCAAGGTAGTCTTGCAGTTGCTTGGCCGAAAACCGCAAACCTTGCATATATGAAATCTGGTTGCTTAATTCTATCGAGCGAATGGCGTTCAGGGTGCTGGATCGCTGGCGCATTGCATGGCGCATCAGCCTAAACCATTGCTTGCGTGTTGCGGAGAGTAATTCGACCGGCCTGTCGGTTGCGACGATTACCTTGTCATGTGCAGAACGTAAATATAAGTGATGCGCCAAATCCCAAGACAGCAAATTCTTGCCGTTGATCGGGCGCTGCTCAGTATACAGTGCGTACATGCGGGGATACTCCAAATTGCATTAGGTTGTGATCGTTGGCGTAGAAAAACTTTTGGCGCTCACCCGCAACATAGTCGGCAAGCTCGTCAATAAATTTGAGGTCGTCCCATAGATGGCCATTGCACAACAGACTCACTTCGCCCTCGGCATTCATCGGCCCTATTGTTGCTTCTGCCGGCGAAATTCTTCGGCCGCATAGCACGCAGTCTATTTCTTTTGGCATTGGCTTGTTATAAGGAAAGTTTGTTACACTCATTGCTATTACTAACTCTAATAGTTTTACCTGTTATCTACCATAACACAAGTGTCAAACTATTAGTAGTACTAAGTGTTACTACTAACCATAGTTCTATACGCTTGATCTATGAGTAGTAGAAGTCCAAAAGAAGCAAAATATCTCGCCGCCTTCGGCAAGCGCTTGGCCGAAATCCGCCGCGCAAAAGGTTTCACGCAAGAATCGCTCGCAGAAAAAGCAGACGTCACAGCGCTAACTGTCGCTTATATTGAGCAAGGTCGTCAGTGGCCACGCATTTCTACCATGCAGAGTTTGGCGAAGTCGTTGGGCGTGCCAATTGCTGAGTTGTTCAAAGGTCTGTAATGAAGGATCTGCCATCACCTGAAAGTATTGAGCTTGATGAACTAGTCCGGGGCTCCTCGGAGCGTGGCATCTATAAGGTACTCTACGAGAACCAAGACAGGACCCTAACTATAGCCGAAATACGCCAGATAATGGGGATTGGGGCTGGCAAACAAGAGCATCTTAACCGTCGCATGCGAGAACTCTACCGCGTATTTGAAGTTGAACGCACACGTCGTGGCACCGAAACACTCTACCGCTTAACTGGAAGACGAGAGCAAAAGTTAAACACTGATGGCATCAGCATGAAGGTGCGTGCCCTAGTACTTAAAGACCAGCGCTGTGCACAGTGCGGTCGCACCCCTATGGAAGATCACGTCAAACTCCACGTAGACCACAAGATTCCTCAAGAATGGGGCGGCACTAATGACATTGAAAACTTACAGCCACTTTGCTCTGAATGTAACGAGGGCAAACGTAACTTTTACGCCACCTACGATAAATATGCCGACAAGATCAAAGAAGCGGCCAACTATGATGAGCCGCACCGCCGTATAGGCGAACTGCTTAAAGCGTTCAAAGGTGAGTTTGTCCGCCCTGACCTTATCGAAATTGTAGCTAACTCAAAACAATACCAAGATGATTGGCAAAAACGCCTTCGTGAGCTCCGCACCTTAGATTGGGTGATCGACGTAGATAAGCGAAAAGAAGGCAAACGATTCGTCGCCTACTACGCAGTAAAGCATTTTGAACCGTGGCCCGAAGGAAGTATCCGCGCGGAAATTACGCGGCGAGAGGCTCAGCGGAAAGCCCAAAAGTAGTAGGCTCATCAGCAGCTTCGTCTTGGTCGTCGTTTGTGACCTTAGACGCGGCAGCTTGAGCCGCTAATGCGATTGCCCCTTGAATGGCAGTACCAACGGCTGCAGCGACTGGCGGCGGAAAAGCATTGCCAACCTGCTTGTATGCGCTGGTCTTACGTCCAGCTAGCTTCCATTCTTTAGGGAAGCCTTGTACAATCGCGGCCATTTCCACTGTTAAGCGAGGCATGCCTTCAAAGTCGGCGCTAGGCACTTCGTCAGCAACACCCTTGCCATCTACGCCCATAAGCGCCCACGCTGCCTTTGCTCGTGTTGGGCCGAGGTCTGCACCGCCATGCTTCTTAGAGCCGCCTACAAGAGTAGGAGCAACTTTATTTGCCTTAGCCTTCCATTCGTCGGCCTTCTTCCAGCCATTACTTGCCATCATTTCATATAGAGCGTCACCAACGCTAACATAATTCTCCGGGTCAGGGTGAGTTGGCTCAGGCCATGTAAAGTAGTCCCAATATTCAGGACGAAGCGCAACGAGAATAGCACGGGGGCGTAGCTGTGGTACTCCGTGAGTCGCAGCCTGTATCAGCTTCCATTCGCCCTTATAGCCCAGCTCCGCAAGCTGATCCAAAATGTGCTGGCGGTAATCAGCGAACTTAGGGTCAAGAAGGCCGCGCACATTCTCAAGAAGTACAGCCTTTGGCTGGGTTGTTTCTACAAGGCGCAAAGCTGCTGGGAATAAGTCCCGGTCGTCTAAGTGACCTAGCTGTTTGCCAGCATGAGAGAAAGGCGGGCATGGGACACCACCGGCCACAAGATCAACGCCTTTGTATGGCGACCCGTCAAATTTGTTCAGGTCTTCTTCAATAACATTCCAGTTCGGGCGATTCAGGCGCAGGGTTTCGCAGCAGCGTGCGTCATTCTCAACTAGGGCGACATGCTCAAAGCCCGCCATCTCTAATCCCAGTGCTTGCCCTCCGGCACCTGCACAAACTTCAATAGATGTCAGTTTCTTCTGCTTTTTCCCCATAGTTCTTACCCTTTCGTATTAACTACTATACCAATAAATGACTAGCTATAAAATGGCGGCACAAATAAAATCAAATGTATGGCCGATATGTATAGCCCGGAAAAACGCAGCGAGATCATGTCCCGTATCCGTTCAAAGGACACGCAAGCTGAGAAGATCGTCTTCCGGTATTTAAGACAACAGAAAATCTATTTCCAAAAGCACTATTCGAGAGCTGCGGGCAAGCCAGATGTAGCACTGCCGCGCAAAAAGAAAGCCGTGTTTATAGATGGCGATTTTTGGCACGGCCGGACTTACGAAAAAGTACTTAAAAATCGTCCTCCCGGTGATTACTGGGTACTTAAAATTGCGCGGAATATGGAGCGCGACAAACAGCAACGCCAACAGCTGGCAGAACAGGGTTGGTCTGTACTTGTTATCTGGGAAGAAGATCTAAAACGAAAGCGTACTCGTGAGCAAACGCTCAATATCCTTAGCGACTTCTTGATTGGAAACTCTACCGCCACTGATTCTGAGTAAAGAACTCTCCGGCATTTATTTTGGAAGCAGAATGGACGACATCATTAACTAGACCTTGAGGTTCACCGGATTCTACAAGCAGATCAAGTAGAGGTAGGACATGTCTCTGGGGATAATAGAGAAAGTTAGGGTAGCCGTGGTAGAGGTCACCGCTCTTCTTGAATTCAAGATAGTATTGGAGAAAATCTACCTGACATAACAAATCAAGGAACTGGTCGTTATCGTGGAAGAACACGCCTTGCAAATCCTTATCCTTCTTGAATATCTTTTCTGCTATGCCAATACACCATCCACGAGAGTATTTCTCTAGGCCAGCTCGTGACCTGAGTGTATATACGGTTCTTGAAACATAGTGATTTTCAAGTTTGCCCCTAACTTTTTTAGTAAGTATACTTTCCGCACTCTGAAGGTCATGTACGCGAATGAGGTAAGCAGCTAAGATATAAGCCTGAGCAACAGAATTCTCAGCTATTATGTATCGAGTCTTAGTATCTACTACGTAGCTAGTCTTCTCCTCATCGCTCATAAATCGTTGGAGTACAGACATGAAAAAACTCTCATATTCACTGAGTGCGTTTTTATTATTGTCAGCAATCTCATTAATGGTTTTAACCGTGGTTTTTGTAAGCCTTTTCTCTACATCGCTAATTAGTTGATCAGGAGTAATTTTTTGTGCCTGTAAAGACTCCACTCCTTCATTTATTGCTGAGGAAGTTTTTGACAAAAACGACAGCAGACTCCTTATGCTACTCATGGTTATCCTCCTCTGTGATATTAAAACCATTAGCCTGTTGCCCGGCGGCATACTGTTGCGCATAGTACGCGGGCATAAACGTTTGCATGATTGGCCCAAATCTAGCTGGGTCTGCATTAAGCTTAGCCACAATGTCGCTCCCGGTGAATATCGCCGTGTTAAACATATGTACCTGAGCTACGGTTGTCTGGCTTAACGAATCGATATGGTCGGAGAGGTTAGTGCTTGGCCCAGTGGAGTAAAAGGCGATGAATCCGTTGCAATTGTTACGCTGCAAGCGGTCAATAATCATCTGCTCCTCTGATGGCTTTATCGCGCGGCCGTCGGACCTGAACTTGCATGAAACCAGCCACCTGTAGTCAATCTCTCTGCCTAGTTTGGTTGTAAAACGCTCTGCCATGACAAGATCGCGGCCGCCGTCTGGCCCCCGGCTCGCCGAAGTGACCACAACAAGGCCCAGCAACTCAAGGAATTGTTGGGTAAAACTCTCAAATCTGCCCCCGCTGTCGGCCGCAGATGCAATGTCGCCAAATGGATCCATATATTGGTATTATACCACGATTACCTCTGTTGTAAGAAGGTAGTTCTAGATGTATTATAAGTTGTAGAATTAACAAGATATGATGTGGTTATGCTTTTATTAAACGATGCTCTGAATTTTTTGGGTCATAGTCTTTTTGAAAGAGTTCTTAGCGTTGCCCTTCTGGTGGCCGTCGCCTATTTAGCATACCGCTGGATATTTGAACCTGCTTACACGATCCTGCGCGGCATGTGGAACTTTTGGAAAATGCGCAAGCAGCCGAGCGTCGTTCTAGAAATAACACCACCCAAGCATATTGAAAAATCGCCACTCGCCACGCAACAACTTTTTTCCATCCTGCAACAGCTCATTGGTAAAAACGAGGTTATGCCGATCGAGATTGATGCAACGCGCGAAGACGGTATACGCTACCTTATCCGCATCCACCCAAGCGACAGCGCCAATTTGCAACGCCAACTCGCATCTTACCTGCCCGAGGCGCAGTTTCGTGTACTCGAAACGACCGAAGCACAGAAGACTAGTACCAACCAACACACCCGCATATTTGAGATAAAACAAGCCAGCCATTACGCCTATCCGCTGCAATCGCACGAAGATTTGAGTCAAAGCGACCCGATCAATTACATAACCGGCGCAATGACTAAGTTGCAGTCTGGCGAAAAGATCACCTTGCAGCTCGTGCTCGCGCCGCACTTTTCGTACTGGACGAACAGGCTGTACGGTAAAATTCACGGTCAAGGCTATGCGGTTATCGATCACAAAATGCGACACTTTATACTGAGCCGGCCGATATGGGTATGGCTCATCACTGTTGCCTACGGACTATTTACGAGCAATCTTAAGGCTACGTTATCGCTGTTACTCGTGCTGCTTGTCGTATCGCTATTCATTCGGCAGGAAGCGCCGGAGCAAACCGTTGCCGAGCAAGAATTGTTTGCCAGTATTTTGGATAAACTCGGCCAGCCGCTTTTCCGGACGGATATCCGCGTGCTTGTTTCGGCGGAGAACGGCCAGCGGCTGCGCGAACTAAGTAGCGGCATCACTGCGTCACTGGCGCCACTTTCGTCTACTTACCAGGGATTATTTGTGCCGCGCCTCCGTCCTGATTGGCTGGGGCAGAAAATCAGCGCCTTTAAATTTACGCATAATATGCCGTCGGTTTTTGTGTTTGATTCTAATGTGCTGGCGGCGTCCGAGCTAGCTAACATTTACCACTTCCCTTACGGCACGATCAAAACCGAAGGCGTGGTGCGCTCGCAGAGCCGCACGTTACCCGCCACGCTTGCCATGAAGAACAATACGTTTGATGTGGTGCTCGGCCACAACAATCACCACGGCGAGCAAACGGAAATCGGGCTAACTGCTGCTGAGCGCGAGCGCCATGTCTTTATTCTTGGCGGCACCGGCAATGGTAAAACGACACTACTGCAATACGCGATTGTGCAGGACATTCAAAACGGCAAAGGCGTAGCTGTCGTTGATCCGCATGGCGACATGGCAGAAACCTTGTTGCGCTACATTCCCGAAGACCGCATCAACGATGTTATTTATTTTAACCCGGACGACTTGGCGCATCCGATTGGTTTGAATTTACTAGAGCTGATGCCAGGCCTAAAAGACGACGAATTATTGCGCGAAAAAGACATCGTCACCGAATCCGTCGTGTCGGTTTTCCGCAAGATCTTCTCCGAGGATGACAGCGGCGGCCACCGTATTGAGTATGTGCTACGCAATGCTATCCAGACTGCTTTGTGCGTTGAAGATGCTACGCTTTTCACCGTTTACGATCTGTTGAATGACCCAGCATATCGCAAAAAAGTGCTACAAACAATCGACGACAAAAACCTGCAAAACTTTTGGAAGCAGGAGCTTGGCAAAGCCGGCGATATGCAGAAGGTTAAAATGGCGGCCGGTATTACGGCCAAGATCGGACGCTTTTTGTTTTCTGCTTCGGCTAAACGGATTTTGGAACAGCCCCGCTCGACTATTAATTTTGACGAAATCCTCGACGGTAAAATTCTGATCTGCAACTTCTCCAAAGGCTTGCTCGGCGAAGACACTTCCGAGCTGTTCGGCATTTCCATACTTGCCAAGTTGCAGCTGGCATCGCTTCGTCGTGCCCGGCTCAAGCAAGCCGACCGCAAGCCGTTCTATTTGTACGTGGACGAGTTCCAAAACTTTGCTACGCCGTCATTCGTGCAAATGTTGTCCGAGGCGCGCAAATACAAGCTGTATTTGACAATGGCCGAGCAAACCACGTCGCAGCAGAAAGAGCAGCAAATGGTGGATATTATTCTAGCCAACGTTGGCACGGTGATTTGTTTCCGCTCGGGCAACCCTTCCGACGAAAAACTCGTGCTGCCGCTCTTTGAGCCATATATCGAAAAAGGCGAAATCGCCAGCTTGCCATCATACAATTTTTACATGCGGGTGTCGGCACAGAAATCACAGGAACCGCTATCCGGTGAGACTATCGTTTTATCCGAGACGGCTAACGAAAAGGTTGCCAAGCAGATCATAACGGCTTCCCGTAAAAACTACGCCGTAAAGTCGAAGTCACAAAGCGGCGATAAGAAACCATCAAGCAAACGAATCGCCGCCCTGCCCGGCGCTTCATAGGATATAGTAAAGTCATGGCCCGGCGCTACCGACGAAGAAAAAACAGTAATGGAACGCTCGTACTTATCGTTCTACTGCTCATCATTGCGGCCGGAAACGGCAAGTCGGCCCAAGCATTGCAGCACATTCTAGCGATCCTGCTTGTGCTGGCGGCTTTGGTCATTGCGGCCATCTTTTTCTTCCGAATGTGGCAACGGCAGCGAGAATTACAGAGGTTACGTGCGCTCGAAATGGTCGACATTGATGTCATGGACGGATTGGAATTTGAAAAGTTTGTCGCAAAAGTCATGGCCAGCCGTGGATTTAGCAAAATCCAACTTACCGAGCGCTACGACTACGGCGTTGACATCATCGCCCATAAAGATGGCGTGCGCTGGGGCGTGCAAGTCAAACGCTACAGCCGAATGGTCAAGGCCGAAGCTGTGCGACAAGTCGTAACCGCCCTCAACAAATACAAATGCCAGCGGGCAATGGTGGTCACCAACAGCACCTTTAGCCGTCCAGCCAAGGTGTTAGCCGAAACGAATGACTGTGTGCTTATTGGCAAGGATGAGCTAGCGGAGTGGATTATTGCGTTTCAGAAGGGTGAGTAGCGCCCCTCCTTTCGACCGAATTAGCTCGAAAAGACACCACACAGTAAATAGCGTTACCCTATAAACTCCTGGAAAGACATAACCTTGTCGTCTGCGATACTGAACTCACCGACATACTCATGCGCATAGGCCTCACTAATATTGTGTGCACCAAAATCGGTGTTTTGGTAGTCGGCATTTAATGCGGCCATGACGCCGGAATGAGCGACGATTAGGATTGTTGCGTCAATATGTTGGGCGTCAATGTTTGCAATATCTTTGAGAACGCGGGCTTGCATATGGTCAAGCGATTCGCCGTTCGGTGGCGCATAGTGCGTGTCGCGGTCAAGGCGCGGATATTTCTCGTACGCTTCAGCGCTTAGCATATTGGCGGCGTCGCCGTAGTTGACTTCGCGCAGGCCTGGCCTACGGATGATTTCGTCAGCAAAGTCGAGTCCTCGGGCAACAACGTAGGCCGTAATAAATGCCCGTCCCATGTCGCTTGCGTAGATGACATCGATCTTTGGTAGACGTTTTAGTTTTTCAATGACAATCTTGGTTGGCTCTAAACCTTTTTCGGTTAGAGCTGTGTCAATCCACCCGGAGAGACGCTTTGCCTTATTGTTTTCGGTTTCACCGTGACGGGCGATGTAGAAGGTATTCATGTTGCGCTCTCCTATATTTTCGGCGTCATACTATAGAGGACAGCCAGCCGCCTGAGCGTAGCATGAAGAACAACGAGTGTCAAAAATTATGGCGCGCTCACCACTGTCGCATTGCCGCCAATCCAGACAGTGTCTTCGACGAATTTGCCATAAATATACGATAACTCGCCCATGGCTTCGCCTTGCTCCACGCGATACATGTCCTGTTTTGGCAAAGCATTGTAACGCTTTAAATAACACAGCAAGCCACCATTAGATGTGCCAGTGGCGCATTCTTCTTCAATGTCATGCGCCGGATCAAAGTTACGGGCGGCCGCAACCGAATTTTCATCCTCGGTAAGCGCAAAAACATGAAAGGCATACATATCGTGTTGGTGGCTAAAAGCTGCGATAGCTTCAAAGTCAGGCCGCAAACCTGCAAGCACCTGTTTATTTGCAACAGGAATCATCAGATCCTTCAAGCCGGTTGAGACAATTTGGGGTTGCAGCGCTGTATTAAAATCATTTTCTTTAAGGCCGAGCAGCGGTGCGATTTCAGAAACAGTGACTGTCTCATAAAAAGTAGCGGGCGTTTGCTCCATGAAGACAACATCGTCTTGCACGTCGACTTTCAAAACACCGGCCAATGTTTCTTGCGTGTAGTTGCTAGGTGTAATAATGCCGAGCGACCTAAGGAGTGACCACGTTGCGATCGTCGCATGGCCGCAAAGGTCTACTTCGTTTGTGGTAGTGAAAAAGCGAACCCGTTTATCGGCCACGTTACTTGCCCCTACGAATGCCGTCTCAGACAAGTTCACTTGCCTGGCAATATCAAGCATTTGAGCTTCTGTAAGCTCGTCTGCGTTCAGCACCACGCCCGCCGGATTGCCGTGCTCACCATTGGCCGTGAATGCATTGACTATGTAAGCCGCATGTTCAGGCATTGTATAAGTGTAGCATGCGGAGCGCGAGGATGCTTAGTTAGTACATGTATGTTCAATAACAACTGGCAGCAGCCGTACCGCCATCGCCATCCCCCACCCATGCCCAATGGCCGGAACGGTAATTGTTTGTGCGCCAGGAATGTCCATGGTTGCGCGTGGTACGACGTCGTCCATCCATTGCTTTATGATCGTGATGCGTTGCTTGTCGGTTTTATTCAGACTTGGGATTGCTACGTTGGTGCAGTGTTCGACCGAGTCCATGAATGTTTTGCTTTCTTTAGGTGTGCCGATATATGCCATGCGCTTCATGGTACGGCGATCCCACCACGGCAGCTTGGCATCATGCAAGCGAGCGCACATCGTTACGACAGCAACGTTTTGGTTGTGGCGCAGGTTGGCAAAAACATTGAGCGCCAAGCTACCGCCGGCGCTCGTGCCAGTGAGCAGGAGGCTGCCGTGCTTGTTCAGTTCTGATTGGGCGAGATTGGTCATGCGCGACAGCAAATTTGCAAACGGTTCAGGATGGCGCCAATTGACCTGCGCTGGTACGACTTCAATACCATGCTTTGCGAGGTAGCGCATGGCTAGGCGTTCGCGCTTGCGGATGTGGCCGGAGGTGAGACCGTTGAAGTAGAGGGCGTGCATTGTTTTATTTTTCGACATATTGGTTGCCAGCTCTCTTGTAGGCTTCGACTTCATACTTGTTCTTACGGTAGCCGTAGCGTAAAGATTGATACACAAATAAAAACACATGTATGAATGGCTCACGTTGGTATTGTTCGACGTGAATGAGTTCGTGCTCCAGGTCCTGCGGTAATAGCTTTGGCCCGAGTAGTATGACTGTACCAATACTTGCAGCGCGTACACCTTTGTATCCAGGCAACCAGGCTTGCCACCAGAAGCTACGAACGGAAAAGATGAGCGCAAACGGCTTGCGGTGGAAGCGAACGTTTCGTGGTGCAGACAATAGCGCTAGCAGGATGCCGAGTATTGTCCAAGGAAGATTCAAAACAAAGACGATCATATCTCTATTTCAAGGTAAGTGCCTTGTTCTACATCAAGATTCCATGCCTCTTCGTTAGATAAGCCTTTTATGTGAGCCATCATCGCAAAAATTATCCAGAGCGAGGTGATAATTAGCACCGAATCGTAGGGCTTGACGCGGAGCTCATCCATAAAGCCAGCAACGCGCTTCTTTATGTCTTCGATCGACTCGCCGTCGTTAAAATGTGCCGTCCATCTGTTTGGTGCCGCCGCGAGCGCCGCATCATATTCTTGGAACGGTTTACCTTCAAAGCCCGTGGGCCCGTCATTCAGGCGGCTATCTACTGTTACTTTCAGGTTATGAAAAGCATTGACGATTTCGGCGGTCCGCTGCGTGCGTCGAAGTTCCGAAGCAAATATATAGTCAAGGGGTGTTTGCTTGAATTTTTCTGCCAGAGCTTTCGCTTGTTCAATGCCAAGTGGCGTAAGATGTACGTCTACGCTTGGGTCAGCGTTGCAAAGTCCGAGGTCATTATAGGTGGAGCGGCCGTGGCGGGCGAGGTAGATTATCATAGCGTAATTATACCTGCTCCTCAAACGGCTGCGTACCGTCAATTATAATGTCAGCCTTTGGCTTAGGACGAAAGTCACGGATGTAGTCGTCCTCCTGTTGTTGCCAGATGTTCCAGGCGGCGAGGACGCGGTTCTTGGGCATATGTTCGCGGGCAATGCCGCGCTCCAGGCAAATGTCTTTTGGTGTTTCGACCCAGATTTTTAGGTCCCAATCCAGGTCAAAGGTAAAGGCATAGCAGCGTTCCAGGCAAAAGCCGTTGGTTACTTTGATCTGCTTTTCGGTGATGTGCGGGTCAGTGTGCCAGTCGTAGGGCCGGTAGATAAAACTGTTTTGGGTTTTAAGCGGTGTGGTCACGTCATGGGCAAAGCGTTCGTCGTTGAAGTCGCCCCAGACGATTCGGTCGTTGCCTGGTTCAAAGTAGTCATCGCCATTGAGTACCACAAAACCAGGGAGTTTAGCTTGTAGTAGTTTTGCAAAGGTAGACTTGCCTGAGCCGCCTCGGCCGTCTATGGCGATGGTGAAAAAGCGGCCGTTTTTGGGTTTGTGAGTGGCGAAAAAGTTCTGAATATCAAACATGAATTTACGCCCGCGACTCCACTTTGACACCAAGCACTTTCAAACGTTCTTTGAGCTGTTTAGCCGACACAAACTGGATGCTTTTGATGCCGAGAGCTTCGGCAGCATCGGTGTGTTTTTTGTTGTCGTCTATGAATATGGCTTCGGCAACTGTTAATCCAAGTTCTTCTAGGGTGAGATTAAAAATTTCAGAGCTTGGCTTTACGTAGCCGACTTCGCTGGAAATAATAATTACGTCGAAGTATTTCTCTAAATCATGCTCAGCCAGGATTTCACGGATGACAGCCGAGGGGGCATTAGAAAGCAAGGCAGTCTTATGCAATTTGCGCAGATTCTTAATAATTTCTACAACCTCATGGTCAACCTTGGCGCTTGTATCTAGTTCTTCGCGCGTAACCGGGCGGCCTTGCAATTTACTTAGGCGATCCAAAAATTCCTCGACCGTAATGTTGCCCATATCTTGCTGGTAGGACGCGTCAAAGTACGGACCCTCGTGCAGAATATTATTGGCATTGAGCCAGGCTTTGTATGCGTCGGTGCGGATGACGTCGAAGAAGTCGAAGATGAGGGCTTTGATCATTTTAGTTCTCGATATGTTTAATGCCGATTTCAGGAAACAGCGTCGGTTTGTCAAAGCTCAAAGTAAACTCAATGGTTTTAGCAACATCTTCGGTGTCCAGCCCCTTGCTCATGTCTTTTTCAATGCCCATTTTGCTGAACATGTCGGTTTGCATCATGCCGGGGTAGAGGCCGGTGACGCCGATGCCGTATTTAGCAAGCTCTGGCTGCATGGATTTGGTAAAACCGGTCACGCCCCATTTGGTGGCGTTATATACGGCGCGTTCCGCCTTGGCATACAAGCCAGCCTGCGAATTAACGTTGATGATAAGCCCAGACTTCTGCTGCTTCATGCCGGGAATAACTGCTTTGGTCATATTAATAACGCCCAGCAGATTCACTTCAATAACTTGGTGAATACGGGCCGGGTCATCTTGGTCTAGCTCGCCCTGGATCCACAGGCCAGCGTTGTTGATAAGACAATCTATCTGGCCGATTTCTTGCATAACCTGTTCGCATTGGGCATAGTCGCGAACATCGCAAACTTTGTATTCACAGCCGATCTCTTGGGCTGCTGCCCGCAACTTATCTTCGCTGGGCGACAGAATAACTACTTTATTATTTGGTGCAAGACGTGCGGCAATGGCTTTGCCAAGGCCGTCGCTGCCGCCGGTGATTAGGATGGTTTTCATAAGTCTTCCTCGTCAATTAAAGGCACGATGTCAATCAACGGTTCTTCATACGGGTGAGCGGCTCTGAGCGCTGCGACTACTTGTTTGGCTGCTGCGCGATCACAGTTAACCGAAATCTGTTCTTCTTCGACTGTTTCGAGCTTGTTGGCTTCACCGATGTGCGGGTTGGCAGCTTCGGACGGCTTGAAACGGCCCGTGCCAATTACGGTGAAACTGCAAAAGCTGTAGTCGCCCAAGATCCCAGCGCCTGCCTTGCCTAACGCTTCGCGCAGAGCATCAGCGTTTTCCAGAGGCACAGTGGTCGTAATTTTAACTCGCTTAAAATCCATGGCTATTTGAGCGTAAAGCCCCCATCAACAACCATGTTCAGCCCAGTTACCGCCTCGGCCGTAGCTAGGTACAGAAACGCTTCGGCGATTTCTGCCGGTTGAATCCAACGCTTTATCTGCGTGCCACCAATAAACTCGTCTTTGATGTTCTGTGGTGTCTTGTCGTAGTTGGGGGTAATGACAAAACCGGGAGCGACAGCATTGACACGGATGTGTGGGCTTAGTTCTTTAGCCAGTGTCTTGGTAAAACTAATGGTCGCGGCCTTGGCGGCAGAGTAACCCATAATACCTTCACGGCCGGTGTGGTCAAGGCCACGAATAGACGTTGTGTTGAGGATGACGCCGCTGCCTTTTTCCTGCATGATCTTTGCGGCGCGCTGTGAGCAGAGCACCATGTTGAACAAGTTGTCGTCAAAGTCGTGTAGCCAATCGTCCCTGGTCATTTCCATAAATGGCTTGCTGTGAGCGGCACCGGCGTTATTCACCAGAATATCCACGGTGCCAAATGCTTCAAGAGTGGCAGCAAAAAGCCTGTCAACTTCGGCCGGTTGCGACAAGTCTGCCTGGACAAAGATTGCTTCACCGCCGCTTTGCTTGATCTCGTCTACAACGGCTTGACCGGCTTCGACGCTTTTGCGGGCGTTGATGACAACTTTCGCACCTTCTTTGGCGAACAACAATGCGGTGGCTTTGCCGATGTTGGCGGAGGAGCCGGTGATTATTGCTACTTTACTTTCGAGTTTCATGTGTTTCCTTTCGGCATATCTGGGTTTATGGTATGGGTTTTCCTGTTTCCATGATACCGCATAACACCTCTTTTCCTGCGTAAAAGAGGTCAACTTGCACTTGCCTTGGCAAGATACAAGTTACGAGATGTCTTGCAGCGAAAGTTTATTGTCTGGATCATCAGCTCGTCGCCATACCGTCATACTATCACTTATTAGTTCTTCCCTGTTCGTCAGTGCATATACCACTTCACTATCCGCCCACGCTGCGTTAAGTGACTTCTCCATGTATTTTTGGACACGTTTTGCTGTTTTGGCTGATTCGCAGACGGCCAGCACAATGGGCAGTTTCGTTTCGGTCACCGACCAATCACCGTTCTCGTCGTATGTAAGGTATTGCTTGATGCGGCGCATGACTGCAAAGTTAGGTTGGTCGTCATAGTATGTATCCAAAAAGAAATGCTTATCGCCAAGCCGGATATATGCATCGGGCAATGGTTGGGGGAAGTAGTCGTATTCCTCGCGGTTCATGGTGGCTTTGGTAAAGAATTTAAGCTCACTGCCGTACTGGTGCTTAAGCTGATTGTATATTGCAAATAGGTCGAGTGAGCTGCGCACAAATTGTTCGGACACGGTTTTGTCCTTGTAGATGGACTTGATGTTAATATATGTGTCGCGTACTTCTTGAAGCCTGCGCGCGCCCTCTGGCGTCAAGTAATACGCCGCTGGTTTGCCCTGCAATCGGTAACTCGGTTCAAAGCGTTTGCCAATCAGCCCTTGCTCAAGCAAAATCGCCAGCCGCTTAAACACGAACGACCGGTCTTTCTTGCCGAAATACTGTGCAAACAAATCGTTGCTGCCAAACCTAAACTTATATAACAACTCCAATACTTCAAGCTGCTCTGCGTTTAATTTTCTTCTATGTTTGACTACTAACTTGCTCATTCACCTATACACTTCTTTAAACTGATGACAATTAAACGCTCCGCAGCTTTCCGTATGTTGTCTTCTATATATTTATATATTAGAAAGGGAGAAATAAAAAGAGGATATAAAAGAGGTAGAGAGAGTTATAAAAGTTCAATTGCGGTGTCGAATATAAAATGTGCATAATACAACGCCAAAACTGTTGCTGACTATTAGTTATAGTAATAGAATTAAGATATTACTAACGCTAATAGTTTTCAGTATACCAGAGGGCTAGAATGGACGCTAACGAATCGCGACTATATGGTATTTCGACTATGTCGGACGAGGAACGCGTAGCGATTTTGGCCGACATTATTCTGGACGCTATTAGCGCGGAAGAGGCTCAAGGCGCAGAAACGGAGGGATAGATGCCGCCAAAAATCACCAGCAAAAACGCGGTTGGTGCGATCCGCGTATCGACCGACAAACAAGGTAGAGATGGCGACTCGCCCGAAGACCAGCAAAACAAGATAGCAATGTTTGCCGCTGCTCGGGGTATGGATGTTAGAGAATATTTTGCCTTCATGGAATCTGGCTCTAAGGCCGTACAGCCGATGCAGACCGCAATCGACTACTGCAAAAACCCGAAAAACAACATCCAGTTTTTCATTATCAAATCTATTGACCGTTTTACTCGCGGTGGTTCACGTATATATGAAGACCTGAAGACACAGCTTGATGATTGCGGCGTTGTGCTGATCGACACTTACGGCATAATCAGCAGCGAGAAAGTAAACACGCTCGACCATCTTGGCTTCAAATACAAATGGAGTGAGTATTCGCCTAGCAAAAAGTCTGAGTTGCTTGAGGCCGAACGCGCCAAGGATGAACTGCGCGATATTATGAGCCGCCTGATCAGCGCCGAAATCCGGTATACCCAAATGGGCTACTGGATGCGGCGCGCACCTTATGGCTTTGTAAGCGAGAAGATTGAGACGAAGCAAGGCAAACGCATGATACTCAAGCCCCACCCTACCGAGTCCAAATACGTCATCATTATGTTCGATATGCGCGTGAAAGGTTTTACCGACAAACAGATTGTCGATAAGGTAAACGGCCTGGGCTTTGCAACTCGCGTGCAATACAAGCGCGACCCAAAGGATCGCACCAAGGTTGTTAAAAGGCTGGGCGGCGAACCGTTGACCGTCAAAGCCATGCAAAAAATGTTGCTCAATCCGATCTATGCCGGTGTAAACGTCGAAAAGTGGACGAACTACCGGCCGGTTCACTGCGCATTTAAAGGGCTTGTTAGCGTCGAGACTTTCAATCGCGCCCACAAAGGCAAGAAGATGATCATCGAGAACGATGAAGGTGACTTGCAAGTTACCGCCAAGCGCCCACCAGAACACCTGGTAGATAAAGGCCGTCGCAATCCCGATTTTCCATTCCGTAAACACGTCATGTGCCCTGAGTGTGGCGACCCGCTGTCTGCAAGCTCTTCACGCGGCCGGAACGGCAAATATTACCCTGCGTATCACTGCGCACACCGCGGCCACTATTACCGCATTCCAAAAGAAAAACTCGAAGCATCCGTAGCCAACTTCGTACATAACCTGCAAGTACCGCCCGAACGCCTGGACTTTATTCTGAACGTTATTCGCTCTGAGTGGAACCTGCGCAACCAAGGCCAGCTTGAAGAGATTCAGGGCCTCGCAGACCGCATTGCCGAACTTGAGCAGGATGTAGCCAACACACTGGATAAGATTCGTGTTTTGTCGTCGCCAACAACCATTAAATTCATGGAGGATGATCTTGTGAGAATAGAAAAGCAAATCAAAGAACTGACAGCAGAAAAGGCACGCAAAGAAGCCGCCCGCCCTGACGATTTGGAGCGCGTCCTGGCAAGGGCTAGACATTTCGTCGAAAACATGGACGAATTAATAGTTAAACAGATTGACCCGATCAAAAAAGCGCGCTTTTTCAAGGCCATTTTCGACCGGATGCCAACTTCAGACGATTTAGATATTCGAAACACAAAAACACCCCTTTTTACAGGGGTGAATCAGTTTTTTCAGTTACTGAAAAATAAAGGATCGCCTATGGTACACCCGACAGGATTCGAACCTACGACCTTTGGCTCCGCAAGCCAACGCTCTATCCAGCTGAGCTACGGGTGCATAACTGCCCTATCTTATCATATAGGGGTGAGAAATACCAGAACTGATTTTGCATGTAGCGCTCAGACAAAACTTATAAAAGTTTACGGCAAAACATAATCGACGAAGTAATCCATAGCACGTTGCTACGAACACGATGCGGTGAAGTTATACAAAATCAGTAGTTGGCAAAATAACAGAGGTGATTTACAATAGATCCAGACTGGACCTGGAGAGGTCGCATAGTTGGTCTAGTGCGCTGCACTCGAAATGCAGTATAGGGGCAACTCTATCGAGGGTTCGAATCCCTCCCTCTCCGCCAGTATTTTAACGCCTACATGAGGCGTTTTATTTTTACTGAATTTTTACTCGTTTAGCAGCAGGTCGCGCTTGATGTTCTGGGACAGAGGTTGGTGCTGAACTGCGCGGTACATTAGGATTAAACGAGGTACGCTGTGAACCAAATGGCGCAATCGGTTCCGCCAAATCAAGAATATGATTCGCGGCCGCGGCCCTGATAGGTTGCTTAGGCCGCGTAGTCCGTACAATAATCAGTACAACAACTCCGATAACAACGTAGCCCGCTCCAAAAGCAATCCACCACAATTGAAGTTGGTTAGAAAGGCTGTCGAGCGCTTTTAAAATAGGCGTTTGTAAGTCCGAAATAACGCTGCTACGATTAGCCGACAGTTCAACAGCCTTATTAAGAATCCAAATACTAGCCCAGGCAAAAATCACGTCAATGATGCCGGTCGTAATCAGCGTGCGTCCAATATGCCCAGCTCCCTTTCTACGGGTAGCGCTCCAAAAGACAATCGCCAGTCCGCACAAAACTCCCAGTACTGGAATAACATACAGCGAGATGATGTAATAGTGGTGAATCTTGGGGATCATGTGCAACTTGTCAAAAACCGATTGCCCCTCTTTGTTCTTTATGTCGTTAGCTCCCAGAACGTCGCCGTTATTGCCCTCTGTAAGTTGTAGTTGCGAAGCTTCTTGCTTGATCGCGTCGGAGATTGTGGCGGCCGTCAGGCCTGCAGGCTTACAGGTGAGCGCGAGCCAGTCGTTGACATTTGTCGGCGGTGTTATGGGCGAAGTACAAGTTGGCAAAGCATCTATCTTTTGTGCCACATAGATCGCAAAATTATCGGCAAAACCCGTTTTAACCGGTTGCAGATTTATGGCAAACGTCGGTCGTGCGACAGTGCCATGAACCCAATCGTAAATACTGGTCAGAACCTGCTCGGTGTTATTTTGCAAGTACGTAGGCGTAATGGCCTGAGCGAGGCTTTGTTTAACACCGCTATCGCTAAGCGCGGTCCCAATCTCGGTCCCCTGATTTGCCTGCTGAATTTTTTGCTTGATGAGGCTATCGGCTGCAGCCTGATATACGCCACTGGATTGAAGTGCTCGCTCAAGAGGTTTCGGTGTATCTAATACAAACCGGAGGCCAATAAAGAGCGGCAATAGAAAAAGCAGTAATGAAAATAAGGGTATGGCAAATGTAAGTCCAAGACGTCGAAGTATATTCATGCTTACATTGTACGAGTTTTAGCCTCGGAAAACATCATTTTTTGCGTAGAGGCGCATTATTTGTAGTACTTTTGTGCTAGCTCTGTTGCTCTTTAGAAGAGTAATTGGTACTATAAGGCTATGGATGAGATGCGGTTGGGGCAGCGTTTGCAGGCTATGCGCACAAAAGCCGGCTTAACGCAGCAAGCGTTGTGTCAAAAGGCGGGGCTGAGTTATTCGACGCTAACAAAGATTGAACGTGGTGCGATTAAGGCGCCCTCTATTTTTACGATCCAAAATATCGCTGCAGTTCTTGGTGTTAGTCTTGATGAGCTTATGGGTGCTACCGTACCTGTCGCCGCCAAGCGCCAAAAACATCGCTCTAAAAGCGGTGTTAGTTTTGTATTTTTTGATATTAACGGCTGTTTGGTGCGTTTTTATCATCGCGCCTTTACGCGTTTGGCCGAAGAAACCGGTGCGTCAGCCGATGTAATCGAGACGACCTTTTGGCATTATAACGATGAAGTTTGTCGCGGCGATATGACCCTTCAGGACTTTAACGAAGCCTTTGCTAAAGCGCTCAACCTTGAACAATTGGACTGGTTGCAATATTACCTGGAGGCGATTGAGCCAATTGACGCTATGCATGAAGTAGTGCGTTGGGCGAGCGAAAACTACCGCATCGGTCTGCTAAGCAACATTATGCCTGGTTTTATCGACGCTATGCGCACCAAGGGTCTGTTGCCGAATGTGCCGTACGACGTAATTATCGATTCATCGGTTGTAGGCGCCATTAAACCCGAATCGGCAATTTACGAACAAGCTACCAAGCAAGCGAACTGCCCTGCTTCCGAAATTCTGCTTGTCGATGACGCCCGAACCAATCTAATGGCTGCCGAAAAGAAGGGTTGGCATGTGCTGTGGTTTGACGACTATCGTCCAGAGGAATCTGCGGATCGCATTAAGAATGCGTTGGCGATTGCAACTGACTAGGGGTATTTTGCAGATTCGCACGGCACGTACTGCATAATCCTTGTATCTCAATCTGGTGAGCTGTGGATTGAAACCCGTGCGCTTTAGCTAAGCGATCAATAAATGACTCAAGTTCTTGCTCGTTCATGGTGATTGTTTGCCCGCAGTTGGTGCAGGTCAAGTGATGGTGATGTTCCAAGAATTTATCAGTCAACTCAATCTTATATTTCCACCCGGTATTAAGACGTTGTACAATGCCGAGCCGCTCAAACAAGTCGATGGCGCGGTAGACGCTTGCGCGGTCAATCTTCCCTGCTCGTTTTACAATTTCGTGCATAGCGAGTGGCTCCTGACCGATAAGTGCCTCAAAAACAGCAGTACGCGCCTGCGTAATACTGTTGCCACCATCTCTTAAAAGCGCGACGAATATTTCTTTGGCCGATGACATGCTTCCATGCTACCATTAATTGCGACATTAACGCAAAAATATGACCCTACAACGCCCTACCCTACCCTCAAAGCTGGCAGTACGTCGACCATTTTGGAGAGAAGCTTCCGAGGAGACGACCCATCTATACAACGCCGCACTTCGCTTTCCCTTGCAAGATATCAAAAGAACGGCAGCCGAATTTGACGCTGCCTTTACAAAATTAAGCACAAATGAAGTGCAGTTTGCTGGTTTTTGCGCCCTTATGCGTACAACTTTGTTAGTTACGGCTGTGGTCGGCGAGATTATGCCTCCCAAGACCCAGGAATACCGGCTCCTTTTGGCCGCAGATCCGGCAGCTGACGAGGAGCTTTTTACTAAGTTGAGATTTGACACTGACGGCAGACAAAAAATTCAAATTCTCAAAGACAATAGTAAACTATTTGCATGCGCCGCCACTTGGCATGGCTATGTACATTCGCGTACGGCTGAAGCCATTAGGCAAAAAAGCCTAGATTCGACCTTTTTTAATGCAGTCTGGTTTGATGCACAGATGGACATCAATGCTACCCAGCCCTTTAACGGTGGACTGATGTCTTACGATTTTCCGGTAAGCACCAGCCCCATTAATTATTAAGCCGAGCAGCCTCTTGCTTGATGGTCTCCAAGCGGGTCTCTGCTTCAGTCAACTGCTGCCTGGTTTGTTCTACTAATGCTGTTGGAGCGTTGTCGACATAACTCTTGCTATTTAGACGAGCCTGCAAGCGAGTGATAGCTTCCACCTCTGTTTTTTGCTTCTCTTTGAGTTTGGCTTCATAACGCTTGGCGACTTCGGCATCAAGTACCAACCAGGCGTCAAAAGCAAGCCCGGTTAATTTAAGACCGTGCGACTGCTCAGTAACGTTCATTGTTTTTAGCCGTGCCATGCGCATCACAATATTCTTATTGTCTTCGACGGCAGTCTGCGCAGTATATTCCAAAGCCCCACTCGTTAGTCCGACGTTCTTTAACGTTGCCCGAGTTTCCGCAATAAGCATTTTTACGATTTCGAACGCCGATACCTGTTGCTTGTTGCTGGCAAGAACTTTTGGCCAACTGCCGACGGCAAGCGTGCTATCTTTTTTCCAATCAAGTGTTTGCCAGATCGTTTCGGTCAAAAACGGCGCGAAAGGGTGCGCGATAGTTAGCGTGCACTCCAACGCGTAAGCCAGCAACGGCAAGTTTTCCTGAGCCTTAGAAGCTTCCAAATACCAGTCAGCAAAATCGTCCCACACAAAATGATAGAGTCGCTCGTAGGCCTCGGCAATGCGATAGGATTCCAGGTCATCGGCCATTGCTTCTGTGGTTTGTTGTAAGCGACTCAAAATCCAGTGGTCGGCATCAGTTTGCGGTGTTACTTCCCCTGCAGGCCGCTTCCCTTCTGTCTTATCTTCGATGTAACGAGCCATGTTCCAGAGTTTATTGGCAAAATTGCGTGCGCCGATCACCTTCGGTAGTCCAAATGGCTGATTATTGCCCGCGGATTGCCCGGCAATGATGCCCATACGCATGGCGTCAGAGCCATATTCGTCAACGATCTCCAGCGGATTAACTACATTGCCCTTGCTTTTGCTCATCTTTTGGCCGTGCTCATCTAGTACCAAGCCGTGCAAGTAGACATTTTGAAAAGGCACTTCACCGGTTATGTATAGGCCAAGCATCAGCATGCGTGACACCCACGGGTATAAAATATCAAAACCCGTTTCCATAACGCTAAGCGGGTAGAACTTTTTAAAATCTTCACCGTCTGGATAGTCGAGCGTGGCGTACGGCCAAGAGCTGCTTGAGAACCAGGTATCAAACACATCCGGGTCACGATGGTAGGTTTTGCCGTCGACCTCTATAATTTCTTGCTCGACACGTTCGTCGTATACCCAATCGTCCGGATTATCGACATTTTGAAAAGCCGGAATCGGAATGCCCCAAGCGATCTGCCGCGAAATATTCCAATCACGTAGATTCTGAAGATACGATACGAGCTGGTCTTTTTTTTGCTCCGGGTAGAAGGTAATTTTATTGGCTTTGAGTGCGGCTATCGCTGGCTTAACAAGCGGCTCCATGTCAACGAACCACTGTTCGCGCAACAAAGGTTCAATGACCGTATCGCACTTGTAGCAGTGACCTACATTGTGCGCGTAGTCCTCCGCTTTAAGTAACACATTCGCTGTTTTTAGGGCGGTTGCCACTTGCTTTCGCGCTTCTTTAACCGTAAGGCCTCTGAACTCGTCAGGTGCCTCTGCGTTCAAACGACCTTCGTTGTCTATAATGGTTATCATTGGTAGGTCATGGCGTTTGCCTGCCTCAAAGTCGTTCGGATCGTGTGCTGGAGTTATTTTTACAACTCCAGTGCCGAAGTCAGTTTCTACAAAGTCATCAGCGATAATCGGTATCTCTCGGTTGGTAAGCGGTAATCTAACTGTCTTGCCGACGTACTTCGCGTATCTTTTGTCTTTAGGATGTACGGCAACAGCAGTATCGCCAAATAACGTTTCAGGTCGAGTCGTAGCAACGATTAATTCTCCTGAGCCATCGGTCAATTCGTAGCGGATATGCCATAACTTGCCGTGCTCTTCTTTGTAAGCCACCTCAATATCTGCAAAAGCCGTACCATGAAAAGTACAAAAATTTACGAGTCGCTCGCCTCTGTAAATAAGCCCTTCGTCCCACATCTTTTTGAAGGTGGCGTAGGCCCTAGTCACGATCTTTTTGTCGAGCGTAAAAGTGTAGCGTGACCAATCAACGCCTGCGCCTAAGCGACGAAACTGGCCTTCGTAATTTTCGCGGTTCTGGCCAACAAAATCCCATATCTGCGAATATAACTCTTCGCGGGTAAAATCAAACCGGCTCTTGCCTTCTTTGGCCAGCTGTCGTTCATATACAACTTGCGTTTCGAATCCTGCATGATCGGCGCCTGGCAACAAGAGAGCGCTCTCGCCCTTTAAGCGGTGAAAACGAACCAAAATATCTTCAACGGCTAATGTTAAGGCGTGACCAATATGCAAGTTACCATTGGCATTAGGCGGTGGGACCACGACCGAATAGCTCTTCCCTGCTTTACGTGGCTGGAAGGCTTGGGATTTCTCCCAAAGTGCATAAATATCGGCCTCATATTTTGACGGCTCGTACACCTTTGGTAACTTCATGTCGTGTTCCCTTTTGTGTTTAATATTAACAGATTACAGCATACCACTTTTCAGAGACATTTACCACCGCTCTACCAGCTCATTCTATAGTCTGAATCCCTGCCTCGATCTTGAGTGTTCTATTCGGCTGCCGCTATTCAGCCTATTTCCCTGCAAGTTAGCGTTCACGCGCGTAATCTCAAGCCAAAAGCCTCAGATCTTTTGCCTTGAGATTCGACTGCACTTTGCGTTAACTAACTTGCCTGAAAACAGACTGAGCGCTCGGTACAATTTCATGCAAACAACTCAACGGAAGTGCAGCCGGAAGACGAGGGCGGGAGGCGAGACTCCCCGGCAGCGGCTGGCCGCGTGTGAACGGTCCTTGCAGGGAATTGTAGCGAAAAGTGACATTTGCAATAGGCTGAATAGCGACACCCAAAACTGCGACACGAGCAACTTACAACGGCGGTTTTAAGGAAATTCACGTGAAAGCGCAAGTTGCCAATGCAAACAAGACTTTCGTGCGAAAAGCCTGCCTCGAAAAAACCTCAAATTGTAACTCACTTTTGTCTGTCTTTTTGGAAAATACAACTCGTCATTTTTAACCGAGTAATACCTTGGGTTTTTGTTTTTGACATCGCCAGAGTACACGCAGTTGCCCCAACGTTCAATAGCAATTTTCGTGTCAATCATCTCCAGAGAGGGAAGGGCGTTTATTTGACAGATGTGCTAACCTGTTAGGTATAAGTGATCAAGGAGATCAATATGGCAAACGTACTAATGGGTAGGGAATTGGATGTTTGGAGCGCCCAAACCACTATGGACTGTTACTTGGGCTACGATCTGGTAGGCAAAATGGTTGACAATAGAGTGAATTGGTTAATTGAAGAACCATTTCTGAGCTATGCTCCTCAAATCGGGCATCTTATTCTGAACAATGACGAAGGGCGCTTTGCTCTTGGTTTTAGTTCAAAAAATAGTCCAGATGATACCTACAACCAAGCGAGCACGTGGGATGTTAACGCTATTGCAAGGCAAGTTCACGAGCGCCCAGTAGATACCTTAGACAAGGGTTCCGGGTTGCGCGTATATACTACGATCGAAGCAGCGATGGGCGAAAATGTTAGGCCACAAGGTTTGAATGTTTTAGCCGTCAAAATAGAAGACGATACAAGGATTCTTGATACGCGCGACGATTCACAGCAATCGTTGACCGGTAAAGCTAGTCGTATCGCTCTGCATGGCCGAAATATGCTCCAGAGCGTACTTTTTAAAGACGGCACTAAGCAAGTAATGCAGGCCGCAAATAGTACATATGACGCAGAAGGAGCGGACCTGGTGCTCATAAGCCAGCCGCCACGTCCGGCATCCAGGCAAGTAGTCAGATTGGCACGGAACCTTCCTCACACTCAGCCAGGCTGGATGTTGGTGCGTGATAATCCTGCAAAGTCAGTAACCGTAGAGCGCATCGGCACCGCGCAGCACTACTTTGAATCCTATAAATAAGTTGACCAAGCGCAATTATTTACATCGATAGATTCGGTGCAACTTCCAACGTAAACGGATCTGCCGGCTTAGCACCAAGGCTGGCCTTGAAGCAGCCAAGCGTCGCAATCATAGCGCCGTTGTCGCCGCATAACTTCAGATCGGTATATTCGATGGGGAAGGGAAGACGTTCGGCCAATTGCCGGCGAAGTTCGGTGTTGGCCGCCACGCCACCACCAATGACAACCGTTTTGGGCTGGAACTCTTCACACGCTGTAATAACTTTATCCACAATGGTTTCGCACGCCACGCGTTGGAAGCTTGCTGCAATGTCTGCCTTCTGAGCCTCGTTTAATAGTCCAGGAAGGGCTGTAGAGGGCAACGAGTAGTCTTTGCCAACTTGTTCCTGCGCAAGCCGTAAAACAGCCGTTTTAAGCCCCGAAAAGCTAAAGTCATATTTGCCTTGCATACGCGCCTTCGGCAAATGAAAAGCCCGATCGTTACCTTCCAATGCTTTGCGTGCCACATTCACGCCGCCAGGGTAGGGGAGGCCGATAATCTTGGCAACCTTATCAAACGCTTCGCCGATGGCATCGTCCTGTGTTTGTCCAAGTAACGTGTAATCAAAGTGATCGCGCCATAACACTAACTGACTATGCCCACCACTGACAATCACGCCCAACATCGGAAATTCCGGCTGCTTGGAGGGCAGGGCATAGCCAGACAGATTAGTTTCGGTCAAAAAGTTGACGTAAATATGCCCCTCAACATGATTAACTGCGTACAAAGGTTTTTTCTTAACGATGGCCAGCGTACGCGCTGCCAGAACGCCGATAAGTAAACTGCCTAGCAGCCCTGCGCCGTACGTAACAGCGATAGCGTCGATGTCGTCCCACGTGCAGCCAGCATCACTCAGCGCCTGTGTAATCACTGGAATAATAGCTTCGATGTGGCTGCGTGCGGCAATCTCGGGAATAACACCACCATATTTAGCGTGTAAATCCATGCTGCTAGAGACCACGTTGCTGAGCAGTTTTTTGCCATCACGAACAACCGCCACCGCGGTTTCGTCGCAACTCGATTCGATGCCCAGCACTGTCATGATTTCCAGCATAGCATATCTTCCGAAAAGCTTATGTACTGAAAAGTCGCCAAAACAGCAAAATAATGGAATGATTATTGACAAAAATAAGCGTTTATGCTTCAATGAACGTATAACAACATAAAAACACAAAAATTCTAAAGCTTATAAAAGGAATGACATCCAATGAGTGAACAACTACCTGGCACACTAAATGCTACACAAGCCGAATTTGATGTGCTCCAACAGCAGCACGAAAGTGAACTTAATAGGCAGCGCGACGAACAGCTTGCCTACGATGAACAGAATTTCCGCCTTGAACAAGAAGAAGCAAGGCAAAAGTTCGACGAACGACAAAGAGCACAGCAAGTAGCGGGCGCAGATGCACGTCAGCAAGAGTTGAACGCTAAAAGCGAGCACCTAAGAGAGCTTAATGATGCAGCCGAGTTGCGCATCTTCGGTTCTGGCAGTCACACATATCACGACCCTAAAACAGGCGCAGTCATTGCTAGCCCAGACAAGCCTATGATCGGCAAGATTGAAGAAATGCGCCGCAATCCTCGCTACAAGCATGCCGGTGCGGAAACGTACAAAGATATGATTACCTCATTGACAGACAACGGCTTTGAGCTAGCGCAAGCTGAACTTATCGCCAATAGGACGCTTGGAAGTCAGGATCGTATAGCAAGATTAACGGCTAATTACATAAAGCTAGGTGACAATCCGAAGGACGCTCACCATAAGGCAGCCGAACTTCTAAAAGCCGAAAACCACGAATTTGCTTCAACTCTTCGTAACGAAGGCATTATGAGCATAGAGCAGTATGCCGAGCATTATGGTAAACAACCTCCAAAGGTTGTACTGCATCAAGAGCAGGAGAGGACAGATAAGCAAATAGCTCAGAATGACCTCATCGCCAGTGAGTTGAAGGCAAATGAAGAGCGCTTTAGCGAGATGACCAAGCGCCTGATTACCCAGGGCAAGAGCGGTGAAGATGCTGCTGCAATTGCTAAGGGTAATATCGATAAGCGTAACAAACAGTTTGAACAAATTGTGCGTGACAACGGCATTACGACTCGTGAAGAATACAGGCAGTTTATGGATGCAAAGAAGCCTGTAAGGACTCCAAAAGTCGAAACTACACCTCCGACTCCTGAGCCAGAACCAGAGACACCCACTGGACCAACCGAACCAGAAACACCTCCTGAGCCAGAACAGCCCGAACCAGAACCCGAGCCCGAGCCAACCAGGCCTAAAGCGCCTGAACCGCCCGAAGGCTGGGATGACTTGGATGAACCGCCGCAACCACGAGACCCAGACCAAATACCTCGACCCGTAGTTCCCGCTTCGGCTGAACCAGACGCCGATCCAGGTATCTATAAGAACATTAATCAACCAGAACATCCTACTCCACAAGAACGTCGTGGGACCCTGGCGGGTACGATAGGAAATGCCACCTGGAAATGGCTACGTGGTCATGATGAACATGGAAATACTACTCGTGTCGGTGGCGTCGGGAAAGCTATCAAAGATGCAGTTAGACAGTACAACGAAGACAAGGGTAAGACTCCAAAACAAGCCGAACAAGCTGCCGAAACCGTTGCAGCCATGATTACTACAGTTATGGGCGAAACCGTTGAGCCTGTACAAGGTTCTGACGAAGCATTTGACTACACGCAGCTTAGCAAGGATGACTTGCGACGCGTAAACCTGAAGTCATTAAGCTCTGAAGATTTCGCCGCAGCACAATCGGCTATGGATCTTAAGGGCGTGTTGCCGACTCGCGTTCAACAGAAGGAAATGAATAGGCGGGCTAGGATTGAGCGGCAGGAAGCGAATAGACAAGAGAAGCTTGCGCGGAAAGCACGTAAAAACCAACCCGCAGAACAAAACCAACCACCAGAACCTATCGCTGAAGCTACTCCAGTAAATCCTGAAGAAAACGAATTTGACAACTATTCTTTTGCGCAATTAAATCAGGTTCAAACTTCAAGCCTATCCCCCGACCAACTTGACAAATATATAGCCGCAGTAGAACGAGCCAAGGATGAAGGATTGGAGCCAACTGGTTATATGCTTGCAGAAATTGCAGGCCGGCAGATGGACTTTACTAGAGATCCTGAAGTCCTTGAGACTCTCTATCAAAAAGCTATGGCTAATGCTGAATTAGATAACGAGGATAAGGATTGGCTTACAGAGCGGCACCAAAGAAATGTACAGCGCATACAGAGACCTCCTTTGGGCAGTGATTGGTGGCCGAATGAAGGACAAGAAGCCGGAACGCCCGCTTCTAAAGGTACGGAGAGGGAAGCTACTACCGCTGAGCGTACTTTGACAGATGACCTTTTAGGCGAAAGCACAACGCCAGTCGCTGACACTCCCCCTGAGACTTATATCCCACTTCCATCGGAAAGAATGAAGATGAGTCCTAAAGAGTACGGTGAATTTGTAGAGTCCCTGTCAGATGACGGACTTGCGAGACTATTCAATAATGTACAGTCGCTCCTAGAATTTAAGGATCTGCAGGAACTAACACAAAATCGTCTCAACTCAGCTCCACCTAACTCACTGCTTGACGCGGCTTACCAAAACGCTAGAGACTACTTTACTGCTAGAGACTACTTTGTCGGAGAATCCGACGAACAAAAATAAAAAATTAGTCGCTTAGTATGCCATACGACCTCTAGCCCTAAAAAGCCAGAGGTCGTATACTTTATATATGCGAACACTTGTTAAAAAATTTATTCCTAGAAAGTTATTCCGGCGGATTGAACCATTTGGTCATCTGTGCGAGGCAATTTTATTAAACACCTTGGCAGGTTTTCCCAGCCGCAACCTCAAAGTTATCGGTGTAACTGGCACCAACGGAAAAACCACCACGGCCTTTATGATCCACCGTATGCTTCAGAATGCTGGCTACAAAACCGGTCTGATGACCACCGTGGCCTATGGCATTGGCGAAGACATTAAACCGCAGATGACACACATGACAACCTCTAGTGTGCCGGTGTTACTTAAGCGCTTCAAAGCTATGAAGGACGCCAAGGTTGACTGGCTGGTGCTGGAAACAACCAGCCATGCGCTGGCACAGCACCGCGTATGGAGCGTGCCGTACAGCGTGTCGGTGCTAACTAACATCACGCACGAACACGTTAACTACCACGGTACGTTTGAACGCTACGTGGCTGCCAAGCGTATGATGTTTACTCAAACCAACCTGAACCGTCGCGGTTTACGCACTGGCATTATTAACGGCGATGATCCTAATGCCAGCGTGTTTGCGCAAGCGATCGATAAACCTATTTTGTACGGCGTAGACAATGCCAGTTTACGGGCCACCAGCATTAAGCTTAAACCAACGGGCATCGAATATGATGCGGTTCACGGCGACCAAACATATCACATCACCAGCAAATTACCCGGCAGCTTTAACCTGTACAACTCGCTGGCAGCGGTAGGGGTTGGCGAGGTGCTAGGACTTACGAAGGAGCAGATTGAGCAAGGCATTGCCGCACTAGAAGGCGTGGAAGGCCGTATGACGCATATTGACGAAGGCCAAGATTTTAGTGTGATTGTCGATTACGCCCACACGCCGGACAGTTTCGAAAAATTGTTTGCCGATATGAGGCCGGTGGTGAAGGGCAGGCTGATTGTTTTGTTTGGCTCTTTAGGCGGCGGCGATGAGACCAAACGGGCTATTCAGGGTGAACTCGCCGGTACGTATGCCGACGACGTCATTGTGACCGAAGAAGATAACCGCACAGAAGATCCCGCGCGCATCATGACCATGATTGCCGAAGGTGTGGAGCGCAAAGGCAAAGAGCGGGACAAAGACCTGTTTATTATCCCGAGTCGCCGTGAAGCGATTCGCTTTGTCATGCTACGAGCCAAAAAGAACGATACGGTATTGCTGTTAGGCAAAGGCCACGAAAAGACCATCGAAGACGCCAACGGCGCTCACCCATGGAATGAAATCGAGGAAGCGCACGCAGCTTTAAGGATGATGTTATCTAAAGCTAAAATCCTTCACCCTAAAAACAAGAAAAAGTAACTATGATATTCAGTCATACTGAGGAGCATGACATTGACTTTATAGTGCTTTTTATGTATAATATAAGTTAGTTGAAGAAAGATAAAAAATGACCTGGTCTACACTAATCGAACAATACAATTCAGTGCCAACCACTCACGAATTACGTCCTGGCGAGGAGGATATACTGCAATATCTGAACGGCGAGCATGAATTCTTGGCCATTAAAGATCAGAAGCCTTACGGTGCTTTGGATGTTACTGTAGGTGAAACAGAGCCGGAAGTATTTTGCTTTACGCCTGTGGAACAAAATCAGGAGTACACTACTTTTATTCTTCCAGAGGAGACAATTGCCTTGCGAGCTGCTATTTTTGGAACGAATTATCGAAATAGTGCGCAGCTAGTAAGTGTATTTCATAATATAGGTGGAGCAGTCAGTGAGCTATCACGGCAGGTCGAAGTACCTGATCTTACGTTGGACGACTTTGCTATCTCACGAAGGACCGGTCAACTCTATGTTGTGCCTCCTGTCCATTTCAAGCCTCTTATGGTAGAGAGTGAAAAAGACGCAGAACAAGCACTTGTCCATTCTTTCTCCCAAGCACTCCGATTTTGGACGCCAGAAAGTCGGGAAGAACTCTTAAGCAACATAGCTAGTGGGTTTGAGGATGAGCGAAAATAGACTCCTTTCAGAAGGCTACGTCAATGACATTAGGGCCTCTGTTGGGTATTTTGAGCCCGATCCTTATTTAGTATTAGGTGAGAGCGACTCAATGCACGGCGTTATGTTTGGTGTCATGCCGGAGCTTGGTCAAGTCGCCATTAAACCATTTCAACGCTTAGGAAAAGCTCAAGCGGAGGAACATAATTTACGCAACGTTGCTGAAAGAGGGTTTGATGCGCTAGAGCCAATAACGGTTGCAAGCGGCGGTCTCGCCTCCTACTTGATTACAGAACGACGTAAGGGTTTGCGACACCTTGGACAGATGGACTGGTCCACTGATGTGGCTTCAAAAAGATTGTCGAATGTTTTAGTACCCGCGCTTGGAGTTGCAGCACAAACTGCCGCAGACTGGCACAGTGCAAAAATTACCCATGGCGATATGCAAATTAAGAACATGGCCTATGATGTGCATGGTAACTCTGTTTATATAGACGCCGAGAAAACTGCTATAGGCACCTCACTACCATCACATCTTACCCAGCTTGCCCATAAAGATCTGGGTATGCTGACTTCTTCTGTCTTGCACAGTAGTAGAGGCTTTCTCCATGATAAATCGCCTAGCTATCGTGTAGGGGTGGTGACCGAAAGTTTTATCGATCCTTACTTGGATGCGGCCAAACCGGAGCAGTTTGCTCTGAGTCCTGAGGTTAGAAGAAAAGCCATAGTAGATTGGCTAACGGCGTATGTGAACACTAGGGGAAGCATGCCGACCTTTACTATATCTGGCCTGGAAGCTCCCCGTGCAAGGCCCAAAGCGGCTGCCTAACCGCAAGTTGATGCTTGACAGGGGTTGGCAAGCTTTACTATAGTGAGTGGTGACGAGTTAGCACTCTAATACTGAAAGTGCTAACTCTCTTCGTTAGCTTATCTATAACAGGGAGGATCATCAATTATGAACGTAAGAGTATACCCTCGTGCTGGATATGTCGTGGTTCAAGCGGAAGAAGCTCAATCTAAAACTGCCAGCGGTTTGTATTTGCCAGGCGGCACTGCCGAAAAACCAAAGGTAGCCAAGGTAGTTGCTGTTGGTGCTGGCGTCGTTGATGTCGCAGCAGGCGACCGCATCTTATATAAAAATGAGTACGAAGCAACTAATGTGAAGGTTGACAGCGAATCGTACATCGTCGTATTCGAACAAAACATTATTGCAACGGTTAAATAGGTAGGAGACAAAAATGGCTAAGAAAGTTTTTTATGATGATGACGCTCGCCGCCGCGTGCTGGCTGGCGCTCAAATTTTATACGACGCGGTAAAAACTACTATGGGTCCTAAAGGCCGCAATGTTGTTATTAGTAAGAGTTTTGGCGCACCAACGGTTACGCACGACGGCGTGACGGTTGCCAAGGGTGTTGAGATTAGTGACGTTGATGACGAAACACTTGGCTATAAAGTTGGTGCCGAGCTGATCAAACAAGCCGCTTCTAAGATGAATGATGTTGCCGGTGACGGCACAACTACCGTTACGGTCCTGACGTACAACATTTTGTACGAAGCTAACAAACTTATTGCTGCCGGGCACAATCCAATGCTGCTACGCAAAGGGCTTGAACTGGCCACTGCGGATGTACTCGAGAAGCTTGACCGTCTGCGCGAAGATATCGCTGCTAACAAGAAGCGTATTGCCGAAGTTGCGACTATTTCGGCCGGTGACGCTACCATCGGTGAGTTGATCGCTGGTGTTATGGATAAGGTTGGCCGCGAAGGTGTGGTGACTGTCGAAGAAGGTCAGGGGCTGCAGCTGGAAAGTGAAGTTGTCGAAGGCTTTACCTTTGATCGCGGCTTCGTCAGCTCATACATGGTGACCGACACGGCGCGTTTAGAGGCTGTGTACGACAAGCCAGCGGTTATCGTGACCGACAAAAAGATCGGTTCTATCCAGGAATTTTTGCCTATTCTTGAAAAACTTGCGCAGACCGGCAAGAAAGATCTTGTTCTGATTGCTGAAGACGTTGAAGGTGAGGCTTTGGCGACCTTGATCTTGAACCGCTTGAAGGGCGTGTTTAATACGGTTGCTGTTAAGGCGCCTGCGTTTGGCGATCGTCGCAAAGAGATTCTTGAAGATATTGCTATTTTGACTGGCGCTACGGTTATTGGCGATGAGCGTGGGGATACCTTTGAGGATGCCGAGCTTAACATGATTGGTTCTGCTCGCCGCATCATTGTCGGTAAAGACGAAACAACCATTATTGAAGGCGGTGGTACGGCTGCGGCTTTGCAAGCTCGTATTAAGGAGATTAATGCCCAGATCAAAGCTACGACGACTAATGAATATGACCGCGAACAGCTCGAAAATCGCCGTGCCGCGCTATCCGGCAAAGTTGCTGTTATTAAAGTTGGTGGCGCCACCGAGACTGAGATCGAAGAAAAGAAATATCGTGTTGACGACGCTGTCGCCGCCGTTAAAGCTGCACTCGCCGAAGGTATCGTGCCTGGTGGTGGCGTGACTCTGGTTAACTTGTCTGCAACCATTACTGCCGGTTCAAGTGACGACGAAGATGCCGCAACCATTGCCGCTGGTAAGATGTTGCTTAAACGAGCATTGGAGCAGCCGTTCCGTATCTTGCTTACTAACGCTGGTCTTAACGCCGACGAATGGCTGCCGCAAGTTAAGGCTGCTAAGCCAGGGCACGGTGTGAATGTAAATGACCCTATAAAATTAGTTGACATGAAGGCTGTAGGCGTCGTTGACCCGGCCCGAGTTACTAAAGAGGCATTACTTCATGCGACCTCGATCGCCGGCACGAGTATGACCATGGGTGCGCTTGTTGTAGAAGTGCCCGAAGAAAAGAGCGCTGCTGCCGGAGCGGCGGATATGGGTGGAATGGGAATGATGGGGTAATGAGAAAAACCTAGGTTTTTCTCATCGCTATCGCTGCTCTTTTCCTACATAAGAGAACCGGACTTTGGAATGAATCCAAAGTCCGGTTTATTTTTTAGGATGTAAAAAACCACCCCAAAGTCTAGTTTATTTCCGGGGACGAGAGAGTAGACTTAAAACTCTCTAACTTCAGAATGTATGTCTAAATATTGCGCAAACAAGAAGGGACGGTTAAGATACTTTGCGACCGCCGTAAGAACCTACGCCATAGCCCAGAGGAGAATTGGTTTTGTGTAGCGGATTTTCTTTGCCAAGTAATTTCAAAATAGTTGAAAAACCTAAAATACTTGCAAAACCAAAACCAACGGTTGCAAGAAATTCCTTGCGCGTCATCTCCTTTTGTAATAACTCTTGTAGTTTTACCATGTTTATTTACCCTGTTTATTTTTAAAGTAAGCTTTAGCGATATTGTAGGACAGGCTACCTCAAACTGTCAACTTTAGCTAGGGTACGACTACCTTAGGATACAAATGATCGGCGGCCAAAATCGTTCATATATCGATTGGGCCGTTGTGGTCGTAAGGATGTTTGCACAGGTTGTAGCGGCTGGAGTTGCGTTGCCTGCAAGGTCTGGAGTACGGGCATGGTAGCTGGCTTTTTAGGTTGGGATAAAATTGACGTAGTTGCAGGTGTATCCACGGCATCGCCCCATTCTTGCTGGGCTTTTTGAAAATGGGCTAGGCGAGTAGCTTGCTTTTCCATATCCTTCTTGATAAGCTCGGCAATTTTTGGTGACTGCCGGCGACTTCGATTGCTCAGCCAAATAATACCAACAGTTACGTCATACATAACAATAATTGGCAAGCTAAATACGAGCTGGTTGCGAACGTCTGGCGTGGGGCTGATGATAGCGCCAACAATTAACGACAGAACGATCAGCCAACGTTGCTGTTTGAGTAATTTTTTTGGCGGCAAAGGCTTGATTCTGTTTATAAGAATCAGAATAAGAGGAATCTGGAAAAGAAGTGCTGTTCCTAATAGATAGGTCATGACAAACGACATATACGACTGAATACTAATCAGCGCCTCAATTTGCTTGGTAGTAGAAAAGCCTTGCAATAGAAAGTGCATCGCAGCTGGCAAGCCAAGAATGTATCCAAAAATAATACCACTTGCCGCCATAACGCTGGACCATAGCGTAGCTAGTGCCAAAAAACGCTTTGTTTCGTGGTTAAGCAATGGGTTAATGTAGCGTAATATGTGATACACGATGACGGGGATACTTATGGCGATACCGGTGTATAAACAGATACGAAACTGAAAATCAAAACCGCCGCCAGGTGAAGTATAAATGAATTGCTGATTTCCGGCAGGCTTTAATAATAATGCCGTAAGTTGCTTTTGCACCGCATAACCAAACGCAGAAAAAATACCCACCGAAACAGCAACGTAAAACAAACGCCGCCGAAGCTCATATATATGAGCTATAAAGGGAAGTGTTTCGGGCCGCGCCAGCCTATTATGAAGTTGTCTTTGGGCGCGTTTCGTCGTCGGTTTGCTTTTGGCTCGTCTCATCATCATTCAAACCTTTCCGAATTTCGCGCATAGATCCACCAATACTACGAGATAGCTCGGGTAGCTTGCGACCACCGAACAAGAGCAACACTATTAAAAGAATGAGTAATAATTCTGGTGCGCCGAGACCCAAAAATCCAAATTGGTTAAACATAATTCCTCGCTTAATGGCTTACCATTGCCTACCTCCTTATGATATCATAAGCGTAATAGCAAATTAAAGAGATTTTGCCACTGTGAAGTATGTCTATTTTGCGCAAGCCTACGGCCAAAACGCCTACGGCGCCTGTGATTATCAAACCGCAACTTCTTGCGGGACAAGCAGCGGTGCGGGTACTTCCGGTTCGGGCAGTTTGGTTAACACCGGTTTGGCTGTCGCCACGATCGTAGCTCTGGCCTGTCTTATTATTTGCATAAGTATCGTTGTCCGTGTATGGAAGCGTGCTAAATCCAAAGAACAAAACCTCGAACATCAAGAAGTAACCATTGACGAAGAAGAATCCGATCACCGTCCGCAGTAGTCGGCAGATATATCGTATTTGACAAAACAAAGGTACAAGTTTACTGTAATTGACGTAAGCTTTATATTATGGTAGCATTTTTTGCATAAGCTAAAGCAAAGAAACAGGCCTACAAAATGAGCGAACTCTTTGGGCATGGTATGCCTCTTGTAGAATCAGTTGGGGTAGAAGACAGTGTAACGACGCAGCTTCTGTTGAATCCAGAAGTCCAGCAAGGTCTAGCAAGAGTAGACGAGAAGATAGACGACTACGCGCAACAACTAAAAAGTAGCGAAGAGATGCCCGTGGAGCGGATCTTCGACGGCGCGACACCGGACGGTCTGGGCATATCTATTGTAAAAGCGGGCCCTATAGACAAAGCTGATTTTTCGATTTTTACATACTCCCTGGATGCTATCGCGGATCCCGAGCTAACCGATAATCTTGAGCCAAGGGAAACAACCGTAGCTGCTAGAAATATTAGCAGCACGCGCATTGTCTTTGCCAAACCGGGAGAAAAGTTTACGCTATCCGTTGATGATCTATGTAGGGCGAAAGAGTTGAAAGACCAGGACCCGAAGGCTTTTAGTAAACTTACGGATGAGATCAGCCGCCAAATATATGCGCACGATAGACAAACACTCGTCGTAACAAAGGGAAAGATTACTACCGTTACGCTCGACGGCGTCTCTGTTAAGAATTTCGAATGGCACACTTTTGGTGATCGCAGGCGTGCAGTTATCGAGCAGGCGATAAAGCCAATCGAGGAAGCTCGAAAAAGGCTGGCGACTACCGGCCGCTTTCATGAACAGCGCGATGCGCTTCTTCATCGGAGCCAGAGCATGAGAAATGCAATGAGTCAAAATCCCGAAACCGTAGCTAGGGCAACCGACGAGTTCGTTTTTGACCCGGTTAAGGCTGAATATATGGCTGACGCAATGAACAAGGTTAGAGCAGGCAGGCGCGGCAAGGCTGCAGTTAAAGCGGCGGCTGAGTACGACGAAGATCCTGCGGGCATAAGACCGCCACGAAAGGGTCTGTTCCGCCGGAGTTAGTATCGAAGTAGTAAGGGTATATCGTTCCGCCGTAATATGGTAGTCTTTTTAGGATATAGCAATAAATAAGGAGGCAGGCATGAGTGAATGTGCTGGCGGTATACCTCTTATTAAATCGGTTACCGTAGAAGATAGCCTGGCGACGCAACTTCTTAATGACTACGAAGTACGGCAAGGCTTAGATAGAGTAGATTACAGACTGGCCGATTACCATCGGGAACTCGAAGAGGAAGGCAACAAAGTCCAGCGAACTTTCGAGGGTGTGACCGAAGAGGGTCTGGTTATAGCTATTGCAGAAGTAATAAAGCCGGACCTGTCTTGCGACTTCTCGATTTTTACTTACCCACTTGATGCTGTCAAAGAGGTGGAGTTTACCGATGCGCTTGTTCCGAGAGAGGCGGCGGTAGTGACTAGAAGCGTTGGTAGTACAGTAGTTGCGTTGGCTAAAACTGGGGAAAGATTTACGGCAACGTCTGACGATTTAGAAAAAGCCCAAAAAGCTGGTCTCAAGCGACGTAACCCGCCCGCTTTCCGGCGTCTTGTTGAAGAAGTAGAAGTGCAGATGTTTGGCCCAGGCGTAGATAAACTTACCATACCCAAAAGGTTGACATCTTACGCTAGATGGAACGGCGAGGAGGTTAGAAGTTTTGACTGGCATGCGTTTGGCAACCGCAGACGCGCCGTTATAAGGCGGGTGATAGATCCGCTTGTACGGGCTGAAAGCGACCTTAACCATCCGGCCAGAACCCGTGAAGACCCCTCTCGAGAGTATCGGAATATGCTTTTTAGACGGAGTCAGCAAACAAAGGCTATAATGCTCGAAAATCCCGCGACTATCGACAGGGCAACTGACCAATTCGTTTTTGACCCGGTTAAGGCTGAATATATGGCTGACGCAATGAACAAGGTCGCAATGGGTGACTGGAGCAAGGCAGCGCTTAGGGCTGCAGCTGAATATGACGCCGATCCTGCCGGCGTGAAATCGCCACGTAAAGGCCTATCTGATCGCACTAATGCAATATGACATTGCTAGCAAGGGAATTTGCCCAAAGCAGCAACCCAACACTTGCTAGCAGTAATGCTAGCAGAATCCAAAAACGGATTTTTTCAGTCATTACTTAATCTCCGTTTCTGGTTTGGCTACAACTACTAGTCGATCCTTTGGCAACCAAAGAGGGGTACAGGTGTAAATGGTAATTTCAGGATCAGCCGTTTGGGCTTCCACGGCCAGATCGTTTGGCTTTACTTGCACAACATTGCTTACCTTGTATAGGTACTTTTTGCCGTTCCAGGTCAGCCCGATTTCGTCGCCCACATGGACTTTGTCGAGATAATATAAAACCCCGTGCGGATTAGTGTAGGTGAAGCGATGTCCAACAAACACCGTGTTGCCGCCTTTGTCCGGAGTGCTGGTATAGGGCAAATGCCACAAGCCTTTGCGTAGGGTGGACATGTCTTTACCCTCATTTACGGCTTCGTCAAAAAGCATGACTGGAATAATGAGCCGGTTTTCGGCCGGGGGCGCCGAAGTTGGACCGGGCTGTGAACGGATAGTCTCAGTTAATTGCTGCGTACGCGATGTATGATTCTTCTGGAACCAAAACAAGACATTTGAAGCAAACGGCAACAAAATAATATAACCATTGACCAAAATAATGGCTATAAGAAGTGCCGTATTGATACGCGAAAGCTTCACTTCTTTATAATACACGCCGGTGCATTACAGGCCGAACTAGACGGTTGCTTGAGTAGAGTCGTTATGTGTGAAGTAGTTGATTTCATTCACGATGTCGAGCAAAGCTTGCGCACGTGCTTTTTCATCAGTAATTTGTTGGGCTGCTTCGTATGCATTTTGAATAAGCGCATGGTTGTCGGCGGCCTGAATCATCATCATGGTTGTGCGGAATTTTTCTTCCGGACTTTGTTCCAGGTGACCAACGAGCGGTGTTAATTGCTGCAAAGCCTGCTGTTTAATATCGAGCAACTGGTCGGTGTTAACCGGCGTAGTTGGCTCAACAGCATCGGCAGCACCGCTGACTGGAGCGGCCTGTGTTACGGCAGGTGCGCCAATATTTGGCAATGTAACTGCTGGCGTAGCTGCGGGAGCAGGGACGTCGTCGATGAAATCACCAGCGTCGCCGTCCATTGGTGGCGCGCTTACCACTTGTTGTTGATCATCGTTCGACAAAGCACCATCGGCAGCAGGCGCAGGCTGGATTCCGTCGTCGTGATGTTGTTGATCATTGTGCCCAAACATAAAATTCCCCCACTTAGTTATGGCCTATTAGCTTATAATACTGACATGCCTCTAAAAGCACAAGGAGTATAAGCGATGTTAGATGATCTTAAGCTGATACATGAAAAAGACAGGCTGGATGTTATAGGTTTGGCCGGTAAGCAGTGGCAGCAACTACTGCATACTTTTGAGCTGCACGGCAAAGCTACGTTTGGTGAAATTCACAACGTAGCCTTTGCGGCGATGGGCGGTTCGGCTTTGTCGGCTTTGCTGCTGCACACCTGGCCAAAACTCAATCTGCCGTTTGAAGTAGTACGCGATTACAATCTGCCGGCGTACGTTGGACCTAATACGCTGGTTATTGCCTCGAGCTATTCTGGTAATACCGAAGAGACTTTGAGTGCGTTGGCTGAGGCCGAAAACAAGGGTGCGCAGATTGCGGTCATTAGTGGCGGCGGCAAACTTGAAGAAATTGCTAAAGAGAAGGGATATTTGTTTGCCGAAATTCCTAAGACCGAGCAACCGCGTTATGCAGTGCTGTATAACTTTAAGGCGTTGCTGGAAATCTTAGAAACAGCTGGGTTGCTCGTGCATGCCGATTACGCTAATGAATTGGAAAACGCTGCGCATTTCCTCGAGAAAGCCTCGGCAGGTTGGGCGGTCGACGTACCAACGGCTCAAAATCCGACCAAGCAACTGGCGCAAGAAGTGGTTGGAAAATCGGCAGTTATTTACGGTGGCCCGAAGATGTTTCCGGCCGCGTACAAATGGAAAATCAGCTTTAATGAAAATGCCAAACACATCGCCTGGGTGAATCAAATCCCGGAATTCAACCACAATGAATTTATTGGTTGGAGCAAGCAGCCGGTAGACAAACCGTACGCCGTAATTGATCTGCGCAGTAATTTGGAGCATGAGCGCGTGCAAAAACGTTTTGAAGTAACGGCGCGTTTGCTTTCAGGCATGCGACCCGAACCGCATGTTGTGCAAGCCGAAGGAGAAACGCTGCTTGAACAATTATTGTGGATGGCAGTGTACGGTGATTTTGTAACCTTGTATCTTGCAATTTTGCATGGGCTCGATCCGGCGCCGGTTGACTTGGTCGAGAAGTTCAAAACAGAAATGAATAATTAGACATTGTTGGTTTGTAAATAATATTTTATAATAGCTCCCATGAAGTTTGTTCTCCGCGAGTCAGTTCACTCCGGTACTGGCGCCAAAAGTACAGCATGGTACCCCGAATCCCTAGAAAACTGCCAGCAGGGTGAACACGCCGAGATTGACGTTGGTAGTGAGAAGAGATTGGTGCTAGCGAAACTGATGGACTTAGTCCGGATTTTTACCGAGCAACACGAAGAGCGCATTGAGTTGGGGCATGATTGTTTTGTCTTTGCTTTTGCTTGGCAGTGTGGCGGAACGATGTCTAAGGTTGATTTTAGCCGAAAAAGGGTTGGTATGCGTGCCTTCGAGGCCAGAAGCCAAGAAGGCAATCCTGCTTCAATGGGAAGTGTTTCGCCAGGCGAAATTGTCTTGACAGACTCGGCTAGACAAAACTCGTCAGATTTTTTGAGGCAGTCTTTGTCGCATTTTTTGGTGCGTGCCACTGTTGACGATGGTGAATCGCTGTATGCGTCAAAAATGGGCACAGGCGGCGTAACATTAATGACGCTAGAGCAGAGCCTGGCATTCTACCCGGCACAAACGCTAGGTATTGTGCAGGGTCTTTATGAGTTACCCGAGGAGAGCGAGCATGATTTGGCATTTGGAACTGGTCAAACTCCTCCAGCGTACATGCAGCAGGAAATGTTATCATACAACCACTATGCGAATTTTAGTTGTGGAAGACGAAGTTAAAATTGCCAAAAGTCTGGAAAAAGGTTTGACCAGTGAAGGCTACATTGTAGATATTGCTTACGATGGCGACAGCGCCGAGACGCTGGCTAGTAGTAACGCCTACGATTTAATCTTGCTGGACTGGATGATTCCGGGCAAACATGACGGTCCAGGGCTGGTGCAGCTATGGCGGAGTAGCGGCGAACAAGCGCCGATTCTGATGCTGACCGCGCGCACGACCATCGGCGATAAGGTTGAAGGCCTCGATGCTGGTGCCGATGATTACCTGCCAAAGCCGTTTTCATTTGATGAACTGTTGGCACGAGTGCGGGCATTGTTGCGCCGCCCAAAAGCGCATAGTGGCAATATATTGCAAACCGGTGATCTTAGCCTGGATGTTGTCTCCAAGGTGATCACTATAGATGACAAGGAAGTGCATCTGACCGCCAAAGAATTTCAACTACTGGAATATTTGCTGCGGCATAAGGGAGAAGTGGTTAGCAAAGACCAATTGCTCGACCACGTATGGGAAGACGAAGAGCGTGTGCAACACAACACAGTCGAGACTTTTATTGCTAACGTGCGCAAAAAAATCGGCGGCCATGACAGCATAATCCAAACGGTCAGAGGATATGGCTACAAGGTGGACTGACCGCATCAATCTGTTTCGTTCGGCGCGTTTGCAGCTGACGTTATTCTATTTGGGTGTGATTGTAATGTTCAATTTGGTGGTTACGTTAAGCGCGCGCGTCTATGTTGAACACGAATTTTTAGCCTCTAACACCGTGCAGCGTAGTGAAGTGCGTGAATGGGTGACGCACTTTTTGAGTACCTTACCGGCTCGAACAGACACTGTCGTAGAGGATATTCTGGATCAGCAAACCCAAGTCGTACGTGACCATTTGAATGAGGGACTGCTGGTCATTAATGTGTACGCGTTGGTGGTCGGCGGATTGCTTAGCTACTGGTTTGCTGGTCGGGCTTTGAAGCCGCTGGAAAAAGCCCACGAGGCTCAGGTGCGTTTTACGACCGATGCCAGCCATGAGTTGCGCACGCCACTTGCAAATATGCGCCTGGAAAACGAAGTCTTTTTGCGGCAAAAACATTTTACGGAAGCCGAAGGCCGCGAACAAATCGAGAGTAATCTTGAGGAAATTCAGCGCCTTGAGCGTTTATCAAACAATTTACTCGCATTGCATCAGTATGGTCATACAGCATTGCACCGAACACCGACGGCGGTTAAAACGGTAGTGGATACCGCAGTCGCTTCTATTAAAAATAACGCCAAAGCTAAGCAGGTAACGATTACGACTGATATAAAACCTCTCACCGTGCGTGCTCACCGCGATAGCCTGGTGCAGCTGATGGATATTCTGCTCGACAACGCTTTGAAGTATGGCTATAAAGGCGGCGAAGTGAAGGTGGTTGGTGTTAAACGAGGTAGCCGCTATCTGTTATCGGTGCAGGATAAAGGGCCGGGAATCGCGCCGCGAGATATCTCGCACATTTTTGACCGCTTATACCGAGGCGATAAAGCGCGGTCAACGCAGGTTGCTGGTTATGGCCTGGGGCTGGCGCTCGCCAAAGAAATTGCACAAGCTAATGGTGCTACTATTTTGGCTCGTAACATCGCAACTGGTGGCGCGGCCTTTGAATTGCTGCTTGAAATTGTCCCCTAAAAACAAGAGTTGGTATAATAAGAATATGAAGCGGCTTTATTTCTCTGCTCGTGCAAGGTTGGGTTTGGCGCTCGGAGCAGCTAGTCTGCTGAGTACCGGCCTGTACCTTACTGGGGCGTGGGGTATTCACCAGCAGGATTACGCCTACATGATTTGGAATCTATTTCTAGCCTGGGTGCCGTTGGTCATTACTTTACTGCTGGAACGGACATTGCATCGTAAACTCTGGTCAAGCTGGCCGGCTCTCGGTTTGACGGCGCTGTGGCTCGTTTTTTTGCCCAATACGTTTTACATGGTCACCGATTATATTCATGTACGCGAATTGAGCCAATCCAATTTGCTCAGCGGCCTCACGATGTTCACATCGTTTATTTTCTTAGGTGTTATTTTGGGATTTTTGTGTACGTACATAGTGCATATCGAACTTAAAAAACGTATTCGCGAGCGTTCAGCGTATCTGCTCATTACACTTGTCTTATTTTTGTGCAGTTTTGCGATGTATATGGGACGCGAGCTGCGCTGGAACACCTGGGATATTGTGACGCAACCTTTCGCCTTGTTGTTTGATATAACAGATCGGCTCATGCATCCACTGCAGCACTCAGCGATGTATACCGTAACCTTGGGCTTCTTTGTATTTTTGATCGGGTTATATCTGGTTTTGTGGAACATGGCTCGGGCGATTCGGCAACAACCCGACGCTTAACGGGCGTTGGAAAACTTATCCTACTCTGATACGCCTCCTCTGTTATAATGGGTGCATGAATACACTAACTTCCACGCTCAAGAGCGTTATTCAGGACGCATATGACATCGACGTAGCACCTGAACTGACGCGCACTGCCGAGCAATTCGGCGACTACGCTACCAATATTGCAATGCAATTGGCTGGCCGTACTCGTCGTAACCCGCGTGAAATTGCCGGGGAGTTAGCGCAGGCACTACAAGAACGTCTTGGCGATCACGTGCAGTCGATTACAATTGCCGGACCAGGGTTTATTAACATCACTTTACGCGACAGTGCGCTTATAGAAACGGCCAAAACTGCGGCCACGACTAAGCCGACTACTTACAAAGATAAGGTGGTCGTAACCGAATACTCTGACCCGAATCCATTCAAAGTGCTGCACGCCGGTCATCTGTACACCAGCATAGTTGGTAGTGCCATCAGTAAGCTTATCGCTGTGGCTGGCGGCCAAGTGCATGCCGTTAATTTTGGTGGCGACGTAGGTTTGCATGTTGGCAAAACAATGTGGGCAATTTTACAGGAACTAGGCGGTGAAAACCCCGACAAGCTTGCTGCAATTCCCGAAGCAGAGCGATCAGAATGGCTCACCAAGTGTTACGTTGCTGGCACGGCTGCGTACGAAGATGACGAAACTGCCAAAGAAACTATCATCACTCTGAATAAACGTGTGTATCAATTGCACGACCAAAACGATCATGACTCGTCGTTTGCGCACATATATTGGACTTGCCGCCAGTGGAGTTACGATTACTTCGATACATTTTATGCTCGGATCGGTACGTACTTTGAAAAATATTATCCAGAAAGCGAAGTAGCCGGTATCGGTCTGGCAACGGTGCGCGAACAACTCGCCGAAGGCGTCTATACCGAAAGTGATGGCGCGGTTGTGTTTGAAGGCGAACCGTACGGCCTGCACACTCGGGTTTTTATCAATTCGCACGGCATTCCTACCTACGAAGCCAAAGACGTCGGCGTCAGTATTCAAAAATGGAACGATTATCATTTTGACGAATCGGTGATTATTACCGGCAATGACATTATCGAATATATGAAGGTAGTGCTCAAAAGTATTGAACAGTTCAGGCCGGATCTGTCGTCGCACACTCGTCATATTACGCACGGTAACGTTAAACTGGCCGGCGGCGTAAAAATGAGTTCACGCAAAGGTAATATTTTGCGTGCAGCAGATGTGCTAGATATTGCTCATGAAGCCAATAAACAAGCCACCGGTCGTGACGATGAGCAGGCAGTACTAGGCGCTATTAAATACGCGTTTCTAAAATCACGCATCGGCGCGGATATTATTTACGTGCCCGAAGAATCGGTTAGCCTTGAAGGCAATTCCGGTCCGTACTTGCAGTATGCACACGCCCGCGCCCGAAGCATCTTGCAAAAAACCGAAATTACAGCTGCCATGCCAGCTGATTTGCAAGAAGGCGAACGCAGTTTTGTGCGCAAAATCGGCGAATACCCAGAAGTCATCCAAAAAGCCGTGGCCGAGCTGATGCCGCACCACATATGTACTTATTTGTATGAGCTTGCCCAAAGCTTCAACCGATTTTACGAACATAACCGGGTGATTGACGACCCGCGCGAAGCGCAGCGTGTGGCTCTTGTGCAACAATATGCGGCCGTACTTAAAGATGGCCTGGAATTACTGGGCATCGCCGCACCTGAACGCATGTAATTTGCCATAACATAGGGTGTATAATAAGGTCAAAGGGTGGCAATGAGGAGTTTTTTACATGACTGCGAAGAAAATTAAGAAGGCCACAACTACAAGCATATCCAAGGCTAATGCGGTCAAGTCTAGCAAGTCTACGGCATCTGTTAAACTCACCCCGGCAAGTTCGCCTAAAAAACCGACCACCAAGAAGTCGCCGGTCAAAAAGCCTGTAGCTAAAGCGCCAGCCGTGGCTAAGTTTGAACCAGCTGTACACCAAAATCGGCGTATTGTGCTGGAGCGCGCCGAATATGCTACGGCATCGGTTAATAAACACCTAAGCGGCTTTATCGATTTCCTGCGTGAACAAAGCGTTGTCGGCCTAGCCATCGGTTTAGTAATGGGTACGCAGGTTAAGCAACTGGTTGACTCGCTGATTAATAGCTTTATTAATCCGCTTGTTGGCATCTTGCTGCCTGGCAAAGGCGCGCTAGATCAGAAAACGTTTGTGCTTATGATGCACGGCAAAAAAGCAATATTTGCCTGGGGTGCATTCGTCGCAACATTAATTTCTTTTGTAATCGTTGCGGCTGTTATTTACTTTACGTTCAAGTTGCTGAAGCTCGATAAATTGACCAAGAAAAAAGATAAATAATACAAACAGGGGGGAGTGGGATGCATCTTTCTGACGACGAATGGCGTAAGAAATTAACACCTGAGCAATATCATATTTTGCGCGAAAAAGGCACCGAGGCGCCAGGCACTGGTGCGTTGTTGCAAAATCATGCAAACGGTGAATATACGTGTGCCGCTTGCGGCGCAGTCTTGTTTGATTCGGGCACTAAATTCGATAGTCACTCAGGCTGGCCCAGCTTTTACGATGCCCGCCCTGGTGCAGTGGTGCTAACGTCCGATGACAGCGCCGGCATGTCGCGCACCGAAGTTACCTGCGCCAATTGCGGCAGTCATCTGGGCCATATTTTTGACGATGCCTATGACCAACCCACGGGCCAGCGTTACTGCATAAACTCCGCGGCTCTCAATTTTGCCGAAAAGCAATCAAAGTAATACGTAGGGGGTGTTTGCTTGTTATGGGTTAGAGCGGCTATAATGCGCCTATGATCAACAAGCATGCTATTCCGACAAAATTACTCTGGGTGGATCTGGAAATGACCGGACTTAATCCGGAAAAAGATGTGATTCTAGAGATCGCAGTCGAGATTACCGACTTTGACTTCAAAACATTGGCTTCCTACGAAGCGCGCATCCACCACCCCAAAGAACTTGTTGTTGATCGCATGCAAAAAAATAAGTGGTGGCAAGATTTTCCGCTTAACCGTGATGAATTTGTGAGTAAGCTGGACCAGGGCAAGCCGTTGCATCAGGTAGAGCAGGAGCTCATCGAGCTGGTTAAGGCGCAGTTTGGTGCTGAACCTGCTATTCTTGCGGGCAACTCCATTCATAACGATCGCAATTTTATGAAGTTTTGGTGGCCAGAATTGGATCTAAAACTACATTATCGTATGCTCGATGTCAGTTCGCTGAAAGTCTTTATGCAGGGCAAATACAGCGTGGACTATGAAAAACCAGAGATACACCGCGCCTTCGAAGACATCCAAGCCTCTATTGCCGAGCTGCAATACTATCTAGAATGGCTGCAAAAGTAAATAGCTATGACATCGAAGATAAAAGCCGTAGTTTTTGACTCTGACGGCACGCTGATAGATAGTGGTGCAACCATTTTTGGCGCTTATGCGTACGTTGCCCAAAAATTTGGTTATCCCGCACCTAGCGACGCAGAAATCACAGCACAACTGGCGCAGTCATATCCGCTGTATCAAATTTTGCAGACGTTTTTCCCGGGTGAACCAATTGACGAGCTGCTAAAGGCTAATGGCGAATACTTTTCTAGTCAGTTTACTAAAACACCTACATTTACAGGGGCAAGGGAATTGCTAGAAGAGCTAAAAAACCGAGATGTACGCTTAGCAATTGTGACCGGCGGCAACGACAAAGTGATCGATTTGTTCAAACACCATAAACTTGAACACTATTTTTCGAGCATGGTGTACTGCGACCGAGTGGCGCGCTCCAAGCCTAACCCGGAAGGTTTTTTATTAGCCGCCGAAGAGTGCGCTGCTCAGCCGAACGAAATAATCATGGTTGGCGATAGCCCCAACGATATCTTCGCTGGCAAAAACGCTGGCGCTGCGTACACCATCGCCATAACTCACGGCCACGCCAGCCGCGAAGTTTTGACTGCTACTAATCCGGACTACATTGTGGATTCTTTGCAAGAACTCCGCGTCCTTTTTGCCCAACTTGTAGACTAATCTGTTCGTATAGTTTGCATGTATGCCTTTACAAATGCAAAAACCTATCTTATAATGACAATCTTTCGTTGATTTAGAGGATAGAATGCAAGCTGTTATTTTTGATTTAGACGGCACGCTTTTAGACGTGCGCGAAGCCTTTTATGTGCAATTTGAAGAATTAAGCCGCCATTATGACGGTGTCGCTGCTACACGCGAGCAAATCGCAGCAGCGGCACATGGCACAACAGAGGCGATTGTTCGGGCTTTGGTACAAAATACTCGAGCATCATTTGATGAAATTTGCGCTCTGCACCAAGATTTGCGTCTCAAAGCCATTGACGCGCATTTTACGCTATACGACGGCGTGGCAGATTTGCTCAAAATTCTCAAAAACATGGGCATTAAGGTAGCGGCGGTTACTGCTGGAAATCAACTTACGGTGGATTGCTTGCAGCGCGGCGGCATTCACGAATACTTCGATACAATCATAGACGCACGCGACGTGCAATGTTCCAAGCCTGACCCCGAAGGCGTACATTTGGCGCTAAGTAAGTTGGGAGTTGCAACTAATCAGGCCGTTATGGTTGGCGATACAGCAGCCGATATTTTGGTCGGCAAAAACGCTGGCCTAGCTAAAACGGTGGGCGTGTCGCATGGGTTTGGCCGCGTTGAGGCCTTGCAGGCTGCTGGGGCTGATCATATTATTCACAATATTTCATCGTTGCTAGATGTGCTAGAGTAAAAACATGATCACGCACAAAGAGCTCGAAGAGTACATTCTAACTATGCCCGACAGTCGTTTGGATTATCCGTTTGGCGAAGGCGTTGCCGTATACAAAGCAGCAAACGACAGAATGTTCGCCTTGGTGAAAGAGGGAGGCATGCCAATCTCGATTAGCCTAAAGTGTGACCCGCTGCTTGCCACCACGTTGCGTGAGCGCTACGAAAGCGTTATGGAGGGCTATCACCTGAATAAAAAGCACTGGATCACCGTACTACTAACCGGCCAATTAAGCTGGGAAGAGGTACAGGACCTGATTCGCCACTCGTACTTGCTTGCAAACAAGTAAAGTAATTATAACGGTGAGTATGCGCTTATTTACAGATCGTGACCGCCCAGTGCAGTTCCGTAATGAATGGAACGTGGTCTGTAAATAAGCGCATACTCACGGTTACAGTCCACACTACTGCCCGGCAGAGTTGATCGTATTTTGTGTGTACGGGATCTGGCTGATAAGCAGCTGAGTCTGGTCGTAATAGCCGCTCATAAGATTACGTTCGGAAGAGCTAGTAGCAATGTTATACAAACCTTTAACCTCATTGGCGTAGCTACCGAGCTCTTGCTGTATAAGCTGTGCATAGGTTGTGTCATAGGTGCTGGTCGACTTTGCCGTCTTGAGTTTTTGGTCGGTAGTGGCGTCTTGCTTGAGTGACAGATCTTTTTTGCCAAGCTTAACTTTGTCTTTACTGAGCAAGCTGATTGTTTGCTGCTGTTGACTTAGCATGCTGTAGTTGATAGTAATTGCCAGATTTTGGGTAACTTGCTGCACGGCATTAGTCTGGGCGTCACTCGAAACGCGCATCAGTTCGTTCTGTGTCTGAGCTAGACTGATTAGATCTTGTTTGCTCAGTTTCTTAGGCGCTGTGGCATTTAAAATAACAGCGACCAAAATCATCAAAAGAAAGGCACCGCCGACCAACGCTATAATCGTCAATATAAAACGGTTACCACCTAGCGGTATTTTCTTAGGCCTCTTTGGCTGCTGAGGATTAAGAATAAAATCATAAGGATTGGGGTTGTTCGATTGCCCCTGCTGGTACGGATCCATGAGAGTATTTAACCACAACGTCGCTTATGTTTCCATCATCCACGTAGCTTTTTATAAAGCACCAGTACGGACCTCTGGGAAACAGAGGTAATATAGCGTACAATATAGGCAATGGACGCGGTTGAGGATATAAAGCAGCGATTGAGTATCGAAGATGTAATTGGCGAATACGTTGAACTTAAGCGTGCTGGGCGAAACTGGAAAGGCCTCAGTCCGTTTAGCAGCGAACGCTCGCCAAGTTTTATGGTCAGCCCCGAAAAGCAAATCTGGCACGACTTTAGTTCGGGCAAGGGCGGCAGCATGTTTAGTTTTGTAATGGAAATGGAGGGAGTTGATTTTCGCGGTTCCCTGGAAATTTTGGCTCGCAAAGCAGGCATTAATTTGGACGATTACCGTGGCAGTCGCAGCCAGGCGCAGGGCAAAGAAAAAGAGCGTCTGTATGACATACTTGATCTGGCGGCCAAATTTTACCAAGCGCAACTGCGGAATAACCACGAGGCTTTGACGTACGTGTTGCAAAAACGCGGTTTTAGTAAAGAAACTGTGCTGGAGTGGCGACTTGGCTACAGCCCCAATAACGGTTCGGCGCTGATTGATTTTTTGCGCGGCAAAAAGTTTACGATTGACGAAATAAAACGCGCTGGCCTCAGTGCGCAGCGCTACCGCGGTACTGGTGACATGTTCCGTGGCCGGATCATGATTCCGCTGGCTGATGCTCAGGGACGCATCATTGGTTTTACGGCTCGCTTATTGCAAGACGAACCGAATGCGCCCAAATACATCAATACGCCGCAAACGCTGTTATACGATAAAAGTCGTCACGTGTTTGGATTGCATCTGGCAAAAGAAGCAATTCGCAAGAACAAGTACGTCGTGGTTGCCGAAGGGAATCTGGACGTGATCACCAGCCACCAGGCAAATGTTCGTCAAGTGGTAGCTACGGCCGGCACGGCATTGACTGAAGCGCACCTCAAAGCACTCAGTCGTTTTACTGGCGATATCCGGTTGAGTTTTGACGCCGACAGTGCTGGGTTGAACGCGACTGAACGGGCCATTCCCATCGCCAGCAAAGTCGACGTCTCGCTTAGTATTATTACTATTCCAAGCGGCAAAGATCCCGACGAACTCATTCGCCAAAGCGCCGATGCCTGGCGCCAGGCGATCACTAAATCTACCTACGCCCTGGATTGGCTGATAGATCGCTACGCGACGCAGCTTGATATTACGTCGGCGCAGGGCAAACGCCAGTTTAGCGATGTTATTCTGACGGTCATTCGCGGCCTGGCCGACCAGGTTGAACAGGAACACTACATCGAGGCTGTGTCTAAGCGTATTGGCGTTAGCATCGACGCGTTGCTTGCTAAATTGCACGGCAAACAGGTAGCTGCCAAACCTCAGCTCAAAAAACCAAGTGCGCCCCTGCAAATTCCTGACAAAGTTACCAGCGATTATCTAAAATTGCAGGGCCATTTGCTAGGCCTTGCTCTTAAGCAGCCCGCGCTTCGGGCCAACCTCACCTTACTACCAACGGATATGTTTAGCGACGAAGCTAAAACGCTGCACAGTTTTTTGCTGGAACACCTTGACTTTGATGGCGATCCGCTAGTAGCCGCCACGTTGCAGCCGATCGGGGATTATGTTAAAATTCTATTATTACAATACGAGCAGCTGTATGAAGATGTCGAGCCCGCTGAATTACAGTACGAGGCTAACCGACTCCAAGCTAAGCTGATAGAACAATACGTAAAAATGCAAAAACAGCGTCTTGCGCACGAGCTGCAAACAGCCAGCGAGACAGAAACAAAAGCGTTACTCGAACAAGTTAAAGAACTCGATCATCTATTAAAAACCTATAAGGGAGGCGCATAACATATGGCAAAAGAACCAAAAGACACTAAGAAGAAAACTGCTCCCGCTGCGGATGCACAGCCGCTTGATCTAGAAACAATCAAAAAAGATCTGCTCGCCAAGGCCAAAAAAGACGGCGCGATTGATCAACGCGATATTACGGCGGCTATCGCTGATACGCCAGAAAACGCTGATATCCTCGATGCGCTATATACCGATTTGGCTGATGCCGGCGTGCAAGTTAGCAGTGACGTAAATGCATTGCCAGGCGAGGATCTACCACCAATTGCTGGCGACGACGAATGGACTGCCGAGGACGGCGAAGAAGTCATTACCGAAGACCAGAATTATCTCGATGACATTGCCGATGACTCAGTTCGATTGTACTTGCGCGAAATTGGTAAAATTCCGCTTTTGTCGGCCGAAGAAGAATTTGATTTAGCGCAGCGCATAAAGCGCGGCGATGCGGCCGTAAAAGACCTTGCTGCGTTCCAGGAATCCGGCAGTAAAGACAAGAAAAAACTTGAAGAACTAGAGGCACTTACTGAAGACGGCAAAATCGCCAAAGATAAAATGGCGGAAGCTAACATGCGTTTAGTTGTTTCGATTGCTAAGCGCTACGTTGGCCGTGGTCTTGATCTGTTGGATCTTATCCAGGAAGGCAACACTGGCTTACTGAGGGCTGTGGAAAAATTTGATCCTGACAAGGGATTTAAGTTCTCGACTTACGCCACTTGGTGGATTCGCCAGGCGATTACCCGCGCCATTGCCGACCAGGCCCGCACGATTCGTATTCCGGTACACATGGTCGAAACGATCAACAAATTACTTCGTACACAGCGCCGCCTAACCCAGGAATTAAACCGTGAACCAACCAACGAAGAAATCGCCGCCGCGATGGAAATCGAAGTTGATAAAGTCGAACACATTATGAAGATCAAGCAAGATATTAGTTCGCTTGACGCCTCAATCCGCGACGACGAAGAAGATTCAGTATTGTCTGACTTTATCGAAGACGAAGACACGATTTCGCCGGAAGATTCCGCAACCAACCAATTGCTCAAAGAGCAAGTAAAAGGTATGCTCGGTGCTTTAACAGAGCGCGAGCAAAAGATTCTTAAGTTGCGATTTGGCCTGGAAGACGGCAAACAACACACACTCGAAGAAGTTGGCCAGGAATTTTCGGTCACCCGCGAACGCATTCGCCAAATCGAAGCCAAGGCTTTGGCAAAGCTTCGCAAGCACAAAGACGCCAAGAAGCTCCACGACTACATTAAATAGCCCTTACCTAATCGGATCGCACTAAACGATAAGTATGCAAAATTGTTACTTAATTTAAATCCATGCCCGAATTATCACCCTATACCAATGAAGCGATTGATGCTGCCTGGCAAGATGCCTTAGATACCAACGCCGCCTTCGACAGATATAAGTCTGCCGAAATAAGACTGCAAAAAGCGCGAGAAGTCGCTAATTTTGCGATCAATGGAATTACTATTGAAGACGAAGTATTTACCACTCTCGAGGGCCAGCTAGCAGACGCTCGGGCAGATTTTGAAACTCACATACATACTCCAGCGCCGCTCATGACAGCTCCGGATAGTCCGTTTAGAAGCAGCGATACACAAATTGACGGATCAGCGGTAGTACGAGCTGCACAGAAGAAACACAATCCTGGCGCTAAAGAACAACTTACCATAGAACAGGTTATTGATCGGACTTCTCCAGTTTGCTATTTTGATGAACTTTGTAATTTCGCTGAACTACAGGAGTATAACAGGGGTATGGGGACTCGGGTCTGGGGTGTACTAGCTCGTGAAGGGAAAAAAGTAGAAATAGATAGTTTTATAGATTATGTCTCACCTACCGACACTTCTGCTGAGGATTTTGGTGAACTTCGTACCATATATGGTACCGAACCAGGAAAAGGGCAAGTGTATGCCCTCGATAAGGTGGGTATGCTCTATCATGCTGCCAAATGGGTAAACAATCATCCGGACATTAGGAATTTTGGTGTCACGGCTATCAGCTTTTTGGCGGATTACTGCAATCATGCATTCCCTGATTTAGATGAGCCCCTTCCGGTTACCCATCCACCCAAACCTAGCTATAATGCAGAAGCAGAATCTGCTAAGTTGAGAGAACTTGATCCCAAGGAACTGCTTTTGGATAAAGTTAATCTTAAAGACGAAGGTGAAGTATGGGTTGTTACGGCTCGTTCGCTCAAACGACACGCCTTGTCCTTAGGGGTTGAGCCGCAGAGGACCCCGCGATACCCTAGATTACTTCAGGGTATTAAGTCTCATATGGCTCATAACGAACCCTCCAGAAGTAGGGTACCACATAGGCTTAACGACTGGCTTGTTTATATTGGCAGGGAATATGCCCTGAGTACGAATCGTATTCGTGCTAATTGGGGAATTGAGCCAGAAGCTTTTAAAGATATAATTAATCGTTTAGAGGCTTCGCCGGAAGAAAGACAGCATATTGAAGCCTACACGGGTCTTACTAGGGATGTCTTGAAACAGTACCTTGAGGCGCTAGAGACAGTCCTCCCCGATTTATCCAAAGAGGATTAAAATTTCTTGTCAATTTGAGTTACTACTGCGTGAGCCAGGTTACAAGCGCTTGCTTATAGGCAGGGATGCCGTCTTGTGGATTTTTGGGATCGCCAAACGCATGTCTGAACCCGTGGGCTACGTAGGTTTTTGCATTGTATGCAGTTTTGTATGTGTTGCTTGTTGCCGGAGGAATATCTTCATCTTGGTCGTGAGTGACGAGTAGTGTCGGGCCTGTAAAAATCGCATTTTGCAAGAAAATTGGATTACGATTAGCTTCGGATTCATCATTGCGGTACTTTGCTAATTGTTCAGCTTTTTCGATATTGGCGTGCGTCGTATAAAAATCTTCCGGCCTATAAATTGCTGGAGTACGAAGTATAAGTTTGTCGAAATTTCGGAAGCGACTCAGCCACGCGGCCATATATCCGCCGTAACTTGTACCCATAACTGAAATACTAGCTTTAGGATATTTCGCCCGTAGCCAGTCAAAGGTGGTGATTACCTCGTGTGCATGTTGGGCCGGAGTTGTGTCTTCCAGCGCGAATGGGCTTTCGCCGTGACCCGATAAATCAAGCGCAAGAGCACCCACATTAGAACGTTCAGCAATTTCAGCGATAAAGTCCGCATTGCGCTTTTTACTGGAAGCATAGCCCACAATGACGAGCAGTATTTTGGCCGTATTCTCTTGAGCGTACCAGTCAGCCGCAATTTCGTAACCCTTGCACGGAATGGTTATAGAAGTTTTGTTCATGTCCCGGTATTGTAGCAGATGTTAGATGAAGGTAGGTGTTAGCAATTCAAAACAACGCCGTAGTTTGTTACACTTATGCAACTAACGGGGGAGATATATGCAGTTTGACGACCTATTAAAACGCGCTACCGAGGTTCGAGCGCAATACGACAAACTAAATGCTGTGCATGGCCGGCAAACTTGGAATGAACAAAATCTTATGTCCGGTTTTGTCGGTGACGTTGGTGATCTTTCTAAGATCATTATGGCCAAGCATGGACTGAGGGCTATGGATAATGTGGACGCAAGGCTGGCGCATGAGTTGGCCGATTGTCTGTGGTCGGTGCTAGTACTTGCTGACAAATATGGAATTGATCTGCCAACTGAATTTATGAAAACTATGGACAGTCTGGAGAAGCGAATCGTTAGCGAAAGCTAAGCATTTGTTTGAGCACGATATTTATTTGGCACAGTCCCGGAGTTACCTACGTAAGCCGTAGCTATTTCAAAAAGCCGATTTCTGTAAGTACAGCATTAAACTGCTGCAACAAATCTTCGGCGGTTGCGTTGTTGACGATGGTGTAATCAGCATTGGCGATGGGCCCGCCTTTTTCGATGCCTTCAATCTCGTTGTATTCGCGCTGCGTTACTTCGGCATCGGTGAAGGGGCGAACAGGGCGGTTGGCTAGGCGCTCGTGACGCACATGCCTGGGCGCAACTATAGCAACGATAATCGCTTGATCACCCCAGCGTTCCTTGAAAATTTTGTACTCAGTCCAGCTATAGAGGCCATCGGCCACAATCCGATGATTGCCTTCTTGCACCAGCTGTTCAATCTTGGCGATGATGCGCGTAGCGATGGCGCCTTTGCCTTCTTTGGTGCGTAATTCTTCGCGGACTGATTTTTCTAGTTCCTCGTTCACTTTGCCGTAGCGGCGCTGCGTTTCGTCAACAACTACGCCACCAAAATAAACTGACGGTATGCCCTTGGATACTAAATAATCGACGCAGGTGCTTTTACCTGCGCCGGGCATACCAACCAAAACAAGGATCTTTTCGTCATGCATTGCCATGATTATACTAAATATTCCACAAAACAGGTATACTTTTACAAGTATGAGCAATACTTTCAAACAGCGCTTTGCGGTCTACAAACAACGCGTCGAAGCCGACACGGCAGCCTATGCGATGCATATTCGTACTAACAAACCTGCTGGCAATGATCCCAGTCTGGCAAAAGTCGACGAAGTATACCTGGATATTTTGGAACGTGGCGGTAAGCGTTTGCGCGGGACGCTTGCTATTGTCGGCTACGAAATGTGCGGCGGTCGCGACACGGCTATAATCGACCGCGCGGCAACCGCAATTGAAATGATGCACGCCTACATCCTGATTATTGATGACATTCAGGACCGCGCCAAGCTTCGCCGTGGCAAACCTTCGGCACACGAGTTACTAGCTAATTATGCCGAAAAAGAATTGTCGGCAAGTGACGCACCGCATGCTGGTATAGCATTGGCACTTAATGCCGCTTTAACTGGTGCCCATGCCGCCGAGTTACTTTTGGCTGGTCTGAACGTTGATCCGGAACTCAAAATAAAGGTGCTCGGCATCGTAAATCATACTATGCTATTGACCGCGCACGGCCAAACAAGTGATATTGTGAATGAGCTGCGAGCGGAGGTTACTAAGCAGCAGGTCGAACAAACTATGGAGCTCAAAACAGCTCACTACAGTATGCTTAACCCTTTATGTGTGGGTATGGTGCTGGCTGGCGCGGGTTGTGAAGATACCGATGCGATTCGCGAATATGCTCTTAATACAGGCATGGCTTTCCAGATAATTGATGATATTATCGGCGTATTTGGCGAGGATGCGGAAACCGGCAAAACGGCCATGGATGATATCTGTGAAGGCAAGCAAACATTGCTGACAGTGTATGCCTTAGCTCATTTACCGAAGTCGGAACGTGCGTTTTTGCGTCGCTGCATAGGCAATTCTAAGTTGGAACGGGCTGATTTTGAACGTTGCAAACAGCTTATAGAGCAGAGTGGCGCGCTTGAATATGCAAAAACGGAAGCCGAACGCTATACGACTAAGGCATTGCAGGCGCTAGATGCTGCGCCGCATTCATGGGCCGCAGCGCAAGTGACATTCCTGCGTGAACTAGCAACAAGCTTAACGCAGCGCACGGCTTAGGCCGCCCGAGTATACATTGCAAATATAAGACCAAGGTGTTATAGTATGTTACTTCATCTTAGTACTATGGCAGAGCATTTAGGCGCATCATTATTTGAACGACGCGAAACAGACCTTCGTAATCTCTTTACCGTGCTCGATATCGCCGAGCAGTGGCGGCCTGATCCCGAGCACATTGTGACCGTTACGCAGAAGTGGGTGCATGGTGACCACTGGAATCCTGCCAATAAAGTGGATCTCGATACTGAACAGACCGAAGCCGCCCGCGGCATTTTTCGAGAATTTAACATCATCGATGCACGTATGCCTGATTCGGGTGAACATGGTGGGGCGATTGTGCTGGGCGGCACGATGCGTACTAATCGTGTACGAACTGAGTTCGTCACGAAATTTACTCATTCAAGAACTGACTTTATCCAGCAAACAATACATATGTCTGAAGGCTTGGCGTGTCTAAAGGCTGGCAGTCCCATCACGTTTTGGGGCGGTCCGCGGCCGGCCGAAGCTGCAGAGGGGCCGTTTATTCAGCAGTCAATCGTGAACGCTCAAGCGATTAACGAATCTGATCCGTGGTTAATACATTTATCTGACAGGGAAGATATTGGCGTGTTGAGTGAGTTCGACCAAGGCAGATTGGCTTTTGCTGAAGCCTTTGGCTCCTTGGCTACAGCCCGTGAAATTCATCTGCGCACTCAAAATAATTCGCTTAAACCCATTGTACGTAATGTCGTTATGGGCAATGCCGAACAGCCACTGGTCGTCACTAACGCGCCGTCAGTCTCGCGCGCCAGCATTAAGGGTAGGCCTCGCCATACGACTGCTTCGGCCGTGCAAGACTGGGTCGCTCATCATGCTCCCAAAACACCCGCAAAGATACTGTTCGTATCGAATAATCCATATATCGATCGAACGACTGAAGTTGTTCGCCGCGAATTACATGCGGCTAACGCCGATCATATCGAAATTGTAGGCGTTGGCCCGGCGGCTTATGACGATGCACCGACACATTTGTTCCTGGGTGAAATTGGCCGCCAGTTATATATGGCAAATCAGGCTAGAGCAGCTTAAAAAGACGGCATAATCTTCGGGCTAGTTAAGCCCGAACGTGTTTTCGGGCCAGCCGCGGCAATTCTGCGTACCAATCGTGTGCTCGTTGGCCGCGTTCAACCAACTTGAAAACCTGTGTAAAAGCCGCGGCAATTTGCTTGCTATCGATGGTCATTCCCATGGCGTCCTCGCCAAAAGAAATGATATACATTTTGTCGCCGTACGTTCCCCACTCTACGGGAGCGGTGTAGTCATGTTCTTGCATCCAGGTTCGTTTTAGCAAAAAACCTTTGTCTGTTTCCTTGTAATTGGCGTGTGCCAAGTGCGTATCCGGCGTTAAAGCATAACGTTCGATGCCGGCATTGACAGCCATCATGCGCAAATAGTGCATGTGCTCGTAGGTGTAGTAGTCAATACCCGCAATGGTGTGCATAAAATGAATCGGCTTGCCGACTTTGACCTGGTCGGCATAAATTTCTTCGATTTCGTCTTTACCGACAAAGTAGCGCACGCCTGGTTGTTCGTGTGTTTTTGCGTAATCACTTAGCAAGGTTTGCACCTGGAGTTCCAGCTCGCGTTCGTTTTGCTCCAGCATGACACGTCGTTCGCGCGCCAATTCCAGCAACCTAGTAGGATTGGTTGCACGGTAGCGTAGTACGGTGCCTTTCTCGAGGCGTTCTACTAGTTTACGCGCTGTTAATTTATCTAATATCTTGTAACAATTTGTGCGTGTTTCGTTGACAACTTTTGCCAATTCGCTGGGTTTAGCTTCGTCCATTTCGAGCAGGGCAGTGTAGCATTTTGCCTCTGTTTCGCTAAGGCCGGCTGCTTCTAGGCTAATCATAATAGAACAGTACCACAGGTAAGTGTTTATGTGAATAATATTTTCACAAAAGATACGTGACAGGTGTACTATACGTAATTTTGTGTGAGAATACATTGATTTTTCCACAGGGTATACATATCATAGGGTTGTGTATAAAAGCTAGGGCCTATCTAAAGTCAATGACAAGGAAAATATATGGAAAATTTAAACAGTGAATCGCTAGTGCCATTTGGCGAACAAATTTCGGAACGAGCCCACGTTATCGTACGCAGTGCTTTGCCAGGCGGTGCATTGCATGATGTGGCGGTGACCAAAGTGGAACTTGGGGACGCCGAATCACTTAGCACCAGTGAAATCTACGACGTAATTGTGCCACCGCGCGCGGCAGCTTCCGGTCCAGCTCGTTATCAGATGATCGAAGGCGCAGCACAGCACGCAAAGGATGCGGCTAATGAGCGCGCCGATGATATTAAAGCTATCGCAAAAAATGTAGGCCAGATTCGCGAAAGCGGGCAAGAAGACTACAGTCGAATTACGCCTAATGCCGTGATGGTTGTGCAGGATGGCGCCAACAAAACATCTATTGTTCGTCGCAACGTAGTCCGCAAGGCTCTCGAGGCGCTTGAGCAACCGTACGCTGTATATCAATTAGGTTCTAAGCAGCGCGTAATCACTGCGAAACGGGCTGACGGTACACCGAATCCTGAGCATACCATGCTTCGAGAACTTGCCGGGGACTTTTTGCCCGAAGGTGACTTCACTAGTTTTGACGCCAATCTAGCAACCGCCTTGGCGGACGGATATACAATTACCCGCATACAACAGGGTGAACATGAAGCTTCTGAGCGTGCCCTTACACTCACTCGCGAAAGAGATCCGCTTTCATCTTTTATGCTCGTGGAACCGCGAGTCGGATCATTTGAAGGTGGTTTGGACGCTGTTAACGAGCTTGAAGGAGGGGTGGATGGCCGTCAGATCGTTGCTGCTACTAACGGTCAATATCGTCCTCTTGTAGAGTTGCAAGTTGAGAATTGGCGCCTTAAGCGTGATATTGATTTGCAGCCTTCGGTTGCACTAGGTGATGAACCTGGCGACGCAACTCCTTATAGATTCCAACATATAGAAACAGCGGCACGTCCGGCAATACTTTATGCAAATGAATTAGCTATTTTAGGCCGCGAAGCCATGGCTTATCTTGCTCCTCGCCAAAATACCGCTGAGGCGTAATGGACGTATCGCTGTTAACCGTCCCCGTTCCTTTGCAGGCCGATGCGTTACTGCGTAAGAAAGGCTATCGAGCCTATCCGCTGCAAACAATGTTAGGTCGCAGTGACGATCCATTAGTTGACATCGCTACCTATGGTATTGCCGGTCAAAGCTACTATTCTCGGCCAAACGGTGCAACAAAAACAGCTATTCCGGGGCTACCCAAGACTATTTATGTACGCCGCGGTATTGCTCTAAAACTAGCGGCAATCAATAAAGCCCTGCAAAACTCTCCCGAAGTTGAGAAACTATTTGGTAAACCAGTCGAATTGTATGTAGAAGAAGGGCTTAGAGCGCGAACAACGCAACAAGAGCTGTATGAAATAGTGTTTCCAGGGTTAATTCGCGCCCAATTTCCCAAATTGACAGAAGTTGAGGTGCTGGAGCGACGCGACCAGCTTATCGCTAAACCCTCAACAGCCAAAACGCCAGCACCTCATGCAACGGGTGCGGCTATCGATGTCGCGTTGCGATACCGCCAACCCATTCTGGATTTTGTGCTAGATGTAAACGTGCCGATGACCGAAGAAAGTTCAACAGGCCCCGAAGTGAGTCCAGATTACTTTGAAATACATCTACCGAAGACTGTCGAACAAAAAATGTTGCAGCGCAACCGCCGCGCGTTTTATTGGATTATGCGTGGTGCATTGCTTGATGAAGAGAGCGGTTTTGAGGTCAATCCAACCGAATGGTGGCATTGGTCATATGGCGATCAGATGTGGGCGGCTCTTACTAAAGCGCCGCATGCATTTTATGGCTTTGCCAAGCGCCCACGATAGACAACTAAATTGTTTGGTCAGGATTAGGTAATGCGTGCTTTTCGCGCTGCAGGGCAGCGACTGCTTTACGAGTGTGTTTGCCATTGATGCGTTGCAACTCTCTAATGCAGATAAATAGGCTCGCAGCCGCTAGCGCATACAGCCAATCAGTAGGACCAAGCGCTGCTGAATGAAAGTAGGGGGCTACCCATGGATTATAGATAATGTTAAGAACGCAGAAAAGCGAGAAGGCATAGGCTAACCATAATTGTTTATTGTGAAACTGGTAGCGGCTAAACAGCCCATGAACCGTGCGCCGCTGCAGGATGTTGGCCAACTGGCAAAGCACGATTGTTAAGTAGGTAAGAGCGGTTGCTTTTAAATGTAGCAATGAGCCACTGGTCACATATTCCGCGCTTACGCCGCTACGATGGAAAAACCAAATGTAGTTGGCGAAAGCAAAACCACCGATAAGCAAGCCACACCATAATAAGTCAAGAATGGCCCGACCATGCAAAATGTGGTCTTTTGGATTGCGCGGTTTCTCATCCATTAATTCGCCGTCTGCCCGGTCTCTACCGAGTGCAGCAATCGGAAATATTTCTGCGATCAGATCAATAGCCAGGATTTGCATAACTGATATGGCCAATGGGATATGTAGGGCGGTGGTAGCGGCCAAGCTTACCAGGTTAACGACCAGCTCCGCGGCATTACTTGTAAAGCAACTGAGCGTGCCCTTACGGATATTCTGAAAAATTATCCGGCCTTGCTGTACGGTGCTAACCAGCGTATTAAAACTATCATCAAGCAGAATAATATCAGCAGACTGTTTTGCTACCTCTGTTCCGGTTAGTCCCATGGCTACGCCAATGTCGGCACGTTTGAGTGCTGGTGCGTCGTTAATACCATCACCAGTTACGGCCACGACGTTGCCGTGTGACTGTGCTAGCTTGACGATGCGCAATTTATCCTCGGGCGCTACGCGCGAAAAAATAACACCGCCGCGCCTGGTTAGGCGAAGCACCTTGTCGTCGCTCAAATCAGCAAGTTCTTCACCCGAGACAACAATGATTTCATCGGCTGAAGTTGCAAGTCGGGCGCGGACGGCAATTGCTTTGGCGGTAACAGCATAATCGCCTGTCACGATAGACACTTTAATGTGCGCCCGGCGCGCAGCTTCCATGGCATTAGGGACTTGTTCGCGCAAGGGGTCGATCATCGAAGCTATGCCTAGCCAGATCAATTTACTTTCAACCTCCTGCATACGGATTTCTTTGGGCACTGTTTTGACCGGTAAGATGCGGTAGGCAAGCCCTAAATTACGCATTGCTTGCATAGCCAACTCTTCATTTTTATGTAAGATATATTTGCGGTCGGCAGGTGTTATTTTTCTGACTTTACCGTTGTCCCATATGCGGTCACAGCACGCTAAAATATTTTCCGGAGCCCCTTTGACAAAAGCATGCAGCTGCTTTTTTTCGCCGAACATTCTAATAGAAGTCATGCGTTTGCGGCCTGAGTCGAAGGCGAATTCTTTAAGCTCCGGATAGTCCTTGTCGAGTTTTTCTACGATAATGCCGCCTTTAAGCGCCAGAGTGATGAGCGCGCCTTCGGTGGGATCACCTATGGTATACCATGATGCATGTTCACGGTCCGGCTGACTAATACGTGCGTTACTTGCCATGGCGCCAGTTACTAAAACGAGCTGCAGTTTTTTGGCAACTTCTGTGGAAAGGGCAGTGCCATCGCTAGCAGTGATAATGCCAGCCGGTTCGTACCCCGTACCCGTAACACGATACAACGTCTTGCCTATGAGTAATTGCTCTACGGTCATTTCATTTTTGGTGAGTGTGCCTGTTTTGTCGGTGCATATAATGTTGGTGGCGCCCAGTGTTTCTACCGCTGATAACTTTTTTACCAGCGCCCGAGCGTGGGCCAAGGTGTTGGCGGCTTGCGCTAATGCTGTATTAATCTCGGCTGGTAGTCCTTGAGGAATAATCGAGCTGGCAATCCCGATGGCAAACAAAAATGCCTCTTTAACGGCCAGCCCGCCAATTATTGCGATCGGTAGTAGGATGGCGCAAAGTACCACTGTGCCCTGGGTTACGCGTGTGGCGATGTTGTTCATCTCTTTTTGCAAGGGACTGGCGTTGTTGGTAATGGCTTGGCTCAGGTTGGCAATGCGTCCCAGCTCGGTTTGCATACCTATGCCCACTACGACGCCGTAAGCGTGACCAGTCGCTACGGTCGTACCCATAAAAGTCAAATTGTGGCGATTGGCGAGCGGTACCTGTGTCATTATGGCGTGCGTGAATTTGCGGCTCGGATTGCTTTCGCCGGTTAGTGCGAAGTCGTTGGTGCTCAGCTCGTCTTCCTCGATGAGCCGCATGTCAGCAGGCACGGCATCGCCCTCTTCGATATAGACGATATCGCCGACTGTTACCTCGGGCGAGGCAATAGATATCTTTTCGCCGCCGCGTATAACCGTTGCCTTGGCAACGACTAGTCGTTCGAGTGACTCCATGAGTCGTTCGGCCTTAAATTCCTGCAAAAAACCAATTGTTGTGTTGAAGAAGACAAGAATCAATAATACGATCGCCGTACGACCATCGCCCAAGTACGCGGATACGGCGCTACTGGCAAGCAGTAAAACGATCATTAAATCCTTGAACTGTCGAAGATACGTTATGAATTTTGACTCTTTACGAGCGATAGTTAACGCGTTGCTTCCGTATTGGCGCTGACGTTCTACGACTTGTTCATTTGACAGGCCATCTTTATCTGTTTTAAGACGTTTTAGCGTCTCGCTTGTTTCTATACGATAAAAAGAGGGTTCTTGCTCATCCATTACATAAGCAGTATAGAGTATTGTAAAGGGCAGGGTGAATTGACTTTACGGCGTCAATGTGGTAAAATTGCAGCATTATGAGTGGACATGGTTCAAGTAACAATGCAAATCAGATCGCTAAATTTAATCGCGAGCGAAAAATCATAGGTGGAGTTATCGGTGGTTCAATAGCTCTAGTGGGCGCTATTGTCATATGGGCTGAGGCTAGTCAACAGGACCCTAGCCACCCTGTTATGCACCCAGCTGAAGGTACCACGCCCGCAGCAACAGCTGCGCCTACAACTACGGTAACAACAACCGAAACAACTCCCCCAACCACAACAACTACCACAATCGAAACGACGACAACTACGCAGGACGACAAGTTCCGCGGAATGGCGGAATTGATCGCCAAGCAGATCACTAACTGTGATGTGTCGTTCTTTAGTGCTTCTGGTCCTAGCCAGCTGAAATTTGACACTACATATCAAGTGGACCCTCGGGCTACTGACCTTATTGCTCAATTACAGGCGCACCCAGACCCGAATCTTACGCTCTATGCTCCACGACTTGAGCTACAAAGCATTGACGCCCAGGGCAATCGTTTAGGCGATCCGGTTCATGCCAAGGACCCATTGTCCGATAGTAATATAGTGAATAAAGTAGTGAGTAGGACGCCCGCATACATAGTCGAAGTCGTTGATAGCGTCGGAGTCCACGAAGCCAATCAGCCACCATACACCGTAACTGATAAAATTGGTTGCTACGCTATAGCTTGGGACGGTGAGGCATTTCGTCCATACAACGAAGCCTCGCATGCCTTCGATACATCCGCCATTATAGGCCAGCATATTACGACTGAAGGCTAGAGATTAGCCGCTTGACCTTCTAGCGTGGTGAGTTTGCATTACCCAAAGTAGGAGTGCAATACTTCCACCAATGGCTACGCAACCTATAGCGAACCAAAGCATTCCACTGTTGAACACAAAAGCTGCTGTCATACTGCCGGCAGCTTTTGTGGTGCTTATCGTGGTAAGCAGTAGCGGCCCAAGCTGCACCCGATATAATGCATCATGCGTTTGACTATGCAAAAAATGCGCCCCACGAAGTAGCAATCCCAGCCAAATAAAGGCGCCGATAAGTAGACCGTAACTTATACTTCGACTGCAAAGGCGCTGCAAAGGTGTTTTTTCAGTCATGATTCTTTTCTCTCCAAATAAAAGGGTTACGTTTATATTCAATTGCGTATGAACCACAGAGTAATAGGCACGCCAATAACCCTTGCACTACCGCAACATCTGTCGCAGAAAATTGTACGAATAGTGATAGCTGCGGCAAAAACCATACTCCTGTAGCTATGAGTGTCGCCATGGATTGAGCAGCTATATCTCTTGGTCCGGGCACAATGAATGTGCCTGCAAAGATACCGGCACACATGCCGAGTGCTAGTTGCATCACGGTTGCTAGAACGAATACAAAATCAATACGTTGCGCGTAGAAAGCCATGATTACCAAGGGGGAAACTGCTACGAGCCCTAAACTACAGCTAAAGATTTCGTGCTTTACAAAATAGTTCGTACCGCGTAGAGCAGTAATCTCTGCCGGATTACGTATTGCAGCAGTGGAGCGGATATCTGAGCAGCATGCTGCCAGTAAGATTGCGGCGATACCAATAAGTAGATGTGTATCAAAAATATGTATGCGCCAACTAATGAACGCGCCCAGCGCGCTTAGTACAAAACTCGTTATGAATCCTAGGCGGAGCCCTGAGGAACGACAGGACTTCTTTGGCATCCAAAAGCATGTTGGTAATCGCATTGTACATTGGTAGCGACTCTGTGAACTATGCTCGGTGTTTACGCTGGCGGTGGTTAAACTATGGACGAACAGCAACAGTGATCCGATAACGATAATCCCTAGCGCCAAGAGGTATACGAAATGTGACGCCTGACTGAGCGGCGTGTACATTCGCTGCACAAAAACATACTCGATCCAGCCGATGATTTCGATAAGCACAAAACGTAGCGGCAGCCCCAGCCTGGGGAGGCCATATACAAGGCCAAAAGCACTAATAGCTCCCAGTACCGATGTCACTAAGGGCATGCATATGGGCAGGTCCAGATAATGGGCGATAAGACAAAGGCTAGGCAGCACCCATGTGAGTGCTAATATACTTGCTATGATCCGAGGAAGAAGTAGGGCGAACTGACGCTTTGTGATGGATAGTGGAAGAGTACTAAGTAGCCTCTCGACAGTGTCAGATGAATCGGAAGATATGCCCCGTGCTGATCCTAGCAATACAAATGTAATGAGTAATTGCACTACGTATACGATCGAGCAAGCAAAAGCCAAACCTGAATGAAGGACTGCAGAAGACAGTGTTGGAATTTGTGAAGCAATTCCAAGACCCAGCGCCAGACTTGCAAACGCCAGGGCCGTTAACCGCAATATTCCTGTCCTAAAAGGTCGCTTTGTCCCCCGACCGAACACAGTAGTAATGACTACTTTATAGAGCATGGTGCGTCTCGCTGATACTAACGGTTGCAATAAAAGCTTTTTCAAGACTACCGTATTCTTTTATGATGTCGGCAATTGCTTGATTTAAAACAGGTCTGCCGTTGACCAAAAGAATAACGTCATTGGCGATACGTTCGGCCCACCATAAATCATGCGTCGCCGCAATAATGCACGTATTTCTTGCTGCTTCGTCGCGAATGATCTTTTCTGCCGCGATGATTGCCAATGGGTCGAGTCCATTGCGTAATTCGTCCATAATTACTAGGCGTGGACTATGCATAAGCCCGGCGATTATCTGTACCTTCTTTTTGTTGCCGTGACTCAGTGTCTCTAGTCGTTGATCAAATGCCGTAAAGTATAATGCCGCCGCAAGCGTAACGATTCTCTTCTTCATACGATCTACGGATATGCCAATCTTGGCGTATATGCTAATCAGCAGTTCAAAGTACTCTTGAGCCGACAGTTCTTTGATAAACCAGTTTTCTTCGTCAGGTATAAAGCCAATCATTGCCTTGGTAGTGCGTAAATTATTGTTTACGCTTTGGCCGTTGACTCGCACTGCGCCGTTATCTTTGCCGCCCGTAACGAGTCCTACGATACTCTCTATAAGTGTTGTCTTGCCACTCCCGTTCGGCCCGGTTACGCAGACGATCGAGCCTGGCCGGGCAGTGAGTAGTGGAATATACAAGCTAAATGCACTGCCGCGGTTAATCCGTAGGTCGGTGATGGCTACCACATGTTTCATGGGGATTTTCTTTCTTTTAAAGCATTCCGAATGCTTAGACCGTCGCCATACCACGGAAGGAAGCTGAATATGTGAAACGAGCCGATGATAAGCGCGAAGCTGCTGTATAGTTGCTGATGTAGTAGATAAGCACCGAAGGCGCTGATGCAGCACACCAGGACTCCGATACATGGACCAATTACCGCAGACTGTACCTCTAGCTTTGGCGTTAACCGTTTGTGCAGCAATCCTATGCGGAGACCAACTTGCAGTACATCGATTCGTTCGATGCGGGACTTTAAAAATAATAAATGACTACACTCATGCGCATAGACGCTAAGTAAAAATGTACCAACGCCGAACAACGCAGTAGTCCATATGCGTTGTTCGGCGGCAAGCCGTCCGGCTTGCATACATAAGCTAAGTAGCACGGCGCTTTCCAGGACGGGCAAGGTTGCACGCACTATGCCAAGGCAGAGTGTTTGCAATGATGCGTGGCGCCGCCAAACTAATAAATCATGTCGAACGCCGATACACAGATCAAATAATTGTTTATAAATAGCCCGAAGCCACATCGACCAACTACGCTTGCGCTCCAGCCAACCCACAAGATTTAGAAAGCCGAGTATATCGCGAACTTCTTCGGCGTGTAAACCTTGTTGCTCGGCAATTTTTAAAAGTGAGGAAACTTGCATTGGTCCGACAAGATTTGTCAGTAATCTAACCCCGCTAGGATGTATGGAGTGAGCAATGTCAATACAAGGATCGTATGCTCCATCGCTTAATGGCAAGAGGTTGTTAGAGAGTAATATATGGTCATTCTCTAACAGGTAAGGACAATATCGTGCAAACGGCAATTCTACCGACACAGAAATTCCACGCTCTTTCGAGATATATCGATGCTTACGTTCTTTGCCCCTCGCCAGCCGCATAGTACAATTGCTGCAGCAACAACGCCGCCCAGTGCCAAAACAAAAGCGAGCGCCACAATAATTGGACCAAATTCTTTGACGCTATATGCTGCTAGTTGATTGGTTTGTATGAGACTTTGCATGTGTTTTTTCCTTTTATTTACGTTTGCGATGCAAGTCTATGAGTAGTTCCCCTGTATGTCAAATCATCCACCAACCTGTTAGGTAGTTGTATAATGTGCATCGTTAACGCAAAGTGGCTAATTTTTATGGTATAATAACTAAATGTACGGAGAACTTGTATCTCCGGGTGAAATAACGCCCGCTCCCACCTCAGATATTCCAGAATTATCGGAAGATCAGCACGTCACGCGCGGTCGTTTCGTTACTAACATGCTCGTTAAGCTTGATCTTGCCACTGGAGAAAGGCCGGATCAGATTCAAGCCGAGCCTCCGGATTATGAACAAATAGAAGGGTATTTTGTCCGAGCCAATGAATTGCTTACGTTGCATGAGGAGCTTATTCAAGGGCCGCATAAGGAATACATCGCTGCGTCCTTGAGAGATTTACTTAAAAGCTTTCACAGGGGCGAAAGAGGTGAAGAATATATGGCCGCAACCGGCCTAACGGAAGAGATATATGTCCAAAGAGCCGACGACCTATACCAAGCGTTAGTTACAGGGCATGAAATACAGTTGGCAGAAATCGAAAAGCGGACTAATGGCAGTTTTTTTGATCGCCTGGAGCCTGTGTTGGTAGAAGTTGGCATATCTGAGCGCAACATAACCATCCTTAATAGAAGGCTCAGCGGCGAAGAAGGCTTATTGCCGTATTCACAATTCATGCATGAGTTTAACGTTGATGCCACTAGAGGGACACAGATCATACGATCAATCATGAACCAGCTGATAGGCAACTTTGGAGTCGATCATAGTTTGGTCCAAGAAGCCGCAGAAACACTTTATCCCGTTCGTAAGCTGCAGAGCTTACCGTATAAAACGGATCCTAGTGAAAAGACCAACACACCTCCTCTTCTTCTTGATAGAGTAAAGAAAAACTTGGCCGCCGACGAAGAGGTGGCGTTGGCTAAACTCATCGAATCGGGGGTGTATGCCAAACGATTACTCGAAAAAATGACCAAAACCGATTATAACGCCGACGAGCAGATGACTAAGGACCTGCGAACCATTGTGCACGAGGGCAGTCGAGCGCAAGAGGTGTTTGCCGAACGCAATAGTGGTTTGGTTCATGCCGCTCTTTTAAGGCGCTCAAGTGTACTAAAAAACTGGGGGGTGAATGATCCGAGCGAGTTATTCTCAGCTGTAGTGGAAAAGGGTCTTATAAAGGCTATTCAAAAGTTTGATTTTACCGCGGGCTATAAATTTTCCACATATGCAGATAGCTGGCTCAATAAGGCTGTTGATGAAGCATTAATCGCGTACCTGCCGTTTCCTATTGGTCATAATGATTTTTCTATGGCCATTAAGGTTTCAGCCTACATTGAAAGACGAAAGACAGAGACAGAACGACACCCAAGTATTAATGATATTGCAAAGGAATTTAACCTGACTATTAATAAAGCGAAGCGGCTGCAGGACTACATTGCTATAAGTGAAAATTACAGACACAATGCCAATCAAGAAGTGCAAAGGACGGTACATGGTGGTGATGCACTAAACCTTTTCTATGCAGCGCCATCTTCAGCTGAAGAACGGGAACGGGCCGTATTTGAATCAAAGTTGCTGCATGAGGCACTGGACGTTCTTGACGAAGTAGGTTTAACGATCATTGTCCGTCTTTATTTTGAAGAAGAGAAGAATTTAAAAATGATTGCCGCAGAGCTGGGCCTCGGCCTCAGGCAAGCGCAAACCATCCGCTATGAATCGTTGCAGGCAATGCAAAGATATATTAAGAAAGCAAGCGCCTCGAGCACTAAATAGGCCGACGATGCATTTCGTCACCTCATGCCGTATACTTACAAACATGAATGAGGCAGCGAGCAGTCGAAAGCGGTTGGTGATTATTGACGGAAAGTCGGTTTTTTACCGCGGCTACTATGCTATGCCCAATTTATCGACTAAGGACGGCACGCCGACAGGGGGCGTCTACGGTTTTGCCGTCCTGGCGCTCGAGATTGTTAAGCGTTTAAAGCCAGATTACGTTTGTGTTGCGTGGGATAAAAGTAAAACGAATATTCGCTCACGTTTGGCAATATATCCTCAATACAAGGCTGGCCGCAAACCGCCGCCGCCTGACTTTTACGAACAAATTCCCATCTTGCATGAACTGCTGGAAAGTCTTGGCTGGCCTTTATACGAGGCCGACGATTACGAGGCCGACGACCTCATGGGTGCTTTTGCCAAGCAGGCTGGACAAAAAGGCGTCGAGAGTTATTTAGTAACGTCTGACCTCGATGTGCTGCAATTAGTGAATGCTCATACGCACATTTTTACATTGAAAAAGGGCCTCACCAATATTGAATTATTCAACGAGGCCTCGTTCCGTGAAAAATACGGCGTAGACGCTGACCAATGGGTGGATGTGAAGGCGCTAAAGGGTGATTCGTCGGATAATATCCCAGGCGTCGGAGGCATCGGCGAAAAAACTGCACTCGATTTAATCAGTACGTATAAAACCCTGGATGGTGTGTACGAAAACGTCGAATTACTAAAACCCGCATTGCGCGACAAGCTGCTGCGCGACAAAGACATGGCGTATTTGAGCAAAAAATTAGTGACGCTGATGGTTGATGCGCCAGTCAAAATCGATCTGGCAAAAGCCAAACTGCAAGCTAGTGTTATGCCGGAATTTGCAGCAATGCTGCGCAAGCTCGAATTCCGTACCTTGCTCCGCCAGGTTGAAGCTCAGCTAACGCGCAAGCAAATTGACGAGGCCGAAGCAGTCGTTGATAAAATTACCCCCGCCAAACAAATACCCTTTAAACCAGAGATATGCAAAAAAGATGCACCGCGCATCATGCAGTTGAGTGCCGATGGCGGTGATGTGTGGGTAAGCAATGCGCCGGATAGTTATAGTTTGCTCCCGATTGCCGAACTCGATGCATCTACCGTACAACTATTGGCGAACGGCCCCGCAGTCGGCCACGACCTAAAAACCACTTTCCGCGGGCTGCTGGCGCACGACATTACCTGGCCGGGTATCGTCGGCCACGATACGCGCATTGGCGCCTTTATGCTCAATAGCCTGGAGCGCTCACGTGAACTCAGTGACTTGCTGGGCCAATCCGTTGATATCGATAACGGCGGTGAAGTCGTTGCTGGCATCTGGAGGTTATACGCCGAACAAAAAGAACAATTTGACCAGTTGCCAACGGTAGCTAAACTAGCCCGCGAAGTCGAATTTCCAACCATTTATTTACTGGCCAAGATCGAACATCGCGGTATTTTGCTCGATAGCGACTATTTGCAAAAAATGAGCAAAGAGTTTGAACAAAAAATTGGTATTTTGGAACGTAATATCTACGCTCACGCCGGCAAGGAGTTTAATATCAGCTCACCTTCGCAGCTGGCTGCTATTTTGTTCGACGCACTGCAATTACCAACATTTGGCGTTAAACGCGGTAAAACCGGTTATTCAACGGGCGCCAACGAACTGGCTAAGCTACGGGGCCTGCATCCCATTATTGATCTGATCACGCAGTATCGCGAATATACCAAACTCAAAAGCACGTATATTGATTCGCTTCCTAAGCTGGTTGATATACATGGCAAGCTGCACACTACCTTTGCACTCGATGTCGCTGCTACGGGCCGCTTAAGTTCGCATGACCCTAACCTGCAAAATATTCCGACCCGGACCGAATTGGGCCAGGCGATTCGCATTGCCTTTGTGCCGGCCGAAGGCAACGTGTTTATAAGCGCCGATTACAGCCAGTTCGAGCTACGTCTAGCCGCGGTAATGTCACATGACGAAGTGCTCGTAAAAGAATTCAATCAGGACGTTGACGTACACACGGCAACCGCTGCGCAAGTATATGGCGTGTCAATGGACAAAGTGGATAAAAATATGCGTCGACACGCCAAGGTGGTGAACTTCGGTATTTTGTACGGCATGAGTCCGCACGGCCTCAGCATAGCAACAGGCATGAACCTGCGTGACGCAAAAGTGTTCATCGACAAATATTTCGAGTTGCGAAAGCCGGTGCGTGAATACATTGATCGTACGCTTGCCAAAGCACTGCAAGACGGTTACGTCGAGACCTTTTTTGGACGCCGCCGCCCGACTCCGGACCTCAAATCGAGCAATTTTGTAGTACGTGAAGCCGCCAAGCGTGCGGCCGCCAATATGCCGATTCAGGGCACTGAAGCCGACCTTATGAAAATAGCTATGCTGGAAGTCGAAAAGAAAATCGACGGCCTCGGCGAACAGATTTTGCAAGTCCACGACAGCATTCTGGTTGAAGCGCCGGCCAAAAATGCCGAAAAAGTCTCTAAAATTCTCAAAGAAACCATGGAGCAAGTATCTCCGGCATTGCACATTAAACTAAAAGTCGACGTTACAACCGGCAAAAACTGGGGCGAACTATAGCCCAAGTGAGTTAAAACTATGATTATTCCATCACTTCATCATGCCGGCCTCGCATCGTTTATTATTATCGTTGTAAGTTTGGGCACAATGCTCAAGCTGTGGGGCGGTGATCGTACTCGTTCACTAAGCAATCATGGTGCCAATCACAAGCAGAGCTACTTTCTATTTATGACGGCGCTAGTGGTCGCCGGTTTACTGTTTTGCGGATTTTTCCTGTGGTGGCTGGCACCTACATTAGGACTCGCGCCATGGTGCGATGTAGTCGTGTTATGTACGGTGATCTGCGAATTAGTCGCCGCATTTGTGCCTGATAATGGCGGCCGTAATAGCCTTATCCACAAAATCGGGGCCTGGACGATGGCCGTGGGAATGTTGGTATTATCTATCTTGCTCTATAAAGCGCCGCATATTACTCACGCTGCGCAAGTAGTGCTGGTAGTCCTGATCGGATACATGCTTATAAACTGGTGCCTCTTTTTATTTGTTAGGCCCTCCAGACGTTATTTTCTTATTTTTCAGAGTGCGTACGTTCTGAGTTTTTACGCAACCGTTCTGGCGACCACCTATATTCGCTAATAGAATTTAATAAATGAACTTGGCCCGTATACGCTTCCGAATCGCTGGCCTATAGTGCCTGCACATTTACATCTTTGGTAAATGTGCGAAGGATGAGGGAGCAAATACGGGCCAAGTTCTTTCTAAAAAAGTGATATTTATCACAAAAAGTACTTGCATAAGCTGTTGGGTGCGACTATAATTCTGGACTTCCTATGAGATCCACAACTTCACAAGCATCCATGGCGGTCATGATGGTGCGGCCAATTACTTTTGGCTTCGACGAGCAAACCGCAGCAACCAATACATTTCAGAACGAAACTTCTTTGTCGCAAGCGGAAGTGCGTGGCCGGGCAGTGGAAGAATTTGACAAAGCAGTTGCCGAATTGCGTACACACGGTATCAAGGTTGTTGTGTTCGAAGACCAAGATCGTAAACCAAAACCCAACGCCGTATTCCCAAACAATTGGTTGAGCATGTGGCCTGACGGTCATATCTTTTGGTATCCAATGGCTACTGAGAGCCGGCGCGTTGAGCGTAGCTTTGCTGCCTTAACCGAGCTGGCTAAGGACTTTGATATTAACGAAGTTACTAATTTGTCGGCGGCCGAAGATAGTGGTGTTTACCTGGAAAGTACCGGGGTAATGATTTTTGATCACGAGCACAAAATTGTGTACGGTTGTATTTCGCCGCGTTGCGACGAGCAGTTACTCAACATGCATGCTGCAACGCTGGGCTACAAGCCAATCGTATTTCATGCCTACAACACCGATAGTATCGCTATCTACCACACTAACGTCCTCATGGGCGTCCAAACGACGACAGCCGTCGTCTGCGCTGACACGATCTTCGATCCAGCCGAGCGCAAGCAAGTACTGTCATCACTCCAAGAAACTGGCCACGATGTTGTATTGATTACCCAGGAGCAAATGAACGCTTTTTGCGGCAACGTTCTCGAACTCCAAAACGAACAAGGTGAACTTTTCTTGGCCATGAGTCGAACCGCCTACGATGCTTTCACCGAAGAACAACGTGAGATACTAAGCCGTGACAAAACACTGATCCCGCTATCGATTCCAACTATTGAAACCATCGGTGGCGGCAGCGTGCGGTGTATGTTGGCGGAAGTATTCTTGCCAGAGCTTCAGCGTAGTCTTGATTAGCATTGGGTTGTAATATTTTTCCGTGCACGTGCGGGGAAGTCATGCTAGCATGCCAGCAGTGACATTTATTGACGACCGCTATGAAATACTCGATGAGGACGGGCGTAGGACCGGTGCTACTTTGCAGCGTGCTGAAGTGCATTCTAAAGAATTGTGGCACGGCGTCGTTAATGTGTGGATCGTAAATAGTAAGGGCGAAATCCTCATGCAACTTCGCGCGCCCGGAGTGGAACTGTCGCCAAATGTATGGGACGTGACTGTCGGCACTCATTTACGTGTTGGCGAGGCACCTACCGACGCTGCACTTCGCTGCCTGCATACAGAGCTAGGTCTAAGCTTTACGCCCGAGGACCTCAAACATTTGTTTAATATCAAGTGTGCTAACCCCATGCCGAACGGCACTATGCACAATGTCTTTGGCCACGTTTTTCTTATCAACCGTGATATAACTATTGGCGAGTTGACCTTTGACCCACAAAAAATTGCTCGATTGTCCTGGATGTCGATTATGCAAGTTATGGCTGAAGTGGGCGGCACAGATACCCGTAACAACTATTTCCCGCGGTCTAATAATTACTACCCGCAACTTTTTGAGGCCCTACAGAGCCTAAGCTAAGTTTTATAAAACAATTACGTCCATCTGGCCGTATACCGTATAATTAAAACGTGAACATTTTGCCTACTACTCAAGATCCAGCATTTATGCAGATGTCGGCTACCGCCATCTACCAGATTTGCAAAGAGGTGCACGAACTGACCTACGTCGAGCATGGGGCCGACAACCTTGTCGCTCTGGTTAATAAACAGTACGTCTTTCGCTTTCCGCGTCAGGAAGGGGCAGCCAAGCGTCTAGCCTTCGAGACAGCTTTGCTGCAAAAAATTAAAGGCAAAATAACCGCTGTTGCCGTTCCGGAACTAGTGCAGGTGCATACTCGTCCTTTATACGTGGTTGCTAAATACATAGAGGGCGATCATCTGAACGGGCAAGAAATCCAGCAATTGACCGAAGATGAACAACTGCAAGTTGGAAGGAAGTTGGCGACTTTTATTCATCAATTTAATCAAGCAGTAAGCGGTCCAGAGATACGACGCTTACGCGCCGAAGCCGTAGTTGAAGGTTTAGCTGAGCCGTGGCCAGCCTATTTTGAGCGACTATTTGTACATACGAGGTTGCCCAACGACAAGTTAGCGCCAATCATCCAACACTATTATTCACTCTGGAAGCAGTATACGGCGGGAGAAGAAAGCCTGCATCCTATCCACGATGACTTGCATCCCAGCAATCTATTATTTACCGCTAGTCAGCTTACCGGTATTGTCGACTTTGGAGACGCCAATGTGGGCAGTATTGAGTCCGAAATGCGTTGGCTGTATGTGATGGGCGACATAGTGCTTAAGGCGGCCATAGAGCAGTACCAGGAACTAACCGGTCGAGTAATAGATTATGACCATATTCGAGTGTGGGCGATCATGCACGAGCTCTCTTCGTATGTCAACTGGTTAGCCAAGCAACAAACTGAATCCTTCCCATTCCTGCGGGCGCAAGAGAATCTTCGCCATTGGGTGGACAATTTCCCGCTTTAAGCCTATATTTTGGACTTACGCACAATGCCAACAGGGGTAAAAGGCCTTGCAAAATACGCGTCAATGTGATAGTATTGCATTACGTTTGTCTGAGATAACTTAGGCAGGGAGCATAGCGTAATGAAGTATTTCTTAGGATTTCTAGTTTGTATCGCCCTCGTCGTAGGTGTGTTTATTCTTGTTCTTAAGGGCTTCAGCGGCACAAGCGCTCCTAAAAATCAAAATCCACTGAGTAATTATGCAGATACTAATACAACTGTGCAGCTGACCGTAGATGGCCCGATTGTGGCCGATTCGCAGCATCAAGCTTACCGTATTAGTGTTGGGCGCGACCAGACAACTCTGCAGGTATTGCAGGGCTACGATTACGCCGTTTCGCAAGCTAAGGTGTATCCTAACAACCAGGCGGGCTACGACAACTTCTTACGAGCACTCGACATAGCCGGTTTCGCCAAGGGCGACACTAAGTCTGAAAACAAGAACGAACGCGGCGTATGTGCTGATGGCGATCGTTTTATATTTGAAATCGTAAGTGGTACTTCAGGCTCTGACATCCAGCGATACTGGAGCACTTCTTGCAGTGGCAAAGGTAATTTTAAAGGTGACACGGCCGCTGTTAAACAGCTCTTTGGTAAGCAGATTCCGCGAACTGACTTCAAATCGCTTATTAATGGTCTCAATCTGTAGCCAACGATACGCGTCGCGCGACTCAGAATTGTTCGGTCTTGTTCGCTTGCATATTATCTCATCCTAGCTATAATCCCACGCAGAGATGAGCACTAACTAATCCGAAACAGGAGACGTTTAGTTATCTTGCATTTTCGGCAAATTGTTGTACTATTGAGTCTTAGGGTATTCGCCAAGGCCGCACTTGGTACGGTGATAATAATCGTGTCTCCGTTAAGCGAGACGCTTACAGGGGTATGAAAGTGCTCATCAACATACTGCTTAATTGCAGTCAATTCCGGCGGTTCGGTATTGTCGTAGCGTGCGAGTATATCTTGTAGGCTGTCCATTATCCGAACTATATCCTAAGTTGCTACGAAAAAACAAATCTCATAAATGATATGAGATAATGTTTAAAATTTTACAAAAATACTATTGAAAAATTAACTTAAGCAGTTTATAACGGTTGTTAGGACTAAAAAATGCGTCTTCATGTACCTGATCTTATAACTAGCTCTCTCGGCATCCACTGGAACCCCGATGGATCTTTAGAGACTTTGCATGTTCCCGCTAGCGTGCCTAGGTCGGAGGATACCTTCACTGATCTGGACCCAGAGCAGGCCATTCTATTAGAGAAGATAATTGAAGATGCCTCCGATGAGGTGGTTTCATATTTTCTACCCGAAGATGTTAAAGAGACTCGAGAAAAGGTACGTACAGTGGCAAATTTGTGTATTGTGCGTGCCTTGCGAGAAGGTGCAGAGCAATCCATCCATAAACCCGCTTGCGTGTGCGTAGACGAAATTATGGAGCGTGACGCAGTTGCAGACAAGGCTCAACAAGAGCACGAATTATCACTAACTGCCGATCCGGCCGAGGATGATGCTGTTGCGCACGACCCTTTCGCAGATGACGACGGGGAATTGCACCATGACCCGCTAGAGGCTATCGAAGAAGCTGAAGCACTAGCTCGGGCAAAAGTCGAGCGCGAACTGCGAACAGCCAGGGCTAACGCCTGGGCTGCGGCAAAGTTGGCAGAGGAAAAAGCTCGACGAGAAGAAGCTGCTGCCTCTAATACTTCGCCAAGTACTGATACTGAAGCCGTCCACGGTGTTACTGATCCAGATAAAAAAGCTGCACTCGCTTCAACCTCCGAAATACTTACAATCCTGGATACAACGCCGATCACCTTTAATGAGCAGCACTGTGCCTTTCTATTGGCGGCTTGCCAGGAACATGTACAGGTACCTGAACGCGCTTACGTTGAACATGTCAGCGAGCTGATCTGTATTACGCCCGAGGTAGCTGCTACCTCACAAACACTTATAACTCCCGCACTGCCCATAGAAAAGATGCTTTCGGTAGTAAACCGCACAGGGGAGCTAACCATCTTTCTTGGTCGTGCAGCTTCTAAAAACATATTTCAACGAATGTTTGCTAAATTTGTTGATGTGGTCGGATCAATGCCCGTAGAAGGTGGCCTCCTGCTACAATAGTATGCATGCCAGAGTTACCCGAAGTCGAGACAGTACGTACTGGGCTTGCCGCGTTTTTACCAGGCAAGAAGATTACACACGAGTCGCACGATTGGCCGAAAGGCTTTCCTAACAGCGATGCCGATGTGCGCCAGTTTTTGCTGGGCGCCAGCATTACGGCTGTACGTCGACGTGCCAAGGTGTTATTGATTGACCTAGACACGGCCTATACTCTAGTAATTCACCTCAAAATGACCGGACAAATGGTGTATCGTGGCGATCATGAGCAGTTTGGTGCGGGGCACCCGAATGATAGCCTAATTGGAAGGCTGCCCGACAAATCAACTCGCGTGACGCTGACCTTTGCCGATAATTCCAAGCTGTTTTTTAACGACCAACGTAAATTTGGCTGGATGCGACTCCTGCCGACGATCGAAGTCGAGCAGCTCGATTTTTTCCAGAAAGTTGGCCCAGAACCTTTGGCGGCAGATTTTACGCCAGCACAGTTCATTGCTCGTCTAAAGCGCCGCGCCAAAAGCGGCATTAAGGCTGTTTTATTGGACCAGACCGTCGTTGCTGGCATAGGCAATATTTACGCTGACGAAAGCTTGTGGGGTGCTAAAATCCATCCCGAAACCAAAGTGCAGGAGGTATCGCCGGCGAAGCTCCAAAAACTTTATGAATCGCTGCGCGATGTACTACAACTAAGTATCGAAAAGGGTGGTTCCACAGACCGAAACTACGTTAACGCCGAAGGTAAACGCGGCAGTTACCTGACCTTTGCCAAAGTCTTTCGCCGCGAAGGCAAGCCGTGTCCCAGATGTGGTACTACCATCATTAAGCTGCGTGTGGCTGGCCGCGGCACGCATATTTGTCCGCGTTGCCAAGTTTTGCCTAAAGCATAACGCTACAGTTGCCACATCGCCCTTGTAACCTGAACTACAAATCGGTATCGTGGTAGTGACATGGTGACGACGCTAACGGGAACGAATACATTTATGCTCAAAAACGAGCTGCGTATGCTCGTGCAGGCGTTTATGGCCGAGTATGGCGACATCGCAATTGAGCGGTGCGACGGCGAAGAAGCTACCACCGACCAGATGCGGGCCGCTCTGCAAAGTATGCCGTTTTTAAGCCCGCGCAAATTAGTTGTGCTGCGTGAACCTAGCGCTCAGAAGACGTTCGCCGAAGCTATTGCCGATATACTCAAAGATATTCCCGAAACGACAGACGTTGTTATATATGAGCCCAAGCTCGATAAACGGAGTGTGTACTACAAGACGCTTAAGAAAGACACGACATGTGTCGAGTGTAATGATCTGGACGGGCCAGCACTTAGCTCGTGGACAGTTGCGCTGGTAACTTCTTGGAGCGGCAAATTGACAATGAGCGATGCGCATCTACTGATTGACAGAGTAGGGAGCAGCCAAGAAGGGTTGCAGCACGAACTCGAAAAATTGTTTGCCTACAATCAGCACATTACTAAAGAAAACATTGTGTTATTAACCGAAGAGACACCGCAGAGTACGGTATTCGCATTGCTTGAAGCTGCTTTTGCCGGTAAAACCGACCGTACGTTTGTTTTGTACAAGGAACAGCGGGCACTCAAGGTTGAGCCGCAGGCGATTATCGCTCTACTGGCCTGGCAGCTACACGCGCTGGCCGTAGTCAAGGCCGGTGAGGGCCGTAGCGTCGATGAAATTGCACGCGAGGCCAAGCTCAACCCATTTGTAGTTAGAAAAACGCAGGGACTGGCCAAACGACTGCCGCTTGCTACGTTAAAGCAACTGGTTAGTGACTTGCTGGAACTAGACATGCAGCTTAAACGGAGCAGCATTGATGCCGATGAAGCGTTGCAGCTATACTTACTGAAGCTTTCGAAGGTTTAGAGTGTAGGCACCAAGTACTATTTTAAAAAGGAGATCATGCGTTTCACCCTGTAACACCTTTTTAAAATAGTACTTGGTGCCTACTGAATAAAACAAAAACCGCGGTCACATGATCGCGGTTTTAATCACACTCTAGTAAGAAGTTATTTCTTCTTAGCAGCGGGTTTTTTAGCCGCAGTAGTCTTTTTGACCGATGCCTTTTTAGCTACGGTTTTCTTTGCGGGAGCAGCTTTTTTGGTAGCTGGCTTCTTGGCGGTAGCAGTCTTGGTTACGCCAGCGGCAGTTTTAGCAGCCTTGGCTAGTTGGCTTTGCTTACGTGCAACTTTATTTTTGTGCATAACGCCTTTTTTAGCAGCCGTATCAAGAGCGCTTTGAGCTTTGCTCTGTAATTTCTTGGCGTCTTTTTTACCACCGGTAACAGCCTGATGGAAGGCCTTGAGAGCTGTCTTTAGACTGCGCTTAGTTTTACTGTTGCGTACGGCTGCTTTGCTGGCAACACGAACGCGCTTTTTTGCTGACTTAATGATTGGCATTTCTTCTATACCTTGTTGTTAAATTGTCGAAGCTTAACTATACAGGACACGGCCCCAGATGTAAAGAGTGGGGCAGCCGAATAATTTCAAGGTTTTCATCTAAGCAGCAAGTTGGCTGAGCTACGAAAGGCAGGCCTGACAAGAAGTGCAGTATCTTTCTGTGTAGACACGCGATTTGCGTAGAGAAAAATTATCGACAAGCTTATGGTTATGTGGTACGCTTGCTATAAGCGCTAAACCTTAAGGTAAAACAAAAATGGACAGCCAAAAACAACAAGCCTCCGAACGAATCAAACAAGCCAATAATATACTGGTGACGGTGAGCAACAACCCTTCGGTTGACCAGCTTGCTGCCTGTATGGGGTTGACACTTAGCCTTAACAAAATGGGCAAGCACGCCACGGCTGTATTTAGCGGCGAAGTTCCATCGACGCTGGAGTTTCTGCAGCCCGAAAAAACCATCGAAAAAAACACCGATAGTCTGCGTGACTTTATCATCGCGCTCGATAAGTCGAAGGCCGACAAACTGCGCTACAAAGTCGAAGACCGGGTCGTAAAGATTTTTATTACCCCGTACCGTACGTCGATTAGCGAAAAAGATCTTGAGTTTAGCCAAGGCGACTTTAATGTCGATGTGGTGGTTGCGCTAGGCGTGCACAATCAGGCTGATCTGGATCAGGCGATCACGTCGCACGGGCGTATTTTGCACGACGCGACCATTATTACAGTTAATGTTCGCCCCGGCGGGGAACAACTCGGCGCTATCAATTGGTTGGAGCCGAATGCCAGCAGCTTGAGTGAACTTGCCATGCAGCTGGTTGATATTCTTGATAAAAAACTCGTTGATGGACAGATTGCCACGTCATTTCTTACGGGTATTGTGGCTGAAACAGAGCGTTTTAGTAATTCTAAGACTTCACCTCAGACCATGAGCGTTAGCGCCGAACTAATGGCAGCCGGTGCTAATCAGCAGCTGGTTGCAACTAAACTTGAAGAGCCTGCTGCACCACCATCTCAGGCGCCGATAGCGACACAAAATGCTGCCCCCAAGAAGACTGACGCTATTCCCCCGGTTAAAAAATTCAATGATGGAACACTCGAAATCGCTCATGACGAATCGGCGCTTATAGCACCTCATCCTGCGCCCACCGATATCGAAAAAGAAGGTGAGCCTCAGCCTCCTACTCCTGAAAAGCCTTTAGCCGAGCAGGAGCAGAAGCCACCGACTCCTGAACATACGGAGTCTCCTTTAAAGCTTCCTGAGACTGAATCAAATCCTAAACCCGAATTGCCCGAAATCATACCTGAAAAACCTGCTCCGCAAATACATATTGATGAGCATGGCTCACTATCACCAGTGGGCGAACCCAGCGAAGACGCGCTGGACGAAAGCTTACTGCCACCAGTTAAGTCAATTGCCGAGCCGACTATTAGTCACCACAACGAGCCTCCTAAAATGATTTTGGAGCCACCGACGCTTGGCGGTGAGTTAACAGCAAACGCCCATTCTGATAATTTTGATGAAGAGGGTGGTTCAGGAATGCCCGGCATGCCCGCTCGCGAATCCGCATTGCCATCAAGCATGAAAGAAGATCTTGATACGCCTGCTGTTGGTCAAACTATTGCGCCGCCTGATGGTGGTGGTAACGGCGAGCCGCAAAATGCTCCCGGCACAAGTTTCCTGGGTGATCAGCCACTTTTAAATCCTGATGCTGGCGAATCTAAAGCTAACGCTGCCGCGCCAAGTCCCGAAGAAACATTGAGCCAAATCGAAAAAGATGTACATAGCACTCATCTAGACGAATCACCAAAGCCCCCAATTCCGGCTCCTGAAGAAACGCAGCCACAGCCAAGCGCCTTTGCACCAAGCTCGCCCCTTGGCGGCGGTAATTCGCTACCACCATTATCGGTACCCACGAATCAGTCAGCTCCAGCGGCTAGTGGTTCGATGTTGCCACCAGTTCCAGCTATGCCCGTAGTAACGCCCGATATGCCAGTTGACGATGGTTTTATTAAAGATGGGGGCGCTGCGCCAAGTGCAACTGCACAAAATAATGAGCCTTCCACCAATGATAATGATGTTAAAAAAGAAGATGAGAATCTACCAAATGTGAGCGATGCTCGTGACGCAGTTGCTGCAGCTCTTGGCGGTGCGCAGAGTAATGCGCCGCTCGATCCGATCCAGTCACTAAACGCTCAGCCACTTGGTACGCCACCTAACAGCGGTGGCACTTCTTTGCCCACACCGGCACCTACGAACGACGGCATTGAGCCCGACCTTGTTTTGCCCCTAGCACCGGTTAAGCCTTGGACTCCGCCAGAAGACAATCAGTCTGCTGCTCAGCCAAATGATCAGGCGCCGCCTCCCGTGCCTCCACCCATGATGCCGCAGTCGGTGTAGTGCCATCCTCGTTGCCCTGATTCCATATAGAGGGATTGCTATGGTATGCTATGCGTCATGAACGGCATGTTGCTTGTAGACAAACCTAAAGGGTGGACTTCCTTTGATGTGGTTAATAAAATTCGTCGGACTATTCAGTATTCAGAGCTGAACGAAACCGGCAAAAAGCGTTTCCCCGTTGGCCATACCGGCACGCTCGACCCGATGGCAACCGGCTTACTGGTATTGCTGCTAGGCAAGTACACCAAAAAAGCGCCGGAACTAACCAAGCTCGACAAGACCTACGAAGTCACCATGTGCCTGGGTAAGACCAGCACGACAGGTGACGAAGAAGGCGAAAAAACAGATGTTTCTGCGACGAAGCCCTCCAAAGAAGAAGTAAAAGCGGCCTTGCAGCAATTCGTCGGTGATATTATGCAGACGCCACCTATGTATTCTGCGATCAAAATTAATGGTCAGCGTGCCTACAAATTGGCGCGACAGGGCAAGGAAGTGCAAATGGAGGCCCGGCCAGTGCATATTGAACGCATCGAATTAACCGGCTATACGTATCCCTTTGTACAATTTACAGCGCATGTTTCCAGTGGCACGTATATACGCTCGTTGGTAGAAGACGCCGGCAAAGTACTACAGACCGGCGCCTACATGTCCGACCTTCGCCGCACCCGCGTCGGCAAGTATAGCATTACCGATGCCTTGCCAGTCGAGTCAGTAGACCTAGATCTGCTAAGATCCCTGAATATATCTTCGGAAGACAAGTTGTCAGAATAGTATTAGTGCTATAAGATAGGGCTTTACCGAATTAGTTGGAGTTTTAGTATGGAAGGTAATCCAGAAGACCTTCAGGTCCCACAAGAAAATGAGGCACCTGTAGCTAATAACAAAGGTACTACCACTGAGGTTGTGGTATCCGAACCACCTGCAATTTTTGCAGAAAAAGACCAGGAGGTTATAGATAAATTGATTAGACGCGCTGATCAAGCAGAGGAAGCTTATAGTGGGAATAAACTTAGGGCTTGTATTTGGGGTGCTATAGCAGTTGGCGGTGCAATCTATCTCGGGACGCATGTCGCCGTTGAACATACTGCGCCAACTTTTTGGGAAATTATGCCCGAAACCGCAGCAGTGGGTATAGCGGCTTTTAATACAACAGCAAGCAGACGTTCTAAGCCAGTCGCTATTCAGGCAAGCAATGCGGCACTCAAAGTTAATGAAATTGTGACCAACCGGCTTCAACAACAATTAGCTCCGATGCCACAAGAGTCATACCCGTTAGAGGCAACCCAGGTACCCTCCATTGCTGCGCTTGAAGCAGTTGTTCACCAGGTACTTAGAAATGAATATGGTCTGATGCCCGAGCACCAAACGGGTCCTAACATCTCAGGCGATCAAGTATAAAACCCTGAGGAGCTCTTTATAGTTTGACTAAACTAACAGAAAATGTTAAAATAGTATATTTTAAGAGAATTATACTATGGTGATGGATGGCAAACAGCTGCCTTTAGCACATCTGGAACAAAATTCGGATAGGTACCCCCAATTCATTTTAGAGAATCCGGACGCACCGCTTCCTTTTGCCGATCGAGGTTGGAAGTTCGACGGACAGCAAGTATATGAGCACTTGGTAGAGTCTCAGGTTCCTGAAGATATAATTGCCCGAACCAGGATAATTGCTGCGGATGACCAAGAGTTAGGCGCAAAGATTGCTCGAGGAGACGTAGGCATACAAGATAGCCATAGTACGGGCATCTATGAGCGTGGGTCCGGCGACATTTTATTGCATACCTACGTTACCCATGCCCTAGAGATGACTAAATGGAATGGTTTCATGGCAGTGGCGGATATTAAACCTGACCCCGCTCATGAACGGGGTCTGTACTTTGACCATTACCTCAAGGTACTGAACAAGGTGTTGACTCACGAACTTGAACATCTCATTGTGCATGCGACCGAAGATAGAGATATAGACGGTGAGATTTTATCCGAAAAAGTAGAGCAACGCATCCGTCAAATACGCCAACCTCACCTAAAAGGATTGACGGCAGGCCTACTTGCTACTGCCAGTCTTTGCGCAACCGAAGCGCTGCAAGGTGACATGTTCGCCGCCCCCTCACTTTTAGGACTGGGCGGTATGGCATTGGCAGGTGCTGTAGACTTGGGTTATCTTTCTTGGCGAACACGAAAAATGAAAAATAGCACCGAACTTGTGGATGAGTTATACGCAAAGTACTACGATGAACTACCCGGTGAACTGCGCGCCAGAGAAGCAGAAGAGGAGAATACTCGACGCTTTTTTGTGCAAACTTCCTCCTAGCAATTTCCAGTAGCATTTCTTATAAAGTAATTTATGAGGAGTCCCCTTAGGACTTGCTATTGTCTTAAAAGGTCTTATCTGTTAAAATGTTTGAAGTATGATTACAACTGAGAAAAAACAAGCAGTCGTTAAGGACTTGCAGAGCCACAAAACTGACACCGGTAGCGCTGCCGTACAGGTTGGTATCGCAACAGAGCGCATCAAAGAGCTAACTGAGCACCTCAAGGTGAACAAGAAAGACTTTGCAGCACGCCGCGGTCTTTTGCAGCTCGTTGGCCAGCGTAAACGTCACCTGCAGTACATTGCAGCTCATGATGGTCAAGCATATCTCGACCTCATCAAGAAGCTCGGCATCCGCCGTTAAGGTGTATAGACTACTGGTCTCCTAAATAAGGAGGCCATAAGCTTGTGCACATTAATAGCTTCTAGATTTGTAATAGCGGACAGAGGCCAGATATATAGCTCTCATGCGAACGCACAAGGGAGGTGCCGTATATTTGCACTGTGTCCATTATTATTCTTCAAAAGCAGAAAGGTGAATATCACCCCCTATGGGACAAATCATTAACCCTTATGGAAAACCAATAATAGTAGTAGAAACCGAGTTTTGTGGTCGCCCACTGAGCTTGGAAGTCAACCGCGTCGGGTTTCGTACCAGCGCCTCAGTCTTGGTACGTTACGGTGAAACCGTCGTGCTTGGTACGGCTATGGTTAGCGACAAGCCGATCACCGGCTTTGATTACTTCCCGCTCAGCATCGACTACGAAGAAAAAATGTACGCTGCTGGTAAGATTAGCGGCTCACGCTTTATTAAGCGCGAAGGTCGCCCATCTGACGAAGCGATTCTTATTGGCCGCTTGATCGACCGCCCCATTCGCCCACTATGGCCGAAAGGCTATCGCCACGAAGTACAAGGCGTGGCCAGCGTCTTAAGCGCTGACCCAACATTCCGTCCGGATATGATCGCTATGATTGCGATGAGTGCGGCCTTTATGTTGACCGGTGCTCCGTTTGAAGGCCCAGTTGCCGGAGTTCGCGTCGGGTATGACAAGGACGGCAAGTTAAGTGCCTTCTTAAGTGCTAAAGAGCTGGCCAACAACAAGCTCGACCTTGTAGTTGCCGGCACGGCCGATGCCATTATGATGGTCGAGGCTGGCGCCAACGAAGTTTCCGAGGATGAGGTAGTTGCGGCGCTACAATTTGCCCAGGAACAGATGCAGCCAGCGATCGCATTGCAAAAAGAACTGATCGAAAAAGTTGGCGTGACTGCCCAAGAATACGAACTAAGCCTACCCAGCGAAACAATTCAAAACGAAGTCAGCAGCTGGCTTGACGGCAAAATGGGCGAAAAACTTCGTGCGCCAATGGCCGAGCGCCACCAACGTATGCACGTATTGCGCGAAGCAATGCTGGCACACTTTGAAGAGCAGCTTGGTGAAGATTTTACGGCTGTCAAAAACGAATATGCCGATGCTTTTGCAGCGTGTGCCAACAAAGATGTGCGCAAGGGCATTTTGGAAGATAGCGTCCGCCCTGATGGTCGTGCTTTCACCGAAATTCGTCCGCTGTCGAGCGAAACTGGCTTCTTGCCACGTGCTCACGGCTCGAGCATCTTTACCCGCGGTTTGACACAGGCGATGAATATCGTAACACTGGCACCGCTAAGTTACGCGCAAGTTATCGACACCATGGAACGCGACGAAGAAAAGCGCTTCTTCCATCACTACAATGCACCCGGTTACACGGTTGGTGAAATTAAGCGCCTTGGTAGTCCCGGCCGCCGCGAAATCGGCCACTCGGCCTTGGCTGAACGAGCACTGCTGCCAGTGCTGCCCGCCGAAGATGTATTTCCGTACGCCATCCGCTCAGTCACTGAAATTATGAGCCAAAACGGTAGCACCTCCATGGCTGCGACTTGTTCCAGCTGTTTGGCGCTCATGGACGCTGGTGTGCCGCTAACCGCACCAGTCAGCGGCATCGCTATGGGGCTGATGATCGAGGGCGATAAGGCTGTTATTCTAAGTGATATTGCTGACGCCGAAGACTTTGCCGGTGACATGGACTTCAAGGTTGCCGGTACCGTCAACGGTATTACGGCGCTACAGATGGACATGAAGGTGCATGGTTTGCCGGTAGAAACGCTCCAAAAAGCATTACTACAAGGTAAGGAGGGCCGTGCACATATTCTTGATCACATGATCAGCGTGCTGCCGGCTCCACGTAGCACCATGAGCCCATACGCACCGCGTGTCGAGAGCATCAAGATTAATCCTGATAAGATCCGCGAGGTTATTGGTAAGGGCGGTGAAACCATCCAGAGGATCACTGGTGAAACCGGCGCCGAAATCGACATTAAAGATGACGGCACAATCATGATCGCCAGCCCGGACGGTGAGTCAATCGAAAAAGCCATCCAGTGGATTCGCGACCTTACCGAAGAACCTGAAGTTGGCCGCATTTACAAGGATGTACCGGTCGTAAGCGTTATGGACTTCGGCGCTTTTGTACAGATTTTGCCCGGCAAAGACGGCCTGGTGCACGTCTCTGAAATGAAAGAAGAACGTGTTAACAAGCCAAGTGACGTCGTTAAAGAAGGCGACAAAGTAACGGTTAAACTGATCGCTGTTGATGACCGCGGCCGTTTGCAGCTCAGCATGAAAGCTGCCGCTCGCGAACTCGCCGAAAAGAAAGGCGATGAAAACTAAGCAAATAGTTACGCTCCACTGGACAGCCAGGCGTGATATCGCGCTTGGCATCTGTCTGGTGGCTCTGGTGCTAGCAGCCACACTTGGTTTGCGAGCCATCGATACCGGCAGTCTCGGCCAGTACTTCTTGACGCTAGTACTCGGCATAATTGCTGCGAATCGTTTTTATATTGCTGTCCGAAGGAAGAAGTTGTAATGTTTGTCAAGAGCCCCGAATCGTGTGGCTTACCACCATACGCCGAAGTGCTGGAGCCGTCTAGTGAGCTTGATAATTCACCGGTACATTTGCGGATAGTAAACCCAATAACTAGCCCTGACCATATGCTGCACGCAGTCCTGCAAGACGATCCGGAGTTCCATAAATATCAATTCTGGACCAAATCCACTACAACGATAGAATCTGCAAGAGTCCGTATCTCTAGATACCGTAACGCTATTCTTGGCGGTAAAGGACTGGTCTACGATATCTTTGAGGGCAACCTGGAGGTCCCGGGAGATCACATAGGTCTGGCAGGTCTAATGAAGAACGTAACCGTAGGTCCGCCTTCCGCCGATGCCGGTTACTGGCTGACTAAACAGGCGCGAGGAAAAAGATACATGAGTCGGGCAATGCGTTCCATTATTGATTATGCCGCCAATGATTATTGGCCAGATCTAACAAGTGTTAATTTTTATATTGCTCAGGGCAACGTAGCCAGCGAACATGTAGCAACGGCATTAGGCGCACAGTTTGACCAAGATAGTATTATTGGTGATCCGGAAAGTGGCAAAGAACTGCAGGCAAACAAATGGACTATTAAGCTATGAGCACAAAGATCAAACAGCAGCAACTTGATGATTTAAAAGCGCGAATTATCGCCGATAATGCTTGTCCGGTGCTCGCTAAACAGGCGACACAGTTAGTGTTCGGCGACGGTCCGGCCGACGCTGCGATCCTCTTTATCGGTGAGGCACCAGGTAAAAACGAAGATTTGCAAGGTAAACCGTTTGTCGGTGCGGCTGGAAAATTTCTGAATGAAATGCTCACTGGTATTGGTCTGGAACGCAAAGACGTGTACATTACTAACATCGTTAAGTATCGTCCGCCAGATAACCGCGATCCACTTCCCGAAGAAAAGAAAGCCTTTTTGCCTTATTTGCAGGCCCAGCTAGAAATAATTCAGCCCAAGATAGTAGTAACACTTGGTCGCCACAGTATGAATTGTTTCTTGCCGGATCTACAGATTTCTAAGATCCACGGAGAAGCGAAGCGGATAAAAATTCGCATGAAACAATCCGACGACATCATGAGTATTGTCATTGTGCCGTTATTCCATCCCGCTGCTGCTCTCTATAATGGAAGTCTCAAGCAGACTCTCATAGATGATTTTGCGGGTATTCCTGCAATTCTCAAACAACTTACATAAAGAATTAATTTTTACAATTATCCGTACATGAAAGGAAATAACAAAACATGAACGAACAACCAAATCAACGACAAAATAACCGGCCGAAACGTACCCCAAGTGCGAATCGAAGCGAAGGTGGCGGCAATAATAACAATAAGCCGCTAAAGCTCAACGCTACGTATTCACGCGGTGCCGCTGTGCGAGCGCAGAAGCGCTCGCAGGCCGACGCGCAGAAGATCGCCAACCAGTACGCAGCTGCCGCCCCGGTGCAACCGGCTAAGCAAGAACAACGCCGCGCTAATGTCATCGACGACAGTCCGCGCCTGAAGGTCATCGGCCTTGGCGGTATGGACGGCGGTGGCTCCAAGAACATGATTCTCGTCGAATACATGGATGACGCTGTCATTATGGACTCGGGTAACGACCTTGGTGTCGACTTGCCAGGCATTAACTACGGTATCGCCGACACAACCTACCTGGAAAGCATTCGCCACAAACTCCGCGGCTACATCATTACGCACGGCCACCTTGACCACATCGGCGGTCTGCCGCACATCGTGCCAAAGTTCCCGGCGCCAATTTACGGTTCTAAATTTACTATCGGCCGCGTAGAAGAAATCTTTGAAAACTTTGGCTTGCCAATGCCCGAAGGTTTTGAGCTTCGCACGATAGTAATGAACGAAAACACCCACGAGCGCTTGAAGGTCGGGCAGTTCTTTGTAGAACTGGTGCGCATTACGCACTCGATTCCTGGCTCAACCTGTATTGTGCTGGACACGCCAGTTGGCCGCATCATTAACACCGGTGACTTCCGCTTTGACCCAAACCCGCTTGACCACGAACGTAGCGACATGGAACGTTTGACCGAACTTGGTAACGAAGGTGTACTCGCGCTGCTTAGCGAATGTACTACACCGGAACGTCTTGGTCGCACGCCGTCTGAAAGCACGCTCGAAGACAGCTTTAAAGATATTATGGAGCGCGCCCCAGGCCGTATTTTTATCGCTATTTTCTCCACGAACATTAACCGCATCCAAATGATTATCAATGCCGCGGTACATCACAACAAAAAGATTGCGCTGGATGGCCGCAGCATGATGAGTACGCTGGAAATGGCCGTACGCCACGGCTTCGTGAAGGTACCAAAAGGAACTTTTGTGCCAATTGCCAACGTACCGGCGCTTAAGGACAACGAAATTGTTGTGGTTTGTACTGGTGGCCAGGGTGAGCCAAGCTCCGCCTTACAACGCATGGCTAGCGGCGACCACAAACACGTTAAGATGAAGGAGCAAGATACGGTGGTACTTTCAAGTACACCAATTCCGGAAACAGGAAATGACGCACTTATCGGTGGTATGATTGACGATCTGATGCGCAAGGGCGTGCATGTCTTTACGCACGTTAACCACGAACTTCAGGGCGTTGGTCCGCTGCACGTATCTGGTCACGCTTCTCGCGACGAATACGCCGACATGATCAACATGACCAAGCCTAAGTTTTTCATTCCTATTTACGGCGCGTATCGCTCTAAGCAAAGCCACATTGACCTTGCAATTGAACTCGGTATTCCACGTCGCAACACCATTAATGCCGAAAACGGCGATGTCATTGCCATGACTCCGGACAGCATTGAGATGGCCGGTAGTGTGCCGCACGGTACGATTTTGGTTGACCAATCCGGCGCTATCGTAAATAACGTAGTCGTGAAAGACCGCGTACTATTGGCCGAAGAGGGTTTAGTAGCTGTTGTGCTGACCGTCGATAAAAAGAACGGCAATCTGTTGACTAGCCCGGATATCATCAGCCGCGGTTTCATATATATGCGCGACAATGAAGAGCTTATGAACAACTTGCGTCAGGAACTTCGCCGTGCTGTTCAGCAGCGTTTCAAGCGTGTAGATCTTGACCGCTTTAAGGTTGAACTTAAAGATCACATCACGCACTTCCTATTTGAGCAAACACAGCGCAGCCCGATTGTAATCCCAGTTGTGAATGTAATCGGTGGTGGCACCAACGGGACCAAGCCTGACGTTAAGGTGGCCGCTGGTGGCCGCACTAAAACAGGTGAAGAAGTTGCCGCCGAGCAGGAGCGCCGCTTTAAAGAAATGCGTGCTCGTTTGCTTGGCCAAGACGCTCGCGTAGACTAACACAAGCAGTTTGACCGCAGTTGTAATTTTTGCTATAATATGTCTATGCTTAAACGCCATCTCACTTTAGTTCAACCCACTGGTGTAGCTCCAGAGGCGCCAGTAAGGTCACAGATTCCCATTAAAAAAAATCCTGGCTTTCTGATTGGTTCTATCATCGGCACTCAATTTGGTAATACGCTGCCACGAGCGGGCCAAGATTACACAGTTGGTGGTCTGGACAAAGAATCTCATGGCATGCTTACGCGATTTGCCGGTAGTCCTGTTGAGGATCGGGAGCATTCATTAGCCGCTTGGACATTCCAGCGTAATCTTGAATCACTGACGGATCGTGTAGCCGAAGCTCTAGGAAAATTATCGACTCCTGAGCTTCAGGATCGAGTGCTGCTTACCGAAACTAAGTCGCCAGAAGCAACAGAAACAGTTTTGGATAGCTCGGCTATCAGTAGTCTCACTACGCACCAAGCGGTCATTCTTCCACCATTAGGACTTGCAGAGTCCCAGCCCGAAGGTCCTCTAGCCGAGGTACCGCCGCTCACTCCCGATCTTTCGTAGCTGACGCAAGAAGTTAAAAATGATACACTAAAACACGCATATGGCAAAAAGAAAACAAACCACTCGCAAAAAATCAGCCAAGGTAGCGGCAGAACCCGCTGAACGATCACCTTTTTGGTCGTTAACTGGGGCAGTGCTGCTATTTGTGCTGGCGTTGTTTATCTTGCTTGGCGGCTTTGGCACCGGCGGACCCATGCCTAAAGGTATGTTCCACGGTGTGTATTGGACGCTTGGCTGGGCGGCATATTTGCTGCCGGTAGCCCTCGTGTATTGGGGTATTTATAAATTTACTTCAGAGGATCATCGCATTCCATTTGGCCGGGTGATTAGTATGTTGGCGACGCTGGTGTTTGCGGCGGGATTTTTGTTCACGGCATTTGCAACCAAAGAACTTGACGGGACTTTTACGCACGGACACGGCGGGGAAGTGGGCTCATTGCTCGGTGGCGCAATTCGTGGCGCTTTGGACGCTTTTCCGGCCTCGGTATCATTACTAGTGCTGTTTGCTTTGTCGGTATTCTTTGCCTTTGGGATTTCACCGCAGGTAATTTTGAAGCTCAAAGATTTGTTCAAACGAGAGCCATCAGATGATACCGACCTGTCAGACCTTAAGGTCAAGGCCGAATCTACCGGCTTTAAGTTAAACGAAGGCGTACCAGTCGAGCATGGCAAACTTCCCAAAGATCGGCCCGCACGCTTTGCTTCACTTAAAAACAGCGCTGAAAGAATGGCTCCAGCCGAGACGCAAAATCACGAAGCCCTTACTGTGGCTAGCGACCCTAACTGGCAGTTTCCGAGCATTAATCTGCTTGATCAAAAACAAGACAAAGCAGATGCGGGTAACGTTAACGGCAATGCTCAGATTATTCACGACACCTTTGCTAACTTTAATATTGATGTCGAGATGGAGGGTGCCAATGTTGGTCCGCGCGTCACGCAGTACACATTAAAGCCGCCTACTGGCGTAAAGCTAACCAAGATTACTGCTTTGGAAAACAACTTAGCCCTAGACCTTGCAGCACATGCTATCCGCATGGAAGCACCGATTCCCGGCAAGCGTGCTGTTGGCATTGAAGTGCCAAACGTGAAGGCGGCAATCGTTCGCCTGAGTTCCATTTTGCAATCGCACGAATGGGGCGACATGAAGGGGCCATTGTCCTTTACTATCGGCAAAGACATCGCTGGTAAGCCAGTCGTCGCCGATTTGGCGAAAATGCCGCACCTTTTGGTGGCCGGTCAGACTGGTTCCGGTAAGTCGGTAATGATTAACGGCATCCTAACGAGCCTTCTATATCGTAATAGCCCATCTGATGTTAAATTAATTCTGGTCGACCCTAAGCAAGTCGAATTGACACCTTATAACGACATTCCGCATCTATTAACGCCCGTTATTAACGAACCCGAAAAATGTATTAGCGCACTTAAATGGGCAGTTGCCGAAATGGAGCGCCGTTTGCGTGCTATGGCAGAAGTGGGTAAGCGTAACATTGGTGAGTACAATAACCTCAAAAAAGAAGAAGGCATGCCGTATATCGTAATTGTGATTGACGAGTTAGCCGACCTGATGATGATGGCTGCTCGTGACGTAGAATCGCTGATTGTGCGCCTGGCACAAAAAGCTCGCGCCGCTGGTATCCACTTGGTACTGGCAACGCAGCGTCCGTCGGTCGATGTCATCACCGGTCTTATTAAGGCCAACGTACCGGCGCGTATCGCCTTTACGGTGGCCAGCCAGGTCGACTCACGTACTATTATCGACCAGATGGGTGCCGAGAAACTGTTAGGTATGGGTGACATGCTGTTCCTGACGTCCGACATGCCAAAGCCAAAACGTGTGCAAGGCGCCTTTATTAGCGACGAGGAAACGCAGAAGGTGACTGACTTTATCCGTATGCAACGTCCACCCCAATATGATAATGAAATTATCAGCCAGCCGGTCCAGCTTAATGGCAAGGGCGGCATCGTGGCCGATGCTGGCGGTAATGACGCCGATGACGACATGTGGCGTGATGCCATCCAGGTTGTTATTGAAGGCCGCAAGGCCAGCACAAGTCTCTTGCAGCGACGTTTGCGCATAGGTTATGGTCGCGCAGCTCGCTTGATCGAAACCATGGAAGAACAGGGCATTGTTAGTTCAGCTGATGGCGCTAGACCACGCGACGTGTTGGTCAGTTCGATGGATGAAGTATTTGGCAGCCCTACTGCTGATGTGGCTGAAGCCGAAGCAGAACCCGTCGAACCTCCAACACCAAATCGCGTCCAGCTTTAGTTAGAGATTCCACAGAGTGGGGCAATATATTATACTAGACGATTATGCCATCCGAACGACCCCCTATAGCTGAAGAACATCGACTATTTCATAGCAATATTGTATCTATTTGCCAGACCATGGGTGAGTATGTACTGCAGCGGGCAACGGAAGATTATTCTATGCCGGCTTTCGAAGGTATGGATGAGCTACTTGGCTGGACTTGCGTAGAATCAATGTCATTTGTCACGCCCAAAGACGAAGACGATGTATATTACGGCTCGTTTGTAGGTAATCGATCGATAAGAGGTGGCAGTAGTTTTTACATTGACCGTGTCGAAAATACCGAAGAGGTCAACGAAGTGCCAGACCTTGCAGATACTTGGCGCCAGGCGAATACATTCGGTAAAACTATCCATTTGACAATTAATTACGATGCACCAAGACAAAAGCCGGCGCAGCCGTGGGAAGGTATACTGTATACCGCCACAGATATTCCGCCGATTATTATTGCCGAAGAAGCAATACACAATGAAAGGTATTCTTCTTTAGCAGTACTTAATCTGCTCGATCGTTCGATTCCGCCCGAAGCCGTTCATTACCCAAACGAGCGGGAGCTACGCGATATTCGCCAAGGTCTTAGGGCGGCTACGGCCGACATAAATATGATCAGTATATTCACTTATTGCTATGACAGCTATTCCCAAAATATGAAAGCGTCAGATGCTCTAGCACGGCAAGCGTGGCTTGAACGCGTTAAATGGCGCGTTATGGACTCGTAAGTTGCCTAGACGAGCAACTTATAGTATAATTACCTCTGTTAATAAATAACCTGCGTAAGAAAAGCTTACGCACCCTCGGATGCATATCCAGGGTTCCAAAGGAGGAGCAATGGAAAATCAGTACGAAATTGCCGTATTGTATCACCCAGATTTAGAAATTGATCTGGAAAAAGCTACCAGCCGTGTGGAGAAAATCTTCACTGACAACGGTGGTAAAGTAACTCATATTGACAATTGGGGGAAGCGTAAATTAGCATACCCAATCAAGAAGAACGAACACGCCGTGTACGTCTTCTATACCATTGAGCTACCTGCACAAAGTGTGCGCAAAGTAGAAAGCACAATGAACATCACCGACGAAGTCATTCGTTTCTTGATTACTCGCCCAGACCTTAAGGCGATTGCTAAGGCAGAAGCTTTGAAGGCTGAAAAGCTCAAGAAGGCTGCAGAGCGCGGCGAGGCTGCCGAGTCAACAGACGAAAAGACCGAAGAGTAGATTAATTAGAGGGAAGTTAGAAGAGGGGAGCCTATCATGGCACGAAGCGTAAACCAAGTAATGTTACTAGGTAACCTTACCCGCGATCCGGAACTGCGCCAAACGCCAAGCGGCCAAAGCGTCGTTAGCTTTAGTTTGGCACTAAACCGCGCCTACAAAGACCAGAGTGGTGAATGGCAAGAAGCAACTGACTACATTGATGTTGTTGCTTGGGGTCCATTAGCTGAACGCATCTCGCAGTATCTAAGCAAAGGCCGGCGTGCATTAGTACAGGGCCGTTTGCAGAGCCGCAGCTGGGAACAAGACGGTCAAAAGCGCAATAAAGTCGAAGTACTTGCAAGCGACGTGACCTTCCTGGATGGCCGAGGTGATAGCGACGGGGCTGGTGGTGTTTCGGCACCTGCTAGCAGCAGCTCGAGTAGTACGTCTAGTTCAAGTAGTAAAAAGAAGGATGACGTTATACAGGACATTGGCGACGAGCCAATTAACCTCGACGACATACCCTTTTAGGACTTAGTAATGACCGAAATCCTGACATCCTTCGAAGATAACCAAGCACCGGATATGCAAGTCATGGTGCCTATCAACGAAGAAGTAATCGATGGATTTGTAACGCGTGATCAAGCCAATCTGCTGTATATGCCGCCAGTCTGGAATCTTCCTGCTTGCGACCGTACGGTACGAGGGTATCTTAACCAGTTTGGCATTCAAGCAGTTTCGAGCGGATTTTTCACAAAACTAGACCTGCTATCGTTAGCTTCCAGATACGAGGCATGGCTCGACGAAGATGTGGAAACTAGAAGAGAACACTGGCTTACGCCAAAGCCAGATAACGCCTAAGGTGTAACTACATAACTAAGGAGAACTATAATGGCTAAAATTTTTAAGCACAAAACAGATGTAGCCTACTTTGACTACAAAGATTTCAAAACATTGCAACGCTACGTAAATACGTACGGCCAGATTGAGACTCGTAAGAAAACCGGTCTGACCGAAAGCCAGCAACGTCGTCTTGCGACTGCAATCAAGCGCGCTCGTCACATTGCATTGCTTCCGTTTGTTGCCAACAATTAATAACGATAGACAGGGGTGGCTCCATTGCTCGAGCAGGCCAAAGATCTTGAACAGCATATCGGTAGAATCGTATCGAATCACGACATCGACAGCCTAGAAAATAAGCAGCGCCAGTTGCTTACGGACATTAAGCGAATCATTGTTGATGCCCGACTCGACACGCGTGATTACGAATATGCAGAGACGCGGGCGGAGCAACTAAAGTTTGGCAAAATCGCCGTTAAGCGTTTTGAAACGTTACGAAAAATGCTGATAAAGGCTAGCGAATACAATTTGTTTAGTGCGGTGGACATTGCGCAACTTTCTGCGCATATCGAACAATTAATTTCACAAATGACAGAGGAGGCGTAATGGCATTAAGCATTACTGAACTGAAAAAGGGCGTAATCTTCCAGCTCGAAGGCGTACCTTACAGAGTGGTTGACTATAATCAGAAGGTCATGGGTCGCGGTGGTTCGATCGTAAATGTGCGTATTAAAAGTTTGCTCGATGGCAAGGTGCTTGAAAAAACCTTTAAAGGCAACGAGCAACTTGATAGTGCGGATGTTACTACTATGAATGCGCAGTACCTATACAATGACGGCGCAACGTTTTACTTAATGAACCAGGACACGTTTGAGCAGTTTGAAGTTACTGCTGACTTAGTCGGCGACGGTGCCGGTTACATCAAAGAAGGCGACATTGTGCAGTTGCAATTCTTCGACGGCCGACCGATCAACGTTGAGTTGCCGAAAAACGTACCACTTAAAGTGACGTACACCGAAAATGTCGTCAAAGGCGACACTACCAGCAATGTTATGAAGGAAGCAACACTTGAAACGGGCATTACGGTCAGAGTACCGGCATTCATCAAGCAGGATGACTTAATTAAGGTTGACACGCGTACTGGCGAATACCTTGAGCGCGTCAAAGCCTAGCCGGAGCCGGCGACCATAATGAAACAGCGTCTAGACCAACTCGTATTTGCCCGTGGCTTAGTCATAAGTCGTAGTCAAGCAGAGAGTTGGATTAGACTTGGCAAGGTCCAAGTGAACGGTGAGGTCATTACAAAGGCGGGCCACTTTACCGACGAAAATGCGGATATTACGCTGCAAGCCGAAGAGCAATACGTTAGCCGCGCAGCTTTAAAACTAGCCTCTGTTGCGCAAACGCTCAAGCTTGATTTCAAGGATGTAGTACTATTAGATGTCGGTAGTTCAACGGGCGGTTTTACCGATTACGCTTTGCGTCATGGCGCTGTAAAATCAATCGCTGTTGAAGTCGGTACCAACCAACTACACCCAAGCCTTCAAAATGACGAGCGTATTGAACTGCACGAACAAACTGATATCCGCGACATGAAAACTTTGTCGGCAACGCCAGATATTGTCGTTATTGACGTATCATTTATTAGTCTGCGTGAGGTATTGCCGCATATTGCCACGCTTTGTAGTCTAGAGACGCAAATAGTCGCTATGGTTAAACCGCAATTTGAGGCCACCGCCGCTCATCTCAAACACAAAGGTGTTATTAAAAATGACCGCATGCGCCGTGATATTCTAAAGAGTTTCGAAGACTGGGCGAAGCAGTATTTTATTATTATTGATAAGGCTGATTCGGATATTGCTGGCTCAAAAGGCAACGTTGAACGTTTTTATAAGCTACAAAAAGTAAGTCATAAAGCTTAAGTTCAGATGGACTTTTGATTGAACGGCTTAGCAAAGAGATGGTACACTTTACGATATGTATTTCAAGAGCCGTATAGAGGCTGGCCAGTTACTAGCTAAACAGATTGTTACGAAGTACAAGGGTAAAGATTGTGCTGTCGTTGCGCTGAATGACGGCGGTGTTATGGTGGGTGCGCAGATTGCCTTGCAAATTCCCTGCGTCCTTACGTTGTTACTTACGGAATTAATCAATTTGCCACGCGAAGATATGGCCGTGGGCGGCATTAGCCAAGACGGTTCATTCTCGTATAATCAGCAATATTCCCAGGGCGAACTTGACGAGATGGTGGGTGAATACTATCACTTCATCGAACAAGAAAAAATGACTAAGCTGCAAGAAATGCACCACATGCTCGGCAATGAGAACCTCATTAAAAGGTCACTTTTAAAGGACAAGACAATTATTTTGGTTTCGGACGGGTTGATGAACGGTTTTTCGCTTGATGTTGCCGTTGAATATCTCAAGTTGATTCATGTAAATCGATTGATTGTAGCAACGCCGATGGCCAGTGTAAAGGCGGTTGACCGCATGCACGTCCTAGCTGACGAAATTTATTGTCTAAATGTGCTGGAAGATTACCTGGACGTCAACCATTATTACGAGATCCAAGATGTTCCACCGCACGACAAAGTCGTCAAAACAGTCGAGCAGATCGTGAGTCATTGGAAACAGAATGACAAAGATACGACCGTCGAAGATACTACCGGACGGCTAAGCCGCTAGTTAAAACAACAACTCCGTTACCCAAGAAAACTACGTAGCTTAGCGACGTCGGATAAGGTAATAGTAGACTGTTCACGTTTAATAAGGCCTTGACGTTCAAGCGTTGCCAGCTCGCGGCTGGTAGTTTCGCGCGTGGCGCTGATGGAACTAGCAATGTCCTGATGCTTGAGCGGCACTGTCAGTACGATGGAGCCGTCCGACATCTCTTCACCAAAGCGGCTTGCCGTGCTAAGCAGAAATGAGATCAGGCGCTCGCGCACCGATCGATACTCAAGTGTTATGATACGCTCCGAATGCAACCGATACATATCAACGAGCATATCGACAAGCGGCAGTGCAGCTTCGGGGTTGGTATGCAAAAAGTCAACAAACTGTTCACGGCTAATGCGTAGTAGTTCGGTTGGTGCAAGGGTCGCGTAAATAATATTACGGTTTTGCCCGGTAATCGCCCAGGTTAGTCCGAGCACCTCACCGGCCTTGCGGATGATCAGTAGGTTCTCTTCACCGTATTTGGTAATATCGTAAGCCTTAACAAGGCCGCTCACGACATAAAAAATGCCCGACGGAGTCTCGCCGGGCCTAATAACAAATTCGCCCTTTTTGTATGTCAGTCTCGTTCCTTGATGAAACAAGTTGACGAGCGCGTTGTACTGGCTGTCAGTCGTCAACATACGCTCATTATATACTGCTCACCTCTGTGGAGCAAGCATGCTTTTGCTTCTCTAAAGGCTTACCTAACAGGGGTCGTAGCGAGTGCGCATCACCAAGCATATTCGCTTCATTTGCCTGTAAAGATTCAAGCAAAATGTGTGTGACGGAAGTCGCAAGGTCGAGGTGATGAAGCTAACCGATCGTTCCCTAGATGTAACGTACTATAAAAGTACTAGCTATATGCAACGCTAGAGGGAAGGAGGGAGAAATGGTAAGCCTGAAACAAGTTGAGGAACAACTTAAAAGGGTGGGGTGCAATTTCCGCTTCTGGGGGAGGCCGGAAATTAGGGAACTCTGCAACATTTTAACCGACGGCGAAGTTATCGCGCAGTGTGTGAATGGCCGTTATGAAAACGGCGGAGCACTATTATGCGCCACCAATCACCGGCTTCTACTCATCGACAAAAAACCAATGTTTCTAACACTGGAAGACCTACGCTTCGACATGATCTCCGAAATAGATTTTAGCGCGCAACTTTTCGGCAGCACCGTCCACATCATGACGCCGAACAAAACTCTGACATTTTCCGCAATGAACCAGGACCGCTTACGCAAGGTGCTAAACTACACCCAGCAACGAGTGACAGACTTGAGGCGACACTACCTCGAGGGGCAGTTCCAGCCCCAACTGCAAATACAGCAGATGCGCGATGACCAAGCGACCGCACCTTTTGTGGGCGGTCTAGCGATACAAGGGAATGCGAGTGCTTTTACTACACCGTTCAATCCCTACACATCTGCGCCGCTGATCATGCGTCGGCGCAGAACCCCAAAATTTTACTAAAGTAATCTCATAAATGTAAAATACCGCCCGGCAAAAGAGCGGTATTTTACATTTTAGTGCAGCCTAGCAATATGGACAATCGAGCAATAATGTGCTATTGTTTATGCTAAGACCAAAAGTTAAAAGCATAGCAAAATGAGCCACGAACACCTAGTCCAACCCTTAGGAGCCGATCTAGATACGCCTTTTGACGCAGTAACGGTTGATATGTCAGAGGCTGAAGGTTCTCCGGAAACAGCCTTCGAGGTTGTCTTAGCGGAGCTGACTCATGAGCTGCCCGAAGTCGAAGAAGATCGCGATATAATTGAGACGACTGGCAAAGATCTCATTGCAACGTACGGCTTAACTCCAGATTTTTTTGATAAAGCCAATACACTTTTCTTTGCGGCTATAGCCCAGCGAAAGGGTTATGGTGAACAGGATGGCCCTCTTCCTGATAGGACAGAATCGTTCCTGAGAGACGCGATGATTATGCTTGCCTGGAATAAGCAGCGGGATTTTGACCGAGTAAAGTGGGAGATCGATGCAGATGCTGCCAGTAAGCAGCCCGGTCAAGAGAAGGCTGCCTATGAAGCATTTACCGACATGGCAATGACAGAGCAGCTTCAGCGGGCTATTGATAATGGGTTAGGGCATGACCTGCAAGATAAAATGCCGGCCGACCACACGAAAGTGCCATACGATCTGCACGTACTTGACATAGGCTTTACCGTTGCTGGCGATAGGGTTTGGAGTGAATATGATGCCCTTGGCTGGGAGGACGCGGAAAAGCGGCGCCTTGCGGAAAACGCTGTAGCATTTAGGGAGCAAGGCAAGATGGTGACTGCAGGAGAAAGTGCGGGGTGGGTTACCTCGCTTGATGGTCGAAAGATATTAGCCTTGACTAAGCCTGTAGCGGCGATGCTTTTGGCTCAAAACGATGAACCGGGCGATAGCCTTGACACGCTTAAGCACGAGCTTGCCCATGTGGAGGCCGACCTTGAGCTTGGCGGCAGCGAGCGTGAAGTAGCATATGGTTCTATGATTGAAGAGTTCCGCGCAGTCATTGCGAGCGATGACACTGCTTACGATGAGATAAGGTATTTCGTAAATAACGATTTGTATATAACAACAGGGTGTGCCTTGCTGCACAAGATTAAAGAGCATATGTTCGATCAGGAGCCGAGTGCATTCTGGACTGAGGTGGCTTCTGAGATTGGCCTCCAGAGTACGTTGGAGCTTGCTTTATTGGTACCCGAGTCATTCATAAAACCAGGGAATAGCCCAGTGCGTGCACGTATTAACGAATATATTGGCGGTCTGGATGGCTTTACTAAAACACTATACGAAGGTAATGAAGCCGACCCCGAGCTTAAGGCTGAAATGAACGAGCGCATGAAACCGCTCGCCGCATGGTTTAAAAGTCTATCTCCCGAAGCAGTCCAGCAATGGAGGGTTTCTCTAGGTAAGAAAAAACAAGCCTTTCTTACGGAGCAAATTCTTGCTAGACATTAAAACGAAATTCGACAATGTCATCGGGCTGCATGACGTACGTCTTGCCTTCGGTACGCATTTTGCCTGCAGCCTTGGCGGCGGTTTCTGAGCCAGCTGTGACCAGGTCAGGATAACTAACAATTTGTGCGGCAATAAATCCGCGTTCAAAATCACCATGGATAACACCGGCGGCTTGTGGCGCGGTGAAACCTTTGCGAATTGTCCAGGCGCGTACTTCTTGTTCGCCAGCGGTTAGGTAACTTTGCAGGCCAAGCGTGTCATAAGCGGCGTGAATCAGCTGGACCAGTCCCGATTCGTGCTGGCCGTAACTCTCTAGTAATTCCTGAGCATCGGTTTCATCCAAACTTTGTAATTCGCTTTCGAGTTTTGCACATACAAACAACGATGTGGCTGGTGCAACGAGTGCTTGTAACTGCTGCTTGTGCGCATCATCGTTCAGGCCGGCTTCATCAATATTGAAAAGATAAATCACCGGCTTGGCGGTAATGAGTTGCAGATCATACAGGTGCTCAAGCTCCAGATCGTCAACGCTTGACAGAGGTTTGTTGTCGTTTAATAAGGCATAAGCGCGCTGCAATGTATCTAGGATCGGCTTTAATTTGGGATTAGCTCGTGCTTCTTTTTCTAATTTTGGCATGCGGCGTTCTACGGTTTGCAGGTCGGCCAAAACTAATTCCGTGTTAATCACTTCAATATCTTTTGCCGGTGAAGCTTCGCTATCGACATGCGTCACGTTGTCGTCCTTAAACGCCCGCACGACTTGCACGAGTGCGTTGCAGGTTCGGATGTGACTGAGGAACTGATTGCCTAAGCCCTCGCCTTGACTAGCGCCTGCCACCAGCCCGGCGATATCTACAAAAGTAACCGTTGCCGGCACTATTTTTTTGGCGTGGTACATATCAGATAAGGTAGTAAGCCGGGGGTCGGGGATGGGTACGATGCCGGTGTTCGGTTCAATAGTAGCAAACGGATAATTAGCCGCCAGAATATTGCTGCCGGTCAAAGCATTAAACAAAGTAGATTTGCCGACATTAGGCAGGCCAACAATACCAATCGAAAGTGAACTCATAGTAATTCATTATAACAGAGGTATTAGTCTGTGCCAACGGACGTCACCAAACCTTTGCCAATTCGTGCGAAGGTGCAAATATAGCGTTCAAGTTTTTAATTTTGTAATTAAGAAGGGGTGATTTTACCGAGGATTTTTCGCAGAAAGGGCAGTTTCACACGACGATCATACAATGTCTGCATATTACTCAGAAAATCTAGCAGTGTCTGTTCTTGCTCTGGAGAAATAGTGTATATGTCGTTCGCATCGTCGCTGCCAATACATTCACTCATTTTTTGCTCAAGCTGAGTAAGGATGTTTGGGTGTTTTGGGAAACACGACTGAATTTTATTCAGAAATTCTTGATTAACTTCGTCACTATCTCGGGTTCCAAAATCTATCCACTCACGCGCTGATAGTGAATACTTACCGCCATTAGCAAGGAAGTTGAATAAAGAGCGCCACGTGTCATAGCCAGAATCTTGACGTTCGGGGTGGCTAGGGTGCAGTGATTCTATGTCGCCACCTTGCAATAAGTAAGATTCCATATGGCTGGCAAAGGCTTCTCGCAAGGCCTGATTCAATAAAGGATATGACTGCAGTGTATTTGTCATCTCTGTTCCTTCGAGCATATGGCTAAATTCATGATAGAGTATTCGTTGCTCGGCGTCTTGTACGGGCGCACAGAGTAGCTTATTGCTACCGTAGCTAGAAGCTTCATATCTGCCTGCGCCAAATTTTAGGATGGTCTCAAAACCGTCGTCTAAGATAATTCGTGTATTGGCAAGATGGTCCTGAAAACGACTAACGAGATGTTCAAGCTCACCGGCTTTTAGCTGTTCGGCATAGGATTGCGTGTGACCTTGCAGGCGCTCATTAAATGCAGTTGTCTCTTTTTGGTGATATGTATGGAGGTCGCTAAGGAGGGCAATGTACGCTTCGGTCGGCATGATGAAATTACCGTCGGCATCTTGTGCATAAGCATCTTTCAGGATCACGTGTAGCGGTAACCCAACGGGCAAATCGTGGCGTTGGTAGAATGCTTCGTCGAGATGCGGTTGGAAGTATTCGCTAATCCACCCAAACAGATCCGCATGACTTTCACTATTTAATAGAGAAGGATCTACAAAACCTGCGGCACTTGTGCTGGCATTTCGGTTATTGCGCGGTTCCGGGATAGGCGGAGTCTCAACGTAATCCGTTGTATATACATCCCAGGCGTGGAAGCCATGGTCAAATACTGCCGATGTACCTAGTGCCGACTGTAAAGTAGGTAGAGCGGGATACATCCAATCGGCGACTTCTTGATCGTAGGCATACGCAGGTACGAATTCAACCTCTGACATGGAGCATATTATAACATATCTATGTAAATACCACATTAACGACGCAAGTTCTGCTAGAGGCGTTTTACAAATTGCACGTTTTTTAGTTGAAAAGCTTAACGCTTACGGTTTTATGCGTTATAGTACATGTAAGAAATTATGAACGTTATGAAGGCAACAGATATTCCAAATTCAGATAAACCGCCAACACGCTTCGACCGGAAGAATGCATTGATTGGCGGTATCGTTTTGGTTGTTTTGATCGCTGCCGGTATTACTTGGGTGATTGTTCAGCGTGATAAGCCAAAAGTAATAAAAGCAGTGCCAAGCACCACGATTGCCAAAGCCCTGCAAAGCAAAGATGGCGTAACAGAGCAGACCTTAAAAGACGCCCTTGATAGCAATCCTACGAACAATCAAAAGATTCAATTACTGCAATTACTTGCTAACAAAGCCCAGCAACGGGGGGATTTAAAGACCGCGGTGAGTTATTTGGTACAAGCTTACAACGCCGGACTTAAAGACCCGCTGCTTACCGAAAATATTGGGTTTTTATACCGCGACCAACTGCACGATAATTCCCAGGCACTTAAATATCTTCGGATATCTTTGCAAGAGGTAAAGGGTGGCTCTGCTGCTTATGCGCAAAATTTGACCACAACGTTAAATAAGGCTATCAAGGCGCTCGAGGATCAAGGTGTTAAAGCGGCGAACTAAGACTAATCGATGGCGCTGGCTCTATGGGGCCGCCATAGCCATTAATCTTGTTGGCAGTCTTTGTTTCTTTGCGCCACAGCAGCACGCTTCGGCTGAACCGGGTGAACCGGGACCGTACGGCACACGTCTTAACTTTGGTTATTTCCGCGGTTTGCAGCAGAACTATGGCCCCGAGGTCATCCCAGGCGGTGTCCCTGCCAATGATATAGACACACTAATAAACATGATTACCTCACGTGCAAATAATGTTGGTGGTGGATGGTCCATCCAAGATATTCGCGGTGCACAATTTATTGTTCAAACGATGCGCGGCGGATTTAAAAATTATCCATCTCCGGCCGAGGTGCAAGACTGGGCTGATCGAGTACGAAGTCTTGTAGCTAACGGAGGCTCAATTAATTTCGATGCGCCGATAAGTTTTAACATTAACAGTTATTATCAGCCTGCAAATCAAGATGATGCCTTTTATGACATTAACCATGGTGCGTACATTTGGCAACCGTGGGCAATTGATCCAGATGGTCAGCTAACGGGCAACTCGATCGGATTTTATAATAGTAGTGGCCAGCTCCTTTATGCTATTCGCAGGGCTTGCGGTAATCCTTTAAACCATTTTCCAAATAACGAGGGAGGCATTCCAGATGCTATTCCGTATAATCTGGTACCCCTTATAAATGTATCCATTAGCGGGAACTCACCAAGTTCTGCCGAGCCTGGAGATCCTATCACATTTGATTATCGAGTAAATAGCACCACCGGTAGCGACAGTGCCAATACAACGTGTTCGACTAATAATGTTAATCATAGCGGCTATTTCACAACGCCCGCATCGCCTGAAGGAGGGGGCACGCCTATCGGTAATGGTTGTCCGCGAGTCTTCCCGGGTAATTCAAGTACCCAAATTGCGTCAGAGACTGTAATCGCGCCAGCGAATACTACGGTTTGCCGAACATTATTTGTCAACCCGGCAACGCCAAGCGGTAATACAGTTGGCACCGAAGTGTGCGTCCCTGTATCCAACAAGCCATACGTTAAAGTATTCGGCGGTGATGTATCCGTAGGCGGTGGCCTGGAAAGTGCCCCGAGTACGTGCACAAACAACGGCAACGGTTCTTTACTGAGCTGGAACGAACAACGTACGCCTGGTACACCTGGGGCGGGAACGCAATTTGCTGCCTTTGCTCTGGCGCAGATTACTGATTTCGCTAGTTCTCAGGTTAATAGTGGTGCTGCTACACCCGCAACCAGCCTTTCGTTTGGCAATACGGCAACAGATTATTGGAATAATAATTTTGGTGGTAACTTCGGTTCGGCTCCTTGTATTAAGGACTACTATGGTCAAAAGCCTGCTAGCACTCAGCCACTAAGCTCATTGGCGCATGGTGCAGGCGTATATAGTGCGAGCGGTAGCCAGGTCTTTACCGGAGCAACGCTCAATCCAGGTGATCGATGGACGATTTATATTGATGGCAATGTGTATATTAATGGCAACATCATTTATGGCGGCAACTGGAATATTGCTAATGTGCCCATGTTACAGGTAGTAGTGCGTGGCAACATTTATATTGATGGCAATGTTACACAATTAGACGGTGTGTATAGTGCACAAACGACTACCTCTGGAGCGGGCGGCAATATCTATACTTGTGCCACTATAGCTGGACCGTGGCCAACATCTGACACTAATTACTACAATGCTTGCCACAAGAAATTAAATGTCAACGGTGCTTTTATGGCGAATAGCTTGTATTTGTTACGAACATTTGGCACGATCAACCAGTCTGCTGTGGGCGAAACTAGCGGTTCTTCAAATGCTGCCGAAATATTCAATTACGGCCCTGCGGCCTGGATGACGCAGCCGCCGCAGAGCGTTGGACGTGCTGACGACTACGACGCGATTACTAGTTTGCCGCCCGTTCTCTAAATGCAAAACCGACTTGCATAAGAGGGTAGTGCTTATGCTATAATTTTAGATAAGATGAGTTTACTGAGTGGGGTTTCTGCGTTTTTCGGATTAGACATCGGCACTACCGCTGTGCGCTTAGTAGAGTTGCACGGGAATGGTACTGTCAAAACATTAGTTAAGTATGCGTATGTGCCGGTCGACAGCAAAATTGTGTTGAGCGATTCTAAAACTGACCAGCAAAAATTGGCCCAAGTCATCAAAGATCTATTGTCGCAAGCACGTATGACGACGCGTAACGTTGCGGTCGGTATTCCATCACAACGCGTTTTTACGACGGTTATTGATTTTGACCGCTTGCCAGCTTCAGAAATGGCTAAAGCAATCCGTTATCAAGCCGATTCACTTATCCCGACTCCACTAGAAAATTCTAAGATTGACTGGGCAGTTATAGGCGACTCTCCCAAAGATCAGACTAAGGTAGAGATATTGCTCTCTAGCGTCGAAAACACGTTTGTAGAGCAGCGCCTGGATATGCTGGAATCGATCGGACTTGAAGTTATAGCCTTTGAACCTGATAACTTGGCAATAACTCGCGCCATGATTGCACAGGACGGCGTTGGTCCACAGATGGTATTGGATATTGGCAGCAAGAGCACGGACCTAGTCATTACTATGAATGGCGCGCCTCGCCTAACGCGCTCTATCCCAACTGGGGCAGAGGCTATTGTCCGCACGGCAGCCCAGAATCTTAATATCGAAGAGAAGCAGGCTCGTCAGTTTGTATTTAAGTTCGGTCTCAGTAAAGACAAACTCGAAGGTCGCATTTACGATGCCATTATTAGCACCGTAGAAATTTTGACTAGCGAAATTGATAAATCTATCAAGTTTTTCCAGAGCCGGTACGGTGATTCCCGCATTACCCGTATGATCGTAACTGGTGGTGCTTCGGCACTGCCGGAATTTCCACTATTTCTTGCTAATAAGTTTGGCGTAGAAGTAGAAATTGGCAATGCTTGGCGGAATGTTTCGTTTTCTCCTGAGCGCCAGAACGAATTATTGTCAGTCTCTAATCACTTTGGCGTAGCTGCCGGACTTGCAGAGAGGATGGAATAATGATTCAGTTTAATCTTTTGCCTGATATTAAAATCCAATACCTCAAGGCAAAGCGCCAAGAGCGACTGGTTATTGTCTCATCTGTTTTGGCTGGTGGTGTGGCGTTAGCGGTGTTGGCGCTATTGATTGTAACTGTGTTCGGACTGCAAAAGAAAAATCTAAGCGATCTTAACAAAGACATCAGTTCGTCGAGTAGCCAATTACAGGGCGTTAAAGACTTAAGTAAAATCTTGACGGTTCAAAACCAAATAGGAGTTCTTACATCTTTGCACGACCAAAAAGTAGTTTCCTCAAGGCTACTAGACTTCTTAACGCAGGTTACGCCGGCATCGGCCACGCTCACGAAACTTACAATCGATTTTCAGCAAAATACCATGACTATCGACGGTACAACGTCCGACTTAACAACGATTACGGATACACTTAAAGCTGCAACCTACCAAACGGGCAATAGTACCACGCAAGTAAAGGCCTTTAGCAACGTTGTTTTGCAATCGTTTACGATCGACTCCAAGGGCACTACCTATGAAGTTGCTTTTAGTTTTGACCCGGTTATCTTCAGCAATGCCACTGACGTTCAGATCAAGGTCCCGCAAATTACTAGTACGCGGGCTAATGTTGAAAAGCCGACTGATCTTTTCACGAAGGCAGGGCAATAGGAATTATTATGGCAAGATCAGCATCATTTACTAAGCGTACACTTATCACTAAAGCCAATAGTACAATGGTAATTGCCACTTCGGTGGCTGCCTTTTTGGTTGTCTTTTCGGCTGTGGCCTCGCGGGCTTTAATTAGTCAGGCGACCTACCAGAACCGCGTGATAACCGTCAAGAAAAAAGCGTTGGCTACGCTTAAAGGTGACATCAGCGCCGTGGACTCGTTAAAGAGTTCGTATCAAACCTTTGTTGGCACCCCACAGAATGTCATTGGCGGCAACCCAGCCGGCACCGGAGCACAAGACGGCGATAACGCTAAAATCGTGCTCGATGCCCTACCAAGCACTTACGATTTTCCGGCACTTGCAACTAGCTTGCAGACGCTCATTCAATCGCAAGGCCTAGTTATTGAAGGCATTACCGGAACTGACGATGCCGTCAGTCAAGGCTCCAACGCTACAAGCGCGACACCCAAGCCCGTACCCATGCCGTTCCAGGTTCGTGTTACTGGTTCCTACGCAGGTATTAAGGCCTTGCTTACTACGTTCGAGCGTTCAATTCGTCCCATTCAGGTCCAAAAAATAGAAATTGACGGCGCTAAGAATGGCACCATGACCGCAATTATTGACGCCCAGACATTCTACCAGCCCGCTAAGAACCTTAAGATTACCAGCGAGGTAGTAAAATGAAACAAAAAGATGTAGCCCTGGTTCTAGTTATAGCTATCGTTAGCGCGGTGATTTCGTTTTTGGCTTCTAATTGGATCTTTAACAAGCCGGCTAATAGACAGCAAAAAGCTGAAGTTGTTGATGTAATTACCTCAGATTTCTCAAATCCAAATTCGAAATACTTTAACTCGACCTCTATAGATCCAACGCAACTTATTCACATTGGTAATAGTAGCAATCCGAATCCATTTAGCGGTGGCGGACAATAAGCATAAAAGGGTTATACTAAACCTATGAGTGTTTTGTCTACTGACGCACAAAAACAGGTTGAAGACTCACTGGTTTCAGAAGGCGCGCTAACAAAAGAGCAGCTCAAGGACCTCAAGGAAAAAGCCGAAAAAGAGAGTACGCCTCTCTTAAGTTTCTTAACTACGGGTGGCTTTGTTCCAGATGAGACCCTCACGAAAACGATTGCTCATGTCGCCAGAGTGCCGTACGTTAATTTGAGTAGCGCTCGCGTTGAACAAGAGGTGCTGGAACTGCTGCCGCAGGACGTTGCTGAGCGATACATGGCCGTGCCGTTAGGAGAGATGCAGAATCGCTTAGTGGTTGCTATGCTCGATGCCGACAATGTCCAGGCCGTTGACTTTTTGTCTAACAAAATCGGCCGTCCGCTTAAAGTATATGCGGCCAGCGAATCGGGTATTCGTAATGTGCTTCACCAATACCAAACAACTATCTCGGACCAGGTTGTGGGCGAGATTAGCAACATCGGCACGCCTACTTCAGATACGCAACAGACGCAAACCGGTAGAAGGGGTGAAAGGGGCGAACCGGTCGTTTCGGCAGAGTCGTCTAAATTTAGGAATATCGTCCAGGACTCGCCAATCAGTAAGGCGCTCTCCACTATTCTGGAATACGCGGCCAAAAATGGCGCCAGCGACGTGCATATCGAACCTTTGCAGGATTCACTCAAAATCCGTTGTCGTATTGACGGCATATTAAGAGAAATTTTGCGTTTGCCTAAGACTACCGAACCACCGCTTGTTTCGCGTATTAAAATTCTGGCAAACCTCAAAATAGACGAACACCGTATACCACAGGACGGCGAGTTTAGTATTACCGCAGCGGGAAAGTCAATTGACCTCCGTATTGCTATATCACCAGTGATATGGGGCGAGCAAGTAGTCATTCGTTTGCTGGATAAAACGGGTACTAGTCTCAAACTAGAAGATATGGGTTATGCCGGTCGCGCCTTAAGAACAATCCGCGAAGGTATCAAGGGTACCAGCGGTATGGTTCTGACCTCGGGGCCAACCGGTTCGGGTAAGTCAACATCGCTGTATGCATTACTACAAGAAGTCAAAAGTGACGCGATTAATATCGTTACCCTTGAAGATCCGGTTGAATACAAAATGGATGGTATTAATCAGATTCAGGTTAATGCCGATGTAGGCCTGACATTCGCTAATGGTCTTAGGTCTATTTTGCGTCAGGACCCCGACGTCGTCATGGTGGGTGAGATCCGTGACCGCGAAACGGCCGAATTAGCCGTTCAAGCGGCTCTGACCGGGCACTTGGTATTTAGTACACTGCACACCAACTCGGCAGCCGGTATTTTGCCGCGCTTACTCGACATGGAAATTGAACCGTTCCTTATTGCCTCAACCGTGCGCACCGTGATTGGCCAGCGCCTAGTCCGACGCATCGGTCACAACACCGAAACGTATGATTCCGACAAGGTCGAAACCGAGGCTATTAAAAAAACCGTAGGCCATTTGCTTCCCAAAAATAAAGAAGAAATTGATAAAGTTATGCAAGATCTGGGCTACGGAAACTTGCCACTAAGCACCCAAAATGCTTATACTTTAACCAAGGGCAAAGATAGCCCCGAAACTCCCGGTGGATATAAGGGTCGTATGGGTGTCTACGAAGTATTCAACATTACGCCCGAGATTCAGCAGCTCATTTTGAAGCGTGCCACCAGTGCCGAAATTCAAAAAGTCGCCCGGGAGCAGGGCATGATAACAATGCGCGAAGACGGCTATCTGAAGGCCTTAACTGGTCGTACAACGATAACCGAAGTAAATCGTGTGGCGTCTTCGGATAGCGCATAAGCAAGCAGTAAGAGAGGGTGGAAAAACACATGCAAGGATCTCCAAGAATTGAAATACTCCTAGAGGAGGTAGTGAAGAAAAAAGCTTCCGACCTGCACCTTCAGGTGGGTTTGCCGCCTATGCTGCGCGTCGACGGTAAGTTGCTGCCTGTAGCTGGTGCTGACATTCTCAGCGACGAAGCAGTCGAAACACTGATTTTCGCCATCCTGGACGAGGACCAAAAACAGATTCTGCTTAAGGACAAAGAGTTTGACTTTAGTTTTGCCTTCGGTGATTTGGGACGTTTTCGTGTAAACGCTTTCCATGAACGAGGCAATCTGGCAGCCGCACTGCGTCTTATTCCTAACGAAATTCTGACCATCGAACAGCTTGGTCTGCCGCCGATTATTGATAAGTTCGCTAACTATCCTCGCGGACTCGTATTGGTTACGGGGCCAACTGGTTCCGGTAAGTCTACAACGCTGGCTGCCATGATTCACAAGATCAACATGGAACGCGGCGAGCACATTATTACCATCGAAGACCCAATCGAGTACACGCATCGTTCTAAAAAGTCGGTGATTGTACAACGAGAGGTGCACTACGATACCTATTCATTTTCTGCGGCTTTGCGCTCGGCGCTTCGCGAAGACCCGGATGTTGTGCTTATCGGTGAGATGCGCGACCTCGAAACCATCGCTTCGGCCATTACTATCGCCGAAACCGGTCACTTGGTATTTGCCACGCTGCACACCAACTCAGCAGCACAAAGTATCGACCGTATGATTGATGTATTCCCGCCGCATCAGCAACCGCAGATTCGCTCGCAGCTGTCTAATATCCTCATGGCGATTTGTTCGCAGCGCCTGGTGCCGGCAATCGGTGGCGGCCGTTTGGCTGCATCTGAAATCCTGGTAGCAACGCCAGCTGTGCGCAATATTATCCGCGAAGGTAAAACCCACCAGCTAGAAGCCGTCATCCAGACCGGTAGCGAATACGGCATGCAATCTATGGATAAAACACTGGCGAGCATGGTGCACAACGGCACCATTAGCTATGAAGACGCACGTAATTACGCGGTCGATCTGGACGAACTTGACCGCTTAATGAGGAGCTAGGATTACACAATGCTTTCATTCCGTTACACAGCACGCGACCCGGCAACCGGACAGTACATCAAATCAAATGTGCAGGCCGAAAATGAACAAGCCGCCTCTAAGCTGATCAGCAAAGAGGGGCTAGTGCCTATCGACATTAAATTGTCCGAAAAAGCCGCCACCGGCATATTGTCCAAGCGTCTTAACCGTGTAAAAACCAAGGACAAGGTGCTGTTTTCGCGCCAGCTTTCCACGCTTATTAACGCTGGTTTGCCGTTGGTGCAAAGCCTGCGCAGCGTTAATAACCAAACGACGAGCAAGGCACTTAAAGTAGTTATTAACAGGGTTATTTCCGATGTCGAAGCCGGTGCGACGCTATCGGCGGCCATGGCCAAACACGCGCAAGTTTTTAACCGGGTGTACATCAGCCTGATCGCCGCCGGTGAAGCGTCTGGTACGCTCGACAAAGCTTTGGAACGTTTGGCTATTCAACAAGAAAAAGACGCCGACATCATTAGTAAAGTGCGCGGTGCCATGGTGTATCCGATCATCGTTGTCCTTGTGATGGTTGCCGTGGTTGTCTTTATGCTTGTAAAGGTTTTGCCGCAGGTACAGACGCTATACGACGGGTTACCGGGGGCTCATTTGCCGATCTTTACCGTTGTTCTGCTGGCGATTTCGCACTTTATTATCCATTTCTGGTGGCTAGTGCTAGCGGTTATAGGATTCCTTATTTTTGTTACCACGCGTTGGGCTCGCACATTTGGCGGCCGCGAAGTGATCGATAAGCTAAAGATGAAGATCTGGCCGGTTGGTCCGCTCTTTACCAAAATGTACATGGCACGTTTTGCACGAACCGGTAGCACCTTGGTAGCCAGCGGTGTGCCGCTCATTCAGGTGCTAGAAATTACGGCCGACGCGGTGAATAACGTGCACGTTGAGCGTTCAATCAAGCGCGCCAGCGAAAAGGTTAAAAGCGGTAAGGCATTGTCCGACAGTTTGCAGAACGATCCAAACTTCTTAATTCTAGTGCCAAACATGCTACGCATTGGTGAGCAGTCAGGTTCGCTAGAGCAGATGATGGCCAAAACTGCCGATTACTACGAAAAAGAAGTCGATGACCAGATTAAATCGATATCTACGATCATTGAGCCACTTCTGATGGTGATGCTCGGCATTGTCGCCTTTATTATTGTGGCGGCTGTGTTACTACCAGTTTACAATTTGGCAGGCCAGTCGTTCGTGCAGTAATCCACAGGTAAAGCTGTGTAAAACTTCTTGCTTTTTCTCTCAGTTAACAGTATCATTCCAATTAGCATAAGCATTTAAAATTTACAGCAAAGGGGGCATTTGCAATGCTATCTCAAATCCGCAAACGTAACGAAGGCTTTACGATCATCGAAGTCTTGATCGTATTGGCGATCGCCGGTTTAATCCTGCTTATCGTCTTCCTAGCAGTTCCAGCATTGCAGCGTAATGCGCACAACACTTCTGCTAAGAGCGATGTGTCGTCGATTCTTGGCGGCATGAATGAGTACGTAAATAACAATAACGGTTCTTTCCCGGCTGGCTTTAGTGGTAGCGGTAACACTTTAACTATTGGTAGCGGTGCAGGTGTCAATACCGCTTCTGTAAAACTTGGATACTACGATCCAACAAGCGCCACTGGTGTTACGCTTGCTAATGCAGTGCCCGGCACGCCTCCTGGTGTTGGTAGTGTGGTAATTATACTCAAGGCTTCATGTAATGGTAATCTACCGGTGGTTAATGCATCAACTACGCCTCGAAGTTACGCCGCATATTACACCCTCGAAGGTGGTGCGACGCTCTGTCAAGGCTCATAGTAACGAGCTAAAAGCATAAAAATAGCGCGGAATAAAATCCGCGCTATTTTATATATAATTTCATTGCATTTTTATAGCAACATAAGATACCATTCTTGCACTAAATACGAGGTGTGGAATATGAATATACAGAAGATTGCCAAAAACAATATCCTGCGTTTAAGTCTGGCAGTTTTTGGCGTGCTAGCGGGGTTACTATTTGTAGCAGTTCATTTATATCCAACCTCAGCCGATGACTTGCCTGTAGTCTACAAGTCGGGCACTCTTTCACAGAACGAAACATGGTCTGCCGGATCGGTATATGTCCTAAATTCCAGCGGAGTCGAAGTGCCGAGTGGCATAACGCTAACTATTGAGCCGGGCGCAATTATTAAAATACAGCAGAACAGTTACGGCATAACAGTTCTTTCAGGCGGTACACTTAACGCTACTGCAGCTGCCTCTAATCCCATCATCTTTACAAGTTATAAGGATGATAGCGTAGGCGGTGATAGTAATGGCGACGGCACCTCGACATTACCGGCACGCAACGATTACTATGGAGCTATAACTACTGGTGGGGGAAATATATCCGTACATTTCTGTACTTTTGAATATGCATTTGTTGGTGTAGGGGGCATGGAGTCGTCAGGCCTAGAAGTTACAGATAGTAACTTTGCAAATGATCAATACGGCATCAGTTTAAATAGCGTTTCGCCAGTATTGCTGCGCAATATTTTTGATATGGCTAGTGTAGGCACCTATGCTATTGAAGTCATGAATGACAATAATCTCAGTACGATATCTCTGAATGGTATAAACGAAAATATTTTTACAAATCCTAAGAGCACTCCAAGTATGAATTTAGGGCATGGTTACGTTCCGCAAGGCAGCACTTGGGAGCTATCGCCTTCATCGGCAAAAGCCTTGCAGGTCAATGATCTTAATATTCAGGGCTACATGACCGTTAATGGAGGGGTGCTACTGAGCGCTAAAAGTAATTCGTGGTCTTTCGCCATCAATGATACGGGGACTTTAATACTCCAACCCGGTGCCGTAATTAAATATGAGCAAACAGAGGGCATTAGTGTCTCGGGTGGAGGTGTTTTGAGCGCTGTAGGTACAAGTGCGATGCCCGTTACTTTCACTAGCTATAGAGATGATACTATTGGAGGAGATACAAATGGCGATGGACTGTCCACGCCTTCTGTTAGTGACTACGGCTTTGCTCTTTTACCTTACGATGGCACGGTAAATATAGACCATGCTAATTTTAACTATGCTGTTAATTCTATAGTCGGCAGCGGTGAGGGCAGTGTGGCGATCACTAATAGTGAATTTAATAATACTCGCATGGCTTTGAGTCTAAATAATGCAAAAGATCTTTCGTTGAGCAATAATGTGTTTGATGTCCAAGGTGGTGAATCTTCGGCAGTCAGTATCAGCAATCTTGCCGATGTGACTAATATTATTCTAGAGGGGACGAATGAAAATCACTTTACTGGCGATAATCGGAATATTACCCTAGGCAAGTCTACAATTCCATCTGGCAAAAATTGGAGTATAGATGGTTCAAGTGGTGCAATATTTAAAACAAATGACGAGAATACAATCAATGGAACATTTAATATAACAAATACTCCCATGATCCTAACGACTGGTTTCTCCTGGTTTACTGCGCTTGATGTTAATGGCGTACTTAACTTACAGAATATTCCTTGGATAAAAATAGGCAATAATCAAGGTATAGAAGTATTGAACGGTGGCCAGTTGCACTCCAACAGCGCCCTTAATGCAATAATAACAAGTTATAAAGACGATTCGGTGGGTGGTGATAGTAATGGCGATGGCCCATCCAGTGGTGCGCGGGGTGATTATGCAACGGCAATTATTGAAGACCAAGGGGCAACTATAGATTTGTCTAATGTCACACTGAAATACGGTGGTACAGGATTTATCCTTAGTGGCACCACACAACTTAGCAATATTCAGATTTCAGACATATATAAAGCTTTTGATATATCTAGTGGCAATCATAATTTATTAGGCATTTCAGTGAACAATGCCACGGCAGTCATGACTGCCTACCATGGTAATGCTATCTTTCGGGGCTCAGTTCAAAACATTTCCGGAAGGGCAATCACAGCTTGTGCGTGGGAAACTAGTAATTGTACGGTAGACGCAGCGTATACTGATTGGAGCAATGTTAATGGACCTTTCGCAAATGATCCTGCGGTTTGCGGCAAGGTAACGGTGAGTCCTTGGCTCAACGGATCGTCAATGGTTAATTCGGGAGTGTTTGATGTTAAGGATTGTGATAACTCTCCGACCCTAGCCGATCAGTTAAGCTCTAGTGTGGTGACATATCAGGGACGTATAGATAATGAGAAGCTCAACTGCAGCCAAGGACAGCAAGATGCATGCCAACAAATTGAACGCACTATAAATTGTGTTAATGCGGCAGTAGGTCTTGCATCATATAACTCCCCATTCCCGCTGCCAGGCAGTAGTCCAACTGATGCAGCAAGCACATTTATTGGCGATTACACTCAAGGGGCGAATACATATATGAGTGGAATAGAAGAATCTGCGCCAACAACATTTACCTTAGGTGCAATAGATGGGCTAGCGTCAATATTAAATGTCGTAAGCGGTCTAACCACGGCATACAGTACCTGCAATTAATTTGGGTAATTTGTGGTAGCATAAAGATATGATTCCGCTACTGCTTATTGTTCTTGGCTTGATGCTGGGGAGTTTTGTGAATGCTTTTGTGTGGCGCTGGCACGAAAAGAGAAATTGGGTTAGTGAGCGGTCGGAATGTTCGCATTGTCACCACAAGCTGGGGCCGTTAGATCTGGTGCCTGTCTTTAGTTGGCTGTTTTTGAAAGGCAAGTGCCGTTATTGTCATAAAAAGATCGAAGACAGTCCGCTAGTAGAAATCACGTTGCCCAGCCTATTTCTGTTGTCTTACTTTTGCTGGCCGTTGCAGCTCCACGGCGTTGGGCTAACACAGTTCGCCTTTTGGCTTATCTTTTTGGTGATTTTTTTGGCGCTGGCAGTTTACGATATTCGCTGGTTTTTGTTGCCGGATAAAATCGTTTTTCCTGCAATAGGGCTGGCAATCATCCAGATAGTTGTTGTTGCTGTGCAGCAAAAAAACTTCAATGGTTTTATCGGCGCGGCATTGGGTATGCTTGCGGTCGGCGGTTTATTTTATATTATTTTCCAGATATCAAAAGGTAAGTGGATTGGTGGCGGTGATGTAAAGCTTGGTCTGGCCTTGGGTATATTAGCTGGCGGCCTTTTGCAGGGATTTTTGCTGCTATTTTTTGCATCTGTCGCCGGACTGCTAGCTGCACTACCAATGTTGGTAAAAGGTAAGGCCAACCGTAAAACGCATTTGCCATTCGGGCCGTTCCTTATTGTTGGCCTTATAGTTGTGAAGCTTTTTGGCACGGCAATTGTTGCCTGGTATACAGGGCTGCTATATGCGTAGAATGAGGCGAACCACACAAGTTGCTTATGGTATACTTGAGGGTATGAAGAAGGGTGGCTTGCTGCGTTCCAAGGGTTTTACTATTGCCGAGACGCTCGTAGTACTGGCGGTGACTGGCGCATTATTTGCTGCAATTGTTGTGACGCTTTCGGGTCGCCAGCAGCAAACGCAGTTTGACCAGTCCATCCAAGAGGTTAAATCGCAGATCCAGCAGGTCATTAATGACGTGGCTGTTGGCTATTATCCGTTACCGGCAAACTTTTCTTGCGTCGCTACATTATCCGGGCCGTCTTTCTCGGCCGGTTCGACTAATCAGGGTGAAAACAGCGGCTGTATCTTTTTAGGTAAGGCTATTCAGTTTGGCGTAGCCGGTAGCAGTCCCGAGCAATTTAACGTTATGAGTATTGCCGGATTGCAACGCACAACTACAGGTGACGAAGTAACAACCTACGCCGCCGCCAAGCCTAACACCGTCGCGCCCAGTACCAGTAGCCCGTCCAATCCCGATGCTACCGAAACAAAGATGCTCGAATACGGCCTCACAACATGCACGACATTTTGTTCCAGCGGAGCACCGGTTGGTATTCTGGCATTCGTAAATAGTTTGGCTTCATACAGTAGCGGCTCGATCGTTTCTGGCTCGCAGCAGGTTAATGTTATTCCGGTAACCGGCTCGGCATTGGGTCTAACCAAAGCAGCTGCCGCGCAAAAGATAAACACTGCACTAGCAACCAGTACCGTAAACCCGGCAGCAGGTGTTAATTTATGTTTTGTGAGCGGTAGCACGAATCAATCGGGCTTGATTACCATAGGCAGTAAAGGTCGCCAGTTAACCGTAACGCTTAATATAAAAGGAAACAAGACATGTTCTTAAGTCGTTTGCGCAATTTATCTGAACGTGGCGATACGCTTGTAGAAGTACTGATTTCAATCGCTGTACTAAGTATGGTATTAGGCGGCGCATTCGTGGTAACTAATAGCAGTCTGCAAGGATCGCGTGCCGCGCAAGAGCGAGTGAACGCGCTCAAGATTGTCGAAGGCCAGCTGGAGCAAATCAAAAATCTGGCGGCCAATAACAGTGCGGCGTTATTCGGTCCGGCTGTGCCGCCTAACTTTTGCGTAACGTCATCTTTAACGGTGGTTTCTTCCAGTAATGCGGCCTGTGCTGTTGGCACCGATGGCACGCCCACAACCGTTGAGCCAACATTCCATATTGTGATTGCCCAAGCGTCCAACACCTTTACCATAACCACCACCTGGTATAGTGTCCGTGGCGGCCAGAATAATATTAGTATGAAGTACAGGGTGTACCAATAATGCGTCTAATACGTTGGAATCAAAAAGGATTTACCATCGCCGAACTGATGATCTCTACCGCGGTGTTCGGCGTGATACTTCTTGTTGTAAGTACGGCGATTATTCAGTTTACACGCGTGTACTACAAAGGCGTAACCGAGGCCAATACCCAAGACATCGCCCGAAGCATCATGGATAGGATCGGCCAGGGAATTGAATTTAACGGTGGTACCGTAACAAATACGGTAGCCAGCCCAACGCCTGGAAACTCTTATGCGTTCTGCGTCGGTGGACAGCAATACAGCTATACCACTGGCTACCAGTTATCTGACACGCCGGCCGCATCACAAACCTACCACGCGCTTGTTGTTAACGGCGTGGCGGGCTGTACCAGCAGTACGCCTGCCCAAAATGTGCGTGGCTCATCTGTTAGCGGTACGGAATTGATTCCGCCGAATATGCGTTTGTCAAAAATGCAGGTGACAAGTATTGGTACTAATCTGTATAAGATCAGCATCCGCGTAGTCTTTGGAGACGACGCAGTTCTGAATAATCCAAACGCCGCAACTGCCGCTTGTAAGAGTATCTTGAACGGTTCACAGTTTTGCGCGGTATCTGACCTTAGCACTGTCGTAACAAAGAGGGTACAATAGGAATAATCATGAGCGTAAAGAATTATGCAAACAGCGTAGCAACTTCGGAATCCGGTATGATCTCAATTTTGACAACCATGGTCTTAATGATTGTCATCAGTTTGGTCGTTTTGGGATTTGCACAAATATCTCGTCGCAACCAGCGTGAATCGCTTGACCGCCAATTAAGTACTCAAGCTTTTTACGCCGCAGAGTCCGGTGTTAATGATGTACGGCAGCTGATCGAAGCGGCTACCAACAGCGGAAACGCTATTTCAGACAAGGTTAGCTGTAGCGACACGGGAACGGGCGGTTTTTACACAACTTTAACCACCAAAGCGGACCTTGATGCGGCCAATAATGTTAGGTATAGCTGCGTAACCGTTAATACGGCACCATCGGTACTCCGATATAGCGATGTTGGTACGACTTCTTTGATCGTGCCCATGACGTCGGCCAGCGGTACGCCTTTTAGTGCTATCGGTCTAAATTGGCAAACAAAACAGGGAACAAGTACGCCGACATCCGGCTGCCCGACCGCACCAAACAATGTATTTACACCAAATGCCAGCTGGTCATGCGGCTACGGTGTATTGCGATTTGACCTGGTGCCAACCGCAGGCAATGGCTTAACAGCAGACAGTTTACGGAACGCTACAATGACTGTTTTTGCGGTGCCATTGTCATCCGGTGGCGCAACAACTATTGCGTATCCTGCCGCTTCACCAGCCAGTACATCTAACTCCAACACACTCGTTGGAGTAAAGTGCACTAACAGCAATTGTAGTCTGCAAGTTACAGGCTTGAGTCAGACAAGCTACTCTATGCGTATAAGTTCTGTGTATCAGGATGCAGCATTACAGATCACGCCTACGGACGCTAGTGGCAATCCGCTGAAAGTTTCGGGTGCACAGGTGGTTATCGACTCGACTGGTAAAGCGCAAGATGTTTTGCGTCGTATTCAAGTTAATGTCCCAGTGCGCAATAACAGCAATAACCAGCTATCTGACTTCGCACTACAAACAACTGATTCAATTTGCAAGCGCTTTTCGGTTATGGGCGGTGGCTACTTCGCTGTTAACCCCAGTCCCGTAGGTCCTATTACTAGCACCAACCCACTTTGCCAATAGAACCCTAGTTAAACACGTAGTAACGGTAACTCTACGGATCGTGACCGCCCAGTGCAGTCCCAATAGGGACGCAACGTGGTCCGTAGAGTTACTGTTACTGGGGTGTTTACTCAACTTTGTTGCTATGAAAACGATCGTGAATACTCTTTAGATGCGGATCAGTCACATGCGTATAAATTTGCGTAGTCGAAATATTACTGTGACCGAGCATAGCCTGCACGGAACGAATATCGGCGCCGTTCATCAGCAGGTCAGTGGCGAATGAATGCCGCAATGTGTGCGGACTAACATGTTTAGTAATGCCAGCCAGCACAGCGTAATTACTAACGATACGCTGCACACTGCGTGCTGTCAGACGGTGGTGGTTACCGCTTAAATCCACAGCCTTACGCCCGCTATAGCGCGTAAAAAGCGGCTTGGTGTTATCCTCGCGCTGGTCCAAATACGCCGTAATCCACTCGGCGGCTGCGGGACTGATAAAGATCGGCCGGTCTTTTTGACCCTTACCACGGACCATAAATTCGCGTCGCTTCAGGTTAATGTGATCGCGGTCCAGCCCAACTAACTCCGACACACGCAGTCCGCTAGAAAAGAGCAGTTCCAAAATTGCCCGATCGCGTAACCCGTTAATTTTACTAATGTCCGGTTGAGAAAACAGTCGGCCTAGTTCATCTTCGTTCAAGAACGTCACTTGTTTTGGTTTTGTGCGAGCCAGTTCAATCTTTTCTGGTGCCAAACTTTCTATATCATGTTTGGCGCAAAACTTTAAAAAACTTCTGAGCGCGATAAGGTGGTAATTAAGTGTCGATTTGCCCAGCTCATCAGATGTATTGGTGCCGAGCCGGTTTAACCACAGCCGCCATTTACGAATAAGTTCCAGTTCAATATCTTCAACCTCAAGGTCATTGCCAGAAAAATCCAGCAGGCGGGTCAAATAATGGTCATAGTTGCGGAGCGTTTTTTGCGATCTATTCTGTTCGATTTCCAGATATTCCAAAAAATCGGTCTTGGCTTTGCTAAACTTCATACGTTCATTGTACTCCATTGGTAGCAACAGGGAACTACATCTGTTACAATAGGCAGAAGTTAACATCTAATGCAAAGGATATCCATGCAAAAAACACTTATTGTTTTTAAGCCAGATGCAGTAATGCGCGGCGTTGTTGGTGAAATATTGTCTCGTTTTGAACGCGTTGGTCTCAAAATTGTTGGCGCTAAAATGCTCCAGCCAAACTATGACCACTATTTTGAGCATTACGAAGGCATTGGCACGCTCAAAACACGAAAAGGTGAGGAAATTTTTGAAACCCAAATGAAAGAAATGCAGCAAGGTCCAGTCATTGCCATGGTCCTAGAAGGCGTTGAAGCCGTAGAACAAGTGCGCAAGATGGTTGGTCCGACTGAGCCCAAGAGCGCACAGCCCGGCACTATTCGTGGCGACTACGCCCACATGACTTACGGTCACGCTTCTGCCGCTGAGCGCGGCGTGCCAAACGTCCTGCACGCTTCAGCCGACGCCGGCGAAGCCGAAAAAGAAATCGCTCACTGGTTCAAACCAGAAGAGTTGGTCGATTACGCCGTTTCACACCAACACTTTACGCAGCCAGGTACTAAGTAGGCGTATAATAAAGGAAAGACCTTTACGTCTTTTCTGAATTTTTAACATTTTTACTCCTGTTTTTGTCAGGAATTATTTGCTCCAATCTCCCGCTGCGGGGTAGATATGAGTACTGAATCGCCCCTATCTGCCTGCGGCAGAGACGGGACTCCTCGGAGAGAAATAAATTATGTGAACACAATCTATTTCTCTCCTGCGTCGCCCCCATAGTTCAATGGATAAAACAACTCCGTCCTAAGGAGAAGCTCTACGTTCGAGTCGTGGTGGGGGCACCACAAATTATTTTAAATGGAGCTTTTTAGCTCCATTTTTGTTAAAAATTCTTTATAAGCTCTATCTAATCGCCTGTCATAATCATTTTTATTCAAGAACTGCTACAATAAAGTATAACTATGGCACAAAAATATTTTGCCGATCAATTTGATGACGAAGAGGTATTGTTTGTTTTTCGCAAGCATCCTGTCGTCATGCGAAAAGGATTGATCGTTTGCATGCTAGCCATTTTAGTTGGATCGCTGATTGTTTTTTGGAAGGCAGATTACCTCTATTTCCTGGGCGGCGTATTGGGCGGCGCTGTTCTAGGCCTCCTTATCATGATGCCGTCATGGATAACTTGGTATTTCAGTGTGTTCATTGTCACCGACAAGCGGCTCATTCAGGTTACGCAGAAAGGTTTTTTCCACAAAAGCGTAATCGACATGGGACTAAATCAGATACAAATGGTAAACTACCAAGTGGCTGGCCTGCAAGAAACGATGCTAGGATTTGGTACAATTATGATGCAGACGTTTGTGGGTGATTTAGTTATTCATGACATCGCCCATCCAGCCAAGATTCAGAAAAAATTATTAGAAATTTTACGAGAGCAGGGCGTTTCGGCGAGCCCATATAGTGAACCGCACGAGTTAGAGGTGGAAGAACAAGAATATGAAGGATAAAATACGACGAATTATTAAGAAGCGACCATCGCTTCGTCGCAAGAAACCGTTAGAGACCTTGACGCAAACAATACAAGGTATTCCGCGCATCACTAACGAGACGGTGGCTGAACATCGCGAAGAAGTGCTGTCGAGTGCTCGTAAATATATCTACCCTTTGCAGCACTCGGCGCACCGCGTGGTGATTATTTCGATCACGCTCATTGTTGCCGGCGTAGTCAGCTTCTTCACGTACTGCTTACTGGCGCTCTACAAATTCCAGTCGTCGTCTACTTTTATTTATCGTATTACGCAGGTTATTCCATTTCCGGTCGCCAAGGCCGGCTCGCGATTCGTAGCTTACGAAAACTACCTCTTTGAGCTGCGTCACTACATTCATTATTACGAGACGCAACAGCGCGTTGACTTCAACAGCGACTCCGGTAAACAGCAGCTTGTAGAATTTCGCAAGCGTGCCATGGACCGCGTCGTCAATTATGCTTACACTGACGAACTGGCCAAAAAATATCACATATCGGTGACTGATTCTGAGGTAAATGATGCTATTCGTTTGGTTCGCAGCCAAAATCGTCTCGGCAGTAATGATCAAGTTTTTGCGGATGTTTTAAAAGAGTTCTGGGGATGGTCGGTTAATGATTTTAAACGAGAGCTACGCCAAGAGATGCTCGCCCAAAAAGTGGTTTCAACCCTTGATACCGACACGCATAGGCGTGCCGAGGATGCTTACTCGCAACTGCAAAAAGGGACGGACTTTGCGGCGTTAGCCAAGCAAGTCTCGGATGATACGATCACCAAGCCTAATGGTGGCGACTACGGTTTCTCGATTAGTCAATCTGACCGTAACTTAGCACCACAGGTTATCGATGAATTGTTCAAGTTAAATCCTGGTCAGATTTCACCGATAATTAACACTGGTACCACGCTTGAAATCATTAAAGTAAACCAAAAACAGAACGATAAGATCCAGGCTTCGCACATTGTGTTTGCCTTCAAGTCAATTGATACTTATACTAACCCACTGCGTTCCAAACAGAAGCCCAGCATCTTTATTAGTCAGTAATCGGCGGCTAATAAGGCGTTGCTTTTTTAGTAAAAGCTTGCTATTATTACCTCTGTTCTCCTCGGTAGTAAACGTTTGCTACATCATAAACTTGGGCTCGTAGTGAAGAGGCCTATCACGTCTCCCTGTCACGGAGAAGATCGCCGGTTCGAATCCGGTCGGGCCCGCCAAAATTGATTTAATACCACTTTTGTGGTATTATTTGTTTTATGACAAATTACGACCACCTTCCCACGCACCGTCCTAGTGGAGACTTTGATCTGCCCCTACACGGGCCTAACGCCTTAAACCTAGATGAGCAACGGCTACGTCAAGTAGCATCTGGTATTCGTGAACAAGGTATTACGCGAGAACAACTTATTGATATAGCCAACCGTAGACTAACGGAGGGCAATCCTTTACTCTCGCAAGTTGTTGGTTATGCCGGCGATGATATAGAGCGAAACGGTGGAGACGTTCGTTCCTTTAATCGTGGCGCTACGCTCGGGCTTTACCTTATTGACGAAAGCTCAGAGGGCGGTGCTCCGCTAATGGGGGACGGCAGCGCTCAACTTGCCTCGCGGTACAGAAACCAACCTCCAACTCTCGAGGATTTGAGAATGGCCGCTGATGCTTTGCTTGCAAGTCAGGAAGCGCTAAGTGGAGCCTTTGATGAATCCCTTGCAGGTATGCCCGAAGGTACTGACCGTGATATTGCAAGGTTTGGAGCTGGTATCACTACTCTTGGTATGATGGCTGCGGCACAGTTTGGGGGTAGTGGGATGGAAATGTGGTTTGAGCCAGACAAGCGCTAACAAAATAGCTCCAAACCTGTAAAGTAACGGCCGCCAAACACAAGAACTATAAAAACAGAAGTTATACGACTTCTGTTTTTTGCTATACTAATCCGATGGATACACTGAGGCTTACAGATTTTGATGCAATTGCATTTGATTTAGAAGGTACGCTTGCGGACACCATTCCCATGCACCATAAAGCCCGTTTAGCAGCTTTTGAACAACATGGCTTCGGATATATTACACAAGAACAGCACGAGCTAGGACCCACATATGGGTCCACAACTTCTGATATTGCCGGCGGTATCTTATTTGCTGCAGGTGAAATTGATAGTGACTCTCTCTTTGCACAGAACAAAATAGTGATGGATATTACGACGACTAAAGGAGGTCTATTCAAAGCTGCGGCAGCCAAAGGTTTTAACGCAATGCCAGGAGCCATAGATTTTGTACGAACGATCATGCCACACTTCGTTGGCAAAGCAGCTATTGTGACAAGCTCCAAAGAAGAGTTTATATTTCCCTTCATCGAACGTTATAATTTGACCAGCTATTTTCCTAGGTACTATATCATTGGCCACGAAAGTGTCATTGCAGAGGACTTAGAAGTTAAACCCTCAGGAGACCCCTATTGTCTGGCCATGCGAAGATTGGATATCTCAAAACTACTTGTATTTGAAGATACTGTTCCAGGTGTTGCCTCTGCCAAGAAGGCTGGCGCTACGGTGGTCGCCCTCGGCTTTGATAAACAAAATTATCATCTCTTCAGAAATACCAAGTTGGAGTATCCTCCGGACGCGATTGTGGCCGACTATAGTGAGGCGGCTGCGTTACTGCACATAGGGAAATAATTCCATACACTCTTCGTCACAACACACCAAGTAGATAAAATACCATTTTCATGGTATTTTATTTCTATGGCACAAGAGTATACTCCAGATATTTTGGAACAAGCACGCTGCATTATCGAAGACGCAGCTCTGGCCGAAGGCGTTGCTGCTGAAGCGCAACATATTACTGACTTTGCTTATATGCGTGACCCCGAAACAGCAGTTCTACAAGAAACTAAGAACATAGCTGAACGTGCTCCAGATGGCGTTGACCTGAGCACGGAAGCCAAGCATCCACTTGAGCAAGTTCAGGATGCGATCATTGCCGCTCAGCTAAGTATGGCGCTGGCGTCGCTCGCAAGAGTAATAATGGAGCAGCCAAGAAAACAAATTGAATTTCCGAGCATTGGCCCCAAGCTTCAGGCAGAACTACTATCCCACCTCGTTAAAAGACCGCCCACCGACTCTACCGAAGTACTTCGCGCACAACTCACCACGCCCTTTAGTAATCAAAAGCCAAAGATGCTTCTAGACAATCTTCCTATTCCAGACAGCGCAAAAAAATATTTGCCAAAAGAATAAAGCAGTATCATCTAAATGTAGGCTAGATTAGGCCGCATAGAGTAATAGACAAATAGCACATTTTGTGGTATTATTTTTATGTAAACAAAGAAAACAAAAATGTTAGAACGAGAACCAATAGCATCCCTAGGCAATGACAATATACCGCAAGCTGAAGCCCTACCGAGTCACGCTGACACACCGGCTGAGGTCGGTAGTGTGGTCGTAAACGCAGAAATTAAATCAGCGCCCACGCTTGAGCAGTTGCGTGGAGGTCTTCGGGGAAGAGATAGTGCAGTCGAGTTGGTTGGTGATGCCGAAGCTCGCCGAACATTAAACGATGTACTGGTCGATCCAGGACATCACACTCACGACGAGTTGCTCGACGCCATGTTCACAAATTTTTCTGGCGAGACGTACGGCGACGAGCAATGGGTTAAGGTAATCGGAGCTTGGGGTGACGCAGAAGAAGTCACCACCGCATACGGGAAGTTTCGAGAAGAGCATCCGGAATTTGCTTCTCTTAGTCTTGATCCGGGCTTTATGACCCACTTGCCCGAGTTTATGGATATGATCAGTAAAGGGCAAGTAACGGCTACCGACCCCGCAGGTGCGCGTGCACAACTCAAGGAAAAGTTGGGTGATACAACGCTCTGGCGGGGCATGACTCTAACTGAAGAGGAATTGGCGGCCGTTCGGGAACAAGGTATTTTATCGCCTTTGAGCAGAGTGACTGCCGAATCAGATCATCCTGTTGAACAATTTAGTGCAACTGCGCTTTCGGTTTTTCCAAGCGAGTCCCTTGACCAGCATTTTTTCAATCAACATCCGCAGACGCCTTTTATGTCAGTAACCGAACAAAGAGATATCGCTATTGCGGTCGGTAATCAATATGGAAGTAGAGAGTCTGGTAAGAGACTTTACTTGTTTGAACTCAAGATTCCAACTATCGACGTCATCTCATACACGGAGCACGCCTTGAAAATGCCCTCGATGTTAAGAGATCTAACTGAGCGAAATCCGGACGCAGGAGTTAGGGTCTCGATCGACGGGGGCGAAGAGTCCTTCACTAAATGGACTGAAGGAGCTGAACACTATACTTTCTGGAAGATTGACCCGCAAAACATTGTAAATGTCACTCAGCCAGCAGTTACAGAGAGCTCATGGAATGGTAGAGTTACTGGCAAATTGGGCTAGTTAGTACAAAGTAGTTCTATACAACCAAAGCTATAGCCTGCCAATTCGACACTTTACAGAATACTACTTTTATGGTAGTATTCTTTTATTGAACTAAAACAAAAGGGAATTAGAAATGTCAGAAAACTTACTCTCCGACCATAATCAAGCACAGTTGATGGACCTTGAGGCTCAGGAATGGCACAATCGCATGAGTGGCCTAATGGCCGAAAATGCCCGTATAATTACTTTTAGAGGGGCAGGTACGGTAAACGGAATCGACCCTGCAGCAGCCGAATCCGCAACGGTCATGATTACTGATTACGTAGCTGGACTTGCCGAAAGTGGTACCCCAGTTGCTCTTATATACGACGGCGATGAAGACAATCGTGCGAAGCCTGACGTTGGCTCGGTATTCGGTGGCGTAGTTGATGCGTTGCACGACAAGCCTAATGTAACGGCTCTCGCTGCACAGACAAAAAGTTGGTACTACCCAAAAACTGAAGGCGGTGCTCTCGAAACTGCCACAGGTACTCCTTTGGAGACATATGTATTCCCGGATGAAATGCCCGGTAGTCACGCAGCTCTTACGCAATCCGAAGCATTGGCAGACTATCCTGGATACGAGCAGATCTTTGTTGGTCCTGCGGGCCCAATTGCCTTTGATCAGCTAAGTGATCTAAACAATAAAACTGCTAATCGTCCCAGTGAAGCCGGTCCAGTCAAAGTCACAATTATTGAAGCCCCTAATAATGAGGCACTTGGCCCAGAGCTGGAAGCAAAACTCTCTGGTGCTTCAGATGATGCACGCGCAAAAATTAACACTAAAATAGCACAACGTGAATCCCAGCCGTACGGTGCTATGTTTACTCATGATGGCCAATTTGCTGTTGACTCAGCTGAATATCCTGGTTTGGCATTTGAAGTCGCCGAAATAAAATAGTTCCATACCCCCAAAGCTACGATCTGCCAAGTAGACAAAATACCATTTTTAGGCGATTACATACTTGATGCTACCAAATTGAAAGAGGCTAACAAACAGCAGCGAGCATAAGGACTTGCATAATGCAACAAAATGTGCCAATATATACTAATGTCAGAAATTGTCATTAGACCTACCGGTGACGTTGTTTCTAACCCAGACCAAGACCCGATCATGTTCGGTCCTCAGCCAGAAGACGTTGCTGGATATAGTGAACTATTGAATATAATAGACACCGATCTACAAGTCTAAGCTTTAGCCCACGTACTCACGCCGAGCTAGTCTCTACCCAAATCGACAGAGGCTTTCTTGGTACCTTCACTAACCCCGATGTAGGTACTGTTGGCTTGGACTTATGCACTAGACTTCGATTAGCACAGCAACGCTATATTGCTGGCGTACTTGGCTTGCAAGTAGGAGCGACGGAGATACAAGTTTCCTCGCACATGGCAACCGCAGCAGTAAGTTTGCCTGATTTGGGCAATCTGCCTCCTCTCCCAGCAAGGCGGCCAAATGGCGGTTTTATTTCTGCAGGCCCACCATTATCGAATGTCCAAGTGGATGCAATCTATACTGGGCGTTTTATTGCGGCTCATACGCCATTTTTTTCTCAAGATGGTATATTTGAAAAGCTTTTCGGTGATGTGGTTGAGCAAGTCGAAGGCGGCAACATTGAGACCAAAAATTCTGTTGATCCGGCTGGCTCCGGTGCAATGCTTCGGCAAGTTGCCCGTGTATTAGGGTACGAGATAGGAGCGGGTAATTTTCATAAAACTACTGCTGGAACATATGCAATGCCCGTTCATGGTATTAAGCCAGGCTTTGATAATAAGCATACTCACTTTAAGCTGTAAGTTGCGGTTAAAGTCGCCAAAGCAAAATTTCCGCCAAAAGAAGTCGCTCCGCCAAAGCTGGCAATAGGCGCTCTTTTTATGAGAATTATTGGCATACGTTGCTAGTTCGGCGTTAAGGCAGACTCGCTACATATTTGCTCTTACGCAATATCTATGGCAATCTTTTATGATGAATGAACGTATTCCACAACAAGAAAATATGCCACAAAGAGTAATCTTAAGAAGTGGCATAGATTTTATTGATAACCATGAGGTACATGACAGACTGATTAATGAACTTATTCGGAGAGATATTCGCCTCGACAGTGTTATTCTCTGCGGCTACGAAGAGACAGATCAAGATTCTGGCTCATCCCGCACAGAGCTTTTCGCAATGACAATGGAAGGTACCGGAGATTATCTTGAGTATGGATCTACATCTATTCGTACTCCATACGAATATGCCGAGGACGCTATTGGAGGCAATGGTAAAAGTGTCGTTGCGGTGTATAATGCGGGCTGTTTTAAAAGTGGAAGGGAGCCCGATCACTACGTATTAAACTCGGGCCTCACAATAGAGGACGCCAGCGTATTACTGGACGAGCTTTCGTACGACGAATCTGCATAATATAATAGACAAATAGTATATTTTATGATACAGTATTTGTATAAATAAAGAAAACAAAATGCCAAAGCATGCAGTATCGGATTTTTATGACAGAACATTACCCGAACCCCAATATCGCAAATGCAGCAGAGCAACCACCCGTACTTACTGAGACAGAAACACAATTAGTTTTAGGTCTGCAGGCACAAATCGCTGAAGCCCGCAAAGACGAGAATGGTCAAGAGGCAGCCTACGAGTATCTTACGGGCGTTACAAATAACGACATGTTCGTGTCTGTAGACAGACAAAAAGATACTGGTGAATTTGTTATACGCGCCAGGAAGATTTCTGAGCTAGTCAATGGGGAACCTTTATACGAACAGAGAATGTTCGACGGCCAGCTTGATTCTAAGGGCGAGATAGCCGTTATGGTGACTCGCGGCAGTGGTACCTTTATGGACTCAGCATTTGGGACCATTGCAACGCATGGAATGAAAAAGATGCTGCCAACGTTAGGCGAAAAAACAATCTTTCCCATTAGCGAAGAAGGCGCGCCTATTGTTCCCGAAGGATTTACTATTCGTCCAGAGCGAGTTAGCGTCCAAGGAGTTGCGCGTGCTCGTCGCTCTGGTTTTAGACTCCGCCCGAGATAAAACCAAGGATTCAATTACAAAAATGAGCTACGAAAACCAAAACATTGACCCATATTTTCCTCAACCCCGTGAGACAATTGATGATTTGCTGCTACGTGCAAATCAAGAAGGTCACACTACGAAGGAGATTAGCGTTTGGGGAACAGACACGGTCGTAGTACCTTACGGTGAAGTGGGCGTGGCAGCTACTGACAAGCTGAATGGTTGCCATGTCTCAATTTTTGTAACTCCTACCGAGGGTGGTTCCGCTATGACTATGACCCATTTTCCTCCCGGAATAGGCAGAGAGAGCTACCGGGAGGCTCTTGATACTATTGACTCTTCTATGCGGGCACAGGGCGTAATGCCTCGGGCGATTGTGACGCTTACGGCCTCAGACCGTCCGGCCATCGAAGACTCTTGGGTGGTTGAACATTTTCCTGACGTGCAAGTTGATCAATTATTTTACAAAGCCAGAGATCCAGAACGGCGTGCCAATCCCGATGCAGGCAAATGCCTGGCAATACTCGATCAGAGTGAAGGCCGAACCGATTTACATATTTTAACAGATAGCGGCGACCAAAGTATAGCGCTTTAAAGGGCAGCATATATTGCATTATACGGACAATTATGTTAATATAACTTCCTATTAAGCACGAGCTGAAAATGCGATCTATCCCAGAAGTTATAGTTAGTCCGCTTACTCCTTACCCAAAAGAGGCAGGAGAGATCGCTACGTATAGTGCATTATTCCGAACTGACACGCAGCTTGATGTTGTTCTCGACCTTGGTCTTGCGTCATACACCGAAGCAGATCCGGATAGGCCCTTTACAGTTTTATCCGTTGGGGCAAGTTATGGTGCTGAAGCAGACAGCGTGCTTGTGTATGTAGAACAGGCGGCGCCGGCCATCGGTTCGATAACTCTAAGGGGAATTGACACTAACGGCAAGGCGGTTAAACAAGCCAAACAAGCGAAATACACTGCACACATATCAGAAGTCAACGGATTGAACATGTTCAAGGTTGATCCTAATCCTGATAATACAGAACAGCTTATTATTGATACGTCCGACCTCCGCTCGCGACATAACGTAGCCTTTGACGAGGCTGATTTGACCAAGGATAAACTCAATCTTCCGCTTGCAGACGTTGTTCTCTGTAATAATGTGCTTTTCCACCTTACACCAGAGGGCGCGGAGGAATTAGTGAACAGTATGACGCCTTACCTTGCAGTGGGCGGTATTATAAGTTTTGGTGCTAATCCTGCACAGGTTCGGATGAGCGGTAATCGTCACGAGGCTACTAACTATCCACAGTGGCGTCGCCAGATTGCCAATAAAATCTCACAAGAGGGAATAGAGCCAGTACTCTACGACGTCAAACGCAAAGCTCCGTTTGCCTTCCAAAGAGCTTCACAAGGCAAAGTTGATAACGCCTTTTAGCCTGAATATATGAGATTGTCTGAACAAAACCAACAACTATCCAGTCAGGTTTTTTGCCCCGCAGTCAATGTTATCGACAGGAAAGAGGGGTTCTATTTAGATGGAGCGATGTTGCCCGAGGGCTACAGATTTGTTCAAACAAATATTGACCCAGAAGAAGTTCTGGGTTTGATGCGTCAACTTGAGATAGGCAAAAATCTGCCGGATTATCACATGCAAGACAGAGAGGAAATGTTTCGTTCAAAAGATTTGTGCACGATTGATGTCGGTGTCCGTCATATGACCGAGCAATTGGTGGGCTTCAGCTCCTTAGTACATCGACAGGGGCAGGGTATACTAGGTGATTTTGTGGTTAGCCCAGGGCATCAACACCAAGGTATTGGCAAGGCCCTGATAGACGGCCGGCTATCAATTGCAGATCAGGAAGATGTCATGTCACTGTATATTCCCGAGCTTGAGCCAACAAATTCACTCCATTCCTTCTACGTGGAACGAGGTTTTCGACCAGTACTAACAGGTTTAGTGAAGGGCCCATACCCTGGGGAAATCATCAGACTTGAAAGACAATCTAATTGACTTTAAGCATACTTTATGCTAATGTTTTAGTAGCGAACAAAACCAAAAGCTAGCCAAAAAAGATATCTGCTATGATCAGCGAACACTCATCACCTGAAGCACCAGATCCATTATCAACGACAGAAATCCTTGATGATTTGCGACAATTACGTGGTATGCGATTTGGACGGAGAGAATTATCTCCCGTAGATGATGACAGGCTTAATACTTATGAAGCTAAGCATGGCCGGTACATTGGTGATGCCTTTGAACAGGCACAAGAAGTAGTAGAAAAACCTAAATCAGGCATGCAAACGACTGAATTGCAGCCGGGCAAGGCAACGTATTTTTCTTTTGATGAAAAAGGTATTCAATTTCCACTCGACTTGCAAAAGATTGGTCTGCCCGAATTAACGGCTGATTACATACCGCTGGCCGTTGTTGCAACAAAGGATTCACTGAAAGTGGTGGCCGCGGATCGCAATGCTCCTGAAGCACGGATAAAACCTTTCTATCTGCAGAATAATACCGCACTTACTGACCCGCAAACGCACGAACCAGCGCAATGGTTACAGCCTGGCCAAGCAGACTTTACAACAAGGAATAATACAACAGAGTCAACTCGAGTCAATGAACAAACAGGCAAGGGCGTGCATGCCATTACGGTTAATCCCGATGCAGACGGCGCCGTACATATCATACGTGCTACGGCAACTAAGACAGAGACGGCTATGGCAAATACTATACCCGAAAAGCCAACGCGGACGGGTAACAAATTTGCTCTTCGTAAAGTCATCGGTGGTTTTTTGCTAGGGTCAACACTTACCGGAGGTATGCTGGCGCCGTATGATGCCTATGATCATGATGCTCCCATAACAACCGCGGCTGAAATGGTGCAGCCTAGTGGTACTGAAAAGGTGGGTGATGTGACGCAGGCTGAACGGGACTTTGATGAAGATACTTTAACCCGTTCACGCGCAGCATTCGACGCCTGGTTTAAGGGTGATGAGCAGAAACTCAAGCAAATGATACAGGCCAATAAAGATTTTGGCGGATATCGGACAGACTGGATAACACGCCAAGAAATGCAAAAAGTGAAAGATGCCAAGAATAACGCCGAACTTGCATCAGCATTCAATACCGCTACGCAAGGTCTAGGTGTTACGTTGGAAGTTGCGGATACCCCAGATAAAACGATAACTTCTCCCGATGACACTCAAACGGTGGCCACTGACCTGGAAGGATCCAAGAAGGTTGCTGAAGGTGCACTGCAAGTCTTGGAAACAATGGACCCCAATGTCATTTCCAAGGCGGTCGGTCCTCTGCAGTTTAAAATAGTAGGACGCATTAACCCTTTGAAATCCAATCCAGACTTCAAGCCTGGAGCCTATTTTTATAGTTCGGGCGAAGCTAACCAGCTACCAGCTATTATAATGCCTACCGATGGTAGCTCAAATGTTATATATACGTTGCCGCACGAACTAACACACGACGTTGACAGTCATCTGGACTTCGACCAGGTGGTTGGTGATCTCAATCCTCCGGGAGAACAATATGTGGGCCAGAGGGACTATGTAAATTCTCCTACAAAAGTTGGTAGCAACCAGGTAGTCGGTGAAGACTACAGTAATGTAAGTATTGAAGAAGACGTGGCTGTTACTGGCCAAGATGTTATGGGGATAAATCCTACGCTTAATCCGGTAGATTCAACCTACAACGAAAAGGTGTCAGCAGAAATATTTAGTATGGAGCAGCTTCAACCTGGCTTTACGGCGGCCTTCTTGCTACGCGCAAAGCCCTATGCACCGTCTGCCGACCAACTCTCGATTAGTGCTGCGGAGTTTGCAACTGACTACGGATTTGCGGTGCAAGGAATTTCACTGGGCATTGTATTAGCGATCGGTGGCGTCATGGCTGCCCGAGCTGCTAGGCGTCGCCGTAGAGCAAAGCAAGCAGCATTAGCAGTATAGGTATTTTATGACAGATCCAAACTATGTATCGCCAATAGAATTTGATCCTTCGCACCTGGATAGAGTTGCGGGTATGGCAGGCAGGCTGGCATTGCGCTTAGCTGGAACAGAACAGTTTTCATTTGATCAAGAGTATGCTGGCCCCTCCGTAACGGACTTGGTTGATGCGTACGAAGCCTCGGGCGTGGACTACCATGCCGTTGATCCAAACAGTGATGAAGGCAAACACTTTGTCGTCGCCCTACAACATGGACCGCAACTCGAGAAGCCCATTTTTATACCCGATTTTCCAAAATTAATTGATGATATAGACCCCGTTAATCTCTTCAAACTTACTCCCAGCAGCGATCAACCTGTACAATTGCCAACCCGCAATTTTGTCTGGGCGAATGATATGGTTGACTGGAATAGTGGCAGAGGCCGACAAAAGCATGGACAGACTAGTGGTTCTAGTGCGGGTGTGATCCGTTCTCTGGCACGAAAGGGTACGCCGCCGCCGTCAATTAATACAGTAACGGCTAATATCCAACCCAATGGGCGCGTATTGTATGCTTCTATTCAGGATGGGGCGCACCGGGTTGCTGCCGCCCATTTGCGTGGCGATCCAACCGTGGCTGTTGGCGGTGCTATCTTAGTTCGTAAGCTCTCTAGAAATATTTTAGAGAATCGCTAGTCTTTCAAAAGGGTAGAGTTCACATTGCACCTGACGGTAGTATTAATTTGGCATGGATCCGCAAGTGCAAACTTGCGCTAGAGGATATTAATTGCTCGCGCGGCAACAAGCGCTACGACGAGTAGCGACAAAAACGCCTGACCGCCCATAATCATTTTTGACCGTCTGGTTAATGGTAGCGTATCTGTCGGGCTGAAGGCGGTAGCATTTGTAACAGATACGTACAAATAGTCGACGAAGGTTGGATGCCAAGGATCTGACTGTTTGTAGCTCAGGTTTTGTTGCGGAAACAGAAAATCTCGGGAATTAGTATCATTAGTACGACGAATACCTGGTCCACCACCATCCATCTCCCAATATAAAAGTCCAAAAATAACGACGTTGGTTACATATATGCTAACTGCGGCAATCAATAGAGAAGGAGCATCTGCTTTGGTTGCCTCGAAAAGGGCATGAATTAATAGCTGCAATGAGCTAGCATTAGCGACCGCTATCAGAACTATTAAGATAATAGCTACCAATCGGCGGATTTTAGAACTGAATATTGGCGTTTTGGGTGTTACAAACTGCAAGACAACCAAGCACAAAAGCTCCAGAGTAGGCAGTATGTATTTAGGCAGGGCGTTTAAGTTATCGGGCAAAAGAATTTGCAGAATGATGACGCCTAGAAGTGTAATTTGCACATGCCACAGAGGATCGTGGTTGTGAGACTTATTGCCGAATAGGATCATATATTTACTATACCCCAGGTTGTCGGACTGCACTAGTCTTGTACTATTTCCTGGTTGCCTTGGTGTACAATATGACTATGCAAGCAGCTCTTATTGTCTGGATCAAGGCGCACAAGTTAGTAGCATTTTTTATAGGCATGGGAATACTATTCGTTACACTTCTTATCGCTAATCAATTGACTCATCATGAATCCAAAACAAACACTTCATCAAAAGTCGTTGCAACGAGTATTAGTAAAAGCGGTACTTATGTTTGCTTACCTAATCAAAAGAAGAATATGGCCGCAAAAACCTGCTCGGCGACATTGAAGGCCGATGATGGCCATTATTATTTGCTTGTTGAGTCTAATACCAAGGCGCCTGTAATGAGTACGACTAGCTTTGATACACGTGTTCAGCTTACGGGATGGCTCTTAAAGACGGCCAATAATAATGCAGCTACTAGTGGCACAGTTACGGTTACGACCTTCGGCCCCCTCCAATAAATAGACGTTGCAATAAATTTGTGCATTAGAAATAGCTCGCCCTTACAATAAATAACAGGGAGAGAATTTATAACGAATAAATTATTTGTTCGTTATATGAAGAGAAGGAGGGAGAGGCATCCGGTAGACTCAGTAAACCCGCTTTATCTACTATGGCAATCTGCTATAATACAACTGGTTTGCCACCTTAGCTCAGTTGGCTAGAGCATCGCTTTCGTAAAGCGGGGGTCTGGGGTTCGAATCCCCAAGGTGGCTCCAATCACTGTAGTCTTATAAATATGCGGGTATCGTATAGTGGTTAATATGCAACCTTCCCAAGGTTGAGAGGAGAGTTCGATTCTCTCTACCCGCACCACTGATTCGTGACCATCTGGTTATCGACTAAATTGCGAATTCAGCTTACAATAGTAGTAATCATATGCGTATACCTAAAGAATATTTACACGACAAGTTCGTACTTGTACTGGCCAGTACGAATATTTTTTTGGCATTCTTATGTGCAATTCTTATCCCATTGCGTGGTAGCGTAGGACAAGGAATTGATAGCTATATTGTCCAGTTTAGGGCCAATCTAGGCTTAAGTGCTTACCAAAAAGGTAATTTTCTGCCATTGCTCAGCTTCGTCTTTTTTGCCCTGGCAGTGTTGATAATTAATCTACTCCTTAGCATCCAGACCTATCAACTCAGACGTGCATTATCGTTAACTATTCTGGGACTGGGCGTACTCATTTTGTTGCTGGCAATTATAGTAAGTAATGCGTTGCTCGCGCTATATTAGACGTACCATGACTGATATTGAAATCCCACTCAAAAAAGATAAAAATGCCCACTACCGTTTTTTTGAAATTCTGCCTGGATCTTTGAGCTGGACAATGTTATTCGTGCCTTTAATTTTGAGCCTTCTAAATATAACGTTGGCGGCTATTTTTGTACTTATTTATTTATTAATTAACTTCACTCGTGCCATCTCAGCAGCTATTCGCGCTCTGCATGGTTATAGTACTCTTCAAAAAAATCAAAAATTAGACTGGCGAACATTAGTCGACGAATTGCAGGCTGGCGAGGTGTCAGACCCTAAAGCAATCCGGCCTAAATGGCATTATGACAATCTGCTTCGCTTGGGTGTACAATCGATGATCGTAAAGCCTGATGAAGTACTGCACGCGATCATCGTCGCAACATACAATGAAGTTCGGGAAGTGCTTGAGCCGACCATTCAGTCCATCTTGGAATCTGACTTCGATATGAAAAAGGTGATCTTTATATTGGCTTATGAGGAACGCGGTGGTGAGCGCGTTCAAAAGCAGTCCGAGGAATTAGTGAAGGAATACAAGAAGGGCTTTTTTCATGCGATGGCTGTAAAGCATCCGGCAAATATTCCCAATGAAGTGCTGGGCAAGGGCGGAAATATCACTTATGCTGGTCGCGCTCTTAAAGCGTGGCTCGAAAAAGAAAATATCGATCCACTACGAGTGGTTGTAACAACTTTAGACTCAGATAACCGTCCGCACAAAAAATACCTGTCCACATTGACCTACGCGTTCTGTTCTTGCCCCGACCCCATTCGTTCATCATTCCAACCAGTGTCTGTTTATAACAATAATATATGGGATGCCCCGGCACCCATGCGAGTGCTGGCAACAGGCAACTCGTTCTTTCATATTGTCCAGTCGCTTCGACCCCATTCACTCCGTAATTTTTCTTCTCACGCCCAGGGCATGGCTTCACTTATTGAAACTGACTTTTGGAGTGTGCGCAGCATTGTAGAAGATGGCCATCAGTATTGGCGCTCATACTTCCGTTTTGATGGGGATTATATTGTCTATCCACTGCATGTTTCGATTTACCAGGACGCCGTACTAAGCAGTACGTATCGCCGCACGCTTAAAGCGCAGTTTATGCAGCTACGTCGCTGGACTTACGGGGCTTCGGATATCGCCTATATTGTCGATAAGGGTTTCTTTCATAAAAATAAGGTGCCTCGCCTTGGATTATGGGCACGCACTTTGCGTTCAATTGAAGGTCATGTCACGTGGGCGGCGGGGCCTATCTTGGTGCTTGTCGGTGGTTTTATTCCAGCTTTGGTTCATCCGCAGAGCCTGGCGGCCAATGAATTGCCCTTGATTGTGAGTCATGTACAGACAATTGCCTTGGCATTTATGCTGGTTACTGTGTTCATTTGCCTTAAGACATTGCCGCCTAAGCCGGCCCGCTACAAGCGTCATCGAACGCTATTTATGGTTTTGCAGTGGGTCTATTTGCCAATTACGACCATTGTTTACAACTCGTTCGCTGCATTTTATTCGCAGACCCGTCTTATGTTTGGCTGGTACATGGACAAATTTGACGTTACAGAAAAGGCCGTCGTTACCGAATCAGGTGACGTTAAAAAAGATATTTAATTTTATTTTTGACGTGGGATAGCAGGCTGAATCAGTCTATATTTTAATCTGGTTGGCCGCCAATAGCTCTCATTGTGCGACGCATTACTTTGCAGAATGGTAGGCCTTGTACATGGTCGCGGCTATTGAATCAAAACGTTGCAGTATGTCGGCTACTACATGAATGATCGATAAACGATCCAGAGTGGCGTCCTGGAGGTGCTGCTGCATGAGTAGGCTGACGATAGTCTCTGTTAGTCCTTCAGCGTCCTCGAGCGCACTCGTGCGATGCTTGCAGCTTTCGTAGACACTTATTAGGAGTTTTGAGCGGGAAAAAGGCAGAAGACGCGAAGAAGGCGTGTCATTACGCACTAATACGCCCTCTCCTAGAGATATTGCTTCATGGGAAGTAAATGTGCTACCGCATGTTAGGCACTTACGCCTGCGCCACACTTGATTGAGGCGCTTCTGGTGCCGTGAGTTGATGACCCGAGTGGCGCTCTTACAATACATGCATACCATGACAATATATTGTCATAACGCTGTTTAAAAAGCTAGTGGATAACTATGGATTTTATTGTGGAAAACCGTAGTATGGGTCTTGCGGATACCAAAAAGCCTGCAACGATATCTGTTGCAGGCAGGGCTTCCTATGCATTGTCTTACTTAACAGAAGCAATTGAACGAAAGCGACGAATTCGGTTTGGCCTAGAAGAAAAAATTAACTCTTCATAGAAAAGCTTGAACTCATCAAGCGTGCTTGTTTTTTTGATACTCACCAAAAAGTCTCTTAACCCGGATATGTTATCAGAGCCAACCGGGTAAGTCAATACTTTATAATCTGTTAATGCGAACGCTAACAGATTGGAAGGGCTTGCTAAATTGCTCTAAATAGACTATATTTAAGGCATCATTTCTGGAGATTAGGGCTCTTAGCTCAGTTGGCTAGAGCGCATCCTTGACGTGGATGAGGTCAGAGGTTCGAGTCCTCTAGGGCCCACCAGAAGATGATAGAGAAATATGCCGGGTAGAATAACCCGGCTTTTATATCATAAGTGATGTGAACAGTATCAGGCTTATATCACGTAAGATATAAGGAATAAATTAATACTTGAGAGCTGAGTAAAGTTTTCCCCAGCGGCTATTACAAAAATGACAACACATTAGTACTAGCCATATCGTACTACCCTTGCTATAGTAGTTCTTGTAAGGCGAAGTTTTGCGATGTGTTACAATGATTCATGAACTGGGAGGTTCATAAATCGCTCCGAACGAAATATATTTTGGATGGAGCAAACATCGAGCGGCGAAGCGACCTCACCAATCGCTGAGCTCCGTCGGCAATCAGAGCGTACGTTAACGTGCTGTAATAAGAGCCTAAGTTTCTAGCGAGAAACAAGGGAAGTCCGGTGGAACCGCCTAAACTAGTAAGCATATTTTGCGACACGCTGTTTGGGTCCGAGACGCGAATACGAGATTGAATACAATGCGAGAGTATTTAATCAAGTGTGCGCGTCTTTTTGTTTATATAATAAGGAGTCTAAATATGGCCGACGATCAACAACCCAACTTGCACGCAATGCGTCACAGTCTTGCTCACATTATGGCCACAGCCATTACGCGACTTCATCCAGATGTAAAACTAGGTGTTGGACCTGTTATTGAAAATGGTTTTTACTACGACATCGACCTAGGGGATAAAAACCTTTCTGAAGATGACTTTGAGACAATCGAAGCTGAGATGAAGAAGATAATTGCTGAAGATCAGCCTTTTGAGCGCTTTACGAAATCCATAGACGAAGCGATTGTATGGGCTCAACAGAATAAGCAGCCATATAAGGAAGAACTTCTGAACGATCTGAAACGTGCTGGCACTACTGTGGCTGCGGAAATCGATGCAGAAGAGCTAGGTTTGGCGTCGGATTCTGAGGAGGGTAAAGTGTCCGAGGTATCTTTTTATCGTAACGGAGATTTTACTGATTTGTGCCGTGGCCCGCACGTAGTCTCAACCGGTAAAGTCGGCGCATTCAAGCTCATGCGCATCTCCGGTGTTTATTGGCGTAGCAAAGAAGGCAATCCTCAGATGCAACGTATAAATGCTGTAGGGTTTGCGAGTGAGAAAGAACTGCGCCAGCATTTGATGATGCTGGAAGAAGCCAAGAAACGCGATCACCGTAAGTTGGGCCAAGAACTGGACCTATTTGTATTTTCAGACCTTGTCGGCTCGGGTCTGCCTTTATACACACCTCGCGGAACCGTTCTTATTGAAGAGTTGAAGGGGGCACTCCGCCAAATTAGTCGTGAGCATGACATGCAGTTGGTGTCCATCCCGCATCTCGCCAAGCTTGATCTATACAAAACATCAGGCCATGCCGATAAATTTAGCGAAGAGCTTTTCCGGGTACAGAGCCATTATGATCAAGAATTTATTCTGAAGCCAGTTAACTGTCCCCATCATACGCAGATTTATGCTTCACGCCCACGGAGCTACCGAGAACTACCGCTCCGTTATATCGAGCAGACGATGCAGTACCGTGACGAAAAACCCGGTCAAATCGGTGGTCTTCAGCGAACCAGGGGCTTTACGGTTGACGATGGTCACACTTTTTGTCGCGTAGATCAGATTCGACAAGAGGCTTCGACACTTGTCGATGTTATTAAGCAATTTTACGAGAGCCTAGGTTTATGGGGAAATCATTGGGTATCGCTTTCAGTTCGTGATCCTAAAAAGCCCGATGCTTATATTGGTGATCCGGCAGATTGGGATACCGCTGAAAAAATGCTGGCCGAAGTCGCCGATGAATTTAAGCTCGATGCTAAGCGCATGGAGGGTGAAGCTGCTATTTACGGCCCCAAGCTAGACTTCATGTTCAAGGACGCCCTTGGCCGTGAAACTCAGCTGGCAACTGTGCAGCTTGATTTTGCCATGCCAAAGCGATTTAATTTAACGTATACTGATGCTGAAAGTACTGAGCAGCATCCGGTCATGATTCACCGTGCTATCCTTGGTTCATTCGAGCGGTTCATTATGCTGCTTATCGAGCATTTTGCGGGCAAGTTCCCCGTATGGTTGGCCCCGGAGCAAATTCGGGTTATAACCGTAAATCAGGAAGAGGCAACGGTTGTATGCGCTGAGCGTATACGTAGTCAAGCTAAAGGACTCGGTCTTCGCATAGTCGTTGACAATAATAACGAGTCAGTTGGCAAGAAAATTCGTAGCGCTGAAATTATGAAGGTGCCGTATTCCATTGTAGTGGGTCAAAAAGAAATCGAAACTGGCCAGGTTGTGCCCCGAGTCCGTAAAGATATTGAAGTCAACCCCGAACACGAGCCACGTACTTTTGAGGAATTTTTAAAGACCGTAGCTAATGAGACCAAGTCGCGTACTAACAAGACCTCGTTATAAGGAGCTGGCATGTCGCGAGTAGATGCCGATTTTGCAAAAAGAGTTTACGCACTGGTTGCTCAGATACCGCGTGGCCGAGTTATGACCTATGGCCAGATAGCGGCTCATTGCGGCGCCGCTTGGGCTGCTTGGGAAGTGGGACAAATCGCTCATACCGGTCCGACCGACCTGCCTTGGCAGCGTGTTGTTAATAAGCAGGGCGGTTTAGCAGTGGGCTGGCCCGGTGGTGGCCGTGATGCACATCGTACCGCCCTTGAGGCAGATGGCGTAGAGGTTGCCGAAGACTATACGGTTGACATAAAAACACTATTATGGAATCCCGATCAAATAAGCCTCCTTTAATTGTAGTCGTTGGCGAAACGGCCTCAGGCAAATCGGCTTTGGCACTTGAGCTGGCTGCTATCTTCGACGGTGAAATTATTGCGGCTGATTCGCGCACCGTTTATAAAGGTATGGATATCGGTACAGCTAAACCCACACAGGCGGAGCGGGCGCAAATTCCGCACCACTTACTTGACGTGGTTTATCCTGACGAAGCTTTTACGGCTGCCGATTTTAAAATGTTAGCTGAACGGGCGATTACAGATATTACTAGCAGGGGGAAGCTGCCGATTTTAGTTGGCGGTACAGGATTGTACATTGACGCAGTTTTGTATGATTTTAGTTTTAATCAGAAGGCGGACGAGGTACAGCGTAAACGTTTGATTGAAATGACAGTAGAAGAACTACAGCGACTACTGACTGCAGAGAACATAGCGCTGCCCGAAAATGGTCGTAATCCCAGACATTTAATTCGCGCCTACGAAACCAGAGGTGAAGCTGCTAAACGAAAGCCGCTTCGCGAAAATACATTAGTACTTGGTTTAATGGTGGATAAAGAAGTCTTGCGGAAACGCATCACTAGACGTATTAATATAATGATAAAAAATGGTGTTATTGAAGAGACCGAGAAGCTTGCTCGCAAATATGGTTGGGAAATAGCAGCATTACGGTCGACTGAGTATAAAGCTTTCCATCAATATATTGAGGCAAGGGTACCGCTAGAGGCCGCTAAAGCTTTATGTGTTCACAATGATTTACGGCTGGCAAAGCGTCAACGCACATGGTTCAAACGTAACAAAAGTATTCATTGGATCTGTAAAAAAGCTGAAGCAGTAGACTTAATTACAACTTTCTTGAACAAATCATATACAGCTTAGCATCGAAGTTTGCTACAATAGACATATGATTGAGCACCTGTTTGGATCAAAGACGAGGGTTAAGCTGCTGCAGCTTTTTTATAGCAACCCTAATCGCTCGTTTTATGTTCGTGAAATAACTCGCAAAATTGACGAGCAAATTAACTCGGTCCGCCGCGAGCTCGCTAATCTTCTGAGTATCGGTATAATTGTTTCTGATAATACAAATAATCGTCTGTATTATGAGGTCAACCAAAAATATGAATTCTATGATCCCTTGCTGACTGTATTTGGCGGCGGAGTGCCCAAACCAGCTCAAGTAGACCCTAAAGCCAAGGATGGCGAAGTTCAAGAGAAGAAGAGTGCTACTACTAAGTCTTCAGCTCCGTCGGAGGCGGATGCCCTTAAGGCCTTAGGTCATTTAGAACTCGTCCTCTATACCGGACAATTTACACGCGACGAAAACAGTGGTATTGATATACTTTTTGTAGGCGATGTTAATCAAAACGCACTGCAAAAATATGTAGCCGACCTTGAAAAACAAGAAAGAAAAGAAATACGATATACTGTTATGTTGCCGACAGAGTTCAGTTATCGTCTGCAAATCAAAGATAGATTCATAACTGCTGTGCTTGATTCCAAAAAACAAGTGCTTGTCGACAAAAACGGCATATTGTAGAACAGATAGAAGGAGAATATATGGAATTACAATTACTTGGTGCCAATTGCATCACATTGACTACAAAACAGGCTCGAGTCGTTGTTGACGACAACTTGGCTGAGCTAGGCGGCAAGTCGGTTGTGAAGGCAGGTGATATCGCACTATATACTGGAGTCCACGGAGACCCTCATGCCGAAGTTAAGATCGCTATCGATCAGCCGGGAGAATATGAAGTTTCTAATGTTTCGATTTACGGCATAGCAGCTCGGGCGCATATGGACGAAGAAGGCAAAAAGAGCGCTACAATCTACAAGCTGGTTACTGAAGATCTCCGTGTTTTGATTGTTGGCCACATCTATCCCGAATTAAGCGATGCGCAGCTGGAGGCTATTGGCATGATCGATATTATGTTTGTTCCGGTCGGTGGTCATGGTTATACCCTGGATGGTATTGGTGCGCTGAAGATAATCAAAAAGGTTGAGCCAAAGATCATAATACCTACGCATTATGATGTTAAGGGACTTAATTTTGTGATTCCTCAGCAACCATTAGAAGAAGTGCTTAAGACGTTGGCTATGGAGCCAAAAGAGACGGTCGCAAAACTCAAGCTTAAAGCTTCTGATTTGCCCGAAACAACGCAACTTATTGTGCTCGAGTAATTTTTGAGCTTACTAAACTAAAAACGTCCCCCGTTATAAGAGGACGTTTTTAGTTGTAGGCAATAGGCTTGCTACTTAGCAGTTACAGGTATGAGAAGGCCTTTTTTCTTAAGAGTACGAATTGCTTGCGTACTAATCTTAAGGGTTACCTTCTTGCCATCAACAATAATAGTCTTTTTTTGCAGGTTTGGTTCCCATACTTTCTTAGTATGGCGCTGCGAAAAGCTGACACTATTGCCAAACTGTTTGCCTTTACCAGTGAGTTCACACTTACGCATCGGTTTTGTTCCTTATATTCAATGCATTATTGTATCTATTTTTGCTTTATAAGTCAATTATTCCCTCGAAGTACGCTATACTGTTACTATGCTTGCAGACTTATCGTTCGGAGACATCATTGTCGTTCTCGTCTCTTTATTACTTTCTTTAGGCTTTCATGAAGCAACTCATGCATTTGTAGCCCACGCATTAGGTGATGATACTGCTTTCCATGAAGGTCGGCTCACCTTAAATCCGCTCAAACACGTAGATCTATATACAACAATTTTGTTGCCGGCAGCACTAATGCTAATGCACTTACCACCCATCCTTATTGCCCGGCCGGTGCCCTTTGATCCAAGCCGAGTGCGTCATGGCGAATTTGGCGTTGCCTTAGTCGGTATTGCCGGGCCACTTTCTAACTTATTACTTGCTGGTGCTATGGCACTGCCGCTTCGTTTTAATTTGGTGACCTCGGCCTCAATTGGTCATGCCATGGTGCTCTTCATTATCGTTAATGTTGCACTGTTTGTGTTCAATATGATCCCTTTGCCACCTTTAGATGGTTCACGCTTACTCTATGCGTTTGCGCCTGAGCCAATGCAGCGCTTCATGTATCGCATCGAAACCATGGGATTCTTTATAACTATCGGCATTTTGCTGGCATTGTCATTCGTAATCGGTCCCGTTATATATAACGTCAATCAGAGCATAGTACTATTTCTTCTCTCGTAAAAAGGGGTGTCTATGCGCTATACTATATGTGGCTGGGTAGCCGCGCAATGATTATCTGAATACTTTATTGCGATGGAAGTTCAATATTTGTAGCGACCGTGGTTGCTACGTGAGGACATCCACCTGGGTTTTCCAGGTTTAATCATACGGTTACTCGGTCACTTTTGTTTCGGGGTGTAGCGCAGTTGGTAGCGCGTACGGCTGGGGGCCGTGAGGTCGCAGGTTCAAGTCCTGTCACCCCGACCAAGACCTCGAGTCCTGGGCTTAATTATTCTATGCTATGAAAACACTCAAACTCGATCATAACCTGTCAGATATGATACGCCAGGGTACCAAAACTTCTACCTGGCGTCTCTACGACGATAAAGATATTCGCGTTAATGATGAATTGCAATTAATTGATAAGGTTGATGTTAAAAATCCTGATACGTGGCGTGTTTTCGGCGTCGCTCGCGTCAATACGGTGATCGAAAAGAGGCTAGGGGATATTACGGCAGCAGATAGCGAGGGGCACGAGCCATTTGCTTCAACAGAAGAGATGCTCAAGACGTACCAGAAATACTATGGACCTCAGGTCACTGTCGAAACACCCGTAAAAATAATTCACTTTACTTATAAAGCACAACAGGCAAGTGACTATACTCCAAATCCGGCACATACCAAAGAAGTAAAGTTATATGCTGACGGTGGCTCAAGAGGCAACCCAGGCCCTTCGGCAAGCGGCTTCGCTATCATGAACGCAGAGAACGATCATGTTATTGTTAAAAAGGGCGTATACCTGGGTATTACAACCAATAATCAGGCCGAGTATCAGGCACTTAAGTTTGGGCTAGAAGAAGCGCATACATTAGGCGTCCAAGAGGTGCACGTATTTATGGATAGCCTTTTGGTTATTAATCAGATGCTGGGTATTTTTAAAGTGAAGAATCGTGACTTATGGCCAATCCATGAATCCATAGAACAGCTTGCAAAACAGTTTAAGCAAGTTTCTTTTACTCACATCCCGAGGGAACTCAACAAGATAGCAGATCGTGTTGTTAACGATACGCTTGATGAGACGGCAAAAGAACAGTAGTTTCTCGGATATAAATAGTGCTATTTTGGCGTAAGTGTTATAATAGCTTTGCTAGATTATCGGCTGATCGCTTACGTTATTACCTTACGGTTTGACGCTAAGAGGAAAGTCCGGGCAGCATAGGGAAAGACAGTTGCTAACGGCAACCAGGGGAAACCCTAGGGAAAGTGCCACAGAAACAAGACCGCTCTGCATGTCAGAGTAAGGGTGAAAAGAGCGAGGTAAGAGCTCGCAGTTCATAATGGTGACATTGTGAAACGGTAAACCCTGTCTGCTGCAAGGAGGTGGATTCATCGGATAATATCCGTGGTTTCCCGCCAGAATCCACCACTATAATCCGCTTGATCGTGGCGGCAACGCCAGGACTAGATAGATGATCGGCTAAAACAGAACCCGGCTTACGGATAATCTGGCAAACAAAAAACCACTTAATTGAATAAGTGGTTTTTTGTTTGCCTTAAGAAATAGGTTATTTTTTAGTAGCTGCTACTACAACTGCTTCGAAGGCCTTAGGCTCATTTACAGCTAATTCACTTAATATTTTGCGATCTAAAGTGATGTTGGCGCCTTTAAGCGCAGCAATGAGCTTACTGTAGGTAGTGCCATTCAAACGAGCTGCGGCATTAATACGAGCATTCCATAGTTCTCGGAATGAACGCTTACGATTACGACGATCACGATATGCAAACTGCAACGCTTTGGTAACCGCTTGCTTACCGCGCTTAATGCTTGAGCGGTTGGATTTGGTCATGCCTTTAGTTGCGCGACGGATTTTCTGGTGCTTTTGGTGGCTAGCAACGCCTCGTTTCACACGCATTATTATGCTCCTATGTTCTTCTTAATAGATTTGCTTATAGCACCGGTGAGGGTATCGAGGCCGGCAAGCTTACGCTTACGAGCACCACTTTTCTTCTGAAGAAAGTGACTACGGTGCGAATGTTTAACACGTATTTTGCCATTCTTAGTGGTACGTACGCGATCTTTGGTGCCACTATGCGTTTTTAGCTTTGGCATGACTGCTCCTTATTACAAAATTAAGCTGTTTCCCGGCGAACTGTGGTGTCTGATCGACAACAATGATATCACCAAAATCGCTTATGACTTTATCTGCAAGTTTAAATCCTATCTCTTTGTGAGCGAGTTCACGTCCGCGGTAAAAGACAGTAATCTTTACTTTGTGACCAGTATCAAGGAAATCTCGTACTTTCCTCATCTTGACCCCAAGATCGTGTTCGCTAATTTTGAGTCCGAATCGCATTTGTTTGACCTCAAACGTTTTTGCGTTGCGTTTGTTTTTTTGTAACTGTTTCGTGCGCTGGTAATTATATTTACCCCAGTCGACTACTTTGGCTACCGGTGGGTTAGTATCGGGTGAAATTTCTACCAGATCTAATCCTTGGTCTTCAGCGATTCGCAAGGCCTCAGCTCGCGATAAAACACCAAGCTGGTTGCCATCTTGATCAATAACACGCAGTTGAGGTGCCCGAATGTCTTGATTCAGGCGAGTAAACTTGCTGATAGCGTCTCCTTTATATTGTTAGTGATCGTATTGTAACAGATATGAAAACAGGGGTCAATACGCTTATTGTACTACATGCGTAGCGAAGCGCGATATTGGAGGGCTTCCGAAATGTGTGCCGTTAGGATGGATTCGCTATTTTCTAAGTCCGCGATACTACGTGCTACTTTGATTAAACGCATATAACTGCGTGCTGAAATGTCTAACTGGCTTGCTGCGGTATTCAGTAGTGACATGGCTTCTGAAGTGAGCCGAGCGTACCTCTTAATTTCTGCATTATTCATATCGGCGTTGGCCCTTTCTGGGGTGCCATAGCGTTCTTCCTGGAGCTTGCGCGCTAGCCGTACACGCGCATGGATATCCAAAGGCCCGCAGTCTTCAGTATCCGTTTCTCTGAGTAATTTATCATGTTCAACGAGGCTAACGGTTACATGCAAGTCGATTCTGTCTAGGATCGGGCCAGAGAGTTTTTGTTTATATCGCATGATCTGGGTCGGCGTGCACTGACAATCTTTTGCCGTTCCATAATAACCGCAAGGGCAGGGATTTGCGGTGGCCACCAAAATAAAGTTTGCAGGATAATCGACGGTTTGTCTGGCTCGAGCGATAGTTACTACCCTGTCTTCCAGTGGCTGCCGCAGGGCCTCCAGTGTTTGCCTATTAAATTCGGGCATCTCATCTAGAAATAAAATACCTCGGTGGCCTAACGTTATTTCACCGGGCATAGTTTTAGCTCCGCCCCCAATAATTGATACATGGCTTGCGCTATGGTGGGGCGCTCGAAATGGGCGAACGGTTATGAGTTTCTCGTATGTGTTGCTTGCAAGGCTATGTAAATGCGTTACTTCTAAAACTTCCTGATGAGTGAGTGGAGGCATTATTGCAGGCAATGCCTTGGCGAGCATGCTTTTTCCAGTGCCAGGTGGTCCACTAAGTAAGACATTGTGATTTCCTGCAGCAGCTATTTCTAAGGCTCTTTTGGCCTGAGCTTGGCCAACTATATGTTGCAAGGGATTGGTTAGCGGCCTGCTTCGTGAGGTTGTGTGTACGATATTTTGCCGCCTTAACGACAATGGTGATTCTCCACTCAAATGTTTTGCAAAAGTTTCGATCGTATCAATAGGATATATATTTACATTTGGTACAAGAAGAGCTTGCTCTGCGTTTTCTTCAGGTATATAGAATTTAGTGATTCCTAAAGCCACGCCGCCTCTTATCTTACCTATAATTCCCCGAACTGGCCGTATCTTACCGGTTAGGCCGACCTCACCAATGATGGCTTCATCCGAACCGAAAGTATATTTGCCTTCTGCTCCGGCGCTCAAAATAGCTGCTGCTATCGCTAGGTCCAAACTAGTACTGTCTTTTGGAAGATCGGCAGGTGCAAGATTTATTGTTATGCGCTTACGGGGTAAAGGCAGGTTGTTGCTACTAAAAGCGCTACGTATTCTTTCCTTGGCTTCGTCGATAGCTTTATTGCCAAGACCTACAATAATAATAAGCGGCAAGCCATTTGAGAGCTGGCATTCGATTTCTATTCGTACGCCGCTCGACCCTATATTAAGTATGCTTTGAATATATTGTTTCACCAGGTCTATGTAATATGCCAGGTTGCCTAAAAAGTAAAGACCCGCTTTAGCGAGTAAGCGGGTCTTTCATTTGTTTTAGCTGTTTTAGATTTGAAGTTTTATGATTTCTCTTTTGGATGGAACAACGGCTTGCGAGAAGCCGTTGTTAGATGTGTCGTTTTTGTTTTTGAGCACTTTTTTTATTCAAGTGCTACTGCTATCTTATAAATTGCAATCGCTGCTGTCAATAACAATTACGCTTAATTTTTTATAAACCTGTGCATAACTTTTTCGTCAGAAAAAATACAAATTGTCCTACCAAATTCTGAACACTTTTACATTACCTATGTGTATACAAATTACTTATGGCTATTGACATTTTCGGTACTTTACGCTACACTAATTTCTAGTAAGTCAAAAACAAAAACTTACCTTAACAAACAAAACATATAACGCTCTTTGCAACCCTAAAGGTAGCAAGAGCGGTCAGTCAAGCCGAAGGTAGTAAGCGCTATTCAATTGTTTTTTTGGGCGGATTTACTACCTAGGCTCTAGAATAGAAAAATACTGCAGGGTGCAAATACTGCAGTATTTTTCTTTATATGGCGTAAAATAGAATAATGAAACGTTCACTTATCATCGCTGGCCTATGCATAGTCATATTACTGGCCTTGCTATTTGGTATCGACCCCACAACTACGCCCTCATTCGTCCTGGTTATACCTTTTCTACTAATATTTATATTCATATTGTGTGTCGTATCGTATCTTTTAGAACGCCGTGGAGTAGTACGCAATAAAAGTATTCAAATTGCTGTCCTGTCCGCGGGTATCCCATTAGTGTTACTGGTCTTGCAGTCTATCGGCCAATTGACTGTCAGGGACGTACTTACGCTTACAGTGTTGTTCGTGCTTTCGTACTTCTATATATCAAAAGCTGCGGCTTCTTCTTAAAGTTGTTGTAATCTAGTGACACGAAGGGGCAGTAACTGATATAATGCATTTGAATTATGAATCCTCAGACAGATCCAATATCAGGCTTAGGCTTACCCCAACCAGCAAATGGCATGACACCATTGCCGCCGATTCATACACCGCAAACATTCCACGCTCCTGATAGTCCAGCGGCACATTTTTCTGCATCTACCGCAACTTTGCCTAATGCGCCAACAAGTAGCTTGCCCCAGGCCCCAGGTCTTCAGTCGGTTCAGGCTCCAGTTGGTGCGATTCAGGCTGCCTCACAAACCTCTGCCCCTACAGCACAAACTACCCTTAACCAGATAAATGCCATGGCGACCACCGCTTCTCAACAAACTGCAACCCAGCCAGAGGAGACCGACACACCTTTAGATGAGGAATGGGTTGCTAAGGCGCACGTCGTCGTCAACCAGACACATAGTGATCCTTATGTGCAGAGTAGAGAACTGAGCAAGCTCAAAGCCCAATATGTTAAGGCACGCTACAATAAAGACATAAAGGTTAGTGAACGGTAGTATAGTATGGCCGTACTATTGTTTATTCTTGGCTTTTTGATTTTGTCTTCAGCGCTTATAGGGCCCATTATTTTTTTACAGACTCGAAAACGTAAGCGAGATATGAAGAATTACGAGCGGGGTCTTAAAATGGTTCCGCTACTTATCCACTTGCCACCACAAAGTGACGATACTGAAGGTAATGGTCGTGATATTCGAGATGTGACCGACGAAAATATTTCAAAGGCACAAATTATATACGGCATTATTGCCAGCACAATCCAAAAAGGCTTTAAGGTCAAGTTTTATGGTCAACGGCATTTTGCTTTTGAGATAGTTGCCAGCAAGGGCTTTGTTTATTTTTATGCAGCCGTGCCTGTAGCTCTGGTTGAAGTGGTAAAACAGGCAATAGTCAGTGCTTATCCTTCGGCTCGTCTTGAAGAAACTATGGAGCATAACATCTTTAATCCGGTTGGCAAGTTGAGCGGAGTAGTTGGCGGCCAACTTAATCTTAAAGAATCTTACGCATATCCTATTGCCACATTCCAGGACCTTAAGCGTGATGCAATGCAGGCATTGCTGAACTCATTATCGACCTTGGACCGCGAAGATGGTGCGGGCATCCAGATTCTTATGCGTCCCGCTGATCCTGACTGGCGAAAAAGTGCACTCGAATTGGCCGGCAAAAAACGTAAAGGCACTGATGGTGGTAAGAAGGGCGGTGAGCAGATTCTGAGCCTCGGCAAGGAACTAGCTACAGCCTTTGTTAAGCCCCCCGAATCAAAAGACGATAAAAAAGATTCCAAAAATGATGTATCCGGTATTGATCAAGCGATCATAGATTCTATAGAAGCGAAGACTCAGCAGCCCGGCTACGAGGTGCTTATACGACTCGTAGTTTCTTCTAATATTAACCAACGTGCCCAAGCTATTTTAAACAACATTGTTGCTGCCTTCTCTTTATTTGATGCACCCGGAAAGAATGGGTTCAAGTTTGAATCAACGAAAGATGTAGATAAGTTTACAACTGACTACATACTTCGAATGTTTCCCCAGGAAGAAACTAAGAATATTTTAAATGCTGTAGAGCTTGCTACAATATTCCATTTCCCTGAACAAAAAAGCATTCCTACTTCACAACTAGAGCGTCAAGGTTCTAAGCAGGCTGACGCACCACGTAATATGCCCGACCAAGGGCTTTTGCTTGGATACAACGTATTTAGGGGCGTTAAAAAGCCGGTACGCCTCGCATTGGCGGACCGCCAGCGACACATGTACACTGTTGGTCAGACTGGTACCGGTAAATCGACATTCCTGGAAAACCTAGCCCTACAAGATATGCTAAGTGGTGGCGGTTTTGCGTTTGTGGATCCTCATGGTGACACTGCGGAACGATTGCTGGCAATGGTGCCAAAAGAGCGCACGGAGGATATTATTTATTTCTCGCCAGCCGACGGCGACTATCCGATGGGTCTTAATTTATTCGAATATAACTCTCCTGATGAAAAAGATTTTTTGATCCAAGAAGTGCTAAATATGCTTTACAAGTTGTATGACCCACAACACCAAGGTATCATGGGACCTCGTTACGAGCACCTTTTCCGTAATGCTGCACTGACTATTATGGCCGATCCCCAAGGTGGCACATTCGTAGATATTCCTAAATTATTTCGCGATCAAGCCTATGTAAAGCAAAAGTTACAACACGTAAAAGATCAAAGTGTTCTGGAATTCTGGCAAAAGGAAATGCCGCAATCACAACGCTCTAATGATTTCGGTGAAGTCGTGAGCTGGTTTGTGAGTAAGTTTGGCGCCTTCCTTTCAAATGAAATGATGCGCAATATTATTGGCCAAACTAAGAGCGCATTTAACTTACGCTCTGTAATGGATGAGGGGAAGATTCTGATCGTTAATTTAAGTAAAGGTCGGCTTGGGCTCTTGAACTCGCAGCTCCTTGGTATGATTTTTGTCATGAAGTTTCAAGCTGCTGCTATGAGTCGTGCCAATGTTCCGGAAAGCGAACGAAAAGATTTTGCGCTATATGTGGATGAGTTTCAGAACTTCTCGACCGACTCATTTGCAACAATTCTTTCTGAGGCACGTAAGTATCACTTAAACTTAATTGTCGCCAATCAGTTTACGACTCAGTTGACCGAGGAAATTCGTGATGCCGTTTTTGGCAACACTGGTACAATTGTGGCATTTCGCGTTGGTCAAGATGAAGATGCTGAAGCGTTGGCAAAGCGCTTGCGTCCTGCATTTGATCCAACTGACTTGTTGCGTATGCCTAACTATAATGCTGGTGTTAGAATGCTGATCGGCGGTGTGCCCACGCAACCGTTTAGTATGGCAACATTGCCGCCCCTCGGTGAGCCTAATTACAAGCTTGCAGAAGCGCTGAAGCAGCTATCCGCTGCTAAGTACGGCCGACCGAAAGCGCTTGTTGAAAAAGAAATATTTGATCGCCTAGCAACAAAGGCTGAGCCTACACCACCAGCAACACGTCCTTTTGGGGGCCAAGGCCAGGCTCCGAGTCCCTACGGTCCGCTTAGTGGCACTCCTGGACAGGCGGCTCCCCGTGCTTTTGGCGGCGCCCCACAATCGTATCCGCCACAGGCTATGGGTGGCGCAGGTGCGCCTTATGGGCCATATCCGCCAGCTCCCGCTCCTAGACCTGCCGGTAATGGTTCCTTCCTTGACGACTGGCTTTCAAAGCGCCAATCAAGCGGTCCTTTAATGCGACCGAATCCTTGGAATAACCAACCTCAGCCAATGCAGCCCTCTGCTTTGCAGCCCGCACAGCGACCGCTTGCGTCTTCTCCCGCACCCATGATGACTTCACCCCAAGCGCCTCTTAACTCTGCAGGAACTGGAGCTGCTTCATCGCTGGATCCAGCTTCCGTTACCATGCCACCACCGCTAGCTGCATCTCCTGCACCAGGGCTGGCGAGTGAGAAGACATCTTCTCATGATGTAGAAAGATCGGCTCCCGAACTCGAAAAGAATGCCAAGCCAGTCGAGCATGTACGGACCCATGATCATGCCAAAAAACATGCTTCAGAGCGTGATGTGCCTGAGGCTGAGCTTACAACTCCTGTCTCCCCAGCACTACAATCAGCTGAAATTGTGGCTGATGCTAAGCCTAAGGCTGAGGTGGAGGATGGTCATATTTCAGGCGAGATTCCTCTTGGTAGAAACAGAAGGCTGGATGATTCTCATGACACTATCTTTATCGACCAAGATGGCAATCTGCACGCGCGTGATTAATAAAAATGACCAGGCTGCTAAAGTTGCCAAAAGAGCCACTTTTCCTTATACTAATGGTGAAGTGGGAATAATCTAACTTTTTCATTGTTCTAAAGAGGGTATTTTAGAAGTGGCTGATAAACAAAAATATACATCTGATCAAATTCAGGTCCTTGAGGGGCTTGAACCAGTTCGTAAGCGCCCAGGTATGTATATCGGTAGCACCGGTGTCGAGGGTCTGCATCATTTAGTATGGGAGCTTGTCGATAATGGCATCGATGAAGCATTGGCGGGGCATGCGACGTATGTAGCAGTTACGCTTTTGGCTGATGGCGGCGTGAGAGTTGTTGACGACGGTCGAGGCATTCCTACTGACATCCACCCCAAGACGGGCAAGAGCACAGTCGAAACCGTGTTAACGGTTCTGCATGCCGGCGGTAAATTTGGCGGCGGCGGATACAAGGTTTCCGGTGGTCTGCACGGCGTAGGTTCGAGCGTTGTGAACGCCTTATCATCTCGCTTTGTAGTCAATGTCTTCCGTGATAAAAAGATCTATCACCAAGAATATGCCGCTGGTGTACCCCAGGGTGACCTGAAGGTTATTGGCAAGAGCGATCGCACTGGAACTGAATTGATCTTTTATCCAGACGAAAGTATCTTCGAGACGACCAAATTCAATTATGAAACCATCCTTGATCGTTTGCGTCACCAAGCATATCTCACAAAAGGTATACGTACTTCTATTGTTGATGAGAAGACCGATAAAAGGTACAGCTTCTATTTTGAAGGCGGTATCAAGTCGTACGTCAAACATTTGAATCTTGGCAAGGAAGTTGTCGATGACGACGTTTTTTATGTAGACAAGCAGGTCGAAGATACTCAGGTGGAGATCGCCGCGCAATACACAGATGGCTATAGCGAGACTATAAAGCAGTTTGCTAACAATGTCTTTAACCCAGACGGTGGTACGCACCTTACGGGTTTCCGCTCGGCTTTAACTCGCGTTGTTAACGAATACGCACGCAAAACCAGCCTACTTAAGGAAAAAGAAGAAAATCTAACCGGGGAAGATTGCCGTGAGGGTCTTACGGCGGTTATTTTGGTTAAACTTCCGGATCCTCAATTTGAGGGTCAGACCAAGAATAAGCTCGGTAATCCGGAAGTCCGTGGTTATGTAGAGCAGGTAATGACCGAATACTTCAACTATTACCTCGAAGAGCATCCCGCTATCGCCAGGAAGATTATCGGAAAGGCATTACTCGCCGCCCGTGCTCGTAAAGCGGCTCGGGCCGCTCGCGAAAATATTATTCGCAAGGGTGTACTAGAGGGTGCTAGCATGCCAGGCAAGCTTGCCGATTGCTCAAGTAAGGACCCTAAAGATTCCGAAATCTACTTGGTAGAGGGCGACTCAGCTGGCGGTTCGGCTAAAAGTGGACGCGACAGTAAGACGCAAGCCATCTTGCCGCTTCGTGGTAAGGTACTGAATGTTGAACGCGCGCGGCTTGACAAGATGTTGGCCAACAACGAAATTCTCAGCCTTATTAAGGCCTTGGGTGTCGGCATTGAGGATTCATTCGATATTAACGGCCTCCGTTATGACCGTATTATTATTATGACCGATGCTGACGTCGATGGTTCACATATTAGCACATTACTCTTGACGTTCTTTTTCCGTTTCATGCGCGAGGTCGTAGATGGCGGGCATCTATATCTAGCCAAGCCGCCACTGTTCGAACTTGTTAAGCCTGGCCGTAAATCGAGTGTATTTATTTACGATGAAGCCGAACTCGACAAGGTTATTGACGCAACGATTGCTACACGTCAAAAAGATGGCCTAAAGGTCACCGAAGATGATGAGCGGTTCCGCCAAGCTGGTTTTATTGAGCAAAAGCGCTATAAGGGTCTTGGCGAAATGGATGCCGATCAGTTGTTTGAAACAACGATGAATCCCGAGAAGCGCGTGCTCATCAAAGTTAATGTTGAAGATGCCGAAAAAGCTGACGCTATCTTTAATAAATTGATGGGTACAGAAGTGGAGCTTCGCAAGAACTTCATTACTACGCATGCAAAATTTGTGAAAGATTTGGATATTTAATATGGACGATACTACCCAACAACCAACTATTGATGCTAACCAGCCTGTAGAAGGTGAAGTAATGGACCCTCGACCGCAACACTCGCGCATGCTTGAGCTGCGTACGGTTGAGAATGTTATGGAAGAGAGCTATCTTCGTTACTCGATGAGTGTGATCGTTGAGCGTGCACTCCCTGACGTACGTGACGGCATGAAACCCGTGCATCGTCGCATTCTATATAGTATGAACAGCGACGGTCTTCGCTCGACCGCACGCCACCGTAAGAGTGCCAATGTTGTTGGTGCTGTAATGGGTAAATATCACCCACATGGTGACTCTTCAATCTATGATGCGATGGTTCGCATGGCTCAGCCTTGGGCAATGCGCTACATGCTTATTAACGGTCAGGGTAACTTTGGTTCAATGGACGGCGATCCGCCGGCAGCTATGCGTTATACCGAGGCTAAGATGGCGCGTTTGGCTGACGAGTTGCTTGCTGATATAGACAAAGAAACGGTTCCGTTCCGCGACAACTATGATGGTACTACCCAGGAGCCTGAGGTTTTACCGGGTAAATTGCCTAACCTACTGCTTAACGGTCAGCTCGGTATCGCAGTCGGTATGGCTACTAATATTCCGCCGCACAACCTTACTGAGCTCATTGATGCTACTGTTCATCAGATTGAACACGAAGACGCTACACTTGATGACTTACTACAGTACATCAAGGGACCGGACTTCCCAACCGGTGGTGTTATATACGGTAAAGACTCACTGCGCTCGGCTTACGCCACGGGTAGGGGCGGTATTGTAGTTCGAGGTATCGCAGAGGTCGCTGAAAACAAAAAAGGTCGTAACCAGATTATTATTACTGAAATACCCTATGCATTAAACAAAGAGAGCCTTATTATTAAGATCGCCGATCTCGTTAAAGACAAGAAAATTGGCGGCATCAGTGATATCCGTGACGAGAGTGCTCGAGGCGTTGTGCGTATTGTTATCGACCTCAAAAAAGATGCTTACCCTAAAAAGTTACTCAATCAACTATACAAGCTGACGCCACTTCAGACTGCATTTCACTTTAATATGATGGCACTTATTGATGGTATTCAGCCACGCGTTTTAGGCTTGCAGGACATTATTACCGAGCACATTAAGCATCGTTGTATTGTCGTGCGTCGCCGCACGGAATACGAGCTACGCAAGGCAAAAGAAGAGGCCCACATCCTCGAAGGTCTCAAAATTGCCTTGGACAATATCGATGAGGTCATTAGCACCATCCGCGCTAGTCAGACTACCGATGAAGCGCGCGAAAATCTTATCAAGCGTTTTGGATTAACTGAGATCCAGGCACGAGCCATTCTTGCCATGCAACTTCGTACGCTGGCAGGTCTAGAACGCCAAAAGATTGAAGATCGCTTGGCCGAATTAGTCAAATTAATTGCCAAGCTAGAAGCTATTCTTGCTGATGAAAAAGAAATCCTTAAGATCGTTAAAGAAGAAATGCTCGAACTTAAACAAAAGTACGGTGATGAACGTCGCACGCGAGTCATCCCTCAAGAGCTTGGTAAGATGAGCGACGAAGATCTTGTTCCTGACGAACAAGTAGTTGTTACGCTTACATCGGCCAATTATATTAAGCGTTCCCAAATTGCCGACTACAAGAAACAGGGCCGCGGAGGCAAGGGTCGTCGCGGTATGACAACCCGTGAGGAAGATGTCATAGAACATGTTGTAAATGCCAGCACGCATGACTTCCTATTGTTCTTTACTAACAAGGGTCGCGTATTTCGTATAAAGACTTACGAAGTTCCAACAACGGGTTTGAATGCAAAGGGTATCGCGATTGTTAACTTGCTCCAACTTCAACCAGAAGAGACAGTCAGCTCGGTCATTAATGTGAATAAGCAGGAAAATGGCGGCAACCTCTTTATGTGTACAGTGAGGGGTGTTGTCAAGAAGACTCCATTTGAGCAATATCAGAATGTGCGTAGTTCAGGTCTGATTTCGATTAACCTTGACGAAGGCGACGAACTTAAATGGATTCGCATGACAAACGGCAATAACGAAGTTGTTATATCCACATCACAAGGTCAAGCTATTCGTTTTAATGAGAAAGACGTTCGTCCTATGGGTCGCGTTTCTCGTGGTGTCCGAGGTATACGACTTCGGACAGGCGACCAGGTAATTGGTATGGATATTGTTCAAGAAAAATCTAGTGTCTTTGTGATTAGCCAATACGGATATGGTAAGCGAACTAAGGTTGCTCAATTTACGGCGCATGCACGGGGTGGCGTAGGTATTCGCTCGGCAATCGTTAACACCAAGACTGGCAAGTTGATCGGCGTTAAGACTTTGAGTGACGATGAATCACAAGAAGTAATTATTGTTTCTTCTCAAGGACAGACCATTCGACTGGGTCTTAAAGACATCCCATCACTTGGCCGTGCGACACAGGGAGTTCGCATTATGCGCCTCAATGAAGGTGACGAAGTCGTATCTCTTGCGCTGGTTGATAAGACAGATGATATTGACCAGGAAGATGAGGACGAGTCCCAAGCGGCTGTGTAAAATCTTTTCTAATATCTATACGCAAAGAGCCGAGCCATGATAGCTCGGCTCTTTTACTACCTACTTGCAGCGGTAGTGCCTGTTAGCTGGAAATAGTCCCAGTAACAGTTCTGTGCTACGCCAGAAATTCCATAGCAGCTAAGAGCAGGAGAAACTCGTCCAGTGGTATCTATGGTGACAGCGCTTACGGTTAAAGCAGCATTGTTGATCACAAAAGAAGCTCCCGAAGTGCCATTACCGGATGCCGTTATGCGAATTTCAAGAGTAGCCCAGCTATTGGCCGCAATTGCAACGCCACTATCAGCACAGGTGGCTGTTGCTCCGTCTCCGTAACAATATCGCCAGTTAGCGTTTGTTCCAGGATTCGCTTCCCACCACACGCCTGAAGTTGGCTGGCCAGTACCTGTCGTTTCATTGTCTAATCCTACTCGTAACACTTGACCAGTTGCTGCGCCAACAGCCACGGCAACTTTCATATCATTGTCTTTGGCGATGATCATAGAGCCACCACTTGTGTCACCTAATGATAGCGTCGTACCTTGATTTGCGGAAGCGGGTGTTGTTACTTTTAACACACCAGGTCGATCTGCACTAGGAGCGGGGGTTGATGGATTAATTGATAGTGAGCCATTGGCACCAATAGCTAAAGCATTCCAGCCAAGACTTCCGATCTGGCCGGTTAACGAGGTCTGCCCACCAATGAACTCATCATAGAGTGAAAAACTATGTTGTGGTTCAATGTCACCGCAGTTGTGCCAAAAACCTGAATAGAAGCAGCGGAAACTAGCTAGGGTGCTGTTGTAATACATGGCTCCAGCTGCACCTACAGGATCACCGACAGTATTTTTATTTGCAAGAAATAGAAGAACTGGTGTAGCATCACCGGCTGGATTGCCGACGTAAACCTGTATATTGCTTGTATCTGCTCGTAGCAATGGTGTTCCTGTAGCTGTTTGTATCTGGAAGGCTGTCGTAGAGTTAACGCGGTTGCTAAAAGTTGACGCGCCACCATTATCGATAACTAGGTTCTGGTGAAAAGCGTTTGCGTCCTGAACAACAAAGCTGTCGGCTTGCGCCACAACACTACCTCCCGGCGAGAAATTACTGATTGAAGTTGCCGAACCCGAGGCGTTAACCGTTAATGCCTGACTTCCATTAAAACGAACAGACCTGCCATTTGATAGGTTTATATCACCGGCTGCGATATCTAATTTGTATGCGGCGGTTGCTTTACCGATGGCAATTCTGCCGTTAATGGTATCGACACTGAATACCGTTGTTGCACCGGAGGCATTTTGTACCTGAAAGGCAGTTGTTGAATCTTGCGAGTTTTGGAACGTTGCTTGGCCAGTAGGGCTTAAGCTAAAAAGCGCTTTGCTAAATGAACCAGCACCACCAGATGTTCCCTTATAGTTAACGTAAATAGTATAGAGCTCATTGGTAAAGAAGCAGGGGCCGGAACCAAACGGATCGGGCATAAAACCAAAAGCAATACCGTAAAAACAGGATGCCTTGTTTGCGCCATTAAAGGGCCGCGCTACGGTTGTATCATCGGTATTGAAAGTCATCCAATAAGTTGCATTGGGGGTAAGCGCAATGGAGGGAATGGGTATTGTGTTGAAGCTATTTGGTACAAGATTGACTACGGCGCTGGTGGCGAGTAGCCCTGCAGGTCTGCTCGGAACATCACCGTCGTCGTCGTACAGCGCTACTTGAATGTGCTTGCTCGCACTACCACCTGCTAAGTAAACGGTTATTGAGGTTGCTGTACCGCCGATATCCCCCATTGTCGCCTTAGTACCAATGATGGTGTTATTTATGCTAGAGCCGGTACTTGTAGCGCCGATGGTGGTTAGGCCTAGTGTAGCGTTAATGCTTATACCGGCTCCTGCGCTGACAACGCTGCTTTCTAGAGGGTTTATGTATAATGCTTGCCCGTTGCTATTAATAATATTTGTTGTCAAGCTACCTACAATCCCATTGCCACTGATGTTGAAGTTACCTGTTTGTTGAATGCCAGGTGATTCTGATTGTAGCTGCACGCCCGCTACATTCGTGCTAGAACCGCCCGATACATTGCTTATGTTGCTTATATTCGTTGTGCTACCGCCGAGACCTATAAATTGTTGACCGTTATAATAGGCAAGTTGGTTGGCGGTCTTGTCATAGTAGAGTTGTCCGGTTTTTGGTGCTGTCGGCGTCAAAGTAGGACTGAGAATGATCGAGTTAGTCACCTCTAGTTGGCCGTTTACCTTAAGGGTTTGCGCGGAGTCACTGAGCGAGTTTGTCGTAGAGACTTTGGATAGGGGAATATGTATAGTGCCAAAATTGCCGGCCTGGACCTCTGAAGCACGACTACTGCGACTGATGAACGCGAAAATACCGCCTCCAAGGACTAGAATGGCTGCTATCCCAAACGCAAGATATCTCAACCGCATTCCTAACGAGCGCTTTTGGCTGACTACTATATACTCGGGCGTCGACTGAACTGTGTTTATAGGACGTTCAAGCGCAGAAGGATCCTGGACGCCAGAAAGACTGTCGCCCTGGCTGGCTAATAGCCCGTCGAAGCTCTGAGGTGCGTCTGGTGGGCGCTGATTTTCCATTTTTGACAATCTTTATTTTAATTTTCTCTATAATTTTACAACGCTTACCCTTATTGTGACAAGTAGAAAACTGAAGATAGTAAGGTGTTTAAAGAAATATCTAGACGTTTAAGATGAGATAACTTGCCAAAAGGGCGCCACTAACTACGACCACAGAGACGATGCTGACTTGATAGAGACCCCTGCGTATTGCCTTGGCCGCCAAAGGGTTGCGACCTAAAGAAGTCATAGCGCTTCTTACGGACGAGTAGATGAGAACAGCAACACTTACAAAGCCAAGCAGTAGTAGAATGGTGCATAGAAGAATACGTATAAGAGAGACTTGTCGTCCTGCGAGGCTATTTGCTACATTCTGTATAAACGGCGGTAAGAAATTACTGCCAGGTGCTTGATAATATGCAATTCCCACTTGCAAGGGAATTTGGCCTATGTGTACGGTGTGGGATTTGCCACTTTTATCTGTGATAGTTTGCGTTGACTGGCTTCGGAAATCTGATTGTGCCGCTCCTACTACCTGGCTGTCCGCCGTAGCCAGCATGCCTACGCCGGCTATCGGAGAGACCGTTATCTTGTCGCCGCTGCGTATAGTGCCATTAATATCACTAACTAATACGCTGGTTGTCCCGCTAATTACCACCTCAACTTCAGAATTATTACCTGAAATAGTCACGAGTGAGTTCTTATCTACAATACCAATCAGGTGATCTGCCGATGCAGTAGTGGCTAGTTCAACAGCGTGGGTATTGTTTGTTTTTATGCTAACTAGAGCTCCAACGACGACCTCGCCGTTACCAGAATCTGCCTGAAAGCCTTGAGCAATGCTGCTAGTGCTTTGCTGTGCATGCGCGAAACCACTTCTGGTTAGAGGTATTATGGCTAGGCATATCAAAACAATGAGGACAAGACTCATTTTTCTCCTGCTTGGCATAATAATCGTCATTAGATCCACCGACTTAAACTTATTAGAAGCATATCACATGAGTGTGCTAGAATCATGTCTAGTATAGTTTTTACATCTGTAGAAACAGAGGTAGAGAGTAGTGATGTAAGAATCACTACTAATATCTCTAAAATTATCTTGACACAAGACGTCTATTCATCGTAAGATCCTCAATAGAGTTTTTGAGGTCTTCTTCGGGTGTCTCTCAGAACGATCATTAAAAATTGAGTAGTGCAAATCAACGTCAGTTCATTTTTTGAATTGTTTTAAATTAAGTCAGTTTGATCTTCGGATCAGATGTTCGACTGAAGTAGGCAAATTCTTTTTTTTGGAGAGTTTGATCCTGGCTCAGGATGAACGCTGGCGGCGTGCCTAATACATGCAAGTCGAGCGGCAGCGCGAATAGTTTACTATTTGGCGGCGAGCGGCGGACGGCTGAGTAACACGTAGGAACGTACCCCAAAGTGAGGGATAAGCACCAGAAATGGTGTCTAATACCGCATGTGATCTAAGGATTAAAGCTTCGGCGCTTTGGGAACGGCCTGCGTTCGATTAGCTAGTTGGTAAGGTAAAAGCTTACCAAGGCGATGATCGATAGCTGGTCTGAGAGGATGATCAGCCAGACTGGGACTGAGACACGGCCCAGACTCCTACGGGAGGCAGCAGTAGGGAATTTTCCACAATGGGCGAAAGCCTGATGGAGCAACGCCGCGTGCAGGATGAATGCCTTAGGGTTGTAAACTGCTTTTATATGTGACGATTATGACGGTAGCATATGAATAAGGATCGGCTAACTCCGTGCCAGCAGCCGCGGTCATACGGAGGATCCAAGCGTTATCCGGAATTACTGGGCGTAAAGAGTTGCGTAGGTGGCATAGTAAGCAGATAGTGAAAGCGTGTGGCTCAACCATACATCCATTATCTGAACTGCTAAGCTAGAAGATGAGAGAGGTAGATGGAATTCCCTGTGTAGGAGTGAAATCCGTAGATATAGGGAGGAACACCGATGGCGTAGGCAGTCTACTGGCTCATTCTTGACACTAAGGCACGAAAGCGTGGGGAGCAAACGGGATTAGATACCCCGGTAGTCCACGCCGTAAACTATGGATGCTAGCTGTTAGAAGTATCGACCCTTCTAGTAGCGAAGCTAACGCGTTAAGCATCCCGCCTGTGGAGTACGGTCGCAAGACTAAAACATAAAGGAATTGACGGGGACCCGCACAAGCGGTGGAGCGTGTTGTTTAATTCGATGGTAAGCGAAGAACCTTACCCAGGCTTGACATCCTTGGAATTTCTCCGAAAGGAGAGAGTGCCTTTGGAACCAAGTGACAGGTGATGCATGGCCGTCGTCAGCTCGTGTCGTGAGATGTTTGGTTAAGTCCATCAACGAGCGCAACCCTTATAGTTAGTTGTATTTTTCTAGCTAGACTGCCCTGGTAACAGGGAGGAAGGAGGGGATGATGTCAGGTCAGTATTTCCCTTACGTCTGGGGCTACAAACACGCTACAATGGCCGGTACAAAGGGCAGCCAAGTCGCGAGACGGAGCAAATCCCATCAAAGCCGGTCTCAGTTCGGATAGCAGGCTGAAACTCGCCTGCTTGAAGTCGGAATCGCTAGTAATGGTAGGTCAGCACACTACCGTGAATACGTTCCCGGGTCTTGTACACACCGCCCGTCAAACCATGAAAGTCGCCAATACCTGACGTGCTAGCTTGCCTAGCCCTAAGGTAGGGGAGATGATTGGGGTTAAGTCGTAACAAGGTATCCGTACCGGAAGGTGCGGATGGATTACCTCCTTTCTAGGGAGAAAACTAGCAGCATACGAGTAATCTATGCGAGCTAGGTCGATCTTGGTACATTGTAAATCAGTACTGACAATGTACATTCCACGAAAGTGGCAAGAACTCAGTTCTGTAAAACCTTGAACATGACGTTGATGGCACTACTTAGTTTTTAAAGCAAAGGCGCTTGGTTTTTATCGGCGCCTTTTTCTTTAACAAAATGTTGCAACAGAGAAGGACTTTCGGTACAATACCGCTTGTCTCCTATAGCAAGGATATGGGCGATTAGCTCAGCTGGTTAGAGCGCGTCACTGATAATGACGAGGTCGGAGGTTCGAGTCCCTCATCGCCCACCATATTTATTTATTCGCTTCACGCGGATATAATGAATTGCAGTGGTTTTTATAACCAGCGAGACACTCTTTTAGTGTATGTGGGGCAATAGCTCAGTTGGCTAGAGCACCTGCTTTGCAAGCAGGGGGTCCGGGGTTCGAGTCCCCGTTGCTCCACCAAAATTTTAACAGGGGTAAATTCGTAGCAAATATCGCATCACTTTATGCTTTACAACCCCTGTACCAACTGGTATCATTACCTGAGTAACTTGAGTTTAGACAAAGAGACTATTATATAGCTTCAAGTGTAAACTCAAGTCCCAAGAATCAGAGGTGGATGTCTTGAGTTTTGCAACTTAAAAATTTGGCAATGAAGAGATAAAGCAATTTTAAGACAAACGGCTTATTGGTTAATACCAATAACCAGTCAATGCTTGAAGAGTCTAGTAATAGACTCATACGTAAAAAGTTACATAAGCGCACACAACGGATGCCTTGACGTAAGATACCGATGAAGGACGCGAGGAGCTGCGATAAGCTTCGGGGAGCTGCTAACTAAGCTTTGATCCGAAGATGTCCGAATGGGGAAACCCGGTTGGAGTCATGTCCAATCACTCTTATCTGAATATATAGGATAAGCTGTAGGTAACCGCCTGAACTGAAACATCTTAGTAGGGCGAGGAAGAGAAAGTAAACAACGATTCCGGTAGTAGTGGCGAGCGAATCCGGAAGAGCCCAAACTTTTTAGGTTTTTGTCCGCTAATTTAGTGGACAAATAAGTTGGTAGACGAATATCTAAAAGGGGTTGTGACATTACAAACAACCGGTACGGAGCCCTGAGTTTTCTCAGTTTTCCGTATTGGAAGCAGAATCTACCATTGTTCTGCATAGGGTCTACAAATCAGCGAAGTGAGTAGAAGCAGTTGGAAAGCTGCGCCAAAGACAGTGATAGCCTGGTATACGAAGTTTCGCTAACCTTATATTTGTTTTGTCGAGTAGATCGGGACACGTGAAACCCTGATTGAAGCTGGGGGGTCCACCCTCCAAGGCTAAATATATCTTACGATCGATAGAGAACAAGTACCGTGAGGGAAAGGTTAAAAGAACCCCGGAAGGGGAGTGAAATAGAACCTGAAATTGTGTGCGTACAAGGAGTCGGAGCCCTTCGGGGTGACGGCGTGCTTTTTGTAGAACGATCCAACGAGTTATTTGCATGCGCAAGTCTAAGTCATCTGACGGAGACGTAGTGAAAGCGAGCCTGAATAGGGCGTATAGTGCATGTAAATAGACCCGAAACCAGGTGACCTAACCATGGGCAGGTTGAAGCGCAGGTAAAACTGCGTGGAGGACCGAACCGTAGCGAGTTGCAACACGCCCGGATGACCTGTGGTTAGCGGTGAAATGCCAATCGAACCTGGAGATAGCTGGTTCTCCTCGAAATAGCTTTAGGGCTAGCGTTGTGTAGTAGCATGATGGGGTAGAGCTCTGTTTCGGACTGGGGCCCGCGAGGGTACCCACCCTTGACAAACTACGAATACGTCATGTGTAATCACAGCAGTCAGAACGTCGGGGCTAAGCTCGGCGCTCGAAAGGGAAACAGCCCAGACCATCATCTAAGGTCCCTAAGTCTATGCTAAGTGGGAAACGAGGTGAGATTTCTTAAACAACGAGGATGTTGGCTTAGAAGCAGCCATTCATTTAAAGAGTGCGTAACAGCTCACTCGTCAAGAGATCTTGCGCGGAAAATGTAACGGGGCTAAGCATAGCACCGAAGATATGGATTCCTAGTTTACTAGGAGTGGTAGAGGAGCGTTGTTATTGCGTTGAAGTTGGACTGTGAGGTCTGGTGGAGCGGTAACAAGTGAGAATGTTGGAATGAGTAACCATAAGGCAGGTGAGAATCCTGCCCACCGAAAGAGCAAGGTTTCCTGGGCCACGATAATCGTCCCAGGGTTAGTCGGTCCTAAGCCGAGGCGCGTAGCGTAGGCGATGGACAACGGGTTAATATTCCCGTACTAGTTATATATTGTTTGGCGTGCGCGGCATATTAGTAGAAGCGGATTCATGGTTATATCCGTCTAACCTCGAGAAATGCGAGGGAATGAGACGATCTTAACTGATCGAATTTCTATCAAAGTGCTGACTAGAAAAGCTACCAAACTTATGTATATAGCTACCCGTACCGCAAACCGACACAGGTGCTCAGGTCGAGTAGACCAAGGTGTACGAGTGATTCTTCGTCAAGGAACTCGGCAATACAGCGACCGTAACTTCGGGATAAGGTCTGCCCCGTCACTTTATTTATAAAGTGACTTGCCAGTTTTCTTTCGAGAAAATGAGATGTAACTAAATTTTTACGTATATCATCGAAAACTTTGAGAAAAGTACAAATATTGTTGAGAAAGAAAGCTGAGTCCAAGATCAATACCTTTGTAGGTAGTGTGACGGGGCCGCAGCTAAGGAACCCATGCAACTGTTTACCAAAAACACAGGTCTCTGCTAACACGAAAGTGGATGTATAGGGGCTGACTCCTGCCCGGTGCTGGAAGGTTAAGGGGAGTGCTTCACGGTGCGAACTGAAGCCCCAGTGAACGGCGGCGGTAACTATAACCGTCCTAAGGTAGCGAAATTCCTTGTCAGGTAAGTTCTGACCCGCACGAATGGAGTAATGATATGGGTACTGTCTCGACGAAGAGCTCGGTGAAAGTGCATTGACGGTAAAGATGCCGTCTGTCCGCAGCAGGACGAAAAGACCCCGTGGAGCTTTACTACAGCTTGACATTGGTTTGAGCTATAACATGTGTAGCATAGGTGGGAGACTTTGAAGCTTAGGCGCTAGCCTAGGTCGAGTCACCGGTGAAATACCACCCTTGTTATAGTTTGATCCTTACCGTTACCGCAAGTAACTTTTGACTCACTTATAAAGTGATATAGTCGAAGGTTGTTTCCGGTAACGGGACCGTGTCTGGTGGGTAGTTTAACTGGGGCGGTTGCCTCCTAAAGAGTAACGGAGGCGTTCAAAGGTTAGCTAGGTTCGGATGGAAATCGAATCGATAGTGTATACGCATAAGCTAGCTTGACTGTGAGGCCTACAAGCCGATCAGGTACGAAAGTAGGAGTAAGTTTTCCGCTGTCCGTACATTTATGTACACGATCGTGGTATCGGCAGCGCTTTCGGATAAAAGTTACCCCGGGGATAACAGGCTTATCGCGCCCAATAGTTCACATAGACGGCGCGGTTTGGCACCTCGATGTCGGCTCATCTCATCCTGGAGGGGGAGCACCTTCCAAGG